>Ga0209042_1000001_pt1 | contig 1111107 bp, 1194 predicted proteins | sample SaaInlV_200m_DNA_6_FD_184649 | JGI IMG/M metagenome (GOLD analysis project Ga0209042, IMG submission 184649) | Marine microbial communities from expanding oxygen minimum zones in the Saanich Inlet - SI037_S2LV_200m_DNA (SPAdes) (version 2) | ecosystem: Environmental > Aquatic > Marine >... | reverse complement strand
TGCTTTCTTCTGGTTTTTTTTTGTTTATCAAAATGGTTCCAGAAGTAGATTTATCTATTCCTGATAAAATATTCAGAAGGGTTGTTTTTCCGCAACCATTTGGACCAAAAAAGGCAATAAATTCTCCGTTTTTAATATTTAAAGATATATTGTCTAAAACCTTAAGAATTTTATTTTTATTTTTTGGTTGAGAAAATTCTTTAGATAAATTTTCTATTTCAATCATATTTATCTCCTTTCATAAATCGCATTAGAAATGTTAATTTGGCTTGAAAGTATTTTTTCTTTTATTAGAAAGGCTACCATCATCTGAAAATTCTCTATATCTATTTCATCTAATTTTAAAGTATTTGGAAGAGGAACCTCACTAGATATATCTTGTTCAAGAGGAGTATATTCAACCAACAATGGACGACTTTCTTCTGGATTCTCTCTCATAAAATTTACTGCTTTTTCCATAGCAATGACTATTTTAGAAGAGGTTGCTGTATCTGCAAAATCTTTATTGAAGGAATAAGAACCACCAATAAAGGGAACTAAAACTTCTGTTTCAATAAGAGCATGAACAAGTGTTTTTGATATATTTTTCATTCTACCTATTGTAGGAATTGGCTCTAAGGACATAATCGCATCTACGCTTCCAGAAGATAATGCTTGAAGTTGTAATCCGGGAGCTAATTCAATTATTTGGGTATTTTTATCATATGCATTATTTTGCTCTAGGTATATTCTTGCATGGGCTGTTGTTGTAGAACCTGGAAAAGAACCAACTTTTTTCCCTTTTAGCTCTGCAACCGAAGAAATATTAGAATCTTTTTTTATAATTAATGCTGAAATTGAATTTTCTTTATCAAATGAATTAACCATAAAAACTTTTAATGCATTTGGGTCTTTTTGTAAAATAGTTGCAGTAACAGAAGAGGAAGAAGCCGCCTCGACTTGAATATCTCCTCTAACCAATGCTTCAGTTAATTGATTGCTTGTTTGAAATTCAATTAATTCTACTTTAATATTTTGTTCTAAAAAATATCCCTTTTCTTGAGCAACAAATAAAGGCATTGAAGCAGTCATGGGTAAATAACCTATTTTAACAATCTCGTTTTCATTTTGTTTTGGAAAGAAAACGAAGAATGCACCTATAATTAAAACGAGTATTAAAACTGGAATTATTATTTTTGTGTTTTTCATTCGTATCCCCTTAATAATTATATTTATTAAAGCTTATTTTTAAAGTTTTGCTTTGTATTTTCAAAAGTCAGCCCCGCTTGGTCGGTCAGCCCCCGTTCGTGTGCCTTCTCCTATTGGGTGGGAGGAAAATATGATTTCGTCTTTCTCTAACTAACTTATCTTTTAGACATTCTCAAAAATTAAATAGAACATCGGGCTTAAGGGAAGTTCAATTTCCTCGAAAAAATTCTCCTCGTGAAACAGAGTTGAGAATTTTTTCAGAGCTGAAATTGAATTTGGGTGTAGTGAGGTGCAACCGAACGAAACCCTTTAAGCCCTGTTAGTTTCTCCTGAATACTTGGAGGGATTGATTTTTAGTGCAACGATGCCGAAGGCAAAAAATCAAAGTTTTTGAGAATGCCGTTTTTATTAATTTAGAAATAATATTTTTTGGGTGGGCTATGTATTAGAGAGACGCGCGCTTTTTTTGTTTCTTTTTTTCCTAAAAAAAGAAAATGGGGATTTCCGTCTTTTTGCCTTCTTTTTTCTAAAAAGAAAAGGAAATAATCTTTTTAATTGTAGCTTTCAGTTAAATTATTAAAGCACTTCTTATTTTAAGTATTAACATGAAGATAATAGGATTTAATTTAGAAAAAACTAGTTATGGCTTACCCTTAGATAATGGAGGGGCTTGTTTAGTTATTGATGGAAAGGTAAAGATGGCAATAGCAGAAGAAAGATTAAATAGAAAACAATATTCTTCGGGCTTTAAATTGAGTATTAAATATCTTTTTAATAATAACCTAGATTTAAACGATATAGATTTGTTTGTGGCAAGTTCTTGTTTAGATATAATGCCTAAAAATTCTGATGTTCAAAAACAATTAAAAGAAAATGGTTTTGATGTTCCTTTGAAGAAAATTAAAGTTTGTGACCATCACCTTTCACACGCTTATTCTGCTTATTATCCCTCTAGCTTTGATGATGCAATTATAATGGTAATTGATGGGGATGGAAATGTTTTAACTAAAAATATGAAACAGGGAACCGATAATATAAAAGATTATTACAAAAATAAATTAGAACATAGCAGTTATTATCTAGGCAAGAAAGATAAAATAGAATTATTGGAAAGAGAAGAAATTTCAGAGGGAGAAAATGGCTTTGGAGGAGTTTATAGATATTTCACATATTTTTGTGGTTTTTATGGTTATAAGTTTGCTGGGAAATTAATGGGATTATCAGCTTATGGTCACAAAAGAAATAAATACGAGAATATCAAAATTTTTGACTTGCTTCCTAATGGAAAGGTTAAATGTTTAGTTCCGGATTTAGATAGGAATAGAGAACACTCTCCAAAAATAGTAGAAGATTGGTTAAATAAGCAAGGCATTAATATTAATTCAAGAAAGCCTCATGAGGAAATCAAAGAGGATATAGAAGATATTGCTTTTTTAATGCAAAGAGAACTAGACAAAGCAATTATTCATAAAGTTAAATACCTAATCAAAAAAACAGGAATTAAAAATCTCTGTATAGCTGGAGGAGTTGGATTAAACGCAGTGAGTAATAGGACAATATTGGACAATACAGATATTAAGAAAATTTATATTCAACCTGCTTCGGGAGATAGTGGACAATGTTTAGGAAATGCTTTTTTTGGAGTTGCCAATTATGATAAAGAGAATATCATAAGAAAACCTATTTCTGTTTATCTTGGAAAAGAATATTCTAATGAAGAAATTTTAAGAGAATTGGAATCTAAAAAAGATAAAATAGATTATGAAAAAGAAGATTTTGAAAACTTAGTTAAAACTGCATCAATGGAACTCTCACGAGGAAAAATAATTGGATGGTTTCAAGGAAAATCTGAATTTGGACCGAGAGCTTTGGGAAACAGAAGTATCTTAGCAAATCCAACTTTAAGAGATATGAAAGAAATCCTTAATAAGAAAGTAAAGCACAGGGAAGCCTTTAGACCATTTGCTCCTTCTGTAATTGAAGAAGAAAAAGAAAAATGGTTTGACATAAAAATTGATGCTCCATACATGATTCTTAATGCAGGAGTTAAGCAACCAGATAAAATTCCTGCAGTCACACATATAGATAATAGTGCGAGAATTCAAACAGTTAATAAACATGATAATCTCAAATTTCATAAATTGCTTAAGGCATTTCAGGATATTTCAAAAGTTCCTATACTCTTGAACACTTCTTTTAATGATAACGAAGCAATAGTAGAATCTCCAAAAAATGCAATAAACACCTTCCTTAATACAAAATTAGATTATTTATTTATAGGAAATTATTTTGTGAGGAAAAAATAAGATGCAATTAATCGAAGTTAAAAAACAATTTGAAGAAATTAAAAAGAATGCTAAATGTTCTAAGTATATCGCGTGTTTTGGTAAAACTTTTATTGATAAGGGAAGTGAAGAATATAAAATTTCTGAAAAGATAGGTGCATTAATCATTAAAGAAGGTTTTGGAGTTTTGCACGGAGGTTATATCGGAACTATGGAAGCAGTTAGCGAGGGGGCAAATAAAGGTATTAAGGATTTTAAAAGAAATGAATTTTGGAATATTGGTGTCCCCATGAAATTATTTGATAAGGATGTTAAGAGGGCTACTTGCCTACACTTAGAAACTGATGATATATTTGATAGGAAAAGAGTTTTAATTGAACTATGTGATTTATGTGTTGTGTTACCCGTTGGAGGAGTTGGAACATTACTCGAAGCAATAGAGATTTTTCACTTAAATCAAATAAATGAAAAATTTGGGGAAAAGATTAGACCAATTATATTTTTTGGGAAGATATGGGAAAATTTAATCTCTGAAATATTGAATAAATTAAATTTAGATAAACAATCAAAAGGAGAAAGTTTTATAACTTTTGTAAATAATCTTAAAGAATTAGAGGAAGCTATAAATAAAAAATGGTAAATCAATGGAAGAAAATAGGAAGCGAGGATTTAGATATTCAAAAAACAAAAAATGAGGTTCTTAATCATAAGTTAATAGAAGCAATAAATACTTATTCTAAAGGGAAAAAATTATTTGATTATGGCTGTGGTTGGGGAGAATTTGCCAATTTAATGAGCGAAAGAGGGTTTAAGGTTCTTGGTTTTGATGATGCTGATGAGATGGTTTCTAAAGCGAAAGAAAGATATGCACCTAAAATGTTCTTATCAAAAAAAGAATTTAAAGAACAAAAAAATAAATTAAAGAAAAGTTTTGATGTAGTAACTTCTAACCTTGTTCTGTGTATTTTAGAAAAGAAAGAACAAGAAAAAATATTATCCGAAATAAAAGGACTTGTTAAATCAGACGGAATAATTGTTATAAGTTTTTGTCATCCTTGTTTTGATTTTTTTGAAAATAGTGCAGTTAGTAAGAGGATAGTTGATAAAACGAAAAAGTATGATGATACTTTTTTATATGAGAAAATTGTTCATGAAGGGAATTTTAGATTTCACGATTTTCATAGACCATTGGAATATTATGTTAATTTGTTTAATGAAAATGACTTACAAATTATGGACATAAAGGAATCAATGACAATCAACGAAAAGGTATTTCCCGATTTTATTATATTTGTATTGAAGATGAAAGAATAAAAAAGATTATTTCTATTATATCAGAAAAATTTGGGTGAAACCTTTTATCCTTTGTTAGAAGAAATTTTAATTTCTTTGTCGTTTTCGTTGGTCGGATAAAAGAAGTTTTTCTGCGAGGCGAAGCCGAGACTATCTGTCCGAAGGACTAAGGAAATCCCCTATTAATTCAAAAACGAAGTTTTTGCTATCTAGTTTTCTTGAAAAGAAAACTGCGCGCGTCTCTCCTATCGGGTGGGAGAAAAATATTATTTCCTATTTTCTTTGTCTTAACTCTAACTTGTAGGCATTCTCAAAAATTGAAACTAACATTGGAATTTAACGAAGTCGTGAGCGAAGCGAGCGATTTGGATGGAGAAACCTGCAAGGTTTCGGAATCGTTAAATTCCTGTTAGTTGCGTCTTTGCGTAGAAAAGACCGAGGGATAGTGCAACGATTTTTCACGAAGTGAAAAAATCCCGAAGAGTTATTTTCAAGGGCGTTCTATCAAAAGAGTTTTAACGATACATCAAGAACAAGAATAAAGGGGGAACAATTTTCTTATTTTAAAGAACAGTTTAAGATGATTTCTATTTGATTTCAGTAAACTTTATGTTTGATTTCATCTTATGAAATAAGTATTGATTTGATTTCAGAAAGAGTATTATTCCCTTTCAACTTATGATATATATAACAATTAACAATTGTAAGGAGGTAAATAAAATGGAAATAAACAAAAAAACAATGATTGTAGGAGTTTTTGCGATGTTACTTATTGGAGTTGCCCTAGTAAGTGCTAGTAGTTATTACAGCATGAATGAACTACATGAGAGAATGATGACATCTGATGGCTTTGAGGAGATGCATACTGCTATGATGGGTGGAGATTTTGCAGCCGCTGAAAAATATCATGAAACATTAGATTTTGAATGCCCTATGCATGACTTAGTTAAAGAAGGGGATGTTTCAATGGATGATTTTCGACTAATGCATGAATGGATGATTTCAGGAGATTTCCCTGAAGAGAAACCTGTAGAACTTAGCGATGCAGCATGGAACTTGCACAAAAGTCATCATACAGAAATCTATAAATAAAGATTTTTTAGATAACTTTATTAATTCTTTTTTTATTTTTATTAATGATAGGTAATAAAATGGAAATTTCAAAAAACAAGTTATTGATTTCAGCAGGTTTAATAGGACTTTTAGGAGTTTTAATTACTGTGTTTTCTGTATATCATGCTCAACATTTGGGGAAAGCGTATTTTCAATTCCCATTATTTCTTTATGGGGCAACAATAATTGCCTTAATTGTAGGCGGTTTTATTGTTTATCTTTTTGAAGAAAAAATAAATAAATTACAATTAAATAAACTCTTGAAAATATTGCCAAAAGATGAAAGAAAAGTGATTCAATTACTAATCGAAAGAAATGAAATTGAACAAAAAAGATTAGCGACTTTAACCGAGTTAAATACAGTTAAAATATCAAGAGTTATTTCTACTCTAGAACAAAGAGGAATAATAGAAAAGAAGAAACAAGGATATACAAATCTAATCATCTTAAAACTGTGATAAAAATTGTTCCCCTTAACATTCTTAGCCCTTGAAAATAATTGCAACTAACATCAGCGTTTGGCGAAGTTTTCCCCTCACGAAGTGAGCTGGGAAAATTTGGTTGAGCGAGCCTCGAAAATTTATCCCATATGGATGAGAAATTTTCAGAGTTGCGAGCGAAACCCGAGGAACGGAGGAAAAACCTTTAGAGTTTTTCCGAGTACCGGAGCGTTAAACGCTTGTTACCCGAACCGAGCCTACGAGTGACGACCAAAGGGAGGAACGGAGTGGAGCGAGGGAAGTCATTTTTAGGGGCGTCACTGAGCGTAGCGATACATTAGTTTAAAGAATTGAGGGGCTTTGACATTAAATTTATAAGTTCTATAATATTCACATTGATTATGATGCCTGAACATAGTGCTTTTGATTGCTTTGGAGGATACGATGCTTTTGTTGATAGGGTTTATGAACTTGCAGTTGAAAAACTAGCAGGAATGGGAGAGGAACATGTAAGAAGATTAGAACAAATTATGAGAACCCCAAGAGATGATGAAGGAATTTTAACTGGATTAGAAAGAATTTCAGCAAGAGACCTTTCACCTGCAGATGTCAGAAATTTAATGAATTATGTAACTCAACCCAGTTATCATGATTTTCAGATAGCAATTCCAGAAGAACTCTATGACTATTGGAGGCAACAAGGTTCTAAGATGACTGGTATGCCTTTTGATTTTGATGGTAGAACAGGCACTAAAAGAACATTAAAAGATTGGCCTTTAGAAGACATAGTATATATAAGGGCGATGAGTGAATTAACTCTTATGGTTAATGAGCCTAGGAAAGTAGTTCAACAAAAACCAGAACAACTTCCAAGATAAATACAGTTCATATACTTTCAGACATATACTCAAAGCCCCCTTTTCTCGTTTCTAGCCCCTAAAAATTATTTTGGGTAACATCGCGATTAAGAGAAGTTTTTGCGAAGCAAAAATTTGGGGAATAATCGGGAAATCGCTTGGCGATTTAGCGTAGCGACCGATTTTCCCTCTAAATCCTTGTTAAATACGTTTTCCGTTACGAACGAAGTGGAGTTCGGAAAACCTGCGTCCGCAGAGTAAAATTTCCATTTCAAATAAGTTCGACCGTAGGGAGTGTATATGTGCGTAGCACTGGGGAGTTCCGTTCCTTAGAGAGAGCGAATGCGATACATCAAGAACAAGAATCGAGGGGAGTTCTTTTTTTATCAAAGCCGAAGGCTCATTAAGTTAATACATCAAGGGGGAGTTCCGTTCAATACAAGCGAACAAAGTGAGCCATCAAGAACAAGAAGAGAGGGAGTGATAAAATTTTTCTTTAATAAAAACAAAAATAAATTTAAGAGACAATTTCATCTAAATATACTATTAAATAGGAGTAACATTTTAGGAAGCTTTATAAATAATTAACTATTACCTATTTATAAATGAAGAGATCAAATGGACATTTAATTAATGCGGATAATATTGTTTATGCTGTAAGCTTTATGAATTTTTATAATCAATATAGAGATCCTTCTTTAGATTATTCAGAGTTGGAAAAGTTAGAAACGCAAATAATAGGTAATTTAAGAAAAATAGGATGTAATGGGAAAGAAAGTGATGATAAACTTTTTTCAGAATTAGAATACCTAAAAGGAGAAATCACATCACAAGTTAGGAATTCTGAGTTTCAATCTCATTTCCAAGAACTTTCATTGCCTTTTGCCGTTTCAATTTTACCAAAATGTACTTATCTGGGTGCAAAAAGAATAAATCTTGTAAATGACTTTTCTCAATATCCTTTAAATTTTAATTTATCACCTGAAGAAGCAATTCGATTTCTTGTTCCAAATTATATACATGTAAACACATCTGAAAAAAGACAAAAAGTAACATACCCTAATCTTTCTACATTAGTGGAAGATAATTCAGGAAATGTTTTAATTTCAGAAACCTATCAACTTGACAGGATATAATCAAAATGACAAAAATATTGGCAGTGGGAGATGTTCAGGGGAATATTGATGATCTATGTACATTGTATTCAAAATACCCAGACATAGATTTAGTATTACAAGTTGGAGATTTTAATACTGCAAGGAATAAAGAAGATTTGAAAACTTTATTTTCACCTCCAAAGTACAGAGAAATAAAAGATTTCCCAGATTACTTTTCAGGTAAAAAAAGAATTCCTTTGCCAACATACTTCATAGGTGGCAATCACGAATCTTGGGGCTTTCTTGAAAATTTTAATTCTGATAATGAGGTGACTCCAAATTTAAATTATTTTGGTAGAGTAGGTCTAATTAATATTAACGGACTACATATCGCAGGTGTTTCTGGCATATTTTCTAAGCATTACACTCAATTAAATGAACGTGATTCTTCAAATCTTAAAGATCGTTCCTATTTTATTGCTGATGATATTAAGCATTTAAGAAGTCTTGCAGAAATTGATATTTTATTATTACATGAATGGCCAAACAATTTATTCCAGCATGAAGAACCTCCAAAACAACTTGCTGATAGGTTTGGCTCTGATTTAAATAATGTAGGTCATTCAGATCTACTCTATGACATTATTGTCGAAAAACAACCCGAGTATGTATTTTGTGGACATACGCATTTACCGTACACTGGTAAAATAGGTAAGAGTAACATCTATTGTCTTTCAATATTAGGAACAGAAGGCGACCACAAGATCATTGATATATAGTACTACGCTGCAAGCAAATCTCTAAGGAATTGTTCTGCTTCTTCTTCAGTTTTTATTTTACCATCAATTTGAGCTTCTATTTGCTTTTCCATAGCAACCCTAATTTGAGGCCCTTTGAAACCAATAGCCATCAACTTCTTACCATTCTGAATAATTGGTTTAGAATAAAAATTCATTAAGCTTTCATCAGAAAGCATAGACTCTAATTTTGAAACATTTGTTTGAATTTCTTGGAGGTTTACATCAAACTTAGGATTAAAATATTTTGTTCCTTTTAATGATAAACAAGCTTTAATGATATTTAATCCTTGACTTAGTAAAATATTTATGAGTTTATCTTCACTCATAAACATAAGGTTTTTTTTGCTCATATATTTAAGCATATTTTTTATTTTCACTGAGTTGATTATTATATGTTTCTCACTATCAACAAAAAATCTGAGAGCCAATAACAATTCTTTTATGTTTAATAAAACAGAAATAAAAAATTGGTTTTGTTTTGTAAATGTTGATGATTGACTCATTTTACTAAAAACTTTATTTATGGAATCAGGAATATCTATTTTTTCATCTCCAATTTTATTTGGATTAATATTAAATCTTAAATCAGCTAATAATGCTGCAATTCTAATATCTGTCCTTACATATTCATTAGAAACATTTTGTACTTTGAGAGCTCTTAGGTTTTCTAAATTGAACTCTTCAATCAATGAATTTATTACTTTACCCTCATCTTGCATAGATTTAAAACAATTATATATTCTTAAATCCTCGTCCCCACTAAAATTCTTTAGCCATTTTGCAGTTCCCTTTAATGTTTTTATAACAAATCCTAATGACTGCCCATAGTCTCTTGAAACCATACTTATATAACTTAGAGAAGGATCTTCCTGCTTATGTTCCCATAATCTGATTATTTCTTTCTCGCCAAAATAATTTACATCTATGCCTTTACTTTGCAAGACTTTCAGAAAACTTTTATAACTCTTGTTTTGATTTTCAGAGAAGATAAATTCTTCAATAGCTTCTCTAATTGGAAAAAAGGAGAAATCAAAGATTTCAATACATTTTTTCTGATTAAATTCCTGTAATGTCTCTTGACAGAATCTAAGAAATTCTTGATTTGTTCTATTATTTTTTTCTTTTCTAAATTGTTCAACTGCATTTAAAATGTTAACTGAATCCGGATCATCCAAAATTTTCTTAAGTTCTTTTTTTCTTTGTAACCTAAATAAATATCCGCTTTTAGCAATTCTGAGATAACCTGAATTGATAACCAAAAAATTAAAAGTATCTTTATCTACAGTAAATCCTTTTGCTTCAAATGCTGGGAAAAAACGTTCATAAAACTTCAATAGACGAGGACCTAACTTTGGATCCTTTCCTTTTTTAGTTGATTCAGGTATCCTGAAAATTTTATTAACTGCATCTTTTAGAAATGCTTCATCAGGGTATACTAAGAATCTATAATTCCTAGATGCCAATTTGCTTTCATATATCAAACTTTGACTATATTGTGCAAATTCACTTTGAGATATTCTTGGTGTTATATCAATAGCTATGCCATTCATAGTGAAGTCTGGTGTTGATAATGCAGTTTTTATATCTCCATCATATTTATTAACGTCATAGCCGTCTTTTTTAACATCGCCACAATTTATTTTCCAATTGCCTGTAGATGATTGCTGATTAGTAGAGAATTGAAAGCCAAATAATCCTTGTGCTATTTGACAAAACAATTTGGCAAATTCATCATTATTTTTACTTACATTGCAATCTAAATCTTTAGATTCAAATCCAGTTATTTTATCCCTAACATATCCTCCAACAATATAAATTTTAACGTCGTTCTCTATTCCAAAAGCATAAGCAACTCTACAAAAAAGATTATCTAAGTCTTTTTCAGAATTGATCGGAATTTTAAACAAAGGCAAATAATTATCTGTATATGTCCTAATCTCATTACTTACTTTATGTATCTTTTTTTCAAATGATTCATCAATATTCTGTTTTAATGCCTTTGCCCTATTTAGCATTCTTCTTGCAACATAAAAATCAGTTTTTAGATGTGATTCAATTTTTGAAATTATGGCTAGTAATTGGTCATGAACTTTTTGATTACCTTTAGCCTTTTTCATAACTTTTTTTATTTCAGCAATTAAATCTGCTTCTTGAGTCTCAACATCAACTTCAGCTTCATGTATTGCTTCAAATTCTTGTAACACAATTTTTGCAAATCTTAATAATAATTCTCTAGCTTTATTCTTTAAATCTTTAACTTGCTCTTTTGGTAATTTTGATCTTTCCTTTGTAAGTACAATTAATAATTGTTTTAGGCTCTTTCTGACACCTTCTTCTTCGTTTTCTAAACCAATCTCTTTTCTTCCATCTCTCATCACTTGTCTATCTAACGACTTATTGCTTCTAAACATACGCTTAAACATAGTATGAATTGGTTTTCTTCCATGACGTATTGTTCTTTCATCTCTTTTTTCTTGCCTTAAATCACTAATGAGTTGGTTTAAGTCTTTATCAAATGCAGATTTAATTTCATCTATTGTTTTATTATCTAAAGCATCGAACAAATGATAATTAAAGAAGTCAGAAAGAAATTGATAAATCATTTCAATTTTTTTGTTTTCATCCCTTTGAGCATAAACTTTGATATTTTCAAGAATGTTATTTAGTAAATTATCAACAAGTTTTTCAAATTCAGATAATTTTTCATAATTTCCTTGTTTTAATTCTTTTAGAATACTATCAATTTGGGCTTCTTCAATCTTTGCTTTTCTTCCTGTTACCCTAATTAGGGATCCAAAACTTCTAAGTGAAACTGTAGCTCTTTCTTCTTGTCTAAACATATTATAAACTAATCAATCTTACATATATATATGTTTTTATTTTTCTCGCATCCCTTCAAAAAATGTAAATTTTAGAGCAACGAAGTTGCGAGTGTAAATGTCCGTTAGGACTAGGAACTCCCCCCTAAATTAAAGAACTCCCCTTTCTACTAATAAATATCGAACAACGAAGTTGTGAGCCAATATGTGCGTAGCACGGAACTCCCCAAAACTAAAAAAAGAAATGGAAATTTTATTGTATTTAACATCGGGCTTATGCGAAGTGGCATTTTCCCTCGTGGAGCTTTCCCTCGTTTACGAGCTGGAAAGCGGAACAGAGCTGGAAAATGACATTTAGGTGGAGGAACCTGCAAGGTTTCGGAACCGTATAAGCCCTGTTAAATACTCACGTTAGTGACGAGGGATAGCTGCAAGCGGTTTTTTGCGAAGCAAAAAAATCCCGAAGAGTAAAATTCTTACTTTTCAATCAATCTCTGCGTTAGCAGACTATCGTTTAGGGGGTTTCCGTCTTAAAGGGCGAAGCCCAATTTAGTAAATACATTAAGGGGCGTTTTTATCAAGTTCAAAAAACACAAATTATATATATGGGCTACTTTATTAAAATAATAATGATAAAGAACATTACTTTAGTGTTGATATTAATGATCATCTTTTCTAGTTCGGTTTATGGAGCAGATATTGCTAAAGATTTGACTGTGGAGCATATTTCATTTACAATAGATAATGATATTTTATATTTGAAAGAGATCAATGCGCTGATAAAAAATCCTGGAAGTGAAGATATAGCTGCTACAGAATTAGATTACAAATTTTCCATCCCTGAATTAAACTTTGAGTATAAATTTCATAATAATGCTTTTAGGCGATTTGGACAATTTTTTCTAAGATTAATTGGTATGCATAAAACACCTCTTAAAGCAGGGGATTCAAAAATAATCAATTATGGAGACCCATATCATCCTGCTGGTCTTGTGCTGGATCTCAAGAAAGAATATACCTTTATTGTAGAAGTTGATCCAGATAATATTATTGAAGAAATTGATGAAACAAATAATGTTCTTCAAAAAAAAGTTGTCTTTGGAGTAGGGGATCCAGATTTGATAGTTAAAGATATTACTGTAACAAATCAAAATGGAAATATTGCATTAAATACAACAATCGCTAATGAGGGCGATAAAGATGCAGAAAATATTGTATATTCTTTTTCTCTACTTGATTTATCAATAAAAGACCAAACTCCGATTGTATTTTCTATTAATAAAGCAGGATTTAATCTAGAACCAGGGGAAGTGATTAGTGATATTATTGAATTAAAATTGGCTGATATCAGTGTTGACGATGGAACCTACAACTTAGTAATTAGTATTAAACCAGTAGAAGGATTTATTAAATATGGGATGCTGATAAGACAACAAGAAGAAGATGTTGAAAAAGGAATCTTAACCGTGGATAACCCCCCTCCTTTTTTTGCAGATAATAATCCATATAATAATAATTTAGGAAAGGAATTTGTGCTGCAGAATGGTCTTGTTGAATTAAGACAAGATCCCCTTGAGATTATCAGACAAGAATCAATGCATAAAATAAGAAATGCATTGAAAGAAGGAAACGAAAAAAAAGCTAGAAAAATAGAAAAGGATATAGAGAAGAAATTTTTAGAATATGTAGAGAGTTTAGATTGAATTTCTAAATCATTAAAATATATTAAATTAGGTAAATCAGTAGTTATCTAAAAACGCCCCTTTCACAAATTTAGGAAACCCCCGTTCTCGTCGTAAAAAGTAAGAATTTTATTGTATTTAACATCGGGCTTAAGGGAAGTTGGATTTTTGAGAGTGGAGCGTAGCGACTTCCAAAAATTCAATTTGGGAGAGAACTGCAAGTTCGAACCCTTTAAGCCCTGTTATACGTTTTTTCTGCAAGAAAAAAAGCCGAAGGCTCAGTTAAATTTTCACGATAATAAATTTCTCCGTAGGAGACTATATGTCCGTTAGGACGAGGGGGAGTCCAGATTTTTTGTTTCTTTTTTCTAAAAAAAGAAAATAGAGGGGGCTTTTACTTTTGGTTCTTTTCTGAAAGAATATAACTCTACACTTAATTAGTCTCTCTTAAGTAGTTACTTAATAGGAACATTTATAAAGTAACCCATTTTATCTGTTTGTATGAATAAATTACAAAGGATTATTGCAACAGGACTTGTAGCAGTTCCATTAGTATTAGGTATGCCTGGCTGTAAAAAAACAGACAACGAACCCAGCACTAATCAAACTAGAACAGAACAAGTTCAAGAGGATAATCAATTAAGAAATACTGTCTTAAGTTATTTATCACAACCAAAATTCTCAAATTCCGATTTCATGGAGCAAATAACTGGAACAAAAGCAGAGTTACAAATGCTTGATTTAAGAGAAGGGATGGTTTATTTATCAATTCCTGAAAGACAATTTACAAAAGAAGCACTTGGAGAACTAGCAATTAATTCAAATTTAGTTGAATTTGGTAAAACCGTTAATGGAGAGTTTAGTGGAAGCAGAATTGAACTTGGAGATTATGTTCTAAGAAAACCAGGAAATTATTTTTTTAGATTTCCTTCAAATAATTTTAGGGTTGATGAAACAGATAGCATAAACATTCCATATAGAAGTACAAATTATTCTATAAATATGCAAGAGTTACAAGATTTTGTAAGTAATAAAAGTGTTTTTGGAGGTTATCTAAATGCAGATACTGGAACCGATAGATATGGAAGACATCAAGTTATTGCAAATCATGGGGCTTTTGTAGCCAAAAAAGGTGAGAGCTCTTTGGAAAGACTAGTGGGTTCATTAACAAGAAATGAGAATACCGATGAAGGAAAAACACAAAAATTACTTGATTTTGTAACAGAAGAATTAAAGTATGATTACTCAGATGCAAATTCAAATGCAGAAGTATTAAAACGACCAAATGAAGTTTTAATGACTGGCGGATCGGATTGCAGTGGAAAAGTAATATTGTATGCTTCATTGTTGGAACAAACAGGTGTAGATTATAGACTAGTGTATATTAATGAACACATTACAGTTGCGGTTGAAGGCGATTATGGAAATCGAAATGGATTAAATTTCAATATAGGAGATACAACTTATTCAATAGCCGAAACTACCGCTAGAGGTTTTCAAATTGGACGTTCAAGGTTAACTCAAAATCTGGGAATTGAAGATATAAAGTATATACAAAGACCTGATGAAGATTCAAAGATTTACGATGCTAAAACTGGCAAAGCTTTGCCTTTTCGATAAAAATGTCCGAAGGACTAAAAGCCCCCTCTTAATAAATTTCTTTTACGAAGTAAAAGACTAAACGTGCGTAGCACCTGGACTCCCCCTCTTTTGTTTCTTTTTTTAAAAGAAGAATGAGATTTAGACTAGTGAAAATTTAATTGCGTATAACATTCGAGATTTAACAAAGTTCATCCTTAGGATGAATTTGGGAAAAACGCGAGCCGAGCGTTTTTCTGTTAAATCTGTGTTATGTCTGGGTGAACGATAGTGAAAGCGCTAGCGTCCCCGACGACTGGAAGGAGGAGAGTTTCTAAGTCTCTACGAACGGAGTGAGACTATAATTAAGCCCCCCACTTTGTTTTTTTCTTTTACTTTGAAATTATTTCTAATAAAACTATCTTGAATTTAAAATATACCATAATTTTTATAAACTGTTCAGTAGTTCTATTTATATATGACACAAGAAAACTTCATTATGCATAATCCCTTAACTTTTAATTTAATGGACTTACATGGAAAAACAACTACTCCACTTGAAGTAATTAATTTTTTAACAAATCAAAACTCTGGAGAATTGGATGCAGGCAACTTTACTGAATTTTTAAAATTTGCTCCTGAAAAACAAAGAAAAGGTATGGTTGAAACTTTTGGCATGGAAAGTTATGCAACTAATTATATCGGCAATCAAATGGCTAAATTGAAACCCGATTCAAGAATTATCCTTTCTGATGGCAAACGAAAATCATTAGATGAAATTATTTTAGAGAATGGAAATCCAAAAGCTGTTTTCATGACCTCTATGAGTTCTAATTTTCCAACAACAGTTGCAACTGCAATTGCATTAAATCATGCTAAAATTCCTGTTGTAATTGGTGGAATACATGCATCAACAAGTCCGAATGATGTAGAAACATTCATTAAAAAATATGCCCCACATCCAGAGTTGATATCACAAGTAAGAGGGGCAGGTGATTCCAAAATACTAAAAGAAGTAATGGACGATATTGACAATTCTACGTTAAAGCCAGAATACATTGGTTATGAAACTATGGAAGATGGAGTTTGGGGAGCTACTAATATTGAAGAAATGGAACCTATGAAAATGGATTTATTAAGTAGAATCCCAGGTATAGGGATGATTTTAGGAGAAAAATTTAAAATTAATCCTATAACTCCTTATCTTGGATGTCCTTTTTCGTGTAATTTTTGTTCTATTTCAACTTTACCAAAATCACAAAGAAAATTTCAAAGCAGAAGTCCAGAAGACTTTGTTGATGAATTGAAAACTTATCAAGAAGATGGAGTAAATTTTGGGAATAGATTTTTCTTTTTCTTGCCAGATAATTTATTGTTAGGAGGTAAAACTCTTGATAAAATTTTAGATAATATCATTGAAAGTGATTTAGAAATAAATTATGCTGCTCAAATTTCAATAGATGTGGCTAACAATGGAGGATTAATGAAAAAATTAAGACAATCTGGTGCAACTCATTTTTTTATAGGGATGGAATCTTTAAGTTTAGATAACTTAAAATATATCGGTAAGAATGCTGTTAAAGATATAGAAAAACGGGATTTGACTGTTGAAGCTTATTATAAAGAACAAATTGAAAAAATACAATATCACGGAATTTCTGTTCATGGTGCTTTTATTTTAGGCTTACCTTTTGATTATTATCATTCCCCTGATGACCATACTGGAGTTGAAATTGCAAATTTTTGTATTGAAAATAATATAGGGTTACAACCTTGCTCACTTACTGATTTACCAGGTTCAAAAAACTTTGAAGAAACACAAATTAATAATACTCATATTTATGGAGCACAAGGAACAATGGATTACTTGACTTCATTATGCATTGCTGATTTAACAGAAACAAATAAACTTCCACCAAAATCTTTGCGTGAAAGTCCATTGACTGTTGCTTATATGGCTTATGATGCTGTAGAAAGAGCTTGCTCTACTAGTGTAGCACTAAGTAATGGTTTGTTTATGGCTAAAAAATCTTGGCAACATCCTACAAGAAGAACTACTATTAAAGAAAAGATTATGGATGCAGCTTGTGCTTTTTCTTCACAATTAATTGTTAGTCAATATAAAGACCATGGTGATGCTGTAGCATATTCAAAACCTGAGTATAGAGGTTCTTTTGAAAGATTATATGATATAGAACAAAATCAAATAGTAAAAGAAGAATTTAAAGATTTTGTTGATAGATTTAGATAGCTATTTTTTTATTTCAATTTTAAAGAAAGGGGGGCGTTTTATATTTTAGAGATTTAGAAATTAGACATAACATGCATTATGCCTACTTTTTTGTAGGCATAATACAACCGCAGAAAGTGGTTGACCTTGTTTTCGTAAGTTTTCCAAACTTTTTGAAACCTTTCCGAATTTTTCTTGGCAAAATTTATTAATAATGTTTTTAACCTATTTTGATGGGTTGCGCTAACGATTTAGAGAACTATTTAATAAAATTAAAAGAGGAGTGTGAACTAAGAGGGTATAGCAAGAAAACATTTGATAGTTACTCTTCATGTGTTAATAAATTTTTAATGTTTTTAGATAAAAGTAGGTTTAATATGGACGATAAAGGAGTTAGGTATTATTTACTTTCTCTTAATTTAAGTATTAATTCAAGCCGACTTCATTATGCATCATTAAATTTCTTTTTTAAAAATGTGCTAAAAAACCCATTTTCTACAAAAGCCATCCCCATTAAAAAGAAAGAAAAGCAATTGCCAAAAGTTTTGAGTAAAGAAAATATTCAACAGTTGATTAACTCAACAAATAATTTAAAACACAAAATAATAATTAAACTACTTTATTCTACTGGAATACGATTAAGTGAGTTGCTCAACTTAAAAAGAACAGATATTGATTTTGATAGGAATACGGTTTTTATCAAAGGGGGGAAAGGGAAAAGAGATAGAATAACAATACTTGCTAAATCATTACAATTAGATATTTTAAAGTATTATAGTAATACAAACTTTAAAACAAAATATATTTTAGAAGGTAGAAAAGGCAAATATTCACAAAAATCTGTACAAAAAGTGCTTGAAGCGTTAGGAAATAAAATAGGAATAAAAACCCATCCACATATGTTAAGACACTCATTTGCAACCCATTTACTTGAACAAGGAGTAGACATAAGATACATTCAAAAATTATTAGGGCATAGTGACATAAGCACTACAGAAATTTACACACAAGTATCAAACAAAGATATTTCGAATATAAAAAATCCTCTTGATTAAGCTAATACACAACATCACTTCGTTCTGAGCATACTAACAAAGTTAGTATACTTCAAAAATAAGATTAAATGCATTAACTACATACTTCCAAGCAAAGTAAAGTAAAATAGGATAACCAATAATCGCCCAAATAATGAAAGCATCTGAAAAAGAGGGAATCACAGAAGTAAACTCAAACAATAAAGAATTAACTAAAGCAGAAATAAGTCCGTAAACAACACCATAAGCCCCCAACTTAACATTACGATCAACAATAGGAACATGTTTTCTTGTAATTACAAATACTACATTCCAAACTCCCCATAACAATGCACCAAAGTACAACAAAGGAAGTTTTCCAATAGCACTTGCTTCACCCTGTAAAACAAAATATGCAATAAGAAATGGCATTATAACCGCTGGCAAAATCATACCTGCTACGAACGCTTTAAAGTATTTCATACTTATGGGTAAGCAGAACTAGTTTAAAAACTTATCTAAAATGCTCAAAAATCCAAGATTTTTGGCACCAACACGTTGGAAATAAAAAAATAAAAAATGAAGGAATCTATTTCCTTCCACGAGCCATTTTAGCTCTAGAAACATCACCTTGCTTATCAACAAAGTACAAGTATCCAGATTCTTTCTTAACACCAGCTTTAGCGACTTTTTCCTTTTTACCTTTCTGTCCTTTCTTTCGACCGCCTCTTGCCATAACTGCTCTAGAAACATCACCTGCTTTGTCAACGAAATATAGGTAACCTTTTTCTTTTTTAACTCCAACTTTAGTAACTTTTTGTGCCATTTTTATTTACCCCCAAATATTTTTTTTACGTTATTATAAACGTCTAGTGTTTATCCTGCATAAACTAATATATAAACTTTTCGATGTTGTCGTCTATTCTAAAGAGGAGAACTACCAATCACGCGCTTCTCTGCAATGGGAATACCCCCACTTTTCTTTATCTGGCTTAGAGAGAGTTTCCCACACATCAATTGAAGGACCAACCAGAGAACCAAAATCATAACCGCAACCCCCTGTTTCAGAAGGACAAGCATTATTACAAAAAGCAACAGGATGATAACAATTAGAACAAACACCCGCACTACAACCAACCATTGGGTCCTCTAACATTAAAGCACGAATTTCTTGACTTTCAGGTAGCTTAAACAATCTTGCAGCCATAACCCTCTCAACTTGCGTCAAAATATGATCATAATTTTCAGTTCGCTTCATTGCATGATCAAGCGCCCAAGCATGCCTAAACTCCGCACTAATTGCAGGAGCATAATCAATACGTTCCTTACCGCCATCTGGCCAGAACCCCATAACCTCAGGAGATTCTCCATATGAAATCTTACCCAACAAAACCATCTCTTCCGGAGAATATGTGTTTAAATCACGCATTAACGGATGCTGATAAACATCCCCCTCATTAGTTGCATGAAAAAATTCATAGTGTTGAGGCACTAACTCAGTTCCAGATACAGTAGCCAGATCAAGATCTTCCACCAACCCATACAAATCTTTAGGACGATCTCCTTTAACAACTCGTGAAAGCATAATTGTTCTAACAAGCTTACGATCTCCCCCAAGTTGCTCCCCATCATAATCTCTACTGTGAACCAATTCTGCCCCAGTAGGCAATCTAACATCATCAATAATTTTCGTTAACAAACTAGCAGACGCCCCTCTCAAAGAATACTGGCCAATGCCGGCAGTAGCAGCCCAAGGAAAAAAAACATCTCGAGCCTGTTGGTGTGCACGAAAGAAATCACCAGTAGTCTGCATACCTTGCGGACCAGGTACAATCACCGGAGCAATCATATCACAATCACTCATAAAAATACCTGCATGAAAGGTCGGCGTATCAATTTCAGACATAATATAAGGCATACACTTAACAAATTGAACATAATTTAAAAAGATTTAGTAAAATGTACTATTCTAAACTCTTAAAATGAATCATTCCAGGAAACCACTTAACCAGCCATTCAACATACAACTTGTGATCAATAGAAGGTAAAGACTTAGATGATTCAAGAAACTCATTAAAAGTATCATAATAACAAGAAATGATTGTTTCAACCTTTTCTTTCCAATCATCTGAAACAAGAATCTTATCTGGATAAATAATCAAACTACCATCTAAACTAAAAAAAACCTCTTCACCAACTTCTTCATACCAAGTTTCATCTACTTTTGAGGGAACAACATCCTCAGATAACTTTTCTTCACCCTCAAAAGCAACAAACGGAATATTAAGTTGCATTAAACCAATTCGGCTTAATAACAGATTAAATAGGTCTTCACCAGAAAATTGTTTATTAACAACAGACTCTTTTAAAACAATCTCTTTTGGCGGATTTGGAGTTTCATCAGCATACTTATAATAAAAAGTCCTAGTTTCATGACCAATAACAAAATCTGTTTTAAGAAAATTAAACAATAAATGCATGATGATCAACGGTCTAACTCTTGAATCTGTTAAAAAACTTTCAAACCGACTATCAGATTTATGATCAAATAATTTGATAACATGCGAAGCATTACAAGAATATGGCTTAAACTTATTTACCAATCCTAAAAATGGTTTAGTGATCATTTTGAAAAAAATACGCCACGACCCAGATTTGAACTGGGATATCCTTGCGGAAACAAGCTATCTTCACTTACGTTCAGAACTTACTGAAGTAAGTTTCCAGGCTTGCGCAGTACCAGGTTGTGCCACCGTGGCATATGATGAAAGAGAAGATAAAAGATTTATAAACGTTATTGTTTTTCGGATTCAGGCATTAATCTATACGGAGCCAACACCTGTTCAACAGCCCGAACCTTTTTATCTAAAAGAACATCCCCGGATTCATCAGGAATACAGTCCATCATTCTCAATGCATAAATATCTGCAAATGTACGACGAGCACCAACTAATTTACAAACATAATCTGCTTTAGGACAAGAGGCATAAAAAAAACTAAAAAAAGATGGATGCGCAGGATGTGCCTCTCCAGAAGTTGTCTTCCAACACTCAGAAGCAACATCAATATCAGCAAAGTTTAAAATTAGATCTTGATGATCATTCATCAGAACATCAAAAATACCCATACCGATCTCATGAAATGCTGAACGCTTATACAAATCATCGGCAGAGGGATTACTTAAATAAACACTATGCCACAAACTATCCTTCTTTTGAACTTCCTCTTGAAAGTAAGATAAACGACGCAAGAAATAACGTGCACCCTTGCGTTGCACAATATCTTGGATTGCAGGAAAATATCTTGCAGGAATTCTTCGTGGCAATCTACCTCGTGCACAAAGATCTGCAATAGTTTGTCCCCTAACTCCTGGTGGAAACATGGACTCATCAATAATAGTTAAACCAAAACTTACCCTGTGTCTTTCGGCAACTGCCGCACTAACCTGACTAAACAAGGAGGCTTCATCCTGTGTTAAAACATCAGGTCGAGAAGGTGGTTTTGGAAGGGGCTTAGAACTAAATGCCATTCTCTTGGGCTTGTAATCAATAGGGGTTCGAGTTGCAGTAGCAAGAGGTACAAGCAATGCTCCTGCCATTAAAGTCTCTCTCCAAGCAATCATTGCCATAAGAAAACAAGATAATACTTAAAAAACTTCCCCAAAAGTATATAAACGACAAAAAAGTAATAGTCTCATGAAGCCAGAATTACTAATTCCTGCAGGAAACGCAACCAACTTACAGGCAGCAGTTGAGAATGGTGCAGATGCAATATATTTAGGAATGAACAAGTTTAATGCTAGAGCAAAAGCAGGAAATTTTTCATTTGAAGAATTAAAAAAGGCAATTGAGTACTGCCACAAAAATGGCGTCAAAGTTTATGTAACTCTAAATACATTAATTAAAAATAATGAAATTGAAGAGTTCTTTCAAACAATAGAACAAGCATACATTTCTGGAGCAGATGCAATAATAATACAAGAATTAAGTTTTGCCTCACAAATTAAAAAAACATTTCCTGATTTAGAGGTACATGCTTCAACACAAGCAAGAATACATAATTTGAAAGAGTTAAAAAATGTTGATCGTGTTATTTTGCCTCGTGAATTAAATAAAAAAGAAATAGAAGAAATATCCAAAATCGGAATGCCCATTGAGATATTTGTACAGGGTGCACTATGCTTTTGTGTTTCAGGTCTATGTTTAATGAGTTCATTTATTGGAGGCAGAAGTGGCAATAGAGGAATGTGTGCACAACCCTGCAGAAAAAAATACAATGATGAATACTTAATGAGCATGAAAGATTTAAGTTTAATTAGTAAAATAAAAGAACTGAATGTTGCTTCCCTGAAAGTTGAGGGAAGATTACGAAATAAAAAATATGTTGAAACTGTGACAAAACTTTATCGAAAAGCATTAGATGAAGGATTTAACGAAAAAGATCTTGCCTGTTTAAAAGGGGTTTTTAATCGTGAACTAACAGAGGGCTTTTATTCGAACTGTGAGAAAAAAACTAGCCCACACAACCTAAAATTTGAAGAAATAGACTTTAATTATAAATATGTAAATAACAAACAGGAAATAAAAGTAGAAAGAGAAAGAAAAAAATTAGTAATCACGAAAATAAAAGAAAAAATTGCAAGCGAGCCAGGATTTTACGTTAAAGTAAATACGCTTAAAGGAGTGCGTGAAGGGTGTGAATTTTCAAGAGTGAAAACAATCTTTTACTATGCTGACAACAAAGACGTTCTTGAAGCAAAACAAATTTGTAAAGATAACAACAAAAAGTTTTACCTAACCCTGCCAACAATAGTTAATGATAAAGAGATAGAGGATTATATTAAAAAAGTGAAAGAGATAAACCCTGACGGAGTACTTATCAACAGTTTTGGATTTAAAAACAAGTTTGATAACTGCATCACAGATTATGGAATGAACGTATTCAACGATTATGATTTAAACTTTTATGGTAAAAGCATAATTAGCCCAGAACTTAACTTTGATGAATTAACTCATTTTAAAAATAAGGATTTCTTGGTTTTAGTACATGGAAACATTACCGTAATGACAACAAAAAACAAATTGCCTGGAATGATAAAAGACGACAAAGGATATAAATTCATTGTTGAAAAAGAAAAGGATTACTATAAAATACTAAACTCAAAACAAATTGCACTATTAGATGAAGTATTAGAATTAAAAAAAAGCGGCATAACACAATTCTATTTTGACCTAACTTCTAATGTGAAAAAATGGTTAGATATTTATTCTCGAATCCTTGAAGGAGAGAAGATAAACACCAAAAAAATAGGAAAAGGACATACAAAAGGCCATTATGAAAGAGGCATTAATTAGAAACGTTTAAAAATTAGATAAAACTTCTTTTTCTAATGCCCTTGTGGTGTAGTCCGGTCAATCATACTGCCCTCTCGAGGCGGTGACTCGAGTTCGAATCTCGGCGAGGGCGCCATCACTTTAATAAGAAAAGATAGATTTAAATAATAATAAGAGTTACTTAATAAAATGACATACACCTGCCCAATAACTGGAACTGAAATCGCAATATGGATCATGTTAATAATCTGGGCTTTAATGGTATGGTCAATAATAATAAAAGCAATCGCATTATGGAAAAGTGCAAGACGCGGACAAACCGCCTGGTTCGTAATCTTAGTAATATTTCAAACCGTAGGAATTTTAGAAATAATATACTTAGCAGCATTCCAGAAACATCAAAGAGTAAGACGTAAAGTAAACAAAAAAATAAAGAGTGTAAAGAAAAGTAAAGAAAAATGAGAGTTTGTGTTTCAGGCGGGTTTGATCCAATTCACATTGGACATGTAAGACTATTCAAATCAGCAAAAGAGTTAGGAACAAAATTAATAGTAATTCTAAACAATGATAACTGGTTAATGAAGAAAAAAGGATTTGTAGTAATGGATGAAAAGGATAGAAAAGAAATTCTAGAAAGCATAAGATATGTTGATGAGGTAGTACTAACAAAACACGAACCTGAAAGTGAAGACGTATCAGTATGTGAGAGTTTGAAAGAAATACATCCAGACATATTTGCAAATGGGGGAGATCGAAAATCAGATAACATCCCAGAATACAAACTATGCGAAGAAGTAGGAATAAAAATGGAATTTAATATTGGAGAGGGTGGAAAAGTACGAAGCTCATCAGAAATTGTAAAAAAAGAAAATACTACTTCTTAAACTTAACAGCAGTACCATAAGCTAAAACTTCAGAAGCGCCACGCACTACGTTTTCGTTAGTAGCACCCGAAATGGGTTTCGCTTTCAGCTCAAGCCCATCACTTCTTAAACTTAACAGCAGTACCATAAGCTAAAACTTCAGAAGCACCCTGCATGATAGCAGAAGTTGTATAACGAATAGAAACAATTGCATCAGCGCCTAACTTTTTAGCTTCCTCAACCATTCGATTAGTAGCCCGATCTCTAGCCTCAGTCAACATTTCAGTATACCCCTTAATTTCTCCGCCAACAATTGTTTTTAACCCAGCCATAAAATCTCGGCCAAGATGTTTAGCTTGTACAGTATTACCTCTAACCATACCTAAAACTTCATAATTTTTACCCATATTTTCATTTGTTGATAATTTCATTTCATTTACCCCACCATTCTTTCGCCAATGGGAAGCGACGTATGTCTCCTTTCAGTCGAGCATACTCAAAAAAACTAGCCCATATAATTAACAGTATCCATCTCTTTGGCCTTCTGCATCCTAAATTGTTTTTCTAAATTATCATAAGCTTCCTTGATATCATTATTAACAGAGGGATGAACCTTCTTTAATGCATCTTCAAAATGTTTTTCAGTAACTTCTTTAGCCTTAATATCCTCTCGTAGAGCAAGCATAGCCGCCTCTCTACAAATAGCTTCTATATCTGCCCCAACATAACCATCAGACAGGCCAGCCAAATTCTTAACATTAACCTCTTTCAAGGGCATGCTTGCAGTATGTACCTGGAAAATTTTCTCTCTCGCTTTTGAATCAGGAACAGGAGTTAACAACAATCTATCAAACCTACCTGGTCTTAGCAACGCCGAATCCAAAATATCAGGTCTATTCGTTGCAGCAATTACAACCACATTTTGTAAATCTTCCAAACCATCCATTTCAGTAAGTAATTGGTTAACTACTTGTTCAGTAACCTTATTATCAGAAGAGGCATTACGACTAGGTGCAATAGAATCAATCTCATCAAAGAAAACAATAGTTGGACTCGTTTGTCTAGCTTTCTTGAAAATTTCGCGAACTGCCTTTTCACTTTCTCCAACCCACTTAGACAATAGTTCAGGACCTTTAATTGAGATAAAATTAGCTTTAGTTTCAGTAGCAATAGCTTTTGCAAGCAAAGTTTTACCCGTACCAGGAGGACCATACAATAAAATTCCTTTTGGGGGTTTAATACCTAAACGTTTGAAAGCTTGGGGATTCTTCAGGGGCCACTCAACAGCCTCAGTAAGCTCTTGCCTGGTCTCTTCTAAACCACCAACCTCTTCCCAAGTAACATTAGGCCTTTCAACAAATACCTCTCTAAGAGCAGAAGGTCTAACAACTTTAAGTGCTTCGATAAAATCTGCTTGATGAATAATCAATTTTTCTAAAACCGCTTTTTGAATCGGTTCGGATTCTTCCTTATTTTGAATATCTGGGAAAATTCTTCTTAAAACCGTCATAGCCGCCTCTTTAGCTAAAGCACTTAAATCAGCACCAACAAAACCATGAGTTATCTCTGCTAAATCTTTTAATTTAACATCTTTTTCTAGAGGCATGTTTCTTGTATGAATTTTTAAAATTTCTAAACGTGCGTCCTTACCAGGCACACCAATTTCCATCTCCCTATCAAACCTGCCCGGTCTTCTTAGAGCAGGATCAAGAACATTAGGAATATTAGAAGCAGCAATAACGATAACTTTACCACGACTTTGCAAACCATCCATAAGTCCAAGTAACTGAGCAACAACTCTTTTTTCTACTTCACCATGAGTCTCTTCTCGTTTAGAAGCAATTGCATCAATTTCGTCAATAAAAATAATAGATGGGGCGTTCTTTTCAGCATCTTCAAATTTCTTTCTTAAATTAGCCTCAGACTCACCATAAAATTTAGACATAATCTCAGGACCGTTTATTAAAATAAAATGAGCATTAGTTTCATTTGCAACTGCTTTAGCCAATAAAGTTTTACCCGTACCAGGAGGACCATGCATTAAAACCCCTTTTGGCGGTTCAATTCCCAACCTTTCAAAAATTTCAGGATGTTTTAAAGGAAGCTCGACCATTTCCCTAACTTTTTTCAACTCATCATCCAAGCCCCCAATATCCTCATAAGTAACATCCGGAACGGTCTCTTCTTGAAGCTCAACAGCTTCAGGATTCAAACTAATTTCAGTATTCTCACTAATGATAACAGGTTCTTTAGAATCAGTATTAACAACAATAAATTTTAGATCAGCAAAAAAAGATGCAAACCGGTCATCTTGAGAAAAGATTTCATTAAAAAAAGGATTATCACTAGTAGTAGTCTTTCTTCTTTTTACCCCACCTAAAGAAATAATATCTCCCTTCAAAACCGCTCTGCCCAAAAGACCTCGCTTAAACGTATTTGGAGAAGCTCTTACAACAATTCCTTTTTTTGCAGGAGCAATAGTAACCTTCTTAGCCTCTTTAACTTCAGCTTTTCTTATTTTAACAGACTCACCCAAACCAGTCTTGGCATTACGACGTATAAGTCCATCCATACGAATAATACCTAACCCAATATCCCCTGGATAAGAACGATCAACAATAGCAACAGTCTTTTTTTCCCCTTCAATCTCAATAACATCGCCCGGATTAATACTTAAATCTTTCATAAAAGATGAATCTAACCTAACGATTCCTTTATTAACATCATCCTGGATTGCCTCAGCAACCTTTAACGAAACATCTTTTTTCATTTTGAATAGAAACAAGTAAAAAATAATTTAAAAAGATTTCTACTTTTCTTTTTGAGTAACCTTAGGAAGCTTAATTGGAGCAGGTAAACCCAAATCACTAGATAGTTCTAATGCTTTTATAGTGGATTTTTGAAGAGCAGAATTCATAACGTCTGCCATCAACTTTTCTTCAACAGGTTTTTTATCCGCCCATTGTTTCTTGATCTCAGCTATGTCTTTTTCCTCTCCAAGATATAACACTTCACCTTCAAATAACATTGAAGCACCAGGGTCATACTTAACTGTGAATTCAAATTCAAACTTAACACCCACTTGTTTAGACTTACCAAGTGAAAGATCTAGATCACTAATGTCTTTAATCCCAAGATTGCTATTAATCTTAACATTTCTTGCAACACCAGTTCGTTCAACATTTATTTTTGTAAAATTTGTTCCAATTATTGGCATGATTATCACCGAATCTAAAAAGAGATGGGATATTTATAAAGGTTTTGGTGATAAAGAGTATAACACAAAAAACACAAAAGGACTAATGCGGGAGACGGGAATTGCACCTACGGCGAGAAAATGTTCTCGCGCAACATCACTTCACTTCGCTCAGACAAAAAAAAAGAAATGCGGGAGACGGGAATCGAACCCGCGCATCCACTAAGGAACTAGGCGTTTGAAGTCGAAGACTTACGAACTTCGAAAATCTTGATTTTCGTCTACCTCAACCTAGCGCATTTGACCACTCTGCCACTCCCGCGCAAAAAAAGATTTATTAGAATTTTATATAAAGTTTTTTAGAAAGGAAGATCATCAGGGACACAATCGCCAGAATTATCACCACACACTCTTTCATGCACCCTACGTGTGTGTTCAGTATCATAAAAACGATCCTCCCAACAGGTTCCTTCCATACCACTAGATGCAACACCTTCACCAAAATAATTAAGAGTCAAACCAGAATCAGGATCTGCAAGAGCTATCTCTTCACCCCAAGGAAGATCATCACCAGGTTCTCTGCGTTCTCTAAATTCGTCATCCACCAAACCTGAGTTTAAAACAAGTTCAACAAGTTGATTAATAACTTCCGCAGGACGAGTTCTTAACGCTTCCACCAATCCCGCTCCAACATCTACCCCTTCACCAGGAGGTAAACGCCCACAATAAGCACGAATTGTTTCAGCTGCGCGGTTAGGATCAGCAATAAACTCCGCTCCAAGATAATCCATAACAGTATCAAGATGTATGTAAACAGCACCAGGCATTTGTGATTCTAATCTAGCTAATGCTGCAGAACTCAGGATCGCACCAAAATCTCCCACTTTAAACGAATCTAAATACGGAAGCTCTCCTTCAGAATTTGCATCATAATCGGTCATAACAATAAATGAATTTAATGTGATTTAAAAAGATTTAGAAAAAGTTTATAAGAACTAAACAATAAACAAAAAGATGGAAAACCTAAAAAAACTAACAGGAAAGAAAAACATTTTGTTAGTATCAAGAGGAAATAAAGCAATATTTCTCGCATTACAAACAGCAAAGAAAAAAGGCTGCAAAAAACTATACGTACCCGACCAGGGAGGATGGTACACATATGCGCAATACGGGAAAAAATTAGGATTTGAGATAATTGAAATAAAAACTGAAAGAGGAATAATTGATTTTGATCCAATCAAAAACGGATGTGTAATCTTTAACGATATGCCAGCATATGCATTTTTACAAAATACTGAAAGAAATAAAAACGTGTTTTATATTGGAGATGTAACCGGCAGTATAGGAACAAGAAAATGTAAAGCAGACATAGTAGTATGCAGTTTTGGAAACCACAAAGTGATAGAATTAGGGCAGGGAGGAATGATTGCAACCAACATAGAAATGAATTATGAAAGTGATTTTAAGGGAGATGCAAAAGAGTTAGAAGAAAAAGTAAAAGAGATAGATAAAAGACTAGAAAAGCTAAAAAAACTAAAAACACAAGTAAGTAAAGATTTGAAAGAATTTGACATCCTACAAGGAGACGGATTGAACATTCTAGTAAAAGGTGATGAAGAAAAAATAATTAAGTATTGTGAAGACAATCAATTAGAATATAAGAAATGCCCCATGAAAATAAAAATAAAAGAAGACGCAATAAGCATAGAACTTACAAGTTCAGTCAATTAGCCCCCAGTCTTAGAATTAATAAATCGCAAAGTTTAAATACGCATAATCTATATTTTGGAGTATGCATAAGAAAAAATTAATAAAAATAATTAAACAAATGTCTGCACCGTTATACGCAGCACTACTAATATTCATAATATTCATCATAATAAAAAATGATATAGAAAGAATAATTTCTATTGATGCGTTACGAGATCTAATTGGATCAACAGGAGCATATGCAATATTACTCTTTTTAGGCATATTTTTATTATTTACCTTTTTTGAATTTATTCCAACATTTTTATTAATGATACTTTCAGGATTTTTATTTGGAACGCTAAAAGGGGCATTTTATAGTTTGACCGGATTGCTAATAGGTTCACTACTGCTATTTATGATAGTAAAAAAGTTCAATAACAAATTTGTAAAAGAAAAAGGCAAACTTAATGATTTGAAATACCTCAACAAACTGATGAAAAAAGATGCAGTGTATGCAATATATGTAGCACGGTTAATCCCCATCTTTCCTAATGAACTAATAGTAATCTCTGCAGCACTAGCAAAACTAAAATTAAAGGAATTCTTCCTCATCATGCTAATTGGGGCCTTGCCAACAGTATTCATTGCAGCGGCATTAGGTGATTCATTCACTAACCCAGTATTTAACCTAGCACTAATTGTATTCGCATTTGCTGGAAGTGTAATCTTATCAATTTTCTTATTCAAAGACAAACTAAAAGCATTATTTGTGCATAAAACAATCAAAGTTTAAACACAACCTCACTTCGTTCTGAGTATTCAAACTTTTATCAAAGCTTAAACAGATCAATATTTGATTCCTCAACTAAAAAAGACTCCCGCAGAAGTTCGTCAATCACATAATAAACGTTCTTCTCTTTAATGATGAATTTTGAATCTAATAGTTCAAGAAACAATTCTAGATCCCTCATTTCTTTATGCACCACCTCCAACATAAAATCATAACCATTATTTATTTTATATAATGAATTAAGATTTGGAATCTTGAGTAAAAACTCAGACACCTGGTTCTTCTGTTGAGCATCTACTTTCAAGGTAATGGTTGCACGGATAGAATACCCCAACTCAGTAAAATTCAACAAACAAGTATTCTTAACTATTTTATTCGTTCGTTTCAACATTTCAAAAATTGTTGAGACCGGAATACGGGTTTCTTTACTTAAAGTGGTGAGTCTCTGTCGGGAGTTATTACGCAACTTACTTAATAAAACCAATTCTTTTTTCGAGTTCATTGTAAATATTATAACTATCTTGAAAGTATTTCAAACCTAGCTTATACTTTTTCAATTAGCTTATATTTAGGCAATATTTATATCTACAAATACGTTCGTTTCTCTAATGAAAAGAAAAGTCATACAACTTTCTGTAAGTACGCTTGTAGTTTCTTTACCTTCTGAATGGGTTGAGAAAAACAATATTTCTAAAGGAAGTGAAGTAGAAGTAATAAATAAAGGGGATAAGCTAATTGTGCGTAGTGGAGAAAAACCTCAAAATAAGATAATCTTAGATACAAAAGGCAGAATATTTGATAAAAGATATTTAGGAGATTTGTACATAAGAGGCTATGACGAAGTACGAATTAACTTCAAAGACGCGGATGTTCTTAAGGAAATAAAAAAAGAACAACTTAGAGAGTATGAAATTGTAGAAGAAGAAAAAGATTTTTGCATAATCAAAAGCGTTTCAGTTGGATTAGAAAGTGAGTTTGACAATATGTTAAGAAAGTGCTTTTTGTTAACAAAAGAAATGTCAAAGTCCCTTGTCGATTATTTTAACGGTGAAAAAGTAGAGTTAGCTGAAATAAGAAAGTTAGAATTAGAAAATAACAAATTATCGGGATTTTGCTTAAGACTACTTAATAAAAATGGTTACACCCCTGCCCACAAGACAACCTTCCTATATGTCATAACTAGAGAGATAGAAGCAATATGTGATATTTACAAATATGTCATAGATGAGGTCTTAGAAGGATACAAAATTAGCACAGAAGAAAAAGAATACTTTTCTTTGGTAAATGATTTCTTTGTTATGTTTTATGAATTATTTTACAAATACGATAAAGAAAGATTCAAAGAGTTTTATAATCAAAGAAAAAAGTTAATTCAAACCGGCAAACGGTTAGAGGGCAAACTAGCACATCACTCACTTAATTTAGTGGTTGCAATCTACAATATTTGTGGACCCTATCTAACAATGAATATGGAAGAAATATATTAAAAGAAAATAAAAAAAATGCAAACAAGCATTTTTGGTACGACTAAAGCCGAATTATTTCTGTTTAAGAGCTGCCTGTGCCGCAGCAAGTTTTGCAATCGGAACTCTAAATGGAGAACAACTCACATAATTCAAACCAACCTTATTACAAAACTCAACAGAGGAGGGTTCACCACCATGCTCACCACAAATACCCAACTTAATATCAGGCCGAGTCTGTCTGCCTTTTTCTACCGCAATAAAAATAAGCTGACCAACACCTTCCTGATCTAAAGCCTGAAAAGGATCTCGTTCATAAACTCCCTTCTCAACATATTCAGGAATGAATTTACCAACATCATCCCGACTAAATCCAAGAGTCATTTGGGTAAGATCATTAGTACCAAAACTAAAGAATTCTGCTTCTTTAGCAATTGTGTCAGCAGTCAAAGCGCCACGTGGAACTTCAATCATGGTTCCAATTTTATATGCCTCAACACCCAACTCTTTAGCAACACCCACAATAATCGCCTTTTGGTTTTTGAACTCCTCAACATCGCCCACTAAAGGAACCATTATTTCTGGAACTGCTCCAGTTTCTTTAGCTGCTTCAAAGATGGCCCGAGATTGCATCTCAGTAATTTCAGGATAGGTTAAGCCCAGCCTACACCCTCGATGACCAAGCATAGGATTTACCTCATGTAAATCTTCAATCTTTTTATTTAACTCTTCAACTGAAACATTTAAGGTGGTGGAAATTTCCTTTATCTCCTCTTCTTCTTTAGGTAAAAATTCATGTAAAGGAGGATCTAACAACCTTATGGTTACCGGTTTCCCTTTCATTACGTTGAACAAGCCAACAAAATCAGCTTTTTGAAAAGGCAATAATTTGTTTAGAGCAAGTTTTCTTTCTTCAACATTCTTAGACAAAATCATCTCTCTAATTGCTTTAATTCTTTCACCTTCAAAAAACATGTGTTCTGTTCTACAAAGACCAATACCTTCAGCACCAAATTTAATTGCAGTTTCTGCATCATGCGGGGTGTCAGCATTAGTTCGTATCTTCATTGTTCTAAACTCATCAGCCCACTCCATCAACCTACCAAAATCACCAGATAATGTAGGTTCAACAACAGGAATTTTACCCTCAAAAACTTCACCTGTTGCTCCATCAAGAGTTATAAAATCACCCTCTGTAAAAGAATTATCCCCAATAACTAAAGACTTTTCTTTCTCATTAATTTTAGCATCACCACATCCAGCAACACAACACTTACCCATACCACGAGCAACAACAGCTGCATGAGAGGTCATACCCCCTCGACTAGTCAAAATACCTACTGCGGCATTCATTCCCTCAATATCCTCTGGAGAGGTTTCAGTACGAACTAGAATAACGGTTTTACCTTCTTGAACTTGGTCTCTAGCCTCAATTGCATTAAAAACAATTTCACCAACTGCTGCACCGGGAGAGGCAGGAAGACCTTTAGTTAAAGCATCATGCTCAGTCTTAGCAACAGGGTCTAACTGTTTATGAAGAAGTTGATTCAGAGCTTCAGGATCCACTCTTAAAACTGCTTCTTCTTTTGAGATAAGGGTTTCATCAACCATATCAACAGCCATCTTAACCGCTGCCGGGCCTGTTCGTTTACCTGCCCGAGTTTGTAAGAAATACAGTTTACCTTCTTGAATTGTGAATTCCATGTCCTGCATATCTTTGTAATGTTTTTCTAAGTTATCTTTAATTTCAACAATTTGTTTGTAAACTTCAGCATTCTGTTCTTCTAAAGTCTCAATAGACTTAGGAGTTCTAATACCCGCAACAACATCTTCACCCTGAGCATTCATTAAGTACTCACCATAAAACTTATTCTCACCAGTAGATGGATTTCTGGAAAAACAAACACCCGTTCCTGAAGTTTCGCCCATATTACCAAAAACCATTGTTTGAATATTAACTGCAGTACCAACCAAACTAGAAATATTATTTATTCGCCTATAAATTATTGCACGATCATTATTCCAACTACCAAACACTGCCTCAACAGACATGATTAATTGTTCTTTTGGATTTTGCGGAAAAGAGGTTCCCTTAGCAGACTGAATCGCATCTTTATACTTAGAAACTACTTCCTTCAAATCATTCACATCAAGATCAGTATCAAACTCAACACCTTTTGTGTTCTTAACAGATTCTAGTGCCTCTTCGAAATCATGATGAGGAACACCCATAACAACATCACCAAACATTTGAATAAATCTTCGATAAGAATCCCAAGCAAATCTTTCATTACCTGTTTTTTTAGCCAATCCCTCTACGGAAATATCATTAAGACCCAAATTCAAAACAGTATCCATCATACCTGGCATAGATGCGGCCGCACCAGATCTCACAGAAACCAAAAGCGGATCAGAATCATCACCTAACTTTTGACCCATAACAGACTCTAACTTCACTAAGCGTTCATCAATTTCGGCCAAAATAGAATCATTTAACTTTTTACCATCCTTGTAAAAAACATCACAAGCAGCAGTAGTAATCGTAAACCCAGGCGGAACCGGCACACCTAAAACAGTCATTTCTGCAAGATTAGCACCCTTACCACCAAGAACTTCCACCATATCTTTATTTCCTTCTTCAAAAGCGTAAACAAATTTTTCCATTTTATCCCTCCACAACCATCAGTTATGAACTTAACATGAAAGTGGGGTTTTTTAAAGTTTATTGTTAGAAAAAAATTAAGAAATGCTCAGAAATACAAGATTTCTGGCACGACTAAAGTCGAAAAATAAAAATTATTCTTTAGGTTTCATAATTTCAACAAGTTCCACATCAAAAGTTAGTTCTTTACCTGCAAGCGGATGATTTAAATCAAGCATTACAGAAGTTTCTTTAACTTCAGAAATAGTTGCAATACAACCATTACCTGTTTGATCTTTAAGTTGAAATGACATCCCTTTTTCTAAAGTAACATTGTCTGGAAGTTTTCCCAATTGGTCTTTAGGAACTTCAGAAACTAGTTTTTCATCTCTATTTCCATAAGCTTCATCAGAAGGAAGAGTAACTGTTTTTTTATCACCAGCTTTCATTCCCATAACTGCATCTTCAAAACCCTTAATAACCTTATGATCTCCAACTTTAAATATTAACGGCTCTTTACCTTCTGAAGAATCAAATACTTCTCCCTCTGTTTTTCCTGTATAATGAACTTTTACTACATCTCCTTCTTTAACTGACATGTTATCACCATTACCAAAAATTCCCTGTGTTTATTTAAAGGTTATGCATTTAGAAAGACCCGGTTCTGATTCGTTTAATTGCTTCATGCGTTCTCAAATAAGAATTTACTCCCCCTAGTTCTAACAACTCTTGCACTGTTTTTAAACGCGCCACTAAAGAAGAAAGATCAGTGTCAGCGTTCCCTAACATAACTTGTTTATTAACCTCTGCCTCGCCCCCCCTATGAGCAATTAGTTCGCCATTATCACAAAAAGAGTACCAATCAAGAAACTTTGTTTGGCCTGCAACCTCATCGAGACAGACCATCAAAGGGATAACATTAGCAAAAGTACAATAACAAGTAGCATAATAAATAGAAAGATGAAAACCATAATCTGGCTTTTGTACTCTGCCCTCAAAAACATGAACTGGCGTAAGAATGTTATACTGCGAAAAAACAGGTCGTCCAGGTAATTCATCATCTAAGTCGTTCATTCCAGTAAACAGAGTTAACCTCTAATTTATAAAAGTTTGGCCAATAAAAAAATAAGGTTTATAAACAAATAAAGATAAGTTCGAAAGATGAGAAGAAACGCAGTAACAACATTAGTACTAATTAACGTAATTCTATTTATTGTGCAAATATCATTCAGAGGATTTACTGAAAGTTTTATGTTAGTTTCTGCAGATATCTGGACAAGACCTTGGATAATCATAACATCCATGTTTTTACATGGTGGACTTGCACACTTATTTTTTAACATGTACGCATTATACTTATTTGGAACATTAGTTGAACGAAGCATTGGAACTAAAAAGTTCTTAGCAGTTTATTTCCTTGCAGGAATATTAGCTGCACTACTGCCCCAATACTCTGCAGCACTTGGAGCTAGCGGAGCAATAATGGGAATCCTTGGAATAGTAATAATGTTATTCCCTGATTTGCGAATATTATTCTTCTTTGCCATCCCAATGTCAATGAGAACTGCGGGAATAATATTTGCAGCAATAGAAGTATTCGGATTATTAGTCCCAGTTAACACAGGAATAGCACACTATGCACACCTAGTTGGACTAGCAGTAGGACTAGCATTTGGGTATTATCTCATAAAGAAAAAAGGAGGAGTGCGAAGAATGGTCTCAAGAGTACCCTCACAATCAGATTTTGATAGACATTATGGGCGTTAGACTTTAGATTTAACCGCACTACTTACTGATTTAACAGCTACTTTTGAAATGGGTCTAAGAAATATTGATTTTAGAGCAACCGAGTTTGCTTTATTATACTCTTTTTTGAATTTATCTGGACCTTTACCATAAAAAACATCATTAGCTTTAAACTGAGAAGCGCGTTTTATACTAGATGCAAAAATCATTCTTCTAGGTGTGAAAACCGCATCTACCAAAACTTCTGTTTTATCAATAACCAAAGACCAAACCTTACGACTTCCCCAGTGCTTCTGTCTCATAATAAGAGTCATATCCCCTTTATCAGTGTTTAGCAGACATCTTTCTTCGTTCATTTTTTTATTCTACTCTTTATCCTTTATAATTTTTGTTATAAAGAATCCTTCAGTATCATTATCTTGAGGCCATAACCGGGAGGTTTTCTTAACCTCTGGATTATACTTAATATTATTAAATTCTGTAACTGGTTTGGAAGAAATCAAACCAGGAAGAGCGATCTTTTCCAACTTAGCATTCTTGTTATTATTAAGAAACTCGGAAACAACACCCTCATTTTCTTCAGGTTCTAAAGAACAAGTAGAGTAAACAACAGTTCCGCCGGGTTTTGTAGCATTAAATGCTGCTTGTAATAATTGTTTCTGAACATTTGAAATTGACTTAAGAACTTTAGGATTCCACATACGAATAGTTTTTACAGATTTTCTTATAGTTCCTGTACCTGAACAGGGAGCGTCAACAAGAACTTTATCAAAATAATTTGTGAATTTAGTAAATTGTTGTCCATTCATAAGAGTTGTTACAGTATTAGTAACCCCCAATCTTGTTAAATTAACACATAACGGCATCATCCTAATACCAACAACATCATTAGCAATTATTGTTCCCTTATTTTTCATCATCTGAGCCATCTGAGTTGTTTTAGAACCGGGAGAGGCTGCAACATCCAATACCAAATCTCCAGGTTTTGGATCAAGTGCTAAAGGCGGGATCATGGAAGCTGCTTCCTGAATATAAAAATAACCAAGTTGGTGTTCCAGAGTATTCCCTGCATCCCTTCTACCAGTTTCATGCGTAAGGAAAAAGCCCTCTTTACACCAGGGCACGGGTTCAAGAATCCAACCCTGCGCTTCTAACCGCTTTTTTAATTTTGGAATAGTGATCTTAAGAGTGTTAACCCTAAGTGATCTTCTTAGAAAAGAAAGACAGTAAGTGCTAAACGTATTCCAATCAGTAAGTTTTGAGTAATGTTCAATAAAAGCAGGTTTGAACTCTATATCATCCTTGTTTTTGAAAGGTACAAGTTTATGCTTCATAATTGTTTCACCACATATGGGCCTTGTTGTTTATAACCCAACTTGTTTTTATAATAAGGTCTAACACCAATACCTGAAATAACCACCATTTTATCTTTATAATAAGTTTTTGCAATTTTTTCTGCAATGTGCAAAAGATTTTTACCAACACCCTTGTGTTGAGTTTCACTAGACTTTTCTCCAATTGGAACAGGCATACCATAAACATGTAACTCTCTTAAAAGTGCAGCATTCTGCGTTATTTCTTTTCTAAAAGAATCAGAAGGAAACCTAAGGCGCGCAAAACCAACTAAAGAATCCTTAATTTCTGCATAGATAAAAAATTCAATTCCGTCAGAAGCAGAATACGTAATATAATCAAAACTTACCTTGCCCTTTGCAGGTTTTCTACCAATTTCATTACATCTAATACAATTACAACTCCAATTCTTTTTCTTCATAAAAGTATCAATATACTGTCTTAAATTAGTTCTATCAACACCTGCCTCAACCATGTAAGAAGGAATATCTCTTTGAACACGCATAACACGAACATACCGGGGAATGAATGACTTCATTTCTGAAATTAAACTAGTTGCTTTTTTTGTAGTTAATGGCTTGAACTTATGCTGCTTGTATAACTTAAACAAATTAGTGCCTTTCAAAACCATACAAGGATAGATCTTTAGCATGTCTGGTTTAAAATCCGGGTTTAAAAACAGTTCCTTGAAATTGTTTAAATCTTGTTTAGCATTTACACCTGGAAGACCGGGCATGATATGATATGTAACTTTAAAACAAGCATCCTTAAGAAGTTTAGTTGCGGTAATCGCATCCTCAACAGTATGGCCTCGTTTAATTGACTTAAGAACAGAATTTTTAGTAGTTTGAACTCCCAATTCAACCTTAGTACAACCCAACTTAAGAAGTTGATTAACATGTTGTTGATTACAATAATCTGGACGCGTTTCAATTGTTAACGCGACACACCTTATTTTAGAAGACTCATTCTTTAGTTGCTCTCCTTTAAGCGTTACTTTGTTTTTCTTTTTTTCTTTTAATATTCTTGCCTGAATTCTATCAATCCTAGCAAGGTCATTTATGTCTTTTTTAATCTCAAAAAAAGTATTAAACTTTTTTATGTTAAGTTTTTTATTCTTATAAAAGATTTTTGAAAAGTCATTTAGGGCTTTGAAAATAAACTTAATAAAATGATCCTGGGTTCGAACTGGCAAAGAGGGGAAAGTACCTCCCATAACAATAACTTCAGCCTTATCCGGAACTTTATTCATTACAACATATTGCTCTAAACGATTAAACACCTGCAAGTAAGGATCATATTTGTTTCTTATTGCTCGCCTAGTAGCAGGCTCCTTTCCAGTATAAGATTGTGGAACAGAACCAAACTCCGAATTAGGCCCACCCGGACAGTAATCACACTTACCATGAGGACATTCATGAGGTGGAGTCATTAAAGCAACAGGCGCAACTCCTGCAAGAGTTCGAATAGGCTTTATTGTTAATAGATGTTTTAATTTTTCTCTATCTGAATCAGAAGCATGATTAGAGAGCTCAACATTATTTGGAACCTTCTTCAAATGATACTTTCGAGCAATCTTTAATTTCAACTTACTCAACTGAATTTGGGTTGTGATTTTGTTTTTCTTAATTTCTCGAATGATTTCTTTTACAATTTTTTCCATAAATTAAATAGATAGATTAGAGTATATAAAGGTTAGGTTGAATTTAGAAAACCCGAAAAAGTTTCAAAAAATAAACAAATTATTGAAACTTATTCATGAAAGATGGAAATAGTCGTTTATTAATTGAAAATTGTTCAAACTTTACTTCTTAAAACTTATTAAAAATGCTACCTTAAATTAGATATGGATTTTGACGAAGTAATTAGTTATTATGAAGAATCAGGGATTTGGAAAGAATCTGATTTAGTTATATTGACAACACTTCACGTTATTGGAAGAAGGGGCTTTAGTGTTAATGACAGAATAGGATTTACAAAAGTGTTCCAACGATTACTTCCAGACATTAGTTATGGTTCAGGGAGAGTATTTGAAACTAACGTGTCAAAAGAATTATTAGCATATCGAGCAGAAATGCGACAGAAAACAGGAGGGGTTGAGGAAGAGGAGGTTGAAACACTAAGAGAGCAAATAATGCACTGTCGCGAACTCACCTTCCAATATGTGAACCCGTTTGCAGGATATGTTGCTGAATTGCTTCCTGTTACACAAGAAGGACTCCAACTTTCGGAACTGGTGTTTGACCTAATTGAGGCATCAGCAAAATCAGATTATGAGAACAGATTAGTTAGAGAGGGAAGAATGTATGTTGACTTTGAGGATGTTGATAGGGTGCAAACAACATTATGGAAAGAAAAAAAGTTTCGTTATAGAACTTGTTTACAAACAGGAAGAGAATATATGCAAAAAAATCATCCAAATTTACTAACAGAATGGGGCAACTAATTACTTCTTCTTTTCATCTCTTAAAAGAGAGGTAACTAACTTCATATAATCCTTTGCTGCCTTAGAACTCTTTGCATGTGCAAAAATAGATTTTTTTTCTAAAGGACACTCTTTTAATTTGGAATCAACCCTAATTGGATCAGTCACAATATTATAAAACTCATTTTGAATCTCAGACATGATCTTGTGAGAAAGTTTAGTTCGTTTATCAAACATTGTTGGAACCACCTTTGAAATTTTGAGCGTATGGTCGAAATGTTGATTCAAATCTTTTATAGCAATAGCCATCTTTCTCAATGCATCCATACCAAGAAAATCTGTAGAAACCGGAATGATTGCTTCATCAGCAAATAACATAGCATTCTGATTTAACAATCCTAATGAGGGTGGACAATCAACCAAAACATAATCATAAGAATCTAACTCTTCCAACTTACGCTTTAAAAGAAATTCACGTTCCTCTTCTTCTGCTGCAAGAAAGATTTCAGATTTAGTAAGAGTTTCCTTACTTCTCATAATATCTAAATTCTTTCCCACGTGAGCAATACACTCATTAAGTTCTGCATTCTCAAATAGAAAATCATAAACATCTTTGTAACTTTCTAAATTCAAAGAAGAATCAATATTTCCTTGCGCATCCAAATCAATAATTAATACCTTTTTATTTTTTCGGGAAAGGCCCGCACCAAGATTTATGGTAGTGGTAGTCTTACCAACACCGCCTTTTTGGTTAATAATACAAATTTTTCTCATGAAATTGGGTTGAACTGCTCGTTTAAAAACTTTTGTTTTTAATAGAATATAGTTTAAAGACGTTTACCCTCAGAGAAAGCAATATCCTGAATACCAAAGTGTTCGGTTTCAGAGTTGCCACAAGAACAACTAACATCAAAGAATTTATTAAAACAACTTAGAGTCTTAACATAATACTTCTTTTGTTCATTATTACCGCACTTTTTACAAACTGCATTTATCCAAACTCCTTTAAGTTTACTGTCCATTTCTTCACCATCCTAAAAAATATTTAAAAAAAATAAAAAAAATTATTTTGTAACTAACTTAACCACATTACCAATTGTAAGAGCATATAGTCCCCTGCCCCCTTTTTTCAAAGTTTCAACAGGTCTAAATCTTGCTTCATTACATAACAAGCTATCAATGTGTGCTTCTAACGCTGCAGGCTTCATCTGCGTCATTTGTCCAGCAACGGTTCGCACATCATGAATCGTGTGAAAGGCTGCAGTTTCAGCATCACGGATTGTGTTTGCTAAAGGTGCTGTCAATACATTACCTGGCAGTCCATCTGCTGCATCGCCCAGATCATCATCTGCACGTGTACGATACTTCCTATACTGTTTTAATGCATCAATCAATTCTTGTGTAGTAACTGGTTGGCCATTCATTAATTTAATCTTAATTTTGATTAATTGTTCTTGCGCTTTAAACATGTTATTAGAATAATGCAGTAAGTCTTTTCTCACACCCCTATCAACAAGAGCCAATTTTCTAACCAATCTAACACCCAAACTTCTACTCTCAACAGCTTGTTTAACAGAACTGCTGAAGTTTACCTTAGTTAGGTCTTTAGATCTAAAGAATGCATCCGCAACCTGACCTATTTCACTAGTTCGTCCATATGCTTTTTTAATCGCTTTAAAATCGGCAACTCTTAATCCCGCAACACCCATTGCAGAAATAATTATTGTTGCATAAATAATTGGTTTAAATCTTCCTAATGCCATTTTAATGTACCTCACCAAACTTTTTATTTTTTCATATATAAATTTTATGAATGTAAAAGTTGGAAGGGAAGATCCGAAGACCTTTCCCCCGCATTCTTTCGCCAATGCCAAGCGAAGTAGGTCTCCTTTCAGTCGAGCCTACATCTTGATTAAAAGTTGGAAGGGAAGATCCGAAGACCTTTCCCCCTTCCAAACACCGAGTTTCGCCAAAAACTATGATTTCTTGAAGTCTATGTACCACCGATTATTCTTAGGATCAAAAGTGAAGATTACATCGTGTTTCTTTTTTTTATCTAGAGCAAATAGAAGTGGCATGGGAATAGTGGTCTCAAATGAGCTACCACGCCGATATAGTTTTCGTTTAATTGTTGTCGTCATATTATACTTACCTTTTTAATTACTTAAATACTACGTTGTATATAAATGTTTTGATTGGTTTATTTATTAGTTAAAATGCTTATAAAAATACTTATATTTAGAAGGGACGGGGCATTTTATAAAAACGTGTTGTAGTGAGTTCAGCAACAAGGGTTTATAATCATAAAAACAAACTTTAACAAAATGGCACACTTAAAATATACAGACAAAGGAGAACCCTACGCATCACCAGGAGGAGGAGGCCCAACAGGATACGTTCCAAGTGCGCCCTGTGACCCAGTATTTGAAGATGATGACGAAAGAGAGAACAGCAAGGATATAGCTGAGGACAGACCAACAACAACCTTGAATACTCGAAGAACGTCAACCATACCCTTTCAAGAACCCACTTTGGTTGAAACAGTACAGAACTTTATTTCAGATCATACATTAGGCATAACTGTCCTCTTAGGAACGACAGCGGTTTTAACTTACGCAGGCATAAGATATTTCTGTAAATAGTTCAACTAGAACTTAACAAACGCAACAACAAAGCCATTCGTACATACAAACCATTCTCTGCTTGCCTAAAATACGCTACTCGCTTATCAGAACCCTCAACAGCCAATGGAAGACATATTTCTTCAATATGAGGAAGAGGGTGCATTAATCTCGCGCTCTCTTTCAATAAATGGAAATTGTCTTGGTTAATACCATACAATCCTTTTGCATTATTGTATTCTTCTTCAGACATTCTTTCTTTTTGAATTCTTGTCAAGTAAATAACATCTGCAATTTGTAAATGAGGGTTTAATTCAGAACTTTCTTCAAAATTAGTATCGTGTTTTTCCAAGTACTCTTTTATTCCAGACTTTATTTTTAAGTTTGAAGGGGAGATAAAAATGATCTTGTTATCTTTGAATTTACCTAATAAATAGCAAAGAGAGCTAACTGTTCTGCCATACTTCAAGTCTCCAACCATTAATATAGTTAAATTATCCAATCCACCTTGCTCTCTCCAAATAGTGTACAAATCCAATATTGCTTGAGTGGGATGTTGCCCAGAACCATCCCCCGCATTAATAACTGGAACTGAACTAACTTCAGAAGCAACCTTGGCCGAACCTGTCTCAAAATGTCTTAAAACAATCACATCAACATAAGAAGAAACAATTCGAATTGTGTCCTGTAATGACTCTCCTTTGACAGCAGAAGAAAACTCACTTGCGTTCTCTGTTCCAATAACATCACCCCCTAATTTCAACATTGCAGACTCAAAACTAAGTCTAGTCCGCGTACTGGGTTCGTAAAAAAGAGTTGCTAAAACTTTTCCAGTTAAAATATTAGAAGAAGCAGTTCTTAATTCTTCGGCTTTGTTGAATATTTCAATAAGAGTCTCTTTGTCAAACTGTTGAGATTCAATAACATGTTTCATAAAACTAAACTGATTAAGCAAGTATAAGAAAGTGTGTAGTAGTGAGACATACAACAGAAACAGAAAAGTTATTTAAACACAACCAAATTAAATAAACAAAATGAAAGTAGCAATAATAATAACTAATAAGAAAGCATCACAGAATATTAAAGAGTTTCTTACAGAATTACCTTCAAATATGTTCTTACATGAAGTAGATAAAGATAGCATAGAGTGTGAAAATATTGATGAAGAGGTAGAAGCAGATTTGATTGTGTTTGCTACGCGTCACCAAAGTGTTCGGTTTCAGAGTTGCCACAAGAACAACTAACATCAAAGAATTTATTAAAACAACTTAGAGTCTTAACATAATACTTCTTTTGTTCATTATTACCGCACTTTTTACAAACTGCATTTATCCAAACTCCTTTAAGTTTACTGTCCATTTCTTCACCATCCTAAAAAATATTTAAAAAAAATAAAAAAAATTATTTTGTAACTAACTTAACCACATTACCAATTGTAAGAGCATATAGTCCCCTGCCCCCTTTTTTCAAAGTTTCAACAGGTCTAAATCTTGCTTCATTACATAACAAGCTATCAATGTGTGCTTCTAACGCTGCAGGCTTCATCTGCGTCATTTGTCCAGCAACGGTTCGCACATCATGAATCGTGTGAAAGGCTGCAGTTTCAGCATCACGGATTGTGTTTGCTAAAGGTGCTGTCAATACATTACCTGGCAGTCCATCTGCTGCATCGCCCAGATCATCATCTGCACGTGTACGATACTTCCTATACTGTTTTAATGCATCAATCAATTCTTGTGTAGTAACTGGTTGGCCATTCATTAATTTAATCTTAATTTTGATTAATTGTTCTTGCGCTTTAAACATGTTATTAGAATAATGCAGTAAGTCTTTTCTCACACCCCTATCAACAAGAGCCAATTTTCTAACCAATCTAACACCCAAACTTCTACTCTCAACAGCTTGTTTAACAGAACTGCTGAAGTTTACCTTAGTTAGGTCTTTAGATCTAAAGAATGCATCCGCAACCTGACCTATTTCACTAGTTCGTCCATATGCTTTTTTAATCGCTTTAAAATCGGCAACTCTTAATCCCGCAACACCCATTGCAGAAATAATTATTGTTGCATAAATAATTGGTTTAAATCTTCCTAATGCCATTTTAATGTACCTCACCAAACTTTTTATTTTTTCATATATAAATTTTATGAATGTAAAAGTTGGAAGGGAAGATCCGAAGACCTTTCCCCCGCATTCTTTCGCCAATGCCAAGCGAAGTAGGTCTCCTTTCAGTCGAGCCTACATCTTGATTAAAAGTTGGAAGGGAAGATCCGAAGACCTTTCCCCCTTCCAAACACCGAGTTTCGCCAAAAACTATGATTTCTTGAAGTCTATGTACCACCGATTATTCTTAGGATCAAAAGTGAAGATTACATCGTGTTTCTTTTTTTTATCTAGAGCAAATAGAAGTGGCATGGGAATAGTGGTCTCAAATGAGCTACCACGCCGATATAGTTTTCGTTTAATTGTTGTCGTCATATTATACTTACCTTTTTAATTACTTAAATACTACGTTGTATATAAATGTTTTGATTGGTTTATTTATTAGTTAAAATGCTTATAAAAATACTTATATTTAGAAGGGACGGGGCATTTTATAAAAACGTGTTGTAGTGAGTTCAGCAACAAGGGTTTATAATCATAAAAACAAACTTTAACAAAATGGCACACTTAAAATATACAGACAAAGGAGAACCCTACGCATCACCAGGAGGAGGAGGCCCAACAGGATACGTTCCAAGTGCGCCCTGTGACCCAGTATTTGAAGATGATGACGAAAGAGAGAACAGCAAGGATATAGCTGAGGACAGACCAACAACAACCTTGAATACTCGAAGAACGTCAACCATACCCTTTCAAGAACCCACTTTGGTTGAAACAGTACAGAACTTTATTTCAGATCATACATTAGGCATAACTGTCCTCTTAGGAACGACAGCGGTTTTAACTTACGCAGGCATAAGATATTTCTGTAAATAGTTCAACTAGAACTTAACAAACGCAACAACAAAGCCATTCGTACATACAAACCATTCTCTGCTTGCCTAAAATACGCTACTCGCTTATCAGAACCCTCAACAGCCAATGGAAGACATATTTCTTCAATATGAGGAAGAGGGTGCATTAATCTCGCGCTCTCTTTCAATAAATGGAAATTGTCTTGGTTAATACCATACAATCCTTTTGCATTATTGTATTCTTCTTCAGACATTCTTTCTTTTTGAATTCTTGTCAAGTAAATAACATCTGCAATTTGTAAATGAGGGTTTAATTCAGAACTTTCTTCAAAATTAGTATCGTGTTTTTCCAAGTACTCTTTTATTCCAGACTTTATTTTTAAGTTTGAAGGGGAGATAAAAATGATCTTGTTATCTTTGAATTTACCTAATAAATAGCAAAGAGAGCTAACTGTTCTGCCATACTTCAAGTCTCCAACCATTAATATAGTTAAATTATCCAATCCACCTTGCTCTCTCCAAATAGTGTACAAATCCAATATTGCTTGAGTGGGATGTTGCCCAGAACCATCCCCCGCATTAATAACTGGAACTGAACTAACTTCAGAAGCAACCTTGGCCGAACCTGTCTCAAAATGTCTTAAAACAATCACATCAACATAAGAAGAAACAATTCGAATTGTGTCCTGTAATGACTCTCCTTTGACAGCAGAAGAAAACTCACTTGCGTTCTCTGTTCCAATAACATCACCCCCTAATTTCAACATTGCAGACTCAAAACTAAGTCTAGTCCGCGTACTGGGTTCGTAAAAAAGAGTTGCTAAAACTTTTCCAGTTAAAATATTAGAAGAAGCAGTTCTTAATTCTTCGGCTTTGTTGAATATTTCAATAAGAGTCTCTTTGTCAAACTGTTGAGATTCAATAACATGTTTCATAAAACTAAACTGATTAAGCAAGTATAAGAAAGTGTGTAGTAGTGAGACATACAACAGAAACAGAAAAGTTATTTAAACACAACCAAATTAAATAAACAAAATGAAAGTAGCAATAATAATAACTAATAAGAAAGCATCACAGAATATTAAAGAGTTTCTTACAGAATTACCTTCAAATATGTTCTTACATGAAGTAGATAAAGATAGCATAGAGTGTGAAAATATTGATGAAGAGGTAGAAGCAGATTTGATTGTGTTTGCTACGCGTCACCAAAGTGAGTCTAGACAGGCCTCGTTAACCTGCCACACCCAAGGAAACTGGGGAAGAGCAGAATTAGGGGGGAAAGAAGGAGAGTTGGGAATTGCACCCGCATTATACTTGAAAGAGTTCTATTTAGAGTTAAAAAAATATTCAGAAGAGTTTGAGGGTGATGTAACCTTAGAAGTAACACATCACGGACCAAGCGTTGGAAATGCCTGCATGTTTGTAGAAATAGGAAGCAGCGAAAAAGAGTGGACAGATAAACGATACGGAAAAATAATCGCAGACTGCATTAAAAAAGTATTTGTAAAAAAATTATCCGGAAAGAGTTGTGTGTTGTTGGGTGGTGGACATTATAATAGTGCAGCAAATAAAATAATGGAAAGAACAGAATATGCAGTTGGACACATCTGTCCAAAATATGCTCTAGCAAATCTGGATTCAGAAATGATTACTCAGGCAATAGAAAAAACAATTCCAAAACCATCACTAGTGGCACTAGACTGGAAAGGGTTAGGACAAGAAAAAGAACGCATTGTTAATTTATTAGATGAAATGAATATAAAATATAAAAAATCAAAAAGTATGTGGTAGTTACTATTTCTTCTCTTCTTCTTTAGGTGCTTCTCCTTCTTTAGCACCCTCAGCGCCTTCTGCAGCAGCTTCCTCTTTAGGTAAGAATTCTTTGAAGATTTCTTCAGGAATCTCTTCTTCCTGCATTCTTTTCTTGATCTCAGAAGCGGTTTGACCTGGCATTTCTGCAACAATCGCTTTAACTCTTGCTTCAAACTCAGCATGTCTTTCTTTAATTTCGGCTTGTAATTTTTGTCTTTCCGCTTCTTGCTCTTTTAACTCTTCAGCAGACAATTCAGTTTTTTCATCTTTGATTTCTTGATCAAATTTACCCTCATTAACTAGGGCAATAGCATCCTTTGCATCAACACCCTCAACCATAACACCCATAGAAACACACGTACCAATAATCTCTTTAACTTTCTCTTTCAAAGTTTTACCTAAAAGACCCGACTCTTTCATTTTAGCAATTTTAATCGTCTGTTCAATCTTTAAATCAGCAACCTTATCAGAAGCAGAACTACTAGAACCCTTACTAATTTTAGCTTCAGATTTAATTAATGCAGACGCAGGCGGTGTTCCCACCTCAATCTCAAAAGCTTTAGTATCAGTATCAACAATAATAGAAACAGGAACTTGCATACCATTGAAGGAAGCAGTTTTCTCATTTATTTTAGCTATAACTTCACCTATATTAACACCCATTGGACCTAAAGCAGGACCTAGCGGCGGTGCAGCAGTAGCTTTACCACCCTGTACAAGTTGTTCTATAGTTTCAGTTCCCATAATTATAAGAATTTATAGAGCGTTTATAAAGTTTTCTAAGAAAATTTATGCTCAGAATAAAGAAAACAAACTGATTTCCAATAGATGTTATTATTCATCATCCTTATCTCTACGAACAACCTTAACTGCATCCATCTTTACAGTTATTGGAATTGGAACTGCAGACTCTAATAATTCTACAACAACCTCTTCTTTAACAGCATCAACTCTAGTAATTTTAGCCTGTTCTCTCTTAAACGGACCAGAAACAATCTCACAAACATCCCCTTGTTTGATATTATACTCTCTTTTAACTTGGGCAAGCATGTGTTCAATTTCGTTATAATCAACTTCGTTAGGAAGAATTCCCTTAGCATAACTAACATTAAAAGCAGCATGTTCAGCAGCTTGTCTATCTTCAGCTTCCATAAAAATATAACCTTTCATACCATGCGGTCTAATAACTGAATAAACTGCTAACTTTTCCTTTTCAGCTTTAGCAGAAACAAAATCTAGTACCTGATCCTCTCTACTTGCAGTAGTTCTTAAAGCAAATATTTTAGTGTTTATTTTTTTCATTTTATTAACGTCGCAATGATTTGAATAACGAAACCAATCACCCCAATAATTAAAATCCCTAAACCAGACATTTTAACAATGGTTTTAAACTCTTCTTGGGAAGGCTTCTTTGTAATTTTAAGGACTCTTTTACTTTCAATTAAAAAGCTTTTGATTTTAGTCCATAAACTACGCTTATATTGATGATCCATATTTAAATAAAAAGAAAGAGTTAACTTAAAAAGGTTGCGGTTTTTTAAATAAAATCGATGCCTAAATCGCCCTCTATTTCATCCTGATTTACCTGCGTACGAGTTCTTTCAGAACCAAATATTTGCGAAGACTTAACTCCAGTAATGATTAATAAAACTCTAAGTGTGTTCTTAAGATCTTCAGAAATTTGCGCGCCCCAAATAACTCTTGCATCCTGATCCAAACGATCAGAAACAGTAGCAATAACTTGACGTGCTTCTTCCAAAGTCATAGATTGACCCCCAGAAACATTAATTAATGCACCAGTTGCACCAGAAACATCAACATCTAACAAAGGATTATTAATAGCTTTCTCAACAGCTTCCTGAGCACGATTATCAGAATCCGCCTCACCAACCCCAATTAAAGCAACTCCACCATCACCCATAACAGTACGAATATCAGCAAAATCTAAGTTTACTAATCCTGCTCTCGTAACAAGCTCTGCAATTCCCTTAACTGAATTGGTTAAAATTTCATCAGAAACTTTGAAAGCAGTATGTAAAGGAAGATCAGGAGCTAATTCAATAAGTTTATCATTCGGAATTACAATAAGAGTATCGACAATACCCTCAAGACGTTCTAATCCCTGAATTGCGTTTTCATACCTTTTTTGACCTTCCATTGTGAAAGGCATGGTAACAATTGCAACGGTTAATGCTTTCATCTTTTTAGCGATGTCTGCAACAACAGGAACGGACCCAGTACCTGTTCCACCACCCATTCCGCAAGTAACAAAAACAAGATCTGCACCATCTAATGCTTTTCTTATTTCATGTTCAGATTCTTTTGCAGCTTCTTCACCTAATTTAGGCATAGAACCTGCACCAAGACCTTTAGTGGTTTCACGTCCAATAAGAATTTTCTTATCAGCACTAGTATAAAGTAAATCTTGAGCATCAGTGTTAATAGCAATAGTTTCACAACCAGTAATACCTACTTCTGTAAGTCTATTAATAGTGTTGTTTCCACCACCACCAGAACCAATAACTTTAATGGTAGCTTTATGAGTAGCTAAAACTTTTTCTAGTTCTTCATCTAATCTATTAGAAGAATACTGTTCTGCTACTTCAGCAAAATTTTCAACACCCTCCTCGGGCTGCTGCTCAGGTTGTTCTTGTTCTGATTGAATAACCGGTTCTTCTTGATCCATTTAATTTCTCTCCTAGTAAATACTCGGATAGTTTATTTAAGAACTTTTATCTTCTTCAAACACTATTTTCTTGTCTACAAATTCAGAAAGCCTCTTTTTAACAAGTTCTTGAGCCTCTTTCTTTATGCCTTTGATTGTTATTGTGTCCTCTTTAAGATCCACTTTAGGCTTTGCTCTCATCTCAACTTCTAATAAGCCTTTAACTTTTTCGAGATCATCAGTCACTTCTTTGTTTATCTTTATGTCATAAACGATGTCTTTACCTGCCAAAGGATGATTAAAATCAACCATACACCGTCCACCAGAAACAGTCTTAACAGTTGCCATAGCATTATCCACGTTTAATTGTAATCCAGGAAAGGGTTTAATATTTTGTTCTGTAAACTTCTTTAACGGAACAAGTTGAATAAGTTTAGCATCACGTTTTCCAAAAGCTTTTTCTGATTCAAGTTCTATTGTGTAAGATCCAGTTCCCTTATCCCTGATTTGTTCTTCTAAACCCTTGATAAGATGTCCCTCACCCATGCAAATAGTTAGAGGACCATAAGAAAGTTTAGGATCATGAAGATTATTCTCTTTAGCCGTCTTTTCATCAGTAGTGTCAAACACCGTACCATCAGTAAGTTTACCCGTATATTCCACTTCAATAAATTTATGTGTCATGATAATTGTAGAAATAGGGTCTTTTATAAAGTTTTTCAAAGAAAACTTTATGCTCGGAACAGAGTGACGTTGTATAAAGTTTACTAATCCAGAAATACAATTTTTAAAAACGAAGTATTTAAATATGTTAACACCAAAAAACAAACATACATTACTTGGAGGAAAATCAAATGAATTTTAAAAGAATTGCAAGAAAAGTAAAAGATGAACTTAAACGTGTTTCTAAATCTCACAATCGTGCATTACAAATTGGAATTGCTGCACTGTTATTAAGTGTATTAGGGGGAGCAAAAGCAACTGCTAAAGACTATAAACCAGTAATGAATGGAACCAGAAAAGAAGTCCCAGTCCAAAGTGAACCTCTTGAAATTAAAAAAAGTGCAGCGGCAAAAGCTGAAGAATACAAAAATATCAGACACTGGCTAAGTAAAGTTTATGAAACAATAGAAGACTTAAAAACCAGAAGAAATAGCTTAAAAATGCGATTACTTACAAAAATTATGAGAAAAACTATTTCGAAAGACGGAATAAAAGACGGCGTTAAAGAAATAGAAGATACCCTTCGAGCAGAAGCGGCAGGTTGGAGAATGCTGCAAACAGTAAGTGATCAGACACTTAAATATGCAAGAACGAATAAGGACTCGTTAGGCGATGAAGAAGTAGAAGCAGTAGAAGCAATACATGCTGCAATGGCTCGTGAGATTAAAAGGGTTACAACGGAAATCTTGCCTCGAGAACATGAGACCGCTCAATCTTATCTATTCCACGCAAAATAAAAAAAACATTATTTTTTTCTTTTTTTACTCAATGAAATCAAGAATCTTATTCATCACTTCTTTAATAGTTAGATTAGTAGAATCAATCATGAGATCAAAATTTGTTTTATTATAAGGATCTAAATTGTAATATTTTTTATAACGTGCCTTATCAGAATCTATTCTTTCTTTCAACTTTTTAATTGCTGATTGTAATGAGTAATAATTCTCAGTAGCACGTTTCTTTCCTTTGAAAATTCTTTTTGCACCAGCCTCTAAATCACACTCTAAAAAAACTTTTAATGAATCAGGAATAAAATGAAACGCAGTCCTACCCACCACAACAATATCATCCTGTTTCTTGCCCATTTCTTTGATAGAATTATCAACCTCAGTATCAGTCCAGGACTCAGTTTCACCAATAACATTCAGTTGTTCAATAGTAATTCCTCTTTTCCTAGCAATCTCCCTTCTTAACCCGCCAACATCATAATAACTATAATTAAGTTGTTTAGCGAGTAGTTTGCCCACGGTAGACTTACCACTTCCAGGAGTTCCAGCAATAGTAATCTTCATAGTTTCATGAATAAAAAGGAAATATATAAATACTAGTTTTTTGTTAAAGCATATTAAGATGAAAATAGCATTCTTTGATGTGGAACCCTGGGAAAAAGAGTATTTGAAAAAAGAAATGAAAAAACACACTTTAAAGTTCTTTTCAGGACATTTAACCACTAACGCAGCAAAGAAAATAAAAAATTATGAAGGCCTAAGCGTATTTGTATATTCAAAAGTACGAAAAGAACTACTAGACCTGTTACCAAAACTAAAAGTTATTTCAACACGATCAACAGGCTATGACCATATTGATGTAGCAGAATGTAAAAAAAGAAACATTCCTGTACTAAACGTTCCAACATATGGTGAGAACACGGTAGCAGAACACACGTTTGCTTTACTTTTGGCACTTTCTCGTAAAATACCCAAATCAGTTAATAAGGTTAGAATGGGACACTTTGACCTAGAAGGAATAAGAGGATTTGACCTAAAAGACAAAACCATAGGAATAATTGGGTTGGGAAACATTGGAAAACACGTAGCACGAATCGCATACGGGTTTGAGATGAACATAATCGCATTTGATTTGCATCAAGATAAGAAATTTGCAAAAAAGTTTGGAGTAACTTACAAAAGCTTTGATCACATCTTACGAAATGCAGACATACTAACATTTCATGTTCCTCTAAACGAACACACCCATCACTTAATTAATATCAGTAATATTAAATATATGAAGAAGGGAAGCTACATTATTAACACATCCAGAGGAAAAGTGATCGAAACATCCGCATTATTATCCGGTTTGAAAAAGAATATTTTATCAGGCGTAGCACTAGATGTATTAGAAAATGAAACCTTTATTCCCGAAGAATCAGTATTACTTTCACAAAAATACCTAGAAACACAAGAAAAAGATATTAAGTTAATACTAGAAGAACATATTTTAACCGAACAAAAAAATGTAATAATAACACCACACAACGCATTCAATTCCAAAGAAGCAATAATAAGAATATTAGATACCACAATTAATAACTTAAAATGTTTTGCAGGAAAAAAATGCGTAAACCGAATAGGCTGATAACATGTGTTTTACACCAATAATTTCATTAACCACATTCATAATCGAATTTGTTGTTGCTTCTTATCTTATATTCTTCAGAAAAAAAAGTGTGGCTAATCTTGGATTTGGAATACTACTATACGTACTAGGTTTGTATCAATTATTTGAATTTCTTATATGCACTACTGGAACTCCCCACATATGGGCAAGAGCAGGATTTATCACATATACTTTTCTACCTGCAATAGGATTACATTTTGTTTTACGTTACTTGCGTAAACGACACAGCCAAATATTAGTGTATACTCCCCCCGTCCTATTTTCTTTGTATGCCCTGTTAAATCCAGGATTTGTAGTGTTTGCTACCTGCACAAGAATGTTTGTCAAAATTAGCACAATACTTTCAAACCAAACCTGGTTAGTGGGAATCTATTTTGCTCAGTACTTTGCATTTATTGCGTATACTATTTTTTTACTTATCCAGAGACTCCCAAAAGAAAAAAATAAGAAAAAGAAAAAAATAGAAAAATATTTGCTAACGGGCATAATAGTTGGTTTAGTTCCAGCACTTGTGTTTTTAGTAATACTCCCTTCTTTAAACATATTATTTGCATCAGTATACTGTGAGTTTGCAGTACTGTTTACAATATTTGCACTACTAAGCACCAAAGCAGATGCCGAATAACCTTAAACTTTAAATACGCACAGACGTTTTTTATAATAAATACAGGTGATAATCATGGAAACAAAACAAGAATTAAAAACCCAATTAGAAGAATTAGACAAAAAAATTGTAGTACTAGAATGGGATAAGATGAGAGATCAGATCAACCCCAGCAAACTAGCACAATTAGAAGATCTAAAAAAACAAAGAGATCAAACTATCCAAGACATGGAAAATGCACCAGATAAAGCTCCTGAAGAAGAAAAAGCTGCAGATGCAGTAGAAATACCAAGCGGAGATGAAGAAGCTGCTGAAGACGCAAGTGAAGAAGTAACTGAGGCCGAAGAAGCAGCTGAAGAGGTTGCAGAAGAAGTAAAAGAACAAACTGAAGAAGAACCTGCTGAAGAAGTTACAGAAGAAGTAAAAGAACAAACTGAAGAAGAACCTGTTGCAGAAGCTCCTGCTGAAGAAATTACAAAAGAAGTAACCGACCCAATAGAAACCGCTGAAGCCGTTGAAGATGAATTCCCAACAGGAGATGCGGTGGTAGAAGTGACAGAAGAAGGGGCAACTGAAGAACCAGAAGTACCTACTCCTGAAGAAGTTACAGTTGAAGAATCACCAGTAGAAGAAACAACTGAAGAACCTGTTGCAGAAGAAGTAGCAATTGAAGAATCACCAACAGAAGAGGTAGCTGAAGAACCTGTTGCAGAAGAAGTAGCAGTTGAAGAATCACCAACAGAAGAAGCAAGTGAAGAACCAGCTCAAGACAATGATCTTGAGAAAGCTGAAGAAATCCTTGAAGAAGTAGAAGAAGAAATCAAGGAAGAAGAAGCAACTGAAAATTCTGAATAATTTTTTATTTTTCTTTTTTTAAAAACATTTATTAAACAAACAAAGTTAATAATTAACATGGATTATAACAAGATAGGATTCAAAGCAGGAATTGAAATTCATCAACAATTAGAGGGATTAAAACTATTCTGCAACTGTCCAGCAATCAATTCTGACAAAAAACCAGACCTAAAAGCAGAACGGCAACTAAGAGCAGTAGTCGGAGAAACTGGCGAGGTAGATGTCGCAGCAGCACACGAAATGGCAAAAGAAAAAAGATTTGTTTATGTTTCAAATTCTGAAGATACTTGTGCAATAGACTATGATGAAGAACCCCCTCGCAATGCAAATGAACATCACCTACATACCGCAATAATGGTGTGTAAACTATTAAACGCAGACGTAGTAGATGAACTGCAGGTAATGCGAAAAACAGTAGTTGATGGTTCAAACGTGGGAGGATTTCAACGAACAATGCTGATTGGAAAAAATGGATGGATTGAAACATCAAAAGGAAAAGTGGGCATACCAACAATATTTTTAGAAGAAGAGGCTGCCCAAAAACTCAAGAGTCCAGATGCCACAGTAAAATACAAATTAGATAGGTTGGGAATTGCTTTACTTGAAATAACAACGGATGCATCACTAAAAGATCCAGAACACGTAAAAGAAACCGCAACAGCAATAGGAATGATCCTAAGAAGTACAGAAAGAGTAAAAAGAGGAATAGGAACAATCAGACAAGACGTTAACGTATCAATAAAAAAGGGAGATAGAGTAGAAGTAAAAGGATTTCAAGATCTAAAAAGCATACCCAAAGTAATAGCAAAAGAAATAGAACGACAACAAAAGCTAGTTTCTGAAGATAAAGAGGTTAAAAAAGAGGTAAGAAAAGCAAATCCTGACTTTAGTACAACATTCATGAGGCCCATGCCGGGCGGGGCAAGACTATACCCAGAAACAGACATATTACCCATACGAATTACTAAAGATGACATTGAAAAAATTAAACTACCTGAATTACTAACAGAAAAAAGTTTGAAATTAGAAAAAGAATTTGGAATTTCAGATGTTATGGCTAAAGAAGTATTAAAACAAAAAATTGACTTAAGCAAGTATGTTAAAAAATTCAAACTAAAAGCAGACGTTATAGCAAATATCATAATCAATGTTCCAAAAGATATCAAATCCAGATTAGGAATTGATAGTTCAAAACTAAACGAAACTGACTTCATGGAAGTACTTGAAAAGTTGGATAAAGACGAAATATCAAAAGATGCAATAGAAGATGTTCTAGTAATGAAATGCGAAGGAAAAAAAGTAGACTATTCTAAATTTAAAAAAGCAGATAGTGCAGATCTTGAAAAAGGAATTTCAGAAATCATAAAAGAAAAACCTGGCTTGAATCCGGGAGCTTATATGGGGTTGGTAATGGCAAAATTCAAAGGACAAGTAGACGGGAAAAAAGCAATGGAAATTCTAAAGAAATTATTATAATTCTCTCAAAACTTCCTTAAAAGTAACAGGTTGTACATACCCTTCCCCTGAAGAAGCAGGCAAGATTTTTCCCCACTCATGTAAAAGATCAGGAGTTGCCTCACATAACCTGAAAAAAGCTGAAACAAAACTAATATAAGGAATTTCAGGATCAAAACGTGATTCTAAAATACAAGGAACAAAAATTTTACCATTCCTAGCTCGTTCAACAAGATACTCAGAAGTGTTTTTTGCCAAATCAAAACCCGGTGCTAATTCTTTAGCCGCCTTTCCCACAGTCCATCCACGTTCTCGCATATGAGCTGAACACCCCGCATAGAATGTGGGTGTTGGATCAACAGCAGATCTGCCTGCTATTAATCCTCTCAAAGTTTCTTCAGTAGGTCTATAGCGTGCAGTACCATTTCGTGGATTACATGTAGCGCATCTTTGATTAAATCTTCCTGCTGACATAATTACGAGAACTTAACATCCATTTAAAAAACTAACTGTTATAGGCTTCATAAGTTGACTTAATCATCTCTTTAACATCACGCTTAGGGGCCCAGTTTAGAATTTCTTTAGCACGCGTGTTAGAAGCAAGAACAGTAGCAGGATCCCCTGGCCTACGATCACCATATTCAACAATAAACTCTTTTCCAGTTACCTCTTTGAAAGCTACAACTAACTCTTTAACAGAATACCCTTCACCAGTACCCAAATTAATAATTCCCACATACTTTGTAGTGAGAGCAAGAATGTGAGCATCAACTAAATCGTTAACATCAATATAATCCCTTATTGCAGTCCCATCTCGAGTAGGATAATCAGTACCAAAAACTGTAAGTTTATCTCTTTTGCCCTCAATAACTTCCATAATGATTGGGAAAATGTTTTTAGCAGCAGGATCAACATAATGTAAACCCGCATCCCCTGCAACATTAAAGTATCTTAAAGCAATGTAGTTGATGTTATGTATCTCGTGATACCATTTGAGAAGTTGTTCAATATTAAGTTTAGTAAAGCCATAAAAACTCATTGGTTTAGTTTCAGTGTCTTCATCAATAACGTCCTTATCAGGCATGCCATAAACGGCAGCAGTAGAAGAAAAGATTATTTGTTTTACATTATGTTTTACCATTGCGTTTAGTAAATTAATAGTTCCATTAACATTATCAGAATACTTAACTGCATCTTCCATTGATTCATCAACAGCTTTGTAAGCTGCAAAGTGGATTATTGCATCAATTTTGTTTTCAGCAAAAACGGATTCTAGTGCAGATTGATTTGTTAAATCAACTTCATAAAGTTTAGCTTTAGAATCCACTAATTCTTTTCTTCCTTTGGAAAGATTGTCAACTACTATTACACTATGACTCTTTACTAATTCTCTTACACAGGCACTACCAATAAAGCCTGCCCCGCCAGTTACTAAAACATTCATTTTAAAATACGCGCCTGCGAGATGTGGTCACTTACGTTCCCAACACCTACGCAGTTGCTTCACTCCGTTACGCGCCTGCGAGGATTTGAACCCCGGACCTTCACCTTAGGAGGGTGCCACTCTATTTACCCTACCGGGTCAATCCAGTAAAATCAAGATTTTCCGGTATCCAGGCTGAGCTACAGGCGCATGAATTAACGAATAAGAATTATTTTATAATGCTTTCTAATCTTCTGGGCAGAGACAGGGCGAAATCTCCAACAGTGTAAAACAAACAGAGGACAACCTTTTTAACTAATTCTTATTTATTGTTTAATATGAAACTAAAACAAACACCATCAGACTTTATTGTAAAAGAGAAAAGTAATGTGGTAATTGGAGAAAAAGGAGACTACACCTATTTCTTAATGGAAAAAGAAAATTACAATACAGTAAGAGCACTAGAAGCAGTAGCAAAAGCACTACATACACAATTTCGCAACATAGGATTTGCAGGAAACAAAGACAAAAAAGCAATCACATCCCAGGTATGTTCAGTAAAATTCATCGGAAAGGATAAACTAGAAAGAACCAAATTAGAAGGAATCAAATTAACATATCTTGGCAAAGGCGACAAACCAGTATCACTTGGAGACCTCGATGGAAACAACTTTGAAATAATCATATATGACGTTGAAGAAGTTCCAGAAAAGATAACTAAGTTTGTAAATTATTACGGTCCCCAAAGATTTGGGGGCAACAATGCAGAAGTTGGAAGAGCAATAGTAAAAAAAGACTTCAAAAAAGCATGTAACCTACTAGAACTAGACGATTCTAATGCAGTACTATCATTAAGAGGTTTAAATAAAAAAGTGTTAACACTTTACATACACGCGTATCAGTCCTGGATATGGAATGAAAGCATAAACCTGGACAATAGCAAAGAGGAAGTAGAACTAATTGGGTTTGGGAACCATTTTCAAAACCAAATAACAAAAAGTGAAGAGATAAAACCAAGAGATTTCATAATTAGACAAATCCCAGAAATCAGTTCAGAAGGAGATATAAGAAAAGTATGGTGTGAAGTAAAAGATTTAGAGATAGAAAAAGTAAAAGAAGGAATTAAACTCAAATTTTTCTTACCAAAAGGAAGTTATGCAACAGTATTTATTGATCAATTAATTAATGCTCCAAAAGCAGCAACTTACCATCCGAGATTCTAACCTTTCCACCAATAGGGAAAGTAATAAGGGGCATAGTATGACCAAAATCAACATTTGCAATTACTGGAATGTTAGATAACTCTTTCTTTGTCTTAATGATTTTAATTAACAAATCATCAGTTACTTTAGATGCTTTCTGAAACCTACCAATAACTATTCCTTTAACACCCTTGAACTCAGGAAGATGTATCAAAGATTGTAAATCCCTATCAAAATTAACTGCCTTTGACTCTTCATCATCCTCAATAAATAAGATGGAGTTTTCTAATGAAGGCATGAACTCAGTTCCTTGTAACAAATTCAAAGTACAAATGTTACCCCCCACAAGAGTTCCTTCAGCCTCACCAGAGTTAATATTAAGAAAACCGTTATTCTGAATGAAATTTCGATCTTCTTGATTTTCCCACCAAGAATCATCACTCCAGTTCTCAGAAGCAATTATTTCAACAGGTTCTGAACTCATCAAACATTTTTTAAAAGAATCCAAAGTAAACTCAAACCCGTTCTTCATCGCGAAAGTTGAAAAATGAGGTCCGGAATAAGTAACAAGATCAGATTTTTTCAAAAAAGTATTCTGCAAAGCAGTAATATCTGAATACCCACAAAATATTTTTGGATTATTTTTTATTAAATCATAATCTAGGTAAGACAGTAATTGATTGCAATTAAAACCACCAATAACAGTGAGTATTGCTTTAACGTTCTTATCACTAAAAGCATCATGAATGTCTTTAACTCTCGATTCAATAGAAGAAGAAATAAACTCATCTTTTTCATCAACATTAAAACCAAAAGTAACCTTAAAACCAAGCTCTTCAAGTTTTTTAGTTGCCAAATCCTTATTTTCTTGTGAAAGCAAAGCTAAACTTCTAGAAGGAGCAATAATTCTAATTTCATCACCTTGTTTAAGCTTTTCAGGAATCATGTGCTTAAATAATTGGTCGGAGTTTAAATATTTTATTGATCAACGTTTATAATGTTCATAGTATTTTCAACAATACTATCCACATCATCAGAATTAGCATCAACCACTTTAAATTCTTCACGTTCACGATAAAACTCAACAACTGGCTGTGTTAACTCATGAAAAACTCTTAATCGTTCTTTAATTGCCTCTGGAAGATCATCCTTTCTTTGAACTAGTGCTCCACTACACTTATCACAAACTCCCTCAACTTTGGACGGAATGTTTTTAACATGAAATATTGCTTCACATTCAGGACAGACTCTTCTACCAGAAAGTCTTTCAACAATTTTTTCTTCATCCGCAACAAAGTTAATAATCAAACTAGGCTTAGCAAAATCATCAAGTTTTTCAGCTTGGTAAACTGTTCTGGGAAAACCATCAAAAAGCACACTATCTTTTCCCTCAATTGCGTTTTTGATAACACCAATAACTAAATCATCATCAATTAGGTCTCCAGATTGCATAACTGCAGCAATTTTGTTACCTAATTCGGTTTTTTCACGAACATTCTCTCTTAATAGTTCTCCTGGTGAAACATGAAACCATCCATACTTATCAACAATCTTTGAGGTGTAAGTTCCCTTTCCCACACCGGGTGCTCCAATAAAAATTACAGTTTTCATCATCAGTACGCTCCACTCCCTTCTGAGATTAATTCATTACATTTCATCATCATCCTAAATACCTCAAGTCTTCTTCTTTTGCATCCGCGCTATCCCAACTCAACTTCATCTTATTAACAATAACTCTTAACTTTTCTTTTATACTTTTCCATTCTTTAAACACATCATTAATGAATTTGGCCTCTAATTCCTCACCATCCAAAGCAGCCTCTACAGAATACCTATGTAATCTCATTAATTTTTTGTACAAATTAAAGATACCTGCTTTGGCTTTCTCATCAAAGTGTGTAACTTCATACATTTGCTCGATAGAAGAGGTGTCAGGTTGTAATATGCCATGCAACAAGTCACAATAAATATTTAACTTATCACTTACTCTCCTCCTTATTTCTCTAAGAATAAACGGCTTGTCTTTTTCTATTTCAAACTCATAGTCAAGAATGTCAATATCAGGAAGAGAATATTTAGCTTGTAATTTGGAATACTTCATTAAAAGGATGTTAAATAAGTCTTATAAAAAGGTTTCTACCGCATAACATTATTTCATTCAGTTCTGAGCATAAAAACGGGTTATAAACTTTTCTAAAGCAAATGATCCCTTATCATCTGAATTAACAATTTAAAAACCGCAAAAACAAGAAATAATATCTTAATTAGATAGAAGATTAAGAAATAAAATGAAACTAAAAACATTCCTGACCCCAATAACAACTTTAAAGAACCATTATAATATGCAGCAGTACTAGAATAGAATAAGAACAAATAATAAAACAAGAATGCTAAACTAGATGCAATAGTTAAGTGATATAACATCTTCTTAATCAATGGAGAAAACGAAAGTAAGAAAATAATAATTCCAAACGCTATGGACACTAAGACTATTAATTGAATGTTTCCGAAAATATTTTGTGAAACAAGATTTACTCCCACTAATTCTCCAGAAACTAGTGCTTTCAATTTAAATAAAGGCGTCAATAAAAAACTTGGAAGAGACGCAAAGAACAATGCCAATACCCAACCAGGAATCCCTCGACGTTGATTCTTGTAAATTTCAAACCAGATAAATCCTGCAAGAATTACCAAAGCAAAAATAGCAAAAACATTGAAGATATAAGAGAAGTAAGCATAAAAACCAAAATTAGCAACATCTTGGGATAATAAAGAATAAATTGGTTGATGACCCAACTTATGAAAGTATAAAGAATTTGTTAAATTAAACACATAAGGTAATAAGAAATTACCCACTTCAGTTAACAAATGAAGTATAAGTAAGCCCGTAACTCCTAAGAATATTTTTTCTTTATCGTGGAAAAATCTAATTACTCTTTCGTAAAAAGTTTCTCCAAAATTACCAATTCTATATAACAAATTTCCTGGCATGAACCTTTGATGATTCTTTACAATAAAAACAAAATAAATTATTAATGCAACAATAATAATCAAACTATCAACTGCAATTCCCAACCATTCTAAAACTAGATCGAAAACAAGGATCAAGAAAGAGGTTAGAACAAGAAAAATAGCAATAAACTTTACTAACCATGGTTTGTCAGTTAGATGTAAATTTCCTAGTAAACTCGGTTCGTTAATCTTACAGAATGCTAAATAAAATGAAATCACCAACAAACCTATCCCCCCAACATAAAAAGAAACCAGTTCAATTTGGGCACCATACGTGGCAAATAATAAAAACAAACTATGAAACCAATTAGACTCTGTACCCACAGTAATAGCAAGCAAGTTTTTCACTAAAAAAAGAAGATAAAAAACTAAAATAAATCCATCAAGGGCTCTCGTAGGCAAAATCCCACATTTTTCACATTTATCTTTACCAAGAAAGATCCAAACAAAACCAATCTTATAAAATAAAACTGCAAGAATTGTCCAAGAAATAATCTTCTTAACAAAATCAAGGTCCTCTGGAAGAAATTTAAAAAAATCAAGAATATTTAAGACAATTAAGATTACTAAAACCACTTCAGCAAACCTTACCTTACCATCCATAGGTTTATTTTAAAGAAGGGAGTATTTAATTGTTTTCTTTTTAAAGAAACGCGAAAAATATCTGAAAGCCCTCACGAACGCCCTCACTCAACAAGTAAATGATAGGAAAACCTATCAAAGACCCGATCACAACAAGGGACTTTTTCAACTTAAAAATCAGAAAAATAACTAAACCAATATAAACAACCAAAAGCAGAACAGAAAGACCTAATGAAGCAGTCAATGCAGTCCGCGTATCACTAATCATGCCCCCAAACTGAGAACGAGTAGCCCAGGCCTGAAGAATCATAATTCCCCACATAGCAAAAAAGCCAACAAAAAACTCAATAGCCATTTGTTTAGGACTTTTAAACAAGGGTTGTTGAACTACCCCTTGTTGAACAGGTTGTTGAACAGGTTGTATTGCCTGAACGGTTTGATAACCTGGTTGAACCGGAGGTTGAACAGGCTGAACAGGTTGTTGTACTGGCTGTTGAACCGGTTGAACAGGTTGTTGAATAGGCATAAAAATACCTAAGGTTTTGAGTATATAAATTTTTTGGAGCAAAAAAGTTAAAAACAAAAGAAGATTAATTATATAATGACCAAACTAATCGCCTGCTTATCAACCGGTAAAGGAACCTGGACAGAAGTAATCAAACTGATAGACTCAGAACCATGGGAAAAAGTATTCTTAATTACAAATGATTTCGGAAAAGAAAAATTCACACATGAAAAAGCAGAGCTAATAGTTGTGAAAGGCAATGTTAACGAGATGAGAGATCAGATCCACGCTAGTTTAAAAAATAAATTAAGCTTTGAAGAGGTCGCAGTCAATTTAATTTCTGGAACTGGAACTGAACACATGGCAATAATCAGTGCAGTGTTAAAATTAGGAGTAGGTATGCGAATTGTAACAACAGAAGAAAATAAAATAAAAGAAGTTTAAGGCATGATCCCATACCAAGCCAATAAGAATCTATCAACAACTCTAACCAGGTCCCACTCATTACCTGAAAGAATAACACAATTACCTGATTGAACGATCATAGCATCACTATCCTTCTTGATATAAATTACTGGCGCGTTAGTTGAATCACAAGTAACAATTGGACGACCCTCACAAGCTGTTTCATTGGAGGTACAAGCCGCAACAGGATTAACCTTAATACCTTTAGCCAGACTTAAACTCAGTTCAGCAGCAGACAACGCAATATACTTCATTTGTGTAGAGTTAGGATCAAAAGTAATAAACAAGTTAGGATTACTAGTAAACCGGTTATCAACTGAACCCATAATACTAATATTATTTTCTAAATCTCTTGGACCGAAATGTAAAGGAATTTCAATCATCTCATTTCCTACCTGAATACGCGTCATCCAAGAACCCATAATGTTAACAAAAACATAGCCATTGTAACTATATGCAACATCCTCATCCAATTTGCCATCAAGAGCTTGTTGAAAAACATCATCAACCGTTTGAGGTGCAGGTTCGTGAAATGCTTTAAACGCAATAAAGCCAATAACCACTAGTGCAATAATAACAATAACAAAGATCATATTTCGTTGGCTTCTTTTATCAAGTTCTTGCTCTTCCACATCTTTAACTTCGTGTTCTTCCATCTTAAATTACCCCATAAAAACCATATAATAATCTATCACGATATGATGCAACATCATAAGCAGATGCAACCGTAATATTCAAACAATTATCTACAAAACTTGCAGATCTCGTTAATCCCTTCTTTAGGTATACTACTGGAACCGAAGAAGACGCATCTTCACAAGTTATTTTAGGAAGTTCAGTCTCATTTGTAGTAAAAGCGGGTTGAACATACACTGAATCAGTATCAAAAACATACTTACTAACATCAAAAATTAAAACACTGATAGGTTCAATCAAAGTATCATTAAGTTCAGCAGTCATATAAATCATCTTAGTATTTCTTAAAACTCCAACAAAGTCTTCAGGAAGAACCACATTTTCAACAGAACCTGGCGAAGAATAAAAAGAAACTTCTACATCATCAACTTCATAGAAATATCGATCTTCTCCAACATTAATAACGTGATCGTTGTATCTTATTTTTGAGGAAGTCATATTACTAGCAACCATACCAAATGCACTAGAAATAAAGATAAGTGCTACAACCCATGCCATAATCGCTTGTTTGTTCATTTAACCAACAATAACTAAACCATTTAAATTGTTTTCTGTTTTTCACTAAGAATTCAGCCCCGAAATAAACTGTTTGATCTCGGCAATGGAAGCGCATTCTTTAACATCCCTTTTATTTATTGTAGTTTCAATATCTCTCGTCATTCTGAAAACTTGATCGTAAACTTCACTAACGGAACATCTATTTTCATACGTTTCGTAAAGTTCAATATATCTCAGGATTTGTTTAATAATGTCATCTTTTGTTAGTTGCTTGTTACTAAAAATCCAGGGCGCATATTTAGCTTCTCGTCCCACCATAACCTCATCACAACCAGTACGTTCTAACAGGTCCAGACCATCCTGGTAAGATTTAACATCACCATTAGCGATAATTGGAATGGATGATTTTTCTTTAACCTGTTTCATAATAGTCCAATTAGATTTTCCCGCATACTTCTGCATTGCCGTTCTTCCATGAATAATGATCTTTTTAACCCCATTATCTTCAAGAATATTACAAACTTTTACTGCATTAAGAGATTGTCCATCCCACCCAATTCTGATTTTTACGCTGATTGGTTTTTTAGTACATGCAACAATTCTTTTAACAAGATATCCCAACTCTTCAGGATCTTTTAACAAAGCTGCACCACAATCGTGTTCTAAATACCTTTTTTCTATACAGCCCACATTAATATTAATCTCTTCTGCAAGACCTTCCACCAACGGAATTGTTTGTCGAAACTTTTTCAGGTTAGATCCAATTAATTGGATCACAACAGGATGTTCTTCCTTTTTAATATTAAGCAATTTTTTAACTTCTTCTTTTGTCTTAGTGCATAATAAGTTAACATCATACATTTGAGTATAGATTATATCTGCACCGTTCTCTTTACAAAGAAGTCTAAAAGCCGTTGAATTAATTCCCGCCATTGGCGCTAAACAAAAAGGTTTCATGATAATAAAACAAAAATCTCTGATTTTTGAATATCATAACTTGAAAACAAGTTATAATAAGGCCCCCGGTGAGAGTTGCACTCACGACCTTTTGATATCCTTGAAAACGTACAAGTCAAACGCAATAGCTACTATGCTACGGGGGCACAATAACGGGGAGAGATAATTACTTTATAAAAGTTATTATTCGAAACCCTTTCTCTTAAAGAAAATCTCAGGAGAAACACCAAACTGTTTAAGTTCAAGATATTCCTTAATAAAAGATTGTAATTTGTAAACATCTTCATACAATTCATCTTCATGTTGTTCAATCTTAGCATGATACCACTTATTTCTAAACCAATTACGAAAATACCTTAAAAAACCAGTTTCCCACTTACCTTTAGAATCATTTGCTTCTAACATTAAAGTGCCCTTAAGCAGAATAGTAATCTCGCCAATTTGCATTTTATGCTTTTTATCCCCTTGTAAAACCTCAGTATTCTTAACACCCAATCCAAGATAATCAATATCAATCTTATACAAAAAATAACTATTTTTAGGTTGTTTCTTAGTTCTCCACCAAATATGATACTCTTTCACATCGCCAGATCTTACCTGTTCAGAATACAAAATTTCCATTTTAGTGTCAGGAGAAACCTTTTTATCCAAATAACCATGATCCAATAAGAAACGGAAAATAAGCTTGTACAAATTCTTAAAATGAAAAGGATCTTGATAAACTACTTTTATATCTGCAACTACGTCTGGATCGGGCATAAGTAAAAAATGGATTAATTGCCTTATATATTTTTTGGTACTTATTGCAGATAAGTTCAAAAATATTGTTTTTGTTATGAGTAAGTTTTATATATCAAACCAGATTTATACAGAATATGAAATGCAGTAAATGTAATAAAAAAATAGAAAAAACATTCTTAAATAAAATCAAAGGTACGATTGTTAAAGGAAAAGCTATTTGTTCACTCTGTCAGAAATCAGAGATTTCTGAAAAAGCTCTCTAACGTTCACCTTGTCAGAAATCAGAATAATGTCTTAATGTTTCAGCACGCCAACGGTTTCCTGTACTACTTAAAGCTGCGCTTACAACGTGTTCGGGAAAGGTGATAAAACCCAAATTCTCAAAACCAGTTGTACACAACTCCCAATTTCCCAGATGGACACCGTAAACAAACTCAAAATAGCCCTTCATACCAGAATAATTATTCAATATAGTTCTCACATTAGCAGAAGATAAAACACTTCCTTCCAAATTAAATAGGTCGAAATTTACTGTTGAGAATCTACCAAAAAAACTTGATTTATTCTCATCTATTTTTGACTGACTTAACACACGATGACTACAAATTCCTGGTTCATGATAAGTTTCGCAATACAACTTCCCTTTACCATCAGAGATTACACTTCCAATGAATCCCTTTTTAGGATTAGATATTTGTGTAGTGATCAAATAAGAATAAGCCAAAACAGGCAAACTAGCTAATGACTCAACAACTTGACTTATTTCATTCACATCAATAATATAACCTTTCTCACCAGTGTGTCTTGGCTCCCAAATAAACAAACAGGGGGTATGTTTAGTTATGAATTCTGAACACCGCTTTTTCATATTTAGAATATCTTTTTTAGAACTTGGCGAAAACTTAATCCATTGAACTGTTTTCAAACCCATCCCTTTAATCTTGGAATAAACACCAGTAGTTGAAAGTAAACCCACCCCCTCAATGTTTGCCGCCTTTTTCCACAATCCAATAGAAGCCATACTTAAGTCTAGGAGGAAATCTTTTTATAGTTTATGAAAGTAGAACAGTTAGTGCCCTTGTAGCATAGCGGCTAATGCATCTGCCTCGTAAGCAGAAGATCGAGAGTTCAAATCTCTTCAAGGGCTTATAATTGTTTCATCCTTTCTTTGATGATATCGATCTTTTTATCAACCTTAGCAGGTACTTTTATCTCAGACTTAGATGATTTCTTAAAGAACTTAGTTCCAACATTCTTAGCAGCAACTAAATGGTGTGAATACTTAGAAGAATACGTAATACCCAAAGCAACCAAACCAAGAACTGACAAACCAGTGATCAACCCAAACATATGCTTACCAGAAAACTTTTCTTGTTCTTCATAAAGAAGTTCGGAAATGAATTCATAACAATTCTCTGGAATGTCACCCATAACCTCAAAACCAAGATCTAATTCTTCACCTTTTTGAACATTTGCAAAACTCCAAACAATCAAAGGATCGTCTTTTAATACCTCGAAATCAGTATTCTTAAACTTAACTAAGTGAACATAAATTGCCATACACTTCGGAATACTTTGATAATACCTGAAATCTTCAAGATCCTCTTCAGGAACAATACTAATCGCGACTTTAGTAGTATTAGTTTCGTTATCAAAAGTCACATTCTTTGTCAAATCAACCTTATCCAAAGTACGATCCATCTTTGTTATTAAGTTATCAAACCATTCATCACAATTACTCTCTGCAGGATCACACTCTACCTCAACTATCTCTGATTTTGACCTTTTTGCATTTGATATTGATTCTTGTTTTTCTGCTTCCTCTTCCTCAACAGGCGGAGCAAACAATTCTTCTTCAACAACTTCCTCAATGACTTCTTCAACTTCTTCTTCCTCTTCTTCAACAGGAACTACAGCAGGAATGACAAGAGCAGGAGTAACCTCTTCCTCATCATCGTCATCGCTTCCCCCCCCACTACTTCCCCCAGTATTACTAGTTGTTGTAGCTTGTTGTAAAGCAAATGTGAAATTATCTGCTGCCCAAGAAGACTGAGAAGCATTATCAGTACAATTAGCATTCCAAGTATAAGTACCATATGCTGGAGAGACAGTAAATGACGTTGTTGTGGAAGCAGGAACACTAACATTCAGGGTTTCATTAGCTGCCCAAGAACCATTAAAATTAGTCCACAAAGTACAAGCCGTAACATTATAATCATCCAAAGTTGTAATTTGCAAAGTAGTTGACGATGCAGTAATTGATGCTGCATTACTTGGCGAAGCCAGAGTCACCGTAGGATAATCATCCACTGCATTGACAGTAACAGTATAATTATCAGACCAAGTTGTTTGAGATGCATTGTCTGAACAATTAACACCCCACAAATAAATTCCATCAGTCGGGGAAAGAGTCAAGTTGTAAATACCTTGAGTGTTATTTTGAATTTCCAAAGAATCATTCTGACTCCAAGCTCCACTAAAATTAGCAAATAAAGAACAACTCGAAACATTATAATTATCAGAAACATTAAACGTAAAATTCATAGGAACTGCAGAAACTGTTGAAGCAGAACTTGGAGAATATAAGCTTAATGTTGGAGCAGGATCAGAAATAACAACTGAAGCATTAGACACATACCACGAAGAATTAGAAGCATTATCAGTACAATTAACATTCCAAATATAGTCTCCCACACCAACAACCAACGAAATATTATATGTGGCAGAAACATTAGTACCAATAGTTCTAAACGCAGTTTCAGCCCAAACAGTTGAAATATTTGTCCACAAAGAACAATTTGAAACATTCCAATTATCATGAACAGTGAAATTAAAATCCAAAGGTTCGGCAATCGCACTAAACGTTGAAGAGGGATGAGTTAATTCTGTAATGGTTGGAGGAGGATCAGTTGTGTTGATAGTTACTGAATAATTACCTGCAGCATACCAAACAGAATTAGGAGTTGTTGCATTATCAGTACAATTAACATTCCAAATATATTCGCCATCCAAAGGCGATAGGGTAAAATTAAACGTTTCAGAGTGATTATTCTCAGGAGCAATGGAAGAGTTTAATTCCCACGTACCGCTAAAGTTCGACCACAAGTCACAGGTAGAAACATTAAAATCATCCCAAACAGTAAAATTAAAATCAACAGGAACATTAATAATAGTTTCATCATCAGGAGGAAAATCTAAAGATGTTATAGTTGGAGCATTGTCTGTTACCGGCAGATCAGCTTCGGCACCGCAGTAATTAAGATCTCCAACTTCAGTGGGATTTCCTCCAGTATAACAAGAGCTCATATCATCATCATAAATCTGAACGTTTTCAATAGAAACCCCCGAACCCGCAGTTGAAATACCAAAAAGAAAATCTTTAATTATGCAATTCTTGAGGGTGATTCCCGTCAGACTAGCACCCACATTTATACCCATTGCGCTCCCCGCCACCCCATTTCCAATGATCTCATTACCATTGCAATCAACAATAATGTTATTAGCTAAAACATTAATTGCATTTTCCCCAGAGCAAGTTCCCAGGTTTCCTGATAAAGTGTATGTTTCTCCCACACTATCTGCATTAAAATTACATGCCCCCACATTAACAACAAACCCCGTAATCCCCTGATTATAAAATGCAAACACTGCGAAAAGTGCAAAAACCAAGGTTAGTGATGCAAGTATTCTATTTTTCATTTTTTATTGAACAATTGTTTTAGATTCTTATCTAAATGCGTATTTATTATGATTTCGAGTTCAGGAGCTACCTTAACATTCTTTAGCTTACAGAAAGCAACAAACTTATTCCAGGTTTGTTCATCAAGATTTTTAATTAGTTTATTTGACTTCATAGTTAAACAAGTTTAACCTGTTAAATTAGGTTAATATGTTTAACGTATCAGAAAAGAACTATTTAAATGTTTTTATTTAGAAAGCCAACTATTGACCAAATTGGGTTTGTAAACGATCTGAAGCATCAGCCATATTAGTACTAGAACTAGTCAATGGACGAGAAATTCCCGCAGTATCGTTCTCACGTTGTGCTCCACCATCTGCACGAACTAAATTAACCCCACCAGGATGACCATTACTTGCACTTCCGCCACCAAGAACGTTGGCATCAAAAGCCAAAACAGAACTAGTTGGAGATCTATCCCTTCGGATATTTCGCATACCAGTCCACATGTAAGCATTATCAACAGTTGCTAAACTCCCCCAATTACTTACCACTTTTCCTCCCCTAAACCACTTATTAGAATTAGAAGGGCATTCAAATTGTTCTGGCCCAACACCATAATTTCCATCAATAAGTCTTCCAGCCCCCATAATTGCTGTAGCACCCGCTCGCAATCTAATTGTAGGCGTAACATAAGGGTCTGCTCCAGAAGCTTGTGGGAACATTCCTTCATAATCTTGAGCATACATTGTTGCAGCAAGTCCTTGCTGTTTCAAATTATTAATACATTGTGAAGATCTTGCTTTTTCTCTAGCACCAGCCAAAGCAGGAAGTAACATACCTGCAAGAATTGCTATAATTGCAATTACTACAAGTAATTCTATAAGTGTGAAATCTTTATGTTGAGATTGAAGTTTTTCAAGTGCTTTACCCGCACCTTTACCGTGTTGAGCTCTTAAAGCATCATAACCACGACCAGCAAGTTCTTGTTGTCTATCTTCAGGCATACGTTGAGCATAACCACCAGCAAAAGCCAAAGATTGCATAGGATTACCACTTAAACGTCTCATCGAGCTAACAAATCCATTAGAAAAAAATCCATTAGAAAATTCACCAATAGAATCCCGTGCATCAGAAACATAAGATCTAGCATCACCTGCAACACGACCAACATAAGAACTAAGGTCTTTACCAGCATCAGAAACAGAAGTACGTCTAGCATAATTAAAAGAATCTCTTAGTGCACCACTGTATTTAGCAAGCATTTGTCTCATATTATAGACCAGTAAAGCATAATTAGTATTTAAAGTTTTTGGTTATGTGTTACCTTTGAGTGGTGAAATTCATTAAAGTATATACAAATTTTTATAATAACCAGGAAATTAACCAAATGCATGAATGAAAGTCCAATTGATTCTGAAACAGCAAGAGAAATATCTCGAATGCGACAACATAATAAAGAAGGCCTACAAAAAGTTACAGAATTACAAGAACAAATCGAAAGAGGTTCCGCAACACGTGAAGAAATAATACACGATCTTGATCACCTAATCCTATTGGGAGATAGAGGAATGGAATTTCCTGCACAATTACGACTAACAATGTACGATGACGATGATGAAGGTTTTAGCAAAGAAATGGCACTAGAAGTATTAGAAAGACTAAAAGAACAGGGCGAAGCCAGGCCAGAAACATACCAAGCACTAGCACTGCACTATTTTGAAACAGATCCCAGAAAAGCTGAAAGAACATTAGACGAGGCCATAAATCAGGGAAAAATAAATGCTGCACTCCTCTACACAAACTATTTTCTAAGAGAGGATAGAAGCATGATAAAAAGATTAGTTGCTATGACAGAAGACGAAACTAATGAAGACTGGATGGCATTCCAAGCATTACTTGGAATTTACAGAACATTAGAACTTGGAAACGATATCACTCAACCACTACTCCAATCAATGGTTGAAAAAATGATAAGAAAAGGGGTTTTTCTAAGACAATTCACAACCTACCGAATCGCAATGTCAAAAATAAGCACAGTGGGACAGGGAGAGGTTGGAACCCTCGCCGTTAAAGAGAGTGAAGAGGGATTTGAACGAGAACTCCAGGTAAGAAGAATAAGTGAAGGAATAGTAAGAGTCCCACAAGAAATAATTTTACTAACAACAGGAAATAGACAATATTATGTTATGGAATTTGCAGAAGGAGAAGTGCTAACTGAATTAATAAAAGCTAATGCCTTAAGTGAAGACACATATGACAATGCATTAAGAGAGCTAGCAAAAGCCAACGTACACACTCCCAGAGAAAGTTTTACACCCTATGATTATCTAACAAAAGCAAGAAAACATGCAGCAGAATTTGATGCACGCCTTGTTGAACACACAGATACACTAGCCAATACAATAGAACAAGGAAGAAGATGTGTTAGTCGTGACCCACACACAGACAACCTAATGGCATTAGAAGAGGGAGGAATTATGTTTTTAGATACTGCCGATAAAGGACTCGCAACATATGCTGCAGAAGCAGCTCACATACTCGGGTTTGTTCCATTCTACAAAACAATGGAAGAAAAAGTTGAGGCTGCCGAAAGATATGCTGATTACGTGATAACAGAGGGAGGTGAAATAGAAGAGAGTTTTTTACATGAGTTCTTAGCTGCCACAGTAGAAAGAGCAATGGATAAGGCAGCATATTATCAAAGACAGGGAAGAACTAGGGATGTCCAAGCAGCAATTAGATCAGGAATTGATGCCCTTAATTATTTAATTATGGAAATTCCACTACCTGAAGAAGAGGGCAACCACTACATAAAAATGGGGAATATTTTTGATGAAAAATTACGCCAGGCTTGTTCAGGACAATAAATTAATAATTTGCAAATACTCTTCTTTTCCCCTTTCCAAATCAGTCTTACTGATTTTTTCATCATCACTGTGTGCAAATTCTATTTTGCCTGGACCAAACACAATTGCTTTCTTCCAAAAATACATTTCCGTAAAATAAGGAACAGTTATTTTATCATATGAAAACTTGTCGAGTAATTCTTGGTCAGTTATTATGGTGGGATCTAAACTAACTGCTTCTTTAATTCCCAACAATTCTTTTATCTCTTCTGCACTCACAGTAGTTCGAACTGAAATATCTGCTTCTGCATAATCAGGAATGACATTGTTTACTGTTCCACCCTTGATTGTCCCAATGTTCAAGGTAGTCTTACCTAATTCGTTCTCTGGAAGTTTAATTTTTCTTATTCTATCTAACTCATCCAACAATTTGATTATTGCAGAGTCTCCTTTTTCTGGCATTGCGCTGTGAGCAGATTTACCCTTACACTCAATCTTAAAAGAAAATATTCCTTTTTGTCCATAAACAACCTTAAAATCAGTTGGTTCGCCAACAATCACCAATTCAGGATCCAACTGCGTTACTGCTTGCTTAATTCCTGCAAAATTAGTCTCTTCACATACTGTAAAAACCAATCCAAAATTAGTTTTCCCTACCTTGACAGCTTCTTCAGCAGCAAGAACCATACATGCAATAATTCCTTTAGTATCACAGGCACCCCTACCATAAACAAATCCTACATCCTCTTTTAACTCCAATTGTTTGGGAACAGTATCTATGTGCGTTTGTAGAACAAGTTTTGGGTTACCCTTAATTGCAAAAATATTGAAATTATTATCAACCTTTTGAGTTGTTACCTCAAAATTAGTTTTCAATCTATTAACTAAGTAGTTACCTATTTCTTTTTCCTCCCCAGAAGGGGAAGGAATTTTTAATAATTCCTTTGTTAATTCTGTTGCGTTCATGTCGTCCTCCACAGATAAACTCTGTCAGGATATTTTGGGTCATAAATTTTTCTTCCATTAAAATCCGAAGAAAAACCCAACCGTTTAAACAATGCCATGGATGCATCATTTCTTTGATCGGTTCTTAACACAACTCCAGGCAATCCCTGGTTTTTAACATTTTCTATATACGCCTCTCCAAGAAGTGTTCCAATTCCTCTCTTTCTTATTCCCTTGCGAACAGCCATCTCATCCATGTAACTAAATTTAGTTAAGTTTGGCAACAAACCAAACATTTCAGATGGCAATTGATATCCCCAAGTAAATCCGAGTACTTGCTTCTCAGATTCTGCAACAAGCCGGGTTGTTTGCGGTTGTCTTAATGCACTTCTCAGGTCTTCAATTACTTCCTCTCTTGTCCAACTTTCATTCCAGGGCGGTTCAGCAAATACTGCTTGATAAATAGATATCACACTATTTAGGTCCTTGCAATCATACGGCCTAACAGTGAATACAACCAGCACCCTGTGCCTTAGCCTCCCTAATCTGTTCTGTTTTTTGTTTCATTTTAGTCCTCCAAGAAGTATAGATATGACTCTACTACTCCTTATTTAAGAAATTAAAAAGAGGGTGGCCAGCGGGATTTGAACCCGCCCCTAAAGCTCCACAGGCTTCAATGCTACCAGGCTACACTATGGTCACCAAAGTAAAAACTATGAGAAGGGTTGTTAATGATGCATTCCTATAATTGATTTCGCATCCATATGATAAAGTAGTGAGAATTCCTTTATAAACTTTACTTTTTCTTTGCTAATTCATACATTGCTTTGATCGCAACAATGGTTGCAGCAGGAGCAACGAAAACTCCAATCGCAACAGAAATTTGTTCAATAACTCCCCCAAATAAAGGCAAGGTCATCTTAATAACAAAAACGTTAACGCCAGCAGCAACTAAAAAAGTAATGGCTGCAATTAAAAACTCATTAATTTCATCAACCGTAATATTCAAAATACCGACAATTAAACCCAATAGAAAAATAATTGAATATGTAATACCCACGCCTAAACCAAGTTTGACATTAGAAGTGCCTAACAAAATACCTACAACAATCGCAAGAATAATACCGAAAACAAAACCTCCTTTTCCAATATCTAAGATTATTTTCTGTTTTTTAGAACGTTTAGGTGCTTTTTTAGAACGAGACTTAACAGAAGACTTCTTAGTACTGCCTCTTTTCTTTACACCCCTTTTTTTAACCATTTTACTTTCTATAATATGCTATCTAAAATATTATGCGCGTTAATAGTATTTAAATATTGTGATAATTTCTCCTTATTTTTAGAGGAAGTGAGAAGTTTCACCTTAAAATATTCTTTTTCTTGATTTGAGACCCTTGCATGTTTATCTGCTTGTACAAGCCCGTACGGATAACCAAGAAATACTGGATCTGTTGAATTAGAAGCCAGAACAGGAATTATGTTTAAATCAGTATCTTTAGGAGTTTCGAGTTTGAAAATGTATTTTGATAATGGATGAAGTTTGGTTATTACAATATCTGCGTTGTGCATTTTTGAAGATATCTTAACTAAGTTGGTGTACTGCCAAGAATCGAACGGGGAAAGGGTAGAAAGTTCAACGGTTAATGAGTTTCCTGAATCAGTGTATAATTCGTTAGTTTTTGATAACGCGTATAATGTTTTGTTTTTTAGCAATTCCCTAATGAACTCTGCATCTGCTTTTAGATTACCATCAAGAATAACATATTCTGAATTTATTTCTTTTGTGATTTCTATTTCTGCTGCTCTTCTGATTAGGTCTGCAACTGATGCTAGTGATTCAACTTCAGTAGATTGTATTAAGGGGATTTCTAGGTCTGATTGAAATAGTTTAGTTTGAAAAAAGATTTTATTATTTTTTGGAATAGAATTAATTAAAGCAAAGAACTCTTTCTTATCTTGTTTTAGTAGTTTGTTATTTTCATAAATACAATAGTATATTCTGAAGAATTGTAAAGAGAAGTTAACGGCTGAAAGTATTTCTGCATTACCCCCGTCAACAAATGCCAACTTACCCTTTATTGGAGTTATTGGATTGAAGTTAGACTGATTAAAAGGAATTTCATGATAGTCTTTGCCCTGAAACAATGCTTTAGTGCTGGGTTTGTTAATAGTCTCACTCAAAGATTGTAAGAGTTCATCGATTATTTGATCCATGATCCTCTTCTAAACGGAATGTTTTTAACTTTTTCTAACATTAAAACCGATAATTCCTCAATCTTTAAATAATCACAACCCCTCCCTCGACCATGGATTACATAAGGTTAAAACCCCACCACATCACATTCATAATTGCTGCTCAGACCATAACCCAGAGACAGCGAGAAAAAAACCGTGCAATATTTATTCATGCATACGGTCCTTTTTATGATAGGTTGTTGGCATTCTCAGTCTCAGTTCGAGATATGACCCGAATAGAGATTGTTAAAACTTCAGACCACATCTGCAATACGTTACGCTGTCCCTACCAACCCCTATGTTCTTCAGGAAGATCGCGAGAAGTCGGCCAACAAATAATAGCAAAACTGGAAGACCGATGTCCAGACTCTGCAAGAAAAGAAATTGAAAGAGGAGCAAAAGGGCACAGCAAAGATCTTAACTTACAAGATCGACTCCCATATGGACTAAAAACCACATTTAGAGATCTTAAAGCACGAATGGAAGCTCCCTGATCTAATGACACAAAATTTATATAGTTAAGATTCTATAAAAAAGCATGAAACTGGGGGAGATTGAAAACCGATTACATCTAGCACACACTTACAAGTATGTAGCACATTTAGAATTAGAAAAAAATAAAAGAAAAAATGGAGTTTACCATGACTTCAATGATGCTGAAGATTTCTATTCTGCAAAAGTAAAAGAGTATGATGCATACATTAAAAGATTAAACGCTCACAAAATACAAAAAATAGAAAAGATGTTTAGACTAACAGCAGTAGGAATCAATCTTGCATTAATACTAGTTTTTGTTAAGATGATTGCCTAGACCAAACCGAGTGAAAGAACTTTCTATACCGTTCAGCATTTTGTTTTGACTTAATATCATATCTCCTGCAAATTATGGAATTAATACACACGGACTTACCTTATTTGCGACAGAAGAAATGATTAAAGAACATCCAGAAACAGTACAACGATTTGTGAGGGCAACATTAAAAGGAGTGAACTATGTTGTTGAAAATCCAGAAGACGGAGTTAAATCAACAGTGAAAAGAAATGCAAAACTTAATGCAGAAACAGAAATGAAAAGATTAATTATTGATAATTCAGTTACTAGTGTTGACGGACATATGGATTATGAAATGTTCAAAGAAACATATGATCGACTAGTAGAAGAGGGAATAGTTTCAGAAGGAATGGATGTAAATAATGCATTTACAACCGAATTTTTACACTAAATAGATACTTTTTTATAAGATTCTTTAGTTACCATTAAATTCATGGAATTAATCATTTCAGAAAAACCAAATGCAGCCAAAAGAATTGCAGACGCTCTTTCCGACGGTAAAGCAACAAAAGAAAGCGACAACAAAGTACCATTTTACAAACTAAAATATAAAAATAACGATATAATTGTAGGATGTGCAGTTGGTCACTTATATGGATTAAAAGCAAAAGGTAAAGGATTCCCCCTATTTGATATTGACTGGGTACCCTCATCCGAACTAAGAAAACAAGCAGACTTCTCAAAAAAATATTTGAATACTTTGAAAAGATTAGCAAAACAATGTGACACATTCACCGTTGCAACAGACTTTGATATTGAGGGAGAAGTCATAGGTCTAAACATTGTAAGATATGTTGCAAAGAAAAAAGATGCAAACCGAATGAAGTTCTCTACTTTAACTAAAGACGAACTAGTTAGTTCTTACGAGAAAAAAGAATCGCATCTCGATTGGGGACAAGCAAATGCAGGAGAGACAAGACACAAACTAGATTGGTTCTACGGCATCAACATATCAAGAGCACTAACAAAAGCAATATCAAGTGCAGGCACATACAAATTATTATCTACAGGAAGAGTTCAGGGACCTGCTTTGAAATTATTAGCAGATCGTGAAAGAGAGATAAAAAAATTCAAACCAACACCCTTCTGGGAAATTGAACTAACAGGTAAATTAGAAAATGGTGAAGTAATCGCATCACACAAAAATGGAAAGTTCGAAAAAGAAAAAGAGGTTTTAGACATTCTTGAAAAAACAAAAGGTAAAAAAGCCAACATCAAAGACATAAAAAGTAGGGAGTTTAAACAACAACCCCCACACCCCTTTGACTTAACCTCACTACAAATTGAAGCATATGGAAAAATAAAAATTCCACCAAAAGAAACCCTATCAATAGCACAAGAGCTGTATACTTCCGGAGCAATTTCTTATCCAAGAACTTCTTCCCAACAATTACCCGAAAGTATTGGGTACAAGAAAATTTTGAAAAAATTAGCCAATCAAGCAGAATTTGAAAAACATGCAACAGAATTAATGGGCAAAAGTCTAAAACCCAATAATGGAAAGAAAAAAGACGAAGCCCACCCCGCAATATATCCTACAGGCGACTCACCAAAGAAACTAGACAGTAGAAAAGGAAAATTATACGAACTAATTGTAAGAAGATTCCTAGCAACATTCGGAGAACCAGCACTAAAAGAAACAGTAACATACAATATAGACTGTAATGAAGAAATATTCGTAACAAAAGGAACAGTAACAAAAGAAAAAGGGTGGCTGGAATATTACGGAACATTTGGAAAACAAAAAGAAGAAGAACTACCAAAAACAACCACCGGTGAAGAAGTAAAAAGCAAGAAAATAAAAAAATTAGACAAAGAAACTCAACCCCCAAAAAGATTTACAGAAGCCTCAATAATTAAAGAATTAGAAAAAAGAAATTTAGGAACCAAAGCTACCCGTGCTTCTATCATCGATACATTATTCCAAAGACATTATCTTGATGGGAAAAAATTAGAGGTTACAGAATTAGGACTTAAAGTTGATAAAATTCTAGCAAAATACGTACCAAAAATAACTGATGAAGAGATGACAAGACATTTCGAAGAAGAAATGGAAAAGATAAGAAAAGAAAAGAAAAAACCAGAATCAGTATTAGCAGAAGCAAAAAAAATCATAATTGAAATAATAAAAGACTTCGGACTAAAAGAAGCAAAAGTAGGCGGAGAACTAAGAAAAACCTTCACTGAAACTCGAGACCAAATAGAAACAATGGGAAAATGTCCCAACTGCAAAGAGGGAGTACTAAGAATAAGAAGAGGCAGATTTGGCCAATTCATAGCATGTGACAAATACCCTGATTGTAAGACAACTTTTTCCATACCTTCAAATGGCATGGTAAAAAAATCAGAAAAAATATGTGAAGAATGCAACTCAATAATGATCACAATGATAAAAAGAGGAAAACGACCACAAGAAGTCTGCATAAACACAGACTGCCCTTCTAAAAAAATAGAGGCAAAAAACGAGGGCAAAAAATGTCCCAAATGTAAAAAAGGAAAAATGGTGTTAAGAAAATCAGTATATGGACACTTCCTAGCATGCGATGCATACCCCAAATGTCGAAACATAGAAAGACAAAGTAAGAAACAATAATAGTTATATATGATTAAAAGTTAATAATTCTTAATGAACTACACAGATAAATACCTGCCAAAAACTTCTGCTGAAGTAGTAGGCCAGGATTTGAAAGGGTTAAAAGAATTTGTTAGCAACTTCAAAAAAGGAAAAGCAGCATTTGTATACGGACCAGTAGGATGTGGAAAAACATCCGCAATATATGCCATAGCTGCAGAAAGCGAAATGGAAGTATTCGAGGTAAACGCATCAGATGCACGTAATAAAAGCCAAATAGAAGACATAGTAGGAAGTGCAACCCAACAACAATCCCTATTCTCATTTAACAAGGGCAAAATAGTATTAATAGATGAAGTAGATGGCATATCTGGACAAAAAGATCGCGGAGGAGTAACAGCATTAGTAAAACTAATCATTGATTCACCATTCCCAATGATCATCACAGCAAATGATCCCTTTGACAAAAAATTCTCAGGATTAAGAAAAAAATGCACCCTACTTGAATTCAACACACTCGACCATGAAGCAATCTTAAACAAACTAAAACATATTTGTGAAAACGAAGGAATCGAATATAAAGAAGAATTACTATCTGATTTAGCAAGAAGAAGTGGGGGAGATTTAAGAGCAGCAATAAACGATTTACAAATGTTAACCGGTGAGGGAAAACTTGACAATTTAGAACTAATTGGATTTAGAGACAAAACAGAAAACATGCTAAATGCATTACTAAAAGTGTTTAAAACAACAGATGCCAACGTTGCAAATTCTGCATTTTGGAATGTAAATGAAGACATTGACAAACAAATGTTATGGCTAGAAGAGAACATTCCAAGAGAATATAAAGGAAAAGATATAGCTAATGCATTTGATTGCTTATCAAAAGCAAGTGTTTACATGGGAAGAATAAGAAGATGGCAACACTGGAGATTCTTAGTATATGCAGGTACGTTAATGAGTGCAGGAGTTGCACTATCGAAAAAAGAAAAATACAAAGAAATGATAACATACAAACCAACCTCGCGCATCCTTAAAATATGGATGGCAAACATGAAATATCAAAAGCGAAAAGAAATAGCTAGAAAGATAGCTGAAAAAACTCATACTTCTGCTAAAAGAGTTATTTCAGACGTACTACCTTATGTTCAAACCATGATAAAAAAGGGAAAAGAATTCAGAGAGTTTGACCTATCAGAAGAAGAAATAACCTGGCTTAGAAAATAATAATTCTTTTTCTTAACATTTAAATAGTAGTTTTCTAATTTAAATTCATGATTTCAAACTTAAGCATAGCTGAAGGAATAACCGTTCTACAACCAACGTTCTATTTTATAATTGGAATTGTAATATATGCAGTACTTGTTTTTGTCTTATATAAACGAATATCAGCAAAAAACATATTTGAATTAAACTTAAAAAAATACAACACTGCTCAACACCCAACACTAGAAAAAACAGTAAGAATCCTTCTTTACATTGTAGAATACATAATACTATTCCCAATATTTGCATTCATCTGGTTCGCAATATTAGTTGGACTATTATCCTTATTAACACAAAATCAAACAATAAATCACATACTACTAATCTCAATCGCGATATTAGCAGCAATAAGAATAACCGCCTACCTAAGTGAAGACCTGGCAAAAGATTTGGCAAAAATGTTACCTTTAGCACTACTAGGTGTTTTTATTATTGACTTCAATCTAATAACCATATCAAGTTCTATTACGGTGTTAAAACAAAGCTTTTCATTAACAAGCACAATAATATATTATTTAATAATGATCATCGTTATTGAAACCGTTTTACGATTACTATATAGTTTTACAAAAATATTTGCAAAGGAGGAACAAAAATGAAAAAAATATTATTAATACTATGTATTACACTATTGCTAGCAAGTGTAGCAATGGCAAGACAAGGAGAGGGAGTACATGAACCAGGAACCGGAATTGAAAATCCTGAACTAAAGGCAGCAGGAAGTGGACAGGGAATGGATGATAATTTAGATAACGAAGATGATGACCTAATGGATGATGACGAAGATAAAACAGATTCAACAGAAAATAAGCAAGTACAAAAACAAGTACGATCAGAAGTACAAAGCCAAAATAGAGTTAGAGATGCAGTAAAATCATTACTAACAATGGAAAACAGAGAGGGCGGAATTGGCAAACAAGTAAGTGCAATCGCAAAAGACTTTAACAACTCACTTAAAGCCACAACAAACTCAGAAGAAAAAATTGCAAAAAGAAGTAAATTCAAAAGAATGTTTGCCGGTGGCGATGAAGAAGCAGCAAAAGAAATCGAAGAAAAAGTTAAGTCAAACAAAGAGAAAATCGAACAACTAAAAGTTCTAACAGAAGAAGCAACAGAAGAAGAAAAAGCAATCATGGAAGAACAAATAACAGCGATGGAACAAGAACAAACAAGACTAAACAACGTTGCAACAAAAGAAAAGAAATCTAAAGGACTATTTGGGTGGATATGGAAGTAATTCCATTATTTTTTTATTTTTTTCTACACAAATTTTATAAACACAACATCTTTCTCAACCAACATGACATTATCAATAGATGAAATGGCAAGCTTTTGTAAGAAAAAAGGTTTTGTCTATCCAAACTCTGAAATTTACGGCGGAATGGCAGGATTCTTTGACTTCGGACCATTAGGAAGTGAGTTGAAGAAGAATTTAAAAGATGCCTGGTGGAAATACCACGTACAATCCAGAGAAGACATTGTAGGAATAGATGGTTCCATCATTACACACCCAAAAGTATGGAAAGCTTCTGGACATGTTGATTGTTTCACAGACGTTTACGTAGTCTGTAAAAAATGTAAAAAAGAAAATAAACTCGACAAATCAGAAGTTGGAAAAGTGAAATGTGAATGTGGGGGAGATTATGCTGTTGAAGGTGACTTTAACCTAATGTTCAAAACAGCTGTTGGCCCAGGAAAAGGAGTAGAAAGCTATCTACGACCCGAAACAGCACAACTAATGTTTGTAGATTTCAAACTAGTAGCTGAAAATGCCAGGATGAAGTTACCATTTGGAATAGCACAAATAGGAAGAGCATTCAGAAATGAAATCAGTCCAAGAAACTTCATATTCCGAGATAGAGAATTCGAACAAATGGAAATTGAATATTTCATACATCCAGATTCAATCAATGACTGCCCCTTTGTAAAAGAGGTAGAAGATGTTAAGATAAACGTTTACTCAGCAGAAATGCAAGAAAAAAACGAAAAAATGGAACCAATGAAACTAAAAGACGCATTGGGAAAAAACATCATAAAAAGTCCCTGGCACGCATACTGGCTAGGAACCGAATTAAGATTCTTCTTAGAACTAGGATGTAATGGCACTAATTTTAGAATAAGACAACACGAAAAAGATGAAAAAGCACACTATTCAACAGATTGTTGGGACTTAGAATACAAATTTCCCTTCGGATGGAAAGAATTACAAGGAATTGCAGACAGAGGACAATTTGATTTAAAAAATCACATAGAACAATCAGGTAAAGATCTTAGCTTATACGATGAAGAGAAAAAAGAAAAAGTGATTCCCGCAGTAGTAGCAGAACCCTCACTAGGAGTTGAAAGAAGCTTTTTGGTGTTGATGTACGAAGCATATGAAGATGACAAAAAAAGAGGAAACATTGTATTGCATTTCAATAATAAACTAGCACCAACAAAAGTAATGATATTCCCACTAGTAAATAAATTAAAAGAAGAAGCTCGTGAAGTGTTTGAAGAATTACGAAACGAATTCATATGCAAGTTTGACTCTTCAGGTTCAATTGGAAGGAGATACGCACGAGCAGATGAAGAAGGAACTCCTTTTTGTGTAACTGTAGACTTTGAAGAAGATGGCTGTGTGACTGTTCGTGATCGAGATTCAACCGAACAAGAAAGAGTAAAAATAGATGAGCTGAAAAATTATCTACAACAAAAACTTTTATAAAGATCTAATTAATTTCTTTTTATCAATGAGGTATTTAAAATGGAAATAAAAGATCTAAAAGCAAAAACAGGAAATGTAGATGTAGTAGTAGAAGTTGCAGAAAAAGCAGAAGCAAGAGAGTTCGAAAAGTTCGGAAAATCAGGCAAAGTATGTAATGCAACAGTAAAAGACTCAACAGGAACAGTAACACTCACACTATGGAATGAAGACGTAGACAAAGTAAACGTTGGAGACAAAATCCATATTGAGAACGGCTGGGTTGGAGAATGGCAAGGCGAATTACAATTATCCACAGGTAAGTTTGGTAAGTTAGAAGTTGTAAGTGGAGATACACCCGCAACAGAAGCTGCACCAACTGAATCACCTGATGAAGCTGAAGAAACACCTGAAAGTTCAGTTGAAGAAGAAGTTGTAGAATAATTAACCAATTATTCTTTTTAATTTTTTATTCTTAATTTTATCATCAATACCTATGAATTTGTTGAAAGTTATAAGAGATTCTTTCCTTTTTATTTTTAGTCGGATCGTCTTTGTTTTTATCCCATCTTTTCTTAAATTGAAACTTCGATCTAAAAAAGGGTTTGTTGTTTTAATCTCAAAATAATTCCACAAGTAATTTTGAATATCTTTGAAGAATGACAAACCGTCAACAATCAAGTCTTCAGACTTTGACATTCTAATGTCAATACATTTATTTTTTACATCAACAGACCCTTCACAACTAACTAAACGATTTATGAATCTACCAAACAGAGTCTTATCAGCAAGAATCCAATCAGGAATGGAAAAACTAGATAAAACCTTGGCTCCTGCAGGGACTTCTAGAAGTTTCAACACTCTTGCTAAAGGACTGTTATTTACACCTAGATTAAAAGTTTCATATTTATTGGTTGTACACTTTCTTACTTTACCTTTAACTTTGAATAAAGAATGAATCGTTCTGTTGAATCTCTCTAACTCTTCAATAGAATTGGAAGTGTAATCAAACCTCCATTTTTTACCTTGTAAATGTCCATCACACATTAAATCTGCAACAATTCCCGCAAGACAAGGGGAAACTATTAACGGAAACCAAGACATGTAACTCTCAAATGCTTTTCTTCCGTGATATTCAGACTTGTATGTTCTTAATACATCATCAAATACTAAAAGTGGTTTTTTATTCATTTTCTTAACCTCCAAAGTTTTCACTACACAAAACTTTGGATTTGGCAAAAAAAGAGACTCAACCAGCGAAACTCACAAAAAACTTTTAGGAACACCAGTTCCGACCTCTTTGAGGGAAAAGTTTTTGTAAAGAGTTTTGCGCGAGGCTCTTTTAAAACAGAATCAAGTTTTTTTATAAACTTTGGGGCAGCGTTTGTCCAGTGCAGCACAAAAATGTCCAGTGAAAAAAAACGAAAAGCATTTAAATATATGATAAATCCTAACCTTGTCTGGGTTTTACTGGGGATTTTGGAAGTTACGGCTTTTGAAACCAGAACAATAGCTCAGACTGGGAGAGCGCTGCGCTGAAGACGCAGGTGTCCCGGGTTCAAATCCCGGTTGCCCCATTTCTTATCCTAAATTGGTTTACAAACAATAGGGATTTGTCCAGAACGAAGTGATGACATAAATCCCGGTTGCCCCACCTTATTTTCTAAAAAGAATTAAATCAAACCAGTTTTACTAATTATCTCACCAGCCATTAACTGGAAGGCCATCATTACAAAGAAAGCAATAGTTGCATATAACATAGTGGACTTAAGTAAGTTCTTACCAAGAGTGGCACGTTCACCCAACTTATCATTACCATTCTCAATAGAATTTGCCATAATAGACAAGATGAAAACTATCTCAACAACATACAAACCAACAACTAACTGAAAGAAATACGTAGGAATTCCTTCACCCATCATAGTAAGGAAAGAGGAAGCATCACCAACATCAAAACCAGCAGCCTGAGTCTTTAACCTACCAAGAATAAACGTAATCATAGAAGTGATACCCACAACAACACCTGAAATCATAGGTGCAAGGAAATTAATTTGCTGACGCATAGAGGAGATAATATCTGCAAGCAAATCCTTTAAACGTTCATTAACACGATGTATCTCTTTAATATACCGTGCAATGTTATTAACTGCCTGAGCAGCCACCAAAGGACCTTTCTTAACCGACTCTACCAAAACTTTCATAGCGGATTCAATAATTTTAGAAGGGAAATAATTAATTGCACCATGTTCTTTATCAAAAATAGCAGGTGCCAAACCCATTCCCAACTTCTGCATGTTCATACTTACTTGAGAGAAAAAATTACCAGAGATACTACCCTCCATAATTGTAGCAACCCGAGGAATTGCGAGTTCTGCAGGCAGACCATCACCCAACCGATTACCTAACTGAAATAGTGCAGTAGAGAACTCTTTCTCCATCATCTTTGTTTCTTTTCTAACTTTTAGAACACGAGTGGAACGCATCTTATAATAATAACCCAAACCAACACCTGCACCAATTGGAATTAGTAAACTCATCAGTGCTGCAATGACCCCAAAAGGTCCAATAACGTCCGCACCACGATCTAACTTATCACGAACATCAAAAGAATTAGGATTAAGAATTAACTGAGAAAATTGCCCTTCAACTAGCTTATACTGCCAAGCACAATAAGTAATACGACAGGCCTCTTCCTCAATATCATTACAAAAGAAGCCTTCATTTTTGAAATCCCAACACGTATCTTCAACACCTGCAGGAAAAACAAATATTGGAATTAAACCAATTAAAAGAAGAACAACAAAAATCATGCCCCCAATTAATGCAGGAGACATTCTAATCTTCTTACCAAAAATACCCACTTTCTTATATTTCTTCAAACCCTTAATGTGCTCACTAATATCTGAATCACCATAACCAGCAGGACGCGTCGAAAGAATACTCTTAGAAAGAAAGAATACAACAATTGGCAATAAAAAATTATAAAATACTGCAAGATGATACCACTGCAAACCCTCCATAAAACTAACCGCCAAAGGCAGGATAACTAGACCTAAAACAGGTAGAATAACACCCAACATGTGCAAGGTTGTAATTGGGTTCTTAAGATTTTGAGCATAATGCAACATTTTTTCATAAGTGCCTTCAAGAATAACATCTAAAGACTTGTCAAGAAGTGCCAACCGTCTACTCTCATTCCCCTCCAATAAAGAGGACTGAATTAAATGAATAGCATCAATGAATTCATCACTAAATCGCTTCCAACTTATTAGATACTCATCCAGAGCATCAGTCATAGAGCTAAATGTTCTGTTTTCAACGTTCCACAATATTTTTTTAAGATCCAAAGAAAGAGGAGGATCCAAATGATCGCCTGCAAACTCTATTGCTCGTTCAAGATTAGAGGATTGACGCATATAAGTAACAAGATAAAACACACACAAAACCATCTGATTAGAAGATTTCAACCGCCAAGCCGTGGCCAAATAAGAAGGATATTTTTGCAAAGGCACGATCAATAATAAACTAACAATCATGGCCATCCCCAAGAAAAACATGGAAATATTGCCCCCAATCAACATTGGAACAAGCGCAAAACCAACAACAGAAAGCAAAAGTAAAGAGAGAGGAAGTAAATATGAAAGGGTGTAAACTCCCTCGGGCGTAACATTCATATGAGCTATGTTAATTTGTTCTAATAATTTTTGTCTAGCTTTAGGAGAGGGAGTAAATTTGAAAATGTGTTCAAAAGAGTTACATAATTTTTCATACCAGTCAACAGACTTGGGTTTTAACTCTTTTTTAAACTGAACATACTCTTTAGTCTTAATAGGTTTTAAATCATCAGAAGAAACGGTTAGCTTTTTCTCAAGCTCATCTCTATACCTCTTTTTTAACTCCTTTATACTTCCATTCATTTTATAAAAATTTCTTTTTAGTTAACGCAGTTTTTAACCAAGACTCCCACTCAAAATAAATTCGATCTGAATCCAGAGCTCCAACCTCCTCACGAACCCTTTCTGAAATCTTATGAAATTCATCATTTGCAACAATAACAAAACCCGCTTCTAATAAGTTGTCATCTCCCGTTTGTGCAGCGGCCTTGACAACTCTTTCTTTAATCTTAGTTCTTAACAAAACATTATCCCACACTGCATCCCAATTACCTGCCCATTCCTTAACATTACCTGCAATTGCCTTAAGAATTTCAGATTCACCATTAATTAAAACCTCAGATTCTTGTAATTCGTCAGTTGTTGCGTCATACTTCATTAAATCAGCAAATCCGTTTTCTCTCAAAGGATCCTCTTCCCAGAATTTTCTAACTTCAGTAATTTGTGTGACCCTTCTCCAACGATGAATTCCATCCGGACTTCTAATTGGATTAGCAACAAGTGCAATATCAGTAGCTTTAAAAGAGGTTTTAGGAACGCCTAAATCATTAACAACCCTATCATAAATACCATACGGTGAGTCTGCGTGAATTGTACCTGCAACAACATTTGCTAGTGCTCCAACCCTCATAGCTTCGTACAAAGCCTTGGCCTCAGTGGAACGAACTTCACCAACAAACAAAGCCGAATCGCCTAACCTTAAAGTAGACCGAATTCCTTCATCTGCAGGAACTTCACTAGACCCCTTAGAAAGAGCTGCAGCAACTTTTAAGGGTTGAATATTATAACCAAACTTTCTTAATGCATCTGAAGGAAGTTCTAAAGTATCCTCAACAGTAATAATTCTAGTCCGCCTCATAAGTTCTACCATCAAACTTCCCAACAAAGAGGTCTTACCAGCGGAACGTGTTCCGGCAACAAGAATAGTTCGTGCACCATCAACAATAAAAGACATCAAACCTGCTGCCAAGGGATTCATCATTTTATATTTTATAAATAATGGTAACGTCCAGGGTTTAATTCTGTGACGACGCCAAGAGTACGCTAACCCTGACGGGTTTAACGGTGGAGAAATAACTGCAATTCTCGCCCTAACTGTTGGTAGTTCGAGTTCAGTATCAAGAATAGGGTTAGCTTCATCTAAAGGACGACCAGACATCAATCTCAGTTTAGTAGCCCAGGACTCTCCATCAGAAGCAGTAGGAATAATATTAGTTTTACAATCTCCAAACTCGCCATGAACAATAAACATTGAAATATTACCCATTGGAGAATTGATAGAGATATCTTGAATTTGAGGATCATTAAGTAAGATTTCTATTAACCCAAAACCGACAGTGTATCGAACTAAGATTTCTGCCAGTTCATCGATCTCTTTTAATCTAAGTCTTACATCCTGCTTGTTTGCTAACTCCTCAATTAAGTCATGACCAACATTATAGAAAACTTCACGCATCAATGCAGGATTAACAAACTCGGAACGAGTAGGTTTGTGTTCTGCCATTATAGATCTAGCAGTGTCTAATAAATCATACTTTGCTTCAGTAAGTTTAAACTCAGGAGGAACAATATGATACAAGTAATTAACAGAACCAGGAAGTTCAAAAATAGTAACATCCGTATTAGCAATTGAATAATTAGCTAAAACCTCCCCTTCCTGAGGATATGAAGCCATAAGCTTAGTAAACATAAAATCAGGTTTAATTGTAGGATGGAAAAGTTTCTTATAAATTGAACGATCACCCAACTTATATCCCATAACATAAGGTTGAGCAAGTTTAATTAATGCTGTTGCTTCAAACTCATCAAGCATATGATCCAAAACTCTAGCAAACTCTTGAATAGTTTCTTTATCAAGATTATTTGGGTCAGATTCAAGAATGTGTTCCTGTTCTCTTCTCTCCCTTCTAATTAAAACATAAGCACCCAAAGGATCCTTTTTCATTATACTATAAACAAACTTTTGTAAAAGTGCCTGTCTAGATTTTGAAGCAGGATTATCTTTTGCAAGTAGAAACGTCATCAAATCTCGATTTTTAACAAACTTGTTATATAATGAAGCGATCTCTTGAATAATTTGAACCTGATCAAAATCATACTCAAAATCACGTTTCTGTTGAAAGATAAGTTTTGTAACTTTACCCGCTTCTAAAAGCATATTAATAGTACGAGACATACAAACCGGATCCTCCTCTATAGAGGGCGGACTCAGTACATTCTCATAGTTCACTTTAAGAATTACATCAGAACCTTCGCGCACTACCTCGTAACTATATTCCTTATCCTCAGGCATCAATACACCTCTTTTTACAAAACATTAATATAGTATTGAATCAATGGGTATTTAAAAGTTTTTATTATGAAAAATGATAGAAGAAAAAGATGGTAAGAAGGTAATATCCTTTGGCAAGAAGAAAGAAACGCCAAAAAAAGCCCCAACATTTTCTCCCACAGAAGGAAGAGCACTACGTGCAGTAAAAGTAATTGAAGAACGCTTATCAAATTTAGATAGAAAAACTGAACTAATTGAAAACAACATTCTAAGCATAAATAAAAGACAAAACGTCGAACTCAAAACCATCAATTCAAAAATGATGGAATTAGAAAAAGAAATAGGACTAATAAAAAGAAGAATAGTAGAAATGGCTGCAGATCTAAAAAACTTTGCACGAAGAGAAGAAGTAGATACTTTAAGAAAATACTTAGATGCCTGGAATCCAATAAACTTTGCAACACATAACGAAGTTGAAGAAATCATTAAAGAAAAATCGCAAGGTTTAAATAGTCCAAATTCAAGGAGATAGAGAATGAACAAAAAAATATTACTGTGGATGATTGTTCTAACCTTAGTTTTAATATCCACAGTTTCTGTATTTGCTGTAGACGATGTAGAAAGAAGAACACCGTTAAAGCCATCTTTAGACATGTTAGATGAAGTGGCAACATTTGAGATAGTAATACCCCACCCAGCAAACTATGGACGTGAAAAAGTTCTTATTTGGTTAGCAATTGGCGTGGGTATTGGATTATACTTTATATTTTTCGGACTATCAAAAAAATTCTTAGAAAGAGTACTTGGAGATACAGAGTCTGTTCATAAAGGACTAGCAATAGGGTTAACATTAACATCAATCTTTGCGGCACCAGTAATAGAAATGATTGCAGGATTAGTTGCATTCTTCTTTGGAATGACGGCCATTGTAGGGTTATTTGCAATCGTCGTAGTGGTAGTACTAATGTTACTCGCACTAAAAGGCGTCTGGGCGAAAAACAGGGGTGCGATAATGACCATGGAAGCAGAAGGGCTAGAGTTAATGGACAGTGCAAGAAATACAATAAATGCTTCAGTTAAAAACTTACGAGACAACGCATTTCTAAACGATGACCCTTCAGGAATGTTAACAGAAGGGGCATCTAAAATACATGACCTAAATGCACACAACATTAGACCAAATCTAAGCGCTTACACAAAAGCATTAACAACAGTAATACGAAACATACCTCGATTTGATGTTTCACACCCAAACTTTAAAGCAATACAAAACCTATTCGGAACAAGTACCGAAGGAAAACAAGTCTTAGAAAATGCCGAACACAAATTAAGCGATATACAAACAGAATTTAAACAAAATGAAGATAACATTGCAGAAATACAAAATATTGATCAAATGATTACAACGATACAAAATACCCTTGCAGCAAATGATTTTGATCCAACACAAATAACCAGATTTAACTCACAAATTAGCAAGTTACAAAATACCAGAAAAAGTTTTGCTCAATTTTTTGAAGCACTAATAGCAAGTACAAAATTCAAGGTAAGAAAACTAGTTGTAAATGCTAAACCCGCAGCAATAAATGCACTACACAAAGAAGTTGCAGGAAACCTAAGAACTGCCGAACAAAGAGAGAAACAAGTAGAAGAAGCAATTAAAAAAGCACTAGAAAGTACACAAAAGATAGATCAAGAGAATAAAGAAAAACGAGATAACTTATTTGAAGTTGTAAAAGAGTTTTTTGAAAGAAGTCAACGTCAACATGGAGGAAGGTTAGGTACTACTCTAAAAGCAGATTACAATTATGATTTAAAACAGGCCCAAAGAGCAAATATCAAGGTAACACAACCCAACAATAATGCAATGCAATTTAGTCCATTTCAACTAACTTGTAAACTAACAAGTGAAGAAGTTAAAGGTATTAAAAATCAACTAAGCACAAAGGCATCAACATTAACTGACGATCAAATAACTACCTTACTAAAGTGGGTTACTGATAATTATAAAGAAACAATAATTTAAAAAAATTAAAAAATTCCTCTAGTAGAACGTCTACGTTTACCATAACCACTTCTTGCAACTGCTAGATCCAGTTTAGGTCTGAAACGTGATGCTTCTGCTCTAGTAACTTCTCCATCAGCAAGAATCCGATCGTACTCTCGGCTTAAAGCAGCAACATCTGCCTCAATTTCTGGAACTGAAAAGTAAATATCAGCACCTTCAACAGCGTGATTTGCAGCACGATCCCAATTTTTATGATCAAACTTACGTCTTGAACTACGTCTTGAACGAGAATTTCTTTCATTAACATGAGCACGTCTTGCATCAATTCCCATACCCAAAACACTTGCTAACATTCCTCCTTCACTAGATTGTGCACCAGTTGCACGAATAATCTCTGCTTTTCTACCTTCTAAGGAAGTCATTGCAGAATTATAAGCACTTCTTAACTCGTTAGCGTAATGATCATTAGGTAAAGCGGGTTCTGCAGGTTCTGCAGGCATAGATTGAACTATCTCAGATTCAGGCCATAAAGCAGTAAGTGCATTCATTGCATGTTTATCGGGTCTAATCTTTGCACATCCACCAACAGCTGCTGCAATAGCAAGAACTGTAGCAAAATGTCCTATGCCCAAATCACCAAGGTGATAAGCGCATCCAAATTTAAAATCATTCCATGCTTGTCCCATTTTTTTAACCTCTTTTTATTATTTAAATTTAATATGATGTAAGAACGTATAACTCATATATAAATGTTTTGTTTTTGTGCTACTCGTGAGTGGTAACTTGTTAATGGGATTAGAAAATAGAAAAGTATATAAAGCACCAATCCAGCATAAAAAAATGAAGAAAAGGGGATCAATATGGGGCTCGTAAAAAGGTTTGTAAACAAATTTCTGAAGAATGTATTTAAGAAGAAAAAGCACGTTAAACTAGGACTTTATGGACCCCCAAACGGCGGAAAAACAACTCTAGCAAACCAGATATGTAAAGATTGGCTAGGAGAAGAAATGGGATCAGTCTCCAATGTTGCACACGAAACAAGAGAGGTCCACATAAAAGAACAAATCAACATAGAAAGAAATGGAAAAGAACTAACATTTAATCTTGTTGACACCCCAGGAATTGCAACAAAAATCGATTATGAAGACTTTATTAAAAAAGGAATGAAGAAAGAAGAAGCTAAAAAAAGAGCAAAAGAGGCAACAAAAGGAGTAATAGACTCAATCAAATGGTTAGATAACATGGACGCAGTAATTGTTGTTCTAGACTCAACCGAAGACCCATATTCTCAAGTAAACATAACAATCATTGGAAATCTACAGGCCCGAGACATACCCGTCCTAATAGTCGCAAATAAGATAGATTTAAAAAGATCAAATATAAAAAAGATAGAAAGCGCATTTCCCCAATATGGAATTGTGGGAATAAGTGCGAAATATGGAAAGAACAAGAATAAGTTTTACGACAGCTTGTTTGATCTAGTAAAATAAAAATGGCCGGACTAACACTACAATTTGTACCACACACTCAGATCTCCGATATGGGATCTGCAATGAGGGTAAAAAAACTAATTGACATTGTTAAACAAAACAAAATCGTATTATTAGAAGGACGTCTAAAAAAAGAAGAAGAAAAAGATCTAATTGCGATAACAATGGAAGAGATTAGTAAAAAATTCAAAGGAATCGAACTAGCAGTAATCAATCCAGAATCAAAAGATGCAGCACTATTAACCAAACTAAGAATGAGTATGATGAATGCAATCTGGAAAAATAGAACTGGACTAACGATAATCGGACCAGCATCAGTAGTAAAAGAAATAAAACAAAATCCTGACAAAATCGAATTATTAACAAAAGATACCAAAAAGAGGAAAAAGCGATAAAATGCCCCATCAATGTGTACGGTGTAATAATTTCTACGATGACGGAGATAAAGCAATACTAACTGGATGTAGTTGCGGTGGAAAATTATTCTTCTATATTAAAAAAGAAAAATTAGAAAAGTTAAAAAAACAAGAATTTGCTGAAAAGTTATCCGAAGAACAAAAAACAGAACTAGAAAAAGATGTTTTTGACTTAGTAGGACAGGACTGGAACAAAGACGACCCAGTAATACTAGACTTTGAGAGTGTTCGCGTATTGCAACCAGGAAAGTATGAACTAGATCTGGTTAGCTTGTTTAAAAAACAACCATTAATAGTAAAACTTTCTGAAGGTAAATACATGATTGATTTACCGAATACATTTAAAGAATTTATTAAGAAATGAAATCTGAAGTAATAAAAAACGTTGCATCAATACTTAATAGATTAAGCATTAAATGGGCAATAATAGGCAGCACTTCCTTGGCACTTCAAGGAATAAACACAAAACCAAAAGATTTAGACATTCTCATAAAAAACAAAGACATACAAAAAGTAAAACGTGCATTTAAAGACTACAAAACCACAGAAATCAAAAAAAACAGTTCTGAAGAATGTGAAGAATTTAATGTGCATATCAAAGATGTAGAAGTACAAATTTGTGCCGACTACGAAACTAGCATTTATTCCAGAAAATTAGATGAAACAAAAAGAATCAAATGTGCAGAAGTTGAGGTAAACGTTTTTGACCTTAAAACAGAGGCAGAATGTTATGAAAAAACAGGAAGAAAAGAAAAAGCAAATATGATAAGAACGTTTATTAAAAAATAATGTTCAACCCATAACCTTTCTATACATATGAGGAATAGCCCAACAAGGTGCGAGATGAGTAAAAAAAGGAACTGTTTGATATCTATTGGTATGTGACCCATCAAAGATCTGCTGTTTTAACGAATCCACCATAGCTCTCCCAGAAGAAGTATCCACATCCATAGAAGTTCTAGCAGTACCTAAAGCATTTAATGACCTTCTAGTTCTTGCATGGAGATCAGTACCTGAAACAACAGGAACATTAGACCCATCAAGTTCCAAAGCCAAAGATAAATCCTGAACAGACTGATTAACATCTTTACCACCCAAAAGGGCTCTAACCCAAGGGATACAATAACCATTATATTCCAAAGCTACCCGACCAGAATATCTTTTACATCTCTCAAATAAAGCCAGACCAATCTCAGGAGTTATTGCCTTCATCAAATTTTTAGCATCAACAAAAGGATGATCCAGAATAACTAGTGCATCTTTATCTAATGCTCTATCAATCATAACATCCATTGGTTGCCTCTCTTCATACTGATCATGCCCCACCATAATCATGTGGGCAACATCACAATTAGCTTCTTGAGTTGAAAATTCTACTCCTCGTAAGAAATAAGAGAACATTCCCTCATGTTCAACTCTCAACATTAACTCATCCCTTTCCACCTTAAAAAACCCTTCAGGAAGATCTTTAGCAGCCATTGCCACCTCATCAAAACACCCAAAACCAAAATGTAATGGAACAAGCACATCCAACATGTTATCTTCCATTACCTCAATTACATCATACAAACTATAATGATCAAAGTGCAGGTGGGCATGTAATTCAATATCAACTAATTTTGTAGTCATAATAAGAAAAGAAGGAAATTATGTTTAAAAAGATTACTTACCACTAATAATTTCTACAACATCGCCAGACTTAAGCAAATGTTCTTTACCAATAGTTTGCTTAGTCTTAACATCAATAGCTCGAATAAAATTCTTTCCAAAGTCGGTATGTAGTTTGTAAGCAAAGTCCAGCGCAGTAGTATTAGGAGGCATCAAAAAACAATCTGGCAACACATTACCGTTTTTATCTTCTAACTTATTAACTCCGCCAGGGAATATGGTGATGTACTTTAGTAAACTGAAAACTGCTTGATCTAATACTGGTTGAACTCCAGTAGAATTGAATGTATTCAAAACATGCGTTTTTATGAATTCTAACGCACTCGTTTGCTTATCATTTAATTCACCCTTAATTGTGAAATCATTAGCTCCCGGAACGTAATCAATCAATTCATGCTTAGCTGCCTCTTTCAACGCAATCTCTGATTCTGCTGAACACGGAATAAGAAGATGATCAGGAAAATCTTTTTGTAACTTTTCAAAGTTCTCTTTACCATTATTAACATCGGCCTTATTACATGCAATAATCATAGGCTTTGTTAACTTTCGCAACTCCCTAGTTAAACTAAAAAGTTGTTCTTCAGTCCACTCAATTGGCTTTTCAGTATTAAGTGCAAGTTTCTTAACAGTATCTTCCATCATTGGCAAATCTACTTTTAACCCTGATAATTGTTTCGCTAGAGCTTTTTTAATATCCAGGTGTTCTTGTTGTACCTGTCTAGCAAAGCGTTCCCAACCCTTCTTTAAAATACCAAAATACCACTGATCAAGTTCCTCTTCTAAAAACTTAATATCATTAGAAGGATCATAAGACCCGGTCTCAATAGACTCACCTTTCTCATTTGTTGAACCAGAAACATCAATAACATGAATTAAAACATCGGCTTGACGTAAATCATCTAAAAACTGATTACCCATACCCTCTCCCTTATGAGCTCCAGGAACAAGCCCTGCGACATCAATCATCTGAACAGGCACAAACCTTGTTTTGTCAATAACATAACCCTCTCGTGGATTAGAGACCTTATCAAAGAAAGCAGCAGCATCTTCAGTCTTAACAAAACCAACCCCCTCATTAGGTTTAATTGTTGTAAAAGGATAATTTGCTATGTCCACCTCTGCCAAAGTAGCAGCTTTAAAGAAAGTCGACTTTCCTACCGAAGGTTTTCCAACAACACCAATAATCATAAAAGAAAGAATAAAAAGCGCGTTTAAATAGTTTTTGATCCTAATGAGTCCACCTTAGCAATCTGCTCGTAAATATTCTCAATCAAATCATATTGTTTAGCCTCTTCCAAAGTAACCCAGGCATGCTCAGTTAATTCATCTTCCTTTAACTTCACTTCACCTTCTGCATGATCCGCAGACAGACTAAGAATGACAGTAGAAAAACCATTACCTCTCAAAAAAGCAATATTAGAAACATAACCCAAATTTTTGATATCCAAATTAGTCTCTTCCTTAACCTCTCGTTTAAGCGTTTTCTCCAAAACACCAAGCCAATGGTTCTCAGTATCCTTAGGAGTGTTAACAAAGTCTTTAACTTCAAGTTTTCCCCCAGGAACGCACCACTTTTCAGGAAAAGCCTTCTCATTAGGACTTCTCTTACAAATTAAATACTTACCCTCTTTCTTAATTATGCCTGTCACGGCAATATAATGCGCTTTTTCTTTAAATTCATCCATTTTAATACCCCCAATAGAAATAAACACAAATCCAATATTTTTAAATAATCCCTCAACTTCATTTGAGTAAAGATGAGATATTCAGGCAGTTTAGTAAAAAAAGAAAGAGAAGAAATATTTAGAATGTTCTTAGGAGATAATAAATTAAAGTTTAATGAAATAGAAAAGAAACTAGAAATACGTTCAAATATGGTTTCTTATCATCTCGATAAAATGCAAGAAGAGGGGTTGTTAGAAAAAAAAGGGATGTACTACTATTTAACAAAAGAGGCAGAAAGATATTTGCCAATACTTCCACACATAACTGGAGAGGGAATGAGCCCATTACCTGTTGTTTTAGTTGCAGTTATCAAGGATGAAAGAATATTACTGATAAAAAGAAAACGACGCCCCTACAAAGGCTACTGGTCTTTGGTTGGTGGAAAAATGTTAATTGAAGAAAGCTTTGAACAAGCAAGTAAAAGATTAGTAAAAGAAAAAACAGGACTGGATTGCCAATTTGTATCAACCAACGCAATATTACACGAACAAGTCAAAGGAGACGAGATCATAAAACACAGCTTCATATTATTTTTTACAAAAGTTAGCGTTGAAACTAACGAACTTAAGGAATCAGAACATGGAAAGCCAGACTGGTTTGACATAAACAAACTAGAAAAAGTCATTCCCTCCGATGAATGGCTAATATTGAATAAACTAAATTCTAAAAATAAAATAACTGAAGCAGTCATGGAAGAAAAAGAGGGGAAGCTAACTTCTTTCAATATTAAAAATAATTAAAAACAGAGTTTTTACCAATAGTTTTTTAAATCAAATCCGAGTTTTCTTAGTATGAGACTTACTATTCAGATGAGCTCAAAAATAACAAAATGACATTAAAAGCAGACCTACACATACATGCAGCGGAAGACGGACAGGACAAAGTATCTGTAACTGCAAAAGAGATCATAGATAAAGCAGCAGAACTAAACTTTGATGTACTAAGTTTCACATTTCACAACAAGACATTCTATCACGAAATAAAAGCATATGCTGAAGAAAAAGGAATATTATTAATTCCAGGAATGGAAAGAAACATAGAACGAGCACACGTATTATTATACAACTTTAATGAAAAAAAAGCATTAGAGATAAGACATTTTGAGGATTTAAGAAAACAAAAAGGCAACAAACAATTAGTAATAGCTGCCCACCCCTTTTTTCTTTCGAAAGCATGTGTAGGGAAAAAACTAAAAAAGTATGCTGAACTTTTTGATGCGGTAGAATTTTGTTTTATGCATAACAAAATTGTAAATTTAAATAGAAAAGCAATAAGAGTAGCTAAAAAATTAAACAAACCAATAGTTGCAAACTCAGACACACACTTTATAGAACAATTAGGAGAGAACTACACGCTAATTGATGCAGAAAAAAACATTAGTTCAGTAATCAACGCAATAAAACAAGGAAAAGTAAGAAGAAAAACAAGACATCTAGGTCTTGTTGAATCCTTCAAACTATATCTAAAATTAAGAGGAACTTGAATAAAATGATAGTATTAGGAATAGAATCAACGGCCCACACATTCGGGGTAGGAATAATCAAAGACAAAGAGGTCTTAGCTAATGTAAAAGATAGTTATACAACTGAAGAGGGCGGTATGATTCCTTTCAAAGCACAAGAACATCACGTAAAAGTTTGTGATGAAGTTATCAAAAACGCACTAGAAACTGCAGGAATTAACATGAAAGATGTTGATTTAATATCCTTCTCACAAGGACCTGGAATGGGACACACACTTAGAGTAGGTGCAATGACCGCCAGAACACTAAGTATTGTAAACGACATCCCTCTGATAGGGGTTAATCACTGTATTGCACACTTAACAATTGGTGAAGAATTAACTGGAGCAAAAGATACAGTCTTGTTATACGTCTCAGGAGCCAATACCCAAGTAATTGCATATGAAGGCGGCAAATACAGAATATTTGGAGAAACACTAGATATGGGAATAGGAAACTTTCTAGATAGCTTTGCAAGAAATATGGGACTGGGCTTTCCAGGGGGTCCAAAAGTTGCTGCACTCGCAGAAAAGAGCAAAAATTACATTGAACTTCCTTACACAGTAAAAGGAATGGATGTAGGGTTTGGTGGACTAATGACAAACCTAAAAGACAAACTCAAAAAAGGATTTGACAAAAAAGACCTGTGCTATTCTGTTCAAGAAACAGTATTCTCAATGATGGTAGAGGTAGCAGAAAGAGCCCTCGCCCACACCGGGAAAAAAGAGTTATTATTGGGAGGAGGAGTCGCATGTAACACCAGACTTCAAGAAATGTGCAAACAGATGTGTGAAGCAAGAGGATGTAAATTCTTCATTATAGAAAATCAGTACTTAGTAGACAATGCGGCTATGATTGCAGTACAAGGAAAAGTAGAATACGAATCTGGAAAAAGAACAACAGATAGTACAATACGACCCTATGAACGAACTGATGATATCGAAATAACCTGGAAGTAGAGAGAAATATTTAGTTCTAACAACCAGTTCATAAAAAAACTAACTAGTTATGTCGTGAGTTTTCTCAAACTCTTCTTCTTCTTCTTTAGGCGTTAAAGGTTCAAAGATCCCCCCACAGGTTCTACAAACTACTTGATCATCCTGATCCTTATAGATGAGTTCATCACCATAACAATCTGGACACTTTTTAACGTCTTTTATGTCGTCAATCATACCATTTTGGGCGGCAAGATTATTTAAAAATATTATGCATATACTATACAGCAATGATATTAGAAACCTTATAAAATAGTGTATCCCCGTCCCCGGACTTTCTCGCATAGTAAGAGATTATGAATTTCGCATCATCACTACGCCATGAAATGGCTTCGTTCTGAGCGAAACGCTCCTACGGTGCGTTTCGAACCAGGAATCCCTCGGTAACAGCTGGTCGTGTTTCATCTCAGTCTTTAAAAGACAACTCTACACAACATCTACAGCCAAGTGCTCTAGCCAGTTAAGCCAGACGGGGATAAGTAAAAAGAAAAATAACGCGTTTATAAATCTTACTGCTGTTTCTTTTCAGAATCTTTAGATTTAAGCAATAACTTAAAAATATTAGACTTAGAAAAACGATCCTTACCCTTTAAAGTCTTAAACCGCCCTGAAGCTGCAGGCAAGGTCAACCCTCCCAAAATCTTAAGTTGGGCCTGAATTTTATAACTAATTATTCTTTCTTCGAAACCCTCCAAAACAGGAATTTCCCATTTAATCAAGGTTCCTTTATGTTGATGTTTTAAAACCTTAATTGGAGTCAAACTTCCAACATGCTCTTCTTGAACATAACCTGCAAGGTGAGGTATAGCATCGTAAATTTTAACATCACTCACGGTTTTTTCAGAGATGTTCTTCAATTTCAGCCTAACCTTTAACATTGAAATTCCACCTTCGTCCTTCTTAAAAACTTCTGCAGTTTTATTTAGTGCAAGAGGACTTCTAAGAGAGAAATAAAGTGTGATGACAATAATGAGGATTAACAAAAATAACAAGAACGGACGATAGTTTCTTACAACAACAAGTTCGAATTCTTCCCCCGGTTCCAGATCCAACTCCCAAAAAAGATATCTTGCGCCATCCTCTTTTAAAATGCTTGCATCAGGAGTTTCAGATGAAAAAAGATCTTTAATAACCGAGGTTTTTAATTTAAAAACTTGTTTCTTATTCTGATTACCTGAATTTTTTACTGCAATATCTTCAGTAACTCTAAAAAAAGATTTCTCAACCCTCTTCTCAACTACAAAATCAGGAGAAAAACCCACCACATTAACACTTTTTTGATTTTGATAAATTATTTCATCTTGATGTGATAAAGTAAACGTAATAAGCAAGGGTTCAGCAATAAGCGTTGATTCCAAGGGCAATACTAAATCAAAAGATGCTTCACCAACCTGAGTTGAGGTTGTTGATTCTAAAGAGATTGATTTAGTCTCAGAGAATTGTGAACTTTCAACACTAACTTCAATATCGTCCAATTCCAAAGGGTTCTTATTCTTAAAAATTAGGGTTATTGGAAGATCACTATCTGGTGAAGTTTCTTCAGGCATGAGAATAACAACACCCACACTAGGTTGATAAGAGGATATATCTTTTTCTCGCACATTAATAATTAGGGGGATTTTTTCAACCTCATTCCCTTCAGCAGATTTAACATTAAGTGTTATTGCATGTTGTCCATTATTAACATATAATGGACGAGCATTAACCGTGATTGTTTTTTGTTCTTTATGCTGTAAATCTAAAGATACTACAGGAATATCCCATTCAACACCATTATAATAAACTCTGAAAGAGTCTGAAACCCCAAAGTTTTTTATTGCTAGCTCAAAAGAAGCAACATCTTCAATATCAATTACCTCCTTTATTGCCGTGGTCTTTACAGTAAAATCAGTTGCAGAAACAAAAGTAACTAAAAGTGTTAATAATAATGCGTAAATCAGTAATTTTTTCATATAATCCCCTCACAACTGTGATAAAAGAGAAATAATCACAGAAATTTATAAATCTTTTGATGATAGAGAAGAAGTATTGAGTTAAGTTAAAACTTTACAATCCATCATGAATCTTTACTCTTTTAATAAAAAGGTTGTAACATACATCAAGAATTATGTTAAACTGCGCTTCTGGTTTTTCAGGCATTTTATCATTATGTTTAACGGTCCCATACAAAACATCAGCAAGTATTTGAGTTAACGCCGAACCATTTGAATTTTCGGCACGGCTATCCAGAACTTTTTCGTTTATCTCTTTACCTTTATCTTTAGTAATAGTTCTCCCACTAGCAATCTTTTTACCAAAAGGAAGATGAGACTCTAAAAACCAATTATCGGGGAGGTCTTTTATTACGCTCTTAATTTTCTTTTGACCATAAATAACTATGCTATCTCTCCTATACCCCTTTCCCCCCGCATAAAATTTAAAATCTATTCTAGTTTGATCTTCATTCGCTACTTTAAAAAGTTCTTCTAACAATCTAAATATGCAATCTCTTAGATGCAAGGGGTTTGCGGTAAGATAAAATCGTAATTGTTTATTTCTCTTTAGGGCAGGATATAGTTCTAAGTAATAAAAATCCATGCTCTGGCGTTCGGTCTTCAAGATTTTTCCGTTTTGGTTTATCTCATCCCTATATTTTTCTATCTCTTTTATAATTTCTTTAATCTTTTCATAATATTTATGATTATCCATATTGTTTTCTGCCAAAATTTCTTGCCCGGTCTTTCCTTTAAAATAATCAGTGTAAAATCCCGCATATAATACCCTACCCAAAGTTCTTGCTGTACGAAACTGATCTAATAATTCTTTAGCTGAAAAATTACTGTTTAAATATTCTAATGCATCTTTTAAATCATACATTAAATGAACATGTTCAGCAATCCACTCCCAAAATTCCAACTCATAAGAATCGTATTTAGTAGTTAATTGATCCATAATCTTTTTTAGATGATGTTCCATATGATGGGCACTATGATCAAAGAATTGTGCTCTAAAAGCAGGGTCTATCTTTTTTTTAAAATTAGGATAATCCATATATTTTTTATGATAAGTTTATATATAAGCTTTTCTAAACTAAAACTTTACTAACACCTGCATTTTTTGTTATTCTAATAACACTACCTACAAACGATTCTACTTTAGATTCATGAGACACTAAAATTACCTGATTCATATTTAGTTGATCTAAAACATCTTTGAGTTTATCTAATTGTTCAGAACTGAATCCATCAGTAGGCTCGTCAAGAACAATAATATCTTTAGTATTTACTGTTGAGATAAGATCATTAATAACTTTGTTAAGCGCTAACCGATAAGCGAGAGCAACACTAGTCTTTTCCCCCCCAGAAAGATCTCCAAATGCGATCTCATAACCATTCTGTGTTACAATTGGAGAAAACTTTTCATCTAACCTTGCAGAAATGTTTTCATCCTCCAACATAAAATTAAACCACTCCTGAAAAAAGCCATTGAACTCTTGTTGAATTTTAAGCATTACATGACGTTCAATAAGATCTACAACCTTAAGAAAGTGTTCCTTGATCCAATTCTGTAAAGCTCTTCGTTTCTTTACTTCCTGTTGAAGCTTAAGAAGATAGTCAATTTCGGTTTCAAGCTTTTTTGTAGTAATAAAATAGGCTTCTTTCTTTGTTTTTAGTTCTGCTAATTTAACGTGCAAAGATTTTTCAGATTCTAAAACCTCAAGATATTGTTGCTTAATCTTTTTATACTGTTCTTCTAATTGTGCAAATCCTGCAATCTTAGACACCAATTCTGATTTAACCTGGTTTATGGATTCAATCTTTGTCTTGGACTCTAAGTTCTCTGATTCCAACTCCTTAATTGTTAAAATGTATTCGTCAAGAGTTTTCTTTTTGAAATTAATAAGTTCGATTTTATTAAGAGATCTCTTAAATTCATCTAATTGTACCTTCTTTTCTTCAGCATTTGAGGGTTCCTTATTTAATAATTCTATTTGTTGTTTAAATTCGGCAATCTTCTTTTGTTCTTCTTCTGAGACAAGTTTTTTGTGAAGATCATTAACCGGTTGTAGACATAGCGGGCAATTCTTTAACTGTGCTATCTTTTCACTTAATTGTTCAGCCTCTTTTATTTTTTCCTTAAATGAAAATGTTTTTGCAATTACATCACGCTCTTTTTGTTCTAAATTAGCTAGTACTGTTGTTAAAGCAAGTATTTTAGACTTTAATTCTTCTTCATCATCCAATTTTGTTTGAGCAAGTTCTAACTCAAGAGTTTCTTTTTTATTCTTAGTCTCAAAAATCTTATTAATATTAGCAGATATTTTAATTTCAATATTTTTTAGGTTAGTTTCTTGAATTGAGAGTGTTTGCTTAAGCTTATTCAATTCCACTAAATGTGTTTCAATTTCATTAATTTTTTGAATTTTAAGTTTCTTCTCAGCAACAATTACTTCTTCCTTTGGAGAGCTCAACTTAAGATGTTCATCAACTTGTTTCAATTGCAAAGACGTTTCAGCAAGATCTCGCTGTTTATCAAAAAGTGATTGTAATTTAGTATCATCAATAAGTAATTCATCCCTTAAAGTTAGAAGAAATGTACTTGCATTCTCTTTTATTCGCTTATACTTGTCCATGTTGAAAACTTTTCTAAGTATGTTTAATCTAGACTCCTCATCATCTTGAATTATTCGTTTCATCTCTTCCTGTGGCGTGTAAACTGTATAACGGTAAATTAAAGATTTAGATGTTGTGAGTAATGATTGTGGATAACCTAACAGAGTTAGAATTTTTGTTTTTAGTTCTATTGCAGTTGCCTCAGTTTTGATTCCATTTTCTATAAAAAAACCTGCCGATTGTTGCACGCCTTTTGGCGAGCGTTTAAGAGTTCGTTTTATTGTTAAAGGAAGCTCGTTTATTTGAAACTCTAGTTCAACACTCCCCTCAGTAGAACCCTTTCTTAGTAATGATTCTCCAGACAGTTCACCTCGTAAGATCCCAAACAATGCAAACTCTATTGCTAATAAAATAGATGACTTTCCACACCCAATATCTCCTGAAAGCATTATTGAAGAATCTGGAAAAATTATAGTTTCATCTAAATATGTTCTTATGTTGTTGAGCTTTAGGGTTTTAATTAGCATGATTCTTAATGAGAAAATTGCTTTATAATTATTGTTGTACTAGGTTACTTATTCCCGTAATAAAAAATATTCTCAACAGACACATCAGCCCCATCCAACTCATCAGGGTCTCGCCCGTTCTTAACATCATCTTTAGTAATTTTGTTATCTCGCGTATCATCTTTAGACAGAGTTTCTTGAACTGCAGGTTTAGCTTCTTCTACAACAGGTTTTGCATCATCTTTTATTTCAATTTTTTCAGGTTCGGAAGTGTAATTTTTATGTGAAGGGATACTTTGTTCAAGAAGATCCACCTTATTTTTTAGAGTAGTGATTTCATCCTTTAAACTTGAAACGTATTCTGAAATTTTGCGATTATTTCGTTCAAACATGATTTCCACATACTCTTTTGAAACTGAAGATTTAACATCTTTTTCTGGAACATCTGCATCCGAAATGCCTTCTGCAAGTTTTACTCCTTCCTCAGAATTATTAGCTAGACCGTGTTTTTGTAAAGTCTTTGTCATTTCATTTAATTCTTTTATTTGTTTTAGGTCCATTGTTTATTTCAGTTGTTTCTTGAATTGTTCAATAAGATGAACTTCAGTAGGATCAATTTTGTAATTTTCAGCAAGATAAACCGAGGTAAGATCCCCCAGGTATAACTCCGTGATAATTCGATTAAACAATTTCTTCCCAGTAATTGCGATTTCTGTAACCGATACGCCTTTAGACAGAACTAATTTTTTTGTTATTGCCATTCTTTTCTTTATCTTTGCATTGTCTTCATCATCAACAATAATAACTACATGAAAATCTGCCTTCAAATGAACAAATCCCTCTAACTCATTATGATTCAATTCAGAAAATGCATTTGAAAATGCATGAATCTTTGCATTCTCATTAAACTGAGTTTTCCAACGGTATGCAACAGGATAAATTCGTTGTGAAGAATAAATTATTGGAACTTTATCAACAAGTTTTACTGCGAGTTCTTTAGCCTTATTTCTTATTTTTGAACTTTTAAGTGCTTCAATCAGTTTAGTCAAATCAGGGATTGGTTGCTTTAAAATATTCATTAAAGGAAGCAACATATAAGGAATTGATGCACGCGGTTGAATCCCAAAAGGAATCCTAATGCAGGGAAGTTTGTCCTTTAGTGCTTTTTCTCTCAATCTCCCCCCAGAAGAGATTACTACTACTTGACAAATCTTTTTTCTTGCATCATTATACAATGCAATCATTTCCTCAGTATTACCTGAGTAAGAACATGCAATAACTAACGTTTTATTATTAACCCAATCAGGAAGAGAATAATCATGAACTGTTGTGATATTTGGGATTAAGATTTTCAATAAGTCTCCAGATATTCCTGAACCACCCATTCCTGCGACAACCACAGAATCATATTCTTCCAAAGGTAAGTCAAGTCCTAAACTTTTAGCTTCTCTTAAAAACGTTACAAAGTTTTGCTCAACATCAGTTTTTATATCAGACATGCTCTTTTTTGGCATACTATGTTTATATATTTTTTGTTGGTCAAGAAGTTATTAAAATACAAGTAGAACAATTCCCACCAGAGCCACTAACCCTATGCCCAGGATTACTGGAGTAACAAACTTTTCAGGCATAAACAAATTAAAAAAACTTCTTTCATCTCCAAAAAGTTGATGCAAGAAAACAAATGGGCAATCTCCCTTAAAAATAAATAAAATGGCTGCCTCGAAAACAACAACTGCAACAGACAAATGTGTTAATCCATTAATCTCATTCGTAAAAACACTAAAATAAATTACTATAATTGATACTAAAATAATTGATGCTAAAAGACTATGTAAAAAGCGAGTTAAAAATTGTCCTTTTCTTTTTATCAAATCATCCATTATTTACTCCAACAATAACAATCCAAACATAACTAAAATACCTAACACGATCAACCCTAACTGTAACAGGCCTCGCCAAAACCGTTGTTCTTTATGCATCTCAGGAATGAGATCTGAAGCAGCAATATATATGAAGGATCCTGCAGCGAAAGGTATTAGCAGATGAGCTAAAGAGCCAACTTTAGAACCAATAAGTAATGCCAATACAACCCCCACAATGGCAGTTAATGCAGTAAGAAAATTATAGAAAATTGCCTTTCCTTTTGAAAATCCTCCATGGATTAAAACTCCAAAGTCCCCAATTTCTTGAGGCACCTCGTGAAAAACAACAGCTAAAGTAGTGGCTATACCTAAAGGAATGTTTACAAGATATGAAGCCCCAATAATTAAACCATCAATCAAATTATGAATTACATCTCCCACAATATTCATAATTGCGAAAGGGTGTGGATGAGACTCACAAGTTGGTTCATGACAGTGCCTCCAATGAATAATTTTTTCAATAAAAAACATAAACAATACACCAAATAAAATCAAAAAAGCAGTTGATGTATGAAATCCCCCCTCCAGTGAATGAGGAATTAAATGAAGGAATGCATCCCCCAATAGTGCTCCTGCTGAAAAACTGATAAGATAAAAAACAATTTTTTTAAGTTGGTTAATTTTTAAAGAAAGTGTAAATATGCCCACTAGTGAGATAACACTAACTATAACTGAACTAAGAATTGCGTAACCCCAAACATTCATCTTAAATCTTTTGAAAGCCTAGTTTAAAAATCTATTGAAAATCTTCTGAAAATATTGAAAAATTTACGAAAAATCTTAGCAAGAGCTTATTAAGACAAAAAAGACAAAAATCAGATGACGTTCATTAACGTATGTGTTAAAGAGGGAAAGATAAAACATGCATTCCTGCACTGGCGAGAGGTTATTAAGTTGTTGGAGGGGGAAGAGTTTAATGGCAGATTCAAGGAATTCATTTTTATTGATCTAGATGCTAAACGAATAATAAGCAATCAATCTTGTTTTAGAATTGGAAAAAAAGAAGGGTTCGAGGTAGAAGAGGTTTAGTATTCTCCAAGTTTTTTTTGTTTATTGTCATAACGTTCCAGGTATTTTGGGGGAGAAACAGAAACGTGCTTAAAACCCCAATCTTTTAACATTTTCTTTGCGTTAGAAGACATTTTAGGACAGGCCAGGATTCCTTTTACTACATTTACCCCTTTTGACTCTTGGAGTTTTTCGACATATCTTCTTAATTGAGTTACTGCAGCCAGATCCCCGTTGTAACGTTTACATTCTACTACAATTAGATTATTATCTTTATCATGACCAAGAACATCAATAAATCCGTACTTAGTTTGTTCTTCTTGAGAGACTGGCTTGAAGTCTTTAGAGATTAATTCAGGCTGTTTTATTATTAAATCTGCCATGTCCTTTTCAGTTCCCTGGATCTGGATCTTTTCAGCGTCTTCTAAAGAATGAATGGTATGGAAGTGAAGTTTATGAATTTTGATATCTAGAAATTCTTTATTTTTTATATTCTTAGACTGAAGACAAAGTTCATTATTGTCTAGAATAAGAGAGTGTTCAGCCTCCTTCATGTAATTAATAGGATTATTACCCGTAGGTTGATGAACTAGTAACGTTCCATCCTGTTTGATTAAGATAATTCTGTCCCCTTTTGGAAGGAAAGACTCTGCTCTTCCAGAATAAGTAATCTCACAATTTGTTCCTAATACTATAGAGTATGATTTGTTTAGGGCTTCCTTGATTTTAAGTAACTCTTCTTCCATAAGGGAGCATTAGATTTTGGGGTTTTAATATTTTTGTATGTTCAAACAAACTTTTAGAATTAAACATAGAATACTTATGTATTCATTATATAAAGATATTCGGGAATCTTTTTAAAATAAAAGGGGGAAAAGCATAAGCTTTATAAACGGAACTGAGTTTTTACTCTTTGTTGGGGGTGAAAATCGGGTGCAAAAACTAAACAGGAGAATCTAAAATGAAAAAATGCCCAGAATGCGGAAGTTTAAAACTAGCGCATCATAAAGATAAAGGAGAAGTTGTTTGTAAAGAGTGTGGACTAGTTCTAGAAGACAAAATGGTTGATTTTTCACCAGAATGGACAGAACACGATACAAACGATCAATCAAAAAGAAGAGCAGGAGCTCCACTAACATACACTCAACACGACCAAGGTCTAGGAACAGAAATTGGAAGTTCTGCAGACATTTACAGGTTAGGAAATAAAGATAAATTTTTCAGACTAAGAAAATGGCAAAGAAGAGTTAGCACAGCAATTGAAAGAAATTTGCAACTAGCCCTATCTGAACTAAAAAGAATAAGTTCAATTCTAAACCTGTCAAAAGCAGTAGAAGAAGAATCTGCAAGAATCTACACCCTAGCAGTTCAAAAAGGACTGGTAAAAGGAAGAGGATTAGAACAAATTGTTGCAGGCGCAGTATATATCTCCTCTAGAATTAATGATAGCTCATTAACAATGGATGATGTATGCAGAGCAGCAGGAATTGACAAAAAAACTCTTGGTAAAAATTACAGATTCGTAATGAGAAAATTGGACATTAAATTAATGCCGGCAGACCCAGTAAACTACGTACATAGATTTGCTTCACGCCTGGAATTAAGTCCGATAACTCAAACAAAAGCTCTTAAGTTAATTGATAGTATCAAGAAAAATGGATTAAACTCAGGTAAATCTCCAAAAGCAATTGCAGCTGGAGCAATCTACTTAGCAGCTATCATGAATGGAGAAAAAAGAACCCAGGAAAAGGTAGCAATGGTAAGTAATGTAACTGAAGTAACAATCCGGAACAGATACAAAGAGTTCTCTAAGAAATTAGGACTTAAGAATAAGTATTTGAGTAAGGCTATGAAGAAAGCAGTAGCTTAAATCTTTTTTTATTTTTATTCTTCCTCAGGAAAATTACCAAAAAGAACAGAGACATAAAATGACAGAAAGAAGAGCAGTAATAGCAATGCACAATCCCTCCTTAAGAGAACTCATGAAAGTGAGGATGGAGATGTTAGACTATGACCCTATTAGTTGCACAAACGCTGATGAATTAAGAACTGCATTATCAACACCAACAGATGCCCTAGTCATGGACCTTAACTTTGAACGACCAGGAGCAGTTGATGATGAACCTGCTAGAAACGCATATGCAAGTGCGGTGACATTAAACCAAAACGTTAAGATGGTGGCAGTATCAGGTAAAGCAGAAACCGTTTCCTTAGGCAGAAGAACATTTGAAGACAATGATCACGTGGAGATAAAATCGAATGTTGACTCCAGTTACACATTCTTAAGTGAATTTTTTGCTTAATAGAAAAAATCAAACTAATTATTCTTCATTAGGAAAATTACCAAAAAGAACACACTCAATAACTGTTTTCCCAAGAACTTCTTTTTTAGTTTTAATAGCCTCAATCTTAGTATTAGGAAGATGTTTCTTTACTTGATCAAAAATTATAGAAAAGTTATCTGCTGGCAGATTACCAATCGCATGAACAATAGCAAAATTAACCTGAGTTTTATTAATGTCATCAAACAGCGTTGAAACAGACCTAGAAATTTCTTTAACATTAAGTTTAGAAATAGTCTTAGTATCTGTAATTTCATTAATATTATCCAAAGATGTTTTCTTAACTAAAACACCGTCCTCAATTTGGGAAAGTTCAGTAATGTTATTCATAACCTGCTCATTCTTTTGTAATTCGCTAGACAATTTCCAAACAGGCAGACCAAAAGAAGGCATTAACTCTTCTAATGCATCTGCTTCTAATTCATTAAGAGAGAACTTATTTAATTCCATGATGATCTTTCTAATCTCGCCAAGATGTTTAGCAGGGTCTCCTTTTAATTCTAACTTAAGAAAGGGCAAATTTATTTTAAGTTTAATTTCTTCTTTTTCCATAAATATCATTAAGTGAAGGTAGTATTTAAAGATTATTAGAATAAAATAATAACCTTTTTAAAGCGGTTACCAGTTCTAAAGAGTGTGAGATGTGGGCGTAGCTTGCCTGAATCACAAAAAGTAAATTATAACAATGGAGGCTAAGAAAAATGGGAGCATACAAATATATTAGAGAGGCTTGGAAAAAGCCAAAAGAAAATTCTTTATGGAAAGAAAGACTAGTTCAATGGAGAAAAGAACCAGTCACAGTTAGACTTGCAAAACCAACAAGACTAGATAGAGCAAGAAGTTTAGGGTACAAAGCAAAACAAGGAATAATTATTGTACGACAAAAGGTTTCACGAAAGAGAAGAATGAGACCTGCTGTTGCTGGCGGACGAAGACCAAAAGCATACAGGCATAGAAAAGTTCTAAACATGAATTTCCAACAAATTGCAGAAATGAGAGCAAATAAAAAATACATCAATTGTGAAGTATTAAACTCTTATTACGTTGCAGAAGATGGACAAAACATGTGGTATGAAGTAATCTTAGTTGACAGAACTCATCCTGCAACCATTGCTAATGAAAAATTAAATTGGATTTCTCTAAAGCAAGGAAGAGCATCAAGAGGACTGACTTCTGCTGGAAGAAAAAACCGAGGCTTACGAAATAAAGGTAAAGGCGCGGAAAAACTTCGACCAAGTAGGAATGCAGCATACAAAAGAAAAGCCAATAAAAAATAAAATTTTATTTTTTCTTTTTATTATTTTATTAAAACAATATAACTCCTAACTAACGTTCTGGAAATACTCAACGATCTGCATTGAGTATAAACCATCACTAACGTTCTGGAAATACTCAACGATCTGCATTGAGTATAAACCATAGAAAAGTTTACACAACCTCACTCCACAAGCAATGTGTCGTTCTGAGTATAAACCATAGAAAAGTTTATAAATTAATTAGCTGTTGAAATTATGCAGATGACTAAGATAAATAGGATGGTAATGAAGGGGTTCAAATCATTTAACCAAAAGACAGAAATTCTATTCGGAAATGAGTTTAATTGCATACTTGGACCAAACGGTAGTGGGAAGAGCAACGTTCTAGATAGTTTGTGCTTCGTACTTGGAAAAGGAAGCGCAAAAGCACTAAGAGCAGAAAAATCATCCAACCTAATTTATAATGGTGGAAAGAAAAAACAACCCTCATCCCAAGGAGAAGTCAGCATCTACTTTGATAACAAAAATAAAATCTTTCCCTCAACTGAAGAAGAAATTAAGATAACTAGAATCATTAAGAAAAATGGAAATTCTGTTTACAAAATAAGCGATAAGACTCGAACAAGAAATCAGGTGTTAGATCTTCTAGCTGCAGCAAGGATCAACCCAGACGGATACAACATAGTACTCCAGGGAGACATTATAAAATTCACAGAGATGTCAACAGAAAAAAGAAGAAAATTAGTAGAAGAAATTGCAGGCATAAGCGTTTATGAAGAAAAAAAACAAAAAGCAGTAAGAGAACTAGACAGAGTAGAAGAAAGACTTAATGGTGCTGAAATTATACTAAAAGAAAAACAAACCCATTTACGTGAACTAAAAAAAGACAGGGATCAAGCACTAAAATACAAAGATCTAAATGACAAAATACGACACAATAAAGCATCATATCTTAAAATTCAAATTGAAAGAAAAGAAGCAGAAAAGGAAGAACTAACTGAAAGAAAGAACATTGCAACTACTGAATTTGAAAAACATAATAACATAATTGAGAAACTAAAAAAAGAGAATGAAGAAAAGAAAAGAACCCTGGATGAGATTGCACACGAAATCGAACAGAAAGGTGAAAAAGAACAAGTTCAACTCTCAAAACAACTCGAAACACTAAGAATAGACATAGCAAAAAATCGAGAAAGAATCAACTCATGTAAAAATGAAATAGAAAGAATATCCCAAAGAAGAGATCAATTAGATGAAAGTTATAAAGAAATTGACGGAAAAATCACAAATTTTGATACAGAAAAATCAAGACTACAACAAGAAATAAACACAAAAGAAAAAGAGAAAGAACAGGTCAATGGCAGCATTGAAAAATTCAAACAAAAAAACAAATTAGGTAAAGATTTAGAACAGGTAGACCAAGAAGTTGAAGGAATTGACTCTCGATCAGAAGAACTACAAAAATCAATTGATGAATTAAGAGAGAAACAACAAGAACTCATCAGAGAAAAAGACAAACTCGAATTCATGTGTGGAAGTGTAGACGAAAGAATAAAAAAAGTAGAAGAAATAGACAAAGAACACAAAAAAGAACTTGACGATCTAAAAAGAAAAAGAGAAGAATTCAAACATTCAACACTAGAACTAAATAAAAAATTAAATGAAGACTCAACTCTAGCAGCATCCTCAATAAACATAAAACGTGAACTAGCAGGTTATGAAGAAGAATTATCAAAATTAAGCGTAAGACAAGCAGGACTGAAAGAGGTCTCAATGCAAAATCACGCAGTCCAAAGAATACTAGACAATAAAGAATTAGGAAAAGTCTACGGTACGGTATCCCAATTAGGAAGTGTAAGCTCTAAATATTCAACTGCACTAGAAATTGCAGCAGGCGGAAGAATTAACAGTTTAATAGTAGAAGATGACAGTGTAGCTGCCCGATGTATCAAGTTTTTGAAAGAAAGAAAACATGGCGTAGCAACATTCCTACCACTAAACAAACTAAAATCTGTTGAGATAAATTCTGAAGTAAACCGACTAAAATCAGCAAATGGCGTTGTTGACCTTGCAATCAACCTAGTCAGTTTTGATAACAAATTCAAAAAAGCATTTTCATACGTTCTGGGCAATACACTAATCGTAAACGATGTTGAGGTTGGAAGAAGAGTGGGAATTGGAAAAGCTAGAATGGTAACTCTTGAAGGAGATGTAATTGAAACCTCGGGTGCAATGCAAGGAGGCTTTAGAGGCAAAAGAAAAGGAATAGGCTTTAATGAAGTTGAGGTCGGAAGAAACATAACTACCCTAGAAGAAAAAGTAGGGAATTTACGTGCTGAACTTAGCGGCATCATGAGACGAAGAGATGAAAACGAAGAACTAATTCAAAAATTACGATCAAGAAAAGCAGAACTAGAAGGAGAAATAATCAAAATGGAAAAAAGTCTGCACATAGAAGACGCAGATATGGAATCCAGTCTTAATTCTAAAAAAGAAATGGGCACAAGAATAAAAGAGGTAGAAAATGAAATAGAAAAAGTACAAGATACAATAACTGAAAAAAACAGAGAATTAGCACAACTAAAAATACAAAAACAAAACCTTAAAACAAAAATATCTGAATTAAGAAACCCAACAGTCCTAGCAGAATTAAACACGTTAGAAGAAAAAAGAAAACAACTCAATGACTCAATAAATGAAATTAACTCAGAAATAAAAGGCCTAAATACCCAGGTGAGCTCCATATTTGAACCAGAAAAAGAAAACATCGTTAAAATCCTAAAACAACATGACAAAGAAACTAGCTCGTTTGCTGAAGAGATCGAAAGTTTAAACAAGGTCATAAAAGGCCAAAATAGCGAGATTAAAGAAAAAGAAGAGAAAGAAAAGAAGTTCTATTCAAAATTCAAGGCATTATTCAATAAACGAAATCAAACAAATGAAGAACTAACCAAAAACGAATCACGTATTGACAAATTAGATGAAAACAGAAGAAAAGCAGAACACAAAATGAACACGATCTCGCTAGAAGAAGCAAGAACCAACGCAGAATATTCAGGACTAATAGAAGACTTTGACCAATACAAAGAAATGAAAGTCAAAATAACAAAAACAGAAGAAGAACTAAAAAAAGAAATCAATGACTTCGAAAGAATGAAAGATAATTTGGGGGGAATAAACATGCGAGCCCTAGAAATTTATACTGAAGTCGAAATAGAATTCCACAAACTTGTTGATAAGAAAAATGTATTGATGAACGAAAAAGAAAAAGTAATGAACATGATGGAAGAAATAGAGGGCAAGAAAAAAGAACTCTTCATGAACACCTTCGAGGTTGTAAATAAAAACTTCATCAACAAATTCCATGCACTAAGCACAAAAGGAGATGCATTCTTAGAACTAGAAAATAAAGAAAATCCTTTTGAAGCAGGAGTAGCAATAAAGGTTAAGTTATCTGGAAAGAAATTCATGGATATTCGTGGACTATCAGGCGGGGAGAAAACAATGACCGCATTAGCATTCATCTTCGCAATCCAAGAACACGAACCAGGCTCATTCTACATACTAGATGAGGTAGATGCAGCACTAGACAAACACAATAGTGAAAAGTTAGCTCAATTAGTAAGAAGTTACTGTAACGGAGCACAATATATAGTAATATCACACAATGACTCAGTAATCGGAGAAGCAGACAATCTATACGGCGTTAGTATGAACGAACATGGAATAAGTAAAATAACCAGTTTAAAGATTTAATTCTAAAAAAAGAAAATAAAAAAAATTAATCACATTCTTTTGCAAGCTGTCCTGGTTTTAAAGGCAGTAATAAAGAACTATCCTTTAAATCAGGATGATACCAAAACGTACTCCCCACCGTTGTTGCAGGCGTTTTAGCTTCATTCAACCAATAAGTAGAACCATCATCCCCAACTAATAAAAAGTTAGACACACCAGAAATACTCATATCAGGAAGACAAACAGTCATTACACCAATATCCGTTTCTAACTCAATCGTTTGCTCGCCAGAATATGAAGCATCCCTCAAATTAATATAAATCATACCATCCGAAGGATAAAAATTCGGATTAATTTGAAACTTATTATGCGGGGCAACTATGGCCTTATCATAATACGCCAGCTCTTTTAAACTATTAAACTTAAAGTTCTTAAAAGCAATCTGAAAATCAAATTCTGCACTCGGCACAGCATTAATAATCCGATCCACCACAAGAGGCTTAGCCCAGTCATCAGTCACAAGCTCATTAAAACAATCAATATAAGCCATAGTATCTTTAAAATCAATTTGATTACTATCATCCACATAAAAATCGTTGGCAGCACTAAATGCCAAAAAGTTTGCAAGTGAAAAAGTTGCCAAATCAATATCATCAACAACCCCACTACCATCTAAGTCAACATTACTTAGCGTACAGTCTTTAGTAGACACAGATGCCGCATTTAACTCACTACTAATCGCAGTAAGATACGTTTCAGCAACAGAAAACGGACTATTATCTGACTCACCACAAACTCTAACAACATTTTCACCATTCACCCAAACATAACACCAGTCTGCACTCGTCTGAGCAAGATAAACATTCTCATCACCCACAACATCCCCCGCAACATAAGTTGTACTAGGCAAAGCAGAACGTAACTGCGAAGCACCAACTTCAGCATCAAAAGACATAACCGTAGCAGCAACCCCAAAGTCTCCCGTATAAGTCGCAGTTTCAGAACCCTCACAAGTTCCCAAAGCAAGCTCACAGGTAGTTGATTCAACAGAGCTAGCATAAACAAAATCACCAATGTCCGCAGCAATAAGTTCAACTGCAGCAGAAGCCTCAGACCCTTCAGAAGGTATACTCACTCCCGGACCCGCTGTAACAAACACTCTAGCACTAATTTCTTCTTCAGGCAAATTAATTATTAGTTCAGTACTTGCCAAATTATTTGAATTGTAATCAATTCGCGTTCCATAATCTGTATAAAGAATCTTATTGATGTTATCTGAAACAGATACATCAACTTCAGGATAAGTCGAAGTTACCGATCCAAAAACTGGATGTAATTCTTCGTCGGCAGTATCAATTTGAAGACCAATATTAATTTGCGATGAAGAATCTTCACCATCAGACACGCCTGAAGGTTCAGTAATTACTACATTAAAAACACCTGCTTGGCTTTCTTGAATCACAATTTGTGCTCCGCTATCAGTAGTTATAGTTGTTGGTCCGGAATAAGTTATCCCATCTTCAATTGCATCACAGTCTCCTTCACAAACAAATTCAACCGTTTGTTCCACCCCAGCCTCATCAGGATAAATCAGCTCCACATTTTGACCAACAGTTTCAAAACGAATTTCATCAAAATTAACCGGTTCAAATCCAGCAAAAACAAATTTAAAATTACCTAAAACAGGATCAACAAATTCATCACCCGGAGCAAGATAAATTTTATCTTCTGGAACGTAGTTAATCATAAAACTATCAAGCTCTCCAGGAGTGCTATAAATAACAACTTCAGAACCGTCAATATTAATACCATTAATTTCAACTTCTTTACTATCATTTAATGCAACTATTTTCACCGTCCCACCATACTGTGCAACAAACCCTGCGTTTGATAAACGCAAGGAATCTACACTACCATCCTGTTTTAACATTACTGAAACAACACCATAAACTTCTCCTTGAATATTTAACGGCAGATTTACCAAATCCATCCAAGCTAGGTTTGACGAAGACGCATCATAAATAACAGCATCATCAAAATGTAGGTCATATTCATACATTACATCATCCAGACTTCTATCAAATACGAGATATAAACCACCATCGGGTGCGTCATCATCATCTTGTACAACAGCCAGGGTTCCTGTATCATCAGTAAAAGCTAAATGTTGCGTGTAAGAATAGTCGTCTCGGTTTGCTCCTTCTGAATCTTCAAAAACTCCATCACGCAAAAGATTTGGCAAATCAGAGTCACCTAAAGCATTAGGTCTAATATCCGCAATACTTTCACCAATATTTAATTTGTTACCACTAGCTTTAATAAGCACTGAATCTTCCTCAAATTGAGGTAAATCTTCTGGATCTGTTGGACTATCAGGGAATTGGAATTTAGCAAGGTCAAATTCTTGAATCATCCACTGACCACAAGCAACAGAATCACAACCACACTTCCAAGAACCTCCATAAAGTTTACAAGAATAAGCAACAACAAAATTTTGCCCTTCATCTAAATCATCAACATCAATATCTAATTCAACACTAGCAGAGTCCCTAATCCAGTTAGAACTACCCACTGTGCTTTCACTAAAAGTAAACTGTTCCCAACCATCAAAAGTATAGTAATAACCATACTTGTAAATAAAACCATCATCATGATCAACATTAACATCAACATCAGCAGTAGTATCACCTGCAGTTAACGTTATAACATAAGAAGCTAACGAAAAAATATTCTCATTCCCCTCATTAATATCATAAGGCGGACCAAAACTAGAAGTAGCATAAGAAATCGCACCACCAACAGTAAGATCATCAGAACCCCCAATCGCACCAGGTTCAGGAGGCAAATCATTACTACAACCCACCAAAAACAAACAAACACAAACAATTAATGATAACATAATTTTTTTCATTTTAACTCCTCCCTACAATCTTAAATGCTTGAGCTATGTCCTTATCAGACCAGCCACCCTGTGCTAATGTCAATCTAAGCTGAACAGAAGAAAAAGACGAATTCTTTTTGATATATTCAACCAACTCATTAACGTTACTTTCAACCTTAACACCTTTACCTTTTAAATTTTTCTTTGTAACAAACAATATAATCAAGATTAAAACAACTAAAAAAATAACTCCTCCAGAAAGAATATATGTCAAATAATGAGAGGGGGATCTTTTTTCATTTACATATTCTTCTATTAAAACAAGGATTTCTGACTCTGAAAGAGAGTATTGTGAGATTAAGGATTGTATTTCAGATTCTGTTAAAAACTTAGAGTTTAACTCCGCTCTTAAATCAGCAACCAGCTCAGAAGCATTTTTTATAGTATTTGGTTGAGTTAGCACAACAGGATTAGTTGGAGCCGGAGGACTATAATTTTCAGGAGGATCATCATAAAAAGTTGTAGAAGAGTGCAGATTGTCACCTCTCTCATCAGCAGAAGCAGAATCGTACGCATCATCTAAATCAGAATCCGCCCCAGTACTAGGAGTTGGCAAATCACCCAAAGGAAGGTCATCCAAATCAAATGCAAATACAAAAGAAACAAAAATAATAACCATGAAAACATAAAGACCTAATTTCATACTAAAAAATTAGCAAATTACTTAATAAATGTTTCTACAAACTAAGTTTAACAAATCTTTCTGCAAAACGATGCTCACTCAGCATTCTTTCGCCAATGCCAAACGAAGTAGGTCTCCCTAACGGTCGAGCCTACAAACTAAGTTTAACAAACCTTTCTGCAAAACGATGCTTACTCATAATACCATAAATAAACGCTCTAGAAATAACTGCAGGCATAAGAGGCCACCTACCCTGAACATTTTGTGTTTTAAATTTCTTCAAAGCACTAAGTTTTAACTTAAACGTATCAGTTATGTCAACATAAAGTTTTGGAGAATTTCTCTTTCTAAGAAGAACTGGATTCCAAACATCAAACGCATACAAATCATTCACATATTTAATCTCTTTTAAAATTTCCATAACCAACTTATAAACTGCACGATGATCAGCATGAGGATCATCTAGAGAATGAGTAAAAATTTTGGAAGGATCAATTTTTTTAATTATCACTTTTAATTCATTTTGAATCTTTTTAGAAGCATCGCCAATTTTTCCTTCAGCCAACCCTAAAAAAATCGTGTTATGAGTACCAATCACTTTAGCCGCCCTTAAACTTTCATTCTTCCGGATTTTAACCACTTCTTCAGGCTTTAACCAAGGAAGTGCCTTCTCACCATAAGAAAAAATAACACTAGTTACCTTATTCCCATCGTTAACATACTTGGCTATAGTGCCACCTACACCAAACACTTCATCGTCGGGATGTGCGCACAAAATCAAAACATTTTCCATAAGCACAAAAGTAAGAAAGAACGTATATAAAGGTTTGCGTAATAGTGTTTACAAAATCTTTTTATACTCATAAACTTACAAAAAGACAAATGGATGAAAGATCCTCTCTTTCAACAATAGTTATTCTTGTAATCGTTCTATTAGGAACAATAATCGTTTTTTCCAGTGGCAGAGCTAATTTAAAGAAAGAAATAGAAATTCTAAAAGTACAAATAACCGAGAAAGAAGAACAACTAATAAATCTGGGAGCGAACTTAAAAGAGGTAGAAAAAGAAAAAAGAACAATTGAAGGAACTGCAGAACAGTTAGAAACTGAAAAAAACGAACTAAGTGAAAACTATGATGGATTAAGAGTAGAAGCATACAACATACTTGCAGAAGTAGAAATGTTTGAGGGCAGAATAGTTGATTCGCTAAATTGGTTTAATACAAATTCAAACATTGATAACGTTTTAGATTATTCTGGAATGCAAATTGAATTACGTAAAAATTGCATGAACTTAGAAAATCGAGAATGTCAAATAAGATTAAGCTGTCTTCCATTCATAAATGAAGAAGAAAATGGGTTTTCTTATTTAAACGACACAGAATTGGGAAAGGAAGACTTTATGCAAGACCTTAAATCAATCTTTGAAAACAAGGGAGGGGATTGTGAAGACATATCTTTGCTAACCAATGCAGAAATAAATTATTTAAAAGATGAATGTAATAACCAAAAAGAAGAATACCAACACATAACATTCATTGGTTATGAAGAAGCAAAAGGACAAAAACATTTTATTGAAAATAAAGAAGACTACTTCATAAAAGACGCAAAAGACTATAAGTTTGAATTAAAGCATAATTACATAGTGTGTGGCAACTTGCCCCTCAAACCATGGGAAACAAAAATAATTCCAAAAGAAAGTTGGCTGATTGGAGGACATTGTCTGTTAGCATTTTCGGATACTAGCTTAAGTAACGGCATCAAAGAATCAATGAATAACGCACTGTTAATTGAACCACAAACCGGCGAGGTAATGTTTGATATGAGAAGAGATAAAGTTATACAAATACCTGAAAACGAGTATGTTGAAGGAAGCTTTGTTTATTTAATATTTGATGAATACGACATGTACTTGTTTGACCTGTTTGAACAAGAATATAAATGGGTGAGTTATTCTGAATTACTTGACAAACTTAGTGAATCAAAGACAAAACTAAAACAAGCATTATTTGAGTAAAATATCCAATTCTCTAAACAAGGCCTTATTACCAACCCCCGTATAAGCAGCAAGATTCCTTCTAAACTCAGTAGAACTAATAAAAAATGCATTCAGAACTTCAGGAGTTAGACTTGGAGAAGAGATTCCAAACTGACTAGACCTAACAAAGTCCGCATTCAATAATTGCTCATAGTGATCCTTAATGGGAAGAACTAATACTGGCTTCTTAAGATATAATGCTTCAGAAATTAATGAAAAGCCACCATAACAAATAACCGAATGACAATTTTTCAAATCCATTAAGAACTTTTTTTCTGAAAATTTCTTAAACGTGATATTTTTCACTTTTGCTGATTTGTTAAAACCATAAACAATAAACTCCTTATCAACTTGAGGTAGAATCTTAAGTAATTTCTTTTCATAATTTTGAGAAGTGGTATACACCAAAACTTTCTTCCCAACTCTTGGCTTAGCCCGAATAACTTCATCTCGTAAAATCGGACTAAAAACCTGAATGTTTGGGTACTTCGCTTGTTCAAAAAAAGAGGGAATCAAATAATGATCGCAATGAGGAGTAATAACCGAAGCAACAAGATTAGCTAAAAATTTGGCTTTCCGATTCTTCAACTTAGGATTTTTAACCTTCTTGATCATACTAATATTATCCACACCAATAACCTTTATTTTTCTTCGCTTAGCAAACATGTAAGTCATGGGCTCAAAATCAGTAATAACAAATTGGGGCTTGTACTTGAGAAACTTAGGAAGATTAAGTAAAAACTTATGAGGATACTTTAACAAATTTACAATCAAGGTTTTAGAAACATGAACAACATTATTGTCATAAAACAATTCCAATCCCTCAAGCTTATGAACGTTCTTAAATGATTTTTTTAAAAATTCAAAAGCAGGACCATAAGAAAAAATTATGACATTATGCCCTTTTTTTAATAAGTGTGTAATAATAATCTTACTACGAATAGCATGACCCATACCCACACCAGTAACACCATATAAAATGTCCATAACTAATTATAATAATTGAAATTTATAAGGGTTTTTATTTTTCAACATAAAGCGAGAATGACTTTTCCCGAGGAAGTGGGGAAACAGATTTTAAAATACATTCCTGAAACTCATTTTTTTCAAACGTAGCAGGAACCGATAGTAAAAGTGTAAACGTTCTAAAATTATTAGCAGGAATATCTTGAACATAACTCTCACCAATTAGTTTAGTATTACAATACACCTCCAATTTGATATCTTGAGGTGCGCAATCAGGATCGCCATCATTCAAATCTTCAACAAAACAACCATCCCCTGGCATAAAAGTAGGGCTAGAAGCACAATCAACATCCTTGCCAAAATCATCACATAAAGTGTTAGAAGAGTTAATAAAACAAATAGAATCAGATGCTGCACAACCCTTGAATAAAATTCCCCAATGCCCAATAACATCCCAGCTTTCATCAGAAGGATTATACAAGCTGGCCTTGATAGCAGTTTGTTGTGAAGAAACCTTAACAACCTCCTGTGAAATAGTCAACTGGTTGACTGGATCAGGAATGGGAGGTTCAGGCGTCTCTTGTTCATAAACAAACTTAGAAGAGGTTGTTTGAAACCTAGGAACTACAAACCCCAGGATTAAACCCAAAACCACTAATGCAATAATTAAAATCACAATAACATTTACTGAAAGTTTCATTTCTTAATCAGACTGAAAGCACGATCAATCTCCTCCATTTTCCAACCACTACGCTTAAGAACACGCTTAATAGAAAAATTACTATAACCTTGTGATTTAGCATTCAAGATATAATTCTCCAACTTCAAAATAACACTTCTCTCACCCTCTTTTAACCTAAGAACAAAATTCAAAAGAAATATTACTGCAAGAACTAAAATAATTGATAGTAACGCAGTCAAAAGATAATTAGTCTTGTAAAGTTGATCCTCTAAACTAGGAATACTCGGTAAGTCAGAAGCGTTAACAACATGTTCATCTCGCTTCTCAACCAAACCAATATTAGGAAGCCTATCAGAAATCACAAACTGCTCTTCGTCAGTAACGGTCTTAAAACCATCCTTAGAAGCAGTTACCTTAAGAGTGTAAGTACCTAACTGTTTTGCGTTGATTGAGGAAGGTAAAGTAATTGACTTTATTGAACTATCAGGATAAGTTAAAGAAGCCGTTATCAAAGGTTCCGAAACCATTGCAAAATAATCAAAATATACCTCCCCACCTTTAAGATGAGACTTAGACTCCACTTCACAAGACTCAGAAGTACACAACTTAATATTAAAATCAAAACTCGGATCAGTAATTATCTCAAACTCCCTCGTAACAGTATACTTGTTAGGTTCCACTAAATTAAAAAACGCCTTACAAACCTGAGGCTCAGTATCCTCAATTACATTATAATAAGAATAATTAACCTTAGAAGAAACATTTGCCACAAGCTCAACCACACTTACCTCATCCACAAGCATAGCAGTAGGCAACTGAGGACAATCTACAGTGACATCATACTTCAAAGAAACATCCTCATTAAAAGAATACAGATTAAAAACAAGAACAATCTCATCTCCCAACCCAAAACTCTCAGAATCCAAACTTACATCAATAAATGCATTAACAGGACATATAAAAACCAAGATTAACGTTAATAAAAGAATCTTCTTCATTTCCATCCAACCTCCAAAGGCTCCAACAAATTGTATTGAGGGTTAAGCTTGAATGTCGGATCCCCAATTAACTCATTCCACCAGCGAGCGGTCGCTCCTTCATAAGAAGCTACAAATGCCTGACCCAAATCTTTATTTTCAAGATAAAGGTTATTCATCATCTCTCTTTGAATATTACTTCCATAAGAGACGCTTACTGCGCCAGTATACCCTACTGCGCCCTTTCTAATAGCGTTATTACAAAAAGACTGAGCTCCAAACTCTTTAAAATCACTTGATTGTTTAGCGGCACAAGTAGAACAAGAGTGAGTAATGATTATGCTATTCTCAAGAGGAGGTATTGATGCTGAATGTATTCCTGCACTTGAAGTAGAACCATGATTGGCTAAGAATATCAGTTCTCTTCCGCTCATTGAAGTCCTCCAAACATCCCGTTTATTGAGAGGAGTATAAGGAAAACAGGACTCGCCTTTTGGATCTGCCTCAGAACAGGTCACAGCATATTGCACTGCACTAAACGAATTTGCCCAAACGGGCGCAACATTGCCATTCTTTTGCATAGCCCCATTATGATCATCAAATCCATTCCCTACCAAGAAAGCGGCTTTATTATTGTCAACAAGTGATGAATAAAACAGATCTCTTGCCAAATAACTTGAAACATCGGACGTGGTTAGGCCCATAATCCTACCTGTATAAAGATCAGGATAAAAATCACCATCAATATCTGCATACTCAGTTTGATCTAAAGCGTAATTAAGAACATAACGGTATATGCGATCAATTTTCGAATAAGGCACTGCCTTTGCATCTGCAAATATAGTTAAATAGGTTGGCTCAACAACAGATAAACTTACCTTGACATTATACTCCCCCTGAGGAGTTGTTGGAACGAATTTGACCTGTAAATTACCGGACTCGATCATACTTTGAGGAATTTCATACCTCCCACTCACAGCCGCTCTTACGAATACTAGCTCCCCTAATTTATTATCATTACCAAATAATTCAAGAGGTGCAGATCTAGGATAATGTCCACTTGCTTGAACAGATAACATATATTTTTTAGAGGCATCCAAATTATCAAAATTAAATAATGTTTCAGATGATGAAACATGCTGTTCAACCGAAGTTGATTGTGCTAATTCAGGGTCAATACAATTTCTCACACCATACGTCCCATCTGCTGCGTAATCAAACTTACAGCTCACATAATCCTGAAAATGTAACACATTTTCAATAAAGTAAACAGCTTTGACCTGAAAATAATTATAGGCATATTCTTGATCAATAGCTACCTTGGCATTTTCAAATTCTAACCTTAAAGTACCCGGTTCCAACGTGTTAACCTCAAGGTCATTTAAATAAAATGCTCCATAATACCAATCTTTTGATGCATATACTTCCGAGCTCTGATGACACTCCGTTAGTTTTGAACCAATCAGAACATCATTATTAAATAGACTCACCTCAAGCACAGAGTCATCACAATCAAAGAAAAGTAAGGAAGAAAATATCGCTTCCCCTAATAGATCAACACCCGCGCGCTTTTTTAACCCGACAAAATCATAAGTAAGCTCGTTCTCAAATATTAACATAGGGACACTATCCAACACGAATCCTGAAGAACAATCCTCCCCCGCATTACATGTTCTCATATCACTCTCAACATACTTATCATACTGCTCTTTCAAATAATCATCAACCACAACATAATCATCACTATTAACAGAAAGAATCAATTCCTGCTTTGCACTTGCCAAAATCGGTGCAAGCAAAGAAGTTTTACTATACAAGTTTATTATATCCCCTTCCGATTTATCAGTTTCTAATTCATCTAGCGTTTTAAGATCTAAATCAGAAGGATTGGTTAAAATTAACTTATTAGTTTGAGTTTTACTAAAATACTCCTCTTGCAAATCCGTTAAAGAATAAACACTATCACAAACCCTGCCAACAACTCCAACACAAATAACCTGTTTTCCTTCAAAATACTTATCTTGATCCAGTTCCGTCCCCTCAATTATTAACGGAACATTGATTAAACTAGCATAAGTAGAAGCTAATAAAGCCAACTCATAATCATCCTCGACAAAAACAACAGAATCATAATACTCCCAGTAATAATTTATCAAATCTTCATATAACACATAATCCTCAGGATTGGCACCCTCTGGAAGATCGGCCCTTTTCAAAATCTTCTGCACACTATCCTCATCCAACCTCGCACCATACTCGTTATTCTCATCAGTTATTAACCCATCCAACTCCAAAGGAGACTCCCCAAACAGGGTAACACCATCAATCGGAGATTTTTCACTATACTGTTGCATAAAATGAATAATAGAATCTGCATCAATTAAGGTGATTGCATCATCAGGCTCAGAAATTGACTTAATCGTAGGATAAGCATATGCGGACCCTCGCTTCAGAATCGTTTCACCAACTATAAAACGTGACTCCTGAACTAAATGAGAAGGAAGATTCAGCACCTCCAAACTCTCAACATAAATATCTGATCTTAAACTATTGATCTTCACATCTAAACGATAATCTCCCCCAATAGGAATCGCGCTCTTTTCTACAGAAGATGAAGGAAGTACTAACCTTGCTAGCAAATCTATCAACTCATCATTCTCATCATAAAGCGCTATATCTAAGGGTTGAGGAACCCAGGTTTGCGTCCCTTTTTCTTCATGATAAACAAGCAAAGGATAAACACAAACATCACCCGAAGCGCCATAACCCCTTGAACAAACAGAATCATCCCCCTCTTGCTGAGACCAAACCGCAACAGGAACCAAAGACAACACATCCCTCCAATTTTCATTAGAAACAACAAAAACTTGCTTCAAAGGAAGCTGAAGTTTATTACAGGTAACAAACGCACGATTTATCAAAATTAAATCTGAAAAATCCATACGCCCATCATCATTTACATCCAAAGCTGAGTCACCAGAAGTTGAATCATAATGATTTTCAGACCGTTCAATATTCTCAAGAACCTGTTGTGCAGACAACTTTATTGTATCCTTTAAATAATTCGGTATTAAAAGAGACAACCGAAGCTCTTCCCCAAAAAAAGGGTTATCATAAACTCTACGTTTATTATAAATCAATCTCAGATCATCTTGAGTGACTGCATTATCCCCATCAACATTAAAATAAGAAGCATACTTCTTCAAATGCGAAATTACCTCATCCGCAGTTCTATCCCCTTGATAAACAGGATATAAAACATTACAACCCTCAACAGCATCAAAAACCCCCCCATAATTACGCTTTTTATTCACCAACTCCCCAAAAGTACAATCATGATTAGCATACACCCAATACCCCGAAAAAGGAACTATCTCACTAGAGAACGAAACTGAATCATAAAATCCTGCCTGTGAAGAATACTCCCAATCCCAAATAACTGAAGAAACATCACACTTCCCCATAAGATCCGCAAAAGTGTAATCTTTCCCTGGTGCACCAACCAAATTCCAACCCACACTAAGGTCATTTTTAAAAAAATTAACATCACCTGAAAGAACCAAATCACAATCAGAACCAGAATAAACCCAATACCCCTCACCAGACTTCAAAACGGAAACATCAACATACTCCCCATCACCATACTCCCAAACAGAAGAAGATATACTGCACCCCTCATCTGCCAACGCCAAATTAAAATCATCAATAGACAAAGACTCAAAAGGAATACTAAACATATTCCACCCCTTGTCAAGATGCACCTCAAAATCCTCAGCCAAAACAAAAGGAACAAACAATAATAACATTAAAGGCAATAATAGTTTTAATCGCATTCTACCACCTCACTACCACTAGTCTCAGGCCAAGAAGAGGGAACAGAACCAACACAAGCCCCAAATTCAGAATCGCAACCAACAGGACACTCAACAGGAACTAACTCAACAACACAATCATTAATCACACCTTCCATAACATAAGTATCATTAATACAAAAATCCACATGATCAACATAATCCCCATTAACATCAAAACCGGTAGTTATGCCCATTTCATGCTTCCTATTACCCAAATCAGAATCTCTATTTTGTGAACAATCCCCTACAGAAACTTGAGCATACTTATTCCAAAAACGTGCGGGACAAGACGCACCAACCTCACACTCAGAAACAAAACTATCAACACAATACTCATAAGAATAACTCCAAGACCCCCCCCCCCAACTATAAGAACGATGATAACAATTCCGAAAAGAATCAGGCTCCATCCCATTTATAGAACAATAAGAAGGCTGGCAAGCACCCCGATGAAAAAAAGATTTTGATCTAGAACAAGAAACCGTTGTAGGAAAACTAAGAGCATTAACATCAAATGACTTAGAATTAACATAAGAACGAGAAGAATAATCATAAACCGCAAAAAAATACTCCCCCTCAACTAACTGTTGAGGAACATTAAAAAAAAACTCAGTAGGCTTAAAAACACGCCAATACTTCGAAGCAGCCGAATAAACCCCCGTATACTGATTCCCAACACCACAAGGCTGACGGTAACCTGAACCCCCTTCTTTACAAAGATAAACATTACGATAAAAACCTCCCCCGTTAGGAGTTAAAAAAACTTGAACGTCATCCCCCAAATCAACCTCATCAACATCAACAAAAACAACACCCATCTTACTTTTACTAGAAGAAGCACCAAAAACACCACAAGATAAAAGCAAAATAAATAAAACAAACAAGGTTAACAGTTTCATAACATAAAAATTAGAAAGCGACTATATAAATATTACGTTAACCAGTCAATTACTAATTCGTTAGTATTGAAAAGTACATGCCCTTTATTCTTGAAAAGAATTAACTTTGAATTAGGAATTAACTTAGCTAATTGTCTTGTATGCGAAGCAGGAACAAACGTATCTTTACTGCCCTGAATTAATAAAGTTGGAGTTGAAATTGAATAAGGGAATAGAAGATTATTCTTCTTAGAATCTAAATATAATTGATAATAAAGAAATACTTTTTTACCATAAAAATTAAAGTAATGAATTTTTTTATTTTTTTGAAATAAATCCATTTTATTATGATAAAACATTTCGATAATTTTAGCAAGATTAGAAACAGGGGCTTTTAAAACCATTTTGCTAATCTTTCTCTTTAAAGAAGCATTTAAACAAATCGCCCCACCCATACTATAACCTATTAAGTTAACAATCTCGAACCCTTTCTTTTTTACAAAATCAATAGATGAAATTAAATCATTAGACCAAGAAGAAATGTTTTGTTTAATAAACTCCCCATCAGATTCACCAACCCCTGAAAGATCAAAAGTAAAAAAGTTTAAACTATTTTTTCTTAATTTTTTTGTAAGAAATCTGAAATGAGTTTTTGTTTGGTTATACCCCGGAACTAGAATTGTGATGGTGGAACCAGAATTATTTTTTTCTAAAATTCCTACAAGCGTGTTTTTATTACTTGTAAATTTAATATGCTGAATCATTTTAGTACTTTTCCTGTTTTTAGGAACCACATTAATAAATCAAGTTTAGCAGGAGTTACATTAAGTTTGTTTGCTAATTTGATAAATATTTTTTCTATTTGTAAATAAACGGTCTTGTTTAGAGTTATTTCAGTTTCAATCAAGTTATGTTCTTTCATCAGATTAATAATATGTCGATCAAGAATGGAGTAGTTAGTGTAACCAACATTTCTTAAAAAATGAGATGATTCTTTGTAACCTAAACCTTTAATGTTGTTAACCAACCATTCTCGAGGTTTTTCCTGCTTTGTGATAATATCCCTAATGTTTTTGTACTTTCTTGCCTCAAGTATGTACTTTGTTTTGTTGTTATGAAAACGATGTTTGTGTTTAATGATGCAAGATTTAATCTTGGTTTCAGATGCAGAATGAAAACAAGTATTGAGTTCTTCTTGAATCTTTAATGCAGTTGCCGCTTTTGAATTAGCCGTAAGAATACAAAAACAAAGTTCTGAAAACCATTCAAGATTAGTTGCATTTCCTAAATTAGTAAACTCTTTTAACCTAGTATTAACTAGAGCAGTTACGTCTTTAGGAAGGTGATTAATCTCGTTTATGAGGTCCATAAACCATGAACATTGCATAACGCCCTTACTTTAAATTCATTTGAAACGTTTGCAGCAAATTCAATTCGAGGTTGTTCCCCTGGAAAAATCTTTTTTTCTCCAACTAATTCATCCCCATCAAATAATTGAACTAGTTCAATAAAATGAGTTTCATCCATTGGGTGAGGTATACTACCTACATTAACAACAACTTTATCCCCTTCAACACTTAAAACAGGAACGTGTTTTTCTTTTCCTTCGTCTTCGGTTTTAGCAGTAAGAATATTCATCTCTTGTCCGCAACAAACTAATTCTCCAGGTCCAGCTTCAACAATAGAAACTACATTCCCACAAATTTCACACTTATACAGTTCATTTTTAACAGCCATCATCACACCTCTCACAATCAGCTTCAAAACACATACATTCAGGTTCAAAATATCCTTTTTCATGTTTACATGACGGACACTCTTCAGGAGGTTCAGTACCAGTATGAACATACCCGCATTTACCACACTTCCATCGAATAGGTTTGTCTCGTTTGTAGAGGGTGTTGCCTTCTAACATTTCAAGAATTTTCTTATAACGCGCTTCATGTTCTGCTTCAACTTCAGCAACTTCTTTAAAAAGTTTAGCAGCTTCTTCATTACCCTCTTCTTCTGCATCTTTTTGCATTTGAGGATACATCTCAGAGGTTTCGTAATGCTCTCCTTCAATGGCTGCTTTAAGATTATCTTTAGTATTGCTAATTCCTTTTAGTAATTTAAATTCGTCTTTTGCGTGTTGTTGTTCGTTAATCGCGGTTTCATCAAAAATTTTAGCAATGTAATGATACCCTTCTTTTCTTGCAACTTTAGCAAAATAATCGTATTTGTTTCTTGCTTGACTTTCGCCAGCAAATGCTTTTTTTAAGTTTTCTTCAGTTTTCATAATATCCTCCTTAACATTTACACTCGTTATCATGAATTTCGTCATCTAACTTCTTCCCTTTCTTCTTTTTTAAAAAACACATATCATCACAGGTTAACTTTTCAGATGTCATTTTAATTCCCTCCACAAAATAAGTAAGCGAGATCAGCATTTTAAATGTTGTGTTTAATAACTTAAGAAATATTTAAATACGTTAGCGTTAAAGAAATGGATGTGCCTGGCAGCCAGCCTACAATCACCTGCGTCTAATTATTTTTTAATAAAAGCTTTTTGTATTAAAGGCCGTACATTATAACCTAATCCAAATCCAATAAATAGCATTCCAATAAGTTTATTGCTATTCAAAAGGGCAATTCCCACTACAACCAAACCCGCTCCTAATATGTCTTGAAAATTCATTTTTGTATTTTTAACGCAGTAGAGCATATAAAATATGCGCCGGCAGGGATTCGAACCCTGATCAAAGGCTTGGAAGGCCTCTATCCTAGCCATTAGACTACCGGCGCATGAGAATAAGAGAATGTAAAGTATTTATAAATTTAACTTAAAAACACAACTTTTATATGGTTGACTTGACTAACTTGTTAGTTAATGCAAACAAATTTAAGAACATTGTATGATGTTCTTAGTGCCAGTGGAACAGAGGTTCCAATTCTACCCGGACAGCGAGTTGATGGAACAAGAGAAACAACTAGGGTAGGTCAAGTAAATCTCACGTATAGAAAACCCACTCATGGGCGAGAAGTTCTAATAATTCGAGGAGTATCCGATCCTGATTTACGAGTACGAGTTTGTTTTTCTCCCACAAATAACAACTTTTTAATCGATCAGCCAGTTTATGAAGCCAGAGGGGTTTCACGACAGGATCAAGCACAAACAATAGAAATCTTATGCAACATGTGCGCCCCTTATTTACCAGTGCCAGAACCCGCACCTAAAAGAGCAATTGCAAGTATAAAAACCGCACTATTCTAGTTCTCTTCTCATATTCTCAATAAAAGTTTCCCAACATTCTTCCCTAACAGAACAACCACAAGCCTGGGGATGCCCACCCCCTTTACCCTCAATTCCAACTAAAGACTTTTCTAATATATCTTTAACACTAATGTTTTTGGGGGAACGTAAAGAACACCTCATTTCACCAGATTTTTTTCTAGCAACAATAGTTACCTTATCAGGATAAAGATAAAGAAGTTCATTAGAAAGTTCGCCTGTAAACGATTCATCCGCCTTATAAGAAAATATAAGGAAGGGATCTTCAGAAGCATGTTTTTTTGCACGTTCCAAAAGTTCAGCATATGGCTGGTTAACATGTTTGTAACGTTTGTAAATAAAATTTCCCTGAGAAGAGGTCTGATTAAGAATTTCTTCAGGATCTTTAATTCTAGTCAACACATTAATACACTTGTTTACCTCACTAATTCTGCCTTTAAGAACATTAGAAAAAATTCTTGCTAACAAACCAAACTTGGAATTAAATAATGCATCCTCGGGTGTCTTGATCTTTTTGGAAAGAAACTGTGGAAATTCGTTACTTACTTTTTTCATAAAACTTGGAATGAAAACCCAGTCACCAATAGTTCCAACTGCCCCAACCCACAAATCCTGTTTAACAATATCATAACAAATCTTAGTTGCAGGAATGTTTTTATCAGGATTCTTAACTCGCGGATTATAATATTTAGTTCCATTATAGTCTAAATCCTCAGAAACAGGATGGTGATCAATCCAGATAATTGGAACTTTAACTTGTTGAATAAACTCCTGAGAAACGATTGCCATATCTGTAATGAACACTTTGTCTGGAGAAAATTCCTCTATCCTTCTCAAAAAAGTTTCGTCAATGCCAGGACCATATTTGATAGGAACTCCCTTACCCTCACCCACATAACGATATAATAATAAAAAAGATGACAGACCATCGGCGTCATCATGGAAAAAGAATAATGGTTTCTTACAAGAATCTAATTCTTTCCTAATTTGTGCTAAACTGATCATATATATAGAGAAAAACAGAATCTTTTTAAAGGGTTTGTTTTTACTTACTTAGTATGGAAGGAACAATATCTAACTTTAGAAGCGGAAGACACACTCAAACAACAAATCAAATGATCGTTGTAGCTGAGGGTATAACCGATAAAGAAAAAGCTAAAGAGTTAGTAGGTAAGAAAGTAGTATGGAAAAGTCCTTCTGGAAAAAAACTAAATGGTAAAATTACCGCGGTTCATGGTAACAAAGGTGCAGTAAGAGTACTATTTGAAACCGGCATGCCCGGACAAAGCTTATCAGGCAAAGTTTCTATTCAATGAGTCTTATTAAGAAAGCATTCACTGCATTGTATCCAGAAAAAGAATTTAATTATATTTCTAAAATAAAATATTCAGGAAAGTTTAGTGATTTTAACGCTAACATTCGTAGACAGGGAAACTTCATTGAAATAGGTCTAAGCAAAAAATGGAAAGATATTGGTGAAGAAATCAAGATTGGACTAATACAACACTTGCTAATGCGAATGTTTAAACAAAAGAAAAGCACGTTATACACAGAACTTTATGAAAGCTTTGTTAGAAACCTCTCCAAATACACCCCGATTACCAAAACAGATCCAATGTTAAAAGAAAGCTTTGACCGTGTAAACATTAAATACTTTAATGAATTAATGGATCTTCCAAATTTAAGGTTTGGACAGGCATCAATACGTCAATTGGGAGCATACAACTACCATAATGACACCATCACAATAAGCACAATATTAAAAGACGACCTTAACATATTAGATTATGTGATGTATCACGAATTATTACATAAAAAAGAGTCGTTTCAATCAAAAAATGGACAATTACGCTATCACACAACTCAATTTAAAGCATTAGAAAAACAATTTGAGAACTGGCAAGAGATAGAAGCAAAGATAAAACAGCTCGTTAGAAAGAAAAAAGTAAAGAAAAACTTTATAAAGAATTTCTTTCCCCTTTAAGTTATGGGAGAAACAAAACCAGTGGGGATAGGAACTCTTCAAAAAGGAAATTATGTTGTTATTGAAGGCGCAGCGTGTAAAGTATTTAGCGTTGAAATTTCAAGACCTGGAAAACACGGACACGCAAAAGTTCGATTAACAGGTTCAGGCCTAATAGACGGCAAAAAAAGAGTTGTAGTAGCACCAGGACATGATCACATTGATGTTCCAATCGTAGGAAAGAAAGGAGCACAAATATTATCAATAAACGGAGACAAAGCAAACGTAATGGACTCTGAAACATACGAAACATTCGACTTAGACATTCCAGAAGAACTAAAAGAAAGTGCAGTATCTGGAGCAAACATAATTTATTGGACAATAATGGACAATAAAGTAATGAAACAGGTAAAAGAATAAAATGGCAAAATTCGAAGAAGCAGTTGCAAGAAACTACTCAAGAAGGTATGTATGCAAAAAGTGTGGAAGCACAATAAAAGCAGATCCGATGAAAGTAGTAGCTGAAAAAATCAAATGCAGAAAGTGTAATGCCAAAAAATTACGTTCTCCAAGGAAAAAGTAAACATTGCATTCTTTCGCCAATGCGAAGCGAAGTGGGTCTCCCTTTGGTCGAGCCCACAGTTTTAATTTAACAAAAAGTAAACATTTTTATACTTCTAATTTAGTTAAAAAAATATGATATTAGACTTTCAATGGATATCTTTGATAATTTTTGTTATAGTTCTAAGTATAATCATTGTCAGACATAGAAAAAAGTTAGAACTGCAAAAAATGCTCTTTCCAGTATTATACGCAGGACTGTATCGAACAAACTTTGGACTTAAGTTCATTAACAAGATTTCTAAAAAATATAAAGAACTAATCAAATTACTAGGTTATATAGGAATTGGAATTGGATTCATAGGCATGGTCGTTATTGTAGTGAGCATAATACAAGCAGCGGTAGTTGCGTTAATCAAACCAGCAACACAAGCAGGAGTTGCATTAGTCTTACCACAAACAACAATTCCAGGAATTGGATTTCTACCATTCTGGTACTGGATTATTGCATTGTTTGTTTTAGTAGTAATACACGAATTTGCTCATGGAATTGTGGCAAAAGCACACGGTGTAAAAATTAAAAACTCAGGACTTGGCTTCTTTGCAATCATTGTTCCACTAATCCCACTAGCATTTGTAGAACCTGAAGAAAAAGAGATGAATAAACAAACGGATGTTGTTCAATACTCAATATTTGCCGCAGGACCCTTTGCTAACATACTAACCGCATTAATCATCCTTTTACTATTCATGTTTGTATTTGCACCAACTGATAATGCATTAACAGAACCAAACGGATTCACGTTTGATAAACTCGAGGGATATCCTTCCGCAGTGTTACCTGAAGGCATAGTTGTAAGTAAAATGAACGGTGAACAAGTAAACACAGTACAGCAATTCATAGATAACATGAACTTTGTGAAGGTTGGAGATGCAATCACATTAGGGGATGAAGAGCAAGAATATACATTAATAACAACTGAGAGTCCAGATACAAAAAAAGCATTTATTGGGATAAGCAATATTAAAAATGAGCTAAAAGTCAAAGAAGGCGTCAATAAAATTGGATATGGTGTGTATGCCTGGGTAAGAGGATTACTAAAATGGATCGGACTATTAAGCTTTTTTATTGGACTAGCTAACTTACTTCCTATTGGACCAATCGATGGCGGAAGAATGGTGAAAACGGCATCAGAAAAATTATACAAAAATAAGACCAAAGCGAACAAGAGATGGATATTTATCTCAATGATAATCTTATTGTTATTATTGTTTAGTTTGATCTTTCCCTGGCTAAAAGGACTATTCTAATATCATAAATTTTTTAAATAGACCGAATAATTCATTAATTAAAATGTCTGATGCAAAAAAAATATTAACAAATCTCTTAAAATTAGCCGACATAAGAATAAATGGTGATAGAGATGGCGACATAACTGTTCACAATCAGAAACTTTATGCACGAGCATTGGCCAAAGGTTCAATTGGGCTTGGTGAAGCTTATATGGATGGCTGGTGGGACTGTGAAAAGTTAGATGTATTCTTTGAAAAACTACTCACCGCAAGATTGGATCGAAAAGTAAAACCAGTGTCACTAATTTTCCCAGTACTCAAGTCTATGCTTCTTAATGCCCAAACAAAAAAAAGATCAAAAAAAGTAGCAGAAGTACATTATGATTTAGGAAATGATTTCTATAAAGATATGCTCGACAAAAGAATGCAATACACCTGTGCTTATTACAAGAATACTGACAATTTAGAAGAAGCCCAAAAAAATAAACTCGACCTCATTTGCAGAAAACTTAAGTTAAAGAAAGGAGAAAGAGTACTTGAACTTGGAGGAGGTTGGGGAGGATTTGCAAAATATGCTTCAGAAAATTACGGTGTCCACGTAACATCCTACAACATCTCAGCAGAACAAGTAAAATATGCAAGAGAAATCTGCAAAGGACTCCCTGTAGAAATAATTCAATCAGATTACAGAGACGCAAAAGGCCAATATGACAAGATAGCATCAATAGGAATGTGTGAACATGTTGGACCAAAAAATTATGGAAAATTTATTGAACTCGCAAGAAAATGCCTTAAAAAAAGAGGATTATTCTTACTTCATACAATAGGAAGAGATGTTAAGTTCGAAACTGGAGGAGACCAATGGATAAAAAAATACATCTTTCCAGAAGGCTACATCCCCTCATTAAAAGAACTAGCACCTGCATTTAATAACAAATTAATCATGGAAGACTGGCATAATTTTGGTGCAGATTATAGTAAAACTACTTACGCCTGGTGGGAACGCTTTGAAGAAAACTGGCACAAACATAAAGAAGAATACGGTGAAAGGTTTTATAGAATGTGGAGATATTACCTTCTTGCTTGCGCAGGAAACTTCAGAACAAGACGACTTGAATTATGGCAGATAGTACTATCAAAAGAGGGGATCCTAGGTGGATACGAATCTGAAAGATAATTCTTAACGAAAAAGTCTAGAAAAGTAACGTAAAAATATAAAGAACCAATTATTAATACTTAGTTCTGAAATTGAATCAATAGAATACGGAACGTGATTAATTATTGAATCTGCAACAAGCAAACCCGACTCAATAGCAGGACCAATACCTTCCCCCAAATCTTGGGTAGCAAGACCCACTGCATCACCAACGATAAAACAGTTATCAATTTGGCACGTTTTAACTTCATTTCTTAAATAATAAACATAACCTTGGGGATTTAGTTCTAAATTTTTAATCAGTCCTTTTTCTTTAAGATTAGAAATGAAACCATCCCAACAATCAGTAATAGATGCCCCTTTCTTTTTTAGGACTCGAGACTTTCCTCCAATACCTAAATTAACAAAACCGTTTTGTTTAGGAACATACCAAGAATAACCCGGAAGCTTATTTTGAAAAAACCAAATATGGCACTTATCATCGCGTTCTTCGTATTTTAATTCTTGTTCAAGCGCAACAACAGAATAATTCTGATCACGCGGATTACTCTCTTTAAAGAAAGCCGCGTATACCGGACAATTTGTTCCTCCAGCACCAACTAAATACTTACACTTAAACTTATTGTCAACTAAGAAAAAACCATTCTCTTTTTTTATTTCCAAAACAGAGTGTTGTACCAATTTGGCTTTAGAGCGTTTTAAAAGAAACTCATCAAACTTAAAACGACGAATTGAAAACTGATCGGTTTTAAACTTCATCTTTAATTTCCACACATTAACAATAAAGTGATTCAACTTATCCAAACCAGGATAATCTTCGATCTTAAGCAGTTTAACGACCTTAGAAGTGATCCAACCCGCACAAAGTTTAGGACGGGGGAAAATGGATTTATCTAAGATAATACAATCAATGCCCTTTTCAACTAACTTCCACGCACAACTAGAACCTGCAGGGCCTCCGCCGATGATGATTACTTCTGTTTCGATCATAAATAAGAAAAAAAGAATTTCATTAAAAAAGGTTTGGATATTAAAGCTCGACTTCTTCCCATAACTTAGCAATATGGCCTGACTTGTAGGCTTTTTTTAGGGCTGCTTGCTCATCAGGTTCCCCATGTACAATGAATAATTTTGGTTTTGTCTGAAAACAATTAAGCCATTTCATTAATTGGGGTTGATCTGCGTGAGAAGAGAATCCTTCCACATCAACAATCTTAGCATTAATCTTGTAAGACTTACCATAAATTTTAACGAACTTAGTACCATCACGAATTCTTCTACCAAGAGTTCCTTGCGCTTGAAAACCAATAAAGAAAATAGTAGTATTAGGTTTGCCCATGTGATTCTTTAAATGATGTTTAATTCTACCACCAGTACACATACCAGAAGAGGCAATGATCACAGCAGGCTCTGCCATCTCATTAAGAGCCTTAGACTCTTCAGTTTTAAGAGTGTAAGTAAGATTGGGAAATTCAAAAGGGTTATCTCCTTCTGCTAACAGATTAACGGCTTCATCATCATAATTTTCAGTGTGTTGTTGAAAAATTTTAGTTGCCTTAATTGCTAAAGGTGAATCAACAAAAATGGGAATTTTAGGAATAAGATTTTTTTCTGCAATCCGGTTAAGAGTGTAGATTAGTTCCTGAGTTCTCTCAATAGCAAAACTGGGGATTAGAAGCTTTCCACCATTCTTGTAGGTTGTTTTAATTAAATCAATTAAGATCTGGTCACGCTTCTTCATAGGTTCATGAGTTCTTCCACCATAAGTAGATTCACACACAACAAAATCAGCAGTTTTTAGACAGGTTGGATCATCAATAATTGGAGCATTCCACTGACCCAAATCACCAGAAAAAATAATCTTTTTTGGTTTGTCTTCTAGAACAAACGCTTCTACAATTGCACTGCCCATGATATGGCCAGCATCACGAAAAACAACCTCTAAATCATCAAACACTTTTATTAGTTCGTTATATTGAATTCCTTTGAAAAGTTTCATACACTTCTTAGCATCAGCAACAGAATATAACGGCTGTCTAAGAGGTTTTCCTTGTTTTTTGAGTCTCTTATTATCCCACTTGTTTTCAAATTCTTGAATGCCTGCAGAGTCTTCCAACATAATTCTACAAAGGTCTTTAGTTGCAGCAGTACAGTAAATCTTATTTCTATAACCGTGCTTGTAGAGTTTTGGTATTAAACCTGAATGATCAATATGAGCATGAGTTAAGAAAACCGCATCAATCTCTTTTGGATCAAACTTAAACGGTTCATAATTTAACATAGAGGTTTGCTTTCTTCCCTGAAACATCCCACAGTCCACTAGAATTTTTTTATTGTTGAACTTAAGCATGTGACAGCTACCTGTAACAATACCTGCAGCACCAAAAAACTTTAGTTTCATATTATTTTAATTAGAAGAGTAGTATATAAATTATGTGTTTTATTCTTTGTATGTTTTAAGAATTTCTTTTTTTAATTTAGAGAAGGTTTTATCCTTAACTGATTGCCTTATACGTTCCATTAAACGCATCAGATAGTAAAGATTATGATAAGTTACTAAACGGTAACCATTACCCTCCTTCTGCATAATTAAATATCTTAAATAGGCTCGCGTATAAGTTTTACAAATAAGACAATCACAATTTGGATCCAAGGGAAGTTGATCTAGTTCATGTGCCTTTCTTTTTAATCGAAGTAAGCCTTCAGAAGTAAAAATAGTTCCTCTACGCGCATTCTGAGTTGGAAAACGTGAATCAAAAATATCTGCACCTCGACTAACTGCCTCTATGATCTCAACCGGACTGCCAATACCCATTAAATAAAGTGGTTTGTCTTCAGGCATTACTTTTCTTTGTAATGTTACCATTTTAGCCTGATCCTTCTTAGGTTCACCCATACCCAAACCACCAACAGAATAACCATCAAAATCTAGTTTTGTGAGTTGAGTTATGGATTTCTTTCTCAAATCTGGATGAATCCCCCCCTGAGAAATTCCAAAAAGTAATTGTTTATTGTTTGGTTTTAGTTTTGACTGAAGTTTATCATGATGTTGTTTACAACGTTTAGCCCACAAAGTAGTTTTTCTAACAGCTTCCTCAATCTCATCTTTTTTTACGTCATGGAAGTTAGGCATGACATCCAGACACATTGCAACATCTGAATTTATATTCAACTGAATCTCCATATCTTTTTCAGGAGTAACAAAATGTCGAGTACCATCAAAAGGACTTTTAAAAAGTACCCCTTCATCAGATGTGCTAATTAGAAATGCCTTACTATACATTTGAAATCCACCAGAATCGGTAAAGTTAATTCCTGAATAATTTATCATCTTCTTTATCCCACCCAACTTTTTAATCATCTTATCGCCAGGCCGGAGATAAAGAACAAAAGCATTAGAAATTATTGCAGTATTCCCAATCTCTTTCAGATCAAGAGTAGAAAACTGTTTAACAGAAAGTTTAGTTGCAACAGGCATAAAAAAAGGAGTTTCAACTGTACCAGACTTTGTAATAAGCTGACCCAAACGTGCCTTTCCATTCTTTTTAACTAATTTGAACATCGAGAATCAAAAACTTAAATTTGCTATTAAGTTTTTGGTCATCACAGCAAAGCTGTAATAAATTATTGAACTACAGCAAACTTCTTGCCCCTAAGTTCAACCTTTGCAGTAAGTTTTTTATCAGCAACATACTTTTTTGCGTCTGCTTCGGTTTTGAAAGTTTTAGGTCTAACTCTATCTCCCCTGGACTTTTGCCCCAAAAGCATTCTTTTACTATAAAATCTTTGACTCATATAAGCATGGAAAAAGGTAAAGTATATAAACTTAATGGATTATAATTAAGCATGCTAGAACGCCTTTACAATATCGAATTAGTAAAGAAAAAACCATATATTGCTTTCTTTCTTGGATTGGTCTACTCAATAATAGGAATTGGAATTGCAGCAATACTATTCAAAAAAGACCCCGCAATAGTAACAGTAGCAATCACAGCAATACTCCTATATCCCACAATAAAAGGTTTAGTCGGAAGTGAGATTGGATTATTAAGCAAAACAAAACACCACAAATTACGAAGACATACCAAACTTGTAATGATTTATTTACTCATTTTCTTGGGTGTTATGATTGGCTTTAGCTTATTTAGCGTGATGTTACCTTCTTTGGCAACAAATGCCTTATTCCAGAGCCAAATAGGCGTACTATACTCATCCGTTGGAGGAGCAGGAACATTCAACTCAGGACTATTTGGAGCACTCTTCATGCATAACTTAGTTGTTTTAGGATTAGCATTTATCATGGCATTCTTTATCGGAGATGGAGGGATCTTCTTACTAGTCTGGAATGCGTCAGTCTGGGGAACGATCTTTGGAAACCTAGCAAAGACGTCTGCATTAGCCGGTGCACTTAACCCGTTCATAATATTCGGAATAATACTAGTAATAGTGCTACCCCACACATTATTAGAGGGACTATCATATATCTTTTCAGCAATATCTGGAGGGGTAGTGTCGCGAAGTGTAATATCAGAAAAAAAAGCTAACAAAAAGATTGTACTAATACGAAACGCCATAACCATCCTTGTTATAGCAATAGTAACCTTAGTAATTGCGGTATTTATTGAACAATATGTTCTTATAAATTCAGGATTATACACACAAATAATCGGCTTATCAGGATTAATTTGAGATTAAATCCAACTCAATAAAAATGCCAAATTTAGACTCAATCCGAACTCTATCATCAAATATGCCATTAGTGCAAATTTAATGATCTTGCCCAGAACAGTATAAATTAAAAATTTCTTATAAGGATACTTAGCAGCACCAACCGCAACAGAAAATAGCTCTATTGGAAATACGATAATGTTACCAAAGAAGATCAAAAAAGAACCAAGCTTACCCTGCATTCTATTCAGGAACTTGTCATACTTCTTTTTCAAAAGCTTTCTTGCAAGCCGTTCACCAAACAATCTACCAATCAAATAATCAATAGACAATCCAATAACGTTCCCAACTAACAAAACAGCAATAACTAGAATCAGAGGATGCTGAGAAGAGAAATAATAAGCAAATTGGAATTCAATAGGAAGAAAAATGATAAAAATGCCCCCAATCATACTAGAAAGAAACATTCCCATCAAAGTTTTTTCAATAAAATGATCAAAAACAAAAGAGTATAATGAATTAAGAAAAGATACATTCTCGATCAACCACTCCCACCTCAAATAAAATGTGTAGATAATTACAAAGACAATAATGCTCAAAGTAAGTTTTTTTCGAAAAGCTCGCAATTTACTCATACGGTCTCTTTATAAATAACATATATAAATGTTTTGACGAAACATTTATTAATAAATCCAAGATTCTAAAGAAGATGGAAGAACATGCAGAAGGGGGGCATAGACGCAAAGATAAAAGCAAATTAATCTTAGCAATACCCTTTATAATACTAGCAATATCAATAATATTCTTATTTGTGAACTATTCGACAACAGGGAGCTTTGTCAACAAAGGAATTTCCCTAAAGGGAGGAACCAGCATTTCGATAATCAGTGTCGGGACCGATGCAATAGAAGTTCAGAATTCATTAGATTATGATGGAGAGTTAAACGTGAGAACACTTTCTGGCGCAGGGCGACAGATCGGACTAATTATAGAGCTCGACTCAACAGAAGAACTAGATGTAAATAACATAAAAGAACAAATAAAAAACAAATTCAACATAGAAGAAGATCAAATAACAATAGAAACTATTGGAAGTGCGCTAGGAAGTAGTTTTTTCAAAGAAACTGTTAGAGCAGTAATTTTTGCGTTCATATTTATGGGCATAGTTGTATTTATTTATTTTAGAAGCATAGTACCAAGTTCATCAATTGTTCTAGCAGCAGTATCTGACATAATCATAACAATGGCAGTAGTAAACGTGATGGGCATAAAATTAAGTACTGCAGGTGTAGCAGCATTTCTAATGTTAATTGGATACGCAGTTGACACTAACATCCTACTTTCCACAAAAGTGCTTAAACGAAAAGAGGGCAGTGTAGATGAAAGAATAAAATCTGCAATGAAAACAGGATTTATGATGACCCTAACAACAATAACCGCAATAATAATCGCAATAATTTTCTCACAAAGCCCAGTAATAACACAAATCATGACAATCGTACTTATTGGACTGATTGTAGACATGATGAATACCTGGGTCCAAAATGCAGGCATACTAAAAATATATGTTAATAGGAGAAAACATCAATGAAACAACAAAAACAAAGTTTTTGTGCCCCAAAAGTTAAAAACTTTTGTGTGCAACAAAAATCAGAGATTTTTAGGCTTCATAAAATGGAGGACATTTTATGAAAATCCCAAAAATTTTCACAAACCTGAAAATTATTATCTTAATCTTTTGCTTACTATTAGCAGTAGCGGCAATACATCCAACAAATAAAGAAGGAGTTGCAATAAGATTTGTAGAAAAAGATTCTGCAGCATACGTAGCAGGACTTGAGAGCCCTGCGAAAAATTCTCAACCATTAAGTCATGAAGTAATTACCAGTGTAAATGGAAATGCTATAAAAACAGTTTCCGACTATTATGATGCCATTAGTGAATTAGAAATAAATCGAACAATCAGATTACGAACAGAAAAGAATTCTTACACAATAAAAACCTTGCCAGAAATAGAAATGGAATATACTGGCAACACCATCACAAAAACGATTAATGAAACAATTGGAAATGAAACCGTTGAAAAAACCATTGAAATTAATGAAACTCGCGAAATAATTGTGGGTACTGCGGATATTGGAATCACTGTATATGAAGCACCTCAAAACAACATAAGAAAAGGATTAGACCTACAGGGAGGAGTGAGAGTACTTTTAACCCCTGAAGAAAAAGTTGAAGAAGACATTATAGACCAAGTTGTTGAAAACCTAGATCAAAGACTAAATGCGTTTGGACTAAGCGATGTTAAAATCAAAAAGTCATCAGATCTATCAGGCAATCAATTCATACTAATAGAAATTGCAGGCTTACAAAAAAAAGAGATAGAATCCTTAATTGGAACCCAAGGAAAATTTGAAGCAAAAATAAATGGAACAACAGTATTTAGTGGAGGAGAAGATATCGCATACGTTTGTAGAAGTTCAGATTGCTCAGGAATTAATCCAAGTCAGGGATGTGGACAGACTTCAGACGGCCAACACAGTTGCCAATTCTTCTTTACAGTAGACTTATCATCTGAAGCAGCAGAAAAACAAGCAAGTGTAACAAAAGATTTAGACGTAATCACAAGTGAAAGTGGAAGCGAAATATTAAGTGAAAAAATAGAATTTTACTTAGATGATCAATTAGTTGACTCATTAAACGTGGGAGCAGGACTAAAAGGAAGAGCGGAAACAACAATTCAAATAACCGGAGGGGGCATAGGCAGTTCTCGAGATGAAGCAGTGGGTGTTACACTAGCAAACATGAAAAGATTACAAACTATACTAAAAACAGGTAGTTTACCTGTTAAACTAAAAATTGTAAAAGCAGACAATCTTAGTCCAATACTTGGAAAAGAATTTCTAAAAACGGCAGTATTGACTGGTCTACTAGCAATAATTGTAGTTGCAGGAATTGTCTTAATTCGATACAGATCAATAAAAATTGCATTACCAATGATCATAACAAACATAAGCGAGGTTGTACTATTATTAGGTATAGCAGCAGCATTTGGTACCAACCTCGACCTTGCAGCAATCGCAGGGATCATAATTGTAGTAGGAACCGGCGTAGATCACCAAATAGTAATTGCAGACGAACTACTACGTAAAGAAACACAACATCACTCAAACTGGCAAGCCAAAATGAAAAATGCATTCTTTATCATAATGGCGGCTTACTTCACCACAGTTGTAGCAATGCTTCCACTAATGCGAGCAGGAGCAGGAATACTAAGAGGTTTCGCAATCACAACAATAATTGGCGTTTCAATAGGTGTATTTATTACAAGACCAGCATATGGTGTAATGCTAGAAAACTGGCTAAAAAAATAAAGAGGGTTTATGAATACTAAAGCATTGTTTATGATAATAATTGTTACAATACTCGTTTCTATAGCCCAAGTACTTTACAAATTCGGCATTCCCCATCTTAATTTTAGTTTCAGCGGAATATTCTTAAACTACTTTGTAATTGGGGGGCTAGTAATTTACGCAATAGGTGCAGCAATCCTGCTATTAGCATTACAAAAAGACGATCTATCAACACTTTACCCTATCATAGCAACAGGATACATCTGGGTTGTATTAATGTCCAACCTATTCTTTAACGAAGAATTAAACTACCTGAAAATATTGGGAGTTGCTGTTATTGTAGCAGGCGTTTCATTTGTAGGATTTGGGAGTAAAACTGAACAAGCGGTGGTTGAATAATGACCACCGAACTCTGGGCAATTGGATTAGTAATTGGAGCAACCCTCGTCGGGGCTATAGGACCAATCCTTTTAAAAAAAGGTTCAGACAGATTTTACATAATAAAAATAAAAGAAATCTCCATTAGTAAGATAATAAAAAACATTTTAGACATACTAAGAAATAAAGAGTTAATCTGGGGAATAATATTCTACGCACTAAGCACTTTACTATTCATTCCCGCACTGAAAGGGGGAGAGTTATCAGTATTATACCCGTTTGTTGCTCTAGCTTACGTCTGGGTAGCAATTTTATCTAAATGGATGTTAAAAGAAAAAGTAACAACAATGAAATGGATTGGAGTACTCTTAATAATTGTTGGAGTTAGCCTAATCGGACTAGGAAGTTAATTATTTCTGTTTTACTTTAGATTTAATATCTTTAATAATAAAAAATAAGAAAACCACATATGCAACTACCACTATAGGAAGTAAAAAACTAACAACACCGAATCTTTGAGGAGATAGCAGTTCTTGAGAATTTGACCTAGTTAAAATAACCGAAAACCCAATTGCTAGTGCAGCTAAAGGCAAAACAGCCACTATTCCTTCGCCCACTGCGTGATGAACAATCTTTTTACGGTGTTTTACTGAAAAACTCTTAAGTTCTTCTTCTGAAAGAGCCATACTCACAAATACGTGAAAGATTTTATTAACTTTTCTATTTTAGGGGAAATATTTAAGAAGGCAAGCCATCCCCATATAGACAATGAACCTACAAGAATTAAGAAAGAAAAGTATTGCGTTTACTAGAGGAAAAATTCGTGAAGCAATCAAAGAAGATGTCTTCATAATACAACTAGTTGCCCATATCGAAGACCTTGACAGGATACTAAATATGCTAATAAAAAGATTAAGAGACTGGTATGAACTAACCCTGCCTGAAGTTTCAAATCTAATAATAAAACAAGAAGACTTTGTTGACATAATTAGAAAAGAAAGAAAAAACCTAATGCAACAATTCGACATAAAAGAAAGCATGGGAAAAGAGTTCTCAAAAAAAGACCTTGAAAGTCTTGAACTATTACGTCAAGAATGTGAAAAAATCATACAATTAAGAGAAAAACAAACTCAAAAACTAAACGAACTAATGCAAAAACATTATCCAAACCTAACCACCCTAGCCGGTGGTCTGATTGGCGGAAAACTGATTGAATTAGCAGGAGGGATGAAAAAACTAATAGAATTTCCTTCATCTACCATACAAATCTTAGGGGCAGAAAAAGCATTATTTAGACATATCAAATTTGGAGCACGCCCACCAAAATATGGAGTATTATTAGGTCATGAATACGTTGCAAGTTCTAAACAAAAAGCAAAAGCAGCAGGCAGACTAGCAGACAAGATATCAATAGCAGCAAAAGTAGATTATTTTAAAGGTGAATTTGTTGGAGATAAATTAAAGAGGATGCTTAAATGAAAGATATAATAGAAAACGCAAAAAAATGGGCTTTAGAAGAGATCGAAAAATATGGCTCTCCCTCTTTATTATTGTTCAAAACATCAAATGAAAAAGGACAAGAACTAGCAGAAAAATCAGGCGTTGACAAAGACATAGTATTAATCGGAACGATCTTAATGGACATAAAACTTGGACAAGCCGTAAAAGAAGGAAAAACGCAAGAACATCTTGGAATGAGCGTAGAAGCAGTAAAAAAATGGTTAAAAGACATTACCTTAGAAGAAGATAAAAAGAAAAAAATAATTAATTGTGTAGAAGCACATCATGGACAAGAATATGAGTGTAAAGAGGCGGAGATTTGTGCTAATGCTGATTGTTATAAGTTCTTAATTCCAAAAAATGTGATAGCAACTATTTGCAACCTGACTAAAAAAAGAATGAATTTTGAAGAAGCAACAACACTTATCAAAAATAAGATTGAAGAAAAATATAAAGTTTTATCCTTAGATATTTGCAAACAAGAACTTGAAGAAAATTATCAATTATTAAAAAAATTGTTTGTGAGGTTAGAGTGAAAGAGGTAGAAGGCAAAATCCTAGAAATCAATAAAGAAGAAATGATTGCTAAATTACTAGAACTTGGGGCAGAAAAAGTATTTGAAGGAGAACTAGTTTCAAACCTTTATGATTTTAATGACGATAGCATTAAAAAAAGCCACACGCTTTTAAGACTACGAAAAAAAGGAGAGAAAAATATTCTCACGTTTAAGAAAAGCCTAAGTAAAGATAAAGTAAAAATTGAAGAAGAAATTGAAACCGAAGTTAAAGACTTTGACATTGTTAACAAAATATTTGAAGAGATCGGACTTAGAGTAAGAAGAGCAGGTAAGAAAAAAAGAACAAGCTACAAGCTTACTGACACCCGATTTGAAATTGATGAACCTTCAGAAGGAATTCCAACATACCTTGAAATTGAAGCACCTGATGAAGAAACAATTTTTGAATATGCAAAAAAATTAGGAATAGAAAAAGAAAAAGTACTAAACTGGAGTGGCGGCGAAGTACTAAAACATTACGGGATAAGTTATAACAATGAAACGAGCAAATAAAATCATACTATGGGGCGTACTAGTACTTGCAATACTATTTGGACTAGGTTACCTGTATTACTTAGTGGATGAATTAGTACTGTGGTACGACCAGGTACCTGAATTTCCTACACTAAACATAACCCAAGCGGCAGCATTACAAACCTGTACAGAAACATACCAACCCATCCAATCCTCAACAAGAGCGCTCTGGGAAATAAGACAAAGAGGCAAGAAGTGCATAATGAATGTAAACTTTTTTGACGAATATGAAAAAGAACAATGGACCTGGTACGAAGTGATGGAAAAATACCGGTGTAAAGTAACCCCTGAATTCATAGAAAACGTCAACACAACAAATCATGATTTTATAGATGAAAACTGCTGGAGAATAAAAAATAAACGATGAAGCCTACAAAACTATTCGGAGTATATGAACTACCTGGACGAAGACCAAGAATATTCACAAAGAACTTGGTTCCTGGAAAGAAAGTATATGATGAAAAACTAGAGAAAGATAAAGGAGTTGAATATAGAGAGTGGAATCCCAACAGAAGTAAACTTGGCGCGTACATAATGCAAGGAGTAAGAGATGCATTCATCAGACCAGATCAAACAGTACTATACTTAGGGATTGCATCAGGAACTACCGCATCTCATATTTCAGACATAATTGGAAAAGGAGGCATGGTATTCGGAATTGACCCGGCATTCAGACCCCTAATAGAATTAATGTTTTTATGCGAAAAAAGAAAAAACATAGCCCCAATAATGGGAGATGCATTCCACCCAGAAACTTATGAATCATTAGTTCCAGAAAAAGTAAGTGTTATTTTTCAAGACGTAGCTCAACGGAACCAAGCAGAAATATTTCTTAAAAATGTTCGAAAATACCTAAGAAAGGGCGGATTTGGAATGCTATCTGTAAAAGCAAGAAGCATAGACATGGGCGCCAAACCCAAACAGGTATTTAGAGAGGTTAGAGAGAAGTTAGAAAAAGAACTAACAATCGTTGACTTTAGAAGTTTAGAACCTTTTGAAAAAGATCATGTAATGATTGTTGTGAAAAAGAAGTAGAAATGAAAATCTACAAAAAAGAGTTGAAAAAAGAGATTCTAGATAACTTAGTTTCACAAGTTCGAAGTGGAAAATACAAAGAAATTAATGAAGAAAAAGTAAAAAAAGAGGTCATCAAATACCTACGAAATACTCCTGCAATCATTGATAAACTTGATAAGAAAAAAGAACGAGATGCTCTAGTTAAAAACATCAAAAAAACATTGTACAAAGGAATTGGAGCATTTGCCAAAAAAACAAAAGAACACATCTCAACTCAAGACCGAGATTATGACGTTTACCTAAGCATTTTCAACATAACTGGATTTCCTAAAAAAATAGTTGACCTAGGAGCAGGACTAAATCCCCTAATGTACGATAAATTAGGATGTAAACCAGAATATATTGCATATGAAATTAACAAAGAATGCGTCGATAAAGTTAACAAGTTCTTTTCTGACAATAAAATAAAGGGAGAGGCGTACTGTGAAGACGTTTTAGAACTTAAATTACCAAAAGCAGATGTTTATTTCTTATTTAAATTACTAGAAAGTGTTGAATTAGTCAAAAGCCACAAAATAAGTGAAGAATTAATCAAGAGCACACCCTCTAATTGGGTAGTGATAAGCTTTGCAACCAAAACACTATCTGGACTGCCTATGAGAGTCCCAAAAAGACGATGGGTTGAACTAATGCTAACCCGATTATGTTATGAATATAACATAATAGACACTGAAAACGAAATGTTTTACGTTATACACAAATAGGCTTCTTACGTAAATAGCAAAGATTTATAGAATAACATTCATTCTCCAATAAAATGTTTAAGCTATTTAAAAAAGAAGAATCCAAGGCTAAAAGCCTTGAAATTAGTGAATTACACAACTGGTTAGATGAAGAACTAGCCCAAATTGACTTCAGTAAAGAGATAAATGCTTATTTTGAAAACCTAAAAACACAGAAAGAGGTTCTAACAGAAAAAAATGAGGTATTACGAACAGCTCAGGTAAGTGAAAAAGATAAGGTTGAAGACAGAGTAAGAAGCATGGTTGTAGGACAAAAAAACAGCTTTGTTACAGAGGTTGGGAGATTCATAAACAATTTAAGCTTTCCAGAAGAACAAACCATAAGAGTAACGATAAATTTTAACACAGAATTAAACAAAACACTAGATGAACTCGCACAAAAAACAACAAAGAGTTATCAAGCAACAACACACCTATTCTTTAATCAAGTACAAGAGGTCTACAAATCAATTGGGGAGATCAATTTACAAGCAAGAAAGTTTAAGAAAAAAATAGAAAGAAAAAAGCTAGATAAAATTGAAGACGTAATAAAAATCATAACCACAATACAAAAAAAGGAAGAAGAAAAAAAACAACAAGAACAAGACTTAACACAAAAAGACAAAGAGATCAATGAATTAGAAAAAGAAAAAAAAGAAAAAGAACAAACGATCAAAACAATCAAAGAAAGTCTAGAATATAAGCAAAACATCAAATTAAAAGAAGAAAAAACTCAATTGCAAACCCAACTAAAATCCAACAAAGAAGAAGTAAGTTTATTCTTTTCAAAATTAGGTAGAGCACTAAGAAAATATCAAAAAGTAAGTATGGAATACAAGCTAATTGCTGAATACATAGAAGATCCAGTTACAACATTTTTTAATGATACCGAACTTAAGATTACCGAAATATTAACTGGACTGGAGCGAAGTATTGGGAAAAAAGAGGTTGGCTTGAGCGAAAAACAAGAAAAAAACACATTAGACCTTCTTAAGAACACAAAAGAGGGTTACTTGAACATAAGACTTGAAAAAAATCGACTATTACAAGAAAAAATAAATGCACTTAACGTGGATGATTCTTTGAATTTAAAAATCGCTGGAGAGGAAGATAAAATCAATCATGTGCAAAAAGAAATACAATTAATACAAGAATCAAAAGAAAAGAGAGAAAGGTTAACTGACGACTCAGATAAAGCACCAAAATTGAAAGAGTTAGCTCTAGAATTATTTAACACCCAGTTAACGATTAGGAAAACTATATAAATTCAAACAGATAATTAAGTTCTATGCTAAAGTTTTACAATACACTAACAAGAAAGATAGAAGAATTCAAACCCATTAAGAAAGATGAGGTTAGCCTCTATAGTTGTGGTCCAACCGTTTACAACTATGTTCACATTGGAAACCTAAGAGCATACATATTCAACGACATACTACGACGATATCTAAAGTATAAAGGGTTTAAACTTAAACAGGTAATGAATATAACTGATGTTGATGATAAAACAATAAGAGACTCTCAAAAAGAGGGAAAGTCCCTAAAAGAATTTACTGAATTTTACACCGAAGCATTCTTATCAGACCTAACCAAATTAAACATTGAAATTCCAGGCATACTACCTAGAGCGACCGAACACATAGAGGGAATGGTCGAGTTAGTAAAAAAACTATTAGAAAAAGGGTATGCATACAAAACAGAAAATGGGGATATTTATTATAAGATCTCAAAATTTACCAATTATGGAAAGCTAGCATGCCTACAAACAGATGACCTAAAACAAAATGCAGATGGCAGATTGTCCAACAAAGACGAATATGGCAAAGAAGATGCAAGAGACTTTGCACTTTGGAAAGCATATGACAAAGAAGACGGCGAGGTATACTGGGAAACAGAAATTGGAAAGGGCAGACCAGGCTGGCACATAGAATGCTCAGTAATGTCTGTGAAGTACTTAGGACAACCATTTGATATACACACCGGAGGGGTAGATCTAATCTTTCCCCACCACACAAATGAAATAGCACAATCTGAAGCAGCAAAAGGTAAAAAATTAGCTAACTACTGGATGCATAACGAACACCTAATTGTTAATGGTGAAAAGATGAGCAAATCATTAGGAAATTTTTACACATTACAAGACCTAATAAAAAAAGGGTATGACCCTCTCTCAATCAGATATGAACTAATGTCAACTCACTACAGACAAAAAATGGACTTCAGAGAAGACCAACTAAAAAACATACCCTCCACTCTAAGAAAATTTCACGACTTCTTAGATAAATTAGATGAGATTGAAAGTAAAGAGTATAATAAAACCGTTACGGAGTTAATCTCTGAAGCAAAAGAAAACTTTGAGAAAGCAATGGATAATGATTTAAACATTTCTGGAGGGTTAGCATCAATCTTTAATTTTATGACAGAGATTAATAAGATTGAAATCGGGGTTGAAAACGCTACTGAAATCAAGGAGTTCATGGACAAGATTGATTCAGTACTAGGAATAATGGAACATACCAATGAAGAAGTACCAAAAGAAATAACTGAACTTGCTAATAAAAGAGAGGAAGCAAGAAAGAATAAGAACTGGGAAGAAGCAGATAGACTAAGAGATGAAATAAAAGACAAAGGATATGTTCTAGAAGATTCTGACAAAGGAGTTCGAGTTAAGAAAGTCTAATCAAACTCAATTTTAACATCTAACTTTCCTTTTTTAAACTCGATATTCTCAACAAATAATGTTTTCTCTAAATCTTGTTTAACCTCCTCAAAACTAAGTTCAGAGGTTATAACTAACTTTTTAACAGGGGCCTTCATAGATAATTGTTTATCTGATTTGGCCTTTCTAACAATGGTAACTACCTCAATTAATGCGTCACCGATCTGTTCAGCCTTATCATCAACCAACCCTTCATCATACTTAGGCCATTCAGAAATATGAATACTTTTGGAATCTTTTTTATCTTTGAAGTATAACTGATAAATCTCTTCAGTTATGTGTGGAAGGAAAGGAGCAAACAGCTTCAAAATATTAAGCACTAATTGATATAAAGTGTGTTGAGCAGCAATTCTTTGGTCTTTACCCCAAACATCAGGATTATATAATCTATCTTTAGCAATTTCTAAATAATTATCTGAAAGAACATGCCAAAAAAAGTTATCGACATCTTTTCTAACTGCTGAAAAAGCATAATTCTCAAAATTTTCTGTAGTTGACTTAATAAGCCTATGAAGTTTAGTTAAAACCCACCGATCAACAAGTCTCAAATCTGCTTTTCCTTTCTTGTAATCTTCCAGGTGCATAATTGCGAACTTAGAGGCATTCCACAATTTAGTAACAGTTTTCTGTCCCATCATAACCTCTTTCTCAGGGAAAGGAAGATCATCACCAAGTTTAGAACCGCCAGCCATAAATCTTAATGCGTCCGCCGAATACTTTTCAATCATATCTCTAGGTTCAATAACATTTCCTTTAGACTTAGACATTTTCTTACCTTTGGGATCAAGCATCCATCCACTAATCATACAGTCCTTCCAGGGAAGCACTTTGAAATGAAGTTGAGACTTAACAACTGTATTGAAAAGCCAGAAAGTAATGATGTCATGAGCTTGAGGTCTAAGACTTTCAGGTTCACTAATTAACTTATCATAAATAGGTTTTCCTTTAAACAACTCCTTAACAATAGTGGGAGTCAAAGATGAAGTTGCCCAGGTATTAATTATATCTTTTTCACCAACTAAGTTTTTACTTTTACATTTAGGACAAGCAGAAACAGGAGGGACATCCTCAGTAGGATCGACAGGAAGGTCTTCTTCTTTTGCAAGAATTACTTCATCACAATCTTCACAATACCAAACTGGAAAGGGAATACCATAAGGAATCTGTCTAGAAATACACCAATCCCACTTAAGCCCGTGTGCCCAGTTATCATAACGATTTTTCATATGTTCAGGATACCAATTTAGTTCATTTCCCCATTTAAGCATATCATCTTTCATATCCATATACTTGATAAACCATTGTTTTGTTGCAACATACTCAATTTCTGTACCACAACGTTCATGAACATTAACAGAATGTTTAAGATTCTCAGATTTAACCAAAGAACCATCAGATTCTAAATCTTTAATTATTTCCTTTCTTGCATCATTACTATTCATACCTTGATACTTACCCGCTTTTTCATTATAAACACCATCAACACCCATTATATGAATTGGTTCAGCATCTTTATGCCTTGAAAGCCATTCAACACACTCAATTCCACCATAAGAACAATAATAAACAACTCCTGAACCATATTCTGGATCAGTTTCTTTATCCGCAGAAAGAATTACTTGATTACCTGTTAAAGGCAACGTTACTTTCTTACCAATTAAGTGTTTATACCGTTCATCATCAGGGTGAACACTAATTCCAACACAAGCAGGTAAAAGTTCTGGCCTTGTTGTGGCAAAAACTAATTCATCACCAGTCTCAACTTTAACTTTAATGTAAACTAATTGTGAATCAAATTCTGCATCCTCCAACTCAACCTGAGAGATGGCAGTCTTACATTTAGGACAGATCATCATGGGAGCTTCAATCCTATACTCTCTGTTTATTTTGTAAAGATCAATGAATGATTTCTGTGAAATTTTTTGACAGTGCGAATCAATAGTAGAATAAGTAACATTAAAATCACAACTTATACCTAGTTTTCTCCAATCATTAATGTAACTTGGCTTTAACTCTTTTTCTAAGGTCTCTAAAACAAGCTTTCTAAAATCTTTTCTATCCATTTTAGAAGCGTTTACCTTCTTCAGCTTTTGAATTAAAAGAAGTGTTGGAAGCCCATTATCATCAGTACCCAAAGGTTGAAGAACATTAAAACCTTGCATTCTCTTAAACCTTGCAATAAAATCTTGATGTGAATTAGAAAAGGCATGACCCATATGCATCTTACCAGAAACTGTTGGTGGAGGGGTATCAATTGTGAATAAAGGAAGCTTAATATCATCTGCATTAAACGCAAAAAGGTTCTCTTTTTCCCAAAACTCCTGCCATTTTGGCTCTGACTCTTTGGGCGTGTAATGTTTAGGTAATTCCATGAGGTGAAAAGGTTGGCTTTTATTAATAAAGGTTTCTTTGATTTCAAGAATCTTTATAAATAAAATGGAGTAAACACCCTTATGAAAAAGCTAATCTTATTTTTATTCATACTCATATTGGCAAGTTCTGTTTATGCTGCAGAAAACAAGATGACTTTACTAGCAGTAAAAGAAACTCCCGAAGGCTTTGTGGGAGGAACTGCTGAACTAATACTTGAAATTGAAGATGGAAAAGGGAGAGTATTTCTAGAAACCAGCCCATTAACTAAAGTTGATACTCAGGTCTCAACCAGATTTGCAAAACAAATCGCTTGTGACTTCTTAGAAGTAGACTGCAGTAATTTAGACTTCATTTACACAATTAAATCAGATGCTCCAATTGTGGGAGGGCCAAGCGCAGGTGCATCAATGGCAATACTCACCGTTGCTACACTTAAAGATATTCCTTTAAACAAAGACCTGGCAATAACAGGAACGATCAATTCTGGAGGAGTAATCGGTCCAGTGGGAGGAATAGACGCCAAAGCTAGAGCCGCAGAGAAAATTGGATTAAAAAAAGTACTCATTCCAATTGGAGAACAAATCAACTCAAGTAATTCGACAAATTTAACTATTGAAGTTATGGCCGTGGGAACATTAAATGAAGCCTTATTTGAATTCACCGGCAAAAAACTAAAAAAAGAAAGAACCGGAAATGTTGTGATTGATCCAGAATACACAAAAATAATGAAATCTGTTTCTACTGAACTTTGTCAGAGAAGTGAAGGCTTACTTAATTCAATGGAAAACCAAACAGTTGAAAACATAAGAACCATCATTAACGAATCAAAACAACTATTAACAAAACAAGATTATTATTCTGCTGCATCCAAATGTTTTTCAGCAAACATTCAACTCAACAAAATTGCAAACCAAGGCCTAAGTGAAGACTTACTATCCTCAAAATTAAAAAATCTAAGAAAAGATGCAGAAGCTTTTGATGAAGAAATAAGTGAAAGAACCCTGAAAACAATTCCCGAACTACAAACATACATGATAGTAAAAGAAAGGGTAAATGAGGCACTAGAGTATTATGAAAAAAGTGTTAAAGAATTAACTGACTCAGAAATAGAGGGTGCAATAAATGATTATTCTTATGCTGAAGAAAGATTAAACTCAGCAAAATCATGGAGCAACTTCTTTAATAAAACTGGAAAAGAACTAGATTTAACAGAAGAAGTGTTAAAAAAAGCTTGTTCAACTAAAATATTAGAAGCTAACGAACGAATACAATATGTATCACTCGTATACGGGTTGGAAATAAGCTCAATACAAGAAAGATTAGAAAAGGCAAAACAACAACAAGGAACAAAAGAATACGCATTATGTTTGAATACTGCATCACTCTCAAAAGCCGAAGTAGATTCAATAATCAGTAGCGCAGGAGCAACAGATGATGATATCTTAAGAGAAATAATCCAGGTAAAGCTAGACATAGCCAAAGAAAATATATTAGAAGAACAAGAACGAGGAAATTTTCCAATCGCAGGATATTCATACTTTGAATATTCACAGAACCTAATCAATAACAGCGTTCATTCAGCACTATTGTTTTCACAATATGCACAAGAACTAAGCAGTTTTGATTTATACTTTCAGGAAACTAGCAAGATTGATGTGAAAACGGATAAAAGAGAATTTGGAGATTATGAATTGATAATCTTATACGCAATAGGCATAATCACGGGTGTAATTATTACTTATATGGTATTGGCAAGACAATTACGGTAAATTTATTAAGAATAAGTTCTAAAAAAGAATATGGAATTAATAATTGGATTAATTGGAATGGGACTCATTCTATTTGCATTTTTCATGAATCAAATCCATCGATGGAAATCAGATTCCCTGTATTATGATATTGTAAACGTAATTGGTAGCTTATTATTAACTATATACGCATTAAGAATTAACAGCTGGCCATTCTTAATCTTGAATGCAATTTGGCTGGTTATCTCCATAAAAGACGTATTCTCCGACGTTGCACGAGAAGTACACTTAGGACATAAAAAGAAGTAAATTTATTCTGAATAGATTAAACAACGAAAGTCAAAGATTTTCGAGCATTATTCCAGGTAATTGGAATAATAAACCCCCACAAACCTCCCGAAAGAGGCTTGTGCGGGAAAAAGAGGTGATAGATAAATCTTATGAAAAAAAGTAATGATATTTTCTTTATAAAGATTTCGGGTGTGTAGTATTGTTGAGTAGTAACAAAGTTATTTATGCTAGTTATGTTTTAAAGTAGTATGAACTTAGATAAGATACTCCATTTGATACAAATCCTAAGTCTAGTCTCACTCATGATTAACGTATTCTTTATGGTTACCACCCCAGACATTCTAAAATATGTGATGTTCTCAGTTCTAAGCATTTACTTGTTCATGGCAACAAGTTGGATAAACCATGCAAGAAAAAACAACGTTAACAACAGCACAATCACAAAACAGGTAGCAGGCGTGGTGTTAGGAACCATCATTTTGATTATCATAATCACTGCATTGTTTAAACTAGTGACAGTATTACAAGCAGTTTGAATCTATTTCAAAAAAACTGAAAACTTTACGAAAATTCTTAATAAGATTTTATTAACAGTTGAAATAAATTAAAAGATCATGAAGTACATACTATTATTACTTTTATTGTGTGGGTGCACAGTACAGAATACGGTTCTCCCCTCAGAAAAAGGAGATGTGGAAGTTCTATTTTGCTTAGAAAACCAGTGCGAAGATAGATTTCTTGAACTAACAAACAACAGTCAAACTCAATGCGCATTCTACAAGAGCAATCTCGAAAACATAAATGAGAATATTGATGAATTGGTAGTTCACAATCGCAAATACGGCCTTATGCACAACAAATTTTGCATTATCAACGAATCCATAGTGTGGACTGGGAGTTATAATCCAACCCGCAACAAAAATGACAATAACGTTGTTGTGATAGAATCCAAATATCTGGCAGAAAACTATTTACAAGAGTTTGAAGAACTGAAAAACAACAAGTTCGGATATGGTGAGAAGGTTAAATACCCCCGAATAATCTTGGGAAATATGCTAATTGAAAACTATTTTTGTCCAGAAGATAATTGCAAAGAACAGGTTCTCAAAACACTGATAAAAGCACGAAAAAGTATACACTTCATGACCTTTTCTTTTACTGATTCAGACATAGCCGGGCTGCTAATTGAAAAAAGTAGGCAAATTGAGGTTAGAGGAGTTATGGAACGGCAAAGAGTCAATATGCAGTACAACAAATTCAAGCAAATGAATAAGAGTTTTCAGATAGAATTAGACAACAATCCTGCCGTGATGCACCACAAAGTGTTTGTTATTGACTCTCAAGTTGTGATCATGGGCAGCATGAACCCCACCAAGTCTGGAGATGAGAGAAACGATGAAAATGTAGTGATAATCCACAATTCAGAGGTTGCAGAGTTGTTTATCAAGGAGTTTGAACGAGTCTCAGGTCAGTCTCAAAGTAGTCTCAGTTGAGTCTCAATTGAGTCTCAGCCACCCCCTTGTTTCCTGTGGAGAAATGAGTCTCAGTCTCAGTCTCAATCAGTCTCAGTCTCAGCTGAGACCGGTCTGAGACTAGTCTCAGATTGCTAAAAATTTAAATAGTTAAACAGGGTTGAGAGAGTATGAATGAAACTGTATTAAGAGAGAGCTTTACAAGGATCAAACAAGATATAGCCGAGTTACGGGTAGAACTAAGGAAAGTCAAGGAAGAAAATGGGTTCTTACGAGAACAAATACGAAGTTTAGCAGTAATACCCCGTCAAGTAGTAGAGAAACCCGTTCTTGAACAAGAAGTAGCCAAAAAACTCAACAGAAATAAGAAAGGGATCATAAAACAAAAGATTTTGGATCTGTTGGATCAAGGAATTTCAGTAATTGAGGTCAAAGATAAAATTGTTGATCAACAAAAATATTGTGCCAAGGCATCATTTTACAGATATTTAGAAGAATTAAAGCGTGAAGACAAGTTTGTAGAGGTAATTAGATGAAAATTGAGGGCAAAGTTCTCAAAAATTGGTTCACTCAAGGAATTGGACTGATGTTTTCTAAAAAAAGAACTGTAATATTTGAGTTACGTAAGGAAAGAATTGAAGGAATCCACATGCTATTTGTGTTCTTCCCATTAGATGTATACTTTTTAGACAAAGATAAAAGAATAATCGAGATTAAACAGGGGTTAAAACCATTTATGTTTTACGCCCCAAAACAAAAAGCAAAATATATTGTTGAAACTCCGTTTGACATACCCCTAAAAAAGGGCGATTATGTAGAGTGGTAGAAATATTTATAAAATGACTTGGGTTCTTTCAGCTTAATGGGGACGTAGTATAATCTGGCTAGAATAATGGGCTCCAGTAATGGAAAAATGAGGCGAAAGCCAATGACTCTGAAGAAACCTATGGATCCGGGTTCGAATCCTGGCGTCCCCACCATTTCTCAATAATCTTCTTAAATTAGAATGCATTAGCAGAAGCATGATTCCCGAGTATGATGTTGAAATGCATCAAAGAGTAAGTACTCGATGGATAGGTATGCCTGGAGAAGAGGTTCTTGGGTTTAGTGAAGAGGAAGATGATCAAGGAATTGACACCCGATTTCTCGCTAGCAACCACCAATATGAAGATTATAGATGGTTAGACTGGGAAAATGTTGCACGCCAAATAACAATAGAACGTTACTTATTAGAAAAAGCCGACACGCAATCAAAAAATGCACAAGAATTTGAGGAGTTCTGTTCAGGAGTTGAAGGAAAAATAAGAGACCTAGGGGACATTCACGAAATATTACATTTTGATGTGGGGGTTTCAGCACTAACTGCACTCACATCAGCAATGGGCGGCGCTCCAATGAATAGTTGTAGAGGTCACACCAGAAACAAGGCAGCACCAGGAGTTGCATTTTACACAACAACAAAAGCAGCAAAAGCATTCTTTGAATACTGCAAAGAGTTTGGATGTGCAATCCAACACATAAGACTAGAACATTATCTACCAATACATGGACTTGAAATCAAAGCGAGAAGTGTGACTCCCTTGTTAGATCTGGCAGAAGCAATGTACCACAAGTTCAGAAGATAAGTTTTTATATGAGTTAGCACAAGAATAAGTCATGAAAGAAAGTATTGCAATAGCAACACTAATTGGTACCATTGTTGGAGCAGGAGTTCTTGGAATACCCTATGTTATTGCAAAGGCAGGAATTGTTGCAGGCATTATAGACCTGGTTGGAATTGGATTATTATTATTAGTATTAAACCTTTACGTGGGAGAGGTAGCACTAAGAACAAAAGGAAATCATCAACTAACAGGTTATGCAGAAAAATATGTTGGTAAGAAAGGTAAAGTAATTCTAATGATCGCAATGATGATAGAAATATATGGTGCATTAATTGCGTACACGATGGGCGAGGGAACTTCACTAGCCTCACTATTTGGAGGGAACCCATTCTTATGGAGCCTGGCATTCTTTGTTATTGGAAGTTACTTATTACATCGTGGATTGAAAAGCGTTGGAAAAACCGAATTAATATTAGTAGTTGTACTAACACTAGCAGTAATAATTGTTGCACTGATGGCAATTCCGTTTGTTAAACTACAGAACTTGGGGGCAGGTAGTGGAAATCTATTTTTACCCTATGGAATGATTCTATTCGCATATCTTGGCTTAACTTCCATCCCATTACTAAAAGAACAACTAACTAAACATAAAAAAAGTGTTAAGAAAGCAATCATTTGGGGAAGTGCAATCCCCATACTAATCTATGTACTATTTGCATTAATGACTGTAGGTGTTGTTGGAATAACCGGGTTTAACTCATTAGGTGCAGATGAAAGAATCGCTTCTTCTGCTTTGAATGTATTCGTTAATGGCCCAATAGGAATCATAGTAAATTTATTTGCAATAGCTGCAATGGGCACCTCATTCTTAGCACTAGGAATGGCAATGAAAGAGATGTACAAATATGATTACAAAATGAGTAAAAAGAAAGCATTCTTGTTAACAATTTCTGTTCCCCTAATTGTATTCCTATTAGATCAAGTATTCGATGTAACAAACTTCATACAATTATTAGGCATTACGGGTGCAATTGCAGGTGGGTTAGTTGGAGGAATGGTTGTAATCATGTTCCACCGGGCTAAAAAATTAGGTAAGAGGAAGCCAGAATACCAAATGAAAATACACTGGGTGTTAAGCATCATACTTATGACTGTGTTTGTAGCAGGAATTGGGTATGTAATAATTAACCTATTTTGATTAAGGCATCTATAATCTATCCGCACCAGTAAACTCCATCATCAAAGAATGTCCTGTTTCTAATCGCCAAGAATGCGCATTGAAAAGTTCTCCCTTTCTTCTATGAGATATGTTAGCTAATTGAGCAGTAACCCTTCTTGCAATAAAATCTCTAGAAGCGCCAAAAGCGCCCCCTGCACAATAAGTAAGAACAGCAGTTGGAGACTCAATATCTTTAAGCCCATAACTCAATAACAACCCCACAGTCACACCCAACAAAGCAAGACCACGATATGCACCTTCAACATAAGGCATTGTCGCGCATCTAAACTGTTGCTCTGCTTCAAACTCTGCAGAAAGTTTAAGATAAGCACCAGAAGCCTCACAAGCAATAATGCGTTCTTCAGTACGATTCAGTTTAAACCCCCTAATTAACGGACCATGATCAAATCGTTCGCCATTACTTACTTGCACTTCCAATCTGTCTGTAACTTTTTGTAAGATTCTGCCATACTCCATTGATTTAGCTAACATGCCAAGAAAGAACAAAAAGTGATTTTTAAAGATAATAATATCATTTAACAACAATTCTAGTAAGTCTATGATCTGCCTTTTTTATCTTAGACTTCCCCTTTCCCTTAGATTCATCTTTTCCCACATCCTTAGAGGGTAAAAAGATAACTAAGAGAATAGCGATTAGAAGCACTACCAAAATAAGAATACTCAACCCAATAGGCGTTCGAACAGAATCATAAACGTAAATTCCAAGAGTCTTGTAAACATTAACACCATGTGGGAAGAATCCCTTAAGATTTTCAGAATCTAAATCAAATAAAACATTTTCAGTACTATTGTCTTTAACTAGGTCAATAAAATCAGAACCTGTCCAATTACTATTAGCAGCAAGATAAGCAACCTTTCCTAAAGACCGAACAAACACCTTATCATTAGTCAATAGTTTGGTATTTGAGGCGTTAATGTCTGAAAGATCCACTCTTAACAACCTGTTATTATTCCATTTTAACTCAGGTAAGCTTCCAAATGTAACATTTTCATCAGCAAGATTTGGCGCAACAGTCGGAATTGGAAGAGAGAATATTAACGCAAGAATAATGATTAAAACAATTAATGAAATAATGCATTTATATGACTTATTTTCGGGTTTAGGAGCTTTTGGAGTTTTAGCAATTTTAGTTTGATTTGAAACAGTTTGTTTTGTTTGTTTAATCCCTGCTTTTCTTTTAATGCTTTCAACAATTTTTTGAGTTTTACCAAAGGAAGATAAAACAATAAATAAGACAATTAAAATGATTATAATGAGTGCTCCAACAAAATACCAAAGATAAGAATAAACCCAAGGATTACCAAAAACCAGTTTCATATCTTTAGATAGTACTTCTCCATTATCCAAAGAAATCTTGAGATTAACCTTCTCCACACCAACATGTTCAGAAGATTCAATAACTAAATTAACAACCTCTGAATTTTCAATAACTAGCGCGGTTTTGTCCAAAGAAACAAGTTCTGAATCAACACTCAATAACGCATTAACCTCCTCAGAACCCTGATTTTCTAATAAAATGGGAATGTCTTCTTCCCCCACCCAGAACTTAGATGGAGCTGTAATTTTAAGACTATAACAATCTTTAACCGTCACTGGCAACCTTATCTTTTTCTCAACATCCCCCAATTGGGACTCTGCCTCAAAAAATAGTGAATAATTACCCACTTTTCCAGGGTTAAACGAGATGTTAACCAGTGCGCCAGTGTCTGAACCTAATAATAAAGTATCATGCTCTAAAGAGGCATATTTGCCCTCAATTTCAAGATCAAACTTATTTGTAAACTCAGCATTATTAGAAATTCTTAAGGGAATTTGATATTCCTCATCAACACAGGTTTCATAAGCAACAGTTTGAGACTCTAAAACGTTTCCAATCTGTTTAGCACTAATGGAAAAGTCATAACAAGACAAAATTTCTGCTTTTGCTGGCAAGATTTTAGTTTTTTCTGCCTGTTCAGCATTTACTTTAAAATTAAATGTATAATTACCATGAACAGAACAAGGCGTTAGCAAAGATGCATGAATAGTTTTGCTTTTACCTGATGCCAAAGTGATCTGACTTGGAGAAAAAACAACCTGGCCATTCTGCACTGTTGATTCAAAAGAGAAGGTTTCAGGAGAGGGATAGGTATTAGTAATTTTAAACTCGTATTCAATTGGAGTACAAGGACAAGATGCTGCAGATACAACAGGAATGATTAATAGAAGTGCCAAAAAAAATAATAGTTTTTTCATTGCTTAGTCCCCACTCATGATTTTATTAAATTAAAAAAAAAGGGTATAACAAAAAAAGAAAAAAATTAATAATATGTTTGTCCAGTTAGTTCTTCGTCTTCCATCTCTTCTCTTCTTCTCATTCTACTAAAGCCAATAACTAAGCCTAGTACAATTAACAAGATAACAAGAGCTATCAGAACAACTTCTGCCCATTTTCTTGCTCCGCTTTCACCTTTAACAAGGTTAGCATAAAGCTGAATAGGTTGTGAATCATCGCCTGTTGAAACAGTCATAACGAATGATTTTTGACCAACGTCAGCTTTTTTATCTGCGGTTACAAAAGCGAAAACAGATTTGGTTTGTCCAGATTTAACTAGAACGGTTGTTGAAGGATCAACTCTAACAATTCCCCAATCATCAACTCCAGAAACACCAACAGTGTATGTTTTGTCGGATCTTCCATCATTTGTGATTGTCATGGAATAAGTTGCACCTTTACCACGAACTATTTGTTGAGTTTGTGTACCAACAGAGATAGTTGATTGTGATTCGCCATCCTCAGCGTCTGCACCACAAAGTTCGCTTTCAACAACTTCGATGTCAGTAGTTTCTGTTACAGATTCGTATTCTTCATCATACTCTGCTTCAAAAACAACTTCATAAACACCTGGTTCTGTACAAGCTGGAATTCTTAGGAAAAGTTCCTCAGAAGTTTTAGATTCATCTTCTTCAAGTTCATCTATGTAGTAAGAATCTTCAAGATCCAATTCAGGAATGCTTGCAGTAACTCTTACATCTTCTTCGTCTTTTTCTCCTCTGTTAATTATTTTAGCGTTAACTAAAAGATAACTTCCTGCTTCAACAGAATTAGCTGGGTGTAACATAACTCTTTTAATTTCAAGAGAATGTCTATTGCCCTTTAAATTTAATCTGTAAAGTTTTTCTACAGCTGCGCCAGTTCGTCCACCAATAGAGACTCTTAGATCATAATAATCTTTGTCTGCTCTTGCAGGAATACTTAATTCCAGAGACTTGTATACTGTATCGCCAGCATCCATATCAAAAGTATGGGTTTCATCTTCCAGATCATCTTCATGATCATTATATTCATAGCCTAAAACTTCGGCTTCGACCCTAAGATTTGTATAATCTTGGTCTGCTTGAAGTTTGACCTTAACTTCAATTTCTTCACCTTTTTCAACAACTAATGTGTCGCCAGTTTCGAATTCGTCACCATTAATTTTGACATAATCGACATCTGGCAGAGCACTTGCCAAGCCACTCACCATAAGAAGTGATATTAAGCAAACGACAAATACTGCTAATTTCATTACTCCTTTCATTTGTTATACCCCCAAATACATATTATTTGTAAATGTAATTAATGCACTTTTTTAAAGCTTTCTGTTGTTTAGTATATACAAGTAGTTAAACCCTTTAACCACTCATTAGTTTATAATTGTTAAAGGCATGTGCTTTATCCTCTTAACATCTTCATTCCCGACACTAATTCTAACCAAATATGTGTCTGCTTTTGCATAAGTAGGAATGTCTAAATAAACTGTTTTTGAACTTACATCGTTTTTATCTAGGTCAAAATGTACTCTATTGAAAACGCTTAATTCAGGAATTGAAACTGTAAGCACACAATCATCAAGATCCACATTACTATCCAGAACTACTGATGTTGCAATGGTTCTGCCCGCCTTAGTTTGATCACCAAGAGGAAATCTAATTGCCAGAACATTAAGTCTTTCAGTTGAGGTTCTTGTACCTGGCATTTGAGCTAAAACATTAACGTTCCAAACAAGTTCAGAAACACCTGAACCATCAGCTGCTAAAATTCGGATCTCATTTTCCCCAATCTGTTGAGGAAGTGGAAGCCAGGTTATTTGACCAGTTGAACTGATTTCAAAATTACTTGGTCCTTTTATTACTTGAAAAATTACATTATTACCCAAATCACTAACTGCGTTAAGATTAAACTCATAAGGTTCTCTCACATAAGCAGTTGTAGGTGGTGAATTTGAAAAGGTAATTTGTGAAATTGGATCAGTTGGATCAGTAGGGTCTTCAGGATCAGATAAATGATCCATGAAAAAGAAAACATCTTTACCAATATCAACAAGAACTACACTTCCAGAAAAATCTTCATAATCTGGGTGTTTTGCAAGATAATTATAATTACCTGCAGAAAGCCCTGCAAAAGATAGTGTGCCAGTAACATCAGTAATCCCCATCAAACCATTCATTCTAATTACTACTCCAGGAATAGTTTGACCAGTATCACTATCTCTGATTTGAAAATTAATGTCATAAACAGGTTCTTCGCCAACATAAAAACCTAAAACAATTCGTTCAACAAGGTTTGGCCTATCCCCTTTTGTTTCCTGGGCACTTGCATCCACAACAATAGTGTAATCCCCGCTTACAACCGGAGTCCAAGAGAATGAATAACTTTCAGCATCAAACACATTAGCGTTAGCCGGCAAAGTTGTTTGTTCAGTATAAATTAAATTTTGATCTGCATCATAAACCCAGTAGTTCATAATAGTCGGTACTGTAAAAAGTCTGTGTGCAGAATCTGCGTAATTACTTATCTTTGAAAATGTGAACGTCAATTCAGAATTTTCTTTTGGAAAGGAATTATCAACATCAAGACCATTAATTAAAGTATAATATTCGTCAGTAGGTCTTCCAGGTAAAACTGAAAAATCCTTACGAGCATACGCTTCCACATCAGAAGAACATTGGGAATCAGTTACTTTTGAGGTAATTCTAACAAAGTAGTCTCCTTCAGTTATTGGAGTCCACTCAAAATTAAGTTCTCTTTGTTCATCCAAATAAAGATTTAAGTTTCTAACCTCTTTTTTAACTAACTCATTCGATTCAGAAAATACTTCTAAAGTAACTTGAATATCAGATGAATAAAATTCTCCTCTAAGTTGTTCAGGAACATAATCAACCCCATTATTAACGCTCTTAAAAGCAGAAGAGGTTGTTGCAGCTAAACTCGCTCTCGTATTAATCTGTAAAGGTTCATTTTCGTAAACAGCATTTAATATAACGGGTTTATCAACAACTGCTTGACAGTCTTCAAGTTGAATAAAAGCAGGAATGTCCATTTCAGAAGTGTGAGCGTTGGTATCTCCCCCTGTATTAAAAGTAGATTTGTAAGCTTTTGGTACAAAGTCTTCAGAATAAAAATATAATGCATAACCTTCGTGTTTTAGAGTTGATGGAAATAAAACTCTGATCTCACCATTATCTGTTACTTGATCATAAGCTCCAGAAAATTCAGTTACACTAGAACAACTAGCATCAAGACAATCATATACTACTGCCCCAACATCAGACTGATCAAAATTAAACGTAATATCCGCATAAGCAGAAACAAAACTAGAAACAAGCACCAACATTAAAATTGAAAGTAATAATTTTTTCATTTTGTTTCCCCCACCTAATTTGTGAATTCGTTTCCCCCTTCTAGAATCCCATCAAGATCCGGTTCTGAAGTAGAGTTATTATTACCATTATTTCCATTATTGTTATTGTTGTTATTGTGATCATCTTTATGGTCTCTGTGACAATCCACCATCCAAGCTAACCAACCAAGTCGTAAGCCACCACCAAAGCCTTGAGCAGCAATTGCTGCAGCACTTTCTGGGTCACCAGTATTAACTGCAGGTTTTTTAGCACGAGGATCAGCAGGATCTATAGGTTTCATAGCATCATAACCGAACAATTTAGCCAAACCTTTATCGGTTGCTTCAAGCACGTCAGCTACAGCCCCAACAGAAAAATTCATAATCCCATTTGCAGTTCCATTAACGATTTTAGTACCATAATTTAACACAGGAACTCTCGAAGTATAATTCTTTAAACCAGCAAAGGCTCCACGAACACCACCATCAACAAGTCCGATTCCTCTTGCAATCCAACCGTTTTGATAAGGTGTTTGATTTCCTTGTTCATCAGTATGTTTAAAACGTCCACTAGCACCTGCTTTTAATTTGTCACGACCACGCATACCTTCATCATACCTATTTGAACCTATGAATGCTCTAAAATTAGTTCTTCTTCCAGCAGCTCTTTGTTGAGCAGCCATTTGAGCTCTTAATTGTGCCTCTCTTTCTGCAGCAGCCTGTCGTTCTTCTGTTCGAGCAGCATCTGCTTTACCCTCAGCATATTTTCTAACACCAAAAGCACCAGTTCCAAGAATCCCTAAAGAAAGTAAAACTCCCCCTGTTAAATTACATACTTTTCTATGACCATTATAAAAACTTCCTATTCGACCTACCATTTTTAATATCCCTCCAACAACTATTTTATTTGGAAATGGAGTAAAGCTTATAAAGATTATTGATAGTTTACTATTATATAGTAGTAGGTCAAAGTTAAATAATTGAGGAAGTTAAAACAAGAATGAAAATCAATATAATCGGCGCTGGACCAGTTGGATGTTATCTTGCATACCTACTTGCAGATAAATTCGAAGTGGAAGTTTATGAAGAACATTCAGAAATTGGAAAACCAGTACAATGCGCAGGAATAATAACTAATAGTATTAATAGTGTGATCCAAATTCCACCAGAAGTTATTCTAAACAAAATAAAAAACTTTGAAATAAGTTATAAAGATCAAAAGCTCAAAATAAAACTAAGAAATCCAGACATAATAATAGACCGCACCAAATTTGATACGTTTTTTTATAATAAAGCAAAAGAAAGAGGGGTTAAATTTTCTCTGGGAAAAAGAATTAATGATTTAGCTGAACTAAAAGGAATAATCATAGGTGCGGATGGGCCCAACTCAATAGTATCAAAAGCCATAGGAAACAAAACAACATCTTGGATGGGAATACAAACTAAAATAAAACTCCCGGACTCTCAAATTAAGGCCTCGCTTGATTACGGCAAATTTGGATGGACAATCCCTGAAGGAAATGGGACCTGCCGCGTTGGAATCATGGATGAAAAAGAAAACGCTAAACAAACATTCAAAAAGTTTACAAAAGGAAAACAAAATTCATTACAAGCAGGACTAATTCCAAAATATAACCCAAAAAACAAACTCTGCAAAAATAACCTATACATAGTAGGGGATGCAGCAGGAATGGTAAAAGCAACAACCGGCGGCGGAATCATACCTGGATTGAAAGCAGCAAAAGTTCTAGCAAACTGTTTAATTAAAAGAAAAAAATACAAAAGAAAACTAAGAAAGGTAAGAAAAGAATTGAAAACACAATTAATAGCAAGAAAAGTATTAGACCATTTAAACGATGAAGAAATTAAAAAACTATTTAAATTATTTAGAAAAGAAAAAAACAAAAAAATACTTGAAGAAATAGATCGAGATAACCTAAAAAAGATTGCAATCAAGCTCTTATTACGTAATCCAACACTAATCACATACGCCCCAAAAATTTATAAATAGTTTCCAGTTCTTGAATATCACTAAACAAAAAATGGAAGAAAACGAAAAATCCAAATCTCAAGAAGAAAAAATAGAAGACGAAGAAGTAAATATAGACTTCTCAAAAATAAAAGCAGGATTCAAAAACTTCTTTTCAAAAGATAAAAAAGAAAGTAAAGAATCCACCGAAGATGAACTAGATTTAAAAGACGTAAAAGAAACAATCAAAAAAGGGTATAAAGAAACCAAAAAGTTTACAAAAAAATATGGAATTATTCTATTAATATTAATTCCCATATTTCTTAGCATATTTTTTAGAATACAACCTGCCTATTTGCCTATAACCGAACAATGGGCAGAAAACAGCATTGACAACTTTAACATGAATGTTATCTCTCAATCAATAAACGCACAGTTTCCAAGTTTACCACAAGAAAACAAACAAAGACTCATAGAAGAAGAATATAAAAAACTTAAACTTCAAGACAAGGTCTTTGCTCCAGGAAATGGCCAGTTAGAGCAACTTCCTTATAATGAAGCAATTGAAGGATACAGGAAGGCATACAAATCAAGATTACAAAATGATAATGGACAAACATACTTAATTGCGATCGACCCATATTATTATGCAAGATATGCAAGAAATCTTGATGAAAATGGACATCTTGGAGATGTAAAAGAAAACGGAATATCATATGAAACAAAAAAGAACGCCCCAAGCAAAAAAGCACCAGATAACAATTATCACAATTATGTAAATTATATAACTTTCAAAATTTCACGAGCCTTTGGAAATAAAGATATTATGAAGGCTATTTTTTACGTGCCATTAATAATAGCGACCCTTGCCATAATTCCCTGCTTTTTCTTAATAAAAAAAGTCGCAGGAAACTTAGGGGCAACAGCGGGAGCATCTTTGCTAGCAGTACATACTGCATTTATGACAAGAACAGTAGCAGGATTTGCTGATACAGACCCATATAACGTGTTTTTTCCACTAATGATTGCCTGGCTGTTTATAGGTGCATTTGAAGCAAAGAAAACTAAAACCAAATTATGGTTAGGTATAGGTTCTGGACTTTTGGTTGGACTATATTCAAGATTCTGGTCAGGATGGTGGTACATATTTGACTTTATAATTGCAACAATAATAATCTATGGAATCATAAAACTAATTATGAATTCAAAAACAAAAAAAGAGACAAAAACAACACTAAAAGACCTCATAATATCAGCAGTTCCATTCTTCTTCGCTGCAATGTTAAGTGTTGCCATACTTTTTAAAAGTGGATTTGTTAGAGGAATACAACAATTTTTCTATGCATTCTTAAACTTCCCACTGAGCATCATTCAAATAAAAGAAGTTGCCCTGGGAACAATCTGGCCTAATGTGTTAACCACCGTAGCAGAACTAAACCCTGCATCCGTTGAATCAACAATTGGTGCAATAGGGGGTGGATTCTTATTCTTTATTGCTGTTGTTGGAATCATCTTAACTGTTGTTAAAAAAGAGAATGGAAAACGGGATCTAAAATATGCAATATTTTTAACATTATGGTTTGTTGGCGCAATTTATGGTTCAACAAAAGGATTAAGATTTACATTATTATTAGTTCCGGCATTTAGTATTGCGATAGGCGCATTTATAGGCATCATTTACAATTATGCAAAAAAGACACTGCCCGCTCAACTAGACATAAGCAAAGGGCTAATAAACATAATATTCATATTACTAGCAATTGGATTATTAGTTGCACCTGCAAAAGCAGGATGGAATCAAGCAGTTAACGAAATTCCCTCAATGAATGATGCATGGTGGACTTCATTAACAAACATAAAAGAAAGCTCAGAAGAAAACGCAATTATTACCTCCTGGTGGGACTTTGGACACTGGTTTAAATACGCAGCAGACCGAGGAACCAACTTTGATGGTGCATCTCAAAACTCGCCAAAAGCGCATTGGGTAGGAAAATTACTCTTAACATCTGATGAAAAAGAAGCATTTGCAATAATAAGAATGCTGGATTGTGGCGGTAACGGGGCTTATGATAAAATAAATGATAAATTAAAAAATGATTTCAACTCCATTTTACTTATTAAAAACATAATCTTACAAGATGAAACTGGTGCAAAGAACTTACTTGAATCAAATGAATTTTCTGAAAATGAAGTTGAAGAAATCTTAACCCTTACACACTGTGCGCCCCCCGAAGCATTCGTTATAGCCTCAGAAGACATGGTTGGAAAAGCAGGAGTGTGGGGCCACTTTGGGAGCTGGGACTTTGAAAAAGCATCAATGGTACGAGAGCTAAAAGGAAAAACAGAATCTGAAAGCCTAACTATTTTACAAACTCAATTCGAACTAAGTGAAGAACAATCAATGAAATACTATGATGATATAACAACCCAAGACCCAAATCAATGGATATCAAGATGGCCTGGATACGCATCAGGATTAAAAACATGCAGTGAAATAGAACCTACCATATATCAATGTATTCAAGGAGTGGGCAATCAAAAGATTCCATTCATTTTAAACACAACTAGCAAAGAAATCTATGCTCAAACAACCACTCAAGACAAACTAACACCAAAAAAGTTTGCTTACTTTGAGGAGGGAATCATTACACAAAAAGAATACAATAACTCAGGAATTAGCGTAGGCATAACCGTAATAAAAAAAGGTGAAGAGTATCAAGCCATGGCTACTGATCCATTATTATCTAGCAGCATGTTCACAAGAATGTTTTTCAATAATGGAAATGGATTAAACTGTTTTGAGAAATTTGATGAACAAACCCAAATAACTGGGGGCAAAATATATGTTTACAAAGTAGATTGGCAATGTCAAGTTCAAACACGATTAAAAGAAGAGGCAAGTAAAGAGGGCAATGGAACCGAATGAAACCTTCGTTGTCATTCCAGCACACAACGAAGAGAAACACATCGGAAAAGTACTAAAAGATGTTAAGACTTATGTAAAAAATATAATCCTCGTTGATGATGGCAGCAAAGACTCAACTTCTAAAATAGCAAAAACTGAAAAAGTTACAGTATTAAGACACATAACAAATTTAGGTAAAGGTGCAGCATTAAAAACCGGATGTGATTATGCAATAAGTCGAGGAGCAAAACACATCATTGTAATGGATGCAGACGGACAACATGAACCAAAACTGATTCCAAATTTTATTACAAAACTAAAAGAAAAAGACTTAGTATTTGGCTATAGAATTCCCTCAAAAAATATGCCCTTCATATTCAGAGCAGGAAATTTTGCAATAGACAAGATTACCAAACTCCTTTATAGAATAAACTTACGAGACACACAATCAGGGTTTAGAGCATTCACATCAGAAACATATAAAAAGATTCGATGGCAAGCTAATGATTATTCAATGGAATCAGAGATGATTGCAAGAGCAGGAAGAAATAATATCAACTACTGCGAAATTCCCATAACAACAATATATGGGGATAAATACAAAGGCACAACAACAGTTGATGGCATAAAAATAGTACTAAACTTAATAAAGTGGAAGTTATTTAACCTATGAAGGAGGGAAAAAAATGTTAGTGGGAATACAGATTATTGGAGTTTTATTTGGAGCAGTATTACTTTATCTTAGTTTTGTTAACTTCAAAAAGAAAGAATTTAGAAGCGGCGAATTTGTTCTGTGGACAATATTCTGGCTAGTGTTTATCTTTTTAATTATATTTCCCAACATTCTAGATAAAATAACACGAACGCTCTCAATTGTACGAACCCTTGATTTCCTAACTATAATTGGATTTTTATTCTTAATACTACTGGGATTTCAAAATTACAGACTAGTAAAGAAAAATAACAAAAAAGTAGAAGAAATAGTAAGAAAAATAGCATTAAAAAATTGTGAAGTTATTGAAACTGATAACTTGTCTAAGAAAACTGAAGATGAAGAAAGAAAATGAAAATACTGTTTGTATTGGAATACTACCTTCCCCACATAGGAGGAGTAGAAATTGTATTCAAGAACCTATGCGAAGGTTTAGTTAAAAGAGGACATAACGTTAAAGTAATCACTTCTAGAATTTCAGGAACCCAAAAAAAAGAAACCCTTAATGGAGTTGAAATTGAACGTGTAAACGTACCAAAAATTCTGACAAGATACTTATTTAGCTTCCTAGCAACAAGAAAAGTTGCACAAGAAGCCAAAAATTATGATTTAGTACACACTACAACATTCACAGCAAGTCGACCCGCTTCAATTGGAGCCAAAAAAGCAGGTAAGAAAGTTATTTTAACAGTACATGAAGTATGGATAGGGAAATGGAATCTAGTTACTGAAAAACGCGGAGTTTCCATCTGGATCCATAATACGCTCGAAAAGGGAATATACAAACAAAAGTTTGACAAATACATATGTGTTTCTAACGCAACAAAAAAAGACCTACTTAATGTTAAAAATATCCCAAAAGAAAAAGTTATGACAATACACAATGGTATGGATTACGCTCCATGGGACCCAAAAAAGTATGACAAAAGTCTTTGGAGAAAAAAGTTGAATATTGAGACAAATTATGTTCTTTTCGCATCAGGAAGACCCGGTACATCTAAAGGCTTTGAGTATTTGATCAATGCGCTTCCAGAAATAAAAAAAGAAATAAAAAATGTTAAATTAGTACTAAGATTAAGTAAAGCTAAAGCGTATACAAAACAGTATGACAAACTAATGAATATGATTGAAAAACTCAAACTTAAAGAAAACATCATAATATTAGAACCTGCAAAGTATGAAGAACTACCAAGCCAGGTAATGATGGCAGATTGTGTTGTTATACCCTCACTAGCAGAAGGCTTTGGATATACTTGCGTAGAAGCGTGCAGTTTAGGAAAAGCAGTTGTAGCAACAAATGCGGGATCACTACCGGAAGTAATAAACGGCAAGGGCAAACTAGTCGAACCGGGAAACGCTAATGCAATAACTAAAGGGGTTGTTGACGTCTATCAGGGAAAACTAACTGAGTTTGGCACAAAAACATTTTTATGGAAAGATATAATTGAAGAATATGAAAAAGTTTACCGAGAGTTACTAAATGAATAAGATAATAAATAAGAAAAGAGGAAAAGCCGTTGCGATAGTTGATGGAATACTAAAAACAATCCACCCCGCTTGCAAACTGTTTGAAAACAAGAGAAGCATTTCTCTTAGTGAAATTAAAAAGATATTAATTGTGGACTTTGGCTATCTGGGAGACACATTAATCAGCTTTCCAGCAATAGAATCAATAAGAAAAGCATACCCAAAAGCTCAAATTGATGTAGTAATCAATTCAAAATTCAAAGAAGTATGGAAATATAACTATGATTATGACAATTTAATCGAATATGATGTTCCTTGGATAAGATATGGATTCAAACTTGATTGGAATGACATCAAAACATACTTTAAATTAATTAAAAAATTAAAAAAATCACAATATGATTTGGCAATAGATTTAAGGGGGGACCTGAGAAACATACTCTTACTAGTTTATAAAAGCAAAGCACCATTACGAGCAGGATATGGAATAACTGGGGGAGAGTATCTATTAACCCACCCAATTAAGTTTCTTGATAAACACGAAGTAGAAAACAACTTGGAACTAGCCAAAGCAATTGGTGGAACCGATGCAAAATATAAACTTGAAATAGGAAAAGAAGAATATAAGAAACTTGAAGTAGTACTAGAAAAAGTTGAAAAAGAAATCATTGTTATTTTACCTTCAGCAGGGTATCCGACAAAAGAATGGGAATTAGAAAAATGGATCGAACTTGTTGATAAACTAAACTTGAAATATCAAGTAATTCTATCAGGAGCAAAAGGAGATAAAAATGTATTAAGTGTAATGAAATATGCACGAACAAAACCCCTTGAATTTCTTGGAAAAGATCTAAATGAAGTTGGAGCTTTAATGACAAAAGCAAAGTATGTAATTGGATGCGATTCCGGAGGAATGCATCTAGCTTCAATCGTTGGAGCAAAAACAATAGAATTGATGGGACCCACAAACATTAAAAGATGGAAAGCATACAAAAATTGCACAGTAATCAGCAAACATGAAGAATGTAGCCCTTGTGGACTTTACGATCACTGCAATCAAAAACTAAAACGAAAGTGTATGAAAAAAATAAAGGTAGAAGAAGTATTAAAAGAGGTAAAATGAACGCTTTTCTAAAACATACCAATGTACAAGACGATGTAGGAGGAATAAATAGGTTAAAGTTCGTAACTGATTTCATAAAAAAGATTAATAATGCCAGCATTTTAGATGTTGGTTGTGGAACGGGATCAATTACAATTCCAACAGGACTAGTTGCTAAAAAAATAAGAGGCATAGACGTAGATAAAGCATCAATCGAAATTGCAAAAAAAAGAAACAAACTACCCAATGTAAGTTTTGAAGTAAAAGACATAAAAGAAGAAAAAGAAAAATATGATGTGGTGTTAAACATTCAAGTACTAGAACATTTACAAAATCCTGAAAGTATGTTAAAAGAAATTTCAAGAGTTACAAAAAAGTGGGCAATCATCACAGTCCCAAATGGATATGGATCAAGCGAAATTATTGGAAGATTAATAACTCGAACAAGAAAAACAACAAAACTAAAAAGTAAAACAAAAACAAACGAAGGTATGTTCACAGCAAATTATGATAACCCACACATACAAAAGTTCAGAATAAAACAACTAAAAAAATTAGCAAATAAGGCAGGACTAAAAATAAGAAAGATAAAAAACCATTGCTTCATATTAGGAACGTTTCCAATAAACCAACTATTCTTCCATACACCTCTAAGAAGACTGCTGGAAAAGGTTGATCAAAAAATAGCTAATGTACTGCCACACAGAATGGTTAATGGTTGGTATGTTATAATGGAGAAAAAATGAAGATTGCACTAATAACTGCATTTTATGATGAAAGAGAAAAAGGAAATGAGTATTACCTAGCAGATAATTTAACGAAATTAGGTCATGAAATCACAATTTATGTTAGTAAATTTTCTGTACCACGATATGGAAAAGTAAGAAAGATAACTGAAGGAAGTAAATTAAAAAACGTAAGAGTGATTAGACTAAATAGTTGCGGCATAAAAAGAAAAGGCATGTTAAAATTAAGGGGATTGAAAAAAAAGATTGAAAAAGAAAACTTTGATGCAATACATTTACAAGAATGGTTTATGCCAATGGGATGGCAATTAAGAAAACTCAAAAATTTAGTATTAACCCAAAGGATAGAGAAGATACCGACAATAATCAAAATAGCATATCACCTATATGGGAAAAAGCTCTTAAGAAATGCTAAAACTGTAACAACCCTAACAACCCAAGCAAAGAACGAACTAGAGAAGCTTGGAATAAAAAGAGAGATCAAAGTTATCAGTAATGGTGTTGATACGGAACTATTTTCACCAAAGAAACATACAAAGTCAGAAAAGTTACGAATTCTATATGTTGGACGGTTATCAAAAGAAAAAGGTATTAACAAACTAATTACTGCTTGTTCTAAATTAAATTATGATTACTGCCTTAAGATCATTGGGAGTGGTGATAAAGAAATGCAATTAAAGAAACTGGCTAATGACTCGAAGATTAACTGTGAATTCTTAGGCAAAAAACCACAATCTGAATTACCCAATTACTATTCTGAAGCAGACGTCCTAGTTATTCCTTCACTAAAAGAACCATTTGGATTTGTTACACTAGAAGCATTAAGTTGTGGAACCCCTGTTATCGGAAGCAACATTGGTGGAATGAGAGATGTAATAGACAACACAGTGGGAATAAAGGTTAAACCAGGAAGCTTAGCTGAATTAGTAAACGCATTAAAAGAAATGCAAAAAAAAGCAGAAGGATTAAGAAAAAAATGCAGAGAATACATAATAAAAAATTATTCTTGGACTGTTGTAGCAAAAAAATACTCAGAGGCATACAAATGAACATATTGTTTGTAACTGATTCTTTTCCCCCACATGCAGGAGGTGCCGGATGGGCAACGTATAACTTAGCAAAAGAACTAAAGAAAAAAGGTCACTCAATACACATATTAAAACCCTGTGCAGAAGAAAAAGAGTTTAATGAATTCAAAATTCACACTACGTGTACTAAGCTACCAAAAGAATTTGCATATTTATCACTTAGAAAAGAGATAGAAAAACTAGTTAAAGAACATAACATTAGATTAGTTGTTGCAACATACCTCAAATCTGCACTCGCATGTAAAAAAATTAGAACTCCTTTTGTAACAATAATACATGATTACTGGCCAATATGCTATAAAGGAACCAGATTTGACCTTAAAACAAAAAGAAGTTATGAAAAAAGTAATTATGTAAACATCTTAAAAAGTATCTCTTATGAAAATAAAGGCATTATAAGAATACTATCTCCAATTATTGCAATATACTTAACCTGGCGAACAAAACAAGCACTCAAAAGCTTACGTAAAAGCAAAAGCGCTTTCTTTAACAGTGAACATACACTAAAGAAACTTAAACCTTACATCCCAAACATACCCACACATAACATTTACAACATTTTTCCAGAATATCGAGTTGATGCAACCCCTGAAGTTGTCTCTAAAGCTAAAAATTCATTCTTATTTGTTGGTAAGTTAAATACATACAAAGGTGCAGAAATATTGATAGAAGTAGCTAAAAGACTACCTAACACACGATTTACAGTTGCAGGATGGGTGGATGAAAAAACTAAAAAAAGATTCCCTTCAAATATTACGTTCTTAGGTTATTTAACGCATGAAAAAACATTAGGTGCAATGAAAAATGCAACTGCTTTACTAGTGCCTTCAATCTGGGAAGAACCCCTAGGGATGATCGCAGTAGAATCACTAATGGTTGGAACGCCAGCAATAGTCTCAAACCAAGGGGGATTAAAAGAAATAGTTGAAAATAACAAAAATGGACTAGTGGTTGAACCAACAGCAAAAGCATTTAATAACGCAATAGAAAAAATGCAAGATAACAAATTCCAAGAACAACTAGCCAAAAATACGAGCAGAATAAATACTAAGTTCAACAATGCCAAATTAGTGGAAATTTTTCTTAAAGAGATAGCAAAAGTTTATAAAAAATAAAAGTTGTGATTAAAAAAATGAAATACACATTCAAAGAAATAAATGAAAAAGGACTTAAAAAAGAAAATGATATCTGGGATGTCTTACTTATTGAGCACCTCGCCAAGCCAGTGATTTGGTTTATGGCAAACTTCACAAAACTAACCCCTACAAACATAACAGTTCTAAGTTTTATTTTATTCGCGCTAACATCCGCACTTGCATTCGCAACAGGGCATTTAATTACTGGAGCAATACTATCTCAAATATTTTTAATATTTGATCTTGTAGATGGAAGAGTTGCTCAACTAAAAAACCTGAAATCTAACGTTGGGAGAATCACGGATGCTTTTGTAGACCTGTTAATGATCATTGGAATATCTCTATCATTAGGGTATTATGTTTATTCTGCAACCGGAAACCTACTAACCCTTGCATTGTCAGGAATTTATGTAATCATTGTACTACTGATCCATGTATTGTATTTACGCTCGTACGTAATTAATGGTAATAAAGTGCTAATGAAAAAAGTAACCCTAAATGAAAGGTCTTTAATCTCAAAAGTAAAAGTATTCCTCTCAAAAAGAAGAATTAGATTGGGATATACTGATGTAGAAACAAATGCAATAATCTTCTTTATCGCGCCGATTCTGGCAGTATTCTTTGGATTAAAACTTATTCATTGGGCATTTATTCTCGGAATATCATTATTAGCAATCTTATTTATTGTTTTCTTTGCATTACAAATAAAAACACTAAAAAAAGATTCGGAAGCCAACTTTTATGAAAAAAAGAACGATTAGTTTTCTCGTTTATCTTCTTTAAAACTAGATAAGTAGTAAAAATTAACACAAAAGTAGAAGATAGAATACGCCGCATAAAATAATATATAATAATGCAATATATTAAACCATAAGTTCAACACGGCCATCACAACAAGAATATAAGTTAAATAAAGAAAGATAGAATAAATTACTTGTTTGATATGATCAATTAATCCACGTTTCGGAAAAAGCTTACGATAAATATACTTTTTTGGGTCTGAAGACTTCTTGTATAAAATGTTCTTTCTATGAGCAAACAAGTTCTGAGCAAGAACAAATAATATTCCCACGATAAAACCAGAATAAAGATAGATTAAATTACCTGTGTTAACAAAAACCCCAATACCAATACCAATAAATGTAGTTAAAAATAAAAAATCATGAAAAGAATCATCAAAAAAACTACCCCTCATGGACTTAATGTTCTTACACCTTGCGATTCCCCCATCAACACGATCAAGAACTTCACTGAAAATTAACAATAGTGCTCCAATTAAAATGTTAACTGCATTACCAGTAGCAAAAAGCCATAACCGTAAAAAGTTAAGAAGAATATTAAAAAAAGTGACTTGATTTGGAGTAACAGGAAAATAAAGTAAGACTTTTGTTATTGGCAAAGATAAAACACGCAATAGTTTAGATCTGAAGGTCATCTTATCCAAATCTCTCCAACACTTTTCTTTGAACTCTGCATTTGAGATTTTCATAACAAAAAAAAGAGGAAAGTGTTATTTAAAGGTATTGATTCATTTTTTCTTAAAACAGAGAACTCCCCCAAAGATAGAACCGATTCATTTTAAGCAAAGAATGGACCGCCCCATAAAGAGTTTTCTTAAAAATGAATAAAGAATGTTTGATCTAAAGGAAATCTTTATAAATAAAGCATTCATTTTTAGATAAAAGCATTCATTTATGTGAGGTAATTTGAAAATGATCACAAAAAACCAAAAAAAAATTTTAGAATTTTTCGATAAGAATAAAGAACACGCAGTCAATGTAAACCAAATTGCAAGACTCTTAAACATAAGTGTGGGAAGTGCTCATAAGATAATGCAAGAGTTAAAATCACAAAAAGTTTTAATTGCCAAAAAGCTTGGTAATTCAATAGTATACAAATTAAATCAAATGCATCCATCAAAAGATGCAATGTTTTCTGAATTAAAAACATTAAATGATAAAAATAACTTCAAAAAAACAAAGATAATTGGAACAATAGGACCTGCTTGTGCAGACCCCCTTATAATTAAACAAATGTTAAATGAGGGAATGAACGTAGCCAGAATAAATGGATCGCATGGCGATTTTGAAGATCATGAAAAAGCAATCAAACTCATACGAACTGCATCCCAAGATGTCCCAATACTAATAGACATGCCAGGATCCAAAATTCGTCTTGGAGACCTACCCCAAGACCTTGAAATCAAAAAAGGAGAAGAGATTAGCTTCATAGATATTGACTTCAAAGATAATTTTAAAGAGGCCCTACCCGTAAATTATACTAACATACACAAAATTCTAAAACCCACAAACAAAATAATGATTGACGATGGAAACTTAGGATTTAAAGTTAAAGAAATTAAAAACAAATTGATTATTTGTGAGGTTTTAAATGATGGCGTTATCAAAAGCAGAAAAGGATTTCACATGCCAGACTTACAATTAGAATATGAAGAACTAACAAAAAAAGACCTGGAATTTATCAACTTTGCAATAAAAAACGATCTTGACTTTATTGGAGTTTCATTTACTAACAATAGAGGACATATCACAAAAATAAATAACGCAATCGGTGAAGATAACCTTAAAGTAATTGCCAAAATTGAAACTCAACGAGGCGTAGATAATTATAAAGAAATAATTGAAGAATCTTACGGAATCATGATTGATAGAGGAGACTTGGGGGGCGAAACAAGTCCAGAAACAATACCCAAAGTTCAAAAAAAGATAATTAACGAATGCAATAATCAAGGGAAACCAATCATTATCGCAACTCAATTACTAGATTCTATGATTGAAAACTCGGTTCCAAAGAAATCCGAAGTCTCAGATATTGCCAATGCCGTACTAGATGGTGCAAGTGCACTAATGCTTTCAGCAGAAACTGCAGTTGGAGCATACCCCTTAGAAACTATACGAGTCCTAACAAGAGTAATCAGCACAGTTGAAGATGAAGCAGACTTTAACGGAATCGAAGAAGGCATTAAAATACGTAACCTAACGGATAGCATTACAAGATCCATAAAACAAATTGTAAATGAAGGAGATGTTGATAAAATAATATCCCTTACATCCGGCGGGTATAGTGCAAGAATGATTGCAAGATACAAACCAAAAGCACCCATAATTGCGATAACACACGATAAAAAAGTTCAAAGACAAATCAAATTATTGTGGGGTGTGTTTCCCGTACTTATTACAGAAAAGCTCGACAATAGTGTTTCAACAAACCAAAAAAGCATGGCAATTAACTTATGTCTAAAACAAGAATTAATTTCATTGGATGATACTATCTTAATTAATGGTGCAGTATTTCCAAATCATAGAAAAATGACTAATCTTATTGAAGTACATAACGTCAAAGAAGTTTTAAACTTCTTTGCAGAGGAAAACAAAAATGATTGAGCCCCATGGAGGAACATTAATTAATCAAGTTTTAGAAGGAGACGAACGTGAAGAAGCAATTGAAGAAGCTAAAACGTTACCTAAACTAACAGTCAATAAAGAAACAGTACTGGATATTGCAAACATTGCAACAGGAACATTCAGTCCACTAACAGGGTTTGTTGGGAAAGAAGATTTTGACTCTATTGTCGAAAACAAATGCTTGAAGAGTGGATTAGCCTGGACAATGCCCGTAGTACTACAAGTACCCGAGACTACAGACTTTGAGGAAGGACAAAGAGTTGCATTATATGATGAAAATCAAAAACTTATTGGAATTTTAAGTTATGATGAAAAATTTTCATTTAACTTTGAAGAAACAGCACAAGAATTATACAGAACAACTGAGATGGAACATCCAGGTGTGAAAAAGTTTCATGATGGTGGAACAACATGTATTGCAGGAAAAGTAGAACTAATCAACATGCCAGACCCCATTGTTGAAATGTATGAATTAACCCCCCTACAAACAAGAGAAGAATTCAAAAAAAGAGGGTGGAACACAATTGTCGGGTTTCAAACAAGAAACGTGCCCCACAGAGCACACGAATACCTTCAAAAAACTGCACTAGAACTTGTAGATGGACTTTTAGTTCATCCACTAATAGGTTGGAAAAAACAAGGGGACTACAGCCCGGAAGCAATAATTAAAGGATATGAAGCGTTAATAGAACATTACTACCCCTCAGACAGAGTTATGTTGGCTGCACTAACAACCCAAATGAGATATGCTGGACCAAGAGAGGCAGTATTCCACGCAATAATCCGAAAAAATCATGGTTGTTCTCACTTCATTGTTGGAGGCGATCACGCAGGAGTTGGAGGGTATTATGAAACATACGATGCTCACAAAATATTTGATGAAATCAAAAAGTTAGGAATAACAATAGTGAAATTAATGAGACCACACTACTGTAAAAAATGTGACCACATAGTAAGTGAAAAAACCTGTCCCCATGGCGACGCACATAAGTTTGAGGTAAGTGGCACGTTAATGAGAAAAATGATCAGCGAGGGAGAAACTCCCCCAAAAGAACAAATGCGAGAAGAAGTAGCAAAAAGCCTAACAAAAGAAGCATTGAACTAAAAATGAAAATAGGACTGGACTTTGACGGAGTAATACACAACTCGGCTAAATTAAAAAGTAGAGTGTGTGAAGACCTGTACGGAAAACAACTCCCTCTAGAAAACTGTGACGCAACAAAACTAAACGGAGTCATTAGCCTAGAACACTACAGAGAACTACAAGAAACAGTAGCCAGTAGTGAAAAATATGCCAAATTCATGGAAGCAATACCTGAAGCAATAGAAACAATAAAAAAATTAATTGCAGATGGACATAACGTAAGCGTTGTAACCGCAAGAATAAATAACAAGTTGAACATTGCTAGAACTTGGCTAAAAGAACAGGGTGTAGAAATCCTATTTGAAGGAGTTGGACAAGACCGCTCAAAAAAAGAGAAATGCGAGGAATGTGATGTGTACATTGATGACACAGCAAAATTACTAGAGGATTTAAACGTAAAACATAAGTTTTTATTTTCATGGCCTTATAACACAGATAAAGAGGGTTTTAATCGAGTGAATAATTGGTCAGAATTTTATGAAGAAATAAACAAAATTGGGGGAACAAAATGAAAGCATTTACATTATGGTTAACAGGATTAAGTGGATCAGGAAAAACAACAATCGCAGACAAACTTGCAGAAAGACTACGAGAGGAAGGGAAAAAGATAGTTATCATTGATGCAGACGTAATACGAAAAGAGGTACTGCCCGAACTGGGATATAGCGATGAAGAACGTCATAAGATAAGACAAACCATTGCAAATGTATGCCACTTACTAACAAAAAACGGAATAATCAACATTGCAAGTGCAATAGCAGCAACAAAGGAATCAAAAGATTATGCAATCCAAACAGGAAATAAAATATACTGGGCTTACGTAAAATGTCCTATCAAAGAATGTGAAGAAAGAGACCCACAAGGAAACTATAAAAAGTTCAGAGAGGGCGTATGGGACAACTTTGTTGGAATTACCACCCCGTATCATGAACCAGAAAATCCAGATGTGGTAATAGAAACGGATAAAGAAAGTGTTGAAGAGGGCGTAGAAAAACTACTGCACTTCTTGAAAGAAAAGGTTAACTAGGGATAAATTTATAAACCATATTTGAATTGATAAAAATATGCGCATTAGCTTTAAGGAAGTAATAGAAAAAGGGTTTAGCCGGAATGAAGAGCTTAATAAAGGAAATACAAAATTAAACTTCACTAAAATACAACATACTGTTCTAAGATGTTGTGGTGTTGTAATCGCCAAATTATTACTATACACCCCAATTACCGCAAACCAAGTAACAGTTCTTGGAACAATAGTGTTATTCTTATCTGCAGGACTATTTTCAGCAGGAACTTTTTGGTACTCGTTAACAGCAATAATCTTGCTATTTGTGGCAGAATGCATAGATTATGCCGATGGAGTTGTGGCAAGATGTAGAAAAACCTCAACAAGAATACAATCAATGTATCTCGCACTCCTCTACCACCACTCTGAGTTTACACTTCACTATTTAGGAATAGGCGTGGGAGTTTTCATAAACACTGGAAACCCAATTTATATTCTGGCAGGCGGAATTACTGCATTCTTTACAATGATGGCTGGGATGGCTTCAACATTAAAAAAGGCAGCATTATTTAAAGCAAATTATGAAAAAGAAAAAGTAACAGAACACAAAAAGAAAAAGTTTTCCATGTTCAAATTAGGTATGCTGGTTTTAAACATTCCAAGAAAATGGGTATTTGTAATCTTAATTATTGCATTTACAATTAATAGATTAGACATATTTGTTTTATTCTACGCAGTTTATGAACCGTTAAGGGTTATAGCTTATATGACCAAAAACCATCTTCTACTAAAAAAAATAGAAGAAAAAATCAATCAATAATCCCATCTTAAAATCCGTTCTAGTTGAATAAACCAAAACAACAAGAATATTTAAAAATGTCTGAAGTATTCGAATAAGATGGTAGATAAAAAAGAAGCTAAAAAGCTATTAAGTTCAATAACTCCTGAATTAACAAAAGATGAGAAAGAAAAATATTTTAATCTTCGCCATCCAGGATATGTTCGCATTCTAGAAAATATAAAAAAAAATAGCAAGGTTTTAGATGTAGGAATGGGACGAGCACACATCGATATAGCCTTACTTAAAATTGGATGTGAAATAACTGGAATAAACTTAAAACAAGCTTACCCTGAAAGAATGCAAAAGTATGGCTTTGCGTGGGTTGAACTAGATGCTGAAAGAGACAAATTCCCCTTTAAAGATAATACCTTTGATCACGTAATTTTTACAGAGATTATGGAACATTTCCTATTTCATCCAAGAGAGTGTATCAAAGAAATGTTTCGAGTGCTAAAACCTGGCGGAAGCGTTATTTGTACTGTACCTAACGCAATAGCACTACAAAAACGAATATACCCCTGGTTTCATAAAAGTGTTTATGGAAATGTTGATAAGTTCTATACCTTAAGATACTCCTCAAAAGGCAGACCTTATTTTGACAGACACTCAAGATTATTTATGTTAAAAGAAGTTGTTGCCCTATTCAAAAAAGAGGGCTTTAAAATAAAAAAGGAAAAGCACATCTCCCTTGATGAAAAAATATACCAATTAAAAAGTGTAGTGCACTATGAGTACCAGTTTAAACTAGGAAAAATACTAAAAAATCACAAATTACTGAATTATTTGTCAAGAAAACTTTGGTTCTTGATGGGATTCTTAATTCCCAGTGGAAGATCCCATATAGAGGTAATAGCAATAAAATGAAAATTGTGATACATGCTAATCACTTCTCAGGAAATGCTGATAGCATAACAATCAACATCAATAAATATGTTGGTAAAATGCTTGCTGCAGGCGATGAAGTTTACCTATTGACAAGGAAAAAAGCACACTTCACTCAAGAGAAACTCAAAAACCAAAATGACTTTACTGGATTGAAAATAATTCGAGTTAATAGAACTGACTCAACAATTGGCACTCTAATATATTTTTCAAAACTGTTAAAAAAAATAAAAAAAATAAACCCTGACTTCATTTTAGAAATTGAATTATGTGGAATTGGATACTTAGCTAAAAAATTCTTAAACATTCCTTACATAGTATATGGTAGAGGAGAAGATGTCTTTCTTGGAGGCAAGTGCATAAAAATAATCAAAAAAATAATTCTTAAAAAGTGCTCAAAATTCATAGCCCTTTCTAATTATATGAAAAAATATGTTGCAAGACAATTTAAGTTTACAAATACAGACGTGATCCCAAATGGAATTGTATTAAATGATTTCATAGAACCTTACAAACCACAAAAGCACTCGCTAATCTATGTTGGAACTATAAGAAAATCAAAAAATGTTGACAAAATAGTTGAAGCGCTCCCAGTTATTCTTAAAGAATTTCCAGATACCACGCTTAATATAGTGGGAAGTGGAAGAGAGGGAGAAGATAAGCACGTTAGAGAGATCGTTAAAGAACTGAAATTAGAGAGCGTTGTTAAATTTACAGGAAGATTAGCACATAAACAAGCAATAAAAGAAATGAAACGATCAGAAATATTTGTATTGGCAACCACACATACAGAGGGATGTTCCAATGTTATCTTAGAAGCGATTACCGCAGGACCCACCGTGATCTGTACGCCCTGGCATGGAAATGATGAACTAATCAAAGATCGAATTAACGGTTTGCTTCTTAACTCAGTGAATCCTAAAGAAATTGCCCAAAAGATAGTTTATCTTTTTAAAAATCCTAAAAAAATGAAAGAGATGCAAAAATTTAACAAAGAATACCAGAAAAAGTTTGATATTGAGAATGTATCAGACAAGTTAAGAAATCTTTATAAATCAACATTTGGTGATCAATAAAATGGCAGAAGTAGTATTGATTAACCCCATTGCAGGCGAAGACGCTCCCCCTAACCCACTCAAAAAAGTTGGAATTGAAAGATTTCACATTCCCATGGGATTATTTAGTATTGCAACCGAGCTTTCTAAAGAAAACATTAATGTAAAATTTATTGATGTGTTTGCTTACCATCAAATTGGAGAGGATTACATAAAGAAGATAAAAGAAGAACTTAAAGACGCAATCGTTGTCGGGTTTTCGGTTATGACAGACTGCATAAAAAGTTCACTTAAACTTACAGAATTAATTAAAAAGATAAATCCTGAAATAAAAATAGTGTGGGGCGGGGTTCATCCAACGCTTTATCCAAAACAATGCTGTGAACACCCCCTAATTGATTATGTTGTGCTCTATGAAGGTGAAGAAACACTTACCGAACTTACCAAAAGATTACAAAAAAAAGAGAGCATAACAGACATAAGAGGAATAGCATATAAAAAAGAGGGACAGGTAATAATAAATCCCCCTTGCTCATTTGTTGATATTGAGAATAGTCCACTTCCTAACTGGGAATTATTAGACATGAGATTATATTTAGAAGCGCCATATAAAAGATTTTTCCCTGAAAGAGAAAAAGTAAAGACCATTTCCATAAACTCTTCGAGAGGATGCCCACATAGTTGTACCTTCTGCATAAACAACATACTGCCAAGATGGCAAAAATGGAGAATGAAAAGCCCAAAACGAGTTTTGCAAGAACTCGAAGACGCCAAAAACAAATTTGATATGGACTTCATAATATTTCGTGATGAAAACTTTTTTTTAGATAAAAAAAGAGCTAAAGAAATATGTGAAGGAATTATAGAAAGAAAATTAAACATAAAATGGAGCACCACAGTACGTGCAAGCGAATTCAAAGAAACCCATCTTAACGAAAATCTACTAAAACTAATCAAAAAGAGTGGATGCGTTTATCTAAAACTTGGAGCAGAATCAGGATCAAACAGGATTTTAGAACTACTAAAAAAAGACATAACTGTTGAAGACACTGAAAATTCAGCAAAAATACTAAACAAACATAACATAAGTGCATTCTATTCATTCATGATCGGTTTACCTGGAGAAACTAAAGAAGATATGAAAAACACCCTAAAACTGGTTAAAACAATAAAAAAACTTTGTCCCGATGCAACATTCAACGGTCCACAAGTATTTAGACCATATCCTGGTTCAACACTTTATGAAGAGTGCAAAAAAATGGGATTTAAAGAACCGGATAAATTAGATGGATGGAGCATCTCAGAAGAAAAAGATATAGACCACGTGGTAGGGTATGGTGACGTATATAGCTATAACTGGATAAAAAATAAAGACTTTGTACTATTTGTAAATGCGTACTACTCACAATTTGTTGTGCCTTCCTTAATTGAGATATTAAAGAAGAAAGGGAAAAGAGACTTCTTTATAGCAATAGTAGAAAAATTACGTTGGCACACGAAGTTTTTTAAATACCTTGATCTTGAATATAAAATAAACAGATGGGTTTTGAAAATAATAAAATGAAAAAATTAAATTTTGGTTGCGGAATAAAAATAAAAGAAGGTTTTGTTAATGTAGACCTACAAAAACACAAAGGCGTTGACAAATCATTTGACTTTAACAAATTTCCCTATCCACTTAAAGCTGATTCTTTTGAGTTAATACTTGTTGATAATGTACTTGAACACCTAGAAGACCCAGAAAAAGTTATTGAAGAATTACACAGGATAGCGAAAAATGGATGCCTAATCCAAATTCGAGTACCTTACTGTAAAAGTATCCTAAGCTTTAATGACATAACCCACAAACACCACTTTAATAGAAGAGCAATAGAACAAATAGTACGCGGACATGATAGTTATAGTTATGAAAAGAAAAACAAGTTTGAACTAATAAAGAACGAGTTACGTCCAACAAGATATGGAAAAATGTTACCAAAATTCTTAAGAAAATATGCTAATTACTTATTCAATGAGATCCATGACATGATTGAGGTTGAATTAAAAGTAATAAAGTAATCATTTATGAGTTAATTGTTTAATAAAAAAGTTTATTTCTTTCAGGGTTATCAATTTCAAATACTTACAAACCACCAAATAAGCTAGAGCTCCAACAATTAAAGAAAGTACTGCAGCGAGATAAACATTAAAGGTCAACAAAGAGTTCAAGAAATAAACAACTACAACGAATACAACTGCCCCAATAACCAACCTCAACCACATTGAGGGGTTTAAAGGAACACTTACAAATTTCTTCAACTTAAAAGATGCCAAGATAAGCATCAATAGATAACTTAAAGTGGTAGTTAGGGCTGCACCCTCAATACCCCAAATAGGAATTAAAATCAAGTTCATAACTATGTTAAAGACCGCACCAATTCCAACAATTTTTGTGACTTCTAAAGGCTTACCAATGCCCTTAAGAACGGAGTAGTATACCGTGCCCATAGAAGCAAAAATCACACCCAAAGCCAGAATCTGCATTGCAAAATAACCCGAAGCGTAAGGTGCTCCAAACAATAACGTAATAATCAATTTTGGGAAGATCAAAAGAACCAGAGCAAGAGGAATTAATACTACCAGAATCACCCTTTGGATCATCATCATTCCAGCTTTTAACTTATCTTTCAGTCCCTTGGCCCAGAGTTCTGAAGACATTGGAAAGATAACATTATTGACTGCTTTACCAACAACCGTCAACATCAAAACAGTTGGATAAACAACATTATACACTCCAACCTGGGCTAAAGTTGTAAAAAAAGTTAACATAAGCGTATCTATGTACCCAATTACAACTCGACTAACAGAAGTAAGAAATGATGCAGAAGCAAAAGAAGAAAGTTTTTTGAAAAGCTTTTTTGAAGGTGAAAACTTTAGTCTAGATAATCGTGTTTGTCTAAGCATAACAAAAACAAAAACCAATCCAGTTAGGGCTAATGCGACAAGATAAGCAAAAGTTGCCAAAGATGCATTCTTAGTAAATCCACTATAAACGAAAACTAAAACGAAAACTAAAAACATTATTTTTTCAAATAGTTGTATTCCCCCCATTAAAAAGTATTTCTGAAGGCCATTAAATATGTTTAATAATAAGCTATTAAACGTGGAGATAATTAATATTACTGCAAAAAAAAGAAGAAGGACTTCGGCAACAGGGTTCTTAAAATAGTTAGCCGCCAAGAACTTAGAAAGAAAAAACAGGATAAGTGAAGCAATTACTGCAAGACCAAGCTTAATAGAAGAAACAAAAACAATAACGGTTTTCATTGCGTTACGATCTTTCTTTGAAACAAACTCTGAAACATGCTTGGTTAAAGAAGAACCAAACCCAAAATTAGTAAAAATCAATATGAAAGTCATCAAACTCAAGACAGCATAAAACAGACCAAATTGTTCTGGTTGTAAAGACCTAGCAAGAACTGCGCGAGTTATGTACCCAATTAGGGTCGCAAGTATTGTAGTTATGAACAATAAGGATACTCCTTTTAAACCTTTTTTTAAATAGGTCATGAACAAAAATTGGAGAAATATGTTTATAAAGGTTTTCTAAAGCACAAAAAAAGAAGGTTTAAATATGGATAAAGAATATTAGGTTTATGAAAGCCATTTTTACCATTCCGATTGTAGAAAAAATGTTAGAAGCTTGTGGATGTAACACTAACAATGCAATTTATGCTTTAGTACACACATCCAACACAGAATCTAAAAATCTAAAAACGCTTCATAAACAGATAAATGTCGTAAATAGTGCAATAGAAATTCTAACAACAAATAAAACTAATGCGAAAAAAAATTCAGAAGAGTATAAACTAATAAAAAAAGAAAAAGACAGAATCTTCACTGAATTTGGGAACTTAAAATCAAGTCAAGAATCAACAATTGGAATAAACCCAATAAAAGCTATGGTGGCGGTTATGACTGAAATTTATTTAGAAACCTTTTTTGATCCAATCCAATTCTTTGTACCTAATGCATCTTCCTGCTCAGGACAATGGGAACTGTGGGATGATATAGACTATTTTAATTTAAAAAAACAGATAACAGAAAAAGATAGTGCATTTAAGTTTAAAACAAAAATGTTATCCAATGATATTTGGAATTATAAATTCAAACCTGAAGATTTTCCATTAATAATTAAACGAAGATTACAACATGAAAAAGAGTTTGGAAAAAAACTTAACCCAGAATCACTCATAAAAGCGTTAATCATAAGAATGGGAAAACTAGCTAAACCAGATGTAAATTATGAAGTCATAGACTATGCCATAAGAAGCTTATTCACTGATTTAAAAGTTAAAAAATACCTGCGAGTTGATAGAGAGATGGAATTTCTAAAAAGATTAGAAACTGAAATAAAAAAAACATTAAGAAAATTTTAAAGGGTGTTTAACCCAGTTAGGTTTTTCGTTTCCATAGCTTTTAAAACCATACGTTCAACACCATATAAACGTCCTTCTGCTTGTTCAACAACAACTAACCTTGAACTTCCAGCCTTCCCATCCTTATCTTTGATTGAGCTGATTCGTTCTGTGAAGGTATAAGGTCTGTCTTTACCACTAGCAGTCATATCCCCATAAACTACTGCAAACTCTTGCCAAGAAGTAGGAGTTAAAAGTGCAGGATTAACATCCCTAAACCCAGGCAACCACTCTGCATACTCTGGCATCCTAAACTGTTCTGCAACTAAAAAATGAGATCTAACGGATTGTGCAAGTCTATCACAAATTGCTTGGTCAGGAGACAATTTTAACTCAACACCATCTCTTTCAATAATTCTACCACTCCCAATTTCATGAAATGTGTGTCCTTTGGGATCCTTAGCAAAACATCTTCCAATATCGTGAAATAGACCAGCTAACCAACCCTCTTGAGCGGGCAATCCTAATCTATCATAAACCGCTTCAACATTACCTGCAACCTCCTTAGAATGTTCTATAAATCTTGAAGGAGTTTTAAAATTCGTATCATTATTACCCACAAGCGTGCTTAATATTTTGCTTGCTTGGCGTTTAGTAGCATAATCCAGGTTATCACCAATAAGGAGTAATCATCAATCATATATAAATGTTTTGGTGTAAGCTTTATAAATAGTGTCTCAACTTAAGTCTATGAGGTGGGAGAGGGAAAAAAATGAAGATAGTATATGCTTACGTATGTGGAGATATATTGCACGAAGGACATTTACTGTTCTTGGAGAATGCAAAAGCGCTTGGAGATAAGTTAATTGTTGGAGTGCTAACAGATGAAGCCGTAATGGAGAAAAAAGCAAGACCTGCATTGTCATTTAGAGAACGCGTGAAGCTTATAAGTGCACTCAAATGTGTTGATTGTGCAGTTCCCCAAAACGAATATTCTCCAATTGAGAACTTAAAAGCCATACAACCAGACATCACAATAGAAAGTACAAGCCACATAGGGAATCCTTATCTTAAGAAATTAAAAAAGGCCCTTCCAAATGGACGAATCATCATGCTTCCATACTATAAAAATCAATCAAGTACTGCTATAAAAAATAGAATAAAAAAACAATAAAACAACAGACTGAGGTGGGGAAAAATGAAAAAAGAAATATTAGTTATTTGTCTGATCTTACTAATCGCATTAGTGGGATGTCAAAAAGAAGAAGAAAACGTTCTAAAAATGGGATTGATCCCTGCAGATGATGCAGATGAAATGCTAAGAAATTATGAACCAATACAAGAATACCTTTCACAAAAACTAGATATGCCCGTTGAAATACAAGTAACCTCAGACTACACCGCCGCAATAGAAGCAATGAGAGCAGAACATATTGACATGGCATGGTTTGGACCATTCTCATATGTAATCGCAGCCAATGTTGCAGATGCAGAAGCAATAGTTAACGGAGTAAAAGCAAGTACTGGAAGTGCAACCTATAAATCCGTGATAATTGTTAACGCTGAAAGCGGAATTAAAACATTAGAAGATCTTAAAGGTAAAAGTTTCGCTTTTGTAGACCCTGCATCAACATCAGGAAATTTAATACCAAGAAAAATGCTAATCGAAAACGGAATTGACCCAGATAAAGACTTCAGCACCAGCTTCTTTGCAGGAACACACAACGCAGTACAATACGCAATAGCAAATGGCAAAGTAGACGCGGGGGCAGCAGGAGATAATGTTCACCAAAGAATGATAGAAGCTGGAGAAATAGACCCAGAAATAAACATAATCATCCACGAATCAGAACCAATTCCCGGTTCACCAATAGTAGTAAGGGGGAGCTTACCGGCAGAACTAAAAACCAGGATACAAACTGCCTTACTAGAAATGGATGAACAAACAATCCATAAAGTAGACGGATGGGGTGGAATTACAAGCTACCAAAAAGTATCCGACAGCGATTATGATGTAATCAGAGAAACTGCAAGATTACTTGACATGGATGTTAGCAGTGCAGAAGCAGCAAATAAGTAAATATAATTTATTTTTTTATTTTTTGAAAGAAAATGATACGAATAGAGGGCTTGACCCATAAATACGAAGGTAGAGAAGAAGAAGCCGTTAACAACATAAACCTCCAAATAAAAAAAGGGGAGAGTTTAGTAGTTATAGGTTCAAGCGGATCAGGAAAATCGACCCTTCTAAAATGTATTAACAGACTTATTGACCCAACCTCAGGAAAGATATACATTGAAGAAAAAGAAATTCTAAATTGTGACATACACCATGCAACAAAAATTAGAGGAAGCATAGGAATGATCTTCCAAGAGTACAACCTTGTTGAAAGCGAGAGTGTACTAAAAAATGTTCTAAATGGAAGACTTAAATATTTAAGCACGGTACAAACATTATTTGGAAAGTTTTCTAAAGAAGACATTGCGATTGCAAAAGAAAACCTAAAAGTTGTTGGGTTAGGAGAATACGAAAATGAACGAGTATCTAATCTGAGCGGAGGACAAAAACAAAGAGTTGCAATAGCAAGAGCATTATCACAAAACCCTGCAGTGATTCTGGCAGATGAACCAGTATCTAGCCTAGACCCGAAACTTATGAAAGAAGTCATGGACCTACTCACAACAATATGTAAAGAAAAAGGAATAACACTCATAACAAGCCTGCACTTTCTTGAATTTGCAAAAAGGTATGGAACAAGAATTATTGGAATGAAAGAGGGAAACATAGTCTTTGATGGACTTCCAGAAGAACTAACAGAAAAAGACATAGTAGACATTTACGGAAAAACAAAAGAGTGGTTTTTATATGGAAAAACCGGGTTTTAAGAAATGAAAAAAATACCCAACACAATAATAAAGAAAAAATATCAGAAACTAATAATTGGATTGCTAATAGTTCTAGTCTATTATTGGGCAATAAGCGGAACCGGAACCAGCCCAACAAGCTTTGCTCAGGGAATCCCTCACATGGCGGATTTTATTAGACGAATGTTTCCCCCAGACTTTAGCAACATAGGCACGTTTTTACTAAAAGGGCTGGAAACACTTCAAATGGCAATTTTAGGAACAACAATCGGTGCCATAATCGCATTACCCCTTTCATTTTTAGCTGCACGCAATATAATGCCAAACAAATTTGTTTATCACACCATAAGAACCTTTTTTGACATTTGTAGAGGAATAAATGAGATTGTTTGGGGTCTAATATTTGTATCCATGGTCGGCTTAGGGCCATTTCCCGGAGTTCTTGCACTCTCAGCCCATGTTGCAGGGGCACTAGGAAGATACTTTTCAGAATCAATAGAAACTGTTGACCCAAAAATAATAAAAGCCATACTCTCAACAGGAGCAAACAAAATACAAGTGGTTATAAAAGGAATAATTCCTCAAGTAAAACCTGCATTCATAAACTACATACTTTACTACCTAGAAAACAACTTCAGAGCAGCCACAGTGCTTGGACTCGTTGGAGCGGGAGGAATTGGAATGGAACTTTTAACAAGCATGCGGTTATTCAAAAACCAAGAGGTCTTAACAATTCTAATGATCATGGTGGGAATGGTAATCTTAATCGACAGAATAAGTGCAACCATAAGAAAACGCGTTGTTGGAATAAAAACAATCGAATAATCAAAAAGATTAAATATTTAGAAAAATAAAAATTAAAAAATGAAGGCCATAATCATCGCAGCAGGGAATTCGCCAAGACTTTTACCTCTTGTTAAAGATGTCCCCCAAAGCTTGTTAATGGTTAAAAACAAAACAATCCTCGAACACCAAATAGATGCGCTTAAAGCTGCAGGAACAAATGAAATCATAGTTGTGTCAGGATATAAATCAGAGGCACTTGAAACTAAATGTAATAAATTGAAAATAAAAACAGTTTACAACCCTTTCTTTGAAGTATCAGGTATGGCTGCAACACTTTTAACAGCAAAAGAAGAACTAAAAGAGGAATGCATAGTAATGTATGCAGACATAATATTTGACTCAGCGATTCTAAAAGAACTTCCAACATGTACAGGACATGCTTGCTTAGCAGTAAAAAAACAAGAACTCAGAGAGGAAGCAGAAAAAGTTATCGAAAACAACGGAAGAATAACAGGAATAAGTAAAGAAAATTCCCCCGATCAAAGCAGTGAATTTATAGGAATCATGAAGCTCTCAAAAAGCGGAGCGAAAAATATGATAAAACAAATAGAAAAAGCGCTCAAAACAAATTTAAATGTCACATTAATAAATATAATAAATCAAATAATCTTAGATGGTGAAGAGGTCACCTCATTTAATATAGGAGACAAAAAGTTCATCGACATAGACTTCCCAGAAGACCTAAAAAAAGCAGAAGAAGTTGTATAATTATAACAAAGAACCACGATCAAAAAGAAACTTTTTCAAAATTGTTATTGCCTTCTTCGGAAGTTCAGTAACTAAATTCCTTAAAATTCTTAATGGACTAGCAGAACAATCCGGACAAATCATTCTAGAACCATACTGAAACATAAGATTAAAATTCCAACCAATCAAGATTGCAGGAATTAGCCATAACAGGAACTTTTTGTATAAATATGCCTTTTTCATGAAATATGCAAAACCAATCCCTAACAAAACAGCAGTACCCAAAACATATCGGTTACCATAAGAATAGCCTCCCCACCATCTCATCCAGCTAGCTGCAACAAGTAATTGGAGAAATATTGCCACAGTCAAGGTCAAAACAAGTTTTTTGTCCTGCCTGCTTCGCTTATATAAAAAGTATAAACCAATAGCACCAAGTAAGAAAACAGGAGTCCAATTAAACAAACCATGCTTGTTTGAAAAAAGAACAAATAATATTCTCAAGATACTAAAACTTGAACCTTCTGCACTAGCATAATTCCCAATATAAGAACCGAGAATGTGCCCATCATTAATCTTCCAAACAATAAGTTGAGGCAAAATTAAGATAATAAAAGTTATTGCTGCAAGTAAAGGTCCTAAAAGGCTTTTAATCCTTCCCTTCCAATCTGACAGGTCAATGAGCTCAAAAATATAATAAATTAAAGGAATTGAAATATAAAGGATGTTCTGAATTCTAACAAGTAATAATGGAGCAGCAACAACCCCCAACAAAACCCACTTTTTCCAAGAAAGCTTTGCTGAGTTTTTTGGACGCATATAAAAATACCAGTACCAAATAAATAAAGAAACCGCAAAAAATGAAATAGCGTGAGACATATAGGGTTGAAGGTACATATAATGAAACAGATGAGAAGCAAGCCAAACAGTCAGAGTAGAGATTAGTGCAATCTTCTTACCAACTAAATCTTTAGCAATCTTATAAAGCAAAATTAGGCCAATCAGGGCATAAATTGCAGAACCCAACATACTTAAAGTAACATACATTTGGGAATAACCATCCAAGGGAAGACTAAACACATGAGATAAACCATGAGCCAATAAGAAAAACGGAGACCAGAATATGGCTGCCCCCACGTTATACTGAGATTTTACCCTTCCCGTACCCTCACGAAAATTAATCTTGATATAATCATACGTTTCTTTATAATGAGTTAATTCATTCTCTAGATCCACATCACCATCAATAACCATTGAACGAACATATGAATAATACCCTGGACCATCTGAACCATGAATTATGGGTGTGAGAAAAATGGGCGTAAGAATTATAAAAAGTATTATTAAAGTTAATACTCCAGCATCCATACGTTTTAATTGATTAATCATTGACAACAACAAGCATAATAAAAACCTTGGTAATTCTTTTGTGAACAAAACTCAGTCGATAATGACGAATAATTAAACTTACTTTCACATGTTAATTCTTTTGGCATGTCTAAACAACGCCCAGTATCGTATCCCTTAACAACACATTCTTTATGACAATCAGATTTAGGGTTTATACTCAGAACAACAAATAATGTGATGATAATCAAAACAACAACTAAAACCCACTCATACTTCATTTTCATAGTACAAAGACAGAAAACATATTTTAAAAAGCTTTCCAAAAACAGATTTGATTACAACAAAACAAACAAGTCAGTTTAAAAGTCAAGCTGTTAACACAACTCAACATAACAAGAATATTTATAAAAGAGTTAATGTTCAAACTATCATGGATTTATCAGTCGTTATTCCAACAATAAACTCCTCAAAGATAATAAAAGAAAACGTTCTAAAAATAAGAAAAACCATTGAAGATATTATTAAGACTGCAAAAATAGATAAGTTTGAAATCTTAATTGCTGCACAAACAAGTACAGATAATACATTTGAAATTTTAAATACAATTAAAGACGACATTATCAAACCAGTGTTTATCAAACCAAAAGGAAAGGGAATCGGCTTAACCTTAGGAATAAGAAAAGCCAAATATGATTGGGTGCTAATGGTTGATGATGACATTCCATATGATATTACCAAATTCTTAAAATTGGCTATAGAAAAATATGTTAAAGAAGCAGAAATCATAATTGCCAGCAGATACGTTTCAGGGGGAAAGTACCAAAGTTCTATGAAGAGAAAAGTCTTAAGTTGGACATACAGACTCATCATAAAAATAATATTTGGAATTCCACAAAAAGACATACAAGCAGGAATGAAAATCATAAAACGAAATGTGTTCAAAAAAATAAAATATCCAAAAGAACATGGTTACATTTGGGACACAGAACTACTTTACAACGCCAACAAAAAAAACATTAAAATTGTTGAAATCCCGGTAATTCTAGAAAATCCAGAGAACAATCAATTAAAAATAATAAAAGCGGCAATAAATATGTTATTAGACATGATTAAATTAAGACTCAGACTCTAACTTACATTGCCAATTGCTTTCTAAAATAATTTCCAATCCATGCAGTGATGCAAGTAGGTAAGACCTTCCAAACAAAAGACAGAACTGCAAGCTTCGAACTTCGGACATCAGAAGGAATCTTTCCATTAAAAGACTTGTAATAATAAGTTATTGGAATCTCGACAGCATTCCAACGTTTCTTAAATGTATAAACCGAACTATCTGGTTGAGTGCGACCAAAAATAAAATAATTCATGTTATCTGCCTTTGAATTTAAGATTGCTTCGTAGACAAGTAAAGGATTGGCTTGAGTATTGCGAAATTTAGGAAGGTAAACTGCAGCTTCATATTTAGCTTTACCATTAAAATAATTAACTAAAATTGCTGCAACAATTTTATCACCAAGTTTAGCAAAAAGAAAATAACTTTTTGTTTTATTCATTTGTTGAAAAAATTTCTTGGTTATCGGAGGAGAACCAAGAGCTTTCATTGTAATTAAATAAAGTTTATAAAATTGATCCAACCCCTGATCAATAGACTTTTTTTCTATCTTAATGTTTTTTTGTGCCTTTCGGATACCATTACGTAACTTTTTATTTAACCCAGTCCAAATCTTTTCTTCAGAAGTAGCTAAATCAAGAACGAAATCAACATAATCAGATCTCTTTTCAAAACCAGACATGGCTTCAGGAGGGTTTCTTACTTCAACACAATCCACTTTTTCTTTTTTTGCAATAATTATAACCTGATTTTTAACTTCAGAAGGAATCCCTTTCTTTTTTGAGAAATAACCCCCCACATCAAGAACAGGCCCTGAAATCAGCCTATTGCCAAAAATCAAACTTTTAACCTTGAATAAAGGGAAAACTCCAACTAACTTATTGTCTTCATAAACTCCAAAACTTAAATTATTGTAATTAAACTCGTTTTCAAAAAAAGTATTCCAACTACTTAAACAATTAATCCAGGTATTACTATGGGTTTTAACAAAATCATCCCAAACTCCTGTGGCAAGGTTCTTGAACTCCATACCCCAAAAAAACCGTTAGATATTTAAAAACATTTTCGTAATTACACTAAATGAACCACTTAAGTATAGATTTAGAGTCATTTGTACATATGAATTTGAATGATCGAAGAACTAGTGAACAAAGAAAAAAAGCAGATAAGGGTTGGATAATTAGAGCAACGCATAAAATTCTAGCAGTATTAAAAAAGAATCAAACAAAAGCCACATTCTTTATTCTTGGAGAGCTTTACTCCTGGTACCCAAAACTAATTGAAGAAATAAAAAAAGAAGGTCACGAAATAGGATTCCACTCATTTACTCACAGAATAATACAAAATAGAGCTGTGTTAATAGAAGAATTAGAAAAAGGAAGAGAATTTATAAAAAAATACAAACCAAAAGGGTTTAGAGCCCCACAAATGTTTCTGACTCCCGACTGTTTGCAGTTATTAAAAGATAAAGGATTTGATTATGACTCTTCTGCTTATGGAAATGAAATATATCAAAAAGAAGTTATTGAGATTCCAGTAACATCAATTAAAAAGATCTCAAAAAGTTTACCTCAAAGTTTAACCCTGCAAAACTTACGTAAAAAACCAATTGGATCAGGATTCTGTTTTGCACTACTTGGCAAGAATGTTTTAAAAAAAGTCAAAAAAGACCTGTTTATGTTTGTACACCCCTGGCAAATATATAAAATTCCATTAAAAATTAAAATTAATAATATAATAAACGATCCCCGGATGATACTTTATTTACGGAACAGAACAAAAGACTTTAGAATTATGTTAACAAAAACAAAATTCTATTGTTTTGATGACTTTCTCCAGAATAAGAGAAGATAAACAACAACAAAAAGCGTTGTTAGAATAAATAAAATAAACGTTGAAACAAAAAACTTAGGACTATAAACAAATTCTAATTCAGCAACATTACTTGGTACGTTAACTGCTGAAATAATGCCATCTGCCTGGAAAATATCAAGTTCGGTACCATCTGCACGAACCCTCCAACCCGGAAACAATGCGTATCTCTCACTCAAAACCAGCCAACCAGGAGAAGGATTGTTGATTAGAAGAGAGTTTTGCGAATAATGTAATGAAGCATCAACATTTATGTTTGATCCTGAAAATAAACTGAATTCCTTTGCCAAATTCTCGGCACTAATTGAGTTTTCGCCCTCAATCAAATTTGGAAGTAAGATTCCGCCCTCTTCAACATATTTTTTAAGAGAGTAAGGTACATTTGATTCCACAGATCCTTTTCCCAAAACAACTACATCAAACCCAGATAAAAAGTCATAATTAAACTCAGAAACACGATCTTTATTTGATCTCACAACAACAGTGTTAGACGTATTAAAAGAATCTTGAAGTAAAATAACTCTAACAATTTGCTTTGCACTTTCAGAATCTCCAACCACCAAAACTTTATTTTCAGGATAAAATGCGCGTGAGACTGCTTTAGTATTATTATATAAATACGGACCATCAATAAAATCAGGAATTGCCCCATCATACTCGGGAAGAACTTTGTACAAATCCAAACCAGAAATATTAATTTCCTTTGAAGAGGAGATATACTTGACATTTAAAACACCCATAATTTTTGCATAATCTCCTTGATAAGCAAGACTCATAAAACCATGAAGGTAATCATTAAACCAAAAACCCCCAAAGGCATGACTAGTCTCCTCCACATTTAACGGAATTGTCGCAATTTCAATATTTGTGTAATCAATACCCCTCACTTCAAAAACATGAATTCTAAAAGGCTTTTCCTGTGTGCTCAAATATTGTGCTAAAGGATTATTATCAATAACTATATTGTAATCTTCTAAATCAGGATATCTCTCTGAAACATTTGACAATGCCAACATATCAACAACTAACAATGCTAAAAGAATTACAAAAAGTATTTTGAAGGGTTTGGCGCCAATGCGCTTTTTTAGTACGGTAAACAAATATAATAATCCATACCCTGCAACAATAGAAGCACAGAAAACGTAAACAAACAGACTACGAATAAGATGCCGCTGTTTGTTTAATCCTGGAATAATCTTCCAAAAAAACTCATAAAAAAGACCGGTAGCAAAGATTAAATTGATAAACATAACCAGAATAAAGAATATTAATAACTTATTCTTATTATTCTTAAAAAATTCTTTTTTTCTAAAAAAGCAGAATGCACATAAAACAAAAATAGTTCCCAAAAAACCAATCCGATAGTACCCCTTTGCATTACCTGAAATGAACGTGGTAAAAACATCAGAAGAAGATAGGGTGGTGCCTTTTGATTGCTCAACATCCAATCCAGACGCCCGGTTAATTAAGTTAGACCACTCTGTTGAGGGTGCGAGCCGAACAAGAGAAAAACCCAAAAACACTCCAAAAAGAATAAAGAAAATCATTAAAACTGAAAAAAGAGATGCCACTTTATTCTTCGCCAACATCCATTTAAAAATTAAAAACAAGATTACAAGGAACAATAGAGTATAGTAAAAGATGAAAATTCCTCCAGCCAGAGCTTGTAATGCTAAAATTGTTCCTGCTAAAACTGAAAACAAGATACGTTTATCTTTAGACTCGAACGCTCTAATAACAAAGTACATTAACAAAGGAATCCAAGCAGTGGAATATCTCCAAAAAGGGGCGTGCATTAAATTAATAGAAGACAACATAAAAATGAGTGCCGAACCCAGAGCAACATACCTATTCTGAAATAAATGAAATGCCAACAAATACATGAACAAACCAGCAATAGCCATATGCGCAACAACCAAAATATTCATAGCAAATACTGCACCAAAGAACCAGAGCAATAAAAGAAGAGGAGGATAGAGAAAAGGTTTATCCGGAATCGCATAGAACGGCATCCCACTATCAACTAAATTAGTCCATAACGGTAAAGTCCCATCATCAAGTGCTTTATCCATTATTACAAGGGTATTCTGATGAGAAATCCGCCAATCACCGTGATGATAAGAAGCATTAGAACTTAAAAAAGGATGCATGTAAACCAATGCAATAACAAGAATAAGAAGTAAAAAAGGAATGTGCTTTTTGAATGACTTTTTCATTTTTAACATAGTTATGGAAACAACGAAACATATTTAAATGCAGACTCAATCCACAGCTATAAGAAAAAAAAGGTTGATAGTATAAAAAGATTACCTAAGTTGAAAAAATGGATCAAAAAGTAACAAAAATTGACATCGGATGCGGAATGCCCGATCAAAAATACAAAGACTGTTTTGGACTTGATGTAAATCCAGATTATAACCCTGACCTGTTACATAATTGTGAAGAAGGCTTGCCATTTGAGGATTCTAGTTTAGAGTTCATTAACTCAGACAATTCAATAGAACATGTAAAAAACCCATACTTTGTTTTACAAGAATGTTACAGATGCTTAAAAAGTGGAGGGACTATGCGATTAATCGTACCCAACTGTCAATACTTTCCTTTAGTAATCATTAACCTATTCTTTGACTTAGACAAATTTTGGTATTGGTACATGAACAGAAAGTTCAAACAAGGAAGGTCAATCCATTATGTACTTCTAACAAAACACCTGACAAAACAGTTGGTAGAAGCAGCAGGATTTAGAATAAAAAAGGTTAAAGGAAAGCTATATTCTAAAGAAATAAAGTTCTTATTAGAGAAATAACTCGGTTTACGAAACTTATTTAAATACCCCTTGTTTAGTTTAAGTTATGAAATACAAAAACTTCAGCATAACTGCAATAGTGCCTGTTTATAATGAAGAAAACTCAGTAAAAGAGGTTATTGAACACTTAAAAAAAGTTATGCAAGCAACCTTTGAAAGATACGAAATCGTTGTTGTAAATGATTGTTCTAAAGATAAATCAAAAGAAATTTTACAAGACATAACAGGAATACACCTAATCAATAACCCCTACAACTTGGGATATAGTGCATCTATTAAAAGAGCATTACAAAACTCTAAAGCAGACTATGTTGTAATCACCGATGCAGACATGACATATCCGGTAGAAGACATCCCTAAACTTGCAGCACACCTTGAAGATTATGATATGGTTGTGGGTTCTAGAACTGGGAAAAATGTTAGTATCCCTTTAATGCGAAGGCCTGCTAAAGCAATGTTAAACAAGTTAGCAAAATTTGTATGTAATCATGACATACCAGACCTAAACTCAGGATTAAGAATTTTTGATCGGAAAAAAGCAATGCAATTTTATGCTATGTACCCCAGCAGATTCTCTTTCACCTCAACAATAACACTTGCATTCTTAACCAATGATTATCCAGTAAAATATGAACCTATTAATTACTATAAGCGGCGTGGCAAGTCCACCATGAAACCTAAAGATTTTCTCATGTTCATAAGCTTAATTAATAGAATAATCTTTTACTTTAAACCACTAAAATTCTTCCTAATTCCCGGATTTGTTCTATTATTAGGAGGATTAGGATTTGGCGGATATCAAATCAGTACAGGTGGGCTGGGTGAGACTCCTGTAACACTAATTTTAGTAGGAATTCAATTGATATTTCTTGGTTTTGTAGCAGACCTAATAGTTAAAACCAGAGGACATTAAAATGGCATTAGACATACTTCTAGTATACCCCTCAATGAGTGAGGGTAAGAAACCAAAATTCACTCTTCCACCTCTGGGCATACTATACATTGCAGCAATTTGTAAAAAAGAGGGATTCAGTGTAAAGATAATCGATGCAGAAAGTGAAGGTGTAACAACTGAACAACTAATTGAAAGAATAGTAAAAGAGAATCCAAGATTTTTAGGTATTAGTGTAATGACCCCTCAGATCATACAAGCTCTTGAAATTTCTAAAAAAGTAAAAGAACGCATCCCTAACACTAAAATTGTCCTTGGTGGAGGCCATGTTAACTCAGTTGGAAAAGAAATATTTCAATTCTCAAAAGATGTTGACTACTTAATTCATGGTGAGGGAGAATATACCTTCCTTGAATTGCTACAAAAGAAAAAGGATGAAGAAGTTAAAGGACTGATCTGGAGAAAAAATGATGAAATAATAAAAAATGCTCCGCGAACATTAATTGAGGACTTAGATTCGTTACCCTTTCCGGACTTAGACCTGATAGATTTAAACTTGTATCGAGTGCCCTACTCACAACATAGCAAAACCATGTCAATGATTTGTTCTAGAGGATGTCCTTATCGTTGCTCGTTCTGTGATGCATTTAAAACACATGGAAGGAAAGCAAGAGTAAGAAGCCCAAAAAACATTGTTGATGAAATGGAAAATAATTATAAAAAATATGGAGTAAAAGATTTCTCAATAAGAGATAGTACGTTTGTATTAGACAAGAAGTGGGTTGAAGAAATCTGTGACGACATACAAAAAAGAGGGTTAAAAATAAGTTGGAGATGTAACTCACGTGTTGATACATTAGATGAAACAATCTTAAGAAAAATGAAAAAAAGTGGATGTCATGTTTTAGGAATAGGGGTGGAATCTGGAAGCCAAGAAGTACTTAACCGAATAAAAAAAGGTATAACCCCTCAACAAGTAATTGATGCATTTAAAATAATTGATAAGGTAGGCATTAGAGCAATTGGCTTTTTTATGATTGGTAACCCTGGCGACAACCCTGAGAACGTAAGAAAAACAATCGAACTAGCAAAAAAAGTAAACCCCGATTTTGCGCACTTTGCCATCTGCACCCCCTTTCCCAACACAGAATTATACGATTGGGCACTTGAAACAGGTGCATTGAAGAATAAACATTGGTATATGAAAAAAGTAGAAAAGTGGATGGGATACCACTTACAATTAGGGTATATGACCCTGCCTGGATTAAATCCAAAACAACAAGAAGAACTATTAAAAAAAGCGAATAAAGAATTCTATTTCAGATTAAGATACCTTTGGAAAGCAATAAAAAGACTAAACTCAATTTCTGGAATAAAAATGAACATAAATGGGTTCTTAGAACTTTTAGAGTCACTTAAATCTTAAAAACGAATCCACCCTGACTTTTGTGAACTAAAGAAACACCAGTTGCACCTATTCCTTGAAGATAATTCCCAAACAAAGTAACATTTTCATCTAATTGAACAAAACAATTACCATCTAAAAAAAGATAATCATACTCTTTAGACTGAGCAAAACGTACCATAGATTCAGGAGTTTCATTCACCCACCTTAATTTGAATTCTTTCTCATCTGCACACCACAAACAAGTATTCTGATCAACACCCATAATTGCAACATCTAAGTCCCTATGGTTTCGACAAGGAAAGAAAACATTAGAATTCTGAGGAAGATCCGCGACATACTTCCAAGAATCCAAATTTCCATACTGTGCAAATTCTCCAGCAGTATGTTCCCAACTACCTGTATTAACACTCCACTTTTGGGTTCCAGAAGTAAACCAAACTCCCAAAACAATTAAAACAATTAATAAAACAACTGGAAATTTAACTTTCTTACATAACTTAACCAAACCAAAAAAGCCTGCACTAACAAATATAGAAAGAAAAACTGCAAACAACATCCAAAACCTGAATGCCCATAATTGAACAGGAAGTCTCTCTCCATGAACACCTAAGAAAGTAAACAATAACATCGCTCCTGAAATGATAACCCAATGATTTTTTTCTTTTAACAAATGTTTGTACTTCCAAATCAAAACAAAGATGGTAAAGAATAATAATAACATTACCACAACACCAATTCCGATTGGATTGTTGATCATGTTAACTCTGTTAGCAAAGAAAAAATCTACAAAAGTATAAATTCTATCTGCAGTTCCATGAAACTTAAGAGTGAATCCCTCAACACCCCGAGCAACACTTAATGATGTTCCGCCCCCCAAAATCATTTTTTTAAGTGAGCCGTAACGAACAATCATTGGACCCCACCAAACAACAAATGCTAATATTCCCCCTGAAATAACTGCACCCAGTTGATTCCACTGAACTTTTTTCATCAATAAAGATTTCACAACCAAATAGATTATTACCAGCAAAGTTAATTTGAAGGCTTGAGTTGGCTGAATTAAGATTGCCCCTGCATACGCAATAAAAGTAGGAAAGAACCAGCACTTGTTTTCTCCAAGTCTTTCAATAGAATAAAACAGAATAAATAGCAATAGTGTTATAATCGCATGCGCCCAAATAAAATGAGACATGTAAGCAGGAATCATTGCCAAAATAAAGGTTGCAAAAAGTGCACGATCTGCCCTTCCAGTGAAACGCTTAACAAAAAAGTAAAAAAAGAAAATACCTAATGAAATCAGAAGTGCATTAAAAAATTTCATGGTCCAAACCAAATTATTTGATACCTGATACAAAACAGACATTAAAGAATCATATGCTGGAGGGTAAGAATCAACATACTGTAAAACATTACCTCCTTCAAAAGGTTCTAATGCAGTTTTTTGTATTGCAATATACTTAGCAATTCCTGCGTGCTTCCAGGGATCACCATCCTCATACAATTGATATGCAAAACTCCCTTTCAAATACATAGAAAAAGTAAAAATAAACAAGATCAAAACAACAATCAAAAAAAGATGAGAACGTTTAAGTTTAAACTTAAAAGAATGCTTTTTTGTAAATAAGTGCCAAACAGGAATGATCAAAGACAATATCAAAAAAACATACCAAGCTAGAGGAATGTGAACTACAGTGAAAAATGCAGCAAGAATAGCGAATACTGCAATACCAAAAGCAAGATTCATAAAGAACTTTTCAAAGAAATCATCTTTCTTCTTAATGAAGAAGGTTATAGAAAATCCCAATCCCCAAAACATTACAAAGAAAAATAATATGCTCACGAATTCCATGAGACTGTAGAGTAGAAAGCTATTTAAATAGTTTCTTGTTTTATAGTATTTATGAAAGTAATCATAACCATTCCTGCATATAACGAAGAAAAAACCATAACTCCAGTTATAAAAGAACTCAAAGATCTTATGAGAGGACTGCCTTACGAATTTGAAATTTTAGTTGTAAATGATGGAAGTGAGGATAAAACTGTAAAAGTTGCAGAAAATGCAGGAGCAATAGTTTACTCAAATAAAAAAAATCTTGGTTTGGCAGATACGTTTAAACATGAAATGAAACGATGTAAAGAACATAACGCAGACATTATTGTACATACTGATGCTGACGGCCAATATCCTGCAAAGTACATCCCTCCAATGATTGAAAAAATTATAGCAGGTGCGGATTTAGTATTAGGATGTAGATTTGAAAAAGGACAATATTCAGGTAGCAAGATGAAAAGCATGGGAAATAAGATGTTCGCCCGTGCATTCTCCAAACTACTAAAAACCAAATTAACCGATACAACAACAGGGTTTAGAGTATTTACAAGAGAGGTAGCAGAACTGCCTTTGATTAACAGTTTCACCTATACCCAAGAACAATTAATTCGTGCAGGAAAAGCAAATATGAAAATTGAAGAAATTCCCATAACAACAAGAGAAACTAGACCCAGTAAATTATTCAACAACCCATTTGAATATGCAATAAAAGCATGGATCAACATTTTAAGAATTTATAGAGATTTTGAACCATTGAAATTCTTCGGAAGAATTGGAATAACTTTAATTGTGTTGGGAGGCATACTTGGACTGTACATACTAGGAAGAATTATAGTTCTTGGAACTGCAGGCGGAATACCTCGAGTTGTTTTAAGCGCACTATTAATTTTAACAGGAATACAAATAATCTCTTTTGGGTTTTTAGCAGATATGCAAAGAAAATGAACGTCGAAGGAAATTATTATGACAAACATGGGAGTTCTAATCCAATTGTCAAAAAATTAATGAAAAAGTTTCATCACGTTCTTAACGAATTCGTACAAAAATCTCATGCGAAAACAGTTCTTGATGTTGGCTGCGGAGAAGGACACACAACCAAAACTGTAAAAGACGCCAACAAAGTACTTATTGAGGGCATGGAATTAGGGGAAGAAATGGTTAAAAAAGCTCAAAGCTTGCACCCAGACATACATTTTGAACAAGGTTCTATCTACGAAATAAACAGAAAGGATGCTAGTTATGATTTGGTTCTATCATCAGAAGTATTAGAACATTTAGATGAACCTAGAAAAGGATTAATGGAATTAAAAAGAATAAGTAAACGATATGTACTAGTAAGTGTTCCAAACGAACCATTATGGAGAATTGCAAACATGTTAAGAGGGTCATACTTAAAAAAATTAGGTAATACGCCGGGACACGTCAACCATTGGAGCAAGAAACAACTATATAATTTCTTAAAACCTCACTTTAGCAAAGTTTTTGTGAGAAAAGTAGTTTTATGGAATATTGCAATCTGTATAAAGTGAAAAATAATATTTATGTCTAGACAGACCGTACCAAGCACAAAGTTTTCTTAGTAAACTCATACAACGTCACTATGTTCCGAGCATAAAACTTCTGTTTTTGAGACAAAAGCTTTATAAAGGGATTTGGATTCCTTTACATTGGACGGCCATAGGGACTTGGTTCACCTGTTCCCATCCTGAACACAGAAGTTAAGAAGGTCTCCGTATTGGTGAGTACTGCATTACGCGGGAAAATCGGTAAGCTGTCCACCTTTATTTTTCTAAAAATTAATAAATGAATGCGGTTAATTTAATAACATGCTTTTAAAAAAACTCATAAAAAAAGTTAATGCAGTATCAGACAATCACTTTTCAAGATACTTAGTAATAAGTGCAGGAATAACCATTTTCACCACTGCAGTTCTCTGGTTATTTGTAGACATATTTGGGGTGCTAGCCGCTATTGTTAATCCCCCATTATCTGCATTAGTCTTTTTTCTTAAATATTTCTTATATCAAAGATCTGGAATGTTGGGAAAAGGGAAAAAAGTTTTTCTTGGGTATGTTACAATTTGGTTACTGATTCTTACCATATCAACAAGTTTATTATGGTTAACAGTAGACCTAATGAAACTAACTGTAATAATAATGAACCCAATAATTTTAGTCTTTACTTTTTTATTAAGATTTTATTTTTACAAAATATTCAAAATGTTAAAAAAACAGGAAGTATTATAAAGTTCTAAACTGCTTAAATGCACATGATTAAAAGAAAAAAGTTCAGACTTCCAGGGTATAAATATCTAAAAAAACTACCCTTCTATAAACTAATCGAAAACTTCTTAAAATATTCATTCGTCAGCCTAATCCTTACTGCAGTTAGCATAATTATAATGTGGCTTGCAGTGGACTTATTTGGAGTATTAGCAGCAGTAATGAGTCCAATACTTTACATTGCAGCACTATTCATAAAATACTTCGTATACAAAAGAATTGATTTAACAAAAATGAAAAAACACGTGGCTGCAATTTATGCATTTATTGAATTAGTGATTTTAGGAATATCCATTTTTGCATTCTGGGCAGTTATTGATGTAGGCAAGTTTAACACCTTACTATTTACTCCAATAATCTGGACATCCGTATTCTTCTTAAGATTCGGATTTTATAGTTGGTTTAACATGTTAAGAACATCAAAACATCCATTCAGACACAAACAACATTATGAGAAATAAGAGTTGTACCATTCAACAAAATTCTTAATGCCATCTTCAACATTAACTTTAGGTTGAAAATCAAGCATTTCTCTTGCTTTAGAAATATCTGCAATAGTATCTAAGACGTCACCAGGTTGCAAGGGTAAAAAGTTCTGCTTAGCCTCTTTGTTTAATTCTTTTTCAATACACTCAATGAAATAAGTTAACTTAACAGTTTCTTCTCCACCAAGATTAAAAACTTCATAAGGATAGTGATGATCAACAGAAGAAAGAATTCCTGCAACAATATCTGAAACATAAGTAAAATTTCTCTTCATCTTACCCTTATTAAAAACGTCAATAGTATTATCTTCAAGAATTGCTTTAGTAAACAAAAACAACGCCATATCAGGTCTGCCCCAAGGCCCATAAACAGTAAAGAACCTCAAACAAGTACAGTTCAAACCAAACAAGTGATGATAAGTATGTGCCATAAGCTCATTATATTTCTTGGTAGACGCATAAAGAGAAATCGGAGTATCAACAGAATCAGACTCCTTAAAGGGAGGTTGATTGTTTCCATAAACAGAAGAACTAGATGCCATAACCACATTTTTAACATTATTATGCCTTGCTAATTCAAGAATGTTAAGAGTTCCCAAATTATTTGACTTTTCATACGCAAAAGGATTTTCTAAAGAATATCTAACTCCTGCCTGAGCAGCAAGATGAACAATACAATTAAACTTATGTTTTGAAAAAACCTCTTTCAACGCACCCATATCAGAAATATCAAGTTTATTAAACTCAAAATCCACATCTTTAAGAAACACATCTAAACGATCCTGTTTTAGTTTAGGATCATAATAATCATTAAGGTCATCAACTATAACCACTTCATCTCCTCGCGCTACTAGTGCTTTAACTGTGTGTGAGCCAATAAATCCTGCACCACCTGTAATTAATATTTTCATTTTAAATTTAATACTATCTTTCCTTGTCCTTCATCGATTCTTTTTAACGTTTTTTGTTTTACTTTAGCTTTTATTTCACCCCAAGACATTGACTTCTTAGCCAACTTTAATTGAGCAATAATTTGTTCAATTAGTTGATAGTTGTTATAAATTAATTCTCCCTTCTTTGTATTTAAGACTGCACCGTCATTTAATTCAGTGATTGTTTTTTGCTGGGTCTGAATTATCTTTTCTAACCTTTCCTTCTTTTTTAAAAACGGTTGTAATGAGATATTTGCGTGTTCTTCTTTTAATTGCGACGTTAATGATTTCTCCAGTGCTTCATTGTATGTTTTGGATTCTAACTGAACATCCGTCTTGAACGGCACTAAATGACTCTTAATTTTAGATGGACAAATTGGTTGATTTTTTAATTTAACAAGTTTCTTAAACAATTCTTTTGTTTCTTTAAACTTGTTTGCAACTAAGTCTTTATTATAATCTTGGAGAACGTATTCTGCATACACTCCCCCTAAACTTAACTTGGTGGCAAGTGTTTTAACCAAAGAAAGATCCGAATTAGCAAGAATATTGACTAGTTCATTTTCTTTTAATGTTAAGAAGTTATGTTCTTTTTTAGGAAGAATGTATTCCTCTCCTTTTTTTATAATCCGTTTAGTGTTCTCCGAAGATAATGATGCAAGAATCAGGTTGTCTTTATTTGTTAAAACTAAATTACTTTTGGAAAATAGTTCAATATACAGATTTAACACCCCTTCTTTAGTCTCAAAAACTAGTTTAACAACTCGCTCAAAGTCAACCTGTTCAAACGATTTAAGTCGGGAATTCTTTAACTTCTTCCTTAGTGCCATACAAAAACCAGATGGATTAATTTGTGATTCTTTAAATTCTGTAAGAAAAATGAACTTTTTGTTTATTCTCAAAATAACTTTGCCAAGCTGGGTAGAATGAAATCTAATTAAAAGATCGGAGGGTTGATAAATCTGATCTACTTTGGCAGTTTCTAACGCTTTTAACTCTTTCACCAAATAATTTATGTCTAGGGCTGTTAATTCCTTCATAAGCACAACTTATTGATCAGATTATTTAAAAGTTTGTAATAAAGAACTATTTGAGAACAGCTAAACACCTATTCTTAATACACTGACAACCTCCCTGGTTACAATCTAACGTATTAGGCACACATTCTTGAGAACAAAACGTAAAAGCACAATCTGACGGGGCGTTGGTTAGTGTAGTACAGGTTGATGCATGACAACAAGACGCAGGAATGCAATCTTCACTGGTTTCACACTCCTTTGGCGCGCAAGCGGTTAAAGCTAGTACAAATAGTAAAAGTATCAAGTATTTCATAGAAAAAATTATTAACTAGAAAGTATATAAATATTATGAAAATAGTTTAAAGGAGGGGAAACCAATGGAATGCGATATGTGTGGAAGTTCTGAACAATTATTTAAAACCCAAGTAGAGGGAAGTATGCTCACTGTTTGTTCACAATGTGCAAAACATGGAACGGTTATTTCAAGGGTGAAGACAGAGGAAGAAGTTCAAAGAGAAACAAAACGTGTTAATCGCAAGGTTGTAGTTGAGGACGAACCTGTAGAGACCATTGTTACAAATTATAGTTCACTAATCAAAAAAGCAAGAGAGAGTAAAAATATGACGCAGGAAGAGGTTGCTAAAAAAATAAATGAAAAAGAATCTGTATTACACCATGCAGAGAACGCAGAGGGTTCATTAAGCATTGCACTTGCACGTAAGTTAGAGAGATTTTTGGGAATTAAACTCGTTGAATTCGAAAGTTATGAGTACGAACCTGAAAAGCAAGCAGAATCTGGCGCGTTAACTATTGGCGATATGATAAAGAAGTAAGTTGTCAAAGGTAAATAACCAAGAAAGTTACGAAAATCCACAATAAGAAAGAAATTAGTAAGCTTTTATCTTTAACTGAATGGATTATATTTCTACCAATTCTATTACCTGATTCAGTTAACTTATAGAAACGAAAGATTGCGTAAAGAACAATAGGAATTGTGATGATTAACAAGGGAAAATCAGAGAAAAAAGTGAACAATGCATACGTGAAGATTAATAGCGTAGTTGAGGTAGTAAATAAGAATGAAGTAGTGTGATAATCGTAATGTTCTAGTAACTTGTTGTACTTAGAGGCGTGTTCTCCCAGATAGATTAGATTTGATCTTCTCTTTGCTGTAGCAAGGAACAATGCTAGGAAGAAGGGCACAAGAACAAGCCAGGGCGAGATTCGTATGATTTTGTTAGGAAAAATAATGAATGCGCCGGCTAAAGCTCTTAGCACAAAGTTAATTGAAATGAAAATGATGTCCAAGAATAAAATCTGTTTAAGAAAGAGAGAATACAGATTAGTTAAGATGAATAAAGCTAGTACGAATAAGAAAAAATAGAAAGATAATAAATAAGAAAGTAGAAAAGAGGTTATTAGAAGCGTGATTCCAATAAATAGTGCAAATTCCGTCCAAACCCTGCCTGACGCAATAGGCCTAAAACGTTTTTCTGGATGATGAATGTCTTGTTTTCTGTCAATAATATCATTAAAGATATAATTTGCTGATGAGACCGCACATAATGCGATAAATCCCAAGAACACTCTTAAAAGAGGATTTGGAGAGAGAATTTGAGAAATGAAAATCAGGGGGAGAAATATTAACAAATTCTTGTAATAATTGTTCGCTCTTAATAACTTGAACAGATCTGTAAAAGACATTAGAAGAGGAAGATTGTGTGATTTAAAAAGCTACCTCAAACAGATAGGTACATCGCCGTTAGTTCTATGATATGCGACACACTCACAACACTTGCCATGCTTATCACAAGAAGTATCTTTACAAGTACAATCAATGTTTACGTTATGTTCACAAACCATGAATTAAATAAAACTGCCTCTAATTAAAAAGTTTTTCTAAACCTTTAAATATGCTTCCAAAGTAATTATTCCCATGGTTAAACGAATAGCGGTAATTGAAAAAGAAAAATGCAACCCTTCGGGTTGTGGAGACTTCCTTTGCATGAGAGTGTGCCCCATTAACCGAACAGGAGAGGAGTGCATAGTAAAAGGAGATGTCGGAAAACCAGTAATCTACGAAAACATGTGTACAGGATGCGGAATCTGTCCAAACCGATGTCCCTATGATGCAATCTCAATAATTAATTTACCCTCAGAATTAGATAACGAACCAATCCACAAATATGGAGAAAATGGATTCCACTTATTTAACCTACCCATCCCAATATTTGGAAAAGTTGTAGGAATACTAGGAAAGAACGGAATTGGAAAATCAACTGCACTAAAAATCTTGGCAGGAATGCTAAAACCAAACTTTGGAAAAGAAGAAGCAGGATGGGATGAACTAATTGCGTACTTTAAAGGAACAGAAGCACAATTATATTTTGAAAAAGTAAAAAAAGAAGAAATAGTTATCAGTTACAAACCACAACAAGTAGAATTAATACCAAAAACCGCCAAAGGAACAGTTTATGAAACTCTAAGCAAAGTTGATGAACGAGGAGAGATTGATAGGATTATTGAAGAACTCGACCTGATTAATGTAAAAGATCGAACACTAGATCAATTATCTGGCGGAGAGTTACAAAGAGTAGCAATTGGTGCCACAGTCTTAAAAAAAGCTAATTTGTATGTATTTGATGAGCCAACATCCTTCTTAGACATTAAACAACGTATAAAAGTTTCAAAATTTATTCGTTCACTAGCAGATGCGGATACTGCAGTACTTGTTGTTGAACACGACCTAATCATACTAGATTTCATGACAGATCTTATTCACATCATGTATGGAAAAGAACAAGTATACGGAGTGGTCAGTCATCCACTAAGTACAAAAACAGGCATAAATGTTTACTTAGACGGTTATTTAAAAGACGGCAACATTAGATTCAGAGATTCAAAACTAAAATTTGAAAAAAGACTAGCATTCCAGGAAGGAGAAAAAGAAATGTTGACCTCCTGGAGTGGAATTATCAAAAAATTCGGCACGTTTAACCTAAAAGCAACAGCAGGAGAGGTACACAGAAAAGATGTAATAGGTGTGTTGGGGGAAAACGGAATAGGAAAAACTTCATTTGTTAAAATTCTGGCTGAGGAGGAGAAGGCAGACTCGGGAAAGGTAGATATAAAAGTAAAAGTTAGTTACAAACCACAATATATTGATTCATCCTCAAACGTACTAGTTGCAAATTTATTAAAAGAGGCAATGAAATACAAAAACCAAATCATAATTCCTTTAAACGTATCAGGCCTACTTATGCGACAGATAAATCAATTATCTGGAGGGGAATTACAACGGGTTGCTATTGCATTATGTTTATCTCGTGAAGCAGACCTATATCTTTTTGACGAGCCCTCAGCATACTTAGACGTAGAACAAAGACTTTTGATAAGTAAAGTCATTAAAGACTTCATGGAAATGAAAGGAAAAACTGCAATAGTAGTAGATCACGATTTATTATTCATAGATTACTTAAGTGATAAGGTAATGGTATTTGAGGGAGAACCCGCACTACACGGCGAAGTACATGGGCCGTTTGGAATGCAGGAAGGAATGAACAAATTCTTAGAAGACCTAGGAATGAGCTTTAGAAGAGACCCAGAAAGCAAACGTCCTCGAGCAAATAAATTGAATTCTCAATTGGATCAAAAACAAAAGAAAGCAGATAAGCTGTATTATGTTTAATAGAAAATTTTATATACTAGCAAGCCAGCTTTTAAACATGAAAACAATAATTATTCTAGGAATTTTGTTATTAACATTAGTAGTTGGATGCGTGAACTTTTCAGTTGACCCTGAAATCAGAAATGGAAATGCACTAGTTGACGTTAGGGCTGAAGGCGACAAACTAGTAATTGAAAGCGCAGTTGACAATTTACTAATAGTCCAAGACATTAAACTAAGAGCAGATGATGTAGTAATTAGTTCGGCCGAAGTTGAAAGCACAATTGATGCTGAAGGCGTTTTAGAAATCCCAATACAATTCCAAGCAATCTGTGATCTACCCGAAGGCTCTGAAATCATGATTGATATACACTTTGACTTTGATGGTGCAAACTACTTAGTTGCATTTAATGGCGAATTGTTTAAAGACGCTATTTGTGATGAAGAAGAACTTTCACCTCCTTCAATACCGCAAGAATGAAAAAGTTAACCAGTTTTTTAATTGTTTTATTATTTTGTTTTTCTCTAGTTTCAGCTTTTACTTTTGAAAATGGTCAAACAAGTGTTCCAGTTCAACTTCAAAATGGGTGGAATCTTCTTTATGGCGTTCTTGATGTTGAAACACAACTTGCATCAGACATTGCTAACGTTCGCGTAGTTTATGCATTCATACCCGAAACTCAAGAATATGCAAGGGTTTATCCTAACCCTGAAGTTAACACCTTGACGTTAATTGATGATGACAAGCTGGCTAACATGGCAGTATGGGTTTATTTAGAAAATTATGACCAATCATACTCTAACCTGATCATCCCAGAAAATTCATATATTGAATGGAATGCAAGGGAGCTTAGTCCAGGATGGAACTTTGTGGGCATTTCCCCAGAAATTTTAGGAAAAGAAACAAACGAGATCACAGGTAATTGTGACTTACTAAAAATTGCAAGATGGGACACGAACGACCAACAATGGCGCGTTGCAACGTACGCAGAAGTAAGTAACACAAACATCATAAACACCCAGGCAGGATTAGGGACAGGAATTTTATTTAAAGTAAGCTCAGAATGCGTTTTAAGCACACAATAAACTTCTCACAAAATTTATATAGCCTTTTTTCTTTATTTTGTTATGAGTTATATTTCCGTAAATAATGTTGAGAAATCATTAGGAAAGAAAAAAGTTCTCAAAGGAATAAGTTTTGAAATTGGAAGAGGAGACTTTCTAGGAATAATAGGTCCTTCAGGAAGTGGTAAGACCACCTTGCTAAGACTTCTAGTAAAATTCTTTGACCCTGAACGAGGAGAGATTCTTTTAAACAACAAACCCCTGAAAAAAGAACACATAGGGTATGCAACTCAAGAAAACAGTTTCTACTTTGATTTGACCGTTATGGAAAACTTAATGTATTTTGGAAGAATGAATGGTCTTTCAAAAGAAGAAACACTAAAAAAGTCAAATAAATTATTAGAACTCGTTGAATTAACAGGAAATGAAAAATTACTTGCAGCAAAACTAAGTGGAGGAATGAAACGAAGATTGGATCTCGCAATATCGCTTCTGGCAGATCCAAGGATTTTAGTCTTAGATGAAATCACAACTGGCTTAGACCCAGGATTAAAAAAGCATATTTTAGACATAATTAAAACAATAAATAAAAAAGGGGTTACCACAATTTATGCAACCCACCTATTAGATGAGGTTGAAGAATACTGTAATAAAGTAATCTTACTCTCAGATGGACACATACTAGATTCCACAACTCCAAAAAAATTAAAATCTGAAATAAAAGACTTTGATATAATAAAAGTCAAATCTGAAACTAAAGAATACGAACCAATTTTAAAATCCCTAGAAAAATACGACCATAGAACCCAATACCATACGGCAGATGAACAATTCTTATACATTTACACCAGCGATAGTGCAAGAGACGTTCAAAACCTAGCACATATTTTTATGACAAAAAAAGAAGAACTAGTCTCTATTGACATTGAAAAACCATCGTTACAAAAAATCTTTGACATCTTGAAAAAAAACAGTATTTGCACTCCAAAAGAATACCAAAAAATGAAAAATGAAGCTAATAGAAATAATTAAGAAAAATGTAATTCGAATGTCTCGAAACAAGACAACAACGCTCTTAATACTATTTGGACCAATAATTTTAGTAATTTTATTATCTCTATCAATTGAAAGCATGGAACTACAAAAAGTTAACATTGGACATATCAACCTAAACAATGAATCAATGATGAATTACTTAATTGACAATATTAAAAGCAAAAACGTTTTTCTTGAAGAGGTTCCAACTGTTGAACAATGTATTGCAGACATGAAAATACAAAAATTCCACTTATGTGCAGAATTTCCTGACCCACCAAAGAAAAAAGTAAATGTTTATGTTGACTTTTCCAAATTAAGTATAGTATTCAAACTCGTACGTTTCTTGGAAAAGAAAACTGAAGAAACAACCGACATAATAAGTTTTGAAATTGTAAACGATCTTCTTAACGAATTAGCAGACACTTCTTCAAGCATAACAAACCAATCGAACTCTCTAACTAGCGTGCTATCACAAACAAACTCGTTACTAACCTCCTTAAACAACTCTCAAAACATTCTCAACTCATTTAAGTTAGGAAAGTCTGACTTTGGAGCAGATATTGACTTAGATGAATTAGACATAGATCCTGAAGACATAAGAAGATATGAAAGAGAGATTAGAAACATAATCTCCTTACTTGAAACCAACCTAGTTAGGGGAGAAGAAGAAATTGCCCTTACCCATTCAAGAATTAATGGTTTTAAACAGTCAAGAGATGAAATTGTTAACAATCTGAATGCTGAAATGGCAGGTGAACACTGCCAACTTAAAAGTTTTAAAAATGCAATAACAATTCAGGGAACAGAAGTTATTGTCGACTCTAATTATGAAGGATATGATCCTACCTGCACCATGCTATTCACACTTTCACAAAATATTTTGTTATTAAGCCAAGACCTTGATGAAATTAGCTCTAACCTTGATGACTTACAAGAAAGAATTCAAACAGTAAAAGAGAATGTTGACGAGTTTAATGATGTCAGTGAAACCACATTTGATAATATTAACTTTAAGGTTAACTCATTACATGACGCAATAGAACAAGCTGAAAAAGTACAAGACAAATCTGAAAAGAAAATTAAAGAAATTCAAACTTTAAGAACTGAAATATTAAACGATTTAGCTAAAGGACAAAAAAGTATAACTCTTGTTTTTAAGGATTTAGAACTATTTCAAAAAAGTGCAGAAAATATTGCTGAAAAGATTAAAAAAGTTAGTAATGCGAATGCATTAGATATTATTAATCCACTGTCAATTGAAGCTGTTGGAATTAATTCAGAACTTTCCACAATTGAATTCTTTTTCCCATCACTGATTGTTATGCTTTCCTTGTTCATCTCTTTGATAATGTCATCAGTTTTAGTAATCAAAGAAAAAGCATCTAACGCATACTTCAGAAATCATATCCTGCCAGTTAATTCGTTTACCACAATATGGAGCTTTATACTCACAACTGCACTCACCTCAACAATAATCCTTACCAGCCTTTTTCTCTTTTCAAATCTTGTTCTAAAACTTAATCTACACTACAACTACTGGATTATCTTGTTAATATTATTAATTTGTAATGCCATATTTTCATTGATTGGATTGCTAATTGGTTACTTAATGAACAATGAAGAATCTGCAATTATTACATCAGTAGTCACGTCACTAATCTTATTCATGTTCTCAGGATTAATCTTTCCTTTAGAAATTATGAAACAATCATTTGCAAAAGTGTTTTCAATCAACCCATACATTGTTTTAGAAGTAATGCTAAAGAAGAGCACACTTTATGAGTTATCATTTAACCAAATATTCTCAGGAAGTCTCATGCTTGTTATTGAATTTGTAATACTATTTGTTCTTGTTTCAATCGTGTATGAATGGAGTAAAAAAAGAATATAATTACTCAATATTTCCATTAAGTTTAATAGTTTCCTTGATTAACGGAATATCAACTTCTGCCTTTCTCAAAGCACGCTCAACAATAGAGTGAAGACTATAACAACAAGGAACCTCCATCATCGCAACAGTAATTGACTTAATATTGTTATTCTTGAATATTTCCGAAAGCTTAGCAACATAAGGATCAGGATCATCCAGTTTAGGACAACCAATAACCAAAGACTTTCCATTTAACAATTTTGAATGAAAATTAGCAGTAGCAAACGGAACACAGTCTGCACAAACTAATAAGTGAGAGTTATCAAAAAATGGTGCACTTGGAGGAAGTAAGCTCAATTGAACTGGCCACTGTTTTAATGCAGAAGAATTATTGGTATCAGTAACATCTTCATCACAATTAACCTCTCTTACCGCAGTGCCAGGGCAGCCACAAGCAAGATCTGGTTTGTCCTCTTCAGGTTTAACATCAATATTTTTTTCTTTTAAAAAATCTAGGGCTTCAGTCAAATATTTAGTTTCGCCATGAGCTCGCAAATGATTCAGGTGAGCAGTAATTGTGTTTTCACCATGTTTAACAATATTCTCCATGACCTTATATTCATTATAAGGTTCTGCTTCTCGTTCTTCAACCTCAATAGCACCTTGAGGACAGTGTCCCATACAAGCACCAAGCCCGTCACAGAACAGATCAGAAACTAACCTAACCTTGTTATCAATAATTTGTAATGCGCCCTCAGGACAGTTAGGAATGCATAATCCACACCCATTACACTTATCCTCATCAATCTTAATAATATTTCTTTTTACCATTATATGCAGGGTTTGAAGAGTGGTTAATAAACTGATGTTGAACAGTTAAATAAAAAATTGAAATGAAAAAAAGAAAAAAATCATTCAGTTAATGCCTCATCGATTGCTTGTTTAAACACACTAAATGGTTGAGCTCCAGAAAGTAATTTTCCATTTATTATAAATGCTGGCGTTCCTTTTACTCCTGCATTCTGTCCATCAACCATATCTTTCTTCACCTCGCTTTCCATTTTCCCCGAATCAAGACATTCATTAAATTCTGCATCGTTTAAGTCAAGATCTTTTGCAAACTTTTTGAAAGAACGTACACCACCTTCCACTCCATTCTCAAATAGAGAATCGTGCATCTCCCAAAATTTTCCTTGTTCGCCTGCACATTCTGCAGCTTCTGCTGCTTTTTGTGCATTCTCATGAAAGCTCAATGGAAAATCTCGATAAACCATATTTACTTTCCCTGTGTCAATATACTCTTTTTCTATAAGTCCCAATGTTTGTTGATAAAATCTTTCACAAAACGGGCATTCAAAATCACTCCATTCCACAATTGTAACTGGAGCATTAGGATCACCTTTTACTGTATCATCATCGATCAAATCTTGTAGATTGATTTGTTCAATAGGGGGTTTTGGTACTGCCTCTTGTTGTGTTTCATCTGCCAATAAATAAGTTTTAAACCCTCCAGTAAAAACTGATATCAAAAGCAGAATAAATAATATAATTGATGTAGTCATCCATAATCTTTTTGTTTTCATTTTTGCCTCCGTAATTATAAAGGGAGATAAAATTATCTCCCACAGCCACAAGTTGGCACTCCACAACTTCCTCCACAATCCCCATTGCATGCACCATTGTAACACGCAGGATTCGAAGAATCTGTTTCTTCCAACTCAGGGGTGTTTTCTGTTAAATTAGCTGTTACAAAAACAGCACCTATAACAATTGCAGTCAACACCAATATTGCAATTATCCCTTTTTTCATTAATTCACCTCCTTTATTTTAAATCATAAAATTATAGAAGTAAATATATTTTAGGGCTGAAACTGAGGTGGCTATAACCTCTGAGAACGCGAAATTTGACAGATAGACCGTTTACAAGTTGATTTTTAAGAAAACTTTTTTAGTCTTACCGTGATCCACTCTTTTGATCAAATCCTTCTTTTCTAAACCGTCAAGAACAATACTAAGCTTAGACTTATGAAGATCCGTTCTTAATCTAAGAGTTTGTTGAGTAATTCCATCCTGATTTTTAACTGCAACTATAACCCTTTTTTCTTCTTTAGTAAGTCCTCTTAAAAGAATAGAAAACTTTTCTTCCTCAATCTTCAGGTGCTTTTGTTCATGTAACGCAGTTACGATCTCTTTCTGACCTTTCTCAAACAAAATTAAAAAAAGCCCCAGGGCAATAAGAACTGCAGAAAGAATAATTCCAGTAAAATATGCAGTTAGATCACGATCATCATGTAAACAAGTACCATCATCCAAAAAACAAGTATCCTGCTCAGCAACAATCTTACTGATTAACTGATCATCCCTAGATTTATTAATCTGAACACTAGATAAAAGAATTATTCCCAACACTATAAGTAACATTCCAACCTTTTTATTATCCATTCAAATTAGTTCATTGTTATGTTTATTAAAGTTTGGTTTAATCAGTCTAATCAGAGAAGAGTTGTACTGAAACGAAATACTTAAATAGTATATAAGGGCTTACTTATTAAAATGAGAGGAAGAAAACTTCTAACAGCAATGAGTTTATTTGCAGCTTTATTGGGTCCAAATCAAGTGCAAGCGGTAGAAAATATTAAAAAAACTGCAATGGTTGAATTTCAAGGACAGGGAAAAGGAAAAAGATTAGTAGAAGAACTCACAACATTAGAAGCAAAATTAAAAGAGGCTCAAGAAAAACTAAAAGAATTACGAAAAAAAGCTTCCAAAAGGGAGATTAGTGGCGCAGAATATAACCGATTTGCACTTCAGGTAAGTATGATGCGAAATGAAATAAAATTTAAAAAAGCAGAAGTCGAAATTGCAAGCATTGAAAAAGAAATAACAGCATTAGAAAAAACCTATGACGACCTAGAAGACTTACGAGACGAAATAGAAGATGGAAAAACATCTCAAGCAGGAAAAAAACTAGAAAACATAGACTGGGATGCTCTTACAAAAGATATTGCATCTTTAACAGCCAAATTAGACGTCGTATATAAACTTCTTAGAGAAACCCGTAATGAACTTAGGGAAAAAAGATCTGAACTTCGTCAAAAGAAAAGAAGTCTGGAAAGAGAAAAAGCGGCTTTAGAAAAGAAAATGAAAAGTTTTAGATAGCTTAGTTAACCCTTCTAACAAAAGTAAGAAATGCAGTATGACCAATAGCTTCAGAAATAGGTCTTACTGCTCGACCATTTACTTTCCACTGACGTTCAACTAACTCTATTGTTTTTATTACTTGAAGACTAACTTGTTTAGTTGCCTCTTCAACAAAATTCATAACTTGAGGTATAGATGGAGTGTAAGCAACAATAAAGCCACCAACCTTAACTGCTTTCAGTGCAGTTTTAACTGCAGCTTCAGTATTAGGAATGTCAAGAATAACCGCATCAACATCGACCTCATCTATTTTCTTTGTTAAATCTTTAAGTTTGAATGTTATGTTTTTTAGTTTAAGTTCAGAGGCGTTGTTTTTTGCAAGTTCTATGTTTTCTTTTTCGATATCATAGGAATAGACTTGTTTAATAAACGAGGCTAAACGACAAGCTAAAGCGCCAGAACCACTACCTCCCTCAACAACTGTTGAAGATTTAGTTAAACCCGTTTCAGTTAGTATTATGCCAACATCTTTAGGAGTGATAATTTGAGCTCCCCTTCTTAACTGCTTAAACTCATCATAAAAAGTTGAATCAAAACAAAAAAAGTCTTTTCCCTTATTAGTTTTAACCTTGCCTGTTTTTAACAACTTGATATAACCTTCATTACAACTAAAGTCAGAATTTTTCACATAATATTGACTTGGTTTTCTAATAGTCCTTTCCTTCCCATCAATAACTTGTTTTTTACCTTTTGAAACTAAAACTTTATTCATAATAACAAATTAAAAAAAAGAAGTTTAAAAAGCTTATGAGACAATCACAACAAAATCGAATTTGCCATACTCATCCCATCCACTCACATCCCTATGCACAGATTCAGTAGTATACGATGTAACAGTAAAAGTATAACTTCCACTTTGTACATCCTCACTAGGAACAGCAACAGTTAAAGGTAACATGCTTATCTTCCCTGCTTCAACAGTTACATCAGGAATCACATCATTAACAACCCACTTTTGAATTTCTGCGTCATCCACAATTAATTCATTTGAAAGTCTGCCCATTGCCTTTCTAAATATAACTTGAGTCTTTAAACCTTGGTCTCTATTCAAAGGATTACCAAATCCAAGCGCAAACTGATAACCGTCCCCTTTACTTATTTTCTTATTAGAAGGGAAAACTCTTGTTCTTTCTGCCACCGTCATAGCTTCACGAAGTTTTCTAGCATTATCCTGACCTACTTCATTAAGCTCAGAAGCATCAGTATCAACCTCAACCGTACTCTCAGGCACCACATCTTGAACTTCAGAAGCAGAATCTTGAACGGCATCAGTCATAACCGCGGAATCTTGAGAACAACCCACAAGAAGCATTAACGCAACAATTGTTAAAATAATTATTAATTTCATTTTATCACCCCTGCTTAAATCCCCACTTAAGTTTAAAAATATTTCTAAAATATAAAATATAAAGAGCACCCCCTGGGACTCGAACCCAGGATCAGTGGGTTGCAGCCACTTGCCTTAGCCGCTTGGCCAGGGGTGCGTTTCTACAATTAAATCCGATATATTTATAAAAGTTTTGTGCCTTCTTTATAAGCATGGGCCTGTGGCCTAGTCTGGATAAGGCGACAGAGGACTTTGTCTTCCGCTAGAGCCTTCTAAGCTGTAAACCCAGGGTTCAAATCCCTGCAGGCCCGCCATTATTTTTATAGAATGAGCTCGGATTAAGAATACCTATCAAAATATATTCTCGCTGTTTGATTGTTGTATAAGGAGGACAAAAACCAAATTTCTTCCAAATCTTATGTTTTGTGATATGTTTATGATTACTAAATCCAATTTGGTTTATCCATTTACTTAAATTTTTATGTCCCCTAATGTAAATTGCATATTTCGTAAACCATTTATCAAACCTTTTATCAAAAGATGTTTCTATGTTAGAAGTAAAATAAATGTTTAAATCAGTAAGTAAAATTCTTAAACCTTCCACTAATACTTCTGATTTAAATATCAATTTTATTACTGGATAAGAATGATTGGTTTTCTTTCGTTCTTTAAATGTCAAGGTACCATCTGTATCAAAAACTCCACGCAAAAAAGCAGCTTTTGCGTTCTGCGAAGCACAGAATATTAATGGGGGAATTGCACAGCTATTACTTTTGTTACGCATTGGAAACTCCATACTTTTAAAAAATAACGCTATTGCTTTTGAACCTATCGTGGAATACAATGCATTCTTCTTTACTTGAACATTAATTTTCAACTGTACATTAAAAACATCTTTAAACAATGCATTGACATAGTGGTGATGTAAATAATCATCAAGCATATGCCCAGAAATGTGGATTTGATAACGACAAACTTTGTTGTTTCTTGTTTTATCAGCATAAATCCCTATATGTCCGTCACCCATTAAAACCCCAATTAATTCGGCAAGTTTAGAATCAAGTTTGTTTGGAAGAGTAATGTTTCGTAAAACATCTCTTTGACTAAACTCGATTTCATTACTTATTTTCATCATCACACCCACTCAAATCCCAATCTACGTTGAGATTTCTTACACAACGTAAAGAAATCTAACTGGGAAAAAGAGACTCAACCAGCGAAACGCTTCTTAAACTTTTAGCGTAAGCGACCCTGTAAGGGGAAAGGTTTAAGTTGAGAGTTGCGCGCGAGGCTCTTTTTAGAATTAGGTTTTGTTTATAAGCCTGGTGTCAGGACCTGTCCAGTGGCCAGTGGCTTAAGTATGAAAACTTTCCGGAATGTCCAGTGGGTTTTTCAGAACTAAGGCAACCACTTTTTACTATCTTTAAGCTTCTCAGGAAGATAAGTATCAATAACATAATTCAGATCATGAGCAGCAAAAGCCTGCTGTTCCGCCCTAACCTTCATAGCTACCATTTGTTTAAGCGCCTTCTGCCATTCCTTATGAGCATGAACAAAAGGATCGTTCTTAACACCATCCTTAACACGCTTAATATCCACATCTTTCAAAGGATGCGTCGGAAGCTTGTAATCAACAATATCTTGTGGTGTAACCCCAATAAATTTAGCTTGCGGAACACAAAAATACTTGTTAATATGAGCTGCATTACCTGAACCAACCTTTAGAGTTCTGTAAATGTTCAAAAATCCATAAGGATCACCATCAGTAAAAACGTAAACAGGAAGATTTAATTCATCACTCATTCTTCGAATAAACCTTCGACAAGCACGAGTTGGAACGCCACCCATAGAAATTAGAATTGCGTTAGACTTTCTCCAATAATTATGTTTAACTAACCGTTGAAACATACCTGCAGTTTCAATAGCAAGAATAAATTTAGCATTAGTTTCAAACTTTAAATGCTCAACAGAAGAAGGAATAGAATAAGCTCCAGTACCCATCTTTGTACAATCAATCTTAATCTCTTTACCAGTATCAGGGTCTTTATCAACAACAATTAATTGACCCGCAACATCACCCCCTTTTTCTTCAGGAATAAACCCAATCTGTTCACGATTAACCTCTAACATTGCCTCAACATCATCCATCACACTATCAGATTCAGGTTGTTCTTTAAAACGAGCATCACCCCAATTTTTAGAAACGTAATACGCCTCCCTCTTGGTTGCAATATCATCTTTTTCTATTAACTCTTTAGAAAGATTCATCATCCTAAGAGTTTGGGCAAAAGTTTTAATCGTAGCAGCAGTAAGAGTTCTTAATTTCATCTTACCTGTCAATTCAAAAAAACCATTTTTGGTATCATATTTAACATTTGATAAAGATCTAATTGGAGAGGAAAGTTCGGGTTGTTTCTTTTTCAGGATAGAATTGTAAATTTCAACTCCTACCTCTTTTATTTTATCAGTTACTTTCATTTTCTTCTCCTTCTGGTTTTTCTTCTTTATCTTCTTTACCTATATTCGCAAAATTTTCATCATAATCAGGGTTGTCAACAACACCCACCGTTGCAACCTTGCCTCTTTGCTCTTCTAAAATCTCTTTTAACAAAGTTTGAATGTTTTCAGAAGCTTCTGGCTTAAGTTCAAGAAGATCTTTTAGTGCATCCCCAACATGAGGAATGTACTTTTCAATATAACTACGTTTTTTAAGTTCTGCACCAACACGCTTCTTCTTATTAACATAACTTCCTAACTTTCTACCACATTCTTGAATTGCAAGACGGATCTCTTTCATAATTTCAGAATAATGTGCAATAGCTTCCTTACTTTCAGAAGTAAACGGAACCCAGACAGAAGCAATATGAACAACAACAGTAAGAGGTCCAACAGGAAGGTTTCTACCAGATTGTTGTAAACCATACGGTCGCCAATTAGTAACTGCGGTTGATTTAGCAACCGCACCAGCTCCCTGTTGATATAACAAAGGAACACGATTAGCATACCGCAATAATTTAACTTGTTTATCACAGGGCTGTTCACCACCATATGCTATACCTACCTCAATAACAAAAGGATTTCCTCGATAAACTGCAGGAGGTCTAGTGATAGTAGTATAAAATTCTGCATTAATTTCTTTTCTTAATCCCTTCTCAAGATTAACCTCCCCAATTGGAGAAATACAATCAGAAGGTGGAGCGATAATTTTAGTTTTCTTAATCCCCTTCATCAAAGATTCTGCCATTTCCCGTGAAACAGCAGCAGGTTTAGTATTTGGTAATAACGCTGCGTGTTGACAGATCTCTTTAGCAGTCCCCGCACCAACACGAGAGAACTCACTTGTTAAAAAAGATTGTAAAGTTCTAGATTCAGTATACTTAAGCATCCTAATGAAAACCCCCAGCTCAACACCATACGGATGAGGTTTGATCTCTTTAGCAGGAACTGGAACAACTTCAGTAGCCCTTGGAAAAATAATTTGTTCAGCTTTAGGATTAGTATAAATTAACGTAACATGAGGATTAACAATTGCAGTTTGTTTAAGATATTCGTCAACAGATTGATTACCTTTTATGTACGTACCTTCCAAATCAATCTCAATTCGTGTACCCGAATCCTTATTCCACTCCTTAACTTCATCCCTAACTATTTCTGGTTTGTTAGTTTCAGTATCAATATGAAGTTCGTATAAGTGAGCCTGAGTTTTTGGACCAGTTTTAGAAACAATTTTTGCAGGTTTTCCCGTAGTAAGTTGTGCATACATAACAGATGCCGAAATACCAATTCCTTGCTGACCCCTACTTTGAGAAAGCTTATGAAATTTAGAACCATATAATAATTTAGCAAAAATTTTAGGAATTTGAGCTTTAACAATCCCTGGCCCATTATCTTCAATAATAATTCTATACTTATTTTCAGAAAGTTCAATCATCTCAACAATTATTTCAGGAAGAATTTCAGCTTCCTCACAAGCATCTAAACTATTATCAACTGCCTCTTTAACCGTCGTCAAAAGTGCTTTTCTTGGATTATCAAACCCCAATAAGTGACGATTCTTTTCAAAAAATGCAGCTACAGAAATCTCTCTTTGCTTCAGAGCCATCTCTTCAGCCTTTGATTGTTTTGGTGGTTTTTGTGCTTCTCCGTTCAATGTTGTTTGGGTCACAAATCCTAGAATTCGTAAATCATTTATAAACCTTTGTGTTGGGACTCAAAATCCTGTTGTTTAAGTTTTCTTCGTTGAGTCTCTAAATACTTGAAAACATGCGAGTGCGCAGAACCATCAACAAGAAGAGCAACCGCCTTTTTAGCGATCTGAACCATTGTAATTTCACCAATAAGTGCAACAGTTTTACCATAAACAGAAATGTAAGTTTCAGTTAAAGTTTCAATAGTTCGCCTAGACTTACCATCCGCACCAATAATTCTACCCTTTAATCTTTCTAAATCATTTTGGTTTCTAGCAATAAGTTTAAGATCAATTAATTCAAAACAATAATCTTGCTTAAGTAAAAGCATAGCAAGTTCAGGATTAAACCCTCTAGCAATTGCCTTGATAATGCTTTGAGCATCCATTAACTTAAGAGCATCTTCACCAGAAACAGTAACAAGTCCTTCACTAGAGTCTACATCAATAATTGTTTCAGTAGCCTTCTGTAAATTCTTTTTAACAATTCCTTTAACACCTATTAAAACTGCTACTCTTTCCTTAGGAATTTTAATATCGTATGAAGCTTGCATTCTTAGAGGAGATCCTCAACTGTTTTTAACTCTTTTTCTTTTAAACCTATTTTTTTAAAGAAATTATTCACATTTTTTAAATCACGCTCAAGGTACTCTCTTGCTCTTAACGAATCTTTTGTAGTTGATTGAGAAAAATCAATAAAAACAGGCAAATCGTTATGATTTAAAATATTAAACTGAGAAAGATCCGCATGCACTAAATTAGCACTAAGAAGCTTTTTCATCTGCGAAATTATGTTCAAATAAAACTTTTTAACATTTTTAGGCAAATCATCCTTCACTTTTGACGCAGGAGCGCCAACAAGATCCATAATAATCACATTATTTCGAATAGCTAAAGGTGTGGGAACTCTAACCCCTTTTTGCCTAGCTTTCATCAAATTTCTAAATTCTCGTTGAACCCACATAAAAATGATGTCCCTTTTCTTCCTTTTAACACCCTTAAATCGCGAATCAAGCTTAATATAATCATACATTTTGTTAAAATCACAATTCTCAAGACGATAAATCTTAATTGCAACATGTCCATTATTGCCCTTTCCAATAAAAACGTTGGATTCTTTACCCAAAAACAACGGCGAAAGCTCTTCTAGCTCAAAAAAACCCTTCGAATCAAGAAACTGCAATGTTTTGATGGTAAAACTATCAAAAACTCCCTCTCTGACCTTAAATTTGTCTTTTGATACCACCATCCAATAACATATAATGCAAAGATTTATAAATGTATTTCCATTCCTTAAAACCTACTTGAGGCCCGCCGCGAGAGTACTCAATGGAGCTCAAGGCAAAGCCGAAGCGATGAGCTTGGGAGTTAGTGTCGCGGGTCACATTTATGCTTAAAAACAAGGGTAAAACAGTTCAAGAACAAGCTTAATCACGATCACTTTAAATGCCAAAAACAACCAAATATAGGTAATTAATTAATCAAAAAAAGCTTGTTCTACAACAAATTAAACAAAAAATACCCAAATAAAGGAGAGAACTCTCCGGGAGGAAAAAATGGGAAAAATTAGCCAAGTGGCAGCAAAATACATAATTCATGCTTCAATAAACATTGAAGGAGTAGTAGACAAACCAGACATAATCGGAGCAGTCTTTGGACAAACCGAGGGATTATTAGGTTCTGACCTAGAATTAAGAGAATTACAAAGAAATGGACGAATTGGAAGAATAGAAGTAACTTCAGAAGTACACTCAGGAAAAACATCTGGAACAATCTTAATCCCTTCTTCATTAGATAAAGCAGAAACTTGCATAATTGGTGCAGCTTTGGAAATAATCCAAAGAATAGGCCCATGTAATGCAACCGTTAAAGTTCTAAAAATCGAAGATGTACGAATAAGTAAAAGAAACCAAGTCGTAGGTCGAGCAAAAGAACTACTTAAACACTTAATGGACAATGTAATGCCCGATTCACAAGAAATTGCTGAAGAAGTATCGCAATCTGTAAGAGTAATGGAAATAACCGAATACGGTAAAGACCGATTACCTGCAGGACCGGGTGTTGAAGAGAGTGAAGACATAATTATAGTAGAGGGTAGAGCAGACGTATTAAGTTTATTGAAAAGCGGATTCAAAAACGCAATAGCAATGAACGGAACATCTGTACCACCAACACTAGTCGAATTAGCAAAACAAAAAGCAGTAACCGTATTTGTTGATGGAGACCGAGGCGGAGACCTAATTATTAGAGAGTTAAGCAGTGTTGCAGAAATAGACTTTGTAACAAAAGCTCCAGACGGTAAAGAGGTTGAAGAACTAACAAAAAAAGAGATAAACAAAGCTCTTAGATCAAGAATTGCATTTGAACAACTGAAAATGGATCTAAAACCTTCTGAAACCTCAAAAAAGCCAACATTTGGCACTCGACCAAGACCAACAAGTAGACCTGCCCCAAGAAGTACAAGTCAAAGACCTGCTAGACCTGCAAGTCCAAGACCTGCACGAAGAGAATTCACTCCAAGAACAAGTGTTAAGAAGGCAACATTAAATGCTGAAGAGAAAAAAACCTTCAAAGACATGGCTGAAGAACTTATTGGTACGCGAGGAGCAGCAATACTTGATGAGAAGCTAAACATATTGGGTAAAGTTCCACTAAGTGAACTAGAACCAACAATTAAAAGTTTAAACACAGGAATGTATGCAGTAGTATTTGATGGAGAAGTAAATTCTGCATTAGTTAATACCGCAGAAAAGTCTGGAATAAAGCACATAATTGGAATGGACTCAAAAGTTAAGACTTCAGAAAAAACCAACATAATCACAGTAAGTGAATTATGAATTCCACTTTAGTGGTGCCAGAAACTTGTTTCTGAGCATTTTTCTTTTTTTAAATTAATCGCACTTCTCAACAAGAGTAACTATTTCTTCTTTAGAAAGCTGGCCAACAACTGCTTCTTTTCCACAAATAAATTGAGGAATTTGTTCTTTCATAATCGCGCCAAAACAAGTTTTAACAAGATCATTATCAGAAACCATTACTTTAGTTATAGAACGACCCTCAGCAATTAACTCGTTTACTACAGCATCTGCTTCTTCACAATTATCACACCAATCAGCAGAATAAAAGATTACGCCTTCTACATCACAAGTAGTAATAAATTGTATGTCTGCTTTTTCTCTCAAGGTTGCCAAATATATTCCAACAAACTGAGAAGTCTTAGCATTAAGAATTTCTGCCTCAATTTGAGGACTTACTTCAGCCAGCTCAACAGTGTTAGCAGGAGTAACTTCACTTACCTTAATAATGTGAAATCCAAAATCAGTCTCAACAATACCAGATACCTCGCCTGCATTAAGATCTAAAGCAGCTGCTTTAAACTCAGGAACAAAATTTGTAGTTTCGTCAACAGAGCCCAAACTCCCACCAGTTGGTGCGGAAGGTCCCGTAGAATATTCTTTTGCTAAGGATGCAAAATCTTCGGTTTTAGTCTTTTCTAAAACTTCATTTACCAGTTCTGTAGCTTGCTCATTAGTATAATTTGCCTCACAACCTTGTGCACCGACATAACAAATCAAAATATGACTAACCTTTCGAGACTCCAGGGTCTTGAACAAGTTTTTATTTTGTGCATAATAAAATTCTACTTCTTCCTCAGAAACAGAAACGTTAGCAACACCACTTAATAACTTTCTTAAAACTAAATTTACTTCAATTTGATTCAATGCTGTTTCTAAATCCAGACCATTGTTAACCAAGTATTCTTCAAATTGTTCTTTACTCATCATACTTTGTTGAAGAATTGTGTTCAATTCAGACGTTAGTTCTTCTTCATTCACTTCAATTCCTTGAGTGATAGCTTCTTGAACCAATAAAATTTCATCAATAGTCTGATTTAAAACTAATGATCTGTCAACAACGTCTTTATATTCAGCAGGCAATTGTTCAAATCGCGCATCAATCTCAGCAGCATAAACAGGCTGACCATTAACAAAAGCCAAAACATCAAGTTCTTCTGAAGGAGATGCATTAGCCCAAACCAAAAATGCAATTAGAAGCAATACAATCACAACTCCAGTAACAATCCAACCCTTCTTTGAAGATTTAGGTTCTTCAAAATCATCTTCATAAATGACTTCAGTATTTTCTTCGGTGTTCTTTTCTTCTACTTTGACTTTATCTTCAGGATTGTGTGTATTCATAAAACAACCAAATCAAGTTATCATTAATAAAACTTATGAAACTCAAGTACAATAATAGAAAGATATTTATACTCACTTCTTCAAATTTAATGATGGTTCATGACATCATTTTAGGAAGAAACAAACATGACATAGAACGATTTGGAGAAAAAGGAATAATTCTATTAGCAAAACAATATGTAACCATGGGAAGAAACACCTCATTATCCAACAAAATTTACATGGACGTAGCAAAAGCACACGTAGTCTTTGTTTGTGGAAAAAGAGGATCAGGAAAATCTTACACAATGGGTGCAATTGCTGAAGGAGCAGCAAACATGGACCCAGAAGTATCACAAAATCTAAGTTTTATCATATTAGACACGATGGGAATTTACTGGACCATGAAGTATGCAAATTCAAAAGATAAAGAATTATTAAATGATTGGGGACTAAACGGAAACGGACTAGATATCAAAATCTTTACTCCCTCAGGCTTCTTTGACGACTATAAGAAAAAAGGAATTCCCACAGATGAACCGTTTTCTATCCGACCTGCAGAACTACTACCTCAAGATTGGTTCTTAACATTTAATTTAGACATGAATGAACCCCTAGCAGTATTTATTGAAAATACCTTAAATGAATTAAAATCAACTGCAGTTAATTACGGAATAAAAGAAATAATTGACCAGATAAAAAAATCAGACGCTAAAACTAGTCTAAAAACTGCAGCAACAAACCGGTTTGAAAATGCTTCATCCTGGGGAGTATTCTCAAAAACAGGAACCTCACTAGAAAGTCTTTCCGTCGGTGGACAAGTCACAGTACTTGACGTTAGTGCATATGCAACCTCACCAAATGGATGGGCAATAAAATCACTAGTAATTGGGTTAGTGGCACAGAAATTATTCAATGAACGAATGGTAATGAGAAAAAATGAAGAATTTGAAGCTATACAACAAATGACCACATTTGGAGTAAATAAGAAAGGCAACAAAATGGAAAAGCCATTAGTATGGTTAGTAATTGATGAAGCTCACGAATTCCTGCCATTACATGGTGAAACCGCAGCAACAACAGCATTAATTACAATCTTAAGAGAGGGAAGACAGCCAGGAATTTCACTCGTACTAGCAACACAACAACCCGGAAAAATCCACACGGATGTAATGACCCAATCAGACATAATAATAGCGCACAGAATAACTGCTCGACTAGACATAGACGCTCTTAAAATGTTAAGTGCGTCATATATGACCAAAGGAATAGACGATCACTTACGGATTTTACCTCGTGTTCCAGGAGCAGCGCTGATAATAGACGACAAAAATGAGAGAATATTTTCTACAAGAATAAGACCGCGATCAACCTGGCACGGCGGAGAGGCACCAACCGCAATCAAACAAGAAAAGAAACTATTCTAAGAAATAAAAGTTTATTAAGTTCTTAAATTTATAACTAATATAATGGCGTTCAGTAAAAGTTTTGCTAAAAAAGTAGAAGGAAGTACATATCCTAAATGGGTGGAAGTATACCTAACTTATGAAGAAGAAATTACGGTTGAAGAAGAAGCACGAAAAGCAAACATTAAATTAATGAAAGAGTGCATAAAAGATGCAAAACTAATTCTTGGAGACGTGGGAATGAAAGATGACGAGACTATTTCTGTTGCTAAATCATTATTTGAAAAACGTGCTTCCCACGAAATATATTGGAAAGAGAGCAAAGCAAAAGAAAAGTTTGATTCTACTAATTCGCTGAACGCTCAGCAGCAGCCCTAATCGTAGCTAAAGATGCAATAACCAAGATAGCAAAGAAAATAATCATGGTTGTACCCCAAGTTGGTGAAAGCTTTCCTGCGTTCGTAAATAACACTGCCCAAACAAAACCTAAAAAAGAAATTGCTACAAACGAATCAGATAAAGGGTAAAGCTTCATATAGCTTCTAATTATTGTTTTAGTTTATATATTTTACTTTTTTAAAAAGATTTATTAATTTTAAATTCAAGTTTTAATCATGCAACTGTTATTAGCATTAACTCCAATCATTCTCATATTTCTCTTTATGGTAGTGTTCAAATGGTCGGCTTTACGCACTATGCCCCTGACATTCATTGTAACGCTAATAGTTGGAATGGCATTCTGGGGAATGAGTACTGGACTAATCATTGCAGCCTCATTAAAAGGACTGTTAGTTGCGTTTGAGATCATCTTAATTGTGTTTGGAGCAATATTATTACTTAAATCGATGCAAAAAACGGGGGCAATTAAAGCCATCGACAATTTTGTTCGCAGCATAACATGTGATCGACGTATACAGGCAATATTTATTGCGTGGTTATTTGGAAGTTTTATTGAGGGCGCCACAGGATTTGGAGTACCTGCAGCATTAGCAGCTCCCTTGTTGGTAGCGCTGGGCTTTCCTGCACTAACTGCAGTAGTAGTTTCACTAATAGCTAATTCTACCGCAGTAACCTTTGGAGCGGTTGGAACTGCACTGTTAATCGGAATGAAAAGCGCGGGAGTGCCAATAGGACTAATCGCAGCAAAAGCAGCACTATTTCATCTGATCATTGGCTCATTTATTCCATTACTAATTGTGTTTATGATCGTAATGATCTTTGGGGATAAGAACTGGAAAAGCTTTCGAGAAATGATTCCATTCTCACTCTTTGCAGGAGTGTGTTTCACAGTACCTTACTTCTTAACAGCAATATATTTTGGACCTGAATTTCCTTCATTAATTGGGGGAATAATAGGGATGATTATAGTGGGATGGACTACCAAGAAAAAGTTCTTAGTACCAAATAAATGTTACAGATTTAACCACGACAAAAAAGTTAAGGTTGAAAAAGTTAAGAAGGTTTGGAAGGCTGCAATGCCCTATGTTATCGCAGCAGTAATTTTAGTGATTACTCGAGTACGTAGTTGGGGAGTTTATGATTTATTCGGAAAAATAAGATGGGAAGGAATGTTAAATGGAGTAAACTTTTCATTTGCACCACTACTAAATCCTGGAATAATCCCATTCATACTAATTGGTGCCTTTATTTTGATTAAAATAAAAAATAAAGAAAAGATAGTAAAAGAAACCACCAAAAATGTACTAAAACCATTTATTGCATTGATATTCACAATAGCAGTAGTTCAGATATTTATGTTTTCAGGAGGGATTGAAAAATCAATGCCAGTAGTAATTGGAGAGGGATTAGCCGTGAGTGGAAGTTCTTACACAATGGTTGCGCCCTTTGTTGGAGCCATAGGAAGCTTTATGACCGGAAGTTCAACAGTTTCTAACCTGTTATTTGGAGTATTTCAAAAAGAGACCGCAACTGCTCTAGGAATGAGTGTAGTGCTAATATTATCTTTACAAGCAATAGGAAGTGCAGTAGGAAATATGATTGCAGTACACAATGTAATCGCTGCATCAGCAACAGTTGGGCTACATCACCAAGAAGGGAAGATAATTAGATATAATTTAATACCCGTACTGGGATATTGTTTATTAGCAGGATTGTTAGCACTAATTATATTTTAAGAACAAACTGATCAACCTTTTTCTTAGCCTTTTCACGCTCAGCTTGATGATGTTTTAAGAAATCATTAATCTTATCAATTAAAATCTTTTTTAACTCTCCAGAAAGAAGCTTACCTGTACGGTAATCAGATTTTATTTTAGATAATTTTTTATCATCAGGTTCAAATAAAAATCTTAAATATTGAAATGAGATGTCAATATCTGGATTTCCACCTCTCTTTCGATGTTCCTCTAACGTGTCCTGTCCACCAGAAAATGCGTATTTGTTAATCTTCTTTTTTACTTGTTCAGGCGTGTCTGTTAGTGCAATAAAAGCATCTCCAGAAGAGGACATCTTACCCTCCACCCCAGTTAAAGGTGGGAGAAAAGAACACTGTATTGAAGCTGGTTTAAAGAATCCCAACTTAGGAAGAATATCTCTTGTTAATCTAAAGTGAGGATCTTGATCAATAGCATGAGGAATTAAACACGCCATTTTCTTTTTCTTAAGTATTGAAGGAAGAAATGCTGGAACTGCCTGCATTGCAGTATAAAAAAACATACCCACATTATCACTATCGCCCAAACCAAAACAAGACTTGATTGAAGAAGCTGTTAATTTCTTTGCTACCTTAATCGCCTCAGGATACATTATACTAGCATGTTTGGTGTCAATTAAGAAATGAGTTTTTTTAGGATTAAAACCAAGCGCAATAACATCCAACATATTATCCTTCATCAATTCTTGAATTTCCTCAAAAGACTTGTCCTTAAATAAAAACTTTTCATCATCAGTAAACTGAAACCACAAATCTACATCCAGTACGTCCTGCAACCATTTAGTAAATTTCCAAACCATTGCGTGACCCAGATGAATTGAACCAGAAGGTCCACAACCAGTATATAAAAATAAATTATCTTTTTCATGCTCTTTTAGAGCAAACTCCAAATCACGATGAGCAAAAAATATTTTTCTATCCAACATGAAGTTGTTTTTTCCTGCAATTTTATTGATTTTATCAATAAGAGAGGTAGTTATCTTTTGAACCCCGAACTCTCTAATTAATTTATCATAATCAATCTTACCTTCAACATCCCAAGGAGTAACTTTAGTCATAGTTGTTAGAGTAATTAGAATGTATTTAAATGTTTTTATAGAATCCCTTTAAGTCCATTCTTTCGCCAATGGGAAACGAAGTATGTCTCCTTTCAGTCGAGCATACAAAAAAATTAAAGAATCCCTTTAAGTTGAGAATCTGTCCAACCACGCTTCTTTAATTCACTTTTACACTCAGTCTTAGATAATCCTTTTTGAAAACGACAATAATCAACATACTTTTTCAATCGATCATTTACTGAACGTTTAATCGCACCAACAGACTTAGGAGTTACATTTGCAAGAGCATGCACTTTATGTAACGCAGTAACATTCAATACAAACAAGAAAGCAATAAGGCCAAGAAAAACCCCATAAATAAGCGTTGACGGACTAGAAAACGAAAATGATTCAGGCCCTTCAACAGTTAAGCTATCCACTTCCTGACTCAATAAAGAAATTCTGTTATCTAAAGCGACATAATCATTAGCTAACCTTTTCTCAATCGCAGAAAGTTTAGCTTCTAATTCAGAATTAGTTAACGCCTGATCAACAGCAGCATAAGTAAGAGTAACACACACTAACAATGCCAAGATTAACAATAACTTTTTCATAATATTAAATTGTACTAAAGAGTATTTAAATGTTTTTATGAACTAACCAAAGGATGTTCATCAATATTAACCCCAATTGTGTAATCTTCTTCACAAATACCGTCCCCTGCATCATTACAGGTTAGATCAGACCAATAATTACCTGCAATAATTGAACCACCCACAACATTAGTTCCAGACTCAGGAGAGGTAAACCAGAAATTATTTCCTGCATCAAACGCGTTACGTGTGTTATCTGAAAGATAATTATCAAAAATCAAATTAGTTGCAGATTGTATTAAATTTATTCCTTGCCCGTTATTAATTAACCTATTTGAAGAAATCACATTCCCATCACTTTCAAATAAAGAAATTGCATCTCCTGAAACGTCATGAATGTTATTTTTATTAACGATATTTGAATTAGAATTACTTAATATTATTCCTTCATCACAAGAATATATTTCATTATTTTCTAAATTAACATTAAGACCCTCACTAACATAAATTGATTGGAAACCACTTCCAGCATCATGCAATATGTTTCTTCCAACAAAAACTGTTGAAGCTGAAATTAAAATATTATTACGAGAGGTAGAGCTTACCGTGTTATCTACAATGTCAATATTATTGGAATTGTCAATATCAAAACCATATCTAAAATTAGAGAGTTCACAATTCTCAATAGTAACATCAGACTTTGAATCTAATTCAAAGAAATTACCTGAATTCAAACCAACAACAGGATTATTATCACAATCAAACGTTTTGCCATTTATGTTGCTAGGATCAGCTATACAGGTATCAACCCCACTTAAGGATTGAGTTAAACTAATCTCACTACACCAAGAAGTAGGTCTGGACAGCTTAAGTTCACAGGAAGCACAGGAATCACACGAGCAAGTATTATCTAATACTACTAAAACAGAATTTGAAACAGTTGAGTCGACGCCATCACTAGCGCTTATTCTAATATAAGTATCTCCATCCCTGCTTGGTAAAGACCAAGAATAAGGAGAAGAGGCAATATTATCTTCCACAACATTCCAAGTTAATTGATCTAAACTTTCTTCTAAAGTAAAAGTTAAAACATCGTTATTTGTATCGCTATATGTGAAAGGAATTGATAATGTATCATAAAAATCAGTTCCGGAAATGTGGGATACCTCAACTAACGGAGGAGCATTCCCGGAACCAATTAAAACAGAATTCGAAGTAACTAATGTACCCAAGCCAATACCATCACCAGGCCTAACAGTGAAGTGCCAGTTTTCACCATTCGCTGTTTTTGCTGGAGGCACAACATAAGTGTTAGTTCCCAAAACAGATTGTAAGACATTATCTTTATACCATAAAATTTCTGAGTCAGATTCTAGATCAAGATCGTCATCATCAAAATCAAAGAATGCATACAACTCGTCATGATTAGTGGGATTAGCAATAACAGGATTAGTAGTACTAGGTAAGATAACCTTAACTAATTGATTAGATGCGACAGGGACGTCATTAGTATTGATTACATTAATAGTAAAGACTTGTGTAACTGATGAGGCAGCATCTTCTATTAAAAGTGAAACACTATTCGAACCAACATCCTCATTCAGAGGCGTGCCCACAAGAGTTGCAGTATTATCCCCATTATCTGTTAAGGTTAACCAAGAAGGTAGAGTTGTTGATGAAATCGTTAATGCATCCCCTTCCACATCACCTGCAATTAAAGTATATGAATAAATTGTGTCTTCAGTCGCACTAGTTATTGGAGAAGATGTTACTGTTGGGGGAGTGTTTACACCACTTACAGTAAGAGTTACTGTACCAATACTAGAATCAACAGTTCCATCATTAACACTGTATGTAAAAGTTATAATTTCTGAATCGCCCGGAGCAAGATAATTAAACTCGTTGTTGGGATTAAACGTAACTGTACCATCATTATGATTTGTAACCTCGCCCTTAGCAGGTTGTGATACGGAAACAGTTAATGAATCACCGTCAGCATCATAAGTATCTAAACTGATAAGTTCAGATGTGTCTTCGTCCACACTAATGGCGAGATCATTAGCTTGTGGGATAGCATTAACTAAAGATAAAACATTACTAGAAGTAACTACTGAACTTGTTGCAGGACGATCATTTGCATAATATTCACAATGAACTGGTTCTCCCTTAACACACCTAACCTGTTTAGAAGGCACATGAGTTGTATCTGCACAATTAACAGTTAACGTGTTTGAATTAGAAGATAAAAAACCGCCTCTTCCCACACCATCAAAATAAAATTGGAAATAATGAACTATGTTTGGATCATTATCAACATCATTCATTCCCTGACCAGTACATGTAATACTTGACTCTCTGGTTACAGGATTAGAATTTGCACTAATTATGGCACCAGTTACAGTTGGCGGAGTATTAGAAACAATTAAATCTGCAGAATGTTCAGCTAAAGAACTTAATTCAATACCATCCCCTGCTTTGTACTGACAACTCAACTTTTTATCTCTTACACAATCTGGCGCACTGCAAGTAAACGTATTATCTGTTGAGAACGGTTGGGCTGTAACTCCATTAATCAAAAATTGGAACTCTTCATCAACTATTGAATCACCATCGGCATCAGTTGCGGTACCACTACAAACAACTTCCTCACCAACTAATACATTAGCAGGAGAAAGACTTGCCGAAGTCGGAATTGGAGCAGAATTTCTAATCGTTGGAAACGTGCCAGTAAGAAGATTATTAGATGTTTCGTCATCACGAGCAAGAACTGAAACCGACCATTCCTCACCACGAGCAACACTAGTAAAAGATATTGCTTTAATGCCCACACCTGCAAGGAATTCGACACCATTTTTAGTCCAGGTAATTAAACTATTATCTGCATCTCCATCAACATCAGTAAATACGTAATTGACATTTAAATTGTTAGAACTTTTAGGACTTGATGGAGTTAAAGCAAGATTTGAAACAACAGGAAGAGTATTCCAACTAGCATCCCAGGTTACTTCTAAATTATTGCCGTCGTTAGAGTTACCAACACTATCTAAACAGTTAATGTGAACAGTGTAAGACTGCCAGGCAGATGAAGGAACACTGCATTCAGCAACGTTAGCAGTTAAAGGACAGAGTGTTCCGGCAAGTGCATAATCAAACTCCGAAGTATGATATTTACACTGCATATTATTTTCTCCAATAATTTGAATTAGTGTTGTACCATCATTAGATGCATCTTTGAATGGGGAAGGGTTTCCATCAACAAGAACACTTGAAAGATCAATAGGGGTTGAATCTGCATCATAAGTTGAGGAAACAACTACCGAATATTTATCATCAATACCATCATAAAGTCTACAATAAATTAAATGTGCTGCATTATCTGAATGTACTTTGAATTGGTTTTCCACATTATAATATGGAAAAGAGAATGACGGATGTGTTGCAAATAAAGAATTCGATTCTGTTGGTAATGCGTCTTCACTACAATAAAATTTGACAGGTTCTCCATCTGCGTCATTGGTGCCTATTGCAGCAATTGTTAATGTATTACCGCCCTTGATTGGGTTATTACTAAAAGAAATTCCAGTAAAAGTTGGAATAGTTAAAGGAGGAACAACCTCAACGGTTAACACACCATCGTCAGTTCCATCTCCATCATTTGCTGTAAGCGTTATAAAGGTAGTTCCAGTAAAACCAAGAGCCGGACTAACAGAAAGATCAGTACCACTTATGACAACCTCTTGTAAATCAGAAGTATGTGTTTCAGTCCAGGTTATTAAATCCCCATCATTTTCAGAAACTAATGTTGAAAGATCAGCAACAAGTGTTAAAGGATCATCACGCTCAACAGTAACTACTGCATCGGATACTGTTGGGAAGTCAGTGATTCCATTAATTGTGATGATTACATCTTCAGATGAAGATCCACCATCAGGATCATCAATAGTATACGAGAAAGTTTCTGTAGCTGTTTGTAGAACCGGAGTACTCTTTAAATCATCAAAATCACCATTAGGATTGTACCTAATTTCTTGCGTAACATAATCTACAGCAATTTGCCCATCAACAATAGAATCAACATCAACATATATTAAGTTAAGATCTGCTTCAATATCATCAACATCAACATCCCCAATAAGATCTGCCTTGCTTAACAACAAACTACCCTCTTCAGTAACAAGGAACGATCTAGGGAGTGCAAGAGGGGCGTCATTAACTCCAGTTATTGTAATGGTTACTGTTGCACTGTTAGAATCAACAGTGCCATCATTAACAATGTACGTAAACGTTATAATTTCTGAATCGCCCGGAGCAAGATAATTAAATTTATTATTTGGATCAAAGGTGATATTGCCATCCCCCTCATCTGTAACAACACCTTTTGAGGGTTGGACAACAGAAACAACAGTTAGCGTGTCACCATCATCGTCATCATCATTAGAAACAATGTTAAAAGTTTTTGGAGTGTCTTCATCAGTAGTTTCTGCATCAGAATTAGCAACAGGAGCATCATTAGTGTTAGTAACCGTGATCGTAAATGATTGTGTAACTGTTGCGACGGCAGCAGTGTCTTCCGCACTCAAAACAACATCATGGTCTCCAACTTCATCATTAGTTGGAATACCCGAAAGCGTTCCAGTATTATCTCCATTATCAACAAAGGTTAACCAGCCAGGAAGCGTGGTTGCTGAAAGAGGCAAAACATCCCCATCAACATCATCAATCTCAAAAGTATACGTGTAAATTGCATCTTCAGTTGCACTTGTAATCTCAGAAGAGGTAATCGTTGGAGCGTCAGGAATGTTGGTAACGGTAAGCTCAAATACTTCTGTAACATCTACAAAACCATCGTTAACAGTAACTGTAACGTCCTCTACAGCATAAGTATCATTATCAGTAGGTGTTCCAGAAATAAATCCTGCGGAATCAATAGACAGAAAAGGATGAGGACTTGAAAGAGAGTAAGTTAAGGTGGTTCCATCATCAACATCTGAAGCAATAACCTGATAAGAATAAGCAGAATTTTCCGCAGTAGACTGATCAGCTATTGCAGAAACAACAGGGACATCATTTTCGCCAGTAATCGTAACTAAAATAGTGGCAGGGATAGAAACATTTCCATCAGTATCGTTTACAGCGTAACCGAATTCAGTTGTTCCACTAACACCATCTGCTAAATATTCAAAGTTGCCATCAGGATCGTAAATAATTTCAGTTGGAGAAAAGGTTACAGAACCAGTAGTTCCAGTATCATCAATTGAGTCTATCTCTAAATCAGTAGCAAGATCTTCAACATCACTTATGGTAAGATCAGTAATTGGAATTGTAACAGAAGAACTCTCAGGAGTAGAAGTAACATGACCATTAGCGGTAGGAAGATCATTAACAGGATCCACAGTTAAAGCAAATGTTCCCACCGCACCATTACCATTAACATCTGCAACACTTATTCTAATCAGCCCAGTACCTGACGAATCATCCTTGGGAACACAACTAAGATCAACTCCGCTAAATGAACAAGTATCAATAGGTGAATTTCCAACATCAACGATTACTATTGGTCCAAAAGTAAGCTCTCCAGAACCAATAAGACTAGCAAGATTACCAACCAGTAAATCAGGATCGGAAATTTCCGCATTAGAAAGGGTTAAAACAAAGCGATGATCTTCTAAAATCGACTGCGCAGGAATATTAACTACAGGTACACGATCACAAGCATCGCCAACACCTACTGCACCTCCAGTATCTAATTGATCAATGTTGTCAATCAAAGGACAATTATCACAAGCATCACCCAAACCATCAGCATCTGAATTAGTATTTGAAACAGAACTCAATAAAGGACAATGATCCAAAACATCATCAAAACCATCACCATCAATATCACTATCACAAGCATCACCCAAACCAACACCATCAGTATTCTCTTGAGCCTTAGAACAAGAATCAAATAATTGAGTACAATCCACATCAGAATCACATCCAATTAATTCTAAAATACAAGTCCCCTTAACAGGACCATTAGGCGTGTCAGGACAGTTATCAGGCACACTATCCTGCACACCATCATTATCCCGATCATTATCGTCCCCATCAGAAAAATCTACAACATACACATCAGGCAATAAATCCGCAGGCGTACATGCCTCTCGGTGATTATTTACATCTCCCAACCCATCACCATCATTATCCCGATAGAATGTTAATTTTAAACCCTCATCAATAACCCCATTACAATTATTATCATGACCATCACACGTCAATTCAGTAATCAGTTCTGTTGGTTTTTCATCAACATCATCACCACAACAAGATTTTCCTTGGTTAGGACCAGGAGTTAGTATTCCAGTTAAGATATTATTATCATGATCTCCCCAGTTATCAACACTAAATGCATCTTCACAAGCAAACTGGCAAGTATCATTTTCAACACCATTATAATTTGAACCAATAGCGTCACAATCATGATCAATATTATCACACTGCTCAGCATTACCTGGATAAGTTTGGTTACCATCATCATTACCAAGAGCAATTAAAGGCGTAGCAGAAGGCGAACCATCATCCCCATCAGGATCATCATTACAATCAGTATTATCTAAAGAATAACCTACATCAACAAGATGAGTACCATGACAAACATTGTGCACTATTGCTTGTGTTTCGTCACCAAACCCGTCCCCATCAGCATCAGGATAAGCGCTAGTTAATTTCCAAATTAATATATTAGAATCATCACAATCAGTATTATCTGAAACATAACCTGTACCCGCATCACATGCACGAACATGATTTGACGCATTCCCTTTAGTATCTCCATCAGAATCACGATATGCCTGAGTAGTACAATCATCACGACAAGAAGTAACAGCAGGATCACAATCATGTGCATAATTTCCTGTATTTACATCAGTATCACAATCAGTATAACCATCACTGTCAGAATCGAAATCCTCATCAAACTTAGAATCACAATCGTTATTTACCCCATCACAAATTTCAGATGCTGCAGGATTAATGAATTCACCAAGAACCCCTTTTGTTCCTAACGGATCATCCACACAATCATTACCACCGAAATGATTTATTATTGCAGAAGGAGTAGCTGGAGGAAAAGCATAAAAACCATCGCCATCCCTGTCAATTAAACGCACCAGATTATTTATATCTAAAACTTCAGCATAACAATTAATCCAATACGTATGTGCAACAACATTATCTGTTTGTAAAATATTAAATCTAGTCCTATCAAAAAACTTTAACCGATCAAGCTCGTCACACCGACCATAACACTCTAAATCTTCATCGAGAATTAAATTACAACTAGTGCTTAATTCACTCTCAAAAAATGCAGAAGAAGGACCTATATTACTAGAAAAGTAAACTTGGTTCCACCCAACAGCAAGATCATTAGAATCAAGAACTGCGGAAGCTGCAAAAGCAAGAAAAAGAACAAAAAACAAGGGAAGAATTAGTTTCTTCATTTAACATCAACCTCAACATACTTATTGGCAATAGGTTCACCCTGAACAAAAACTGGGTCATCACCAGGATTAGGAACAACATATTTAGAACGTGTTTTAAAAGTTATTTCACAAGCATACCTGCCAGGCTGAACACTTGGTTCAACATCAAACAGTGCAGCAACATCCCCATCTTCCCCTGCATCAATAACTGTAAATGGAATGTCCGGATAAAACGTAACAGTGCCAGAATCACCAACACAATTAATAATCGAAGCATTAGTCCAATCAGACTCATATGCATCTGTCAAAGAATTGTAAAGTTTTAACCCCATCTCAATCTTATCTGCCTTACCAAAAACAAACTGTTGCTTTCCCCCAGGAGTTTGAATGGGATCATAAGAATCAGGCTCGGGCGTAGGTGCATCAAATACCAACCTATTACCCACATCTGTGAACTTAACAACAGAAAACCCTATAACAAGGCCTACAACAACTAAGGCTATAATTAATATTACGATTGCCTTAACAGACAATTCTAATGCTCCTCTACTGTTAGTCAATGTATCCCCATACTAAAAATTGGGAAAAGACTATATAAATGTTACGTCGCAACATTTAAAAATAAGAGAAAAAATAAGAAGTTATGAAACACACCATCAGTGTAACAGTTCTGCTTCTCATATTCTTTGTACTAGCACAATTGATTGGTTTAGGCATAATAAACCTGGGAATAAATGAAAACGTAGATGCCAATGGCATAATCAGCTTTGAATTTAAAGAAACTGCAATTGGAGAAAGACCAGACTTACAACCAGGAATGTCCTTCATTTCAATAATTGTTGCAATCCTAGTAGGAACTTCACTCGCACTAGTACTAATCAGATTCAAATTACTAAAAGTTTGGAGAATTTGGTTCTTCCTAGCAATAGTAATCGCAATGACCATCTCGTTAGGCACACTATTACCTAGTTTAATTGCGTTCTTTGTTGCACTAGTACTCACCATACTAAAAATGTTCAAACCAGGCATAATAACACACAACATAACCGAACTATTAATTTATCCAGGAATAGCATTATTATTCGTCCCAATACTAAACGTATTTTGGATGTTTATGTTATTACTACTAATTTCCGCATATGATATGTATGCAGTTTGGAAAAGCAAACATATGATAAAACTTGCAAAGTTTCAAGCAAAATCTCAAACATTTGCAGGACTACTAATTCCATACCAACGAATTAAGAAGGTTGGGAAAAAAACAAAAGGCAAAGTTAAGAAAACAGAAGTACAAAATGCAATACTGGGTGGAGGAGACATAGCTTTTCCAATGTTATTTGCAGGAGTAGTAATGAGCGACATGATATTTAACCAGAATATAACTCGAGTACTTTCATTCATTTACACACTACCAATAATAATCTGTGTAACAATTGCACTTGCATTATTATTCTTTAAAGGAAAGAAAGATCGTTATTACCCTGCGATGCCGTTTCTGACTCTGGGTTGTGTGGCTGGATACGTAATTCTTCGGATTCTTCTTTAAGTTCCTTAGCCTTTTCAGAAGGATATAAATTAAGCGTTTTCTGTCTTAGCTCAGCAGAATAAGATTGAGGTGCGATAAGTAACCCATCCTTTGCAGCAATTGTTTGAATTCCTGTTTCACGATGAATACTTCGCGCAATTAACAAAGGATCCTTATGAATAACTTTTAACCCAAAATGCGTAAGAAGAACCAATCTAGGTTGAACTTTCCGAATAATCTTCTTAACATCCTCAACATTCAAATTTGAATCAGACTTCTTATCAAAATTAGGCATGTTCAAAATTAAAATATCCGATTGTTGGTACTGCTCAACAATTTCGCGCGAATACGCAGTATCTGAAGAGTAAGTCAAAATAAAATCTTTGGTGAAAAACTTAAAACCAATTGCAGACGAATCAGAGTGCTGAGTTTTAAGAGCGTGAATTTCAACATTTTCTATCCCAATCTTTTGACCAGGATCGGGAGTTATAATTCTTTCAACACACTTCTGATGAAATTTAGTAAGAACTGGATTAATAGACTCAGACCCGCTAACAAACGTTTTGTTAGAGATAAGAACCCCCTTAGGGTCAATCCCATCATGAGTCATAGATGAAATAAGAATATTTGCATCATTACAATGATTTAAATGTGCATGAGAAACCAAAATTGCAGTATTTAATCTAGCATTAATACCAAATTGTTTAGCTCTAAGTAATGCTCCCGGACCAGGGTCTAAAAAGAACTGATAACCATGAGTCTGGATAACGATCCCTCCAGAAGCACGAAGTTGTTGATTAGACGCTCCCCCCGTACCTGTACCCAAAAACAATATTTTGGATTCTGCCATACCATTTTTACTATTCAAGAATTAATAAAGATTTGTATAGTGTAATAAACTCATCAGAAACCTTTTTATAAGCAATTCTATTGAAAAGGGATGGAAGACTAGACTGGGAGGTTAGCTCTCTCCTGTTACCTCAAACGGGCTTTAGAGGAGTTGAAGTTCGAAGAGCAGGATTAATTTCAAGTATTAGTCCTATGGTGTTCGTCGATCCTTTGTCCTTGAGGACTTTTATTTTTGAAAACCGTGTCAGACCAGGAATGGAGCAGCACTAATCTTTAATGAGGGTGTCTTAAGGGTCGCGAAGGGGAGGATATTATAGGAATAAACTAGTTCTTGTTATTGGTTCTCATCTTTGAACGCGTCTTCCACTCCATTCTTTCGCCAATGGGAAGCGAAGTGGGTCTCCCTACGGTCGAGCCCACATAAAAAATTCTTTTAGTAAAGTTTAAATATGAAATAATATGAAAAAGACATATGAAGAAAAAAGAGGTATGGGGATTATCAATACTTATCTTTGCAGTACTACTACTTGCAGCAACCCTAAGCTTTGAAATAACCACAAAAAGTCAGTACGGATTCTTAATGAACTTCTTAACAGCAGCACTAATAATGATAGGAATTGCAATGTTAGAAGTGTGGTTTGTAGTTAGAAATTAAATTAAATGGAAAACCCAATTTTACTCGCCGATCTTTTTAATTAAATAAGTTGATTGGGGTTCAAAACCTATTTTAGTCCAGGTTTTCATAGCAACATCATTTGAATTATAAACATTCGTTCTTACATAGCTTATTCCTTTTTGTTTAAAAAACTTCAAAGCAACATTAGTTAATGCTTTTGCAACCCCCCTCTTTCTATAATCCGTATGTGTCGTGGCAGAATTCAAATAACCATACTTTTTTATTTTAAAACAATCTTCATTCTTTTTAATAAAAAACTCGACAAACCCAATAACTTTGCCATTAAGATCTGCAACAAAAATATAATTATCTCTTTTTCTAATATCCTTCTTAGCAAACTCAACTTGACTCTTTAAAGTCAATTTTTTATCAAACTCCAACAAAGGATCCACATTATTGTGAGGTTCCCAAAATTGAAAATACAATCTGGCTAACGCTTCAGCATCTTCCAATTTTGCTTTTCTTATTTTGAATTCCATAAGGAAAGTTAGAACGAATAATTATATAAATGTTTAGAAATGCAATTGACACACATAATGACTTCGCTAAGCCCGCTTAGTCTACCAAAATAGCAGGTTTATGCTGCCAAATTTTCAATATTTTTCGTTAATATTTCAAAATATTTGAATATTAAATTATCATAAAACTCTGCAACTTCTTCATACTTGTGAGGAACCGCATGAAGCCTATCAAAAGGAGCACTTGGAAGAGGAACATTATCTTTTACACTTTCACCATAAGCTCTAATAAGCCGCTTCATATCAACAGAGGCATGACAATCATCTACTGCACTAACGTAATCTTCCCAAACAGCTTCAGCCCGTTCAAAAATGTGTTTTTTAGTGTGATTGGACGCATACTTATAAGGATTTTTTCCACCACGAAAATCTTCAAGAAGCAGTACAGGCGTACCCCTAAAAGGGAAATGATCCAAAAACAAGAAAAGTTCTATAAGAATAACTAACGTTTGATGAATTCTAAAAACCCTTCGATTATAAGAATCTGAAGCAGCCCTCTTTCTTTTTTCAAGTTCAGTTCTAATATCTAAAAATGCCTTTACAAGAGATTTAAACCTGCCTACAAATTCTTCATCCCTTTCAACTGCATGCTTTACATAAGCATCATCACCAAACTCCATTGCAACCATTGTAAGCATAGAATCTGCAAAATAATTAACTATCAACGCTTTTATTTTTCGCCTAGGAACTTTAGTTATTGCTAAGCCTTTATGCTTTGATATAATCGAAAGAACATCGGGTTGTTTTAGAAATTCGACTAACTTTTGAGCTTGTTGATCCAACAAATCATAACTTTTGCTTACCAACCTTTCTTCTCTTTTTGAATAATCAATAAGTAATTTTAAAACAGGTATTTCATTCTCAGCGGCTTGAGAAACCCCATGAAAAAGTTCATGCTTTAACACCCAATTAAAAAAGTAACCTCCTTTTTTAGCTTTTAAAACATCCACACTTATTTTAAAAACTCTAAATGAATTTTTTCTAGAATATTGAAAACTTGCTGTAGATCTCAAATTGTCAAATATTACTTCACATTCTTCAGAATTGTGTACTGTGCTAGGATAACCCCCCTTCTTTTTAATTAACCATTGGATTGTAACTAAGATCAAATTAACCTTTTTGTCAATGTTCCGTTCACCAAAAAAAGAACTAACCGATTTAAGCGTTACTTCTGAAGTTTCACTTAACCCAAAATACGTTCTAATAGCATCATCAGTAACATATATTGAAATCTTAAGAGAAGCTGCAGCATTAGGAAGATTAGAAACTGCACAAAGCCAACCCTCTTTCTTCCCAAACCCCACCCTATTCTCTCTTTTAAAAGAAGTATTTACATCAACCATACATACAGTCAAGCAAGTATTTATTTAATATTTTCTATTTTCCAACGTTCACTCTACCAAAATAGCGGGTTTACCAGGAGAAGCAGATTTTGATTTAGCTTCTTTAGAATCTTCAGCTTTTATAATCTCTACTTCAGCACCAAATTTACCTTTCAAATTATCAAGCTCTTGTGTTAATGCATCAACCTCTTGCTTCTGAGAAGTCACGGTTGCAGGCAGTTTAGAAGAATCCTTTAAAATAGACTGAATCAACTTAGGAATGTCTTTCTCATGACCTTTTACCAAAGTTGCCTTAATTAATTCACCAACATTACGAGTATTATCTAATTCTTCCTTTAACTTTTTGAAAAAAGAATATTTCCAACTCTCAGAAATAAATAAAGTTATTTTTTTAGGAGCAGTTATCTTAGCAAGAGTTAATACTTTAGATATGTCTGAAACAACCTTGGCAAAAATGTTTTCAATTTCAACTAAAGACTCATCAATTTTGGATTCGTCAACAGTTGGCCATTCAGCTAGAGAAACCATCCCTTCCTTACCAATAAGTTCCCAAATTTCTTCACAAACGTGAGGAGTTATCGGAGCAAGCAATTTAGTTTGAACCTCAATGAACTGATTAATCATCTTTTTATTCGGACTATTTTTAGTTCTATTAAGATATGTCTTTAGGTTTCGTTGCATATCTAAAAAACCAGTTTTGATGGCAGACTTAAATTTCATATTCTCAATGTTTTCTGTTGTTTCTTTAACAGATTTATTCAACATTGATTCAAACCAATTATCAATTGATAAAACTTCATCTCTTCCTTTATCATAATTATTTTGAGCAAAATCTAACAACTCACTCAACTTCTTCTTAGCAGTTTCTAAGAAAGCCATATCATAATTTGCGTCATTAATACCCTCTCCCGCATTAGCAGCAGTTAACCGCACTACATCAGCACCATGTGCTTGATAAAGTTCTCTAATAGTAAAGAAATTACCTTTAGATTTAGACATTTTTTCATTATTCACCATCACCCTACCATTAACCATGAAAGTTTTAGGCCAATGCTTCTTAGGAAAAATTGCAGTGTGATTAAACATACAAAAGGTTAAATGGTTTTGTACTAAATCCTTGGCCGAATTTCTAAAATCAAAAGGATACCAGTATTCGAAATCCGTTTTCATTGTATTTAACCTAACTTTTGATATGCCTGTAGACTTTTCAACTACGTTAACATCGCCTTTGTCTAACATCACATAATCAAAAAACTCATCATTCAACTTATCTATTTTAAAATCGTAATCTTCAGGGTGTTGCAAGTATTTAGAGATAGTACCATACGCCATTTGAATAGTTGAATCTGACAACGATTCAATAATCCATTTTGTATCCCAAGGAAGTCTGGTTCCCAGACCAAATTCTCTTGTACATGCCCAGTGATTTAACCAATCAATAACATAATTAAATTGCTTTTTTGTTTCAGAAGGAAAAATTTGCATTTTATCCAAACACTCGTGTGCTTGTTTCTTCCATTTGGGATCATTATATTCAATAAACCACTGATCAGAAACCATCTTAATTATTGCATCAGTCAAACAACGACACACTACTTTGTTTGTAAACTCATAAAACATGATTGCTTCACCATTCTTAACTAAGTGTTCTTTAAGGTACTCCTGACATTCAGAAACAGTCATCCCAGAACAAGCTCTGCAATTATCCTGCATAACACCTTTTCTAAAAACTCTTTTGTTCAATTCATCCTTTGCTGCTTTAACCTTTTCAGTTTCGTCGGGAGAAGTAATATTGAATTCCTTACCAATCTCTTCTCCAAGATTATCTCCCATTCCTGAAACCTTAATTATTGGGAAGGGTTTTAATTTTGCAACAACATCTTTATCAAGGTTGTACTCGTTTAACATTTTCATATTTGAATGAATTTTCTTTAACTCAAACAAATCAACAGGATCTTCAAGAGCAGAATAAACAATTCCAGAACCAACACTAGCATCAATAAACCAAGCAGGAACGATATACACGTCATAATCTACTAATGGACCTTTTGCCCAACGGCCGATTAGCTCTTTTGGAGAAATATCTCCCACAATTTTAACTGAAGCATACTGTTCTTCAATCTTTTTCACAGTATCTGCTCCAACAACCCACTTCTCATCATTAACTTCAACAACTTTGTACTTACCATTAGGATCAATCCACAAATGTGTTTGACCATACAATGCATCAGGCCGGGTTGTACCTGCCATTAAAATAAGATCTGAATCTTTCAATCTAAACTTAACCCAAATAAAATCTTTAGGTGTTTCTCCCTCACCTTCAGATCTTGCATGATCCCCCACAGGAGAATTACACTTTGGACACCAAACAACAGGGTGTTTACCTTTCTTAACATGGCCTTTCTCTTTTAATTTATTAAACTGCCAACGAATGAATGCGTCATAAGGCGGATTTAAAGATGTAGTTTTGAAAGTGTATCTTGCATCAATTGAAAACCCAATTGAACTTAGATCAACTAAAGTTTCTTGTGAAAAATAATCCACCCAATGTTCAGGCTTTTCAAAATCTACAAACTGACTTTCTTTAATTCCCATCTTTTTTAAGGATTCTAACTGAGAAGGTTCTTTTTCAGTTACCTTTTTAGCCGCAGTAACAATAGGAGAACCAGTACAATGAAAACCAAATTTGGCCAATACATTAAAACCCTGCATTCGCTTATATCTCATTAAGATTTCAGAAGGAACATAAGTATAGAGATGACCAACATGTAAAAGCCCACTCATATAAGGATAAACAATCGCAATGTAGAACTTCTTTTTGTCATTAACTTCTACCTTAAATGTACTCTTATCTTCCCAAGCATTCTGCCATTTCTTTTCTAGCTTTTTGAAATCAACCATTTTAATACCTCTAACCCTGAGCTTTATTTAAATATTACTGACAGGCTCATTAAAATTTTTTAGAATTTTAAGAGCTCAGTAATGAAAATTATTCTAACAGCAGCAGTTCAAGTATTGCTAATTTGTTAGTTTTCATTTAAGCTCTAAACTATTAGAATATGAAGAAGTATAAAAAACTTATGCTTTCTTAAAACGAGCAGCAATATCAATAAGATCAACATTACCCATCAAAGCCGTTCTACAACAAGCTCGATCTAACTTAAAAGAGTCAAGAACTTTCTTAACATCAGTAGTTTTCTTTTTTTCACAAAAGTCTTCCCAGAATTGTGCAACAGGTTTACCGCAACTCATGCATCTAATTGGGATTATCATACCCAAAAGAAGCCGCAGTTCATTTAAAAAGGTTTTGGTTTAATAGAGGTAAACAATAAAGAAAAAAGAAAAAATAACTATCTGTAAGATTTTTGACGTTTAGATCTTGCGCTACCATGTCTATTAGGTTTAACAGCTTCTTTTCGTCTAACATCTGCAACTAACAAATGCCTATCATAGTCTAAAAAGGGCTTTTCAAGCTTTTTATCATGCTTAACTAAAGCACGAGCAATAGCCAAAGCAGCTGCTTCAGCACGTGAACTGATTCCGCCACCAGTTAATCTAATCTTAATATCCACTTTTTTAGCAACATCAGGAGCTAAAAGTAATGGCGTCATGATTTTCATTTTAATAATTGCAGGTTTTATAGCATTAACATCAACACCATTAACAGTAACTATACCTGTACCGGTTGAAAGATAAGCATTAGCAACTGCAGTTTTTCTTTTTCCTGAAGCAATTATTTTTTTATTCAACGTTACCACCCATAAATTTACAAATTTCCTTAATACTAAGATATGCAGACATTAAAGAATTATCAATGTTTGCCTTTTCAATAGTTTCGAGTTTAGAATCTTTAAACTCTTCAGGAATATTATTAAAACATTTTATTCTATCAAAAGCCTCTCGACCTTTAGGTTTTTTATATGGAATCATTCCTCTAATTGAACGTTTAACAAACTTAAAAGGAACTCTTGCATGAAATGGTCCAGTAGAATGTGTACCCATTTCTCTTTTTCGCTTGTACTCAGCACAAAGATGAGCTTTTCCACCAGTGATAACAACACTATCACAATTGAAAACGTTTACAGTTTCACCTAACAAAGCTTTCTTAGCAACAACGGTTGCTAATCTTCCCAATATTAAGTTTTTTCCATCTATATTCAATACCATTTTAACCAATAATTCTAACCTCTGATGTTTTTGGATTCTTTTTCATTAATTCTTGAATAGTCATAATTTGAGCACTTGCCTTTTCTATCTTATCTTTAGCAGATTCAGAAAAAGAAAAAGCAGCAATATTAACTTTCTTACTTAACTCACCCTCTGCCAAAAGTTTACCTGGCACAACAATGATTTCATTATCTTTACAAAACTTATTAACTCTGGAAATGTTAACTACTCTTCTTTGTCTAGATGGTTTTTCAAGATCAACAGCAATACGTTTCCATAATCCTGCTTTGTCCTCTATGGATTTCTTTTTTAATTCCCTTATCAACTGTTGTAGTTGATAGTTTGCTGGACCAGTTCTTTTTACCATTTTTATTTAAAGATTTTTTCAAACTCATCGAGTTGTTCAATAAATCCTTCTGCAGCAGTAACTAATATTTCTTTAGCAGAAAGTTGACCCCATGGTTCTAATGTAAAAATAATTTCATCCTCCTTTTCAGTAATAATAACAGAATCTTCTGGAACAAGTTCCAAACAAGAATCCCATAAATAACTTTTAGTATCATCTAAAGGAATAAGCTTACCTGCTTCTGCTTTGAAAACGCCAGCAGGACATTTTTTCACAACTTCTTCTGCATTCTCAATCTTTTTAGACTGTTTAAATTCAGAAACATTATGATAAAAAACTAAACCCGGAGCGAATTTTATGTGATCATCTCCTCTTCCTAAAATACAGGTCATCTCAGCTTCAACTAACTGATCTTTTAATAATTTAACAATTAAAGTTTTTGGAAAAACAGGTTTAACTTTTGGATCTTTAGATTTGATATCAGAAGCGTAAACATTACAAGGACCTTTTACCTTCACGGTTAATTTTAATTGACACCGAGCACAACCCTCTCCTTTACATTTACACTGATCTGGAATAACATAAGACTTAAGATCTGTTTTTAATGGAATTAAACCCAATCTATGTGCAAGAACTTCATCATAAAGAGCAGAACTGTTATCGCGAAACTCAACATCTTCTATTGCCATAGTAGGAACTGATTCTAAGACCTCTCTTCGTAACATATTAGCAAAAGTAGTGTTAACACCTGAAAATTTTAATACAACCTTCTCTTTATCTGATTTAAGCTGTTGAATTTTCATTTTAAACTCTTCTCCCTCTTCTACCACCTTTAGCTCTACAGCCACCATGAGGTAGAGGAGTAACGTCTTCAATAACGCCTATTTTAATTCCTCGTCTAGCAAGCGTACGAATAGCGGCTTGTGCTCCAGGACCAGGATTCATAGGACCATTGTGGCCGCCAGGTGCTCTAGTTCTAACATGAACGGCAGTAATGCCTTTGTCTCTAGATTCTTGAGCAGCCTTATTAGCTGCCATCATAGCTGCAGTAGGACTAGATTCTAGCCTATCAGTTTTAACAACTTGACCACCAGAAGCAAAAGCAATAGTTTCTGTACCAGTAATGTCAGTAATATGAATTATAGTATTGTTATATGAAGAAAAAATATGTGCAATACCCCATTTTATAGGTTCATTCTTCATTTTTTAACCTCTTCTTTCTTTTCTGATTTTTGAGGTTCAGAAGGTTCGTCCTTAGTTGCTTCTTTAACCTCTTTAGGAGATTCAACATTAGTTTCTTTTTCTTCTTTAATTTCTTCATTAGTTTTTGCGGTTTTGATTTTTCGAACTTCTTCTTTAATCTCTTCCATCTCTTTTTTCAATTCTCGTTCTGGATGAGACTCATTCTTAAAAGCAGATTGATCATTAAAACCAATTGCTGATTCTTCGCTTTTTCTAACAATGTAAGAAGGAGATGAAATTGTTTTGCCATCAACCATAACGTGTTGATGAATAATCATTTGTCTAGCCTGCTTAGCAGTTCTAGCCAATTTTTTAGTTACTAAAACAGTTTGTAATCTTCTATCCATAAAATTTCGGATTTCAAGACTTAATACTTCATCAAAAGTTGGATTTTCAGAAACAACACCATAAGACTTAAGCTTATCCATTAATTGTTGTGTTTCCTTTTTAGATTGTTCAGTTGTAGAAACAGAAAGTGTTTTTGCCTGACTCTTAAATCTTGAAAGTAAAGATGAAGCTTTCCATATTTCTTTCTTAGTTTTAAGACCATACTCTCTAGTTAGAATAATTTCTTCTTCGATCCTTTCCTTTTGCCAAGGATGTGAAGGTCGTGAATACGTTTTTCGATTTTTTCTAGGATGTCCCATTTTTATTTCTTCCTTTTAACTCCCATTGCTTTACCTTTATTTCTTCGGAAATTAGATTTTGTTCTTTGACCTCTTACAGGAAGGCCCCATTGATGTCTCATACCCCTATAGGATTTGATTTTTTTCATCAATTTAATGTCATTTTCTTTAACAAATTTAACATCACTCAAAGATATATGCATATCTTCCCCAGTTTCGGGGTCACGTCTTCTATTAAGAAGCCAATTTGGAAAGTTAAATTTTAAAGGATTTTCAATAACTTGCTCAATTCTAGTAATTGTAGCATCGTCAAGTTCAGAAACTTTCATAGATTTTTTCAAATCAAGAACTTTACAAATGGCATTAGCAAACATAAAACTAACTCCATTAATTTTTGTAAGTCCAACAAAAAGAGAACTACCTGTTTTTAGGTCAGCATTCGCTACCCTAATTAAATTCTGCATTTGTTCTTTTGGTTTTTCTTGACTCATTTTTATGAATGACTGTAAAGAATATTACAGCCCTATATACGCTATTAACTCGGACTTATGATTAGAGAAAATTATGGGACTTTTATAAAGGTTATTGTTTTTTCTTAGTATAAATCAGCCCATAAACATACGGGATCAAAAACCCAACAACATAAAATAATGAAACCTCTAAAGGGTTTTGTCTAATTGACAAATTAAATAATGCAGAAGTAAACGCAGCTGCTTTCACTATAATAAACAAAGATGCTATGGCTACAACCGGAATAAGTAACCCCGCAATAACATAATGCTTCTTCGTGAGATGTTCTAAATGAATTATAAGATTATTAAACATGGCACCAAAAGCCAAACCTAAAACAAATAATAAGACAAAAACCAACCATCCATCCAATACCATAAATAGAGGAATAAGCCAGCCAGAAATTAGTAAAGTAAGAAAAACCATTGCAAGAATTATAAACCAGTAAAGCATAATTTGCATCTTTTTAGATGCGTCCTCTTCGGGTCTAAGGAGTTTTTCAGTATGTTTGATCTCACTAGCAGACCACCCCTTTTCTTTAAGTTCCTTCTTATTGATCTTCATTCTCTCCTTTTATCAACCTTTCAATATAACCTACATACTCTTTAATTTTATGAAAATACGCTGTTAAAAGGTCAATGTCCAGATGATAGTCTTCACCCTCAACCTTAACAACCATTGTAACATGTCTTCTAAACTCTTCACAACGACCATAATCTGCACGAATTATCTTTCTTAGTAAAAGAAGCAACTCCAGAGCAGCAGTGATTGTTTCATCCTCTTCATAATTGCTCTTAGTAAGATTAACTTTTTCAATTAACGAGTCAGGTTGCTCCATTATTTTACCTTTCTCTTCCAAATCTGCAGAAAGAACATCAACCGCAAAAGAGATAGTAGTAATAAAACGTTCAACTAAGTTTTTAAGAACGTCAACAGTTCGAGTATACTTCAAACTTACATAACAAGAATGCTCCGCTCGCTTCAACGAATCCTTCATCTCATCAATTAATGTTTCTATAATTTCGTTCATTCTTCCTTAATATGGTATTTGACTCTTCTATAAATAATTTTGCTTTTTTAAAGTAAATAACGACCATTTCGGAGGTTAATTTCTCACAATCATAAGAACTTGAACACATAATCAAAGCATTATCTTTAACAAACTCGATTGGACACTTCTTGTGCACAACCATAATCTCATGCAGCTTCTCAATTAGCTTAATATTATCCTCCCCCAAGGAGTATTTGATTAGTAAAGGCTTGAAAGCCAATAATTTACCCTCAAAAGTATCTGGAAAAGGAGGTATGAACTTGAATAAACGCTCAAAGTAAAGTAATGACGACACTGAAGACATAAGTGCAAGAAAAATATTCTCTACAACTCCCAACAACATTTTAGGCTCGTTAACTATACGAAAAGTAAAATTAAGAAACCTATCAGCAGTAAGAAAATGCTTATTAGCGCTCTCTCTAAAAAGCTCATATCGCTCCATAAGTAAAATAAGGGGTTTAAAAGTATAAAAAAATTACTCTTCTCCAGAAGATATATTAAGAATTGCTTCTGCTAGGTCCCCAGTCTGTTCCAAAGCAGATTTAGCTTTTTCTTCAGAACAGTTAGCTTGTTCCATAACAGTTTTAATGTCATCATCAGTGATTTCCGCTTCTACTGTTTTTTCTCTTATATGTTCTTCTCCAGTAATCTGGTAGGTTTGTTGACCCATTGCATTAACTTTCGCTACATTTGGGTTGGTGATTATAATTTCTTGATCTGCAGTTTTTATAATAACTTCAGTAGCAGGAATATCCACTTGCTGGATTCCCATCTTCTTCATCATCTGCTGCATTTTCCGAGGATTCATACCAGGCATCATTTTAATTCAACACATTCAATAAAATCATTAATATTATGATAATTATTGTTAGAATTACTATATGGCCAGGTTTAAACTCTATCTTGGACTTGTATTCATCAAAATAACGTACTAATCCACCCATACCAGAAGGCATAGACATTTTGTCTTGACTCATAATCATTGTGATGAGTAAGAGATATTTAAAGGTTATGGAAAAGAAAAAAGGTAAGAAGGCTGTAAGCCACCTTTTGTCATGCTCTGTAATCAGACAGCACGTTTTGGCATTATACTAAGCGCCAACACTCATTTTGACAAGTGTTTCCGGCTTGCACCGGTTAGGACTGCTATGCTATAAAGCACACTGAATGCGATATCATTCAACGTTTCAGCCTCATTCGGCCGAAATCAAAGATTTCTGCCGTCTCACTTTCGTAAGACAAGGAACGTCAGTTTCTCAACGTCATCCTTAACTTGACAAGGTATCGTTTCTGCTCAGTTGCCCTCCCATCTCTGGGGATGCCTTTCGACATTAACAACTCAACGGTGGGTGGACTTTCCTCAGGGTAAACCCCGTAAGCCAATCACCTTCTTACCAAATAGAAAGAGGTGAAAATTCGTTTATAAATGTTTAGTTTTTAGAGAGAAAAACAAGCTTTAATTCTGCTTTACCAACCCCAATAAGTTTAGTCTTCTCTATCTTAAGATTCTTATCTTCATAATTAAAATCAGGATCGGTTAACAAAACAACCTTCTTTGCAATAAAAGAGGCTTGATGATAAAACTCTTTAAGAATTTTTGTCGGAAGTCGGGGAGGGGGGAATGTAACAATTAAATCAACCTCCTGTTCTTTAAACTTAGTATCAAGCCAGTCAACATCCAACTTACTAATATTGAAATTGGTTAAATCCGCAATTTTAGCATTCTTTTTTATTGCTGAAATATCTCTAAGTTCATTAGAAACAGCATAAATTAAGGATTTCTTCTCTTTTACTTGCTTATTATCTAACTCTGCAAAAAATTCATCAAAATTAATGTCTTTAAACTTCTTGAAATTAATGAATCTGAATTCATCCTTATCAAAATGTCTAACAGACTGATGTTTAAGATAGTGTGCAGCTTCAAAAATAATTGTACCGTCCTTAGCAAACGGGTCTAATAGCGATAATCCCGGTTTGAATCCTGCCTCACTTAATAAAATAAAAGCAGTTGTACCCTTTAACGATTGTCTATGCGTAAAGATACGAAAAGAACGCTTACTTAAATTCCCAGTAAAATCGATTCCAAACGTTTTATTATGAACATACAATGGCAAATCAGGTTCTTTAAGATTTACCTTAAACTCATCACTTATTTTATTCCCATACTCAATTTCTGTTTCTTTATCTTTAGCTCTAACACAGAACGTATCTCCCTTTTCCAACCAATCTTCAGGGTTCTCTAAAAGAACAATCCTTAATGCTGACTGAGAAAGATAGGATAGTGTGAAAAGTTGTTTGTAATCCTTAAATTCAAACTCAACAGCTTCAGGTACGACCTTGCCAACCAACCCAAGTAAATCTTTAACCTCTTTCTTAGCTGCGGGTTCGCCCCCCTTCTGAGTTATTAGTAATGCTTTCATTAATAACCTTAATTAGAATGTGTTTAAAAGGTTTATGAAAGGAGTAAACCAGGGAAGCACATATTCATTTAGCGTCCTAACTTGCCAAGGATGCATCCATTCATTTAAATGAGGTTCAATATAAATACTCGCTGCAACAAAAGCTGCGCATGCCAACTTAAAACAAAAACCACAAAAAAGAGGATTGTCCCAGGTTAAAGAAAAATCGTGTTCGGAATAACTCATATTTGAACGCAAAGCTAGTTTTTGATCCTCGCTTAAGTCAGTTTGTTCAATTTCTTGTTCTAATAAAAGAGACCCATCAGAACGTTCACCATCCCAGTGTCCCCTACTAAGTCTCCACTCCTCGACTTCACAAGAAAGAGTTCCATTTTCATAAAAACGAACATGAACTTCGTCCCCTCGCTTGCACAATGGCTTAACCAACCCTGCAGTCTGACCAGGATATACTAATTGAAAGCCCTCTTTTCTGAAACCACGATCACTCAGATTATCATAAAGTGTTTCGTGTCCAAGGTCAATCTGATGTTGGTTAAAATTTCCAGAACGAACCCCAGGTTTTCTCAGGGCAAAAGGAAACATTGTAGCACCCATCAACACATAGGTTGCATGATCTCTTACATTTCTTAAAGCTCCCATGAAAAATAACTAAAAACCATTAGTTTAAAATAGTTATCCTTATACAAAACAACAATGACCTACCTAAACATCGATGGATTGCGAATCTATTATATAAAAAAAGGAAAAGGAGAACCAGTAGTATTAATCCCAGGAATATATTGTGATTCAAGAACATACAAGAACCTAATTCCAATTCTAGCTGAAAAATATACTGTTTACGTACCAGATATGCCAAGTCATGGCAAATCAGATAGTTACCAACAAACCATGTCCCTTGAGGACTTTAGCAAAGTACTTGAAAAAATGATTAAAGCTTGGGGAATTAAAAAACCAATAGTGATGGCACACTCCGCAGGATGCATACTTGCAATAAAATATGCACTAAGCCAACCCGTAAAAGAATTAGTAATCGCTGCACCCGCAGGATTAATAAAAATGCAATCATTAATGCAAATCTTTTTTGAATTAAGTATTAAGAAAATAGCATTTGCATGTAAGAAAAGACAGAAGAAAACAAAATGGGTGCTAAAAATAGGGATGGACAACTTCTTCAAAAACTTATTTAACAAATGGTTCTGGAAAACACTAAAGAAAAATTATGCGGTTGACTTTTCAAAAGAAATAATTGATGCAAAATTTCCCATAACAATACTTGCAGCAAAAGAGGATGAAATGTTTGATTTTGAACTAATAAAAAAAATAGCCAAGCCAATAAAAATGGCAAAAATAATAGCAATAGACGGAACACATGACTGGCCTGTTATGAAACCAGAAGCGATAAGAAAATGGATGAAGAAATAACAAAAACACCAACGCTAAACAAAGAATTAGCCACTCTTGTAAAAAAAGCCAACCAAACTTACCTAGAAAATTTCGATGGAAAGGTGTGGTTTGGCCGATGTATTTTTCTTAGTTGGTATTGTGAAACGGGAACGTGCAAATTCTGTTTTCGATCAACTCAAAAACATAAAATAAAAAATCCGTCTGATGCACGACGCTCACTAGCCAGCGTGTTAGCAGAAGCTGTAATGATACGAGGATTTGGATGGAGACTAGAATTCTTAACCGGAGGGTATGGAATCTTCCCACTAAAAGAAATAGCAGAAATAGCTAAGATGTGTAAACAAGTACTCGGAGAAAAAATTTGGCTAAACCTTGGAACCATGAAACCCAAAGAACTTGAAATGTTTAAAAGCTCAACTGGAGGGATAGTTGCAAGCATAGAAACAACAAATAAAAAATTACACGCCAAAGTTTGCCCAGATAAAAAAATGCAACCCTATGTTAAACTATTGAAAGACTCAGGTGAAATGGGATTTAAGAAAAGTATGACAATAATAATTGGATTGGGAGAAAGTAGAAAAGATCTTACTGAGTTGAAAGAATTTATTACAAAAAATCCCCTAGACAGAATAACCATTTATACATTACGGCCAGTAGCAGGCACCGATTACACTAACGGGCCTTCAACAGAAGATTTAATCTGGTGGATCGCCCAGGTAAGAATCGCTTTTCCAAAATTAGAGATCATTGTTGGAAGTGCAAAGTATCGAATAAAAGAAATAAGTTTGATCTTGAAAGCAGGTGCAAACGCATTTACAAAGTTACCGGCAACAAACCTTTTTAATAGCGACAAAGCAATTGAAATTGAAAACGAAGTTAAGAAAGCAGGAAGAGAGCTAGTTAGTAAGTTCAGAATGAAAAACGTCCGAACAATTAAGTGGAATGCAATACTTGAAAACGTTAAAAATAAAGAACTCCGAACACAAGTAAAAGAAACACTAGAAAGATATTTGAAAAAATTTGAAAAAAAACAAAAATGAAACCTTTCCAAAAAGCCCTAACAATTCTTGCAATCATATTAGCTTGCTTAATAATTCTTACAATCATCTTCAACACACCAATAAAAAAAGTAGGGTGTGAAGTAATGCCAAAAGACGGATTTATGGGCGACTGTCCTGAAGCAAACTGTTACTATAAATTAGCATTAGACAAAAAAGACCCACATATATGTGAACTAATACAACCCGGTAGAGGCGGGGCAAAAGGATCCTGTGCTAACCCCTCAAGATGTTTAGGTAAGTTTGGACTACCTTATATGTATGTTGAAGCATGTTTCAAAAATTCAGACCATTGTTACTCTGATGTAAACGCTGCAGAAATGTGCTCAGAAGCAAAAACAGAAACAGGAAAAACATACTGTTATGAAAGACTTGAAGAAAAACAAGAAACGCCGAAAGAAAAAATATACAAGCAAGCCCTAACAAGTTCTAATGTTAACGATTGTTTTGCCATTTATACACAACAAACAGAAATGAAAAGAACCCAGATAGAATGGTCGACTGACAAAATAAGAGAGATCAATTGCGTAACAAAAAAAGCATTAGAAAAAAATAGTATTGAAACCTGTAATTTGTTAACTCCAACTAAGTACGGTTCCAATGATTACATTCATAACTGTATTTTGCAACTTGCGATCAACAACAATAATGAAAGCATGTGTAAACTTACAGATGCATTTCACACAGAATACTGCGAAAGAGACTTTACCTGGGCAAAAGCAATAACAGAATTAGATGTAGAACAATGCCCAAAAAAGAACTTAACTCTGATCAAAAAAAATGAGTTCGGAGGAATCATTCAAAACACAACGATTGAATTAATAGAAAAAACAACATGTGCAATGGAAATAGCCAAAAAGACAAGAGATGTTACGATCTGTAAAAGAATGAACAGAGAGGGAGAAATAAGTGGGTATGGCCCAAGCCAAGACTGTGTGGTTAACATTGCACTAGAAACTGAAGATAAAACATATTGTGATTTAATAGATGACTTTCATTTTTATAAGAAATTATGTAAACAAAAAATAAATGAAAAGATAAACTAGATTATTTACCAAAAATTCTTTTCAAGAACGGATTTTTCTTAATCACTTTGCCTGCTTGAATTTTCTTAACAGCATCATCAACCTCTTCTTGATCAACAACTGGAGACTTACCCGAAGCTTCTGCTCGTTTTTGAAGATCTTTAATTGAGGGTTCTGAATCAGACGCATTATCTTCTTCAGGTTTTTTAGGCTCCTCGACAACAACTTCTTCTTTAACAGGTTCTTTAACCTCTTCTTTAACTGAATCAGCAACAGGTTCGTCTACTGCCTCTTCAACGACTTCCTTAACAGGTTCATCTACAACTTCTTCTGAAGATTTCTCAGTAACTTCCTCTTGAACAGGCTCTTTCACTTCTTCCTTAATTGGTTCATCTACTTCTTCAACAGCCTCTTCAGGTTTTTTAATGGGGATTTCGTCAACTTCCATAACCTCTTCTTGAACAGGTTCAACTGTTTCTACAAGGGACTCATAATCAGACTCTTCTGTAGGTTGAACTGTTTTTTTAACAGAAATAACTTGATCAGGTTTATCAGGATTTAAATCAGATTCAACAATATCTTCAACATCTTCTTTAGCACATTTTGCAACTGCAACAACAGAATCTGTTTCTTTCAACTTCATAACTCTAACTCCCTGAGTGTTTCTACCAATAGTAGAAATTGCAGAAGCATTTGTACGAATAGCAACACCATTTTTAGAAATGATCAACAAATCTTCATCATCTTCTATTGTTTTAATTGAAACAACATGACCATTTTTATCAGTGCATTTAATATTAATAACTCCGCCACCACCACGATTAATTAAACGATAATCTGCAATTTTAGTTTGCTTACCATACCCTTTATTGGTAATGGTTAAAAGAGTATTTTCATCATTAGCAACAATCATCCCGACTAACTCATCCTTCTCTTTAACTCGGATTCCTCTAACGCCAGTTGCGGTTCGACCCATACTTCGAATATCAGTTTCTTTAAATTTGACTGCTCTACCGTTTTTAGTAGCAAGAATAATTTTTTGCTTATCATCAGTCATTTTAACAGTAATTAATGCATCATCATCGTTTAAACCAAGAGCTATAATGCCCCCTCTTCGAGGTTTTGAAAAATAATCTAGACTAGTTCTTTTAACCGTACCCTTTCGAGTAGCGAAGAATAAGAATTTGCCTTTTTCAAAATGCCTAACTGGAATAACAGTCATAACTTTTTCATCCTGTTCTTTTTCAATCAGGTTAATAATTGGTAAGCCCTTAGCAATTCTAGACGCTTCAGGAATCTTATATACCTTCTTCCAGTAAACTTTACCTTTATCTGTGAAAATTAGTAAATATGCATGAGTTGATGCAACGAATAATTCTTCAACAAAATCCTCATCTTTAGTGGTGGCTGCTTTAACACCCTGGCCACCCCTTCTTTGAGCGCGATAGGTTGCAACAGGTAAACGTTTAATATAGCCCTCATTAGTAAGTGTGATAACCATTTCTTCTTCTTTGATTAAATCTTCGTCTTCCATATCCTCATCTTCGGCTTCATCAATAGCTGTTTTTCTTTCATCACCATATTTTTCTTTTATTTCGTTTAATTCAGATTTGATTATATCCAAAATCTTTTGTTCATCTGCAAGAATCGCTTTTAATGCATTAATCCGATTTTCAAGTTCTGTTAATTCATCTCTAACCTTTTGTTGTTCCAGTGAAGAAAGTTTTTGTAACCTCATCTCAAGAATTGCTTTAGACTGTTTTTCTGATAAAGAATAATCAGATTGTAACATTTCAGAAGCCTCTTTAACTGTTTTTGATTTCTTTATTTTTTGAATGATTTCATCAATATCATCTAATGCAATAACTACACCCCGAAGAATGTGTTCACGTTCTTGCGCAATTCTTAATTCATATTGAGTTCTTCGTGTAACAACATTCTTTCTATGATTAATGAAATGCTTAAGCATACTTCTCAGATTAAGAACTTTAGGTTCGTTGTTAACAATTGAGAGCATGATTATACCAAAAGTATCTTGTAATCGAGTATGTTTAAATAACTGATTAAGAACTACCTGCTCATTAGCATTCTGTTTTAATTCTATAACAATCCTCATACCTTCACGATCAGATTCATCACGCAAATCAGAGATTCCCAAAATTCTTTTATCTTTAACACAAGCAGCAATCTGAATAAGAAGTTGTGATTTGTTAACCATATAAGGAATTTCGTTAACAATGATTTTTTTTCTATTATTTTTTTCTTCAATAAACGTGTTAGCTTTAATTCTAACTTTTCCTCGCCCTTTAGCTAATGCGCTTCTAATGCCTGATCTACCAACAATGGTTCCCCCAGTTGGAAAATCTGGGCCCTTAACGATGCTTACTAATTCTTCAAAATCACATTCGGGTTCGTCAATTAATTTTATAGTACCTTCACAAACTTCAGTTAAGTTGTGTGGAGGAATGTTAGTTGCCATACCCACTGCAATACCTGAACTGCCATTAATTAACAAATTAGGAAGTTTACAAGGAAGAAAAGAGGGCTCTTCTAGACTCCCATCAAAATTAGGAATAAAATCAACAGTATCCTTATCAATATCTTCTAAGATTTCTTCTGAAACTTTACTAAGTCTAGCTTCAGTATACCTCATTGAAGCTGCACTATCACCATCAACACTACCAAAGTTTCCTTGACCTTGAATTAAGGGATATCGTAATGAAAAAGGTTGGGCCATCCTAACCATAGAATCATAAACTGCAGTATCCCCATGAGGATGATACTTACCAAGAACTTCACCAACAATCCTTGCCGACTTCTTAAACGGCTTGTTGTGAAACATGCCCAAATCATGCATTGCAAACATGATTCTACGATGCACCGGCTTAAGACCGTCTCGAATATCAGGAAGTGCACGGCCTACAATAACACTCATAGAATAAGCCATATAAGACTCTTTCATCTCATCTTCAATGACCTTCTTAATCACCTTAGGTATAACTGTATTTTCTTCTTCTGACATTGTCCTCCATAAAGACAAAAAAGGGAGGCATTTATAAGTATTTTGGTTATTTAGAAAGGGTTTTTGTCGTCGATAAAAATCCTAATTTAATTTTTTAACAATGTGATCTAAAATCTTAAAAGATGCATTACAATAAACACAAACTTTACGTTTATCTAGAAGTGTTTTTTGGGGTTGACAATTCATATAATTCCCACATTTGGGACATCTAAGCCTAAACATTTGAGTCTTCAGAATCTTGCTCAATTTCGGGCGAAGGTTCAGGATCGGGCGTTGGTTCGGGTGTCGGTTCAGGAATTGGTTCAGGTGTTGGTTCCGGAACAGGTAAAGGATCTGGACTCGGAGTTGAATCTGGGTCAGGCAACTGTTTATTTTCTTTTTTAACTTTCATGATTCGGTTTTGTTCCTCTATCTTTTTTCTTAAATTATCTGCTTCAGATTCTTTATCAACAATCTCTTTCTCAATTCCTTTAAAATCTGAGAAGAATGTTTTTAACTTATCTTCAGGCAGATCAAAATAATCAAAAAATTTAGGAGTTAACTTAAGCTTAAACGATCTTCCAAACTTTTCTTTCATCAAATAACCCAATTCTGTTAGAGTTTTGATATGCTCATATGCAGATGCATTACGAATATTTATCACTTCAGACTGTAAAACAGGGTATTTAAACGCAATCACTGCAAGAGTCTCCATTGTTTGACGATCAAGTTCGGTCTTGGTAACAATTCCTTTAACTAAAGAGAGATAATCATCCTTAACAGTTAACTTCCACTTGTTATCTTGTTGGATCAAATTTAGGGAGGTGTCAGTGGTTGAATACTTCTCTTTTAATTTGTCTAATAAAGGTTTAATATTTCTCTTGTTAAGAAGGGTTTTAAGTTCATCTTCAGAAACAAGTTTACCATAGGCAAAAAGTAAAGCTTCCAAATTTAACAGATCCACACTCATTTTTTTGAATATTTCTTACCCTCTTTTTTGATTAAGTTTTGTTGTTCAAACGCACCCAAAAACTTTTCCGTAAGATCTTCAGGAATGCCTAACTTGGTTGCTAATTGTTTTAGTGTTAAATCATTCTCCAAAAGATTAAGAACAAAATTAGAGGTTAATGCATTAAGATTTTTTGTAAGCACTTTAGTTCTAGCATTACTATTCTTTAACATTTGATCAAGTTTGTGTAAAGTTGCTAATAGATCATTCAAGCTATTATTAAATTCTTGAATACCCAAATTAATTGTTTCTGGCTCGATGATATCTACAGACGCGGGCATGAAATCAAAACAAAACCCATAAAGAGTTTCCACTTCAGAACATTCAATTGTTGCTTCTGCAAGAGAGGTAAACATTTCATCCCTCTCTTTTGTAGGAAGAATTTCTTGGTCTAGAATTTTATATTCTCGTTTAGGAATTTCTTCAAGAACTGACCTAATTGTTTTTTCAACATGCTCTTTAGGAAAACCTGCGACTTCCAATAACACTTTTGCTTTTATTACCATATCCCATCTAAAACATCACTTATTTAAAAAAGTTTAGGTAGTTAGAGTACTAATTTAAAATAAACAAAATTAAAACCAGCAATATTGCCGGTCAAATTCAGCAAACTACCTCCAACATAGCAAAATTAAAAAACTAATTTTGAACATCAGAGTAACAGACAAGCTCAGATATAATAGTAAAATTTAATAAGGTGAAATACGAGAGTTAAAATAAGAAAGATGATTTGGTTTAAAAAGAAAAAGGACATTCCAATACCTCCCACGCCTGCGGAGTTAACAGGATATGAAAAAAAAGACGTTCTCACACCAATTAAAATACCCCCAGGAGATCTATTTCACGAAGAAATAACTGAACCAATAACGCCCCCAACACCCATTCCTAATCCAATAAAATCAAAACCAGTAATGTCAAAACCTGCACCACCCCCCAGGCCAGTACAAAAACCTATAACTCCTGTAAGAGTTCAACCAAAACCAGTACAACCAACACCCCCAGTTCAAGTTCAACCAGTATCAAAACCAGTACAACCAACACCACAAGTACAAAAACCAGAATCAAGACCCTTCTTTGTACTAAAACGAGGTTACCACATATTACTTGACTCAATAAGAGAGGTGGATGTAAGAATTGATACGGTACAACCAACTATTGACTTCCTAATCAAAAATAAAAATAAACAAGATGTAAAATTTGAAGAAATGAGAATAGTATTAGAAGATATAGAAAGAAAATTATTATATGTAGACAAAACAATGTTTGAGAGGTAAAAAGATGGAAAAAATGTCATTATTCATAAAAATAGAAAATTATGAGGACGTATTAGACCTTATGACTGTAATAAAAGGAAAAGTAAATGATATCAAAAGCACTTTTTCAGAAATACGACAAATAAAAGATGAAGAAGATACAAAATTAGAAGTATGGAAGAAAAACATGGAAGTAATTGAAGGAAAACTAGGAAATGTTGATCGTGTATTATTCGAACCAGAAGACTAAAATAAAATGGAAGAAGACTTAGCATATGTTGGACTAGAAAATCCTGTAGGGATAAGAAAGGGCGTACTTGAAAGTTCTAAAATGATATTACAAAACCTTCAAATTTTAGAGGATGTAAAAGAGGTACGACATCGAAAGATGAAAACTGAAAAGAAATTAAATAGTGAACTAAGTGAACTAAAAGAATACATAAGAAAGCTAAGAAGAATACTACCAAACATCCAACCCTCAAAAACAACAACCAAACCAAAAGAAATTCTAGATCTAGAAAAAGAACTAGCAGCAGTCGAAGCGCAACTAACACAATAATAACTTTTTTATAACAAACAGTAATTCTAAACAGTTATGCGGGGATGCCGGAGCGGTCAAACGGGGTAGCGTTTGACGCCAAAGGGGCGCTGACACCCAAACTCAAGTTATTGAGTAATGAGACGAAAGTCGATGAAGTGCTTACCGTGAGCCATCTACTGGCTTAGTGCCTACGCGGGTTCAAATCCTGTTCCCCGCATCAATTTAATTACCACTGGACAATTCCATGCGGCACTGGACAAGTCCTAGCCGAGAATATTTAAAGAGGGTTTTTATTATTCATTTAAACAAGTGAAAATGAATACTAAAAAACCCAAAAGTTCTTTAAACCACCCAGAAATTGCTGAGATCTTGGGGGCATTTACGGGCGATGGATGGATTGAAAACAGAGAAAAAGGATTTTACATAATGGGAAGCCCTACCGAAGATAAAGACTACTATGATGACTTCCTTTCAAAACTGTTTTCTAAACATTTTATTCAGGTAACCCCGAAAAAAGTTATCCCCTGGAAAGTTTATGGCATTTTCACATACCGAAAAAAAATAATTGCAAAAGCATTGAAGCTAGGATTTCAAAAAGGAAAAAAATGTTTGAATGCCACAATACCAACTTCAATATTAAAAACTCAAAATAAACAAGTTATAAAAGCGTTTTTACGAGGGTTGTTTGACACAGATGGCTCTTTTTGGTGCGATAAGTCACGAGCCAAAACATCAACAGAATGGAAGCGAACATACAATTACCATCCTGAACTCTCAATAGTATCTTGTTCAAAACAACTATTAGAACAAAGTTCTTACTTATTAAATAAATTAGGAATTGAATCTAAAGTTTCACTTAAACAGAAAGCGGGCATCAAATGTAACAGGAAGATCAATAATTCTTATAGATTACGAATCAGAAAAATTGCTGAAATTGAAAAATGGTTTGATTTGATTGGTTCAAACAATCCCCGACATCAAACACGACATGCCGTGTGGCAAAAGTTAGGATATTTACCACCTAAAACCACAATTGAAGAAAGAAAGAAAATCCTAAACAAACTATTTTCTAATTACAAAAAAGTTTTATAGAAGTATTCTTTGAAATACGCATGGAAGAACCAAAACCAAGAATTACATCCGCAGTAATAGTCGAACACGAAGGCAAAGTATTGTTAGGACGACGAAATAAAACAAACTGCGAAGGTATGTGGGTTATCCCCGGAGGAGGAGTAGACTGGGGGGAAACAATACAAGACGCAGCAATTCGTGAAATAAAAGAAGAAACCGGAATGGATGTTGAGATTGTAAAACAACTTGGACATCAAGAAGTGATCAACACTCCTGGAAATTATCATGCAATAGTATTCTTTCACTTAGCAAAATCAAACGATCCAACAATAAAAGCAAGTGATGATTTATCAGAAGCAAAATTCTTTACACTAAATGAAATAAAAGAATTAAATACTGTTAAGAGTGTAAAAGATGCACTCGTGGATGCGGGATTATGGAAATGATACAAAAATCAAAGATTTTTGAACACTTTATCAGATAAAAAATAAAATGATGCAAAAAACATTATGTTTAATTATTGATGGAAACAGAGTTCTATTAGGAATGAAAAAACGCGGATTTGGCGCAGGCAAATATAATGGATTTGGCGGAAAACAAGAAGAGGGCGAGAGCATAGAAGAAGCAGCAATACGAGAAGTAGAAGAAGAAGCAGGAGTGAAAGTTACAAACCTGGAAAACAGAGGAAACATAATATTTACCTTTCCACAAAAACCCGAATGGAAACAACAAGTACATCTATTTGTAGCAAAGATGTATACTGGTGAACCAACAGAAAGTGAAGAAATGACTGTAGAATGGTTTGACCTTAATGCCCTTCAATTAGATAAGATGTGGAAAACAGACACCCACTGGATGCCTTACTTATTACAAGGAAAAACAATAGAAGCAACATTTACATTCGCAGATGATAATGAAAGCGTGAAAGATTATAATATAAACGAAATCTAGAAAAACAATATAAACACATAAAGATTCTCAACAAGAATGAAAGGATACATACAGGGCGGACAACAACCCTCACCAAAAATTCTAGCACAACAAAGATCAAATAGAGAATTAGTAGATAGGTGGAATCGTGTGGGTGAATGGTTTTTAGAAGTTGTAGAAGAAACAAGACATCCAAGAAGAGCTGAATTCCGTAAAACTACCGTTGAAAGACCTTATCAACTGCCTAAATCGCTAAGATCGATGTTAACACAAGAAGGTACGTGCACGGGATGGAGACAGGAACCTCACCCAGGCTACACAATGTTTGCTAACAGCATTAGAATGACTTAAGCAGGAGCTAACTTAACACCTAAGTCTTTAGCCATTTTTTCTAATTCCCTATCAGACATTTTTGGTTTAAATTGATCTTTAAGCCAACCAATAAATTGTGCTGCACTAACAACAACTTTTTGCTTTGATTTACCTTTATTAATCGCAAGAATGACTTTACCGCCTGCAGCAGCATTAAATGTTTCAACCTTAACTGTAGTTTTTCCCATAATATCACCTCAAGCAAATAATAGAAATAATAGTTAATAAACTTTATTATTATAAAAAAATAAAATAGAACTATCTCAATTGACGTTTCTTACGTTCTTTCTTCATACGTTTACGTTGCCACTTCCAACGCATTTGTCCTTTCTTCTTCCATCTACGGGAACTTCTTTTCATCTACATCTAAGAACTAACGATTCATTTAAAAATGTTTCTGATAAAATATGATAAAAAATGGCGCCCCTGCCGAGATTTGAACTCGAGTCTTCGGATCGAAAATCCGGAATGATTGACCGGGCTACACCACAGGGGCAAATGAAAATGGTGGGCCCACCCGGACTCGAACCGGGGATTAACGCCTTTCATAAGCACTTCTGCCATGTAAGGGCGCTGTCATTCATGGACGACTTTTATTAGTCGCAAGCCACTAAACCATGAGCCCATTTATTTTAACAGGTTTTCCATTATGTTTTAAAAGTCTTTCCATTTGTTTCGTTGAAGGGACATAACTTTTAGATTTAAAATTTTGTAGTTTAATAAAGTTTCGAGGATTGCTACTCCCAATAAAAGTAAAGAAAGCATTAACTTTTTTAAAGCCAAATAATTGAATTCTATTAGTGGTTAAACCCACCTCAAAGTTTAATTGATTGAAAGCAATTTTTATTGAGTTTAATAAGGAAGGAATTTTTGAAGTAATATCTAACATTATTCCACAATTTGGGTGTGAATAAACTCCTCCATCTGTATCAAAAAGCCCCCTCAAGCACAAAATGAGTAAGCGGCCATCATCAAAGAAAATGGAAGGAATTTTGATATTAGAATCTTTTTTTCTACCTTTATTAAAGCCCATTTGTTCAAAAAAGTCACAAATTCGTTTGTTGTTAACTATAAGCCGCAACGAACCTGATTTATTATAAATTTTAGGTTGCACTGCAAACAGATCCAAAAACAAACGCTTTAAATAATTAATATAATCCACATCAAGCTTATAATTTCCAGCAATCACTAATGACTGACCATTGCTATAAATACAACCATCACCCAACATAGCACCAAACAACTCAGCAAGATTCTTGGAACCTGAGAGGGGGATCTTTATTTTAGGCAATTTACATGCAGTGTTTTTTCCACCCATACTTTGCCCCCAGTTCTTAGAAAGAGTTTCAAACTCGTGAAAATTGAACTTTGGAACTAATTCCTTAAGTTTATTAAATCTCGAATTGGGTATTGTTGATCTCCCTCTTCGCCAATCATTTCTGATTGTATGCTCAGATACATCTAATAATCTGGCTAAATCTTTCCAAGACATTTTTGATTCACACTTACAACAGTCTATGAACGCTTTACAATCAATTGTATTTAGTTTTATTCTTGTTTCAAAGATGCGGCTTCCAGGAGTTCTCATCCTTAAGTAATTCTTATCTCTTTTAAAAACCTTAGGGCGGGACTTGTCCAGTGGAAAACTTGAAAATTAAACATCTGAAACGCCCGGATTCAAAGGGTACAGTCCTTCTCTGCCCACTGGACAACGCGTGTCCAATGGAAACTAAAAATACAGAATTATTTTAAAAAAATGGTGCGGTAGCCGAGATTTGAACTCGGGTCCAATCGTTTTTGCTTTTAATTGGCAACGACCGATGCTAAACCACTACACTACTACCGCATGTATGGGCCCACGGAGATTTGAACTCCGGACCTCTGGCTGGCTTAGAGTATTCTTGGCATTTTTTCATTGCAACCAAAAACATCATATAAGACTTGCGCGAATAAGAGTTGCCTCTTAAACTCAGCGCTCTAACCAGACTGAGCTATGGGCCCTATATAAATCAATGAAAGCTAATGTTTTTATTTAAAGATTCTCATTTTAAAACATTCTTTAACCATTAAAGACAGAATAGATATAGTTCAACACTCTAACAGTACTGAGGTGAATAAAAATGAAAAGAAACTATTTAGACTTTAGAGTATTCAGATGCAGAGACAAACATGGAAAGTTTGCATCATGTAATGCATCCGAAGAGTATTTCAGAAAAATGGAGTTAGAATTAGGTAAGGCCATGGATTTATAATTGCGATAAATTTAAATACCGACAGAGCAATTCTTTTTTCATGAGTAAACAGAGCAGTGATAAAATATTTAATTTACTTCTAAATGAAGATGAAGTTACTTGGCAGTCTATTATTTATGACCTAGTAAAAGTCGGAGATATTGACCCCTGGGATGTTGACGTCTCACAACTAACTGCAGAATATCTACAAATGTTAAAGAAATTAAAAGAAATGGACTTCATGGTTTCAGGCAAAGTTTTACTAGCAGCAACAGTATTATTAAAAATCAAATCCAACAGGTTTTTAGGAAGTGATATGAGCAACTTTGACAACCTGTTCAACCAACCAGAAGAGAACTTATCAGAATATATGGAAGAAGGATTACTAGATGACCAGCTAAGAAACCTCGAAAATGGTGAAGAAAAACCACTCTTAATCCCAAGAACACCCCAACCAAGAGAAAGAAAGGTGAGCATATTTGACCTTGTAGATGCACTCCAACAAGCTTTAGAAGTAAAAAAGAGAAGAGTGTTAAAAGATTTACCTGATGTAGAAATAAAAATACCCGAAAAGACAAGAGACATAACCGAAGTAATAAGAGAAGTGTATGGAAAAATAAAAACACATTTTAGCACTACAGAAAAAAAGATCTTGGGATTTAACGAACTAATCCCATCCAATAGCAAAGAAGACAAAATAATGACTTTCATACCCTTATTACATTTAGAAAACCAAAGACATGTCAACCTAGTACAACACCAACACTTCTCCCCAATATTCATCAAAATGTTAAACAAAAAACAGTAGTTTTTTAAACGCGAATTAATTCTAAAATAACATGAATGAAGAAACCCAAAAAAAATACATGGAAATGCAAACAATTCAACAAGAAGTAATGCAACTACACAAACAAGTAGAAACACTACAACAACAAAAAGCAGAATTAGTTAGTACAATAAGCTCAATAGATGAATTGAGCAATACAAAAGAAGAAAAAGAATTACTAACTCCCGTATCCCAAGGAATATTCATAAAATCAAAAATAAAAGGAGTGAAAGAATTACTTGTAAATGTTGGAAGTGGAGTTGTAGTAAAAAAAGATGTAAATGGTGCTAAAGCATTAGTAGAGCAACAAATCCATGAAATAGATACACTCAGTGAAGAATTTATTGAGAGAATCAACGCTAGTTTAAGAAAAGCATCAACACTAGAAGCTGACGTACAAAAAGTAATGGAAAAAAATGTTTAAATTTCTTAAAAATAAATTAAAGAATGCAGTAGATAAGTTCTCAAAAAAGGTAGAAGAAGAAGCTGAAGATGTAGAAGAGATTGAAACTCCTAAAGAAGAAAAAGTTGTAGAAAAAAAACAAAAAAAGATCAAAGAAAAAGAAAAAAAAGTTGAAAAAAAACAAGAAACTGTTGTTGAAAAAGAAACAAAAAAAGAAGAAATAGAACCCGCTGTTGAAGAAGAAAAAAAGGATTCTGAGCCTCGAGACAAGCCTAAGAAAAAAGGATTCTTTCACAAAATAACATCAAAAAAGATAAGCGAAAAAAAGTTTGAAGACTTATTTTGGGACCTGGAAGTAATGCTACTCGAAAATAATGTTGCAACAGAAGTAATAGAAAAAATCAAAGAAGATCTAAAAGAAAATATTGTTGACAAACCAATAAAAAAAGTAAGTGAAACAATACAAACCAGTTTAAGAGAAAGCATAAAAGAAGTTTTGAATGTTGAAAACATAGATTTAGAAAAAAAATTAGAAAAAACGCCCTTAGTAATTTGTTTCTTAGGAATAAATGGAAGTGGAAAGACAACAACCATTGCAAAATTTGCAAAAATGATGCTCGATAAGAAAAAAACAGTAGTACTGGCAGCAGCAGACACATTCAGAGCAGCAGCAATAGACCAACTACAAGAACACGCAGACAAACTAGGAGTTAAGATGATCAAACATGATTATGGATCAGATCCTGCAGCAGTAGCATTTGATGCAATCAAACATGCAGAAGCAAAAGGCATAGATGTTGTATTAATAGATACTGCGGGAAGGCTACATAGCAATGCTAATCTTGTAGATGAAATGAAAAAAATAATTCGTGTTGCAAATCCTGATTTGAAAATCTTTGTTGGAGAGAGCATTACGGGAAATGATTGTGTAGAACAAGCAACCAAATTTAATGAAGCAGTAGAAATTGACGGGATCATATTATCTAAAGCGGACATAGATGAAAAAGGCGGAGCGGCAATATCTGTTAGTTATGTAACTGGAAAACCAATAATGTATCTTGGGATGGGTCAGGAGTATAAAGACATTGAAGAATTTAATTCTGAGAAAGTGCTTAAAACATTAGGATTGTAGAAAAATATATAAACTCAAAACCTAATTTCTAAATAGGGGGAATAAATGCATTACTCAGAAGCGCTAAAAAGACCATTCACAGATTTTAGAAAATTAATCTTAGGAATACTTCTTACAATAGTTCCAATAGTGAATTTCTTTGCATTAGGTTATGTATTAGAGTGTGCAAGAACCGCAAACAGACAAAGATTTAAACTTCCCGAGTGGGACCAATGGGGAGAAAAGTTTGTAAACGGATTTTTTATGGTAGTTATAGGGTTTGTTTATTTCATACCCGCAGCAGTATATGCAGTACTTGCCTTTGGAACAGTTATTATTAATGTGTTAGAAGGAAAAGGCATAGAACAACTAATCGCAAGCTCAGCAGGATTAGTAATCATTGGAGTAATCATACTATTGATAACTGCATATGTATTTCCATCAGCAATACTTTCATTTGGGTTTAGCAAGAAATTAGGAAAAGCCTTCAATATAAATTTAGTATTCAAAAGAGCGTTTACAGCAAGATATTTCAAAGCATGGATTGTTGGAGCACTAACTTATCTTGTTATCGCACTAGCATTAGGAGGAATAAAAGGATTAAGCCCTGCATTTGCAATACAACAAGTTGGCAATGCAATAATAAGTTTTGTTGGCGGAACAATCTTTTACACTGTAATTGGAGAAGATTACAAATGAATGATATATTATTAAGATTAGGAGTTTCCTTTGCGTTTGCATTAGTTGCAACATTATTTTTATCAATGAGTTTTTTCTTTTTACATGAAAAAGGTTATTTAAAAAATAATATGATTATAGCAGGAATATTCGCAGCATTACTGTTTGTGTTTTCTTTCTTCTCAAACATAATACTAACAACGATCATACTATTAGTAACCTTAATGGTGGTAAAATATATTTATGTAAAAACATGGAAAGAAACATTCAACATTTGGGGAGTGTGGATAGGACTCTGGGTAGTATTAATATTATTTATAACAACAATAGTATGGATTGCACAACCAATTCCAACACTAATCTAAGAATTCTAAGTTTCCTTTAAGATAGACTCCTTTCTTAAGCTCCACGGGACGCCAAGAATCTTGTACTAGTTTTGCTTCTAACCAGTCAGCAAGTTCTTTAGGATTGCCTATTGTAGCCGAGAGGCCAATAATTTGAGGGTTGGTTAATAATGTTTTAAGAATGGTTAAGGTTACTTCCAAAGTAGGACCACGACTTAAATCATTTAGCAAATGTATTTCGTCAACAACAACAGTTTTGATGTATTTAAGCCAAGGAGAATTGTGTCTAATTAATGAATCTAGCTTCTCTGAAGTACAAAAGATCAGATCATAGTCTGCAAGATAAGAATCCGTAGAATCCATATTACCAATTGAAACAGCTATTCTGATTAATTTTTCATATTTCTTTTTGAACTCCTTAAACTTTTCAGTAGCTAGTGCTCTCAACGGAACAATGTAAATACCCTTGCCCTTATTTTCCATTATAGATTTGATCAAAGCAATTTCTGCAATAAGAGTTTTACCAGAAGCAGTAGGAGTACAAACCAATAAGTTACTGCCTTCTAACAAACCTGCACCTATTGCTTTTTCTTGAGAAGGCCTTAATTCAGTTATATCCGGATTTAATACATTAAAAAGATCTTCAGGTAATTGAGATTTGATTTCTATTAAGTCCATTTAGAGGAAGAATGCTTAATCACTTAAATTAGTTATCTTTTCCTTAAGATCAGATGGTGAGAATTCTAGATGCTGGAATATTTGAGATTCTAATGCTTTCTGTTTAGCAAGAATTTTATCTAATACAGCAATATTTTCTGGTTTCATTTGTTTTAAACGACTAATACGCTCATCAAGAGACAAGATATCAGTTTCTAGAACTCGTACATCAGCATAATAAACTAACAATTCTTCCCAACCATTAAATTTGCTTTCTAAAATGAAATCTCCCTTGTGATGTTTAACTGCAGCAGCAAGCTTGGGAAAACCTAACTCCTCAAGAATTTTAGCTCCAACAAGAGAATGATGCTGTTGTACAGCCTCATTTTTTCCAATATCATGAAGTAAGCTTGCTCGATCTGTTAGCTGAAGATCTATTAATTCTGTTTTTGCAATTAAAGAGTTAGCAAGAAACACTGCGATTTTATTAACTAATTTTGAGTGCTCAAGAACTTGCCCAGTAATTCCATGTTGTTCAAGTAAACTCAAACACTTTTCTCGCTTTGGTAATACTGTGTAATGCTTATCCATAATTTGCATTTCTTGGGATGGTTTATAAATTTAATTATTCTTAATTACAATCAAAAATTCGGAAAATCTGAGAAAAAGGCGTTTAGAACGCAATCAAGAGGTTATACGTCGTAAAGAAAAGATTTATCGACGGATAGAAAAACATAAAATTGATTTATACGTCGTAAAGAAAAGTCCATACGACGACAGAAACAGGAATATGACGAGTTATACGTCGTAAAGAATAAATCTTACGACGACAGAACCAAATACAAAAAATATAAATAGACACAACCCCCAAAAAAACGTATGCAAAACAAAATACGTACCATAATCCGAGAAGCCACACAAATCTTAAGAGAAAAAAACGTACCACACATAAAAGAACTCAAAAAATATTTGTCTCACCTAGAAAGATACAAAAAAGAGACAAAAGCATACAAACAGCTTAACAAAATAACATCAAGCATAATAAGAGAAACACACTCAACACTTACTGAAAAAGAACAAACTCGACTCCAATATTGTTTTTTAAAAATTAACCATTACTTAAGAAGCCAAAACATAAAAGATACCATCATAAACCACCCCCACAAAAAAATTGGTTTTCTATTACAATCCCATAAAAAATACAAAGTGGTAAAAAAAATTAATGGAAATCACATTATTTTAAACGCCACTGGACTCTTTCACTCAAAAAGAAACAAAGTAAATGGTCAAATTTTGACCTCAATATTAGGCGACCAAATATCTAAGCTAATTGAACGAGAAGACTTAGATGTAGATTACTTACATGAACGTGACATATACACAAAAAAACTAAGAAAAGAGTTTATTGATAGAGAAAAAGAATATATTGCAGAAGACGAATTAGACAAAGAAGACGCAAACCTTGATCCTTCAGACGAAGATCTAATCGAATCTGAGAGAGATTATGTAGAGCCAGCATACTTATTTTCGAGATTATTAGTTTATGATAAGCCAGAAGATGATTTAGACCATACAATACTAAAAACTTTAACTGATCATTTTATCACATTAATAGAAAAAAATCCCGAACTTATAATTCAAGACCTAAAAATAAATTTATACATAGGAAACTTAGCAAAAAGAGCAGGTTATTATTACAAAATTGATCAAGACTTAATAGAAATTTTCATCAAACTAGATTTTAGTGCTTTACAACTAGTTGCAAATAAAATTGTAGGAACCGGAATTCCCCCAACAGATTTTGAAGCAACTGCATTTCATGAATTAGGACATTTATACGACACTTCATTAAAAAAACAAAAAACAAAAAAAATACAAAGACTGTTTTCACATCTAAAATCGGAAGGAATAGCTGAAGCCCTGTCCTTAATTAAAACCATAACCGTAGACACATATGAATCCCATCCCTTAACAATTGAAGGAAGAAACATTGTGATAAACAGCAATTCAAGACTGATAACACCTTCAAACCATCTTAAAAAAGTCAACTTAAAAAGAATCTTACAACAAGTACAGAGTGGGAAAAAATCTGTTGATGAAGCCTATAATCAAAGAGGACAATTACATTATGCAGGATATAAAATAATGTTCTTGATATTATTACATGAACTTGAAGAAAAAGCCACCTGCTTTAATGGAGATTTAAGTCTTATTGAAGAATTAGACGATGCAACCGAGGATTATTCATTAATCACTGAAAAAGAAGCGGTAAAAAACCTTTTTGATCCGAATACCCATGTTTTTTTTGAAGTGCAAGATCTAAAAAGGTTAATTAAACACTTAAAGCATCACACATTGTTGACTTATTTTAAACTGTATGCCAAAGCCTGCAAAAAACTTGACTTTAAAGAAGAGATCCCATTCTATGAAATTTTACTCGCAATTAAAACAGATCCTGAAATTGAACTAAATCAATTCATCCCATAATTAGTGATTTTCCAGTCATTTGTTTAGGTTTTTTAATCTTAAGAATTTCTAACAGAGTGGGGGCAATATCTGCCAAAACACCATCACGTAAACGCTTAACATTTTGAGAAACAATCGTACAATAAACCGGATTCAAAGAATGTGATGTACAAACTTTATTTGTCTTAGGTTCAATCATTTCTTCACAATTCCCATGATCTGCAGCAATTATTGTGGTACCATTTTGTTTTTTTACTGCCTCAACAACCTGCTTAACACAAGAATCGACAGTATTTACTGCTTTTAGAGCTGCGTTGAGCTTACCCGTGTGTCCAACCATATCAGCATTAGCATAATTCACAATTATTACATCATAAAAATCGTTGTTGATCACGCTAACAAGCTTTTTTGTTATTTTATTTGCAGACATTTCAGGTTTAAGATCATATGTTGCAACTTTGGGAGAAGGAATGATATATCTTGTTTCACGTTTGAAAGGTTTTTCTTTCTCGCTGTTAAAGAAAAACGTTACGTGAGCATATTTTTCAGTTTCTGCAATACGAAACTGCTTTAATCTATGTTTAGCAAGAACTGCCCCAAGATTATTTGGAATCTTAGGTTCACGAAAAGCAATCTTTCCCAAAATTCCTTTATAATAAGGTGTGAACGCAGTGAAAAATAATTTAACTTTTCTTCTTTTGAAGTGTTTGAAAAAAGTATCAGTAATCGCATGAGTTAATTGTCTAGCACGATCTAAACGATAGTTGAAAAAGATTAGCGAATCTTTCTTATTGACTCCATTATAACCATTCAGAACCGTTGGTAAGATAAATTCATCAGTAATCCCTTTCTTGTAAGATGACTGCACTGCCTTTTTAGGAGTTGAATCATGTTTTCCCCGAGCATTAATGATTGCGTTGTAAGCTTTTTCAGTTCTATTCCATCGTTTATCTCGATCCATTGCATAATATCTGCCAGAAATAGTGGCGATCTCTCCTGGAAAGGATTTTAGTTGGTTGTTTAGTTGAGAAATATAAGTTAGTGCAGATTTGGGAAGACAATCTCTACCATCTGTAAAAACATGAATCTTCACATCAGTTAAATTATGCTGTTTAGCAAGTTTTAATAACGCAAATAAATGAGCTTGATGGGAATGGACTCCTTTATCAGAAAGCATCCCCATCAAATGAAGGGTTGAGTTATACTTTTTACAATTCTTAATTGCTTGCAAGATTTGTTTATCATGAAAAAAAGATTTGTCCTTTATTTTCTTGTTTATGATTTCAAGCATTTGCGAAACAATCCTTCCTGCTCCGATATTAATATGGCCCACTTCTGAATTACCCTGAAATCCTTTAGGAAGACCAACATACTGACCAAAACACTTCAGCTTACTTGTGGGATCTGTTTTTCTTAACTTAGTAATGAATGGAGTCTTACCCGCTTTTAGAGCATTACCCTTCTTGTATTTACTTATTCCCCATCCATCAAGTATTACTAATACAACTGGTTTCATTTTTTCTTTATGACCTTAAACTGTTTTAGATGCGAAAGTGAATTAGTTGCAATAATATTCTTATCTCGAGAAGTTGCAGGTTTTCCATTAATATTAACTACCTTTCCCCCTGCCTCTTTAACCAGCAGTATTCCTGCAGCAATATCCCCGGGTTTAATCCCATACTCAAAAGCAGCATTAGCCTTACCACTCGCAACCAATCCAAATTCCAGAGCAGCCGAACCCAAACTCCTAATGTGAAGCGCTCTGTTAATTAGATCAGTTCTTAACAGTTTCATTAGTGCAACATTACAAAAAACATTGGTACTAACAAAATAAAGAAGATCTTGTGAAGTTTTTGTTACATGAATAGGTTTGTTGTTTAGAAACGCTCCCTTTCCCTTCTCTGCGTGAAATAAAAGATTAAGAGCAGGAACATAAATGACTGCAACAACCGGTTTCTTTTTATATTCTAAACCAATAGAGATAGAATAGAAGGGGAGTTTATGAGCATAATTTAAAGTACCATCCACGGGATCAATAACCCACCTATAATCTGATTTTTGTTTTAATTCTGGACGTTCCTCACTCCAAATAGAATGAGAGGGAAATGATTTTTGAATTATATGTATTATCTTTTTTTCAGATTCCTTATCAACATTAGTTACAATCTCCTTCTTTTCCTTATGAGAAATGGTAAGTTCTTTTTTAAAATACTTTGAAGTTATTCTTCCAGCAGCTCTTGCAGCCTTAATTGCAATCTTAAGTTCTTTTGATCTCATAATTCTTCCTCAATCCTCAATAATTGATTGTATTTTGCTAGGCGTTCTGATCGACAGGGCGCTCCAGACTTGATTTGACCAGCACCCAATCCAACAACAAGATCTGCAATGAACGAATCTTCAGTTTCACCAGAACGATGCGAGACCATAACATTCCAGCGTTGTTTTTTAGCTAGTTTGAATGCGTTGATGGCTTCTGTTAAAGTTCCTATTTGGTTTACTTTTAGTAAAAGACAATTACAAGATTTGGCTTTAATCGCTGTTTCCATCCTTTCAATGTTAGTAACTAATAAATCATCACCAACAATTTGAACACTCTTACCAACAAGTTTGGTTAGCTTTGCAAAAGAAATGAAGTCTTCTTCATAAAAAGGATCTTCTAAAGAAATAATTGGGTATTTTAATAACATTCTTCGATACTTTTGGACTAGTTTATCTTTTGTTAGCGTTCTCTTATCAATTTTATACTTACCCCTTTTAAAAAAAGATGTTGCCGCTGCATCCATTGCAATTTTTATTTTTCCTTCATAACCTGCAGCTTTAATAGCCTTAGTTAAAAGTCTTAATGCTTGAGAAGTTGTTGCTATGTTAGGAACAAAACCCCCCTCATCACCCACATTAGTGGAGTTTGCCCCCCTTTTTTCTAAAATGTGTTTCAACATATGATATGTTTCAGAACCCATCCTCAAGGCTTGTTTAAATGATTTTGATTTAGGAACAATCATGAATTCTTGAATAGCAAGTTTAGAATCAGAATGTTTTCCCCCATTGATAACGTTGAAGAATGGAGTGGGAAGACGAGGTTTTGTTTGAGCTAATTTTGAAATATGTTTGTATAAAGGAATATTTTTTATTTTTGATGCCAAACGTGCATTGGCAAGACTTACCGCCAAAATAGCATTAGCACCCAATATAGCTTTATTAGGCGTGCCATCTAAAGTAATTAAAAAATTGTCCAATGCCTTCTGATTAAAACAAGACATTCCTTTAATCGCTGGAAAGATTATTGTATTAACGTTAGCAACTGCTTTTTTAACACCCTTACCAAAATAACGCTGTTCATGATCTCTAAGTTCTAAAGCAGCATGAATACCAACAGAAGCACCAGAAGGGACAGAAGCAGTAGCTTTAATCTTTTTGGAGAACAAATCAACCTCAATAGTGGGAGTGCCTCTAGAATCTAGGATTTCTCTAGCAATAACTTTAGTAATATTAGTATACATTCTCACCCCTTCAAAACCATTTTAGGGTTAAAATAATATAAATGTATCGAAAATGAGACAAATTTTCGGAACATCTATCCCAAAAATCTAAGATTTTTGTTATAAATGTTGTTATTTTTAGCAAACTTTATAAACATGCAGACAGCATGTAGTCTACATGCACAAAGTAAAGATAGATGTTTACCTATCTAAAGAACACAAAGAAGAAATATTAAAACGAGCCAATAAGCTAGGCCTGTCTCTTTCTGATTATATGAAACTAAAAGCTCTGGATAAATTAAAAGATGAATAGAACTGCCGAACACTGGATACTAGTAATGTTTTGTTTAGTGATAATTGGGATCGGATTTGGAACAGGAATAACTGGAATGGTGACGGGAGGCTATCAAGATAATATTGATAAAACGTTTGATGAAAGTTCAGTATATTTATGGACGCCACAAGTTAGCACTTCATTAGGGGGCGTGGCAGTAAGTGGAATGGCAAATGGAACGGGGTTAGTAAGAAGTTATTTGGTTAAGGGAACTGATTTTTATTTAATAAATGAGTTTAGTGTTAATAGCGAAAGTGTTAGCTTTGATTCTTATTGTGTGGAAACCTGTAATTTGGAGTTGAAAAAAAATAAGTATTTGATCAGACACGAAATCGAGGGCGAGGTTGAGTACGTTCTTAATTCAATTGTTTATTCTAAAGATCCAATTACAAGTGGAAATTATAGTTCCATTAACATAACCACAAACAACACAATAACCACCGAAGATGAAACCATAACAACAACACAACATTCTGCCAGGATAAATAAATTAGTGAAATGGGAACAAAAAATTAAGGTAAATAAAAACAAAAATGTAACTGTTACATTACCAACTAATGCACAAAATGTAATTACAAATAAAAAAGGTCAAGAAAAAGAATTTGGGGCAGCAAAAAGTAAAGCGAAAAAGAAAAAGAAAACAGAAGAACTGACCCCTGAAGATGAATTAATAACCGAATACTTTACCGAAGCACCATATTCTGAAGAAGAAGTTGTTACAAATGGAAAAGAGATCCTGATTGTTGGTCCAGATTTACCACATTACACCAATGTAACAGCATTTACAAATTTACCTAATGAAATTAGTGAATTAGATAGAGTTAAGCTATATTGGAATGTAAATGGTGGAAAGGAAGAGGTAAGTTATACCGCAAATGATACAAACAACAATGGATTATATGACTACCTTGAATGGGTGGTTCCACATTTATCTAATCAGAGTTATTCATTGATTATTGAAATTAGTTCTGCCCAACATTTAGATTCTAACAAAGAATTTATTGCAGATATTTACGATATTGTACAAGCACAAGATGATAATTGGGTTACAGTTGATGATGGAGAATACGTAAGAGTAACCTTTGAAGAAGAATTAGACAATACAAGAGACATTACAATATATGCAAAATCAAATGGGAGCGCCACAGTAGAAGTTTATTCACAAGGTTCTGATGTATTGTTAATAACTTTTGAAAATGTTTCAGAAGATAAAGAGTATAAAAAGTATTTGACTGAGCTAAATGGAACTGAAGATACATTTGACTTAAAAGTTGTTGATTCAGCTGTAGAGTTTGATTATATTGTTGATCCAGTTTCTATAACCGATTTTATTTCTACTTGGGATACTTCAAAAACGTCATCTGGTTCAAGTGATGCAACTTCTGTCAGACTCCCATTAATTAATGGAGGGAATTATGATTTTGAAGTTGATTGGGGAGATGGAAGTACTGATACAATTACAGAATACAATCAAGCAGAAGTAACTCACAGCTATGATTCAGGAGGGATTTATCAGATTAATATTTCTGGAACACTTGATGGTTTTAGTTTTAATAATGGAGGAGACAGGCTTAAATTAATCAATATAAGTCAATGGGGAAATCTCACACTGGGTTCTTCAGGAGGATATTTTTATGGATGTACTAATTTAAATATTTCTACAACAGATATTTTAAACACAAGTGGGACAACCTCTTTTATTAATGCATTTAGAACTAGTGGCGTATCAACAATACCTAATATAAGTAACTGGGATATGTCCGCAGTTACAGATTTATCTTATATGTTTTATCAAGCAGATAGTTTTAATTCAAACCTTACAGGGTGGGATGTTTCAAATGTAACAACATCATATCAAATGTTTTATGGTTGTGATGCTTTCAATGGAGATATGAGTAATATGAACTTTTCAAGCAATACTAATCTTGCAAACATGTTTACTTATGCTTCTGCATTCAATGGAAATGTTGATAATTGGACAATTGGAGCTGCGACTTTACGAAACATGTTTGAACAAGCAGATGCATTCAACCAAGACATACACACATGGGACACAAGTAAAATAACATCAACCTACCAAATGTTTTACGGAACCGACTCTTTCAATGGAAACATGCAAGACATGAACTGGTCAAGCAATACAAATTTTGCAAGCATGTTTCAATCTGCACCAGCATTTAATGGAAACGTAACAAACTGGCATTTAGGTGAGAGTCCAATAAGCATGCAAAACATGTTTTTATCTGCAACTTCATTCAACCAAGACATACACACTTGGGACACATCAAAAGTAACAACCACAGTTTCGATGTTCCAATCCGCACACGCTTTCAACGGAAGCATGAAAGACATGAACTGGTCAAACAACGCAAACTTCTACAGAATGTTCTACTCAGCAACAGCATTTAATGGGAATGTGAGTAATTGGTATCTCGGAGATGTCTCAACAGGAATGCAAGAAATGTTCTTATCAGCACCAGCATTCAACCAAGACCTACACACATGGGACACAAGCAAAGTAACAATAACCCGAGCAATGTTCCAATCCGCACACGCTTTCAACGGAAGCATGAAAGACATGAACTGGTCAAACAACGCAAACTTCTACAGAATGTTCTACTCAGCAACAGCATTTAATGGGAATGTGAGTAATTGGTATCTCGGAGATGTCTCAACAGGAATGCAAGAAATGTTCCGATCAGCACCAGCATTCAACCAGCCTTTAACTAATTGGGACACATCAAAAGTAACAAGTATGAACACTATGTTCCGGGGCGCAACTTCATTTGACCAAGATTTGGGAAGTTTAAATGTTTCAGGAGTTACAGACTTTACTAATATGCTTTATGTTACACAAATATCAACAACTAATTACGACAATTTATTAACTGGCTGGGCTGCATTAGATACTCTGAGTTCATCCGAACCATTCCATGCAGGAACTGCCACATATTGTTTGGGTGCAAGTGCTAGAAATGACACTTTAATTGGCACATATGATTGGACTATTACTGATGGAGGATATGATTGTACAGGAGTTGAAATTCCTGACACAACTCTTCCGTATTTTACAGACTCAACACCAACAAATCAAACAATTGCTCAGGGCACAGCTTTGAGTTATAATATTAATGCGACTGATGAGACTGCTTTGGATTGTTTTGCTGTGAATGATTCGACGAACTTTGCAATTAATTGTTCGGGGACTTTGGTTAATAATACTATTTTGGGATTAGGTTTGTATAATTTGAATATTACAATTAATGATAGTTCTAATAATTTGAATTCTAGTTTGATGTGGGTTAATGTTACTGATCAGACTTTCCCTTTGATTGATTTTTTTTCTCCAACTTTGGATAATGGTTCGAGTACTACAAATACTTCTGTTGAGATTAATGTTTCAATTAGTGAGTTGAATCTTGATGAAGTAAAGTATAATTGGAATGGGACTAATTTTACGATGTTTAATGATTCGTTAGTTTTGATGATGAATTTTGATAATGTTAGTGCGTTGGGTGAGAATGATACGCATGTTGTTGATATGAGTGGGAATGGGAATAATGGGGCATTGACTGGAAATCCAGTTGTTAATGTTACTAATTGTAAATATGGGAATTGTTTTACTTATGATGGGGTTGGAGATGCAATAATTGTTGCCCATGATTCTGATTTTGTGTTTAGTGAGTCTATGAGTACTTCTTTATGGGTTAAGCCAAAAACATTACCTGCAGGAGATGTTTATTTTGGTAAAACATTGTCTAATGTAGGCTATACATTAAGAATAGATGACGCTAGTGCAAATAATTTAGAGTTTTATGTTGGTACGGGAGCGGGTTATATGTTTAATACAAAGGCACATGGGATGGTTGCAGGAAATTGGTATAATATTGTTGCTCAGTATAATGGAACAGATGGTGAGCTTTTTGTTAATGGGGCATCAATAGGTTCTACTTCTTTTCCAACAACTCCTAATTGGGGAACAAGAGACCTTTGGATTGGGGGACATGCTACTGGTGGAGCAACCCATATTATTGGAAATATAGACGAAGTCCGTATCTGGAATCGTTCATTAACAGCAGATGAAGTCTATCAACAATATGTTTCAAATTTAAATAAGTTTAATTCTACACAATGGTATCTTTATGTTAATCAATCATTGAATGCAACTGATGGTTTGTCTGTTGGGGATTATACTTATTTTGCTTCGGCTAAGGATTCTGCTGGGAATGAGAATTTGACTGAGGTTAGGAGTTTGACTATTGAAGCGGCGGAAACACCAGATACAACGGCGCCGAATATTAGTTTTGAAGAACCAACAGAAGATAATGCTACTGAGATTTCAGTTGATTCGATTTATGTTAATGTAAGTTCAGCTGATGAGACAAGTAATATTTCTACTTTTATTGATTTTGATAATTCGCTTGTTAGTTGGTGGAGAATGGACGATGTAAACGCTTCAGGAGACCCAACAGACTACACTGGAAGGAATAATGGTTCACTTATTGGAAATGCATTGATAAATGCATCTGGAAAACTAGGGCATGCGACATATTTTGATGGAACTGGAGATTACGTGAATGTTGGACAAGATTCTAGTCTTAATTTTAGCGAAGAAGTGACAATAAGTACTTGGATTAAGAGACCTGCGATTACTTCTAATAGTGGTCTGAATGCTATTGTGTCAAGATATGATACTGATGCTGCTGAGACCAATAGAGGATGGTATCTAGCAATTTATGATGCTAATGCTAATGCAGTTTATCAGCCAAGATTTGTTTTAGAAGATGGTTCAAGTACGGGTGCAGTTCAAGGAACAACAACTGTTGATGACAACAAATGGCACCATGTTGTTGCAGTTTATAATGGTACAACTCAGACAATATATGTTGATGGAGGAGAAGATAATTCTGGAACTTTTAGTGGAGATATTTTTGATAGACCTGATGAAAATGTTTATATCGGGGCAAGGGATGATGGAACTGAAAAATTCTGGAAAGGATATATTGACGACGTAATGATCTTTAATCGTTCATTAAGCGCAGATGAAGTTCTTGGATTATATGCAAATACCACTTCAAAATATGTTGAAGCTAATTATACTGGTTTAGCAGAAGGAGATCACACATTCAAAGCATACTCACAGGATTTAAGTGGAAATGTAAATGAAACTGAACTAAGAACTCTAACAGTAGATGCAGTTGACGAAAGTGCCATCCAATATGTTGGTCAATGTGGTGAACTTAACATCTCAAATGCAATTTATAACCTAAATGCATCCGTTAACAACACAGGAACCTGTTTTACAATTGCTGCCAACAACATAACTTTGGACTGTGTTGGCTATGAAATCAATTATAGTTATGCTGGAACTTTGGGGTATGGTATCAATAATTCCGGAGCATATAATTTTACCACCATAAAGAATTGTGTGATTAAAGAAGGAATCGATACTACAAGGTACAAATACGCAATTTATTCCGAGGGTGGGAACAATGGAACAATTGAAAATAATACAATAACAACCACAGGGATGAATGGTTATGGAATCTCCTTATCCTCCTCTTCAGACTGGACAATTGAGAACAACACCATAACAACCTTAGGGAGTTTGGGTTATGGGATCTCACTAGCATCATCTTCAAACACAACCATCTCTAACAACAACATCACAACACTAATTAATTATCAGCTAGCTCATGGAATCTATCTTACATCATCAGCTAATAATTTGGTTGACAATAATTTAATAACAATAAATGCAAGAAATGCTTATGGAGTTTATTTATTATCAGATTCAATCTCCAATACAATAAATAATAATACAATTTCAGCTTCAGCCACACAAAATCCATCTCATGGAATTTATCTTGCATCACCAGGCAATACCCTATCTAACAACACAATAACCGCTTTTAGAATTAGCTATGGCATTTATGTTACCTCAAACAATAACAATATAATTTCAAACAAAGTTTCAAGCTTGGGATCTTCAATCTATCTCTTGTCAACTTTAAACAATACCTTAACTGACAACAATGCTAATTCATCTGCAGCAAATAGTTATGTTATTGATGGAACAATTATTGATCATTTTAACCATTCAATTGACTCTTCAAATACTGCAGAAGGAAAACCAGTAAATTATTCATTTAATTATAACAATTTAGTTTATGATGGAATTAATTTAGCTCAGTATGGACAAATCATATTTGCCTGGAGTAATAATATTACAGTTCAGAATTCAAATATTACAGATGACGGGATAAGTTTATTTCACACAACAAATTCAACAATCAACAATAATTTCATAAATTCATCTACAGGTTATGGAATTTGGTTATATCCGAATTCAAATAATAATAACCTCAGTTCAAACAGAATCATCACAGATTCAACATATGGACATGGTACATTCCTTGATACCAGTTCAAATAACATTTTAGAACATAACAATATTGAGTATAACGGAACTTCTGCTATAGGAATTTATCTCTATGACAGCCCAAACAACAATCTAACAGGCAATAATCTTTCTTCAGGCCAGGGGGCAGGTTACAATACACACGGAGTTTACTTAAGAGGATCCAATAATAATGTAATAACTTCAACAATAATCAATATAAGTGATACTGAATATGATTCAGGAACAAATGGGATTTATCTCTATTTAAGCTCAAATAACGTCATATCAAATGCATCAGTTAATCTTTATGGATATGCCCTGAAGGGAATTTATCTATATGACGATTCACTTAACAATACAATATCAGATTCAACATTCACAATAACAAAAGATGGTGGAACAAATTATGCCCTGCAGGCAAATAAGGATGTAATAACTGCAACATTCATAAATACAGTATTAAACTGTACAAATCATTTAGATATTTATACTGGTACAGACACGGATGCAGGTTCCTGGCTGAATTTCATAAATGTCACATTTGATGAAACTGAAACTTCCATTAATGATGTTCTGGATTTGAATGTTTCATGGTACTTAGACGTTTATGTGAATGATACCTTAGGGAATAACAAACAAGGAGTAAATGTAAGTGTAGATGATGTTAATAATAATGAGAAGTTTTCTGTCTTAACAGATGTTACGGGAAATATAGTAAGACAGACCGTTAAGGAGTATACACAAAACAAGACAGGAACTTATAATTATACCCCCCATAGTTTGAATGCAACTCTAACTGGTTTAAGCAGCTATTCTAATTCAAGCATCAACATATCAACAAACCTGCAGATAAATATTGAATTATCAGATTATTTCCCAACCATAAGTTATGTCAGCCCAACACTTGATAATGAAAGCTCACCGACTAATACTTCTGTTGAAATAAATGTTTCAATTAGTGAATTTAATTTGGATGAGGTTAAATATAATTGGAATGGAACTAATTTTACAATGTTTAATGATAGTCTTGTGTTAATGATGAACTTTGATAATCGTTCAGCTTTAGGTGAGAATGATACTTATGTTGTTGATATGAGTGGGAAGGGGAATGATGGGAGTTGTAGTGGGGATAGTTGTCCTAGTTGGAGCTCGAGTGGAAAATATGATCAAGCATATAGTTTTGATGGAGGAGACTATTTTTCTACAGGATATAACCACAGTACTAATGTTGGTACAATCATATACTGGGTCAAATATGATGTTGTTTCACCAATAGATCAGTTGGTAGGTCATCATGATGGAAATAACAGGAGATTTTATATTGGAATTGATGGAACCGGAAATACATTTTATGGATTTGGAGATACTTATGAAGGGAATGGAAATGGGAATCCCGGAGTTCATGGAATAAGTGCAGGGGACTGGCATATGCTGACTCTTACCGGAGATGGGACTACGGCAACTTATTATGTTGATAGCATTGCAAAAGATACATTTACTTATTCTTGGACTGCTGGAACAAGCACACGAGAGTTTTATATTGGCGATCTTAATATTGTTAGTGGCCAATATGCTGTTAATGGATTAATCGATGAAGTTAGAGTTTGGAATCGTTCTCTTTCAGCTTCAGAAGTTTACCAACAATATGCTTCAAACTTAAATAAGTTTAATGAAACGCAATGGTACTTGTATGTGAATCAAAGTTTGAATGCAACAGACGGACTACCAGATGGAAATTACACATATTCTGCCAGTGCAAAAGATGATGCAGGAAATGAGAATATTACTGAATTAAGAACAGTAACTATTGATACTAGTGTTGATACCGTTAACCCAATCATAAACACTGCAGGCGGTGGAGGAGGAGGCGGCGGAGATGGATCAATTGAAACGCTAGAAGAACCAATTGGATACGTAAAAGAGATAAGAAAAGAGATTGAGACAACACGAAGTAAAATCTCAGTAAATCTAATCGAAGGAGAGGGAGAAACAGAAGAATTAACAATAATCAATACAGGTGATACAGTCTTAAAACTTAGCATAGACATCAGAGGATTAAAAAATGTACACAGCTCAACAAACAGCATAACCCTGGATCCAGGAAAAGCAGAAACTATCACATTAGACTTTATAGCAAAAGAAACAGGAGTGCATACAGGAAACGTACTAATTGAAACACAGGGAATAATGAAATCCATCCCAATAGTAATGAAAGTTGCAACTGAAAAAGTATTATTTGATGTTAAGATGGATGCAGAAAGAAAAGAACTAGATTCTGGAAAAGATCTAAAAACACAAATAACCTTGTTAAGCATGGGAAAACCAAAAAAGGTTGATGTTGTAATAACTTACACAATTAAAGATATGGACGACAACACTGTTTGGAAATCTTATGAAACCCTGGCAGTAGACAAAGAATTAAGTTTTGTAAAAAAATTCTCAACAAATAATTTAATAACTGGAAATTACATAGCAACTGTTCAAGCAGACTATGAAGGAGCAGTAGCAGTAGCAGGCAACATGTTCAAAGTTAAAGGAGGGAAAGAACTGACAGCAGGAATGGCCGGGTTGTTGAATAAAGAAAGTTACACAAAAATTGATTCAAAATTGATCGGAGTGTTAGTAGTTCTTAGTTTAGTTTTATTCTTAATCGTTAGAACAGTAAAAACCTGGAAAAAAGAATAATATTTATAAAGTAAAGTTTCTATAGATACTCCATAATGGCTTCAAAAGGTAACCAAAAGGATACTGTTAAGATACCAACATCTCTAAATAAAGAACAATTAGCTATTATAGAAGGCCTACAAGGCGTATATGGAAATTCTTCAGCATCAGTAATAAGAAATATTTTAGTCATGTGGATACATCAAAACGTTGAGTTACCAAAAAAAGAGGGAAAACAATGAATGCAAAAATACTAATATTCATTCTAATGATAACCCTCTTTGCTACTAGTGTATTAGCAGCAGAATCGTTTAAAACAGACAATATACTAATCAAAGTATTACTAAAAGACCAACCAGAAGAACGAATAGTAAAATTAACCAGCATTTCAAATAAAGAACAAAACTTAGAAGTCTATCCAGAACACTTATCAGAAATAATCAACATACAAGAAAACAAATTCGCTTTAACACCTAGGCAAACCAAAAATGTTGTGCTAACAATTGGTTCAACAAATCAAAAAGGAATATTTGTAGGAAACTTTTTAGCCAAAAGCAAAAGTCAAGTAAAAAATATTCCACTAATAGTAGAAATAGAAACACAAAAAGTATTATTTGATGCAAGTACAACCCTCCAACTAAACCAAGAGATCAAGGCAGGAGGAAATTTAAATGTTGAATTAACATTATTTGATTTAAGAGATGTCGGATTGACCAATGTTGATATCGAATATGTAATAAAAGACTTCAAAGGCAATACAATCCTAACAGAAAGTTCGAATATAGCAGTTAACAAAAAAGAAACTTTTACAAAAACAATTCATCTTCCAAAAAGTATCGAAAGTGGACAATACGTATTTGGAATCATAATAAAACACGGCGATTCAATCGGAACATCAAGCCTAATGTTTAGTACTGAAAACGATAAACAGAGAGAACAATTCAATAGCAACAAGGATAATTTATACTGGTTAGCATTAATTATTCTTGCAGTAACTACCCTATCAGTAACAATGTTAATCGGAATGCATGTTCACTTATTAAGAAGAACAGTACACCACCATATACTCAAAAAACCCTACAAAAAACGTGAAATAAATAAAAAAAAGGTTTTGAAAATAGCTGAAATAACAGCAGCAATAATTATACTAGCATGTGTGTTTTATACCAAATTATTAACACTTGCTAAAATAGAGCTTGCATTTGCAAAAGCAAGTGGGTTTGTAACAGCCAACACAGTTTACCTATACAATTTAGTCTTACAATACCCTGCACACACAATTTTAGGCATACTGATAATTAGTTTAATAGTATTATTATACAAAGAATGGTATGAAATAAAAGAGTACAAAGAGATACTAACAATTACTCTAAGTATTGCAGTAATTATTGCAACACTGTACTATGCAGCATATACACAGATAATTACGTTCAGCATGTTTAACCAGATTTGGAGCTGGATCATAACAAACGCAGTATGGCTTTGGAATCTAGCAATTTATCATTTCGATTATTCAGTTGGAGGGCTGGCAATAATAATATTTTTAATAATTGCATACTTTTCAGGATTCCTAACAAGAATAAAAGAACTTTTTTAACCAATATAATTATCTGCTTTATTATTAGAAACTTCTTTAAGCTTATTAGTTTTTTCTAAAGAATCTTCTTCAATACTTTTAACTTCTTTTAGAAGTTTATCAACCTTAACATTAAGACTAAACTCCTTATTAAGAACGTCTAACAATGCTTTAGAACCATTAATTCCCACATAAAACGGATGGCCAAAAGTCTCTGTTAAAAAAATAAGAGAGGGGATCTTTGTTACCGCAGGTAGAACTCCACTTACCCCAATAATTGGACCAACAGTACCATAAACATCCTTGCTAACCTTGTGCTTTTTACAAAATGTTTGAATTACTTTTGAATTGTTACCAGTAGCAAACAAATTAGGCTTTTTAGGCTCTTCTTTTAACCCAATCCCTGCCAAAGTAATAACCTGTTTAATATCAAGCTCTTTAGAAAGATGATTAATTATACCACAAAAATCATAACAAGTTTTTTCATCAGGAGGTTGAATATCTCCAGTAAGTAATAACAAGTCTTTTTTGTTCTGCCTTTTTTTGTAATAAAGAGAAATTAAAGGAAGTTCAATCAAGTTTTTTTCATTAACAAAAACAGAATTTGGAAAAGAGTTAGAAAAAAAATCAATCAGTTTCTTAGCCTTCAGTTCCTCAATCAAAAAATCAACACTAATCTTACCCACATTACCAATTCCTGGAAGACCAACTAACAAAACACTATTCTTAGGTTTTTCTTTAAGCTTTTTAATAACTTTCCAAGTCATGCATTCAACTCCTTATACTTTCTTCTATAATCAGCATATTTATCTTCAGGAGAATATTTGGGAGGGCGTGGTGAAACTGTTTTTTTACTACAACAAGAAGCTTCAAGCGTGTATTTGCCACATTTTGAACATTTCATTATATGATTCATGCTTCGATCCTTTCAAACGAAAAAACACCTTTTCTTTTCTCAACAAAGCTCTCAACTTTATTTAACTTTTGTTTAAGTAATTTTTCAGCATCTTTAAACTCTTTGTCTTTAACCTCAAAAGAGTAAGCTCCAGCTCCAAGATATCTTACAACTGTTTGATCATCCAGAACTTCTTTGAAAAGAGACTTGATTTCAGAAACGCCATCAGAATTAAAAAAAGAAACTTTTAATTTTCCTTTAACAATAGCTTCTTCTGGTTGAATTTTTTCTCGTATAAACTCTTCTAATTTCTTAGCAATAGGGAGGTTAATTGTATCTTCAACTTTAACCACATTATCAACAACATCTCGAAAAAAATCAAAAACAAAATTGTATTCCACTCCAATTTTAGAAAACATATTAGTTAAATCTGCTGCAGGGAGTTTATTTTGTTCAGCAAAAAATTGTAAAAGTTTTTCAGCTTTTTGTTCTTGTTTAAGGTCATTCAAGAAATTTCTTTTCTGAATCTCAGTAACTCTTCTTAAACTAACATCAATATGGCCTTTTTCTTTATCAACTCTTAAAATTTTACAAACAATCTTTTTTCCTTCAACAACGTAATCACGAATGTTACGAATTCTACCTGGACTAATCTCAGAAATGTGAATCAGACCAGTACGACCTTCATAATGATCTAGCGTAACGAAAACAGAGTTAGGATTAACCTTAGTAACATTAACCAAAACTAAAATGTCTTCTTCAGGAAACCCCTTTTTCTTAAGCAACATTAGTTTAATACCTCTAAAATTCTAGCTCTAATCTTACCTTTACCACCTTTTGGATCAACCAGGGGTTCTCCACAAACTAAACATTTGACAGGTGTTGAGGCCTTACCAAAAGTATTTTGTTCATTATTGCATTTAGTACAACGAATTTTAAGGAATTTGCTATCTTTTACCATTATAATTACCTCCAAAACAAAGAATGGGAGGAACATTTTTAAAGGTTTTTGTTATTCTAAGATTAATGGAACTAGTAGACGTACACAATCATCTAGAATTGTTAAATGATTTAGATCATGCAATTATAAGAGCGAAAGAGAGCGGTGTTAAGAAGATTATTACTTCTGGAATTGATCATGAAACAAATAGAAAAGCACTTGAATTGAAAAAAGAATATGAAATTGTTGAATGTTCTTTAGGAATTTACCCAAAAGATGCTCTGAAAAAAGAGTATGAAGCATCAGGGAAAGCGTTTAAGGAGTGTGATGTTGAAGAAGAGATTGCATTCATTAAAAAACATCAAAAGGACATTATGGGTATTGGAGAAGTGGGACTGGATTTTAGTTCAGAAAATATTAATCAAAAAGAACAAGAAAAATTATTTGTTAAAATGATTAAATTAGCCAAAGAACTTAATAAACCACTAATTGTACACTCACGAAAAGCAGAAAAAGAAGTTTTAGAAATACTTGAACGCGAAAATGCTAAAAAGGTTGTAATGCACTGCTTTTGCGGAAACAAAAATCTAGTGAAAGAGGGGGCTTTGAGAGGATATTATTTTACTATTCCAACAAATGTTAATCGTGCATCTAATTTTCAAAGCATGGTGAAAGAGGTTAATATTAATCAGTTACTAACAGAAACCGACGGGCCATTTCTAAGCCCAATTAAGGGAGAACCAAATGAACCCGCAAACATAACAGTTACAATAAAAGAAATAGCAAAAATAAAAGGATTTGACGAAAAAGAAACCGCAAACAATATATTCTTGAACTATATGAGGTTGTTTAAATGATACAGATTATAGCAGTAAGTGGATTTGACTATGTTGGGAAAAACATGACCGCCATAAAAGTAGATGATGAAGTAGTAATCTGCGACATGGGAATACATCTAGAAAATTATATTAAGTTTACAGAAGATGAAGATCTTATTAACGTATCCCCTGAAGATCTAAAAAGGGTTGAAGCAATACCCAACACTAAAAATATTGAAGACATTAAAGGTCAAGTAAAAGCAATAATACCCACCCATGCCCATTTAGACCATGTGGGAGCAATTCCTTACTTAGCAAATGAATTTAACGCAGACATTGTCTGTACGCCATTTACAGCAGAAGTCATCAAAACAATCTTACGAGATGAAAAAATAAAAATCAACAATAACATAAGAAGCATACATCCCAACTCTTCATTCAAAGTTAGCGAAAACATAACAATAGAATTCATTAATGTAACACATTCAACACCTCAAACTGCAATGGTGGCTATACACACAAAATATGGAACCGTACTATATGCAAATGATTTCAAATTTGATCTTTATCCCACATTAGGGAAGAAACCCAACTTCAAACGGTTAGAAGAATTAGAGAATGTTGTAGCAGTTATTGTTGACTCTACCTATTCCAGGGATGAAAGAAAAATGCCCTCAGAAAGTGTTGCAAAACAAATGTTAAAAGATATTATGTTAGGGAGTTATTCTCATGAAAAAGCGATTATTATTACAACGTTTTCTTCACATATTGCCAGACTTAATTCGATAGTGCAGTTTTCTAAAAAAACTGGTCGGAAGTTATTGTTTTTAGGAAGGTCATTAAACAAATATATCAAAGCTGCAGAAAAAGTAGGGATTATTGATTTTTCAAAAGATGCAGAAGTAATAAGATTTAGAGGCAAGATATATAACAAATTGAGAACTGTAATGAAAGAAGGCAAAGAAAAATACATTTTAGTTGTAACGGGGCATCAAGGAGAACCAAAAGCAATACTATCAAGAATGGCCAATGGAGAAACACCATTCAGATTTGATTCAGAAGACTTTGTAATATTTTCATGTAAAACGATTCCATCCCCCCTAACAATCGAGGGAAGAAAAGTACTTGAAGAGAAGTTGAAAAGAACTGGAATAAGAATGTTCAAAGATATCCACGTATCTGGACACGCAGCAAAAGAGGATTTGAAAGATTTATTATTAATGGTAAAACCTAAAAATGTAATTCCTGCACACGGAGATGAATCAATGAAGCAGGGAATGCGTGAAATATGTCTAGCGATGGGATATGAAGAAAAACAAGTACATTTGTTACATGATGGAGAAAGTGTTAAGTTTAATTGACACTATAAAAATTTATAAAGTATTATCGTTTTTTTATATTAGGGGGAAATATGAAATTAACTTTAGCAGAACCAAAATATCTAAAAGAAAGTATTAGCATCATCTCAGAACTAGTTAATGAAGCAAAATTCAAGGTAACTTCTAATGGAATCGAGATGATTGCAATGGATCCCGCTAATGTAGCAATGGTAGTTTTTAAACTGCTTTCTAGTTGTTTTGTTGAATATAACATTAAAAAGGAGACTGAGATTGGCATTAATCTAACTAACCTAAGACAAGTACTAAGACGAGCCAAACCAACAGACGCAGTAACATTAGAATTCGGAGAGGATAACAAGTTAACAGTTATACTAAAATCAAAAACAACAAGAAGCTTCTCAATACCCGTAATGGAACTAGAAGACAAAGAACAAAAAGTACCCGAACTAGCATTCCCAGTAATAATAGAAACAGATGCAGAAGTAATAAGTGAAGCAATAGAAGACATAGGAGTTGTTTCAGAATCAGTAACACTAATTTGCGAACAAAAAAAATTAATACTAAAAGGAGAAGGAAATTTATCAAAAGCTCAAGTAGAAATTGAGTCAGACAAAAAAACAATCATAACAAACGATGAAACTGATCCTGTTAAAGCTAAATACTCTATTGAATACTTCAAAAAAATAATTGGTGGGAGTAAACTTTCTGACAGAGTTACACTCCTTTTTGATAAAGAATACCCAATGAAACTAACATTTCAAGAGGTGGATAAGGTACAACTATCATTTATATTGGCTCCGCGTGTTGAGAATAATTAAGTGTTTCTTCTTAAGAGTAGTGAATCACCCGATATCTTTATAAGCCTTTCTATCCAGTAAACTAATTAGTAAAACATATAAATGATAAAAATAAGGAAATACAGGTGATCTTATGGAAAACGAACCAAAAATCAAAGCAAATAAGGGAATGTCATTCTTCGAACTAATTGAAAAATTCCCCCAATCTACCGAAATATTACAAAATAATGGCCTACATTGCATGGGTTGCATGATGGCAAAAGTAGAAAGTGTAGAGCAAGGATGTAAAATGCATGGAATGGATGATGCACAAATCGATAAAATGATTGAGGAGATAAATGGCGAAGTCCCTAACAAAAAAACTGATAACTGACGTCGTTGCAGAAGCAGTCGGCGAAGATGCGCTACCCATATACTTCTATTTAAAAACGCGAAAAGACATTTCTGAGTTTAAAATTGCAGACGATACAAAAACAGAAATACATGCAGTTCGCAATATATTATACAGATTACATAATGAAAGCCTGGTAACATATAGAAGAAAGAAAGATAAAGAAAAAGGGTGGTACATAAGCTACTGGACACCTGCACTGAAAAGAGTACTAGAACTCGTAGAAATCCTAAAAAACAAAAAATTAGTCAAATTCAAAGAAAGATTAGAAAAAGAAGAAGAAAATGAGGGCAACTACTTTATGTGCCCACAAGCATGCGTAAGAATGGAATTCTACACCGCAACAGAACACGAATTCAAATGCCCTGAATGTGGCAGTCTGCTGAATCAACAAGACAACACAAAAACCATCGAGCGATTAAAAACAAACATAAAAAAATTAGAAAGTAATGCTTGAACAACAAAATTCTAAATATTACTAAAAATAAAAAAATTAAGCTTCTGCTTCTTCTTTTTCGCCACCGAAATTAGGAATAGCAGATCTTGAGATTATAACAATATCACCAATACTTTTCACGAGATTATGTGGAACCAAAACACCTTTAGCACCACCAAGAACATTACTAAGAAATGAATTTTTTGTGGCCTTAATTCTCCACATACTAACCTTAGTTTTAGTTAAAACTAATTCTTCAACATCTCCGAAATATTCGCCTCCATCTGTATAAACTCTCATTTCATACATTTCAGAGACCCGTTTAAGTTTCAGCATTGTAATTCCCTCCCTAAATAAGTATACTAGTTTATAATTTATGTACTTTATAAATCTTTTGATGATTTAAGACAACAATTAGATACAACTTAACTAGCTAAGTTGCAAGCTTACGAATATCTTCCGCCAACCTTTCAATTTTCTTTTCATCTCTTTTAATCTCAGAAATTATATCCAGAATATCTTCAACTTTTGCATCAATAAATTCGACATCATCTTCATAATATTTCCAATAAGGATGGACATCTGCTCCCTTATGCTGGTTAGCTACTCCCAACTGTTGATTTATGCTAAATGCTTTTTGATAAACCTCTTCAAATAAAGAACCCAATTTAGAACTTACCTTAACCGCATCTTCAGTAGCGTGAGCTGCTAAATTTTGGACCTCCAACATTTTATCCTTTTCTCTTAAAATAGTTCGAATCCCTCTTGCTAACTTTTCCAGATAATCCAAATACTCGGAATCGGGCAAACTAATTATCTCTTCAACACCTTTAGTTTCAACACCAACCATACTTAAAAACAAACAAAATCATTTATAAATATTACTAAATTAGAGAACAATATGGAAACGAAAAATCTTACAATACTTGGAACATCACACATATCAAAAGAATCCATAAACAAAGTTAAGAAGATCATAAAAGAAGACAAACCAGACATAGTTTGTTTAGAACTAGATAAACGAAGATTTGTAGCTCTAAAAGTTGGAAAAAGGAAAACCACACTAAAAGATATTCGAAGCATAGGATTGAAAGGCTGGCTGTTTGTATTACTGGGAGGCTGGGCTGAAAAGAAACTGGGAAAAATGGTAGGAACAACCCCTGGCGCAGAAATGATGGCAGCAATAAAAGAGTGTGAAAAAAATAAGATTAAGATGGCCCTAGTTGATCAAGACATTATGATTACACTAAAACGATTTTCTAAAGAATTAACTTGGAAAGAAAAATTCCAATTTGTATGGGATCTGGTTAGTGCCCCATTTAGAAAGAAAAAAATCAAATTTAATCTAAATTCAGTACCAGATAAAGACCTAATTAAAACACTCATTGATGAAGTCAAGGGCAAGTATCCTAATGTGTATAAAGTATTAGTAGTTGAAAGAAATGTTGTTCTAGCACGAAACATAGCACACATAATAAAACAAAACCCAGATTCTAAAATATTTGCAGTAATTGGAGCAGGACATGAAGAAGAAGTATTAGATATGATTAAAAGAAAGTTTGAGTAAACATCCTAAAAAGCAACATTTAAATAAACATTTCTCAATAATAAGAATATGCTGCATAGAAGACTTAAAAAAGAGTTTCACTTTAGTTCTAAAGAAATAGGAACATTTGCAATAATTGCAATACTCTCAGGACTAATTCTATCGTTCAGAATGTGGGGAGACGGAAAAACAATCGACGTAAATGCAGGAATAGAAAACATGATCATAATGAGCATCATGGCATTCATCGCAATCTTTGTACACTTTTGCGGAGAAAAGTTTTACGCAATATGGAAAGGGATGGAAACAAAATACCATGCGAACTTTCCAGCACTAGGCATAGGACTATTCTTGGCAGTCTTAACTAACGGATTTGCATTCATACTAGCACCAGGATACCTAATGCCAAAAGTAAAAATGAAATCTCGTGTTGGAAAATGGAGATACAGACCTTATGTAAGAGAGTATGGCTACATGGCAAACTTTGGAATATTAGCCAACATTATACTCGCAGCAATATTTGGGGCATTCATAGCTAACCCAATAGTCTATAAATTTGTAATTGCAAACATACTAATTGCAGCATTCTCATTAATACCTGCACCAAGATATGATGGAATGCACCTATTCTTTGGAAGCTTTTACAACTTTGCATTCTCAGTTGGATTCACAATAGCATTTGCAGTAACATTATTCTATGCAGGCGTAGGATATGCAATATTAACAGGAGTAGTTCTTGGATTTGTTGGATTCTTTACAGTATTTAAGAACAATTGGGAGTAGCTACATGAACGAAGCAATCCCTTTCTGCAACAAATAAATCATTAAAATATAATCAAATAATGATGCTGCCCCAAGAAAGATAATCCAGGCAAACACCCCTATAAACATATCAACATAACTCTGAACATCCTTGTAAAACATTCCACCCTTAATGAAAAGGTATAAAGTAACAAGAAGAGGCAGCCTCCAATAACCAACTCCAAAATGAAGTAATAAAATTAGAAACGCCATAACAATGTCCATAGTTCCCAAAAATTTGACTATCATGATTCTTCGAAAGTATAAAAGTATATAAAAGTTGTTGATATTGAGATTAAATGATTAAAGATCTTAAACCAAGACTCTATCAGGAAACCATTCTAGCAACCTGTGCGGTAAAGAACACACTGGTTGTACTTCCCACAGGAATGGGAAAATCAATTGTGTTTGTAATGCTTGCTGCACAAAGACTAAGCAATTACCCAAATTCAAAAATAATGATCCTAGCACCCACCAAACCATTATGTGAACAACACGTCAAAACATTCAAACAATTTCTAGACGTTCCAGAAGATCAAATAGTTCTATTTACGGGAGAGGTAAAACCTGAAGAGAGAGCCAGACTATTTAAGAAAACCCAAATAATAGTGTCAACACCCCAAGGACTAGAGAATGATGTAATCTCAAACAGAATAAGCTTTCAAGACGTTTCATTATTAGTCTTTGACGAATGTCATAGAGCAGTAAAAGAATATGCATATTCTTGGCTAGCAAAACACTATGTTAAACACGCAAAATATCCCCGAATACTAGGACTTACCGCATCCCCTGGAAGTGATACAGAAAAAATCAAAGAAGTATGTGACAACCTCAACGTTGAAGCAATAGAAATAAGAACAGAAAAAGACCCGGATGTGAAACCATACATTCAAGAAGTCGAAACTGAATTTGTTGAAGTTGAACTAAGTGAAGAATTCAAAAAAATAAGAAAATACTTACAAGACTTTCTAGCTGACCGTGCAAAAAGAATAGATGAATTTGGAGCAATACCTGGACGAAAAGTAAACACCATAAGTAAAAAAGAACTACTCGGAATCATGAGCGAACTTCATGGCGAAGTAGCAAGAGGAGAAAAAAGTTTTGAAATTTTAAAAAGCATATCCGTGCTGGCAGAAATAATGAAAATGCACCATGCAATGGAACTATTAGAAAGTCAGGGAATGAATGCACTAAACAAATACTTTGAAAAACTCATTTCAGATAGTGAAAAAACAAAAACAAAAGCCACAAAAAATTTAGTTGCAGACCTACACTTCAGATCTGCAAACATATTAGTAAAAAACCTAATTGAAGAAGGAATAGAACACCCAAAATTAGCAAGACTCGTTTCACTCATTGAATTACTAGACTCTGGAGAAAAAGCAATAATTTTCAACAACTTTCGAGACAACGCAGCCAAAATTGTTGAAGAACTAAACAAAATAAAAAATGTTGAAGCAAAACTCTTTGTAGGACAAGCAAAAAAGTCAGGAACCGGATTAAGTCAAAAAAAACAAATCGAAATGTTACAAGAATTCCGAGAGGGCAAATTCAACGTAATAGTAATGACCTCCGTAGGAGAGGAAGGACTAGACATTCCAAAAGTAGACCAGGTAATCTTCTTTGAACCCGTACCCTCTGCAATCAGACACATCCAAAGAAAAGGAAGAACCGGAAGACTAGAAAAAGGAAAAGTGATCGTACTAGTAACAAAAGGAACAAGAGACGAAGCATACCGCTGGAGCGCATTTCACAAAGAAAAAAAGATGTATACTAATTTGAAAAATTTGAAAGACAAGATAATTCTAAAAGAAGAAAAAGAACAAACCAAACTAGAAGAATTTGAAAAAGAACTTGTAATATATGCAGATCATAGAGAGAAAGCAGGCAAAACAATAAAAGAACTGATAGACAAAGGAATCAAGGTTGAGTTAAAACAATTAGAAGTAGCTGACTACATATTGGGAGAGGAAATAGGGGTTGAACTAAAAACCGTACCAGACTTTGTAGACTCACTAATTGATGGGCGGCTACTAGAACAGATTAAAGATTTAAAATATAACTTCAAAAAACCACTTTTGATTATAGAGGGAGAAGAAGATCTATACTCAATGAGAAAAGTACATCCCAATTCAATCAGAGGTATGCTAATAACCATCGCAATAAGTTTTGGCATACCAATTTTGAACTCTCGAAACTTTAAAGAAACCACAGAATTGTTAGTCAGCATTGCAAAAAGAGAACAAAAAGAAAAAGGGTACTTCTCACCAAACCCAACAAAAAGAGGAATCTCACTAAAAGAACAACAAGAATACTTCATATCATCACTACCCAGTGTTGGACTCAAATTAGCAAAAGAATTACTAGAAAAATTTGGAAGTCCAAAAAACATTGTTAATGCTAGTGAAGAAGAATTACAAAAAGTATCTAAAATCGGAGAGAAAAAAGCAGCGAAAATAAAAAAAGTATTTGAAAATTCATAAAAAAAATAAAAAAGTTTCTAGAATACATCACTTACTATTAGAGTTTCTGTACCCTGGATTTCTTTATCAGCACGAATAGTATTATTAATAAAATCTTGAATCGACGCCATCTCCTCAGCCTCTAACTTAACAATAATTTCCCATTGACCAAACAATTCGTGAACCTCTGAAACTAAATCAAAATTCATAAGTTTCTTAGCAACTTCCTGTTCGTTTCTCGCACTAATTAACACATAAGCCATTGCAGCCATATTACCACCTCATTGATTTTAGTTTTTCAACACGCACACTTGTAGACGGGTGTGTTGATAATAACTTCCAAAGAGCCTTTCCTTTAAAAGGATTTACAATAAATAAACTAGAAGTCATTTTGGAACCAAACTTCAACTTAACATGTGAAGACTCCAGCTTTTCTAAAGCAGAAGCCAGGGGCAATCCATCCCTTATCAACTTAGCACCCCGTTCATCAGCCAAAAATTCCCTACTTCTAGAAATAGCAAGTTGAATTATTACCGCAATAAGAGGGGTAATGATCGCTAATGCTAACAACTCTATTCCCCTTCCACCATCTCTGTCCCCATACCCTCCAAACATCGCGCCAAATCTGGCCATCATTGCAACATAAGAAATAACGCCTGCAATAACAGAAGCAACAGTTTGAATAAGTGTGTCTCGATTCTTAATATGAGCAAGTTCATGAGCTAACACCCCACGAAGTTCATCCTTTGTTAGGGCTGAAAGTATTCCCTGAGTGACCGCAACAGCAGCATGCTCTGGAGAACGACCCGTTGCAAAAGCGTTAGGGGCATCAGAGGGGATAAGGTATACTTTAGGCATTGGTATGTTAGCCTCTTTAGCAAGTTCTTTAACCAACTCCTTAACAGGAGCAGAGCGGATTTCTTTAGCTTTATACATCTTCAAAACAATCTTATCAGAATACCAAAAAGAAACAAGATTCATCACCAAAACAAGAACAAGAGCTATTGCCAAGCCAGAATAACCCCAGAAGCTACCAACCCACAATAATAGCGCAGTAAGTAAGCCAAGCAAAACAAATGTTTTAACATTATTGATCAAAGACATAAAAGAAAGATAAGTACTAATAATATAAAAGTATTGTTAAACTTACCAAAACCTTATTAAATTTGTAAAGTATCTGGAGAGCATGGGGGGAGAAGATAAAAAACTGGACAAAGAAGAAGTATTAGAATTCTATAGTCGCGAAGATGTACAAACTGCCATCGCACGTGAAGCCAAAGATAAAGAAGTGGGAATGAAATATGATTATGGTACCAAATATGGTTATGGAAAACGTCCAGATGTGATTAATAATCCTGCAGATGTTTTAGAATTAGCAAAAAACGGAGCAACATCATTTCACTTTTCTGAAGAGATATGGAAAGACCCCTTACAATTAAATTTAGACTTAAAACAAAAAGAGATGGAGGAGTTAAGAAAAGGATGGGACTTAATTATTGATATAGATACTCCCTTTTTTGAATACTCTAAAGTTGCATCCTTCCTCATAGTAGAGGCATTAAAACACCATGGAATAAAATCCATAATGTGTAAGTTCTCAGGCAATCACGGCTTCCACATTGGAGTACCCTTTGAAGCATTTCCAAAACGAACCATGGAACATGAAGTAAGAACCTGGTTTCCAGAAGGAGCAAGAAGAATTGCAATGTACCTTAAAGAAATGATACGAGAACATCTAATAACCGGACTATTAGAAAAGGGAGGCATTGAAGAGATAGCAAAAAACGTAGGAAAAGAGGTTAAAGAATTAATAAAAGAAAAACAGTTCGACCCATTTGAAGTTGTAGACGTAGACACCATACTAATCTCTTCACGACACTTATGCCGAATGCCCTATTGTTACAATGAAAAATCAGGACTAATATCTGTTGTAATAAAACCAGAAGATATCAAAGGCTTTAGTAGAGTTGATGCTAAACCAGAAAACGTAAGAAATATTTTGAAGTTCTTTGACAGAGAAAACGTAGTCCCGAACGAAGCTGAAAACTTATTCGTTCAGGCAATAGACTACAAACCAGAAATAAAAGAGGATGAAACAACAAAAAAAGAAATAGCATATGAAGAACTACAAGAAGCAATACCTGAAGAGCTGTTTCCTCCATGCATAGTATATATACTAAAAGGAATGGACGACGGGAAAAAAAGAGCAGTATTTATTCTAATTAACTTTTTAGCAAGTGTAGGCTGGGGCTGGGATCAAATTGAGGCCAGACTGATAGCCTGGAACAAATGCAACAAAGAACCCCTAAAAGAGGTCTACTGGAAAGGACAACTAAAATATACAAAGAAAAACGGCAAAAAACTACCCCCCAACTGTACAAATGAGATGTATTACAAAGGAATGAAAATGTGCTTCCCAGATAACCTATGTGGAAAGATAAAAAACCCAGTAAACTACGCACGAAGAAAGGTGTTTGCTGGACAGAATAATAAAGAGAAGAGAAAAGAAACAACACAAAAAAAGGAAACTTTAAATAAAAACGAAGATTCTAAAAAAGAATGAAAATTATATGTTATTTAATTCTTGTAATTATGCTAACAACAGCAGTTAGTGCAATAAGTGTAACAGAAGCAATAGACAAGATAGATGATGAGTTTAGATCAGAAGAGGATTTGTTAATGATCTTTGGACAGGAAGACAACGGAGCATACTTACAAATATTTGCCCAAATACTGGGAGATAATGTACAAACACATGAAATTGGACCGGGATTTATAGACTTTGACAAATATGCCACAGTAAACAACCAAAACTTAATCATATTAGGTGGGCCCTGTGCTAATACATTCTGGAATGATTACTCAAAAGAAACATGTGAGAACTGGCCCTACAAAGTTGGGGAGTCAGTAATAAAAGTTGTAGAAGATGAAGGACGAACAATTTTACTGATAGCAGGCACAAGTAAAGAAGACACCCTAGAAATAGCAGAAAAAGTAAGCAATTATCAAAGTTATAATCAACTTTCAACATCAGACAGCATAATATTTTATTCAGAAAGAGTTGAAGAAAGTAATCTATGTGAAAAAATAAAAGAAAACAGCTGTCCAGAGGGAGACAACAGTTGCATATTATATGGTGCGTCATTTACAACAGATGTAAGATATAAACAAAAAATTGGCAATTCAGTATTTAGGATAAAAGCAACAAACTTTGATTTCTCAGAAAATTCAATAACACTTAGTGTTAATGGAGAAGAGAGAAAGATAAGAAAAGGACAAGAAGAGGTTTTTGATGGCGTAACATTCACCGTGTGTGAATTTGGAGGAGTCACATATAGTAGTGTTCAACTAGCATATGACAAAGCATCATACGGTCTTAAAACCCCCCGTGGAATGACCAGCAACCTATTTGACGACTTACCTTTGTCTCATACAGACTCTCTAGATCAAAGCACAAGCTTTGTATTTAAACATCAGAGTAAATATGTTTATCTTGAAGAAATTGAAATTCTTAATTTTGAAGAAAAAAGAATTAGATTATTATTAAACGATGAATTAATCACCCTGGAAGAGGGAGATAGTAAAAGCGTTCTTGGATTAACTTTAACATTTGAAGAAATTGATGAGGGTGCAAGATACTTTGAAGATGAAGAACCACAACCCACTCTAAAGTTCGTATTAAGTTAAGATTAAACCTGCTCTTCCTCTAAAAAAGAATAACATTTATAAAGACATATAAAATTCTTTTTTTCGTATCTGACGATAAATTAGATACTCAGCACAAATCAGCCTGAAAAGAAAACATTTTCAGTACGAAAGTACTTCTTCAATGTTTTCATAAAAAGGCAGTTTAAATTCAACCACAATAAAGAGGCGGTAGAAGCAAAAACAAAAATTAACTTAGGAAATGGTAAAAAAAGCAAACCCAAGGCATGGAAGTATGCAATTTTGGCCAAGAAAAAGGGCCAAGAAACTTTTAACTAGAGTTAGAACTTGGACTGGCAAACAAGCCAAACCCCTGGGATTTGTGGGCTATAAAGTTGGAATGGCTCATATGATGGGTGCTGAACAAAAAGGCAAACTAACTCTTCAACATTCCATTCCCGTGACACTGATTGAGTGTCCACCAATCAAAATCTTTTCTGTGCGTTTCTACCAAAAAAATTCAATTCAAACCGAAATTCTCTCACCAAAACTCGATCAAGATCTTAAAAAACGATTACCCTTACCAAAAGAATATTCTAAAAAATTAGACGATGTAAAAGACGTATACGATCAAATAAGAATTCTTACATACACCCAACCTAAACTAACAAGTATGGGGAAAAAAGTACCTGATATCTTTGAAGTAGCACTAGGTGGATCAAAAGAAGAACAACTAACCTGGGTAAAAGAAAACCTAGAAAAAGAAATCAATGTAAAAGACGTATTTGAAGAAAACATCTTTGTTGACATTCATGCAGTAACAAAAGGAAAAGGGTACCAAGGAGTGGTTAAACGATTTGGAGTTAACCTAAAATCTCACAGATCTGAAAAAGGTCAAAGAGGAGTTGGTGCAAGATCAGGTGGATGGAAAGCACAAGCACATATGATGTATCGAGTTGCACAACCCGGAAAAATGGGATTCCACCAAAGAACAGAATACAACAAACAAATTCTAAAAATGGAAGACACACTACCTGAAGAAGGAATTCGACACTATGGAAAAATCAAAAATAACTTTATCATAATCAAAGGCAGTATTGCAGGATCCAAAAAAAGACCAATCACAATCACAAATGCTATAAGAGCAAAAAGAAAACCTAGCACAAAAATTGAACTTAAAAAGTTGATATTATGAAACTAAACATACTAAACTTAAAAGGCGAAAATAAAGGAACTATAGATATGCCTAAACAGTTCAATGAAGAACTAAGACCAAATCTAATCAAAAGAGCATTCATTGCAGTAAACTCCAAAACAATCCAACCCTATGGTTCAAAACCAGGTGCAGGAATGAGATCATCTTCAAAAGTATCAAGACGAAGACATAATTATAGAGGAGCTTATGGAATTGGAATTTCGAGAGTACCAAGAAAAGTTCTAACCAGCAGAGGAACAAGATTTAACTGGGTAGGAGCAAGCGCACCAGGAACTGTTGGCGGAAGAAAAGCACACTCACCAAAAGCAGAAAAAATCATAATCAAAGATATCAATAAAAAAGAAAGAAGAAAAGCAATCAGGTGCGCACTATCCGCAACACTAATGAAAGAGGTAGTTGAAACAAAACATCAAGTACCTGAAAAATATCCTTTCATAATTGAAAGTGGAATTGAAAATATAAAGAAAACATCTGAATTAATCAAAGCCTTAAAATCATTCGGACTTGAAAAAGAATTAGACCGAGTTAAAGTAAAAAAAATCCGAGCAGGAAAAGGAACCATGCGAGGAAGAAAATACAAAACAAAAACAGGACCCCTAATTGTGGTATCAAAAGAGTGTGAAGTTGAAAGAGTAAAAAATGTTCCAGGCGTAGAAATTGCAAAAGTGAACGAAATAAACGCAAAAATACTAGCCCCTGGCGCAGAAGCAGGAAGATTAGTACTATTCAGCGAAGATTCAATCAAAAAAATTAGTGAGGATAAATTATTCATATAAAATGGAATCACACGACATAATTAAAAATCCTGTATCCACGGAAAAAGCAATCAGACTAATGGAAGCTGAAAACAAATTACTATTTGACGTGGACATTAAAGCAACAAAAACTGAAGTAAAAAAAGCAGTAGAAGAAATGTTCAAAGTTAAAGTTCGAAAAGTTAACACATACATATCAAGAAAAGGAAAAAAAAGAGCATATGTAAAATTAGCAGATGAAAATCCTGCAATGGATATTGCAACAGAATTGGGAATGATCTAAAATGGGAAAACGACTATTACAACAAAGACGGGGAAAAGGTTCAATACATGAATCACTAAAACACCAGTCAAAAGGAAAAGCAAGACACGCTAAACTTAATAGTGAAAAAACTGGAATAGTATTAGATATAATCACAAACAAAATTCATTCAGCACCATTACTAAAAACTAAATTTGGAAATGAAGAAGTGCTTTTAATCGCACCTGAAGGTATAAGAGTTGGTGACGAGATCGAATATGAAACTACAACAGTAAAAGTAGGTAATTGTTTATCATTAAAAGACATTCCAGAAGGAACTTACATTTATAACATTGAAAAACAACAAGGAGATGGTGGAAAATTTGTACGAGCATCAGGAAACTTTGCAAGAGTATCACAAAAAACAAGCAAAGGAATAACTGTAATACTGCCCTCCAAAAAAATCAAATTATTTAATCAAGAATGCCGAGCAACCATAGGAGTAATTGCTGGCGGTGGAAGAACAGAAAAACCACTAATGAAAGCAGGAAACAACTTCAAATACATGAAAGCACATCACAAACAATATCCAAAAGTTTGTGGAATATCTATGAATGCAGTAGACCATCCATTCGGTGGAAAATGTTCACATGTTAAAGGAAGACCAATGCACGTATCAAGACATGCACCAGCTGGAAGAAAAGTTGGTAAAATTGCACCAAGCAGAACAGGAATGAAAAGGTAAATAAAATGGCAAAAAAAATATTCAAATACAGAGGAAAAACAACAGAAGAATTAAAGGCAATGCCGCTAAAAGAATTCATAACATTACTTCCAACAAGAGCAAGAAGAACTCTAACAAGAGGACTAACAGATGAACAAAAAAAATTCATGACTGCTTTAGAAAAAGGAAATGGAAAACTAAAAACTCATAGCAGAGGAATAATCATACTCCCTTCAATGATAGACAAAACAATTTCAGTATACTCAGGAAAAAGCTTTGAAAAAATAATCATAACCGAAGAAATGATCGGATATAGACTGGGCGACTTTGTATTAACAAGAAAAAGACTAGCACACTCAGCTCCAGGAGTAGGTGCAACAAGATCAAGTAGTGCGGTATCAGTTAAATGACGAGAACAACAAAACAATTAAGTGAAAGAGAAGCGATTGCAATCGGAATAGGATTACCTATTTCAAGAAAAGCAAGTTTAGAAATTAGCAATTTCATAAAAGGAAAAGACGTTCAAAGAGCAAAAAAAATGCTAGAAGATGTTATCCTAATGAAAATAGCAGTCCCTTGTAGAAAAATTGCAAGCGTAGGTCACAAAAAAGGAATTGGTCCAGGAAATTACCCAATCAAAGCAGCAACATTCATACTAAACGTATTAAAAAGTGCTGAAGCAAATGCAAACTCAAAAGGATTAAACACAGACAGTTTAATTATTAAAACCATGATCCCAAATCAAGGATCAAGAAGTTACCATTACGGAAGACGGAGAGGTCTTAAAACTAAATCAACACATATTGAAATCGTTGTTGAAGAAATAACAAAAAAAGACGATAAAAAGATTGCAAAAAAAGGAACAACCGAGAAAAAAACAGAAACCACGGTAGAAAAAAAGGTTGAAGAAAAAACTGAAACTCCTAAAACAGAATCAAAAGATTCTGAATCTCAGGCAGAGCCTAAGAAAACAGAATCAAAAGAAAGTGAACAGAAGAAACCTTCTGACACGACTAAAGTTGAAACAAAACCTGTTAAAAAAACAGAAGAAAAAACTGAAGCTCCTAAAGATCAAGCAGAGGAAATTAAAAAATGATTGAAAGAAAATTTGTATCAGAAAACCTGAAAGAGTATTTGATAAAAGAATACGTAAATGAGGTCCTAAAAAGAGCAGGACAATCAAATGTTAAACTTAAGAAAACTCCACTAGGGGAAAAAATACTAATCACAGCATCCAAACCAGGACTAGTAGTAGGAAGAAAAGGGGAAAATATCAAATTACTAACAACACAACTAAAAAAACGATTCAACCTAGAAAATCCACAAATCGAAATTGAAGAAGTACAACAACCAGACCTAGATCCAAAAATCGTTGCAGAAAGAATCGCAACAACACTAGAAAGATTTGGATCGGGACGATTTAAATCAATAGGTCATAAAGTACTAGAAGCAATAATGAAAGCAGGTGCACTAGGAACTGAAATATTAATTTCAGGAAAAATTCCAAGTTCAAGAGCAAAAAGATGGAGATTCTATCAAGGCTACTTGAAAAAATCAGGACATATCGCAAAAATAGGAGTTTTAAAAGCATACACAGTTGCAAACCTAAAAAGTGGAACTGTGGGAATCCAGGTAAGAATCATGCCCGGTGATGTAGAACTACCTGATAAAGTAGAATTAAGAGAAGAACTAGAAACAATCGAAGAATCTGAAGATATCAAAGAAGAAGAAATAACAAAAAAATCAGACGAAAAAAGTTCAAAGAAAAAAGAAACTAAAAAAAGTGAACCGAAAAGTGATGACTCTCAAGCAAAGCCCAAGAAAAAAGAATCAAAAAAGAAAAAAGAGGCTAAAAAATAATGAAATCCAAAGAACTTCGCGATTTAAATAATGCTGACTTGCAAAATAAGTTAAAAGAATTAAAAAAAGAGTTAATGCAGGACTACTCGCAAATATCCACAGGGACTCCACCAAAAAGTCCAGGAATGTTAAAACAAAGAAAGAAAACAATCGCAAAAATATTAACAATCACCAATTCAAGAAAACTTGAAAAAGAGGCTGAAGATAAGCAATGAGCGAAATATGCACCATGTGTGGACTTCCAAAAGAACTTTGTATGTGTGAAAGCATAGCAAAAGAAACACAAAAGATTGTTGTAAGTATGGTCAAGAAAAAATTCGGAAAACCATACACAATTGTTGAAGGCGTAGACGACAAAGAAATTAACATTAGAAACCTTGCAAAACAACTCAAAGGGAAATTTGCGTGCGGAGGCACAGCAAAAGATGGAAAAATTGAGTTACAAGGAAATCATCAACAAAAGGTCAAAGAAGAACTAATCAAAATCGGATTTGCACCTGAAACAATCGAAGTTAAAAGTTTCACACGAAAACCAAAAACCCGATGATAACAAAAATCAAAAATGATTTTTGAATCATTTTCAGGAAAAGAAAATGATAACACAAGAGATCATAGGAAAACAAGTAAAAGTTGTTGAAAGCAACAACCCATCCAACAAAGGAATCACTGGCAAAATTGTCGATGAAACAAAAAGTACAATCACAATCAAAACAAAAAACGGAAACAAAAAAATGATAAAACAACAAAACACATTCGAAATCGAAAACAAAGGGCAAACGTTTTTAATAGAGGGCAGACTTCTTGAAAAAAGACCCGAAGAAAGAGTATCACTAAAATGAAAACAAACGAAATATTTGGAATAAAAGGACCTGAAAAGGAATGTACAGATCAAAAATGTCCATTCCATGGAAACATCAATGTAAAGAAAAAATCATTTGTTGGAACAGTAGTTCAAGCAAAAATGCACAATTCAGCAGTAATAGAATGGACAAGAAAAGTACCAATACCAAAATATGAAAGGTACACAAAGAAAAAAACCAGAATCACCGTTCACAACCCTGAATGTATACACGCAAAAGAGGGAGACATTGTAAAAGTATTTGCAACAAGACCCTTATCAAAAACTGTTCATCACGTAATTGTCGAAAATCAAGGAAAAGAAAAACACTACGAAGAACGAAAAGAAGCACTTGAAGAAGGAAGAACAAGAAGTGAAAGAACAGAAAAGAAAAAAGAAACTGAAGAAGAAGTTGAAGAAACAGAATCAAAAGAATCTGAATCAAAGGTAAAAGAAGAATGAAAGCAATAAGCGCTAGAGTAACAAGAGGACTAAACGTAGGAACAAAAGTTGAACCTTGTGACAACTCTGGAGCAAAACTCGTTCAAATATTTGGAGTAAAAAGAGGAAAAACAGTAAAAGGAAGATTACCTGCTGCAGGAATTGGCGACATGGTTGTAGTAACAGTAAAAAAAGGACGACCAGATATGAGAAAACAAGTATTCAATGCAGTTGTTGTAAGACAAAGAAAAGAATTCCGAAGAAAAGATGGAACAAGAGTAAAATTTGAAGATAACGCAGTAGTAATTTTAAAAGACGATCAAGGAAATCCAAAAGGAACAATGTTCAAAGGACCAATCGCAAAAGAAGTATGCGAAAGATGGCCTGCAATATCAAAATTAGCGAGGATAACAGTATAAAATGAAAACTACATTTTCAACAACTTGGAAAAACAGTACACAACCAAGAAAACAAAGAAAGTATAGACATAATGCTCCATTACATATCAAAAAGAAGTTTTTAGGAGGGCATCTTTGTAAAGAACTAAGAACCCAACATAAAATTCGAACAATTGGCATAAAAAAAGGTGACAAAGTAAAAGTAATGAGAGGAAAACACAAAGGAAAAACAGGTAGTGTAGAAAAAGTAAGTGTACAACACACAAAAATCTACATACAAGGATTAGACTTCAAAAAAAGAGACGGAAGCAGATCATTATACCCTTTAGAACCCTCAAACATCATGATAATGGAACTAAACTTAGAAGACAAAAAAAGAATGAAAACAATCCAATCAGAATCAAAAACTACTCAGGCAAAGCCTAAGAAAACAGAAGAAAAAGCTTCTGAGCCTCGGGAAAAACCCAAGACAACAGAAAAGAAAGAAAGTGAACAGAAGAAAACTTCTGGCACGACTAAAGTCGAAACAAAACCTGTTAAAAAAACAGAAGAAAAAAAGGAAAACTAAAATGGTAAAAAATCACTTAAAACGAATAGCAACAAGCAAAAACTGGAAGATCCAGAAAAAAGAAGAAAAGTATGTGGCAAAACCAAAACCTGGAAGTCACTCCATGGAATATGGGATTCCCCTAGTTTTAGCATTAAGAGACCTATTAAAAATCGGAAAAACAAGAAAAGAAATCCGAGACATACTACACCACCAAGAAGTACTTGTTGATGGAAAACAAACAAAAGATCACAAAAGAATGGTTGGACTAATGGACACAATTAGTTTCCCAAAAATCAAAAAAAATTATAGAATAATCCTGGATGATCGAGGAAAACTAAACCTAATAGAAATTGATGAAAAAGAAGCAAAAATCAAATTAAACAAAGTTAAAGGCAAAGTAATGGTTGGAAAAAAAATACAACTAAACCTATTCGATGGCCGAAACATCCTAGTAGAAAAAACAGATGTAAAAGTAAAAGCAACTGTAGCAATAGAAGTTCCAACTCAAAAAATATTAGAACAATTCAACTTTGAAAAAGGTGCCAACATATTACTAACTGGTGGAAAACACATCGGAACTGTTGGAATTGTAGAAAGCGTAGAAGGAAATAAATTAGTATTCAAAAATGAAAAAAATGAAGTATTTGAAACTATAAAAACCCACGCATATGTAGTGGGAAAAGGTAAAACATACGTTAAGATAAAATGAATCCGATGCAAGCAGTAAAAGTAGAAAAGGTTACCCTTAATATAGGGACTGGAAAAAGCCAAGACCAACTAGAAAAAGGTCTAAAGCTATTACAAATCATAACACAAAAAACACCAATTAAGACCATAACACAAAAAAGAATTGCAGGCTGGGGATTAAGACCTGGACTACCAATTGGATGTAAAATCACACTAAGAAAAAAGGTTGCAGAAGAAGTATTAAAAAGAATGGTTGAAGCTAAAGACTTTGTACTTGGCGAAAATAATTTTGATCAAAATGGAAGTATCTCTTTTGGAATTAGCGAATACATTGACATACCCGGACTAAAATACGCTCCTGAAATTGGAACCCTTGGATTACAAGTATGTATCACATTACAAAGACCAGGTTACAGAATCAAAAACAGAAAAACTCAAAAGAAGAAAGTAGCACAAAAACACAAGATCAACAAAGACGATGCAATAAAATTCATGAAAGAAAATTATAAAGTAACAATGGAGGCAGAAGAATGACTGCAACAGACTACAAAAAAGTCTTTAAACAGCTGAAGAAAAAACCAGCTAAATTAAAGAAATACATAAAACATAACTCTCCAAAAGACAGAAGTTGTGGAATAAGCCTAAAAAAATGTGTTAAATGTAATAGAACCCGAGCACACATATCAAAATATGGATTACACTTATGTAGACAATGTTTCAGAGATCACGCTGAAGACATTGGATTTAAACAATATAGTTGAGGAAAAAAAATGTTAAATGATACACTAGCAGATGCATTATCCGCAATACTAAACGCGGAAAAAATAGGAAAGCCAACAGTAGAGATAAAACCAACCTCAAAAATAATAGAGGCAGCACTAGAAATCATAAGTAAAAAAGGATACATAGGAAGTTTTGAAAAAGTTCAAGAAATTGGCGGAACAAAACTAACCTTAAACCTAATAGGAAAAGTTAACAAATGTGGCGCAATAAAACCAAGATATGCCATAAAATTCGAAGAAATTGAAAAATTCGAAAAAAGATTCCTGCCTGCAAAAGATTTCGGGATAATAATCATTTCAACATCACAAGGAATACTAACAAATGATGATGCACGAAAGAAAAAAATAGGGGGCAAACTACTAGCTTATTGTTACTAAAGATGGAAAATAAAAAAACACTAATAAGGGAAGTACTAATCCCCGAAGGAATAACAATTACAATAGCTGAAAGAATTGTAACTGTAAAAGGTGATGCAGAAATCAGTAAGAAGATCACAACAAAAAGATTAACTGCAGAAGTAAAAGAGGGCAAAGTAATCCTAAAACCAAACGTGAAAAAATCATCAAAAACTGAAAAAAAGTTAATTAACACATTAGAATCACACATCAAAAATATGATAAAAGGTGTAAAAGAACCTTACGTATACAAACTAAAAATTTGCTCTTCACACTTCCCAATGGGAGTTGCACTAAAAGGACAAGAAATAGAGGTAACTAACTTCATTGGAGAAAAAGTATCAAGAGTACTCAAAATCAAAGAAGGCGCTGACGTAAAAATTGAGGGTGAAATAATTACTGTTACATCTCCAAACAAAGAATGTGCAGGACAAATAGCTGCAGACATCGAAAAAATGGTAAAAAGACCAAGATTCGATAGAAGAATCTTCATGGATGGAATTTACATAATAGAAAAAGCAGGAGTACCGATCAAATGAAACAAATAGACCTACGAAATCAAATGAAAAAGAAAAAACCAACTTTCATTAGACAGGACACTCACAAGAAAAAAAGATTAGCAAAAAATTGGAGAAAACCAAGAGGAATCGACTCCAAATTAAGATTACAACTAAGAGGCAAAGGTAAACTTGTAAAAGTAGGATACAAATCACCAAAAGCTGTTCGAGGACTAAACAGAGAGGGATTAAAAGAGATCCTTGTTTGTAACATAAACGACTTAAACCTAATAAAAGAAGGAATGGTTGGAGTAATCGGCTCAACAGTAGGAGCAAGAAAAAAAATAGACATAATCAAAAAAGCAACAGAGAAAAAAATCAAACTTGCAAACTATACTGAAGAATTTATCAAAAAAGCAGAAGAAAAATTAAAATCTAAAAAAGAAGAACAAAAAGCAAAAGCAGACAAAAAGGCTAAAAAAGTAAAAGCTGAAAAAGAAGAAAAGAAAGAAGATGAAAAAGAAAAGTCTGCGTCTGAACAAGATACTACAAAAACCGAAGAAGAAAAGAAAAAAGAACTAGATAAAGCATTAATCAAAAAAGGTGCAGTATAAAATGGTAACTCAAATACAAAAAAGAATAGCGGCAAAAGTAATGAAATGCTCCCCGAAAAGGATCAAACTAGACCCGACTAAACTTGAAGAAATAAAAGAAGCAATCACAAAACATGATGTTAAACTATTACTAGGTACAAAAGCAATAAAAACCAAACAAAAAAAGGGTGTTTCACGAGCAAGAGCAAACAAAGCATTAAAACAAAAAAGAAAAGGACTAAGAAAAGGACACGGTTCTAGAAAAGGAACCTTAAATGCCCGAGCCAAGACCAAAAGAACTTGGATTAATAAAATAAGAAAACAAAGAGCGCTCATTAAAAGACTATATGAAAATAAAAAAATTGATACCACAACATACAGAGAATTATACAAAAAAAGTAAAGGAAACTTTTTCAGAAGTGCAAGACACATAAAAGTTTACCTCGAAGAACATGGGATACTAAAAAATGAAAAAAAGTAATATACAAATAGTAAAATATAGAAGAAGACGAGAAGGTAAAACTAATTATAATAAGAGAATAAAAACCTTAACCTCAAACAAACTAAGGTTAGTAATTAGAAAAACCAATACTAAAATCGTTACTCAAGTAATCAAATTCGATATTAAAGGAGACATTGTAAAATTAGGCGTGGATTCAACTGCACTAATAAAACTAGGTTGGAAAGGTTCCACCAAAAACTTATGTGCTGCCTACCTAACAGGATACCTAATAGGTAAAAAAGCATTAGAAGCAGGAATAAAAGAGGCAGTTTTAGACACTGGCTTGATCACTTCACTAAGTGGATCCAAAATATACTCTGCATTAAAAGGCGTTGTAGACGCTGGACTAAATGTACCATGTTCAGAAGAGGTATTTCCAACAGAAGACAGAATAAATGGAAAACACATCAAAGATTTTGCTAACAAAATAGAAGAAATCAAGGGTAAAATAAAATGACTGGGGAACAAGAAGTAGTAAAAGTGGGAAAACACGAAGAAGAAAGAATAAAGAAAGCCACACTTGAATTAGAAAACTGGAAACCTATAACTGCATTAGGAAAGAAAGTCAAAAATAAAGAAATAACTGACCTAGATGAAATACTAGACTCAGGACAAAAAATATACGAAAAAGAAATCGTAGAACTACTAGTTCCAGATTTAGAAGTAGACTTATTATTACTAGGACAATCAAAAGGAAAATTTGGGGGCGGACAAAGACGTGCGTTTAGACAAACTCAAAAGAAAACAAGAGAAGGAAACAAACCAAAATTTTCTACCGTAGCAGTAGTAGGAAACAAAAATGGATATGTAGGATTAGACTTTGGAAAAAGTAAAGAAACAGTTCCTGCAAGAGAAAAAGCAACACGAAATGCAAAAGTTAGCATCATAAAAATAGCAAGAGGATGTGGAAGTTGGCAATGTGATTGTAAAACTCCACACACCATCCCATTTGCAGTAGAAGGAAAATGTGGTAGCGTTGTAGTAAAATTAATGCCCGCACCAAAAGGAACTGGACTAATGGCAGAAAAAGAACTTGCTAAAATATTAGAAAAGGCAGGAATTGTAGATGTATGGTCAAAATCTAGAGGAAAAACCTCAAGCCGAACCAACTTATTAAAAGCAGGGTTCAGTGCACTAAAAAAATTATCACAAACACACACATTACCTGAACATAAAGAAAAAATAGGAATTGTAGCTGGAAAGGTAGCAATCAAAAAAGAAAATGACGAATGAAGAAAAACAAGAAAAGGTAGAACCAACAGAAGCTAAACCTTCTGAACCTAAAAAAGAAGCTCCAACAAAAAAGAGCGAAAAGGTTGCAGTAATCCTAGTTAGAGGAATGGTAAAAGTAAACAAAGAAATAAAAGACACAACCTACATGTTAAGACTAAGAAAGAAAAACTGTTGTGTAATCTTAGAAAAAACAGAATCAATGATGGGCATGCTTAACAAAATAAAATATTATGTGACTTGGGGAGACGTAAGTGACGAAACAATCAAAAAATTAGTAGAAAAGAAAGGCCAAAAAGGCTATTTTAACCTAAACTCACCAAAAAAAGGATTCGGAAGAAAAGGAATCAAAACAGTCTTCAAATTAGGTGGAGCATTGGGAGATAGAGGAGATAAAATTAACGATTTAATAGAGAGGATGCTAGGATGATAATAAAAAGAGCTAAAACTTCTCGAGAAAGAGGAAACAAAACCCACGGATGGGGTCACAAGAAAAAACACAGAGGAAAAGGTAGCCGAGGCGGAAAAGGAAACGCAGGAAGCGGAAAAAGAGCAGACTCTAAAAAGCCATCCACCTGGAAAGACCTAAAAAAATTCGGAAAACACGGATTCAATCCACATCATAAACAAATCAAAGTAATAACAGTAAGAGAACTTGATAAAAAATATGACGGAACTGTTGATTTAACAAAAGAAGGATACAGTAAAATAATCGGAACAGGAAACATAACAAAAAAGTTAGAAGTAACTGTTCAAACCTGCACACCTAAAGCAGAAGAAAAAATTAAAAAAGCAGGCGGTAAAGTTAATTCTCAAAAAGAAGACAAACAACCTAAAGAAGTAAAAGAAACTGAAAAAGTTGACAAGTCTGAACCTAAGAAAGAATCAAAAGAAGAATGAGTTTTTTCGATAAGATAACAAACAATCTGCCAGAAGTAGCAGGACCAACGCAAAAAAAGTTAGGGTTTAATGAAAAGTTAAAATGGACCCTGATCATATTAGTTTTATTCTTTATTCTTGGAGTAATTCCCCTTTATGGATTAGGAGGAAACGCTCTAGAACGATTTGAAATTTTATCCGTAATTCTAGGAGCAAAATTTGGATCTATAATCTCGCTCGGAATTGGACCCATCGTAACTGCATCCATTGTACTTCAACTATTAAATGGATCAGGAATATGGAAATTTGATCTAGCTTCAGACGAAGGTAAAAAAAGATTCCAAGGAATACAAAAATTAATGGCATTGTTTTTCATACTCTTTGAGGCAGCCATATACGTATTCATGGGAGGATTAAGTCCAGAAGCAGGAATTTCGCCCTGGTTGTTGGTATTCCAACTAATAGTTGGTGGAATTTTAATCATGTTCTTAGATGAGGTAGTTTCGAAATGGGGCTTTGGTTCAGGAATATCGCTCTTTATTGCCGCCGGAGTATCGCAATCTATCCTAGTGCGAGCCCTATCTTGGCTCCCATCACCAAATAACCCAGAGATATCAGCCGGAGCTATTCCCGCACTATTTCAATCAGTATCAGCAGGCGATCCAATAACCGCAACACTCATGCTTGCCGGAATAATCGCCACACTCGCAGTATTCGTAATAGCAGTATATGCACAAGCAATGAAAGTAGAGATCCCTTTATCATTTGGTAGAGTACGAGGACATGGAATAAGATGGCCACTAAGTTTTATTTACACTTCTAACATCCCAGTTATACTAGTAGCAGCACTATTAGCAAACATCCAACTATGGGGAAGACTTGCACAAAACATGGCTGTGGCCTCAGGTGGAAAACTAATGACCTGGTTATCAGTATATGTACTAGGACAGGTTGGAACAGCCGCTTCAGGACATGGACTAGTAGAATGGGTAAATGCACCAAACTTAATCAGAGCACTAATCACAGGCGCAGTAAACAGCAAAGTAATGGCAAATTCTATAATTTACATATTAATCATGATGGGGGGATCAGTATTATTCTCCATATTCTGGGTACAAACATCTGGAATGGATGCTAAAAGTCAAGCAAAACAAATGATGTCTTCAGGATTACAACTACCAGGATTTAGAAGAGATGAAAGAATTCTAGAAAGAGTACTAAACAGATACATTTGGCCGCTAACAGTAATGGGAGCACTAACCGTTGGATTCTTAGCAGCATTTGCAGATCTATCCGGCGCACTAAGTTCAGGAACAGGATTATTATTAACAGTTATGATTGTTTACAAATTATATGAAGAAATTGCTAAACAACACATGATGGATATGAACCCAATGATGCGAAAATTTATGGAATAGCAACCTTTTTAAACCTGGTTGATGTTTTCTAAAGATATGTTCCGAGCACTAGGAGACGCACTAAACTTCATTTTAGACCCAGTATTGAAACCCTTACTAAATCTAAGTCCGTTCTGGGCAATTGTAATTATTTCATTCTTAATCGCATTAATCATGACACTAGTCTATAAATGGGCAACAGATCAAAACTTAATGCATCGTTTGAAGGGAGAATTAAAAGAATTACAGGGTGAAATGAAAACCTTGCGACAGGACCCAAAAGCAATGATGAAAGTACAAAAACAGGCCATGGAAACCAATATGAAATACATGACCCAAAGTTTCAAACCAACAATTATCACATTCATACCAATCATAATAATCTTTTCTTGGTTAGCAGCACATCTAGCATACTACCCAATAATGCCAATGGAAGATTTCATAACAACCATCGAACTAAAAGACGGATTCGGACAAAACATAACTATCATAACACCTGAAGAAATTGAAATATTATCTGATGCAACTCAAAAAATTAATGCAGAAACCGTAAGTTGGAAACTAAAAGGTCCGCCCGGGAAGTACTTATTAGAATATGAACTTAATGGACAGGTATATGATAAAAGTGTACTAATCACAACAGAAAGCGATTATGAACCTGCAGAAAAACTATTAAAAGATGACTTAGTGAAATCAATTAGAATAAACAACAAACCAATAAAACCACTAGGAAAGGTAAAACTATTCGGTTGGCAACCAGGTTGGTTAGGTACATACATACTGGCATCATTAGTATTTAGTCTACTTCTAAGAAAACTGTTTAAGTTAGCCTAAGAGAATCATGCTTATAATCAAAACAGGGCTTAACTGTAGCACCATCAGATCTAAACAACCGTCCTTGAACTAAATTAGGTAAAGGTCCATTATAAGGTTCAGGACTAGCACTAGAATAAATTCTTGGCTTGGGTTTTAAAGACGAATCAACAGACTCACCCAACGCGGCCTCTAAACAAGGAAGTAATTCTGTTAAACGGTCGTGAACAGTCTGAAAACGTTCACTAAGTTCATCATCAGAAATAGAAACTTCACCCTGAACCATAACCGGCTCACCAGATTTAACCACTTTTACTCCCTTAGCATCTCGTTTTTGAACCAAACCTGGTTTGTTACCTGAAACTGGAAACTTTCGTAACTCAGAATGATACGAACCAGAATTAGCTGGCCAACTTAAAAAATTTTCATCAGTGCAAAGCGGACGACCAGTACAATATAAGAAAGCTAGAACATTCCAACCATCTTCAACACCCACCAACTTAAACGTTTGAGAATAAACCTCTCCCTCTCTAACATCTTGCCCAATAAGGTGTGCTTGCCATTCTGCTTGCGAACTTGCACCCGCAACACCTGCCTGAACTGCAGACGCACAAGTCCAACCCGAGTCTCTAACACGTAAGGTCATAACAAAAAAAGAGTGCACTCCTTTTTAAAAATATCGTTATTAAAAACCAACATCCCATAACTTCCTCGACAAAAACGCATTGTTTTGAGCATAAAACTTAAGTCCTTCAGACAAAAGCTTTATAAAGAGATTAGGAGTTCTGTTAAACATGGTTGAAGGAAAAAAGAAGTCAAGAAGCCTAAGGCGAATATTTGTAAAAACCCCTGGCGGAAAGACTACTGTACATTTCAAAAAAAGAAAACCAAAAGCAGCAAAATGTAGCTGTGGTGCTAAACTTATGGGTACACCAAGAGATATACCTGCTAAAATTAAGAAATTAGCTAAAACTGAAAAAAGACCCGAAAGACCATATGGCGGAAACTTGTGCAGTAAATGTACAAGAGCTAAAATAAAAAGTAAAGTTTCAGGGCAATAAGGCAACTACTGCTATAATAACTGAAACAGGAGAAACAAAAAATGAAAGAAGGCCAAATGTGTGTTAAACTTGCAGGCAGAGATGCAGGCAAAAAATGTGTAATCGTAGAAGTTCTAGACAAAAACTTTGTAACAATTGATGGAAATGTAAGAAGAAGAAAATGCAATAAAATCCATTTAATTCCACTAAAAGAAACAATAGATATTAAGAAAAAAGCTTCACATTCTGACGTTATTGGCGCATTTAAGAAACTAAAATTAGATGTTTGGGAAACAAAACCTAAAAAAGCTACTGAACGACCTAAAAAAATAAGAAAAGGAAAAACTGCAGAAGAAAAAGCAGCACAGAAAAAAGTTAAAAAAGAAAAATATGCTAAAGAAATGCCGGAAAAAGAATCTAAGTTAGAAGCAGCAGTAAAAGCTGAAGAGTCAAAGGCAGATGCCAAAGAAACTGTAAAAACAGAAACAAAGGCAAAGGTAGAAGCTAAAACAGAAGTTAAGGATGCTAAAGTGGATGCCAAGGAAAAAGTAGAAAAGGTTGCTGCTTTAAAGGATGAGAAGAAATAGATAAGTTTAAATACGTTCTAAATTATTTTCTTTTTATTATATTAGAGGTGATTAATATGCTAAAAAGAAAAAAATGTTGTGATGAATTTGCAGCTATAACCTGGGCAGTAGGAATACCATTAATAGTAATAGTGGCATTACTAGCAATACTAGCATCAGAACAGATGTGGGTAGTAGTACCAATTGCCGTAGTAATGGTTATACTAGGAATATTCATGGGATTATTCGAAAAAAAGAAATAAGTATTTTTTTATTTTTTATTAATTAATTCGAACAATTCTGTTAAATCCAATTCCAAAATAGCAACAGGATTAGTTAAACTAAAGTTTTCTAAAACTTGAGGATGAACCTCTGCAACAAATCCAACCCGTTTAGCATCAACAAACACGTCACCCACCCTTCCAGGGATAGCTGAAGGATGATCTGCCTCTTTAACTTCGTATTTAACATCCAACATTCTTAACAAATAATCAAGAACTTGCTTGATACTAGTAAAATCAGCGGATTCATCACACAACGTAACTGTCAGGCTGTCTGATTCTTCAATGCCAGTTTCAGTATCGCCCTTTTTGAATACAGTACCAATACCAAAAATGTTCTGGGGATATTCACGATTAAGATTATTATGTAAAACATCCATCAAACTAGGAATCAGCCAGGCCCTAAGAACATTATACTCATTGTTTACTGCACTTTTTAATTCTATAAGATCTAAATCAGTAAGCATCTTAACATTCTGAGTTTCTTTACTAGTCAAATTATAAGTATCAGTCTCAAGTAACCTTAATCCAGTCAGACTTCGAGCAATGTTCTTCTTAAACTTCTCAAAAGGATGTTCTTCACCAAGAGTAGCCACATCAGGAATTTCGGGTTCAAAGTTTTCATAACCATAAGCAATAGCAACCTCCTCAACAAAATCAACCGGATGAATAATATCATTCCTATACGCCGGAGAGAGAACCTTACCGTTCTTATAATCATGACCCATCTTTGCCAGAAGATGTGTTAACTCTTTCTCAGTAAGCTCTACACCCAACCGTTTGTTAATATAAGCAACATCCAGGTCCCACTCTTTGGGAGAAAGATCAGGAGTTGTAACCTTTTTATCTCCAAAATCAAGTTCTAAGCTGAAGATTTTCCCACCCATATCAGCAAGAGCCGTAACAATCATATTCAAACCAGTTTTCTGATACTCAAAATCAAAACCCGAACACTCAATAAAAACATCTTTGGTGTTTTCATCTATTTTACCAACATCGTGAGAGTTAATTATTGGGGGCATAGACAAAATCTTATTATCCGCATCCTTGAAAAAAGGAAATTTGTCCATTCCCTCAAGTTGATCAGCATAATCTCTCCCTTTAGGATGTTTACTTAAAATTTGCAAACCATCCAACTCAGAAGGATATTCTAACGGTTGAAACTTAACCTTTTTTGGATCTTCAGCAAAAAAAGTAACTGGAAAATTAATTTTTTCCATAGGATAAATACCAATGGCAAGCTTCTTTCTGTTTCTACCATAAGTAATATGAAGTTTTTCTTGAAGTTGGATAACCTCTTTAATAGTCTCATCATCAAACTTTAAACCTCTAACAATAGCACATGCAGTAAATGGTCGAACATCAGTTACACTTTTATCAATAATTATTTTTTCACCAGAAGATTCAACATTGTAATCCCTTAAACCCGGTTTGGTTTCAATAAAAGAAGCAAATGCTCTAGCAAAACCCTGCTCTGAAAGCATGTCCGGACGATTAGGGAAAACTTCAACATTAATTTCATTTCCTTCAATACCATCAAGATCTGTACCCAACATAGAAATACGATCTTTAAGTTTATCGATAGGTAGTTTCTTACCCACAAGCTTTTCAAATACTTCTTTATTTAGTTTTACAGTTGGCATTTTATTTATTCCACGCTTTAATCTTTCTTAATTGTTCTAAATCATTGGAGTAAAGTTCTCTCATATCATTTATTTCATAATAACCCATTAATATTCTATCAAAACCAGGACCCCAGGCAAGTACAGGAATTTCTTCTCCTAAAAGTGGAATTGTTAATTCAGGTCTGAACATTCCAGCACCACCTAGTTCTAACCAAGTTTTATGAACAGGATGAAATACATCTATTTCAACACTAGGTTCAGTATATGGAAAAAAAGCAGGTCTAAATCTTGCTTTTTCAAAACCCATCTTCTTAAAAAATTGTTTTAAATAACCTAATAAGTTTCTAAAAGTTGCATCAGGATCAACAACAATTCCTTCAGTTTGGTTAAACTCAAATAAATGAGACCAATCCAAAGATTCATTACGGAAACATCTTCCTAACGCAAAAAATTTAGCAGGCATATCTTCCTTTTTTAATTTTGATAATGTCTTTGAAGAAAGACAGGTTGTATGTGGTCTTAAAATATTAGTTTTAGCAATTTCCTCACTCCAAACTCCACCCCACCCATGATTACCTTGAACTCCATTTTCATGAGCATCCTTAACAGCAGCAATCAATTTTTTATCTTTTGGTAAAGAACCTTTCTCAACTGTTTTAATAAAAAACGTATCTTGCATTTCTCTAACCGGATGATCTTGCGGAGTGAATAAAGTATCAAAATTCCAAAAAGAGGTCTGAATCTTTTGTCCAACCATCTCTTTAAAGCCCATATCCATCCACACTTGTTTAGCATACTCTAAAGCTTGAGAAACAAAATGGCGTTTACCCCCATCAATTTGAGGAACGTTAATAGAAACATCATACCTTCTGAACTTTTTATCTTTCCACTTACCCGACTTGATAAGTTCGGGGGTAAGTCTATCAATTAGCTCTCCTACTTTTATTTCTTTAGAAACTAATTCTTTACCAATATCTGTTAATTCAATAGTGATAAGTTTACGCTTTTCTACTTTTATGATCTGCTTACGCTTTTTTAGATTGTTTAGAGCAAATACTTCTTCTTCTTTAAGTGTGGAAGTTTCTAACGGAAATGATTTTTTAAGAAACAACTCTTCTAAAGACTCTTTTTCTAACAATGATGTACCTTGAGGAGTTATACTAAGTTTTCCTTGATCCATCAAGATGGCTGCCTTTTGTTTTAATGCTCCAATAGCAATCCCAATCTCTTGTTTTTCTAATGAATTTATCTCGTTTAATGTTTTAGGTCCTTTGCTTAATTCAGTAAGTAACCGCTTTTCAGGAAGGCCAACTTTAATATATGCGGTTCCATTAACATCCAATTCCACTAACTCTTTTTCTTCTTTGCTAATAACCAGTGCTTTTTTGTTCTCAAGCCATTGCAAAGCACGCATAACTTCGACATCTTTTAAATTAGAATCTTTAACTAAGTATTCAAACTTGGAATATTTCTTTAGAGAGGGGAGTACCTTAATCTCCAAAGGATGCAATGATTCTATAAGTTGTGTTGTATCCATTTTATTTAGTGTGGCTATGTTTTATTTAAAGTTTTAGCATTTCTTCTAGTTTTATTCTTTTGGACTTAGTAAAATCTAAATCCGTCAACTAAAAAAAGAAGAAAGCGCTATCTAAACCAAAACTAACTGCAAACTGGTTTAGGTGTTTCATACAATAAAGAAGAAAAAAGAAATATAAAAAGGTTATGGTTACACTTATGAAGAAATATCTTTTAGAGCATTGGTAACTCTTTGTTTTCTAACCAAGCCAAACTTCTCAAATACAGGACCTAGGTTTTTATTAACAACCATTGAATAAAGTGCACAATAAGCTTCATCATGGTTATAACCTAATCTTATTAATTCATCATAGACCTCTTGATACTCTGCCCAATTTTTTATTAACTGAACAGAGGGCTTTGAAGAGGGATACTTTTCATCAAGGTATAACATCAATGTTTGAATAACCTCAATCCGATCAAAACAAACACTTTGATCAGTTAAATGCTTGAATGATAACGGGTATTTAGCTTTAATAGACTCCCCAACAATTGGGTTTACACCTATTGCTGCAGATATTCCAGAATAACTTGCTTTTGATTCTTCATTATAAGGACAATCATTCTTACAACTTATTGGCTTGTTACCAGTAAAAGGATGGCCTATCTCATGTACGATCATAAACCAGGCTTGATAATTTCTTGTATCATGTTCAAAAGCAACCAGGGGCCAAATAATTGGGGCCCATGCTTTATCTGCACCATCCACTACCACTCTAACCGGAACTTTTTCCTGAGTTCTAACCTCATAAAGTTGAGCCATTTTATCATAAAAATGTTGAAAATTTGAGGTCCAATCATCTTTTAAGAATTCTAATTCTTTAGGTAAAATGAACTCTAAATTTTCAGACTCAAAAGTTAACAATGGCATTCTCAAATTTTGCATTGGTTCCTCAACCAAACTAATTGAACCAAACTCATGAAAATCCTCACTAAAAGATACAACATAGTTCTCAAAATTATCAAAATAAACATTGTTTCTTACATCCATGTGAATATCGGGATAATTGTTTTCAAGAGGCGAATCAAACACTACTGCATTGTTCTCTTTTATGGTAACCTTTGGAGCTGAAGGGTTTATTGTTCTATAATCATTAACATAATTGCCATAATAATCTTTAACAACAAACCAGACATAATTTCTAGAGGCATGAATTTTAGGGTTGAATGATGCTATTTCTAACTTTAGATCAAAAGGGCCACCAAAATTGAACTTCTTTTTCCCCCCTCGCTTAAGCTCTACAACATGACCTCCTTTTTTATATAATGAAAAACTCTGCCCCCCTTTATCTAACCTAAACCAGACTCTAATTGTTTGTGGATCAAGCAAGATCTTATTTCCATTATTTAAATCAAAATCAGTACCAAAATTGTTTAAATAAAAATCAACAAAGTTTAGATAAACCGAACCAATTGATTCAGGTTGGTTATTTCCATTAAAAGACTCAAAAGATAGTTCTGCTAGATTCATACTAGAACGTACAATCATCACATTCTCAGTTGTGCGGGTCAAATCTTCAGAAATAACATAACCAGCTAAGTTTTCAGAAGGTCTCTTTGTAATTATAATAGATGCTTGAGTAGAGGGAGAGGTTTGAATCATTAAATCAGCTTCAACCCAATCAAGATAAAATGGGGGGAAAGCAGGTTTTTGGTTTTTATGAGTTATCCAGGCTTCGAAATTTTCTAATTGTACCCCATCAACAAACACATTTAATTTTTGTTCACGTTCAGCTCTCAACTCTACCTCTTGAGATCGGTCTAAAAGAATGTCTTTTTCAAGATATAAAGCATATTTGTTTTCAACTTTAAATGCTTGTAACAAATAATCTCCTTTAGTAATCTTAACTCTTGCAATTCCATTAGAATTAGTTTTAGCATAAAAATTATCGTCAAAAAATACTTTATTGCACTGTTTTCCCTCAAACTCTTCAGGATTAGTATTTATTGGGAAAAAGATTGAATGATCTTGATTATACAATCTTACATTGGCATTACTAACTGCATGTCCTAAGAGATCCACTACTTTTATTGATACTTCAAAAACTTCTAAATCTTTAACCTCTGATTCAACTAGGTTTTGCCAATCGCCAAAATCAGTTCTTTTGCAACCAACTATAAAAATAGTTAAAAATAAAAATAGAAATAATACCTTAAATGTTTTGTTCATCTAAATGATTAAGAAGAACAGATTATATAAATTTAATTAATAAAAAAAGAAATAAGTTCTTACTTCATAATCTTACTTGCATCTTCCATTGAATCCCAACTAGCATTAAACATGTTCTCCATAGAACTAGCAAAGAAAGGAGTGTTAACCCAAATCCCTGTATCGTAAGTTGGATGAACATCAGTATCATTCAAAATCATGAATATGATCTCTTTACCATCAATGATTGCAAATCTACCCGGAATATCAGTATTCTTAATCTCTGCCAGATTACCAAGATCTTTAATTGCGGCCTTACACTCTTTAGTTAAAGGAGCAGCAATTTTAATCTGAACACCCCGCTTTTTAAGTTTTTCAAACGTAGGCTTTAATCCCTCAATTTTTCGAATAAATCCTTGAGTGGTTGTTAAAATAGCAACAGACTTTTCAGCACCCCTAATTGTTAATTCTAAATGATTGTATAAGTTATGTCTCCCTTTCAAACTACCTGAAAGTTCAGACGGCTCAACTAATTCTATACCTTGAGTGTGTAAATTGTTTAACTCTTTTAGAACATCAGTTGTTTTAAGCTCTTCAAGATATTTTACTTTCTCATCAGCATCGTTTTTAAGATTAACTTTAACACGCTCAACAACTTCAGCAGGAGAAACTGCAATATAACGAATTGGCTTACCAATTTTAGTGATAATGAAACCTTTTTTCTCTAAACTCTCAAGAACGTCATAACTTCTACTTCTTGGAACATCAGCAATATCAGATAATTCACCCGCGGTAGAAACCCCTCTAGAAAGCAAAGCAGTCCAAATCTTAACCTCATAAAGATTTAACGCAAAATACCTTCGTAGTTTACTCAAAAATTCTTCTTTAACAATCATGTAGTTTCACCCCACCCCTTTATTAAAAAACTTAATCCAGTACTACTATTTATATGTTACGATTTTCACCCTTCAATAGTTGTTATTAAATTTGCTTTTTAAATATTTGGATAATGCAAATATAGTGATAGAACAGGGTTATTCTAGATTGAGTTTGTAACGAAGAATAGCAGCAATTCCAGTGAGACCATTTAACTTTTTACCTGCATCATTTTTAGAACTAATAATATGAATGTTGCCTTTCAAAGAATCAACAGACTTCAAAATGTTATCAACCTTTTCATAATTATCTTTATCTCTATGCTCTTTAATTTTAGAATCAGTAATTAAAAGTGTTTCAATAGCACCAACATCAGAAGCTTTAGAAACATCACGAATTCCATAAACTGCTCGCCCGTTTTTAGAAATCTCTTTCAATAGTTGATCAATAACAACCATCTCTTTAGAAATTCTTTCCTCTTTTAATATAGATTGAATTTCGTCACGCCTCAAAACTTCCTTAATAGAAGATTCATCAACTGAATGAACAGTAGCAACAACAATTTTCTTTTTCAATTCGGGAGATACTCGCTTCAAAAGTTCTTCTTTCCAAAAAGCAGGAGATGCAACAATAACTGAATCCAACTTATACCTTGATAAATAGGTTTGAATTGCTTTAATTACATCATCATAAAAAGAAGATTTGGCAACATTACGCTCATCCTTCTTCTGAACATCACCATCCAATTTAGCCAAAACATCATAACCATAATTCTTTGTAAGTGCAAAAATTGCGGTTTCACGATCCAAAACTACAATTAAAATCCCTTTGATCTTTTGAGAACAGGCCTCGTTTAATCGTTCAGTTTGAAACTTAAACCAGGTAGACTTGTTTAATGTTAAAATAGAAGAGGGTTCTAAAGTAATAGACTGATAGGATCCCTTCGGAATGTCCTCAGTTGGAGTTAAAACAGTGCCATTAACCTTTAAACTTGAATCAGACAAATCAACCTTTTCAACACAAATAGTTAAAGTAATTGGTTTTTTCTCGACCTTAGATTTTTCAGCGGAAGAGGATAATTTAATTTTTCTATATGCTTTTCCTCTTAGCTGATCTCCAGGATCCATCAACTGACTTAAGTACCATAAATCATCCAGATTTTCGACCTGAAGTTTGGCTCCTTTTTTAGAATCAAAGAAAACTTTTTTCATGTGCGTAAAATAGGAACATTTATATATAAAGTTAATTATTTTAGAGCATGAATAAAAAAGGAGATGCCGCCTATGCAGCAGTATTAGTATTCTTATTTGCCGTATTCTTGATATTATATGTACTATTAATCCCTGCAGATACAAGAAACGAATTGTTAGACCTTGACACAGGATCAAGCAATAGTGGAGGTAGTAGTAATTCTGGAACAATAACAGGTACAACAAGCAGTCGAGTGCTTTTAGATGTTAGTCCTGGTCGAATTGAGGAAGAGGGAAGAACACAATACGAATATAATTTGCCCTCGGTCAGATTAGTAAGAACTACTGATGCAGAAATTGTAAAAAAAGAAAACCCATTCATCATTAAAAACAGTTGGTTTGAAAAAAAGCCAAAACAAATAGAATTTGAAATCGCAGACAAAGACAACATAAACAATTTATTATTATCATTTAACACCCTAAAAAATGAGGGAACACTTGCAGTTAAACTTAACACTCAAGTAATATATGAAAAAGACATTAACCAATACAACTCAGATCCAATCATACTACCCAAAGAAAAATTAACTAACGGCATCAACCGTTTAGAATTCTCAACATCATCGGTAGGAGTTGCATTCTGGAATGCAAATGAGTACGCATTTGAAAACGTAAAAATACTTGCAGACATAACTGACGTGTCCGGACAAGATACAAAAACAGTCTTTAACATTCTAGATTCAAGAGATAACATAAACGAAGCAAGATTAATATTTGTACCTGAATGTGAAAGTACGAACACAGGAAGATTACGAATAAGAATAAATGCAGATGAGATATTCAGCGCAGTGCCAGACTGTAATGTTTTAAACACAGTATTGGTTCCACCAACATATATTGAAACAGGAATAAACGAGGTAGGATTTAAAACAGAAAAAGGAACTTACCTTGTAGACCGAATTAAAGTAAAAACTGACTTAAAAGAAAAAAGAGAACCAAAATTCTATGTATATATAGATGAAGACCAATGGGAAGACATATCTGAAAGTAAATACATAGCCAACATGACCATGGAGTTTGTTGTAGATGATGAATATGTTAACATGAAAGTAGAAGTTAACAATAGAGACATTGGAATTTACCAAAGAGATGAGACATTCACACAAATAATCGACAGTTATCTTGAAAAAGGAAATAATGTAATCAAACTATCAACAGATGATGATTCGGTAGATGTTCTAAAACTCACAGTTAAAATAGAAAAAAGAAAGAGGTAAGTATGGCTGATAAAAGTGCAATAGATTCTGCAATAGATGCATATCTAAGAAAAAAAGGCGGAATTGCATCTAGTTTAAACGCCGAAATAAAATTAAAGGGTGCTAATCACGATGTCTTTCATGATTCACAGGTTAACTCTCAAGCTAAAAGAAAATTGATGCGAGAAAATAACGTTTCTTATCAAGAATTAAAAGCAGCAAGAGAGAAAAGAAAATATTTAGCAGAAGAAGCGAAATTACCCAGATATAAAAGAAAAGTTTTAGTTGCACAAGAAAAACTTACTAAAGATTCATTAAGAAAAGAACAAGTAGCTAAAGCGCAAACAGGAGCAGCAACAGCACAACAAAAAGGGAGTGCAAGAGTTGCAAGTGCAGAAGAAAAAGCAGCAGATGCGCGAAGAAAAGGAAGTGACCAAATTGCAGAACTAGCATCAGGCTTTGGGCCAGAAGGCATGGCAGCAGGTGCGGGAATAAAAATTGCTAGAAACTTTGAAGAAGCACACCCCTTTCTATCACGATTTACAGGAATGCATCACTTAAATAAATTAGTTGACAAAATATCAGGAGCAAACAAATCAACAACAAAACAAAAAATAAACATAGCCATGCAAAAAGGGAAAAAACCAGTAATTGTAATCGCAGCAATAATATTCATAATACTAATTGTTGGAGCAGGATTCTTATTCAGTGGAGATGCTGGAGCAAAAATGGCAGGAGACACAGTAAGAAGATTCATACAATACTTTGCAGAAGAAGAATACTGGCAAACCCTCAACAATTTTGGAGGTATGTTTAAAGGAATGATAGACTGGGCCAGAGGACAATTCGATCGGCAGATAGAGATAGCCACCACGGGGGACATATTCAATGGAAAAGTAGATGAATACGCAACACAAAAACTAGGACTAAACTTAGAAGTAGATGATCAAAGAGTAGCAAGTGAAGATAGACAACCACTAATAAAAACTGGCGGAAAAGTAAGAAATGCTTTCATAACAGGAGGCATATCTGGACGAGGACTAAACCAAGACATATGTAACGCCGTAAATGTTGAGTGCGATCTAGATCAGATTAGTTTAAGCTGCTTTACCAATCGAAACGAACCAGGAGAAATGGTTCCATCCATACTTGACTTCAAATACATTGAAAATCAACATGTTGGAACATCATGTAATTTTGATGAACTAACTGTTGGAAACGATAAAGCAAGAACAATTTTTATGAAAGCAGAATTTGACTTCATAGCAGCAGGATCCATAATTAAACAAATGGTAAGCAAGGACAAATTTGATGAATTATACAAATTAGACCATGAATTTGAAACTGGAAGAGCAAGATACACACCAGGACCGGTCTCAACCAAAATGTTAGACACATTTGTAAAAAGAAAGGTATTAATTGCAGCACCAGAAATCCCCGTAAGATGGGGGGTTGAATTTGAAAATGTTGGTGAGGGGACAATAGATCATTTTGAAAGGATCACAATAATGCTACCTGAAGGAGTAGAGGTAAGAGCATGTAATCCCCCAATGGATGGAACTAACCCAATAACCTTAGATTATGAAAAAGATCAATCTTATTTAAAATTTACAAAAAATAGAAACATGGAAGCAGGCAACAGAATGAAAATAACCTGTGATTTAATAATAACACCAAACGCATTATACCTAGCAGACGATATAACTCTAGACTTCTTTCAGGTACTAGCAGAATATAAATACAGAATACAAAAAGGAGTAAAATTTGGAATACAAGAATTTGAACAAATCATCCCAATATATGATGATGACATAACTCTGTGTAATGCAGAAACTTGTGAATGTAAAATACGAGTTCCTGGCAAAGAAGATGAAAGCACAAAACTTTTAGAAAAAGGAGAAAATTGTGGATCAACACACAAAGACATAGCTACTAAATGTAAAGAGAAAGAAAAATCAGAATGTGAAAATTCAAATAACCAGTGTGACTGGATTAATGATCGATACGGATGTAGAATAGAAACATTTGAAATATAAATTAAAATGAAAAAAATAATACTAATACTAATTGGACTACTTTTAATTACTGCCTGCGGTAGAAATGATTCGAACGAATACGATCCACACCAAGGCACAGAAGGGTTAGTAATTGAATTCTTACCCAACACGCCTCCTGACGAAGTATATGAAAACAGTCCGTTCTCAATTGGTTTTGAAGCACATAATGCAGGAGCAACAGACATAGATAAAGCAAAAATAGTATTAAGTACCCAACGAAGCTTGTTTGAAAGCTTTGAAGACTTATACTATGCTAGACTTGAAGGCAAAAGCATAAACAACCCTTATGGAGATAGCGATATAAAAGTAATAGACATACAAACAAAAACAATTTTTGCAGCAGAAACACAACCTGCGGAGTTTAAAATAGTTTATTGTTATCCATATAGCACTGTTTTCTCAACAAACGTGTGCATAGATCCTGACGTACTTGGAGAAAAGACAAACAAACCAGCAGAATGTCCAGAACAAAAAAGAACATTTAGAAATGGACAGGGAGCACCAGTAGCAGTAATATCCATGGAAACAAAAATGTTGCCCACAAAAACAGGCGCAATTCCAACATTTGAATTTGAGGTAGAAAATGTAGGAAAGGGAACAGTAATGGCCAAAACAGCATACGAAAATGCGTGTTCATCAACAGGACTAAAACCTGCAGAAGTAGGATTAATAGATGCAAGCAACATATACCTGGGTTTTGATAAATTAAAATGTACAAGAAATCAACTAAGAGTAGAACAAAGATCCGAAGGCGATGAATATTTTGATGTAGAAGTAACTACCTTAGCTTGTGAAGGAAATGAAATTCCTTATTCAGAAGAAGCATACTTAGGAAGTATCACCATGACATTAGATTATGGCTACAAAGATGAAACCTCAACAGATATGTTCATAGTGAAAAATCCCGCTAGATAAACGTTGATGGATTATAAGCTCAAACTTTACTCCTAAAAAATCGCAAAGTTTAAATACACTAAAGAGGAAGAATAAATGAAAATGAAAATCAAAATAATAATATTAGCAATTCTAACATTAATAGTATTGGTAGGATGTACAGGTGGCAGCAACGAAGGAGAATACCCAAACTGGAAAACAGGAAACCAAGGGATTGTCTTAGAACTAAGTCAAAACAGTCCACCAAATGAAATCTATGCAGGAGAAACATACCCTATAGTACTAGAATTAAGAAACAGAGGGGGATTTCCTGAAGAAGAAGATGATAGTTTAGATGTTGACCTATACTTCTCCGGATTTGATAGAAATCTAATAGATTTACCATATGATGACTCAATAGACATTGAGGGCAGAAAATCACAAACCAACCCAGAAGGAGGATTGGCATTCTATGAAGAAGAATTTGACGTAAGATTATATGAAGATGCAGACTCATTACCTCAAGATATAAGAGTAACCGCATGTTATGACTATGAAACATTAGCACCAATAGATGTATGCGTAGACCCAAACCCAACAAGAAATGATGAAGACACCTGCAATCCCGGAATCTCATCAGGACTAGGTGGACAGGCAGCACCAATTGGAGTAACCTCAATTCAACAAGAATCTCTAAAAGAAAAAGTAAGATTCACTATAAAAATCTCAAACGTTGGCGGCGGAAGTGTTTTCCGAGAAACAGACTGCTTAAACCCTGAAAGAAGTGACAAAGACGTAGTAGAATTATTAGCAGTTTATTTAGGAGATGAAGAATTAGATTGTACCCCTTCAGAATGGATAAGAATCATAAACGGAGTAGGAACAATAACATGTACTGGAGAAGATCTAGATGAAGACGAACCAGCATACAGAACATCACTAGGAGTACAATTGGGATATAGTTACAAAGACTCAATTACAAAAAGAGTACTAATAAAACGAATTGAATGAGGTAATATAAAATGAAAAAAATAATTTTAGCTTTATTGGTTGTAATGACGATCATGTTAATGGGCTGTCAAAAAGAAGAAACTGGCAAAGTTAACCCCTTTGTTGGTGGAACTACAGGAGTGAGAATGGCATTTTTAGCAGACGCACCCCCCGCAGAAGTATTTGATAATGGTAATTTCCCATTTGAATTAGTAGTAGAACTAGAAAATGTAGGAGAAACAGATGTAGCAAAAGAAGATGTTGAAGTAACAATCAAAGGGATAGACCCTGAAGAATTCGGATTAAGCGATACAGACTTTGTTTTAGAACCAACCGGAGATCTAATGGGAGCATCAAAAGATGCTGCAGGATTAGTAGATGGTGGACAAACAGAAGTATCAATAGAAGAACTAAGTTATGATGGAACAATTGTTGGAGCTGCAATAGAAAGACCAATAATTGCAAGCATGTGCTACGAATACGCAACAAAAGCAGTAGCAGACTTGTGTGTAGTAAAAGACATTCTAAAAGACAACAGCAGAGTATGTACTGTTGGAGCAGTAAAAGAGGTATTCAGTTCAGGAGCACCAATTCAGGTAACCTCCTTAACAGAAAGAGCTGCAGGACAAAACAAACTTGAATTTGACTTTGTAATCGCAAACCAAGGAAGTGTAAGTAAAATATACAAAGAGGGTGTGAGCTGTGAAGGCACACGAAGCGTAGAAAACAAAGTAAAGGTAGAAGTAGCAGGAATAGAGGGCATCACCTGTCAAGGAACCGACAGTGAAGGATATGTAAACCTACAAGACGGAACCAAAACAATTAGATGTAATGTAGAAATTGACTCTGCAACAGACTATGAAAAAGCAATAACCATTGACCTAACTTACGCAGTAAGTGACGACATATCAACAACGTTAATGGTAAAACACACAGAATAAACATTTATTTTTTTTTATTTTTTTAAATTAATTCTTAGAAATCATAATCTGAGCAAGTAACGCCTCTAACTGAATAAACTCATCACTACCCTCAACCAGCGAGAAAATGTTCTCGCGCAACATCAGTTCTCACTAACGTTCGAACAACCTAAGATTTAGAAATCATAATCTGAGCAAGTAATGCTTCCAACTGAATAAACTCATCACTACCCTCAACCAGCGAGAAAATGTTCTCGCGCAACATCAGTTCTCACTAACGTTCGAACAACCTAAGATTTAGAAATCATAATCTGAGCCAGTAACGCTTCCAACTGAATAAACTCATCACTACCCTCAACCATTCTGAACTCTATCTCGCCACACTTATCAATTAACTGAACTTTAGACTTATCCTCAATATCAAGATTCCAAATCTCTTGCTGAATCTGCTTAATAACATCAGTACCAGACAAACCATACTTCAACATAGTCTTCAATAATTCGTTACGAGCAGCCTCAAAATCCTGTTTTAATGCAAGTTCTAGGGCAGTTTTCAACTCTTCAGGTTTAGCAAAAGATGCTAAGCTGAAGACATTCTCTTCAGTAAGGTTATTAGAAATAGAAGCACAACTTTGAAGCGTGTTTTCCAACTTTCTACAATCACCATGACTAATCTGAAATAATGCTTCTTTTGCTTTATCATCAATTGTTAAAGACTCCTTTTCAACAATAACATCAATCAGTTTGACAATTTCCTCCTTTTCAAGAGGTTTGAAACGAAAAGCAGCACATCTAGACTGAATAGGATCAATAATTTTAGAAGAATAATTAGCTGCTAAGATGAATCTACAGTTCTGAGTGTAATTCTCCATCGTACGCCTAAGTGCTTGCTGAGCCTCTTTAGTTAGGGCATCAGACTCATCCAAATATATAACTTTAAACGGTACATCACCAATAGCCTTGGTCCTGGCGAAGTCCTTAACCTTATTTCGAATAATATCAATACCTCGTTCATCAGAAGCATTAAGTTCTAAAAAGTTCTCTCTCCAGGTGTCTTTGAATAATTGTTTAGCTATAACCACCGCAAGAGTAGTCTTACCAACACCTGCAGGACCAGTAAATAATAAATGAGGAAGATTTTGTTTTTCAACTAATGCCTTAATTCGTTTAATTATCTCAATCTGCCCCTTGATCTCTTCAAAAGATTTAGGACGGTATTTTTCTATCCAGATAGAATGTTCCATATTTAATAGTATAAAGAAGTGTTATAAAAAGATTGTTATCTTAAACAATGTCTTCTTCAGCAGCATTCTTTCGCCAATGCCAAACGAAGGACTATTCTCACTACGTTCAAACAGCCCAAAAAAAGAATAATTATAATTTAAACAATGTCTTCTTCAGCAATAACTAAGAAATCACCAATTGCTATAACTGCAGAAAAAGGAATCTTTAGACTACCATTGCCATCTTTCTCAAGTTCTAACTTTTCAGCATTAGCAGTAGGACTCTTCAAAATGATATGAATTAGTTCCCCAGAACGAGTCTCAAACTCAACATCAGCAACATTACCATAAGTCTTACCATTTTTAGATACAACTGTTTTACCAATAATCTCTTTTGAAAAGTTTTTGTCTTCTTCCATAGAGAATAATAAAAACTCGAGAATATTTAAATCTATCGTTTTTCGAGTATATATAAAGAAATTATATAAACAAAACCATTTTCATGGTACAGATGAATGAAAATATCAAAAAAGCATGTGAATTAACCTGTGAAAGGATGAAAGCCTGTATTGAGAGGTTTGAAACGTTTAAAACAGAGAAAGAGGTTAAAGAATTCTTAGAAAGAGGGTTTGAATTGGCCTTTACAACTGTTGTTGCATCAGGAAAGAATGCTGCCAACCCCCATTATTTTGAAAACGGACCGCTTGAAAAAGGGTTTTGTGTAATAGACTTTGGAATAAAGCATGACGGAATTTGTAGTGATGTAACCCGAACAGTATATATTGGAACACCCTCGCAAGAAGAAAAAGATTTGTATGCATACCTGTTAAGAGAGCATTATAAAATGTTACGTCAGGTTAAAATCAATGCTAAACCCCGCTATATTGAACGTGCATTTAGAAAAAGATTAGGAAATAAGAACAAATTATTCATACACCTGTTAGGACATGGATTAAGTGATGTAGTTCATGCAAAAATGAACACTCATCTAAAGAAAGGAGAGGTGATCACAATAGAACCCGGACTATATAAAAAAGGTAAATGGGGAATAAGAATAGAGGATGACGTAGTAGTGGGCGAGGGAGTGGTAACAAATTTAAGCAGAGAATTGAAAATAATACCAAAATCTTAACATTTTTAAATAATAAAAAAAATAAATTAAAATGGATAAAGATAAAGCAAACAAGTGGATAATGTTAATCACACTAATTCCATTAATAATAATTGAAATTCTTGCAATTAAAACAAGTTCACATTACAAATATGATTTTATATTTGTCGTTGGTTTACTAGTTGGCGTTTATTTACTAAGAAAAAAAATAGACCTACAACCAGCACATTACATAATGGCAGGCATATTCTTATTATTACACTTTTTTGGATTCTTTGGATTCTACGAATTATTTCCCCTAGGAATAGAATACGATTACTGGGTGCATGGCTTCTTTGGATTTATGTCCGCATTCATAATACTAAAAGCAATACACCACAGAAAAAAATACAGAGACTGCATATCAATATTTGTTGTTGTACTAGTGGTAATGTTAGGACTGTCCGCATTTCACGAACTATTTGAATATGGTGGTGCACTAGCATTAGGAGAGGGAGAGGGAGTACTGTTTATCGGAGCAGGAGATGCAGACGAATGGGACACACAAAAAGACATGCTCAACAACGTAATTGGTGGATTACTAGGAATTGGAATTTACATGCTATTTAGAAAATTTAGAACAGGTTACTTTTTAGATAACAATAAAAGAAAAAAACGCAAAAAATAAATTATAATTCTATTTTAAACTCGCCCTTTTCCATAATAACTTTACCATCAATTAAGAATTTTCCAGTAGTTCTTAAGTCTTTAATCATATCCCAATGAATAGCAGACTCATTCTTACCGCCACCCTCTTTATATGCTCGTCCAAGAGCCAAATGAATAGTTCCACCAATCTTTTCATCAAAAAGAATCTGTTTAATGAACTTTGTAATACCAAAATTAAGACCAATACCAAATTCGCCAAGACGTTTAGCACCTTCATCAGTTTCAAGCATTTCCTTAAGGAAAGCTTCATTCTTCTCAGCTGTAGCCTTTACTACTTTTCCTTTCTTAAACTCCAACTTAACACCCTGAACCTCTCTTCCACCTCTGATTATTGGAAAAGAATATTCAATGTGTCCTTCAGCAGAATCATCAACAGGTGCAATAAAAACCTCACCATCAGGCATATTTCTTTTACCATCACACTTAATGCCTTGACGGCCCTTAATGCTAAAAGTTAAATCAGTATTCTCACCAATAATATGAACTTGTTCACCCTTATCTAAAACTGCCTTAAGCTTATCTTGTTTTTTTGACTCTTCAGCCCAATCAACATTAGTAGCAGAATAAACAAAATCTTCAAACTCCTCCAAAGACATTTCTGCATCTTGAGCTAATGCTTGAGTTGGAATTTCTGTACCCACCCAATTATTTTGATTAACCGCAAAATCAGACACTTTCTGAGTTGCCTTACTTCTTAAAGCGAACTTCTTAGGATCCACATTAGAAAATTCTTTAGTATTATATTCTGCACCAATCCCTATATGTCCCTGACAACTTTTAACTTCATGCATTGCCAATTCAGGAAAGGACTTTAGTTGTTCGTCAGAAGCAAGAGAGTAATAAGCGTAACCAAAACCAGGAAGTCCGACATGAACAACAGGAAACGCCCCTTTTTTTAAAATATTTTTATAACATTCTAAACCCAATGCTTTTGCTTCAGCATCAAAGGAGAGAACGATCTTATCCCCTTTCTTGATTTTAATAGAATAATCAGTTAAAATTCTTGCCAACTCTTTAATTCTAGGATCCATAAAGATCGATGATATTCTCCAGCTTTTAAAGTTTTATTTTTTAGGGATGTTACCACAACCAAGTATATCCAAAACCTATTTAAAGAAAAAGAATTTAACAAAAAATATGAGTAGTGGGGATTATGAAAAAGAAATGTATTCTTATGTTATGAATATAAACCAGTTAGAAAGTGAAAATAGAATTCTAAAAGATACCGTAACACAATTAAACACAGAACTAGACGGATTAAAAACAACCCCTCTAATGGTGTGTGAAGTAAAAGATGTTTTTGATAAAGAAGCAATAATCAAAGTACCAAATGGAAATGCATTCTTAGTAAAATATAATGGTGAAGCTGAAAGGTTAGTCCCTGGCGACCACGTATTTGTAGAACAAAGAAATTTAAACATCGTGAAAAAGCATTCTGGAAACACCCAATTTGATGTAGAAAAGTTTGTTATCATAGAAAAACCAGATTTGACATGGCAAGATATTGGTGGGTTAAAAGATCAGATAAGAGAAATCAAAGAAGTGATTGAACTGCCCTTAAAAAAACCAAAATTGTTCAAAAAAATAGGAATACAACCCCCAAAAGGAGTGTTATTACATGGTGAGCCAGGAACAGGAAAAACATTACTAGCAAAAGCAGTAGCCGCATCCACCAATTCAACATTTATTGAAATAGTTGGCTCAGAATTAGTACAGAAATTCATTGGAGAAGGAGCTAAACTAGTTAAAGATCTATTTCAAATGGCAAGAGACAAAGCGCCATCAATAGTATTCATTGACGAACTAGACGCTATTGCCTCACAAAGAATAGAGGTCGGCACAAGTGGTGAAAGAGAGGTACAACGAACATTTATGCAACTATTAGCTGAAATAGACGGATTTGAAAATTTAGATGAAGTAAAAATAATTGGATGTACTAATCGAAAAGATATTCTGGATACAGCAGTAATTAGACCCGGAAGATTAGACAGATTAATTGAGGTACCCCTTCCAGACAAACAAGGAATAAAAGAAATCTTTAAAGTACACTGCAAAGATATGAACTCAGAAAAAATAAGTGTTGAAAAATTAAGTTCTTTAATGGAAGGAATGAGCGGAGCACAAATAAAATCAGTATGTACTGAAGCGGGTTACTTTGCAATAAGAGAAAAAAGAGGAACAGTAAAAGAGGAAGACTTCATGAAAGCAGTAGCAAAAGTAAGTATTATTGAAGAAGAATTAGATAGTAAAATGTTTGGTTAAATTCTAAAAAAATAGTTTGAATCCCTTCTTAAGTTCAAAAGACAAACTTTATATAGTTACTTTTAGTAACTTTTAGTAACTTGACTGTTGTAAAGCTAGATGCTGAGCTGAAAAAAAGAATTGAAGAGTTAGTTTCTCAAGGAAATAATAGGATTAAATATCCTTCTGTTAAAAACTTCGTCGATAAAGCAGTCTTAAAACTATTAAAAAATGACAAAAAATAACGTTGTAAAGCTAGATGCAAAACTGAAAAAAAGAATTGAAGAGTTAATTTCTCAAGAAGATAATAGAATTGAATATCCATCAGTCAAGAATTTTGTAGATAAAGCGGTGTTGAGGTTATTAAAAGAATATGAATAAGAACGTTAAATGGACTCGTAACTTACTGATTTTAAGTATCGTTATTGTTAGTATTATAACTATCCTCTGCCTAAATCCTGGAGTTACAGGCATGGTTACAGGAAATTATCAAGACAATATCGATAAAACCTTTGATGAAAGCTCAGTTTACCTGTGGGCACCATCAGTCCAAGGAAACATAGGAGGAATAGGAATAACAGGCAGAGTTTATGGAAGTGCAAACGTAAGCACATACATAATTGTAAATGAAGAATTCTACTTAATAACCGAATTTGAGGTTAGTGGTGAAAATATAAGTTTTGATTCAAATTGTATTGAAACATGTGACGTAAATTTTGACTTACCAAAATACCTGATAAGAGTTGATATAAAAGGAGAGGGAACCTATGAAATAGACAACATCATTTACTCCCCAACTTCAATTATCAGTGGTGGTGCCATAATAACCAATTTAAGCACGAATCAGACTGAAACCCAAGAGACAGACATAGTAGAAGTCAACATCACAGAAACAATAGTATTGAACGAAACGGAGCTTAACACTACCGAAACAAATACAACAGAAATACCAACCTTAAACGAAACTGAAATCAATACTACCGAATCAAATAAAACAGAACCTGAACCAATAGACGAACCAGAATTCACATTTGGAACACAAGATGTATCAACAGCACCCAACACAACATTTGAAATTCTCACCCCTGTAGACAATACAAACACCCTAAATGGATGGATTGAAATAAATGCATCAATAAAAAATGCAGACGACCTAAAAATCTTAACCCATAAGTGGAATGGAACTAACTACACATTATATGATGAAAATTTAGTATTAATGATGAACTTTGATAATGTTTCTTCTCTTGATGAGAGCTCCACCAAAGTTGTTGACTTAAGCAAGTATGAAAATAATGGAACTCTTGGTGAAACTGCAAAAATTAATGCAACAGGTAAGTTTGAACAATCACTCTGGTTAGACGGGAATAGTGACTATTTAGAAATAAGTGACAGCACATCACTAGATTTGGGAACAAACCAACTAACAATCGCTGCCTGGGTTTATCCAAGAACGTTTCAAGATGCTGATGAGATTGTAAAAAAAGATTCATCATATATTTTAAGATTAAGTGGAACTTCAGGAGCAATAGAAGGATATGTATGGGCAGATATAAATGTCCGAAAAGTGGGAGCGAGTACAAACTTACTAACACAAAACTCATGGAATTATGTTGCATTAACCTACAATACATCCCACCAACAATTATTTGTTAATGGGATAGCAGATGTAACCACCACACAAACGGGCAACGTAGATAACAGTGCAACCAATGTATTGATTGGATCACACCAAAATAAAGCAAGTGAATTTTTTGATGGAGGTATAGACGAAGTTAGAATCTGGAACAGAAGTTTAAGCGAAGATGAAATTTACCAACAACATATTTCAAATCTCAAAAAAATTAATTCTGACGGTTGGGAATTATATGTAAATCAATCACAAAACGTAAATGAAAACTTAAGTAATGGAAGTTACACATATCAAATATTCGCACAAGACACCTCAGGAAATCTTAATTGGACAGAACAAAGGACAATAACAATAGGTTTGCAAACCAACTCAACAATAGGCTTAACTACAATTTATCCCACAGAATCAATTAATGTAACACAACATGACTTCTTTAATGTAACAGTAAATGTTAGTTGTCTTAATGCAAATTGTGGAGAGATCAATGTAAGCTTAGATCCAATAAGCAGCACTGTTTACAACTTTACCACGTGTGGATCTACAGGGATAGCAGGACCCACACAATCTAATTGCGATACTAATTACACTGGAACAGATCTTGATGGTCTTGTAACAGTGGGAGGAGGAATTCAAAACTGGACCGTACCTGCAACAGGAACATACACCATTGAAGCCGTTGGAGCCGCAGGAATTACTGGCGGGTCAGGAAGTGGGGTTGGAGGACTAGGTGCATATATTAAAGGCGAATTTTCTTTAACTGAGGGAGAGGTTATACAAATCTTAGTAGGACAAAAAGGGATAAGAGACGGAACCTACGCAGGAGGAGGTGGGGGAGGAACCTTTGTAATAGATTCAACAAATGATGATGTCTTACTCATTGCAGGCGGCGGAGGCGGAGCAAGTATTAGATCATCAACATATACTGCTGGAAGAAATGCAACTACAAATAACACAGGAACTTACGGATCAATAGATAGTACGCTTGACTCTAATGCCCCCGGAACTAATGGAAATGGTGGAGTGTCATCAACAAATGGGGGAGGGGCAGGAGCAGGATATGTTGGAGATGGTGGAGATTATAGTAGTAATGGAGGAGGAGATTCTTATTTGAACGGAGGTTCAGGAGGATCAGGCAGTGCAGGTAGTTCATTAGGTGGATTCGGAGGAGGTGGCGATGGTTATGGTGGCGGCGGCGGAGGCGGCGGCTACAATGGAGGTGGAGCAGGAGGCTATTCAGGTGCAGGTGGAGGCGGCGGAGGCGGCGGCTCTGTCAATAATGGAACAAACCAAAACAACACTGCAGCAATAGGAACAGAAGCAGGATATGTATCCATTTCACTTACAGGATCAGCAACAAAATCAGGATTAGTTTCCATGAATAATACCGCAACCACGTTTTATACAAATACCACAAACCCATACAACATTTCATTAAATCAAGATGAATCACAAATAATTACTTGGTGGGTAAATGCAACAGGAGATGCAAACTCAGTCCATGACTTCTTTGTTTATGCTAATCAAACAAGTGACCAAACAACAAATAACATTACAGACCATTGGAACGTCACAATTATAGATCTAATTCCTCCGAATCTGACAATCATTTATCCAATCCCAACAACTTATGCACTCAGCGTCAATAAACTAAACTATACCTATACTGATTTAGACAGCAATGGTTACTGTTGGCATTCTTTAGATAATGGAACAACAAACAACACTGCAATTTTGGCAGGGACTAACTTTACAGACATAAGCAGTGTTAATGGAGAAAACAATACTTTAACATTATATTGTAATGATAGCTCAGGCAACCTTGGTTCTTCCGCAGTCGAATACCGAGTTGAACTTCCAGAGATAAGTGTTGCTTTAGTTAGCCCAACCAAAGATTCAAATGTTACCCAAAACGACACATTTAGTTTTTCAACAAAAGTGAGCTGTTTATACAATGATTGTGGTGAAATCAATGTAAGTTTAGATCCCATTGCAACAGATAGTGCAACATGTGGTGCTGATTGTAATTTATGTAATCAAGACTATGTAACTGACGATTGTGAAGACACACAAGTAAATGATTGCGGAGGTGATGGAACAGATGGACACTTCTTTGTACATGACATTTGGGTAAATGGAAGTTTTACTCCTGGTGGAGAAATCACAATTACCAGTCAGTTAGACAGTGACCATCCAGGCTCTATGTTAGTAACGGGATGGCAAAATGGAGTTAAAGTAAACGAATTTGGGTGTTATGATTCAACAGACAGTTATACAGACTGTACTTCAGGAACCTACACCACCTTGGATTTTGCAGATCAACGATGTAATTTAACCTTTGGAGCAGGATATTGGGGAAGTGAATCAGCAAGCTTTGGAACTGACACCACCATTAATTCATCTGTAACAGTAGATGATGAATATCACATAAGAGTTACTTTTGCATATAATACAATGTGTGATGTTTCTGGAATTGGAAACGGATATAGTGAAACCGATGGTGACTTTTGTGAAGAATACCAATATGGAGAAAATGATGGTATCAACTTAACATTAAGAGAGGCAACAAAATCAGGATTAATTTCCACAATTGTTGGAGATACCCCCTTCTACACTACTAACCAAAACCCCTCTTCAATTTCATTAAATGAGGGAGAATCCCAAACCATAACCTGGCTAGTTAACGCAACAGGGGATATAGATTCAACACATGAATTTTTTACGTATGCAAATCAGACCTCTGGCTCACTGCTCAATGGAGAATCTGCACATATTAACCTCACAATTGTAAACTTTACAGTCAGTCCAATCACAATAATTTATCCAACTGGAGGAAATCATTTTACAGACATCACACAAATCAATTACACTCTTCAAACAGGACATGACTTAGATGCCTGTTGGTATAGTAAAGACAATGGTGAAACTAACTCTGTGAGTGTTCTTGCAGGAATCAACTTCACAGACATAACAAGTGATGTGGGATCGAATACCTGGACGGTTTATTGTAACGATAGCAATAATGTAACAAACAGTAGATCAATAACGTTCAGCAAAGTTCCAACAATCAGCCTAGAACGGATCTCTCCCCTAACTGACGTTAATGTTACTCAAAATGAAACATTCACTGTTTCTGCCAGTATAAGTTGTAGTGTATTTGATTGTGGGGGAATTAATGTAAGTTTAGATCCCGAAACAGCAAAATATAATTTCACCACTTGTGGCGCTACAGGAAAAGATGGACCATCACAATCAGATTGCGACACCAATTACACTGGAACAGACCTGGATGGCCTCGTAACAATAGGAGGTGGAATTCAAAACTGGACAGTACCCTCAACAGGAACATACAATATTGAAACATTTGGTGCGTCTGGCGGAGATGGTACAACTGCAGACCCAGGATATGGTGCAAAAATAAAAGGCGAATTTCAATTAACTGCAGGCACTGTTTTATCAATTCTAGTTGGACAAAAGGGGGTTACTAATGGTGGTGAAGCCGGAGGGGGCGGAGGAGGAACATTCATATGGTTCGCAGAAACTAATGATCAGTTAATAATCGCAGGCGGGGGAGGAGGAACAGGAGATGAAGGCCAAGGAAGTAGTGGTCAGGGTTCAGGAAGAAATGCTTCCAATACTACGAGCGGTACTGCTGATGGATCTGGAGGCGGAGCAGGAGGTACTGACGGCGCAGGAGGACTCTCAGCAGGTTCTGGAGGAGCGGGTGCAGGATGGTCGAGTGATGGAGCAGATGGTGCATCAAATACAGGAGGGCACACCCCTCTAAACGGAGGAATGGGCGGAGATTACATAACCGATGGAGGCTTTGGGGGAGGCGGAGCAGATGGAGATGCAGCTTCAGGTTCTGATTCAGAAGGAGGCGGCGGAGGCGGCGGCTATTCAGGAGGAGGAGCTTCAGGCAGTTCATCCGATGCAGGAGGTGGAGGAGGAGGTTCACTTAATAACGGAACTAACCAAAACAACAGCATTAGGCTTGATTTGGGAGAGGGCTATGCAATAATCTACGCCACCAATACCGCCAAATCAGGATTAATCTCCATGAACAATACATCAACACCATTTTATACCCTAACTCAAAATCCCTATTCAGTTTTGTTAAATGCAGGCGAATCTCAAACAATAACCTGGACAGTTAATGTGACTGGAGAACTCGATACAATACATGAATTTTTTGTTTACGCAAATTGGACTTCAGATCAATTAATCAGTACGACAAGTACACATTGGAATGTTACCATTGCTAACCTTAGCAGCGAGACCAGTGCACCCACAGCAAGTATTGTTTATCCCACTAGCACGACATATTATGCCAATGTTAGTCAATTTAATTACACAGTCAGTAGTACTCAAACACTAGATAAATGTTGGTACAGCACAAACAATGGAGTTACAAATTCATCCAATGTCACTGCAGGAGTCAACTTTACAGACTTAACTAGTTCAGAAGGCTCAAACACCTGGACTGTTTATTGTAACGATAATAACAGTTTAATTGGAAGCGATAGTGTGACATTTACTAAAGAGACTACTACTCCCCCCACATTTACAGACATATCAAACATCAGCCTTAACTACAATACAGCATTAACGCTAGACATCAACGCAACAGACGCTAGTGGCATAGATTGTTTCTCTATTAATGACACTAATAACTTCCAAATCAACTGTTCAGGATACCTCCAAAACAAAACAACCCTAAACGTTACAACATATAATCTCAACATCACAGTCAATGACACAATAGGAAATGAAAACTCAACCACAATCTGGATCAACATAACAGACAACACCTATCCTTCATTTAGTAATTATTGGGATAACAACAACACAGTAAATGGTCAGGGAGTGGGACACTTTAATGTAACCGTGAATAACACAAACGGAACAGTTTTACTAGAAATTAATAATACAAACATCACTGCAACCAATTTAACTACAATAAAATTTAACACAAGCTATGCGTTTATTACAAACAACACATATACATACAAATGGCACGCTTGGGGAAGCGGCCCAGATAACAATTACAACGCTTCAGACACAAAGTACTATTTTGTCAATGGTTCTGTAGCAGATACTACTCCTCCAACGTTCACAGACATATCAAACATCACCCAAAACTACAACAGCCCACTAACATTAGACATTAATGCAACAGACACAAACAACATAAGCTGCTTCACAATCAACGATACAACAAACTTCCAAATCAACTGTTCAGGATACCTCCAAAACAAAACAACCCTAAACGTTACAACATATAATCTCAACATCACAGTCAATGACACAATAGGAAATGAAAACTCAACCGCAATCTGGATCAACATAACAGACAGCACACCTCCAACAATAACATATTCTGGCGGAACAGAACTTAACAATGTTCTTAAAGCAAGAAATTGGATTTATATTAATGTCACTGCATTTGATCTTAATGAAGCTAACATAACATTCAACTTATTTAATTCTACATTAGATCAAATAAACTTCACAGTAAATTCAACAGGAACAAGAAGCATTAACTTCACATCATTATACGATGGAGATTATTATTATAATGTTACACTAACTGATACTTCAGAAAACACAAATTCGACAGAGACCCGAAACATTTCATTAGATACGACAGGTCCAACCTGGAGCAACAACCAAACCAACATAACAACTAATACAACCCAAGGAAGTTCAGTACATTTCAACATCACACTAACAGACACAAATCCTCACCAATACATATTCAGTTGGTATAATGGAACAAACTGGCAAAACAGTACAACAGTTAGTTACACTAATGGTGAAAGATTTTCTGTCATAAAAACACTTCAAATTGTTGAAGGGAACATAAATTGGACCTGGTATGTTAATGATACCTTGGGCAATAATAATCAAACAAGCATCTGGGGAAAGATAATTGATACAGTACATCCCACAATTGAATTCGAATCACAAACCACCACAAGCGAAAATCATTCTCAATCACACATCATTTCCAATGTTACTGCTACCGACACTAACACCCTAAATATTACAACTCGACTTTACAATTCGACAGAGTTACATAATTCAACAATTCAAAATTCTGCCCCATTCTATCTAAACTTTACCAGCTTAAATGAGGGGGTTTATTACCTGAATTCTACTGCGTGTGATGCGTATAATAATTGTAATTCTACTAGTACCCGAGTAATTTCATTAGATACGACAGGTCCAACCTGGAGCAACAACCAAACCAACATAACAACTAATACAACCCAAGGAAGTTCAGTACATTTCAACATCACACTAACAGACACAAATCCTCACCAATACATATTCAGTTGGTATAATGGAACAAACTGGCAAAATGACACCCCGCTAAATTATACTAATGGAGAAACTATTTCAATAACAAAAACGATTACTAAACAAAATGTTGACATTAACTGGACTTGGCATTTAAATGATTCAGCAGGCAATATCAACCAAACAGATGTTTGGAGTACGATTTTGTATACGCCCCCGACAATAAGTCTTTCAACAATTTACCCATTAACAGACATTAACGTTTCACAAAACGAAGGATTTAATGTCACAGTAAACATAACTTGTAACAATAATGATTGTGGAGACATTAATGTAACCCTTGATCCCATAGCAGAAAATTATGTTTTTCAACCAGCATACACTCAGACATACAGTGGAACATACAGTTGGAGTTATATGATGGGATACAAATTCTCGCCAACAAAAGATATGTATATTACAGAACTTTGTAAATATACTGCCAAAGAAATTCCTGTACAAATATATGATTCTGACTTCACAAAATTAACAGAAATGAATATTTCGGGAAGTGCAGGATGGAACTGTGAACAACTGAATACCCCCATACAGATTTTTGCATCAGACGACTATTATGTTGTTGGTGCATTGAAAGGATTATCCAATAATGGATATTACCGAAGAAATGCTGCAACACCCACCACATCCAACAATGTACAGATTAAAAATGCAGTTTACAAAAGTTCGACAGGAACAACATTTACTAGTTCACACAGCACCACAACATCCCACGTTTATGGAATGGTGGACATAGGGGTCTCCGACTCAATGGGCTCAGATAAAGGAATAATTAGCACAGTTGTTGGGACAGAACCTTTCTGGACAAATAAATCAAGTAATCCATTCCCAATAAACTTAAACCAAACAAATTCTAGTTTGATTACATTTTGGGTAAATGCCACCGGAGATTTGGACACAACATATGAATTCTTTGTATACGCCAACAAATCATCAGACAAAAGCATTTCTAATGAAACAAACCACTGGAATGTTACAATTATAGATACAGAAACGCCACAAATAAACTTTACTTCACCAACAACAACCAGCGGAAATCACGGCCAAACATATATTGATGCCAATGTAACTGTGATAGACAACAATCTTGCCAGCAGCACAATTTATCTTTACAATTCAGAAGGTTTGATTAGTTCAACAAATGTTACAAATTCATCATATCACCAATTTAGTTCTCTAGAAGATGGTACCTACTACCTCAATGCCACTGCCACAGACACCAGTGGAAATTCTCACTCAACTGAAACCAGAATTATTACCCTGGATTCAACTGTCCCAAATATAATTTTAAACTTACCAATAGATGGGCATAACACCTCCAACTCAGAAGTTGAGTTTTCCTTCCAAGTTATTGAAAATTCAACCAGCAACTGTACATTGTACACCAAAGCACAAGATGAAGCAGGATACACCCCCAAAGTTTCAAATGAGAGCACACAACCAGACATGATGACCACACTTAGTATATCAAACCTTGAAAATAAAACATACTCTTGGTACATTAAATGTATCGATAGTGAAACTAATTATAATGTTAGCATAACAAAAACGTTTACACTAGATCAAATACCTCCCCAAATTAACATTGTTTCACCAACAGCTAACGCTAGTGCAGGATATTTCATTTATTTAAATACTGAAATCACAGATGCTACAACAAAAATTGATTCTGCATCATATCAATTACTGAATGCGTCCAACCCCACTCAACAGTTTACAAGCGGAACCTTCAACAACTCAAACGAGTGGGATGCGACCTGGAACACAACCGAATACGAAGATGCAGAATGGAATGTGACACTAAGCATACTTGCAAATGACACTCTTGGAAATATTCAAAATGAAAATGTATCCTTTTCCCTTGACAATGTTAATCCAGTAATACAATTAATTACCCCCGCAACTAATTTGGAATATTATAATGCCAACTTTAGTTTGAATTTAATCACCCAAGATACATCACTGAATTACACGCACTACAATATCAGTTCAACCAATACAGATCAATTCAATTCGATTAGTTATTCAATACCAACAACACAACACACCTGGCAAGATGTGGTTAACGTTTCAGGAATGGAAGACGGCACATATAACTTAACCGTGTATGGGGAGGACACTGCTTCCAATTATCAAAGTACATCAACAGAATTCATAATTGATCAAACTCCTCCTGAATTGACAATACATTCCCCACAAAACAATGCATATGTAAATTTGACCTCTCTGACTTTTAACTGGACAGTCACAGATAACCTCGCAACCACATTTGAATGTAACATATCACTTGGTGAAACAACTAAACAGATCTCTTGTACTAATGCAAGCAACTGCAACCAAACATTTAGTGGATTTGCAGAACAAACACATAATTATACAATTGATTGTAAAGATTTGGCTTTAAATCCAATTAGCACAACACAAAATTTTACCATAGATACAACCAGTCCAATAATAGAATATGTTTCTCCAAGCCTTGCTTCAGGAAGTTATTCACAAAACAATATACTTGTCAGTTTAAACATCGCAGAACAAAACATTGATTTGATAACTACCTTCTTGTATAATTCTACCTACAATCAAATTAATGGCACTTTAAGCTCTACATCAACCTCACTAACAAACTTCACTTCCTTGCCAGATGGAACTTATTATGTTAATGCGACAATAAATGATTCAATAGGGAATATTGCCCACACACCAACAAGAACAATCATATTAGATACGGTCAAACCGCTTGCAACAATTATAAAAAATGATTCAACCAATCTAGAATATGAAAACGATGCGATTAAAGTAAACTGGACAACAAGTGATGATAATCTTGATGAAACCAACATAAATGTTACAAATCCGCTTGGAAATACAGTATTCCATTCAACTAATTCCTCCGGAAGCATAGATCTAGTTTCTGACAATCTAACAATGCTGGGAGTTTACAATGTCACACTTACAGTTACAGATAGTGCAAATAACATCAACATAACAAACACCAGCTTTCTTGTTAATGACATAAGTTATCCAACAATATCTTTTATTGAACCTCAAACAGGCAATAATTCCCAAGATTGGGTTTACATTAATGTGATTGCAACAGATAATCAATTAAACAGCGTAACAATTTATTTATACAACACATCAGAAATAGTAAATCAAAGTGCTAGCATAAATGGAGAACATGCAATTAACTTCACCTCATTACCTGATGGGATCTACCAATATAATGCTACTGCATGTGATAGCTATCAATGTAATTCTACAAATACAAAAACCATCCGATTAGATACTACTCCCCCAACAATAAACATTATTTCACCTCAAAATGCTAGTCACACATCAAATTCCGAATTAAAGGTTAACTATACGGTGTCAGATATTTACTTGGACTCCTGCTGGTACAGTAACAACACACTCAGTGCAAACAGTACCCTAACAAATTGTGAAAATATAACCTCAACAACCTGGGCAGAAGGCCAACACAACATAACAATTTGGACAAATGACTCAACAGGAAATGAAAATCAAGATTCAATAACATTTACAATTGACCTAACCGCACCAGTTGTAACAATTACATCCCCAGATAATAATACCAACACAACTAATGAAAGTTTAAATATTCTTTACAGCGTGACTGAAACTAATTTGAACAACTGTTGGTATAAACATAACACTCTAATTACAAATAATACTCCAACAGAATGCAACAACATAACTTCAACTAACTGGAGTGCGGGTGAACATAATGTAACCGTATTTGTAGATGATTACAGCCATAATAAGGGCAACGCCACCGTCACATTTACAATTTCATTAGACTCAGATAATGACGGAATTTCTGATGATGAAGACAATTTAGAAGGAAATGAATCCCATGTCAGAAAACAAGGAATAAACAAACTAAATATTACTGTTAATAATGGTTCGACTCGAGGATCATATAATGACACTCAAGAAATCAACTTTTATGATTCAGACAACATAATCATTAACTTCACCCACAACTTTGCAGTTTCAAAACTGGACCTGGGAAACGTAACTATACTTAAGGGTACAAATTATTTAGTTGTAAACTTCTCAGAACAGATTCAAGCTGCGTTTAACAAAAGCTTATATGTTGAAGATAATAATTTTGTGAGTCTATGTGTTAAAGATGCAGAGATAAGCGCAATTTCAGAAGTAAGTGTGGCCTGCGATGGGGCAAATGAAACAAATTTCACTTCTTGCTTAGGTAATAATACGGGCACAACAATAGGAAGTCTAACCTGTGTGGATGAAGGAACACAAATAAAAATAAGTAATCTGAAATATTCTGCAATAAGAGGTACACCAGCAGACTCAACATCAACTACCAGTCCAAACTCAGGAAGTGGTGGAGGATCAGGCGGTGGAGAGGCATTAGTTCCCCTTGTTAAAGAACAATTACTTGAACCAATATATGAATGCTTAGAGGATTCTGACTGTAGCAAAAAACAACATTGTAAAAACTATATTTGTTATGAACTGGAATGTTCTGAAAATGAAGATTGTAAAAATGGAGAATCCTGCTGGGATAATAAATGCATAGAATGGTTTGATGTTGAAATCCTAGACTTTGAATCGCCAATAAAAGTGGGGGATTTCTTTGACTTTACCTACTTTTTAAAAGGAATGGCAGAAATTAATGGAGATGTTGAAATAAACTACTGGATTGAACGAGATGGAAATAAAATCACTTCAGGCCAAGATACAATTTATTTCGGAAGCTTCGAAGAAAAAACCAAAACTAAAAAATTATTCTTACCTAAGACAATCTCTTCAGGAAGTTACACATTCTACATTGAGGTAACCCATGGATCTTATTCAGCAAGATCGTACAGAACTATTGAAATAAGTGTTCAAGGAAACACCATAACAATAGGAATGGCAAACAAATTCAGTACTCAAACCGGACCTTTTGCGAGCTATCTTGTATACCCCATAATACTATTTGCTTTAGTTTTATTGATCATAATATACATTCAAAATCGTAATAAAAAACCCAAATTGAAGAAAGTATTGAAAAAGAAAAAACTAGTCGTAATAAAAGAACATTTGAAAAAAACAATATACAAAATAAAAAAGCTCAAAATAAAGAAGCACAAAACAATACAACACTTACAAAACAAGTTAGATCAAATTAAAACCCAATTAAAAACTGAAGAAAATACAGAAAAAACCTCAAAAACAAAAGTAATAAAAAGGCTATTACGCAATATAATGTATAAAACACGCATAATCAAAACTAAAAAACAAAAAGAAGAAATTAAAAAACGTAAAAATCTCAAAATGATAAGCAAACAAGAAGCAAAACAAAGAAGGTATGATAGTAAAATAGATGCAAAAATACGGCTAAAAGAAGCTGAACACAAACTTAAACTGTCACTTATTAAAGCAAAAGGCAAAGAAAAAGAAAATGCCATTAAACTGTTACAAAAAGAAAAAATAAAAGCATCAAAAGCAAAAAGATCCTACTTAAAAAGAATTTTACAGAACATTGGATTACTTAAAACAGATACAGAGCTATTGGCAATTCAAAACATAAAAAAATTGAGAGAAAAAGAAGATGAAAAAGAGATCAATGCTAAAATAAAACTTGATGAATCAAAACAAAAACTAAAACAACAAAAAATAAACGAAAAACAAAACAAACAACAACTAAAACTCAACAAAATAAACGCAAAACTAGAACTAAGAAAAGAAAAACAACAACTAAAACAAGCAAAAATAAATGCTAAACTGGAAGTAAGAAAAGAAAAACAACAACTAAAACAAGCAAAAATAAACGCAAAAAAACAAGAAATCATAGACAAAGAAAAAGAAAAACAAGCAAAAATAAAACAAAAAAGAGACAAAATACGTACTGAAAAGAAAGAAAGAGATAGAGAAGAAAAAAGAGACGAACAAAAAGAAAAACGACAACGGATTTGGAGAATAAATTTGGTACGAGAGGTTCTACAAAAAATAGGGATACTTGATACTCCTGAAGAAAAAACTGCTAAACGAAACAAAGAAAATATGGAATCAAAAAATGAAATAGAAATAAAACAAGCAAAGCAAAAACTAAAACAACAAAAAATAAACGAAAAACAAAACAAACAACAACTAAAACTCAACAAAATAAACGCAAAACTAGAACTACGAAAAGAAAAACAACAACTAAAACAAGCAAAAATAAACGCAAAAAGACAAGAAATCATCAATAAAGAAAAAGAAAAACAAGCCAAGATAAAAATGCAACACTTGGATATTGTAAATCGTAAAAGAAGAAAAACAGAAAAAAGAAAAGAACAAAGTAGGAATCGAAGAAAAATAAAACAAACCATACTCCACATATTTGGGTTATATAAAACTAAAAAAGAATTAAATAACAAAAATGAAGAAGAAAAACAGAAAACGAATAAAGAAAAACTGAAAGAAGACGAGAAAGAAAAGAGGGTAAAACAAAAAGAAAAACAAAAAAGAATATTAAAAGAAATACAATTTGAAAAAGAAAAAATAAAAAAAGAAAGATCACTAAACAATCTAGCTAAAAAAATGAGAGATTTAAATGTCAAACTTAAAAATCTTGAAGAAGAAAAGAAAAACAAACTTTTAGTTGAAAACGAAAAAAGAAAACAAAAAGAAGAAGAAGAAAAAAGAAGAAAACAAAATAGAGAAAAAATATATACTTTCAAAAAAGGTCAACAAGAGGAAAGACGTAGACAAATACGTAGACTTTTACATTCATTATTTGGATTTTATAAAACAAAAAGCGAACTTGATGAAATACAAAAAAACAAAGCAAATGCTGTACAAGAAAGATATAATAAAGAACAAGTAAAGTATGTAAAAAAGATGAACCAGTTAGAAGAACAAAGAAAAGAAAAGAAACTTGAAATAAGAGAAGAAAGATATAAACAATTATGATTCTAAATTTTATTTAATAAAAAGCGTGCTCATCAGTTACTCTTTTATATCATCCTTTCGTCAATTGGTGTTCACCAAATCACAGCACAAGGAATAGAAAGGAAGAAAATGTTTATAAAGGTTTATGCAAAATTTAGAAGAAGAGGTGATAATATGAAAAAATGTGAAAACAACCCATTTGTAGCAATACCCAGTTCGCTAGGAGGCTTATACCTAGGCGCAGCAGTGCTAATAATGATATTCTTAGGTGCTGCAGGAATTCAGGCAATGATATCCATAGCATGGGCATTTGTAGTACTAGGAGCAATTGCACTATATTTTGCATACAAATCAGGAATTAAAAGAGAAAAAAAGTGAAAACACTAATTATAAACGGGACATACCATAAAAATGGTATGACCGCAACATTAACTAAGTCTCTAGAGAAAGGAATAAAAAACGTAAACCCTAAAGCTGATATTAAAACAATAATGTTGTTAGAACAAGAACCCGAATACTGCAAAGGGTGTAATACCTGTCAAAAAGAAAAGAAAAAAAGTATTGGAACCTGTGCAATAAAAGATGATGTACGAAAAACATTAGAAAATATGACAAAATATGATGTCATTGTTTTTGCATCACCAATATATGAATTCTGCGTGACTGCATTAATGAAAAAGTTTTACGAAAGATGTTTACCTCTATTCAAGTTTGAAAGAGGAATCAGTGGCAGAAATAAAAAAAGTAAAAAACGAATTGGAGTTATCATGCTTTCATCAGGTGCACCAACTCCCTTTAACACAATATTACGCATGAGTAGATATCCTGTTTTTGTTGGTAAATTTATCTTAAAATCTGCAGGTTGTGGTAGCATAAAAAAATTCATCGCAGGTGCTATGGAAAATAACAAAAAAACAAAAGAAAAATATGCAAACAAAGCATATAAACTAGGACAAAAGATTGCTAACTTGTTTTAATTAAAAAAAATAAAAAATTAAGCAGCGTCTTTAAATATCAGGCCTTGAGTAACTGCATCGGACACATCAGTAATAGTACATTTTTCTATCTGAGTAATAAATGTACGAAACTGACGTCCAGTCACTACAACCTTTCGACCATCAACTTTAAGCACCCAAGACTCTTTTCCCCACAGTAGACCTGCAGGTTTTCTTCTAAGAACTTTTACATCAACCATATTAAATGCTAAAATTTGAATATTAATAAATATTTTGTTTTAAAAAAAGTAAAAAAATTATTTAAGAGCAATATCTAAACAAACACGAGACTCTTGTGGTGAAAACTGACCGCATCGAGTGATCTTAATAGAAGAACAGTGTTTTTTGCTCTTTTCACAAATTTGTTTGATAAACTGCTTCTTTTCTTTCACTAACTTAGCATCTTTAACATTTAGAAATGAGTATAAATGAATTGTTCCTTTCTTTTTTACTTTAGTAAGTGCAAGCTCCAAAAAATCTTCAGCAGATTTAGGAAGGGGCATCAAAACATGATCAAACTTCTTCTTAATAGTGGGCAAAATTGCTGTAACATCCCCATTAAACAAGGTTACATTGTTAATTTTATTAAGTTTAACATTCTCCTCAGCAAACTTGTGCGCATGAGGATTAATTTCAACAGCATAAATCTCTTTAGCTAAAGAATTTTTAGAAATTGTAACAGGCAATGGTGCAATACCTGAAAACATCACCAAAACAGATTCGTTAGGTTTAATCAACTTAAAAATACGCTTTCGCTCTGTAGATGTTCGACTAGAAAAATATGCAGTTTCAGGATTAACACTCAGACGGATAGCGTTCTCCTTGTGAACTGTTAACTTTCTTCTCTCACCAGCAATAATTCTTAACGTAGGAGTTCTATACTTTCCAGAATACTTCTTTGACTTTCGTGTAATAACCTTAATGTTAGTAAAATTATCTAAAATAACCTTGCCAATAACTTTTTCTTTCTTTTTTAACTCAACAGGAAAATCATTGAAAATAAGAATGTCACCCACCAGATCAAAAGAAGAGGGTAAGATAGCTAGTTCTTTACTTGTTAATTCTTTTTTCAACAATTGTTTTAGTTTCATTTATATAACAACCAATATAGCGCCAAAAACAATAATCAAAGCAGCAATTGTTTTTTGTAAAAGATTCTTTTCTTTAAAAATTCTACCCCCAAAAAAGGTTATAATCACACTTCCCGAACTACTTAATGCGTGAGCAAGAACGGCGTGGGCTGCAGGAAAAGACATTGCAAAATACATTAAAATATTTCTAAAAAACATCACAACAGAAATGAAAGATATTTTCTTAAAATCGCGCTGAAAATCTTTTAAATCACTTAAACCATAAGTAGAAACTTCCTTAAAAGTAACAATTAGACTAATAAAAAACCAGGTATAAAAAAATACGGTGATAAAGTTTTCTTCAAGTAAAATATGTCTTTCAAGAATTGTTGAAAAAGAAAAAACCAGTATAACTAACAGATACATTCTTAGTTCTTTATGCTTGAAAACGGTTTTGAAAGGTTCCAAAAAACCCTTATGATGAAATTCTAAAACGTATACACCTAAAAAAACGATTCCAATCCCGATAAGGTTTTGCCAAGAAGGAAACTCTTGTAAAAACAACATACCCAAAAGAAGGACAAAAATATTACCTAAACCACCAAGAGGAGCAATCTCACTAATCTTTGCATGTTTAACAATTTTGTTTCTCTGCAATATGCCCAGAGCACCAATAACAGCAACAATGAACACTATAACAATTCCTTTTGTTGAAATTCTTAAATTGATAAATAAAGACAGAATGGCTAATAAAATAAGATTAATAAACGATCTAAAAGAGGTGAATTCCAGTGCGTGCTCGTGAATTAAAACTTCTTTACGTGTAATGAAAGCAATCGAACCAATAATTGCAGCCGTTAAAACAAACACCCACCAAGGAAGCGTGGTTAAAAAATCATACATTTTACATAAAATCTCCTAAGCTCTTTTGTTTCTTCTTATCTTCACTCTTTTTTAATTTTTCTAAAGAAGATTCAACACGATCAATAGCAAAATCATGATTTTCAACAAGAAGAGTTTTGATCTTATCTTTATTTAACCGTGACCATTCCAGCACATAATCATCAGTGTGAGGGAGTTTCTTAAACAAATAAAAAACTTCTTCCCAAGGATAGGGAAAAAAATCATCCCACTTTAATTCTTTAAATAATGCATCCCAATCATCAGTTTCTTTAACTTTTTTCAATGCACCCTTAGGACCAACACCCTTAATTCCACCAACATTAAAATCAGTACCGATACACATACTTAAAACAATTAATTTATCTCTATCAATCCCTAACTTATTAAACACCTCGCTAGACCTAATAAGTTCTGGTTTAACAGTTTTATAACCTAATCCATGAATCTTTTTTCGCTTACCTGCAATAGAAAGATTGTGAATAAGTAAATTACATCCAAACAACAAGCTATCATAATCTTGACTAACACATGCAAATGCCTCGCCTTTCTCAACCATATATGCAGCTTGAGCTTCACCCTCGCTTGGGGCCTGAACAATAGGAATTCCAAATGCAGCAATTAATTCTTTAGCATCATTAACCATTTCCTCAGTTAACTTAGAAGAACGTGAAGCGAATTTTTTCATAGAATCCACATCTTTTTCTTGAAGTGCAACTTTATACTTAGCTTCAGCATCTAACTTTAGCTTTTTTCTTCTTTCTCTCTCTTTCTTTTTCAAATCAGGGGCCTCACCATCAAAAACAAAAATGGGTTTTATGCCTGCCTCTAAAAAACGCACAAGCCTACTAAACAATCCAATTAAGTGAGAGGTTACATGACCTTTCGAATCAGTTAAGGGTGAACCATCAACAGCACGAATTGTTGTAAGAAACTGATACAACATGTTAAATGCATCAAAAGCAAGAACCTTACCAGAAAGATCTTTTAATTCGATCTCTTCTTTAGTTATAAGTTCTTTAAGTGAAACTCCCATACTGATAAAAACAACAGGAAGTATATAAAATTAATTAAGAACTAATAACAATTAAAGACTGATTACGCCTTGCCCGCATTCTTTCGCCAATGCCAAGCGAAGTAGGTCTCCCTTTGGTCGAGCCTACAAAAAAATTAAGCCTTACCCCAAGCAAGCATTCCCCACATAACATACATCCAAAAACCCCCAAAAAAAGGAATGATAAGAAGAATTGCCCACCAACCTGGACGGTGCATTCTTTCACAAATTTTCCATTGCCAAACAATAGAAAAAACTACGAAAATGATGATTGCAACAACATAAAGAATCATAAAAGCAGCCAGCATAATAATTAGAGCAGTTGAGCTACCTAAGCCACCTAGAGCAAAAGAGGTAAGTGAAACTAACATTGCAACTAAATAAAGAACCAATCCAATAATTGCTGTTAAGATCGGCCACCAATGCATTTTAGCAAAAGCAGGCAACATCCACAAATTAGCAATAGGGATCCAGGCTAACCAAGATTTTTTGTATCTTAACTTTTTAGCTACTGTCTGTAAAGCCAAACCCATAAAAACATAAGAAAATACTAAAAAAGCACCATAAAAAACAAGCATAATCGCCATGATTCCTGCAGGATATACTCCTGGACTTAAAGATTCAAACATAATAACCTGGATTAGAAACAAATATTTAAATATATCGGTTTCAATCATTGAAAGGATGAAAGGACAAATCAATGCATTACCATTTATAATAATACTATCAATTATCATAATTGGTGCGCTAGCACTCTTCTTTTACCAAAAAACGTCAGAAGTTAACACCCAGGTAATAGGTATAGAACACAATAACTTTTTAAGAAATATTGAGAAAAAAATAACCGAATACTCAAATAAAAATAAGGGAAGTACAGAAACATTTTCATTTAACATACCAGAACAAATAAACCTGGTTTGTTTTATTGATCGAGAAGGAGAGGTACAAAAGTTTTCAAATCCAGAACTAGACATACAAACTAACGCAGAAATAGATAAAAACATATTTTTTCAACCAAAAGAATTTCAATCTGCAAAAATTGAAAACTTTGAGGTTGAAGAAAACCCCTTATGTGTAAAAAATGTAAACTCAAAAATAAACTTAAGACTAGAAAGTTTAGGAAAGAAAACCAAAATAAGAGCGGCCAGTCCTGAAGAAATAAAACAAACTGAATGTACATCCCTAATCTATAATGGAGAAGATAAAGAAAAAATAGACGTTGCATTTATTGGATATGGATATGAAAATAACAAAAAACTAACTGACGATGCAATGATTTACATAGAAAATGTATTTGAAACCATAGAACCCTATGCATCAAACCAAAACAAATTCAATTTTTATCAAATAAATGAGCCAACAGAACACTGTGAACTAACATACTACATAAAATGTAATAATTTTGAGGTTAAAAAACAGGCATCGAAATGCCCAAATGATTTCGTAATAGTTTTAGCAGAAAGAAACAAAATATTGAATCTGGCATCACCAATAAGAAGTTCAGCAATTGGAAATCTTGCAAAAATCAATACTGCTGACAATATTCTAGTACTTGCACATGAATTTGGACACTCTTTTGGAGACCTGGGAGATGAATATGTAGATGATGCATATTACGGCCAATTTAACATCAAAGCAAACGAAATACCCAACTGTGGTGAAGTAAACTGTAAAGAATGGAAAGATATAGAAGGATCAAGTTGCTATAAAGGATGCACATTAAGCACATTATACAGAGCCACTAAAAATTCAATAATGAATCTTTACTTTAAAGATGGTGGCGAAACCTATGGACCAGTAAATGAAAAAGAACTAAATGATAATTTGAGGTTATACAAATGAAAAAAATAAGTTGGTTCTTAATATTATTATTAATTCCATTAGTTTATGCAGAACCAACCTCAATAAACGTACTTAATTTAGAATACAATAATGAAGACATAAACATACTAGAAAAATTTAGTACAATAGGATATTATCCAGACAGAAACATACAACCTGAAAAAGGATACCTATTAAAAATAATGTCACAAGAAAATACAATATTATACTCCTTCAGATTCTTACCCCCTACAACAGAATATTTAGATGGATTTGATGGAACATACAATCTAGGAAGAAGTGAAATAAGTAATAAACTAAACTTTTCATTAATCATACCCTCATTTGAAAATGAAAAAGAAATTTTAATCGTCAAAGAGGGAGAACAAATGAGTTATGATCTAACTGAATCCAATAAAGGAAAAATAATGTTAGGGGGACTGTTAATTTTAATAATAATATTCTTTTTTTTAGCATTCAAAAAAAAGAAAAAAGTGAACCCAGAAGAAAAAATCATAAAAAAAGTAAAAGAAGAACTTAAAGCTGAACAAAAATAATATTACGAAATTCTTTACCTAACTTTTCTTGAGAAGTTTTAGTTAGTGAACCCGGTGCCAATAAAATAGAGGGTAGTTTCTTCAATTCTCCACCAACATATGCGGCATGAATATCTGAATCATTTAATCGTTTCTTATTTTTAGCTTTACAAAAATAAAATAAAATGCCAATACTGCTTGGGATTTCTACTTCTAAATCAATCTCAGATTCTTTTTTTATAATATCATAAGTGACAACTTCTGCATCAATACTTGAGAAATAATCACCAACTTGCTTAAGAAATTTGTCTGAAGAATCAAAAGCATTTGAAATGTGTTTTTGTGTTTCTTTTTTTGGTTTAACTGCCTTTTTTTCAACCACTACCTCTTTGACCTTTGGTTTAGTAACTTTTTTAGTGACTGGTTTTGGCTCTTGCTTAACAGGTTTTGGTTCAGGCTTTGAAATAGGTTTGACTTTTTCTACTTCAGATTCTTTAACTTCCTTTTTAACAATCTCAACAGGAGCCACCTCTGTTTTCTTAACTTCCGGCTCGGGAAGAGGTTCTTCTTTAATCTCTTCTTTAGGTAATAACAAGGTTCTAATGGTTTCACTAGCCTCATCATTAGACAAAGAATAAAACTTCCAAAAAATTTCTTTTTTATTTTTATACGTAACTTCTAAAGGCACTGCAAAATCTTTAATATTTCTTAAAGAAACCCTTAACAAAGGTGAAATTTGAGAATCTTGAAGAACCTTATTGGCTTTTAACTCATTAAATGCTGCTTGATCTTTTTGATGTAAATGATTAGAAAACTTTTCTAACATGCTTTTTTGTTCAGGCAGAAAATACAAAGGAGAAGAACCCAACTTCAAACTACTAATCTGAATAAGCTTTTTAGACAAAAGATCAGATAAGTGTGCAGAAGCAATATATGATTCAACCCGCATATTGTTCGCTAAATCCATAGGCACTATCGGCCCTTTAGCCTTAATAAACGCAATAATATCTTCCTGACTCATAAAAAGAGAGCGTGGAAAGGCATTTATATGTATTTCTAGTTTAGAAAGCAATTATGAAAAAAATTAAGGACGAACCCATTTAACTTCCCAGTAAGTAACATCACCTTCAGCATCGACTGCTGCGATCATTAGCCTTTTTTTCGTTGAATGAGCAACTCTATTCTTAGCGGAGAATTCATACCAAGTTAAACTTTCACCTTCATGAACAGGATAAATAACCCATTTAGCATGATCCTCACCGGGTTTAATACCTCTATCATAAACACGAAAGTCTGCGCCAAACTTAAGAGCGGTCTTAACAATATAACCGCGATCTCTCAAATCTTTAAATACAGTATATCTAATCCAGAAATTCTTTTCAAAACGTTGAGCCTTGTTAATATACTCATCTTTTTTTAGTTCTTTTTTCTTACCATCAAAAATACGAATTTTCTTCTTTTCAAATAAATAAAGTGCCTCTAATAAAGAAAGTTGAACCTGACCATCATCAAGAATGTTTCCATACCTACCATTATTATAAAGATCTCGGGCATCATCAGAAGCCGCAGTAAGAATCCTTTCTCTTGCAAATAACGTCTTTAACCTATGCTTTGCCATACAACAAATGAGTTAGAATTAGTTTATAAGAGTTTTGGTTTTTTAAGGAATCTTTAAAAAATAACAACAATTACCTTAAAGATATGGCAAGGTCAGAAACAATAAGAATACCAATTGGAAAAACTCAACAAGTAATGTACCAAACAGGAGGGCCGCTTCTAGATATTTTAATACCCACTGCAAGAGCTACAAGAAGACTTGGAAAAAAACCAGGCGAACTTGTTTTTGTAGAAGCAGGAAGTCAATATGGAATATTGAGTTTAACTCGAGTTCCATTAGAAGAAACACCCGGACCTGCAATGGGAGGAGAATTTGACATTCCATTAAATCATGCAATTTATGTGAGAAGAAGAAATAGACAAATAAAAGCAATTTGTATGTATGCTTGTGATATTGAAAGATCAGCTTATCAAGGAACTTTAGCAGAATTATTAGAAAATCCAAACATACAAAAAACATAATTAACAACAACTTTTATATACTTTAGTAGATACTTCTAACCATATGAAAATAACATTTTTAGGAACAGGCTGTATGGTGCCAACCAAAGAAAGAAACCACCCCGGAATTTTTGTTAAACAGAAAACTCAAGGGATTCTATTAGATTGTGGAGAAAACATTCAAAGACAACTAAAAATTGCAGGAATAAAAAATAACAAAATAACTAAAATTTTCATTAGTCACTGGCACGGAGACCACTCACTAGGTTTACCGGGATTACTTAACAGTATGTCCCGCTTTGAATATAATGGAACCCTAGAAATTTATGGACCAAAAGGAACCAAAAAATTTTATGAACATATGAATAAATCATTTGAATCAACAGTTGATGTAGAAGTAAAAATAACTGAAATTGAGGAAGGAATAGCATATGAAGATGACGAACTCAAAATAATTGTTTTACCTTTAGAACATGGGGTACCAACAATTGGAATAAGAATAGAAGAAAAAGATAGGTTAAGAATAAATAATGTTAAAGCTAAAAAATTAGGATTAGAAGAGGGACCCTTAATGGGACAATTACAACAAGGTAAAGATATTGTGTTAAAAGGTAAAAAAATAAAACATAAAGATGTAACTTACATTGTAGAAGGAATAAAAATAGCATACATATCAGACACAGTATTTTGTAAAAACACCCTTGCAATAGCAAAAAATGTTGATTTGTTAATTGCCGAATCAACCTTTGAATCAAGCCTAGAAGAAAAAGCAGAAGAATACAAACACATGACTGCACAACAAGCAGCAACAGTAGCAAATAAAGCAAACGTAAAACAATTAGTATTAACACACTTTAGTCAAAGATATAAAGACATAACAGTAGTATTAGACGATGCTAAACAAGTATTTGACAACACTATAGCTGCAAAAGATTTTATGAAAATAAAATTATAATTCTAAACTTAACTAAAATAGAAAGATTTTTGAAACTTGCTCTCAAATAACTTAAAATGAGTAAACAAAGATGGGCTAAAAGAAAAGGAACTCAGGGTGAAAGAGATTTAATCAATTTATTTTGGGAAAATGGTTGGTCAGCACACAGAATAGCAGGAAGTGGATCTAGCAGATATCCCTCGCCTGACGTAATAGCAGGTATTGCAACAAGAAAACTAGCAATTGAAGCAAAAGTATGTAATGATAAAAAAAAGTACTTTAAGGATGAAGAAATTCATGGATTAAAAGAATTTTGCAGAATATTTGGGGCAGAGGCATGGATAGCAATCAAGTTTGGAGGCGAGGAATGGATGTTTATTACATTAGAAGATTTAAATGAAAGCGGACAAAGTTATAATATTTCTATACAAGATTTAAAAAATAAAGGGTTATTGTTTGAAGAAGTAATCAAATAATATAAAATAAAAAGAGTAAATTAAAATAAAAAAATTATTTCTTCTTTTTAGAAACTTTTTTCTTAGCAGGTTTTTTCTTAACAACCTTCTTTTTAATTTTAACAGGTTTCATTTTTAGGGCTTTTTCAATTCTACCTTCCTCAAAAAGAATCCGTTCAGTCATTCGTTCCATATTCAAATCAATTCTAGAAATTCTTCTCTCAAGAACAACTAAAACCCTTAATGAATAAACTATGGCTGCAAGTGTTGCGATAATAATTGATAAACTTACTCCTTCAAATCCTAATGGCATCTAATTCACCTCCGTTTTCAAATGCAATATGAATATTTCAATATATAGCTTAACTTATTTAAAAACTTTTCGAAAAAGAGAATTTATGCAGTTGCCCATTTAGTCTCAAAAAGATCTCTCAAAGTATTAACAGAATACTCTGAATTAATCCACAAAACATAATTTTGAGAAGAATTATTAGTTAAAAATAAAGCCGCATGTTTATCAGTAACACAAAAGTTTGATGCATTTGGAACTGTTTTTAATGTAACAATATTAGAAAGTTCACTAGGTACTTCTGAAGATTCATTAGAAATGATTTTAATTTCTGGTTTTCTTGAAGAAGTTTTAAGTAAATTTTTAATAGTATTAAAATGATTTTTTAAATTAATATTATCAGTAGATAAAAAAACTTTATCTGCATTCTTAATCATAAAAGAAATTTGATTTTTAATGTTTTTATCACTTTTAATTATGCTTGTTAACTCTTCAGGTTTAATATTTTTGAATCCAGAATTGTGAAGTTCGTTAAGGTTATTCATAACATCAGAAGTTTTAAGATTTTCAACAATACTTATTTTTTCATTAGCATCAAGTAAGAGTTTTTGTTTAGTTCTTTCAATAGCTTCAATAGGAGAAACTGCAATATACTTAATAGGTCTACCTACTTTCATAACAATAAATCCTTTTTTCTCTAAACTTTCAAGAACATCATAACATCTACTACGAGGAACATCAGTAATTTCACTAAGATTACCTGCAGTAGCAGATCCTTTCATAAGTAAAGCTAACCAGATTTTACTCTCATAAGTATTAAGATTAAAATCCTTCAATTTACCTAGTAATTCTCTATTAATCATGCTGACTTTGAAGAACAGAAAGTAGTTTATAAAGCTTTCTGGCTTTTAACCATTATCCAGTGATAATTTTATTAATTTGTTAATTGGGGGTGACACCCTGGTTTCTATTGGAAATATTATTTTGATGAAGTTGTGTTTGTTGTTTTTTTATTATTGTTATTTTGATTTGTGCTAGCTTTTCTTTTTTTTCTTTTATTATTATATTATATATTATATATTATATTATATATATATTATATATATATTATATATATATTTACAATATAGTAATTAATTAATTAAGGAGAATAAAGTTAGAAATGATTTGTTTAACTTTTTAATAAAAAAATACAAAATTTTTGGATTATATTATTATATTATATAACATATAGTTTATAATATATAGTATGTATGTTATAATTGTTTAAATATGTAAGAAAGAACACAAACGGAAGGAAAGGAAGAAAACCTTTCCAAATGAAATGAGGGTGTCAGTATGTGTGCGTTATCAAACTTTTTTGAAAAATACTTAAATGCAGAACCAATATTTGAAACTAAGAAGGTTTTACAATCTTCTTATACTCCTGAGGTAATTCCTCATAGGGAAAAACAAATGGAGGATGTTTCAAGAATTTTAGCTCCTGCTTTAAGAGCAGATAAACCATCTAATTTGTTTATTTATGGAAAAACAGGAACTGGAAAAACTATTACGGTAAGATATACCTTACAAGAATTGCTTAAAATAGCAAAAAAAAGAAAAGTTCCGGTAGAATCAATATATTTAAATTGTAAACTCAAAAAAGTGGCAGACACAGAATATAGGCTAATTGCACAGTTATCAAGAGAACTAGGAAGAGACATTCCTGCAACCGGATTACCCACTGAAGAAGTATATAAAATATTTTTTAGTGAATTAGAAAAACGAGAGGGATTAATCTTATTAATTTTAGATGAAATAGATCAATTAATAAAAAAAGTGGGAGATGAACTTCTTTATACTCTTACAAGAATTAATGCAGAATTAGAAAATTCACAATTATCTCTTATAGGCATATCAAATGATACACAATTTACAACTTATTTGGATTCAAGGGTAAAATCTTCATTATCTGAAGAAGAATTATTATTTCCACCATATAATGCATTACAACTACAAGATATATTGAAAGAAAGAGCGGATTTAGCATTTAAGGAAGGAGTTCTTGACGATGGAGTAATAGAAAAATGTGCAGCATATGCTGCAAGAGAACATGGTGATGCAAGAAGAGCACTAGAATTATTAAGAGTTTCTGGTGAATTAGCTGAACGAAACGGGGATGGCAAAATTTCAATTAAACACTTAGATGAAGCAGAAAACAAAATAGAACGAGATAAAATTTACGATTTAGTAGAAACACAGCCAAAACAACACCAAGTTGTTCTTTATTCAATATTATTAGTTTGTGAAAAAAGAAAAGAACGTATTTTTACCGGAGAGGTATATGAGGTATACAAAGAAATTTGTACTAAAATAGGTTTAAGACCTTTAACCCAAAGAAGGGTATCAGACATAATTGGGGAATTTGATATGCTGGGAATAATATATGCAAGAGTGATATCCAAAGGAAGATATGGAAGAACAAGAGAAATATCACCATCAATACCTGAAACAACACAACCAAAAATCAAAAAATTATTAACAAAAGATTTAGGATTAACATAATCTCTGATACTTATGAATATTCAAGAATTACAAAAAGAAATAGTAAATACCTTAATGGAAAAGGGCGTCTTAGTTACAACTGAAATATTAAAAAAAGTAAAAGACTTAGATAATGAAGAAAAAATAAATTTTGTTAAAACTAAGATAGAAACTACCACTGTATTAACTACAGATAATGTTTTAACCACGTTAGAATATTTGTCAAAAAACACTTGTGATGTAAAAGAGGGCAATGTCGAAGTAGTTTTTTCTTATAAAGAAAACAATGAAAAGAAAAAAGAGGTTGCAGATTTTGTAACTTATTTCAGAAATAGATACAAAGCATTAGAACGTATATTAAAAAACAGACCAGAATTACAACGAACATTATCAATTAGTCGAGTCTTAGATAAAAACAAATCCGAAACAGTATCTATAATAGGTCTGGTAACAGAAAAAAGAGAGACAAAAAATGGCAATCTCTTATTAGTCTTAGAAGATTTAACTGGATCAATGAATGTTCTAATCAATAAAAATAAAGAAGACCTGTTTGAAGAAGCAAAAGATATAGTTTTAGATGAAGTTATAGGAATTGTTGGAACAAATAAGGAAACAATTATATTTGTAAATAATGTTTTATGGCCAGACATACCGTTACATAAAGAACTGAAAAAAAGTCCTGATGAAGCATACGCAATTTTCTTATCAGATGTTCATTATGGTAGTATTGATTTTTTACCAGATAAGTTAAATAAATTCTTATCTTGGCTAAATGGTGAAATTGGAAGCGAAGAACACAAAAATATAATTCCAAAAATCAAATATTTATTCATAGCAGGGGATCTAGTTGAGGGAATTGGGATATATCCTGGACAGGAAGAAGAACTAACCGTAAAAGACATATATGATCAGTATTCTGGCGTGGTGGAATACCTTAAAAAAATACCTTCACATATAAAAATAATTATTTGTCCAGGAAATCACGATGCAATGCGAATTTCTGAACCACAACCAATCATTCACAAAGAGTTAGCTCCAGAACTTCATGCCATGCCGAACGTAATTCAGGTAAGTAATCCAGGAATAGTCAAAATACATAAAAGCGAAGGATTTCCAGGATTTGACGTATTATTATATCATGGTTACTCTTTCGATTATTATGTATCTAATGTAGACTCGATAAGAAATCAGGGAGGTTATCACAGAGCAGATCTTATAATGCAATTTTTGTTAAAAAGAAGACATTTAAGCCCAACACATACAGCAACACTATACGTTCCAGACATAACTCATGATCCATTAGTATTAACAACAGTACCTGACTTTTTTTTAACTGGACACATACATTACACTTATGTTGAAGATTATCATAATATAACTTTAATTTGTGGAAGTTGTTGGCAAAGACAAACCTCCTTTCAATTAAAAGTAGGGCACGATCCTGAACCTGCAAGGGTTCCATTAGTAAACTTAAAAACAAGAAAAGTAAAAATATTGAAATTTTAAGATGGCAGAAGAAAAAGAAGTACCTTTTGAAACAAAGGAAATGAAAAAATACTTTGAAAGTATTAAAAAACAGGTTTTAAAAGAGTACGAAATTGCAAACGAAGCAAGAAAGAAAGGGTTTGATCCAGAAGAAAAAGTAGATAGTCCCTTAGCAGAAAACATGATTGAACGTGTAGAGGGAATAATTTCTGTGGTAGCACCTCAATTAGTTGGATCTGGAGCAGATAAAAGAATGTTTGAATTAGAAAAAGAGTACGGAGTGCTAGATTGGCGAGTTGCACTCGTAATTGCAGAAGAGGTAGCAAAAGAAAAATTCTGTAAATTTAAAGATAAAAAAGAGGCAATGGAGGTAGGAATAAGAACAGGATTCGCTTATCATACCTTGGGAATTGTAGCTGCACCATTAGAAGGGTTTATTGGAATAGATATAAAAAATACTAAAGACGGAAAAGAATATTTTGCAATAAGATTCGCAGGACCAATAAGAGGGGCAGGTGGAACAGGAGCATCAGTATGTGTACTAATTGCAGATTATGTACGAAAAAAAATGGGGTATGCAAAATACGATCCTGATGAAAATGAGGTTAATCGTTTTGTAACAGAATTATATGATTACCATGAAAGAATAACCAATTTACAATATCTTCCAACTGAAGATGAAATAAAATTTTTAGCAAGTAATATGCCTATTGAAGTCGGAGGAGATCCAACAGAAAAAATAGAGGTTTCAAACTATAAAGATTTACCAAGAATAAATACTAACAAAATACGTGGTGGGTTGTGTTTGGTTTTTGCAATGATAGCATTAAAAGCACCAAAACTCTGGAAACGATTAGAAAAATGGGGGACTGACTTTTATGATGAAGACTGGCAATTCTTAGATGAATTCTTAAAATTACAAAAAAAGAAAAAAGCAGGAACCAAAAAAAAGGAAAGTAAGGATGAAAAACCTAAATTAACACCTAATAAAGTATTCATTGCAGACCTGGTTGCAGGAAGACCTGTTTTAACACCTCCAATGGGCGTAGGAGGGTTTAGATTAAGATATGGAAGGTGTAGAACAACCGGATTTTCAGCATCAGCAATACATCCAGCAACAATGCACTTAATGAATGATTATATTGCTGTAGGAACACAATTAAAGGTAGAACGTCCAGGAAAAGCAGCATCAATGACTGTTTGTGATTACATAGAAGGGCCTATAGTAAAATTAAAAAATGGAAATGTACTAAAACTCAATACTGAAGAGGAAGCAAAAGAAATTAAAAATGATGTAGAACAAATTCTTTTTTTAGGGGATATATTGTTTAATTATGGAGACTTTTCAGAAAATGGACACATGCTAGTCCCTCCTGGATACTGTCCAGAATGGTGGCAAAAAGAGCTAGAAAAAGAGATAGTAAACTTATTTGGAAGTTTAGATTTAGAAAAAGCAACATCACTAGTTAATACAACTAAAGAAGACCTACAAAGAATCATCAAAGACCCAATAAAACAGTTTCCATCTTTAGAACTAACAAAACAAATATCACAAAAATTTAATTTAGCGCTACATCCAGAATACACTTTCTATTGGAAAAGTATAGTAAAAACAGACTTATTACATTTATTAGATTTTTTAGAAAAGGCAAAAAAAGAAGATGGGAAAATAATTCTTGGTATAAATCCAGAATACAAATTAATATTAGAAAAAATAGGGGTGCCACATTCAGTAATCAATAATGAATTTATAGTAATAGAAAAAATAAATGCAGAAAAATTATTCTTAAATTTAGGCATAACAACAGATTTTGAAGAACAAATAAGTAAGGTAACAAAAACAGAAAAGGTAGAGGTCTTAGATATTTTAATGAAACTTACTGGTTTAAAAATTAAAGATAAATCTGGAACTTTTATTGGAGCAAGAATGGGACGGCCAGAAAAAGCTAAAATGCGAAAATTAACTGGAAGTCCACACAGTCTATTTCCTGTAGGTGAGGAAGGGGATAGGTTAAGATGCTTTCAATCAGCACTACAAAAAGGAAAAATAACTTCAAATTTTGCACAATTTTATTGTAAATCCTGTAAAAAAGATACTGTTATTTCTGTGTGCGAATCTTGTGGAAAAAAAACATTTAAAAGATATTTTTGTAAAATTTGTGGAAAAAACGTAAAAGAAAAAGATTGTGACCATGAAAAAACAAGATACAAAAGAATGGAATTAGATATTAATCATTATTTTGAGGCTTGCTTAAAAAAACTCAAAACAAGAGTATATCCAGATTTAATTAAAGGAGTTAGAGGGACACCAAATAAAGATCATCTTTCTGAACATTTAATAAAGGGCATCTTACGAGCAAAACATGATGTTTATGTGAATAAAGACGGCTCAGTTAGATATGACATGACAGAATTGCCAATAACTCATTTTAAACCTAATGAAATAGAAATGCCTGTATCAAAATTGAAAGAGTTAGGGTATGAAGTAGACATGAACGGGAAAGAATTAGTTCAAGATACCCAAATTTTAGAATTAAAACCACAAGATGTAATTTTGCCCGATTGTCCAGATGCACCTGATCCAACTGCAAGTGAAGTACTGTTAAAAGTAAGTATGTTTGTAGATGAATTATTAGAAAAATTATATGGATTAAAACCTTATTTTAATGCAAAAACAAAACAAGACTTAGCAGGACACTTAGTACTTGGTTTAGCACCCCACATTTCAGCTGCAATGGCGGGAAGAATAATTGGATTTTCAAAAACAGCAGGATGTTATGCACACCCCTTATGGCATGCCGCATTACGAAGAGACTGCGATGGAGATGAAGCATCAGTATCATTATTATTAGATTCATTACTAAACTTTTCAAGACAATACCTCCCAGACAGAATCGGAAGTCGAACAATGGATGCGCCCCTGGTTATGACAGCAAAATTAATACCTTCTGAAGTTGATGACATGGTGCATGGAATGGATGTTGTTAAAGAATACCCTGTTGAATTTTATGATGCAGCAATGAATTACAAAATGCCCTGGGACGTAGATATTGAACAAGAAGGAAAGCGCTTAGGTAAGTGGAAACAATACGAACAAATAGGATTTACTCATGACACAACTTCAATAAACCAAGGAATACTTTGTTCAGCATATAAAACACTCCCATCAATGCGAGAAAAATTAGATGGACAAATGCAAATAGCAGAAAAAATAAAAGCAGTAAACACACAAGACGTAGCAAGATTAGTAATAGAAAAACACTTCATAAAAGACATAAAAGGAAATTTAAGAAAGTTCTCAATGCAACAGTTTCGTTGTGTAAAATGCAATGGAAAATTTAGAAGACCCCCGTTGTTAGGAAGATGCACAAGTTGTGGTGGGAAAATCATCTTTACAATATCAGAAGGATCAGTAATAAAATATTTAGGACCGGCAGTAGACCTAGCAAAAAAGTATGATCTAGCATTATATTTACAACAAACACTTAACTTAGTACAAAGAAGAGTGGATGAAGTATTTGGAAGAGAAAAAGAAAGACAAGAAGGGTTAGATAAATGGTTTGGAGATAAATCAGAAAGCGCTAAACAAACTTAAAAAACACAGTATTACATCCTAATAACAAACGCGTATTTAACTTTTTCTACTTCAGAAACGGTTTCAACTAGATCATGTTGTTTGCCAAGTTCTATGCTGTTGTTACCAATAAACTGAATAGAATACGCTTGTTCAAATAACGTACTTATTTCTTGTCCATCAACTTCTTCACCTTGATAGAACTTTTCTGTTAAATCAATTTTAATAGTATCATTCTCTAAAATTTTATCTTTAAGTTCTAGGTCTACAATGTTAAGAAATAATTTTCCATCTCTTGAATGTTTAGATAAAATAAAGTTCATAGTCTTGTTTTAACAACATACTTAGTACCACAAGCTTGGCAGGTTAAGTTTACTAATTCACCATCTTTACTTAACTGTGTATCTGGTTTGCCACATTTTTTACATAAAACAAATTCTTCAGCATATTTACGAACTCTTTCATTAATTTTAGAAGCAGGAATCTTAGCACCAAAAATAGCATGCGCTTTGTTAATTGTACCAGGCGCTGCTAACTCTTTAAGTAAAAATCGAAATAAATGTTGAACAGGACGTTGAAATGATTCTGCAATCTGAGGAAAATTACTAATAATAGTTTTATTACCTTGTAAATGCCCCTTAACTTTAGGAATTTCAAAACGTTCACGTTCATGAACTGCACTAGGCATATCATCAATTGCTTTAGTTAACATAGCTTCATAATCCATACACTTTAGGAAAGAAAGTTGTTTTATAAATGTTATCCTCATAATGTCCGAAGATTAAAGATTTAGAAAAGTTTTTAAACATAGTTTACAAAATATAAACTATGGTATTGGAATCGCTAATTTCTCCACTAAAAGCAGAAAAAGAACCCTGGGAAATGTTTTTTGTTGGAATAATGTATTCTTCTATTGCAATATTTTTAGCACTATTTGTTTTCGGGGGAGACGAAATGTCCTTAGTTATTGTTTTTTTAACAGTAATGGCTTGTGGAATTTTAATGTATCGAACTATGAAATATGAAGAACATAAAGATTTAGAAATTAAAAGTGAAAGAAAATTGTTAAGACAACACGGAAAAGCATTATCACTATTTTTATTTTTATTCTTAGGCTTTTTAGTAAGTTTTGCTTTATGGTATGTATTTCTTCCTGGTGAATTAGCACAACAAGTATTTTCAATGCAAATAAGTACAATAAAGTCAATAAATAGCAATGTTCAAGGAATGATCACAGTTCCGTTCTCATTATTAAAAATATTATCAAATAACATAAAAGTACTTCTCTTCTCACTATTTTTCTCATTCTTTTATGGGATGGGAGCAATATTTATTTTAACCTGGAATGCATCTGTAGTGGGAGCAGCAACAGGGATAGCAATAAAAAATAGTTTAAGTGCATTTTTAGCTAAGGCTGGCGCGGTAGGCTTTGCAGGATATTTTACTGCAATATCTGTTGGGTTGTTAAGATACTTACTTCATGGAATTCCAGAAATTGCAGCATATTTTATCGGTGGGTTGGCTGGTGGACTAATTTCTGTAGCAGTAATAAATCATAAAGAAAATAATGAAGAATTTAAAAAAGTAATGAAAGATGCATCTTGGTTAATTCTAATTTCATTAGTAATATTAGTAATTGCTGCATTTTTAGAAGTGTACGTCACACCAATATTTTTTTAGGCTAAAATTTTAAGAATTCCTGGAGATATTTCAAAAATTTCTCCTGCTTCAAGAAGTTTTTTGATTATTTTTTCTGAATCTTTGCCCAAATTATCAACAAGACTTTCAGTAGAAACTCCCTCACCTTTATCTAATTCTTTAATTAAATCAATAATTGGGGGTTGCTCTTTAACTGCAGTTTCTTTAATTGGTTTAACAACTGGCTTTTCAACAGTAATTGGTTGTTGAAGTTCTAATTTTCTAACATTAATCCAATTTTTGTCTTCAATCTTTTTAACAATTTCAGGCATGACGTACCGTTCTTCATTATACTCTCTTGGCCTACCAATAACTAAAAGAACATCACCCACACTAAAATCTAATTTTAATTCATTAAAACTTCTCAAAACAATTTCCCCAGTACCATCATCAAGTTTAATCAAGTTTTCAGAAGAATCAATAACAATACCTAAAACATTAACTCTAGAAAACTTTTTGTTATTAATTTCAATAAAGTTGGGTTCCCAACCTTCTTTAACAACATATTCTCCATTCAAAATTTCTTTAATCCAAACTTTAAATGCAATTTCTCTTTTAGCTTTCATACTCAAAAAACCTCCTGTTTTTTGGTCGAAATTTTATGTATTCAAATTTCATTTTTTTTATAATCTCTGGATAAATCCGGGCTTGGGTTCAAAGATGTCTCCTGAACGCCTTAATTTTTCAATGGCTTCCTCACAGGCAGATCTGCTAATGTCTTTCTCACCAGCTTCTTTTACCACATTTTCAAGGGAAATCGGTTTGCCCAATCTGTTTTCTAAATCAGCAACAATTTCTTTAATTTGAATAATTTTTCCACGTTGTGAAGTAGAAATTCCCGTAGTTATAATATCAGTATCAATCTTGCCTGTTTCAGGATCGACCCCAACTTGTGAAAGACAATTATGAAGTAGTTCAATTGCCATTTTAGCTTCTTTTCGAGTAACCTTATTAGAAAGCTTCATCCTAGACATGCCTTCTGAAAGCCTAACTAATGCTTCAAGTTGTCTTGCAGTGATAGGCACTGATTTAGAACCTGACTCGTCAGATGTTTTGTTTCTGATATTAACATAATATCTTTTTAATTCATCCATTGCACCATCAGTAAGAACTGGATTAATTCGTTTAGAATAAGCAACATACTGCCTTAAAAGTTCTGTATTGATTTCAGGTTCTTCAATATTAGGATTTTGGTGAAGTGAAAGAATGTGTGAAGCAAGTCGAGTATCTTTATCAGAATCAGGTAGATCCCTTAATGGAAAAATAAGATCAAATCTAGAAATTAAAGGAGGTGGAAGATCAATTTGAGTAACAATTGGTGAGTAAGGATCAAACCTACCAAGCTTAGGATTAGCAGCAGCTAAAACAGTAGTTTTACAGGTAAGTGTAGCTTGAATGTTTGCTTTCGAAATAGATACTGTTTGCTGTTCTAGGGCTTCATGCATTGCAGATCGGTCTTCAGTAGTCATTTTATCCAACTCATCAATACAACATAATCCATCACTAGCAAGAACTAGGGCACCTGCTTCTAAACTCCAACCCTGAAGAAATTCATCTTTAACAACACTTGCAGTAAGACCTGCCCCAGAAGCACCTTTACCAGAAACATATCTGCTTTTAGGAGCAACTATGTTGGCACGTTTAAGAAGTTGAGACTTACCACATCCTGGATCCCCAATTAATAAAATATGAATGTCCCCTCTAGTAATAACGCCATCACTTCTTTTTTTATTAACTCCACTAAACAATTGAATCAACAATGCTTCTTTAACAAGATCATGACCATAAATGGATGGGGCCACAGCAGCAATCATTTTTTTTAGTAAATGAGGATCTTTACTTAATTCTAGAATTGCATCCTCTTGTTTTTTAGAAATCGAGAGTTCATGAAATGATTCTTCCTTAGGTTCAACATGATTAATATCCACCATTAAATCAAACCTAGTAGAGGGCGCGCCTGTACGCGAAATTATTGGAACCTCTTTAATTTGACCAGTAACCAAAATATTCATTCCAGGATTGGTTCTTTTTTCACTCAAAGGACTAACTAGATCTGCCTTAAGAAATAGATTTATACGTTTAGGTTGTTCTCCCCCTTCTAACTTTTCAGGATTTTCCTCTAAAACAATTCCTTGGGCATCAACGAGCTCTTTTTCTAATATTTTAAACTTGCCTTTCCTACCACAACCACATCTTGTGGGTTCATGAAATTTAGTATCTAATTGAGGAACTGAAATAACATTACCACATGCAGGACATTCAAATTTAGCAATAGTTACTTGAGGACGAACATCAGACTTTTGTCTCACCACTCCATCAATAGAAACAAATTTTCCAATATGAGAACTACGAATCTCTCTAACTTTAACTTGAGCAGACTTAGGTAGGTCTTTGAAACGTAAATAAAAGTTTTTAATAGCACTATTTATGTTTTTAATAGCTAAATTACCGGCTTGTAAAATATCTTCAGGATTATCTAATAATTCTTCAGCAAGTTCAGGATCAAATCTAGAAATTTCAGAGAAACTAATATTTAAATGAAGTTCTTTTTTCCTAATAAGTTCAGCAATTTCTGCTTTTTTTTTATCTAGAAACTCACCCATACGTTGGATTTGTTCTGAAGCATCCATAATAATTCCCCCCGAAATAAATATGAAACATACTAAAATCCAAAAACCTTAGTTTTTGAATGAATCAACTGATTCTTAATATGAATTTAAAAAAGTCACATTACTTTTTTAAGTTGTTCAACAAGCATGTCTAAAGCAATATTAACTTCATCCTCAGATTTTGTACCTGTACAAACAATCTTACCATTACTAAATAATAAGAAAGTAGCTTTAGCAGCAGGAAGCTTATAAACTAAACCTGGAAATTGTTCAGGTTCATATTCTGTATTATCTAACTTCATAGCTAAAACATTAAGGTTCAAATCCATGCCTACGCTGCCTGAAGCAACAATATTCTGAATTGTAATCTTTGGAGCAATTTTAATCTTAATATTAATTTTTTCAAGACTTTTAATGATTTTTTTGATTGATTCATCAACTTTATCAAGTGTTCTAGCACCAGTACAAACAACTTTACCGCTAGAAAATATTAAAGCAGATGTTTTTGGATCTTTGATTCTAATAACTAAACCTGGAAATTGTTCAGGATTGTATTCAGTATTGGATAGTGTGGCAGCCATTCTTTCAAGTGGAATATCATGTTCTAAAGCGGTTGAAACTACTATATTTACAATAGAAAGTTCTTTTTTGCCTTCATTTTGTTTTTTAGCCATTTTTACCCTCGTAATAGTTTATTCCCCTTTTAAAGGAGTTATTTAAATAGTAGTTTATAAGCATTTATAAATACTTCCTTTTTAAAGGTTTATTTACTGTAAACATAGTGCCTCCTACATTTCCTGTAGAGTTCTTGGCTTAGGGGGCCTGTATTGCCTGATTTGGGCTTTTTCATGCTTTTTTTGATTCTGTTGACCCCTCCATTTCCTGTGGAGATTAAGGATAAACTTTATATAGTTAACACTGTTAACTTTACTTATGTTTTCACAAGAAATAGAGACATATTATCTTATTCCCGCAATACGTAGAGAAATTGCTAAAATAATGATAAAAAAAGGACAAACTCAACAAGAAGTAGCCCTAAAATTGAAATTAACAAAATCTGCAGTTTCTCAGTATGTATCTGGAAAAAGAGGGAAAAAGTTTGTTTTAAGTAAGGGAACTGTAGAAGAGTGTTGTGCTCAAATTTTAAACGGAGTACACTATTTACGAGCAATACAGGATTTGTTAATTAAACTGAAATCAAATAAAGAAATTTGCAAAATTTACGCACAAAATTCGGTGCGACCAGAAGATTGTGAGGTATGTAAAGGATGATATATTTAGATAATGGCGCAACAACCCAGGTAGCAACAGAGGTTGTTAAAGAAATGGACGAAGTAATGCTTAATGATTACGGTAATCCTAGTTCACTACATTCACTAGGAAGAAAAGCAAAAGAATTAATTGAGGAAGTAAGAGAAAAAATAGCAAAAGAAATTAATGCAACTGCGGATGAAATAATTTTTACATCTGGTGGATCAGAAGCAAATAATTTAGCTTTGAATGTGTTGGAATCAGGAGACCATCTCATAACCACTAAAATTGAACATCACTCAATTGAGGTTACTCTAAAAGAATTAGAAAAAAAAGGGATTGAGGTCAGTCAGTTAAATGTTGATGCCGAGGGAGTTATTGATTTAGAAGAGCTGAAAAAAAGTTTTAAACAGAATACTAAACTTGTTTCAGTAATACATGGAAATAATGAGATTGGAACATTACAAGACCTGATTAAAATTGGGGAAGTTTGTTCTGAGAAAAAGGTAATGTTACATTCAGATTGTGTACAAAGTTTTAAAAAAGAAAAAATTGATGTTGTTAAAGCGAATTTAAGCATGCTTTCTTTATCAGCACATAAAATACATGGACCAAAAGGAGTTGGAGCATTATATGTTAACAAGAATATTAAAATAAAACCCTTGATTTTTGGCGGAGCACAAGAAAATAAGAAACGAGCAGGAACAGAAAACGTACCCGGCATTATTGGACTAGGAAAAGCGGTTGAATTGGATCTTGAATTAGATAAAGTAAAAGAATTAAGAGATTATTTTATTAAAAAAGTTGAGAGTGAGATGGAGGAGGTTAAGCTTAACGGTTCACGTTCAAACAGATTATGTAATAATGCAAACTTTTCTTTTAAATATGTTGAGGGCGAATCATTGTTAATGAGTTTAGACTTAGAAGGAATAGCGGTATCAACAGGTTCGGCATGTAGTTCAAGAAGTTTAAAACCATCACATGTACTAATGGCACTAGGAATGGGAGCAGAACAAGCACACGGAAGCATAAGATTCACATTTTCAAAATTTAATACAAAAGAAGAAGTTGACAAAACCGTTGATGTTTTGAAAAAAATTGTTGAGAGGTTAAGGAAGATAAGTCCTTTGAGAAAAAAATGAATTATACTAATAAAGTAATAGAACGTTTCAAATCCCCAAAACATATGGGTGAATTAAAAGAAGCAAATGGAAAAGGCAAAGTGGGTAATCCAGTTTGTGGTGATGTTATGGAAGTTGCAATCAAGGTTGAAAACAACATTATTGTAGATGCAAAAGTAAAAACTTTTGGATGCGTTGCAGCAATTAGTACATCTGATGTGGTTTGCGAATTAGCTATTGGAAAAACAATAGGTGATGCAGAACAAATAACTAAAGCAGATGTGGTATCAAAATTAGAAGATCTACCTCCAGAAAAAATACATTGTTCTTTATTGGGATTAGATGCGCTTAAGAAAGCAATAAGTGCATATAAAGAAAAACATTAAATAGTTAATACATAATTAATTTTTTAATGAAATACCAATTATTAATTTTGGGTTTAATCCTGCTTATTATTCCTTCTACTCTGGCTGCAATGGAACCATCTAGGCCGTTTTGTGAACGCCAAGGATATGATTTCCTTGTTAAATACGATGCAACATATGAGGGAGAGAAAATTGGGTATGTTGAAATTGAAAGAACCTGGGAAATCACATACCAAAATATGACTTTAATAATTCCTTTTGAACATAATGGAAGATATATAGAACAAGACGGAATACGATTAGATAAAAGTAAAATAAATCGATCAGATGCAAAAGCTTTTTGTGTTTTAAATTCTCAAATAACTTGCGACTCATATGCATTTTTCAGGGGAGAATGCGGACAAGAATTTAGAAAACCATTACCTTGTGTGAAAGAGGGTGAAACAGTTTTCAAACAATTTGAAGATTGTTGTGAAGGAACGAGACCCTATTTACGAAGGGGTACTGTAGGACAACCAACCTGTCAACGATTAAGTAAAGGATTTTTTACAAATAATATTATTTCTGTTTCTACATTAATTGGAATTATAATAGTGTTAGTACTGATTGCATTAGTATTTTTTTTAATAATTAAAAAGAAAAAAATAAGTTAATAGCCAGTTAACTCATAATTAAACTGTCTGATAAAGTCCTCTTCCATGTTCTTATTGCCCTTAATCAGGCCTTCAAAGACTTCTTTAGTAAAGCAATGCCGACACACGGTCATCTCTTCTCCACAGATAACACAACTATGCAGAGGTTCCATACCTAGATAAAGATTCGCGATGTCCTTCATCTCACTTACCAAACTTGGTTTTGTTTCGTTGAACCACGCTTCCATTTCTCTGCTAAGACATTCTACGCAGATTGGGTTAGTGACGGCTTCGTCACAAAGTGTGCATTTCATCATTTCACCTCACCAGGTTCGGTTCCATTCTGAACACACAATGTTGTTGTGTATTTCATTTTCGTTTTCACCTTTTATTTTTTTTCAAGGGCTTTAACTTCATCCAGAATTAGTTATCTGTTCATCAAAGCCAATGAGCTTTAACAAACCAGATAGCTCACTCTACCAAACAGCTTACACTTAATCGGTTTTGAGTGAGTCATTTTCATGATTATTCTATAACACTTTTGGTATTTAAATGTTGTGTATATTCTGTTGTAAGAATGTTTTTAAAGTTTTAAAAATAAGTGATATCATGAAGAAATTAATACTGGTAAATCCTGCTTTTAGAGGCCATATTCTTGGGTTAATTGGCAAGACCCTTAAGTTTGCAAATCCACCTATTTTTTCAGTATTAGAAGCAATGAGTCCAAAGTGGGATGTTAAGGTTTACAATCAACCATTCAAAGTAAAATATGAAAAAGGACTTGTAGGAATAACATCATTTACTTCTAATATTTATCGAGCATATAAACACGCAGACAAATTTAGAAAGGTTGGAGCAAAAGTTATTATGGGCGGACCCCATGTAACTTTTCGGATAAAAGAAGCATTAAAACATTGCGATTCTGTAGTTGTTGGCGAGGTAGAGGGGGTGTGGAAACAAATATTAAAAGACTATCAAAATGATAACTTAAAATCTGTTTACTATGGAGAACCAAAAGAAAACTTTTGGGAATATTATCAAAACGGTTTTTTAAAACTTAAGGACACAAAAAAAATAAATGCGATACAAGCAACAAGAGGATGTAAATTTCAGTGTAAATTTTGTACGATTCACAAGCTATATAAAGGGGGTCTGAGAAAAGTCCCCATCGAAAAAATTGTTCAACAAATAGACTCAGTAAAACCTTTTTGGCGAACTTCAATATTCTTTACTGATAATAATTTGTTTACAGATCCTGTTTATTGTAAAAAATTGTTCGAAGCATTAATCCCTTTGAAAATTACTTGGTCTGGTTTAGCATCAATAGACATTGCAAAAGATGATAAACTTTTGAAACTGGCAAAGAAGAGTGGGTGCAATAGATTGGGGATTGGTTTTGAAACAGTTAACGAAAATGTAATTAAAAGCAATCCGGGTAAGTTAAATTTGTACCAGGATTATTTAAAATTAATAAAACGAATAAAAAAACACAAAATAAAAATAACGGGAACGTTTATTGTGGGATTTGAAGAAGATACTTTCAAATCTTTATGGAAATTATTTGTTTTTACTTTAAAAGCAAATCTTCATTTGTCTTTCTTTTCAATACTCACTCCTTTTCCCGGAACTGAACTGTTTGATAATGTTGTTAAAGAAAGAAAAATCAAGGTTTTTAATTGGACAAAATATGATGGGTTATCGTTAGTTACAGAACACCCAAGCTTTAATCGTTTTACTATTCAGCCAATCTTTTATTTTTTTAGATTGTCTTTTTTAGTTAATACAACTTGGGGGAGAATATTGTTTGCGTTGATAATTCTTTCCGCTTCTGCATATTTTTGGTAACATTTAAATAGTGGTGTTTCAATTAAATGAAATTAAAGGAGTAACGAGATCAACTAAGAGGTTTATTTTGGTAAAATAAATGTTACTTTAACAAAGATCAAATGGTTCAATTAATTGAACTCGTAAAGAGTGGAAAAGTGGTGGACTTAGTCCTGTTTTTTTTAGAGACTTCGGGGGAATATTCTCAAATACAGTTAACAAAAAAGGTAGGGTTAGCAAAAGCAACTGCAGTAAAATGGTTAAGATTGATGGTAAACGCTAAAATTTTACAAATTAGAAAAATAGGACCAACCAATCTTTATACAATAAATTCAGATCATAGACTAGTTAAAATTATTAAGGAGTTAAATAATGAAAAATAAGGGACAAGTAACCATATTCATTATAATTGGACTTTTATTAGTTATCAGTATCGGATTATTGTTATACTTTGTTTTATCTTCTACTGGAGATGAAATAGACACCAGTTCATCATTACAAACACAAGATGTAGAGTTCATGATTGATAATTGCATTAAAAAAGTGGGTATGGACGGACTAAATTTGCTTGGTCAGAATGGAAATTATATTGAAATCCCAAAACTTTTAGAAGTTAATGAAACGTCTTATTGGATATATAATTATGCTAATGTTATGCCCGTATTAAACTCATCCATTGACGAATTTCAAATTTGGTTTGATGATGAATTTGAGAGTTGTGTAGATTATACTGGGTTTATAGAAAATAAAATAGATGTTGGAAAACCAAAGTCAACAATACAATATGGGGCAGAAGATGTAATTATAACTTTGGATTATCCAATAAATATCACGCAGGGAGAAAAGTCAAAAAGAATAGATCGGTTTGAACACACCTTAAACGTTCGTTATAGAAGAATATATGAACGAGCAAGAGAAACAATAAACGCTCATTTTATACAATTTTTTGATTATAGGTATGCATTAAAACTTGTAAGTCAAAGAGATTTTTATATTGCTTACGAGGCAAATGACGAGCACAATCTGATTTTTACAATATTCGATAATGAAAATCCTGAATTGGAAACAATTTACAAATTTAAATTTGCGACCAATTTAGAAAAAAGTAAGCTTAAAAGAACGGTAGATATTAGTGATGAAAGTTTAAATTTCATGATGCCGTATATATTAAAAAGTCCAGATAATCTCGCACAATTGTTTTTAAATAAAGGTGTAAGAATAAATCAAAATCAACTTTATGTGTGGCAAGAATATTTTACAAACGCATCAAGAATTGTAACTTCTCATGTAACATATACGATTAAAGGAGGGGTCAAACCTGGAGCAAAAACGCAGGAAGAAATAACTTGGACTTTAACCTATCCCATATATCATTTTGGACCTGATGGAACAGAGTTTGAAACACATAATGGTTCCATTTTTCCGCAAAGACTTGCTATAGGCTGGGATGATGAAAAAATACCAAATACGGGACCTATGGGAATTTTGTATAAAGGACCTAATTCAGATTATACTTGGATGCCATTACAAACTAAAGCAAACTATAATTTGAGTCTGGTTTATACCGATATACCTGGGTTTTCAGAATATACTCCTCTGGATTGTAATAAACAAGCGTGTAAATCAGTATCCGTGACATCAAAAAATAAACCTGCCAAATCAACAATGTGTGCAATTAGTGCAATTCTTAAATCTTTATTACCTATTTTAATTATTCTAGTTGTTATAATTTTGATTGTTGCTGCAATCACAACTACAATAGGTCTTGTTGTTGTTGCAATAAAAGCAATGTTTGCAGCACTAATTCCTGGTGGAGCAACAGCCGCAACAGTATCTGCAGCATTTGTTGAAGCTGCTTTTATGAGTACTTTAGCCGCAGGAGGAACTGCTGCAGCAACTGCGGCCAGTGTTGCTGCTAGCGCCGCAATTGCAACTGCGATAACTGTTGTTGTGGTTGCATCGGCATCTCTTGCCATAACTGGGCTCGGTCCAGTTGCGTTGGATTATTTGGGTGCAGATGCATATGACTCCGGACATACAAGTGTTAGTTTTTTGCCTACTTGTGATCAAAAAGTATTGGTAACTTGTGCGGGAAGTAGTAAATTAGATAATGGTTATGGAACTATAACTGCTGAGAGTTTTGGTTCGGGAAGAATACCCAAAGGGGGTACGAAAGAATTTACTGTTTTAGCTGGAGAGCAAGTGACGCTCTCATCAGTTGCAGAAGAGTGTGATGAAGGAAGTACAACCTGTTATTCATGTAGTCATACTTGCACTGCATCATATAAATAAAAACGAAAAATGAAAAACAAATTATTAATTAGTCTGACAATTGTAACTCTTTTGTTAGTGTCAGCATCAATAACTTTGAATAAAGGAGAGACTAAAATTACAGGATATGCAGTGAACTTTGGACAAGGATGTTGTGAACTAACTTGTACAGAAACAGATTCTGCAGATTGTCCAGCAAATTTGTTTAGTCTTGGAGAAAGTTGTTTTAATTTAGAAGAATGCAATTTGGGATGTTGTATAGATGGGGAAGGCTATTGTTATACAAACTATTTGCGAAGTTCATGTGAAAGAGAAGATAATGTTTTTGTAAGGGGAAGGGAATGTTCAGAATATAAAGAATGTCTTGTAGCGCCCCCTTTTCCCGCAGATCAGACAGGGTATATGTTTACAAATAAAGACGGAGTTTTGGGTTCAGTTATGAATCCGTATGCTGGAAATGTGGGAACAAAATTTGAAATCGCAGTAACAACATTAAGTAAAGAAGCAAGTGTAAAAGTCAATATAAGTTCTACAACTTACCAGGTAGTTTTGGAGTTAGCAGATGACGGAATTTTACCTGACTTGTTTGTAAATGATGAAGAATATAGGGTTGAGTGGGATTCAAGAGATCATCCTTCTGTGTGGCAAATAACTCCTGTTAAAATACAACCTATTCTAGATGGGAAAGAAAAAGGATTGGAAGAATTATTGTTTTTAACCCCCAATGACTGTGCACCCTCAATGCCAACCTGGGATTTAACGGCGAATAGAACTAATATACTGTTTGCGAGAAAATCAAATTTAGATTATTTAGATACACAACAAAGAGGAATAGGCCTGTGGCATCAATTATTAAATGATTTATATGAAGTGCAAGAAAATTATGAATTGTATCACTTGGAAAATACCCGAGAAAACACTATAAATATTGCTTCGGATTGTGCAATAGGGTTGGGAGAAAACGACTTAATAATTTTATTTGATTTTGATGAACCTTTTTGTAGACAAGAAGGAAAAATGGTTGTAGCCAGTAACGCAATCATACCAAAGGCAGGAATGACAATAACAAATGCGAACTTTACTAAAAACTTCTGCGACTATGTACACTCACCAATACAAGACCTTGAAGACTTTATAACAAGCTTTCAAAATCCCATAATAGAAATACTTGATCCCCTAGAAAATGTAAGCACAAATGAACCTACTCTGGATTTATCATTTAGGGTAACTGATAATCAAAGTGGAATGTTAAGATATAGTGTTTATCTTGGAAGTGATAATAACCAATTAGCCTGGGGCTATATGGTTGCTAATACTACTGTAACAAGAACTGTGAACTTACAAGATGGATTACATAAGTTATACGTAATGGTTCAAGATCTGGATATGAATGTCATTGGAGAACAAAGAATATTAAACGTAAGTGTAAATAATTTTACGTTACAATCAAATCTTGAACCTGAAATGATCTCGTTAAAAACGTTTACAATGGAGCTAAACGTAACTCATGATACTCAAGAAAACATAACTGCACTAATTTTTGATGGATGGAACCCAGTAATGATTGGAAATTTAACAGTAAACGAAACAAAAATAGCAACATTTAATCTAACCCCTGGAGAACATGAAATTTGGGCAGCAGCATATGACAAAAATGGAAGAAAAGCAACAACACCCGTTTCAGATGTAACTGTATTTGGGGTGCCTGATGATGCAACTTCACCATCACAAAGACTAAGTTTACAGATTGCAGCAATAGACAGCATAGGGGGAATAAATTACACTTCAGAAACAATAAACTATCAAATGTTCATAACAGAAAACCCCCAAACAATAACTCTTGATAAATGTGGCTTGGATGAAGATACTGGAGAGGGAGATACAAACCCTGCAGAAACAATAGATGAGTATTGTTTAAACGAAATAAGAATCAATCAAAATACAATAGAACTAGACTTTTACTACAGTCATGGTGGAGAAAGTTATATACAAGCCATACAAGTAAACGGAACGTTAGAAGGAACTAATTTTAGTGAAGAAAAGATTATAGCAACTATAAAACCTGATGGAGAAGAAGTTGGTGATGTAACAATAACAACCGGTAGTTCAGGACTGACCGCATTAACCGGAGCATTCTTATGGTTTGATGATGAAGAAGAAAGATTTAGTCCAACAGTAGCAGCACCATCTTGGGTAGATGATGAAAATGTGGCAGGTTATACTGGCGGGCCAGAACCTGATGAAGAGGGATGTATCGAAGGACCTGACGGAAAAAGACATTGTCCAATAGATGATGCCGGTTTTTACGAACCAATGTTATTATGTAGTGAAGGTCAAGACCAAGGAATTATGTTTAGGCCAATACAATGTATTGATTCATTCACAACAGACATACAAATAGATAATGGATTAAAAACCAAAGAAGAAACAGGGTACAAATATCAATTAAATTATGAAGTATTTTCTTGTAATGAAGACATTTTTGTCGATATACGTCTAAAAAATTGTGTAATAGAGGGAGTGCCAGGAACACAAGAAGAAGAATTATTCTCTACAACTTTGGATGTGGCATATAAAGTAACCTCAACCGAGGAATACGAAAGTCAATTAAACTGTGCAGAATTCTGTATATTTGTATCCGACGAAACAGTAGCAGATGTTCCGAGATGTATTCCTTTTGAAATACCTCAATGTAGTGATGGAATAGATAATGAAAATCCAGGAGATGGACTAACTGACATGGATGATCCTGGCTGTTCAGAACCAAATGACAATGATGAGGGGGACGGAACAAGTGAGTGTCAAGATACAGACGACAATGATAGAGATGGATTAGTAGATGAAGATGATCCAGGATGTCACGAAGAAGGAAAATTAAGCAAACCCTACAAACCAACTCATAATAATGAAGCAGGCGCAACAACACAGTGTCAGGATGGAGCAGATAATGATGGGGATAAAGTGTGTGATTATGCTGGCTGTACAATTGGAGGGACATTAATGCCGCCAGATCCAGGATGTAGTTCACCAAGCGATGATAGAGAGAACGATGGAACAACAGAATGTCAAGATGGAATAGATAACGATTTTGATGGTAGATGCGATAATGGATGTACCATAGCAGGATTCACACTTCCACCAGATCATGGCTGTTTTTTAGACCTAAGCTGTTACCCTTCATGTTATGATCAAACAATAGATGATGAAAATAGACAGGTTCCAGTATGTTATTTGCTTGATGATAATACAATAGAATTAAATGCCAACATATATGGAACTGGGTCAGAATTCAGATACGTGCTAGACTATACCATACATGCCTGTAGGGCGAGAATGGTATACAATGTATACTTGACTACCCTTGATGGAAGTTCAACTTACAATGTAATTGGAGATGCAGGTGGGACATTAATAAAAGACCAAAGCGAAATAATAACAGATTATGAAATAACTCTCCCAGACCAATACGACAAATTATGTGTATGGACTGCAGGGGAAGGAACACAATGTACAGGGATACAGGCAGGAATGTAAAATGAACTACTTAAAAGAAGAACTAAGACATTTTATCAACGCATTTAAGTTCAAAAAACACCATCTTTTGGGCTTAATATATGACATAATCTTATTAGTAATTTTTGTTATCGCAGGATATGTATTCTTAAAAGTAATACTCAACTTGGCATTTGCACAAGACCCCATTATTGGGTTGATGGAATTCATAAATGAGGGCACCAGAGTTTATACTTCATTTATAATTGGCATAATCCTGTTTTTTTTTATTATTATAGGAATTTATTCATTATTCAAATTTTTAGTTTGGAACAATTTGCTAAACGAAAGTTTTCATCGATCAGGTTTTGCTAAATATTATTTCACTAACCTGTTAATGTTTTTTATTTTACTAACCTTACAGGTATTTTTTGCAATAAAAATGGGCTTTAAAGGATTAGTATTGGCTGTTATCTTAGGAATAATCGCCACACACTTTAATTTTTTATTCAAACTTCATTTTATAAAACATAAAAGCGTTAAAAAAGCACTAGCAATAACAACAAAAAAAGGACTTAAAGTTCATGAATTCGTATTCGTTTACGTTGTAATCGCAGTTTTAGTTTACTTGTACTTATTTGTGTATGCAATACTAAACAGTTTTATACTGTTTCTAATAACCCCTGTATTACTTGTACTCATGATATTTTGGTTAAGACACTATTTCAGACAGAGGCACGAATTTTAAAATGGACATAGCATTCCCAAAAAATAACGAAAAAGAATTCCTAAAAAGAACCAAAGAATTAGGAAAAGAAACTAGATTCATCTACCCATTCAAAAAAAAGTTTAAAAGTACACACAAATACGGATTTTTATCAGATAAAAAAGTAGCACCATATTCAGTTTATTTATCAAAACAAAATGATCGAGCAGTATTTGAAAAAGGTGTTGATCTAATTTATGGATTAGAACTTAGCAAAAGAGCAGACTTTATATTTCATAGAAATTCAGGAATGAACCAGGTATTAGCAAAGATCGCACAAGTAAAAGGAATTACTATTGGTTTTTCTTTTAGTGATTTCATGAAAGCAAAAAATAAAGCTAGACTCTTAGGGAGAATGCAACAAAACTATCGATTATGCAAAAAATACGGTGTTAAAACACTAATAGCAAGCTTCGCACACACCCCTGAAGAATTACAAGATAAAACTACCTTAAAATCATTTAAACAGATCCTAGAAAAAAGGAAATTATTCTAATAACAAAATTACCCCCAAAAATCAGGGTTAACAACACCCCAACAAACAAATAAAATGCAAAATGAGTGGTTCCAACAATTTCTACCTGATCAAAATCTCTTTTAGCAGATTGGATCTTGTTAACTTCTTCATCATTTAACCCTTCTGCATTAGGAGAAACAAGTTTCTTACCAATATTACCCAGACTACACTTATCCTCTTTCCAAATAACATTTGTGGCAAGAATCATGCCTGTTTTTAACTTACTAACTTTAATTTTTGTAATAAAATCATTATTAGTTATGGTAATTAACATGATTCTAGTAACTTGAAACAAAACAAACAAAATTAGGGTTTGAATTAAAAAACTCAGGGAAAAAATGTTAGAAAAAATAGCACGAATAACAACAAAAATTAGGGCAATATAAAAATAACTCTTTTCTAAGTAATTCTTCAAAATAAATATAATGATTAAAACTAAAGCATAACGTAAAAGCTCATGACTAATAAAAAAGAAAACAAAAGAAACAAACCAATAAACACCTATAACAGAAACCAAAATCGAGATTACACTCAAAAAAGAAAATTCTTTTTTAATTAACGGCAAACTTTTCTTTAGATTAGTTTTGGTTAAACTTTTAATAAATAAAACAACCCCTAGCGGGATAAACGTGTTAAACAATAAGGTAAATGCAGGAAAAAATTCAAATCCACCCACAGAATAAAACGATAAAGGAACTAAAAAAGCAAATGCAATAAACAATTTGCCATCTCCAGCACTCCAAAAATTAAAATGCCATAAAAAGTACCCAACTAAAATCGAAATAACAATATTGACAATTATTGTAATTAGTTCAACAGAAACAAAAGTATTATTTAAAAAGCCATTAAAGAAAAAAACATAATAAACAAATAATGCATAAATAATTGCAGAAAAGGTCCATTTATTCCGAATTTTACCAAATTTTAAATCTTCAAAACTAGTTAAAACTCCCAACAAAAATATTACTGGTAAAAGAAGATAATTTAACATAAGAATAAATAATAAATTAGTAGTTATTAAATTTTATTAAGTTAACAACATACAATTGTTCCAGTACGACCACTAGCAGTAGCATACAACATAACTTTGTCAGACGGACAAGAAATATCACCATTCGAATTTGTTCCAAAACTTCGAGTAATTACTTCACATTTGTATTTGATCTGATTCCATAAATTAGCATAAGTACTGCAAGACTGGAGATTATTGTTAGACTCATCAAACCCTCTTAAAACCCCTGTGTAACAAGAACCTAACCCTTGAATGTAATAAAATGATAAATCTGAAGAGGTATCCGAAAAGTCAATTCGACCATTAGAATCAGCATCTACCGAATCTAGATTAGAATCAACAAAATTAGCCAATCTTTGTTTAACAGGGCCTTCAGCAGAAATTAAAAAGCTTCCAATTAAAACTACAAAAACTAACATAAACCAAAATGCAATTTTTCCCGTAATTATTATTTTCATTTTAACATTTATCTTTTCATTTCAATCCAACACTTATTTCTTGTGGTAGCAGCAACATATTCACACTCAAAATCAACATAAGTACAAATTGGATTACCTGAACTATCAAAACCAGTTAATAATTGGTTTTCTAAACAAAGACCTGGCACGTTATCAATATTTGCCATTTGAACCTTAAATGCTTTTTCAGATTCATCAATAATCCCATTATTATCCGCGTCAACACTCATGAAATCAAAACTCGATTTAGTAACTTGACTTAAAGAATTATAAAAAGGGGGAGTAAGAGAGGAAGAAGAGAGCGAATTAAGAGCGATAAAACTAACTAAAATAACAAATAAAGCACAAAGGGTATATTTGGCCTTTTTCTCAATTATAATCTTAAGCATGATTAAATTAATAAAACAATTACTATTTATATATTTCGGTGTGAAAACTTTTAAAAGTTATAGACCACAAACAAAAAATGCAAAATATCAAAATAAAAAACGGAATTGTAAAAATTAAGGTAAATACCTCAATTTATCCTCTAGAAACCATTTATTCCGCACTCTATGTTTTCTTAGATAGGGCATATGTGTTATTAGATGGAAATCCTAAAAAAAACGTAATAGTAAATTTAAAACCCAAATGTGACGAAGATTTGAATATAATCGGACAAGAGTTCAACAATGAACTGATAAACTATGCTAGTTACAAAGAAATCTCCGAAAGAAACAAAGAGGTTAAAAAAATACTTTTAAGCAGAGCACTGTTAACAAATAACCCTCAAAGTGTACAAAAACAACTATTAGAAGAAGACGAAGAGGTAAAAATCCCCTGGGAAGATGATCAGTAAAACAAGAAAAGGATACAGAATAAAATTCAATAAAGAGTTTTATTCAGAAAACACACTAAAAAAAGCACTGGATGATTTTAAAGAGGTATTAACAGGTACTGTTAAAAACAACATGATGATGATAAATTTGAAGGTTTCTGATGAAATCATCCCGTATGAGTTCTGCAACTATGTTTTCAGCTTAACAAAATGAAAAATTTCAGATTTAAAAAAAAAGGAAATGAATACTTGTTAACAAATGATTCAGGTAATTGGGAATTCATCACAAAAGAAGAATATTCACAGTTAAATAATTTAAGTGAAACAAGCGAGTTGTATGGGCGATTAGAAAAAAAAGGACTAATCATAACAGAAAAGAATAAAGAACAAATAGTAGAAGATTTAAGGGAAAAAAAGGGATTCTTATTTCAGGGACCGGGACTACACATACTAATTCTAACTTTAAGATGTAATGAACATTGTGTTTATTGCCATGCTAGTTCAAAAGACCTGAAAGAAAAACAGTACGATATGACCAAAGAAATTGCAGAAGACGTGGTTAAAAGAATATTCGAAAGTAATAATCAAAAACTTTGTATTGAATTCCAGGGAGGAGAACCATTAGTTAACTTCGAAGTTTTAAAATTAGTTGTTGAAAAAGCAAAAGAACTATCCAAGGGAAAAGAGGTATTGTTCAGAATTGTAACAAATTTAGAACTAATGAACAAAGATAAATTAAATTTTCTAATAGAAAACAATTTTGATATATGCACTTCGTTAGATGGTCCAAAAGAATTACATAATAAAAATCGTGGAGGATACGAAAAAGTTATTGAATGGATCACTAAAATAAATGAAGAATACAAAAAAAACAATCAAAAAAGAAACGTAAACGCTTGTTTAACACTAACAAAACAATCCCTGGATAAAGGAAAAGAAATCATTGATGAATATATAAAACAGGGAATGAAAGAAATTCCTTTAAGATCATTAAAAAAGTTAGGTGATGCAAGAAAAAATGTCGAAATTTATTACTCTGTTGAAGAATTCATCCAATTTTGGAAAAAAAGTCTTGATTACATAATAAAACTCAATCTTACGGGTAAATTAATAATAGAAAGAAAAGCACTAATCATATTACAAAAATTATTTGAAACAAAAGATCCTGGGTACGCAGATTTAAGAAGTCCTTGCGGCGCAGTACTTGGACAGGTACTCTATAATTATGATGGACAGGTTTACACCTGTGACGAAGGAAGAATGTTAGACGAAGACTTATTTAAAATAGGTAATGTAAAACAAAGCTTAACCGAACTAACAACAAATGACGAAGCACTGGCAGTAATAAGCGCATCAATAAATGATTCATATATTTGTGAAAGTTGTGTATACAAACCCTTTTGTGGAGTTTGTCCAGTACTAAACTATGCCGAATTTGGATCAACAATAGGAAGAATAGCAGAAAGTGACTGGTGTAAATTACATAAAGCACAATTCGATTACATCTTTGAAAAATTAAAAGAATCACAGATTAAACAAGTATTCATGAACTGGCTTAAACGAAAGATTTAAAATAAATAAGCACATAAAAATAAAAATGACTAAGCTTCCACAAATAAAAAAGAAATTATCTTCCTTTCTAACAAGTGAAGAGGGAAAAATAAGTAAAAAAGCAGCAATAACATTAAGCTTAATTGCAGCAGGAAGTGCAGCAATAATCTTAAGTACGCCAGTAGAAGCAGGAACAACCTGGACATTCAGATGGGCACAACATGAAATACACCATGCAAGTCACAGTAGTTATTAAATCTAAGGAACATAAGTTAAATCAACATTTTCTACTATAGACCAATTAGAACCCAACCAACCATTACCCTTCTTAATCCATCCCCTTGACCAAACATCTAGACTCGCTTCACTTCCACTAACAGGAAAGTGTAAGTATTTAACTGAACTAGTAGGTTCATAGAAAACAGTTGTGTAAAGGGGACTAGTTGCAGTTATAGTACAATCACCCCCATTCCACGCACCACACTGGTTACGTACTATATTTTCACCAGCATCATAATATCTGAAATAAAGTTCAATACCCTTTCCAATAAGATATTCGGGGTGAGACACAGAACAATCAACAAAACCTGTAGTGTATTCACAATAAACTAATGGAACTTCATTACTATCCTGAATTTCAACACCATCATAAAATTTACAACACAAGTTAGTATCATAAACATCTGGGCCACCAACATGACCGTTAATTGGATCTGTTAAAGAAATCACTCTTTCATACCCTGCACACTCATTAACAGTTCCCAACTTACAATGAATATTATAACCAGGATTAGAATCAACAACGTGTTTTAAACAAATTAAGTTAGTTGAAGAATATGCTTGAGAATTAACATGAGTATTATATTCAGTAGCTAAATCAATAACAGGAGAAAATCCAGGAGAACAACCGGTTTGAGAAATCTCAACTAATAATTCACCCTCTTCAGGAATCAAACAAACTTTTTGATCAATATTTGCAGGATTGCCTGCACCAATCCAAGAAGCATGACCATTCTCCAAATCTGAAATTGCAAATAAATCAAACTCTTTAAGTGCAGGATTACAATCTAAACCAATCTTTGAATCTAAAGCAAAAACAGGAGAAATTTCAGGACAATCTAAATCCCCATCTAATTCACGAGACTTACCAGGAGCACAACAGCCATCACTACCATCATCTGCCCAGGTAACTGGATCAAACTCACACAAACCTAATGTATTACATCCAGAGGCATTAAAACAAACAGGAACATCACACGCAGTATTTAACGTTCCATCAGTTACATCCGTTTGAGAACATTCAGCAGTAAAAAAATCACTACCCGTAGCATCATTACCTCTTAACCTTAACTGACTACTAAACGAGGTCCAAACATCATCACGAATCGTTGCAGGAACATCCGCACTAAAACCAATAACCTCCTTATCTAAAAGAGTTCTAACATCAGCAGAACTACCTCCACCCTCACTTACACAACTAAAATCAACACCATAAAATTCATTCTTTGCATCACAAACCCGCATTACAAACTTACTAAAATTTGCATCAACACTATTTTCAGGATTAACCACTTTAGAAATTAAACGATTACTCTCCAAAACAGAATAAAAATAAAATTCATTTTCTTTACCAACAAAAGAACGATCAAATCTTGAAAGCAAAGAATTATCAAAATAATCACCATACGAAGCTAATGCAGGTGCGCCATCAATTAAAGTTTCAATATGTTGAATAGGATTACGTAAAAAAGATAAAAAACTAACATCCCACTTATTAGGAAATGCAACTTCCTCAAATAATGTCTTCAAATTAGTCTCATCTTGAACAACAAATAATAATTTCAAAGGTTGATAATAATAAAGTCCATTCTGAACCTCCCAACCCTCTTGAGGATTTGTTGGAGAATTAAAATCAAGACCAAAATATGCCCTATTTGGGGGATCAACAATTGTTGAAAAACCAAGAATAACTCGTTGAGAATTAGACAAAGGAAGAGTACCAACAGAAGCGTCACCACCATGCTCAATCTGAGTAGAATAATCATCATTTACCAATAAAACACATGCTTCACTTAATTCATTAGTCATTCCTGTAAACTCTGAATCATCATTTAAAAGTTGAAGTATCTCACCACGAGGTACATACCCTCCGGTAAGAGTTGAAAATGTATGTGCAATGTTATCAAAACTATCACAATAAACAGAATAACCATCAACAGCAACATCTGTAGTGGCTCGTTCACCAATTGCAATCAAAAGTTCATTAATTTTACTTGTACGAGAGGCCCAATAAGCAACACCTTCCTTATTTAAAACACAAAAATTATCTCCTGCCATTTCAGGACCCTCCGTAGACCAAAACGTATTGGCTTCTGCACAAAATGAGAAAAGCCCATCTTTTAATGCACAGGTGTTAACTGGACAAGAAATTGTTTCACCAGAAACACTAATTTTTGGAGAGGTAGAAACCCATTTTGTTGGGGTGGTAGTTTTTTGAATAGAAAAAACAGCAGGCAAGTTAACCTTGGTTCTAGAGGTTTCTTCTTCATTATAACAAACATAAGTATTACCTTGTTCAGAAATGGTACTTCCTACTTCTGCAGCAGTACAAAAACAACCCTCTGGAAATGTAATTGCACTTGTTGAGTCATCACAATCATATCCTCCCGAAGGCTCCAAATAAGTCCAATCATTACCCGGACTACAACCAATAACTGTATCCCCCCAATAATTATCCCCATCAGAATTCTTATACCAAGTAGTATTAGGATTTATTAAATTAGCAGCAGTTCCACTATCAAAATTTGGACAATCTTCTCCGGACAGACTCAATAATGATTTCCGAGTACCTTCTCGAATCTCTGCAGGATCAACATCGGGTTTTATTTGACAATCCGCACCATAACCATCGCCATCAGTATCTAAACAATAAACAGTTTCAGGAGTGCTAAACGCATCATTATCTGCAGTTTTACACAAGTCATTAACATAACTATAACCAACACATTCAGTTTCACTTAAACTTCCAACTTGTGAAGCAGAAATAGTATACCAATAAAACGGATCACGACAATCATCACGATCTGTTGCAGTTGTAAAAGAATCACATAAAACGGTCTCAAAAGGAGGCGTACAACCCGTTTCGGGAGGACTTAAATAATGATAAGAATAATAACCATCTCCATCTTTATCAAAAACCCAATTTTCTTCATCACAATCACAGGTTAGTAAAATTTCAGAATCTAAACCAGGTTGAACTGAATATCGAACAAAGTTAGGGCTGGGACCTACTCTAGAACCATCACCCCACATATAAACCTTAATTTTTCTAGTATTAGAAGGCAACCTTGCAGGACCTAAGGTTGTTTTAGAAGCAAGAGGGGCAGTTCTATAAACAGAAAAAAGAGTCATCAACGCATTATCTGCATGATCTAAAGCTAAGACTGTCATTAAAACTGGAAAATCACTCGTTGTAGTTGAGGTAAACTTATATGGAAACTTAATTGAAACACCCCCACTATCAATTGCAGTATGATAATCTGCAGGAATGCTTCTAGTTCTTATAATTTCCCTTGGTTGTCCAGCATTAACATCTACCACTCCAATTTGAGGATTCCCACTAAACGGACAACACTCAGAAGCTTGAGTAGTAATTAAATTAGCACCCTTAGAATCTAAAGTACACTGGCCAAGTACACTATTACACGAATAATCATCATGAGATTGCCATAAGTCTCCAGCGGCACTACAAAATTCACTTCCTGCAACAGAACTATCTAATTTATTACAATCAATAACTCCACACTCATCAGAAACATCATTAACAAAATCACAAGCAACACATTCATCACCAATAATTGCAGGATTTTCAGAAGGATTATGACACCAACCATGTGCTTGAGTACAAGTTTGAGTTAAATTATTTTCATTACAAGACCAAGAACAACCCCCAGAACAGCCAACATAATACTCTCCTGAAATACAACCATCCCCTAGTGGACGATCATAAGCACTAACAGAGAAAGCTAAAATAGATGTGATTACCAAAAATGCAATTAAAGTAGTTTTCAACTTCATTCTATGACTTAAAACTCACAACTAACGTATATAAACTTTTTGATTCAGGATATTTTGTTTAATACTTTACCCCAATGATTATTGCCATTCTTGGACAGGTTTGTCCCTCAATAACTTCTCTTAGAGGGGGTTCAGACACAAACTTAATCTTACAAACAAACCCTGCTTCAGATAGAGCACTAAAATATTCTTCAGAGGAAATAGAAAAATGACTTTCATACATCTCAAAAGAACTCTTTTTAGAGTCATGACTTTGTAAAAAATGATTAAATTCAAAAAAGTCTTGAGCAGAGAGGTTTATCAAACCATTATTTAACTCTTTGAAAGAAACCTGTCTTTTTTTATAACCCTCTTGAAATTCTTTTAACAAATTTAGATCAAAATGATTAGAATCAACAACTAAATTATTTTTCAGGTAAATAAAATCTCGGATTATTATTTTACCTCCCTTTTTTGTTGTTCTATAAATCTCTTTAACAGATTTTTTAAACTCTTCATAACCTGTTACAGACTGAATCTCATGAGCAACATGAATTAATAAAACACTATCAAAAAAATTATCTTCAAACGGTAAAACACTAGCTTTCTCAATTAAAGAATACCTAGCTTTGGGAAAAAAGTCCTTAGCAACATTTACCATATCTTCCTCAATATCTGCTCCGAAAAGCTTTAAATTATCAATATTAAAATCAATAAAATTTAGAACATGACCCACTGCACACCCAATCTCTAACACATTTGGACCTTTAATAAATTTTAAAAAAGAACCATACACTTTAGGATTATTCTTTATTCGATTCTTTAATTCTTGAATCTTAAGTTTAATATCCTCTTCAGTTCTTAAAACCCCCATAAAACAAACTAAATTCTGAATTTTAAAAATCTTTATATACTCAAGAAGGATAACCAAAATATGACAAAAGATACTAAATTTTCTGAAAAAATGGAGGTAACAGATTTTGTATTTGATGGGTCTGTTGCAAATGTATTTGATGACATGTTAAGCAGATGCATTCCTTTTTATGAAGAGACAAATCAAATGATAAAAAAGTTAGTTCTAGAACACGTAAAACCAAACACAAATGTGTACGATCTGGGATGTTCAACAGGAGCCTTACTGAGTATGCTGACAGAAAACTTATCAAATTCTGAAATTAGGTTTGTGGGAGTTGATAACTCAGAGGCTATGATAAAAAAAGCCAAAGAACGATTAGAAGAAAAACAAATAGAATTGATAAACAAGGATTTAGAAAACATCGAAATAAAAAATGCATCAGTTGTTGTGATGAATTGGACATTACAATTCATAAGACCCTCTAAACGAGAAAAAATACTAAAAAAAATATTTGAGGGATTAACAGAGGGAGGATGTTTAATAATAAGTGAAAAAATTTTGAGTGAAAATTCAAAATTAAATTCACGCTACATAAAACAGTACTATGATCTAAAAAAATCAAAAGGGTACTCAGAACTAGAAATTGCACAAAAAAGAGAGGCACTAGAAAACGTACTCATACCCTATAAATTAAGTGAAAACATAATTGAACTAAAAAAAGTAGGGTTTAAAACGGTAGATTCATTCTTTCAATGGTACAATTTTGCAAGCATAATAGCAATAAAATAATTTAAATCAACCTATTTAAGAAAGATTTAAATAGACCTATAAAAATAAATTACAAAATGAAAAAGAGGAATATTGCTATACTAATTATCATTATATTAGTCATTCTTACATTAACAGTGTTTCTAACATATAAACTAACTCCTGTAATAAAATATGAACTAAAAAACCTTCCTGAATTTAAAACAGATGTTGCAGAGGTATCAAGTATATATGACTATATTAGTTTAGAAAATGGAAATTATCTGATAGTTGATGACGACCTAAGAAGAATAGTTGAATATGAAAATGATGAGTTCAAAAGAGTTGTTATGAGTAATGACATAACAGAATATGAAGACCTAGAAAGATTTGGAAGGGTAAGATCATTTTCAAAAATTAAAAATAAAATATATGTAACAACTGCAACAAGAAACCTGTTTATATTAGATCTAGAAAAAGATCAATATGCATATCCTGACCTACTTAATGCTTATTCAATTGCAGAAAATGAGAATAATGAAATATACTTCTTTTCTTTTGAAAAAGAACTAATAAAGGTAGGAAAAGAGGACAAAATATATGGAAAAGAACTTCCAGAAAAACTAAATGAACTAAAAATAAAAAACAAATACATATACGCACTCTCAAAAAACGACAATCAAATAATAAAGATCAACAAAAATTTCAAAGAAGAGGCAGAAGAGGTAATAAAATTAACAGTTAATAAAAAAATAGTCTCTTTTGATGTTGAAAAAGAAATCTATTTACTTGTATATGATTATGAAACTAAACTGAACACGATATTTGTTTATGACCTAGAAGGAAATGTAAAAAACGTAAAAGCACTAACCAATGGAATAGAATCTGGACACATAATAAAAGAAAAAAACAGAATTGTTCTAGTCTCCATAGAAGAAAGCAAACTATATTTTTATGATGAAAATTTTGAGTTAGCAAAAGAAATTAGTGGAAAGGCAATAGACCAACTATATGACTTTTTTGACCCAAGATACGTACTACCTCACGAGAAAGGTTATCTAATAAGCGATGATGATAATGATAGAGTAATATATGTAGAATGCGAGGGTTATGAAAACTGCAATATTAAAGAAGAAATAGAAACATACAGACCAAGACAGATAACAACATATGATAACTTAATCTGCTTTGGAAAATATCAAAATGGAATAAGCTGCTATGACAAAGAGTTTAACTTAGTAAAAAATGTAAAACAGTTTGAAGATCAACTCTTAGAAAGATCAAGAGGAATAAACATAAATGAGGAAGGAATATTTATTGCTGAAAGTGATTCAGGATGTGTGTACAAATTAACCCATGAATTTAAAGAGGCAGGTAAGGTTTGTTCAATGAGCCAACCCTGGTATCTAACAAAAATTAAAGAACATGTTGTCGTGGTAGATGCAGCAGATAATAATCTTAATTTTATAAACCCTGAATCAATGCAAATTGAAAAAACGATCAGCTTAACTGGAGGAACTATCCCCCGGGGAGTTTCTTATAAAAATAACATGCTGTACGTAGTTTTCAAAAGAGATGGAATATTCAAAGCAAAAATATTTGAAGAAGAAAAATTAATAGAAAACCCAGAATTCTTCTTTGTGGCAGAAGTAACAAACGCAAGAGGATCAGAATTTGAGGGAGAAAACTTACTTGTATGTGATGAAGGAGATGGAGTAATAAATGTATATGAAAATGATATTATAAAAGAAAAAATTAAAATACAAACCCAAGACGATTACGAAGCTAACTCATACTAAATCTAACATCCCCTGAAAAACAAGAATTCTATTAACCTTGCCTTTTAGTCTAGGATCAATTCTTATTTCAACCTTTAAAAATTCAGCATTTCCTAACATAAAGATCAACTTTTCATGAAACTTAGTATTCTTAACAACACAGTAATCCTCACACTCTTTTTTACAATCTTTAATAGAATATGTAAAGTTTTCCTGATCACAATCAATGAACGGACATCGTCGTGTTAACGAAAGCAAAACATTACCTAAATACAGAGTAATGTTTTCTTTAGCTGGAAGTTTAATTCCCTGCTCAGGAAGATCGGTTTCAAACCTTCCCACTCCATTGTTTTTTAAGAAATTAATATATAATTTATTGGTTAAACTATTGGCCTTAAAAGTTTCAACATTCTTGCTTAAAACAGTAGATAATATTTCGGGTCCTTTCTTCATCTTTATTAACAGTCTTCCACAATTTATCTTAATATTGGGAAATTCCTTCATTAGGTTTAAAACCCCAAAATCGTTAATTGTCAATTCAAAATCCTCTTTTAGAATATACAACTCTTTAATTAGAACCCTTAACTTTTTAATCCCTGAATCAGTAACTAAAGGAGACAAAAGAACTGGAGTCTTACCTTTTTTAATACAGTACTCAAAAACTTTTTGAGCAAAACTAAGTCCTGGAATTTTTCTTTCACAACATTCGTCCCCAAAATAAATAAAATTATATTTATCTTTAACAGATCCAAGTTGTTCAATGTTTTTTATCTTAATTCCAAATTCCATTTTTTTAGTAATAACAATTATTTTTACAGTCTATTCCAAATCTTTCAATGAAAAGAGCTTTGCACTTATTTTCAAAAGTTTCTTCGTTCAACTCTGACAGTTCTAACACATCCTTAATCAGTTTAGCGTCTAGAAACTTTCTTTTTGAATCATGATCCCTACCTACAATTTTAACCCCCTTAATTCCAATTTCTTCTAATTTTTTTAAAAAACAGATTCCACATTCAGGTTTAAAATTAGTGAGAATAGAAGAAATATTTTTATGAACTAATTCTGTTTTTTGATTACCCTTTTTCAGATTAAGCACTTTACTTGAAAAGGGAACATAACAATTAGATAATTGATGTTCGCCGTTGGGGATGTGACATCTAGAACAAAACCCATCAACATTTCTACAAAACTGATTAAGAATAAACACTTCAAAACAAAAATCAGGATTGTTTTTGACAAGAGTCTCAATTTCATTTATGTTTAAGTGCCGAGGTAAAATTATTCTTTTTACTCCCAATCGCTCATAAAATTTAACTGTTTCAGAATTAAAACAAGTACCAATACAACTCAAAATGATTCCTTTTTTTGGTGCAATTTTCTGGATTAGATTAATTAATGAAGGATCAGCAATAATGTAATTGTCAACACAACTTTTAGTTAAATGTATCTGCTTTTTAACTTGATTAAGCTGTTTATTATTAAAAAAAGAATTATTTAAAGTAAATGAAACTGTTATTGTGGGAACTAGGTCTTTAATTTTCTTAATATTTTTTAGTGATAAAAAGTTTGCATTTTTTTCATTTCGTTTATTTGTTAATTCCCATTTATTTTTAGCTCGTTTGAATCCTAAATAAACTTCATCCACACCTAATTTCTTATATTCAGATATGTCCTCTAAACTGCTTGCTGGAGCTATTATTTTCATTTTTTTAATTTATAATCTAAGTTACTTAAAGATAATATGTTGGAAATCAAATCTACATATTCCAATCCTAATTTTGTGAATGTTATTTTGTTACTTTTAATGTTAATAAATTCATTTTTTAACAAATATCTTAAACTATCTGAAAAGAATGCTTTCAAACTCACATCCCCTTTTTTATTTATTTCATCTAAATCAACATTTAATAATCTTGAACCTAAAAACAATTTTGAATACAATCCTTCTTTGTTTTGTTCTTCATAATACAGTAATCCTTCAGAAGCTTTTCTAAAATGAACTCCATTAATAAAACTAAAAGTACCCTGACCCAAACCTAAAAGATTATCACAATTTAACAGGCCATGCTGGTAAGAAAATAACTTGTTATCTCGAGAAAAATCTTCACCACTAACCTGTTTAAATCCTTCTTGATTAAGAATTTGTCTACCTGTTGTGTTTAGTTCAATCTCATTAACAATCTTTTCTTTATGAAACTCTAACTCCTCTATAAAATGAAGGGGTTGAAACGTAACCTGATCTGGTTTAAAAGATAAAATGTCTAAAAAATCATCCTTAAAAATATCTTTTTGATTTATGAAAAGACCATAAATTATATCAAAATTAACTTTTTCAAAATCCAACGCTTTTACTTTTTTAATAAAATCTATCATATCTTTTCTTGAAGATTTTCTTCCCATCTCATTTAGTATATCATCATTAAAACATTGCAATCCTATACTCACACGGTTAACATACTTTTTAATATAATTCATCAGATCTGAATCAAAAAAGTCAGGAAACAATTCAAAATTAACTTCGGGAACTTTGTTTTTTATTATTCCGAAAAGTTTTGAAAACACTTTTTCAGCATTCTTAACTCCCATAAGTTGAGCACAACCTCCACCAAAATAAATCGAAGAAACAAAATTATTTGACAAGAGCTCTTCATTGTTTTCTATATCTAAGATTAAATTATTAATGTAATCATCACTATTTTTTTTATTTAACTTTTCAATTTTACAAAACTTACAAAACCCTTTACAAAAAGGAAAGTGAAGATAAACAGAAATTTTACCCTCTTTAAAATTAATAATCTTTTTTAGTTGGGAGGGCGTGGTTTTTTTCATAACATGAAATGGAACATAGCGCATAAAAAAGTCAGAGTTTTCAAAATATGTCTGTCTAAGATCTGAGGAAAAATTAGACTGTGGAAGAATGTTTTTAATTTTATTTTGCAATTTTGTTAAATAATTATTAAAAAAAACGTGGTTAAACAACGGATCAACAGAATACCCCTTATTCGCTATAATTCCAGAACCACAATAATCTTTAATCACACAATCTTTGCAAAGATCTAACTTATTTTGAACTAGCTGAATTCGTTCTTGATTTGTCTTGTAAGCATATTCTAAATTGATGCTGCTAACTTGACCTAAACTTATGTTAGAATATGCAGAGGGCTTAACATTGCCATCCTCAGTAATATATACCCTATCATTTCCATTATCAAACCTTTTACCTGAACAAAAATCAATGTTCTTTTTAGCAACAAAACATAAAGGGAACGAGTTAGCAAAAGATATTTTTTTAGTTAGTTGAAGAACACGTTCAACACATTCATTAAGTTTGATAAAATAATTTTTAGACGGCTTGTTCACATCTCTTAAAAAGAAAAAAGAAGAAAAATTCAACGAATCAACCAAACTTGCAAGTTTTTTTAGATCTTTAAGCCAAAATTCTTGAAAAACTATGCACCCCATTACCTCTTTATCTAAATTATTTAAATTGAATTCCTCGAGTTGGGCCAGATTTTGAAAAGAAACCAATAAAATATCAAATGATTCCTTTATCTTTAGAGCATCTGAATATCGATCAAAAGAAATATTAAGAATAATTTTAAGATTAGCACTTTTTATCATTTTAAGAATTTTCTCAAGTTTAGGATGTTCAAAAACATCTCCCCCGGTTAATCTTACGTACTCAATATCGTTCTTTTTTGCTAAATCAACACTATTTTTCACTATCTCTTCAGAAATGAAGTTGTCATTTTTTTTATCTAAATGACAATAATCACAATTAATTTTACATACAGTAGTCAAGCAAAGTTGCAGCTCAGTTAATTTCATATAACTTAAAAGGATAGAGTAAATATAAACTTTCTTATGATCAACTAATAGAAATATATAAATACTAATTCTTTATATAAAACCATATGGAGATTATAATCACAAATAAAGCAGCTTATGTAATGATATTCTTTTTAGCATTATTAGTTATTGGAATGGGTGTAAATGCAAGAGTAGACCTATCTAAAGCATATCACACTTTACAAGATATAGTAAAAAGTAACGATCCTTCACAAAGCGTAGATAGAATGGGTGATGGAATTATTGACGAAGCAGATGAAACTCTAAACATAAACTGGTATGATATGAAAAACTTTCCAAGTTGTACTGGAGAGGGACCTAGTGGTGAAGATAAATTTCTTACCGGATTTTTGGGAGGCGTACCCACTTGCAAAACCTTGGGAGTAACATGTACCGGCACGAATTTAAATACTAATTGTCAAATAACACCCACTGTAACCGGAAGCGTTGTCAATACGGGATTGAGTGTGACACAAAATTTTGTTCCACAATATGCACTTAAAACTGCAGGATCTTTATGGGTGTCTCTTCTTCCTGAAGCAGCACAATTCACAACAGGACTACTTGTAAAATTAAGCTGTTTATCTGCAGGAAATTGTCCTTCTACAACCGAAATGTATAATATTTCTGGACCAAGACAGGTCGATACATATAATTTAGGGACTTATGTTGGAACCGACCAGGCTAATCCTTCAGGTAAATTCTATAAAATTGATCCAACCGGTTGTATTGGTGTAACAACTAATGTGGATGGACTTAGTTTAGGAAAAGCAAAATCAGTTATTGCAAACGCTCATGGAGTATTTGTATTAGATGAATTGCGGGAAGAACTAAATAAGTATACTTTAGAACTAATACCTGTAAGTAAGGTTACAATACCAAATCCAGAATATATGACTGAAGGTACTTTCGGAGGAATAACCAAACTATTAGTATTGAGCCAGGGCTTGACTGAAAGTTATGTTAAAATATACGATGCTGCAACACTAACTTTAGAAGAAACTCTTGCAGTACCTGGAGCATTAGAAGGAATAACACTTGATGATGCAGAAAAAATGTTGTTCTTACCCCAGTCTACGGATATTGTAAGATACCCACTTAATTACGTTTCAGGCACGTATACTCTAGGAAGTAGAACCGTACTTCCAATAACACATTTAGGAATAAAAACATTATACGCAGCAAACTCCCAATTATACTTACCGTTACATCTTGAGAATAAAATAAGTGTTTATAATGCAGCAAATACTGCAACACCTGTACTTTTAGCAGATATTACTACTGCAGACCTATCCGGAACTATGTTGGACTGTGATGATGCAAGTTTATGTGGACCAATAACCGTCAATGGCGAACCCTATCCACCACAAACAAACTCACAAATTGGAACCGGAATAACAACAACACCACAAGCGTGGCAGTATATCACTGGAACGCCAGGAGTATGCCAGTTTACCTGTACAGGAGGAAAAACATATGTTCCGGCAACAAATTCTTGTGGAGAAACATGGTATAATGTGGGTGTGGGAACAACATATAATTGTGCAGCTGCAACAGATCCTGTAACTCATACATTATTACAAGCAGGAGATTCATGCGATACAACACAAGGAGATACTATAAAGTATTATTGTTCAAATTGTAATGCAGATCAAACAAGTTGTGATTATGATAAGTTTGAGTGTAGATTAAATTAATCATTTAAAGATTTTTGAGTAATAATTTTGATAAAACGAAAATGAAGAAGGCACAAGTAACAGTATTCATAATCTTAATGTTGTTAATCCTTATCGTATTTGCATTCTTATTCTATATTATGCAGCAAGCATCACAATCAGAATCAAGAACACAACAACAAATAAGCGCAGAAGAAATAATTGCAAGAACAAATGTAGAACAAGGAACTGAGGCATGTTTAAATGAGGCTGCAAAAGCAGCATTAGTGTTGTTAGGACAACAGGGAGGCTGGTTATATAAAGATCAGATTATTTCCAGTCCTTACGGTCCATTGCAGGTTGGAGATGCAACTGATTTGGAACTGAACGGAAACACAGTTGAATACAATTCTAAAAATTACACAATTTGGATAGAAAAAAAGGCACAAACAGCATATAGTGGAAAAGTGGACGCAGATTTTCAAACATCACCCAATTCAAAAATATTCCAACCCTATTTATATCCTTGTTTGAGTATGAACTCAAATCCATTTAAGCCATCAGAACAAATAAATTTGAGCAGTGCTCTTGTTACTGATTGTGAAGAACTTTATGCGATTGATCAATACATGCCATCATTTTCTAAACTTATAAACTTTCCAACTTTATGTAGTAGAAATCAGAGCGTTTGTACCCCTTGTGAAGTAAACTGTGAAAATACAATACAGCATAAGCTAGAAAAAGTTACGACAAAATATTTTGAAAAATGCTTTGAACAATTGGACTTTCCAGAGTACACTGTTGAAATTGGAGAACTAAATTTAAAATCATTGTTTACAGCAGAAACAGTTGATTTTGAGACAAAACCAAAATTAAATGTATCCTCAAAAGACCAGGTCTTTGATTTAGAACTCTCAACAATACGATCGAGAAAATTCCAGGTAAAATTCAAAGCATTAATTGAAATGCTAGATAGCATGAGAGATGAAGAATTACAAATTGCATCATTTAATCTAAGTAATGAAATCAAAAATTATCTTAAAGGGATTGATGGAAGACCTTTCGCTCAAGACCCAAAAATTGAGGAGCCATTAACACCATTATTTTATGATGGTCATTACTACAAAATATTTTCAATCATACTTGATGAGGGAGATGCAAATATAGATGGTAAACCGTACCAGTTTACGTTTGTGAGAGAAAATCGCGGTCCTGTTTTACAATATATTCATTCTAGAGACTATAAAAAAGCAAATTATCCAACCGCTAAAATTCCTGTAACTCTGTGTAGCGCAGATCCTGATGAAGATCCAATCTTATACGATTTTACGATCAATCCAGCAGTTAGATCTGATGGTACGCCTCTAACTTATTCAATAGGCAAATGCACGACAATTGATTGCCCTTGCCTATATATTCAAACAATTACTAATGACTTTAATTCTGGAAGAATATACACCTTGCGAGTTGATGTAAAAGATGCGGTTCACAATTTTGATCCGTTAATGAATCATACAGATTGGCAACAAGGAATAAGATTAAGACTCACTACTTAGACGAGAGACAACGCAACATTTAAATAGTAGTTCTCCTAAAAATAGGGTAGGGAAAGATTTATTTTAGGTGGGTGGATTAATGCGAAAAAGAGGTAGTGGATTAATTATAGTTGTAATTTTAATTGTTCTAGCAGTTTTAAGTTCATTTTTAGTTTTAGCACCAAGTCCTGGAGACTTCATATGTGATGTTACAGATGCGTGTACTGATGCAGGACAACCTGGTTGTACTGATGTAGCAAATAAACATCCTGATCTTTCAGGAGCATACCAATGTAATCAAATTTTTGCCTGTTGTGCTCAAACAACAAGCGGACAATACTGCCAATCCGAAACTCCATTAACAAACTGTGCATTTTCTAAAATATCACTGCCACTAGTAACATCTTGTTTAGACACTGCAAGCGAACCAAGATGTGAACAGGGATGTTGTCAAAAAAGAGTGGCCAATGGATTACTAGTAACTGAAAAAACTTCGGCATACTTTATCGAATGCCAAGATTTGGTTGGAGCAGACATAGTTTTTTCATCAAGTTGTTTACCTTCTGGATCTCCAGTTCCACAAAATAACGTAATTTTCAACATAAAAAAACAAGGCACTGTCGATGTTGTAACCGGCACAACAATATCTTCAGTAGTAAAAGCAGTATCTGATCAAGATACTGAAGATCAAAGCACTACGTCAGGAACAATACAAATGTTACATGACGTTGGCCTGTACTATTTTACCATTTCTGCACCAAATTACGAACCACTAACCGGAACGTACGAAGTTTCATCTTCGAGTGTTCGAACATATGATGTAGAATTAATTTATAATCCCACCAGTCTAGCAACAATAAATTTTAATGTAGTTGATAGTGCAAGCGGAGTAGGAATTTCTGGTGCAACAGTAAACTGTTTAGAATTAGGCTGTGACGTTTTAGGTTATACATTAAGCACTGGCGAATTAACATTAAATATTCCAATTGCATCAACAGGAACAAGAACCTTTAGTTTCACCCACCCCAGTTATGATCCTTTAACTTCTGGGCAAAGTTTTCCTTTAAATCCTGCAGTACCTTACGACGCACCAAATGTGGAATTAGTATTAAAAACTAGTGGTGCAACTTGTGTAAATGATGGGGACTGTCCTGGTGAAAGGTGCGAACCTGGAAGTGGACAGTGTGTAAGTCTTTGTGAAGACTATTATGGAAGTTTACAACATTGTGCACAATCAAATGCATGTTCAACTGCCGGAGGATCACCCGATCCAATTCTTTCTTGTGCAAACGGTTTAACCTGTTGTGATACAAATCCTGTAACTACGCTGGGATCTTGTCAAGTAGATGCAGTAATCAGTCCAGGACAACAATGTTATTGTGTAGATAGTTACGTAGAACATAATCCTAATGCAATACAATTTTGTTGCCCAACAGGAGTAACCTCACAACAGTGTGGAGCAAAACAATACACAATAAAAGGAAGACTAAAAAATACACAAGCACAATATCTTGATGGAATTGCAGTGTATATAAAAGGATTCGATTCACTAAATAATCCCTTATTTACCTCGCCTTTAAGCAGAGTAGAAGAAACAGGCTTTCCACCAGGAGTAAGACAACATGGAGAATTCGAATTCTACTTAGTTCCCTTAAGTGATTTAATATCAAAAGTAAGTTTATACACAGTCCAGGGCAATCAATGGATTGCAGATTGGGGATACGTGGATGCACAACTAAGATTAAATGGCAGAGATAAAACCGCAGGATTTGATGAATATAATGTTGGCGAAGTAACAATGCCTTATACTGGCCCTGAAATATGTAGTCAGGATTCAGAATACACTCCAATTAGTCCCTCAGTATCAACAAATGAACGAGGACAACCATTCATAAAAACAAGTTGGAGAATGAAAGCAGAATGTGCTCCAGAAGTTGCCAGAGTAATGGTAACAAGATTCAAAAAAGTAGGAACTGCATTTGTAGCTGAAGACACATTTACAGACGAATTTGCAAATTTTCCTGAAAGACAACCAGGAATTGGAGACACGGGATTCTTTTATTATACTCGAGTTGGAGATCCACAAGCAAGTTTTTTCTATGTTGACGCAACAACCGAATGGGAAAACACATACAGATATGAAATTGTTGTAACAAGTAGAAAAGCAAATCGAAAAACAGGAACAACTCTAAGCATGTACACTGGAGATCGAGCATGTAATGGAATGAAAACAACCGACCGATTTTGTCTAGCAGAAGATAGAACAGCAAGTTACAAATGTTTGGACCAGGGAGTAAATGGATATAAAATAGCACTAGCAGAACCTTGTTTGCCAGAAACTGCAAAACCCACTTATTGTATAAACCAACCAATGCTTGGGGGAAACTTACAAACAACCTGTTCATTAACTCAAGATTGTAGTAATTTTGGAACAAACTATGATGGTACGTTATTTGGCCAATCAAACTTTTTCGGAATGTTAAACTTTAAAGAATTTGGAAGTGTAACTTGTGAAGACAGACCATTATGTTACTTAGATCAAGCCGAATATGAAAATAATGACTTTCAAAGAAGACCTACTGATGCCTGTGGAAATTGTGATAAAGTTTCATCATGTTTAGATTATAAATCCGAATACGGATGTGAACGTAATACCTGTAACATAGGCGAGGTAACAAGAAGTGCAACTGGAAGCGAGTACAAATGTGACTGGATAGAATTGCCAGAAACCACAAATTTGGGAGAAGGACTATGTGTTAAACCAACCTCTAAAGAAGAAGAATGTAACAAATGTGATGATCTTAACTTATTAGCAGGATGTACTGAACAAGTTTGTGGAGAAATTGGCGAGTGTGGAAAAACAAGAACAGATAGATTAACTGAAGAATACTTTACTCTTGCTAACAGTCCGGTAGAAGTTTGTACTGGATGCAGTAATATTAAAGATAGAGTGATAACTGGAAAAGGATGTACCTTATTTACAGAAGAAAATTGTAATGTTGATTTTCAAACAAACTCTTTAGATGCAGGGTATGGTACTCCAGATCAAATAAGAAATAGTTGTGAAATAGACTTATGCGTGTGGGGCTCAATAGATCCACAAGTATCAAGAACAGTACAAAAACCTGACTTTTTCCCAACAACACCTGCAACTAGTCAGGGTGGAAACGTATGTAGAAAAACAATTTGCGACAAACTTGATGAAAATAGATACACATTACTTTTATCAGATATGGAATTTAATGAACGATTCAGAGAGTGTGAAATAGACCTAGAAGCTCCAGTAACTACAGCAAGCATAAAAGGAAGAGCAGCAATTACCGAGCCTGTAACTGAAGCATTATACACAGAAAATTCAGTAGCACATTTTGCAATCTCAAGCGATGGACTATTTGAAGATGAAATAACCGAAGCCGTATTGCGATTCAATTATTGTTTTGGAAGGGATATTGCTACTGATTGTCTAACTTCTGCAGAATGGACCGAGATCACACCAAAATTTGGAAGCGCAAAATTAAACGGAATAGATGTTGACGCAATAAACGGTGACGGAGAAAAATACAAATATGTGTTTTACGATGATAATGGTGCAGGAGAATTCACAATTCCAAAAACCGGATTGGGGGTAAGAGGATTTGTAAAATTTTATGCAGAAGACCAAAACTTCAACAAAGAAAAAATACAAAATAAATCATTCCCTATAGATACACAACCACCAACAATTACACTAGACACTAATGGTGAAGATTTCGAACTAACCGAAGTGGTTTCAGGAATCAGTAACTTATTAATTCAGTATACTATAGCAGATGATGCATTTGGTGGCTGTTCGGAAACAATAACTCGTATGGATCAATATCAAGTGATGCACTCAGAAACAAAGTTAGTTCTAGAAACCGACACACCCCAAATTTCCCTATCTAATGTTGCAGACGGAGTTTATTCTTTAATCATTACCTGCAAAGATGGATTTGGAAACGTAGATGAGGTTACTCGAACCATTCATTCAGATACTAATACAGAAATAGAGCGAGAGTCAATAATTGCAAAATATGTTACAGGAACCGCAGAAATACAACTACAAGATTTGGGTTTAAGAGTTAGGGGACAAAACTTCAAATTACAAGCTAATAATACTATTCACACCGGACAAAGTGGCAATCCGGCATTTCAAAACACTAATTGTAATTTCAAATTTTATGATTTGAATGAAAATTTACTTGAAATAAATACTGCGGGAAAGATGCAAGCAGACATACTTGTCGGCTGTGGACAAAAGCCAGGCGATGATTGCAAACAAAGTCAAGAAATAGATCATGCACATTTACAAAGTCAAAACCCAAGTGGAATATACAAAGTAACATACACTTGCTCTGAAGTATTTAGTGCTCAATTAGTTAATGATGTAGAAACTTTTAATCTAATAATTGATAATAAAAAACCAGACATAACTATATATAAAAATACAAACATCTTTGATGACTTTACTGAAACAAACGCAGGTCCACCTCAAGAATTACTAACAAACCCCAGTGTAAAATCCTCAGACACATTTACTTTAAAATGTAGAGACATAAGACAAAGAGTGCCCCAACCAAGCGCAACAAAATGGTTCTCTCAATCAGACCCTGCAACAGGAAGCTCAAGCGTTGATACAATTTCATTAGATCGAACAGTGTTCCGAGATCAAATAATCATTGTACCAATATATTCTTATGAAGTAATGATAAGCCAGAAAGTTGGAAGTTGTAATTATTTAACTGAAGTATACGAATCTGGAAACAAAATAGCAGAATCTCTAATTTTAAAAGATTCACAAATAACCGTAAACCAATTCAATAATTTCATATTTGAAAATCTAGAAATGAACGGAGAAAAATCATACACTTTCAAAATCAAAAAACAAGGAACTTGTACTGGCGTAATTAATGGCGAACCAGATTCAAAAGTAGTTTTAGCAGACGATTCACATCTTCCAACCGAAGCAGGATGCCCTGAAATATTATACAGCAAAACAAACGTAGCAAGCCTAACACAGTTCATAGAAGGAATTGATGATTTTAGTTTAGGCACAACAAGAGTTGTTTATACCAGTGCAACTGACTTAGAAGGCAATGTAAATGCAATAAATTTCAATTTTCAAGACAAAGTAGATAGTAAAGCACCAGTAATAGGAGAGCCAGTAATTAGCGTACCAAACGATCCTGATAATTACATACAATCATCCGTAGACGTTACAGGTGTAAGTGTAACAGTAACAATAAAAGATGAAAAAGCACTATTAACCCCAAAACCAACTGCCTGGATAAGAGTAATAAATTATACGAATCCTGCAGAAGCAGGACTGCCAAAGCACTGGAATCAATACCCCTTAGCAACTACAGATGCATTCTTAGCAGATCAACCAATGACTTACACAGGAACAATAACCCTACAACCTGGACGAAATAAAATATTTATTTTTGCACAAGACGACATTGGAAGAATACAACAAAAAGAGGCAACACTAATTTATTATGTGGATGAAATAGCACCCAACTTAGCAGAAAACGGAATATTTATTGAAAATACAGATCCGTTAGGAAGCAATGCAGATTATATTCCTGCTGAGAATAAATTCATATTAGAAAAGAAAACAAATTATACCTTCACAATAGAGGGTGAAGATGAAAATTATACTCGTTTGATTAGTTCAATCAGGGTTGAATTCCCTGCAAATCCAGGATTCGATTTCGACCTAGTAGAAGATGATAATATTGTAACTCTTAACACATTTGAAGAAAACTTAACTCAAGAGGTGGGAAGTTTCATACCTGTTGGAGATGCATACACCTTTAATGTACTCATAACAGACGCCGCAGGAAATGTTAAAACAGAAACATTCAATTTTGAGGTCGTAGATACGTCTGCACCAGTAATATTAAGCGCAGAAATAATTTGTACTGACAGATGTGTAGATGAAAGTACAGCTACCGATCAAATATACCGACTTGGAAAAAGACCTGCAATACATACAATACGAGTTGTGTTTGACGAACCAGTAACTAGAAATATAGAAGAATTTGAGTATTTAGTAAAACGTGGAAGTTGGCAATCAAAAGCACCCCCTGCAATCGCACAATTCAGAGATGCAGACGTAGCTAAAACAGAAAGGTATTTCCAATTTACCATTTTTGGAAGTCCTGACGAAACAGAAGCAAAAATAGAATTACGAGGAATACACAGTGCAGATTCAGCAACGCCCTTAACATTTGATTCAACAGAATACTTTACACTAATAAAAGATTTAGAAGTACCTTCACAACCAACAATTGAAACTCCTCAAGACAACACGTTTTATCAAACTGGTCAAACAGTAAGTTTTAGAGGAATAGCAAGTGACTCAAAATATTTAGAAATAAGACGAACCAACGAACTAGATTTCTTTAATGATGATCCGTTTGATCTAAATCCCAAATTAAATCCAAACACTATAAGCGTATCAGAATCAAATATAGTATATGACGCAAGTCAAATTTGCATACCTTATACTACTTTGTTAACAAGAATAGCAGATAAACAAACATTGCACGATAATAGTGGAAGTTACCTCTCAATTGGAGGAAGTACATATTATTACCAATACACGTTTGACCAAACACAAACCAAACCATACGACCAAACAGCATGTGGCGCAACAGAGGATACAGATGTCTACCACACAATCAATTTGGTCGGGGGACCAGCAACACTTCCAACACAAAATGGAGTTGTAAACCTAGACATATATACAAATGAGGACCCTGCAGGATTATTCGTCTTTAGCAATGACACAACCCTGCTTCCACAAGATACTTATGTGTATGAATTTGTAGCAATAGACTCAGTAGAAAATAAGGCAGACCCAAAAGAATTAACCTTCTATGTAGATAAAACCCCTCCTTCATTTCATATAACCCCCTTACATAATTCCCGTTCAGACCTAAAATATGATGCTACCGTAAACATTTTTGAAGACTTTGACCTAGATTCAATAGGACAATACAACTCCTTGGATTTGTCAACAGTAGAATTAAATTTAACTAATGCCGTGACTAGCAAATCATTAATCATAACAGATATAACTCCCGGAAGCCAAACATACACTCCTTTCGCAGGTGCAATTCAACCCTCAACAAACGTACAAGTACAAACTGAAGGAGAAATAACACATATAAGTATTCCAAAAGAGGTTTTTAGAGAGTCAGACATAATCGCACAAAGAGAGTGTACTGGAAGTACAGGAAATTCAGACTTGGTAAAAATCCAGGTAATTAATGCTGTTGACAAAGCAGGAAATGCAGCAAGCTCGATTCCTAACCTATTTACTTACGATCCTTGCTCATATGGAATAACAATAAATCTAGATCAAGCATTACAAGGAAGAACGGTACCCGAAGCTTATGAACCAAATAGATTTCAGGGAGCAGCAAAAGCATACGAACGACATTATTATGTAAATAATGATGGAATGGATGTGGATTTAAACGTAATTTATGATGTAAGTAGTATACCTGGGTTTAAGGCAGGAATCTCATCAGCAAAAGCAGAAGCAGTATATCAAGACCCTGGAACAGAGATAGATGCAATATCAATAACAGAAAGCGTAGTTAATAATCACGTTGTAAGATTCCATGGATTAGAAAATGGAAAAGACTACCAAATTGAACTAACATCAAACTTAATAGATATAAACACCCCCACAAACGTGGGAGAAGACTACTTTCATTACTTGTGGATCCATGTTGATAATGAGGCACCAGTAATAAATAGCATATCCTCGCCAGATTCAGTGTTATCCCCAAGAATAATACAAGAAGCATACGTGAATGAAGAGAATGATGTATTAAATTTAAATGTCGAATTTGTAGAAGTAAGCAACACTCCTCAAGAGACAGGATATAAACTTAATACAACTACCTTAACATTAAACGAACCAAGTTTTGATGAAACACAAGAAGTACTTTATTACGATGCAAGCGGAAACAGTCTGTATAATATTGAAGAACCTAACTTAGTTCTAAAAATAGATCCTTCCGAAGCACTAGCTCATGATGGCTGGTTAAACAAACCAATAGAAATAAGATTAGAAGATAAAGCAGGAAATGAACATTTCATGACCTACATTAATTTTTACATAGATTTAAACAAACCGACTATAACTGCACAAGCAGATAATCAACCCGAAGCGTGGAAACAACACTTGCCAGATACAGGGGATGATGTAATCATACTTTGTGAATGTACTGATAATGATGAATCAGGATGTCAAAACGAATTAACATATTATGTAAGTGAAAAACTAAGTCAAGAAGTATATGAAGATGATGAAAGAGTATCCGAATTAATTAATGATTCTTATAGACTTAGTTCAACCTATTCTACAGGTCAAATAGAAAATCTAGATAATTTTGAAGAAGGAGATGAAGGTTATTACGCAATAGGATGTTACGGAGTAGATAATGCAGGAAATGTAAACTATTCAGTAACTCGAGCACACATAGATAACAAAGGCCCATCAATCTTACCCCAATCAAATCCAACAGCAGCAAGCTCATCATTCTATCATGTTGACAGAGGAGAAGACAAATACTTTACAATGTATGATAATCCAGAAATATACTTTAAAACAAATGAGGAATCACGATGTGGAATAGCATTTGATTACTCAATAAATCCTCCAGCAACCATTCCATTAACTGAGGTAACATCAACAAAAGAACACAGATTTACCATAAATCCTCCTTCGGGAATTTTAGCACCTCAAGGAAATAGAGTTCACATAAAATGTCAAGATATTAAATCTAATTCTGAAACAAAAACCCTGGAAATATTGAAAAAATCACAAAGTTATACTCTGGATCTAACTATTAGTGGGGTGAATACAGGAAAAGTATATACTGAACAAAGTATTCCAAGTCAGTTTGACCTAAGAGTAACAGAACCTACTGGTCGATTTAAAGTGGGGTGTGAATACGACTTTGTAAACCCTGCAGACACTTTAATGTTACAAAACATTTATGCAAATTTAACTAAGGATTCAGAATTTAGTACAACACAACAGGTAAGATACTCAGATTTTAAAGATGCAACAGGACCCTTTACAGGATTGCCTGGAACCGGCGGACAATATTCAGTAGATGTAACTGCCAATTGTATGAATTTCTATGGTAAAGAACCAAGTCCTGCTGTAACTGGCCAGTTCGCATATCAACCAAATACTCAATTAGATGTAGTGTTAGTTGAACCTGTAGACGGACAAAAGTATAATAATCTAGACGATGTATTCATTAGAGCAGATACAAACATATTCGGAAATCCTACAGGTCTTACTTGTTTTTTCTCAGTAAGTTCACCACAGTTCAATCCAAATCAGAAAAACATGGACAGTTCAGCACTAATCTCTCAAACTTTTTCAGGATATTCATCTGTGTTTGTTCATGACGGAATACCAAATTATTTAATTGGAGAGGTTGGAGAAACTTATCAGGTTGCAGTAACCTGTATTTTTGGATCACAAGCAGCATTCTCACCTCCTTCAATAAGTATATTAATCGATGACACTCCTCCACAAATAACTGGATTAACAGTATATGATAAACGTTGTGATGATGTCACTAAACAAGTCTTACCTCTTTATGATCCTGGAACCGGAGCAGTATACTATGCAAAAGAAACAGAAATTTGCGTAGAATCAGAAATAACCGAAGCATTAACAGAAATAGAAAGTGTAGAATTAGAATACCCAAGTAGTACAAGAGATATAACTGCAAATTTTAAAAATACAATTCCAGGAAACGGCATATTAATAACAGCAACAACCCTAAACTTAAATTTACGTGAAGGAGACGAAGAAGAAATAATCTTACGAGCACAAGATACAATAGGAAATGCACCCTCAACATTCACAAGAAAAATAATTTTAGACCAAACCCCTCCTGTTATTGACTCAATAATAATTAACCCCACAGGCAGTTTAGGAACACCATTAATGAAAGATAACAAATATATTTACAAGGTAGCAGATGACGAACCTTTAGAAATATCTGTAACAACCGATGAACCAGCTTTGATAAAACTATTTGAATTCAGCGAATTAGATGCATCTTCAGATTATGTAACTACTGATTTTTTAAATACCTTATTAACAATAGGGGAACACACATATAAAATAAATGCAACCGACAGAGCAGGAAATTTACAAACATCTCAAGAATTAGAAATTGTAAATGATCACATCGCACCACGAGTAGATGCTGTTGCAAATAATAAACCAAGTTATTTTGAAATAAGAGGTCAAAACTTTGGAGTTTTAACACCCACTCTAGAATTATATTTCAGAGATGCAACCGGAATAAAATATGGAAACTTTACAACCTACCGAATGTTTAGGAGTGGGCCAAATGTAGATCAAGCAGAAAAATTAACACATGAATGGTTAGAAGTAGTCCCTGAAAATTTAGGTAACGACCAATACAAATTTACCTTAGATGTTGCATCAGATTTAATACCCAATGAGGTATATTGGGATGACTTCCATTATTATATTGCATATGATGTGATGGATAATCTTACAAACACAGGGGGAGAAAACAATTCCAATCATTTTAACTTTGGGGTGAATGAAGAAGCACCACAACTTCATTCAGCAAGTTTAGAAAACCAATATTGGCAAAACCCAAAACAAACACTGATATTAACCTACAACGATGAACCAACAAAAAGGGATCAACACGTTAAAATAAACCGGTTTGAAGTAATCGAAAATTCATTTACTGCAGCAGCTATGGCAAAAGTTGATTTTGAAAACTACGATGCATATTTGGAAGGAGAAGTTATTCCTAATGAAGGGACTGGAAGAAGACAGTTTACCATAACTCCTAACACTGAATGGACTTGCAGCCATTGTATATTTAGGTTAGAGGAAGCAAGAATTGTATTGCCTACGGGAGAACCTGCAAATTCAGCATTCCAATTCGGAGAGATATTATTCTATATTGACAAAAATGATTCAGAAATAATGGAAATAGAATTAGATGCAGATACAAACTTGTTGTATAATGCTGAAGACTTAAGATTAAATGCGCATATGACTGAACAAACCTTAAGTGGTATAAGAACTAAAGATGACACAATCACATTATTGGTCAGATTCAAGGATGAAAAAATAATTGATGGAAGAGAAACTAGAAATCTAACAATAAAACTTGACGGAACACCCATATTTAATGGAGAGGTAGAATCAGACAGAGATGAAGACACACACTCAGTATACGAAAAAACACAAGAAATAACATTAGTTCCAGGAACTAACACAATTACCGTACAATCAACAGACCTATCTGGAAGACAATCAACAACATTCACAAGAACCCTTTGGTTAGATGAAGAAGAACCAACGTTATCTAATCTTGGTTTTGTTTATGAAGATAATATTGTAGATTTGTCAACAACAGAACTAGTATTTAAAACCAATCTGGTCGACTTTGATTTAACAGGAACTTATACTACAGATGATGATGCAACAATATACTTAGATGGGACAAGTTATACAACAGATGGAGTGCAACCTAGTGGAGCATTCACAATACCAAATATAGTTCTAGATCAACCATCTATTGGAAACGAACAAGAAAACAATTTTGACATAGTAATTGAGGACAGTGTTGAAAATAAACAAATAACCCCTTTAAAGGTAATAGTAGATAAGTTAGCTCCTGAGTTAATATTAGTAGATACCACAAATACTGAATTAGACTTGGTTGGGGGAAACCAAATTTACTATCGATACTTAAGTGATGATATTAACTTAACTGTAAAAAGCACAACTGAAGGATTAGCTGGATGTAAAATGTACTTCGGAGGATTACCTGCAGCAGATATGACAGAAACAATAACTAATGAGTTCTTTTACGAAACTGGAACTCTAGTTGGAAATTATGACTTCTATATAGTGTGCGAAGACAATTTTGGAAATCAAAATCAGTTGGATAGCAGTTTATGGCAGTACACTGATCCTGTAATAACTGGAATCAACCCAGTATTAACACAAACACTATTTATACACCCCGAAGACTTTGAAAACGAATTTGACCTAAGAATAACCCCTGTACCAAATACAAATGAAATAAAATGTAAATACGATTTTATACTTGATGAAGGAGCAAGACCCAAATTATTAGATTCAAACCAGAATCCAATAAAGTTAACATACGAAGAAATGCAAGAAGATGATGAATGGGAACAAATAGCATTCTTACCTTGGGGAGGAAAAGGAAAAAATACTCTACGTGAAATAATTGGGGCAGGATATACTACAAATTATTTATCTGTAAATGTAACGTGTAAAGATAGAAGCGGAACCGAAATAGACCAAAAAGTTGATTTTGAAATTGATGATGACTTTAATCTACAATTCAAATTTGATTACCCTCCAACACACGAAGAAGTAAATTGGGTGGCAGATAAAAAAATAAGAACTGGTGAAATGTTCTCAATAATTGTAAATAGGCCAGATGCACAATGTAGTGTTGAGGGCACACCCGACATTGCATTATTAGGAAATCCAACAACAATTAACGATCCTGATTATAAATTAGCAACAAGATACGAATTTGAACAAACAATTGATTCAGGGGCATCAGGAAGACCAGCAAGCGTAGCATTACCTGATGATGCACAAGAATTTACAGTAAACTGTCAAATACTCGGACAACCAATACAAACAAAAACACTAGAATTCATTGGAGACAATACCGCACCCGACGTACCACAATTAAACTTAGTTCAAACAGGCTATAATAAAACCACACAAACTGTAAGATTTACAATTGACAACCTAGAAAACGTTCTCGAAAATAATATGAATGATTCTGTTATAAAACTTCAAGCAGATAATATTAATGGAGGACCAATTTATCAAGATGTTGAGTATAATGTAAGTCCAGATACACTAAACAATTATGTATTTGAATTCGTATTTGAAGATTTAATAAAAGAAACACTAACTGGTGAGGTAGAAGAAAAATACAACTTCTGGGTACAAGCATGGGATGACCTGGAACTAGGCCCTGTTTCAAGTAACATACTTGAATTAACTTATGATAACAAAAGTCCAACAATAGACTCATACGTAATAGAAAACTCAGTACAAAACGGAAATATATACTATGTTGGAAGCGATCCAACTATAACCGGGACTGTAAGTGAAGTTGACTCTATTATAACCTTTGACGCGTTTACAACAACAGGAACAACAACCGGTAATGACTTTATAATAACAAAAACACTAATTGACAATGCAGATATAATAATAAGTTTAAGATCAAAAGACGCATTAGAAAATATTGGAGAAGAAACATCAGAAATAATACTCCACAAAGATTTAACAGGGCCAACATTTGTAGATGCAACAGGTTCACTTAGTGAAGGAACTGGTTTTGAAGTTACAAAATTCAAAGAATTAAGTCAACTACTAATCACTTTTGAAGACAATTCAGGATTTAGCGCCGGACAACAACCAGTTTTAGCAAAAGCTGAAAGAGATAGTGCAGATGTAACTGGTGAGACCACAATTAGTTATTATGGTAGTTTAGATGAAAATTCTAATGGTTTTGACGAAAGGATAATCTATGAAATTGAGTTAGCAAGCGGATTTACTTCCCCTTCAGCAACAGAGGCATCACAATATGAATTCGAAGTAGATGTAAAAGATTCATTTGGAACCCCAACAACATTTAATTTTAAATTTACAATCGATCCAAGAGTACCAGAAATAACTGTAGAAACAGAAGGAAGAACCAGTATTAACGAATTCAAATTTAATATCAGCGACGATTCCAACAACATAGAAACAAGCACACTGACAATAGAACTTGAAGGAAACGAAGAGGGAATAACAAATTACGATTATGCAGATGGTTGTGTAATTAGCACACCCGTAACTAAACACGAATGTACTTTAACAACCCCCTTTACACAATCACAAACTGTAACCTACGAAATTTATGTGGAAGACGATTTAGCAAATTCAAATGAGCTAACTGGACAATACGAACATGATCTTACACCAATAAGCATAGACGAATCAACAATACTTATTGAAGGAGAGGATTCAAGCTATGATATATTAGCAGATGGAAAAACAAATATTACTTTTGAAATCATAAATAACGAACCTCTGGAAGAAATCACTTGCAGTTATAGTTTAGATACTGACGCAACATATCAACAAATGATTGATGCAGGAACAAGCGAGGTAGTAACAATCATTTCAGACAACTTAATCAAATTCTTAGACATTTTCAATTCTGTGGGATCCACAGAAGGAGCACACACACTATATGTTTCTTGTAAAGATGAATCAGGCAATGTAAATGAAAGTATAGACATACCTTTCACTGTAGACACACAAATTCCGGCAATCACCAATGTAGAGCTTACAACTGTTGGACCACATCAAGGCGGACGAAGTGGAGAAGACTTCTTATTCGAAACAGGAAACAATGTGTTAACCATAAGTGGAACATACACAAGTAACGATGGAATAATCGTGACTACAGAAGCTATGGGACAAACATACACCCATACAGATGTAGTAAGTGATGGACAATTTAGCTTAACAACTGTTGTATTAGAAACACCAAGCTCTGGAGATGCAAAAGAAATCAATGAATTAATACTAAATATTACTGACAGTGCAGGAAACGTAAATGATACATTAAAAGTAAACATAACCCTAGATAAAGAAAAACCAAATTTAGAAATTGTTGAAACAAGTAATGCTTTAGTTGGAACCGTAGGAAATGATTTAGTATACTGGACAATTGCAAATGCTGATGTAAACTTAGCTGTTGAAGCAAACGAATACCTTGAAACTTGTGCAATACACTTTTCAGGATTAGATGAAACACTAACAACTAAACCCGCAGACAACAAATTCACTTATTCACTAGCTAATTTCGGAGGAATATCATGGGACTTTGAAATAACCTGTACTGATCGATATGATAATGTAGAAACCTTATATTCAACTCTAAAAAAATATACTGAATCTTCCTTTGACGAAATTGAACTAAGAGTAAGCCCATTAATAATCGATAGTCCAATTTCTGATAATTTCGCTTTAGAGGTTCTCCCAAAACGGGCAGGATCCTACTTAGAAGACCAAGAATTACATGGAATACAATGTGAATACGATTTCATAGGTTTAGGCGCACTATCTGAACAAAGTCAGTTCATAATTAATAAAGAAGAACTATATGATAATGGTAAGTGGGAATTACCTGCAAACTTACCTCGAAGTGATGGAAGAGGAGGAAACAAATTAAATACTCTGACAAACGCACAATACATAGTAAACGCTACTTGTAGAAATTTGAGAGGAACTAAAGTAAACGCTTCCGCGAAGTTTGGAATAAATACTGAATATGATGCAAATTTCAAATTTATCTCACCAGGTGTAAACGAAGATGCAGTACATTGTGAAGACTGTCATGCAGCAAGAAAAGTTGTTGGCGGAGAAACAATAATAATCCTCGCAAACAAGGGAGACCTATCCTGTAATCTTGATGGTACAACTCCTTTAACAGAGGGAGTACTAAACGGAGATGTCGACTTCCCACTAGGAGTAGAATTCTATTTCACACTACCTAATACTGGAGCAGATGGAAGTAGTGAAAACACTTTAGAGGTAACTTGTATATCTAACGCAGACATAAGTGACAACCAACCAAAAAGACTGTATTATTATGAAGATAATCAAGCACCACAAGAAGATCCAGTTATAATCTTACCTTCTAACCGATTCAATAAAACAACACAAACAGTAACTGTAGGAATTACTAACCTGGCAGCATTAACAGAACATAACCTTCATGATGCATTGTTTATTATACACGCAAAAGACCTAAGTAATAATAACGAATATGAAAAAGAATTCCAAATTAATATCACAACAACAGAGATAACATTCGAATTTAATGAACTAATAACTGACGATCCAGGAATGGACGCAGAAAAAGAGTACGAACTTTGGGCAGAAGCCTGGGACGATGTAAGTAATGGACCCGTAAGCTCAATAAGTGCACCACTAACAATGTACTTTGATAATTTAGATCCTGTATTAAGTTTAGAATACACTGGAGTAGAGGGAGTTAATAGTTTAACTGCAAGGAATATTGCAATTAGATTAACTGAAGAAAGTAATTTGGATGTAACAGATGGAATCACCCCATTAATAACTTTGACAGGCGCTCAAGATGGAGATGGTTATGTATTTACTCCAACAGAATACAAAACTTACATTCTAAAAGCAGAACCAACAGACCTAACTGGAAATAAAGGGGAATGGTCAAATACAATCAGTTTAACATATAATGATGAAGCACCAGAATTTAGGGATGAATTACCCTCAGATAATGCGATTGTTGGCGGAACACAGGTAGACTTCAGCATAAGCGTAGAAGATGAAAATGGCTTAGATACAAGTACACTACAAGCATTCATAAATGGAACACCAATAACTCCTATACCAATAATTACAACAAGTAATGTAGGAACAAGAGGAATAATAACATTTACTCAATTAGGAATGGCAGCAGAACCCTACAACATAACTGTATATTTGGATGACATGTTAGGAAATCAGGGAGAATTTGAGTGGACAGTAAACACCAACAATGATGCACCAACACAACCCACCTGGACAGTACCACAATACACAAATAACAAATTACAACCTGTAACAATAACCTTTAACGAATTAGTAGTAATTGATGCTGCTGACGCGGTAACTATTAATGGAGAAGTAATTACTGTACCTGCAACCCCTGCAACAACATTTACATTTACACCAACTGTTGACTTAATGGGTGATGACGAAGAAAAAACAATTAATGTTGTAGTTAACGCACACCTAAGTGGCGGAACTGGCGTGGACTTCCCATTCACAAAAACGTTTACTGTAGATACTATCGAACCTGTAGTAAACACGTTTGAATCAATACCTCAAGAAACAACAGTAGACTTAAATGAAATAACCCTTCTTGGAACGTTCACAGAAACCAATCTAGAAAAAATAGAAATAAACAAATCAACAAGAATATATGCGGCTAAAACTTATGCACTAACTTCATTCATAAACGAAAGTATAGAATTAGACCCAGAAGAAAATTCATTCAGTGTAATAGTTTATGACAAAGCAGGAAATGAAGGGACTGCAACAATCTCAAGATATTACGATAATACTGTTCCCGAAATAAATGCTGCATCTTTACAAATAATTGGAGTAACTATAGAACAAGACGGAACCTGGATAGTGAGTGTTGAGGAAGGAGAAACAATCACATTAACTGGAACATACACATCAACAGAAGAGGTAACAATAACAACGGATATAAATAATGGTGTGGTTACCGTTCCTCCTAATGCAGATACCTTCACAATAGTTGGAGAGTTAGATGGCACCGATGGAGCAGAAGAAACAAATACGATCACGATAACTATCGATGATGGAACACACATAACCACAACAACATTAACAATTATTAATGATCGACAGGCACCAACAGCAACACTAGTACTGCCTGAACTTGGATTTACAAATGATGCAACCCCTGAAATAAAAATTTCTACAGATGAACTTGCAACCTTATGTAACATAACCTATCAAGCAAGTGAAACCGAAATGACTTCTTCAGGCGCAGACTTTAGTTACACTTTCACAACAGCATTAGCAGAAACAGCCCATACTGTATTAATTGGATGTGAAGATGAACGAGGAAATTTCGAAACAACCCCTCTAGAGTTTACTGTAGATTTAACCTCTCCTGACTTTACAACATCTTTTGTAAACGCAGAATTACAAACTACAGACAATTTCCTATTATTTAGTACAGACACAACACAATTACATATAGAAACGTTTGATGTAATCAAATGTAAATACAAACTTAGTACAGAAACACCTTATACGCCAATGAGTGTTAATTTTGGAAACAGCCATACTTCACAAGATTTAACCTTAAATAATGATGAATACATATACAACATAACTTGTGAAGATAGAGCAGGAAATGAAAAAGACAAAGAAGTAAACCTAACTGTAAATACTGCATTACAAATCCAGGCAACAGCTAACCTAAACGGAGAATCAATTAAGAATAATCAACCACAAGTATTTATAATTACTGACAGGCCAGCAACTTGTACGCCAACAGGAAATGGCGCATATCATACTCTGGATGATACGGGAATTGAAATAACTGAATTCACAACTGCTGATGCTACAACACATATTGCATACTTATCAAGCTTAGCAAGTACTCCCGCACCACTAAATGATGGAACCTACGCCTTACCCGTAACCTGTCAAGCACAAACTACTGGAATTAATGATGGAAGCATAAACGTACAATTCACTGTAGATACAAATCTTGATGCACCAGTAATAACTAATTTTGATGATTCCACTACAATCCCTATAGTTACAGCATACCCTGATATACAATTCACTGTAAATGAAGAAGTAAACGCAACAATATACGTTAACAATAATTTTAAACAAGTTTTAGAAAATATTCCTGCAGGAACCATTCATACATTCTCTAATGTACACTTAGCAAATAAAGGAGTGAACGTTATAACTATAAAAGGTGTTGATGCAGCAGGTAATGAAAATGCTGCCAGCGTATTAATAAATTTATCAACTGACAATCCAGTAATTGACGAAACCAAAGTCAGACACCCTGAACACAATGCGCTTTATGGTGGAATAAATGAAACATATGTTTACTTTAATTCAGACCTTGCAATAACTAATGCAGAAGTAACATTGATCGGAGATCAAGGACTAATATACAATTCGGGAACAATAATTATTGATAATGAACAAAGAAAAATAATTTACAATGAAACAGGAAGTTTGATAAGTGATAATTATACGTTCCAAATAAACATAACTGATTCTGCAGGAAGAAAAAGCGAGAATAACCTAATTAGATTTGAAATTGATACAGAAGCACCAGTAATAACTGTACTAAGTCCAAACGGGGATGAAGTAATCACATCAACAACCACAACAGTGACTGCAATATCAAATAAAGAATTAGAAAAAGCAACATTTACACTTAATGGACAAACACAAACACTAGCTCCAGTAATCCCTCCATTCACATTTACTACACAAAACTTGCCTGAAGGCAGACACGAATACGAAATAAATGGAACTCGATACTGTCCAACCACAAATTGTGGATTTAATACAGGAACATACAAAAATAGTTTCATCATAGACATAACCGGACCAACATATTCAAACATAGAATACTCTGGAGGAATCAATCATCTAGTACAAATCATAAACGAAAACGTAGATGGATACACATACCAAGAATACGAATCAGTTCCACAATCAGAAATGCATCCTGATCTACGAACCCTTGGTTTAGAAAATCAACTAATTGCAATATATGAAAATAATTCTAACTCTGAAGAGGTTGAAATAACAATACTAGAATTTGAAACCGCACAAGGAGTACAAGAATATTTAACACTAATTCAAACATATAATTCAGACTTAACAAGTCAGAATTGGGCAATAAGAAGTAATGTAATAATATTATCTCTTAATACAGACATAATACAAAAAGGATATGTTCTTGGAGCACCCTTCTCCGCAGCAAGCGTAGTGGACCACTTAATAAGAGATGTGACCCCTTCAATAACGTTCTTCTTCGACGAACCAACAACAATTACTTATGTATTACAAGATGACTCAAACGCGCCAAAAGCAACATCAATGGTTCAAAATGCAGCAGGAACTAGCTTTACAATAACTGCCACAGAAAACTTAATGGAAACTAATCACAAAATTATTTTGACTGCTTCAGATGTGTATGGAAATCCAAATACGCAAGAATTTTCTTTTAGTATTTTGGCAGAACCTTTTGCAATAGAACTAAAAGAACCATTATTTGGATATACAAAAGAAGACGCAACCAAAGTAGTTATCGAAACATCCAGACAGGGAGATTGTAAATGGACAACCAACTTAGACTGGAACTTTGATCAAGCAATTGCATTTGATTCCGCGAGTTCAACACAACATAATATTACTGGGTTTAATAGATACAACCAAGATCTAAAAATATTATGTAACGATACAGGTTATTCAGGAACAGAAATAACTGATATGTTTAGAATCACAAGAGATACCGCAGAACTAACAGCGGAATTATTTATGGATAATGTTGAATCATTAACAGGTACATTACAAGCAGTAAGTACGGTAAGTGGCAAGACCATGATTTGTTACTACAATGAATCTGGAATTTGGAACATTTTTGATGGACTAAATGAAAGAATAGAAGATAGTTATCAAGCAATACAAAGACAAACTTTTACTGTTGGTGATTATTTAGTTGATGGCCGTGTAAATGAAATTTCTGTGTTATGTAAAGATAAAGCACAAAATGCCTGGACTGGATCCATTGATATAACCGTAAACACCAGTCGAGACTTCGGACTAGAATTAATCAAACCAGTAGTCGGATTTAAAACAGCAGAATCAGAAGTTGAAATACACGCAAAAACAAATCGAGATGCTAGCTGTAAGTATAGATTAGACTCAGGAAATTTATTAGGATTAGCGACAGCAAATGATAAAGACCACACAAGAACTAGGGGACAATTAGACAGCGGAACATATAATTTACAAGTTACCTGTGAAGAAATGGGATCGGGAACACCTGCCGCAGAAAATAGAACTTTCTACATAGATACAACTGAACCTGAGATGGCATTAGTCCAAATAAGAAATTTAATTGATGACGAATATTCATATTATGAAAATGAAATATATTTTTATGTTTCAGCATATGATAATGAATCAGGAATTACCCGATTCAACATAACTCTTTATGAATCTGGAGAGGATGATCCACTAACAACATTAACTTTCTCCAATGTAGATTCAAAAGATGTTGCAGATGACTTGGCAGATTGCCTTGCAAGTGCAGATGAAGATGAAGATGAACGAGAAGAGTGTTATGACGAAACAACACTAACTGGAAATGAAATAGATGATGTTGAAAATTGTTTAGAAGATGAAGACGAAGATTTCAGAGTAAGTAAGTCTGAAGCAAAAGCTTGTGTCGAAGAAAGCTTACCTGATCAAGAATACGACCTAACATATTACATAGAAGATGATCTAAGAGAAAGAGATCTTGAAAACGATACCGAATACGTATTAGAATCAAGAGCAATGAATGGAGTGGGAATTTGGAGTGATGCAATCGAATCTGACGAATTTACAGTAAACTGGGACATGACCCCAGCATCATGTAATGATGATAAACAAAATGGAAACGAAACTGATGAGGATTGTGGTGGAAACGAATGTCGATCATGTAGAGTAAGTGAAACCTGTACTGATGATGATGATTGCTTATCTGATAATTGTGTTTTAGGTGTTTGTAAAACCCCTAGTTGTACTGATAATAAATTAAACGGAGACGAAACTTCTAAAGATTGTGGTGGAAGTTGTGTTGGATGTGACGTAGATGAACAATGTTTAAGAAATTCAGATTGTAACTCAAATAAATGTGATATTGCAAACGAATTATGTGAAGAAGATCCTTGTAATAATGGAATAAAAGATCTGGGAGAGGCATATATTGATTGTGGAGGATCATGTATTCCAATAAGATGTGCAACAGGTAATCCTTGTACCCAAAATGGGGACTGTCTAAGTGGAAATTGTAAAGACTTACAATGTGTAACCACATCAAGCGATACTGATAATGATGGAGTAACCGATCTAGATGATAATTGCATGTCTGTAGCAAATACTGATCAAACAGACATAGATGGTGATAACAAAGGAGATGAATGTGATAATGACATTGATGGCGATAGAATGGACAATGACTGGGAAATAAGATATGGATTAAACCAAAGATTCATTGGAGACGCAAATGGCGACATAGACCAAGATGGATTAACCAATGTACAAGAATACGATGAAGGAACAGACCCCACAAATATAGATAGTGATGGGGACGGAATGAGTGACGGAGAAGAAATAGCAAAAGGAAGAAATCCAAGAGTAGCAGACTCTTCAATATTAAAAACAATCTTAATCATACTTTTAGTTTTGGCAGCTCTGGGTGTAGTTGGGTTCATAGCTTACAAGAAATTCGCTAAGCCACCACTTTCCCCACCCTCTACACCACGAGCGCTAAAACCATTACCTAAAAAATTACCTCCTTTAAAGAAAAAATTACCCCCAATGGGCTTGCGACCTTTAAGGCCAGCTTTAAAGAAGAAAATAAAACCTCTAACAAAAAAACCAATAGTTAGAAGAGGACTCCCACCAAAACTAAAAACCCTAAAAAAACCAATTCCAAACAAAAAACCTGTTAAGGAATACGTTAATTTAAATGAATTAGGTAAATCGGATAAGTCTATAAAGAAACCGGCTAAAAAACAAGACGCATTATCTAAACTTAAAGAACTAGGACAAAAAACTCCAAGTGCTAAGACCAAACCAACAACTAAAAGTTCAACACCACAAAAAGATCCTTTTTCAAAACTAAAAAAGATGAAAAAAACAAAAAAATGAAAACGAAGGCACAAACACAAATGGTATTTGTATTCATACTAATTGCAATAGTAATCGGATTGATAGTTCTATTCGCATATAAAGGAATAAGTAGTACAGTAAATACTTCAGAACAGGTCGTGGGAGCAAAACTAGTAACATCAATAAAGGCAGATGTTAGTTCACTAAGACGATCAAGAGGAAGTTCACAAATATTCGAGTACCAAGTTCCCGGCAAAATAACAAATATTTGCTTTATACGAAGTTGTTCTGGAGACTGTAGTACACTTTATTCTGGATCACTGCCCATCGCGCTAAGTTCATACTCTGCAGACGATCCCCAAAAAAACATGTTCTTATTGGGAAAAGGGGATTTTGTTCTAGAAGCAATATCTTTAGGAAGTTTAGACGTGGATTATGACCGAGATGGAATCACAGATGATTTTCACTGTTTTAAAACTCCTGGAAGATTAAAAATAAGAATTCTAGGAACTGGCGCTAATGCAACAATTCAAAATGCTCAATAAAAAAGGAATGACCTCTACAGTTTTCAACTGGGTATTTATAGCAATAGCTGGAGCACTAATAATGCTATTCTTCTTTAAAATTATAACAACACAAACAGAAATAAGTGAAAACGAAATAACCGCGAGAATAGTAAAAGACATGGAAGATATATTAGTTGGAAAAACAATATCTACGGATTCGGCATCTGAAGTAAAAATATCTGAAAAAGACTTTGAATTCAAATGTGAAGAACCCTGTAATGAATTAACAGGGTGTAATTCTTGGCTTGGAATAAAGAAAGCAGAAAATAGAATAGAACTCAATACACAACCTGTTTTTACAATAGAAAACTTACGATCTAGCAAAATATATGCATTTGCACAAGGATGGGATGTACCATTTCATACAGCAAACTTTCTTTACATTGCAGCACCAGGAGAAAAAATAGTTTTCCCAACAAATTGCAATACAAAACCCCTCTGTAATAAAATTTTTACACTAATACCTCAAAAATTAAAAGATGCAAGAATTGTAATAAAGGGCGAGGATGATAAGTTATCACGATTTAAAAAATACATAGAATTCGAGGTTCCATCAGGGAATCCAACTCGAAAAAAAGAGGTAGTAATTGATGAAGCAAATCACCAAATACATTTTTATGAAAACGGACGACTTCAAGCATCAGAATACTATTTTCTAGAAGAAGCAATAATTGGGGCAGCATTCACACAAGATCATAAAACATACTCTTGTAATATGAAAAAAGCATTCTACAAGTTAAGAAATTTAGCAATAGTTTTAGAAGGCAAAAGAAGTTATCTAGAAATTAATGCCCCCGCAGATCCAGCATTTTGCAGATCGCATTTCCTAACTACCCAAAACCAAATTGCGAGCTTTAACACATTATACAAAGACTTAGATACTGCAAAATTAGTAGAACTTAACACAAGAAAACAAGAATTAGAACACGAAAATAACGAGTTACGCAGAGGATCTTGCGCATCAGTATACTAAAAATGAAAAATAAACAAAGTCGAAGATTTTCAAAAGGACAACTGCACCTAATGGAATCAACCGTGGTAATGTTCGTATTTTTCTTACTCATAATGGTTGGGCTAACAGTATATTCTAATTATCAAAATGCAAAAGTAGAACGAATAAGAATTGAAACAAATGAACAAAAAGCAACACAAATAGCGAAAAGAATGTTATTCGCACCCGAATTAGAGTGTTCCAACAATAATGCACGAACACTAGATTGTATAGAAATCCAAAAATTACAACCCTTTGTGAATCGCGTAAAACAAAGTCCTGCATATTATAGACAAGAATTTGGAAATTCAAGAGTGAGCATAAAATGGGTTTACTCCCCAGGATTTACAGGAACGTTTTCAGCACCTGAATTTTTTAGAGCAAACCCTACCGATATATTAGTCACTTCACCACAAAAAGAACTGTTTAATTTTAAAGCAGGAGGCGAAAGTCATAAAACGTTTACTTTCCCGATCCTATTATGGGATAAAAGACAGGTACCTGAATGGAGCTATTTCGGATGGTTGGAAGTAGAGGTAAACATATGAACAAACGTGCTCAAATGGAAATATTTGGACTCGCCATAATATTTGTAATATTTATACTTGGATTATTGATTTTCTTAAAATTTAGTGGAGATGAACCGATAACTACTGCAGAAGATTTTGTAATGAAACAACTACCCACGCGAATGCTTCAAACCATGATGAAAACAACAACAGGATGCAGAGAACAAGAAGTAGAAGTTCTAGTAGTTGATATTGCTTCGCATGTAAACCCTACCCCTCCTGATTATTGTACTGATATAAATGTTAATTCACAAATAAATTGTAATGGACACACAAGTTATGAAGAATTATTTGGAATAGGCAATGTAGTACCTTCAGTGTTTGCAAATAGTTTAGATATAGAAAAGAAAGATTACGAATTTATAATAAAAATGAAAGGCGGATGCGAAATTTACGCAATTAACTCAACCAATAGTTGTGCAAGAGCAAATAAGATAAGTGCAGAAACTTTTTATTTAACTTCCAATAGAGGGAAAGTAGAAATGATTATGAAAGTATGTGAAAATGTGGGGTATGCAAATGAGTGATATAGTGGGACTGCCAATGTCAAAGTTTATTATACTAATAGCAAGTATAATTTTTATTACTTTAATACTTGTAGTTGTAGTGGGAATACTTAAATGAAATTATGCAATAAAAAAGGAAGTAGTTTAGTACAAACAACCCTGGCTAAAGTACTCATAACCATATTAGTTTTAATAGTGTTATTAGCAATAGTCTATGTCTGGCAAGAAGAAATAACTGGCGGGGCAGATTCTAAAAAATGTAAATTTGAAGTAGTCAGAGTATCACAAACCTCAAAGATTCCAGGAATCAAAGACAAATACTTAACAGCCTATTGTCCATCCAAGGAATTGGGAATTCTAAACTTAGGAAAAGATGGGGAACGAGAAATGAGGGGCTTGGCCATAGACTTAGTAAGTGAAATGGTAGATTGCTGGGACAAATTTGGAGAGGGCAAATTAAATCCGATAAAGGGGGAGACAAATACACAAAAAACACACTGTTTTGTATGTGCATCATTTAGCATGCCAGAGGAGTTACCCTCGGCAAAGTGGGGCGAGTTTGGAAAAGAGTTAGATATAGTATTAAAAAATAATGACAATGCAAGAAAGTTTTTAGCAGACACACTATCAAAGAAAAGTATAGATCATTATGACCATCATATGCAAAAAGTTAGTGTGGATAATAATCTGATCCTCGCAGATAAAATTAAATATACTTATTTCTCCAACTTTCACCTACAAGCAGATAAAAGTTACCATCTAATAAACATCTTTGTTGTAAATAAAAAACAATTCCTTACAAACGCAGTACAAGAAGGAAAGCCAATAAACGAATATGAAACAGTAGCACGTTTGGCGTTTGTAGAAGAATCAAATTTTGAAAACGTATGTACACAATTAGAAAACTAAAATGGAATTCCTACAAAACAAAGCAGCACAAGCAATACTAGCACTAATAATCATGGCATTATTAATTGCCATGGTTGTAGCAGTAAAAAATGCATCAGAAGAAGCAGCAGCTGCCAAATCCTGTGAAGCAAGCATAAAAATACACACAGATCTTATAAAATTAGGAGTGCCAGCAAGACATAATGAAATTGATTGTCCTGCAAAAATGATAGAAATAAACGAAAAAAACGCACAATTTGAGTTAGCAGAATCAATGAGAAAATGCTGGAACCAATATGGTAAAGGCAATTTAAACATGTTTAATGGAGAGGGCATATTTTGTTCTATATGCAATGTAATTACGGTTGACGAACCAGTAGTTGTAGAAAACTTCGTTGAGTATTTAGCAAGCGCGTACGTACCTGGAAAAAGAACAAAATATTTAGCAGACATGGCCGATGTACAAACCGACAAGGCCTATGCTCTAGAGGGATATGAGGAGGCAATACTTCGAGATTCAGCACTAGAAGATTTTACAATAACAAAACAACAACCTTATGGAGTGATATTTGTTCAAGTAAAAGGATATGATAAATTAGGAAAGTATGTACGAACAGCTACAAATGTGTTGGGAGGGGCAGCAGTGGTTGGAACAGGCCTTTTAATAATGAAAGGGTCTACAACATTAAACATAATTCCTGGTTTTGGGACGTTAGCAAGTTGGATAGGCTATACTGTTGGTGGAGTACTGGTTGCAGGGGGAACAGTAACCACAATTGTTGCAGAATATTTTAATGTCTTAAATTTTGAACGTTATTCAGAAGTCGTATTGAGGCCATACACCGAAAAAACTTTAAATGAAACAATTGGATGTGACTACATACCTGTAAGAGTAATAGAAAAATGAAACTAATAAACAAAAAAGGAAATTTTGGGTTCTTATCCAAATCCGCAGTATTATTCATTATAATTATGGCATTAGTGGCGATAATAGTTTACTTCTTAGTAAAATTTTTACCTAGAGGAATAGCCTTCGCGAGGATGTTCGGCAGATGAAATCAGGAATATTAACAGCAGCAGTAATTATTTTAGTATTGGTACTGGCAATGGTAATGTTTGTTATTAATGGTAAAGTTGGGGGCGGACTTACAAGAATACTCGGAACATCAGAAGATTACCAATACTGTGAAGAAACAAAAACAACAGCAAATGAGTTCAATTCAAATTTACAGGTGAAAATAAATGATGGCGATGAGGCCAGAAACTATTATGAATTTCATGCAAATGAGGGTTGTTTTAAAGATCCGTCAAATATAGAGTTAGATAAACAATTAAAATGTGATTTTTTTTGTGAAAATGAAAATTTTAGAGTGAGTGAAAGTATACAAAAAAGAATAACTCGCTTTTGTAAAAGTTGTAGAGGATAGAAACATTTATATAACATAAATCTTTGATTTATGAATATAAATGTCCGAAAAATGGGATTAAGTTATTGCACATTTATATAATAAACTTAGTTATTTAGGAGCATAGATATTCAAAAAATAAAAATGGTTTTTCGATACATTTATATAGGAGAAAGGGGATAGAAAACATAATACCTAAAAAAAACTCGAGGTGTCAAGCATGGAAAAAGGTCAAGGTTTATCAATAACAACAATTGTTGTAGCGGCAATAGCATTATTAATTCTAGTTGTATTGGTTGCAGTATTCACAGGACAATTCGGAGGATTTACACTCGGAGTTCAAGATTGTAACGCTAAAAGTGGAGCATGTTACGATTCCTGTCCAACAGGAACTGCAGTATTACAAGGAAGAACATCATGTAGCAAACTACCTTCTGTAGATGGTGAAGGAAAACAAGTTTGTTGTATAAGCCCAGAAGGGATATAAATATAAAATGAATAAAAACGGAGTAGCAATTGGAGTAACAACAATAGTAATTGTTGTAATTGCACTCTTAGTTCTAGTTGTGGTAATGGCCGCATTCTCAGGACAATTCGGCGGATTCGGACAAGCTGTAAGAGACTGTCCAAGCAAAGGGGGAGAATGTAAATCTGGTTGTCTTCCAGAAGAAACACGATACTTTGGGGTGGGGATTTGTAAAGATGCAGGAAATGATCCCGGTGATGATGGTGCAGCCAAAGATAAATGCTGTATAGATATAGCAAAAGTTGATTAAAAATTATTTTTTCTTTTTAACTTTATTCTCTAAGCAGATAGAAATATTTAAATAGGGTTAAGAGAATAAAAAGGTATGAAAAAGAAAGGGGCAATAGGTGCAGCATTAGTCTTAGTTGGTGTGATGATTGTGGTTATAATTGTGCTGGTGGTTGTTGGACCTTCTTTAATAAAGCAATTTAGAGGATTAGACGGTTATTTAAGAGGTATAGAAACCACAAACAAATTCTGTGATCAAATCGCTAAAGAAGTAACATTGAAAGATGTATCATTACGAGATGGTGATCAAAAATATACTGGACAAACAGTACCAAAACCCGGAGCGTGTGAAGTATTAGCACGGGAAAAAGGAGAATTTCGAAAAGGTAGAGACGGAAAAGGACAACAAGAATTCAGATGGACCTTCTCAAAAGAATCTAATCCTGAATATGGAAATGAGTTCTGTTGCTTATTCATAGTTAATGTAGGTGAAAATGGAGAAGACCTACCTCCTACAAGAACAGGTACTTCTGGAAGCAATACTGGTTCTGATGATGCAACTGGCGCTTCAGATGGGGTAATAATTACAACCAATGCAGCTGGAGATACAATAAAAACATATCCTGATGGAACTGTTGAAACTATTTATAAAACTCCCATAGATTTGATAGATCTAAACGATTTACCTCAAGAAGCAGAGGTTCCTGCACAATGTAAAAATTATAATAAAGACGTAAATGAAATCAATATAGATTGTGGCGGACCTTGTGCTGTTTGTGAATGTGTTTTTGAGACTAATCGTTTTGTCTATTATGAACAACCCGATTCGATTTTTTATTTTGCATTTTTTGATTTGAGTTGGAAATTTACCCAATCAGGGGATGGAACCCCCTCTGACGTTGGAAATTTAGCTCTTGGAACGTATTCAAATGAACTCAAGGAACTAGGACGAGAATTAAGAACAAAAAATGAAACTGAAGGGCGTCAATATCTTGAAAACACTTTTTGCATATTTAAAACGATTACTAAAACATCTTAAAAATGAAACAGAATAAACTAATAAACCAAAAAGGAGTACTGGGAGAGGGAGGAGTAAGATTAATGGTAATAATCGTACTTGTTCTTTTAATGGCAGCAGTAGTTGGGTGGTGGGCAATAACCTCAACAAGCGAATCAGGAACAAGACTAACAGAATTAGGAGAGTGTGAAAGAGGTTTTGAAGGAATGTATGGAATGTGCTCACAAGTGCAATGCGAAGCAACAGGGGGGGATTCAGTAGTTTCAAGTATGTTAAAAACATGTCCATCAACAAGAGTAAGATTAGCATTTCAATTACAAGGAATACAAAAACAAGAAGTTAACAAATACAAATATTGTTGTATAGTAGATCATTGTTCAGATATAACCGATCACGGAGTACCCAGAGTTCAGGGCTGTTTTTACGGTGAAGAAGATCAAGACTATTCGCTTTGTGCAACAGACAAAGGACATAAAACAGGTTATACTGAAGATCTCTGTTTAGGTTATGCAAAAGATTGCTTGCCTGAAGACGGATGTTGTTGTGTAATTCCTGAATCAAAAAACGCATTAAGAAAAAATAAATAATAAAAATGAAAAAAAGAGGGTTCTTAAGTCATGTAACTAATCTAATTCTCGCAGCAATAGTCATATTAGTAATAATTGTAATTGTAGCTAAATTCATGCAAGGACTCGGCGGAAACGAATTTCATCCCGGAAGTGAAATGACCCTGGAACGAGTAAAAGAACAAATTGACATTCTCATGGATTCTGAAGAAGCTTTTGCAGAAACCACTCTCAGATTTAGCATACACGAAGATTATTTATTTATGGCAGGAGACAAATCATCAATTAAGGGCATGCCGTTAATCCAGGCAATGCTAGAAAACATTCCTAATCAGTATGCAGCATATAATCACGCAGAACCAAAATGCAAGGACCGATCTTGTGTTTGTATATTAAATCAAGATAACAAACCATTATGCAAAAGTTTTCTTAATGAAATAACTTTTGTTGGAGAGGAAGGAAAAAATCCGCGTAGTCCACCATACCTGGGCTCACAAATTAGAGGCAGTCCGAATGGAAATGTAGCTCTTGCCAAATTTAACTTAACCACACTTTATGTTGCAAAAATAGTAATTGATGATGACAGATCTGGAAAACAAACATTTGTTTACATCACTCCCATAATGAGATCTGGAACCTGGGGACTGACCATAGAACAAATCAGGGCAAAAATGGCCACGTTTAAAGAAAAAATAGCAGCTGCAGCCTACGAAAAAAACTACGAACTTGTTTCATGCAGTACTGGCGCAAACGGATTTTATAGATCAACAGATGAAGAATGTTCACGATTATATCTGTCAGAAAATCATCAACAACCCTTTTATCCCTCGCCATCATCACAAATAATAAGTTTAGGAAAACTAAAAGATTTCTATGAAGCAGAAGATAGGCTGTCCAAACCATATTGCTGTCAGGTAATAAATGCAGATACTGAATGTACTTCTCAAGCATTACAAGGTTATGCAACCTGTTCAGACACCCTAAGTTGTAGCAGCATAAAATACACTAATCCCCATAATGGCAAAGAATTCCCCTCAATTTCAATAGGTTCAAGAGGGTGCGATTTTACTTGCTGTTACGCATACGGAGCAAAACCTCGAATATTAGAATTTAACTCAGCAGTATATTGTGAAGATGAAATTAAAAACTATGAAGAAACTGATGTTGACTGTGGCGGAACAAAATGTGAAAAATGCGAATTAAACAAACGATGTGAAGAAAATACCGATTGTGCTGAAAATTTAGTCTGTGAAGAAAAAAGAGATTACGAATTAGATGGGCGCGGGAGAAGATTAACCATTCCCGGCGGGTTCGTTTTTGAATGTAAAGGAGAAGAAAATCAATCATGTACTAATATTGCTGATTGTAAATTCGGATTAAAATGTAAAGATGAAAAATGTGTACTAAAAGAAGAGGGAGACCTATGCGAAGCACCAGAACATTGCGGAGAGGGATTAATCTGTGAAATGCGAAAGTGTGTAGATCTAGAAAAAAGAGAGGAAGAAGCTAGATATAAACTATATGAAATCCAAATTCAGAAAGATTTTAACACATTTACTGCGGCTCCAATATATGCACCAGTAATTCTTCCTCAGGGTGAACAATTACCTAGTAATTATCGAGCACTAGGAATAGATTATTTTGAGCCAACAAAACCGTTTAGTTCAATACTCGATGGTGAATTAGTTTATCAAGATGGAACAATATGTGAAAAAGAGGGGTTATGTTTAAATGAGCTAACTTCTTGTGGTGAGGGATGTGAAGAATCAGAGTATTGTTGTTCATTTTTTGATAAGTGTATGAATTCAGAAAGTATAATTGATACATCACTCTATTATCAGTTTGAAGCGCCATTTTTAGATCCAGTTTATGTCAAGTTAGAAAATACGTGTTTACCAAAAGGGTACACTCCAGTGTTAATTTCAAGAGCGCCCTTTTTTTCTGTAAAAGAATATTCTGAAATAACTGATGCAGAATTTTTATTTAATGAAGATGAAATAAGAACCAAAGAAAGTTTAGAACTGGGAGAGGGAGGAAAATTATACTACTTTTTTAAAAAATCTAAAGATGGAAATGAATATGCCCCAATATATGTTGACGCAACTAAAATTGCAAATTTACACTATACCTTGGAACAAATAAAATATGGTAGTCAGGCATTATCAATATATTATAAAGATATTAAAGATGGAGAATTCATTTTTGAACCTAATCAGGGAGCATGTCCAAAAGGGTATGGTTGTCATGATATTATGGAATATAACTGTAAATCTGAATTAACTTGTGAAGGAGACGAATGTTGTTCAACAGATAGTTATTGTTGTGAATTTTCAGGAGAGTGCATTCCAAAAACAGCCTTTCAAAGTACTGATGAGTTTTATAGTTATGCCGGGCCATCAGAAGGATTCTTTTCAAAAATTGGAGAAAGATGCATTCCTCCCTTATCTTTAAAAACAAAAAGTTCAGAACCCTACTTCATAAAAAAAGATTATTCACAAATCTTAGGTTCAGAATTTGTTTTTTATCAAGGGGATGATTCAATACAAAAAGCTACAATTGAGGAACAACAAAGTGAATAAAAAAGGAACTAGCGATGTATTTTTAGTAATATTACAAATGCTAATTGTGGGACTAGTACTAGCATTTATGATAGCAAAAGTTGGAGCAGTAGATATAAGTTTTCTCAAACGTACAATTGTAGTGCAAAACTTAGGGATGGTAATGTCCGCAATCTCATTTCTACCTGGAAGTTTTAGTTATGCCTACCTAACAGAATATGACGAAAAAATGGCAGACTGGTTAAAATTTCCAGCAAAAATAAATGATAAAGATATTTTTTATGATGAAAAAGCTGAAAATGTAAATTCAGGAAATGTAAAATATCAATTATTTATGAATGACATTCAATACGACCAATTAAACAGACTGGTGATGCTCAAGAAAAAAGCAATATTCATAGAAAAAGCAAATAAATTCATTACTTCAGATAAAGTAAACGAAGATCTCAGAAAGTTAGTTTGTGAAAAAGTAACTTATGATTTGAAAGTTAAATCACTAAATGGAGGAGATGAAACTAAGTTCTACACTGCAGAAGGCGAAGAAGTTACAAACGTAAATGAAAATTACGTCAATATGGAAAAACAATACTTCCAGGAACAAAATCGCGTTTATCCGGGAAATAGGGGTTTAAAAAATGAAGACCAAGACGAGGCAACAATAACACAAAAACTAGCTGAACTAATTAATCCAGTAACTGATGTATTAATACAACCCGAAACACTTAGCGAAAAACATATCTTGTTAACTGTGGGGGAATATGAATCCACTAAAAATTTCATGATCATTTACGCACCAATAACAACCTTTGAAGACGATTATAAAATTGGATGCAACATACTAAATAATGTTTTAGACACAGAATTAAAAGATCAAATAGACGGAATAGCAATAATTCCCAGTTTAGGAAACCACATTATATTTGAAGTTGGAAACATGGCAAAACCAAACAACCCCCTTCTAATAAGTGAAGACAATCTAATGTTAATTGCAGAGGGAATAAAAAATGAGTGATGACGCACTACTTTACGATCAAACAATGTATATCATAAAAATGATTTTTCTAGCAGCAACAGTAATCACAATAGTAGTCTTAACCTATGTTTTTTCATTTCAAACAATAAAAACAGACGTATTAGAGATACAAACATTAATCGAAGAAACATATTCGTCCCCCCAAGTATTTGCATATCAAGACACATTAACAAAAAGAGCATATCCGGGCATTATTGATCTAGAAAAGTTCAAAACATTAAACCTCAATGAGATAATACAAACAAATAGAAATGACATCATAATGAAAGTACGCTTACTCGATGATGCTTCTGAAGAAGTAACCATAAAATACTTCATTCCTACTAAAGAGCCAACAGCCGAAGTTTTTCAAATAGCAGAGACACTAATTAAATACCCAGAAAGAACAACAACATTAACAGATTATCCTTTATTAAAACCTGTAACAATACTGAAAGATGGAGAAATGAAAAGAGGAACGCTAGAGTTTTATGCTATCAAACAAAAATGAGAATGAATAAACGAGGAGGGGGACCCTCAGATACAATAGTGTCTGTGTGGAGCGGGATATTTTGGGTATTTGTAATTCTTATATTTGTATTGTTATTCAATTTAAGATCTTGCGTGTCAGGACACGAAGCAGGAGAACAAGCAATAGAAGGACAATTAAGCGAGATGGTAGATCAACATGACATCATGTTAACATATTTAACAACATCATTAGATTATTGTGACAGTTTAGATGCAAAAACTAAAACATTAACACACGCAGAACTGATAACGTTTTTTATGAAAGGTGTTCCTAAATCTATTACTGAAAGGCAAGTAGAAAAAAATGATTATGAAAAAAGATTTGAAAATAAGGAGTACGCAAGATACCTCAAAATTTGGTATGACTGCAACAAGCAATATTTTGGACCTGAAAAAACACTAAAAATCTTAGTAAACAATTATTACAAGTACCCTAATAGTTTTAAAACAAAACTGCCCTTTGAAAATAAATTAATTAATTTAGAACTAGTGTTTGATAAAGGGTCAAAATTAGTTTTTGTCTTAAGTGAAGAAGAATTACAAAAAATACTTGATCAAGAAGACGCCGCAGAAGAAGAATCAACACTTGATTGGGCAGTTATGCACGGAGCACCTTAAACATTAAAATGAAAAGATTAAACAAAAAAGGACTTGAAATCGCAGACCCAATGTTCGTAATAATCACAATAATCGCCTTAACAATAGTTTATATGAATGTTGGATCATCATTACCAGAAACAAAAATTGGGTCCAAACAAACAGATATCTTTGCAACAGTACAGGCAGCTCAAAACGAAATGTTCTTTTTAGACCTGGGAGCAAAGTATGCAGGTATAAACTCAATTTATTCTCTTGCTTTAAAGGGAGGAATTCATGAAACAAACTTATGTGGAAATTATTATGGGAAAAATCTTTGGAACTACAAAAATCCTGAAGACGAATACGCAAGTTGTTTACCTAATATCAAAACTGAATTAAAAAACGAGTTTGAAAAAACTTACAACTCTTTTCTAGCTAAAAATGGTGAAAATATAAATTATAAATATTTTCTAACTGCAACGCCCACATTAGAAATAAGAGGAATCTCTTTAGTAAACAAAGAAAAAAGTATTGAACCTGAAAGAAAATATTCGTACAAACCAACCACAACACAAAAGTATAATTACAACTTTGAAGCATACAATAAAATTAACGAATTTATCACAGTATTAAATGAGAATTGCAACGAAAAAGAAAACATACAAGGTGGCAGCGAACTTACACTTTGTGTGGTAGATACATTATCAACATTTAATGAAGAACTAGACGATTTCATCGAGATTAAAGCAGTTTATCCAACCGATTCTGATTTAGATTTAAACTTTCAACAATATCTCAAAGAATTAGAAAGAACCGGTTATGAAGAGTGTTATTTTGATTTTCCCAAACTTAGCGAAGAATTTCCAATAACATACAAAATAGAAAGTTTTGTCGAAGAAAAAAGTTATTCAGAAATAAGTTTGTTATATAATGAAAACAAGGTCCGAACTTCTAATTCAAACCTGATTTTTTTTATGATGAAAGCCAACCGAGAAAATAAATTTGAAAAATATCCCGGGAAAGAACTAAGTTATGATACTTCAAAAACTGAACTAACGTACGATTTCGAGGGAGGAAAACGAACAGAACCCACAGGGCTAGACTTTTTTAAAATAGATAAAAATAAAGCAGGATTTATACCAAAAAAAGAAAAAACCGATTATCTAACTTATCTAAAAAATAGGCCATGCAGTTATGAAAACAGAATGTTCATATTCGAATTAAAAGAAAAAGAACTGTACCCTAAAAAGGGAGAAATAATTTACTCTTTTGCTACCTATGTTGAAGATAAAAAAGAACCCTTCATATCAGCAGTTAAAGTAGAATCAAAAGAATTTGACGAAGGCACACTACTAATACGCTGGAAACACACCAATTCATTAGATCTAATGAACTATTCAATATTTGTTGATGGAACATTAGTTAAAAAAGTAATCCCCTGGAAAGATACAAAAGTATATGATTCAATTAATTGGGAATATGGAGATGAAAAACCGTTTAATACCTGCAAATTAGATAATAATGATGCATTCAAAAAGTGCGTTTACAGTTTTGGCAACACCTTCCAAGATCTGAACACTTATTATTTTAAAGACAGTAAGGAATGGGTATATGTATTAAACGGATTAGAAGACAAAAAAACCTACGATATTGTGATAAAAGCAACAGATGATGATGGAAACACTTTTGAAACTGAACAAAAACCAGGAATAAGCAAAGATACCCTTCCTTTTGCACCAATCGAATTTCAACTAACTAATGATCCACTAAGAACACATCCACAAACACAAATATACACTGGTGTGGTTGGAGCGCCTCTATTTACTTTATTTAACATGGATGGCACTCTTGGACTTGAGAGTATGGAGTTTAAGTTCGTTCATTCTAGCATACCCCTACAAACGTTTAATAAGGATAATTTAGACACGTATTACCTGTTCGGAGCATCAGTTCCCAGCTATCATTTAGGAGTTCCAACACATTATCTGATAGTTCAAAAAGATCCCTCCTTAGACAATTTAAACTTGTTTGTAGAAGAAATGGGATATAAAACACAAACCATCCCTGGAGAATAATAAAGCTTTTAAATGAACTTTCTAAAAGTAAGATATGATAAAAATTCCTTATGAGCAAGTACTAGACAAAATAAAATCTAATTCTGAGTTAGGAACTGAAGATATAGAAGCAAAAATAAAACAAAAAATGGACCAGCTATCTGGACTAATCTCAAAAGAGGGTGCAGCTCACATAATCGCAAATGAATTAGGAGTGCAACTTTATGACCAATTCTCAGGAAGATTACAAATAAAAAACATTCTACCTGGACTAAGAGATGTAGAAGTGTTGGGAAAGATAACACAAAAATATGAAGTAAAAGAATTTAAGGTGGGAGAACGTGCAGGAAAAATGGGAAGTTTCGTTATTGGTGACGAAACTGGAACTATCCGAGCGGTAATGTGGGGCGACATAGCTGAAAAACTAAACGAATTAAAAAAAGATGATGTTGTAAAAATAACCGCAGCCTATTCTCGAGAAAATAATGGTTACAAAGAATTACATATGAACGAACGATCCGAACTAGAAATAAATCCTGACGGCGAAACAGTAGAAGTCAAAATCGTAGAAGAAAAACAAGAAAGAAAAAAAATAAACGAATTAAAACAAGGAGATAACGTAGAAGTGCTAGGCACGATTGTAGATATGTTTGACCCTAAATTTTTTGAGATGTGCTCAGAGTGTAACAAACGAGCTAAAAACGAAGGGAAATGCGAATTACACCCTGAATCACCAATAACCTATTCATATGTTCTAAACGCATTTTTAGATGATGGAACAGATAATATTCGAATTGTAATGTTCAAAGAACAGGTAGAAGCATTTCTATCTCAAAATAACGAAGGAATGCTAAAAATAAAAGAAAATCCAGAAAGTTTTTCAGAAATGAAACAAAACTTGTTAGGAAGTATAGTAAAATTAGGGGGTAAAGCAGTAAACAACCAAATGTTTGATCGACTAGAATTCATTGCAAATAAAGTAGACCTCACTCCTGATCCAAAAGAAGAAATCAAAAAAATGGAAGAAAATGCGATATAAAACTCATATAATTTTTGCAATATTATTATCCATAATTTTTATTAAAATACTAAAACCAGGAAATATATTATTATTCTTAGTAATCTCTTTAATAGTATCCTTTCTTCCAGATATAGACACGCCACATTCTAAACTTGGTCGAAAAGTGTTCTTTTCCAGGTTTTTAAAACATCGCGGATTTTGGCACTCAATCTGGGCAGTAATATTATTCACATTTATCATTATGCTGTTTTACGTTGGAGTTTACGTAGTTGCGTTTGTAGTAGGTTACATGTCACATCTACTAATAGATATGAGCACAAAAACAGGAATAAGCTTACTGAACCCATTAGTTAATGATCGGATTAAAGGACCAATAAAAACAGGAAGCATATTGGAAAAAGCAATTTTTTGGATAATATTTGCCTTGATATTGTTAGTGATAATTATTTAAATTACGAATTTTATTAAAATTTAAATAGGACAGTACATAAAAAGAATAAAAAGAGGTGAAAATGAAACTATTAGCCATTATTATACTTTGTATATTATTCTTAACTACAATAACCCTTGCAGCACCTGAAGATGCTCCTTTAACACCACAACTAACTTCTGCAAATGAACAAGATTCTATTACTCAACCGCTTCTACCAAAAATGACTGCTGAAGAAGTAAGATTACTAATAAAAGACAGAAAATATGTAACCGAACAAGGAATATATGGAGAAACCGAAGAAGAACAAGAAATATACTTAAAACAGAGCAAAATATCTGCAGCAATGCAGGTTTTTTTGGTTTCTAAAGGAATGTCCTTAGATGAAACAAAAACATTCGAGTTGATGGAATTAATAAATGTTCTAGAAACATCTGTACCTAAAACGATCGAATTAGAAAATAAAATAAACAAAAAAAGTAAATTCGCAAGATTTTTGACTGGGGGCAATGCAAAAGCTGCAAAAGAGTTTAGAATAGAATACCAAAAAAGAAAAGAACCAATTGAAACCTGGCGGCAGGTGATAGCTGAAGAAGAAGATATGGAAATAAAATCCTTGTTATTGGAACAGTTCGAAAATATAGATGTTGAACAAGAACGACAAGAACAATTAGCACAAAAAGAACTAACTTCTAAAGGAATCATTGGGTGGATCTGGAAGTAAGCCCAATTACTTTTATTATTAACAAAAACAATATAAACAACTTAAACATTCTTGAGGCATGCAAACAGTACTAATAACGGGGGGAGCAGGATTCTTAGGAATTAATTTAGTGAGATATTTATTGGAAAAAGAGTTTAAGGTTATAGTATTAGACCTTGAAAAGTTTGATTATGCTGATGTAACCGATGAAGTAGAATCAATCGTGGGAGACATTCGAAAAGAAGAGGATTTGGAAAGAGCAATGAATGGTGTTGATTTAGTTGTAAATTGTGCAGCAGCATTACCATTGTACACCCATGAACAAATAATGTCCACTGATTACAAAGGCGTAGAAAAAGTACTTACCCTAGCTAAAAGGTTAGGTGTGCAAAGAGTAATACAAATATCCTCTTCCGCAGTATATGGGATTCCAGACCATCACCCCTTATATGAAACAGATAATTTAACCGGGGTTGGACCTTATGGTGAAGCAAAAGTGTTAGCCGAAAGAGTTTGTGAAAAATTTAGAAAAGAATTAATTGTACCTGTATTAAGACCAAAAAGTTTTGTAGGCAAGGAAAGATTAGGAGTTTTTGCAATATATTTTGATTGGATAAAAAGCGGATGCAACTTACCAATAATCGGAAGAGGGAACAATAAGTATCAACTATTAGATGTTGAAGATTTATGTGAAACCATATATTTATGTTTAACCGAAGAAAAAGAAAAAGTGAATGACACGTTCAATGTTGGCGCAGAAAAATTTACAACAATGAAACAAGACTTCGGAGCAGTAATTAAATATGCAAAAACAGGGAAAAAAGTAATTGGAACCCCTGCTTGGTTAATAATTCCTGTATTGAAAGTGTTAGAATTTTTCAACCTATCTCCCTTATATAAATGGGTATACGAAACTGCATCTAAAGACTCCTTCATATCAGTAGAAAAAATAAAAAAAGTACTTGGATTTACCCCAAAATATTCGACCTCTGAAGCATTAATACGAAGTTATCAATGGTACGAACAACACTGCGAAGACTATGTTGGAAAAGAGGGAGTAAGTCATAGAGTTCCCTGGAAACAAGGAATACTAGGATTGGTTAAGAAATTCTTTTGAAAGTTAACGTTTTGGAAGAAACTTTTGTGGTGGCAGAGTTTTCCTTTTTTTACTGTCATCCTTTTTCGTTTTAGCTTTACGTGTTCTACTCTTACCACCTGACTTACCTTTAGTTTTAGCCATACCATAAATTTCTCCTGAAACTAAATCAAGAGCCATACTTAATGTATCCCGTAAAAGACGTAGATTAGTACTGGCATTGTCCATCATCCCATAAACAATCCCTAATTCAGAAGGAAGTGCAACTGCAATACTTCTTGGTCCTTGATAAGGGATTCGTCTCTGTCTAGCGTAACTCATATTGAATAGAACTAGCTTGGTTTTTAAAAAGATTTCTGCTAATTAAGTAAAGTATTCAAACTATCAATACTAGCTTCAATCTCAACAAACGTGCTATCAAACCCACGAATCCGACCTAAAATAGATCTAAGCGTAAGATCCGAAAGATGCCTTCCTAAAATTCGTATGATGTCGGCATCTGAAAAAGATTTAGATCGATCAATTTTTCTTTTTGCTTCTTTAACATCTTTAGCACCCCCTCTTAATTTTAAGAATGCACTATTATCATCAATTAATCTTTCTTCAGTTCTCAAAACGTCTTTTCTTTTTCTTTCAATAAACAATTCAGATTCTTTTAGGGCTAGATTTTGAAGTTTAGAACCAACATAACCAATAAGTTCTTGTAAAAGTGGCTTTTTATCTTCTAAATCATTAGCATTAAAATCTCGAAATACCTTGTATAATGCTTTCTCAATGTGTAATACTTTTCGAAAAGCCTCTTTTTCAGGTTTAGAACCTGCTAATTTTTTATACGCACGACCAATAACACGATTAAAATGCTCAGCAGAATTAGTAAGAGTTTGATAAGCCTGACGAATGTTTTCAGCTTGATCTACTGTTTGTCCTTGTTCTTGAATTATGGCTTCTAAACGAACAATAATTGCAACAAGATCCGCACTAACATTAGAATGATTAGTAATAATTATTTTTAGAGAACGAAGCAGATTAATATATGCAGCAAGTTGTTGATCAATATCTTGATTATTTCTTAACATGGTTAAAATTTCTTGCTCTAACTGTTCTAATCGCTCAATTTTTACAGAAATGTCTCGCACAATATTTTGTAGTTGATCAATATTAGCCAGGCCCCCACCAATAATATTATTAATCACTTCCAGAATGTTAGTAATATTAAGTTGTTCATTATCATTACCAATCCTTTCAATTAATGTTTTGACCTGTTCTAGCGAAGTTAAAATTTGAGTTAAAACATCACGAATTTCATGAGACTCAAAAAGTTGTTCCATCTCTCTGATTGTATTCTCAGTTCGTTCACTAGTTCTAATTCTTTCAACTTCTCTTTCACGATCTTGAATGATTGTGTTTAAACGCTCAGAAGCCTCATTTTGTTCTTCGGCTTCTTCTTGGGCTTCTTCAGCATTGTCTTGTTCACGTTCGGTTGTACGTTCAGGAGTCCGACTTCCACCAAAACGTTTAAGCAAAGCAGCAGCCATGGCAACAAGAATGATTAGAACAGCAATAACCATCATGCCGTCATTATCCAGATATCCTTGAGCGTTAACTGATAAGGAAAGAACTAATGCCATTAAAGTCAAAATTAGGCCACTTTTAGGTAACATATTCATAAATAGCACTCTCTGTTTTTATTTCTTTTGATTTTTGTCCACTGGACAACCTCTTTTGTCTTTATTCTCTACAAAACCACTGGACACTGGACAAACTGCGACGATGAGTATATAAAAGATTGTTAGTTTATTAGTTATAGCAGTTAAGAAAACTGCCTCCACTGCCAAAATAGCAGCTGAAATAAAACGCGAAAGCAAGGAGGAAAAAATGAACGAAAACGAAATAGAAAAAAAATTTAGTACAGGAGTTGTTAGCGCAACTATATGGAAAAACAAAGGTACAGATAAAGAAGGAAAAGAGACAGAATTCAGAACGATCACTATAGATCGAAGGTACCAAGACAAAAACGAGGAGTGGAAGTCAACGTCTTCTATGAGAATAAACGACCTACCCAAGGTAGTACTTGTATCAAATAAAGCATATGAGTATTTAGTTTTAAAGGATGCCGAATAGGCATTTTTTTTTAAACATTATAAAAACATAAAAAGGTGAACGATTATGACAAAACAAAAAACAATGGTAAAAGAAGTTATGGAAGAACAAGAAGAAGCACAAGAAGAAATTAAAGAGGTAGTAATAGATGAAAGTTCATTAGAAACTGAAGAAGAACCTCTAGAAACAGAGAAAAAGAAGGAAATAACAATATATGACATACCTGGTGTGGGAGCAGCAACAGCAGAAAAACTTTCAGAATCAGGATATGATGACCTAATGTCCTTAGCAGTAGCAACTCCAGGAGAGGTAGTAGATGCATCAGGAGTAACCGAAACAACTGCAAGAAAAATGATTAATTTTTGTAGGAACTCATTAGATATGGGATTTGAATCTGGAGATGCCTTACTTAAAAAAAGATCTAAAGTAATGAAAATAAAAACTGAAGTAGAAGCATTTGACCAATTATTGGGAGGTGGATTCGAAACAGGAGCAATAACAGAATGTTTTGGCCAATACGGAAGTGCAAAAACACAAATTGCACATTGGTTAGCAGTACAAGTTCAAAAATTAGAACCTAATGCAACAGCAATATACATTGATACTGAAAACACTTTTAGACCAGAAAGAATAATACAATTTGCAAAAGGCGCAGGATTAGACCCTGATAAAGCATTGCAAAATATAAAAGTAGCAAGAGCATATAATTCAGACCACCAAATGTTATTGGCAGAAAAAGTTGGAGATCTTATTAAAGATCAAACTCTTAATGTTAAATTAGTGGTGGTGGACTCATTAACTGCACACTTTCGAGCAGAATTCGTCGGCAGAGGAACTCTAGCAGAAAGACAACAAAAATTAAACAAACACATGCACACACTAATTAAATTAGCAGACAGTTATAATCTCTGTGTTTATGTAACAAATCAGGTAATGTCGAAACCCGACCAATTCTTTGGAGATCCAACCGAAGCAATTGGAGGAAATATAGTGGCACATAATTCAACCTTCAGAATATATCTTCGAAGAGGTAAAAAGGGAAGCAGAGTTGCCAAATTAGTTGATTCTCCAAATTTGGCCGAAGGAGAAGCAGTATTCTTGGTAGAAGAAGAAAAAATAAACGATTTGTAAAGCATTTTTTTTAAGGTCTATTAAACCCAAACGAGAGTTTGGGTATAGATTACTTTAACAATAGCTTTATAAATCTAAGTTGCTTTTTTCTGATTGTTATTTAACGTAACAAAAATAATATTTTTGAACTTAAAAAGACTTATGTGTTTTTTTAAAGTAACAAAATAACTAATGGAGGAAGAAAGAAATGTATGAAGATGGTGGATTTAACCAAAAAAGATTAGCACCTGTAAATGAGGGTGATGAGATAGATGTAAGGATAGAATCTGTAGGAGAAAAAGGCGATGGCGTAGCAAAAATAAAAGGATTTGTAATTTTTGTTCCAGGCGTTAAAGAAGGCGAAAAAATAAAGATAAAGATCAAAAAAGTTCTAAAAAGCGTAGGGTTTGGAGAAAAAGTTGGCGAAGCAGAAGGACCAATTGAAGAAGAAAAACCTCAACACGAAGAAGTAAACGCAGAAGAACTTCCTGACGCAGACAATTTATATGAAGAAGACGCTGTTGAAGACACTGAAGATTTCGGTGAAGAACCAGAAGATGAATCTTCTGAACCTCAAGAAGAGCTTAAGGAACCAGAAGAAGCAGAATAATTTCTTTTAATTATTTTTTATTTTTTTATGAAACTCGAGCATTTAAGTCAACTATTCTATTATTAGTTGTACTTTTTAATTGGGCATTAGAATAGTGCGTATTTTGTTGTGAGATAACAAAATTCTGTAAGTTAGTATCCAAAGAACCAACCCAGTAAATTTTCTTACCTGTCATAATTGGCTTGTAACCATTATAATTAGTGTTATCTAAAAATAATAATGGCGAATTAGAATAGGCAGCAAATAAAGCAGCTAATAAAGCATCATCTTCATTATCTGGATCAATTACAACAACGCTAGAAATTGCGGTCCAAAAATCAAAATAAGCATTTTGATCTTGAGGGTTCAAATGCTCACGCAACCCTGCAGAAACTTTGTTTGTTTCAGTAATATACCCAAAACTATTGCCTTTCATTAAATTAGTTAACTCAGTAGCAGAAGGAACAGATTTAAAGTTATACGCCCTTAAAGGGTAATGAGTTAAAGAGTTATCTTCACTCCAAACAGCAAGAGGAATAATCTTATGAAGGTTCTCCCAAGCAATACCTCTTGAAGAGGTAGCAGGAGTTAAAAATATGGGATTTTGAGAATACTTATTCATATTTTTTAAGTTCTTAGAATAAACATGAAGCAATATGCTTTTTTCATCAGTGCCTGCAGGTCCAACAGCCTTTAATTCAATTTCATAATCCCCTGGCTCTTGATAAATATAACTAAAACTTGATCCTGTATGATCTGGAATTTCATCCCCATCAACATACCAAAAATAGTTGGTGACAGAACTATCTGTTTGAGCTTCAAAGAAAACTTCATTTCCTGAATAAGCAATGCTATTATGAACGGGTGAGGTGATAGTGACCTGAGTTTGTACTGTAGAACTATATCGTTCAACTTGTTGAGAGGCATCGTCGGTTCTATCTCTAATAAAAAATAATGTTAAACCTATCATTATAATTGCAATAATTAGAACAACAATAAGAGTTGTACTAATACTTATTGATCCTTTTTTCATTTGTTTCATCTTAATATAATCTCCAGGTCATAAAATAATGTGTTTTGAGATGATTCTTCAACCCATTTTCCACTTACACAACTTCCTCCAACATCAAAAATATCTAACACTTTTGAATCTGAAATGTAGGTCCAGGTCTCTCCTGAATCATCACCACAACAAGGCGCATTAACCGTTCCAGTCGGAGAGGTTTCAGCCCAACAATATTGCTCGTTATCAGTATCACAAATTCCTGAATCTGCAATTCCTACTTGTGTTCCTTTCCAGGTACAATGTCTAGGATCATTATCTGGATTATTCGCACAATTAGCATAATAATTACAACCATTCAAATCAGGAGTACACTGCAAAGGAGTGTTGGTACAATCATCATTACAATCAGCAACACCATCTAAATCAGCATCAATAACATTTCCCGAAATATCACAATCTGGGTCTAAACCAAAACATTCAGCATCAGAACAAATATTGTCACAAGTTGTAGAGCAAAAGTCTTCTTCAACACAAAACTGAGACACTCCTGAACAGATAAGATCCGCAGCACAATAACTTTGTTCACCTAAACAATCATCACATAAACAAGATTCCCCAACATCACAAGTGTTATCATCATCACAAGTTTCAATCTCATCACTTCCACACTCATCATCACAAGTGCCATCTAAACAACGACGCGTCTCACTAGGACAACCACCAAATCCAACTTCTACAATAAAGGATTGTTCAACATAACGTTCTGAATCACTCACGTTTAATGTAATCCTCTCAGAACCCTGCCACAATAAAGGCGCGGTAAAATTAACGATGGATGTGCTTGGATTATATTTAACTTTAATAGTATTATTTCCTCTAAATTTAATGCTTAAACTTGAAAAGGCGTCATCTACATCAGAAACATACCTAGAGATGTTTAAGGCATAATGCGCACCTTCATTAAACGTAATCTTTGGAATTGTCGTAATTGTTGGAGGTAGGTTAGTAATGTTAACAAAAATAACTTCTGAGTTAAAATTGCCTTGTGTATCATTAACTAAAATATCGAGCCAATATACTCCTTTACTAAGCGCAGTTGAATTTAGACTACCTGAACAGTTAATTTCAAATCGAGAATCATTCACATCAAAACAACCCACTTCACTAATTACATCCTCCGCAACAATAAGGGATTCAACACTTTCTTGACTAGTAAAAGTCAAATTATTGATCGTTGTAAAAATTGGGGGTTGGGTATCCTGCGTAAGCGTAAATTCTTTATTAACAACATTGCCTGCAACATCTTTAGCCCAAATAATAACTGTATTAAGTCCTTCTAAACCTGGAAAAACAAAAGGGTCATTACAATTAACCGAAACTGTTGCATCAAGAGTGTTTACATACCAACAAGAATCTAGGTTTTCATCAGCAACAATCACAGTAAGTTCTTGGGATTGCGCCGAGTAATGATAAGACGTAGCAAAAACAGGATCTACGGTGTCAATTGAAAATGCGATAGATTCATTAATCTCATTATTAGCTAAATCCCTAGCAAAAAAAGTAAAATTATAGTTTCCATCTGCTAACGTAATTGTTGTAGCTGTTGTGTAAGTAAAAGAATCAGTCCCATTAGAATACCATAGTGTGTTGCTAGCATCATCTGAAGAAAAATCAATTAAAATATTATTCTGATTGTAAGATGTATTTTCAGGAGAGGTCACGGTTAAAATTGGGGGAGTGTTATCAAAAACACAACACACCTTGTTTGTGTAAGCAGAACAATCTCCAACATGAGCATCCTCTGTTCCAGATAAAGACATAATACACTCATCACTTCCACACGTAGCATCCATATAACAACTATTTACATTACCCAAACAAACATCATTTACATAATTAGTCGAATCACCAGCATGTTGATTAAATGGAGTTGTAGAAACAGTTCCTGATAACGAGATTAAGTACGTGTCAGAACAACCATCACTAATGCTTGCAGTAATTCCTTGACAACATAGGTCAAGACTTGTTTCAGAATATCCATAATATGAAACATGAGAATTTGTTAAAGAATAAACTGATAAAACTCCCGTTTCACCACTGTCACATTCAGACTTAAACGAACAAACATCCGCAAGTGCAGGAGCAGCAGCTAATAAAACAAATACAAAAATTAAAAAAATATTTATTCTTTTCATTCTTATTTAGGTATCCAACAACGGAATTGGTTAGAGGCTGTATCTGCGCTGAACCACAAAAGACTCTTTCCACTGGCCGCTTTATATATAGTTCCTCTATAACTTCCGTGGTAAGCAGAATCACTAAGCCATTCACGTTGTAAATCTCCATCTATTCCAGTAAGTTGAGTGTTAAATCTCGCTGCGCTAATATGCCATTCTTCTTGAGTTGGAAGACGTCCACCAAATTCATCAAAGCAATACATAGTTGCATCATACCAATCTTTGGTAGTTCCAGAACCTTGATTAATTTGCATACAGCCTAATTGTCTATTTTGTCCGCCTTCAATACTTACAAATTCGGCAGGACAATTAATTTTCAAATTGTTAACAATAACTTTCCCTGCATCCACTTTAAGTGCACTTTTAGGAGTATCAAATAGTAATTGAAAGACCAGATCTAGGTCTGCACTACTTGAATGTCCGTCAGGATACGCATTATTCTGGTTTGCTTTGCAACTTCCTCCTATAAGATGAAAGGTATACGTTTGATCTTTAACTAAATTGAATGTTCCAAAAGAGGAAATATCATAATTAATCCAACCATCCGAGGATTTAACACCGACAACATCTTCATACAAAAAGGATCCAACCCCATTTTGATTAGTTTGAATTCCATTATAAAGAATTAATTTAACTGATGAAGGAGTAGTTGTTGGAGCATAGACTCTTAAAGTTTTCAACGCATCATTTGTTGGTGCTTTAAATGTTTGCTCGAGACCTCCGGCAGCATTAGTTTCCGCATGCTCTTCGTTTAATCCTATGGTAAAATCGCTTTTTACATCAAGAATTCCCTCAGGTTGACTGGTCCCAATACCCACATTGCCGCCCATAATTGCCATGGTGTTGTCCTGTGTTACAACAGTTCCGGTTTGATCATTTAATCCTATTGCAATTGAATAGTCACCTTGTGCTTCTATTCCTCTACCTGTTGCTATTGAATGAGTGCCTGAAGCAATTGTATAATATCCTAGTGCGATTGAGTCACTGCCTACTGCACGGGTGTTACTTCCTATTGCTGTTGATGCACCTCCTACGGCAGTTGTTTGATATCCCATTGCGATGGAGGCTTGACCTACTGCTATTGTGTTATGTCCCATTGCTGTTGAATAAGGTCCTTCGGCTCGTGTTTCTTTACCCATAACGGTTGATACACTACCTATTGCCCATCCGCCTTGACCCATTGCAGTTGAATACGGTCCATACGCATGTGATAAGTGTCCCATTGCGGTTGAAAAGTGTCCTGTACCATATGTTACGCCTCCCATTGCAGTTGAGGCACTTCCTGTGGCAGTGGTTTGGAGACCCATTGCTGTTGAAGCTTGTCCTTCCGCTATTGTTTCACTACCCATTGCTATTGCATAATCTCCGGTTGCTATGTTATCAGAATGCCCTATTGTTGCAGAACCTCCTGTATCTCCTTGAACTGCCGACGATCCAGAATCTACATCTAATCTTACTGTGGGATTAGGTGTTCCAATTCCAACATTTCCATCAAGATTTACATTAAACGTTGTTTCTGCGTCATTTACTATCCTAAAATCTCCAAAAACATCAAGTTTGGTAATTGGTGTATTTGTACCAATTCCAATCCTTTCTTCAAATTCAATAATTTGTCTAAAAAATGAAGCTGAAGTAAACGTCTGACCAAACATATCAAATATATATTCTCTTATTTCTTCTTCAGATCTTGCAACTAAATTCAGATCATCCATGTCTTCACCACGTAAATATCGAGTAAGAACAATCAAATCCCCAAAATTAAATTGCCCATCTCCATCAAGATCTAAATCGTCATAAATAAGCTCGACAGCATCTACCATTTCTTGGGGGGTGTTTGTTGCAAACGTAAGATCATCTACATAATTACCAATCAAATCTTCTGGAGATCCTAATCCCTGTGATATTAAGGGTAAGTAAACATTTTCATAATTATAAATGATATACATGTCCGTTATGGTGAACACGCCATTGCCATCAATATCTAATTTACTCCCCATCACAAATCCATCAACATCTAATTTACCTTTTGGCAAAGTAGTTCCAATTCCGACATTTCCATCATCATCTACATAAACTACATCTACGGGATCTCCATCTGCAGAAGATAATGAATTACTGCTTAAACTATCTAAACAGTTTCCATTTCCATCACATATAGTTCCTGTAGTAGTTAGGTCTCCTGCTGCATTTATATTTCCATTGACATCAAGTGCTTCAGTTGGATTCTGATTGTTTACTCCTACTCGGTTATCTGAAGTTATAGATAATATATCTGAAAAAAATCCTTTGTTAATGCCTAATCGGTTTTCTGTAGCATCAGCAGAAATTGTCCAATCATTATTTGCATTTTTGAGTTTTAAACCAGTTCCCTGACTATCTACTGTTTCTACCTTAATGTAATTTCCGTGATTAGCTCCCTTAAGATGAAGAAGTTCTTCTGGATCTGTAATCGCTCCAATTCCCACCTTTTCATTATAAATAATTCCGTTAGTAGTGCCATCGTTCCATTTTCCTGTTTCAATTCCTGTAAGTCTTGATCCATCTCCAATGAAGTAATCTGCATACATCTCACCATCTAATAAAATCTGTGTTGGAGATGTGGGTTCATCATTACCAATCTGAAGAACTCCGCCATCATTTAATAAATTAACATAATTACCTAATCCTCCCCTGCCATTATTATCATGCAATATTATTTCGGCTTCATTATTTGAGATTACTAGATTTCCTGAAAGAGTCATGTTAGTTCCAACAAAATTGTTCTGAGTTATTACATCTGCTTGAGAATAAAAGTAGTCTGGAATTAATAACTCATTAATTTGAACATGGTTGCTAAAAAGTGCTTCTCCTGAAATTCGAAGTGCAAGATCTGAAGGGTCAGCAGCAGTCAGAGTTAATCCACGTCCAGAAATATTTCCTTCAACAGATAATGCTTTTGAGTTAGTTCCCAAATTTCTTATATTAACATCACCTAAAAAATCAAAGTTTCTGTCTTTATCTATAATTAAAAAATTACGTCCTGAATAAGGTACTGCTGGATTAGCATCATTATTTCCTAATATGAAACTATCTCCTGCAGTTTTAAATAACCAATTATTGAGACCGTTTTTAGAAAAAGCTAGGATGCTATCTTTAGCACTATCAATTTTTATAGCACTAAAGTCTTCTATTCCTGTTCCTGCATCATACACGTGAAGGTTTGCATGAGGTGAAGGTGACGTAGTTCCCATTCCAACATTTCCCTCATTTGTTACTGTAAGAAGATTTTCATCGCCTCCTGTAGCTTCTTTTACTATAAAATTACTATCTCCCATTCCTCCTATTTTTACAATTACATCTTGATCATTATGGCCTTGTAATTCTAAATTATTACTTACTGCAGGAATGATTCCCCCATATCCTGCTCCTGATCTTAAAATTATTCCATCTGTATTTGTACCTACTGTTAAGGTTCCATCTTCAATATATACTTCGTGTTCTCCACCATATCCATCACCTTCTATGTGGAGCATTGCATTAGGGGTTGGTGTTCCAATTCCCACATTTCCATTTTTCTTAATTGCTAGCCCTGAGTTCCAAGTTGCATCATCAAAATAATCAAACAAAAGAGTTCCTGGGTCTGACATGTCCTCACCATATGCTGTAATCATCCAACCTTTGTTACCTGAACCCGCATTACTTTCTTCAAGGGTTTTTGTTGTATCTGGACGTGCAGTGTATAATTTTATTGCATTATTATCATTTGAATTGCCAGATAATACTAACTCTGAAGCGCCAGTAGGATTGAAGATGTCTAATTTTTGAAGAGGTGCATTGATGCCAATTCCAACATTACCATTATTATAATAAACTTCTGCACCTGCAGCAGCACCAGCATCATTATACACTAGTTGGCCATCAGTTCCTGCAATCGGACCCGGTTCACCATTACAAATATTTTCCTCAGCAATAAACGTATCCGCACCAGTGTAAGCGCCATCAGAATCAGTATCCTCATAAATAAGAACGTTAAGTCCGTCAAAAGGACAACTTCCTGATGTACCTGAAGCGGTTGTGTAAACTCCCATGTTAATTCCATCAAGTCCTGGAAAACCTTGGGGGCCTTTAAGATTAGTGAAAAGTGCCCAGTTAAGTGAGACCCTTTTATAAACATCTCCTGTCGAACTATCTAAATAAAAATCTCCGTCTTTTCCAATGTTAGCAGCTGTTGGAGCAGCGTTACCACTAATCCAGGTAACGCCATCTGCGCCAATTAATCCTGTTGGAGAACCAATCCAGTTACCTGCGTCATCAATAACATCTATTCCATTTATTCGCAATGAATTAGCAAAGTTATCTATGTTCATCGAGTTAGTATTTGGAAAGACTGCTAAATTAACTATTGCATGAGTTCCACCGATTGTTTGAATACGTAACTGCTCTCCTCGGGTTATATCCCCAGTTGAAAGCCAGGCTCCGCCACTTCTTCGGAATACTGAAGCAGATCCACCTGTAGCAGTATCAACACGGTTTTTAATAACATTAATAGCAAGAGGGTCTCCTGCCCAAATAAACCCATTCATTTTTTCAGCCACAACTTCTACAGAGTATTCTTTAACAATGCCTGTAAGTTGTGAACCATCACCAATAAAAGAGTTAGCAGTAATATCTGCAGTAGTTGTAGAACCTCTTCCAGCAACTGTAGAAAGAGTATCTGCTTCTGAATTAAGAGTCGCAATTGTATCTGGATGAATGTCATCCGCAGTAATAGTTTCATCTAAAATTTTATCAGAAGTAACTGAATTTGCAGCTAGTTTTTCAGTTGTAACAGCTAAATCATCAATTTGATCTGTGTTAATTGTATCTAATAACGCTAGAGCACCAAGCCCAACAATGTTGGCAGGATTAAGATTTGTTAACGCAGCACCATTTCCTGAAAAGAAATCTGCAGTAACGGTTCCAACTATGTCTAAAGCAGTACTTGGAACTTTTCCAATGCCCACCCAGGTGTTAGCAGAATCGTAATTAACATTAGCGCCTGCAGCAGCGCCAGCATCATTGAAAACAAATTGACCATCTGTTCCTGCAATTGGGCCTGCGGGGCCATCCGCACCAATAATTGTAGCAATAACTTCAGTCCAGGTTGTAGCATCTGTTTTTTTGAAAACTTTACCCGAAATAGTATTTAAATAAAGATCATCAATAGTACCAACTGTACTAATTGGTTCTATAATTCCGCTAAGAACTGCTTCACCTTTCGGACCAGTAATATCATTTGTTGTTTGATTTGAACCATCAACATAATTAATTGTTAAAGAACCATCAGTCTCATGATCTATGGAAACAATTCCTTTTCCATGACAAGCATATGTTTCACCAATTAATTCATCAGTTCCAGATTGATATCCTGAAGTTGAGCCTTCTTCAGAATAAAAGGTAATCTTTTTACCGCCAGCATCACAATTAGGTCCAACGGGTTCATCATCAAAATGAGTTAAAGGAACAATTCCTGTAGAAGGACCGACCCATTCACCATTAAAATCAATAATTTTTATTCCATTAAGTGAGATACTACCGTCATTGCTAATAATAAAATCATTTAATTTAAGAAGATCACCCTCTCCTGCTTGAGTTCCCCAAAGTAAAGGAATTCCTGTCACACTAGAAAAAAAGCTTTCCATACCTGTTTGAAAAGGGCTTGGATTTGAGGTACATTCACATCCCTGCATAAATCCGCCAGGGAAACCACCAATTTCACAAGCATCATTTTCTTGAACTTCACAACCATCAGCATCAAGTTTATCTCCTCCATTGTTACAAGCATAAAAGTTAGGTTCACATTGAAGATTTTCTGCAGTTTCCGAACAACTAGAACCATAGATTACATGGTTAGCATTAAAAGCAGTTGAACTAAATTGAACTTCGCAACCATCTCCTGCATCACCATTACAATCTCCAAAGTCTTCTACGCTATCTCCATCTATATCTTTACAAGTTCCACAAGTTGCGTCACCCCAAGCGTTAGCTGTACAGATGGTTTCAAGATTGCCTTCTTCACAAGATTGTTTTGGACTACACCAAGCTTGTCCGCCATTATCACAAGGAGCGTCTGTTGCATCATTGCTATAACAGTCAACAATAAATCCTCCACTTGATGGAGCACCAGCTATTGGTTGGGATGCCGTCTCAGAATCTGTTGGTGCGAAGACCAAATCAGAAACATAACAAATGTATTCACCACAAATGTGTTCATTACTGCCTGCAGCATCGCAAGAGACTGCCCCCTGTGTTGAGGGACAGGCCGCAGGATTAGCTGCCCATAATTGTTCGCTTGCACTTACAAAACTAGTGAACATTAAAACTACAAATATTAGAGTTAGTATTTTCATCATTTTAATTACCTCCTCCACAACAAGCAAACGCTTTTCCCACGTTACAACTAGTTACGGTACTTTTTCCACCATTATCATTAAATACCCAATATCTTCCATAAACGCTTGTATGGTCTGTTGTCCAACCATCACAATCTGTAACTGCAACAGTGTTATATCCTGGTGGGCCTCCATTAATCCAGGCCTGTCCTGTCCAACCAGGTAAAGAAGTTAAATCTTTATCATTAATAGTATTAAAAATTTCTTCAACAGTACAAACATGAGTTCCTGCTAGCGCTGTGTTGATATCAGTAGAACAAACATTGTTTGCACCTTTATATCCGTTTAATACATTTCCATTAGATGTTGCAGAGGTTCTACCAACAAAGTAAGTTTTAGATCCTGAAGTTCCTCCAGTACCTGAACAAGTTTCTGCAGTACCTAATTGGGTGTCAGTAACGCCATAACCGGGAGTACCATCATCATCAAGATAAAATGTAATTAAATCACCGCCATTAGTACAACTAGTAGCACCCCCTGTAGTAGTATGAACTAAAGGATTTGGTCCAACAGCTCCATCATTACCTGCATCTCCCTTTATTGTGGTGATTTTGTTTTCCCATCCTGTTGCTGTTTTTATAAGTATTTGAAAAGTGTCTGTTCTTAAATAATAATCATTTTCTACTGCAGTAGTTGCAGAAGTTTCATCAGTACCGGAAAACCAGGTAGCGCCATTAACTCCATTTGTTCCGTCTACTCCGTTTGTGCCGTCTGTTCCTGCAGCACCTCGTAAGTCTGATGTTGAAAGTGTTGAGCCATCTGAGTATGTTAGTGTTAGTATTCCTGTTGTAGATTCGTATGTTGTTGAACTAATACCTACTCCATCAGTACCGTCTGCACCATTGGCTCCATCAGCACCATTTGTGCCGTCTGTTCCTGCAGTACCTCTTAGGTCTGTTGTTGAAAGTGTTGAGCCATCTGAGTATGTTAGTGTTAGTATTCCTGTTGTAGATTCGTATGTTGTTGAACTAATACCTACTCCATCAGTACCGTCTGCACCATTGGCTCCATCAGCACCATTTGTGCCGTCTGTTCCTGCAGTACCTCTTAGGTCTGTTGTTGAAAGTGTTGAGCCATCTGAGTATGTTAGTGTTAGTATTCCTGTTGCAGATGCGTAGGTTGCGGAACTAATGCCTACTCCGTCAACACCATTTGTTCCATCCACTCCATTAATTCCATTTGTTCCGTCTACTCCGTTTGTGCCGTCGTTTAGTGTTGTGGTTGTAGCTCCACAGGTTACGGTGTGGGTTCCGTCACCATTATTTGTAATAGTACAAGAGTCTCCATCCACCCCATCAATTCCATTTACTCCGTTTGTGCCGTCGTTTAGTGTTGTGGTTGTGGCTCCGCAAGTTATGGTATGAGTTCCGTCACCATTATTTGTAATTGTACAAGAGTCTCCATCAGTCCCATCCACTCCATCTGTTCCTGCAGTTCCTCGTAAGTCTGTTGTTGAGAATGTTGTTGCATCTGAGTAAGTTAGTGTTAGTATTCCTGTTGCAGATTCGTATGTTGCTGAATCAATACCCACTCCATTAGTTCCATCAATTCCATTAGAACCGTCTACTCCATTTGTTCCGTCTATGCCGTTTGTGCCGTCGTTTAGTGTTGTTGTTGTAGCTCCACAAGTGATTGTATGAGTTCCATCACCATTATCTGTAACAGTACAAGAGTCTCCTGTTGCACCAGTAGCACCTCGTAGGTCTGTTGTTGAGAATGTTGTTGCGTCTGAGTATGTTAGTGTTAGTATTCCTGTTGCAGATTCGTATGTTGCTGAACTAATACCTACTCCATCAGTACCGTCTGTACCATCAACACCAGGGGGGCCTTGAAATTCATTCCAACCCGTGTTATCACAAACATAAATTTTATGTTCAGTAGAATCATAATACATAGAACCCTCATTACAAGTTGCTGGTGCACTAGTTAATGGAAGTAATCGCAATACGTTTTTAACAGTAAGATCATCGGTAACTTCTGCAGCGTTATCAATACCTGCACCAACATCTCCGGAGGAAGTGATTGTCAGAGCTGACGCTATGGTCCCTGGATCTATTTGCGAAGCTGGGTGACCAGGATCAGTGTTTGCCTGGGCTAGTGCTGTTAATAATAATAGCATTCCAACTACCAAAACTCCAAGTTTTTTCATTTTGTAATTCCTCCGTTATTATTCATTTAATCCACCTCGAATTTCAACATTAATCTGTTGTGAGGGATGAAAACTAATTTTATGTGAAGCAATAGTTAATAATTTTGAATCAGCATTAAAAGAAATAGAGACGCCGCCAAACATTTTTTCAATATTTGAAAGGTCAAGAGAATAATAATTATTTCCTGAATAAAATAATACTTTGTTAGTTTTAGTTATGAAATTAGAGGTAGTGGAAAATTCATTAATCTTAGTATACTCTCCAAGTGTGCTCTTTAATACTAGTTGTAAATTTCTTGGGGTAACGCCGTTTTTGAAAGTGTACTTAATTAAATCTTGATTATTTTCACTTCTTACCTCTTTGTTAGCAACAACCTGAAGCTCATTCTTATCAATGTCATAAGCAAAATCATTAATTACCAAACCATCTTCTATTGTTGGAGGACTAAGAATGGTGTTTAACTCAATTGCGGCACCTGTAGAAGAATCAACATCTTTGATTACAAAAAATCCTGCTACTAATATGCCTAATGCAATTAATACAAATAAATTGTTCTTAGTTTCGTGTTTCATTTTCAAATTTTTCCTTCATTCTTTCTAGTCGTTTAAACGCATCATCCAATTCTTGATCTAACTTTTGATAAACTGGTTTTTCTACAGGTTTTGGGATGGGTCGCTTTTGAATTGGCGCATTCAGTGATTGAATTGGAACTTGATGACTTTGCTTTGGTTGCTTAATTGGGGGCGGTACTGAACGTGTTGGTAAGGGAGGTAGTGTTTTATGAATTTGTGAGGGTGTATGAAGATGAGGTAGGTCTAAAGACTCTTTTGACTCTTTTATTGGCTTAAGGGGGTTAGATTTTTTCTTTTTCTGAATAACTCTCACCACTAGAATCGCTATTACTATAATCATAACAATTATTACAGTACCTAAAATCATTTCAGCTGAAAACTTAAACGATGTTGGAGCAAAAAGTTCTGGGGGGGGTTCGGACACATCACTTAGGGTTGGGTCTGTTCCCTGATTAAACTCCTCTAAGTTAGAGATTCCATCATTATCAAGGTCTTCCTGAGCATCAGTAGCACTATCAAATCTTAAACCGAACATCATTTCCCATTCATCGGACATGCCATCATTATCAAAATCTCCTGGAAAACTATCTTGTTCATCAGGAATTCCATCACGATCAGTGTCTTCAATGGCTAGAGCTAAAGGAATTAAAACTAGAATTACTAACATTAAACTCAACATACTACTTTTTTTCATTTTTTAATTCTTCCCTCATATAAATTTCAATCTTTTTTGATAACAAAAATGCGTTTTTTTCACAAAACTCTCTATAAGAATCATAAATTTTAGCATCAATACTAAATGTAACCTTCTTTTTTTTAATCAAAGTAGTGTACAAAACGTTAATACTTATATTTAAATCTTTTTATTTAATTTGACTTCTTTTTATTTCCTTCTGCTTCTTTTAACTCTTTTTTACTTCTGTTTACTTCTTTGTAAGTATAGTTTGTGCCGGCCATCAGTTAAATTTATAAACAACCCACCAATTCCAGTATACATTACCAAACCTGCATGAGGTGAAAAAAAATGCAGATTCTCATGAGTGTTTGGTTAAGGAGAAAAATAAGATGACTGAAGAATCACTATTATTACCAACCGACAATTACCTAAAAGCAGGAATCCATATTGGAACTAAATTTAAAACCAAATATATGGAGAAATTCATCTATAAAACCCGACCTGACGGGTTATCTGTATTAAATTTACAAGAAATAGATAAAAGAATAGGTATAGCAGCAAAATTCTTAGCAAACTACGAACCTGAAGAAATCATGATAGTATCCCGAAGAGAGGGTTCTTTTAAAGCACTGAAAAAAATGAAAGAACTTCTTGGATTAAAAGCATTCGCAGGAAGATATCCTCCAGGAATACTAACTAATCCTGAATTAGAAAATTTTATTGAAGCGAAAGTTATACTAGCATCAGATCCTTGGGCAGATAAGTCTGCAGTAAATGATGCATTTAGAGCAGGAATCACCATAATTGGATGTTGTGATACAAACAATCAAACAAACAGACTGGATCTGGTAATTCCTTGTAATAATAAAGGGAAAAAATCATTAGGTTTACTATTTTATCTTTTAACCAGAGAATACATGGTACATAAAGGGTTGATAAAAAATGCAAAAGACTTCCAAGCAAAAATCGAAGACTTTGTTGAAGAGTAGTTTAGTTTTAATGCTACTTGTTATCTTAGTTGGATGTTCATCCCCATTTGAAAAAACATTAAAACAAGTAGAAAAAATTGATTCTCAATATGGAATTTCGCTAGATGATTACGGACAGGGCCTGTCTTATTTTGATACTCATGCACGAACAGTGCCTCTAAATGCAGAAGAAATAGATCAAGTAATAAGTAAATTAGAAGCATTAAAGCAAGAAAAAGATGAAGATTCATTAGCGTACATAAATTTCAGAATAAACCTATTAAATGCAGAAAAATTCTATAAACGTGCTTCTCGTCGACCATTTGCAGGAATACATGACGCACTAAGATGTTCTAGACAACAAGATATTTTAATATCTATAAATGATGCAAGAAAATCGATAAATGCATCAACAGATGCAGTAGAATCTTATATGCGGGAAGAAGTAAAAATCAATTTAACAGAAAGCTGGGTACATGGAGTATTAAATGATAACGGTCAGATTTATCAAAAAATTAATCAAAAAGAGAACACAATTCTTAATTTTTGCAACTCATCCCAGACTGAGTAATTTTAAAAGTAATATTCTTATTTTCTTCCAAACTTCTATGCTTTTTTAAAACTGCTTTTCTCATACTACTGTGTCCTTTAACAATTTCAATTACACACTTGCTACCATAAAATAATAAGTCTCCCCCCACCATTCTAACCCCGTTCTCAAAGTTAGAATACACTTGGTTTGTAATCAAAACAGGAATCTTCCTTTTTCTAGCAATTTCAGTAAGATAAGAAAGTTGTCTACCAAGTTCTCTATTAATTTCAAAAACATCTTCGCTTTTGCCTAATTCTAATCTATAGAGCATAGCAATGGTATCAACAATAATTAATTTGATGTCATCTGTTATTTTTTCTTTTAACTTCTCTAAAACTTGTTTTTGCTCAGAAAATGAGGTTGGCTTGATAAAATTAATCCGGCTGAATATTATGTCAAAATCATCACCTGCGATTTGTTTAAGACGATCAACACTAAAACCTCCCTCAGTATCAATATAAAGTACTTTTCCTTTATTCTTAGCTGTTTCAGCAGCAACAAGAATACAAGTACAGGTTTTACCACTGCCTCCTTGACCATAAATAGTAGTAACTACATCAGTTTCAAGGTTACCAATTAAAAAATCAAGGAATTCACATCCTGTAGCCATATTAATTTCATAATTTACGAGTTTTTAAGGATTGTTGTTTAATAGTTACACCAACAGGAGAAAGGTTTAAATAACCAAGTAATAAAAAGAAAGCATGAATAAAAAATTAGTGGTGACACTGCTGGTATTGCTGTTTGTATTCTCACTAGGAATTCGACTCTACTTTGTTTTTCAAACACCTCATTTCAACTTGGGGGACTCATATTTTACTGAAAGACAGGTAACAAGCATACTTGAAACAGGATTGCCAAATTATATTGATGTTTTAAGCTTTTCAGGCAAGACCCAGGCATTTGTACCTTTATTCTATTATATTCTTGCGTTGTTTAATACGGTCATGCCCTTCTGGTGGGTTGGAAAATTAATACCCAATATTTTGGCTTCATCAATAGTATTTTTCTCATTTATATTAGCAAAAAGAATAACCCGAAGTGACGTTGCTGCACTTCTCACTGCATTCTTATCTGCATTTATTCCCATATTTTTTATCCAAACACTCAACAACATTTCCCCCTATTCGATTGTAATCCCTTTAATGTTGTATCAACTTTATTGTTTTATGGAAAAAAAGTTCACAATGTTTGGAATATTGGCAGTACTTCTTCCTTTAATCCATTTTTCAGCAGTAGTTTTACCAATAAGTTTAGTGGTATTTGTTGTAATATCACGAATAGAACGTTTTAAGGTAAAAAAACCCTACGCAGAAATGATTATTTTTTCTTTAGTACTAAGTTTATGGTTATTATTAGTATTTTACAAACAAGCATTCGCATTTCATAGTTTTGAAATAGTATTCAAAAATATGCCTTTCAGTGTAATCGGACAACACTTTGCAGAAGTCAATCTTGCAGAAGCAATATACCTCACTGGAATAATTCCGTTCATATATGGTATGATCTCCCTCTATAAATTTTTATTCCGAAAAAGATTTTTTGAAGGATTTTTAATGATATCTCTTGTAATCACCCCTGCATTACTGCTTTGGTTAACATTTATTGAAGTAACACAAGGAATTCTTTTTTTAGGGGTATTTGTAACAATATTGTTTAGTTCACACTATAATTCAATTAAAGCTTTTGTTAAGAAATCAAAATTTTCTCATATAAAATATTATCAACACTATTTTGTGGTATCATCTATAATCGCATTTGTTTTAACATCAGTATTGCCCTCCTTCTTTTTAGCAGGGGCACTAGTTGACACAAGCTTAAACGAAAACGAATTTCAGGCAATGACCTGGATAGAAGAAAACACCCCCCCCGATTCAGTAATTTTAGCACAGTTAGAAGAAGGAAATGCAATTGCATCAATAGCTAAAAGAAAAAATGTAATCGATAGCAACTTCTTATTGGTAAGAAATATAAATTTGCGACACAGAGAATTTGAAAAAATGCTAAATTCACCTTATAAAACAGAAACAATAAGCTTAATGAACAAATACCAGGTAAACTACGTTTATATTTCAAAAAGAAAGATCGTTAACGTTTTTGAAGACAAATTCCAAGGAACTTGTTTTGATGAAGTATTCACAAATAATGATGTAGACATATTTGAGGTAAAATGCGAAATTCGAACATAATTCCAAAACAGTATCGCTGGGCAATACTTCTTGTAATTGCTACACTATTACTCATTACACCCCTATTTTTACGAGAAATGCCTTTTAATGATCTTACTTACGAACGAATAAAAGTACAAGATCAGGGCAAACTAAACTTTTACACTGAAGATACGTTGGTTAAAGGGGGAAGAGTACTAGTAATTACGCCGTATGACTTGTTAGTGATGTTGTTAAAAGATATACCTAAAATAACTCTAATCTTGCCGTTAATTTTTGGATTGTTATCTGTTATTTTGTTTAAATTTTTCCTTAAAGAATTTAATGTCTCTGAAAACCGGCGATTCTTTATAGTGTTATTATTCATATTAGCTCCTGCGTTCATTTTTACATTTAGTCTAAACAATTACTACTCTCTTGTTTTATTACTAAACTTTTTAGGACTATTTTTATTTATTAAAGGCAAAACTCGGTTATCATTAACAGTTTATACAATTTTAGTATTCTTTGGAGTATTCGATTTTTTAATGTCTTTACTAATTTTATTTTTGTTAGATCAAAAATTAAAAAAAGGAATAATAAAAAAAGCATTAATCCCCATCTTGGTATTTGCAGGATATTTAGTATTCATTATATTTAAAGGAGGGATATTCATTCCTAAACTAACTGCGACTTTAAACGGAGTTCTTGCAGATATCGGACCGTTGGGGGGGATAAGCATCTTTGCACTAATTTTAGCAGTAATGGGCTGGGGCCATAACTGGAGAAAAAACAAAAAAGCCCTTGCAGTACTTTTTTTAGTTCTTATAATAACAATCTTTTATGCTCGTGCAAGCTTTTTCTTATTTCCACTTATAGCAATACTAAGCGCATCAGGATTAACCATACTTTTAAGTAAACAATGGAGTATTAATTCACTAAAAACATTCACGGTTCTTATCTTCTTATTAGGTATATTATTTTCAGTAATATCTTATGAAACTAGTGCACTAACAGAAAACCCTACTGCAAAAATAGTACAAGGCCTAGAATTCTTAAAAGAGAGTTCAAGCGAAACTGATCTAGTTTTAACACATTATTCAAGAGGGCTTTGGGTGGAAGTTTTTGCTAATAGATCTGTGTTGTTGGATTCAAATTTTGGCGGAATAACAGATTATGAAGAACGATTAAAGGATATGGAATCTGTTTTTCACACTTATGACATGAGAATTGTCCGAGAAATATTAAATAAGCATAATATAAAATATGTAGTAGTAGATAGCGAACTATATCAGGGGTTGGTTTGGGAAAAATCCGATCAAGAACTGCTACATCTAATGACCGATAAAGACACATTTAACAAAATATATTCTAATTCTGAAATTACCATCTGGGAATTTAAAGGATAAAAACGATAAGGTTTAAATAGGAATCAATAGTTATTCTAAGATATGGAGCTGGGCGCTATACTGATGTATGTAACAACTTATTTTGGTTTATTTACAGCCATATTCTTTTTTATGACATTGTTAGAAAATAGAAAAAGTTTGAAAAGTCCTAAACCCACTCGACTACCAAAAGTAACAATTGCAGTACCTGCATATAATGAAGAGAACACCATAGCAGGGACAGTAAAGTCTTTGTTAGCAATGAAGTATCCCAAAAACAAACTTGAAATATACGTTATAAATGATGGGAGCTCAGACAATACACTAAAAGAAGCAAATAAATTCAAAAAATATGGTGTGAAAGTTATAGACAAACCAAATTCTGGAAAAGCAGATTCATTAAATCAAGTTATAAAAAAATGTAAAGGGGAGTTTTTTGGAGCATTAGATGCAGACTCCTTCGCACATCCGGAAGCAATAAAAAGATTAGTTGGTTACTTTTCAGACCCAAAAATAATGGCAGTAACCCCCTCTATGATGGTGTTTGAACCAAAAGGTTTCCTTCAAAAAATACAATACATAGAATACCTGATGGGAGTTTATTTAAGAAAAATCTTTGCATTTCTAGGAAGCATACATGTAACCCCTGGACCCCTCTCACTCTATAGGGTGGAATTCTTTGAAAAATACGGCGGGTACGCATTAAACAATAGAACAGAAGACATAGAAATGGCATTAAGAATACAAAAAAAAGGATATCAAATAGAAAATGCAATAGACGCATACGTATTCACAGTTTCACCAAGAAAGTTCGTCCCGTTAACAAAACAAAGAGAAAGATGGTATTCTGGTTTTTTACAAAATGTTTTGGCGTACAAAAGCTTATTCTCTCGTAAATACGGAAATTTAGGATTGTTCATCCTACCTGCTTCATTTTTATCTATAATACTAGTAATATTTGCAGCAGGATATGCATTATTTAGCATGGGACGAAATACCTGGCGAACATATACGCATTTAAGAGCGGTGAATTTCGAATTCTGGAGAATGTTCGATTTCAGACTAGATTTTTTTTACTGGGACGTAAGCATGATTATGTTTTTATCAATGATTACACTAGTAATCGGAATATTTATAATATGTTTAGCTAAATACTTAGCAAATAGAAAAGAAAGCATTGCCTGGTCATATATTTTATTTATGATCTTTTACTGGATACTATTCGCTTATTGGTGGGTAATTTCTGCCTGGGCATGCATAAGAAAGAAAAAAATACAATGGGGCATACAATATGAATGATGACGCAATAAAAACAGACAAGATGAAGTATACCGCAGTCTTCGCAATAACAACACTAATATTTGTAATAGGCTTTCTTTTAGGAAGTTATGCATCTGGAGTTAAAGCAGATAAACTTAACATGTTAGAACAAGAATTCAGATCAGATATAATGGCACTAGAACTCCAATATGAAATAATAAAAGAAAATCCGTGTGACTCAATTTCTGTTGCAGGTCTTAATGAACAACTTTATGTGTTGGGCGCAAAATTAACCCACTTGGAAAATGCAGAAGGGGAAAATCCTCAAACAATAAATCATCTAAAAAGTTATTACTCAATTTTACAAATACGTCATTGGTTAATTACTCGAAAAATAACAATATCTTGCGATACCCCTTTTAAAACCGCACTTTACTTTTATTCTAATAAAAACTGTGATAATTGTGATAAACAAGGATATGTATTAACTTTTTTACGAAGAAAATATCCACAAATAAGAACTTACACGTTTGATGTAGATGTGAATAATGTGGCATTAGATTCGCTTAAGGAACTATATGGAATAGAAAATGAAGAGGTGCTACCCATTTTAATTATAGATGGGGATGTTCATTATGGATTTAAAGATTCTGACGAATTAGTTAAAATAATGGACTTAGATATCTCGGTAAATGTAAGTACGACTAACCTATCAAATACTTAAGCAATTATATTAATTGAGAAATTAATCAAAACTAGAGAATTAAGTTCAAATATCTTTTTAAAACAAGTTTAGTTCTTATATTATATGAAGAAATGGATCTTTCTTTTGATTTTTGTAATATTTCAAATAATTATAATTTTTAATACCCCGTTAGTTAGCTGGGACGAATCAGTATATCTTGGAATGGGCAAGTTTATCTATTCTAATGGTACTGTGGGGCTGTTTGAATCATTTAGACCAACTATGTTACCCTTATTATCTGGAATGGGTTGGAAACTGGGGTTAAATACAGTTACTTTTGGAAGAAGCTTAGCACTAATTTTCAGTGTTGCAAATTTAGTTGCTTTTTACTTTGTTAGTAAACAATTCTTTAAAAAAAGAATGGCAATGTTGGCAAGTCTACTATTAGCAATCATGCCAACATACTTTATTTATACAACTCAGGTATTTACAGGCATAATTGCAAGCTTCTTCGTACTATTAGCATTTTATTTCTATTTGAAACGAAAATATTATTGGATGAGTGTTTTTGCAGGAATTGCAACAATAACACGATTCCCTGCAGGAATGTTTTTTGTACTGTTTCTTATTTTCATGATAGTTAAAAAAGAGAAATTGGCAGTTTTGACTAAATCAATCCTATGTTTTTTAGTATTTATTTCCCCATATTTTATCATCAATTATTTATTCGGAAATGGATTGCTATCTCCAGTGTTATCTGCACTAATACACCAAAATAATTATGTGTTTCAACAAGATTTTGGATTTTACATAAAAGAGATGATAATGCAAGCCTTATTCTTGATATTTACCTTACCTGGCATTTACTATGTTATAAAAAATAAAAAATGGGATTTATTGCTCTTATTCTTAGTGCCATTAATCTATTTTACATACATTGTGAATAAACAAGCAAGATTCATGAACTTATTCCTCCCTTTTGTTATCTTAGTTGCAGTTTATGGATTTTATGAATTATTAAAAAATCTCAAAAAAAGTAAAGTAAACACTTTTGCATTATTAGCATTTTTATTAATATCAATGATTCTTTCAATTTCCGTGATTGTAAACGATCTAAAGTTGGATACTAGTATAGAAGAGTTTAAGATTGATTTTGAGGGGACAATTCTTACAACAGACCCAATATTTAGCGCATACAATGATAATAAATTCCTTCCACTTTATTTTGATATTAGTTCAGGAAACAACGCCTTAAACTTTTTTGAGGATGATGCAGAACTAATAATATACTCTGATGTTTATCCTTGTGAGGTTTATGAAAATTCTCTCGAGTGCGAACAATTGAAAAACAAATTAGAAAAAAATATATTTGCCAAGAAGTTAGTGAAAGAAACAATACACTACAAATTCTTTAAGTAGAATAACAAGAAAAATAACTTAACTTTTTTATACTAGAACATATATTTCTGATTATGGTGTTAACAAAACTCAAAGCCCTTATAATTGGATACGCCCCAAAAGATAGAAATTATGCTGGGGCCATGAAAAAAATAAATGCTGCACACAGTTTAATAAAAACAAATAAAACATTAGATGCTGCTAAAAAATTAGGAATTAAAGAACGCACACAAAAAATATTTAACAAAAAAGAATTAAATCAAATACTAAAAATAATTCTTGCTACGGGATTTGATAATGTTGTCAAAACTTCAAAAAATTTTGACTGGGTCTTCAAAAGAAAAGTCAAATCCTCGGATAGTATAAAACAAGCTAAAACAAAATCAATAATTCTAAAAGGAATAAAGAAAATGAAAGCAAGCAATGACCCTGCACATGATTTTTCTCACATAATGAGATGTTTGCGATTTTCAGAATTTATGTTAAATAATACTCGATTAGAACTAGATTGGGGCGTTTTAGTAACAGCAATAGTTTGGCATGACATAGCAAGGGTTGATAATCAAGGAATTTTATACCAAAAACGATTCCGATGGTTTAGAAAAACACCTGTAATTAGAGATTTAAGCCTGTTTGGGATTTACATACGCGATGCATATGAAAGCGTGTTAATAGTACATAAAGAATTCAAAAAAGAAAAACTGGATAAAAAGTTCATAAAGTCAGTTAGTCATGCAATATATGGATCAGATAATAAATTCTTATTTTATGACAAATACGCTTTTAAGAAAAAATATCAAAGATTTATTGCAGATTTAGATAATTTAGACATGGTAACAATTGCAAGATGGGAAGATCTAAACCGAAACGTGTTAGATAAAAAAATATGCGATAAACATTTTTTAAATAGAGTCGCATTACTGAATTTTATCTTTAATGTAAGAAGAGTAGAAAGAAAACTAAATTATAACATATCAAAACAACTTATACAGGTAATAAAAGAGTCAACATTACTGCATTTTGAAGAGTTTTATAAAACTGATTTAAAGTTTATAATAAAAGCGTTAAATAAAAGTAAATAAATAAAATAACCACTACATTTTTAAAACAAAGTTTATTCTTTTTGATCATGTTAAGAAAACCAATCGTAACAGTGGTGGGACATGTAGACCACGGAAAAACAACCCTTCTAGATTCAATTAGACAAACCACTGTAACCGAGGGCGAAGCAGGAAAAATAACACAAGCAATTGGTGCATCAATCATACCGGTAGAAACCATACAACGTGTTTGTGGAAACTTAATGAAAGAAGAACTAAAATTACCTGGACTTCTCTTCATAGATACTCCGGGGCACGCAGCGTTCTCAACTTTAAGAAAAAGAGGGGGAAGTTTAGCAGATATAGCAATCGTAGTAGTAGACCTAAATGAGGGATTCATGCCCCAAACAGAAGAAGCAATAGACATACTTAAAAAATCAAAAACTCCCTTTTTAATCGCAGCAAATAAAATGGACTTAATACAGGGCTGGGAGAAAAAAGAGGGAACAATTCTAACTGAAATTAACTCACAACACCCAAAAGTACAACAACAATTAGAAACAAAAATGTACGAATTAGTTGGAAAATTACACGAAAAGTTTGAATTAAACGCAGATCGATTTGACAGAGTACAAGACTACACATCACAAATAGCAATCGTACCTATTTCTGCATTCACACAAGAAGGATTGCCCGAAGTACTAATGGTACTTATTGGCCTGGTACAAAAATATTTAGAAAAGTGTTTAGAATGCGATGTTACTGGAAATGCAAAAGGAACCATCCTTGAAGTAAAAGAACAAAAAGGAGTGGGAAAAGTATTAGATGTAATAATCTATGATGGTTCGTTAAGACCTGGTGATCCAATAACCATAGCAGGACTGAATGGGCCCATTTCTACAAAAATAAGAGGGTTGTTTGAACCAGCACCCCACTCGGAAATGATGGAAAAAAAAGCAAAATACAAATCAGTTAAAGAGGTATTAGCAGCAACAGGTGTGAGAATCTTAGCACCAAATGTTGATGATGTAATAGCAGGAATGCCAATAGTATCCTGCAGAGATAGCGAAGCTAAAGTTTGTGAAGTAGACGTACAAGAACAACTAAATGAGGTGTTAATCACATCAGATTCTGAAGGAATCATAATTAAGGCAGATACGCTGGGGAGCCTAGAAGCACTAATCAGTTTAGTTAAAGACAAAGAAATACCCATAAGAAAAGCAACACTTGGCGAAATAAATAAAAAAGACCTAGCAGACGCAGAATCAAGTTATGAAAAAGACAAACTCAAATCAGTAATTTTAGCATTTAATGTCGAAGGAGAAGAATCCACAGACAAAGTAAAAGTAATACGATCAAACGTAATCTATAAAGTAATAGAAGAATACGAACTCTGGACTGCAGAAATGAGAAAAGACGAAGAAGAAAAAGAACTGGGAGAACTGATTAAACCTTGTAAAATAGAAATAATGAAAGGTTACGTATTTCGACAATCCAACCCTGCAATTTGTGGAGTTTCAGTAGAAGAGGGAGAAATAAAAACACAAATGCCCCTTATGAACAAACAAGGAAAAGATATTACTGTAGTTAAAGCATTACAAGAAGAACAAGAAAACATTTCAGTTGCAATTAAAGGCAAACAAGTAGCTTGTTCAATGGGTGGTGTGACAGTAGGAAGACAGGTAAATGAGGGAGATACATTGTATAGTTCCATTCCTGAAGAGGACTTTAGAAAACTAAAAGAACTAAAACACTTACTGGCAAAAGAAGAATTAGCAGTACTAAAAGAAATCGCATTAATCAAACGAGAAATAAACCCAATGTGGGGAGTATGATTGTTATTACATGGTTTTTTGTTCTCTAACTAATAAATGATCTTTATCTACCGGAATTGTTAATGGAAGCCAATCCCAATCTAAGTTTTTTTCAAAGACATCTCTTTTCATAAATACTGCATAATTAGCAAGATACACTCCGCCACGTTCATTTAGCGAAATTCTTTCATAACCCGCTCTTTCTTCATCTGAAACAACTACATCAAGTCTCGCACAACCCCTATCTGAGTTTAATATTTCATCAGACGTAGAAAAAGTACAGGTATCATAAATCGAACAACCTTCTGGACACGTTTCTGTTCTAGCACACATTGGGTTGGGGAGTATGAATTCATCGCCTCTTTTGAAATAAGCAAGGGCGGAACTTACAAAAGAATGATATCTGGCCTCTTGAAAATTTGTTTCCCAATCATCTAATCCCCATACTTGTTTTAATGCACTAATGGATCTTTTGGACAGGTTGTTAAAACAATAAACATAACCAAACTGTCCCCCAGAATCCATTTTAGTAATTGGAAGGTTAAATTTAAAAACATCTGTGAAACCCAAACAACAATTCAAATCAACAAGTAAATTTTCAACTGGAACGCTTCTAAAAATGGTTACTGCATCTTGTAAGCTAATCCCTCCTTTGCGTTTGCCATCAACAAAACCTAATTCTCTTAAAGGCAGGGGGAAGGTCGCTTTTCTTTTTTGATCGTATAAATAAACAAAGGTTTCAAAATTTCCGGGGGTGTTTTCAGGAGAAACATAAGTTGTGTAGATGTCAACTTCCTCAGTTTGGGCGTGTCCCTGAAAGTGACTAAAAGGAAGATGATGAAAAGGAATGCCGCCAGAGAGTCTCAGTCTTTCATTAGAATCATCATATTCATATTGTTGAACAACAGTATCTAAGTCTAAACATTGTTCTAGCTCATCAAGTGTAACCCCTTTTAAGCTAAGTTTCACTAGTGGTTCAGTTCCAAATTGGGTAATAACGCTCACTTAACAATTAACCTGACTATACTTAAAAAGATTATTGATAAAACTTCATCCAAATCTTTTTAAACCAGTTAAGAGAAAGAGTAGATAATACAAACCCGACTGTAGGCACGATAGAATTGATAAATGGTTTTGGCAAATTAGCAGTGTAAAAAAATAGTACAATAACAAAATAGGTTAAAATTGCAATAATCCCTCTACGTGTAAAACTAGTCTCCCACTGTTTATTTAACTCAACCCGGTTGTTTCGCTCTTCAATGGTTTGTATTCTTTTTTCTATCATTGATTAACCTTCTCTTTAATTAAACCCTCAATTTCAGAACTCATTTTCAAATTATTCTTATGACAATGGACCCTGAACGATTTCATTAAATCATTATCCAGGGTAAAGTTAAAACGTTTTTTGGCGGCAATTCTCGATATTCTTCCAGAGGATTCAAAATTATCTAGGGCATCAAGTACATCAGAGTACTTAACAACTACTTTGTTTAACACATTTTTAAATTCCTTATTGCATAACATCTTTAATCATACTCGTAATCTTTGGAATGTCTAACACATTATCCTTACTGATGCTTGTTAATGTTTTAACCAAAACATTCTTGTTAAAACACATGTTATAATTATCAAAATAAGCCATTAGAACCAGAGCTGCTGCCTTAAGATCGTTGTTATAAATTACTAGTGCTCTGGTTAAATGACTCAAGTGGCTAAGCCAACTTCCCCCACCCTCAATTACATTAAGGGCGTTCACTAAAGAGTCTGAATGAGAATGTTCTTTCTGAGTAATATCTCTTACTAATGCTAAATTGTCGTGAAACATACACATTCATACACACTACTTGTATTTAAATGTTTGGTTTGAAAAAAAGTGTGTAGAAGTGTGTATTACTTCTTGATGAATGTTAATTTTTTGTCTTCTAATCTTAAATTGTGCGAAAGAAATACCAAATCAAACCTGCCTTTCAAAAAACTATTTGGATGAAGAACATCTGCAGCACCATCCGACAATAAACTCTCAATTTTTTTAACAACCTTCTTCGGACGCTTAAAAGTTTTCAAACCACTCTTATACCCTGCATGTTTTAAACCCTCATTAACCAGCTCAGTACAAAAAAAAGCAGTAGGCCCCTTAACAAAATCAAAATCATATGGTTTACCAAACTGGGTTTTAACATAACGAACTAATTTTTTAATAATGCTTCTTCGATGTTTAACTTTAGGAATTCGTAAAATAACTAAGGTATCATATTCAGTAAAAACATGATAAATAGACATGTATTGTACACCTGCTGCAATTGAGTGAATAAACTTATTCTTTCCAACATACAAACAAGAGTGTGTTACAGGTTCATCAATGATAGTTGACAAAACAGTCTTAAGATTACCTAATAAAACCACATCCCCTTTTTTCAAAACTCTTTTAACTCGTTTAAGATCCTGTTGAGAAAGAAGATTTTTACGAGAGTGTACAATGGCACAACTTAAAAGAAACGTAATGTTATCTTTCACTTTTCGATGTAATGGATAATTACGAGGAAAGTTCTTAATAACATTATACTTGCTAAACGGGTTAAACATAGTTTTTCTTTACATTCTTAGTATAAAATGCTTTTGAAAAAGTTTATTAAGTTGAGATGTAATAAAAAATGTATGATAAAAGAAATTATACAAGAATTCTCACTAATGGGAAGCAGTTATACGTTTGGAATTGTATTCTTATTTGCACTAATACTTCAAAAATATCAATTAGCATTACAGTTATTCATTGGCGTAGTTATATTATTCATAATCGGTTACGGAATTAGATTTTTTTGGTATAAAGACCGGCCCCAAAAAGAAAAACACCAAACTTTATTACAAAAACTAGATGCATCCTCCTTTCCAAGTCTACACGCTGGAAGAAGTATCATATTAGGATCCTTAATTGGATTCTTTTTTAATAACACCCTGATATTTGGACTGTTGATGCTATTAATATTACTTAATGGGTATTCAAGAGTATACCAAAAAAGACACTACTGGAGCGACGTTTTGGGAGGTTGGGGTGCAGGAATAATCATAATATTAATTTTAATGTTATTCTTCTGAGAATTTTTCTATCTTAAACAATTTAGAAATAAGATAAAATAAAGGACCTAAAACAAAATATGATATCTGCATCCATAACGGTGCGTGCAAACAATTACAAAATTTAATTCCTGCATAAGTAGTTGAGGTAATATTTTGAACATTAAAAAAGTTGAAAGCAAAAGATTCAGAAACTAACAAAATAACCCAAAAGAAAAAACAGAAAAGAAGAAATCTAACAGCAAAAGTAGCCGTTTTAAAATATTCATCCAATCCTGAAAAAAACATATGCATACCGTATAAACCTATTGCCCATCCAAAGAAAGGAAAGGTAGCAAAACCAAAAAATGTAAGAAAATTCTGATTATACGAATAAAAATTATTAGCAAGTAAAACCCAAATAAATGCAAGTGCTGTTGAAATCGCATACCGCTTAATAGATTTTATTCGTTTAGTGGAAATCATATAAACCCACATTAATACAAAAGTAGTTAAGAAAAAATATTTAGGCAGAACAAATCCGATAATTATGGTAAACACAACTAACGTCCATTCATAAATCGTAAGCCCAAGTAATTTCATAATCGTAACAGTCTAGAACTAGTATATATTGTTTTTGGTCCCTTTGTGAAACAAATTAAGACTTGATTATAGTTTTAAAATAAAGATAAATTTATATATTCTTTAAACCAATTGAGGGTACATGACAAAAAAGATAGTTAAAGTTGCAATATATATGGCCTTCCTTATGTTGTTATTTGCAATCAATTTTATTCTTGTAACTGGTATGCTTAATGATCCAAAATGTGATGCTGAATGGGGATCATTGCATCCACCTTGTAACGGTACTGAGCCATTTTGTTTTATTCAACCAGCAATGAGTTTTGATGAACAGGATGAAATTTGGGCAGTTGAATGCGGAATACTATATGCTTGGGATGGAACTGAACATGAATGTCAGGTCGCAGGCCAACTTATTGAGTCCGAATGTAGTGTCAGGTGTGAACAAGGAAAAATTCTCAGCTTAGGTGATGGAGATTCATGTGATGGTGGTGTTTGTTGTGGTGGTTCTTGTCGTTCACCATCTGATTGCTATGAATGTGTGGCTAGTAAATGGGTAAGCAAGTTCGATTCTGATAATTGTGAAACCTGCGAAAATAATAAAATTGTAAAAACAACAGGAAATAATTGTAATCAAGATAAAGGTACTTGTTGTGCAGGCACATGTAATCTAAAAAATGAATGTAAAACCTGTGATACAACGGGTAATTGGATTGATACTCCTAATGCACTTTGTGATAATGGAAATGGCCAATGTTGCACAGGGGGAGAATGTTTGCCAATAATGGGATGCGAATTATGTATTGATCTTGGCGGGGGTACATGGGCAAAACAATTTTTACCAGCCGACGTAACATGCACTGATGAAGACGGTAATGGAAACTGCTGTGCTGGGACATGCGAACACTTAACAGGTTGTGATTTTTGTGATAAAAGCAGCGACCCAATAGGTACTGTTGAAATAGGTGCCGATAATGAACCTTGTACTGACTCAGGAGGATATGCAGGTTCATGTTGTGGGGGTAGCTGTGAAAAAATGTCTGATTGTGAGGAATGTGATTCCGGAGAAATTGAAGATAAAGATGATGGCGGATCTTGTGGATCCGGTTATTGTTGTGGCGGATATTGTTTACAGTCACCATCAGTATGCGATGGTGATGATGATTGTGCACCGTTTAAGACAGCAAGGGGATTACAAAAAACCTGTGTTGAAGAAGTATCAAGTGCAGTTAATGCATGTGAAAAAGAATGTGCAATAACTTGCACCAATGGAGATGCGTATGAAACGCCCTGTACTGACAAATACGGAGAGGAGTATGTTCCTTCCTGTGATGAAACAGATCACACAAGACACTATTATGTATGTGGAATAGATGGAACTTGTGAAGAAGCTGCAGACCCAACTTACGATTATCTTTGTGATTGCGTATTGGATCCTAGCGTATGTGGCCCATATACTTGCTGTGGTGAAGAAGAAGGATGTGTCCATCTTGATAACAATGATGCAAATTGCGGTTCTTGCGGTATTACTTGTGAGACAGGCATATGTGCAAATGGTGTATGCCAATGTAGTAACCCCAATGAAGATATGTGTGAGGTAACTAGTGACGGATTTGGGGGGTGTACAGATACTAGTTCAGATTCAGAATTTTGTGGCATGGACTGTTGCAAAGATGTTTCTTCGGGGGGATTATCAACATGTACAGATTGCACAACGTCAGGAATGATTTGTTTATCTGGGGGATGCGCACTTCCTGCCTCAAGCAGTTCATTTAAGTCAGCTAGCTTTAGCATATATCAAGCAAGAAAAGAATCTGATTCATTAGGGAATACAGTTGCCTACCAATTTTTGCCCTCTGGTCAAAAGTTTATTTCACCAGTTGATTTCTTTTTAAAATACAGGGGAGAAGAATTTAATGCAGACAATAACATTAATGTTTATAGATATGAAGATGATCAAATGGAAGTAAAGATAATAAGATCAGCTTCAAAAGAAATTGGTTTCGAAGGAGGAACTATTAGTATTGGGAATGTAATTTTAACTATTCCTCCCAGTACATTATTTAAAACTACACCTATAATAATTAATGAAGTTTATATTGTAAATGAATTAACTGAATTCGTGAATAGTGAAAGTAATGAAGCTGAGAATTATTTAATTGATGAGCAGTATCAACAACAAGACAAGATGAATGATTGGGGAATGCAAGAACCAGAGGGTATGCAAGACGAAATGAATGAATATATGGACGATTATGGGATGCCTGATGAAAGCCAAATGCAAGATGAAAGTCAAAGTTACAATGAAGGCTTTTTTGGAACAGAAGGGTATGCTTTTCAGTCAAAAGAAAGGATGAAACAACTTTTTTCACAAACAAAAACAAAGAGTGCATTAACTTTGACAGTAATAATCATTGCTCTAATATTGGGTGTTTACTTTTCTTTTAGCATTATTAAAAATCATAAATAATAATCAGAGGTTGGTTCAAAATTGAAAAAATAAAACTAGTGAGAATAAACTTAAGAAAATAAAACCGTGCATAAACAACAATGTTTGGGCACGCCTGGTCAATCCTAAAGTGACAAATGTTCAAAGTTCATTAGATAAATAAACAGTAAACTATTTTAATCAAGACGTATCTTAGTATAATATGGAACTAAAAATATTAAATTCTCGCGAATTAAAAGAATTAAGAAAAATAATAGAAAAACAATACGGAATAACAGAAAAGTTAGATTACGTTTTCTTATTATCTGGAAAAGATGATGTTTATGTAATTAATGATTCAGTTAAGAATCTGGATTTGGATAGCATAAAAATAAACACAATAGGAATTTATATCGGTGAAAACAAATTTGACACATTTAGACCCAGTATAGAAGGATCACAAATATTTGGCCCACTAGCAAAGAAGAACATATTAGAGGTTGATTACAAAGTTATGAAAATGTGGATGTATGGATTAGACATTCCCTGTAAAGAAGAGTTAGAAGGATATGTAATGATAAAATCAGGTACTGATTATATTGGATCAGGAAAATACAAAGAATGTGCTCAGAAATCCGAGATTTCTGGTACCACGACAAGTGGTAAAATTCTAAACCATGTACCAAAAGGAAGAAGAATACATGAATAAAAATGAGTAAAGAACAATATGACAAAATTGCAGACGAATATTCTCGAATGCGTAATTCAACAAAAGAATATGTCCTTATCCCTACTTTTAAAAAAATAATTGGCAAGGTTCAAAACAAATCAGTATTAGACCTTGCTTGCGGAGAGGGGTTTTTTACAAGAATTTTGGCTGAAATGAATCCGTCAGAACTTATTGGACTTGATTTTTCTAAAGAATTAATAAAAAAAGCCAAAGATCACAATTCAAACATCACTTATCTGGTTGAAGATGTTTTAACACTAAACTTAAATAAACAGTTTGATTTAATTACTGCAGTATATTTGTTAAACTATGCTAAAACTAAAGATGAATTAGCTATAATGTGTCAAAATATTTACACTCATTTAAATGAAACTGGTAATTTCTCAACAATTACTACCTCGCCTTCACTTAAACCAATGAAAGACTTTGAATATGAAAGAAAATTCTCAAGTGTTGCAGGAAAAAAATTATTTGAAGATGGTGACGAAGTTCGAATGGAAATTATGCAGGATGGAGAAAAATTATTAGAAGTAATTAATTATTATTGGACAAAAGAAACTTACGAAGATTGTTTGAAGAAAGCAGGATTTAAAAAAATTCAATGGGTAAAAGCAATAATTTCTGAAGAAGGCACGAACTTATACGGAACTGAATTCTGGGATAAGTTTCAAAAGAATCATTCAACAATTGGGATTGTTTGTGAAAAATAATTACTCCAAACCAATCTCTTCTTTAATACTTTTAACAGCATCAAGAGCAATCTGCAAAAATTCACCAAATTCTAACCCTATTTCTTCAATCTCTCTAATTAAATCACGATTACAATTAGCAGCAAAACCCTTATCCTTAAGTTTCTTCTTCAAACCCTTAACTTCCATATCAGAAATCTTCTTACCACGCATCAAAGCATAAGCAAAAATTATTCCAGTAAGAGTTTCAGCAGCAATCAGGGCATGCTCAACCTTTTGAGTTCTTTTCTTATCTTTAAAAACAGGAATGTGTTCATAACCATAAGCATGAGACTGAACAATTTGAATAAACGTTTCATCAAACCCTTTTTCTTTTAGAATTTCTTCAGCTTTAATCGTATGCTGAGACCAATCATCTTTAGTTAAACTCCAATCAACATCATGTAATAAACCTAACAGGCCCCAATACTCTTCATCTTCGCCAAAATGTTTAGCCAAGGCTTTCATAATAACTTCAGTCTCAAGATAATGATTCATATCACTAACTTCTTGAGGCATAGAATTAAGGAGTTCTAGGGCTTGATCTCGCGTTAACATTTTTACTTAATCAAATCTTCCATGTTCTTACCAGAACTTTTCGTTTCTTTTTGAGATTCTTTAGCAATCTTTTCTAGATCAACACCTAATTCTTTTAGTGCACCAATATGTACTTGCATTAGTTGTTCAACAATAGAAAGGATTCTAGCCATTTCTTGCCGTTCCTTAGCTAATGTAGATAACGCTCCCTTATGGAAACCAATTTGTTCTTCTTTAGATTCTTCTGTTTTTGCCATAGTAAATGGAATCCTTGATGCTATATAAACCTTTTGATAAAGCTTAAAAACTTAACTTCATTCTTGAAATTAAAAATGTTAGGAAATTATCATGTTCATACAACTATGTCTGATGGAAGCTTCACCCCTGATGAAATTGTTCAGAAAGCAATTTCTTTAGGATTAGATGAAATTGGTATTGCAGATCACTATTTTACAACTAAAGACGGAATTGGGTTTGTAGATGATTCCGACCTTCCAGAATATATTGCTGTTATTCAATCACTTAATGAACGTTATGCTGGGACGATTAGGGTTTTAGCGGGGTTAGAAATTGATTCCAGTTGTTATAATGTTAAACGATCAAGATTGCCTTTTCATTTGTTAAATAGGTTAGATTATGTAGTCTTCGAATATGTTGAAAATAGGATGTTAGGTCAACAGATAAGAACTGAGTGTGGATTGGAGGTAGTTGAAACATTAACTGAATTCAGAGATCCTTATATGGCAGTGGGTGTTTATACTTTAAGGGATATTATTGAATTAAAAAGAAAGTTGACGTGTTCTGTTGGTTTGGTACATCCAAATCTAAATCGAGATTTTGTTCACTACGAACCGCAAGAGCTAGCGAGAAGTTTACAACAAAATGACATATTTATTGACGCATATGTTAAAACAGAAAAGACAGGGGATCCGGCCCAAGATATTAATTGGCCACTAATTGGTTTTTTTAAAGATTTAGGACCTTTTGGCGATTCTTTTAGAGATCAAAGAGTTGAAATCGCGCCTGGAACAGATACGCACAGTACAGATAATATTGCAGTAGCAATTAATGCAATAAACTTACTTGTTGAACAAGGTTTCCAATTGAAAACATTTTAATGTTTAAGAAATATTTCTTCATTAAATGAGTTAAGACTACTTTAATTCATTTTTCCAATAACTTCTACCTTCTTTATCATTAGCTCGCCTAAACATGTGCATTGTGTCAGGATCTTGTTTACCAAGTTCATCTAATACTCTCCTTTCAAGAGTTGAAAATGTTACATTTTCAAAAGGTTTAAGTACGTTATATAATGAGGTCAGGGCAGAAGCAAAAATTACCATTCTGTTTAGTTCTGTCTGAGAATAACTATTTGAAGCAATGGCTCGAGATCTTTGATCCATGTGAACCCATTCTTGTTGTCCTGTTGCATCCGCGTTTACAATTGCTGCCAATTTAGTGTTTTTAATTACTGTGAGAGGATACGCTCTTAAAGAATTTGGTTTAAAGACATCTATTACCTCCTGTAATGAGCTTCTTTGACCCGCATAATCATCGCCGGGTAGTCCAATAATTAGTTCAAGTTTAAAAGGAATTCCATTTTGAGAAAGTTGAGGGAGGAAATTATACGCCTTTGTTAAATCATTACTTCTTAACCAGGAAGGAACGCACGGATTGAGAGTTTGAAGACCAATAATTACTTCTTGCATGTTAGTGGATGCTAATAAATTGATGGTATCTTCATTAAAAACTTCTGATCTATAATATGCAGTGACTTTGGTGTCTGGCGCATACTGGGTATACCATTCTAAAATTTTCTTATCTCTCCCTAAGGGGAATGCTAAAATAGGGTCAATGATTGCACTTTCGTTAAAGCCAATTCTTCCAATACCCTTGATTTCTTCTTCAGTAATCGCAAGGTTTCTTGCTTGAACTCCTTGACGAATTCTGTGCCCACAAAAACCACAATTATATGCACAACCAACCGAAGTATCATGCCAAGTAAATGTTTTATCAGTATCTTCAAACTCTGTAAGGGCGGGCATGAAGGGTTCAGAATAAATTGGAGTGTACTTTGAGGGAAAAACAACATCTTTGTGAGTTGTTGCATCACCTTCTTGTCCGGTTAGTATTGATAAAATAATTCTTCTCAAAGGATCTTCACCCTCACCAGAAACGAGTTGCGTTCCTGAAGGAAATGAACATATATCTAAAGCAGATACTTCAGGACCTCCAATTACTATTCTAGGGTTAGCAAGTAACTCTGAATTGGCAATAGTTTGAACTTTGTCAGTAGTCCATATGTATGCAGTCATCCCAGTTAAATCAGTACTTAAATCATTCAATCTTTTTGTAGTAACTTCAGGAGATTCATCCATATGAACTGGAAGTATTCTGATCCGTACATCTGGAATCGCTAAATTGTGTGCAGCAAGTCTAAACGCTGCTAAAGAATATCTACTAGGGTATTCCTCTAATCTATGATAAAAACTAACTAAAGATACATTTAACATCTTCTTTCAACCGGCACAATATACGATTTATGATAATTTAATACATGCATCTGTTTTTTTTCTTCAGGAAATCGACTAACCCAAACATCTTTTAAGTGTAAATTATCTTCAATTAATTGCCCAACAAAAATATTGTCTTTAGCATAAGGTAAAATCAGTTCACCTTTAGGAGTTATCATAATCAGGGTCCCGGTGTAATCATTCTTTTCACTATCGGCAAGATATATTTCTGGAAACCAATCTGTTAATTCACGATGCAATCTTCGAAATGTATCTGTGGGAATATCATACCGTCTTCTTACACTTTCTTTTTCTCCTCCTCCACGAATTGTAAACTGTCTTAGTTTCCATATTTCTGGCGGACATCCAGCAAGACATTCACCTACTTCTTCCATCTCACCTAAAGTCTTCTGACTGACTACTGAACTAACTTTTAAATGGCTTCTTTCTCTTTGAGAAAACTTATAACACAACATTTGTAAATGTTCGCGTGACACATAAGGACGTTTCATTTTTCTAGCTAAATTGCCATCTAAAGTATCTGCAGTCAGGGATAACCAATCCACCTCAAGATCAAGAAGTCTTTCAATATCTTCTTCTTTTAGTGTAACTGAAGTTGACTCAAGATTCAAACCTAACTTATTTCTTTTTACATATTCGATAAGTTCCCAAATATCTTTTCTCCTAAATGGTTCCCTACCTGCAAAAGAAATCATTTCTGCGCCACACTCAATAACCTTATCTATAACTCTTTTTGCATCAGAAGTAGAAAGATCTTCAAGTCCTCTAAGATCCGTAGTGGGTGTAAGACAAATCTCACAATCAGCTACACACATTGAAGTAATAACATAAGAAACATACTTTGGCGTTGGCATTTCTTCACTTTCTATTGGACGCACCATGGGGGAGATAAGAAAGCTTCAAGCAATATTTAAACGTTTTGGTTTTTTTAAATGTGATAATGTTAAACAATAACTATATAAATAATTAAAGAATTCAAATAGTATGAAAAAGAAAACTCTAAAAACTGTAGTAATCACAATTATACTTATCTTAGTAATCTTTTTTATATTCAAATACATAAAAACACCTGATGTTGTTCTTGATCCAGTAAACCTAGCAGATCCATTTTTAGGACCAGAAAATGCAGCAATAGTAGTTGTTGAATATTCAGAATTTCAGTGTCCATATTGTGCAGCAGCATTTGGAACACATGATGTACTAGTACAAAGATTTAAATCACAAATGCCTAGTTGGGAGCCATCTGTACCAGGATTAGAACAATTAGCAAGAGAGGGTAAAATAAAATTTGTATTCAAACACTTCCCGCTAGCAGGACATGAATACGCTCAAAAAGCAGCAGAAGCAGCAGAAGCAGCAAATGCACAAGGAAAATTCTGGGAATATCACGACGCACTATTTGAAAAAGGTGGAGCTTTTGATGATGACACATTAATAGAAATTGCAGAAGAACTAGACTTAGATGTTTCAAGGTTCAAAGCAGAACTAAAAGGAGACGTATACGCAAGATCAGTAAGAGATGACATGCGAGAGGGACAAAGATTAGGTGTGGGAGGAACCCCTGCATTTCTAATAAACGGACAGTTAATAGAAGGCGCACAACCATTTCAGGTATTTGAAGAAGCAATCGCAAGCTTAGAAGAATAATCTTTTTAAACAACTTTCTTTCACTACTCATATGACTTTGCAAATTCCCTTAGGATCACAACCCCCAAGATTTGAAGTACCTGACGTAGTTTATAACCATGGACCAAAATTACCTTTAGATTTTTCTTATGCCAGTGATAGGTTTGGTTACGTAGCTATAGTCTTTGGTGAAGCCGAACTTGGAATGAACTGCCAATATGAGCATTCTGCCATGATTCTTACAGAGGGAAAATTAAATCCTCAGTTTAGAGTTGGAGTTAGAAACCTCTTAGTAGCATTACAAGAAGGAACTTTACGTTTGCTAAACGAACAAAGATTTCAAGAAGTAAGAACACAGTTAATAACACACTTAGGTAAAAGCAAAGACCCTGGACTAAGAACACTTCCCAATAGATTAACACGACAACCCACTGAATTAAAAGCGTTGTTGATTTAGAAACATAACTTTATATAATCATATAAATATTTATATACTCATATTCTAACCTTAACCTTATGTCAATGTTTAAAGATATGCTAAAAGATACAGAAAGCCTATTCACTACAAATGTAGAAGCACTAGATTTTGATTACCTACCAAAATTAGTGCCTTTTAGAGAGGCAGAACAAAAACAAATAGCTAACTGTATTAAACCCTTATTTCAAAAAAGAAACGGAAGAAACATATTAGTACACGGAAAGCCAGGAATTGGTAAAACCGTTGCAATAAAACACATTCTAAAAGAGCTAGAAGAAGAAACAGATGAAATCTTTCCAATATACATAAACTGCTGGCAGACAACAACTTCATTTAAAATAATGATAGAAATCTGCAACCAATTAGGTTACAAGTTCACTCAAAACAAAAAAACAGAAGAACTAACAAAAGTAGTAAAAGATATAATAAACCAAAATTCTGGAGCAGTAATAATCTTTGATGAAATAGACAAAGTAGAAGATACAGACTTCTTATACTTATTACTGGAGGAAGTATACAGAAAAACAATTATTCTAATTACAAATTATAAATCCTGGTTCACACAAGTAGATGAACGAACAAGATCAAGACTCATACCTGACTTGTTAGAATTTAAAGAATACACTGAACAAGAAACAATTGAAATATTAAAAGCCCGAATGCAATATGCTTTTGTTCCAAACGTTTGGGACGATGACGCATTTAACCTCTTAGCAAAAAAAGCAGCAGAAATGAAAGATATAAGAACAGGATTATTCCTCATAAAAGAAGCAGGACAAATAGCAGAAGACAAATCAAAGAAAAAAATAGAAAAAGAAGACGCACTACAAGCAATAACAAAACTAGAAAGTTTCTCAATAAAAAGCAGTAACGACTTAGTAGACATAGAAAAAGAAATACTTGAAATGATAAAGAAAAATAATGAAATGAAAATTGGAGACCTGTTTAAGATGTACGCAGCAAAAGGAAAAGACATAAGCTACAGAACATTTCAACGAAGAATAAAAAAATTAGAAGAGGGCAAGTTCATAAATATACAAAAGTTAGACGGTGGAGCAGAAGGCAAGACATCTATTATCAAGTATGGTGAAAGTAAAAAATTAACTGATTTCTAATCATTCTAGTACTTGTATGACTAAGTCTATTTAACCGCCATACAAACATCTAGAATATGATGATGTTCAGGATGTTCTTCAGGTCTGTTTAAGTATATCTCATAACTTGGTCTTGACATATCTATCTCTTTATTATTTTCTTTTATCCATTCAACAACTTTATTCCATGCAGGACCATATTCTTCTGGGCCGAACAATTCCACACGCATTACAACATATTTTCCGCCAGGAAGAGTTTTCTTTTTTATTTCATTTTCAACTTCAACATTTTCTTTGAGAGTCATACATACATCTAATTTAAGTTTATCTGGCGGAGTTGTGTGTGGATCATCATGATAAACTGACATGAAAATAGTTTCATTATTTATTAATTGTTTAGAACTCGCCCAACCACAAAGTTTACCAAATAACTCTTTAAAGACTTGAACATTTCCCATGTAGTTGCCAACAAAAGAAACATAAGCAACATTTCTTTCTCCCAATTCCTTAATTTCTGGTTTGTTTATGAGTTCCACATTTATCACCTATTTTAAGATAATGTGTTAAATATATAAATTTTCTTATGATTCAAATTTAAGTTATAATTGTTTGCCCCTCTTTTTTATTTGAGATAAATTTATATATTGTCAATCATATTTAAGCTATGGTGATGTAAATGAATATGTCTGAACTTGAATTTCATAGAAAAGTACTTGAACATTTTGAAGAACTGGCTGAATATAAAAGTGGATTAAATGCTCGAGCATTAACGAAGATTATAGAAGGACTTACGGAGTTAGTAAAAGTTGAGTCTTCTTTTAGCGGAGCAGAGGATACTCAGATTCACGTTGGTCTATCAGGATTTAAACGTAAATAAACTGCAAATAAATTTCTATTTTTTCGTTTATTATAATCTAGTTTAAGATGATTTAATCCGCACTAGACAAGACTTGTCCAATGCTCAAACCCGCTAAAACCTCCAAATTCTAACTTTCTAAAAGATCCTTTAAAAACAATTCTAACCATTGGACAAACCCTGGAATGAGGTATATAAAGGAAACAATTCTACTAGTAATTGTTGATTCGAAACGGGCATTATGCCGAGTAAAACCCGTTTTAATTTTTAAAAAAAGAGGTGGTTAATATGATACAACAAAAATCGAAGATTTTTGAGCATCATTTCCAACCAGGAGGAAAAATGATAGACCTAAGCCAAAAAACAATAAGTGAATTATTTTATGACCAAATTAAAAGAGTGACTCGCGAAAGTAGTTTTGACATACAATACAGTGAGTGGTGGGCAAAATGAAGTCTGTCAATAGATTAGCAATGGACCTAGTAGATGAAGCAAGATGGACTGGAGAGTTAAGTGGAGAAGAAGCAGATTATATACTCGATTATATACAAACCGCGTGAGGTGAAAAAATGAATTTCAATAAAAAACAAAATTATGTAAGTTGGGAAGAATACATGAACAAGGTAGATCAGTTTGAAGATTTTATTTTCAGACAAAGTAGTCGAGGAACGTTCTTGCCATAAAAACCCTTTCAAAATCAAAGAGTTTAGAGTGTCAAAATCTGCAGGGTCAGTTTTTAACACACCAAAATTACTAAACCTTTGTTTTTTTATTTTTTTAAATAACGTATTTCGCTAATAAGTAGATCACAATTGTTTTTTATACAACAAAATTTTGAAAAAGAAATTTTGAGCATCAAAAACATCCCTGTTGTTTTTAATGCACCTCTAACCCCTTCCAACCCTCAGAAATGAGGGATTGGTTTTTATTTTTTTCATTAAATGAATGTTAATCCCAAATCTTCTTAGTTTTTAATTCAGAAATGTTATTCTCCAACTTTTCTAAATAACTTAAAAGTTTTTGTTTTAAATGGGTGCCGAGTTGTTCATAAGCACTAAAGTTTTGATGTAATTTTTTGAATGGTTCCTCAACATTAGAAGTATTGTGACCTATGCAAACCATATATGCTGAAAGCATCCATTCAATGAAATCAGATTCAGCAGAACTTTTTGCTTCAGCTAAGTAAACTTCATTATTCTCTTCAGCTAGCCTATACTCTGAGCCGCGATAATATTTATTTTCTTGTCCATTTCTAAACTTGCCTTTAACAACTAATATTGGTCCGCCTTTAATTGGTAAATATCTAAAGAACAGTAAGAGTTCAATCAAGATTAAAGTAATTTTGTGTGTTTCAAAGATCAATTTTATGTCTTCAAAAGATCGTTTTTCCATATCACTTATCATCCTTCTTGTATGACTAATAATTCTAATGTGTTTTCTTAATTTTCGTAAATTATGTTCATCCCCCTTAACTGCATCACTTACATAATTATCATCTTGAATTTCCATAGCTAGAATGGTTAAAACTGAATCTGCGATCATATTTAATAAAAGTTTGGTGCTACTAAATTCATGTTTACATAAATAACTTAATTCACTATCCTCTTCTTGAAGCATCTTAAGTGTATCATGAACACTCTTCCACTCAACTCCTCCCTGTTCTACATAACTCTCTAACTTTTTTACTCCTGTTTGAATATTATTGAAATGTTTTTTTAATATATGATCTTCATCATTTGAATATTTTAACATTAATCTCGCAACTTCTTCTTCATTTTCTCGTGCTCTAGAAATGCCATGATATAACTCATGTTTTATAACATATTCTGAAGATAATTTGTGAGTTTTTATTCCAACAATGTCAATATATAAATAAAAATAAGTTAGATCGTCACTTAAATTAATCTGTTGTTCTATTCTACCATTTGAAAAACAAAAAACACAAATAGCTTGTTTGGTTCTTATTATGCTTGAAGGATAACCTCCAAACTTTTTAATAAAATTTTCTAAGATGTTCAAAAAAGTGTTAACTTTCTCTACTGTAGAATGATCTGAAGAAAAGTGTTTTCTTTCTCTTAAATCAGTTATGTTATGAAGTTTATTCCAATGTTCTAAGGCATCAATTGTGATAAACCACTCGATGTTAAGAGGAATGTCTTGATTATCCAATAAGTCTTTCTTAAAATTAATGCTTTCAACTTTTTTACCATTATAGTTGCTGATATGCATATAAAAAAATAAGTTAGTAACTATAAAAACATTGTTATTAATTTAACTTATCCTGATTTGACATTGTTTCTAAAAATTATATAAAAAAGATTAAACATTACTAACTATTTACACAACATTTTTAAATAAGTTAGTAGTCACTAAAATATGCAAGTAATAGACAGAAATGAACTAAAAATATACAAACAAGACTTCTACAAAAGAATCAAATCTGGAAAGATATTTATCTACCCAACAGACACAATCTATGGACTGGGATGTGACGCAACAAACGCAGAAGCAGTAAAAAAGATAAGAGAAATAAAAGAAAGAACCAAATCACCATTCTCAGTAATAGCACCATCAAAAAAATGGATAAAAGAAAACTGTGAAATAACCAAAAAAAGAGCACTATGGAAACTACCTGGAAAATACACCATAATATTCAAACTAAAAAATAAAAATGCAGTAGCAAAAGAAGTAAACCCTGGAATGAATTCTTTAGGAGTAAGAATACCAAAACACTGGGCAAGCAAACTAGCAAAAGAAACAAATTTACCAATTATAACAACCAGTGTAAACAAACAAGGAGAAGAATACCTAAAAGTAATAAATGATATTCCACTAGAAATTAAAGGACATATTGATTTTGCAATAGATGAAGGACCAATAGAAGGAAGCCCATCAACACTAATAAACACAACAACAAACGAAGTAATAAAACGATAATTTGTCCTAAAAAAGAGACATCTTTATAAAATTACCATTCTTTTAAAACTCTATGAAAATACTGGCAGCTGGCGACATACATGGAGACACAAGAAGAGTACAAGAGCTAGCAGAACAAGCAGAAAAAGAACAAGTAGATCTAGTGGTGTTGTGTGGAGATCTAACTCAAAATGATGAGTCAACAAAAGGACTAATAGGGCCCTTTCTAAATAAAAATAAAAAAGTAGTAATCATACCTGGAAATCATGAAACCCTAGCAACTGCGGATTTTTTAGCACAATTATACGACGTAACAAACTTACACGGATACTCCATAAAGAATAACAACATAGGATTATTTGGATGTGGCGGAGCAAACATTGGAACTGCACAATTAACAGAAAAAGAAATATTTGAAACGTTAAACCAAGGGTTCCAAAATGTAAAAGAATTAGAAAAAAAAATCATGATCACACATGTGCATCCAACAAATACAAAAATGGAAAAGTTCTCCGAATTTGTCCTAGGAAGTAAAGGAGTAGAAAATGCAGTAAGAACATTTAAACCAGACTTATTGCTATGTTCTCATGTCCATGAAGCAGAAGGAATAGAAGAAATGCTAGGTGGAACAAAAGTAATAAATGTAGGAAGAACAGGTAAAATAATTAATATTTAATACATCACAATTTCAGAACTTTCTTCAGGCTTTTCATCATCCTTTTTCTCATCAACAGCATCCATGAATGCTCCAACATTAGGAAGATCTGCACTTACATTTTTCTCCGCAGGACTAGAAAAAACATCTGCAACATTTGGATATTCAACATTGGAAGAACTCGATTCAATAGTTGAATTAGACAAGGGTTCAGAACCAACTAACACATTTAACAAATGAATAACCTTTTTAATCTCATGATGAGAATCTTCTTTAGTATCGATAGTGATCTTCATACTGTATCATAAGAAAAGATGTATTTAAATTATTTGTTTTTAAAAAGCAAACCTTTATAAATCCCTTCTAAATTCTCAGTTTTATAACAATCACCTTCTCTCAAAGGCAAACCGTCTTTGAAATAACACAAAAAACATGAGTGCTTGACTTAATAGTTAAGTATAATGTAAATTGAAACAAACCCGTTGATTGATTAAATCAAAAATTCAAGTGCAAATTTTTGATGTTCATGAAATCTGTTTCATAAACAATCAATCTAACAAATCTTTTAACTTCAAAAGCAAATTGCGATAGCTTCAATTCCCGTTGATCCTGCGGGAGGTTGCTGCTATTCGGATTCGACTTAGACATGCAAGTTTACTCTCTTCGGAGGGTGGCAAACTGCTCAGTAACACGTCAATAATCTGCCCTTAAGTCTGGAATAACCTCGGGAAACTGGGGCTAAAACCGGATAAGAAAATTCTACTGGAATGTGTTTTTTCTCAAAGGTAACGCTTAAGGATGAATTGGCGTCCGATTAGGCTGTTGGTAGGGTAGTGGCCTACCAAACCTACAATCGGTATGGGTCTTGAGAGAGATAGCCCAGAGAAGGACACTGAGAAACTGGTCCTAGCCCTACGGGGTGCAGCAGTCGCGAAACCTTTACAATGCACGCAAGTGTGATAAGGGAATCCGAAGTGCTTACACATAGTGTAGGCTTTTTTCAATGGTAAATACATTGAAGAATAAGTGGTGGGTAAGACTGGTGCCAGCCGCCGCGGTAACACCAGCGCCACAAGTGGGAACCACGTTTATTGGGCTTAAAGCGTTCGTAGCAGGTTTGATAAATCCTTTGTGAAATCGTTGCCCTTAATGCAACGGCGTGCAGAGGACACTGTCAAACTAGGAACCGGGAGGGGTCAGGAGTATGCCAGGGGGAGCGGTAAAATGCTATAATCCTTGGTGGACTACCTTTGGCGAAGGCGCCTGACTAGAACGGATTCGACTGTGAGGAACGAAAGCTAGGGGAGCGATCCGGATTAGATACCCGAGTAGTCCTAGCCGTAAACGCTGTGGGCTAGATATTGCATTTTCTCCGTGAAAATGCAGTGTCGAAGCGAAAGTATTAAGCCCACCGCCTGGGAAGTATTGTCGCAAGACCGAAACTTAAAGGAATTGGCGGGGGAGCACTACAACAGGTGCGGCGTGCGGTTTAATCTAACTCCACGCAGAGAATCTCACCAGAAGCGACGGCAGGATGAAGGTCAGGCTAATGGTCTTACTTAACGAGCCGAGAGGTATTGCATGGCCGCCGTCAGCTCGTACCGTGAGGTGTCCGGTTAAGTCCGGCAACGAGCGAGACCTATACCTACAATTGCTAACGAGCTTAGCGATCGAGCACATTGTGGGGACTGCCCTTGAAAAGGGGAGGAAGGTGTAGGCAACGGTAGGTCTGTATGGTCCGAATCTTCTGGGCTACACGCGCGCAACAATGGTTGGGACAATGGGATGCAACTCCGAAAGGAGAAGCTAATCCTCTAAACCCAATCGTAGTACGGATTGAGGATTGTAACTCATCCTCATGACGCCGGAATCTGTAGTAATCGGATTTTATCATAGTCCGGTGAATACGTCCCTGCTCCTTGCACACACCGCCCGTCAAGCCAGTCGAGCAGGGTCTAGGTGAAGCTTAGCCTATTAGCTAAGACGAACCTAGGCTCAGTGAGAAGGGTTAAGTCGTCACAAGGTATCCGTAGGGGAACCTGCGGATGGATCACCTCCTTTTATTTTTTTATTATAATTTATTGTAATAAAGTAATAAACTTGGTTTGTTTCAATTTGCACTCATATTCATCGGGCCTGTAGTTCAACGGTAGAACGTCGCCCTTGCATACGCGAAACGGACATCCGATCTTCGCATCCAGAGAGGCGGAGGTTTCGGGTTCAAATCCCGACGGGTCCATTCATACTCATTTATTAAAATTCATCGAGAATTTAAACCTCTTGATGAAAGGAGGAGTTGTAATCTTACTCAAGAATAACTCATTTTTGAGCAGCGCTTTGTCTGCTGAATTACAATAATGAAGCCATGCATAGTAGAGTGTTCGGATTAAGCTATTAGGTGGATGACTTTGCTCAAAAGTCGAGGAAGGACGCGACAAGCAGCGATATGCTTTGGGGAGTGGCAAGTACACTTTGATCCAAAGATTTCTGAATGAGACTTCTCATCAGATCCTTCGGGATGGATAACGCGGGGAAGTGAAGCGTCTCAGTACCCGCAGGAAAAGAAATCAACCGAGATGTTGTTATTATCAGCGAGAGAAAGCAACGAAAGGCAAACTGAATCTTTTATAGAAATATAAAAGAGATGTGGTGTTTGGACTGTTATAATTTGTCGCATTTAGACCTGAAATTTTCTGGAAAGAAATGCTAAAGAGGGTGATAGCCCCGTAAGGGAATAATTGCATGAATAGACAGGATCCAGAGTACTACTACTTTGATATGTGGTAGGAATGTAGGAGTCATCAACTTCTAACCTTAAATACTATTTGAGTCAGATAGCAAACAAGTACCGTGAGGGAAAGTTGAAAAGGACCCCTAACAGGGAGTCAAAAGACCCTGAAACCTAATAGCGATAGTTTGGTACGGCTTTACGAAGTTGTACCGTAAGTTTTGAATAACTTGCCAGGGAGTTTATTAATGTGGCGAGACTAACCAAACGGGAGTCGAAGGGAAACCAAAGACCGCGCAGGTAACGAGGCGGTTAGGTGTGAAAGTGCCTATAGTCACATTAGTTTAACCCGAAACCGGACGATCTAATCCTGGGTAAGGTGAAGTAAGAGTAAGATCTTATGGAGGCCTGAAGAGATGCTACGTGCAAGTGCTCTTCTAACCTGGGATTAGGGGTGAAAAGCCAATCGAGTCCGGTGATAGCTGGTTCCTATTAAAATTGGCCTTAGTCAAGTCTTGACCGAGATAGCCAACACTGTAGAGATACGGATCTAAGATTTTTGCCTGGAAACGGGTGGGTCTTTCGTCCAACTCCGAAGGTGTTGGCATTGTAGACGTCAGGAAACGGCGTATCGATTTAAGGTCGGTGCGCGAGAGGGGAACAACCCAAACTGTAGTTAAGGCCCCTAAATACTGTTTAAGTGTTAAAGGGTGAAAAGTGTCGTTAGCCATAGACAGCAAGGAGGTTGGCTTAGAAGCAGCCTTCCTATAATAAGTGCGTAACAGCTTACTTGTCGAGGTTAACGGCCTTGAAAATGGACGGGACTAAATCAGTTGCCGATACTACAGATCACTGCAAAGTGTATGGTAAATAGGTGTACTGTTTGAGTAGAAGCTCTTCTGAAAAGGAGGGTGGATCGGGTAGTAATAAGAATCCTGGTGGTAGTAAGAGCGAAGCAGAGTGAGAATCTCTGTCACCGAAAGGGCAAGGGTTTCTTGGCAATGAAAATCAGCCAAGAGTAAGTTGGTCCTAACCTCCATCACAAGTTGATGGGAGGGAAAGGGAAAAAGGTTAATATTCCTTTACGCTTTAAGTATAAGTGGCAACACAAGTTTTTTTGCTAACGCTTTGGAATAGGCTGACACAAATTATCGTTTGTGTTAACGAGAATAAATCAAAGGAGTATCGTTATGATGAGAATTTGATTAAATCTCGGAATAGTGGTTCTAAAGAATCATTCAGTTGATTTCTTGAGCCCCTGAAAAGGCAAAAATTCAGATCTTAAAGTGCCATACCCAGAACCGGTACAGGTGCCCCTGGGTGAGAAGCTCAAGGTGTAATGGTATAATCCGACTAAGGGAATTCGGCAAATTGGCCCCGTATCTTCGGTACGAGGGGTCCCTGTGGTTGTGTAATTTTATGTTATGCAATTGCAGGGCGCAGAGACTAAGGAGGTCCGACTGTTTAACAAAAACTTAACCTTCTGCTAGCCTGTAAAGGTGCGTATAGAAGGTGACGTCTGCCCAGTGTCAGTATCTCAAACTTTCTTTCAAGGAAGCTAAGGACTGATAAACGGCGGGGGTAACTATAACTCTCTTAAGGTAGCGAAATGCCTTGTCGTTTAATTGACGACTCGCATGAATGGCGTAACGAGATCTCCACTGTCCCTAGTTGGAAGCCACTGAACACTCTATCCTGGTGCAAAGGCCAGGGATCTCCAGTGGGAAGCGAAGACCCCGTGAAACTTTACTGTAGTTTGTCGTTGTGATGTTAGTTCTATTGCATAGTGTAAGTGGGAGCTGTTTGAATCATGCATTTTCGGGTGTATGTTAGGCACTAATGTAACACCACTCCTTAGAATTGGCGTTGCTTACTTGTTTACAAGGACATCGACTGATGGACAGTTTGGCTGGGGTGGCACCCCGCCGAAAAAATATCGGCGGGGCCCTAAGGTTAGCTCAGACGGGTTGGAAATCCGTTGTAGAGTGCAAGAGCAAAAGCTAGCCTGATTGGATCTTTAATATGACGAGTTCCAAACACGAAAGTGTGGTCTAGCGAACCTCTATGTCCTCATTGATGGGGGCTAGAGATGACCGAAAAGTTACTCCGGGGATAACAGAGTTGTCGCGCCTGAGAGCTCATATCGACGGCGCGGTTTGCTACATCGATGTCGGCTCTTCCTATCCTGGATGTGCACAAGCATCCAAGGGTGAAGGTGTTCACTTATCAAAAGGGATCGTGAGCTGGGTTCAGTACGCTGTGAGGCAGTATGTTTGATATCTACTGGAGATGTAGAATGTCTGAGAGGAAGGATCTTCTAGTACGAGAGGAACGAAGAATCGAAGCCACTGGTCTACCGGTTATCTGATAAGGTATGCCGGGCAGCTACGCTTTAAGAGATAAGTGCTGAAAGCATCTAAGCACGAAACTCACCTCAAAAAGAGACATTTTCGGGATTCCTGTAAAAGACAGGTTTGATAGAACCAATGTGTAAGTTTTAAGGCAACAAGAAATTCAGCATGTGGTTACTAAACGTCCCTACCAGAATATTTCTATGCATGGCATCATTTTTTTTCTTTTAAATTAAATGATTTTTCATAAACAATTTTTTATAATAGCGATAGCGCTTTTATTTACTTGAAAGTTTTTCAATGTTTTTGTAAACTTTTCAATAATTTCTAACAAAACTTTATTAAAAATAAAAAGTGTTGTTGTTTTATCGTCGAGAGATGTTTGAGGTGATAAAATGAAAAAATTATTTTGTTTAGCGATAGCTATGTTAGTTTTGCCTTTAGTTTTAGCTGTGCGAATTGAGGAAGTGTATTATGATCCTGTTGAAACTGAGTCTGGAGGCGAGGCTGTTGTTCTTTACAATCCATTGGATTTGGCAGTGGATATCTCTGGGTGGACAATAAAAACAGAAACTTCTGATGCTGATGTGATTTTGCCATTAGAAGCTGTTATTGGCGCTCAGGGATATTATTTAATTACAGATATTGGTTGGGATGAAAGTAAAGATGATGAAATGTGGAACGGTGCAGATTATGAAGAGGCGATGACCTTGGGAAATAGCGATGCAGGTGTAGCTTTAGTTGACTCTTTGAGTCAGATTGTTAGTAGTGTTGGTTGGGGAGATAGTTCAGAAATAGAATCAGGATTGTATGAAGGCAGTCCTGCAGTTGATGTCGAACCTGGAAGTTCTTTGTTACGTGTTCAGAGTTTGGGAAATAATTTTGTTGATTTTGTTAGTTCTTCACCTCAATTAAATTCAGGTAGTTCTGATGGAAATGAAACTCATCAAGGCATAGTCATTAATTTAAATGTTTTAGACTATTCTGTAAGTGTTGATTGGGTTAATATAAGTCCTGATGCGTTTGGAGATGAGGGAGTGCAAGTCTTATTGAATCCTGGACGAGAAAAAGAGATTATTATAACTTCTATGATTACTCACGAGTTTAATTATAGTTTTATTGAAAATGTAACTGTTAATAATCAAAGCATGGTTTTAATGGATGTCGTTAATAAAACTAGTGCAATTTTTGAATTAAAGTTAGATTTAAATTATAGTATTCTGCCAGGAAGTTATGATGTGCTGGTTTTTGTTGGAGAAGAACAAAAGTCTAATAATTATGAAATATTGAGCTTGATGGCAATAGATGTTGATGTTGAAGAATTGAATCTTGAAGTTAAAGAAAAAAACTTGCGTTATGCACTTCTTGGAGATCAAAATTGGAATGTTGGAGATAAACCATCCATTAAGAATATTGGTAATGTTGGGCTTGATTTGGGTGTTAAGGCTACAGAGTTAGTGGGTGAAGATGCAAACTTTTTATTGGAAAACGTCAGATACTCTTTTAATAACGACTTTTACTCAAGTAAAGCAGGACAATTATCAACAGAACTCGAAATTGTTAACCTGAATCTAGAACCGGCAGACATTAACGAGTTTGGGTTGGAATTTTTTGTAACGGAAGAAGTTGAGAAAGGAAGTTATGAAGGAAAAATAATGCTTTCTGCTGTGAGTTCTGAATGAAATTATTTTTGTTGTTTTTATTTTTTTTAAGTTTTGAATTAGTTAGTGCAGGGTTTGGTGTATCACCGAATAAGATAATTGATGCAGGAGAAGTCTATGTTATTAATGCAGATGAGTACGAAACCGAATATGTATTAAAACCTAGTGAGGGAGTATCTATTAGTGAAACCTCTATTTTGGTTGCTGCCAAAGGAAAAGAAAAAATTAAGATAAAAACAAGTGAAGGTGGAACTGTCGAAATAATTGAAAAAAAAGAGGGGCTTTCTTCAAGCATCATTATTCCTGTAGAATCTACTGCATCTAATATTGAATTTTATGCTGCTAATGATAAATCAGGGGGTTGGCTGGGAGTGATAGGGATTAATGTGGTTGGTTTGTGTTTGGTGGGGGTTTTAAAATGGAAGAAAAAACTCTTTTAGTGTTTTCTATTATTCTATTTTGTTTTGGGGTATCTATGCTTTATTTAATTTATTCTACTACCGATGTTTCCGAAGTTAAGGATATGCGAGTTCATATGGGAGAAACAGTCAAGGTTTATGGTGAGGTCGTTCGTGTAAATGTACGCGATGGTGTGACCTTTATTGATATTAAACGAGAACAAATAGTTCAAATTGTCTTTTTTGAAGAAATGGACTTGGGTTTATACTCTGATGTAGAAATTATTGGTGAAGTTGCAAAGGGAATGCACGGTTACGAATTATTAGGAAGAGAAATTAAAAAAATAAAATAAAAAGAATTAATCTGCTAGCGCTAGATCGTTGTTTGAAATTGGAATGTTATCCCCTGTTTTGAAATCTTTTTTATTCAAAATGTTTGGGATTATTTTAAGTCCTTTAGCTAAAGGCCAATCAAACCAAGCTAGACTAAATCTATCAGGGGTTAGTCGTTTGTCGATAAATTTAACAGTAACACCGGGCATTTTTCGACCTTCTGTGGTCATAACGCTTCCACCAGTTTCGTCTTTTCCTGCAGTTCGACTCATTTCTCCTAAACTCACGTGAGTAAGTTCATGAAATGTAAGTTTAACAATCCTATATTCTTTTGCAAATTTCATTTTTCAGCCTCCAATAAGCTCGATAGTTAAAATCTGTAGTTGAGGTATATAAACTTTTTTAATTTGTATAAGATATTTTAGACTTTTCAAAATGGAATATTTGTTCAGGAGTGGTTATTTTCTTTTTCTTCATAATGTCAAGAAAATTTTGAAATACCTGATTTGTAACTTGGACATCGCTCATTGCTCTGTGTTCTTGGTTATTTATTATGTTAAAATGATCACAAATAACTGATAGTTTTTTACTTTGAAGATCTGGAAGAAGTCTGTTAGCTAATTTTCTAGTACAAAGTTTTTGGTTATTGAATTCTTGTTTTAGATGTCTTAATGCATTTTGGTGTAAAAATCCATGATCAAATGTAGCATTGTGTGCAATTACTGTGTGATCTTCAAGAAAGTTAAGAAAATGAGGTAGGGCTTTTTTTATTGGTGGAGCATCTTTTACTAATTCGTTATCAATTCCGGTGAGTCTTGTTATAAAGCGAGGAATTGGCACTTTTGGATTAATTAAGGTCTGAAATTCATCTATTACTTTGTTATCTTTCACTTTAACTGCAGCAAGTTCAGTAATTTGATGAAAGTGTTTGGATAAACCCGTTGTTTCAATATCTACTACAGCATACTCTTTTAACATCAATTGACTTTTGAATAGATCTTTAATAAATATTTTGGTAGTTGATTTCTGAAAACTTTTCAAAAAAATAAGAATTCTTTCAACTTTTTTGAGATGAAACATATAAACATTTCATACATTATGTGTATATGTTTTATGAATTATTATTGGGTATTGGTTTGGGAATTGTGGGGGGAACAATTACTGGATTGATTCCAGGAATACATGTAAATCTCATAACCATACTTGTCTTATCTTATGTTAGCTCACTACTAAGTTGGTTTTCTGTATTTACGATAGGTTGCTTTATAATTTCTCTTTCTGTAACACATACTTTTTTAGACGTGCTTCCTGCAATTTATTTAGGAATGCCCGATTCAGCCACGGCATTGGGTGTTTTGCCAGGACATAGATACTTGTTAAAAGGTTGGGGTTACATGGCAGTAAAATTAACTTTGATAGGCAGTTTTTTTGGTCTGATTTTTGGGGTTTTATTAATACCTTTGTTAATTCTTGTTGTTAAACTATCCTATCCGATTCTAAAGAGTTTAATGGTAATAATTCTGTTAAGTGTGTTTGTTTTTATGGTTATTAAAGATAGGAAGAAAGGTTGGTCTATTTTTGTTTTTATTTTATCTGGAGTCTTGGGGTGGCTGGTTTTAAATACATATAATTTAAAATATCCTCTATTTCCGTTATTGACAGGAATCTTTGGGGTTTCTACTTTGTTGTTTAGTATTAGAAGTACCAGTACAATTCCTGAGCAACTGATAAGCTCTGAAATAAAATTAAAACATAAAGTTGTGATTAAATCACTTTTTGCCGCGGTGTTAGCGGGATTTTTAACCTCTATGCTTCCGGGAATTGGTTCATCGCAAGGAGTAGTTATAGGTAAAGAATTTGCAAGAAATGCGGGGGATCATGGGTTTATGGTTATTCTGGGAGGAGTCAATACTGTAAACTTTGTTCTATCTTTGGTTACCTTGTTTGTGTTGAGTAAGGCACGTAATGGTGCGGTAGTTGCAGTGCAGGAGTTGATTGGTCAAATCGGGTTGAACCAATTATTAGCATTTATTGCAGTGGCACTAATCGTTGGAGGTGTGGGTGTTGGGCTGACGTTGTTTTTGGGGCGAGTATTTAGTGGAATTATTTCTAGGGTTAATTATAGAGGCCTGGTTTTTAGTGTGGTGTTGTTTATAATTGTATTAACCCCTTTTGTTTCAGGATTTAAAGGGTTATTAATATTGTTTACAGCAACTGTTCTGGGTTTAATCCCCGCAATAGTTAAATGTTCAAGAACACATGCGATGGGTTGTTTAATGATTCCAGTAATGTTATGGTTTTTAGTATGAAAAAGTTTTTATAGTTTGTTAATTGGGTTTTCAATGGTGATAAAAAATGTCAAAATCTGAAATGATTGGTTTTGCAGCGTTAATATTGGTAATTGTGATAATTATTGCGTTAATGATGTGGGGACTACCTAAATATGGAATTTATAAATTAGAATTACAGGGAAAAGCAGATCTAAAAGAGGCAGAATGGAGTAAGCAAATTCTTATTGAGGAAGCAAGAGCTTTGCGAGATGCAGCTAAGTTAAGAGCAGAAGCTGAAGTAGAACGAGCAAAAGGCGTAGCAGAAGCTAATAAAATAATTGGGGACAGTTTAGCGAATAATGATGCATATTTACGTTATTTGTGGATACAAGGATTGCATGACGGAAGTAGCGAAGTAATTTATATTCCAACAGAGGGCAACCTTCCAATATTAGAAGCAACAAGAAATGTTAGATAGGTTTAACATAACATTTTTAAACATTGTTTTTAATATTTTATTACTTTTTTTTAAAAAGGGGTGATAAACATGGCAAAAGAAAAACCAGAATGTAAAGGATTTGGATTTATTTTAATCTTGGCAGGAATATTGTTTTTACTGCAAGATTTGAACGTATGGAACTTTTGGGGATTAAGTTGGTACACTGTAACGTTAATCGTAGTAGGTATTAAGTTTGCAGTAATGGCAGTTAATAAATAGTTTTTTTTAAAATATAAAACTATATAACTTAATTCTTTTTTTATTTTTATTATGCTTCCTAAGAAAATTTCTGAAATAGTAGATAATAATGTAAAAATTATATCTAAAAAGTTAGAGTATAAAAAAGACTTTTTTGGGGATAGTCCTGCACCATTCATTGGAAGATATGGCTACCCAAATGTAAATGTGGGTGTGTTATCAGCAATTGATTATTCTAAAAAAGATGAATTAGATAACCCTCAATTATGGAGTAAGAGTGGAAAAGGGGTTGACGAGATTGCTGGAATTCGAAGTAGTTTGATAAATTCACGTTTTAAATCAAATATATTTTCTAAACAGGAGAAGTTGAACTTACTTGCAGAAGAGGTGGGCATATCTTCTAAACCTGTTGAGGTAGAAATAGGATTGAAAGATAAACCACAATTTAGATTAAACACATATTCACATGCAACTCCCACCGGACCAAATGCCGATCTCGAAAAAGCAAAGATAACGTCTAATGTTAAAGTAGATGTTAAGGTAGAAAAAGCGCATTCAGACGTTCATTTGAAGGCTGCTAACGCTTTAAACGAATTGTATAAGAAAGGAGTGGATGAAAATAATCTTGCTCGAGCGTTGAGTGTTGGGGGTTTTGGAATTGGAAAGAATAGAAAGTTAGTTCCAACTAGATGGTCTATCACAGCAACAGATGACATTTTAGGGAAAAAACTAATTTATGATGTTAAAGGACTTAACTCATTAGATTGTTATAAACTTTACTTTGGGGGGATACTTGGCAATTATTATTTAATTATGATGTTGCCCGAAATATGGGGTTATGAACTGTTTGAAATGTCCTTAGCTAACGTTAACAATTACTCTACAGATCACGAATTTTATGCAGGTAGGAAGAAGTATTCATTTTCTTGTGAGGGGGGTTATTATACTGTAAGGTTGGGTGTGTTGGAGCGAATGATTGAACAGCGGAAACAAGCTACTGCATTGGCATTTAGATTTATAACTTCAGAATATACTGCTCCTCTCGGGGTGTGGGTAACAAGAGAAGCAACACGAAAAGCACTAATGAGTAAGGCATTCGAATTTAACTCTTATGAAGAAATGATTCTTTTTGGAAAACAACTTATTATGGATGAATTTAAATTTGATTTGGGTAAGTTGATTAGTAAGAGTGTATTGTTAAAAGAAAGAAAGGTACAGAAAAAGTTGTTTGAGTTTACGGTATAGAAAAATTATTAAATAAACTGGATGGAGTAAGATTATGGTTGATTTTAAGAAAGAAGTTGCAAAGTTAAAAGACGTATATGAAGAGATCATAAAGTTCGAGGTAGACATATCTCAACCCATCATGCCTAGTTTGGACTTTTATAAAAGTCGACAAAACTTGTATTTACAAAGTTTACAAACAGTAGTGGCAGAGTTAAAAAAGACCGTAAGAGTAATCGAGGTTGAAGAGGGTGAAGAGGCAGTGCTGGATCGAATTAAAAGCGTTGTGGGAAAACTTGATACTAAAAGTAATGATGAGTTGAAGTTATTAGTTGAAGAATTAATTAAATTAACTAATGATGCGAACATAAAAGAAGAACAAAAAATAGAATTGCCAGCATCAATTCCAAATGATATTTATCCAGAAGTAGAAGCAGACATGAATGAAATGCAGAAGTGTATGAGTGCGGGGTGTTATAGGAGTGTAGTAATTCTTTGTGGACGGATATTAGAGGTAGTGTTACATCGAAAATATTTTGAGGCAACACAAAATGATCTACTTGAAAAAAGTCCAGGTATTGGTTTGGGAAGTTTAATTGCTAAAATGAAAGAACGAGGTCTTGAGTTTGATCCTGGATTGACGCAGCAGATACATCTAATAAATCAAATAAGAGTATTTAGTGTACATAAGAAACAACAACCATTTCAACCCTCAAGAGCACAAGCCCAAGCTATTATGTTATATACTGGAGATGTTTTAGAAAAAATGTTTAAAGAATAAGTTGGGGTTTAATGTTTATATCAAAATTGCTTTAATTCTTCTTATGCCTGCAGCTGAACTCTCTTCCTTCTTTATTTTGAAAGTACCTAGCTCTTTAGTGTTAGTTGTATGAGGCCCCATGCAGATTTCTTTAGAGTAGTTTCCAATTGAGTAAACAGAAACTTTATCTGGATATTTAGCACCAAATTCTGCCTGTGCACCCTGTTTGATTGCTTGTTCGGGAGCCATTTCTTCTTTTTTTACTTCTAATCCTTGCTTTATGATCTTGTTTACTTCTGCTTCAACTTGTTGTTTTTCTTCGTCTGTAAGTTTTCTGTCGAAGTTAAAGTCGTAACGCAGTCGTTCCTCAGTTATGTTGGAACCTTTTTGTTTAATACTTGGATCTTTTAGTACTTTTCTTAAGACCTCAGCAAGAATGTGGGTCGCAGTGTGAAGTTTAGCAGTAGTTTCTGAAGATTCAGACAACCCCCCTTTAAACTTTTTTTCTGCTCCAATTCGAGATAGTTTTTGGTGATCTTCATATTCTTTATTGAATCCTTTAACGTCAATAGGTACATTATTTTCTTTAGCTAGTTCTTCAATCATCTCAATTGGGAACCCATAGGACTGGAAAAGTAAAAATGCTTCTTTTGAAGTTACTTTATTGTCTTTTTCAATCATCTTTTGAAGTTCTTTAAGTCCTTTATCCAATGTTTTTTGAAATTTATCTTCTTCTCGTTTTAATTCATCAAAAATGATTTTTTGTTTTGTTTTCAAATGAGGATATTCTTCCTGATACATTTTAATAACTATTTTAGCTAGATCTACAGTTGCATCAATTTTGAAAAGGTCTACATCAAGTAAACGTAAATGTCTTAAAGCTCGTCTAATCAATCTTCTGACAATGTACCCTTGATCGGTATTGCTTGGCGAAATACCATCAGCAATAATAAATGTTGCAGCTTTAATGTGATCTGCAATAATTCGAATTGAACACATGGTTTCTTTCCAACATTCAGGCACTGTTTCAAATCCCAAAGTTCCTTTAGGAAAGCTATATTTTTTATCTGAAATCTTTTCAATTTCTTTAATGAGGGGTTGCCAAAGTTCAGTAAGATAATGATCTTCATGACCCTGAAGAATAGTAATAATTCTTTCAACTCCTGCTCCAAAATCAATATTTTTTTGTTCAAGTTTGTGGTACTTCCCTTTTTCGTCTTTATTATACTCCATTAAAACATCATTTCCTAATTCAACCCAGGTATCATCTTCAGGATCGAATGATTTGGGTGCAGGTTTATTGTTATCTTTCCAATAAAAAAATTCAGTATTAGGACCACAAGGACCTGAAGTGCCTGCAGGACCCCAAAAGTTTTCAGATTTAGGAAGAAAAGCAATTCTTTCTTTTGGAATGTTTAAAGATAACCAGGTTTGTTCCGATTCAGTATCTTTTGGAGCATCCTCATCTCCTTTAAAAACAGTTGCAGCTAATCTTTCAATAGGAACATTTAATTCTTTTGTAATAAATTCAATGGTTAATTCTATTGCCTCTTTTTTCCAGTAATCTCCTAAACTCCAATTTCCAAGCATTTCAAAGAAAGTATGGTGGTTGCTGTCACCAACTTCATCAATATCCACTGTTCGTATACACCTTTGAACATTTACTAACCTCTTTCCTTGAGGGTGGGGTTGTCCCAATAAGTTAGGAACTAAGGGTTGCATACCTGCAGTTGTAAATAGTACTGTGGGGTCATTTTGAGGGATTAAACTAGCATTAATAATCTCTTTATGCCCTTTGCTTTTGAAGAAAGCAATGTACTTCTTTTTGAGTTCTTTTGCAGTTATCATTTTTATTTTGGACTCATTTTGTGAGTAATCTAAGTAAAGTTGAGAAGGGTTCATTTAAATACTTTTTCTCTTTTTTTCTCTTTCAAATGGAAAAATATATAAACAAAATTAGTAAAGTATAAGATAAAGATTTTAATGAGGTGATTAATATTCCAGAAGACACTCCAACAGATGCAGTAATACAATATAAGCAACAAGGATATGATGATGAAACAATAAAGCAAGGATTGTCTCAACAAGGATATGGTCCTCAACAAGTTCTAGATGCATTTAATCAAGCAGATATGAAAGGACAAGCAATTGCCGCTCCTGTACAAGGAATGCAACCTGCACCTCAACAATATGAAGAAAATACTGAAGCAGTAGTAGAATCATTAATTGAAGAGAAATGGCAAGATTTACAAACACAATTAAAAGCAATAACTGAGTGGAAAGAACGAATAGACTCACAAGTAATAAAGATCACACAAGAAATGGGACTGCTAAAAGAAAATTTTGATAAATTACACGAAGGAGTGTTGGGTAAAATTTCTGATTATGACGCTAATCTAAAAGATGTGGGTAGTAGTGTAAAAGCAATGGACGAAGTATTTAAAAAAGTAATTCCCACAATGACTGAAAGTGTAAATAAGTTATCTCGATTAGCTAATAAATAATTCTTTTTAATCTATTTTTTTTAAGTACTCTATTTTTTTACGCTGGCGGCGTCATAGAAAGAAGTTTAACTGCTAATGACGCAACAATCAATAAAAATATAACACCCATTACTTTCGGATGAAAAATAGTTCTAGTAACATCCTCATTAAAGTCTGCCGAACCTTCTGTTTCTTCCCCATCTACTGCACTGCTGCCTCCAGCAATAACATCTCCAAATACCTGAGAAAGTCCAAATAAGAAAATAGCAATACTAAAACCAACAATTACCCATATAACTAGTTTATCTTTAACAAAATAGTTTGTAATTACATCTCCTTTAACACCAAATGCCATCATTAGTAATAAGATAAGGAAGATTACAACCATAACAAAAACAAACCAAGGAGCCATTATTGTAATTAAAGCAACAATTGGCGGAAAGAATAAAGTTAAAGAAGCTAAAACTAATGCAACAATTGCATAAACACCCTTATTATCCCCTAATAAAGCAGTTTTGGTAAGAAACGCATAAGCAAGAACATAAATTAATAGGAAAGTAAAAATAGGAGAAAAATGTCCTAATAATCCAACATCTAATAAAGTAGCCATTTTTTAAAATTAAGCGGGTTTATGCTCGTCTGCATTTCCTCCATTAGATAATGCTTCACCTATATGATGGCTTAGTGCAGCCCTGTTGGGAAATGGTTGTCCACATTTACACTTATGATCTTTAATTCCACTTCCGGTAATAAATTTAACAAGTACACCAAATATTATAACAATGATAATTATGGCCTGAAATTCGGGATCGCCAAACCAACTAGTGAGTCCATATCCACTAACACTTCCAATACCAATATTATCAATGAATATTAAAGCTACCACTATGAGTGCGACCCATTTAATCCACCTCATATGAAAGGACATGTCGTCACTATTTGTGGATAATGCTCCAATTAACATTAGTGCCATAACTACGGCAATTATGAGTAATGCGACCTGGGGAATCGATGAATTAATGACTTGAACAACATCAACTTCACCATAATAATAATTACTTGTTACATGGGGAATGATAACTAATAATGCAATAACTAATGCAAGAACCATTTGCATTCTTGGTTTCTCTTTCATTTGCGGAATTTGAGAAGAGACAGCATAAACTACTGCAAAGACTAAAATGAATGGAAGAATAACTTCTATTAAATCAGGGCCAATTAGATTAAGTGCTTGTTGAAAATACATTGTTTTTTCTGTCCTCCTTTTTTATTTTTGTTTCTTAGTATATAAACTTTTCTTTAACTCTCTTCTTCATCAGTACTGCCTTTGTCCTTACTTAAGAAAAACATAAACCCACCAATTATAACTAAAAGAATAATTACTCCAACAAAAGAGCTGCTCCAATTACTTGCCATGAAACCCCATGCAATTTCTAACCAACTTTGTCCGTTAACTCTAATTGCGTCAAGGAAAATGAATATTATTGCGATAAAAACAATTGCCATAAAGAAATTTCTCCATTTCTTTTCTAAGAAAATTCCCTCTTTCATCTCAGAAGGCTTGGTAAAACTTCCAACTAATAATAAAAATGATGCGGATAAGATTAATAATAAAACCATATTGGCAACTGCACGATTTATTGCACCCACTAAATTAGTTGAGGCAACAACAAGAAATGCTATAACAAAAGCAGCCATAGCATTAAGATTTCTTCTTGGATATTCTTTACCATTAATTTCCTCAAGACCAAAAATTTTGGACTTTTCAAGAAGAGCAAACGTAATTGTGAATACTAATAAAAAAGGAAGAACTACATCATACACTCCAAGACGGTCTAAAAAACCAACTGCTCCGACTAGAGCACCTCCATCAGCCATTATTAAATAACCATTTATTTAGTATATAAACCTTTCGATTCCAGTTCTCGATAAAAACCAAAGTTATTTAAATCGATCTGATCTTCTAAGCTATATGTTCGAAAAACTAACAAAAGAATACGAGAAGCACGATCTGGCTAGAGAGGGCGTTATAATAGTCTCTCGAGAGGTTATAAGATCTAGTAAAAAAATAATTTCTGCAGTACACAATGATAAATTAGTTGATGCTGCAAAATACAAACAAAAAATATTAAAAGAAATTGGATTGATGCGAAAACAAAAAGATAAAGCTAAAACAGGAAGTTATTCTGTAGCAATACAAGAGTATATCGAAGCAATACTATTATTAGAATATGCTAAAACTGGTAAAATATTAGAATTTAGTAATTTTGGCTGCACTCCAGATGAATATATAATGGGGATTTGTGATTTTGTTGGAGAGTTACAACGAAGAGCGGTTTTAAAAGTATCAAAAGGAGATAAGAAAGAGATCAAAAAAATATATGCTGACGTTCAAAAAATATATGATGGACTATTAGACTTTAGTTTTAGAGGCGAGGTTCGTAAAAAGTTTGATTTGGTTAAGTATGTGATGGTTAGATTAGAAGAAATACAGTTAGAATTAAAATTAAGAAAATGATTTCTATTGTTTTGATAGAGCCTAAAACACAAGGAAATATTGGAGCAATTGCTAGAGTAATGAAAAACTTTGGGTTTAGTGAGCTAGTATTGGTAAACCCTAAATGTTCTTTGGGAGACGAAGCATATATTCGAGCAAAACATGCTAAAGATGTTTTGGATAATGTTAAGATTTTGAAAAGATGGCCAAAACTGGATTATTTAGTTGCAACATCTTCTAAAACTGGTCGAGATTATAATATCCCTCGAAATCCCATAACTCCTGCTGAGTTGGGCAAGGTATTGCCTTCTAAAGGAAAGATAGGGTTGGTTTTTGGGAGAGAGGAAGATGGACTGAATAATTTAGAATTAGCAAAATGTGATTTTATGGTTAAAATTCCTACGGATAAGGATTATAAGGCAATGAATTTAAGTCATTCTGTTGCAGTGATGTTATATTCACTTAGTTCATTGTCAAATGATGTTGTCCCAATTTCTTTAGCTGAGAAAAAACAATTATTCAAAATGTTGGATAAAGCGTTGCTCAAAATGAAATTTGTTTTAGAAGACAAACGAGAAACACAAAGGTTAGTGTGGAAGAAAATGATTGGAAAATCGTTTTTATCTAAACGAGAAGCGTATGCATTAATGGGATTCTTTAAGAAGTTAGTGTAAAAGAGAAAAATTTATTAATGATAGTGCTGGTTAAGAATCATGGTTAAGAATCTTTTGGACGAAGATGGTATGAAATCAATACTTGCATGTTGTGACGGAAATGAAGAATCTGTGTTAAACGAAATTCTTAAAGCATTGGCATCTGGTGCTTCAAAATTTGAAGAAGCTTTTATGAATTTTTTAGAACCAACGAAGTTTAGAGCTTTAAAACAAAAATTTAGAGAGGCTAAAACGCATACTCAAGATGTAGATTTTGATGAACGTTTACATGAGTTTGATTTACAATATAATGTACAAGTTGTTTTTGGTGAGGCCGGTGAAGGGTTTACCCAGACAATAACTGACTGGTTAGATGATGAAGAACCATTTAATCAACATGCAAATATGCGTTTTCTTATTAAGTATTTCAAATTTAATTATATCGAGGCTTTTGATTTCATGTTAACTAATATAAATCAGTTAAGAAAGAATAAAAAACGACAACTTATCTTAAGTATTTTACAACTTTTGCATTTAGGAGATGAAAAAAAAATCTTAGCCGCGTATGCTAGTTTTCAAGCAAAACTTGTAACTCAGGGTTTTGGTTTTGAGGGGGTTGTTATAGGAAAACCCAGATTACCTAATGAAATTAAAAAGAAAGGCGTTGTTAAGAGAGCCGCTTTACTTATAGCTATGGCGTTTATTGGTGCAGGAGGAATGCGGGGTGCGCAGCACTTTTTAGGAAAAGACGTTATGTCCATTGCACCTATTAAAAGAGTAGTTAATCATAGTGAAATAAAAAAGAATATAACCCCTTTTGAAGAAATAGTTCAAAAATCTATTAAAAAAGATTTTGAAAAAGAGTTAGATGAGCTAAGCGGATTTAAAAGTCGAAAAAAACACCTACTCAAATTATTTGGAAAAAATGCAGATAAAGCTTTGAGACAAGTAGAAGAACTTGAAAAAGAAATTGCAAAAAAGATTGAGGGATTTAAAAGGTTTAGAGTTAATTTAACCACCCTTGGAGTAAGTAAAGAAGCTTTAATAATGCCAGATGCGATTATTCAAGCGTATGAAAATGTTTTAAGAGATGTTAAAGGACAAAAAGCAAGATTTACTCCGACTTCTTAAGAAAATAATTTAAAACACGCTTACTGTTCTTAGGTCGGGCATTAGAACCTAGTGTATAATATACTTTTTCTGCTTTATCCCCCCAAGAATAATTACCTTTTTCTTCTTTAACCTCTTTTATTTCAAGCTCTTTTAATGCAACGCCTTTCTTTAGATGATAATAAACTGACCTGATGTGAACTTTTGGAAAAATGTCAATGTAATAAGTATACAACTCATACCCATACACCTTTTTTTTAACATTAATGATTTCAATAATGTTTTGACGTATAACTGATTTTGTGGGTCTTCCTCTCATAAATTAACTCTATATTTTGTTTTTTAATAACTTTTTGTTTCACTTCTATTAAATACAAACATTTAAATACCTTTTAGACCAGAAAATATGTATGGAATCCGTGCAGTATCAAGCACAACCAATGGCACAACCTCAAGTACAGCCACAAGTAGGTCAACCTCTAACAATTAAGGATTACATAAGCATAATTGGGAAAAGAAAAAAAATAATTCTAGTCCTGGCAGTGGTATTCATGATTATAGTTCTGGTCTTTCTAACTCTAGCAAAAGGAGGGAATGAGGTAAATTCACTAATCTCTCTAGTGGGCGAAAAGGGTGAAATTGGACCGATTGTAGAACAAAAAGTAATTCTGGAAGGAAGTGACGTGATTGAACCCGTAATTGCAAAAAACTTTCAAGAAGCAATATCTCTTGATGATTTTAAATCAAGTCATATGACTGTCGAATTAGTCAGAGAACGAGTTGACAGAACAAAAGAACAATTAGTATCTTTCTTATCTTTAACAACTAAAGCAGATACAAAAGAACAAGCTAAAAAAATAAATGATGATTTAGTGAAGCAGTTTTTTGAAATAATCGAACCAAGATATGGTGCACAAAAAGCAATTAAAGAAAAAATAAGCGTATTTGAAGAAGAAGAACAAGCTCTAAAAGAATACATTACATTAATTGAACAAGTAATATTTGAATCCTCACAAGAAATAGAAAATGCAAATGAATTAGTAACAAAATTTAAAATACAAATTGATGCATATGTTAATAGATTTGAATCCGAGAATATTAAAGGAAAAACCTTGGATTATTATCCTCTAATGCACACTAAAGTGTTAAATGATATTTCACGATTCAGAGAACAAGTTATTGAAGCAGAAGAGGCAACTTGGCACAGTTCACATCGAGATGCAGCAGCAGAACGATTCATAAAACAGCTTAATGCATATCAAGATAAGCTAACTTCACAAAATATAAGTGAAATGCCTGTAGAAAATTTTGTTTTAATGCAGTTTGAAATGGAAGAAGCACTAAACCAATTTCAAAAAGATGTCGTAGGTAATACCACTCAAGATGATTTTACAGGAGAGCAAGCAATGAATCAATTGTTAGATAAACGAAAGGCGTTAAGTGACGTAAAAATACAAAAAGTACAATTTGAACAAGACTTATTATTGGAAAAGAATGCATATAGTGTTTTAAGTTCTCCTAGTTTAGCAAATTCATTAACTTCATCTTCAAATGCAGTAATTAAAGTATCTAAAGACTATGAAGACGTATATGCTGCTCTAGAGGCACAAGAGTTACTTACTTCTTCAGAAATTATGGAACCAGTAATAGTAAAATATTCCGATATGTCTTTTGAAACATTTATCGCTAGAAATTTGAATATTGACAAAGTGAAAGTTGTTACAAACCAAGGAAACAATCAAATATTACCTTTCATTACAATTGATCTAGCTGGGCCTACTTCTGAAGAAAGTAAGCAAATGCTTCAAGAAGTTCTAGATAACTTTTTTAATTATATTAACGAGCACAATAATTATGCAGATAAAGTAAAATTAGTTGAAGAAAAAATTGAACTAAAACAGGATGAAATAAACAACATCAAAATTGATGTAAACTTGTTTGAAACAGACATTTATGGACAAAATTTAATGAAATTAAGAGAAATATCTTTACTAAAAACAAAGTTATTATTATCTGATTATAAAAAACGGCTTTCAGATATAAGTACTGAAAAAATAGATTTACAAGATCAATTAAGAAAACAGGGAACTTTTAATTTAATAAGTGCACCATTAACAATTCAAGGTCCTGGAGAAAAGTTTGCACCAAACAAAACTAATTTTATTCAAATAGGCATCACTGCGGTGGTAGGATTTTTTATTGCAATATTTTTAGTAATCGCATATGAGACAAAATTTCCAGAATATCAAGCGAGATATGCACAATTTGTACAAGCACAAAACCTCCCTGTTCAACAGGGTTCAGTTCAACCCGTTCAACCTGTCCAACAACCAATACAGCCAATTCAACAAATGCCACAACCAGTTCAACAACCTGCTGTACAGAAACAACCCTTGATATCAAAATTATTTGCCAAAGCACCCCCTGTTCAACAAATAGCCCAACCTGTTGCTCAAGCTCCAGCGCCACAACCTGTTGTTGAAAGAAAACCTTTCTTTCAAAACTTATTTGCAAATAAAACAAAAGATGTATATTATGTAACAAAGAATTCGTTTGATCAAACAGTACGAAACCAAGACCCTGGATTAGAAGAATTAAACCAATTAAAAACAACTAAGTTAGATGATACTGTTAAAGATGAATTTGAAGTAATGAGTAAAATAAAGAAAAATTTGAAAGCAATATAATTCGACTATTTCTTTTCTGCTTCAGCAATTTTTAATCTTGTTTTAAGAACAGTATCAGGGTTAAGAGAAATACTATCAATGTTTTGTTTTACAAGAAATTGAGCAAACTCTGGAAAATCACTTGGGGCTTGACCACAAATCCCTATCTTTCTTTTATTCTTTTTGGCATGAGTTATAGCAATGGAAACCATGTCTTTTACTGCTTGATTCTGCTCATCATAAACATCACTTAAGATTTCAGAATCTCTATCCACGCCCAAGGTAAGTTGAGTAAGATCATTACTACCTATACTAAACCCATCAAAAATCTTAGCAAAATCATCTGCAAGAATAACATTAGAAGGAACTTCACACATAACATAAAGTTCTAACTTGTTTTTACCTTTCTTTAGACCATTTTGAGCCATGATTTTAATTACTTTCTTTCCTTCATTTATTGTTCTACAAAAAGGGACCATTAGTTTAATATTGTTTAATCCAAATTCTTCTCTGGCTTTTTTCATAGCTTTGCATTCTAAAACAAAAGCTTCTTTATAACCTGGTTTGTAATAACGGGAAGCGCCTCTCCAACCAATCATGGGATTATCTTCTTTAGGTTCAAACTGTTTTCCACCAATTAATGAAGCATACTCATTTGTTTTGAAGTCAGATAAACGCACAATTACATCTTTTGGATAAAAAGCAGCAGCGATAGTTCCCACCCCTCTTGCCAATTCATCAATGAAAAACTGTTTTTTATCTTTATAATTGTACGTAAGATCCTTAATTATTTTTCTTGTTTTCGAATCTTTTATTTTGTCAAAATGAATAAGCGCCATAGGATGAATCTTAATATAAGAATTTATTATGAATTCCTCTCTTGCTAAACCCACACCATCATTTGGTATGAATGAGAAGTTAAACGCTTCTTCAGGATTGCCAACATTCATCATAATCTTAGTTCTAGTCTTAGGAATAGTTTTTAGATTAGTCTTTTTAATTTTAAATGGTAAATTTCCTTTATACACAAAGCCCATCTCACCTTCAGCACAACTGACGGTAACCATTTGTTTATTCTTTATTGCTTCAGTAGCATGATTTGTTCCAACTAAACAAGGAATGCCTAATTCTCTACTAATTATGGCAGCATGGCAGGTTCTTCCACCACGGTTAGTTACAATTGCGCTTGCTATTTTCATGATTGGTTCCCAATCAGGATCAGTCATATCAGTAACAAGAACTTCGCCTTTTTTGAAACCATGAATTCCTTTAACATTCTTAATAATTCGAGCTTTTCCCTTACCAATTCTTTCACCAACGCTACTTCCAGTTATGAGAACAGGTCCATGTTTTATTAATTGATATTCTTCTAATGTGTTAATATCTCTTTGTGAAGTAACTGTTTCAGGACGGGCCTGAACAATGAATAATTTTCCTGTGTTACCATCTTTAGCCCATTCCATGTCCATTGGGGTGTAACACTTTCTTTTATTAGAATAATGATCTTCAATTATACATGCCCATTTGGCTAAAAGTAATATTTCTGATTCTGTTAAAACAAATTTCTTTCTTTCAGTTTCATTTACACTTATTATCTTTGTAGGTTTTGAAGAATCATTAGAATAAATCATTTTGATCTTCTTTTCTCCAACTTTCTTTTTTATTATGGGTTTAAATTTGTTTAAAGTAGGTTTGAAAACATAATACTCATCTGGGTTAACAGAACCTTGAACTACTGTTTCTCCAAGTCCGTAGGCTGCAGTTATAAACGCAGCATTTTTGAATCCTGATTCAGTATCAATAGAAAACATAACTCCTGATGAAGCTAAATCGGATCGCACCATTTTTTGAACTCCTATTGAAAGAGCAACCTTAAAATGATCAAAGCCTTTATCTTCACGGTATGAAATAGCTCTGTTTGTGAATAATGAAGCAAAACAATGTTTGCAAGATTCTAATAAATTATTAATTCCTCTTATGTTAAGAAATGTTTCTTGTTGGCCAGCAAAGCTTGCATCAGGAAGATCTTCTGCAGTTGCACTGCTTCGTACCGCAGTATCGCAATTTTTGCCATATTCTTTTTCTAATCTTTTGTATGCTTTAGCAATTTCAAATTTTAATTCATCTGGAAAAATTAAACTTCGTATGAGTGTTCTTACTTGATCTCCTTTGCGTTGTAAGTTTCGTAAATTTTTAGTATTAAGTCCTTTTAGAATTGATTTAACTTTTTTTTCAGCGTCATTTGATCTTAATAAGAATCGGTATGCCTCTGCAGTTATTGCAAAACCATTAGGAACGTTAACATGTTTCTTTTTTAGTTCACGATACATCTCACCAAGGGATGCATTTTTCCCCCCTACAATTGGAACCTCTCCAATTGAGAGTTCATTAAACCATAAAACTAATTTACTCTCTTTTTTCATTTATTCAATCACCCTTTTTCCCACACAAGTACTACAATATTGATTTTTTAATAGAGGTAATGGTATATAAATGTTTTGAAAAGTGTATTCAACATTATCTAATCTTTTTTTTAATAAATTCTGCAAGTTTATCTGCAATGTTGGCGTTTGATTTTTTTTCTGTAGAACTAAATACTGGAGAAAGATTACACTCAATAAAATAATGCTTATTTGTGTGATCAATTACGAAATCAATACCACAAAAATCACAATTTAAACTTTTTGAAATTTTAATCGCATCTGTTTTTATTTTTTTAGATATTTGAATTTTAGATTCGACTTTAACACCAATCCTGGAAAAACCAGTTTGTTTTTTTATGTGTGGTGTGCGAGCAACGGATGCAATAATTTTATTGTTAAGAACAACAACTCGTAAATCAGTTTTTATGTTTTCAAAATCTTCAAGTAGGAATTCCGAGGGATCATTTTTTTTTAAGAATTTTGTAATTTCTTGTTTGTTTTTAATTAAAAAACTAAATCTGCCTTTACTTCCTAAACGTTTTTTAACAATTACAGGGAATTTTAGTTTGATTAACTTTTTGGATGAAACTTTTTGAAGAATGCGAGTGTTTGGCATATGAACCTTGTTTTTAAAGAACAAATATTGGAAAAGTTTGTCCTCAAAATAAGGATGCTTCTTGAGTGCATTTTCATCTAAAACTTTACACTTCAAACAATTAAGTAAATCATTTTGAAAAACTGAAAAGTTAAGATTTACGTCACGAGGATCCCTTAGAATAGCAAAAGACCATTTTTCATTACACACGTGTTCAATCTTTTTGAGAGTGAGCGAGGAGTAATTTAAAAAAGATACATTGAACTTTCGCTTTTTTAGCGCCGCAATTATTAATTTAACTGAACGTCCTTTTCTTGTTGCAACAATTAATATGTTTTTAGCCATTTTTTTCCATTAATGTAAAACTTTCTGGAAGCAAGTCGGGTTTTTTTAGCTTCAATTCCTTTACAAATTTAACATCTTTAAGTCCAATTTTACCAAAATACAAATCATTAATGTTTCCTCCTCGCGAAACAAAGTTTTTAACTTGATAATAACCATCTAAATAAATATAATCTTTAGAAAAACCCCCTGGTAAAGAGGTATCAACCAATCCTCGTTTAGCTCTTAAAGTTAGTTGAAATGCCTTGTTCTTATCAAAGAACCTTCGAAGTTCTCTAAATGTTTTGAAAAAACTATTTTTTTGAGCGGTATTAACAGCAATAACTCTGCCTGCATAATTCTGTAAGAAAACTTTTTTTAAAAGTCCAAATCGTTCCTCATTATAAACTGCAAGTCCTTCTTCTGTGATTAAATATTTTGCTAAACCCTTTTTAAAAATTTGTAATTCTTGTTTCTTCCCATTCTCATATCTAAAAGCATGAGTACCAATTTCATGAACAATTAATCGATTAATAAAATTCTTTGAGAATCTTTCTTTTTGTTTAAGAATGATTAATTTTTTATCTGACTCAACAGAACAACTTGTAACCAAATCTTTGTTCTTGATTTTATAATCTAAATTAAACCTTCTCAAGTTTTCCATTAGAATCTTAACTGCATCTTTTTTAAGGATTTTCTTAGCAGGTTTTAGATTAAGTTTATCATTTAAAATACGATATGCTTTGTTAATTAGTTTTTTACTAGGAAGACCAAACACTTTAACACTTTTTTCAGTGAAATCAAAGCAGCCCAAGCTGTTAAGAAGATCCACGTGCCTAATTAATTCTCTTTGACGTTCTACAATAATTGTGTCGAGAAAATCTCTTTCCTCAATTGCAATTGAAGAAAGTTTTTGCCTTAAAGCAAGAAGTTTTGTTGTTGGAAGAGTATATTTTAATGTGGGGTTCTTAGATTTGTTACTCATAAATACTTTTTTAGCATAAGACGCGTTAATTGGATTTATTAAAGAAAAGGGGAGTTGACTGGTTGCATCAGCTAAAATTTTATCTGCAGCCCTAATCTCCTTTCGAATCTTCATATTTAACTATTTAGTCTAGTATATAAAAACTTTTTTATAAGTCTGAATTGTTTAGGTGATATGTTTAAGCGATTAAGGTTTGGAAATGCAGGAGCTCCACTGAGTTCGGTTTCTAGAAAAATTCCGGACGGGATCCAACGACAAAAAGAATTAAAGTTAGATGGACTAGAGATACAGTTTGTAAGACAGGTCTATCTTCACAAAGAACAATGCCCTGAAATAAAAACATTGGCTAAAAAAGAAGATAAAGTGTTAACCTGTCATGCCTCTTTTTTTGTAAACCTAAGTTCTAATGATAAAGAAAAACAAACACAATCCCTGCAACGAATTTATGACGCTGCAATAATGGCAGATAAGTGTGGAGCTAAATTTGTAACCTTTCATGCAGGATATTATCACGATAACGATCATGAAGAGGTGTATCAAACAATTAAAAATAACCTCTCACAATTAAAAGACAAATTAGAACATGAGGGCTGTAAAATAAAATTAAGTCCAGAGACAACAGGCAAGATTTCTCAATTTGGGAGTTTGCATGAGCTAGTGAGATTGGGTAAAGAGATCGGAACACACCTCTGTGTAGACTTTGCACACTTACATGCGCGTGAAGGAAAGGTTAATAGTTATGAAGAGTTTTGTAATGTTCTGAGTTTGTTGAAAACGGAGTTAAATTGTTTAGATAATATGCATATTCATATGGCGGGAATAAATTATGGGCCTAAAGGAGAAAGGAATCATTTGAATCTAAAAGATTCAGACTTTAAATGGAAAGAGTTAATGAAAGCCTTCAAAGAGTTTGGGGTTAGGGGGATAATTATTAGTGAAAGTCCTAATATTGAGGGAGATGCAATGTTAATGAGGGACTATTATGAATCACTCTAAGGCTTTAAGACAATTAAATGAGTTAAGTGAGCATAATTCAGATCCGCGATTAGCTGCAGAAGGCTGGAGTGAAGATTGGCAAATTTTAATTGCAACATTGTTGTCAGCTAGGACTAGAGATACAGTAACAGTTAAGGTCGCCACAGCATTGTTTGAAAAATATAAAACTCTAAAAGAAATTTCAGAATTAAATTTGGAAGCGTTGGAACAGGAAATAAAATCCGTTAATTTTTATCGAAATAAAGCAAGATTTGTGTTGGGATGTGTAAAAGGAATTTTAGAACATTTTAGTGAAGGTTTGCCTTGCGATGCTTCGGAGTTAGTTAAGTTAACTGGTGTAGGAAGAAAGACGGCAAATGTGTTCATTGCATCAATGGGTGGAGATGCCATAGGTGTGGATACTCATGTGGGGCGGGTGGCGCGTAAGTTGGGATGGACAACTCACACCGATCCTGATAAGGTTGAGAAAGATCTTTGTGAACTGTTTCCTCAATCTTCCTGGCGAAGTGTGAACTATATTTTAGTTAAGTTTGGACAAAGTAATAGAGGGAAAAAAGAAGATTTAATTTTAGAAAAGATAAAATAGAAAACAATCAACTTTATTAATCCTCATCATGATGGAGAGTTATGGCAGGAAGAGTACAAAGTCCATCGTCAATTAATTTATTTAGACAGTGTCCAAGAAAATATTTCTATCAGTACATTCTTAAGTTAGTTACTGGTTCGAATATACATCTAGTTCGAGGAAAAGCAGTACACTCAGTGTTGGAAAATTTCTTTAAAGTCAATATATCACAAATTCATTCTGAAAACTTTGATTTTGAATTACGAACTTTATTATTTGACATGTTTAGACAGGAATGGAGAAAATCAAAACCCGAATTAGAAAAAATAGGTATAACAATACATAACCAGATTTATTATTACAATGAAACCAAAAGAATGTTAACAAATTGGTTTGATGGATTTGTAGGTAAGTTACAGGGATTGATGGTTGATCGAGGACTAGTTGAGGGATTCAAATATTTAACTCCAATAACTGAGCAGTATTATGAATCGTCTTCTCATAAGGTTAGAGGGTACATAGACGCAGTACACGAATGGGCAGAGGGAGTACACATAGTAGATTATAAAACTTCTTCACGAGATAAGATGAGCGATGATTATATGTTACAATTGGGGATATATGCAATGATGTACAAACAAAAACACGGAGTTGCACCCAAAAAAGTAGGAATTAATTTTTTAAAATTTGGTGAAAAGTTCATAGATGTTGATGATGTGCTTATTAGAGATGCAGAAGCAGCATGTGAACAAATACAATTTGATACTCAAAGCGAAGAAAAAATAGATTATCCCAAAAAACAATCTGGATTGTGTAAATGGTCAACAGGACAGTGTGATTTCTATGAAACCTGCATTAAGGACAATTAACTTTTTATTTATTAAAGTTTGATTAAGTTATAATCATGAAATGTTATAATGTTTTAACTGAAAAAAATGAAGAATGTAACGAGTTAGTTGTAAGTAAAGAACGGGGTGTCGAATTTCTGGTATCTATTCCACATTCAGGGATATTAATTCCTGAAAATCTTAAAAAAAATATTGTTCTAGATTCTTTAAGAAAAGAGGGAGACCTATATACTGATGAAATATTTACTTTGAGTAAAGGAATTGTGATCAAATCTAAATTAATGCCTTTAGTGCTTAATGTGAGTCGACACAAAACTGGGTTGAAAGGGGATGTGCCAAAACACCTCTTAAAAGATCCAATTCACACCTCGCGTTTAGGTGGACAAAAACATCCTTTAATTGAGTATACTTCTGTAGAAAAAGAAGAATTACTAGTATATTATGATCAATATCATTCCAAAATTAAAGAGAGTGTAATAAAGATAAAAGAAACAAACGGTTTCGTGGTTGTTTTAGATGGACACTCACTACTTTCAGTCGGGTTAGAAAACACCCCTGATAAAGGAAAAGAAAGAGCAGATTTTATAGTTGGAACATTAGATGATACTTCTGCACATCCAAAAATTATTGAAACTTTTTATGAAAGTTTGAAGCGTAATGCTGCGGAATACGATTTAACGGTTGTTAAAAACAAACCCTACAAAGGAGGATTTATTACCTCAAATTATGCGAATCCCGCAGAAAAGGTGAACGTGATCCAATTAGAGATAAAACGAAGCATATATCTTAATGAAAAAACATTTGAAAAATATCCTAAAAAAATAGAAATGTTAAACTTGATTCTTGAAAAAGTAATGAGCGAAACTATTAAAGTTGCTAAACAAGTTTATGATTAGGTTTTTGTTCTTATTTGTTAAATGAGTAAGTAAACGTCGGTCTATTAATGTTAAGGACGTTAGATATGATAATCGTTATAAATAATTCTACATTACTCTAAGTTATGAATCCATACCATATTAGATTAACCGAAGCAGGCACAATTTCAACGAGAATAAGAGAAGATGTGGGCACTGTTATGATTGTAGGTTCTGTTGCATATAATCCTCAAGCAGTTACTCCCGCATCAGATCTAGATGAGGTCGCAATAGCGGATTTTACTCAAGTAGATTGGCAAGAATTTGAACGTAACTTGGGACAACCAATAAATCCTACTTGTGTAAAATATGCGCGAAGTGGAGCAATAAACAGTTTTAGTGTTGTGTGGGATACCGAACATTTTGAAGTTGGACTTCATATGTGGGATTTGAGTGCATTAAGAAATGTAGTTAATCCAAAAGTGCACAATCATGTTTTTAGACCTGATAATTTTGATAGGGGTTTTTCAAGTACTGCAGATGAAGAAACATTGTTTAATTTAAGAGGGGAAAAGAGAAGTTTTTATAAAAATCCACAACAAGTAGAGGGGGGAACAATACTTGACTTTTATCCCTTGGTTGAAGCGGATGGAGATATTTATGTTGGAATACAATTGAACAATTTATTATTGGATCCTTGTTTCTTATTTTATCATGGAGAAGCTGAAAGTTTATTAAATTCTTGGAGTGTATCACTTAGAACAAGATTGATTGCAACTTACGGAACCAGTTCAGAAGAAGTTAATTTAGTTAATTCTTTAGATCCAAGATTGAGAGCTAAACTAGGTCCTGAATTAGAAAGACGCCTAAAAACATTCTTCTAATACGAACATTTTTAAACTAATTCTGCTTTTTATATTGCATGGAAATATTGAATGAAGTATTGGAAAGAGTAAAACCTTCTGCAGCTGAAGCAAAAGCGGTAAAGAACAAGATAGCCAAATTTGTGAAAAGTCTAAAAATAAAAGATGCAACAATTGAGTTAGGTGGATCAGGAGCAAAAGGAACCTGGTTAAAAGACGTCTTTGATGTAGATCTATTTGTAAGATTTAACAAAAAATGTGTTGGAAAAGACATTTCAAGCATACTAGAACAATCATTAAAAGAATTTAAACCAGAAAAGTTTCATGGAAGTCGTGATTATTTTCAGGTTAAAAAAGATGGTTTTGTTTATGAATTAGTTCCAGTAATCAAAATAAATAAGGCAGATGAAGCCCTAAACATAACTGATGTTTCCCCATTACATGCAAAATGGGTAAATAAAAAATCTTCTTCTCAAATTAAAGATCAAATCAGAATTGCAAAACAATTCTTTAAGGCAAATGAATTATACGGTGCAGAATCTTATATTAAAGGATTCTCAGGCTATGTTCTAGAAATCTTAGTAATCTACTACGATGGTTTTGTGAATTTGTTAAAAGCATGTGTAAAATGGAAAGAAAAAGAGATTATTGATCTTAGTAAATTTCACAAAGATGTAATGTTTGAAGTTAACTCATCTAAGTTGGATTCTCCATTAATAGTAATAGACCCTGTTCAAGCAGGTCGAAATGCTTCAGCAGCATTATCTTTAGAAAAGTTTAGATTATTGAAAAAGTTAGCTCAAAAGTTTTTAGATAAACCTGCAATTAAATATTTTGAAAAAGAAAAAGTGGATGTTGATAAGCTGGGTGGATTGGTAATTGAACTTAAAGCAGTAAACGGAAAAGAAGATATTGTTGGTTGTAAAATTGAAAAAGCATTTAATTTTTTTGCACGTTCATTAACACATGAAGGCTTTACCATTAAAAAAAGCAAATGGTACTGGGATGACACGATAGTGTTTAATTATGACGTTGAAGAAAAATTGAGCCCTGAACGAGAAATAATCGGCCCTCCACTAAAAATAAAAGCTGCAGTAAAAGATTTTAAAAAGAAATATAAAAAAACGTTTGAAAAGAAGGGCAAGATATATGCTAAAATAAAACGCAAATATTTAACTTCCGAGAGTGTGGTTGAAGCAGTACGAACAGATAAATATCTAAAAGGAAAGGTAAAACTATGAAAGCTATTATTTTAGCAGCAGGATATGCTACGCGATTATATCCATTAACATTGAATAAAGCAAAACCTTTGTTAGAAATCGGAGGGAAAACAGTAATAGATCATATTCTAGATAAAATAAAACAAACAGACATAACAGAAACAATCGTTGTAACAAATGATAAGTTCTATAAAGATTTTGAGACCTGGAATCCTGGAGTAACCGTGTTAAACGATGGAACAAAAAATGAACAAGATCGGTTAGAATCTATTGGGGACATAAACTTTGCTTTGAAAAACGTTGATGAAGATTTTATAATAATCGCAGGAGATAATCTGTTTACTTTTGATCTAAACGAATTATTGGATTTTGCAAAAGACAAACAATATGTAATAACTGGCAGGAATCTACCTAGTTTAGAAGAAGCAAAGAAACACGGAAGCATAGAAGAAATGGACGGAACTGGAAGAGTTATCCAGTTTGTAGAAAAACCTGAAAATCCAAAAACTAAATTATCTGCCATCATGATGTATTGTTTTAAAAAAGAGGGCAAACAAGAAATAATTAATTATCTTGAAACCGAATATAAAAAAGAAAATCCAAAAACCCTTATTGAGTGGCTAACACAAAAAACAGAGGTGTATGCTTGGATAAATGATTCAACCTATTTTGATATTGGAGATAAAGAAAAACTAGACGAAGCAGAGAGGTGGGTGAATGAGCATACTTCTTAAAACGATTTTTTTAAGTTTATTACCCATATCAGAATTAAGGGGAGGGATTCCTTTCGCAGTTTTTAATGGAATGTCGCCATTGTTTGCTTATCTTATCTGTGTACTTGCAAATATTTGTGTAATTCCTATTGTTTATTTATTTTTAACATATCTACATAATTGGTTTTTGAATATTAAACTTTATAATAAATTATTTTTGAAATATGTAGAAAGAAAACGAGGCAAGGTAGAAAAATATATTGGAACTAAATGGGAGTTTCTGATTTTAATGTTATTTGTAGCAATACCCCTTCCTATCACTGGGGCGTATACTGGAACTTTGTTAGCCTGGTTATTTAAAGTAAAGAAAAAAGAGGCATTCTTAGCATTAGCATTAGGGGTAGTAATTGCAGGCGTAATTGTGAGTTTAGTTACGTTAGGTTTAATATCTGGTGCAGAAGTATTTGTTAAATAATTATTTTTTCTTAGAAGTTGCTTTTTTAACGGGTTTCTTTTTTGCTACAGGTTTTTTAGCAACACGTCTACGAGGAGTTTCATCCTTAAACTTGTATCTAAACTCATTTCTGTTCCCTGTAGTTTCAAAAGCAATAGTCTCAGTTCTTCGTAATTTCTTTAAACAAGCAGTAATGCTACCAATAGAAATTCCTAATGCTTTAGAAATCTCTTTAGAAGTGTACCATTTAGTTGGATGTTTCTTCAAAAAATCATAAACTTCTTGTTGTCCCATGCTAAGATTGAGTGAAAGGTAGTATATAAAACTATCTTTTTTTAGTGTCGATTCCAGAGTAGAAACGTTTAAATATTGGTTGAGTTATTGAATTGGTATGAAGAAAGGAAAGAATAAAACTGCCCTGGTTAACGCAATAGTATTTGTTGTAATCCTTCTTGCGTTCGCAGGAATGATCTCAAGTTCTTCAACTGTTGTAACTAATGGTGGGGAATATTTTTCTCCTCCAGCAACACACATAATCTTGTTTAACTTTGCAGTTCTGATGTTAATCTCTCTTGTTGTTGCTTTGTTAGTTCACAATCACAAAATTCAACGAGCTTTTTGGAAAGTTGAACACAAAGTCGTAAAAGATGTGGTTAGTTTGGAAAAAGATATTAAAAAAGAGCTACAAGATATCGGTAAAAAGATAAAAAAAATAATGTAATTCTAGCTTTAAAGGTAAGCTTTTTACAGCATCATTCCAATTTGTTTCATTCTGAGCAAAAAGCTTTTCTAACGCAAACCTTTTTAAATGGTCAGAAAGTATGCGGGAGTGTATGGCATCCACAATAGAAGAATTAGGAAAAAAGTTGCTTGAAAAAGACGCATTTAAACAAGTTCTTGGACAAGGAGAGGCAAAAAAACAGTTATGTTCAGCATTATTAACTGGGAGACATGTATTAATTCTAGGAAATCCTGGAATCGGTAAAACTACTTTAGCAAAAAATATTGCTGAATTGTTACCTGATATGAATTCTAAAGGTAAGAAAATAAAAGGAATACATAGATTTGTAAGGGTACAAGGAAGTCCTGATTTAACTGTAGAAGACTTATTGGGAGACATAGATCCTATTAAAGCATTAAAATTTGGACCTCTAAGTAAAGAGGCATTTACACATGGAAAGATATTCAAAGCAGATCAAGGAATATTGTTTTTTGATGAACTAAACAGGTGTCCTGAAAAATTACAAAATGCATTATTACAAGTATTACAAGAGGGATATGCAACAATTGGAAGTTATGATGTGGATTTTCCAACGAATTTTATATTTATAGCAACCATGAATCCTGAAGATAGTTCAACAGAAAAAATTTCTGATGTATTGCTGGATAGATTTGATGTAGTTTACATGGATTACCCTGAAAGTTTAGAAATAGAAAAAGAGATTGTTGAAAATAACGGAAAAGAACTTGTAGCTGTGGATGACAAACTGTTAACTCTAATGATACACTTTGTAAGAGTATTACGAGAAGACAAACGAATTGAAAAAAAGCCTTCTGTAAGAGCTTCATTAGGGCTTTACGAACGAAGCCAGGGAAATGCACTTTTAGCTGGAAGAAAAAATGTAAACTTTAAAGATGTGAAAGATGCAGTTCTATCCGTATTAGCGCATAGAATACAATTAAGACCAAGTGCGAAATACGCAATGTCTCCTTCGGATATAATTCAAGAAACCTTCAACGACTTTTTACGTTCAGAAGGAAAAGAATACAAAGAAGAAGGCGATGTTCCCTAATGAACTAAGTGACGTCGAAAAAACAAAAAAGATTGAAGAATTAAAAGGCCAATTATCTTCCCAATTTGAAGAAGATAAATTAATGCATTCTATTCTAAAAGGCGATAAGAAAAAAATAGATGAAGCTAAACTAATTGAAGAGGGTATAAATAACAATGTTGGTGGCTTCACACCCGATTTAATGATGCAACAACTAGTACAGAATTATGCTAATGCTAAACGATTATATGGAGAAACTATACTTCGTTTGTTAAGTTCTTACAATCCTGATTATATTGAGAAAAATATTAAGATCCCCGAATTTCAAAGAGAATTAAAAGATAAAATAACTAAAAAAGTAACAGACTTACAAAAAAAGAAAATACTAAATTCTGATGGAAGCTTTTCTAAAAAAGGCGAAGAAATGGCAGCATTAATCATGTATGTAGAAGAAGTGGATAATTTAACACCCAAAGGAATTATTGGAGAAAAAGTTCACAAGAAAAAAAGTTTCTATGGAACCAGATCTGAAGTTAACAAATACAAGAAAGGCGATAGATATGCAGATTTGGCTTTGAAAAAATCCATAACTAAAGCAATTAAGCGTGGACATACAACTCTGTTAAAAGATGATCTAATGACTTTTGAAAGAAAATCTAAAGGAAATGTTTATGTAATTTATGGATTGGATGCTTCTGGAAGTATGAAAGGAAAGAAAATCGAGGCAGCTAAAAAAGCAGGAATTGCTTTGGCATACAAAGCTATAGCTGAAAAAGATAAAGTGGGGATGGTAGTGTTTGAATCAGAAATAAAAGATTCAGTAGCACCCACAACAGACTTTCCATTGTTATTGAAGAAGATTTCAACAGTGCGCGCAACAAAACAAACAGACATGAAACAAATGATAAGAAAAGCGGTTGAGTTGTTTCCTGATATATCTGGAATTACTAAACATTTGATATTGTTAACTGATGCAATGCCTACTGTTGGTTCAAATCCTGAAAAAGAAACCTTAGACATGGTTGCAGAAGCTAGAGCAGCGGGTGTTACTATATCGCTTATTGGTGTGGGATTAGAGAAAAAAGGTGAGAAGTTAGGTAAAGAAATTACTGAACTAGGGAATGGCAGATTTCATATTGTGAAGAATTTGGATAGATTGGATGCAATAGTTCTAGAAGATTATTATGGGTATAGCTAAACGAAACAATTTTAAATGAAAACATTATTTAGTTCTTATGATCTTATTAGCATTTGTAGACTTGCATGAACATGCACCTTTCTTAAAAGTGCTAAAACGAAAAGCAAAAAAGTGCGATGTAATTCTTTGTGCTGGTGATATGAGTATATTTGAAAACGATTTAGCAGGAATGGTGAAAGAAATAGCATCATTTGGAAAACCAGTTTACATAATCAATGGCAATCATGAAGAGGTATCCAATGTTCGTAAAGAGTGTGAAAAATATAAAAACGTGCACTTTGTCCATAAAAAAGTGGCTAAACTTGATAAAGAAATAGCATTATTTGGATATGGAGGTGGAGGATTTAGCTTTACAGATAAAGGATTTGAAAAATTCATTCAAACTAACAAAGGCAAGTTAGGAAAGAAAAATGTTCTATTAACACATGCACCTGCACACGGAACCAAAGTAGATTTGGTAAATGACGAACATGCAGGCTGCAAATCTATTAAGAAATATTTAAAACATTTTACCTTAGCAATAAGTGGACACATACACGAAACCATGAGCGAAAAAGAGGTAGTTGACAAAAAAACATTAGTAATCAATCCAGGACCTGCAGGAAAGTTATTAGAAATTTAATTCTGAACTGATTTTCGAATTCTTATTTTTTAGTAAAACAACTCTAGAATTAGGTTTTTCATTAACAATTTCGTAATTGGAATTGTGTTTAACTAGTTCTTGTGCAAACTGTTTTACCTCTTCATGATAAGGCATACATTTTGGATTAAGTCTAGCTTGTGAATGGCCTGCATACATGTAACCCTTAATCTCTATGAAATCTGAATTATTAGCTATTAGCTTAGCATATTCTTCTGGTTTTAACATATTTTGTGATTTAGTTAAGGTGAGTCTGACTACAGAACGAGGGAATTGTTTTAGTAATGTTAATGATTGTAAAATCTTTTCCCAACCATCTTTTATTAATGGGTTGCAGACAGATTTGTAAACTATCTTGTTTGGTGCTGGAAGAGTAAGATAAATTTGAGTTGGAGGAGTTTGAATTAACTGAGTAATCATTTCAGGATTGGTTCCATTAGTCACTAAAAACGAGGTTAAATCTTGTTTTGTTAGTTCTTTGATTAGTTCTGGTAAGCGGGGGTAAAAGGTTGGTTCTCCTGAGAGAGAGATCGCAAAGTGTTTTGGTTGTTGAGACTTCTCAAACATTTTCTTTGAACTTCCCTTAAAACCCAAAAGAACTTTCTTGTGTTCTTTTATACAGCCAGAAATGATATCTTTTGGATCATCAATTGGTCCAGTCCATTCTTTACTAGTGTGTTCAATGTCTCGCCAACACCAATTACAACGCAGTGTACAAGTATTTAATGCAGGGGTCATCTGAACACATAGATTAGAACTAATTCCATAGAAAGTATTCTTGTAGCACGAATCAACCTCTCTGATACACTCCCTGGTCCAATAACATACTTTGATGGCGGAATGGTTACCAACTATTCTATACCCTTGTTTTTCCAGTGCTTTTTTATTCATAATTGATGTAGTAGGGAAATGTTTTTAAAAGTTTAGGATTTTTCTGAGTTTATGGAATTAAAAGAAGCAATTGAAACCGTGGAAAAATCAACAGAGTTCATTGATTGGAAAAAAGAACATCCAACTTGGTACTTAGCACATGGATTTATGATAAGAGAAGATAATGAATGGCAGGTTGGTTACACTGAAGGAGAAAGGGTTGTTACATTCTTTTTAGATCCAGTTAAACTAATGCCTGAACAAGAAGCCTGTAAAAAACCAGATGTGAAAATTTCAGAATTAGATAAAGAAGATCTGATATTAAGTTTAGAAGATGCAATGAAGATATTTGAAGAAATTAAGGCAGAGAAGTATTCGGCTGAACAAATAATGAAGACAATAGTTCTAATCCAAAATGTTGAAGGAAATATCTATAACTTAACTGGGCTAACACAATCACTTAAAACGCTAAATGTTAGAATTGATATGACCGGAAAGATTAGAGAAGATTCTTGTCAAGGATTAGTTAGTGAATAATTATTTCTTTTTAGGGCTTCGAATTAAATCATTATGAATTTGATGCTTTGGAATTGACTTTTTTGTTTTGCCTTGTTTTTTGTTGCTGTTTATTAAAAAGAATGAAGAGATTAAACCCAATAAAGAAAAGCCAAACATGATCAAGAACAAAATAGTAAACCCTAAATTCTTAGCAATAAAACTTCCAATAACTGAAGCAACACCAACTACAATCAAGGCCATACCTTCCCAATCTCCCCATTCAGAAGCACTTTTACCTTTATCTAAATGAGCAGAGTACGTAGCATCCCAGGAAGGATTCTTAACAGCATTAGCTAAACCAAAAACAATCTGAACCACAAATAGATGCATTGGAGATTTGATAAAAATATAACCTAAAAAACCTAAACACCCTAAAGAATAACCCGCTATGATCATAGCATTACGATATTTTATTTTATCTTCAAACCTTGAAATTATAAAAGTTAAGACTCCTGCAATAATCGCAAAAATACTATATGCAATACCTGCAGTAAGAATGTCGCCACCAATTTTTTCAACAAAAATAGCGTAGATTGGTGAGAACAAGCCACCAGCAAATAAGGTAAGCCCAGAAGTCATTAATAATATTTTAAGTACTTTATGCATGAAGTTTATTTAGAATTGGAGTTTATAATTATTGTGATTTAGTTGATAACTTTTGTCTTTAACTTCTTACAACAAAAATCAAAGATTTTTGAGCAAAAAGTTATTCAACAATTTTTGTCTCTAACTTTTTGTATCCAAAGAAATCAGTAGTGTAATTATATGCCCCTGCATTTAAGAAAGTAAGTTTGTCCCCGACTTTTGGACTGTTTAGTTTTACTTTGTAACGGAAGATGTCATCTCTTGTTGGAGAATTGCCTTTGATTAAGTAGAATTGGCCCTCTTCAGATTCTTGCTCTAACAACATTTTATGATGTCCAATCATCGTATCCAAGGCACAATTATAAATTGTAGTGTTAACAACTATTGTGTTCTGATTAATTTGAATAATCTCTGTTTCAAGTTTGGTACTGGGTGCAGCAATAAACCTTCCTGGCTCAATAATTGTTTTGATGTTGTTATTATCAAGGAATTCTTTAGTTTCTTTGATCTTTGAAAAAATGTAAGGAAGAACTTTTGCAGTATAACTTCGATACATGGAGGGCAGGCCACCCCCCAGGTTTAGGAACGAGATTGCTTCAAGAGTAGTTTTAGTTAAAGAATCTTCTAACTCTTGCTTAATTTCCCATTCAGTAACGTTTTGAGATTTACGATGAGTATGAATTCCTAATGCTTTAATCTGTGGGTTATCTTTGATGTTAGCAATGATCTCATTCACTTTGTAGGATGACATACCATAAACAAAGTACTGACCAGCGCCAACGCGGTGCTCTTGGAATTTCATTCTTAATGAAAGTGAGATTGAAGTTTTGGTTTGTTTGATTATGTTAAGGAGTCTAGAAAGATCAATCTCGTTGTCTATAACAAAATCACGAATACCTTTATCTATTAATTCCTTAAGTTGTTGTTCAGATTCTGCTTGAGTAAAAAAAGAAATACGATTTTTATCTTTAATCATGTCGATTTCTTCTTCAGCATGAATAGAAATTTTGGAATCAGTACTGTCTTGAAGAATATTTCCAACTTCCCTATTAGTTTTGTAACTGTATGATACCTCTATTCCTAATTCTTTTAGCGTGTTATATTGTTCTAAAAGTTTACTCTTGCTTAGAATAAATTTAGCATTACTCATCTAAAAAACCCTCTTTACTAAGTTTATCCAAAACACTAGTCATTACCAACGGAAAGTTGATAGATACGTCACCAATAACTGTAGCTGCTTCCGCATCATCTTTTATTTTCCCCCAAGATTTAGCTTCGTTAGTTGTAGCGCCAGCAAAACTTCCTGAGTAAGGATGAGAGGAGGTCATGTAAACAGCATAATCCATTCCTCCACTTAATAATGCAGAGAACACAGCATAATGTTTACTTATACTTCCACCTAATGAGATAAGTCCTTTTTTATCATCAAAACTTAAATCAGTACATGCTTTCTTCATATCAGCTAAAGTGTCAACTACGAAGTCAGGATGTTTTTGTTGGAATAAAAATAAATGAAATCCAAAAGCACTGTCAGCAATACCTGGACAAAATATTGGGACATTATTCTTTGCTGCTTGATGGAGAATTGAGGCGGGCTTGTTAATTCTTAATCCAATTTCTTTTAATAGGTCCGCTGCAGCAATTCTTTTATGGGTTTTGTAAATATCTTCTAATGTAATAGACATCCAATCCTCAAACTTCATATAAGACTCGTTTTTAATTACTAAATTACCAATTCTGTTTTCACCTTGCTCATGTAATTGATTATCATCCGCATTAAACGTTCTAATCTCAAAATTATCACCTAATGATTTGATAATATCTTCTTCTATGCTGCCTGAAGTAGTTACAAGAATATCTGCCATCTTTAATTCTATTAATTGAGCAAAAAAACCTCTAAGTCCAGATGTAACCATGTTAGAAGTGAAGGTAAGGAATATCTTTGCACCTGACTTTTTCATCTTAAGAATGACCTGAGATGCTTCATAAAGTTCAATAGCTTGATAGCCTACACTACCAAAATTGTCGACCAATTGTTCGACGGTCATATCTTGTTTCCATGTAAAATCTTTAACTGTTTTCATAATGATTACCTCAAAACACTGTCTAATAGAACTTATCTTCCTGACTGGCTGACAGTGTTAAATAACATATATGTTAGAGAACTTAATTAGTTTATAAAGGTTTTTCTAAAGTCAATTCATAATCTTTGAATCCTGCTTTTCGGTAGAATCTTGTAGCTGCTTCGTTCTGAGCTGTTACCACAACTTTAATGAGTTTGACATTATTTTCTTTACACCATTTGTTGAATGCGTTGTTTAATTTAGTTCCTATTCCCTGACCGCGATACTTTTCTAAAACAAAAAAGCTCTCCATTTTCGCTTTTGTTGTTATTTTTCTCCATAACTCATTTTTTAATAATTCACCCATGATGTAACCAACAATCTTCTTATCTACTTCTGCAACAAAAGTGCAATGGGTGGGTTTGATAATATAATTTTCTGTGTCTTCAACTCCTGCTTTACTAAAAATCCATTTTGGTTTCAATAATGGATCATAATCTTTGAATTCTTTTAAGATCAGTTTGTGAACTAGTTCTTGAACTGATTTAAAATCTTTTAGAGTGGCTTTTCTGATGATCATTTGATGATTTCATCAATTTTGTCTAATAAAAGTTTTTTCTTTTTATCATCATAATATCCCTCAATCTTACCTAATAACTTTCCTTCTTTGAAGAAGAGAAGTGCAGGCAGAGTGGTGATGTCGTATTTGGTTGTGAGTTCAGGGTTAATGATTTCGAGTTTACGATATTTAATGTCTGTAAATGGGAACAGGTCTTTGATTGGCAAGGAGCAAAGAAGACAATTAATTGTCTCTTCTTCAAAAAATTCAACTACTGTGAGCTGTTTTGATTGAAGAATTTCTAAATCAAACTTATCTTTCTTAATTAAGAAAGCAGGATGAACTGGCATAGCTCCATAGCGATCAATGTACAAATCTTTTCGACTTCTTGGATCTGCTTCAAATTCTTTTTTTACTTGTTCAAATTCGTCTTTTGCTTTAGCAACCTTGATTGCATTAACCATACAAGAAGATTCACAAGCACCACAATTAGTACATTTAGAATTATCAATTCTTAGAGTGTTGTTCTCTTTGTCCCAGGTAATAGCACCTGTTTGACAGGTCTCAACACCAGCACACTCCTCAACATTATCACAAATTTTGAAGTTAATTAAAACAGGCATTAGGTTGGTAAGAGATGAACGTTATTAAAGTTTTTGTTTAATCCCTGAAAAGTTTTATTGACGATAAATGCAAAAAGGCGTTGGGTTGTTTTATTCATTCACCAATGATAACTCCATGTAATTCACTTAGTTCGTGAAGCCCTAATACCTGTAAATTTGTGGTACAGAATGGCTGAGAGACAAACCCTTATGTTGTACTCCATTATATCCTTTGTAACCTATATGTTGTAAACTGATCTACTTTTTAAATGGTTTTCTCAGTAATAAATATATAAAATGACCGTGAGCTTTAATGCAATAAAACACAATACGACCCTTGAAGGTTTCATGGATGATGAAGCCGAACAAGAGGAAGAATAAAGCTCAAAATTCTACTAACTTTTCTCGTGATTTAAGACCTGATCTAATTCTAACCTGCTTGTTGAAATGTTTTGTTAACAGTTTGATTAAAGAAAGGTTTGCTTTATTCTTATCTGCAGGGGCCTTGAGATGAACAAGTAAATGATCTGGTTGTTTAATTATTTTATTTTCTCTAGAACTTGGTTTGACAATAATTTTAACTATCATCTCTTTCAGTATGACCACATTTAGTACACTTAGTAAATTTACTTGGAGGTTCATCCGCTGAACGCATCTGCTTAATTTCGTAATAAGCTTTATCATTACCACACTTAACACAAAGCTGATCACAAACCGGAAGAACATTAACTTCTTTTTCAATAACTTCCACAAGTTTTTCTTCTTTAATATTTTTATCTTTTAATTGAATGCCTTCTTCTTTAATCTCTTTAAACCCACAACCACATTGAAGTACGGTCTTATTCTTTTCTTTTTTAGGGAACATAATACTCCCGCATTTTGGACAAAACATTTTATATGATCAGACTCCAGACATTAACTGCCCAGATCTTAATCCAACCAAGATACGGAATCTTAAATAAAGCTTTCCCTATGATCTTATCTTTTTGGACTGGAGCGTCCACACCAGAATTATGATCTCCTTTAGTAACTATGTGAGTTTCATTAACTGCAACAACTCGGTGGATTATTGGATAAACCCTTCCAGACCAATAAACAGGAATGTCTCCCTGGTTTATGGTTTTTTTACTTGAAAGAAAAATTATGTCACCCATGTTAAATCCATTCTTCATTTTAAATTTAGAAAATTTAGCCTGATCAATATTTCTATCCTCATAAAGATCGCCACAAATCTCCCAATAAGAATTAAAGTTTATGTGTTTATCAATATCAAAATGTTTTCCACAAATAATGTAATCCTCAGTTAACTGATCATAAATTAAATCATGCTCCATACTACTTGAAACAACTGCAACAATTGGATGGGTTGTTCCTAATACTAATCCCAGTGCAGGGTAAAATAAGAACTTAATAATTACAAATGCTAGTATGATGTTAACAATCCAGGAAGTTATAGAATCATCATGCCAAATGAACTTCCAGATTTTCTTTAAAGTCATAAAGAAATAATAAAAATAAAACAATAAAAAGCTTTTGTTTTTCTACCCTTATTTCTTTTTAGTTTTTTTCTTGGTAGCTTTCTTTTTAGCTGGTTTTTTCTTAGCTGCTTTTTTCTTGGTAGTTTTTTTAGCTGTTTTCTTAACTGCTTTCTTTTTAACTACTTTTTTCTTAGAAACTTTTTTAGCTGCTTTTTTCTTAACCGGCTTTTTTTTAGCTGCTTTTTTTACTGCCTTCTTCCTAGAAGGTTTCTTTTTAGCTGCTTTTTTAGTTGCTTTCTTTTTTGCCATCACGCACCTCCTTTTTCAAAAAGTGAAACTTTTTAAATGTAACTGCGTGTGGTAGTATTTAAATGTTATGATGTGATTTTTTTGGAAAAGAAAGCAGCAAATTATTTTGAGGGCACATTACAATTGAGAAAATGTAGTGATGAGATAATACTTTTTGTAGAAGGTTTATTCGAAGAATACAAAGTTGGAATTGCGTTAAAAACGAAATCTAAAAACGGATGGGATTACAAAGTAAGCTCAAACTCTTTTTTATCAAAGCTAAAAAATATTTTACAAAGAAAATACAATGGCAGATGTATTATGTCTAGAAAACTATTTACGCGTCACAAACAAACAGGTAAAGAGGTTTATCGAATGACATTATTATTTGAAGAACTTCCATTTAAAGTAGGAGATATGATCTCGGATAGGGGCGATGAGGTTAAAGTGATCAAAATTGGTGAGAAGATAGTAGTTAAAAATGTAAAGACAGGGAAAAATTATTTCTTTAATCCATAATACCAATTATAAACAATCAATAACTTTTTTAATTCTGAATAATTTAAATTTTTTTATGATAGAATTAGATGGAAATTATATGGAGGGCGGGGGACAAATTGTACGAATAGCATTAGCACTTTCTTGTTTAACAAACAAACCATTTAAGATTAAAGATATTCGAAAAGGGCGAGGAGTGCCTGGATTGAAACATCAACACCTGAAAGCAGTCGAATTTCTTTCAGAAGTCACCCAGGCGTTTGTAGAGGGGGCAGAATTAAAAAGTACAAACCTAATTTTTTATCCCAGAAAAGAATTTTCAATAGGCAATATAGAAATTGATATAGAAACTGCGGGTTCAATAACGTTATTGTTACAATCAATACTTCCTTCTTGCATTTTTAGTGAAAGAAAAAAAATAGTTTTGAAAATAAAGGGGGGTACGGATGTCGCGTGGAGTATGCCCTACGATTACTTAGTTAATGTTCTATTTCCACAACTAACTTCCTGGGCAGATATTGAAAGCAAACTTGTTAAACGAGGTTATTACCCAAAAGGGGGTGGCGAGATAGAACTAATCATCAAACCAAAAGGAAAAAAAGAACTAATTCTTTTAGAACAAGGAAAGTTAGTACAAATAAAAGGTGTTGTTAACGCATCAAAAAGCTTACAGGAAAAGGGGGTAGTTGAAAGAATTGCACAAACTAGTGAATTAATGTTAAAAAGATTTGATAATCCAATAAATGTACGTAGAGAGTATTGCGAAAGTTATTCTGATGGATGTGGAATTGTTTTATGGGGAGTGTTCTCAAAGAATGGGGATGCAAACATAGATCCGGTACGTGTTGGTTCAGATGCGTTGGGAGAAAAAAGAAAAAGTTCAGAACAAGTTGGTAAAGAGTGCGTTGAAAAATTAGTGAAAGAAATAGAATCGGGTGCGCCTGTTGATGTACACCTAGCAGACAACCTTATTATTTATTTAGGGATGGTAGGGGGTCAGATTAAAGTAAGTTCTGTTAGCGATCATGTTTTGAGTGCAATTTATGTGGTTGAACAATTTTTAGATGTAAAGTTTAAAGTAGAACAGAATTTAATCACAGTTGAGCAAGTTTAATCTCAGTTTTTAATTGTCGTAAAGCATAATTAACCTTTCTTCGTTCATCAGCATTATCTATTTTTACTGAAATTCTTTCAGTTCGAGTTATTAACTCATTAGCCTCATCAAATCTTCCAGATTTGATTAAAGAATCCGCAGTTGAAAGTAAACTATCAAAATCACTAACCTCTTCTAACATTGCAGTTTGAGGCATTGCTTGTTGTGTGAACTGTTGTTGAACTGGTTGAGGTTGAAACTGTTGTTGGGGGATTGGTTGCGGAACAGGTTGAGGTTGTTGTTGGATTGGTTGAGTCGGAGGTTGTTGTACTTGTTGGGGGGGTTGTTTTTCTGTAAGAAGTTTTTTAATCTTATCAAACCTGCCCTGAACCTGTTGATGAGGTTGCGGTTGAACTAAACTCGCAGAAAGTTCTTGAAGTTTAGTTTCACGATCTGCAAGAACACGTGCTTTGTCCTCAACTAAGGTTCTGCCCTGTTCAATTTCCATAATATGATTTTGTTTTTCAGCTCTAAGTCTGTCAATTTCGTTTTTTCTAGAAGCAATAGTCTGTTCAAGTAATACTTTTTGCCTTTGTAAATTTTCAACCTCAATTGCTGCAGAATCTCGAGTTTTTATAGAACCCTCAATGCTAACCCCTTTAGTTTTTAATTCTTGTTCTTTGGTTAATAATTCTTCAACTCTTGTTTCTGTTAATCGTTTTAAAGATTCAAGGTTGCCTTTTGCTTCCATTAAATCAGAACCAATCTTTTTAAGATACATCTCTCGTTTTTCTAAATCTGCTAATTTTTTAAATTGAGAACCCATTGCACGCTTATCGGCATTAAGTTTTTGAATGGAAGCTTCCAGATCTCCTTTTTCAGCAATCAGCTGATTCATTCTTGCCTCTCTTGCTAGTAAGTTTTTATTTTTATTTTCAAACTGTTGATTAAGATAACCAATCATTTGTTTTAACTCCTCAATCTTTCGTTCTTTTCTAGCAAGACCCATCTCTTTTTCAGCAAGTTGTTTTTCAAATACGTGAAGTTGATTAACACGTTTAGGAGCATAACTAACATTTTCTCGAAGCTTAAGCTCTTTTTCTTTTTTAGAAAGAATTTGCCTAACACTTTCTAACTTCTTAAGAATGCTATTAACTTCAGCATGTTTTTTCTTTAATGATAAATCCTGTTTTTGTGTTTGTTTTGGAAGCGGAACTGCTTTTTTTAATTTAAGTTCTGATTCTTTTCTCTTTAACAACTTTCTAGCTTCAGAAAGTTTAACAACCATTTGTTTAACAGCTTCCTCTCTTTTTCTAAGTGTTTCAGCGGCTCGTTTAGAATTGTTATCAACGTTAGATATGTTAATTAACCCTCGTTTGTCTTTAATCGCTCTTTCAATAGCCTTCTTTTTTAATTCTAAAGACTTAGCTTCCTTTTCTAATCTGTTGATGTGCTTTTCTTTCTTTGAGATAACTTTTTCTCTAGCAGAAATAGTTTTAGTACTAGTTAAAAGTTCTTGTTGTTTCAAATTAACAATGTTTTTGATTTTTTTAAGATCTTCAAAAGCTAACTTAAATTCTTCTGCTCTAGCTTTAAGTTCTTGATCTTTTTTCTCTAAATTTCTAGCAGCTTTAATTTCCCTGGAGAATTCAACACTTTTAGTTTGTAAACCATCTAATTGATTTTTTAGTACGTCTTTTTTTGATTCTAATGCATTCAATTCTTTTTCTTTAGTTCTTATACTCTGTTCTTTTTCTAAAATTTCTGAAGAGACCTGCGTGGGGGTTGCTTTTATGATTTTTTCTTTATTTAGAAGTGCTTTTTCTTTTTTTTCTAATTCTGCTTTCTTTTTAAGAAGTTGAGCTGAAAGTTTGTCAATTTCTTTAAGCTTTTGATCAACAGATTGCGATGCCATCAAATAATTAAGTGTTATTCTCCTTTATTAACTTTTGGTTTTTTAAAGGTTCTAAAGAAAAGTTTTTAAGTGTAAGAATAACTTAGATAGTTAATGGTAAAAATAGTTTCAGTAAAAGAAGCATACAAACAATGGGCACATAGGTATGATAAAGACCTGCAGTATTTATTTGAAAGTGAAGAAGAAAAAATATTGCCTTTGATTGGAAATGTAAAAGGAAAACAAGTATTAGATCTTGGTTGTGGTACTGGAAGGTATAGTGTTCTCTTAGCTAAAAGAGGGGCAATTGTAACTGCAATTGATTTTTCTGAAGAAATGATTGAAGTAGCAAAGACTAGAGCTAAAAAAGAAGGAGTTAGAATAAACTTCATAGTTTTAGATATTAGAAAAAAATTACCTGTCTTGGAAAAGTTTGATTTAATATTATCCATGTTGGTTTTGAACCATTTTAAACATCCTAACCTGATTTTGAACAAAGTAAACAAAGCACTTAAGTTGGGGGGAGAATACATTATCTCAACACCCCATGTAAATAAAGGAAAAACATTTGCACTGGTTCAAAGTTTAGGATTAGATGCTAAAAAATATCAACAAACAAAAGAGGAGTATTTAGACTGGTTTAAAAAATCGAATTTTATTATTAAAACATATCTGGAAGTGAAGTTTTCTAAAAAGGCAGTGTTACATGCTGAAAAAGATGGAATTGATTTAAAACCTTATGCAAACAAACCCTTTCTTATGGTTTTTAAAATTAAGAAATTAAGCGTTTAATTGGTTGTAAAGTGTTTGTTGTTCAGCTTCTGTTGGAGGAGTTAAGCTGCCTCTAACCATCATATAACCTATAGCTAATAATTCAGGATTTAAAGGGGGCACTTCCATATTGTCAACAAGTAATTTGCTCGCTTTTAATCCCTGACTTGTTTCAACCATTGCAATTCGGATCAAAGGAATTTTAGTGGGAAGGGGCTCTTGACTCATAAACATATCTACTAAATGGTCTATTACTTTTTCTTCATTAGTTCTTTCTCTTTCAGCCATATGTTTTGGGAAGGGAGAATTATATTTAAAGGTTTAGTATGAAGATGTGGTTCGAAACTTTTATAAAGACATGCTTAGTTTTAGATAAAATGGAAAGGAAATGCACATCATGTGGAAAAAGCTTAACAAATGATTCATCTAGTACAATCTTTAATTGTCCAGGATGTGGAAAACAAGAAATTAATAGATGTAGTCATTGTAGAGAATTATCAGCAAAGTATAAATGTCCTGAATGTGGATTTGAGGGACCTAACTAAAAATGGCAAGAGTTATTATAACTTTTAAAATAATGCCTACTAGTCCTGAAGTAGATCTAGATGCTGTTGAAGCAGAAGTTAAAAAACTAATCTATGCCTTTGCAGAAGAAGAAGTTGAAACTAAAACTGAAATAGAACCTGTGGCATTTGGATTAAAAGCAATAAATTTACTATTCGTTTCTGATGAAGAAAAAGGAACAACCGAAGCTTTAGAACAACAAGTTACTGACTTGGAAGGTGTTAATTCTGTTGAAGTAACTGATGTAAGAAGAGTTATTGGATAAAAATTCTTTTAATAAATTAAAAAATAAAAGTTTATGACTAAGTTTAGATAACTCGAGTCATAACTCTTTGCTTTATACGCATGAAAATTTTACCATTTCTAGTCTCGATTTGTTTCCAACGCATAACACCATTTTTAGCTTTCATATAGTTTATTTGCATTTTATCTCCCCCCTTTAAATTGAATCCCGTACTTTTTTCCTAATTTTGATCTTAATTGCACTATCCAAATTTAATGAAATTTTTCTTGACTTTTTCTTTAAGTTAGTAACCCAACCCACCTCAGAATGAATAAGATCTAACTCATTAAAGAAAATAACGAAAGTTCTAATTCTTCTTTCAGATAATGGTGTTGCTTTAAATGATTTACAAGCTTTAACATAATTCAGATAAACTTCTGGTCCGGTAGTTTGAGCTTTACTCTTTAGTAATGTTAGATAAAGTATTTTTTGATGTTTAGTTAATCCAGTAAGAGTCTTAATTAAAGAATCCCTTTCTAAGTTCTTATCTGCCTCTTCAACAACTTCAAGAGTTAAGCGTTTCTTTCCTCTAGCTAATGAGATTTTTCCACAAGCATCTAAAAGTTCCAGGGCTTTTCTAGCATCCCCACCACGTTCAGATTCGATATCAGCAATTTTGCCTAATACCGCGCTAGAAACAACCTTTGGAAGATAAGCTTTGGCAGCTCTGTTCGCAAGTATAGCTTTTAGTTCTTGAGTTGTATAAGGAGAAAAAATAATCTTAATTCTTCCAAAAGAAGATTGGGTCCTGGGAGACAGGTAGTCGTAAACCCTTAGGTCATTAGAGATTACAATCGAGGACAGTTTGGAGGTTAGGTTGTTGTTGATTCTACTAAGCCGATATAATATGTCGTCACCCGATTCTTTTAAGACGTAATCTATCTCGTCCAGGACCACTAACACATTTGTGTTATTTTTTAATGAACTTCTAATCTCTGTCAATACTTTCTTGGTTGACCAACCCAGTTTGGGAACCTCGGTGTTCGAAAGACGGGTCAGTATCTCTAGTAAAATTGAGTATTCTGTTCTGTTTTCAGAACAGTTAATGTATACTACTTTAATTTCAATATGTTTCTTTTTTGACTCTCTCTTGAGTTCATTACATATTTCTAATGTTAAAGCAGTTTTTCCAGTACCCGGTGTTCCATAAACGAACATTGAAGCAACTGGTGAATTGAGTAGTATTGGTGCAAGCTCCATAATTAAATCATTACGTTCACTCACTCGTCCAACCAAGCCTTCTTTAGGTAATAAATCGTATAAAGCATCACGATCTTTGTAAATACTTTTTTTTAATACCTTATCGAAAGTTAGTTTTCTCACTGATTAACACCCCTATTTTTGAAGAATAATATAAGTACACCCCCCGATGCTATCCTTCTAATTCTATTGAAGTATAGGTACTATATAAAGGTTTCCTTTTGTTCCGTTGCTTCCGTTATTTCCGATGCTACCTTTTCGTATACTGGGAGGGGTCTTATGGTGTAAAGTCTACGAATACTTTTAAAGCAATATTAGTTACTTTTGGGTATGTTATACGATGTTTTGATGAATCGAGAGGGAGTAAATGCCCTTAAATCATTATCTTCTCAGAAAGTAGTTGATTTAAGCGAATTGGGAGCATCAAGAGGGGCAATTTTAGTTCTAGAACGAAACGAATTGGTACAGGTAGATGAGGACTCCATAAGCATATCTCTGAAAGGAAAACAGGTAATTAAATTATTAGATGAACTGAAAGCATTAGTAGACGGTAAACGAAAAGATCGTGTTGCGTTATCCTTTAACCTTAATGAGGAAGAAAAAGGATTGCTATTGTTATTAGCTAAGAATAAATTTAGTTTAGAGATGGATAAATTAGTTAAATTATTGAAAAAAGAGAAAAGAACCCGGGCTTTTAAGGTGAATAAACTGGTGGGTGCACTGAAACAAATTAATTTGATCAAGATTGAGAAAGATAATGTTGTAATGACTGAGTTGGGTAAGAATACTATTAAAGACGATTTATTACGAGAGTTTAATTTAGAAGGTTAACTAATTCTTCATAACTAATATTGCTTCTAATGCCTTTATCAGAGAAATGAGTTCTAGCGACCTTGAAGCCGGCTTTTTTTATTTTTTCTATTAGGGTTGTGAAGTTTGGTATTGTTAGCTTTTCTTTCTTGCAGATTGAATGAAGTTGGTAGAACCCTACTTGTTCTATCTTTGATTCTGCTTCTAATATAGTTAAGAATTGTTTGGTTTCTTTATCTTCACATTCTTTTAACATTGCCTTTACTAACTTATGATTCCACAATTGTCCTGTCCATAATGGACCTGCATCGTTGAATGTGTCGTGTTGTTTAATTATGTTGTCACATTCATCTTTGGATTTTAAGCAAGTGAAGAAAACTCTCATGTAATGATCTTTAGAATAAGAAAATATGGGAGTAAGGGCTTTCTGATGTGAAACACCTATTAATTGTACTCTTCTAATTAGAATTCTTAATCCTATTTCATGCATGATTGCATTTCTGTTTGGGGTTGCCCAATACTTTCTTTTACAAGCTTTAGGATATGTTCCAGAAAGTGCACTAGTATCAGTAGCAGTAACAGCCAATATTCCCTCTCTAGCTAAACGTTTAATTGAAGCATCAAGAAAGGGAGTTGGCGGACCAAAGGGGTCAATATCAATGTAATCAAAACCAGTACTGTTTAATAGAAATAAGTTGGCATCTTGGTTCTCTATATATACTAACCTTTTTTTTCGTAGTGCTTTGTGTTTAAGATTATTAAGTTTGAAGTTATCTTTGATTAATTTGATAGCTTCCGGAGAGTTATCATTGAATGAAATATTTTGTATTTTGTCTGCTTTTAATTCACGCATAAATCTTAGTCCACGTATTCCAGTACCCGAAAGTGGAAGTGCGATTTGCATTAAGTGCTTGTTGATACTGTTTAATAATAGTATAGATAGGTCTCTGTTAAGTTTCATAACTTCATTATAAAATACTGGAAGATCTTTAGATACTTTTTCACTTTCATAAGTATATATAGATGTATTACCTTCTTTAATTGTTTTCATACTATTAGTTATTAAGAAAGCTATATAAAAGTTATGAAGTTTCTCAATCTTATGAGTATAAATTGTAATTGGACATTGAATGATGCACTTGAACGAATAGAGTTTATAGATGGAAATTATGGGATTTGGATAGTTTCAGAAACCGAATCAGTAATTTCTGGAAGAGAACTTAGAGCTCCTAGCCTAAAAAAAAATGTGCTTGCAAGAGATGATATAATCACAAGATTGAGTGTTCATTTCAAGAAAGAGTTTGATAACCTATGGGGAGTTGTTGGCGCGTATTACGGACGACCTGTTGAAGAGTATGTTGGAGCAGATATCACTGCTTTTTTTAGCGAAGCAAATCGAAATGCATTAATGCATTCATCAACAAAAATGGTTCATCGTATGCATCTTTGGATTGGGGCAAAAAGTTTTGTATTCGGAATCGAACAAAAAGGAGAGGGCTTTGATGCATTGATGATAGATCGGACTAGAACTTATAATCGTTTTGGACACGGTTTTGACGAATTTAGAAGAATAGAAAGTCAAGTATTCTTTGATGATGCAAGAAATGCAAGAACAATCTTTATGGAGCAGTATCCTCCAATTAGGGATTAGCTTTTTAAACCATTTTTGACTTCTTTTATACATATGATAAGACGAGTAACATTAGACAGAAAACCAGAATTACAAAGAGGATACCGACTTCCTTTTGAGGGTGATGTTCAAATTAGTCAGGGCAATAACGGGCCGTGGAGTCATTTTTCATTTCAGAATAATGGACGAAGAACACCAACAACATATGATTTCAGATTCTCAGTAGACTTCAAGGTTCCGCCTGGAACTCAGGTAATCGCAGCAAAAGATGGGATACAATGTGGATTTTATAACGCTCCTGAAGAGTGTTATGAAGGGGAGGACATAGAGGGGGGATGGGGAGTTAAAACAAATTTTGTATTCTTAAGACATGAAAATAATATGATGACTTGTTATTCCCATTTAAGTAGAGAGGGGTTTAGGTTTAGAGACGGAGAGTTTGTTAAACAGGGAGAGGTAATAGCAGAAACTGGAATGTCTGGATGGATAGGACCCACACCTCATTTACATTTTGGCGTATTTTCTTTATTAGTGGATTCAGTATACATGGCAACATTTCCAGTAAGTTTTGATAATTATCATGGAACTCTAGACCATGCAGAAGTATTCAGTGCGGCGTCCAATTAATATCAGTTAGCTTTTTAAATCATGTTCTATTGAGTATGGTTATGGCTAAAACAAGTGAACTAAAATTTAAATCTACTTCTGAAATCAAAGTACCTGATAAATTAATAGATCAAATTCTAGGCCAAGATGATGCTGTAAACATAATGAAAAAAGCAGCTAAACAAAGAAGACACGTACTATTAATTGGCGAGCCAGGAACAGGTAAATCTTTGTTAGGAACAGCACTAGCCAATTTAATGCCTGAAGAAAATTTACAAGACGTATTAGCATTTGCAAACCCAAACGATGAAAATTCTCCACTAATAAGAGTGGTACCAAAAGGACAAGGAAGAGAACTAGTAAGCAAATCTAAAGTGGGAAACCAAAGTATGTTTAAATTCCAAAACGTACTATTAATAATACTATTAATTTTTGTAATGGTTGGACCCTGGTGGGCATTTAATTATTATCTAAGTTTATCATCAACAGTATCCGCAATAATGTTTGTAGCATTTTTCGTTGGAGGATTAATCTTCTTAGGAATGTTTATGATAATGATGAACCTTGGAAAGCGTGGTGGAATGTTTCAACAAAAAACAGGAACACCAAAAGTTATCGTAGACAATTTTGAAAAAAAGAACGCACCATTTTATGATGCAACCGGAGCACACGCGGGAGCATTACTAGGAGATGTATTACACGACCCACTACAATCAGGAGGGCTAGGAACACCTGCAAACGAAAGAGTCATGGCAGGAATGATACACAAAGCACATCTTGGAGTATTATTTGTAGATGAAATAGCAACACTACAACCACACACACAACAAGAACTACTAACTGCATTACAAGAGGGCAAATATGAAATAACCGGACAGTCAGAAAGGTCTGCAGGCGCAATGGTAAGAACCGAGGCAGTACCTTGTAATTTCGTATTAGTTGCAGCAGGAAACGTAGAAACAGTAAAAAATCTACACCCTGCATTACGAAGTAGAATTAGAGGATACGGATATGAAATCTTCATGAAAGAAACCATGAAAGACACAACTGAAAATCAAAATAAACTCTACCAATTTATTGCACAAGAAGTAAAAAAAGACGGCAGAATTCCACACTTTTCAAAAGAAGCAGCAGATGAAATAATCAACGAAGCAAGGAAAAGAGCAAGTCGAAAAGGACATCTAACTCTACGATTAAGAGGATTGGGAGGGTTAATACGCGCTTCTGGAGACTTAGCAAAAGAAGAGGGTGCAAAACAAGTACAATTAGAACACATTCAAAAAGCAAGAAAAACAGCAAGATCACTAGAAACACAAATGGCAGATGTTTACATCGAAAGAAAAAAAGAGTATGAAGTAATAAAAACAACTGGCAAGGCAGTTGGACGAGTAAACGGACTTGCAGTAATGGGAAGTGGTGAAAGTTATTCTGGAATCATACTCCCAATTGAGGCCGAAGTAACTCCTGGTGGAAAAGAAAAAGAAATAATTGCAACAGGAAAACTTGGCGAAATAGCAAAAGAGGCAATAAAAAATGTTTCAGCAATAGTCAAAAAATACTTCGGAGAAGACATACGAGAAAAATATGACGTATATGTCCAATTCTTACAAACTTACGAGGGCGTAGAGGGCGATTCAGCCTCAATTGCAGCAGCAACCGCAATGATCTCAGCACTCAAAAAGATACCTGTAAAACAAGATTTAGCAATGACTGGTTCATTATCAGTTCGAGGAGATGTTCTACCTATTGGGGGAGTTTCTTCTAAAATTGAGGCAATAATTGGAACAGGTATAAAAACAGTAATAGTACCAAAATCAAACCTTCAAGACGTAGTTATAGACGAAACCAAGCTTAAAGGTATAAAGATAGTTGCAGTAGAGCGAATTGAAGAAGTTCTGAAAGAAGCACTAGTATGGAAAGGAAAAGAGAACATCTTAAAAAGGATTCTAGCCAAAAAGTAGTCTTTCCTCTTTAATAAACGGAAGCTTTATAAATGCTTTGCGATTTCCCAAAAAGATGAGCATAATATTCTCTCTAGACACAAATACGCAATTTACAGAAGAAAACTAAGGTCTAGTGAGAGGACTAAAAAAATTTATGCCCTGGTAGTGTAGTGGTTTATCATGAAGCCCTGTCGCGATCAAAAATCATAGAAAGGCTTCGACTCGGGTTCAACTCCCGGCCAGGGCGTTGGGCCGGTAGCTCAGCCTGGTAGAGCACTTCACTTTTAAACGAAAAGAGGAAAATCATTTCGTGTCAGAAATGAAGTGGTCGCGAGTTCAAATCTCGTCCGGCCCGCTAATGTTTACAAATACAAAAAAGGTTCCAAAGATGGCAAAGAAAAAAATAAAAATTAACAAACACGCTCTGATCCCGGAGCACAAAAAGCTCTCTGAACCAGATAAAAAACAAATTCTAGAAAAATTAGGCATCACAATTAAAGAACTACCCCTTATCTTAGTGAGCGATCCAGCACTAGAGGGATTGAACGTAGATGTAAATGACGTAATCAAAATCGAAAGAACAAGTCCAACAGCAGGAAAAACAATATTTTATAGGTGCGTTGTAGAATGAATAAAACAAAACTATTACTCGAAAGATTTTTTGAAGAAAACTCTTTAGTAGCTTCAGATATTAATTCATTTAATCACTTTGTAGACATAGGAATACAAAAAGTAATAGATGAAAATAAAGAATTAGAACCCCCAATTCTACCTGCCAACATTGACGATTTAAAAATAAGATTAGACAAAGTTTGGTTAACCAAACCTGAAGTAATAGAAGCTGACGGAAGTAAAAGAGAAATCCTACCAATCGAAGCTAGACTAAGAAAACTAACATATGCAGCACCAATAATGCTAAGTATATCTGCTCATATAAATGGCGTTCAAAGAGAAAGTTTCACAACACAAATTGCAAGCATGCCAGTAATGCTAAAAAGTAAAAAATGCTTTTTACATGGATTAAATAGAGACGAATTAATCGACAAAGGGGAAGACCCAGATGATCCGGGAGGATACTTTATCATAAACGGAACAGAAAAAGTACTAATTTCAGTAGAAGACCTAATGCCAAACAATTTCTTAGTAGAACAAGAAGCAGTAAGTGGAAACTTTATCGGGAAAATATTCTCAGAACATGGCGCATTCAAAATACCTCACACAATCACAAAGAAAAAAGACGGAATATTCTACATCTCATTTACAAGAGTAAAAGAGGTACCTCTAGTTGTATTACTAAAAGCACTAGGATTAATTAAAGACGAAGATATAGTAAAAGCAATATCCACTGACGAACAATTCGATGAAGTACTAGTAAACCTATATGAATTCGTAAACATAAAAACCAAAGAAGATGCAATCGATTACGTTTCTAAAAAAGTAAACATCACACAACCAAAAATAGTTCGAATGGAAAGAACACGAGAAATGTTAGACAGATACTTACTTCCACATATTGGAATAACTGAAGACTTCCAAATAGAAAAAGCATACAACCTATGTAAAGTTCTAAAAAAATACATTTATGTAGCACAAGGAAAACTACCAAAAGACGATAAAGATCATTATAAAAATAAAAAATTAAAATTAAGCGGCGAATTATTAATGGATCTTTTCAGAGCAAACTTAAGAATCCTAATTGGCGACATGTTATACAATTTCCAAAGAATTGTAAAACGAGGAAAAATGCCCTCAATAAGAGTAATCATAAGAGAAAAACTACTAACATCAAGAATTTATAGTAGTATGGCAACAGGATCCTGGGTAGGCGGACGAAAAGGAATTTCACAAAGACTATCCAGAATAAACTTTTTAGACATGTTATCACACTTACAAAGAGTAGTATCCCCTCTTTCATCTTCACAAGAAAACTTCCAAGCAAGAGAACTACACCCAACACACCTAGGAAGATTATGTCCTGCTGAAACACCAGAAGGAACAAACATAGGATTAAGAAAAAACCTATCTTTATTATCACAAATTTCACAAGATGGAAACGAAGAAGAACTAGTTACACAATTAACTGCACTAGGACTTAAAGGGGTGAAAAATGAGTGATGTATTCTTAAACGGAAAATACCTTGGAAAAGTAGATGATCCTAAAGCATTCGTAGCTAGTATAAAAGATGAACGAAGAAAAAATAAACTAGCTGGAAGCGCTAACGTATTATACAATGATGAACAAAATGAGGTTTACGTATTTAGTGCAGGTGGAAGACTAAGAAAACCACTAATCCTTGTAAAAGATGGAAAGTCATTAATGACTGAACAACACGAAAAACAATTAGAAAAAAAAGAAATAAGCTGGACAGACCTGGTAAAACAAGGAGTAATAGAATACTTAGATGCATCAGAAGAAGAATCAGCATATGTTGCTTTTACTGAAGAAGAAGTAACCGCCGATCACACTCACTTAGAAATTTCACCACTAGTAATGTTTGGATTATGTACCTCACTATTTCCTTTTGCAAATTTTACACAAGGAACCAGAGTTTCTATCGGATCCAAAAACCAGAAACAAGCATTAGGATTTTACGCAGCAAATTATCAATTAAGAATAGACATGGATATAAGTTTATTACACACACCTCAAGTTCCAATAGTAAAATCAGTAATGCATGACGTAGCCGAATATGAAAAACACCCTTCAGGCCAAAACGTAATAGTTGCCATAATGGGTTATGACGGATACAACATGGATGACGCATTAGTTATCAATAAAGCAAGTGTTGATCGAGGATTAGCAAGAAGTACTTATTACAGACCTGTAGTTTCAGAAGAATTAAGATACTCTGGTGGACTAACTGATGAAATAAGCATACCTGATAAAGAAGTAAAAGGTTACAAAAGCGAAAAAGATTACGCATTCTTAGAAGAAGACGGAATTATTAGCGTTGAATCAAATGTAAAAGAGGGCGACGTGATTATAGGGAAAACCTCTCCTCCAAGATTTTTATCTGGCTTAGACGAATATAACTTAGCAAGTTCTACTAGAAGAGAATCAAGTTCATCATTAAAACATGGCGAAAAAGGAATTGTTGATTTTGTACTAGTAAGTGAAAGTTCAAACGGAAACAGACTAATACAGGTAAGATTAAGAGAACAAAGAATACCCGAAGTGGGCGACAAGTTCACATCTCGACATGGACAAAAAGGAGTAATTGGATTAATCGTTAATCCAGGAGACATGCCATTTACAGCATCAGGATTAACACCTGACTTAATATTCTCACCTCACGGAATTCCAACCAGAATGACTGTATCCCACTTACTAGAATTATTGGGTGGAAAAATTGGAGCTCTAGCTGGACGATTTGTAGATGGAACAACCTTCGAATCAGAAAAAGAAGCAGACCTAAGAAAAGAATTAGCCTCACTAGGATTTAGAGATAACGGAACTGAAACCATGTACAATGGAATTACAGGAAAAAAATACAAAGCACGAATTTTCGTTGGAAACATGTACTACTTAAAACTAAGACACATGGTATCAAACAAACTTCATGCAAGAGCACGAGGACCAATCCAACTATTAACCAGACAACCAACCGAAGGAAGAGCAAAAGAGGGAGGATTACGGTTAGGAGAAATGGAGAAAGATACATTCGTAGCACACGGCGCATCACTATTATTAAAAGAAAGATTCGACTCTGATAAAACAATAGTGCCAGTATGTGAAGAGTGCGGACTTATTGCAGTTTATGATAATTATAAAGACAAAACATTCTGCCCAACCTGTGGTGGAGACGTAAACATATCAAACATAGAACTAAGTTATGCTTTCAAATTATTATTAGATGAATTTAAAACACTAGGGGTTTACCCAAAACTAAACCTATCCAACAAATATTGAGGAAAAAATGGAAGAATCAGAAAAATACGTATACAAACGAGTAAGATTCATAGACTTTGGAGTACTATCCCCTAAAAAAATTAAGGAGATGGCCTCAGCAAAAGTTGTAACTCCTGAATTATATGATAAAGAAGGTTACCCTGTAGATGGAGGCCTAATGGATGTAAGACTAGGAGTTATCGATCCAGGTCTAAACTGTAAAACTTGCGGATCAAAACTAAAAGAATGTCTAGGACACTTTGGATTCATAGAATTAGCAAGACCATTAATTCACATCAAATTCGTATCACAAATACAAGCACTACTTGCAGGAACCTGCAGAGAGTGTGGAATACCTCTAATGACACAAGCTAAAATCGAAAAAGAATTAGCAAACATAAAAAAATTAGAAAAAGAGGTTAACCAAACAATCGTTGCAAAATACATTAAAAAAATAATTGCAAGACTAAAAACACAAACTGCTTGTCCACACTGTAAAGCAAAACAACCAAAAATCAAAATCGAAAAACCAACAACCTTCTTTGAAGCAGAAAAAAGAGTAACACCAATTGAGATAAGAACCAGATTAGAAAAAGTATCTGATGAACATCTACCTTTGTTTGGAATGAATCCAGAAACTGTAAGACCTGAATGGCTAGTATTAACACTCTTACCCATTCCTCCAGTAACAATGAGACCTTCTATCACTTTAGAATCAGGAGAACGATCTGAAGACGATTTAACTCACAAATTGGGAGACATTGTACGTATAAATCAAAGACTTTTTGAAAATATTAATGCAGGAGCACCAGAAATTATCATCGAAGACCTGTGGGATCTCTTACAATATCACGTAACAACATTTTTCGATAATGCAGTAGCACAATTACCTCCAGCAAGACACAGATCTGGACAACCACTAAAAACCATTACTGAAAGAATAAAAAGTAAAGAGGGTCGTATTCGTCATAACCTTGCAGGAAAAAGAACAAACTTTTCAGCAAGAACCGCAATCAGTCCAGACTCAAAATTAAAAATTAATGAAGTAGGAGTTCCCAAAATAATTGCAATGAAACTATCAGTTCCAGAAAAAGTAACTGAATGGAACATGGAATACATGAAACAATTTGTAGAAAATGGACCAAAAAAATACCCTGGAGCAAATTACATAGAAAGACCTGATGGAAAAAAGAAAAAAGTAACCTCTGAAACTAAAGAAGCAGCACTTGAGGAACTACAACCCGGATATGTAATTGAAAGACATCTAATGGACGGAGATATTGCAATCTTTAACAGACAACCCTCTCTACACAGAATGAGTATGATGTGTCACAAAGTACGAGTTTTACCCTACAAAACATTCAGAATGAACCCTGCAGTAAACCATCCCTACAACGCAGATTATGATGGAGATGAGATGAACCTGCACATACCACAAACAGAAGAAGCAAGAGCAGAAGCAGAAATACTGATGCAAGTACAAACACAATTAATTTCACCAAGATACGGAAGTTCAGTAATCGGATGTATCCAAGATGCAGTAAGTGGAAATTATGTACTTACAAAATACATGAAAATAACAAAACAAGAAGCAATAGATTTACTTTACGCAATTGGCGTAGATGAAATTAACATTACTAAAGAAATATTAGACGGAAAAGAATTAGTATCAGAATTATTCCCAAAAGACTTTGATTTTAAAGGAGAATCCAAAACTGGAGAAGAAATCGAAATCAAAAAAGGGAAACTAGTACATGGAGTACTTGACAACGCTAACTTAGGAGGCGGCGGAGCAGGATTGCTACTAAGAAGAATACATCAAAAATACGGCGAAGAACTAGCAGTAGACCTATTATACAAATTATTCCGACTAGGAATTGAGGTTATAACAAGATACGGCTTTACAGCATCACTATCTGATCTAGACCTTCCAGAAACTGCAGAAGAAAAAATTCAAAATGTTCTAAAAGAATCAGAAGGAAAAGTAAAAGAATTCATCACACAATATGAAGAAAAAACACTAGAGTTAATTGCAGGTAAAACCCTAAAAGAAACACTAGAACTAAGAATTTTAGAAGCACTAAACAAATCAAGAAATGAGGCAGGGGAGTTAGTAGCAGAATATTCCAAAAAAGATTCAAACCTAATGGTAATGGCAACATCAGGAGCAAAAGGAAAGATGATAAACTTTACTCAGATGTGCGGTTGTGTAGGACAACAGGCTTTAAGAGGACAAAGAATCAATAAAGGATTTAAAAACAGAACTCTATCAGTATTTAAAGTTGGAGAACTAAGTCCAAAAGCACACGGATTTGTAAGATCAGGATTCAAGGGCGGACTAGGACCTTCAGAATTCTTCTTCCAAGCAATGGTAGGAAGAGATTCACTAATGGATACTGCTTTGCGTACACCAAAATCAGGATATCTTTACAGAAGATTAGCAAACGCAATGCAAGACTTGAAGGTAGAATATGATGGTACTGTAAGAGACGCATCAAACAAAATTATTCAATTCAGTTATGGTGAAGATAACATTGACGTATCAAAATCAGAAAAAGGAATAATCAACGTAAAAAGAATCATACACGAGGTTGAACAATCATGAATATTCCAAAAGAATACCTGAACGAATTTCCTGAAAAAATAATTGACGATTTAAAAGAATCAGGAAAAGGATTGACAGATTCAAAATTCAAAAAAGTGTTAGAAAAAACACTAGAAGAATACAAAAAAGCAAGAATAACCCCTGGAGAATGTGTTGGCCTAGTTGGAGCTGAAAGTATAGGAGAACCAGGAACACAGATGACCTTAAACACATTCCACTTTGCAGGAGTCTCTGAAATGAACGTAACAATGGGACTGCCAAGAATTATTGAAATCCTAGATGGAAGAAAAACCATCTCTACACCAATGATGGAAGTATACCTGAAAGGAAAGTTAAGTGGTGAAAAAGTAAAAGCTCACGCTCTAATGCTAAAAGAAACACTATTGGGTGTTGTAGTTGATGAATTCAATATCGACATAGCAGACCTAAAAATTGATGTACTATTAAAAGAAGATAAACTAACTGAAAGAAGTTTAACCTCTGCAACAGTAGCAAACGTAATCAAAAAAGCAATCAAAAAAGCAACAGTAACAAAAGAAGACAATACCGTTACTGTTAAACTAACTGGAAAAGATGCATCACTAAACGAATTATACAGAACAAAAGAAAAATTAAAAGACGTATTCGTAAGTGGAATAAAAGGAATAAAAGAAGTACTTCCAGTAAAAAGAAAAGAAGAATTCATAATAATTACTGCAGGCTCAAACCTGAACGAAGTAATGGCACTAGACTTTGTAGACACTACTAGAACCACTAGTAATGATTTATACGAAGTACACGCCGTGCTAGGAGTAGAAGCAGCAAGACAACTAATCATAGACGAAGTAATGAAAGTTATGGAGAATCAAGGTTTAAACGTTGATGTTAGACACATAATGCTAGTAGCAGATACAATGTGTGTAAACGGAAACATAAAAGGAATTACACGATACGGTGTAGTAAGTGAAAAATCATCCGCTCTAGCAAGAGCATCATTCGAAACTCCAGTAAAACATATACTGGCAGCTGCACTGACTGGTGAAAGAGACGAATTAACTTCAGTAGTAGAAAATGTAATGTTAAATCAACCAGTTCCATTAGGAACAGGACTTCCAGGATTGGTAACTGAGGTGAAAAAGTAAAATGGCTAAAAAGAAAAAAGCAATTGAAGAAAATGTTTTAAAAATAAAAAAAGCATTAGAAGAAGAAAAAGTTATTCTTGGAACCAAACAAGTACTGGAAGGACTACGTGAAGGAAAAGTAAAAGAAGTATACGTATCTACAAATTGCCCTCAAGATGTTCTTAAAGACATTGAACAACTAGCATCAATTTCTGCAATAGGGGTAATTAATTTGACTCAAGCAAACGACGAACTAGGAGTTGTTTGTAAAAAGCCATTCTCTATTTCAGTAATGGCAATCAAAAATGAGTAAAATTCTATACGATATGGAAACAATGAAGTTTTCCACCCTATTTGAATCTATGACTCGATCACGTCTAAAAGATTGCTTTAAAGACGAAGGATCAATCGTTTTTGTAGTAATGCCAGGTTATATGGCAAAAGCAATAGGCAAAGGTGGAGTAAATGTTAAAAAAGTTAGTTTTAAAATTAAGAAAGAAATTAAAATAGTCGAATTCAAATCAAATGTTCTAGAATTCGTAAAAGGACTAGTTAGAGTTCCAGGAGTAGAAATTTTTGAAGAAAATGGAATAGTAATTAAATGTCCAAATTCAAAAATAAAAGGCCAGGTATTTGGACGAGAACGAGAAAACCTGAAATGGATGAATACATTAGTAAGCAGATATTTTAAGACAGAAATTAGGGTTGAGTAATTCTTAGTGTTTTTTTAATGTAATTAAATAAGAAGGGGGGGTGATAACTTTTTATCCTCTTTAAACCACAACCTTTTTACAAACATCATTTTGTCATAGACTGACTTCATTCTGGGTATAAAACTTTCGCATTAGCTACGAAAGCTTTATAAAGGGTTTGAGATTGCTTTTATTTAATGGGAAAGAAAACTAATGGTATAAATGCAGCTCAAAAGCTGAAGAAACGAAGAAATAGTTCTAACTGGCTTAGCAGAAGTTATAAAAATAAAGTTTTAGGTCTAAAAGTTAAAGCAGATCCATTAGAAGGAAGTTCACAAGCAAAAGGCATAGTTCTAGAAAAAGTACAAATAGAGGCAAAACAGCCAAACTCAGCAATGAGAAAATGTGTAAGAGTCCAATTAGTAAAAAACGGAAAACAAATCACAGCATTCTGTCCAGGAGACGGAGCATCAAAAATGATCGATGAACACGACGAAGTAAACGTAGAGTGCATCGGTGGAAAGATGGGAAAAACCAAAGGAGACCTATCTGGAATAAGATGGCAAGTAATTAAAGTTAATGATCAAAGTCTAACTGCACTACTACATGGTAAACTGGAGAAAGCAAGAAGATGATAAAGTTCTTTGGAAGATGGGATGGCGAAGGAGTAATCGTACAAGATCCTGGACTAAAAGACTACATAATTTTAACTCCAAGACTAGTACCAAAAAGATATGGTAGATTCGCAAGTAACAGATTCCACAAATCAAAATGTTCAATCGTAGAAAGACTAGTAAATAAAGTAATGGTACCCGGGCATAAAGCAAAAAAACACAAAGCAAGCTCAGGACACATTACTGGAATGAACATACAAGCACTAAGAATCGTAGAAAAAGCATTCGAAATCATAGAACAAAGAACAAAACAAAATCCTCTTGCAGTATTTGCTAAAGCTGTTGAAAATGGGGCTCCTAGAGAAGAAATAGTAGCAATCGAATACGGCGGAGCAAGATACCCAAAAGCAGTAGAATGCGCACCACAAAGAAGAATAGATCTAGTAATGAGATATGTAACACAAGGAGCATATCAAAAAGCATTCAAAAAGAAAAAATCAATCTCAGAAACACTAGCAGACGAAATTTTAGCAGCATCTGCAATGAAATCAGAAAGTAACGTACTAGCAAAAAAACACGATTTAGAAAGACAAGCAGACGCTAGTAGATAAACAAATTTCTTAGTAGTTAAGTGAGGAATAGAAATATTTATTAAGATTTTATTCTTAATTCCAATTATGAATTGGGCAATGGTTCTAATAGGGGTGTTAATAGCTATACTCTTAGCAGTATTCTTATACACTCGCAAAGGTAAAAAACAAAAAACAGACTACTACTCCCTTTTTACAATAGGTATAATCTGGGTTGCAATTGGAATTCCCTTAAAAAATGTTGGATTATGGGGATTGGGACTAGCATTCATGGTTGTTGGGCTGGTACATAAAAGTGAGTGGAAACAAAATATCAAGGATAGAAAAAAGCTAAACACAAAAGAAAGAAAAAAATTACTGTGGATTTTAACAATATTAGGAATTGTAGTATTGTTAGGGTTTGTAGCTTTCTCAATATTTAATTAGAATATAAAGGATCTGGAGTTTCTTCATGAAGTTCATCCCAGTGTTTATCCTCATCCAATTGAGTTCTAATTCGGTTATATGAATTAAGTAAAGATAGGTTTGGTGAGGGCGAATAAGTAAACCACATTTCTTTTTCATCTTCTTGAACTCTGTTAACCGAATATAATGCTTGGGAATTTTCTTCTGTTTTCACTACAGGAAGCTTTCTTTCTGTTTGTGGTAGAATTGCATGAGATTGTAGTTTTTTCATAGTTTTGAGAAGTTCCACTTGTTTTAAAAAGGTAACTGATATTAATTATCTTGATAGAAATCCAGGGCTTTTTTTAGCTCTTTTTTGTCTAAATCATTAAATTCGACCTTAGAAAAGTGATGTTTAGAATTATGTGAATCCCAGAGCAAAAACCCGTTTGTAGTATGATCATGAGTGTTCACGATCAAGTCAGGGGGGATGTAATATGATGAATACAGGTTATCTTTCACTAATTGCTTAGAGAGTTGATCTGGGGCGATCTTCTCATATTGAATACTTCGTAAAATAATTCGTAACGAATTTAAGATTTCTTCTTGACCATCATAATTAAGACATAAATTTAGAAAATACTGATCATGATCTGCGGTCTTATCTACAACTGTTTTAATAGCGTCTACGACTTTAGAGGGGAGATCATACCATTTACCCAAAACAGAAACTTTTATCCGCTTATCATGAACTAAAGGATTGTCAGCAAGATTATTTAACAAGTCAACAATTGAATCCATGTTCTGAGCAAAGTTTTCAATATGAAACTGAGATAAGTTAAATGTGAAGATTAGAATTTTATTCTTAATACAAAAATCTACTGACTCAATTAATCTCTTATTTCTTGATTCTAATGCTGATTCCACCGAAACTGAATTAATATCAGCCCAATATCCTGCATCTTTAACATTAAAAGCAATATGTTTTGGTCTAAGGGAGGTTTTAAACATGATTAAAGGGAATGTCAAGGCAAATATAAAGATAATGGATATATTTAAATATCAAAAGAATAGAGACAAAAAATGCTATTTGAGATAATTGCGGTAATTGTGTTAACAATTGCAACTTATACAGATATAAAAGAAAGAGAGGTATCAGACTGGTTAAGCTGGGGATTTGTAATCTTTGCATTAGTACTAAGAGGGGTGATGTCTATAACACAAAATTCATACTTGCCTATCTTAAAAGGTTTAGTTGGATTTGGATTGTTCTTTGGAGTAGGATATTTGCTGTATAGATTAAACCAGTGGGGTGGAGCAGATGCAAAAATTCTGGGGGGATTGGGTGCATTGTTTGGAATTTGGATTGTTGGAGGCTTCATGATAAATTTTGTAGTTAATTTATTACTTGTTGGAGCAGCCTACGGATTAATTTATGGCCTAATTTTAGTATGGAAAAACCGAGCACAAGTAAAACTTGTGAAATTAAAATACACTAAGTTACTAACCTTTACGGTACTTATTTTGATAATTATCGGAATGTTCTTTTTACCTGATGTGCAACTTAAAATAATGTTCTTAATCTTAATTCTATTAGTATATGCTATGCCTTATGCAATGGTTGTTTTGACCGCACTACAAACACAAGTACTAAAAAAATGGGTTTCACCCTCAGTATTAACAGAGGGAGACTGGATATCAAAAGATGTAATTGTAAAAGGGAAAGTAATCTGTGCAAGAAAAGATAATGGAGTTAGTTTAGCACAAATTAGAAAGTTAAAACGGTTAAAAGTAAAAAAAGTATTAGTAATGGAAGGGATACCCTTCTTACCAAGTTTTTTGATTGCATTTATTCTAACTTGGTTAGGTGGAAACTTTATAGTTTTTGTAATAAACATATTAAGGTAATCGGGTAATAACGCTCTTAACCCAAGAAGAATCTTTTATTTCTTGTTTTTCCTCTTTAACTTCTTCTACTTCTTCAGCAGGAGCTTCTTTGCCTAAAACTATTTTGTTACAAGCATTTTTCAACTTAAGCTCAATCACTCCAAATTCTTCTTTGTCTAATTGTTTTGGTTGCCACTCAAAATTCAAAGAATCATTTTGTTTTCGCGGAATTATATTAACCGCAAGATGAGGAATCTTCTGGCCTGCGCCTGTTCCATTCTGAATTAAAGTATTTGTTCCTTCAGCACCAAATGCCTCAAATAAAGCAGATGAAAGAACATTAGCAGTATCAAAAAGTTTTCCTGCAAGTTCTTCAGGAACTTGCTCAAGAATAGTATAATGTTCTTTAGTTGTAAGAATTATGTGCCCAGGTACTGCAGGAGTATCACTAAGAAAAGCAACAAGGTTTTCATCTTCATAAACCTTTCTTTCAATGTTCTCACAATATTTGCATGTCATTAAGTAAATAAGCTAGCAATATCATCTAAACTAGCAGCCTCTTTTGGTTTTTCTTTTTCTGGTTCGGGTTGTTTTCCCGGTTTTTCTTTTGGTTTGTCTTTGGTTTCTTTTGTCTTTTTTCCTTTTGACTTTCTTCCCCTATTCATTGGTGAAGACTGAATTTCTAAATTAGCATCAACATAGTATAAACGATTCTTTTCTCTTGTGATCCCAACAACTTTAACCTTTTCTTTAGGTTGTTTACCTTTCTTTCTACCCCTAACCATCTTAACTCTAGAAATATCCCCTTCCTTATCAACAAAGTAAAGAAAACCTTTTTCTTTTTTTGATTCTGATACTTCGGGTTCAGGAGGTACGGGTGTTGTCTCTTCAGGTGTTGGTGGAACCGGAGTTGTTTCCTCAGGAGTTGGGGGGAGAGGTTCTGGTTGTTGTTCTTCAGGTTCTTCTTTAACTTCTTCTGCGGGTTTGGGTTCATCATCCGCAATTTCAATTCCTAACTTCTTAGAAATGAATGCCTTTAAATCAGAAGCAAGAGATTCAAGTTGAGTAGTATCAATCTTATTTTCTTGAAGGTCAAAACAGGTTAAACCATCCTTATCTTTTCTTGGTACAATATGAATCATAAAGTGTTGAGCTCTTTGACCTGCAGGAAGACCATTAGCAATAAAAATACTAGTTCCTTCACATTTTAATGATTGTAAACAACAATTAGAAAGTGCTTTAGTAATCTTGCCCATCCGTTCCATTACATCTTGAGGTACTTGAGGACCAACCTGGAGATGCTTCTTAGGCATAAGTAAAATATGGCCAGGATTAGCAGGATTAATATCTAATATTGCTAAACAATCATCATCTTCGTAGATACGAGTGGATTCGATCTTTCCATCAATAATCTGACAAAAAATACACTGTTGTCTAAAGAATGCTTCACGCTCCTCAGGAGACATCTTAGCTAATTTTTCTTGAAATTCTTTTATTTGTTCTTCAGTAGGTTGTTCTTGTTCAGGCATAATAGAATGATTGGGTTGAGGTATTTAAATGTTATTTGTTTTGAGGTTAGGCCAACTCTTTTTTTAGAATTTTATGTGCAACATTTATTTGTTTAAACTTTTCTGTGTTTCCATTAGCCATATCTGGATGATGTTCTTTTGAAAGTTTCTTATAATTTTGATGCATTTCTTCGAAATCTGTTGAATCTTCATCTACTCCCATAGTTTTTCTGGCTTCTTTTCTTTGTTTAATAATGTCATTATCTTCTTTAAACAAGTTTGAAAATTCTTCGGGAGTTAGTTCTTCATTAACTAAACTTTGAAGAAAGTGTTCAATGACTTGTGCAACCATGGCCAGATTCTCAACAAATTTTGAGGCATGATTATAACTGAAAAATAAATGTTCATCCCACATATACCAAGAAATTAAAGCTTGTGCTTTTTTCATCGCAACACGTTCTAACGGAACGTCAATATCATCTTCAGTTAACCCAAATTTTCTTAGATTGCTAATTATCTTATTCTTGTATTGCAAAGCCTTTCTATCATATGAGTCCCGAATAAATACTTGTTTGAACTCATGTCCTTTAATTTCAGTCATAAGTCTGATATTCACGGTTTGTTTATAATGTTAACTGTATATTGAAGAATATAAGATTTATTTATGAGTAAACCAAAATTTGTATTTGTTGTTTTCTATGCTATCTAATCTACAAAAACCAAAACGTTCAAATTGACATACGGCATTAACTTTTAATTTAGTTAGGGCGTTTTCAGAAAGACCGTGAATTGTTGTGTTGTCTGGCATAAGAATTTCGGTTTCAATAAGTTTTTCTTTAGGAAGCCAATGAATAATCGCGTTGCCATCCTTTTTATAATCTTCAAGATTTGTGCTTACAAATTCAAGTTGGTTGTCTTGTTTTTTAAAATTAAGACAATCCATAAGTCTGATTAGGTTTCCATTTTCTATCTTATTGAAGTCTTCTGGTGCGAGGTAAAATTCTGTGTTGGTGTTGAACTTCCTTCCCCCTTTTTTATTATCTGGATGAAGATCTAACTCAACTGTTTGATTTGGTGCATTGTTGATTGTAATTGCTTTTGGATCTTGAATGAAAAAGAATCTTTCTGCTTGGTTATCTAAAATTTTTCTACTCTCAGCAGCGATAACATCAAAATCTAAATTCGAATTAGCCTTAGACATACCAATTATCTTGGCAAGCTCATAATATGCTTCTTTTGGAATTCCTCTTCTTTTTAGTGCTCTTAATGTAACTAATCTAATATCATCCCAACCATTATAGTTTCCAGATTCAATTAATTGCCTTATTTCTCTACCTTGAGTAACTGCGTTTTCTATCTTGAAACGAGCATACTGCTTGACTTCAGGATTGGGTAGTTGGAATAAATCTCTAATATGGTCTTGTAGTTCTATTCTAGAATCAAACTCGTTACTTCTCAAAACATGAGTTATATTGAGTAAACCCTCTTCAATAGCATTTTCAAAATCATACATGGGCCAAACTTTGTACTTAATTCCTTGTTTGTAATGTTTAGCATAAGCGAGTCTAAAAATAACTGGATCTCGCATTACCGCATTCTTATGTTGCATGTCAATTTTTAACCGCAAAGTTATAGAACCCTCTTCAGGAGTGCCTTTTTTCATCTCTTCCCAATCCGCTTTGGTTTGAGCATTATCTTTACTTCTGCAAGCACAATCTTCCATTGCACGTCTACCTTTAGAAATGCCTTCACTCTTACAAGAACAAGTATATGCTTGATCCTTATTTATTAATTGTTCAGCCATGTCATAATATTGATTCATGTGATCAGAAACAAAAACAGTTTTAGAAGGTTTAATATCAAGATACTCTAAAACATCTTCTTTCATAGCATCAACAAATTCTTCTGTAGATTTTTCGGGATTGGTATCCTCAAATCTCAAAACACATTTACCTTTGTATTTTAGAGAGTACATATAGTTTAGTAAAAAACTAATTGCATGACCAAAATGATTATACTTAGAAGGTTCAGGACTGATTCTAGTTATTACTTTGCCCTCAACTGCATTTTTTAACTCAGGTAGTTCATGACGTGACTCTTTACGCTTATCTTTTTGTTCTTTTTGTTCCTCAAAATAGTTTGGATCAATCTTGAGAAGTTCTGCTTTTTGATCTTCAACAGAAAGTTGGTTAATCTCACCAACAATTTCATTAATTTTTGGCATGATCTCACCCATCTTAGCTTTTCTACTAGGGTCTTCACCTAAAAGCTTACCAACTAGGGCTCCAGGGTTACACTTACCCTTGAATTTTAGGGCGTTTTCTAATGCATATTTTCGAATTGAATCTTCTAAAGACATAGAAAGTTTTAAATTATAAACATATATAAAGTTTTGTAAAGGGCCCTTCATATAGTAGCTATTATTCCCGGCTGGCAGTCGGGCAACTCGGGTGCAAGTCCCGGAGGGTCCACTTTAATGTTCTAATAACATATCACAAAATGTGAAATACATTTTGAATGTATGGTCAACAAGTTAACTCCAACATATCACAAGATTTAAATAGATTGATATCGAAAATATATAAAACTATTTTCGGGGGTGAAAATATGGCATTAGGAATATTATCTCCAGGAGTACAAATACTCTCAAATGTGATTGCACTATTAGTAACAATCTTCATTGGGGCATGGATACTACAACTGGCAGGAAAGATATTTAAAGAAAAAATAAGTTATAAAAAAGGATTGGGCCCAGCAACCATTATTGGAATTGTGGGTTTCTTAATTGCATTGCCAGGAGTGTTTGTTTCAGGACTAGCAATAGCATTTGGAATAGTAAACTTTGTAGTAGTATTGTTACTATACTTGTTCCTACCAAAAATGATGCTTGGAATTAAGAAGGGCGTTGTACTAGGACTAGTTTGGTGGGTATTCATGCTGATTGTTGGCTTGATTATCGCATTAATCGTGGGATTAATACTTGCTGCAATATTTATGGCTAGTGTGCTATAATTTTTTTTATTTTTTTATATTCTTCTTCCGAACAATTAACAGAAATAATGTTTAACTTAGTTATGACAAACCAGGCAAACTTGTCTTTAAATATTTCTTCATTTAATGTGTTAATGTCACTAATTTGCCGCTTAGAAAGCGGTTTTTCAAGTTTAATAATCACTTAAATGCACCCCATTTAATTAAGTCAACTACAAATGCAGAAATAAGACAAAATCCAATTATAAAATAAATTAAAAGGAGTTGCATTTTTGAATACTTGGTGGTTTTAGCAAGACAAATCATTTTTGCCTCCGGTTGTACAAAATATTTTATTGTTGATTATATCATATGAATTTATTTCTGGTAAGTCAACTTTAGATTTGCAACAAATGTTGTGAGCAGAATTTACTATGATTGCTTCAGTTGAGCTGTCATGTTCCCTTAAGGTTAGTTCAAGTTCTTTCTTCATCTCTTTTAATATTTCTAATTCTTTCTGAAGGCTGGCCAATCTACTGGTTGAATTTTTGAGATTTTGTTTAATCTTAGAAATTTCTGTTGACAGGTGTTCATTAGTATCGCTTGTTTCAACTGCGGTTTTTTGGGTGTGGTCTAGCTGTTTGTTGAGTTGATCTAAATTATAATTGTAATCTTCTAGTGTGGTGTCGGTATTTTTTATATTGTTATAAATTACAAATCCTGTGGCTGCGGGTTTGATAATGAAAAGGAAAAGCAATATGCTTAACGGGACCAGTGCAAGTGCATAATATCCTGTGTTGTTTTTTTTCATTAGGTTACCTCTAAAAGTTGAGAACTAAAACTACCTCTTTTCAGATTATTTAAAATACTTTCGGTTTTGGTATATGTAATATATATCGACTGTTTTTAAACTAAAAGCTATCATGAGAGGGTATGATTGACATATTCTTGGTTGTTGGTTATTTTATAATTGTATTATTTATTGGAATATATGCCTCTAGAAAAGAGAGTAAAGAGGGATTTCTTATTGGGGAACGGAAGATGGGAACCCTATCTTTGTCCTCATCAATTTCAGCAAGTCTACTAGGGGGAGGAATATTAGTAGCATATGCAGCCTATGTTTACCAGTATGGAATGTCAGCAATGTGGTTATTTCTTGGATTAGCAGTGGGACTTGTAATGTTGTTATTATACGGGAAGAAGATAAAACATTTCGCTGACAGAAAACAACTCTACACAATTTCTGATTATTTTAAAGAATTATACGGGAAATCAACAGGGTTAGTAACAACTTTAGTGATTATCTTGGTTTTTATCTTCATGGTGGTTATAGAATTTATTGCAGGTGGAAAAATGCTAAGTAGCCTGTTCGGAACTTCATATGCATTTGCAGTTTTGATAATGGCAATAATAATTTTAGTCTATTTAATTCTGGGCGGATTTAAATCTGTAGTTAAAACAGATGCATTTCAGTACTTAATTGCGTTATTGTTCGGAATTATTATAACTTTTGTACTCTTTGGAAAAACTACCTTGCCATTAAAAGAATTCAGTCTGGGGACAATGGGTTGGGGTAATTCAATAGCCTTTGTGATTATTGGGGCATTTGCAGTTTTTGCTGCAGCCGATATGTGGCAAAGGATATATGCAGCTAAAAGTGTAAAAGTTGCTAAAAAGTCTATGGGTTGGGCAATACTTCTTGTTTTGATATTCGGGTTTATAATTGCAATAGTTGGAATTGCTGCCAAGGTTAACTTTTCAGGATTAAATCCCCAAGATGCGATGGTTTATGGACTTTCAAATTTATTACCTACTGGAATTTTAGGATTAGGTCTGGTGCTGTTGTTTGCAGCAATAATGTCATCAATAGATACGGGATTATTTATTTTGGGAATGGGAATCTCAAAAGATATCACTGGATCTTTTAAAACAATAACAAAAGAAAAACTTGTAAGAATTACAAGATACTCCATATTCTGCTTTGTTGTACTTACGGTCTTGATCTCATTATTCTTTCAAAATGTGGTTTCAATAGCACTTGTTTTCGCAAGCATTAATCTAGCATTAATTCCCGCACTAATTGGAAGTTTTCACTTCAACTTGAAGGGAAAAGCAGTATTTTGGAGCATTCTTATTGGGTTGATATCAGTTCCAATCGCATTGCCCTTTTTAGGTGTAACCCCTGAAAGTGCAGTAATTTCTTTGCCTGTGGCTTTGATTGTGTTGTTAGTTGGACAAGCAATATTTAAAAAGAATAAAACTCTAATTTAAGAAATGTTCAAAAATATACTGTTTTGGTGCGAGTTTCCTGAACGGATAAACTGGCAAAAATTAAATACGTTCTTTAAGAATCAGGATTTTGTTGCAGATATTGGTATTGTATGCACAAGTAAACAAGACTACTTAGGTAAAGCAAAAAATATTAGTAAACTAAGTAATGTTAAACTAAAACGTGCCTGGCCGGTTTTGTCGAAGCTAGAGGGTTACTGGTTCTCATCACAAACATCACGAAAATCAATTGATAGTTTAGATCAGTACAAAGGAATGAAAATTAAGCTTGATATTGAACCCCCTCTTCCTACAATAAACTCATATAAACGAAATAAATTTGTGATGGATGCTTGGTTAGCAAGTCAAATGTTTAAAAAAGGAAAAAATCAAAAATATTTGTGGAAAAAAGTTCACGAATTGATAAAATCTGGTGATGTGATGTTATCTACTTTTTCATTTCCAAGATTCATAGCTAAAAGAATGGGGGTGTTGTATGATAAAAAATTAAGTTACAATTATATTTACTATTCTTCTTTTATCCCTAAATTTTTAAGAGGGTTGTATAATGCGTACATGTCACGATTCATTAAACAAAAATTGAAGTTTGATTCAGAAACTTATTTTGCTGTGGGGTTGTTGACCCCTGGAATATTTAATGACGAACCTTGTTATAAACTTATTTCTGAACTTGATCATGATTTGAAATTTTTACTTAAACGAGGAGTTAAGAATTGTGTGGTGTTTAGGTTAGGAAGTTTCTTGGAGCTTAAGGATTCTGCGCGTTGGTTAAAAGTTATAAAAAAGTATTCTCAACATTGAAAAACTTTTTATATGATTAGTTGGCACATTTTATTATACTTATTGGAGGTAAGAAAAAATGGAAGAAGAAATGAATAATCAAGAAACAACTGAAGAGGAACAAACAGAAGCTCCTGTAGAAGAAACAACTGAAGAAGCACCTGCTGAGGAAGCAAGTGAAGATGCAGCTGAAGAACCTGCTGAAGAGGCGAGTGAAGAAGCTGCTGAAGAGGAATCATCCGAAGCTGAAGAAGAACCTGCTGAAGAGGCTACAGAAGAAGCACCTGCTGAGGAAGCAAGTGAAGAAGCTGCTGAAGAACCTGCTGAAGAGGCTACAGAAGAAGCACCTGCTGAGGAAGCAAGTGAAGAAGCTGCTGAAGAACCATCAACAGAATCTGATGAGTTTGATGTTGGCGAAGAAAAATCAGAAGAATCTTCAGAAGATTCAGAACTATAAATTCTGATTATTTTTTTTATTTTTTTTAAAATTCTTGATCTTTTTTATCTAAAATTGCAATAGTTGTTGAAACATCCTGTTCTTTTATTTTATATTTAATTAGTTGACTTAGTTCAGATAATGTTTGAATGTTATTTCGTATTTTCACATCATTATGTAAAATATAAATTAACCTTCCAGTAGGATTTAAATTAGCTAAACATTTTGTTAATAACCCTTCAATGTCAAATTCAGACACTTTCTTTTCATAAAAGTCATTACAAATTATTATGTCAAAGCTTTCTTTGAAGGTATAGTTAACAACATCTTCCGAAGAAAAATTGTGAGTAAATTTTGAAAGATTTCGTTTTGCTTCATCAATAACTTCAGTTTTTTTATCAATTCCAAAAGGAATTAAGTCAAATTCGCTGAATTCACAAATAAATTTGAGTAACATACCATTACCACAACCTAAATCCAAAATTTTGCCTGATTGGTTAATGAATTTAAGAAGAGCATGATATTCTACGTACGGCGGACTTAAATGCCCATTAAGTTTAGCTGAAAATGCGTTTTCATGAATTTTAAACCATTCAATATACTGCATATTTGTTATTAAACCGAATACTTTTTAAATGTATTTCGACTCTTAATAACTGCTATGCAGGTATGGCGGTGTAGCATAGTCTGGTCTATTGCGCTGGACTCATATCAATGAGTGATGAGCATTTATGCGATGAAATAACTTTTGCGTAAGAAATCCAGAGGTCGGGCGTTCAAATCCCCTCACCGCCATTTTTTTAAAATGACCAAAATTTATTCTCAACAAGAACTGGCTGAAGTAATAGCTAAATTAAAACAAGAAGGGAAAAAAGTAGTAACGACAAACGGAACATTTGACATTCTTCATCTCGCACATGTAAAAATTTTAGAAAAAGCTAACGAGTTAGGTGATGTTTTAGTTGTATTAGTGAATTCTGACAGCTCGGTTAGAGAGAATAAGGGACCAAATAGGCCAATCGTTCCACAAGAAGAAAGAATGCAAATGTTGGCCTCCTTAGAATGTGTTGATTATGTAACCTGGTTCGATGAACAAGAAGTGGTTGAACCTCTAGCGAGATTAAAACCCTCTATCCATGCAAAGGGAGGGACATATATTCAGGAAAGAGTTGCGAAAGAACAAGAAGTAATGAAAGAAAATAAGGGTGAGTGGATAAACTTTGAGGTAGTTGAGGGGTATTCTACAACGAACGTTATTGAAAAAGTATTGGATGTTTATAAAAAATAATAGAAAATTTTAAAAATCAATTCTGACTTGCGAGTTTAATGAATGGGGTTCAATATGTTTCACTTTTATCCTCGAGCCATTCCGGGTCTACTTTGTTAAGTATGTTAATGGCAGCTAATCCTAAAATTAGAAGTTTCGGAGATACATATCACAATTCAAATAAAGTAGTGTGCAGTTGTAATACTACTGTTAATAGGTGCAAATTTAGAAATGAAATTAATGAAAAATTAAAAAAGAAAGGTTTCAAGTTTGATTGGAAAAACCCCCTATATCCTCACTTACTTTTTGATAAATTTAAACCCGCTTTTGTTAGAAAAACAAAACTGTTTAGGCTATATGTTAACTTGCCAAACTTTCTTAAAAAAATAATATATAATAAGAAAATAAAATTAGAATGCAACTTTGTAGATTCTTTAAAAGAAATAAACGATTTTTCATTATATTTTGATGGAAGCAAAAGCATAGTTCGTTTTGAAACACTAAAACAATTTGATAAAAACATTAAACTAATACATCTAATCAAGAGTCCGTATTCTTTCATTAATTCCTGTATCAAACACAAAAAAACAAATCTTTCGAGATGTCTTGAGGGTTGGCTAACTTATAACAATACGGTTAGAGAGTACAAAAAAGAATTAAAACATAATTATTTATTAATTAAATATGAAGAACTCGCATCTAATCCAACAAAAGTTCTTAAAAAAATCTATAAGTTTATTGACATACCTGCATTTATACCTGATAATATAGAAAAAGAAAAAATGCATGTTTTAGGGAGCGAAATCAGATTTAAGTTAAATGATATATCTGACATCCAAAATAAGAATAAAGACCCTAAAAAAGTTTTAACTCCTAATATGATACGTTATGTTAATAATAAGATTAAAGATATATTTTGGATTAAACAACTTTTCCCAAAAGTAGAATAAGTTTTTCCTGAATTCTACTTGTTAAAATGATGTTGGTTGAGGTTATAAAAAATAAAATGCTCAGAAAACAAGTATGTTTTCTGGCACGACTAAAGTCAAATAAAAAAATTCCCTTAATAAGGGAATGGAGGTATTACTGGAGTGCTGGTTTCTAGAGTGGGTTCAAACTCATCCCAATATTTGATTAATACAGGGTAAGCTGCGAAATCATCTTCAGTTTCTTCCCAATCAAGAAAATCTCCATAAATATTTTCCCATTCTTTAGAATATGAGTCCCACATATACATGCTTTCCATGTATGATGTGCCATCACGTTCATGAATGTTGAAATGAGCTCCAGGATAATTTTTTTGCATCTGAGGAAGAAGCACATAAAAGTTCCAACCATCAGCAAATTCAATACGGGTTTCTTGAATGGTTTCTAAGACCTCATCAGATTCAACTCTAAGAACCATGTTAGTATCTTCTTCCATGTAAACCCAAATTGAGGTAAATCCCATCACATCTACAACATACTCCAGTTCGTCATCATCTTCCATGATATCATAGAAAACTCGGTCATAAGGGTGGTAAATGTAGGCTGCCAGGAGATTTTCTTCAAAATCTCGGGAATAATCCATTTCAACACCATCTCCGTATGGAAGTAGGTTCCAACCCTCAGAAAGATATATGTTGCGCGTATTGTAATCCTCATCATAACCTTGAACTGCATAGTCAACATCAGTTACTTGTTCAATGTTATTAACTTCTAAAATGCTATCTGCACTAACTAAAGCAGTACTGCAAAGCATAAGAAGCATTAACATAAAAAATAGTTTTTTCATTTTATTGCCTCCGGTATTGTTGGTGGTGGTACAAGACTTTCATTCTTGTCCGCTAGTATTTGAGAAAAACTTTTATTATTATCACTAACCTTCTCTGAAGTATTAACAGAATCAACTTCTTGCAGGCCGGATGTAGTGTAATAAAACATTCCAACTAACAATAAAATTAATGTAATCAATACGCCCATTGTTATTAATAATGTTTTTCTCATAAGGTTGGTTAATTGGGGTGTATGTAAGAAGGCATGTTGTCTAAAACCGACAACAAAGCAAAAAGTATAAAAAGAGATTCATGTTATCTATAGAAAATGGAATTAATCAAAGAATTAGAGGAATTGGGATTGGATGACAATGAGATAAAAGTCTATCAATCTTGCTTGAGACTGGGAGACTCAAAAGTACACGACGTATCAAAAGAGAGCCAACTAATTAGAACAACTACTTATGGTGTGTTGAAATCACTTATCGAGAAAGGAATTGTTTCGTCAATAAATAAAGAGGGAGTTAACTTTTTTCAGGCAGTAAACCCCGAACAACTAATATATATCCTGGATCGTAAAAAAGAAAAAATTCAGGGAATCATACCAAAATTAAAAGAAATAGCAAATACTTCTTCACCCTTCCCTAAAGTTCGTTTCTTTGAGGGAGAAAGTGGAGTAAAAGCAATATTTGACGATTTACTAAAACAAAAAAATGCAGAAGTTAAACACATTGGAATAGTAAAAGAATGGTTTGAGTTAGCAAGAGTGGCAGCAATAATATTTTACAGAAAGAAAAAAGAACAAGGAGTAAAAACTCGTTCTATCGTACCCGATTTAAAAAAACAACGAGAGGCATGTAAAAATAAACTAGTTAAAAATGCAGACTTTCGATTTTTCCCAGGATTAGAAATGAAAGGTTCTATGTTTATCTCACCAACAAACGTAGCTTTTGTAAGTAATCAGGGAGGTAACATAAGAGGATTTGAGATTGAAGACGCTGAATATGTCAAATTACAAAACTTCTTATTTGAAGAATTATGGGAAAAAGGAAAAAAATGAAGCAAAAAAACAAAAAATGGTTAGTTATTGGAATAATAATTCTGTTGGGAATACTTTATCTAAACTATGATTATACGTCAACTAAAATAAAAAACAAAATAATTGCGAAAGAGGTAGATCAAGCACCAGGAGTCGCTCCTGCCGGAACAAGACCATTAATACTTCTACACGGATTTAATCCACTCTCAAGTTCAAGAATAGCAGAATTATCATTTAAAGAAATGCAAAAAGATATTGAAGAAGATCTAGGGTATGTAAACAAAGGACTGCTAACAGATACAACTACCTGTGCAGAACTAAGATACTCACAAGAACCAATAGTAATAAGGGCATCATACTTCGAAAAAATGGAACTAGCAGAAGTAGAAGAGTATACACAGAATTTAAACGAAATTATTAACGTAGTATTGAATTGTACTGGAGCAGAACAGGTAGATGTTATAACCCATTCAATGGGGGGGATAGTTGTACGACAGTATCTAAAAACAATTAATAATAAAACAATCAATACCGTTGTGATGCTGGGAACGCCTAATAAAGGGGGATTGTACAATGTTGGAAAATCAACAAACTGGTTTATTAAAGAGGGAGAATCAAAAATAAATGTTGATGTATTACAATTATCTGAGAATCATGAATTTATGCAGGAACTGAATTCAGAAAATGAAACCTTTCCTCATATAAACTATTACACTATTGCTGGAAACTTTGACGGAAAAGGGGATGGAATAGTATTAGAAGAATCTGTGAAATTAAATGGCGTTCCACACTTGACAGTAAAGTGCGAACACATAAGTTTAAAACATCCTTCTTTGTGTCCTGAAGCGTATGAACTTGTGAAAATAGTGTTTAAAAAGTAAAAATGATATGTTTTTAATTTTAGAAAAATTTAAATACTTATTAATAAGATTTTATAAAAATTAGGAGGGATATTTATGGGAAAAGAAGAATGGTGGGTAATTGATACCGAAGGAGATGAAGGTGCTCGTACGTTTGAGGTGACAATAAAACACTCCAGAGGCGCACTTGATGGCGAAACAGTAACTTTAGGTGTGATGCAAATTTTGGAATTTAATGCAAGGAAAGTGGAAGTTATATTTACAAGTAATCTGCACTTTTTACCGCTTGAAGATGAAATGACTGAAAGAGCATATACAAAATTCGTAAAACGAATTTCATTAAGGACTGGTGAGCGACCTTAATTTTTTCTTTTTTATATTTTTTTATAATTAAAAACGCCCCTGCGGAGATTTGAACTCCGGTCTTTAGCTCCGCAAGCTAATATTCTATCCAAGCTATACTACAAGGGCAAAGTTTAAATAAGATTAGTCCTGATGTTTATATTGTTTTTGGAGGTAATTAAGATGAGCAAAAACTTTTATAAAAGTCATAAACAAATAATTTGGACTGTAGTAATCATGTTAATTCTATTTGCAGCAGTAAGTGGGTTTAATAAAACCACATCCTTTGGACAAATGGATTCTAGTGTCCGGATGGAAGAATCTTATTATAAAGGGGCAGGATTCGCAGAAACAAGCTCACTTAGAATGGATGATTCCGCTAGCGCTCCAACAGAGGGAGAAAGAAAAATTCGTCATACTGCAAACGTAAACTTAGAAATTAAAAAAAGTAAATATGAAGAAACTAAATCTGCAGTACTTACTGTTCCTGAACAATTTAAGGGATTTTATACCAGTCAAAGTGAAAATAAAAGAACATACAAAGAAAATGATTACAAAACATATAGATTAACATTCAAAGTACCTGTAGAAAGCTTTGATATGGCTATAGCTGCAGTGAAAGAGCTTGCAGATGTAAAATCATTAAATGTGTATGCTGACGATTTAACAACTTCTTATGCAGACGCAAAAGCATATCTGGAAAGTTACAAAAAAGAAAAAGCAAGAATAGAACAATTGTTGAATAAAGCTAATAAGATACCTGAAATAATCCAGATAGAAGAGAAACTAATGCAATTACAACGAACAATAGACAGATACCAACAACAAATAACAAACATTGATAGACAAACTGATTACTCACAAATTAGTGTAGTACTAGAAGAAAAACAACCTTTATCAGAATCATTCTACCGATGGACAGGAATAAGAGAACACTTACGAAATATTGTTCGAGGATTTGATAGCGTGCTGGTTGTAATAACTAATCTGATTGGATGGGTTATAGCAATAGGAATAATTTGGTGGATAGTAAAAATAATAAGAAAAAAAGTTTAAAACATTTTTTTAAAGTTTAAAACATTTTTCTCCTTTTTTTTAATTAAAAAGATGTCTTTTTTAATTTTTTTTAATTTTTTTTGAAAAAATTTAATTTTTATTTTTGCAATTTTTTTGTTTTGAGGTTTTTTGTAAGATTTACTTTTATATTTTTTTATTAATTTCAGTAAGACTTCTTTTTTTACTTGTTTTTTTTCGAGATGATGTTTTGAAAACTTCTGTGTTAATCGAGTATAAATTAACATTAAGAAATAAAGAATGATTAGTACAGTAGTAACAATTTCTAAATAATTAATTTGAGCTTTCTTTAGATCTCTCAAAATTTTTAGAGTATTAATGAATGTTATTGAAATAATTAAACCAAAGGTTAATGTAATTAAAATGAGTTTAACCCTACTTAACAAAATTTGTTTTTTATTGGATTTCATTTTCAATTAATAATTTTTTAACATCTTCTTGTGTTATCTTCTTTTTGAATAATTGTCTTATTCTATGTTTAAATGGATCTTTTTTAAGATTAGTTTCTGTAATTTTAGCAGCTAGGTTGGTGTAAAGCTTAGTAATACAAGACTTTGGATTGTGAAAGACAACTGAAGATGTATTCACTATAGCTTTGCTAAACTGGGGGCTTGTTGGAATTGTCGAAATAACCCTGATTTTAGTTGCGTTTTCAATATCTTCTTTAGTTAATTCCGAAGATTTTTTACTAATATTGTTTAATACAATCCCTTTAATAGGAATTCTTTTTTGATTAATTAAACTAATTGCTTTCAATGTAGAACTTAATCCTAGGTAATCCGCATTACTAACAATTAAAACCTCGTCAGAGGCAGAAATTGCAGAAGTAGTAGAAGAATTTAATGAAGGTGAAGTATCTAAAATAACATAATCATAAAATTGTCTTAACTCATTAAGCTTATGTTTAAGTGTGAACATATTGACTTTTTTTGATAAGACCGCAGAAGGTAAGATATATAACCCTGTATTAATTTTATAAACCGCATTATTGGTAGAAGTTTTTCCTTTTAAAATATCTTGAAACGTGTTATCTGGATTAATAATGCCAAAATGTAGTCCCACACTTGGTGAAGAAAAATTTGAATCTACAATCAAAACTTTCTTATTAAGATCTTTAGATAATGCACTACCCAGATTAAGTGCGGTAGTGGTTTTACCAACCCCTCCTTTGAATGAAACAACACTTATAATTTTAGACATTTTTATATACCTCGCATAGACAATCAATAATTTTATTTTTTTTATTGATGGTAATGACTTTTTTTGTTTTAAATTCTTTTAATGTTTTTTTTGCATTTGCAACAGGTTTTTTGGTTTTAATGGGTTCTCTTAAATTAAAAATTTGAATTAATTTATTAATTATTTTTTTCTTTTGCGGATATTTTGTTGAGTTGTGACGTTCTTTTGCTTTTTTAATTGTTTCTTTAATTTTTATTTGTTGATTATTAATAGTAATTCTTGTTTTTATACCTAAGTTTTTTATGTTTGGGAGGTGATTGCCCTGTGCAGAACGAATTGCATTACGAATTTCTTGTTCTGCTGAAATTTTCCGCTTAAATTTATGCTTAGCTTTATTTAACGAATTTTTAGTTTTATACTTGAAAATTTTACTGTGTTTTTTAATATTTAATCTACGTTTTTCTTTGGGCCAAAGGGCGTTGGAATTTAGAATTAAAAAGTGAAATTTTTTCGTTTTTAATAAGTTACGTTTGTTCTTAAAGGTATTGCGTTTTGTTTCTTTAGGAAGACGGAGTTTATTTTTAAATTTGTGCCAGGCAAGTCTATTAGCGAGTCTGAATTCTTTCTTCGCTTTTTTTTCTTCAAGTCTTTCAAGTTTATTTTTCATTGTGAAATTTATTTGTTGCTCCATACATTGATATTTGAGACGTTAAACCCGTGAACCCTTCCACGAATCTGTAATTTAAGACAGTGAGTTTGAACAGCGTGCCAAGAACGGTTAATTGTGAGCGCAATATCTCGAGTAGATTTGGGATTTGGGGAATTTTTTAGAACTTTCAGTATATCTTTATCTATTCTTTCGCCTAATTTGGCTTTCCTGGTAACCATTATTTGTTTAATTATTTGGTTAAGTATATAAACCTTTGTCACCACTAGTAAGTGTGAAGGTTAAGTTGAAGGTTTTATCAACTGTTGAACCGAAGGTTCGCACTTAGAGAATGTATATTTTATCATATCATAAAATTTAAAAAAGAAAAACGACTAAACAACATAAAAAGAGGCGTATAATAGCATACGAGGTACGAAAATGAATAAAGGACCTGCTGTAGCAGACTTCTGGAACAGCGCAGAACTAACTTCGGGATGTATCTCTTGTGGAAAACATTACTTCTACATAGATTGGGATGGAAACATAATGCCTTGCGTATTTATTCCATACTACCAAGATAATCTTAAAGACCTGTACGCTAACGGCAAAAGCATAATGGATGCAATGTTCTCTGACCTATTTACCAAAGGAAGAGCCTGGCAAAAAGACAATTTTACTAAAAAAGATGGTAAAGTAAGAAATTTAATGATGCCCTGTCTTGTTAGAGATAATCACAAAGACTTTGTATCAATTGTAAAATCTTGTGAGGGTGTGAAAGGAGAAGATCAAGCAGCAACAGATGCACTAAATTCTGACGAATACCACGCAGACCTAGAACAGTTTGATGAAGATCTCAAAAAAATAGAAGATCCATACTGGGAAGAGCACTACGAAATGAAAGATTCAGAAGAAAACTCTTCTGAAGCTGAAAAATCTGCGGAAAAAGGTACAATGGAAGAAGAATAAACTTCTTTATTTTTTTATTTTTTATACCAACACTTTTCTTGAGTATCCCATGCTAAATTAATGTTTGAGGGGAGTGAGGGTTCAACTTGATCTAATTTAATATCTTCATTTAATAAAAACGCTAAATCTTCTGCAGTTGGTTCCGCATCTGGATCAAACTCATTAGTCCAACACTCAATAAAATCTCCTGTTCGAGTCGTTCGCCAAACAGGATCAAAAAATATTTTACCCTCTGATTCTAATTGATATATTTCCTGCCAGTCAATAACCCTGTTGTTTGCAGCCTCTTCTTCACTTTCAGGATGAGGAACATACCCTTCTGTTGATTGAGCTTCATTTGGATCACCAAAAGGATTTGTAGGATTGAGCCAGGGCATTGTCCCTTTATGATTTTCAGTTACATTAACTCCATGCAACGCTCCATACTCTGCAATTCTCTTTCGAATATTTGAACGATCAGGATCTTCAACAGGTGGATGATCCTCGATTGCTTTTTCTAAGACTTCTGCATCTGAAGTTTGTTCTTTAGTTCGTAATAATTCCGGATTGGCAATTATGTCTCGATATTTGAGTTCAAGATGGGATGAGTTAAGCCAATGGACTTTAGTAACCCATTTATCCCATACCCGTCCATCTCTAAGCAAACTATATGTACGAATTTTAACACTTTTGTTAACTCCTCTTGCTTCAATACGTTTTGGACTGTCCTTAACCACTTTATGTTCAAAATACTCATCAAAAATCCAAACACTAGAAAGTTGATACTCAATTGGTCCTGCACTAATTTGACCTGTTTTAACAACTAATTCAACAAGCCCATCTCTCATAATTCGATCACCTGGCTTAAGACCTTTTAATAATTCAACATCCGGAGAAAACTCAACAGTTTGATACCAATCACTCATGACTATAAAGTAAGTTTAATGTGTTTAAAAAAACTATTGTGATAAAAGAAAATACGCCGCAGCCCAGATTTGTGTCATCACTTCGCTAACGCTACGTTCTGGACGAATCCATTCTTTGCGTAAAGAAATTACGCCGCAGCTCGGATTCGAACCGAGATATCCTTGCGGAAAGACGCTATCTTCATTGCGTTTGTGTGAACGCAAGATTCGAGGCGACCGGAGTACCAGATTGTCCCACTGCGGCAAATGTATGAGAACTATTTCGAGGGTTCTTGAGTTTCTTTCTTTTTAAGAGCTTCTTTAGCAACTGCATCTAATTCGATGTGTAAATCTTTTAATTGTTTATCCTCAATTGGGGAGGGACTCTCATCCATTGGACATTCAGCTGCTTTATTCTTAGGAAAGGCAATCACTTCACGAATATCATTAGTACCATTCATTAAAGCAATAAGTCTATCTGCACCCAAACCCATTCCACCATGAGAGGGCGCACCATAATTATATGCATTAAGTAAAAACCCAAACTTAGTTTGAGCCTCTTCTTCACTTAAACCAATGAATTTCATAACTCTTTTTTGCACTTCAGGATTAGTAACTCTAATTGAACCAGAACCTAATTCTGTTCCATTAAGAACAAGATCCCACAAGTCACCCTTGACTTTTTCTGGGCAGGTTTCAAAATTATCAACAAATTCAGGATTTGGCATAGAGAACATATGATGTTCAGGTTCCCAACGTTTATCTTCTTCGTTCCAAGCAAATAAAGGGAAATCTTTAACCCAACAAAATTTGAAGTCATCTTTATTGTATAATTCAAGATCTTCAGCAAGTTTATTTCTAAGTCTAGATAAAATGTCATTACATTTTTTTTCTTTATCTGCTATAAACATTAAAATCGAACCTGGTTTAGCTCCAACTTTTGCAATAAGTTCTTTTTGAACATCTTCAGAAAAGTATTTAGCAATATTACTTTCTAATCCGTTTTCAGTAACACGCATCCAGGCCATACCTTTAGCACCGCTTTTCTGACAGAAATCAATATATGCATCAATTTCTTTTCTTCCTAACTCTTTTTGAGGATTGATACATTTAACAATTCCACCTGCCGCTTTAATGTCCTTGAAAACACCAAAATCAGATTTAATAACAATGTCAGTAACTTCAGTTAAGAAAAGATCAAATCTAATGTCTGGCTTGTCATTACCATATTTTTCCATGGATTCTTTATATGAAAAGACCTTAAACTCAGTTATTTCTTTATTTAGTACCTCTTTGAAAATGTGTTTGAAAAGTTTTTCAACCATATTTCTAATATCATCACTTGTAACAAAACTCATTTCTAAATCAAGTTGCATGTGCTCAGGTTGACGATCTGCTCGTAAATCTTCATCCCGCAAACAGATTGCAGTTTGATAATATCTGTCACAACCAGAAATCATAAGAATCTGTTTGTATAATTGTGGTGATTGAGGTAGGGCGTAAAATCCGCCAGCATTAACTCTGGAAGGAACAACATAATCTCTAGCACCCTCAGGAGTAGACTTAACTAACATAGGGGTTGTAATTTCTAAAAAGTCATTTTTGTTAAAAAAATCTCTAGCAGCAGAAATGATTTTATGCCGACTTAACAATCTCTTTTGCATTAAAGGTCTACGTAAGTCTAAGTAACGATATTTTAGTCTAAGTTCTTCACCTGCTTCAACTCGATCATCAACTTCAATAGGCGGAACAGCAGATTTATTAATAATATTAAGTGTATCAGCAAAAACTTCAACCTCTCCAGTAGGAAGCTTTTTGTTAGTCATACCCTCTTTTCGAGCCCTAACTTCGCCCTTAATTTCAATACAAAACTCTCGTCGTAAAGATTCTGCAGCCTCCATAACTGTAGAATTAAATTCGGGATCAAAAACTACTTGAGTTAAACCATATCTATCTCTTAAATCAACAAAAATAATTCCACCATGATCTCTTCGAGTGTGAACCCAACCAACTAAATTAACCTTATCTCCAATATTTTCTTTCTTTAGTTCGTTGTTCTTATGAGTTCTCATACTTTCTGGAATGAACCGGCCTTATTTAAAGTTTTTGTGATTCAAACACAAAAATTGCTAACCTTTATAAACCGATTCGGGTCTCAACAAAAATAAACAAATAAGAGGTAGTGATAATGACTGATAGATATGTGTGTGGACAAAGAAAAATACCTGAACAAATGCCGGTGAGACCTTTACGAAGTAAAAGAGCGCTGGTTGTAGATGATGATAGTTCTGTTGCAAGAGTAATAAAACAATTATTAGAAAGAGAGCATTACAGTGTTACTTTACGAACTTCAGTAGGGAGTGGCATTGCTGCCATAAAAATGGGATTAATACCTGATTTGGCAGTAATTGATGTTTTGTTTCCTAATGCTAGTGGAAGAGAATATCCCGGAGGAGTTGATGTTTATCGAGCATTAAGAGAACGAAGTCATAACACCCCTGTTGTATTTATGACTGGTGCTTATGATGAAGAGCGCTTTGCTGATGTTGATGACGCGATAACTACAAATTGTGCAGTACTTGTACAAAAACCATTAATACAATTAGGTCTTCACAGAGCAATAAGAAATGCTTATGCTAAAGCCGGAAAATAATTTCTTTTTTTTTCTTAAACTTTATATAGAGTTATGGATTAGTTTTGTTTATGGGCCTGTAGCATAATCTGGATAGTGCGGCTGGCTTCGGTTTTTTCCGAGATGAAACCAGTTGATCGGGGTTCAAATCCTCGCAGGCTCATATTCTAATTATCTTTATAAATGAACTAATATTATTAGTTAAATATGGCTGATAAACGAAGATTGTTAATGACTTTGGATAGAATGGCTGTTTTGTCTCATTCTTTAGCTAATGGTGGATTTGGAGAAGCAATATCTGAATTAGAAGACGAAGTACTTCCTAAACTATGGGGGTTAGCAGCAAAACAAGGTGAAACTTTTGACTTTTTTGTTGACGGACCATCTGTGACTGCATTCGCATTAGAATATAAAACAGCAGTGAATGCTGGAGATTTTGCTGGTGCACAAGCTTCTGTAATAGATTACAAAGAATTTGCAGAGCGCGCTGCTATCGAGTAATAGAATAATGCATTTCCGAAAGCTTTATAAATATGTTACTACTTTTTAACTGTATAACCTGATTCTAAAGGTGGACTAAATGGACGAAAATCAATTAAAAACTGGAACTACCACAGTGGCTTTAGTTTGTTCGGATGGTATTGTAATGGGAGCAGACCGAAGAGCAACAACTGGTAATTATATTGCCATAAAGCACGCAGATAAAGTATTTCAGGTATCAGATAATATGGCGCTAACCTTAGCAGGAAGCGTAGCAGACGCACAATTATTAGTAAAACTAATCAAGGCTGAAATTCAGCTAAAAAAATTAAGAACACACCGAGACGTAACTGTAAAAGAGGGTGCAAATTTATTGGGAGGACTAGTTTATAGAAATATAAGACAACCCTCAATGTTACCTGGAGTAACACACTTCTTACTAGGTGGAAAAGATAAAGAAGGATTTCATTTATACGATTTATTCGCAGACGGTTCTGTAGACGAAATAAAAGATTTTGTTTGTTCAGGAAGCGGAAGCGTAATTACCTGGGGAGTACTAGAAACAATGTACAAACCAGACATTAATGTTGAAGACGCAAAAAAATTAGTAGCGAAATCAATAAATGCAGCAATACAAAGAGATTCTGCATCCGGTGGAGGAATAACAATATTCTCAATAACCGAGAAAGGAGTAGAAAAAGTAGTTGACAAAAATTCAAGTATTGATGTAAATCTTTAAAGTTTTATTTTCAAATCTAAAAAAGCTCAGAAGTAAAACTTCTAGCACAACTAACTCATCGTTAAAAATGGATATATTAAAGGAAATACTGAAATTAATACCAAATTCTGAAAGATTAATCTCAGACGCAGGATTCGAGGGAGCCAACATAGTGCTCTACACGAAAGATAAAGACTTTTTTCTAGATAATGGAGGAGTAATTAAGGACTTAGTTAACGAATTTAAAAAACGAATTGAGCTACGCTATGATCCTTCAATGGTTCTAGATATGGAAAAAGCAGAAATCGAAATAAATAAAATATTACCTGAAGAAGCAAAAGCAGATCAAGTAACATTCGATCCACAAAGATCACAAGTAATAATTGAAACAGAAAAACCAGGAACAGCAATAGGAAAACAAGGAATGCTTTTAAAAGAAATTAAAAAAGCAACCGGTTGGACTCCACTAATAAAAAGAACACCCACTATTCGATGCGAATTAATCGAAAATGTACGAGGAGTATTATACCAAAATTCTGATTATCGTCGAAAATTTTTAGACAAAGTAGGTCATAGAGTATATGACGGCTGGGTTCGAGGTAAAAAAGAGGAATGGATTAGAATTAGTCAATTAGGAGCAGGAAGACAGGTAGGACGAAGCTGTTTATTCTTACAAACTCCTGAATCAAGAGTATTATTAGATTGTGGGATAGACCCTGCAGATAAAGAACACCAATTTCCTTATTTAGAAGCACCTGAGTTTAACATACAAGAATTAGACGCAGTTATAGTAACACACGCACACCTAGATCATTCAGGCTTAGTACCCTGGTTATTTAGAATGGGATATAGAGGTCCAGTATATTGTACGGCACCAACCCGAGATGTAATGAGCTTACTTGCAATAGACTTTCATAAAATAATGAAGGGAGATAGAAAAGACCCCTTATTTGAAATGGATGACATCCGAGAAATGGTAAAACACACAATCGTATTAGGTTTTGAAGAAGTAACAGACATAACTCCTGATGTAAGAATTACACTTTATAATTCAGGACATATTATTGGAGCCGCAATGGTTCATATGCATATTGGGAATGGATTACACAACTTCCTTTACACTGGCGATCAAAAATATGGAAAAACACAATTACTAGATCCTGCAGTTACTAAATTTCCACGATTAGAAACTATGATGATTGAATCAACATACGGTGGAAAAGACAATGTACTTCCTTCAAGAGAGGAATCAGAAGATTTCTTAGGAAAAACAGTAACAGAAACTATTAACGGAGGAGGAAAAGTTCTAATCCCTGTATTAGGAGTTGGAAGAGCACAAGAAGTAATGCTAATCGTAGAAAGTTTAATGCGAGCTGGAAAAATGCCAAAAGTTCCTGTATTTATAGACGGAATGGTATGGGCAATAACCGCAATTCACACAGCATACCCTGAATTTTTATCAAGAACAGTAAGAAAATCAGTATTTCAAAAAAATGAAAGTCCCTTCTTATCCGACATTTTTAAACGAGTAGGAAGCCATAAAGAACGAGTAGAAATAATCGAAGAAACAGGACCATGTATAATTTTAGCAACTTCAGGGATGTTAGTAGGCGGACCTTCAGTTGAATACCTAAAACAATTAATGGACAATCCTAAAAACACAATTTGCTTTGTATGTTACCAGGCAGCAGGTTCTCTTGGTAGAAGAATTCAAAACGGTGAAAAAGAAATTGCATTTGGAAATAGTATGAAACAAGAAGTAAACCCTCTAAAAATGAGAGTTGAAGTATTAGAAGGATTTACCGGACACAGCGGAAGAGGACAATTAATGAATTTCGTAAAAAAATGTGATCCAAAACCAAGAAAGATAATGGTTAATCACGGCGAAGTATCCAGATGTTTAGATTTAGCAAGTTCTGTACATAAAGTTCTAAGAGTAGAAACTGTTGCACCTAGAAATTTAGACGTAATAAGATTAAGATAAATAAAAAAAAATTAAGCAGCTTTTTCTTTAATGTTTAAAGCAGCCTCTAATTTAGGTTGATCAAAACCAACAATAATAGTAGCATGCTCATCTTCTCCAACAGAGATTACAGGAACACCCATCTGACCACTTTTTTCGATCATTTCATTTCGTGCCGTCTCATTTGTAGAAACATCTAAATCTTCGAACTCAATGCCCTTCTCTTTAAGAAAATCTTTAGCAGTAACGCAATACGGACATGTTGGTGTTGAATAAACTTTAACTTTAGCCATTTTAATTCCCTCCATTAATATGTTAACAGTGTTACTTTTGGCATTTAAAAGGTTTATGTTTTAAGCATAAAAAGTGTTTTAATCAATATATCCTTCAACCTTCATATACTCGATTAGGGTTAGAAAGATTTTCTTAAGTTCAGGAAACTCTTCAAAGTATTGAGCTTTCTTTTTTATAAGAAAATCAGCGTTAAAATCTTTCCAGTCTTCTTTATAATCTAATTCATGAATAACTGGGTCTAAAGAATCAATAGCTTTAGCAAATTTAGCCTCTTTAGTCTTTCTTTCTTCAAACTCAACAAAACAATCCCAAAACTTATCGGCAAGTTTTTTTGGAAATAAAGATTTCAACTTTTTTGCTGCCTTAATTTCATCTTCCTTAACCTCTTCAGAAAGCAAAGGAACATCTCCAGTTTCAATCTCCACTAAATCATGATACATCAACAATTCATGAACCCTTAATCTGTTAAGATTATTAGGCATAAAAAAATCTGCAAGCAATAAACAACTCCAAGAATGTTCAGCTGAACTCTCTTTTCGACCTTCTACAGATGTAGCTCTATAAACACTCTTTAACTGATTGATCAGTTTAATTTTATTAATCTCTTTCATACTACCTTGAATTGATCAAGGTATAAAAAGGTTTCAGAAATAACATATTTCTGATGACCAAAGGTTTCAGAAAGGGGAAATATTTATGATTTTTAGAAATCCTTTTAAAATATATCAACATTCTTTAAATTTCATGACCCCCACTGACATAAGATTAAATATTGCAAGAGCATTTATTAGTCGAGTACGAACTGGATTTGAAGATGTTTTTGTAGACGCCTATGTTTTTGGAAGTACTTCAAAAAGAATGGCGCATGAAAGTTCTGATTTAGATTTATTTTTTATAATTCATAGACCAACAGAAGAAGAAAGACAAAAATGGAATCCTCCACAAGAAATGAAACCAGGAAGAAATTTAATATTATTTAAACATCAAGAAGAAATTTATGCTATTAGAAATTCGTTTGAAGAAGAATATGAAATAATGATCTCTTGTTATTTTTCATATGATACACAATCCTATGATTTTCTTAAAAGATTAACAGGAAAAACAAGAATGCGATGGAATGAATTATTTTAAAAATAGTAAATCCTTTTAAATCATAAAAAAATTAATTAAACATGCAAGAGAAGATAAGCCAACAATATGGCCCAGTAATAGATATAGCGTTAGATACTATTGCACGAGGGAAGCAAGCATTAGTATTTGTAAATAGTAAACCTAGTGCAGAAAAACAAGCAGAAGAAATAAGTAAGAAATGTAAAGGAAACTTTGACTCTTTGGCGGAAAAAATATTAAATGTTCTTTCCACCCCCACTAAACAATGTAAAAGACTAGCCGGTTGTGTAGTTAAAGGAATAGCATTTCATCACGCAGGACTAGATCAAGCACAAAAAGAGTTAGTTGAAGATGCATTTCGAAGTGGAGAAATAAGAATAATATGTTGTACACCAACACTTTGTTTGTCTGGAGATGCAAAAGTTTGGCATGAAATGAATGAAACTGAAATAAAAAAGTTTAGCATTTCCAATCCTCTTTTTGTCCTTTCATCTAACCAAGTGAAGATGAAAGCTCAAAAAGTTCAAAAGATTGAAAATTTTTCTAAACTTATACAAATTTCTTCAGTTGCGGGATATTCAATTAAAGTTACTTCTAAGCATAAAATGTTTGTCAAACGTGGAAGTAATAAAGTACTGATTGAAGCTTCTAAGGTAAAAAAAGGAGACAAAATCGCAACTTTAAGCAAGATTGCGATTAAAGAAAAAAAAGCTTTTTTATCCAATTTTGTTAAAGATAACATATTACCTGTTGAAAACAGAGAACTTACTGAAGATGAATTTTATCTGATTGGAGCAATGCTTGGAGATGGTTATTCGGGGATAGAAACGTTTGATGACAAAATTAAATATAAAGGAAGTCCTTGTATTGTTGGAATTGATGAAGAAATTTTTTTTAAGATAACTTGTGCATGTAAAAAACTAAATATCTCTGTTAGACAATCCAAAAACTTTGGGGGAACTTCCCAATTAGTGCTTGGCAAAAATAAATGGTTCAGAGAGTTTTTAGTACGATGTGGAGTAGAAAAAGGCATTAAAAAGCACATTGCAAATCAGTTATTGTATGGCAATCTAAATAAACTAAAATTTTTACTTCAAGGATTATTTGATACAGATGGTTATGTTGAAAAAAAAGGAGCGGTAGGATTTAGTAATATCTCAGAAAAACTAATAAAAAATATACAAAAATCCCTTTTGAGATTTGGCATAGTTTCAAGAATAAGAATAAGACCTGCAGGTAAAATGTGTATTTATGAAAAAGAATATGATACTTTGCCTCATTTAGAACTAACCATTCTTAATAAAAAAAGTATTTTAGACTTCTATAAGTTTATAGGATTTCATATAAAAAGAAAGCAAGAATCTTTAATTAATGTTGTAGCAAGAATTTGTTCAAGTTATCTTTATGTGTCTTGCTCTTCTTGTCAATACAAAATATATAAAGATTTGTTTGGTGGAAGAACAAAAGAACAAAAGAACTGGGGTAAAATAAAAGAACAAATAATACTTTTGTTGGGTAAAAATGAAGAATTAGGTTCAAGAGAGTTGAAAAAGTTATTGAAACACGAACCAAGGAAGAACACTTGCCGATTGAATCATCATTATGAATTAATTCAAAAAAGAAGAATAGGTAGTAAAAGCAAGACTGAATGGATATGGTGCTTAAATGAAATTGGTACTTGGATTTATAAGAATATTTTAGTTAAGAATGAATCAACTCATGAATTTTTACGATTAATGAAATGCCCAATTTGTTCAAAAGAGTTAGAAATTGTTTTGAGAGGAAACTGGCGAGATTCTGATTTTGAAGGAAATATTTTTTGGGATATTGTTCGCGAAGTCAAACTTGTTGATGTTGAAAAATATGTTTATGATATGGTTTTACCAAATAAACCAAAAAATGACCATTTATTTGTTGCCGAAGGGTTTTTTGTTCATAATTCTGCAGGAATTGATATGCCCGCATTTAGAACAATATTAACAAGTTTGAAAAGATACACTAATCATGGAATGGATTATATTCCTGTCTTAGAATACGAACAAATGGCAGGTCGAGCTGGAAGACCTCGTTATGACGATTACGGAGAAGCAATATGTATAGCTAGTACTGAAGCGCAAAAAGAGGAATTAATGGAAAAGTATCTGCATGGCGAGGTAGAAAATATTTATTCTAAGCTGGCAGCAGAACCTGTATTACGAATGTATGTATTATCTTTAATCTCTTCAGGAATGGTACGAAGCAAAGCAGATATGATGAAATTCTTTGAAAAAACATTTTTTGCACACCAATTTAAAGATCTAAAAAAAATAGAAGAGTTACTGATTCGAGTCCTAGAAATGTTAAAAGACTGGGGCTTTGTAAATGGAACAAGCGAAGGAGATTTTGTTTCTGCAGATGCACTTGATGAAAAATACACTATAACCTTGCTAGGAAAAAGAGTGGCAGAACTGTATTTAGATCCACTAACAGCAAATAAGTTAGTTGAGGGATTGAAACGAGAACAAAACAAAACCGAATTTTCATATTTACAGTTGATAAGTCACACCCTTGAAATGAGACCTTTATTGCGTGTTAAAAAAAGTGAGTACGATGAAGTTCAAGAAAGAATTGCATTAGCAGAGGAGAATTTGCTTGAAGATGGCTTCTTTGACGAATTTGAAGACTTTGAAAACTCTGTTAAAACCGCATGGTTCTTTGAAGAATGGGTAAATGAACTTAGCGAAGAACAATTATTAGAAAAGTTTGGAGTACGACCAGGAGAAATAAAATATAAGTTAAACATTGCAGACTGGTTATTATTTTCTTGTATTGAATTAAGTAAAATTTCTCTATTAAAAGAAGACGCATCTAAATTAACTAAGCTAAGAGTTAGGCTGAAATATGGAATTAAAGAGGAATTGATGCCTTTGGTACGGTTGAAAGGAATTGGAAAGGGTCGTGCAAGAAAACTCTACAATAATGGCGTTAAAGATCTTAACGGACTTAAGAATGTAGGCTTGGGCGAATTAAAATTATTAATTGGTGAAAAAACTGCTGAAAAGATTAAAAAACAATTAGAAATGGGTTAATTCGAGCCGGATTCTCTTAATTCTATCCAGTTTTTCCAGGTACGATAATGTGGCGAAAATTGAATTGTTAAATCTTTTGGAAGAAAAGAACAAATATCTCTCCAATCTCTTTCTAATTTTTCTAGTGCAGATGATTTAACTCCAGTTTCTAAACCTATACGAACCATATCTACATAGGGAGCAAAAATTAAATGAGTTAAAGAATCACAACCAGCAATAAGCTTCGCTTCAGGAGTGGTGGGTTTAACATCGTTATTTCTATGAGCACGAACACAATGACAAACGTCCTCGGTTAAAATTGCATTATAACCTTGATTTTTTAAAAAACTTCTAGCACGGTCTTCACCCCTAATGGCATGATCTACCTCATTTTCTAAAGGATAATGTCCACAATCATGCAACCACATACCTGCCCGTACAAGTTCTTCATTAATTACGCTAGAATTTTCAAGACTAATTAAAACATAACCTAAAGTTGATCCAAATCCCTCTAGGTGAGCCTTAAGAGTGATGGGAGCATCTTCGGGAATAGTACTATAAAAAAATTGTTTCGCTTCTTCAATAATGTTCATACAGAAAAGTAATGCTTTGATTTTTAAAAAGCTAATCCTCTTCTTTAATTTCCCATTTAGAAACAATAAAGATACCAAAAATACAAACCACTGTAACCAAGATTGCAGCAACTATCTTAATAATAAAGCCACCTCCAGTTAAATTTGTGGCAGCAATTATTTTTTGAACACCTTCGTTAATAATATCTCTCCAGTACAAAGCAATAACAAAACCAAAAGCTGCAACTAATGCAGTAACACTATGAGCACGCAAATTCTTCTTTAACTCTAACGTATGCTGATAAGCTTTAGTCTCTTTTAAAGACATACACTTCTTCTTAGATCTCTTCTTAACCTTTTTCTTAACCATTTTTTAAAACCTTTCTAATCAATCTTTGAATTTTAACTTTTTGTTTATCATTAAACACAAAACAACTACCAATTGGGAAAACTTTTGTTTTAATACCACAAAATTGTAATATGTCCTTTTTTATATGTCTCTTAAATCGTCCCATAAAAATAGAAAGAAATTTCGGAGCACCAGTAGTAATGAAAACGCTTGCACGTTTACCTTTAAGTAATCCTTTAGGCATTTTGTTCTTGAATTCATAACTAAACCCTGTTGTGAACGTTTTATCAAAAAATCCTTTCAAAATAGCAGGCATAGTACCCCACCACAAAGGATAAATAAAGATTAAGTTCGTAGCTTGTTTAATTTTAGTTTGAAACGACTTAGTGTCAGCATTAATTTTAAACGGTTTCTTACTATACAACTCCTCATCACTAAGAACCGGATTGTACTTCATGTTATAAAGATCAATAACTTCATAATCTGTTAAACGTTGTTTTATTTGTTCTAATAAAAAACCATTATGTCCTTTCTTATTTGGGTGTGCATATATGATTAAGTTTTTCATTCTTAATTAAGAGAAGGTTTCTTTATTAAATTTGTGTTTTCGATAAATTTAAATAAGCTATAAACTAAAAAAAGAAAGAGGTGAACAAATGAGCCCAAAAAAAGAACGATTAGAAGCATTAATGAGAATTCTGGTTTGTATTGTTAGTGGAATAATATTTGGAGTGTGGATGATACTAGTAAGAGTTTTAGTAATAGTGCAATGGATAGTAGTAATAATAACTGGTAAAAAAATAAATGATATTGCAAAGTTTTGTGATATATGGAACAGAAATTTTTTTGTAATGATTAGGTACCTAACTTTTGTAAAAGACAAAAGACCATTTCCCTTTGGAAAACTTAAATGAACAAAAAGATAAATTATTGGTTGCCGCGAATATTGGCAATTATTTTTATAATTTTTATTAGTTTATTTGCTCTAGATGCATTTGATGGATCTGGATTCTGGAAAATGATTTTGGGATTTGTAATACATTTAATTCCCACTTTTATATTAATTGGAATTACGGTTTGGGCCTGGAAAAAACCAGAATATGGTGGCTGGGCGTTTGTATTGTTGGGATGTGTGTTTGTTGTCTTCTTTAACCTGTATAAAGATCCCATATCTTTACTTTTAATAGCTGGGCCAGTATTCTTAGTTGGTGTGTTGTTCTTGTTAGAAGGAAAAAAAGGTAAGGGTAAAAGAAAGAAAAAGAAGAGATAGCTTTAAAATATCAACTAATTTCTTAAAATTTATGTCTTCAAGAGCAGAAAGAACAAGAAGAGTGAATGAATATCTTCCTAGGGCAAGTAGGCTTGTGGCGGTAGTTCAAAGCAAGGGTCCAGATGCACTAAACGATTTACCGTATGCAATGTTTGCTTTAGAATCACTTCAAGCTTGGGGAAAATATTTTGCTGGAGAAAACATAGACATGTTTGATGTTACTCAAAGATTAAGGTTAAAATATGAAGGACACGCAAGTTTGCCTGTTGAAGTTGATGCATGTTCCCAACCAAAAACAACGTTTGAAGTATTAAGAGGAAGAGATCAAGCAGAACTGATCCTAGAAAGACAATTTGTCGAACATACTGGAAGGGAATTAACCGAAGATGAATATGATCAAATGCGAGATGCGGTAAAAGAACCTGAACTTTTTACCTTGGCATTAGTTGAAAGATTTGAAAGAAAATATTCTTAGTTGAAATATTGTTCTTATTGGAAAAGAAAAAGAAAAAACATTAGCATCTCCAAACATGTAATGTGTGATATTCTGGAACTGTGGGTTGATCAATACCTAATGTTTTTGTTGTAATTTCTTCTAAGCTTTCTTTTTTTGCTAAATTATTCCATTCTTCAGGAGTGTTAAAGTTAAAAGGAACATTAACTTTGTTTGCTCTCCTGAAATGGATTATTCGATTATAAAAATGGTCAAAAATAATGTTAGCTCTTCTTTGTTGTTCTGAACTAAGATGGGTGAATTCTGTTTCTGTTTGAGTTCCTTTTTTTGCTTCTATGCCATAAACAGATTCAATTACAATTAAGTGGCCATTTGGGTTTAGTAATCTTCTTGCATCTCTTAAAGTCTTAACTGGGTCATCACTATGGTGAAGAACAGTTAGTAATAAAATATTGTCGTAGGTTTGATCTAATGTAACTTGTTCGCCTTGTTTGAATATCTGGAAGGGTAAATTAGTATCTTTAATGTGATCATGTTCATATATGTCTGTCAAAGTAACATTGTAACCTTCTTTTGAGAGAATATGTCCAACTTTACCATCTCCACAACCAAAATCAAGTACTGAGGTTCCTTTAAGATATGGTTTAATTTGTCTTACAATTAAATCTGCTCTACCACTTAGTTTTTCAGCAATTCTTTGTTTAGTAACTCCTCTTTCAGTCAGTAAATCATGTGCTGATTCTTCATATTCTAATTTTGGTTTTTTTGCAAGAGTTAGTAATTGGGTTACAATAGCTTTTGGATTTTCAATATCTAATGTTTTTAAAACAGTTATTAACGTGTTGTTAATGTATGTACTAACTTCTGAATCTGTTAGTATTTCTTTTATTTCTGGTCTTGTTTTTCCGAATGCGTTCATTTTGTTTACCTCGTTTATTACTGTGTAGTGGTTGTAGTATTTAAATGCTATTCTCCCCTTGGGGGGATAAAGAAGAAAGATTTAAATAGTTAAGACGATTAATTTGATTATGGATGTTAAGCCATTAGAAGAATTAGGACTGACAAATGGAGAAATAAAGGTATATTTAGCTTTAGTAAAGTTAGGTGAGACAACTTCAGGGCCAATAGTAGATGAATCTGGTATATCAGTATCAAAAGTATATTATGTTTTAGATAGACTAGCAAAAAAAGGATTAGTAAGTCATGTAGTTAAGAATAATGTAAAGCATTTTTCAGCTGCAACTCCGGATAGGTTGTTAGATTATCTAAAAGAAAAAGAGGAAAAACTAAAAGAACAAGAAAATAGTTTAAGTGAATTAATACCTGAACTAGCATTACTAAAAGGAAGTGCAATAACAAATGAAACCGCACAAGTCTTTGACGGATTAAAAGGAATACAAACCGCAAGAGAAAGAACTCTGAAAATAATGCAAAAAGGAGATGAGATGTGGATAATTGGGATAGCAACAACACCTTATGCGGGAATGATGTCAAGATACTTTAAAGAATATCACAAAAGAAGATATTCAAAAGGAATAAAATGCAAGTTCTTGTATAATGAAAATGCATTACAACATGGTAAAGTATCTGCTTCTTATCCTTTAAGTGAGGTACGTTATATGCCAAAAGGAATGACAAGTCATGCATGGATAGAAATTTATGCAGACACAGTAACAATTGGCATTAACCAAGAAAAATCATTTTCTGTAATAATACAAAATCAACAAGTAGCAGATTCATTTAGAATATATGCAAAGTTGTTATGGGGATGATTACTCATACCTTAATGCTTCTGTAGGTTTTAGTTTAGAAGCTTTATGCGCAGATTCTTCAAAAGAAAAACAAGAAAGAAAAACTAACGTCTAGGTCTAGGTTTGGTTACTTCAGAAAGATATGCAGTAAAAGCATCAAACTCCTCTTGAGTAATTGCTCTTTCTTTCATTAAATTAAACTGATTAGCTTCACGTCTTGGCTCTACAGCCCAAACCTTAAGAGAGGGATCTCTTCCTTGATCACCAATTCTACAATATGCACTTGCACCTCCTGGTTGAATACCGCTAGGAACTTTATCGCTTTCAGTATGCATAGAATAAAACCAGGTTATTTCCTCCGTGGCATCAACTAACGTAACTTCGGGTTTAAACTCAAGAAAAACAGATTGCGAACCTTCTGTTGCTTCACCAATACTTCTTAACCTAAACCTTGGTCTGTACATTTTTGGAACATATGACATATCAGGTAAGAACTAAGTACTTGTTTTAAAGATTTCGATGTTTTTATTCACAAAAAGAAAGAAAAAAATAATCAATCTAAATGTTTAATACAATTAAACAAATTAATTTTGTGGTTTTTATTCTCATCAAGTTCAAATATTGAAAGAGAGGTATTGTGAAAATTATCAATTGTTTTTACCTCATTTGAAGTTTTATTTGTTATGGCTGCTGTTAAAGCTTTATTTATGCCTCCATGACCCACCAATAAAACCGTTTTGTTCTTATGTGTTTCTAAAAGTTTATCTAAAAAGTTTTTTGCACGATTAAACATTGCTTCAGTAGTTTCGGCATCTTTTGGACAAGGGATGACTTTATTATTTGAAAAGCCAAGTTCTTTTTGTGTTTTTCCTTGCCAACTTCCTAAAAACTTTTCTCGCAAGCTTTTTACTAATTCAATTTTAACTTTTGTGTGAAATTTAGCAATCTCTTTAGCAGTATCCTTTGCTCTATCTAAATCACTAGAATAAATGTAATCAATCTTTTCATCTTTTAATTTAAATGCAAGTCTTTTGGCTTGTTCAATACCTAATTTAGAAAGTTTGCCTGGAATATGACCCTGCATAATTCCCTTTTTATTTTCTTCTGTTTCACCATGTCTAACTAAAATTACTTTCATTAATTAAATAAAACTTTGAGGTATTTATAAGATTTACTCATACCTTAATGCTTCTGTAGGTTTTAATTTAGACGCTCTATATGCAGGAGCAACACCCGAAACAGCACCAACTAAAAATGAGAACAATAATGCTCCAACAATTAACCACCAGGGCATTGCCGCTTTTATAATCGAATTTCCTGTTTGAGCAATGATAAACTCAGCAAGTTTGGCAACAACAACACCAATAATAACTCCAATTAATCCCCCTAAAAAGCCAAGAATTCCTGACTCAATCAAGAAAATAGCCCAAACATCACGATTCTTAGCACCAATAGCTTTCATAACACCTACTTCCTGAGTACGTTCTAAAACAGAGGTATACATTGTATTCATAATACCAATACCTCCTACAATTAAAGAAATTCCAGCAATTCCAACAAGGAAAACATTCAATATTCCTAAAACATTAGTAACCGCATCTAAAAATTCTGCAGTAGTACTAACCTCAAAATCCTCTTTTCCTTCTTCTACATTACGATGTTTTCTTAATTTTTTTTCAATACGATCAGCAACAACATCAGGGTCTTGAGAAGCTTTAGCAATAATAATGTCCCACTTATCATCTTCATCTAATAATTCACGATATGCGTCTTCGCTGATAAATATGGATGAATCATCTTGACTACTACCAATCGCCTCATAAATTCCAACAACCTTAAATGATTCACCATTTAATTCAATTCTGTCACGAATTTTTAAGTTAGGTTTGAACAGATCTCCTTTAGCAATACGATTACCCAACACAACTTTATGTTTATCGCCATCTTTTAGTTCTCGACCCTCTTCCACCTTAAAGTACATAAATTCTTTAATTAAACTAAGAGACTTATCAGTAGGCATTCCAGCAAGATACGTATATCTAACTTTATCATTTGCCTCAACCTTTACGCTTCCAGATAACAACCCTGCGGCTTCATCTACACCTAAAACAGATTCGATAACCCTGAGATCGTCATCAGCTAAATAATTAGTAGACAGATCAGAACCAGGAGGACCAAACCCGCCTTTAGCCTGAATTAATAATTTGTCAGTACCAAGCTTTGCAAATTCTTCTTCAACAGAAATCTTCAAACCCTGCCCTAATGAAATTAAAGAAACAATAGCAGCAATACCAATAAAAATTCCTAACATGGTGAGCCAACTACGTAACTTACGCTTTCTTAACGTTCCAATACTTAATTTAATGAATTCATCAATCATTTTCTATTTCCTTAAGGCATCCACAGGAGGCAAACCCGCCGCCTGTCTGGCAGGAATAATTCCTGAAAGAGTACCAATTAAAAAACCAAATAATAATGCACCAATAATAACTAAAGGATTGAAACGAGCAACAATTAATCCTTCAGCTAAAAAGTTATTTCCAATAATTTCAACAAGTTTAGCAAAAATAATTCCTAATACGACGCCTAAAACTCCTCCAACCAAACCTAGAGTTCCAGATTCAAGTAAGAATAAGGTCATAATTGAGTTATTACGCGCACCAATCGCTTTCATAATACCGATCTCTTTTCTTCTTTCTAAAACAGAGGTAAACATAGTATTAGCAATGCCAATTCCTCCAACTAGTAACGAAATTGCAGCAATGCCAACAATAACTGCCTGAACAACATCTAAAATGGAATTAAATGTTTCAACAGCTTGTTGAGGTGTTTCAACACTAAAATCTTCTTCACCTTCATCCACATCTCTTCTTTTTCTTAATTCTTTTTTAACTCGCTCAGCAACATCGTCAATGTCATTAACATTAATGACCTGTCCAGTAATAATGTCCACACTATCATCTAATGCGAGCGCATCAACCATTGCATCCTCATTAATTAAAACAATACCATTAAATTGTGGATTAGACATTTTATCTAAGAAACCTATGATTTCAAATTCCATTCCATTAGCTAAAATTTTATTTCCAATCTTAGGTTTTTTATCAAAGATATCATTTTTAAAAAAGTTATAACCCAAAACAAGTTTGTACTTATCCCCTGTTTTTAACATCCGCCCATCAATCGGTTCCAAACTCATGGCATCTTCAACAAGTTTTCGTTCCTCATTACCTTCAGGCATACTGATAAAGAAACTAAATGTTTTAGTATCAGAAAATTCTAAACTGCTAGACCTTAAGAGACGATAGGCAACAACCTTAAATCCCCTAATCTTCTTTATTGCCTCATAATCATCTACTGTAAGCTTATTAACCGCAGTACTTCCAGGGGGAGCAAAACCCACATTTTGAGCTTGAATAATTAATTTATCTGTTCCAGCATCAGAAAACTGTTCAGTAATTGCTGCTCTTAATCCATCACCTAAAGCAACTAAAGAAACAACCGCAGCAATACCAATAAAAATACCTAATAGGGTCAACCAACTCCTCATACTTCGGTTGGTTAAATTCTTGATTATTATGTTGAAAAAATCGCTAAGCATTATGACGTTTCTTAATCATGAAATAATATGCTAGGGCTCCAAAGATTGTTGTAATGACCAGAACAATTATCCAAACAATCTTTCTGTATCGTACCATTTTCTTTTGTAACAAATCAAATAGCATTGAAAGCCAGAATATGATTAAGAAGATTAGGAAGACAAACCCAATATATCCTCCAATAGGATTTCCTGCACTTTTAAGACCTAACATTTTAGCTTCACTGGAAGAATATAATGGAAGGTTTAATGTAACATTTTCTTGATGAGGATTGTTTAAACTATCTTTATAATCTAATAAAAGTGAAAGAGGAACGGAATCTTTTTTACTCTTAACAATTACGTCAAAATCAGCGGATTCAAAATCATCACTATCAATATTTCCTAAATAAACTTCTCTTGTTGAAATAACTCTATAATCTTCAGTGTCTTGTAACGTAGCTTTCATAAATTTAAGCTCATCAACACCTATGTTTGATAAAGAAATAGAAACAGTACCTTTATCTCCAGAAGAAATAATCTCAGTTTCCTCAATGTTCTTGATTAATTGAGGTGATTCTAACATGATAAGTCCAAAAGAGGTATTTTTAGAATAAGCAGTACCCTCATTATCTTCATAAGTAATTTTTAAAGGAATATCATATAATGCAGCATCTGCATCTCCTTGTGAGATCAAGTTAAATGTGATGTTTTCAGTTTCTTGGCCCTCAAGCACTTTAATATATTTTTCATCAGAAGAACCTAAAGTTAAAAAATCAGAGGTGTCTAACTTAAATTTAACCATTCTGAAGAAAGTGTCAGCATTGTTTTCTACTTCAATATTTAGTTCAAAAGGTTGTCCAGGAGAAACTTGTTTTGGAATTGTAGTTATATCTTTAATATTTAAGATTGCATCATTAGTTCTTACATCAATGTAAAGAGTTTGATAAACCCATTCATCAGTACCGTGTTTATATCTCACATTTATTCTGCTTGAACCCTCAACAGCATTTTCATTAACCCTAACCTTTTTCCATTTAGCAATTATAGCTTGATCACTATTAACGCCACTTGGCACGTTACCATATTCTTTTAAACTAGGTTCGGTAATGTCTAATGAGAAGGGATATTCTGTTATTAACTCAATTTTAAAATCTTTAAGAATATCAACACCGGTATTTTCAACCTTAACTCTTAATTCAACATAATTGCCTGGCTGAACAGGTTCAGGACTTTGTGAGTAAAGTGAAAGTTCAATTCTATTCCCACTTAGTACTCTAGTTTCTGCAGCATAAACTGAGGTTATTATAAATAAACTGATTAAAACGAATAGTAATAATTTTTTCATAGTTTTCTTTCCTCTTTATTCCTTTATATATTTTTTGATTTTATTTTTTAACTGTTTTAGTTATTTCACCATCAACTAAATACTCAATTCTATCTGCGTTTTTAGCAGTGTATTCATCGTGAGTAACCATTATGATTGTTTTACCCTCTTTGTTTAACTTATGAAGAAAATCCATAACACTAACTCCTGTCTTACTATCTAGGTTTCCTGTAGGTTCATCCGCTAAAATAACTTCAGGATCATTAGCTAATGCTCTAGCAATAGCAACACGCTGTTGCTGACCACCGGACATTTCTGTTGGTCGATTGTCCATACGATCTTGTAGGTCAACAATCTTTAATAATTCTTCAGCTTTTTTTACTCTTTCTTCTTTTTCAACTCCCTGAAATATCATAGGCAGCATAACATTTTCTTTAGCAGTGAGAGTGTTTATGAGATTGAATTGCTGAAAGACAAATCCTATTTTCTTTCCTCGTATGGTAGCTAAATTAGATTCGGTAAGTTTAGAAATGTCATGACCATCTAAGTATACTGTGCCTTTTGTTGGAATGTCTAAACTGCCAAGCATGTTTAGTGCGGTAGATTTGCCTGATCCACTTGGACCCTGAACTGAAACAAATTCACCTTTATTTACTTTAATGTTAATTCCCTGAAGAGCATTAATTTTAACAGAACCAATCTCGTAAATTTTCCAAACATCTTTAAGTTCAATTATTGGTTGCATGATAATTTATTGATTATTTTGTTTATAAGGTTTTCTATGATGTTCTAATCTACTTTGATAATCTTTTTAAAGAAAGTTAAATTTTGATTTGTTATGTCTGATAAGCCAGGTAGTTCTGAAAGAAGAGGATTTAAAAACGAACTTTTTTCTTCAAAAACTCTTTTAAGATTGTGTGGTGTTGGGGCTATTGTTGCTTGTGGCTTGGCTGTTAACGAGTTAAGAGTTCTTTTTAGCAAAGGCATTGCTTATGATCATATTACTCCACAAGTTCGACAAATTGCTTCAGCCTATCTTAATAAACGGGCAGATAAAAATGAAGATGGGATTGTTAGAGGTACAGAAGCAAGAAGATTAGTTCAAGAATTAGGAATTAGACTCGAGGTTGCTAGCAATACTCCTCAATGTCAGTTTTGGGCATGTTCTAATGCTTCTCCCAGAGTGTTTTATGCAAATAATGGACAGGAAGCAATAATTGGACTTCCAGCATACAATCCCGATACATTAATTGATAGATTTTAATTTCTAAACCAATAATCTTTTTACAACATCACTACACTTCGTTACGTTCTGAGCATAAAGATCTATTTTTCCAAGGCAAGAAATCTTTATAAAGCGCCATTTCTTATGTATATATAGGGGGGATAAACATGGCAGATAAAAATAATCAACCAATATTCGTACTATCAGAAGATATGGTAAGAGATTCAGGGAAAAAAGCACAAAAAAATAACATTGCTGCAGCTAAAATAGTTGCAGAAACAGTTCGAACTACATTAGGTCCAAAAGGAATGGACAAAATGTTAGTAGATTCTATGGGTGATGTAACTGTAACTAATGATGGAGTAACAATTCTAGAAGAAATGCAAATAGAACATCCTGCAGCTAAAATGATTGTAGAAGTAGCTAAAACTCAAGAAGATGAAATTGGGGACGGCACAACAACCGCAGTAGTATTCGCTGGAGAACTACTAAAACAAGCAGAAGGATTATTAGAAAAACGAATTCATCCAACAGTTATAGCTAAAGGATACAGGCAAGCAGCAGAAAAAGCACAAGCAGTACTCGGAAGTATAGCAGAAAAAATATCAATAAAAGACGAAGACATAATTCGAAAAATTGCAATAACTGCAATGACCGGAAAAGGTGCAGAAGCATCAAAACAAGTTCTATCTGGAATTGTAGTTAACGCAATAGTAAGTGTTTATGATCGGAAGTTTGAAAGATCAGACATAAGAATTGAGAAAAAAGTGGGTAGTTCAGTAGAAGACTCAGAATTAATAAGTGGAATAGTAATAGATAAAGAAAAAGTACACTCTGGAATGCCAGATCTAGTTGAGGAAGCCAGAATTGCATTATTAGATGTACCCTTAGAGGTTCGTAATACAGAAATAGACGCTAAAATCTCAATAACCGATCCGTCACAAATGCAGGATTTCATAGACATGGAAGAAAAAATGTTACGAAAAATGGTGGATAAAGTAATAAAATCAAAAGCAAATGTAATAGTATGTCAAAAAGGAATAGACGACTTAGCACAACACTACCTGGCTAAAGAAGGGATATATGCTGTAAGAAGAGTTAAAGCATCTGATATGAAAGCATTAGCAAAAGCAACAGGTGGAAAAATACTTAATAATCTAAACGATTTAAGTGAGACTGATTTAGGAAAAGCAGGAACAGTTGAAAATGTTGTGATTGGTGATGAGGAAATGACTCACATTAAAAATTGTAAAGATCCCAAAACAGTAACAATTCTGGTTAGGGGTGGAACAGAACATGTTATTGCAGAAATTAAAAGAGCGCTAGAAGATGCAATTGGAGACGTAACTGCAGCACTAAAAGAAGGGAAGGTAGTAGCAGGTGCAGGATCAACCGAATCAGAACTAGCAAAAGAAATAAGAGGATATGCAGCTAGTTTATCCGGTCGGGAACAGTTAGCAGTAAACGCATTTGCAGAAGCATTAGATGTAATACCAAATACTCTAGCAGAAAATGCAGGACTAGACCCAATAAATGTACTTGCTGAAATGAAAGCAGCACATGATAAAGATAAAAAATGGGCAGGAATCAACGTATTTACTGGAAAAGTAATGGATGCCTGGGAAAACGGGGTAATAGAACCCTTGAAGATTAAAACTCAAGCAATTAGTTCAGCTACAGAAGTTGCAGTAATGATCTTGCGAATAGATGATGTAATCGCAGCAGGGAAACCCGAAACCCCACAAATGCCGCCCGGAATGGACGGAATGATGTGATTACCATGCAGACAAGAAAAAGTCTAAATATTCTTTAGCCAAATTTTTATTTTTTATTAGAATAGCAGTAAATGGTTCATCCCAATTAAGTAAAAGAATTTTATCCCCCTAAATGCCCCAATCTCCTGGAAGATTGGTTTCTGTGAACTTAACTTGCCAATATTGGTTATTGGTTATTTTATGTTGTTTTTTGAATGTAATTTCATTCTTCTTTGAAATTAGTAGTTGTGAAATTAACTTTTTCTCTTTTCTTAAAGCACCACTCCACTCATAAAAAAGTTTTACGCGATCATCAGAACTGGATTCTCCTGTAGCAAATCCTTGAATTGTCTGATTTGGTTTAAGATCCATTAATGCTTCAATAAATGCACTACGCATACCTTTTAATCCTTCAAACATCTTAACATAATTGTTTTCTTTTGTCTCGAGCTTCTTTAAATTATCAATCTCTTCTTTAATTCTCTTTCTTTTTTCATCGAATAATTCGAGAATTTTCTCTGGAGGGGAGGGTTGGAAGTGTTTGGCATTATTTTTTAAAACCCAACTAACCAGACCTTTTTCCTCTAACGAGTTGAGAACTTCATAAATTTTTGAATTTGGGATTGAAGATTTTTTAGATAATGGTCCTGTGGTGGTTTGACCTAATTCAAGTAAAGCTAAGTAAACACTGGATTCTCTTTCAGAAAGTCCTAAATTAGATAATGCGTCTTTCATTGAAGTTTGGGGTTGGTTGATGTATTTAAATGTTTTTACTACTGCTCCCTTTTGGGGTAAATACCTTTTATATCTTGTTTTAGGTTAGTTAAACGTATAAGGGGGAAGTCGAGTGAAGAGGTACGAATGAAATGGATAATGTTAATTATGTTAGTAATGTTGGTTGGATGTAGTTCAACCAATGATTTTAAAGTGGGAGTAATTGCTCCACTTTCTGGAAACCAGGCATTTATTGGAACAGACTTTAAAGATGGATTTAATTTAGATTCTGGGTTGGATGTTGTGTATCAAGATAGCCAGGGAAACGTTGTGGGTGCAGTATCCGCATATCAACAACTAAGATTATTGGATGTGGATGCAATTGTTTTAGTTGGAGTTGGAGACGAAGCTGTGCTCGAATTGGCAGATAAAGATTCACTACCCTTATTATTAACTGTATCTTCAACTGGCGGATTACCGGCCAAAAGTGAATATGTATTCAGATATTTTACAAACGCAGATTCAGACGCACCATTAATTGCTTCATATGCCGTTAATGAATTAGAATTAGAAAGTTTTGGAGTATTACATATTGTAGATAATTTTGGATACAGTTATGCAAATGTGTTTGAGAATGAGATTGTTGAATTGGGTGGTGAAGTATCTTTAGTGGAAAGCTTTCAATACACCGATTATGAATATAGAACACAATTGTTAAAGTTGGCTGAAACGGAAATGGATGCACTTTACATAATTGGGTTGGACTATCAATTAGCAGAAGTGTTGAAGGAAGTTGAAGAATTAAATGTTGGTGTGCAAATATTATCTTTAGGAACGATAGCAACAGACTACGCAATTGGATTGGCAGAAGGAACTGCAGAGGGAGTTTATACAACTGCATTTTGTACAGATGGAACTCCTGAAGAGTATAAGAAAAGATTTGTTGCTGCTTATGAACGTGAACCAGGATTCTTCTCAGAACTAGGAAATGATTTGGCAATGTTTATTGATATTTCTAATGATGGAGAATTTATTCAAAACATGTTGGCTCTGGAAAGTGTTGAGGCTAACACTGGAATTGTAAGTAGTGATGAGAATGGTGAATTGATTATGCCTGTATGTGTAAAGAAAATCACTGAGGGGAAAATACTTAATTTAGAAAGTGGACAGTATTATAATAATTAATTTTTTTTAGTATTCCATATGGCATTAAACATAAACCTAAACGTTGAGGCAATCTGTTTAGAGGTTATCATGACTGCAATTGGCGTGTCATCAAAAGAGGCAATTAGTACTGTATCGCCATAAACTCCGATCCCTCTGGGAGCAAAATCATTAACATATTTAATCTGCCAGTTTTTAACATTTTTAAAACGAGTATCAAATACGTTTTTATCAGACTTGTTAACGATTAACTTAACTTTGTACTTCATCTCAATTCTCTTTAAATGAAAATTTTTAAAAAATATCTTAACAGAATCGGGTTCATTCTTATTTGCACCTAAGGCAAAAGCAAGATACTCGCCATTCTTTGGTAAAATAGTAAAAATAGAATTAAACGCGGTCTGAACACCCTTCCATCCAACATACATCTTAGTTTCTTGTAGGCTAGAATTAGAATCAAGGGCTTCTAATTCAGGAATTAAAGAAGAAAGCTTGTTCTTCTTATCCTCCCAAAGACGCATGATGTTTTTAGGTTCTGTTGCAGAAAAGAACTTAGTTTTAGATTTAATTACAAAATTAACAAGGCCTTGTTGAATTAGCTCATCCAGAGCACGATAAACAACAGACCCTGCAAGTCTGGTACTCTTAATAATACTTCCTGACTTGGTTGAACCCAGATTAAGTAAAGAAAGATATACTGCAATCTGCGAATCAGTTAATCCAATTTCTTTAAGGATTTGGATATTCATGATTGGTGTTTGGTTCATGCATATTTAAACCTTTCTAATCGTTCTCCCAAAAAGGGCAACAAAGGTTAATATGGTGGGCTGTGTTCTCTAATTAGTAATGAAACCAATAATAATCACAAAAAAGATTGCCAAACATGGCTCTCAAGCAATAATCGTAATTCCGCGGGCTATTGAACACGAGTTGAAACCAGGCACTCTGGCTGAAATAAAAATTGAGGTATTAAAATGAAATATGTCTTGCTAGGATTAATATTATTATGTTTAGTTGGTTGTACTACTGGAAATGTTGTAAAAGATGAAACTCTAGATGTAGCGTTAGTTATTCCAATAACTGGAATTGGGGCAGCAGTAGGACAGGACTTTCTCTATGGAATTGAATTAGCTAAAGAAGAACTTAACTTACAGGGAGTAGAATTCCACATAGAAGATACTCGAACCGATCCAAAAGAGGCAGTAACCGCCACAACATCTTTGTTGAATACAGAAGATATAGATGTTATTGTTACCTTACAAGCACAGGTATCACAACCCTTGCTAACTTTGGCAGATCAACATGACATTCCACTAATAGCTTCTCTAACCTCACTAGTTAAAGAAGACTATACAAGAAAGAGCGAGAATGCATTCTTACAATACCCTCTTCCCGAAGAAGAAATGGCATTAACATTAAAATTCATGGAACAAGAAGAATACGAAACTGTTGCTTTGTTAACAGTATTAGATGAATTTGGAAATACCATGACGGAACTGCTTAATGGAGATTTTGAGGGCGAGGTAGTTTTGAAAGAAGAATTTCAAAAATCAGATCTAGACTATAGAACGCAATTAACTAAAATAAAAAAGATGAACCCAGATGCCATATATGTGATTGGGTACCCTCCACACTTGATTAATTTCTTAAAACAACGAAAAGAGTTGGGAATAGACATTCCAGTAGTATCAACAATGCACATACAAAGCGACTTTGTAAGAAAAAAATCAGTTGGTCTAATGGACAAAGTTTATGCAATAACTCCTGTGGCATTAGTTAAAGGAAGAAGCGATTTTGGTGAGCGATTTGAAAACAAATTCAGTGTTGAACCAGACTTTTTAGCTCCATTCGGGTATGACCTTGTACTTGTACTTGACCAAATAAAAAATCAGGATGCAAAAACGGGTTTGTATGATATAGAAATCGAGGGAATAAACGGACACATATCATTCAATGATTTTGGAGAGGTAGAAATGCCCTTAGTTGTTGTAGAAGCAGATGATCGAGAACTGATTATGAACTAACGACCACCAAAATAAATATCATTAATTTTTTTATTTTTTAAAATATCTTTATCTCCTTTAAGTGCAATCTTACCATCTTCTAGAATGTAAGTCGTATGAGCTAATTCAACAGCTTGTTTAGCATTCTGTTCAACAATTATGATTGAAACTCCCTCTTGATTGATTTTTTTTATTATTTTAAATATTTCTTTCATAGCTTTTGGTGAAAGTCCTAAAGAGGGTTCGTCTAATAATAAAAGCTGAGGGTTTTGAATTAGTGCTCGAGCAATAGCTAAGATTTGTTGCTGGCCTCCAGATAGTGTGAATGCGTAATCATCCTGTTTTTCTTTTAGAATAGGAAACTTAGTGAATACATCTGTAAGATTGCGTTGAATAACCGCTTTATCTCTCATTGTATACGCGCCCATCTCAAGATTTTCTTTAACTGAAAGATTATTGAAAACCTGTCTGCCCTGAGGAACGTAACTAATGCCCTCAGAAATTAATTCATGAGTTTTAAGCTTAGTAATATTCTTATCCTTAAAAATAAGTTTGCCACTAGAAATAGTACATAAGTTGAAGATGGATTTTAGTAAAGTAGATTTACCTGCACCATTAGGACCGATTATGGCCACTATTTCATTAGGTTGAACTTGGAAGTTAATGCCTTTCAGTATCTCTAACTTATTGTAACCTGATTTGAGATTGGTTATGTTTAGCATGGAGAATAATAAAGAAAAGAAAATATAAATGTTGTTATTCTATCACAACAAACTCACCGTCCTTAATCTGCTTGATGATTATTGGTTTCTTTACGTCCCCGTTTTGATCGAAAGTTAAACCTGCGACTGTATTGCTAGTCAGGTATTCTTTCACCTTTACTGGGTCTTCACCTACCTCTGCTATTGCCTGGGTTAATACCTTAACTGCATCATAAGAGTTAGCAGCAGTTAAACTAGGAATCTCACCATACTTAGCTTTGTAAGCAATTGAAAATTCGGAATCTTTTGCCCGGTAAGGAAATGGGTAGGTTAAACCTTCTGCAGCATTTGCATGAGTATTGATTAACGGTTGATTTTCTGAACCCCAAGAACCAATCCAGGTTACATTAATGTCAAGTTCTTTAGCTTGTTTCATCAACAATCCAAGCATAGCATTAGAGGTGTGAAGATTGAAGATTGTGTCGGGGTTTTGACTATTAACCTTAACCAACTCAGATTTAACATCTGCTTGTGAAAGTGAAACTTTTTCTATACTAACTATGGTTCCACCCAACCTTTCAAACTCTTCTTTAAAATCTAGAGTATGTTCTTCACCATACTGAGTCTGTTGTTGAACTATTCCAACCCTTCGCGCACCAGTACTATAAACATACTCTGCTAAAGGTTTCATCATATCTCTAATTGTTGGAACTGTCCTAAAATAAAAATCATCCTCACTTAACTCATCCAAACTTGCAATGGGCGATATTAAGATAACTTTGTTCTCATTAGTAATTGGAAACATGTTAACAGTGGTAGATGTCCAGGAATCACCAATAACAAAACTAGTTTTATCTACGTTAATTAATTTCTGAATAACAGAAACACTAGTTGTGGGGTTGGAAGCACTATCCTCGACGGTTAATTCAATTTTTTTGTTGTTGATGCCACCTTCCGCATTAATCTCATCAACAGCAAGTTCAACACCTCGTAATTCTTGCTGACCATAAAAAGAACCAAAACCAGATAGAGTGCCAACAACACCTAACTTAAGGTTGTCTTGTTGAGAACAACCACTAAATAAGATGATGGTTAAGAGTACTAAAATCATTACTTTTTTCATTTGCGTCTCCCACTCGATCTCTATCCCTTATAATAAAGGGAATGAATAGTAACATTTAAATACTTCTCCTACAACACTGTAGGACATGGACGTGAGCATACTTGAAGATATAGGGTTAACAAAAGGAGAAATAAAAGTATACCTTGCTTTGCTTGAATTGGGGAGTGTGTCTGCTGGAAGGGTGTTGGAAAAAACAAGCGTACAAAATTCTGTGTTTCATTTCTGTGTTAATCGGTTAATTGAAAAGGGACTGGTTAGTTATGTAAAAAAAGGTACAGGGAAAATTTATTCAGCTGCAGACCCAGACAACTTCCTGATATACGTAAAAGACAAAGAAAAACAAATAGAACAACTATTGCCTGAACTAAAAGCAAAACAGGTAGTTGCAGATAAGGAAGAAGTCGAGATGTATCAAGGAATAAAGGGAGTAATAAATTTATTGAATGAACAAATAAGTATAACTAAAAAAGGAGATGAATTTCTATTTTTTTCTGTAGATCTTAAGAATGATGAAGAAATAATGAAGTTTTATGAAAGATACCAAGCTAAAAGAAGAGATAAGGGTCTAATAGTAAAGGGAATAGCCCCAAAAAGATTAGAAAACGTGTTTAGTAAATGGGAAGGGATAGAAATGAAATATACTGATTTACCTCTTCCAGCAAATCAGGGAGTTTGTAATGATAAATTAGCAATAATCACCTGGGGAGACAAACCAAGTGGAGTACTGATTAAGTCAAAAGAAATAGCAAAAAAACAAAAAGAATTCTTTAAAGCAATGTGGAAGATTATTTAAGCACCACAAATTCACCATTTTTAATTTGTTTGATGTAAATGGGCTTCATGACATCTCCGTTTTCATCAAAAGACAAAGTACCAGAAGCACCTTCATAATTTTCTATTTGTAAAAGGTAGTTTTTTACTGCTTCTGTATCTTCACCAACCTCTTCTATTGCTTCTGCTATTAACATTAAGGAATCATATGAACTAGCAGCAATCATGTCTGGAAGTTCGTTGTACTTAGCTTTGTAACTATTAGCAAAATAGTCATTCCCATTTTCATAAGGATAAACATAGATTAAATCATTAACAATATCACCATAACCTTTTACTAATGTGCTGTCTTGCATTGCAAACTGACTTAACCAAATAGTTTTAATTCCTAGCTCTTTTGCTTGTTTAAGAGTTTCACCTGTTTGGGGGGTTGTATGAATAATCATAACTGCTTCCGAGTCCGAATTTTTAATTTTTAGTAATTCAGTTCTAAGATCTTTGTTATTGATATCAACTTCCATATCGATAATTATTTCTCCACCTAATCCTATGAATGCGTTTTCGAACTCATCTCCATGTTCTTTTGCATAAAAATTATTAGCAGTTAAAATAGTTACTTTATTCAGTTTTAAGTCATTATGTGCATATTCCGCTAACACTCTCATAAAATCAGCAGCATTGGGGTTGGTTTTAAAGAAAAAATCTTCTTTGCTGGTTGCTTTCAAGGGAGAGTTGGGCGAAAGCGTAACTATTTTATTTGTGTTGATTATCGGTAACATAACTACTGTGTTGGATCCCCAATCATCACCAATAATAAACTCAACCTCATCTATGCTTGCAAGTTTATTGGTTGCAGTAACAGCAATGGGTGCAGAAGTTTGTGAATCTTCAATAATTAGTTTGACTTGCTTATTATTAATTCCTCCATTAGCATTAAGGTGATCTTGGGCAAGCGTGATGCCCTTTATCTCTTGTTCTCCCAAGTAAGAACCATATCCTGAAAGTGTAGCAACAACGCCTATGTTGGTTGTTTCTTCTTTAGTTGTATTACATGCTGTTAAAAGTAGTAATGTTGCTAAAATTATAATTATATATTTCATTTTAATACCTCTATGTTTATTTTTGTCAAAGTTCCAGGTTTAAGAAAAGATTCTAACATTCTTGGAACTATGATTATTGCTTGCGAACCATGTTTGGCAATCTTTTTTGTTATAGTAAATTTCATTTTGGTCCTCATATTTGATAGTTTGGAACGTATTCTTCCTCTCTTCGAGCTTTGTTGAGTCCTCGAACAACAATGCTGCCATAAAGTGCAGCACCAATAATGCCTAGTGCTTTTTCTGAAGGTTCAGTTACTTGTGTTGCCCCATAAGCAAAGGCAAGTCCTGTTAGAACTAAGGGTGTTGCAGCAACTACTTTTCCGGTGGTTTGTAAAATTCTTCGTAAGGTCATCTCTTTCTCCCACTCGATTTCGTCCCCTTGAAATAAGGTAATAAAGGACAATATTTAAATACTCTCTCCCCTCTAGGGGGGAGTAAGGTGGACATTTCGTTATTAAAAGAGGTAGGATTAACTGATGGTGAAGTAAAAGTTTATTCAGCATTAATCAAAATCGGTAAGTCCTCAACAGGACCAATAATAGATAATTCTTCAGTTTCCGGATCAAAAGTTTATGGAATTCTAGAAAAACTGATAAAAAAAGGGTTTGTTAGCTATGTAACTGAAGAGGGCATAAAACAATTTCAACCAACCAACCCCCAAAGCATAGTCGAATATGTAGAAACTAAAAAGAAAGAACTAAATGAAAAAGAAAAAGCAGTAAAAAAATTAAGTCTAGAAATTGAAAACGTATTGGGAAGTTATGAAGAAGAAACAGCACAAATCTATAAAGGATATAAAGGAATTAAAGTCGCATTTGAAAAAATATTTGAAGAAGTAAAAGGAAAAAGTTATTCCTTCTTTAGTCTAGATGATAACGAATTTGGAGAAGGATCAGTAAGATTTTTTCAACAAATTAGTGTGAAACGAGGAGAAATGGGGGTAACAGCCAAAGGTATAGCAAACTTAAGAACAAAAAAACAATTCCTTAAAATAATGGGACATATACCAAGTTATGATGTAAGATTTTCTAAATTAAACCTGCCTTCATCAGTAACTTTCACAAAAAAAAGAGTTTTAATTACCCTTTGGGAAGGAAGCCCAATTGGATTTGAAATAGTATCCGAACGAGTAGCAAAAAAATATCAAGAATTATTTGATGAAATTTGGAATCAATCCCCTAAGTAAGCTTCTAATACTTTCTTGTTATTTCTTATTTGATCGGGAGTGCCTTCAGCAATAACCTTGCCATTGTCTAAAACGATAACGTGATCAGCAATGTTTAATGTAAAGTTCATATCATGTTCTATAAGTAAGATTGTGTCCCCTTGTTGTTTTAGTTGTTTGATAACTCTAGAAATGGTGTTTCTTAATTTTGGATTAACGCCTGCAACAGGCTCATCTAACATTAACAATTTATGAGGATTAAGAATAGATCTTGCTATCTCAATTAAACGCTTCTGACCAAAACTAAGATCCGAAGACTTCTTATTTTTATGTTGAGACATGTTAACAAGTTTTAGAATAGAGTTAATTGTTGATTTGTTATCTGGATTGTTTCTGTTAAGAAAATTCTTCCAAAACTTAGTATCTTCCTGGTTTAGTGCTAATTCCAGGTTTTCTTCAATAGTTAAATTGCTAAATAAACGTGATTGTTGAAATAATCTAGAAATGCCTTTATTAGAAATTTGTTCAACTGATAGGTTGGTTAGATTTTCTTTATTGAACTTGATGTTTCCAGAATCAGGTTTGATAATGCCCGAGATAAGATCAAATAATGTAGATTTACCAGATCCATTAGGACCGATTAGTGCAGTTATTGTGTTGGGCTTAATCTCAAAACTACACCCATCAACGGCTTTGACCCCACCAAAATGTTTTTTTAGATTAGATATTTGTAGCATTTTAATCTAACTCCACCCTACCAAAGAGCCCTTTGGGGCGGTAGATTAAGATTAGTAAGAGTAATAATGCGTAGATAATTTGTCTCATTGGACCAACTATTGAAGAGGGAAAACCAATGAACCTAAGTGGTTCTGGTAAAAGCACCAAAATAAACGTGGCAATAAAAGTACCTTTCAAGGAAGCTAATCCTCCAATAATAACAATAGCAACAATCGGAATAATCTGTAAAAGTGTGAATGAAGAAGGATCAATAAACGTAATATAATGAGCGTATAATGATCCGGCTATACCTGCAAAGAACGCTGAAATACCCATAGCATACATTTTCATCTTAAATGTATTCTTACCCAAAGTCTTACTTGCCAACTCATCATCTCTAATAGATTCTAAAACTTTACCAAACGGAGAGTTAACAATTTGTCTAATCACAAAATAAGTTATTGCTGCAATTATGGCAGTAAATATAAGAAATGAGAAATTGTTAGCGATAACAAAACCAAAAAAGTTAGGTTTGGTAATACCTGGAATACCTAAAGGACCTCGAGTAAGCGAAACCCAGTTGAGTAATATCGCGTATATAACAAAAGAAAACCCCAATGTAGCTAATGCCAGATAATCACCTTTAAGTTTGTTTAAAGGTAATGAAAGTAAAAAACCAAATAACATTGTGACAATACCTGCTGAAAGAAACGCAATCAAGAATGGAACTCCATTCATCACCATTAAAGCAGAAGTATAAGCACCAATACCAAAAAAAGCAATATGTCCAATGTTAAGTAAACCCGAATAACCAATTGTTAACTGTAATGAAATTGCTAAAATAAGGTAAATGCCAACTAATATGGCTAAGTGAATAAAATACGCTTCTATCATATTATATTTGTTACATAATTAGTTAATAAACCTTTGGAAATTATTCTAAGGTAATTGATTTTCCATCAACCATCTTTTTGGTGATGGCTTCAGTAACAAATGTGCCCTCAGAATCAACATAAAAAGAACCCATTGCTCCTTTAAATTGATCTAATTCCATTAATTTAGTGGCTGCAATTTCAGAACCAATTAGGTTATCCTTTTCAACAAATATTTGACCTAAAACTTTTACAATGTCGTAAGCATTACCTGAAAAAACTCTTGGTGCATTTCCGAATTCAGATTCAAATTTGTCTTTAAACTCTTCTGTGGGTTCTGCAGCATTAATGAACCAATTATCATTATACAATTCTGGTTCATCAGTATAGTCTGGGCTTTCAATAGTAACAACTGGAATGTCAAGACCAAGTTCAATTCTCTGTTTCAATATTAATTCAAATTCAGGACTAATTGCACTAAAAAAAACTATTTCAGGATCGGATTCTTTAATTTTGTTCCAAATAGTTTTGAAATCTTTTTCTCCTTGCGTGAATTTTTCTTCTAAAAGAACTCGAATATTATTCTTTTCCAATTCATTAAATACTTCATTTCTAATTGCTATTCCACCTTCTTGATTCATAGTAATTACAGATATTTTAGTAATGTTATCTTCGTTTAATTTTTCAACTAATTTTTTTGCTTGAGATTTAGGGGGAGTCCAATGGTTAAAATTTAAACTTCCTAATGTTGCAATATCTGCACTTGCAATTCCTACATGCAAAATATTATTTTCTTGTGCTATTGGTGCAATAACGGTTCCAACAGGAGAACCAAGACTAATAATTGCATTAACATCATTAATATTAATTAATTTATTAACATTATTGATCGCTTTTGAAGGTTCAAACATATCATCTTCAAAAATTAATTCAATTTTAATATCTGAATTCGTATTGAATTCCTCTGCAGCTAAGTTCATAGCTTCTTGACTACTTTCACCAATAAAAGCTAAACTTCCAGTTAAAGGAAGTGTAACACCTAACTTAATAGTTTCCTGATTATTGCAACCAATTAACGTAATGAGTGTTAGTAATAATAAAATTGTTATTAACTTTTTCATTGTATCACCTTTTTATTTAATTAGTTGGATACTTTTAAACCTTTTGATTTTATTTTTCTTTTTAATACCTAAAATTTTTGTGGGTTTTAAAATAAGTATGATTAAGAATAAAATAAAAAAGTTAGAACAAAATAATAATATTTTGATACACAATACATATTTCCTGGCCAAAGAGTATTGTTTTGGGAATAGATTTATTCTATAGGAACAAATTCTCCATCTTTAACAACATAAATGGAATAACTCTTACCCACCGTATCTCCATTCTCATCAAAATTAGTAATGCCAGACGCACCTCTCCAATCTTTCAGATCATATAGCCAGCCTTTAGCTTGTTCAACGTCACCCTCATTTTCAAGTAAAGCTTCTAAACTTAAAACAACACAATCATAAAGACCTGAAGCAAAATATCCTGGTTCAACTCCAAATTTCGCATCATGTGCTTCAAGGAATTCAGTTAATTCTGGAGATTCAGGATCTACATAATAAGGAAAACTAATGCCCTCTGCTAGTTCTAAGCTTTCATCATCAGAAATAGAAATAAGAGTCTCAGAAGCAACTAAAGGCAAGTCCAATCCTAGTTCTTTAATTTCTTTTAAAATTGTCGGATAATGATGTGCAATAATCAGTAACACTTCAGGATCAGCACGTTTAATCTTATTAAGTTCTGTTTTGAAATTTGTTGATTTAACTTCAAAACTTTCAGCAATAACAACTTCACCACCATTTTCAACAATTCTATCCTTGACAACCTCACTAATTCCAGTACCATAATCATTTAAGATATTCAAAATTGCGATTTTTTCATAACCCTGTTCAGAGATGAAATCTGCAAGATCATTACCCTGATACAAATCAGAAGGATAAACTCTAAAAATATAATCTCCTGCATAAGTAATATCTGGATGACTGCCTCCCCCAATTAAAAGAACCTTATTTTCTTCAATAATTGGAGCCATGGCAAGAATTTCACCAGAACTTCCTGGAATAATAGCTTTAACTCTATCTACATTTATTAATTTTTGAGCAGCAATGACTGCTTCAGCAGATTCTAGTTGAGAATCCTCAAGAATAAGTTCGACCTCAACGTTGTATTTATCTTCAATCTTTTCAACTCCTAGTGCAAGTGCTTTTTCCCAGGCTACACCATAATCTGAAGCCGGACCGGTTAAAGGAAGAATGGCTCCAAGTTTAATTGTTTCCTTTTCTTCAACTTCATTAGAACAACCTATAAGAGTAATTAATGTAAGTAATAATAAAATAGTTATTAGTTTTTTCATGGTATCACCTTTATGTTCTACTATTAAAGCATTATTAAATCTTGTGATATTAATCTTTCTTTTTAATCCCTAAAATGCCTGTAGGCTTGAAGATAAGGAAAATGAATAAGATAATAAAAGCAATAGCATCCTTGTAACCTGAGGGAAGCCACCAAATACCATAATTCTCAGCAAAGCCAAGTAAGAAAGAACCAAGAACTGCCCCCGGTACAGAACCAATACCCCCAATGATTGCACCAGTAAAACCTTTAATGATGAGATTAGTACCCATTGTTGGCTCTAAATTTTGTTCTAATCCAATGAGTATTCCTGCAACACCAGCAATGGCAGAACCTAAAGTCATGGCCCACATATAAATACGTTCAGAAGATATGCCCACAATGGCAGCTACATCTTTATTATCAGAAACTGCCCTCATAGCTTTACCAATTCGAGTTTTCTTCATAAAAAAGTATACGCCGATAAGTAAAATTGCTGCTACAACAACTATAACAATTTGCAAAGGAGTTATGATCGCTCCAGCAAACTCTAACCCTTTAGCAACCTTAAGATAACCAATAGTCTTAACATCCGCCCCAAAAGAGAGAAGAATTATAGACTCTAATAAAATAAGAAGTGCAAAACTAGCAATAAGCAAGATTACATTAGATGCTTTCTTTATTCTAAGTTGTTTGTAAATATGGTGCATTCCATAACCTAGTAATGAGGCACATAAAACTGCTAAAATTACTGAGAAACCAAAATTAATACTTAATAATGAAAAGAATAAGTAAAGAAAATATGCAGAGAACGCAACAGTAACACCATGTGCAAAGTGAATTACTTTAGATGTAGAATAAATTAAAGAAAAACCCGCAGCAACCAATGCATAAATAGCTCCAGCAATTAATCCATTAACAAATAGTTGTGCAACAATACCCATGATGTAAAATAAAAACTTGGGTTAATAAATTTTACTTAAAAAAAAGAATAAAAAAATAAAAAAGTTAGGAAAGATCTGTGATCTTTCCATTAACAATTTTTTTCACTGCAAACGTTTTGGTGAAAGCACCAGTTCCATCAGATACTAAGTGTCCAGAAACACCATCATAAACCTTGATGTTGTTTAAGTACTCACTTAAAACAGTTGTATCTTCTGAATTAGTAGCTTCCATTGCCTCAGCAATCATCATAACTGCATCGTAAGCAGATGAAGCACCAATATCAATTGGAATGTTATACTTGGTTTCGTAAGCAGTCTTGAATTCTTCAGTTGGTGTTAATGAAGTTAAAAATTCCATTTCTTCATAAGCACCTTCTGCAGCATCAATAACGTCCTGATCCATTGTAATACAATAAACTGGAAGCGCAACACCAAGTTCTCTAACTTTTTTAACAACTAAAGTTCCAATCATTATCCCATCCGTTGTTGATACAATTGCATCAATGTTAGCATTCTTAATTTTCAATGCTTCACTATTGACGTTCTTATTTGTAGTAACGGGTTCAACTAAAACTTCAATAGTTCCTCCCAACTCCTCAAATCTTGCTTTAAACGCGTTAGTTTGTTCTTTAACCCAAACTTCTTCAGCTCCAATTAAAGCAATTCTTCTATGGCCTTTACTATACACTCGGTCTGCTAATTCTGCAGAAAGGATGTAATCGTGTGGCCAAGTATTGAACAAATAATCACTTTCTTCATTAAACTCTGCTTTTCCTAATGAAGGAGAGACCATTAAAACCTCTTTCTCATGTGCCAAATTTTTTAATGGAAGTCCTGTATGAGACCAGGTAGTTCCAATAACAATATCTATATCTTTAACTTCAGTAAGTTGTTGAAACGCACTTAAAGCATGTTTAGCATCACTTTGATCATCTTGATGGTCAACAACAAGTGTTTTACCATTTATTCCACCATTGTTATTGATTTTTTCAAGGGCCATATCAATGCCGTTCATTGAGGCAGTACCCCATGCAGCGCCAGATCCGGAAAGAATCAATATGCTACCAATTTTGATTTCTTCTTTGCTATTGGAACAACCACTAAATATGATTAAGGTTAGTACCAAAAGCAAAAACATTTTTTTTATCATATTATCACCTCTTTTGTTACTACCTAGTGAGCCGAGGAAGATATATAAGAACTCCCTCTCCATAAATGGAGGAGAAAGAAAAGATTTAAATAGGGGGTTGGTTGATTAATTAGTATGGATATTACAATACTAGAAGACTTAGGGTTCACAAACGCGGAAATTAAAATTTATCTTGCATTGCTCGAGCTTGGAACTTCAACAGCAGGTCCAATAATAGAAAAATCCGGACTCCAAAGTTCTGTTGTACATATGACGTTAAACAAGTTGGTTACCAAAGGATTTGTTTCCTTTGTAAAAGAGGGACAAAGAAACCATTATCAAGCAACAAACCCCGAACATATTTCAACATATATTGATGAAAAGAAAAAACAATTTGAACAAATCTTACCTGAATTGTTAATAAAACAACAATTAGCTAAACAAAAATTTGAAATGACTGCATTTCGCGGAATTAAAGGAGTAAAAGAATTGTTATTAGAACTGTTGGAAGCAGGGGGTAAAGAACATCACACCTTTGGATCATCAAAAAAATCATTAATGCTGGGGGAATCATTCTGGTTAAATTACCACAAAAGAAGATTAGAAAAAGGGATTTTTGCTAAATTATTGTTTAATGAATCTCTGAGAACTTGGTGTAAAAAGAACAAGTATGGAAATGTACAATATAGATTTACAAAAAAAGGATTTGAACCATTAACAGAAACAATAATTCGAGCAGATAAAGTGGGCATAATAATCTGGTTAGAAACTCCCCTAGGAGTTCTGATTCAAGACAAAATTGCAGCAGAATCATATGATAAATTTTTTGATATGATTTGGGCACAGGCAAAATCTTAAACTTTTTTATGAGTTTAACTTACTTAAAACAGATTAAACCAACTCTACTACCATATGGAATCGAATTTGGTGATGTGTCCTTCTGAATCCAATGAATTGTTTCATTAGCATTTTCTGCAGTTTCAAAAACATTAATCCCAAAAGCCTCCATGGCAGGAAGTGCTTTTGATTCTTGAGAACAGCAACCTTTTTCTAAAAGTTGACAAGGAACATCTTTACAAAATACTTTTTTACAGGGACCTGCAGCAAGAAGTAAAAATTCAAAGTGTCCATCTTCTTTAAGTTTAGTTTTTAATTCGTTTAATAAATTGTAAAGAATTAATTGACTTTTTTGAGAGTGTCCTTGTTTATGACCTTCCCAGGTTAATTCTTTGCTTGGAACTTTAATAAAAACTAAGTATGCGTCCTTAAATTGTTTTATTTGGTGTTTACCCTCTTTGTTAAAATTGTTCTTCTCATTAGGACAATGACCACTGATATTTGCTAATTCACAATGATTTAAGCACCAATCTAAAACAGATTTGTTATAAAATTCTGAAAAAGAGATCTTTGAAGTAGATAAGGGAACGATGTTTAAATCATATTCTTCTGGAATTTGAGTTTTTACTTCAATCATCAAGTGTAGAAGGGTTAAGCATATTTAATCTTTCTCATATTAACAACCTTTAAATACTTGTTTTTTCACTTTGAATTAAATGGTATTTGAATCACTATTCGATCTGTTCCAGGGACAAATAGATTTTTTTGCAGGATTATTTACTAGATTGATGATTGCAGCAATAGTTCTAATTGTAGGTTTGGTAATTGGACGACTTGCAGGTAATTTCACTAAACGAATCTTAACAGAGATAGAATTAAGTAAAGTTTTAAAGAAAACTACTAAACTAGAAACTAATGTAGAGGGCACAATAGGTCAGATAGTAAGTTACATAATATACTTTTTTGCAGTACTAATGGCATTAAGTCAGTTAGGAATAACAACTACTGTGTTGACCGTAATTGCAATCGGAGTTGTGGTAGTAATTGTATTAGCATTTGTTATGGGAGTTAAAGATTCCATCCCTAATATGATTGCAGGCATAATGATTAACAAAAATAAATTGTTTAAAGAGGGAGATGTAATTGACGTAGCAGGAGTAAAAGGAAAAGTGGTCCATTTAAAACTAATAGAAACCGAAATAAAAAGTAAAAAAGATAGCATATTCATTCCAAATTCTACTATATTAAAAAACAGTTTGAAAATAGTGAAAAAAAGTTAAAATTGTTTTGTAAATTTTATGATCTTTTTCATATTATTGAGTCCAACATGTTTTTCAAAATACTTCTCAGAAGGCATTCGTTTAGGAACATGAGATGCACTAGTGTGAACTATTAATAATTCTTTGATTTTCTTCTTGAAATATGCCTCTTCTTCATTAGCACAAACCAGTTCATCATTTTCATTAATAAGTAAAATGGGGGGCTTCTTTTTGAACTTAATTGGTTCTTTGTTAGTTAAAAGGATCCAAGCAACCTCAAAGAAAGATCGAGCATCCATTGTTCTAAGCATTCGAGTTACACGTCCTGCTAAATTGTTTTTAGTAAGAAGTTTTTTGAAATAAGGGCTATACCAAAACCATTTGTATAATTTAAATGTGTGAATAAATTTAATTACAATTAAATCTGTAATTTTATTAAGAAAACTCTCTTTAACTTCATTAATGTTAAGATATGGTTCAATAGCAAAAATACCTTTACATTTTTTAGACTTTCTTACATGATTAGCAAGTAAAAAACCAAAAGATAATCCACCCAACCAATATTCGTCAAGATTAAGTTTTTTAATCTGATCATTAACGTAAGCAACATAATTATCAAGAGATATTTTCTTTAGGGGAGGTACTTGTTTAGAAAAACCTGGAAGATCAATGAAATGAAGTGAGACAAATCTATTTAGGAAACTAATTAAGTGTTTTAGTTCAAAACTATTAGTGGCAAACCCAGAAATTAGTATGAAATTAGACTTCATTAAGTGATGTTTTGAAAACACATATTTAAATGTTTATAATAAAAGACGTTATAGGTCTAATTGTTCAATGGAACTCGCAATATCTAATATTTGAACTCTAATCCCTGCTTCTATGTTGTTACCATTACTTTCTAATTCTTCTAATTCATTACAACATTTATTCTTTTTAACATTAACATCTTCATCAGCGTTAAGAATGTTAAGAATTTTATTTAATGTAGCAGAAACATTTTTTGGAAGAGTGTTTTCTTCAATAACATAACCTACGAATTCAATCAGTTCATTTACTTTCATTTTTAGTCTCTTTCATAATCTCATTTCTAAGTTCATCTGCTTTTTCTTTGAGTTTTCTTTCCTGAGTTTCAAGAGTTTTAATTCGTAAATTTAATTCTTCGTTTTTAGTAGAAAGTTCTTTTTGTAAATCCTCTTTGCTTGTAGAAAGCATAACTCCACCAAGAATTTTATAACTTTCTTTAGAAGTTTCAAGTTCTTTAAGTGCGGACTCAGTTTCAATAATTGCTTGTTGAAATTGTTGTTTTTGCATGAGAAATTGTTGAAGGTTTTGTTCGATTAATTGCATTTGTTGCATATTTTCTGCGTTCATTGTATCTCCTTAACTTTGTGAAAAACACTTAACATTTGAGTTAATGAATTTAGAGTAGCTCTTAAAGCCACTGCATCATTAGCTTCGATCTTAAAAGTTAGCTTATCTGTTTTTTCAATTTCGATTGTTGATCGTAATTGTTTTCTGATTTCAGGTTGAATTGCTTTGTAAAGTTCTTCAACATTTTCATCAATAGTAATAATTGCACTGATCATCTTGCTTTAACGTGTGTTGGTTGCGTGCAAGGTTTGTAAATCATCTTAGAGCCACAATATGGACATCTAACTTTCTTTCTTAAAAATTCTTCTCCAACTTTTTTATTGCATTGAAAACATTTGTATAAAACCATTTTATTCCTCGGAATCTTCTTTTACGCTCTCTTTTATTTTAGTTTTGCCTATATCATAAGCTTTACCAGTAAATTTTGAATTACATTTAGTACATTCCCAAATTCCCGAAGCTATTCTTCTAACCTTTAGAGCATGACAATAAGGACATTTTTTATCTTTATTTTTAATGTCAAGAAATTTTGAGAGTTTACCTCTAACTTTTCTACCGTATCTTACTCCGTAACTTAGTTTTGTTGTCATCATTACACCTTTTGTTTCATTCTGGACTTGCCTTTTGCAAGTGTCATTGTTTTTTTACCTGTTATTATTTTAAATGGGGCTGCCCAGACATTCGACAACCCCTATTTTTTGAGTTGTATTCGAACTGGGGTCCTCTGGTCCCAAACCAGAGAGGATGGACCAAGCTACCCTACAGCCCCTTTATGTCTATTAAGTAAAGGGAAAAATAATGCGTTTATAAATGTTACTGTAATATAAAAAGAAATAACCGCTGCACGCTTTTTGAGGGGGGTGTATCCAGAAGGATAGTGTGCAACGGTTGTTAACTGTCAATCAAGGTCTGAGCTGATTTGGAAAGTTCTTTACTCCACAATAAACCAATTCTCATCATTTCTTTCTTGAAATTATCTGAAAGTTTGTAGGTTTTTTTGTACATATCGTAGTCAATAATGCCCATGCTTCTAAAGGGGGTTAATATTCGGTCGTAAAATTGGCGTTTGTTATAGGAAAGTTTGACTTTTCTTCCCTTAAACTTCGGTGTTGGGATTTTTGCAACAATTTTTCCTTCATGTAAACTTGTTGCAAACATGGACATCTGAGTTTTTCCGATTTCATTTCCATTATCTTTCATGAAATCTATGAGCAGTCTACCGACTATTGCTTGCTGTTCTGTAGCAAACACTAATTCATATATATCCTCCGGCAGGTTAAACCTGTCGAATAATATTACCATTTTGTAAGGAAAGCATAACTAGTATATAAATGTTACGTTTAGTATACTAAAAGGTATACTAATCTCCATCGGAAACAGGGGGGTGGTGTAAAACGTATACTGGTTTGGCATGGTTTAAAGAGATATTTTTATAAATAACCTGTGCTTCTTTATGCTCATGAATAAAGTATTAATCCTTGGTGGACGTGGACCAAAATCATTCGGAAGACACGCTGCTAGAATTCTAATGCAAAAAGGATATAGAGTATTCATGTCAAGTACAACTCAAGAAGGAGTTAACGAAATAAACGCAAGAGACAATCCTAAACTGGAAGGTTGTTTAGTAAGAGGATCTGATCATGGAGACATTACTATTGGATTAAACGATTTACACTGTATTCTAGAAAGAGATAATCCCGCATTAGTCTATGATGCATCACAAGACAGATTTTTGGGAGACTCAATACATGTACATCATGGGATTGTATGTTTACTTAATGGAACACCTTTCTTGTCTGAAAAACCCCTTTGTAATACTGATAATTATGGTCAACAAAAATTAAGAGAACTGCAACAATTAAATTATCCTGATCAGGAAAGATTATTCGGAACCCATCTTCCAATGGTTCTAGTGGGAGACGCGCTAATGGAAGATGAAGTATTTGCAGAACAGGTTCTACAAGCTGACAAGATTGGTTGTTATTGGGTAACAAGAGGTAATACTCAAGGAAAAGTTCCAATTATAGATAACTTATTCTTACATACTTTTCCATCCCTATTTGGAAGACACTTGGATTTTGATTTTGAGGATGCAGAAGTCGAAGAGAGAGGAGATTGGGGACACGCAGCCTTTTATGCAACATTAAGAGATATAGTTTATGAAAGTCAAGTTCCTCGAATTATAACTTGCGAATTACATGTACAATATGGTGGAAACTTTACTGGATTTGAATTTGATGGGAATTTAGTTGGATTACATCAATATTTGAAAGAGGGAGTTCCTGTAGTACACCCAAAATGGATAGTGCCTTGTTGTCCAACTACCGCAATGGAACAGGGAAACGATGGAATTATTGGATCTCAGATAGTGGCACCAATAAGTAATCCTTTAGAATACACTTTAGAAATGAGTTTAAGAAGAGAACCGGTAGTACCATTATCTGAATCAATAAGATATCAACAAAATCTACAAGAAGTAGTGGATAGTGAGTAAAGAATAAGAATAAACAATATAAAGGGTTTGAAATTCTTTATTTCATGGTTAGTGTTAAAGCACTTGCAGTGATGGTATCCTCGCCTTTTATAAGGCTGCATAAAAGTTCTATTCCTCAATCAAGAAGAGTAACTGAATTATTTATTGATGATGAAGAACGAACATTAGCAAAAGCAAGTATTTGGAGAAGTAATGATCCAATAGTAAATAATATTGCGGTTTTAAGAGTAAAAGGCACTCATTATGAGATGGGATTTCAACATGGAAGACTTTTAGAAACTGAAGTTAATTCATTTTATAATTCAATGCTAAAGTTAGCAATAGCCTATGTTGGAAGAGAGGGGTTGTATGAAGCGTATCATATAATGGAACCATTTATACCTTCTTGCTATAAAGAAGAAATGTTGGGATTGGCACAGGGAGCCAATTTGCCATTAAGCTCAGTACATTTTGCTCATGTAGTTCCAGCACTAACTGAATATTACCATAGAACACAATTTGCAAGAGGGCTATTTTATAGAAGACCAGAACAAAGAGATTTTGTATCACAAACTTGCAGTTTTGTAACTGCCTGGGGCGATGCAACCGTTAATGGAAACATGATTTCACTAAGAAACTTGGATTGGTTAAGATTTCTAAATGTTCAAAAAACTCCAACAGTAACTGTTTATGAATATGCTGATGGAACTAGTGTAGCAAATTTTGGATTTGCAGGATTTATTGGAAGCATAACAGGAATGAATAATCAGGGATTAACTTTTGCAGAAATGGGAGTTACTGACGATCCCAGAGAGACATTAAAAGGAATCCCTTTTATTTTTTTAGCAAGAGAAATGTTAAGAACAGGTAAAACACTAAATGATGTGGTGAGTATGGCAAGAGAGGCCCCAAGAACTTGTAGTTACGGATACTTACTGGGGTCTGCACATGAAAAAAATGCGGTAATGATGATTTCCAACCCTGAAGAGTTTGAAGTTTATAACCCTGGAGAGGATATAAAAGGGTTAAGTTATGGACAATCTGCTTTTTTCCCAGGAATAAAGAATGTCGTATATGCTGGAATGTTTGATAAACAATTAAATACATCCATTTCTCGAGCTTGGAGTAATATTGATGTCTCCCGAATGCAACAGATTGCACATGAATGTGCTACAACTTCTTGTGTACAATCAGCAATAATGTGTCCAGATAAAGACCCCCACGTATTTGGAACAGCATATGTAGCAAATGCCAAAGGATTATTTTTAGCAAAAGGGCAAGCAACAAACCGACCATATTTCGGAATAAATTTAGATAAAGTGTTAGCAAATGATGAAAACATTAGAATTAACTAAAAAAGTCTTCAATTCGTTCTTCAAAATCTTGATGCATTTCAACATCTTCTGAAAAACATTTTTTATAATTAGGCCAGGCATATCTTTTATCTAAAAAAACTACTAACCCTTTATCTGTTTCACTACGAATGCACCTGCCTGCATTTTGAAACACTTTGCTGATTGCAGGAAGAACATAACCATAATCCCATCCTTTAGAATACTTACGATCATAATGATCAATTAACGCTTGAGTTTCTAAATCTGGTTTGTTAAGTGGCAAACCAACAATAACTACACACTTAAGCAGATCTCCGGGAAGATCAATACCCTCACCAAAACTACCTGAAGCAACACCTAATAACACTGCACCATTATCTTTGTAAGATTTGAATCTTTCTAATAGGTCTTCTTTTTCTTGTTTGGACATCCCACTAACCTCATTAAAAACTGTTTTTTCACACCATTCAGAAAGAAAAGCATAAACTTGATCCCTAATAGAATAACTTGGAAAGAAAACAACACTATTCCCGGGAACTATATTAGTAATTTTTGCAATATGCGCAGCAATGTTCTTAAACTGATCTAAACTTCTTTCAGAATATTTTGTAGTGGTCTGAGGAACGATTAAATTAAGTTTATTTTTTTTTGGAAATGGAGAGGGGAGTTCTAGTACCTTGCCCTTAATTCCTAAAACTTCCTGATACATTTTAGCAGGGGTTAAAGTACCACTCATTAAAATTGAGGAATGACAATTCTCAAAGATTGTTTTAGCATTAACCGAGGGATCTAAACAAGAATGAGTAAGCTCAATTCTCTCGCCCCTCGGGGTAACAACATGTCGAATTATATTCACAAAGTCCTCTGCATCTTCGTAATGTTCTAAAAATAATGCAATACTTCTCAAATAACTCCGTTTGGACTTTAAAATGGTTTCATCAGCAAGTTGATCAAATAAATCAATAACATCATTTTTATTATCAATTTTAAATTCACCCTTTCTAATTATTTTTTCTTCATCCAATCCGATAATGTTCAACAATTTCTCTTGTAACTCATCAAGAATTGGAAAGCAATCATCTGCTTTTAACTCATCTGCCTCTTTTCTAGCACCTTTAATAGTTAAGGTAGAAACTTTATGCGTCATTAACTCTCTAATTCTATTTGGTAAATTGTGAGCCTCATCAACAATAACAATACACTCATCTAACCCTTTTTCTGCTTTGTTTAAAAACTTCATCAGAATTGCAGGATTAAACAAATAATAATAATCCGCAATAACAACTTTAGCTTTTTTAGAGAGTAAAAGAGACATTTCATATGGACAAAGCTTTACCTCTTCACACTTGTCAATAACTTCTTGCACACCTAACGGAGAGGCAATTTCAATACTCTCAAGAGTGCTTTTAGCACTAAGCGAAAGATTACTCCCCTTTTTAAGATTAGAAAAAAATTCACACTTATCTCCCTCCTTCAGGTTTTTACAATATTCAGAAAACTCATTAGATTGTAATAAAGTAACTGAGGGTTGCAAACACATCCATTTCTTACCAATAATATCAATTACAGGAATTGAAAGATCATACTTTTCTTTAATTGCATTAAGAGTCTCTAGAGCAATCTGATGTTGAGTGTGCCTTGAGGTCAAGAAAAAAACAGTTAGTTTGTCTTCTTCAGCTTTTTTTAAAGCAGGCCCTAGTGCAGAAACGGTCTTTCCTAAACCTGTTGGCGCATGAACAACCAAATTCTCTTTATTTTTTATTGTAGTTGCAATAGTGCTAATGAGCTCATCTTGAATTTTTCGTATTTCTTCAAAAGGAAAAAGAACATCTTCTTTCTTCATTATTCTGGAATTAACGGACGGTTAATAAATTTTGTTATGCTAGAATTATTTTTTTAATTCTTTTTTACCTAATAACGTAAAGGTGTTGTAATATTCACTGACACTACCTACATTAAAACAGGTTCCTTTAATTTCAACATCAGTTAATTCATCTCGGTTTCTTAGTATTTTCAATACTTTATTAACAGTCTTTAGGTCTTCACCTGCTTTAAAATTAATTTTGCTTAAAATTTTAATTAAGTTAGGTGTGAAAACAAATCTTCCACTAGCATGAATGTTGGTTTCTTTTTTATTAAATACATTAATTGCTTGTTTTGCTGCAGGAGTTCGCGAATGATAAAGTAAATCAGAAAAAACAACAATGAAATTATCCTTAAGAAATTTTCTTGCATTGTAAACCTCAAACATCCAACCGGTTGGCTTGTTTTGTTTAACAAAAGTAATTTTACATTTCCTTTTAGCAGTTTTAAGTTTGCTTAAAGAACCTCTCTGACCTAATTTCCGAGTTATTTCTAATAATTGAGGGGTTGCTCTAAAATACTCTTTAATTGCCTTCAGATATCTTCCTGTAATGATTATTTCTTCAATACCTGAATCAACAAGTTCATCAACAAGATACTGGATGATTGGTTTGTTAAGAATTGGCAACATAAGCTTATTAATGTGTTTGGTGTAAGGAAACAACCGAGAACCTATTCCTGCAGCAGGAATGATCGCTTTTTTAACCTTGGTCATAAACTTTTAATCCATTTAATAACATATAAATGTTTCGAAAATAATTGTTTTAAAGGTTATTTTTTATTTTTTTTAAATAATAAGGTGATTCCTCGAAGTTCAACTAAAATGGTCCAGTAAATAATTTTTAAATCAAGAATAAAACTCGGGTTTCTAGAATAAAATACGTTTAAAACATCAATTAAATTGTTTTGTTTTGCATCTATGTTGTGTTTCTTAAGTATTTTAGAAACCTTTTTGGGATTAAGATAATGTAGTGCACTTCCAAGTCCGGTTAATCCGGGTCTAGAAGAAACAATATCTTGCCAAAGCGGATCTCGTTTTACCTCTTTGATTATTTTGCCTTCGGATTTATCAATACTTGGTGCCCTAAATCCAATAAAACTCATATCTCCCTTAAGAATGCATAACAATTGAGGAAGTTCATCCAGATTAAGTTTTCTCATAAACTTTCCAACAGGGGTGATAAGATTTTTTTTATTCTTACCCTTTTTTTCAAACTCTAAAGCATTATTTACCATACTTCTAAACTTATACAAAGTAAAAAGATGGGTGTCTCTACCAACTCTTTTTTGAGAAAAAAATACTGGACTCCCAGAAAAAATACGAACAAAAATGTACAAAATTAAGAAAACAGGAGATAATATGATAATTAACAATAGAGAAAAAATAAAGTCTAGGCCTCTTTTAATACTTTTATAACACATAGTCACTTATTTACCGAACTCATTTATATTTTTTACTATCTCCTCTTTCTCAGTAAGAGTTAATTCTGGAAAGATTGGAATAGATAAAACTTCTTTACATGCTGCTTCAGCTTCTGGAAAATCGCCCTCTTTATGATTAAGAAATTTAAAGCAGGGTTGCAGGTGTAGTGGTCGCGGATAGTAAATCATTGTTGGAATGTCTTTTCTTTCTAGAAACGCTTTAAGTTTATCTCTATTTTTAGTTCTTAAAGTAAACTGATTGAAAACATGTTTGCCTTGAGTGTCGATAACCGGTAAAATATTTTTATCTTCTATTTTTTCAATATAAAAGTTGGCGTTATTAATGCGATCAGCATTCCATTTATCTAGATGATCAAGTTTGATGCTAAGGATTCGAGCTTGCAATGTATCTAATCTAGAACTTTTACCAATAATCAAATGAGAGTATTTATCTTCCGGGGAAGAACCATGATTTCGTAATAAAATAAGTTTTTTGTATGTTTCATCAGAATTAGTTGTAACTAAACCCCCATCACCAAAACACCCTAAATTTTTTGCTGGAAAGAATGAAAAACAACCAACACCAAAACTTCCAACTTTTTTGTTGTTTATTTCAGAACCAATCGCTTGAGCACAATCCTCAATTACCTTGCAATCATACTCCTCAGCTAATTGCATGATCTTTTCCATATTACACGGATTACCAAAGAGATGAACTGGAATTATTGCTTTAATATTATTATCTTTTAGAACTTCTTCTAATTTAACCGGGTCTATATTAAAGTCTTGACCTATATCAACAAATACGGGAATTGCACCCACTTCAACAATCGTTTCAGCAGTAGCAATAAAAGTAAATGGAGAGGTGGCAACTTTATCTCCTGGTTTGATATCTAATGCTTTTAGTGAAAGAAGTAGCGCGTCTGTACCGGAAGCAACACCAAGGGCATATTTAACACCTAAATATTCTGCCACTTTTTTTTCAAATTTCTTTAATTCTTCGCCCAGGATAAACATTTGGGAAGCAAGCGTATCAAGAATTTCATTATTAATTTCGGTTTTTATGTTGTTGTATTGTCTTTTTAAGTCTAAAAAAGGAATCATAAATCCCAACCCTGATTCTCTAATAATTGCTCAGAAGGAACATCTTTTATTATCTTAGCCGGATTGCCAAATACTATTTTTTTTGTAGGTACGTCTTTTGTAACAACTGCACCTGCACCAACAAGTGCATCTTCACCAATTACAAGCCCTGGAAGAATTACTGCGCCTACCCCAATTCGACCCCCTCTTTTTATTGTAACTCCCTTAAATAACTTTTTTCTTTCCTCTGTTCGTCCAGCAAATTTATCATTAGATGTAACAACTCCGGGAGAAACAAATACAAAGTCTTCAAGTTCAGAGAATTTTGTTATATATGCATTTGTCTCAAGCTTGCAAAACTTTCCTATTTTACAATCATCTTCAACACAAACTCCGCGTCCTATAATCGTTCCCTCACCAATATCAACTCTCTCTCTTAAAGAGGCAAGATCAGCAATAAAAACATCTTTATTAATATTACACCCTGCATAAATAACAGAATTAGCTCCAACAGTACAATCATTACCAATTTTGCACTTTCTTAGGTCTGTATTTGGTTTGAAAATACTATTTTTACTTTTACCCGGAATTCTTCCAATAACAGAATTATCATGAATTACTACATTACTTCCTAGTTCAGTATTTTTTTTTATAACTACATTATTTCCAACAATACAACCCTCTCCAATTAAGACGCCTTCTTCAATAACAGTGTTTTTTCCAATTTCAAAGTTTGTCATTTTCTTCAAGAACCTTTACTAAGAAAGGATGCATTTTATTTGTTCCAGATTCAACAGCGTTCGCGTTTCTAATCTCATGTAATAAATTAATTGCAGGTCTAGCTTCCTCAATTCCTAACCCTCTACCTGCCAGGATTTCTTCATACATTCTAGTATGTAGATCTTCAAATCCATCAGAAAATTCAACTTCTTCTTCATCTATTAAAATAGATCTAAATGTTCTCTTTCCTTCTTTTCTTAAATTCTCTGGAACATCATTTTTATCAATTGATAAAAACCATCTAATGTTCGCTTTTTCAAGTTCTAAATAACCACTCATTTTCTTTTTATCAGAATAATAAAGTTCGTGATGTTTTAAATCTCCAAATATCCATAAAAGCATATCAAAGAAGTGAATTCCTATGTTGGTAGCCACTCCTCCAGATTTACTTTCATCTCCTTTCCAAGAAGAATGATACCACCTTCCTCTTGAGGTGATGTAAGTCAGATCAATTTCATATTTTTTATCGCTGGATGCTTTTTCTACTTGTTCTTTGATTTTTAAGATAGATGGATGTAATCTTAACTGAAGGATGGTGTAGATTTTTTTACCTGTTTCTTTTTCTAGGTCTTTTAATGCTTCTAAATTCCAGGGATTTAACACAATGGGTTTTTCACAAATAGCATCTGCACCAATTCTTAATGCAAATCTAACATGGGCATCATGTAAATAATTTGGAGAACATATACTAACATAATCAATTTTTTTTTCTTTATCTCTTTTAATTTTTTCAGCATATCTATCAAAACGTTCAAATTCGGTAAAGAAAAACACATTTTCAGAAAAACTATCCATGATTCCAACGGAATCGGATTTATCTAGAGCGCAAATAAGTTTGTTGTTAGTATCTTTAATGGCTTTAAGATGTCTGGGTGCCACAAAACCCCCCACTCCAATCATTGCAAAGTTTTTCATAAATTTCCCCCTGTTTATAAGAAATTATAAACGTATTATAAATTTTTGTATTATTTTAAGTTTTTTGTTCTTGACTTTTAAGTATTTTAACACTTTTTGGATAGTTCTCAACAAGCCAAACAAAAAACTTTGTTGGATCAATCTTTTCCTCAATTAGTTGAGCTGTTCGCTTCATGAATTCCGTTCGAAAGTTATCTGATTTAATGATTTCTAATGCTTTCTCAATCACTTCATCTCCGTTAAGAATCTGAAATAATAATCCGCGTTGTTTTAATTCATCACAAATTCCAGATTTATAACTATTAACTAAAATGTTGGGTGTGCCCATCATGGCACACTCACTAGTTGTAGTAACTCCCTCACCAATATGTAAACAAGAAAATGCTAAAGCATCATGCAATCTATCAGGGGGTATGTCAAGTTCAAATTCTTTTAATTCATCATCAATTTCACCTTCACTTGAAATGAAAACTTTGACTATTTTTGAGAGCGTATGAACCAACTTCTTTTTTTCCTCAAGAGAAAACCCTTTTAGAGTTAAGTCATGAAATGCATTAAACGAAATAAACCGAATTATAACATATTTTTCTCCCGGCTTTACTTTAAGAAGGTCTAAAACGGATTCATCAGGTTTAAAATAATTAGGATGTAAATAGCTAAGTTCTATGAATCCATTGAAATTAATTTGTTTTTTTCCTAAATCCTCAGAAAAACAAGAGGGAGTGCAGATTGTTTTAGTAAATGGTTTGTAAAGCATTTGACCTAGTTTAGCATTTTCAGTATCATTAAAAATTATTGAAGGTTTTCTTAAAAACCAGGCAGCCTGAGCAGCATACATGGATCCAAATCCTAAAAAAATATCTGGTTTGAACTTTTTAGCAATTTTAATCATTTTTAGATCAGCTTTTAATAAATAAAACATTTTACCAATCATCTTTTTAGAACCTGTACCTCGACTAACAAAAGGGAGTTGGAACTTTTTTATAAGTTCAAAAACAATCCCTCTGTTTCTGGCAACAATCAAACACTCATGCCCTTTTTCAGTCATTATTTTAATGAAGTATTTAAAATAATGAACGTGTGCAGGATGTCCGATATCAATTAATACTCTCATTTTTTAAAAATTAAACGCACTCCATTTTTAACGTTTTTCTTAATCCCTGTTTCTTTGATCATATCGAAAATTCTTAATGAGAATAGCTTTTTAATTCTATTTCTGCGGTTTTTGTTATCGGTAATTTTTTCCATCTTTGAAACAAGTGTATTAAATTTTTCTTGATCTAAATTTAAACAAAAACAATGTTCGCGACTTTGATGGTTTTGAAGCGAGGGATTATAATCCTCTTTAATTAAATTATGTTCTTTACAAAATTTAAATATTTCAGTTCCGGGATATGGACAAAAGGTACTTAATGTAACACTATCTGCTTTTATTTTCTTTATTGCTTTAAGAGTATCTTTTAGCGTTTCTTCTGTCTCATATGGAAAACCTACCATAAATAATGCACTCAACTCAATTCTATTACTTTTTATGATTTTACAAGCATTAAAAATCTCTTCAATAGTAACATTTTTTCTCATTTTATCAAGAATAAAATTGTTGCCTGATTCAACACTTAGCAATATTTTATAACATCCTGCTTTTTTCATAATTTTAATGGTTGCATCGTCAACAAGTTTTGCAGAAAATTCACAAACCCATTTTAAACCAGGAAAGTGTTCAAGTATAGCAAGACATAACTTTTTAATTTGATCATTATTAATTCTAAACAGGTCATCACGAAAATTGATAAACTTGACCCCTAATTCTTGTAATAATTTTATTTCTTTGATGACATTTTCAACACTTCGAATTCTAGGTTTTCTACCCCAAATTTCTCTTGCCCCACAATAAAAACAATTAAACGGACATCCTCTTGTAGAAAAAATAGACTTAAAAGCAGTTACTGGATACTTATTATAATCTTTAAGAATTTCAGGAGCAAATTCATGAGGAAAGGGTAGGGAGTCTAGGTTTTCGATTAGAGGTCGACGAGGGGTTTCAATAATGTTGCCCTCTTTTTTAAAAATAATTCCTTCAACTTGTTCTAAATCTTTATTATCTTCAATGAACTTAAGCAGTTCAACAATTGTGCGTTCTCCCTCCCCAACAACAATAACATCCACTTCATCATTTTTAAGAATGTCCTTGCCGGCAGTAGAAGGATGTGAACCCCCCAGTATAACTAATGTGTTGTTATTAATTTTTTTAACAAGTTTAGCTACCTTTAATGCAGAAGCAAAATTGCTTGAATTTGTACTAATCCCAACTACGTCAGGTTTTAAATCTAGAATTGTTTGTTCAATCTCTTTCCAAACGTGCATTGAGGGATCTTCTAAATTCTTAATATAATTTTTAAATCCCTGACCTGCAAGAAAACCAAACTCTGTAAACTCGCTGTTCTCATTAAAATCTGCATTATACGTTGTTACATTCCACGAGGTGTGTTGTTTTATAACTCCTGACAAATATCCTAACGCGAGAGGGTAGATGTCTAGAGAGTAAGAATTTTTAAAAAGTCTAAAATAAGGAGGTTCAATTAAAAGAATTTTATTTTTCATTAAGCACATCCGTATAAACCTGGAATATCCTTTTTGCTATGTTTTCATTGCTGAGATGAAGAATGCTCTCTCTTTCATTATGATTTTTTCCAATTGTTAGTGCAAGTTTAACTTTTTCTTCTATTTCTTTTGCATCAAATGAGGTAAGATGACAATTTTCATTATTACCAAACAATTCTTTAACATCTCCTATATCTGTAGAAACAATAGGCAAATTACAAGCTAGTGCTTCTTTAATTGCTAATGGTGACCCCTCTCGAAAAGAGGTCATTAAAAGAAGATCAGAAGCATTCATTAACAAATTGACCTGTTCTCGAGAATAACCTTTTAATTCTAGTAGTTCAACATCCTCAAACTTATCCATAACCTCTTTAGCAAGAGGATAGTTCTTAACAGGCCTACTAAATGAGGAAGAAAACAACACATATTTTTTCTTAAGGTCTAAACCCATCTGTTGTCTGGCATCTTCTTGATTAATTGGGAAAAAAGTTTTAATGTCAACACCACAAGGAATTATGCTAGATCTTCTTGGTTTAAGTAAAATCTTTTTATGTAATTTTTTAGTTACAAAAATTCCATACTTTGAAAATAAACCAGCAAAACTCGAAAACAAATTAAGTTTAAAGAAATTAACATCAGAGCCATGGAATGTTACGACTACTGGACAAATGCGTTGAAGAACCGTTAACCATCCGGTAGTTCCGTGATGGGCATGAACTAAATCAAAATCATTATTCTTAATTGTTTTTCTAAGTCGTGATAAGTTTTTAAGATAACCTCTAAATTTCTTACCTTTGATCAAAAAAAGAGTTGTTTCAACACCTAAACTTTTTAATTCCTCAACTTGTTCAAAAATAAAAGGCCTATCCCGTCTCAAATCAAAGTCTTCTGTGTTTACATTTCCACTAAGAACATATAAGACCTTCATACTAAAACTTATTGTCTTCTTCTTTTAAAGATTTTGCAAATTAAGAGTTAAGACTAAAACGAGGTAGTTTTTAAATTGCTCTTGGCAACAATACGAATTAACTTACAAAAAGCTCCCAGATAAAAGAACATAAACGTCCCATAACTAATAGAGTTGAGACTGCCTGAAATAGTAAATAGCGCAAATGAGATTAGTAAAAGGATGATATATTTCCTAAAGAAGATAAAGTCTGGCAAACGCTTTATCTGACTTGGTGATTTTTTAATGTAAAAGATTATCTTCAAAAAGACATTTAAAAACAAAACAAGCCCAATAATTCCACTGCCATGCAATATAATGTTAAAATCCATATGAAGTTGCCGATATAATCCATAACGTGCAATGAAGTATTCTGCAGAATTAAAAAGTTCTTTTCCCACTAAAAACTGTTTAGGTGAACTAAATAATTCTTTGAGTACTATTCCTGTTTCCCAATATCTTCCTTCCTCTTGAAGCCCTCTTGAAAAAAGTCGATCATTTATGGTGTCTGAGAACCAGGCACTGGAAATTAAAACTATTGGAATTAAAACGATAAAAAAGAGTGCTAAATATCTAAACTTCTTTGGTTGTTTACTAGAAGAAAATACGTGAAATATTATGGCAAAAACTGCAACTAAAATCGATATTCTTCTAAAGATTAAAAATATTAATGCGAGAGCAGAGAATAATAATGTGCTTAATAGAATTTTATCTTTTTTTCTGCTTATGAATTTGAAAAGTAATGGGAAAAGCGCAATTCCTAGGGCTGCAAGATACGTTATCTGAATGTTTGTACCCCCTAAACGAATACCTGTTGCAACATAAGGATTACTCTGACCTCCAAATGTAACTTGAGCAAAAATAAATTGTGCGATTATGATTAATAAAGAAGCAATAAGAGCCCAGTTTAGCTTTTTTAGGTCAGAAAATTGTTTTACGACAAAGAATCCGACCGGAAACATCATGAAGTTAATGAATACTTTTGAAAAATAAATAAACGAACCCGACATGTTGGAAGAAAAAAAAGTTAGTAGAAACGTATAACCTAAAAAGATAGCAATCGCGTTTGAGACGGGCTCAAATTCAAATTTACGTAAGTATATGAACAGGAACAGAATTAAAAATGCACCTCGAATATATCCTGTACTGAACGAATCAGTTTTTGAATAAAACATGATTACCTCAATAAGAATGTTTGCTGGAAGAATACCATAGATTGCATTCATGCCCCATTTTTTAAGGGCCCATACAAAAAGAATGAATAATACAATCACACTTCCAATAATAATTATCATAATTTGAATAGTATAAAACTATTATATAAAATATGTGTTTTTTTAACCCCACATTACATTAAAGACGTAAGATGCAAGGGTAAGAGAAAATAAATTGTTTATAACATTCCAAACAGTAATTGAAACTGGAAGAACGTAAATGAATTGAAACAAGATAATTGGTAGAGAGATCACAATTGCCAATAAAAGACCAATTGCAGCACCACTATTCTGAAGCTTTCGGTTTAATTCATAGATAAGAAATGTAAGAAATGCTAATATGAAAATGTAAAAAATTGGTGTTGATGAAGAAACTGAAAGAAATTCAATAGAATCAAACGCATTTTTCAATAATAACAAGTTTACGATGATCCCTGAGCCTAAAAGAATCAAAAAGGGAGTTAGTATTGCTGCTCCTCTCTTAACTAAACGTGAGGGTTTAAGCCCTATTTTCTTAAGTAAGGTCATAACATAACTAATAGAATAATGGGTATTTATATGTTTCTATTGGAATAAGTATATCCGAAACATATTTAAATGCAAAGCAATTCTCTAATATATATAACAAAAACCGTAAAGTTGGATTTTTGAGAGTATAAAAAAAGAGGTAGACCTTGTCCGGGGGGATACAAAGATGAAAAACCAAAAAATATTCAATGTGTTATTTAGAGAAAAACCTGCTATGATGTTAGTAGAATTAATGAATGCAAAAACAGAAGTTTACGCATCTTCTTTAGCAAAAAGAATTGACTGTACATATTCTCATGTTGTAAAAGTTTTACAAGAAATGGAAAAAGCAGGATTGATTAATTTTGACAAACAAGGAAGACTAAAATTGTTAACACTTACTAAATCTGGTTCTGATGTAGCTGAACATATAGAACGAATAAGAAGTATGTTAACATCTTCTAAATAATTTTTTTTAATATTTTTTTAGCTTTATTTATGAATTCTTGTTCTTTATCTGTTGGAATGATTGCGCCTGCAGCAAACTTATGGCCTCCGGCTTCACCTCCAATTTCTTTAGTAATGGTTTGCAATATCTCTCTTAAATTAATTTTGTCATCATTAGAAGAAACTCTGAGAGAAACTTTAGTTTTATCTTCTTGTCTTGCTAAACCTAAAATGAAAATTTCTTTCTTAACAAGTTGAGATTTTGAAATTATTGATGACATAGTTCCAATCATAGTAGACGGAACTTTATTTTGACCATTGATTATGACGTAATTGTTTTCTTCTAATATCTTTTTCCCCCGTTCTTCTCTAAACCAGTTCATAAATTGAACAATTTCACTTTTGTACTCTGCTAATGCTTTTAGGGCATGTCTTTTAGCATTAGGTTCATCAAGTAATGCACCAATGCCCAGGGTTGGACGTTGTAACCTACCGCACCCGTTTAAGATTGTTGAAAATTCTTTCAAATCATGAAATGGAGAATCATGTTTCTCATCCATTAAAAGATACCTATTGCCCAGAATGTCTTCAGGATTAGGTTCATTTTTTCTTTTAAGAATTAAATTCGTGATAAGTGTACTTATTTCTTCACCAGTAAGATCATTAAACTTTCGCCACTTGCTTCCGTTCTTTGGATCAATACCAATCTCTTGAAGGAATTGAATTGCTCCTGATTTCGAACCCGAAATTCCTGGCAGGTTAATATCTGAACTATACTCTAAAAGTTTGTATAAAGGTCTGGTTTGTAAACCAAATATCTTTAGGCCTTTTTGCGTTCTAATCTTTTTTGAATTTAATGCATCTTGAAGTATTTCCTGGTTTAATGAAGAAAAACCACTAACCTCTTGAACATCACCAATAGCACCAATAATCGCAACATAAGCAAACTCTTTAATACCTTCATGAATTGCTCTACAAAATAAGTAAACCACGCCACTACCGGAAATATCCTGACTTCCATTAATATTAAAATTGTGGGGATTGATGTGTGTAAGATGTGGGTCGGGTTGAACTTTTTCTGGAGAGTGATGATCAAGAATTAAAACTTGTTTATCTTTCATTAAATGATTAATCAAACTAATTTGGCCTGAACCAATATCAGCAAAAACAAAAAAATCATCTTTTTCTTTTGAGAGTTCGATAAGTTTGTTTTCATCTAATTGAGGTACGATAGAAAGAGTGTGTTGAATTCCTTTTAATTGACAGAGTTTAACAAGTAACGCTGCTGCCGAAATACCATCAGAATCAAGATGAGAAACTATCCTGATACTTTCGGGATTGAATTTGCTAGCTTTCTCTTTAATAAACTCTTTAAATGCTTGAATAGTCAATATGAAAAAATGGTTTATTCAACCATTAAAGCAATCCTTTTCGGATCGTAGTTCCAATCAACAGGAAGTCTACCATTGTTTTTGTAGTACTTTACTAGTCTTTTGGTTTTGGATTGAGTTAAAATTAGTCCTCTTTTAGCACCCTCATCTTTATGATTTTTTTCTAAATGCTTTTTAAGAAAAACTTCTTTTTTTAATAATGCCATAACATCTTCTGGAACTTCAGGTTGAAGATCTTTTTCTTTTAAAACTTGAGTAATACTCTTTTTGATTACTGTTTTAACATCGGGAATTCCATACTGATCTCTTAAATGAAGACCAATTGCAGAAGCAGTTTCACCAGTTTTAGCGAGTTTAGTAATGATTAGTTCTATTTCTTTAGCTTTATAGGTCATCCAGGGACCGATCTTTTTGTCTATTGGTTTGTATGATTTAGCTTTTCCATGTTTTCTTGAATGCATTCTTGCCATTTTATATACCTCAAGGAGAAATCTTTGTCTCTCCAGTGTATTCGAGCTTACACCTGAATACCTATTGAATAACATAAAGTATTAATTAATGATTTATAAAGCTTATTCTTTAGTTTGTGTTGATTCATTCATAGCAAAATTTGTTGAAAAAAGAATTGCTTGATCTTCAGTAGGGAACATTTGAGAACCACTTGTGTATTTTTCATCAAGGATTTCTATGGCTCTTCTATAAAAACCTTTTATGGTATCTGCATTTTCAGCAAGAATCCAGGTGTTATTTACTGGATTGATAACTCCTTCTTGTTTCTTTTTCCAAATTTTCCAACGTGAAGGTTTCCTACTTTGAGGTTGCCATTCAGTACTAAGGGCATTAGCTAATTTGCTTTTTGCTGCTTGCATGGCTTTAGCACTAGCAAGAACTGGATCGTTAGCTTCTGTTTCTGATATGTAAGCAGTTAGGTCTCCATCATAACCTTGATCAAGTCTATCTTTTGCTCTTTGAGCAACTCCCTCTCTTGCACGTCTATGGGAATTTACTCCTCTATCAGAAAGACCTGTAAAACCAAAATAGTTGTCTGCAGGTTTTTCTTCAATCGCAAGTTCGTAATCAGTTAAAGTTTGAAGATTATTAACGAAAGCATCACCTGTGTTGTTTGCTAAAGCATCAAGTGCAGGTTCAGCACTCATATCATGATCTTGAAGTGCAGTAACTATGTTATCTCTTAACCCTTGGATTGCGGTTTGAAGTCGTCTAGCTCCCCCCTCTCCTAAACTTCCAATATGAAGTTCATTTAAAGGACAAATATAACGATCATCTTCTTTTCTCCAGGTAGTATAATCTGTTGGAATAATTGGTTGAGGAACTTTTGCATCAGGATCAATACTTACTGCGGGCATAAATCTTTCTATTAGTGTTGGATCTTGTTGAGTGTATCTTCCAAGCTCATCAAGTAAGTGAGCAGCTTGAGGAAAAGCAGCATTAGGTGAAGATGTAACGTTTTCTAACCAATCATGTAAGTCAGAAAGATGCCAGGGCTGACGAGCTTGCATTCTTGCATTACCACAAAGAGTTGCATAATCTTGAGCTCTTCGTTCAGCACCAGTTCTAGAAAAACCACCAAATTGAGCTTCATCATCATCATCACAAAAAGGATCATTAAACATACCATTATCATAAGTAGTCCAGTTAGCAACATCAGAAGCATTTACAAGGCCAGTAATTGCATCTTCAATCAAATCAGCTCTTGCAATACGATCTGTTGCTTCATATTCTTGTCTAACAATTGCTTCTTTAGAATCTTGTCCATGAAAAATTTCTTTTATTAAATCAACGGTGTGAGGAATTGCTGTTGTTAGACCCATACCTATTGCAAGTGCAACGGCTCTTTTACGAACTCTTGGGTTTTCTGTTGGAGATCCTCTTGGTTCTGGTGTCATTGACTGGTGGTAAAATAAATGAGCTTATAAAGGTTTTGGGTAGTTATGCTTGGGTGTTTTGAGGTGGGTTGTATGTTGCTAATTCTTCATTAAACTCAACATAACGTGGGTGCCAGTTCTCCGGCCACATTTGTTTAGCAATTTGTTCACTAAGTAAACATAATGTTGAACGAACACTTCCTGCACGCTTTTGTTTTTCTAACAAAGCAAGATAATTCTGGTAATCTGGAAATTGAGTCATTCTTTCTCTAATTGCATGAATGTTGTTTGCATAACCAATTCCCTCTATGCCTTCTTCAGAAACAAAATAACGATTAAGGGATGCTCTTATCTCTTGACTTTCGGGATCATCAAATTCAGTGTTATAAGGCACAACGTTTCCTATTGAATTAGTGTTGGGATAAACTTGAGAAATAGACATTCGCCTTTCCAAATTAGGATCTAATCTAAACACTCGGTCTAGAGCTTCAACAATTGTATAGAGCCAGGGAATTCCAGTATGTTCTCCTTGTGCTAAACCGGCTCTTTCAAGAAGTGGGTCTGCTCTTAAGTGTTCATGCAAATATCCTTGTAAGGTGTATTGTTTTCTGTTTAAAGGTAAGACTGTAAAGTTAGTTCCTAACGGACTAAACCAAGTAATCGTATCAACAAATTGCTGAATGGATTGTTCTTCTGTTAAACCGGGCATGCCAATAATTACATCTGGAGATGCTTTAACATCATATCTACGCATTAGCTCAACAGATTTAACAATTTGTTCTCTAGTCAAATCTTTGTTTAACCAATGATTCAAAACAAATTCATCTGAAGTTTCTGCTCCAAATTCAAGAGTAAATTTGGTATCACCAAAACACCTTCTTAAAAGTCGAAGTCGATCTTCTGTAACATCTGTTGCTCTTACCTCAAATACATAACCTAATTTTGGGGGTTTAGATAATATTGGAGTTTCAAATAATTCTAAAAATGTTTCTTCTGGAGTTTCTGTTGGACAAAACATATTGTAATTTGAAATTAATTCTTTTGGTCTCAGTGGATCTGGTTGTTCGCCTCTTGCGTTTGTAAAACTTCTTTTCATCACTTTTCCATACAAGTCAACATCTCTTTCTCTTAAAACCATCATTGCCGCTGCACCTGCTGTGAATTCAGAATGATAGTCACATATACTACACCCTGCAAATTCACCTTCATTATTTCTGTGAACACAACCCAGAGAAGGTAAAAGACTTAGACTGCCGTGCTCATATTGATATCCGCCCATGAGACAGGTTTCAGTTGCTTCTGCAACTAACTCTTCAGTGGAAAGTGCAGTTAATCTATCCTGATTTTGTTTGGAATTTGCTGAAACTGGTTCCCATATTTTTTTAATTACATCTTCTATAAACATTTATATCACCTTCACTCTGTCATTTAATGGTTCTCTGTTGGGTTTGCCACCAAGTTCGTTCTTAGGGTATCCAAATCTTATTCCGCTAACTAATTGAAAATCTTTTTTATTAATTTTAACCCAATCATAAATTTCTGGATTGATCCCTGTTTCGAGTAAATCTCCAGTAATGCAGGCTCCAATTCCTAAATGGTGCGCGGTTAAAGCCATGTTTTGTAATACGCAACCAATGTTGACGAGATCACTATATGCAAAGCCTCCAACATTTAAAAAATATGATTTAACTTTGCCTCCATAAAACCTGGGATCAACAAAAATTGATCTTCGCTTTTCAAAAAATATTGCTACAATTGCTTTTGGAATGTTTGTTTCATTAAATTCTTTTTGATCTATAAGTAGGTTTTTCCCTTCTGGGCGTTCAGGAGTTTTAGCATTCATTATTTTATGAATTAACTTTTTATTTTTTATAACAACAAAATACCAGGGCTGTGAATTTTTAGAACTTGGGGCATAATGGCCATGTTCTAATATTTTTGAAATTGTCTCATCCGAGATTTCTTTATTTTCATCATACAATCTTACGGATCTTCTATCCTTTATTGTTTTTAGTATCATTCTTATCCCCTTCGGTATGCATGTTCTTTTGTGAGGGGCAGGGTTTTTTCAAACCTTTTTGTAACAAAAGGAAATAAACCGTGTCCCATTTTACTCCCTTGTGGGGCCATGGTCATGATTACTGCATGTCTTCTGACTGTGGGTTTTTCATATGTTTGAAGTTTGCTTTTCATTGTTTGATAACTCATTTTGAATTGCCTCTTAAATACCAAATTCCTAATTCTTGATTGAGGTTTTTGGATGGTTGTTTTTTCTTTCTTTTACGATATTCAATTTGTTCTTCAATCTCATCTGCGGTGGGATCTGCTGCTCTTGACATTTTAATTTGTACTGGGCAAATACCAAATTCCCTTTTCTTGAGATAGGTTTTTTGAACACTTGTGTTTGAGTGCTTTGTATTGACTTTCCAGGTATTGTTTTGCTATCATTTGTTTCACCTCTTTCCACTTACAAGTGGTAACTATGTTATTAGTAAAGTGCAGGTGTTATTTATATATTTCTAGAGAAACGCCTTAAATAAGGGTAATCTTTATATATAGTGCCTTATTAATTAAGGTATGCCGGTTAAAACAAGCTTAAAATCAAGAGCAATTGATGAAATAGACAAAAAAATCTTGATGATACTGCAAGATGATGGACGAGAACAACTAACTTCTATCTCAAAGAAGGTTGGACTAAGTATAGATTCTGTACATAAACGAATAAAAGAGATGATGAGAAAAGATATTGTCGGAATAACCACCTCTATAGATCCAAGAAAGATTGGGTACGACCTTATTGCCGATAATAAAATACGGCTAAAGAATGTGAGTGCTGAAGAGAGAACTCAATTTATAAGATATTTGCAACAACATAATAGAGTGATAGATATATTTGCACTAATGGGGGACTATGATCTTACCTGTGTATTAATAGCAAAGGATTCAAATGAACTCGAGAAATTAATAACTGAAATAAGACAAAAGTTTAGAGACCTAATTGATGAATGGAAAAGTTTGCTAGTATTAAAAACATATAAAATAGATCGCTACGATCTTTAATCAACATCTAAATGCCATCTAACATCTTTCTTAAGAATAACATTAGCTTGAGGGGGAATAGTTCCTTTTTTGTATGTGTAAATTGTTTGCTTTTTTATTTTATCAATAATCTTCCAAGAGGTCTCAACCTCTTTTGCATGAATAAATGAAGATTTATTACCCTGAAAAACATCCAATAATAAGTTTTCATATGCTTTTGGAGAGTTAGGTTCAACACAAGACTGACAATAATCCATTTTAACTGGTTTAATATCTTTCTTACCAGGAACTTTAGCATTAATATGTAAATGAAAACCCTCCTTGGGTTGGATTTCAATAGTTAAATGATTTGGAATAAAGTCACAAACTCCTTTAAGTAAACCACAAGGAAGTTTCTTGAATTCAACATGAATTAGGACGAGTTTATTTTTTAGGTTCTTGCCTGTTAAAATGTAAAAGGGGGTTCGTTTCCAACGAGAATTATTTATCTGAAATTCACCACTAAAAAAAGTTTCAGTGCTCGAATTAGGTTTAACCCCGTTTTCTTTTTTATAACCTTCATACTGACCAAAAACACTTTTCTTTAATTTAGTTTTTTTAAGAACTGACAGTTTTTTTTCTCTAATCACTTTAGTAGAAAGTGAAGAGGGTTTTTCCATTGCAGTCAAAGCTAATAATTGTAGGGCATGATTTTGAACCACATCCTTTAAAGCACCATATTTATCATAAAAACTTCCACGATCTCCAACTCCAAAATTTTCACTAAGAATTATTTGAATGTTATCAATATATTTCTTATTCCAAATAGGTTCAAGGAAAATATTAGTAAAACGTAAAATAGATAAATTTTGAACGAGCTCTTTACCAAGATAATGATCAATTCGAAATATTTGAGATTCTTTGAAAACTTTTTGCACACCTCGATTTAATAATCTTGCAGATTTTAAATTAGAACCAAATGGTTTCTCAAAAACAACACGATGCCAACAATTATCTTTTTTGTTAAAACCCTGTTCACCAAGTTGATTTGCAATAACCTCAAAATGGGTTGGAAGCGTAGCAAGATAAAATAAACGATTACCTGGAAGAGTGTTCTTTTTTTCTAAATCTAAAATGAACTTTTTTAGATTCACAAAACTAGCTTTATTCTGAAAATTTGCAGAAAAATAATGGAAACTATCTTTTAAAATATTAAACGTTTTAGAATCTAAATTTTTAATAAACTTTTTTGAGTGTTCTAAAATATTTTGAGAACGGTCTCTCGCAACACCCACTACAATGAACTTTTCTAATTTTTTGTTCTTGATAAGATTATACAATGCAGGAATTAACTTCTTCTTTGTTAAATCTCCAGTTGCTCCTAAAATAACTATTGTACAATTCATGAAGATATATGCGTCTAAACAGTATAATAATCTTTTGTTTAAGCAACTTTCTCTTTCCAATTAGAATTAACCTTTTCTAAAAAAGGCAACATTTTTGGTTTGAATTCAGAATTCCAAAAATTAATTGCATTATCAATAAATGCACCTTCTTGAAGTTTGTCTTTCTTTAAACCAATTAAAGTATTAGAACTAGTAATTTGAACAAGTTTATTCATTATGTTAAGTAATTCAGTTCGTTCCTCTTCACTAAACAACTGATGTTCAGTCATAGATAAAAGTGAGTTTGGGATAGGCATAACAATTCCATGAAGGTAACCAATCCAAGAATTATAAGTGTCAGTAATCCTTTTACAAATTTGTCTGGAAAGTTGAACACTAACAAAACCTTCATGTTGAACAAAATCTTTAATGAAAAAAACTTCATCCAATTCATCAAGTGTTACATTAAATTTAAGAGTTTGTTTAAGTTTAGTAAACTCTTCATTTAGTGTTATTAGTAATTCTTTTTTCATATTGTGGAAGTTGTATGGTGTGGTTTAAAAAGATTCTGCAATTTAGCGAAATACTTATAAAATCACATTAATAAGTGAAACTATGATAAAAGAGCTATACCCTTCTGAAGCATATCTTAAAAACAATCCTTCTTGGCATTCCAAAGATTCATACTGGAAAGCCAAACAAATAATAAAAATAATCAAGAAAAACAATCAAACATACGATTCAATCTGCGAGGTGGGGTGCGGAGCAGGCGAAATTCTTATTCAATTACAAAAAAGTATGCACAAAAAATGCGATTTTAGGGGATACGAAATTTCACCCGCTGCTTACAAAATTTGTAAAGAGAAAGAGAATGAAAAAATAAACTTCAAATTTAAAGATATTCTATTAGAAGAAAACGTTACTTTTGAACTAATGTTAATTATTGACGTAATCGAACACTTAGAAGATTATGCGAACTTTCTAGAAAAAACTAAAACCAAAAGCAAACATAAAATATTTCATATTCCTTTAGAAATGAACGCCTTAAGCATATTAAGAAAACAAGCTCTTTTAACAAAAAGAAAGAAAGTGGGACACATACATTTTTTCACAAAAGAATTAGCAATTCAAACCCTAAAAGATTGTGGATATGAAATTTTAGACTATTTTTATACTGCTGGCGGGGTAGAACTCAAATCTAAAAGTATTAGAAACAATTTGCTAAGACTTCCAAGAAAAATACTTTTTGCAATAAATAAAGATTTCTGTGTTCGTCTCTTAGGCGGGTATTCACTTTTAGTATTAGCAAAATGATTATTCTTGTAAAAATTCAATTAAACCACGATGACGTATGGCACTAACCATTGCACGATAATGATCTTCAAAAGTATCCAGGTTTATTTCTGCTCTACTTAAAAGTCTTTTTCCATAAGTGTTTTTAGGACAAAACTCGACCTTTTCTCCTGCTGGACGAAATTTACGACATTCTGCCCCAGTAATTTCAGCAATTCTTGCTCTAAACTTACTTTTCTCATTTTCTAAATCCTGGGTTGCGAATTGGTCTATTGTGCTAAAACCCATTTTTGTGACTATATTTATTACACTATACGCAGAATGTACAAGTTGAAGTAATCTTAAATCTTCTTTGTCAAACTCATATCCGTCCTGTTGAAGTTGTCTATAAGATTTTAAACATTCTAGTATAAACGTTCTGTCACTCCAACCGAGTATTTGAGTTTGCACTCTTTGTTCCCATAAGTCTGCATTTAGAGTTGCAACAATTTTCGGAAGGGTCTGAGGTCCTGAAGTAACCGCATGAACGATTAAACCTGTCTTATTCCTATTTATCAAATCTGCATGTTGTACACAAGAAGGTGCGTCTGTTAACAACTTTCTTGTCCTGGTCGCTACCTCATAAACGTTCATAACCTAAAGAAGGTTGTCTAATCTTAAAAAGATTCTGGCATTTACCAAAGATTTAAAAAAGAGGTTAAATTGCTTTAATTCTTATATGGCAAGTGGATTAATTCTAGCACCTGGTTTAGACGAGTTTATGGCAGAATTTACTGTAAAAGAGATCAAGGCAGATCATGTAGCTTTCATGGCAACAGAAGCCACAGTAGAATTAATTCATCATGTTGTGGAAAAATTAGAGATAAAATCATATAAAACATTCTTTGTAAAAAACATAATCAGTACATCTGAAGCAATAGAAGAATTCATCAACGCATTTCAATGGCTAAAAGAAAAAGAGTGTACTAAAATAACAGTAGACGCAACAAATTGTATAACTGTAATGGAAATGGCAACCTATGTTGCAGCAAGTTTAATGGACCTGTTTGAAAAAGGAGAAACTGAACACGAAGTGAACTTAGTGTATGTACATTCAGATTTTGAAATTAAAAAAGATGGAGTTGCGGGAGAGGTAAGGGGAACAGAACGATTAATTGAACTAGAAAAGCCATTAGATAGTTTAGGAATTATCTTGGCACACGACGCAATACATGCATTTAATAGTAACCGATACGTACAAGCTGCAGAAAACTTTAAAGTATTGGGAGAGAATTCCACTTCTGATAAATCATTATTTTACCGAGGGTTGAAACACCTGTCTCAGGCATACAATTTTTGGGATAAAATGAACTTTAATGATGCACTACTTGCTTTGAAAAAAGCAGAAGATGAACTTAATAGAGTGTGGTACACAAGAAACAAAAGTGCTTTTTCCCATGTGAAAGAAAACATTAAGGTTCTAGAAGAACTAAAAAACCATAATGAACTTGCAGTAATAATTGACCTGTACATGAACGCAGTAAGACGACAAAAATCAGAAAGGTATGATGACGCTCTCGCAAGACTTTATGCGTGTGTTGAAAGAATTTCACAACACCAATTAAAAGAACATGGAATTGTTACAAAAAATCCAGATTATTCTAACTTACCTAAAGAGGTTAAGGATAGATTTGAAAAAGAGATCGGACTACCTAAAGAATTAGAACTGAAAAAAGGACTGTATCTATTATCTTTGCTAAATGATCCAATAGGAAAAGAAGTACTAGGTCTGCGTTACAAGTCAATAGTCGGAATTATTGGATTACGTAATACCTCAATACTAGCACATGGAATAAAACCCATCGGTGAGAAAAACTTTCTTGATTTCAAAGAAAAATTATCAGATAAACTATACAATGCATTCTTATTACATTATAAAATGGGAGCAGGATTTATTGATGGCCATAAACACATAAAACTCTCAAATGTACGTGATTTGATGTATAAAGAAAGATTTTAATTCTCGTGCTTAAATATGGCTAATCTTTTTAAATAAAGTGATATTAGCTGATGCATGCCTGATTTTAGATCTACAAAAGAATTCGAAAGACTCTGTTTTGATGCAGAAGCATTTTTACAAGCTCAATCTGCAGGTTCAACAAAATATCTTTTGGTAATAAACCAAGAAAGACTTCTGACTGCATTAGGACCTGCGTTTACACTGAAGTGGGCACTAGAACCCGAAGAAATAGTAGAAGAGAAAAAACCAAAAAAAGAAGGCGACGAACCGGAAATAAAAATCGACCGTCCAAGAGAACGAGCTAAAAGAAGAATAGATACTTTACAAGGAGAAATCAGACGGCAGTTAAGAGCTAATGCTGGATTAACTATTGAACAAATAGGGCAAAACCACAGATATGGGCTAGTAGATCTGTTAAGTATACCGGTTTTAGATGAAGCTGCTGTAAGTGGAACTTTACTGGAAGGTCAAACGTGTTTGAAAATACTCAGAATAGTAAAACCTGGAAAATTAAAAGATTATAAAAAAAGATTTTCAAGATTCGACTTTAAACCATACTTACATCAAACCGAAACATTGACTGGCCTGGACTTAGAAAATATCTGTGCACATACTGAAGAAAGAAGAATAGAAAACCCTGCTTTGGTCGGGTTAAAAGATATTTTCATAGAAAGTTATGAAGGAAGCAATATTGCAGGAGCATTAAATTTTCTTAGAGAACGAGCAACTGCACAATCTTTGAGCATATTAAGACAATCTGCAGAAGAAGTTTTTAGAACAAACAGTCAGATGATACAAGGAGACAAATTTGAAGAAGTGGAAGGAAGAAATTATGTGGAACTTTTGAGAGAATTAGGACATATTTCTTCATCAGATTATGCACAAGCAAAAGCAATGATGTTTGCCGGACATAAAGCAGTACATGGAGAACACACCGCATTCCATTCCCTCAACGCATTACTCTTTTATTCCTGGATTACTGATTATGTAGATAGAACTGTAGGAATGCACAGACTAACTAAATCAAAAGTAAATGGGACCTCTCTAAACATGCCTTACAATCAAGAATTAGATGAAGAAAGACACGGATTTACAAGAGCAATCTTTGATCAGTTTCAAGCAATGAGGGCAACAGAACCTGCAGGCAAGTATGAGGGAGGGCTTTTAGCGGGAGATAGAACAGTTAGCAAAGTGGATGCAATGACAAATGCAATGCAATTATTAGAATATGTTAAGCCATTAATTGACGATCTTTGTATGTCTGACCAAAAGTTTTGTGAAGTTATGAGTTTTTGGAGAGGAAGACACGAGAAGAAAAAGTATGCAGAATATTCAAGTGAAGATGCACTGAGAGCAAACCTATTTGTTTTTGGAATATGCTATAAAGCACACAGACAAGAACCCTCAAGATTAGAATTAAAAGTTCCAGGGGATAGGGGAGATAATAATCTTTTCGTAGCAATAAGAAGAAAAGCAGCAGGACCAACGTTCTACAGTGAAGTGTTTAGAGACTTAGAACCTGCTTTGAATTCACAATTAACTATGGCAAAAGAAATAGCAGAAGCTTATCTGGCAACGCTTGTTGGAATTGAGTTGAAATAAAAATATAGTTCTAGTTTATTGCTTAATTAAAAAAATGGTAGCCCCACCCAGATTCGAACTGGGGTCCCCGGACATTTTCATCTAAAACATCCAGATCGGCTTTTCAGATACCAAAATCCGAAATGATTGACCACTACACCATGGGGCTATAGTTCAAAAAAACCTGGGTTAATTAATAAATGTTTTTCTTTATTGTTGGAAAGATTTATTAAATAGTTGACGTTAAATAAGGTATGAAATGGGTAATTCTTACGTTGATGTTATTGTTATTGGTAGCGTGTAGTTCAGACATACCCAATAATGAAACTGTAAATGAAACTGTTGTTGAGGAAGTTCCTGAGACTCCTGAAGAAATGTACAAAACAAATGGTGACTTCATACCCAAAGTAAATTCTGAAACAGCTTATCCTGAATTAAATCAAACAATGAAAATAAGAACTGCAGTACAAAATTATGGGGTTAGTGTAATTAATAATACTATGAGTTATACTTTGAAAATGACTCGATTAGAAGAAATAGTCTATGAAAAATCTGAAAGCGTGAATATTAATCTTCTAGCAACAGAAGAACTAGAACTGCATGAATTTGAATACACTTTTGACAGATACGGCGAATTTGATATTGAATTAATAGTAGATGAAAAAAACACAACTCATGAATTAAAAGAAGATAATAATGTTGAAGTGTTTACTGTTTATGTGAGGGCAGTAGTAGATGAACCTGATTCTGATGATGACGATGATGAAGATGAACCTCCCGAAACGGGATTGGATAATGATGACGCAAAAGATGAAGTATCAGCAAATGGTTGTTACGATTCAGATGGTGGAAAAGAATATGGTACAACTGGAATCTGTTATGATGATGTTAGTTTTGAAAATGGACGAGCTGATTTTTGTGCTGGGGATGAAAGATTGGCAGAAGGTTTTTGTGAAGCCAAAGCATGTAATTTTGAGGTAAAAACGTGTAGTGGTGTGTGTCGCGATGGTAAATGCGTTTAATTAAGTAAAGTTTCTAAATCTGTTAAAACTTCTAAAGGAAATGATTGTCCCTTACAATTACACCAATCTGGAACTCGAAGATCATTGATTGCTAACGTAGTTTGTCCATCTTTGAAAACATATGCCTCAACAACAGGAACAAGAACATAAGGTTTCTCAGTAGCAGGATCATAAGTTGGTTTGCCACGTCTTTCATTTCGTCTTTCAAGTCTAATCATGTAATTTGTATTACCAACACTACCCCTAAAAACACGGATATTTCTAAGCAATAAATTATCCATTAGACCCCATGAATGCCTTGCACTTCCTGCAAGTTTAAGAGCAGCCGAATAAATTCGTTCTCCAGTTTCATCTGATTCCAGACCAGTTATTGCAGCATTAAGTCCAGGAGGTAAATCAATTCGATGACTTTGCCTTTTTGGGTTTGAAATTAGTTGTCCAACAAGATCTACCTCATCACAACGAGGGTTAAATCGAGTAAAACAAAAATCTAAATTAAAATATGAATTTGTACTAGTTGGATGAACAACCCTCCAACACTCTTCAACGGAAACGTTACTCGTTCCCATCTGAACCATTGTTGGACCAGCACCCACCCTTCCTAAATCCAATTTTTTTTTATAAGAAAAAGGCGTTATACTTAAAGAACCTGAAGTTCCAGAGTGATGATGCCACTCAAACCCTGCGGGATTGCCGTTTCTACGATAATCAACACTAGCAACATATAATTTTTCGTTAAAAATACCTGCTTTAATCTTCTCATGCCAAAACTCACCTTTAAAATCTATTCCAGTTTCTGCAGCAGCTTTAACTCCCTCATATAATTGACAAACAAATTGAGCATTATTCATTAATATGGAGAATAAGAATGTTTTTTTAACGCTTTTGGTTAATCTTTTTAAATCAAATTAAACTCGTTAATTAATATGCAAAGAACATATTTTAGAGCAATGTCTACTAGAGAATATCAGATTTGGGAAGGACAAGAACGTGTAGATTCTGGACTGGATTGGACAGAGTTAACAATCGCAAGATTTGGAGGGTATCCCTTAAGTACATTAAAAGAATCCATAGACTCTGGATTACCTGGCTGGGGACCACATGATGTGATGATTAAGTTAGTGAGTTCTGAGCCAGGGGAGTTTATGTTAAAAACAATGGAAGAACAACTTGGGGAGGGAGCTGGTTTTGATCTCATGGTACCCTACAGATACATGAATTTTGCTCCACTATCATTTAGTAAAGTACATGTTGTTTACGATCCTCGTGCAGAAGTTTCACCAAAACCAGTTGATGAATTAGAACAGTTTAGAGAAAAAGGGTTATGGGAATGCATGTCTGAGTGTTTGAAAGAAATGTTTGGAAAGTCTCATTGAGAAATAAGTTCTTCTTCCACAAAATGCAAATTCCCTGGAATGATCAAACACTGAGGATATTTATTTATTAATTTAACATCTTTAACTTTACTAGTTCGAATTACTGGATTATTAGAACCAATTTGAGCACAACTGATAACTAAGGTAGTCTTATTTAAACCACATCGGATTAAGTAATCTGTAGCCTCTTTACAAGACATATACTTATTCTCTTCAGGACGTAAATCAAGTAAAAAAAGAGTGTGTAATCCAATTTCTTTATTTTTTTCATAGACGTCTAATGGGCTAGTAACATTTTCATTATCAAAAGGAATAGATGTAGTCTTACCATACTTATACAATTCTAACCCAACAATACCAATTGCATTAAGAATAGAGACGTTGTTAATTATGTTAACTTTTATCTTCTTTTCTCTAGCTCGTTGTAGAAGGTCCATGTGAGTTGTAGCAGAAAATGGATCTCCCATAACTAAAAAAGAAACTTTCTTTGTTTTAGCATCTTTCAAAATAGTTGTTTCAGCTTGTTTCTCAACAACTTCACGATCGGCTTTGATAATTTTCTTTTTGTAGAATTTTTCTAAGTCAGTTATTGTAGCGTTAGTTAATTTAGAGGTATATGTTTCTAAATATAATACGTCTGAATCTTTAATTAGTTCTAGGCCTTCTAAAGTTATAGACTTCTCATCCTTTAATCCAATCCCTATTATGTTAAGCATATGTTTGGGAGGGAGTTGTCTATATATAAATCTTAGTAAATTAAGTGAGGTTGGAGAGGATTTAGTATAAAAACCGTAGCATTTAAAAAGGAAACAATGGTTCTTAAGATAAATGACAAAAAATATTGTCATAATGAGGAAAAATAAAATGAAAGGAACAGTAAAATTTTTTGATGGAACCAGAGGATTTGGTTTTATCGCAGGAGAGGATGGCAAAGAGTACTTTGTACACCAAACTGCACTAGGAGAAGGAGTAACATTAAATGAAAATGAGGCAGTAACCTTCGAAGTTGAAGAAGGAGATAGAGGTCCTAAAGCAGTTAATGTCGCAAGAGGTGGAGAAGATTCTGCACCTGCTGAAGAAGCAAGTGAAGATGTTGCAGAAGATGCAGCTGAAGAACCTGCTGAAGAAGCAAGTGAAGAAGTTGCAGAAGATGCAGCTGAAGAACCTGCTGAAGAAGAAGCTGAAGAAGAAGCACCTGCTGAAGAAGCAAGTGAAGACGAAGCTGAAGACGCAGAATAATTCTGCTCTTTTTTTATTTTTTTTATTTTTAATTCTTTTTAATTAAAATATGATTAGTTTAATAAACTAAAACCAATTTCTTAAGTCTAATGATTAAGCAAATTCTGTTAACTAGACAACATTGTGAACAGTTAGCTCATGTAAATAATGAGGATATTGAATTTAATGGTTTTGGTCTTTTGGTTAGAACTTCAGAAGATATTGCGGTTGTTTCGGAATTAGAGCTTGTTCTGGGTGAAGAAAATAGTTCAGTTGGTTGGAACCTGCCTACTTTTATGTCGCTTTGGCAAAAGAATCCTGAAAAGTACTCTTTGATAATGGTTCATACGCACTCAAGAAGGTATGGAGATGTGATAAGAAAATTTGATCCTTATTGGTCTGTAAGTAGAAGAAATAGTGGACATAAACAAGGAACGGTTTTGGAAAACAGGTTTTATATTTCAAAACACCTTGATTCTGGAGATAATGTAACAATGAAATATGGATATGAGAATGGCTTGTTTGAGACTGCTTTGCTTGTTCACCCTGTTGTTGGTTCTGAGGGAGAAGTAATGACTCCAGCGCATGTTAGAATAACAGCTTATGCTTATGATCCTGCAAGTCTTGGAAATGTTAAGGGTTTAGATCTTGTTATGCTGGCTGAGACGTAACTTTTTGTTAACAAACCAATCTTAGTATGGAAAAAAGTATATTCTAGAGTATATAAATATTTAAATAGTTTAATCTCAAATAAAATAGAATAAATATGAGTTTTTGGCGAAACTCGGTGTTAACTTTTTGGTTTGAACTTTTTTGTATGATCACTTATTGGCGTAAGTAACCATTCGTTCTAATAGTAGGTGTTGAAAAACAACCATATAAATGTTTCGATACTGTAACATATAGATTGCAGTACATAAATAAAACAAGGGGGCTAGAAAAAATGGATTTTATCGTACAAAACGCATTAAAACAACAAGACGAAATGACTACGCCAGAGGTTGAGGTAGGTCAAGCAAGTATTAAAGTTATAGGAGTGGGTGGAGCAGGCGGAAATATGGTTAACTGGCTTTACAAAAAAGGAGTTAAAGGCGCAGAAATTATAGCATGTAACACAGACCAACAACACTTAAACATAACTGAAGCAGATAGAAAATTTCTGATTGGAAAAGACCTAACAAAAGGACTAGGATGCGGCGGATGGCCAGAAAGAGGAGCAGAAGCAGCACAAGAATCCATATCTCAAGTGAAAGATATTCTAAAAGAATCTGATATGGTATTTGTATGTGGCGGAATGGGTGGAGGAACCGGAACAGGAGCTTGCCCAGTAGTTGCACAAGTATCAAGAGACGCAGGCGCAATAGTAATTGGAACAGTAACCATGCCTTTCAATATTGAAAGAACAAGAGTTGATAAAGCCGAATTTGGTCTAAAACAACTAAGAAAAGTTTGTGACACAGTAATTGTTATAGACAATAATAGACTGGTACAAATAGCAGGTAACCTACCAATTCAACAAGCATTTGCAGTAGCAAACGAATTAATCGCAACAATGATTAAAGGAATTGTAGAAACTATCGCAGTACCATCTTTAGTAAACCTAGACTATGCTGACGTAAAAACTATCATGACAAATGGTGGTGTAGCAGCAATTGGTGTTGGAAGTTCAGATACTAACAACAGAGTAGAAGAAGCAGTAAACGGAGCACTAAGTAATCCATTATTGGACATAAATTACGAAGGAGCAACCGGAGCTTTAATACAAATTGTTGGTGGTTCAGATATGACCCTTGATGAGGTCAACAAAATTGGAGAAATCGTAACCGAAAACCTAGACTCAGACGCAAACGTAATCTGGGGAGCTAGAATCACAGAAGAAATGAAAGGAAAACTAACTGTGATGACAATAATAACCGGTGTAAGATCTCCATGGATTGTTGGAAGAGCCGAATCAGGAGAAGCAGAAACAACTGCTTTGATGAATGACGAACTAGGGATAGAAATAGTGAAGTAAGATTCATTCTTGCCTTCACTTTTTTAATTCACCCCCCAAATGCTATTAGACTGGTGAAGGCAGTTTTTTTCTTTTTTTTCTTTTAATACCAAATTCTTTTTAAATAAATCTTAATTCCATATCTTTATGCCAGAAATAGTGAGACTAACAAGACAAAGAGAAGAATTAGCATTAGATGTAACCGCATTCTATAGGACAGAATTATCAAAATTGAAAAACGTCTATTTTACACCTGAAAGAGTAAGAGAAATGTTGGCAAAAAGAAATTTAACTTATTTTCAAGAACTAGCAAGACAAGGAAATTTAAAAGTAACACCCAAACAACCTGTAACTAGAGTACAGCTTGCTTTGGATGGAGAACAATTAGTCGGAGTAAGAGAAACAACCGATTACGCAATGGAACAGGGGGGAGAGGTTGTGGGTTTAACAAGAGCACTAATTTGGTTATTGGCAGAACCCAAAGGACGAGGAACAGGCACATTATTACTTAATGATATGATTGAAAATTCAGAAGGTGTTGATGCACTAGCACTTAATGTTGCACAAACAAATAAAGGGGCTAGAAAACTTTATCGAGGTAGGGGTTTTGAATACTGTTGTGTCCAACCAGGACATGAAAACCAATTAGTACCTAATCAATTATGGGTAAAACCTTTAACTCAGTTGGGTTATAAAACACTTAGGGTGGAAAGAAAAAGAGCACTAGCAGAAAAATCCAGTTCTAAATGATTCGGGTGTAATTTAAGTAATCTTCTTAAACAAAGTTTAGTTCTTAAGAGCTATGAAAGCAGTGTTAATGTTATATCCAATAAGACAAATTGTAGAAAGAGATCCAGAATTTCCAAGCTTAAGATGCGAACTGGTGGATGGCTTGAAACGTTACTGGACTCAAAGTTTAAATGGGGTTGTAACTCCTGAAGAATTTGATCAAGATTTTGGGTTAATTAATCGAAGATTAGCTAACTACAGAAAACAAGGATTTAATGTGGGATGGATATTTTTCGGTCAAGAAGGTAATCTTGGCAAGCCCGATACATCAACACAAGCTTCACTATTTGACATCAGAACAGAAGATGTAAAGCTTTCTGCAGGTTTTACTTATGCAAATTATCGAACAGGAGTGTTCTATTGCGATGCAGAATCAGTACTATCAACTTTGCCAAGTTTGGATGATGTTGTAATTGGGGGATTTCATAATAGTGATTGTGTTCCAAAACTTGCAGGTTTATTGAAACAAGCAGGAGTTAAAGCACAAACCGATCCAAGATTAACCGATGAAATATTTCTTTATTCTCACAGAATTTTAGAACAAAGACTCGCAAGATATCAAATAGACCATGGTTTTTTAGATTCAGAAATGAACGAAGATAATCCAGAAGAAATGCGAACTCTTTTTGAAAGAGAAGCCGTAGAAGAAAAACTTTTAATCTAATCTTTTTTATTTACTTTTTCATTAATACGATCTTTTAAAGCAACACTACCTTTCTTAACTTTTCTTAAAAGTTTATCAACCTGTTTCTTAGCCATACCAGACCATTGATAGAATGCTTCATCAAAGTCTTCAACTCTGCCACCATACTGTTCAAAGTAACACATTGATTCAAGAGACTCTAACAATTTAGTATCATGAACCTCATCAGAAAAGCCAATAGGAATAATCGCTTGAGGTCGAGTATGATCTGGAATTTTAAGAAGACGCTTAATCATCCCCTCTTCAAAAGCACTAACAAAAGTTGCAGACAGACCTAAATCTGTAGCTCGTAATAATAAGTTTTCAACAGCTAATGCACAATTTTGAACTGAATATAACATTTCTCCCCTAACTCCATAATGACGTTTAACATCTTCCATAAGAGCAACAACAACAATAATTAACGGAGCAGAAGAGATCCAATTCTGTTGAAAACAAGCATCAGCAACCTGGTTTTTACTATCTTGATTCTTAACTAAAATAAACTTCCAGGACTGTAAATTACCTGAAGATGGTGCTTTTCGAGCAGCATCCAATAAATCCATAACCTCATCCGCAGAAATTTCTTTGTCTTTGAATTTTCGCACACTTCTTCTTTTGTTAATTGCATCCTCAACATTCATACTTATTTTTAGTAGAAGGAGTTAATAAATGTTACGTTATAAAGCAGTAGTAATAAGGTCTTCAATAAAGGGTTGATCTGAAAAATAAGTATGCTCTCGAAATGTAACTACTGGAAATTGGCATTCTTCGTTTAAAGTTCCCCCAAGCCTATCTGCTCTAGCATGAACTAAAACATCTAAGTAAACATCACCAACAGCTTCTTGAAATTTTCTAAACACAACTGCGGGATGGTTTGCCGTACTCAACCCAGTGTAAAGTCTTAAAGGTCTCATATGATTAGAAATTACTTGAGTCATATAATCAACTTCGGGTTTTTCAAGACCTAATTCATTTAAAATTTCTAGTGCTGCTTTAGCACCAACTTCTGCATGGTTAGGACAAGAAGTAACCCCTCCAAATTTAGTTTGCATAACTGGACGGCCACTCTCAGTTACACAAGCTTTACCAATATCATGTAACAAAGCACAAGCACCCAATAAATCTCTTTTAGTATAATGGCCAACATTGTGAAAAAAATAAGTTCTTAATCTTGCTCGTACTTCAGGAACTTGAATAAAACCAAAGTTCAAAGAATCATCCAATGCAGCTTTCACGGCTTTAGTGTGATCTAAAACTGTAGGTTCGGTATGATACTGATTTACATCACGAACATTTGCCAATGCCTGGACCTGGGGCTTGATTTCAATTATGCCCATTAAATTCCAAATTGGGATCATTTTACAAGGGAAATGTGTTTTTATTTTTAAAGATATAGCAACATTTATAATAATTAAAATCGATAAAAAGAAAATGGCAAAAAGATATAAACAAAGAAACTATGGGTACATGCTGCCAAAAAAAGGATTTCCCACATTTGCAACACTACTATTCATTATTGGTGTTTTGTGGTTATTAACTGAACTGAAACTAATAAAGTTTGAAATACCTTGGTGGCCGGTAGTACTGATTGTAGTTGCAATTGGATTATTATCCAACAGAAAAAAGTAGAGTAACAAAAAACTTTTATATTCTCCCAAATAAAGAGTAGAATGCACTACGAAAAACTAGTAGAAACCTATGAAAAACTAGAAAGTACATCAAAAAGACTAGATAAAACCCATTATGTTTCTGAATTACTAAAAAGTACAACTGATGATATGGAAGAAATAACTTTGTTATTACAAGGAAAAGTCTTCCCCTCTTATGATGAAAGAAAAATAGGCATGGCATCAAAACTAGTACTAAAAGCACTAAACATCGCAACAGGAACCGACGCAGACCAAATCATGAAAAGCTGGAAGAAAACTGGTGATCTAGGAAATAGTGCAGCAGAACTAATAAAAGAAAAAAGCCAAAAAACCCTATTCCAAACTAATCTAAGCGTAAGTAAAGTATTTACTAACATACAAAAAGTTGCATTAATCGAAGGACAAGGAACAGTAGATAAAAAACTAAAATTAATTGCAGAATTACTAACATCAGCAAAACCACTCGAAGCAAAATATATAATCCGAACAGTACTAGAAGACTTACGTGTAGGGGTGGGAGACGGAACTTTACGAGACGCAATAACCTTAGCATTCCTAGACATTCCAGAAACAATATTCTCTAAATGCCCACGATGCCAAAAACTAATGCCAAAAATAGCAAGCTGCCTATATTGTACGGAAGACCTGCCTAAAATAAAAGAAAGTGGTGAAGACCGTGTAAAATATAATCTGTTATTGGAAGCAGTACAAAACGCTTACGATATGACAAACGACTTTGGACAGGTAGCAACAATAGCAAAAACAAAAGGGTTGTCAGGATTACAAAATATTCAACTCAGTCCAGAAACTCCAATAAAAGTAATGTTATACCAAAAAGCAAAAGGATGGGAAGACGCATTTGAAAGAGTAGGAACACCTGCAGCAGTAGAATACAAATATGATGGATTCCGAGTACAAGCACACGGTAAAGATGGAAACGTTAAACTATTTACTAGAAGATTAGAAGAGGTAACAAAACAATTCCCAGAAGTAATAAACTGGATAAAACAAGATATTCAATCTAATGATTTTATCATTGATGGAGAAATTATAGGAATAAGTAAACAAGGCAAGTTTTTACCCTTCCAAAACATATCACAAAGAATCAAAAGAAAACATGAAATAGAAAAAATGGTAAAAGATTTACCTGTAGTAGTAAGATGGTTCGACCTAATGGAATTAGAAGGGAAAAACTATTTGAAAGAACCATATAGTGAAAGACGGAATGCTCTGGCTGGAATAATAAAAGAAAATGATAACTTCAAAGCAGCAGAACAAATCATAACAGATGATATCGCAACAGGCGTAACCTTCTACGAAGAATCAATAGCAAAAGGAAACGAAGGAGTGATGGTTAAGAAATTAGATGCACCATACAAGCCAGGAAGTAGAGTGGGGTATGGAGTAAAAATTAAATCAACAATGGACCCACTAGACCTAGTAATAGTTGGAGCAGAGTGGGGAAAAGGCAAAAGATCAGAATGGCTATCCTCATTTATATTGGCATGTCAAGATGAAAACGGAAATATGTTAGAAATGGGTAGAGTCGGAACAGGGATTAAGGAGAAGGCTGAAGAAGGAACAAGTTTTGGAGAATTAACTAAATTATTAGAACCATTAATCTTATCCGAAGAAAATAAAGTAGTAAAAGTAAAACCTAAAATTGTATTATCCATTGAGTACGAAGAAATACAACGTTCACCCTCCTATTCAGCAGGATACGCATTACGATTTCCAAGACTAAAAGAAATAAGAATAGACAAACCAGTAAGCGAAATATCAACACTACATGAAGTAGAAGACTTATATGAAGAACAATAACTATTTATTTCTACAACCAAATAATCTGATTTTATCCTCAACTACTGATTCTATCTCTTCTCGCCCTGCAGAAATAATCTTACGATAATCAAAATTAGTAGGGTTAAGTTGTAAAAATTTTCTGACACCATAATCAAAAGCAATCCTCAAATCAGTATCAGTATTAACCTTCGTAATCCCTTTTTTTATTGCGCTTCTAATGTTTAATCTAGAAACTCCATGAGCATTAGCAATTTTTGCACCATACTTATTTGCTTTGTTAACTAGCTCTGTTGAAACCTCTGAAGCACCATGAAGAACTAAAGGAATTGGAACAAGATCTTTTATCTCTTCTAAAATTTCAAAATTAAGTTCAGATTTACCTTTAAACTTGTAAGCACCATGACTAGTACCTATAGCAATAGCTAAATTATCGCATTGAGTTTGTTTTGTGAAATCTAACGCTTGATTCGGATTAGTATACTTAATCTTGCCTTTAACATAATCTTCCTGTCCACCAAGGGTTCCGATCTCTGCCTCAACAGATACGTTATTCTTCTTTGCTAAGTTAACGACTGTTTTTGTAAGCTGAACATTCTTATTAAAATCAAAATGAGAAGCATCAATCATAACACTAGTATACCCCTTAAGGATACACTGTTTTATGACATTCATATCATTTCCATGATCTAAATGAAGTGCAAATTTTTGTTTAGAAGATTTTGTTAAGTTTTGAAAAAGACTTACTATATTTTCTATTCCAGCATATTTAATTGCAGACTCAGAAGTGGCAATAATTGCAGGACTCTTAAGCTTATTACAAACATTAACAACAGCTTGCATGGTTTCAAGATTTGAGACATTGAAATGAGGTAGAGCATATTTGCCTTTTCTAGCTTTGATTAGTAATTTGTTAGTGTTAACTATCATCGCATTTCACTCCAGGTTAGAAGCTTATTCTTAGTACCCAAATGTTTCAAAACAGAAGAAGCATTTTTCATCCCAATATTTAATGCAGTCTTAATATCTTCACCCTTAATTCTTGCAGCAAGAAAGCCAGAAGTAAACGCATCACCCGCACCCGCAGTAGAAACAACCTTAGTTGGTTTAGCGGGAATTTTGAATTCATTAACCCCATCAAAATAATACACTCCCTTTTTACCCTCAGTAATAATAACTGTTTTAGGACCATACGAACTAATTATCTTAGCCAATTGTTTAGTGCCTGATTTTGATTTAGTCATTAATTGCGCTTCAACTTTATTCAAAACAATAATATCTGTTAATTTAAGAATTGGAGAAATCTTAGACTTTTGTTTAGCCAAATACTGAGAGGGGTTAAACAAAATTTTAGTGTTACGTTTTTTTACATATCTTGCTACCTCTTTACAGGTTTTGAAAGACTTGTTTAGATGCGTTGTCATGTACAACCATTTAGCTCTAACTTTCTTTAACTTAAAATCATCTAAAGAAAGATCGTTATTAGCACCCTTAAATGTGAAAATAGTCCTATCTTTTTCTTTAGTCTCTAATAAGACAGAAAAAGAGGTTCTTAATTTAGAGAGCTTAGTCTTAATTACTTTAACATTTTCTTTTTTTAATTCTTTAAGAATTCTTTCACCATTATGATCATCACCAACCTTACCCAGGTAAGCAACTTTACACCCTAATCGTGCTAAAGAAACAGCACCATTAGTTCCTCCACCCCCAGTTTCATAATCAAGATTACTAACTAATGTTTTATCACCCGGATGAATTTGTTTCATACTCTTATTGACATTAACAAACAAATCAATAGTAGAAGAACCCATGCAAACTACATCAAGCATTTAATCACCCCTTTTTTCATGATCATAAATTAACAATCAATTATATAAATGTTGCGATGAAGAATGTTTGTGGGGTTTAATTTGTTAACGTTTGCCAATTGTTTTTGTAATACTGAAACTTTTCTTCAAATTCTTCTCTTGGAGTTAAAATAATGTTTAGAGACTTGAGTTTATTCTTTAGGTTAGTAAGTTCTTCTTCATTATTCTCTTCACACATCTTCTCCATTTCTATTATATGACCATAACCTTTAGTGAAATCCAAACAGACAGTTATATCCTCCCAAATGAATTGGGTTCGGTTTCTAAACCACTTAATTTCAATGTTGTAACCTAAACTGAGAAATAATTTTTCTAACTTTTCAAATTCATCCCTCTTAAATTTAATTTCAATTTCTTCACGTTGTTCATCATGAACAATGCCCTTTTTCATGGTTATCTTAGAATAAAGATTATTCTTTTGAATTCGTAAATCCTCTTTACAATCAAAATAAAAAGTTTCTTGATAATCTTCCTTTTCTAGTTCAGCATTAGTTTTAAAAAAATCTAACAAAGTATCGTATTGTTCTTTTGAAATAAAACTCTTAATCTCTACTTCTATCATGATGATTAATTGATGAATATTTATTTAATGATTTCGGTAATCTTTTAAAATAGTGTTTAATTACCTATCTTTATGAACATACTTGGACGAGAAGTAACCGCAAGGAAATATGGGAATTTACCTTTAATTAATGCATATGTGGCATTAAAAACCGGGGATTGTAAAAAGGAAATGAGTGCTGCTTACGTTTGTCTAGATAATTGTGAAAAGAGATTTATAACTGCACGGTTCGTTCAAGGACAACCAATTTCAGTTAAAGCAATAGTCCCTGGAGAACTCAGGGTAAGAGAAGATTTGTGTGAATTTGTAAGACAACATGAAAGTGCAGAATCTTTTATGCAAGCTCTAAGTCAACAATCAGGATATAGACTAATTGTTGAAGGTAATAAACAATCTTTATTTTATCAAGATGATCAAGTGGCATTTAGTATACCCTGCGGGTATTCAAATAAAGCGGAGTTGTGGTCTTCCGAAGTTCAACAAAGTTTGGGCCAACTTTGTTCAAGATTTGGTGAAGTCGAAGCAATAGCAGAAAATGTTCTTTTAGAAAGACTTGTAGAAGATAAAGCATTGAGTGCACAATTAATGAACCCCATGATAATGCAAATGATGTCTTCAACTTTTGGATCTGAGGGAGAAAGGCTGGTGCGTATCTTAAGAGAAGCTCAAGCAAGACGAAATTAAACTTCTTAGAAAGCTTTATAAACACCCTACTTTTTGTAAGTTGTATACCGTTGATTAATGAAGCCGTAAGGTGGAATGAGGTGACTATTCTTGTTACCAATTATATCAAATGGAGGAGAAAATAAAATGAATCCAGAACAATATTTAGAAGCAATAGAATCCGCAACTGCTTCAGGAAAACTAAAAAAAGGTGTTAATGAAGTAACCAAAGCATTGGAACGTGGAACTGCAAAATTAGTAGTAGCAGCATCTGATGTTTCACCAAAAGAAATAATCATGCACTTACCTTTACTTGCAAAAGAAAAAGGAACTCCTTACGGAGAAGTAGCATCAAAAGAAGAACTGGGAGCGGCAGCAGGATTACAAAGATCCACAGCAGCAATCGCAATTCTTGATGCAGGAAGTGCAAAAGACCTTCTTAAAAGTATAACTACTGATTCTGCAAAAGAAGCAAAAGAAGCAGCTCCAAAAGAAGAGAAAGTAGAAGAAAAGAAAGAAGAAGTTAAAGAAGAAAAACCTGCTAAAGAAGAAAAAGCAGAATCAAAAGATTCTGAATCTCAGGACAAACCTGAGAAAGCAGAAGAAAAGAAAGAATAAAAATGGCAGACGTAAACAAAAAAGCAGCTCCAAAAAAGGGAAAGGAAGAAGTTGTAAAAGGCGGAATGCACTTTACAAATGCGGTCCCTGCAAAAGTTGAAGAACTAATGGGCAGAACCGGAACCCGAGGAGAAGTTGAGCAAGTAAGATGTAAAGTTCTAGATGGAACAGACAAAGACAAAGTCTTACGAAGAAATGTTAAAGGTCCAATAAGAATTGGTGATGTGTTAATGCTAAGAGAAACAGAAATCGAAGCACAAAAACTAAACCAACGAAGAAAATAATCACGTTTTCATAACGTTATAAGGAGGCACAACGAATGGTAAAATGTTCATATTGTAATAGAGAAATAAAACCTGGAACTGGAAAGTTATACGTTACTAAAGAAGCAAAAAAGTATAATTTATGTTCCAACAAATGTGAAAAAAACATGCTAAAACTAGGCAGAGTACCGAGGAGACTAAAATGGATAACCAAGAAACAGAAGGACGAATAGAACAAACACTATTCCTAATTAAACCAGACGGACTACAAAAATCCTTAACAGGAAATATACTAACAAAATTATCCGAAACTGGAATGAGACTAGTTGGATCAAAAGTACTAGTAGTACCAAGAGAACTAGCAGAAGAACATTATCATAAACTAAAAGAAGAAAAAGGCGAAGCAATCTTTGAAGAAGTACTAAAATACATTCAAGGAGAGTTTCATACTGACAGAGTCCTAGCATTAGTATGCGAAGGCGTTGGCGTAATTGAAAAAATTCGTGCAGTTGCTGGGTCAACAAATCCAGAAAAAGCAGATCCAACATCAATTCGAGGAAAATACGGAAGAATACATTCAGAAACTAAAGTATTTGAAAACGTAGTACACACTTCTGACAGTGAAGAAGGTGCAGAACGAGAAATTAAGTTATGGTTCAGACCACACGAATTAACTCACACTATATATCCAACAAAAGAAGTTACTGAAGAAAAAACTGAATTAGATTGGGAGGAAAATTAAAATGGCTAAAATGAGTGAAAGAGTAGTAAAAATTTCATCAGATCCAAAACATATTAGAAATATCGCAATTTGTGCACACATAGATCACGGTAAAACAACTTTTTCTGACAACTTACTAGCGGGCGCTGGAATGATGTCCGAAGACCTAGCAGGAAAAGCATGTGTACTAGACTTTCACGAAGACGAATCCTCAAGAGGAATTACAATCGACTCTGCAGCAGTATCCATGGTACACGAAACCCAAGGAGCAGAATTTTTAATCAATTTAATAGACACCCCAGGACACGTAGATTTCGGGGGAGACGTAACAAGAGCAATGAGAGCAGTAGACGGCGCTATTGTATTATCCTGTGCATCAGAAGGAGTAATGCCTCAAACTCAAACAGTTTTAAGACAAGCACTAAAAGAAAGAGTAAAACCTGTACTATTCATTAACAAAGTAGACCGGTTAATCAAAGAATTAAAATTAACACCAGAAGCAATGCAAGAAAGATTTATGAAAATCTTCAAAGAAGTAAATAAATTAATCAAAGAAATTGCAGAAGAAGAATACGGCGACAAATGGCAAACTGACATTGTTGAGGGTTCAGTAGCATTTGGATCAGCATTTCACAACTGGGCACTATCAGTTCCATACATGAAAGAAAAAGGAATATCATTCAAAGACATAATTGATGCATACAATTCTGGAAATGATGATGATTGGAAAGCACTAGCAAAAAAAGCACCAATTCACGAAGTAGTACTAGGAATGGTAGTAGATCATTTACCAAACCCAGTAGAAGCACAAAAATACAGAATTCCAAAAATTTGGAGAGGAGATATAGAAAGTGAATTCGGAAAAGATCTTGCAAGCTGTAATCCAAACGGAAAATTAGGTTTTGTAATTACAAAAATAGTAGTTGATCCCCAAGCAGGAGAAATCTCTGCAGGAAGAATGTTCTCAGGAACAATGAAAAAAGGAACCGAAGTTTATCTAAATCGACAAAAACAAAATTCAAGAGTACAACAAGTATTTGTATACAATGGAGCAAAAAGAGACTTAGTAGAATCAGTTCCAGCAGGAAACGTAATTGGCATAGCAGGAGTTAAAGCATTCCCTGGAGAAACAGTAACATTAGAACCTGAAGAACCATTCGAAGCAATTTCACACTTGTTCGATCCGGTAATAACCAAAGCAATTCAACCAGAAATGCCTGGAGACCTACCAAAAATGATCGAAGTACTAAGACAGGTATCAAAAGAAGATCCCTCAATTAAAGTAGAAATTAACGAAGAAACTGGAGAAAGTTTAGTATCTGGAATGGGAGAATTACACCTAGAAATTATTGAAAACAGAATTCAAACAGAAAAGAATCTGAAAGTAAAAACCTCTCCACCAATTGTAACTTACAGAGAATCTATAACAAAAGAATCCATAGAAATGGAAGGAAAATCTCCAAACAAACACAACAAACTATTCTTCAAGGTAGAACCTTTAGAAGATGAAATGTACAACGCAATCAAAAAAGACCTAGTACCTTCAGGAAGAGTAAAGAAAAAAGACAGTTCTTTATGGAAAGCTCTAGAAGAGGGTGGAATGGATTCCAAAACATCCAGAAAAGTAAGAGACATATTCGAAGGAAACATGTTTATTGACGGAACAAGAGGACTAGTATACATTAACGAAATTATTGAAATGGTACTAGACATGTTCGAAGACGTAATGAAAGCAGGACCACTTGCAAAAGAACCATCCAATAAAGTAAAAGTAACACTAATGGACGCAAAATTACACGAAGATGCAATCCACAGAGGACCAGCACAAATGTATCCTGCAGTAAGAAACGGAATTCGAGCAGCAATGATGCAAGCCGCACCAATACTACTTGAACCAATGCAAATCTTACAAATTGACACACCCACCGATTACACTGGAGAAATTTCTAAATTGATCCAAAACAAAAGAGGACAATTACTAGAAATGGATAATCAGGGAGCTCTTACAGTAGTAAAAGCAAAAATGCCGGTAGCAGAATTAATGGGATGGAGTTCAGACCTACGTTCATCAACAGGTGGAATGGGAACAAGTTCAATCGTAGATCAGTCATTCGAAAGAATGAATACAGACTTACAAGATAAAGTAGTAAAACAAATCAAAGATAGGAAAGGACTAACTGACGCAATGCTTGGAGTTTAATTTTTTATTTTATCTAATTTGTCTAAAGCTAGAATTAGGTGTTCTCCGGTATGACTTCGGCCTTTTTTTATTTTTTTCCCAAGTTCTTTAATTGTTTCGTGATCGTCTATAAGTAAGGTCCTTCCAATTCCCTTTAGACCCTCTAATGCTAGTTCGATTTGAAAACAAACTTCTTCAAGCTGGGCTTTAATTTCATCATCCATAATCTCCAATTACATATAATAATATAAAAACTTTGTGCATTTATGTGGAAAAGATTTTCACCACAAACAAAGAAGTTTTCTTAGAAAACTTTATAAAGAGATCTTAAGTTCCGTTAGTTAATAACAATCCTAAATAAGGAGGAAAAAATAAAATGGCACAAAAAGAACATATGAATTTAGTATTTATCGGTCACGTAGACCATGGAAAGTCTACAACAGTAGGTAGACTTTTATTCGATTCTGGAAACGTACCAGAACAAGAAATGAGAAAGCTAAAAGAAAAAGCTCAAGAACTAGGAAAAGGTGGCTTTGAATTTGCATTCGTAATGGACAATTTAAAAGAAGAAAGAGAAAGAGGAGTAACAATTGATCTGGCTCACAAAAAATTCGAATCAGACACAAAATACTTCACCATAATCGACGCACCAGGCCACAAGGATTTTATCAAGAACATGATAACTGGAGCTTCACAAGCAGATGCAGCAGTACTAGTTGTAGCAGCTAACGATGGAGTAAACGCCCAAACAAAAGAACACGTATTCTTATCAAAAACACTAGGCGTTGAACAAATCATAATTGCAGTAAACAAAATGGATATCAGCGGAGTAGAATACTCAGAAGATAAATTCAACTCAGTAAAAGAAGAAGTATCAACATTACTGAAAAGTATTGGATACAAACCTGAAGACATACCATTTGTACCAATTGCATCCCTAAAAGGAGACAATGTAGTAACAAAATCAGAAAACATGGCATGGTATACTGGAGAAACACTAGTAAAACTAATTGATAAATTAGTAGTACCAGAAAAACCAGTAGACAAACCATTAAGACTACCAATACAAGACGTTTATAACATCTCAGGAATTGGAGTTGTACCAGTAGGAAAAATCGAAACTGGAACTCTAAAAATCGGACAAAAAGTAGTGGCAGTACCAGGAAGAGAAGGAAAAGGAGTACCTGGTGAAGTAAAAACAATTGAAATGCACCATGAACAAGTAACCGAAGCAATACCTGGAGACAATGTAGGATTTAGTGTACGTGGATTTGGTAAAAAAGACATAGCAAGAGGAGACGTTGTTGGCGGAGCTGATAACAAACCTAAAGTTGCTGAAGAATTTACTGCAAAAATTGTAGTACTAAACCACCCAAGCGTAATAACTGTAGGATACACACCGGTATTCCACATTCACACAGCACAAGTAGCTGGACAAATAGTGGAAATAATCGACAAAACAACTGCTGGAGAGACAACTGCAAAACCTGACTTCATCAAAAATGGAGACTCAGCAACAGTTAGAATAAAACCAGTACAACCTCTAGTAATAGAGAAAAATACTGACTTACCAGAAATGTCAAGATTCGCTCTAAGAGATTCTGGATTAACAGTAGCAGCTGGAATGTGTATAGACCTAAAAGAAAAACCTATGGAATAATTCCATAATTTTTATTTTTTTTTAATTAAATATATATGGTGAACAAAGTTTACCATAATGGTACGAAAAATGCAAAAAGCAAGAATTAAAATAGCGTCAACGGACATTGGCAAAATAAATGAAGTTTGTAGCTTTATTAAAGATATTTCTGAAAAAACAGGCGTTGCATTAAGAGGACCAATACCATTACCAACTAAAAAACTAAAAATTACCACTCGTAAAAGTCCATGTGGAGATGGCAAAGCTTCTTGGGAACGATTCGAAATGCGAATACATAAAAGACTAGTTGATTTAGGCATAGATGAACGTGCATTAAGACTGGTTATGAGAGTACCAATACCCGAAGGACTAAATATTGAGATTGAAATGTTAGATAATTAGATTTCTTTTAACACTAAATTTATTAACACATTATTTCTAAACATAACATAATGGATTCAGCATTACTTACCCTCCTCCTAAACAATGGATACCTAATCATATTCTTATTAGTATTCTTATATGGACCTGTGATAACATATGCAGGAGGGTTTTTAGCGTCGTTAAGTCTAATGAATGTATGGATAGTTGTACTAGTAACAATATTTGGTAATATCATACCTGACTTAGTACTATTTTGGATAGGAAAGACAAGCAGAACGAAAACAATAAACAAAATAGCAGATTACCTACACTTAACAGCACCAAGAAGAAAAAAGATAGAAAAACTACTAAACAAACACATAATCAAAGCAGTAATCATATTCAAACTAATACCTGGACTAGCAATACCTGGAATGGTACTGGCGGGATATTCAAAAACCTCTACAAAAAAATTCACCCTAATCAGCATAACCTATAATATTATTGCAGCAATAGTCTTTGCATTATTAGGATTTTATTCAGGAATAGCATCAACACTATTCACAACAGGAAAGAACTTAGTAATTGTACTAATAGTTCTTGTAATAGTAATATACGGATTACTAAAATATTTTAAGAATAGAGTAGAATGAAAAACGTATTATTTATATAGAAAGACTTCTAGAATATATACATGGTATTGGAATGGTTAACACAACTACTTAGTTCGCATCCTGTTGCACCTAAATTAGCCTACATCTTAGTACTATTACTATTCGCAGTCTTTGGAGTTAAAATCATTGACAAACTAACTCGAAGAATGAAATCCAAGTTCGGAGACAAAATGGAATTCAAAGTTGTCTCAGGATTAATGCAAGTAATATTCCTAGCAGTAATTATTGTAATAATGCTAGCACAAATTGGAGTATCACAAGACTTCTTAAAATTCTTAGGCTGGATCATAACAGGAATTGTAGCATTCTCATCCCAATCACTAATCGCAAACATAGTATCAAGTTTCATACTCCACATTACAAGACCATTTTATAAAGGAGACATAATAAAAATTGGGGATGTTGTAGGTAAAGTAATTAGCGTAAAATCAGTTTATACAGAAATTTACACTTTCAAAAAAACAAGAATAGAAGTACCCAATGCAACCTTCATAAAAGATAACGTAATCAATTATTCTGCAGAAGGATTTAGAATCATCATCCCAATAAGCCTAGGATACGGAATAAACAGAATAAAAGCAGAAGACGCACTATTAAGAGCAGCAAAAATTAACAAGTTAGAAGACGTATTTGTAGCAATAACAAAATTAGACAACAGTTTCGTAGTATACGAACTTAATGGAACTTCTAGAGAGGCAGAAGGACTACCATTCATAGAATCACAACTAAACAAAACAATAATTGACGAATTTAACACAATGAACGTAGAAATAGCATCACCAATGCTAATAACACACCAAAAAACAGGAAAGCTAATCGCAAAAACCAATAAAAACTTAATGCGAAGAAAAGAAAAAGAAGACAAACAAAAAATCCAAAAACTAATCAAAGATACTTTCGAAACTGAAAAAGGAAAAAAGAAAGTGAAAAGGAAGAGTAAAAAGTAAACCTTTTTAAACAAAATTTGAGTAAATAATTCTTATGCCAACAATGTATCAAACAAAGTCATCAGATTTTGATGGCAGAATAGCAGAGATAGAAGCAGAGATATCTAAAACAAAATATAATAAGAAAACACAACACCATATTGGCCTGCTAAAAGCAAGAATCGCAGAACTAAAAGACAAAGCAGCATCAAGACAAAAATCAGGCGGAACAGGCTACACAATTAAAAAATCAGGAGATGCAACCGTAGCACTACTTGGATTTCCCTCAGTAGGTAAGTCAACACTACTAAACGCAATCACAAACGCAGTTTCTAAAATTGGAGCATATGACTTTACAACATTAGATGTAATTCCAGGATTACTTAACTATGAAAACGCCAAAATCCAAATATTTGACGTACCAGGAATAGTAAAAGGCGCAGCAGATGGTTCAGGTAGAGGAAAAGAAGTACTAGCAGCAATACGATCAGCAGAATTAATAATGGTAGTGGTAGACTGGCAAAAACCAAAACAATACAAACATATCATGCAAGAAGTATGGGACACAGGAATACGATTAAACCAGCAATTTCCAGATGTTAAATTTAAAAAGATGGGTGAGGGCGGAATAGACCTAGCAGCAACATGTAAACTAAAGAAGATGACTAAAGCAACAATAAAAGAAATGCTTAGAGAAATGGGTATAATGAACTGTCAGATGGTAATCCGAGAGGACATAAACGACGATCAACTAATAGATGTAGTAAAAGGCAACAGAATGTACATTCCAGGATTAATAATAATAAACAAAGCAGATCTTAATCCAGAAAAAGCAAAAGCAATTAAGAAAAAACTAAAAGGAGATATACTAATTTCAGCAGATAAAAAAGAGGGGTTAGACCAACTTAAAGAACTAATATTCAAAAAGTTAAGACTAATTAGAGTCTACTTAAAAGAACAAGGAAAAGAGGCAGATCTAAACGAACCAATGATAATGCGAGAAGGAACAACAGTAAGAACAGTATGCGAAAAAATACATAGAAACTTCTTAAGTAAATTTAAGTGCGCAAAAGTATGGGGAAGTTCAAAATTCCCAGGACAAATATATGGACTAGACAAAGAAATAAAAGACAAAGATGTTGTTGAAGTACACTTAGATTAATTGAGTATGTTTTTTAAAATTTAAATCCTTCTATGACAATGATGACAGAATTTAATATGCGGGTGATTCCAGGCTTTGCAATGACTACATTTAACATATTTGTTATCTGAACTAACCTCCCTAGGACTTCTTGGGGTATCAAGTTCTTTTACTGGTTTGTTACCAATAAACTTAATTATACCAATAAACATAAAGACAATACCTACTGCAACAAATAATGTAAGTTGATCATTAAACGCAGAAATGATTGTAACAGCTAAACCAACAACAATGTAAACTAATGCATGTAGTTTCATGGTATGTATATTAGAAAAGTCTTATTTAAATGTTTTTAATTTAATCCAATAGTTTTCTTACCATTCATATAAGGCTGTAATACTTCGGGAATGTCAATAGTACCATTCTTATTTTGATATTGTTCAATAATAGCAGCCAAAGCTCTTGAGGTAGCAACACAGGTACTATTCAACGTATGAAGTGTTTTGTTACCATCACTACTTCTGTACCTTATACCTAATCTTGTGGCTTGATAAGCAGTACAATTAGAACATGATACAACTTCCTTGTAAGTTTTTAATGAAGGTATCCAGGCTTCTAAATCAAATTTCTTAGCAGCAACAGTACCCATATCTGCAGTACAAATGCTAACAACTCTAAAATGAAGTTTTAAACTAGTAAAAAAATCTTTAGCATTATTTAAAAGATCGTCATGAAACTTTTCCGATTCTTCAGGTTTACATAAAACAATTTGTTCAACTTTAGTAAATTGATGAACTCTCCAAATACCTTTATCACCCTGGTGAGCGCCAACCTCTCTTCTAAAACAATGACTCAATCCAACCATTTTAATTGGAAGTTGTTTTTCCTCTAAAATCTCATTCATATACATTGCAGTAAGCGGATGTTCAGAGGTAGCAATCATGTAAAAATTATCCGGTTGAACATTATACATAACATTCTCAAAATCATCAAGATCAGTAACACCCTCATACGCTTTACGATTCATCATATGCGGAGGAATGATAAGTTCAAAATCTTTTTTAGTCATAAAATCAACAGCATACCTTTGTAATGCAAGATCTAATAGTGCTAAATCCCCTTTTAGGAAGTAAAACCTTGCTCCTGTAATTTTAGCTGCACGTTCAAGATCAGCAAGATCTAGTTTTTCAACTAATTCCGCATGAGATATTGGTTCAAAATCAAATTCGGGTTTAGGATTGATTTGCTCAACTTCAACATTTTCTTCCTCTGTTTCACCAATAGGAACAGACTCATCAAGAATATTGGGAAGACGCATAAGTTTGCTCTTTATATTCGAAAGAAGTTTTTCTACTTTAGTCTCAATTTCATTAAGTTTTTTAGGAATCTCTTTAGCTTCTTGCATTAGGGCATCAACATTTTCACCCTTTTTCTTACCCTCACTAACCTTTTTAGAAACTTCATTACGTTTTTGTCTAAGTGCTTGAGAATCATTTAATAACGTTCTATACTCCTCATCATCATGAAGAATTTCATCAACCCAGGTTTTTTTTTCAAAATCTCTACGTTTTTCTAGATCATTCCGAATAACATCTGGATTCTCTCTTAGGTACTTTAGGTCTATCATAGAATAGTGAGATAAGAAGGTATTTATATATTTTTTGAGTAATTATACTCCATCAACAAAGATTAAATCATCTGGCCAATCTTTTTTAATTCTTCCTTTATCCATATTGTGGGCAGGCATGTAATTATGATGAACTCGGAGGAGTTTAGTTAGGGAGGTTGTGCTAACACGACGAATGCAATCTTTGCCTAACTTAGTTCTTAAATAAGGCACAATTTTAGCATTGAATTCTTCAATTAGTTCTTCAGCATCTTTAGCATCTAGAGCAATAATTAAAGATAAATGGCCTCCTGAATCCCCTAAATAAGCAAAACTGATATATTTAGAATTAAGCAATCTCCATTTAGCATCACTTTCTAATTTTTCAATATATTCTTTTCTGCTAATTCCAATTTTAAATTGAATTATAAATAATTTTTTAGCACCAAAAATTTCCATTCCAAATTCTCCTTTATCCAATGAAGTATAATAACGAAGAACTTTTTCATCCTCTAATTTCTTTCGTCTCCGATTAACAGTCATAACCGGAATGCTGGTTTTTTTAGAAATTTCACTGTCTGAAGCACGAGCATTTCGTATAAGCTCTTTAACAATCTTTTGTTCAATTTTGTCTAATTTTACCATTTTATCTTTTTTTTTGGTTGTTCTTACCATAATTGTGGAGTAAAGTATATAAAGGTTTGTTTTAACTTTTTATTAGATGACTTGGTTGGCGGAAGCTGAAAGAGATGAACTTGGACTTGAACAAGAATTAACGCAAGAAGAACTTAGTTTACATCATATCCCTCCTGAGCAAAGACCTTCAGAACTAGTTTTTTTATTAGAGGATTTTCTTAAACATTTTCAATTAGGTGATGAAGTTCCTGTGAGTTCGGATCTTGGAAATGTTGTAACCGTTGCTTATGAAGGGGGAATGAAACATTGTTTCTTACATTATGATGCTGAAGATCCAAGACGCGTTTTGACTTATAATGCCCAGGGCGAGAGAGACGCGCGTGTAATCCCTGCGTTTATTTGTTGTCAGGATTTAATGATGGATGACGAATTATTAGCAAGATATGGGGTGGTGGTAACACGAAAAGATGCACAAGGATTTAATCCCCATTTTTATGAACATGCACTTATTTTAAGTAAATGTGGTGAGGGCAATTTAAGAACTAGTATTTCTTTTGAGGGTTTAAGTCATCCAACTGGAACAAGCATGGCAATGGATGAATTAACCCTAGCAACGCAAGTAACTGAACGATTAGGTCAAGCATACGGGGTTGATGCAAAACATTTTATTGCATTTGAGGTAATGCGGGATCAATATTATCTAGGAGAACAATTACGTCGGACGATTGCAATTTCAGAGGCATTTGATCATTATTTACTCACGTATGCAAATGGTGCAAGATGTCTAATTCAAAAATACAAACCCGAAATAATGCAAGAAGTTGAAGAACACTCAAAAGTTGCATGATTATTTCTTAAGAATAACAGAAAACAATTTAAATCAAGTTTTATTGATAAACTGAATGTACTGTTTAAGAAAAAAATTAGCAATTGGCGTTGTTGGAATGGCTGTAGCAGCAACACTTGCTCTTTATTGTACGGCAAATAAACATCCAAATCCCTTGGTGAGACGATCAGTTGAATTAAATGAGCAAATGGGATTATTTGCCCCCCTTTATCTAAAACGATTCAATTCAAAAGTTCTCGAACAAAGAGCAGCAATGTTTAAAGAACAAGCAGAACTATCAAAAGACCCAAAAATAAGAAGGGCAGCAATAATAAACAGACACAAAAATGTATTGGGCGGTATGTTGGCAGGAGGCCTTTTTGCTCTTTCAGCCAGTTACGCTTTAAACAATATACGATTGGGAAAAAGACCTGGTGTGACTCCTGAAGGTGGTGAAGCATATGCTGGAGAAGATTGTGGCGATTTGCCTCCAAGTTCCGAACCAGCTAAACCACAACCTAGATCTGAAACCTGGTTGGAACGCAATTTTATTTAATTATTTCTTAAGAATAATAATCTCTTCATTTTTTCTTAAAGCAGTAGAAAGTTTTTCACCAAGTCTACCCTTCTTGTTTAAACGTACAGTAGCTTTTTTACCAGTTGTAGCAGTAGCAACAACATCAGAATGCAAATAAATATTTACTTCCTTATTCTGCATGTTCTTACCAAGTTGAAAAGTAATTGCGTTCTTATCTTCATAAACCTCAAATTTTAATTCAGTATTATCTTGTTTACTCTTCTTTTTAGAATTACCCTCTAACTCACGAATATCCATACTAATTCCTAGTGCTTCTTCCATTTGAGCAATATGCGCACCTTGCTTACCAATAATTTTAGCAATGGAAGAGTCGGGAACGTAAACAATCGCTTTTTGAGGGGAGGCAATTTCAACTTCAACATCATCAGCATAGTGTCGCATGTAATCTTCAATTGCTTCTCTTGCAAGTTTGTTAACTCCACGTTCAACAACTTTAGTTTCAGTAACTGGAATTAAAACAGTTTCTTCACCATAACTATACAATTCATATTCTGCTTGATTAGTTTCAAAATCTCTAATTACTACAACTGGACGAGCAAGATCTGCTTCAGTCATACCTGCAGGAACTTTAACTTCCATTTTTAATGAAAGCACTTTGAAAACAGCACCTTTCTTAATAAAAATTACTGTATCAATAACTTGAGGAATAACGCCTAATTCAATTCTACCAACAAACCGTTGAATAGCTTCAACTGGAGCAGTACCATGAATAACTCCTGCAAGACCAATACCTGCTAAACGTAAATCTGCATACAATTCAAAATCATCAGTGTTACGCATTTCATCAAATAAAGTGTAATCTGGTCTGGAAAGTAATAAAATATCTCTAACCTCTTCAGGTGTTCCGTGAGAAATAGCATATTGTGTAACCTCATCAGGAAGAACTAAATCTCTTGGTGCCTCAACAGTCTTAACAATTTTACCTTGTTTAGCATAATGTTGAGTTAAAGCAGCAGCAAAAGTAGACTTACCCATTCCTGGACTTCCAGCAATTAAAACACCCTCTGCTTGTTCACAAATTCGAGTGTATAACTTTTCAGAAAGTTGATACTCTTCTAATTTTAATTGTTTAACTGGGCGAACCGCAGTAATCTCCCATCCATCAGAAAAAGGCGGACGAGTAATAACAATTCTGAACAAACCTAATTGAATAATAGTAGAACCCTCTCTTTCTATTTCAATAAAACCATTACTTCGTGATCTTGTAGCCTCAACAATCTCTCTAGAAATATCCATAATATCTTTTTGTGATAACGTTTTTTTAGATAATGCAACAAACTTCAGATCTCCAGGAGTACCTTTCTTAGCAGTTGGAAGAGTATTTTCCTTTAAGTGAACAGACATTGTAGTCTCATCAAAATATTTTTCTAACTTCAAATCAATCTTTTCTTTAGATTGAGCAATAAATATTGCATTAATTCCCTTAGCCCTTGCAACCTTATACTGAACTTTATCTGCAGTAATTAGGGTTGCTTCCTCATCATAAGCTAATTGTCTAATCAAGGCATCAATTTCACCAAGTTTAGCATCTTTAATATGATTAATGTTAGGCCTGCTCCCAGTAAAACGAACTTTGTCTGGAAGAAGTTTTCTAATCTCCTCAATTTCTTCTAAACCCATAAGACCAATAATTTTACCCTCATTAGCCTGATTCTCAAGTTCAGCAAGAACTGCTTCATGAATTATTAATTCTTCAATCTCTAATTCAGTCTCTAATTTAGATGAGATTATCCCTTCTATAATTACAGAAGTATCAGGTACAAGTTTAGATATAACTTCTTTAGCCATAAGAAAAAGTTAAATTGAGAGGTATTTAAAGGTTTGTTTTTAATTCATAACCTTATACACTAAATGAACATAAGACTGCTTTAACTTTTCACACTTTTCAAGTTTAAGCGTTTTAATTTTGTTAAGATCTGAAACAGAACGTAAAGACTCCCCATCAATTAGCGTGGAAGTGTTCTTTCCCCCAATCAAAGCAGGCGCAATAACAAAAGAAACCTTATCAATTAAACCCTCTCTTAGTAGAATAGAATTTAGAGTCCCTCCTGTTTGAATTGTCGCTCTCTTAAATCCAAATTTACTACGCAATTTTTCAAATACATCATTAAAATCAATTTTTTTAGGATAATAAAGAATGTTCAAATTATCGGCTTTAATCTTAAATGCAGGATGGTCCTTATTAGTTGTTACCAATACAAGCCCTCTAGAAGATTCAATAAAATATTTCACACCAGAAGATTTTAAGTGAGGTTTGTTATCTATAACAACAAATGTACAACCAATTTTTTCTTTTCTACTTGGACGAGTATTCACACCAACCTTGGCTTGGACTTTGCCCGAATTAACAGAAACAATATCTGTTCTTTGCTCTAAATCATAATACTGTTGTAACCCTTCTTTCAAACCAGTAATTTTTAGGTAGTCCTTATCAACATCTCGTTCATCAACATCTCCAGTAGAAATTTTACCATCAACAGAAGAAATCATAAACAATGTGTTAAAAGTTCGGAGTTTCATTTTTAATAAAAAAATAAGAGAACACAACTTTAATAATGTTTCTATAACACAATTCCAAATAAAGAAATTAGTAAAAGAACAATACCTGCAATTATCAATCCAAAACCAGTTATTCTAACAGTAAATTCACGAGAACCAATTCCCACAACACGAATCCATCTTTGTGTTGCAATCCATCCCGCGAATGGAATGAGAATAAAACCAATAACTATGAATAATATGCTTCCAATAAATTGTTCTGCAAGAGTCATAACTTAATATTAGCTCCTTGTAATTTTTTCATCATGTTCTGCATCTTCTTTTCACTACCGCCCATGTTCTTCATTAACTTCTTACTTTGTTTGTATTGTTTAAGAAGTTCACGAACTTCATGAGTAGAGGTACCTGCACCTTTAGCAATTCTCTCAACTCTATCACCAGTAATAACCTTGTCCGGTTCTTCAAGCTCTTCTTTAGTACAAGAATCCATTATAAACCGCCACTTCTTTAACTTACCTTCTTGAACTTGTAAAGCCTCTTTAGGCATCTTAACCTGAGACATTCCAGGAATCATCTCCATTACCTTAGACATAGGGCCCATCTTCTTCATAGCCTGCATTTGTTCATATAAATCAATTAAGTTGAACTCTCCCTTTAGTAATTTCTTTCCCAAATCTTGAGCTTCTTCCTCATCAATAGCATCTTTGGCCTTATCCATTAAAGCCTCAATATCACCCATGCCAAGAATTCTAGAAACAAAACCAGGTGGATTAAATATTTCTAAATCATCAACTTTTTCACCAACCCCAATGAATTTGATCGGGGCTTTAGTGATTGAACAAGCAGTTAAAGCACCGCCACCTTTAGCAGTACCCTCCATTTTAGTAACTACAACACCAGTAATTCCACAACTTTCATGAAATTGTTCAGCTTGCTTCTGAGCAGCCTGACCAATATCTGCAGAAATAATTAACAATTTTTCTTGAGGTTGAACCGCTTTAGTAATATCCTCAATTTCCTTAATTAACTCATCAGAAAGAGCATCTCTACCTGCAGTATCAACAATAACAAGATCATACTCTGAAATTTTCTTTTCAACATTCTTCCAAAGTTTCAATGGATTCTTTTCTTTTAAATCAATAAAAGAGTCAACCTGAGCAGACTTTGCAACCTGTTCTAGTTGCTTCATCGCAGCAGGTCTCCAAACATCTAAACCCACAACACAAACCTTCTTCCCACGTTTCTTATAATATTTCGCTAGTTTACCAGTTGTAGTAGTCTTACCACTTCCAAACAAACCAACCAACATAATCTTAGCAGACTTAGTATTTATGTCTAATTCCTTTTTTTCTTCACCAAGAAATTTCACTAACTCTTCATAAACAATTTTAACAAGAACTTCCTTCTTGTTTAAACCAGGAGAATCATCTTTTAAAGCACGTTTCTTAATCTCTTGAGTAAGTTCAAGAACCAGTTTAACATTAACATCAGATTGTAATAATGCCTTTTGGATCTCTTTAATAACTTCATTAATTAGTTTTTCATCTACAAAAATAGCTTTAGTGATCTTACTCAAAGTATCTTTTAAACTACTACCTAATTTTTCTAATACCATAACTAAGATTAAAGAATAATATGTTTATAAAGGTTATTGGGTTATCTATAATCTGATCTTTTTCTTATGACTGGACGTTTAGAACTAACTCTTTTAGCAGCGTTTGTAAGATATTCTGGAAATTCAAATGTTGAATCTTCATCTCGGTTCCATAACTGACAATTTCGTCCTACACCCACATACTCAAGAAAATCATCAACAAATTCTGCTTGGGATGTTTCTAATCGTTTAATGGCACTAATTCTTATTTCAGCTCCTAATCTTGAATTACCTGCTCGTTCAATATTCTTCCAAGTACCAAGTATGCTTGTTGCTTCCTGTCTTAATGCTGAATCGTATTTCCACATTCCAACTATGTTTTTAGCAGTAGCAACATAAGTTAAAAAGCGTCTTGCTTCAAAATGATTAGTCTGGCCGATTTCGCTTAACTCCACTAGTTTATCTCTAGAATTTAAATATGAATTGTTAACTGATTTGATATTCTCCCAAACTCCATTTAATGTGATTTCAATAAGTTCAATCTCTCTACGACCTTGTTCAAGAACTTCTTCCCTATTAGTTTCAGTGAGTCTATCTTCCGAACGATGCCTAATTGTTCTTTCTGCCTGATTCAAAACTGCCTTAATTCTAGCAGCTCTCTTTCGTTTATCCCATGGATTTCCCATTTTAAACTTAGAGAGAAAGAATAGCTTAAAAAGCTTTCTTTATAAAGAACTACTGTAAAATAACAATATTTAAATACGCTAATACCGTAATTTAAGCATGATTATCGAATGGCTAGGTCATGCCAGTATAAAGATAAAAACCAAAGACAAAGTAATATACATCGATCCTTATTCTGGAGATTATACAAATGCAGAAAAAGCAGACATAATCTTAATAACACACTCACACTATGACCATTTCTCCAAAGAAAAAATATCACAAATAATGGCAGATGATACAATAATTGTAGCTCCTCTTACTGTTGGAACACAAATAGAAACCGAACTAATGAAAAACGGCGACAAAAAAGAAATAAACGGACTAAATATTGAAGCAGTACCCGCATACAATGTGACCAAATCATTTCATCCAAAAGGAGAAGGAAACGGGTACATATTTGAAATTGAGGGAAAAAAGATTTACTATTCTGGCGATACTGATTTAATACCTGAAATGAATTTAATGGAAGCAGACCTAGTCTTATTACCTATTGGGGGAACGTACACAATGGATGCAGAAGAAGCAGCATCAGTTGCAAAAGTAATCGGACCCGATCTAGCAATTCCAATCCATTGGGGAGAAATCGTGGGACACGAAGATGACGCACAACAATTCAAAGAAGAAATAATTAATGATACTGAAATAGAGGTTAAAATAATTAAACCTGGCGAAAGTATAGAATTCTGATATTAAGTCTTTTTTAAATTCGAAAAACTATTGTTCTACTTAACAACAATGTTTAAAAAAGAATCTATGAGAAGAACAATATAAAAATTTGAAGGTGATAAAAAATGGCATTTGAAAATGGAATATTTACTTCTGAAAGCGTAACTGAAGGACATCCTGATAAGGTATGTGATCAAATTTCTGACGGGGTAGTTGATGCAGCGCTAGCACAAGATCCTGGAGCGCGAGTTGCGTGTGAGACCTCAGCAAAGGGAAATAATGTACTTTTGGCAGGAGAAATAACTTGTGATGGTGAGTTTGATGGAGAAATGATAGTAAAAAGCACTTTGGAAGACATTGGATATGACCGAGATGAATTTGGAACAAACTGGGAAAATACCCAGGTTACACAATGGTTGACACAACAATCTCCGGATATTTCACAAGGTGTATCTTTAGGACAAGGCTTGTATGAAGAACAAGGTGCGGGCGATCAAGGGATGATGTTTGGATATGCATGTAATGACACTCCTGAATTAATGCCTTTACCAATTGCATTAGCTCAACGGCTAGCAAGACGATTAACCGACGTGAGAAAAACTAATGTAGTGGGGTATTTAGGACCTGATGGAAAATCACAAGTATCTGTTGTGTATAGTGCGGGAAGACCTGTAAGATTATCAAATGTTGTAATTTCAACACAACATCTTCCTGATGCAGAACACGGTCAAATAGTTGAGGATATGGCAAATTATGTAATCTCTGAGGTGTGTCATGGATGGATGGATGATGATACAATAATTCATGTAAATCCTACTGGAAGATTTGTATTGGGGGGACCTTTTGCAGATGCTGGATTGACCGGAAGAAAAATTATAGTAGATACCTATGGTGGAATGGGAAGGCATGGAGGGGGAGCATTTTCAGGAAAAGACCCTTCTAAAGTAGACCGTTCTGGAGCTTATGCAGCAAGATTCATTGCAAAAAATGTTGTCGCAGCTAACTTAGCTGATAAGGCTGAAGTCCAAATAGCATTTGCTATAGGTGTAGCAGATCCTGTCTCTATAGCAATCGAAACATATGGAACCGAACGTGTGTGTCCGGAAAAGCTAGAACGTGTTGTGAGGGAAACTTTTCCTGTGAAACCTGCAGATATACTGAGTCATTTTGATTTAAGAGAACCACATCAAAATGGGTGGTCTTATAAGGACACTGCAGCATATGGACATTTTGGAAGAACTGATGTTGCGTTTCCTTGGGAAAGTACAGAAAAGGTAGCAGAATTAATTCGGAGATTTTAAAGCCGTTTGTAAGAAGCATGCATCAACCTTAACATTTTTTTTATTTTTTTATCTTTTATTTTAAAGAAAAGCACAATTCGAATAAGTTGATAAGCCAACCTAACCTTAAACGGAGGTGGAGAATCATCCATTAAAGTCTCTGCTAATTGATTACTAGGAATATTAAAATATTTTTCAAACTTTCTATTACTAAACCCTAAAACTATTGCAGTAGTAGCCATAATACTGCACTTAAGAGTATTACCCAAACTTTCTTTCCAAGCCAATTCATAATCTCTCATTTTACCTTTATTGTTAAGAACTCCACTAATAGTTTCAGCCGCAAGCTTTCCTGATTTTAAAGCAAGATAAATGCCCTCGCCAGTACCCGCACATGTTAATCCGGCAGCATCACCACACACTAACATTCGATTCGTATAAGTTTTTTTGATTGGGCCAGTAGTTGGAAAAGATCCACCAAAAGATAATTTTCCTTCAAGACGTATACTAAATTTATCTAGTGAATCATAAAAAACATCTTTAATATTTAGATCAGAAAAGGGAAATATGCCAATCCCTGCATTAACTAAACTACCTTTAGGGAAAGACCAAGAACACGAATAAGTGCTTGGATCAAAGAAAAAAGACAAGTTATCACTCTTAGCTCCTTTAAACAATCCTCCCACACAAGGAACTAAACAGGGGGGTTGGCTAAGAAGTTTAAACTTTTTTTGAATACCATAATGAATTCCATAAGCAAGCACAACATACTTTGCTTCAATACTTCCTTTATTTGTTAATATCTCTAAATGAGTTTCATGTTCAACTAGGTCCTTGCAAAAAGTTTCAAGTTGAATATTTAATCCATTAGCTAACCACTGTTCAAATTTTGGACGATTAAGCATAATATAAGAAAGATCAAAGGTTCTCTTACTTTTACCAACAACAACATCTAATTTTTTACATTCATTCTCTACAAAGGGATAATCTGTGTGTTGAAATAATTCTTTAAAACCTTTAGTTCTGATACCTTCACCACATCGTAAAGGCAGTCCTATTTTTTTACGAGAATCAATAACTAAACAATTTAATTGCTTAGCAGCCATCAAGCCTGCAATCCCTGCACCAATAACTACAACATCATACATTATAAATAAAGAAAAAAGAGGTTAGTTAAAGCTTTTTCGCTTTCATCTCTTTAACAACCCGTTTAGCAAACTCTTCACTCTTAACAGCACCCTCAACCTGATTATCTCTGGTTCGTACAGTAACAGTTTTATCCTTAATTTCCTTTTCACCAACAACTAAGATATAATTATAATGTTGAAGTTCAGCATCCCGTACTTTTCTTGAAATACTCTCGGTTCGACCATCTACATCCGCCCTAATTCCCACTTCACGGAAAGATTGAGCAACCTTGTCAGCATATTCTTGAAATCGATCTGCCACAGGAAGAATCACAACCTGATTTGGATTTAACCATAATGGAAACTTGCCAGAATAGTGTTCAACTAAAATTCCCATAAATCTTTCTAAACTACCATACACTGTTCTGTGAAGCATGATTGGACGGTGTTTTTTACCATCTTTACCTTCATAAGACAAATCAAAGTTTTCAGGTTGAGCCATATCAAACTGAATTGTTCCACACTGCCAAGTTCTACCAATCGCATCCTTTAAATGAAAATCGATTTTAGGACCATAGAATGCACCATCTCCTGGATTAAGCGTGTAATCTATCTTAACCTTTTCTAGTGCTTTTTTAAGAGCATCTTCAGCAATCTTCCATTGTTCGTCAGTTCCAATACTTTTACTTGGGCGAGTTGAAAGTTCAACACTATACTCAAAACCAAATAGCTTGTAAAACTTATCTTCTAGGTTAATGATATTGATAATTTCTTGTTCAACCTCTTCAGGAGTTGAATAAATATGTGCATCATCCTGAGTGAACACTCTTACTCTAAATAATCCATTAAGAACTCCTGACTTTTCATGACGATGAACAGTGCCAAGCTCACCAACTCTCATTGGTAAATCGCGGTATGAACGGATCTTAGTTTTGTAGATAAGCATTCCTCCCGGGCAGTTCATTGGTTTGATTGCATAGTCTTCATTATCAACTTTAGAGATATACATGTTTTCTTTATAATTATTCCAATGTCCAGATTGTTCCCACAAAAATTGTTTTAACATAATTGGAGTTTGAATTTCAACATAACCTGCTTTGGTGTGTTCTTTTCTCCAATAATCTACCAAAGTGTTCTTAATTACCATGCCTTTAGGATGAAAAAAAGGAAAACCTGGACCTTCTTCATGAAAACTATACAAATCAAGATGCTTACCTATCTTAATATGATTACGTTTTTCTGCCTCTTCTAACAAATTCAAATGTTGTTTTAGGAGTTTCTTATCTGGAAATGCAATACCATAAATTCGTTGCAAAGAATCATTCTCTGCATTACCCTTCCAATAAGCAGCAGAAGTTTTTGTTAACTTAATTGATTTAATGTATTTAGTGGACGGAACGTGCGGTCCTCTACACAAATCTCGAAAGTTATCATTAGTGTAAATAGTTAAATTATCTTTGTATTCTTGAATAAGCTCAAGTTTGTATTTATTATCCTTAAACATGTCTTCCGCTTCGCTCTTAGAAACTGAAACCTTAACAAAAGGAATATCTGCTTCAATAATTTCTTTTATCTTAGCTTCAATTTTTTCAAGATCTTCAGGTCTAAATGGTTCTGAAGCAAAGTCATAATAAAAACCATTATCTATTGCAGGGCCCATAGTTAGCTTAGCATCCGGATACAAACTTTTAACAGCCATAGCTAAAATGTGGGCAGAAGAGTGCCAGAATACCTGTTTGCCCTCTTCATCATTGAATGTTAATATTGATACTTTAGAATCTTCAGTAATTGGAGTTGTTAAATCAGTAGTGGTATCATTAATTTTAATCGCTAAAGCATCTTTAGCTAATCGTTCACCAATACTCTGCGCAACTTCTAATCCAGTAATTCCTGAATCGAATTCTTTTTTACTTCCATCGGGAAATTCTATATTTATCATTGTAAACTAAAGAAAAAGAAATTGATTAATAAATTTAACTATTACTTTTAATTATTGAGGGAATAGCGTAATTCAATTTCAGCTATTTCTGCAATACGCTCATTAAGGGTTTCAGTACTTAAAACTGGAAATCCATGTTTTGAATGACTGAAGGAAGCTCGTGGAGTGTTTAATTGGTCCATTCTTTCAGAAAGTTTGCTTGCAGTAGCGTACTGTGTTTTTGCACGTTCAAGAACGATTCTGCTTCTTTCATTATGGCCGCGAGTTTCAAGTGTATGAGCAAGTCTCATATTATAAAGAGCAGCATGACAAATTCCACTAAATTGAAGTACGATCGCTTCATCAATGTTTGCCTCACTTGCACCTTTACTTCTTAATTTGGCTTCTGCAATACGTGCACGAGCCCAGGCAGTTTTAAATTTTTGAACTGCTAAAGCGGTATGTTCAATACAGTCTTTTGTAGAAATGTAGCCTGTAGGAGTGGCTTTTCCTTCCCCAATAAGCTGACCAATACCATCTAAACAGACATCATAACGTGGTTCAACTCGCTCTTGTTTAGGTGTTGCAGGTGTTGCAACTTCTTCAACTTTTGGAGCACAGCCTGTTAAAAAGGTAATAAGTCCTAAGCTTGTTATTAATCGTCTATTCATCATTATCTCCAGACTAATGTGTCAACATTGTCTCTTTTTCCCTCGGTGTGACCCGCTTCTATAAGGGTACTTAACGTCCAATTTGGCGCGGATGATATTTTTGAGCCAGTCTCACTAAAAGTTTTAGCCTTACCTGTATAGGTTCGATTCTCTCCTTCGGGAGAGGTAACCTCTACAGAATAACTAAATGTAGATCCCATTTGGTTTCCAATAAGTGTTTGCTCGGGTTTGTTAGAGTGAATTGTAAGTGTTGCATTAGGAAATTCAAATTTTTGACCATCTGCGGCAGCCATAATTAAGGGATCTAAATAAAGCATCCAAGATCTAATTCTTATTCTTCTTCGATCTTCTTCTGGTTGACGTTGATAAGCCTCGGTGGCAGTATATGCTGGAACTAGATGTGTTAGTGCCGCAGCACATCTTCGCCAATTATTTGTAAGTAGACTGGAGTCTACTTCGTTTTCTAAAGATGTAAGTAAATGAAATTGGGGTGATTGAGTGTTAGAAACATTAACAAGTTTAGCATATTGGGAAGGGTCCATTGGATTTTTGAGTTCATCACCTTTAAGACAATTATGATGAAAGTTTCCCCAAGCAAGCGCGGTTAAAATTGGTGCAGAAACAGCAACGATTACGCTTCCGATTGTGAGATTTCTTCTAAATATTCTTTTTTGCTCTGCTTTTTCTTCTGCTTGATCTCTTCGTTGAGCTTCTCTGCTTCCTGGACTAAATTCTTTATGCATTTTAGTTACCCCATTGAGTTTTCACGAGCCCAATTTTCTTCATTAGGATCTCTATATTCACTTAAGTAACCCATCATACGTCTACCTACTTCTCCACTAGATGCATTTGCTGTTGCTTCTGCAACACAAAGGTTAACACCTCTTGGAATTACTACGGATTCTTCTTTGGGTACTTGAATTCCATATGCTTCTGCAATTCTTAAAGCATCTGATCTAAATCTAGGATCGGTAATGTATTCGGTTATAAATAATTGTGCCATTTCATGATTTGGTAATCTTTGTTTAAGTGCACTTTTAAGGTTTACAACTGCAACGACTGGACTACCAAGAACGGTATCTCTATCAACACTTCTTTCTAATTTAAGTTTTAGTTGTCTGGCCCGTTCGGGGTCAAATTTTGTGTTTGCCATTTTGTGTATGTTTTATTTTTTTTAAGTATAAAAAGGTTCCGTGCACATTTGAATGTACACGGAGATGTTTGAAAGTGGGTTTGCCCGGAAGAAATCGAGTGTGGGGGGATCAATTCCGGGCGACAAGCCTAGGCTTGTACCTATTAGTAGGTAGTGAATAACTGATATATAAATGTTTTGCTTTTATGCTACTATTGAGTGGTAAATCTTATTTATATAGTTGTTTTTGAAATAATGCCCTATGGTATCTGTTTTACGAGAATCTATTGGGGCTTTAGATAATATTGGATTCTTAAACGTACTATTGCCTTTCATATTTGTATATTTGATTGTGTTTGCTTTATTAGAAAAAACTAAAGTACTGGGAATAGAGAGAAATGGAAAATCAAAGAAAAATCTTAACGCAATGGTGTCATTTGTACTGGGATTTGTATTTATTGCATCTACATCTCATGTAGTTAGTTTACTGCTTTACTTACAAATATTGGGAATGGCATTAGTGTTTGTAATGGCATTACTTTATGGATTTGCAGCATTTAAGGAAGACAAGGCGTTTGAATTCAAAAATTTCATTTATGTAGTTGTGTTAATCTTCATAATTGTCGCATTCTTTTATGCAATGGGCTTCCTTAACAACGCAAAATGGGATTTTGTACTAGAATTAATATTTAACCCAGTAGTTATTACTGTTGTTTGTTTTTATCTAATAATCATGTTCGTAACTGGTGGTGGGAAGAAGAAGGCGGGTACGCGTGGTGCAACAAGCAGTAAAACAGAAAAAGGTTATGTTGAAAGTATTGGTGAGAAAAAAGAAGAAGTTGATCATGCAGCTAGGGGTTCAGACTCTTCGGATGAAGAATCCTCTTGAGGTTCGGTTTCCGCAGGTTCTTCTGCTGGAAAGTCTATTGGTTCTGGAGCTTCGGGATTATCTTGGGGTGTTTCTTGGGGGGCTTGATTTTGTTGTAATTGGGCTTGTTGATCCATAAAACTATCCCAATGATCTTTACTGAATGCAATTACTGGCTTACCATCTGTGGTTTGAAGTCTTTGGCTTGGAAGCGGAAAGCTCAAACATTTTTTGATATTTTCTGGAGTGTCATGGAAAGCAACAAATTTTTCTCCATTCTGGCCAGGTAATACGAATGGTCTGGATTTATCTTCATTAAATTCTTCTGGAGCTAAACGTTCTGCCTCTTCGTAAATCTTGCTAACAGAAACCTCGTAGATGGTATCTTTTGCTCCTTCGTGTAGTATAAAATATGCTGAACCTCGTTTTTGTTGAGTATAAGAACGTACTGTAGTTATGCCATCTTCGTTAGTGGTCTGGGGTTTGTGAGCATGACCACATAAGTTAATTAAGGGACGTTTAGCTGCCCGAGCTTTTGCTTTCTTATTTAATTTAGAATTGTAACTTGTTTTACCTGCACAACTTTCAGGGGTAATACCTTCGTGAGTAACAATCCAATCTGCCTTGTTTAATTTATCATCGAGAGTGGCTTCTCTTTCTTTAATTGTGCTATGTCTGTCTTCTTTTCGATTAAACACATTTCCAGATGAATGAGATATACCATAAACATTTCGACCATTGATTCTGTATGTTTTATCTTCTGCATCAAGAAAGGTCATGTTGGTAATCACTTCTCTTGCTTCGGGACAGTCGTTATTTCCTAAAACGCCATAAACCTCGGCGTCAAATTTACCTAGTTCTTCATTTATTGCTTCATATTTTGGTCGACGTGAATCTATTGCTTCTGCAGGATCTAAAACTCCCTGTTGTACGCCCATAAATGCTTCGTCTTTACTTGAGAAATTACCACCATGAATGACTGTGTGTTTGCCTTTGGATATCTTGTTAATGTGGTTACTAACTATTCTATACCTTTCTAAGAATCCACTGTCGTGATCGTCGGAAATAAATCCAGTGATGGCCATGTGCTTAGTGACGTAGAACTAATATATAAATGTTTTGATTCTGTTGTCACTTTCAAGTAGTTATGCGAAAGATTTAAATAGTAATCTGTGTTAATTCGTTGGATATGTTATACCTGGCAGTGAGACACGAAGGAAAAGAAGTTGGAAGAAGAGAGCTTGCTGAGAGAGTTATGATAAGTATGCGTGAAGGCGCAGCTTCTAGTGTAGGGGAATGTGTAAATGAATCTGACCGGTTGATTTTACCTTACGATCAACATGTGGGGGTATTAACACATGCATTAATTGGGGTTGTAATTCCGAAAAAAGATGTTGCTTCTTTTATGCCTATGTTTGATGTTAAAACAATTCCTTTGCGTGTAGGTTATGAAAGAGTTAACGGAACTAACGTGAGAAATGTGGGAAATAATTGGGTGGCTTTAGATGGAAACGATACTATTGTTATGAGTGTGAAAGGAAAGCATCAAAGGACTTTGGTGAATGTTTTTGATTGGGATTTTATTCTGAATTATGAACCAGATCCCTTGCCGTTGGTTGTTGAAACACCAGCTTCATCAGAAACACAACACATGGATATTTCTGAATTGGGACTAGAAGTTAGACAACCTGTGGGAGATTCTCCTATGTCTAGAACACGACGAATGAATGTTGAAGATTTTAAATCTAAACCGCATATCTCAAGATGGCAGCGACTTTGCCAATATCTTTCAACTGTGCACCTTCCCGGGTCTCGGTAGAAATAATTTTGATTTCAGAAGACATCTTTTCTGCCTCAGCCTCAAACTTATCAATTAATTCATCACTTAATTCTTCAGAAAGTAAAAGTGTATCAACTGCACCCATGCGAATTTTTTCTAAAACGTCATTTTCACCATAAGCTGTTTTATCTGGTTCTTTAGCTAAAATATCAAAAAAATTTTGCATAATTTTTTTCTCTGTAGCTACCTCTGTTTCAGCTAGAATGTCTGCGGACTTTTCTAATAACTCTTGTAACCCGAACTCTCCAGTATAACTTAAATCTTTTATGGCAATGATTTTTTTCTTAACTTCATTAGTAATATAATTTCCATCAACAAAAGTGTACTTGGTCGGACCGGGACCACCAACAATGATTCCCTTAAGATTCTCCATCATAAGAAATTGTTCTTTAACATACTCACCAACTTTATTATAATGATCTTTAGCAGCACCCTCTCTTAATCGAGCAAAACGTTGTGCACTCTGACCTCCTGCTCTAAACTTTCCTGGAACTTCTGAATGTGTTTTCATTAAAGGAATGATTGTTTTACCTTTTAGTAAAGCAATAATTGCATCTCTCCTATCCATAATAATCATGCCGTACACTTCTTTAATTTGTAATTGTTCTAATAGGGGTTCAAGAATGAATGTTTTATCACATCGATAAATTTTAGTTTTTAGGGGTGTTGGAGGTTCAATACTCCAAACTTGTAAATCTTGTTGACCCTCTTTTTTTGAAACATTACCTGAAAAAGCAGCTAATCCATGTTCAGGGGTGCGCTTGTAAAGTTTAAGATGTTGAAGCATTCTTTCCAGGGCATCAATAACATTTTTTCTATTAGTGGCAGACTTAATATTAACGGCAGTTCCTTGTTCTTGAGATAATTGTTGGTTTATTTTATTAATATCATAACCTGCAGGAATGTAAACTGTAACTAATTCAGTATGGCGCCCTCTATGTGAACCTAATTCCTTAATTAATTTTTTCAGTTTATGCTTTTGTTGAGCATCAATTGCCATACTGATTAGTGTAAGAAATGGGTTTATAAACATTGTGGTTAAAAACGGATTGTTTTTTCGATACATTTATATTGTGTTTGTACTAAAAATTAGTATGAATAAAAAAGAGAGGTGGATAATTTATTCAGGTTTTATCTTAGTTTATTTAATTTTCTTATGTTTTAATATTAGTGTGACATCTCAGTGGTGGATAGATAATGTTATGACAATTGCGATTCTTACTTTAGTAATACTAATAATTGAAAAGTTAGAGTTTGGACGAGTTGAATTCTGGTTATTCAATCTGGCATTCTTAGTTCATAATTTGGGAACATTTGGATTTTATGAATTTCAGTGGGGGATCATAGCATATGATAATTTAACACACTTATTTGGTTCAATTGTTGCAGCATATATTGTATTCAATTTTGTATCTAAAAGACTAAAACTAAAGTTAAAATTAAAAAAATCCTTCACGGGTGAATACAAAGTTATATTATTATTTTTAGTTATAGCATCGGTTGCAATGTTGGGAGTTGGAGTGGAGCTAATGGAATTCTTTGGATATAATTACCTTGGTCTAGGAGATGGAATCCTATTTGTGGGTTCAGGAGATTCAACTAGTGGAAATGCAGGACAATATCTTGATACGATGGGGGATATAATCATGAACACAATAGGGTCTTTTATAGGGGCGTTTATTTATTTAGGAGTTAAGAAAAAAAGCTTTTTGAATAGAGCGGGAGCGTTATTTTAGCATTCTAAACATAATTTACTACACAAATATTTATAAACTATTTTTTTAGAAAATAAGTATGATAGGAACGAAAGAACTTCTAAGATTAGTAAAGGAGTGTAAATTAGTAGATGGGTTGTGTGATAGAGAGTTGAATAACCCAGAAGGTTCCGGATTTGATCTAAGAGTGGGAGAGGTATTTCAAATTAAAAAAGGTGAAGCATTTCTTGGAGAGGTAGATCGAAGTACACCTGATGTTAAATCAATAGCAAAATATGGAAAAGAAAAAGGAATTGTACTGAAGCCAGGAGATTATGTATTAGTAAAAACAATAGAAACAGTAAATTTTCCAGAAAACATATCAGCAATATGCAGACCACGTACAACTTTACAACGAAGTGGAGTTATGCTAATAACTGGAGCAACCGACCCAGGGTATTGCGGCGAGTTAACTTTTGCAATGTGCAATATGGGTAAATGTGATTTTAAATTAGAATTAGGGGCAAGAATAGTAAGAATGTTATTTTTTGAGGTAAGCGAAGTAGTTTCACAATATCGAGGACAATGGAAAGGTGGAAGAGTAAGTACTGGTGGAAAAGAAAAACAAGTTTAAACTTTTTCTGCAATAAACACAATATATGGAGATAAAAATCTGGTTTTGATTTTAGTTTTGACTTTTTTTCCAATGAACTTTAAAATGTTAAAAAACATTTTTTGAAAATTATTAGAGAGGTTAGATAACCCCCATACTTTAAACAATCTTCCAGAATAATCCAGGTGTAAAACTTTGAGATTATATTCTTTAGATATTTTTTTATAATAAGATAAGCTCATTGTAGTAAGGTTGTGCTCTTTAAGCCGTTTCTTATCTAGAATGAAAAGAATCAAATATCTTAAATAACGAAAGTTTGGAACAGTTATTATTAATTTTCCACCTTTCTTTAACAAGTCAATATGTTTTCTTATTACTTCCTTATTTGTTTTACCACTAAAGTGTTCAACAAAACCAAATGAACAAACCAAATCATATTTTTTATTGTTATTCCACTCTAAAAAGTTAGCTTCATGAATAGTACTTGTTTTTATTCCATTAGCACTAAGGGTTTTGTTAACAATTGCTTTAGTGTCTTTTACATAATCAACACCTTCAGCAGAATACTGAAAAGTTTTACAAATATACGCTAAAAAAGAGCCTGGAACACACCCAATTTCTAAACAGGTCTTGTTTTCAACAGGAGTTAAATATTTATGAAAAATATCAGAAAAAACCACGGAATTAATCTCGCCTTTGCTTTTACGACCTTCCCAACCGCTTTTCGAACTTATCTGCGACATTATCTTTCTTCTACAACTAACACAAAATCTACTTTAGCTGTTGCTCCCATAAGTTGAAAAGTGGGTTTAACATTCGGAATCACGGCAAGAATCTTTCCATCAAGCCTATTTAAAAATTGTTCCAACTTATCCTGCATATTATCGCTCTTAACATCTAGGCGATGAACTTTGTATTTCATTTTTTCTTTCATACATCACATATTAAAACTTTAGTATTTAAAACTTTCTTTATGAATCAAAACAAGTTTAGTTAAACAAAAAATTTATAGGTAATTAAAACACAATTATTTTAGAGGTGAGAAAAATGAAAAAAATATTTTTAATAACTTTGGTTATAGCAATAGTTTTCATAGCTGGATGTGCAGTTGAAGAACCTGCGAAACAAACAAGCTCTGAAGACACAGAAAGTACAACATATATGGACGTATCCCCGGTAAAAGCTAAAGAACTTATTGAAATGAATCCTGATTTAATAATAATAGATGTGTCTTCAAATTATGACAGCGGACATCTGCCTGGAGCAGTAAATTATTATCTGGGAGATGGATCTTTAGATGATGTAATACCTACTCTAAACCCTGAAGCCGAATACTTGGTATACTGCCATGTAGACTCAGTAGCAATAGCAGGAGCACAAAAGCTTATCGATGCAGGATTTACAACAGTATACAGACTTGAAGGAAACTATGCAGCCTGGGTAAATGCAGGATATTTAATAGAATAAATTTTTTTATTTTTACTTTCTAAATATTTATAAAACACGCCAATACTATTTATTTATGAAATTTGCACATTTAGCAGACTGCCATATTGGTGGATGGAGAGATGAACGATTAAAAGATCTGAATTTAACAGCTTTTGTCACATCAATAGATAAATGTATTGAGAAAAAAGTTGATTTTATTCTAATAAGTGGAGATTTATTTAATACATCCATACCAGGAATAGATAAATTAAAAGAGTGTGTAAAATGTTTACGTAAACTAAGACGACAACAAATTGCAGTTTACATAATTGCAGGTAGTCACGATTTCTCCCCTTCAGGAAAGACAATGCTAGATGTACTAGAAGAAGCAGGACTGGTTAAAAATGTTGTAAGTGGCGAAGTTGTAGAAGATAAACTGAAGTTAAAGTTTACCATCGATGCTAAAACAGGAGCAAAAATTACAGGAATGTTAGGAAAAAAAGGAATGCTTGAAAAAAGTTATTACGAAAATCTAGAAGTTTCAAATTTAGAACAAGAAGAGGGATTCAAAATATTCATGTTTCACACAGCAATAACCGAACTCAAAACAAAAGAGATGGAAAACATGGACTCTGCACCAATTTCATTATTACCTAAAGGATTTGACTATTATGCTGGAGGACACGTACATATTGTTAATAAGTTCCATTTTGATGATTATAATCACGTCGTTTATCCAGGACCAACATTTCCCAACAATTTCGGAGAACTAGAAAAACTAAAAAAGGGGGGTTTTTATCTTTACGAAGATGGATTAATATCATATGAACCAATTTCTGTTTGTAACGTATTCTGCATAAAAAAAGACTGTACTGAAAAATCTCCTGAAGAAATAGAGGCCGAACTAAGAAGGGAGGTGTTAGAAAAAACATTTGACAACACAATCGTGCTAATTCGACTAAAAGGAACGTTGAAAACAGGCAGGCCATCTGATGTAAACCTTAATGAAATTATTAAATTACTTTATGACAAATCTGCATTATTTGTGATGAAAAATACTAACGCACTAGAATCAAAAGAGTTTGAAGAGGTAAAAGTACAAGAAAGTTCTGTAGAAAAAGTAGAAGCAAAACTAATCAAAGAACATCTGGGACAGAATAAAGATCTAGGACTGGATGTTGAAAAAGAAGAAGATCTAACAAAAGAACTAATCCAAGCACTATCTGAAGAAAAACAGGAAGGTGAGAAGGTTTACGAATTTGAATCTAGAGTTAAGAAAAATGCGCGAAGTGTTATAGCAAAAGAAATATTTCAGAATTAACCTTGTTGGGCTAAGGAGGCAAGAGTTAACATGCCGGCAAGAGAACTTACTGTGCTTTCGAGAGCAGGCGAAAGACGTCTGAACGCAACTCCGCTTTTTTCACAAACCTCTGCTAAAACTTCTTCAGTTCTTGCCTTAGTTGGAGCGGAAACAGTAAGTAACAAAATGTTTCCCGTTTGTGGTAATCTAGTCATACTAACCATATAACCGTGTTGTTCTGTGCCTCGTCTAACACAACAACCGTTATATCTTGGAAATTGTCCGTCAAGCTCTTCAAAATTAGGCTCGTATCTAGCAAGAACAGTTCTAACATCTGTTGGGTCATCGGAAACTCTAATTCCTATATTCGGTATTGGCATGATTGTCAAGAATGATTGAGGGTTTAAAAAGCTTACTCAAGAAGTTCTTTAATAATTTTTTGTACCTCTGCAGGGTTGGCAGCACCTCGAGTTTTACGCATTACAACACCCACAATAGCATGAAATGCTTTCTCATTACCTGATTTGTAATCTTCAACAGCCTTGGAAGACTCTTTAATTGCTTCTTCACATAGTGTTTTTAATTCGCCACTATCTGAAACAGCATTTAATTTATTCTCTTTAACATAATCTTCAACATCAAAAGACTCTTCAATCAGTTTTTCTAAAATCTTTTGAGCAACATTTTCAGTAATTGTTTTCTTCTCAATAAGTTTTAGTAAATTAATCAGTTGTACTTCATCAAGTTTAACCTCTTCCAATGATTTCTTGTTATAATTAAGTACTCTATTAAGTTCATGACGAATCCAACTAACAGCAAGCGTTGGAGAAACGTGTTCAACTGCCTTTTCAAACAATTCAGCCAACTCTTTTTCTTGAGATAATACTAAAGCATCTTCTTCACGTATTTTATGTTTTTCAACAAATTTTAAAGCCTTATCTCTTGCTAATTCAGGAAGATCTTGTTTAATCTTATTAATTAATGAATCCTCAATTTTAGTGGTGGTAAGATCGGGATCAATGATGTACCCATACTCTTCTTCTGTTTCTTTTTTTCTTAAAGAACGAGTAACGCCAGTTTCAGCATCCCATGCACGTGTCTCTTGAACAACATCTTCACGTTTTTGTCTCTCAAGTTCATAATTTAGGGCACGTTCAATTTCTTTAAAACCAGTAATGTTCTTTATCTCTACTCTAGTGTAATCTTTCTCTTTAATTGAAATATTAGCATCTGCTTTTATGATACAATTATCTTGATCAAATATTTTTAAGTAATTTAGGACAGCAATTAATTGTTTCATAAAATCTCTTGCTTCATCAGGACTAGTAAGTTCGGGTTCAGTGACTACTTCACATAAAGGATTACCGCTTCTATTATAATCAATTAAAACAAACTTAGAATCAACCATGCCATTAGGATGTACTAATGCGGCAGGATCTTCCTCCATATGAACTCTAGTAATTCCAATAGTTTTACCTGATTTAAGATGTAATTTGCCTTTAATACCTAGAGGAATTTCATACTGAGAAATTTGATAATTCTTTGCAAGATCAGGATAAAAATATGACTTTCGACTAAATGTTAAATTTGATGAAATCTCACACTCTAGCGCCAAAGCAAGCTTTAAAGCATACTCTAATGCCGCTTTGTTAAGAACGGGTTTAGAGCCGGGCATTCCTAAACAGACTTCACACGTTCTAGTATTAGGTTCTTCACTGCCCTGAGTAGGACAAGAACAAAATAGTTTAGTTTTAGTATTTAATTGAACATGAATTTCAAGTCCGATAACTATATCCGAAGTGAAATTCACTTTTCCACCTCACTAGCAACCTGAATTATTTTACTTTCTTGTAAATGATCTCCCATGATCATAAAACCAATTGGAAGTGTTTGTTCTCCAACAGGAATAGAAATGTGAGGAAGTCCAGCTAAATTAGGACCACAAACCAAAACATCCATCATATAATTTTGTAAAGGAGTAAGTTTTTTTACATCTTCAATTTTAGGCGCAACATTAGGCATCGTAGGACTAACTAAAACATCATAATTCTTGAAAAGTTCTTTATACTCATTTATTATAAGCGTTCTTATCTTAGCAGCCTTGATGTAATATGCATCCCTAAATCCCGACATTCTAGCAAAAGTACCTAGAATAATTCTTCGTTTAGCTTCTTCATTAAAGTTTTCACTCCTAACTTTAGAAAAGTATTCATTAAAATTTCCTTCAGGTTTTTCTTCAGCACCATATCTTATTCCACATAATTTAGCTAAATTAGTTGAAGCCTCACACATGGCAATTAAGTAATAAACCGAAATTCCATATTTGAAAGTTAATGGAAGAGAGACTTCTTCAACAATTGCACCTTTATCTTTTAGTTTGTTAATTGTTAACTCGAATGCAGCTTTAACTTCAGATTCAATACCTTCTTGTAAAGACTCTTTTATGATCCCAATTTTTAATCCTTTGATATCTTTGTTCAAGAATTTAGTATATTGATCAACAGGGGCATCAATAGATGTTGAATCTTTTTCATCATGTCCCGCAACAATTTCTAAAACTTCCGCACATTGTTTAACGGTTTTAGCAATAAGCCCTAATTTATCTAAACTATTACCATAATCAATCAAACCATATCTAGAAATTCTACCATACGTAGGAGTGAATCCAACAACACCACAATAAGCAGCAGGACAGGCAATACTCCCTCCAGTAGATTCACCAAAAGAAACATGATCAAAATCAGCAAGTTTAGTTAAACAAGCAGAACCCCCCGAACTACCTCCTGTAACTCGGGTTTTGTCAATTGGGTTTAGGGGTTGACTAAAACCGATTCCTGTATTCATAGAAAAACTACCAAAACCAAAACAGTCTTGACTAGTCTTACCAATGATGGTTGCACCCTCATTTAAAACCTTTTGAACAGCAGTAGCATGAAATACTGGTTTGTACCCCTCTAACATTTTACTGCCAGCAGCACTTTCCATATCCTTAACACAAATACTATCCTTAACAGATATTTTTAGACCTTTTAATTTACCTTCCTCTTTTTCTTGAAGATCTTGGATTATGTTAAAACAATGATACTCTTGATTTAATTGTTCAAGATTCATCTTTATACTCCTTCAGGTTTTTTGACTTGATGAATGTCTTTAATTCTTCAAGATTATTATTGATAATTAAATCTTCAGTTAGTCCTAATTCTTCTTTAAACTCCTCTAGTGCTGAATCATCCCCAAGTTCGTGAAGAAAATGAGTATCTGAATTTACAATAACTTTCTTGTTATTCTTTTTAACAATTTCAATTATTTTTTTAAATCCTTCTTTGGTTTTTTCACAATTTTCTTTTTTCATATAACTTATTTGAGAAAGATTAATTTCTAAAAGAATGTTTTTTTCACATGCCTTTTCAAAAACTGCTTCTAGATCAAAGTCATAAATTTGATAGTGTGGGTGAGTCATAATGTGAAAGGGGTATTTGTCTAAACATTTTAAGATTACTTCAGTATTCTTTTCTTTTCTTTGATCAACAAACCCGTTACCTGGATGTAACCCAACATTAAGGAGGTCTAATCTATTAATTGCTTTTTCATCTAAATCAATTGTGCCATCACTTTTGAAGTTGGCTTCTGCCCCCCATAATATATCTAACCCTTTTACTTTTCTTGGCGCTCTATGTAATACATAAAATCCTCCAAGTGAAAGCGAATTAGGAGTTAAAGGGCCATGTTCAGTAATTGCTAAAAGTTTTAAACCCTTTTTTATGGCTTCGTCAATAAGCTCGTAAGCACTAGCAAATGCATGTCCGCTTAATACTGAGTGGGTGTGTAAATCTGCTTTTAACATTTTATACTGATTTTGGTCCTACAAAATATCCTCCTTGTTTATTCTTAGTTTGAGAAAGTGATTGTTCTTGGGTTAAACACTTTTTAGGAACGTCTTCACGTAACGCATTACCTAATTTAACTGGTTGAATAGACATCTTAACATTCTCAGTATTAACCTCTTCTATCTTAGAGAATGCCTCAAGAACATCACTTAAATCTTTTTTTAGCTTACCAATTTCTAAATTAGTTAGGTTTAATCTAGCAACTTTAGCTATGTTTTTAACAAGTTCTGTATCGAGTTCCATATTGTTTGGGATAAGAAGTGTTATTTAAAAGTTTTTATGTTTGATCTTTATACTGATCATGTAAGTCCCGATAGTGACATACTGTATTAATATGCCAAAACAAACCATGAACAACGGCTAGAGTGCCGCCTGCTACAGTCGAAATATACGGAAGTACATCTTTAGCGAACTCAAGTTGTTTTGGCTCTTGAATCTGGTTGCCAAGAAAAAAACAACCCGCACCAACTAAAGCAACACCTGCAATGGTCTCAAGAAGACTTATAGCCAGGTTTCTTTCTACTCGTTCAGGAGGTAAAATGTCTGTATTTGCCATATGACTTTAGAATCGAAAGTAGTTTATAAAGATAATTAGAATTCGTCTAAATCTTCAATTTTTTTCAAATAACCTTTTTTCTTTAAGAAAACAACTTGAGTAGGGTTGTACTTGTAAATAATATCTCCTTTTTCATCCCCGCCAAATTCCCAGGGTTTGATAATAACAAAGTTTCCTTCACGAACCCATAAATGTTTTTTCAATCTACCGGGAATTCGACAAATACGATTATGACCATCTAAGCATCTTGCTTTAACTCTAGAAGCACCTAAACGTTGTTCAACTAAGCCAAAAGTTTCACCCTCTCGTGGAAGTTTGATCCTAACTGGTTGATCAGTAGGAGGGCCATGCCTCTTAAGATTCTTCTTTTGGGGCTTTTTAGCTTTTTTATACATTAAGCATAAAAAATTGTATACGTTATATAAGTGTTTCGTAAAAACTACTATAAAAAAATTTAAATAAGACCTAGTTAAAGTTAATATAATCACTTTGGGGGTGGTAACATGTCAATAGTAGTAAAAGCCAAAATAAAAGAAATCGCAGAAAATTTTAATGTAGCTGGTGATTTTGCAGATGCATTAGATAAGGTTGTAGTAGAATTAGTTAAGAAAGCAACAGAAAGAGCAGAATCAAATGGTCGAAGAACAGTGATGGCTAAAGACTTATAAAGAATTTTTAAGTCTTTTAATTCTTGCTTTAACAATTTTTAATTGTTCAGAACTAACATTTTTGTTTTTAGATAATGCAAGATATTTATCTTCTAACAATTTAACTTTTTTACTATAAATGCCTTTGTTCTGAGAGGTACGTTTAGATTTCCTGGTGGAAGTTGAATCTTTATTCTTAACCAGTTCTTCTTTTAAAATTGAGATTTCATCTTCAATCAATATATTCTTTTTAGTTAACAAATTAATAACGTCTTTTAATTGTTGAACTCGACTAGAATCAACCAAATTATTGCGTGCTAGGTCAGTTTCTTTTTGCATTGCATTTTGAATTAAATCAGGAAGTTTATCTAAACTTGTCTTAGTTGGACGATTCTTTATTTTATTAATATGTGCTCGAAGAGCTAATCTTGCTTGTTCTCTAGCATGTAACCTGTTAGAGATAGCACCAATCTTCTTAAGAAATACCCTTGCTTTATCCAACCCTTTTCGATTCATTATTTAAAGAACCCCTTCTTCTCTTTCATAGGAGGCGGAGGGGGCATATTGCCAGGTGGCGGAGGAAGTGAAGGTGCTGGAAAATCATTGAAAATTGGTTCAGGTCCGGCCGGAATTCTAGGTTCGGGCATTGGAGGATTAATTGGTCTCTGTACTGGTCGAGGTTGTTTCTTAATAATATCCGCTAATGCAAGAATGCCTTCAGCTATATCTCTATTTTGATCTTCTAAAACATTCATCTTGTCAATTACTGGTTGAACTTTTTCTTCAAAACTTTTCTCCTCAATTTTGTCATGTTCAATTTCAGTTGCAGCAACTTCAAATAATTGGAATAATTTTTCTAAACTACTTGCTAAACGTTCTAGTGTGTTAGAAATTGCAAATGCTGGAGATCCAGCTTTCTCTTTTTTTAATCTTTCAATTTCGTCTTTAAGTTTCTTAACTTCTTTTAAAGGAATAATTTCGTAATCTTCATTCATGCATATCACCCACTTTTATTAACTAAATCTTGAATTATGTAGTATTTAAATGTTGCGAAAAGAAAGCGGGCCCCACGAGATTCATGTCATCACTTCACTTCGTTTCGTTCTGGACGAATCTCTAAGTCCCTTAAAAGAATTTGGCGGGCCCCACGAGATTCGAACTCGCAACCTTCCGATTTCTTTTTTTAAAATTAAGAGTCGGATGCTCTAACCAGATTGAGCTAGAGGCCCATAATTTGAGATGTTTTTCTGGCATTTAAATAACTTTTCATCAAACCCTTTTTCTAAAGTATATGTTCTAAACTATAAATATTTAAAAACAAAACAAATAAAGAAAAACACAACATCTTGTGGTTTGAAACTGTTAGAACACAACATGTTGTAGTAACTGTCCAGTAGGACAAACCAATTACTTTCCTTGGGTGAGTCTTAGGAAACACATAAATTCGGTCTCTCGCGTCATGCGAGAACCATTAATTATTAAGGAGATAAAAGATGCGATGCCCATACTGTTTAAGTGAAAATACGAAAGTTGTAGATAAAAGAGATAGTGAAAACTTTACTAAAAGAAGAAGAGAATGTCTAAAATGCAAAAAGAGATTTACAACACACGAACGAGTAGAAAGTGTTGATATGATTGTAGTGAAAAAAGCGGGCGAAAGAGAACGTTACGATCGAGACAAAATAAAACGAGGATTAATTAGAGCATGCGAAAAAAGACAAATTACGCTGGAACAAATTGATGATACTTTAGATAAAATAGAAACCGAATTAAGAAAATCAAACTCTACAGAAATACCCTCTTCCAAAGTCGGTAATGTAGTAATCAAATATTTAAAAAGATTAGATAAAGTAGCATACATACGATTCGCATCAGTTTACAAAGATTTCAAAGATGTAGAAGAATTTCAAGAAGAACTAAAAACACTATTAAAGAGGTAGAGAAAAAATGGCACCAGCACCACTAACAGTTGTAAAAAGAAAAAAACCCTGGGAAACAGAAACTCGGGAAGAGGGTTATGATTCTGAAAGAATAATAGTTGCAATGCAATGCTCATTTCATGAAAAAGGAAAACAGGTTTCTGAAGACCAATTAAGAACAATGCTTCCAGCAATAGAAACAAGGTTAAAACCTACTAGAGCAGGAAAGGTGCACCGAGCTGCAATAGATCGAGCAGTAGTGGCGGTATTAAATGAATCTATGCATGAAGAGGTGGCAGCGGAATATAAAAATTATGCAGAAACAAGATTAAAAGAATTACGAAGAATTAAAATCAAACCAGATGCAAAAGGATCAAACGCAACAGATGCAATGTTATTAATTGAGAGTGCATCAAGTGGTACAGCATCACCTTTTGATAAGCATGCCATCTCAAAATATTTAAGAAGATCTGGCGCAGAAATGCCTGAACACCTAATTAAGAGCGTGGCAAGCGCGGTAGAAACCGATGTTCGAGAATGGATTAATGATGTTAAGGAAGATGGAGAAGTACTAGAATTAACTACATCTGAAATACATGCACTTGCAACAGCAGAACTAATTAAACATGGAGTAAATCCTCAAGAACTTTTTGCTTCAAGAAACTTTGTGGTATCAAGAGAAAATATAGATATGTTGATGGGCAGCAAATCTAATGAAAATGGAAATGTCAATTCAAACAATCCAGAAGCAGTTAATCTAGAAATTGCTGAATGGGTATTAAAACGATGGGCACTGAGTTCCATATTTGAAAAAGATGTACGAACCGCACACGATGCTGGAGCAATGCATGTACATGATCTTGGGTATCCTCATAGGGTGTACTGTTCAGGACATTCACTAGAATATATAAAAAAATACGGACTAAGAGACCTACAAAACTTATCAACAAGATCATCTCCTCCAAAACACGCAATAACCTTAGTTGGACACACATCAACATTCTTGGCATCAATGCAAGCATATTATGCAGGAGCGTTAGGGATGGCTTATGTGAATCTAGCTTTTGCACCATTTCTAGAAGGTATGTCGAGAACAAATGTTGGAAGAGTAAAAGAGGAAGTATTGGCCGCTCTTGTAGGGGATCAGAGTTTGCATGGACGATTATCAAGCTATCTTGGTGCTGCTGAAGATTGGAAAAGAGTTTCTGGAGAGTTAGCTAATCGAAGTGTATCTGATTCAGATTTAGAAACAATAGTGGGTTCGGTTTCAACAAAATTAGAGGGTAAACCAGAACTAGAACAATTTATGACTTTAGTTAATGATTATCGAGACATGCGAAGACAGGCAAAAGAACTGAATGCAATGTTAACAGACCCAACTCTTGTTGGAAGTTTAATGGAAGATATTCTTGAACGATTTGAGGGCAATGACGTGTTATCAGACGAATTCCAACGATTAATGGTACAATATACTGACATGAAACAAATAGCGCAAAATTTTGTTTTTACACTATCACAATGCGCATTCTCTAGAGGAAGTCAAACAATATTCACTGATGCAAACTTACATACTGGAGTGCCAACTGCACTGAAAGATATACCTATAGTAGTTCCAGGGGGAAGATATAGATTAATAGATAAAGAAACTGGAGAGACTGAAGATTTGCGAGCAAGAAAAGAACCAACAAGTAAAGATGGGTTCATATATACTGATTCCGAAGGAAATGTATTCTTAGATGGTGAAGGAAATTTTAATTACAAACTTGCAAAAGAACAAGGAAGACGATTTGTAACTTATGGAGATTATGAAGAGACCTCACAAGAATTTCTAGAAGCATTACTTGATGTTTACATGGAGGGAGATGAAATAGGAATGATGTTCCCATTCCCAAAATGTGACGTACATGTAGATGCCAATACCTTCAAACACGAAAGACAAAGACAACTATTAAGAAAAACATGTGAAGTGGCAGCTAAAAATTCAAGCGCATACTTTATCTTTGACAGAGATGCAGTAACCCTTGCTGCATGTTGCAGATTAAAAACTGCAGTAGACCCAAAAGCATTAGAACATCCCGAATCATTAAGATTTTGTGGATTCCAAAACGTAACCATAAACGTTCCACAAGCATCATACCGAGCAGCAGAAGCTGGAAATTTAAATCTTGATGGAATTATTGATGAAGTTTTAGAAACCATGGAAACAGCACTTCAAGCTCATATCCAAAAAAGAGTAAAAACAGAAGAATTAATGCAACCAGGAGGACCATTGCACCAAATTGGAAAACCAAGCATGGATGGAAATCCTTATGTTGACTTAGATAAAGCAACATACATAGTTGGAATGATTGGAGTAAATGACGCTGTCAAATTATTGACTGATTCTGAATTGCATGAAAATGAGGAATCAATGCAGGCAGGATTAGAGATCATTGCTGCAATGTATCAAAAAGCAAAAGAGATGAGTGAAAGAACAGGATGGAAAATTTCCCTAGAAGAAAGTCCTGCAGAAAGTGCAGCAAGAAACTTAGCATTAAGAGACTTACGTCATCCTGTTTACGGAAAATACGCAAAACAGGTAATACAAGGAACTGAAGAGGACCCATACTATACAAACTCTGTACACCTAAGAGCAGATGCAAAAGATGTAGGCCCAATAGAAAGAATACAAAAACAATCAATGTTCCACCCAGTAATAGAATCTGGGGCAATTATCCATTTATTCACGGGCGAAGCAGATATAGATCCAGATGCATTATATGATTTAGTACAAAATATTTACGAAAATACACAATGTGCACAAATAACTGTATCTGGAACACATTCATTCTGTCCAGGATGTGGAACCCAAACAAGAGGAGAAGCGTTTGAATGTCCAAGATGTGGGACAGAAACAGATGTAATGCAAAAAGTTGTTGGATACAATTCTAAAATGGTAAATTGGAATGGATCAAAACGAAGAGAATCAGAGGCAAGAGGAAGAGGAAGTTATGCTGCAGATGCATCTGAATGTATTGCAAAAGGAGACGATCTTGCTGAAGCATTAATACCCGGACAACCCGCAGTAAAAGCAGTAGTATATGGAATAAAACATCACCATCATTGTGACTGGTGTGAAGACCTGAATGATGCAGTAACCAAATTGGTAGGAAACAATTACAAAGGAAAAGTAGATGTAGAATTTGTAGATGTAACTGCACCAGGAGTAGAGGGAAGACAAAACTTAGCAAGAGCAATGCGAGCAGGTATAAATATGGGTACTACTCCCGGAGTGGGATTCGAATATAATACTGAAGGAATTCCTAGGCCCGTAGATACCGTGCGACCTTTAGAAACAGAAAGTCTTGTACGACAAAATAGAGAAACTGGACACTTAGATGTGAAATATAAATTTCTAGACAAAGCCGGAGCTCCAAAAGTAAGAAAAGCACTTGACGCGGTTCTTGCAGAAGCAGAAAGATATCTCACAACATAAAATGAATTTTGGTAACATATCTTCATCAGTGGATTTAGTCAGTTTCAGTAATGCAGAAGAACCCACAACAGTTCTATTTTATCAGGGATGCAATTTTGGGTGCGGGTATTGTCATAATAGCAACTTATGGCATGCCGAGGACGATACGCTAACTGAAAAAGGATTAAACGCAGTACTTTCAACTGCAAGAAGCAGATGGGTAAAGCTCGTGAACGTTTCTGGGGGAGAGCCAACAGAACAATTTGGTAATTTATGGGATCTAACTGGTTATTTGAAACAACAAGGTTTTAAAGTAAAACTTGATACAAACGGAAGTCATCCCGAAGTTCTAGAAACCTTACTTGAATATGCTTTAGTAGATTATGCTGCGATGGACATTAAAGGAACACTGGCACAGTATCCAGAAATAACTGGGTTTAGTGATGTTGAAAAAATAAGAAACTCAATAGAGTTAGTACAATTTATGGGCAATCAAGGATTTGGTTACGAATTCAGAACAACAGCAGTTCCTGGCATTCATGGTGAATCGGAAATAAGGGAGATTGGGGAGATGTTACGCGGATCAAGAAGATATGCAATACAACAATTCAGACCTGATCTAGATGGGGGATGCTTAAACCCCCAATTTTGCAAGAAAGAATCCTATCCTGGTGAAACATTAAGAGAGTTTGCAGAAGTAGTAAAAGACGATTTTGAAACAGTAATAGTTAGAGCAAGAGATTAGAAAACACTTAAAGAACTAGTAATATCATCAATTTTTTCTTCTTTATCAGGACCAATACCCATACAGGTTTCAGTACCTGCTGGAACCTCAGTTAAGCCTGCATCACTAATCACACAAGTCTTCAAACCAGCATCTTTAGCAGCTTGTTCATACTTATGAAGTTCACCATCATTTTTAACTTTAAGAACAACTTTTTTAGCACCAAAACTGTTCCACTCTCGAACAAGATCATTATCTGACTTCATAACACAATTAACAGCAGCATGAGCTACCTGAGCAGCCATTTTACCCGCAGACAATTTAATGTCTGTTCTTACCAAAATCACTTGTTTTAGTTCCATAAAGCTATAGGTTTGAAAATGTATTTTTAAAGGTTTTTATTAAAAAGACAAATTATTGAGTTATTGACGTTTAACATATACTGTAAATTAGAAAGTTTTTTAAATAAACTCAAAAGGTAAATAGGTATGGACGACGATTTTAACCCTGAAGAAAGTGAGGAGAATGTTTACTCAGAAGAAGGACGAGAAGGCTACGTAGAAAGCGGTGAAATTTCAGCTGAAGAAGAAGCATTCATGAAAGGATATGAAGATGCGGAAGATGACAAAGACGATAAAGATGACAAAGAAGGCGAAGAAAATACCGACGAAGCCGAACAATAATTCTTTTTTGCAAATATTTATAAATGTAGCTAGCTAATTTTTTAATGGATCAAAATGGATTTTCAAAAAGAAATTAAGAAAGCACTAAAAAAAGAGATAGGAAAGGAATTAGACCTAGAAATTCCACCAAATCCTGATTTAGGAGATTATGCAATTCCCTGTTTTATTCTAGCAAAACAATATAAAAAAGATCCTTCAGAAATAGCTAAAGAACTAGCGGATAAGTTAGAAATAAAAGAGGTAAGAATAAATGCAACCGGACCTTATCTAAATTTTTTTGTTGATAAATCAACAACAGCAAAAAACGTCTTATCAGAAATATTCAAACAAGAGGATTATGGAAGTGGAAGTAAAAAGAAAGAAACAATAGTAATAGACTTTTCTGCGCCAAATGTCGCAAAACATATGGGCATACATAATTTAAGATCTACAGTTATAGGGCATGCCCTAAGTAATACTTACAAATATCTTGGATATAATGTAATTGGAGTAAATCATCTGGGAGACTGGGGAACCAATTTTGGACAATTAATTGTAGGAATAAAAAAACATTCTTCATTAAGTAAAATAAAAAACGTACAAGATTTAAACAAAATTTATGTACAATTTCATAAAGATGTAAAAAAACATCCAGAAATGGAACAACAAGCAAGAGACGAATTTGTAAATTTAGAAAATAAAAAACCAGAGGCAAAAAAGTACTGGCAAAAATTTGTTAATGTCTCTTTGAAAGACTATGATAAAATATATGATAGATTGGGCGTTAAATTTGAATCTACAAAAGGGGAATCAGAATACACAAGACTAGTTAATGGTGCAATTAAACTATTAGAACAAAAAAAACTAACCAAAATAAGTGATGGAGCACTAGTGGCAGATGTTGGAAAAGACATGCCTCCTTGTTTGCTAAAAAAAACAGACGGATCGACTTTATACGGGTCAAGAGACATCGCAGCAGGTATGTTTCGATTAAAAAAATATTCTCCAAACAAAATTTTGTATGTTGTTGATGTAGCTCAATCATTACATTTTAAACAATGGTTCAAGGTAATGGAAAAGTTAAACAAAAAAAATAAAACAATATTTGAACATATAGTGTTTGGAAGATTAAGTTTTAAAGATGGAACTATGTCAACAAGAAAAGGAAAAGTAGTAATCTTAGAAGATGTGTTAGATAAGGCTGCAAAAAAATCATTACAAATAATAAAAGAAAAAAATCCAAAACTGAAAAATAAAGCCAAGGTAGCAGAAAAAGTGGGAGTTGGCGCGGTAATTTTTAGTGATTTATTTAATGATAGAATTCATAACATAACTTTTGATTGGGACAAAGTACTTGATTTTGAGGGATCAACAGGTCCGTACATTCAATACGCATATGCAAGATGTAATTCAATACTAAAAAAATATGATAAAAAAATTGATGACAAAATAGCGTTTGAATTACTAAACGAAGATGCAGAATCAGCATTACTCAAAATGCTACAATTATTTCCAGAAGTAGTAGAAAGTGTAATCAAAGATAACAAACCATCCTTATTAGCAAAATACTCAGTAAAACTAGCACAAACATTCAATAACTTCTATAGTGCTTGCCATGTAATCACAGAGGATGAAGAGTTAACAAAAGCAAGATCATTACTAGTTCATTGCACAAAAAAAGTTCTAGAAAAAGGATTAACTTTATTAGGAATAAGCGCACCTTCAGAGATGTGATAATTAAAATTCCACTTTATGCTGGCGGCCTAGGAAAAACAAACGGGGTAGAGAAAGCTCCAGACAAAATCTTAGAAAAACTAAAAGAATTGAATTGTAATGAAGACGGATTTAAAGCACCATTAAACGAACTCGAAATCCAAATTGATAACTCAAATATTGAAGCTAGTCAAAAAACCATTGAAGAAGAAATGAAAAAAGCCTTCACTAATTATCCTTGTCCAATAATTATTGGGGGAGATCACTCTATTACCTATGCCACATTTAAAGCATTTAACCAAGAAAATTGTGGATTATTAATATTTGATGCACATCCTGATTTGATGCAAGAATTTGATCCTGCAACACACGAAAATTACTTACGAAACTTAGTTCGAGATGGTTTAGATCCTTCTAACATAATCCTTGTGGGAACAAGAAATCAAGATGCAGAAGAACTGAATTTCATAGCTCAAAATAAAATAAAAAACTTTAACATGAAAAAAATAAGTTACATGGGAAAAGAAGAGGTGTGCGACGCGATTATGGAAACCTGTAATAAGTTTGATAAAGTATACCTCTCAATAGATATAGATGCAGTAGATCCATCATTCGCACCAGGAACAGGACACTGTGAACCCGGCGGGTTAACATCACGCGAATTATTATACTTCTTACACCGATTGAAGAATTTAAAGAACATTAAGGCAATAGATTTAGTGGAGATCAATCCAGAAAAAGAAGAACGCCTAACTATTGGATTAGGAGCTAAAATAGTTAACGAAATGATGAATTGAACATAAATCTTTAAAAAAAGGTCTTTGTTACTACTTTAAATGGGGGATGAATCTTTGTCGGGAATGAACGCTTCAGTACAACAAACATATATTTCTTTAGATGAAAGAGCAGAACAAGTCTATCATAGTATTCTAGAAGGAAGTCCCGAGTTTGCATTGTGGATAACAACTCCAAAACAAATAACCTTTAATGATGAACAAAAGATGCAGATATTATTCTCAAATGCGTTAACAGCAGAAATGGCTTTGAAACGTTATGAGGAAGCATTAAGTGCAGCAGCAAGAAGAACAGGGAACTTTTCAGGAATGGATGTGCCGAGAGTTAGTAAGCTATGTTATGATGCAATAGCACCAAAAGCTGATGAAACAGTTCCTGAGCCAAAACCTCGAAGAAAAAGTGAAATAAGTGCAGAAGGCCATTATGCTAACACCGATTTTGAAGCGGCATTAGCAAAACTAACTGTGAGAGGTGCAATAGACCGATCAGAATACTTTCGTGGTGATTATAATGGAAGAGCATTTGCAAAGGGTATGGCCGTAATAGATAGTTTAAGATCAAAAAAAGCCATACGAAGAGCACTAAGAATCGTTGGCGATAACAGTTCAGGAAAAACAACTCTTCTAATGTACCTTGCGACCGTAGCAATAGAACATGGATTGACTCCTTTTTATTTAGATTTAGTGTACTTAGCAGATCAATATGATGCAATGGCAAAAAGTCCAACTAAGCCAACAAAAGAAGACTGGGCAAAGGTGAATTACAGTCCACAAGCACAAGCAGCAGATCTGATCTTATTAGATGGTTGGGAAGGAATAATGAAAAAAGGGGATCCTAAAACAAATCAGGGGGCTCAAAGAAAAGCCCTTGAACTAACTAATGCAGGTTTAAGTAGAGGAAAAGGAGTTGTAATGGCATATTCCGGAGATGTGGCAAGCTGGGTTAAAATGATTGAAGGATTAAAAATTTTGGGAACCCAACAACCTGATGAACATTTTAGACATCTGTCAGCAAGAATGTCACGAGCAAGTCGCGCTGAATTACGTTATCCTTCTGTAGAAGAGAGACCTGATTTTATAAAAGATGCAATCCTTTCACTTACTGCAAGATGTAACGGACAATTAGATGAAGTTGCAGCACATTTGGACGGGATTTTAGGAAGAAATGCTGATCCTGGAACAATCATGGCAAATGTGGAAGATCTAGTGGACGAAGCAGATGATGAAGATTGTGAAATAGACTTAGAATTTATCAAAGCAATATTGGGTGATGATCCAATCTTGGTGGAAGTCCCAGGACAAAGAGAGGATGCTATAAATGCATTAGTATTTAGAACAGCTTTAGACGCTATAGGTTTACCAAAAAGTTATGTGACTGGGAAAGGACGAGAACCTACAAGAGTGAGAGCAAGAAATATGTTGTTAGCAGCAAGAAAAGCCTATACTGGTATGACTACTGCCGAACTAGTAGATGATTTACCAATAGGAAGAGCAACAGTAACACATAGTTTGAATAGTGTGGAAGAACAAGTGGGGGCAAATGACTTAGATGGATTCTTAACTCACATAGGTGCAACTCTTTTCGCAGCAGGATATAAAGATGTAGAACGAAAACCAATAACTCCTGGAAAAAGAGATAAAAAACAACCAGCTACACAAACAAAACCAGTTAATGCAGGGTCTGGCGATCTTGGATTGAGTGGAAATGTTTCAGATGTTAAGGGAGGAAGTATTTTTCGTCGTTAATCAAAAAGTTTACCAATTAGTTAAATTTAAATAAATTCAATATATTTTCTAATTTATGTATACGAAATATCTTTTTTTAGTGATGTTATTGCTTTGTATAAGTTTTGTTACAGCAGCTGAGAACGCCAATGTATTTCTTAGTTTGAAAGAGGCAACAACTAATATCGATATTAACAAAGTGGTTGTTTACATAGAAGAAAATGAACAGGTCATGAATAAATATGTTCCTAAAGGAGAAATTCTAAAATTAAGTCTAGAAAATGGCGAACACCATGTTACAATCAAAGTTGATGACCTAACAACCGAAGGAATAGACTATTTTGCTAAAACACAATTAACAGTACAAACAAGTCTGATTGAGGGAGTGTTTCTTTACTCTGTAGGTTCATTAAGAGGAATAGTAAAAGACGAACTTGATAATGTAATACCAAATGCTGAAATAAAAATCGAATGCGGTTCAGATTATGGATTAAACTTACCTACAAAAGCCGATTCTTTTGGCACATTTAATACCGAAGTACCAATCGGGAACTGTAAGGTTTTTGCCCGGTCTGAAGAAGCAGTTAGCATGCAAGAATTTGAGGTAAGTAAGGGAGATGTGATTGATCTAGAACTAAATTTGGACAAAGTAAAAAAAGAAAAATCAAACCTGCTTGCCTGGAGTTTGATTATCTTGCTTGTAGTTATAATTGTTATCTTTCGGTGGAAACCGATTAAGAAAAAAACAAAAAAACCTGAAACGATCATTAAAAAAGAGGTAAAATTAGTAGAACGATCAAAAGATGTATACAACACCTTAAAAGAAAAAGAAAAAGAAATAATTGACTTCATATTAGAGAGTAAGGGAAGTACAACCCAAGCAAAAATACACTATGGCACTGGAATTCCAAAAGCATCATTATTTAGATATGTACAATCATTAGAACAAAAAAATGTTATTCAAACACAAAAAATTGGAAAGGTAAAAAAAATCAGGTTTACCGACTGGTTTTTAGGTAAAAACACTTCTGAAAACGAACAATAGTTCCACATCGTTCCAATCGTTCCACTCAACCTATTTATATAGTTCCACCTTTCTAATTTTTATTAAAAATTGTGAGGTTAATCAAAATGAAAAAAATATTTGGTATAATGTTGTTGATGATGCTTGTACTCTCTATGAGCGCAATTGCAGATACAACTATAAAAGAAAAAAAATTACCTGCTTTTGTTGTAGCAATAGCGGAGGATGCACCTGCTTCAGATAGTGTATTGGGAACAAACATAGCAGTAGAACTAAAAAAAGCAGGATATGGAGATCTGCCTGTAAGTACATTTAAACTATTTAAAGATGTACAAAGAGGAGGCTTAGATGGCCGAGTAATCTTAGTATTGTATAAAGGTGAAGCAAAAATTATTGTTGGTTCAGATCTTGAATCCAGTGGTATATTGTTTGCTACAGACTTAGCAACAATTCTTAAATACTACTCTGTCGATGTTGGACAGATAATGTTGAGTAAAGAAACCTCTTCTGATCTTATATCTTTATTTGAAGAGGGTCACGTAGAGGATGTAATCATAACTAAAGAAACAGTTAAATGCGTATTTGAGGATTCAAGTGAAAAACAAGAATGTTACTTGGATGAACAAAACGAAATTGGTTGCAGTGGCGAAGAAACATGCACTGTGGAATCAATTGGTGTTAAAGGAACAAAACAAGTATGGAAAAGTACTTGTGGTGGTTATGCATATACTGTGCTTGATGGAGATAATGAATACGCAGAATTCGACTGTGGAATTTCAATTCCAGAAAAGATTGATCTAGTAATTAAAGAACTTGAGTTTGTTAGAAAAAGTGATAAATTGGCAACAATAGAATTTGATGTTGTTAATGCTGGACTAGCAGATGTTAAAGGATCTTTTGCAATGGCAGTATATATTAATGGAGAATTAACAACACATACTGCATATCATGGATATGATAATGAGTTAGATGCTGGAGAAAGTATGCATAGATCATTAAGCAATTATTACTGGTTGAATAATGGAGAATACGAAATAACCGTTGTTGTAGATCGTTTTGAAGGGGGAGAAAAGGATAATCCTGTTTTTGATGGATTCTATGATAACATGGTTAAGGAATCTAACGAAGCAAACAATAAAGCAACAATAAGCGTGAACAATAAAATAGTTCATCATACGTTTGATCTAACAAACTATCCTGAACTATTTATTAAAAATGGAAAGTTCAATGGATATATTGTTGTAGGAGACAATGCCCCTGCATCAGATGTGATCAGTGCAATTGATATTGCTCAAAGCTTGCAACTTTATGATGCTGGCGAGGGCCAAATTGATGTTGGCGCAGCAAAATTAGCAAGTGAAATATCTGATCCCTATGCTATGAATGTTATTTCTGTAGGAAATGCATGCACTAATGCTGTTTCCGCTCGATTATTGGGAGATAAAAAAATCGAAGCGATTAATCGTTGTTCTCAACACTTTCAGAAAGGAGAGAGTACAATAAGATTATTCAACAATAATGGAAACGCACAATTACTTGTGGCGGGATATGGTGAGGCAGATACAAGATATGCAGCGAAAATGTTGGTTAATTACAAAGAGTATGATCTGGAAGGAATGGAAGTTGAATTCAATACTATTTTTCCTGTTGAGGATAGTGTGGAAATCGAAATCTTAAATATTCCAGAACCAACACTTTATCCAACAACTCCGGGAGAAGTTTCACCTTCATTACCTGTAACTGCAACATGTAATAATGGCTGTTTACTTGAAGATACTTGCTTGCCTTTCGGAACCAGATTAGTTGATAATGAGGTTGCTAAGTACTGCGCAATAACAAAAGAACTTGTTGAACAACAAGCAAAAGAAGCACAGTGTCAAAACAACTATGAGTGTTCAACCAACCAGTGTAACGACGGAGCTTGTGGAAGTCTATCTGAAGAGTTAGAAGAAACAAGAGGTATGTTGAAACAGGTAATGAATTGGCTTTCAGGCTGGTTTAACTAATTTTTTCTTTTTTTCTTTTTTTCTTTAAGTTCTACATTTTAAGCATAAAGTTTATTGAGGAAAACTTTATAAATAGATTAAGGCTACTTTAGGGTATGGGACGAATTAAAACACAACTAATAAAGCGAGTATCACATAAACTGATAGAAACCCATCCAACAAGGTTCAAAAAGACTTTTGAGGAAAACAAACAATTAGTGACAGAATCTGCAGACATAAAAAGTAAAAAACTACGAAATGTCATAACAGGATATGTTACCAGATTAGTAAAAACAAGGAGGTAAAAATGGCTGAGGACAACTCAATATTTATTGGGAACCGACCGTTTATGAATTACGTTACGGGAGTAGTAATGCAATTTACCACCAAGGGCGCAGAAGAAGTGATAGTGAAGGCAAGAGGTAAGTTTATTGCACGAGCTGTAGATGTATCAGAAGTGGCTGCAAAAAGATTTCTAGAAGGAAGTGTTGGAGTGAAAGATATTAAAATTGATAGTGAAGAATTTGAAAATAAAGAAGGAAAACAAGTACGTGTTTCCACAATAGAAATCACACTAGAAAAAAATAAATAAATTATTTTTCTTTTTTAACTTTTATTACAACGATAAATTTATAAACATGTTAATGAAGAAAATGACTGATGAAAAGAAGAAAGCTTCCTGTTTGGGTAATCATATTACTTGTTCTAATTATTCTCTCAGTTATTGGGTATATGATGCCCGAGCATAGTGGAAATATAGCACTAATAAAAGTTGAGGGAGTGATAACAACCCAGGGAATGAGTTCAATCTTCATGGACAGTCCATCATCAGTCAGTATAGTAGAAAAAATACAAAGTGCAGAAGATGATAGACGAATAAAAGCAATAATACTAGAAATTAATTCTCCGGGAGGAAGCCCAGTAGGAAGTAAAGAAATTGTGGATACAATTATAAAAACAGAAAAACCAGTAATAGCATACGTTCGCGATGTTGGAGCATCAGGAGGATACTGGGTAGCATCAGCAGCAGACACGATCTTAGCATCAGAACTCTCATTAGTCGGAAGTGTGGGAGTAAACGGAGCATATCTAGAATTCTCAGGATTACTTGATGAATATAATATTAGCTACGTACCTTTAACTTCAGGAAAATATAAAGATATCAAGAGCCCATTTAAAAATTTGGGAATGGAAGAAGAGATTAGACTAAGAGAAAAATTAGATTTAATGCATGAATATTTCATAAATTCAGTAAAAGAAAATAGGGGATTAACTGAAGAACAAGTTAATGAGATTAAAGAAGCAGATATTTATTTAGGACTACAAGCTAAAGACTTGGGCTTGATAGATGAATTTGGGGGAAGAGAGGAGGCTGTTAAATTAATCGAAGAAAAATTAGAATTAAACGCAGAAATAGAATTATTTGAAGACGAAGTAAGTTTATTAAGTTTATTTTCAAAAATAGTGGCAGAACAAAGTTTTAATTTCGGAAAAGGAATGAGTAGTAACTTATTCCAAAATGAAGGTTTAATGCTAAAATAAAATGAAGTGGGGGATAATATTAGTTTTATTGATTTCTTTAACTACCTTAGTTCTAGCTTCAGATAATGCAGGTAATGAAGAACTCCATGACGTAATAATCATGTTTGAAGACGGGGAAACTCTTGATTTACACTCGGCTACAACTCGAAGTGGATATTCAGTACAAACCCTTAATGAGGTAGTGCCTGGAAAAGAAATCGAACATGTATTTACTTCGTTTAATGGAATAAGCGGAAAATTCACAACTTCAGAATTAGAAAATATTCGAAAAAATAAAAAAGTAAAAGCAATAGAAGAAACACAAGCATATCAAGCAACACTGGATGTTTCCGTACCGTTAATGAATTCAACTTTGTTTCAAAATGTATCATTTAATGGAACTAAATTAAACGGAACTGGCGTAACAGTATGTATTTTAGATACAGGAATCGATGACACTCATGCAGCACTGAATGCTTCATTGATACCTGATGCTGGAAATTCAAGGGGGTTTGTAGGTTGGGACTATGTAAATGATGATGACTACCCTTATGACGATCAGGTTTTTAACACTTATGGTGTTCCCACTGTTGGAGGCCATGGAACACATGTGGCGGGAATAGTGGGTTCAAGAGATGCAACCTATCCTGGAATCGCTCCAGGTGTTAATATAATCCCCATAAAAGTGTTAAACGCATCTGGCGGAACAACAGTCACTCCTTTCTTAGCGGGAATAGAATGGTGTGTGAACAATGCAACACGTTTTAATATAAGTGTTATTTCAATAAGTATTGGAGGATCAACATATATTTCTGTATGTGATGGTGAGTCTATCCCTTCTTTGTTTGTTCCGGTAATAAATGAAGCAGTGTCTAAAAATATCACGGTAATGGTCTCTGCAGGAAATGATTATAGTGCGTTGGGTTTGACTGATCCCGCATGTATAGCTAATGCAACGTCAGTGGGAAGAACTAATGATGATGATACAATAAGTTCAAATTCAAAAACCGCTTCTTTTTTAGATTTTTTAGCACCCGGAACTGGAATTATATCCACAAAAAGAACAGGCGGATTTACAAGTAAAGATGGAACCTCAATGTCAACTCCTCATGTAGCAGCAACAGTAGCACTATTACAACAATACTATCATAAATATTATGGAAGATTTACAGACACAGAAACAATCAAAGCAGCACTAAATGCATCTGGACCAAAAATAAATGATACCAGATTAGGCTTAGATCAAGAATTTACTAGAGTTGATGTATACGGTGCTTATGAAGCATTAATTACTGATGCACCTGTGTTAGCATTTATAGATCCAACACCTGCAAATGGTTCTGGGTTACTAACTTTGGATTATACTTTTAACGTATCAATAAATGATACCTCTCATAACATATCTTATTGTTATTTGACCTTTAATTCAACACGATATGTGATGGGAGTAAATGACACAACAGTACAAAATGCAACTTGTAATGTAAGTGTGAATCTAGGAATGCCAGAAAAAGGCAATTATTCATATTATGTAACTGGATTAGATGATAAAGGTGAATTGGGCATATCTGAAACCTGGCAAGTAGAAGTACTCAATACCCCTCCAACAATAAATAATGTTTCCGAATACGGAAATTTAAGTAGTAAAGAAACAGAATTATTAACACTAACAGTTAACGTATCAGACTTTAATGGTGACACGTTAACATTTAATTGGTTATTAAATGAAACCAGTATAGCAACAACACAAAACCTAAGTCACACTTTTAATCATTCCCAAGCAGCAACATATTGGAATCTAACCCTAAACGTAAGCGATGGAGAAAATTATACAACTCAGGTGTGGAACGTATCAGTAAATAACACAAACCGTTTACCTGTATTCAACAATCCAACTTCTTATGTTGTGAACGAATCTCAAATGATCAATATAACTTTAAACGTAACAGACAATGATGATGACGACACCCTAACTTATGGAACAAATGCCTCACTGTTCACACAGAACGTCAATGATTTTAACTGGACAACAAACTATACTGATGCCGGAACATATTCAATACTGTTCAATGTGACTGATGGAACTGTGGTTGTAAATCAAACCGTAACACTTACGGTTAATGACAAAGCAAGACTTAACGCAAACTCATCAAATATAACCTCCTCAGTAGAACTTAACATTTTTGTTAATGGAAGTTTAAATGATACTGAACTAACTGAGGTTATTGCACTGAATTTAACAGATACATCAAATAATACATTAATAACTTTTGACTGGAACTTTAGTAGTGCAAATATGAGTGTAGATATAGACTATGTTGCAGGAAGTGGAACCTTGATTGTAAGAGGACTAGATCTAAGTTCACAAAGTGTTACAAAAACAGTTTACGTAAACAAATCTACCTCTACTTTTGATTACGTTTGTGTAGTTGATAAAGAGGTTGACTCAATAGCAACTTTATCATCAGACTGTTCTAATGCTAACGAAACAAACGTACCCTGTCCCGGAACTAATGGCGCCTATTCTTGCGCTGTAGAAGGATCATATTTCAAAGTATCTGGACTAAATCACTCAGCAATAAAAGGCATGACAACACCTGCTGTAGGCGATCCGGGAGGAAGTGGAACGGGGGGCAGTGGTGGAGGAGATGATAGCGATGATGATGTACTTGTTGTATGTCAAGAAGATTGGATTTGTGAAGGATTTAAAGAATGTATTGATGAAAAGTTAACAAGAAGATGTTTTGATGGCAATAATTGTGGAACAACCCTACGACAACCCTTGTTAGAAAAAGAGTGTGTAGAAGAAACTTATCAAACACAAGAACCTGAAGTTGAACCAACGCCAGAAGTAGTTCCAGAAGTAGTACCTGAAGTAAAAAAATCAGGATTTCAACAAGTCATAAACAATATTGGGAACTGGTTTAAAAATCTAAATAAAGAAAAAACAGATACAGAAGAGGTAGACTCAAATAAGTTTAACTTAGAAGGAAAAGGACAAAGAATATTACTATTCTTAATAGGAATATTTGCATTTTTATTAGTAATGCTTATCGTTTGGAAACGATAAACACTAAATCATTCTTTCTAACTTTGGTTGTTTCAAATGTTACAGAACCTCGTTTAACGTTAGATACAGATCTATTATTTTGTACGAGCTTAATGGGCTTTAAATTAATAACTCCTGTTGTAGGCCCTTGAATCATTAACTCGTCGCCTTTCTTGAACACATTACTTTCTACTAATATTTCAGCCACTCCCTTTTTGTTATAATAGTTGGTAACTTTGCCAACATACTGTTTAGTTTTAGTTGATTTAGAACCATACGCGTTAGTAAACTCATTAACAGGTTGGTTAAGATAAAATCCTGATGAAAAATCACGATTATAAACAGTTTTTAACTTTTTTATTAGTTGTTGAGTTCTGGTTTTTGTTAATTTAGTGTCAATAGCTTCACGATAAACTTCCGTTACAGTCTTGATATATTCAGGAGAACGATTTCGACCCTCAATTTTAAATGATGATATCTTTGCTTGTTTAAGTTTATCTAAAAATTCTAAAGTACAAAGGTCTTTAGCAGACATAACAAAATTATTATCCAGTTTAAGTTCAAACTTCTCATCAACATCTTTTATTGTATATTCTCTTCTACAGTTCTGTAAACACTCCCCTCTATTTGCAGATTTACCAAAAGTAAATTGTGAAGTAAAACATCTGCCGGATACTGCTACGCACATTGCACCGTGAATAAAGACCTCTAAATCTATTTTTACTTTAGAACTTATTTCTTTTATTTGTTTTAGTGAACACTCTCTAGCTAGGATGATACGTTTAGCACCAAGCTTCTTGTAAAACAAAGCCGCTTGCGAATTCGAAACTGAGGCCTGAGTTGAAATATGAAATGGAACTTTATGTTTCTTACATAATTGAATGATACTAAGATCCCAACAGATTACTGCCGTGATAAATGGTTTAGCAGTTTTAATTATTTTTTCTGCTTGTTTTAATTCAGACTCGTATATGATTGTGTTTAATGTTAGATAACGCTTAACACTTTTACAAATTGTTTTAATTTTCTTTAGATCTGATAATTTGAAATTCTTAGTACGCATATTTAATTTGTCAATTCCAAAGTAAACAGCGTCAGCACCGCCCTGAATCGCAGCCTTTAAACTAGTAAAATTGCCAGCTGGAGCGAGTAATTCTGGTTTCATTGTAATTCAGAAATGTTTAAACAACAAAAATCCTCAATAATTCTGGGACAGGCAGTGTTAACCCATGCTTTAATAAATGGAAAATCTTCTAATGATTGGAAGTTAATATTGTTGGCAATTAAGATAAATGCAGTCTTCTTTTCTTTTTTTAGTTTTTCTTTTAGTTTAAGAGCAGACTTAAGATCTTCTTGGCCTGGTTTAGTGGAGACAAGAATTCCAATATTCTTAGCAGAATGATATTTTAGTAAAGCTGAACGCTTTTTAATTTCAATACGTTTGATCTCGTCTTGATTAAGCTTAGTTATGGTTCCATTCATTGGATTAAGTGTAAAAACTGGTTTGTTGGTTTCTAGTGCAGCATTAATGGGGTGAAATTTTCCTGTACCCATATATAAAATTGCATCAACATTAGGAATGTTAGCAGAACTAGATTCACAGCCTAAAACCTGTCCGGCAAAAGGTTGCTTGGCTTTATTTATGACGACTTTCTTTCCTGCTTTTTCAAGTGCAGATTTAACTTCCTTAAGTTGGTTAACAAATTGAATTGTTGTAATCAAGCCTATTTTAGTGGGAAGTTTAGTAAACGAAGATTTATTTAGTTTAATTGTTCCCTTGTACGCTGCGTTAACAAGTAGGGTTTTCATGATTGTAAAATATAAGTTAGAGTATATAAACCTTATCGCTATGAGGGCGGAATCTTTTTAAATGAGTCATCACTTTTGAAGTTTTATGACTACTACAGACGCTGATGCACAAGTTCGTTTTCCAGGTATGGGAATAGCAAGTGAAGAAAGACTTGCGAGAACGGCTGAACTTTTTGGCGAAGTATTCTTAAATTATTGTGCAGGACTTGTTGGAGATGAACAGGCTTCTGATCTATATCAAGATGTTTTCCAAACAGCAGTAGAACAGACTGATAGTCTAGGCCCAGATCAAGACGCGCTAATTTGGCTTCGTAATATGGCTCGAAACAGAGCAAGAGGTTATCATAAATCTCGTGAAATGCAGCTAAAACGTTTTGGCGAAGCAGATGAAGCTGATCTTTCAGATGAGGGATTAAGTCCGCGTGATATGGCACAAAGATCAGACTTACATAACGCAGTAAGAGCACAAGTAGATGCTTTACAACCCACTTACCAAGAAGCAATTAGACTAACACTTTTAGAAGGTCATTCACAAAGACGGGCAGCAGAACTGGCAGGTTGTTCTCCAAGTACAATTCAATACAGAGTAGGAAAAGCAAAAGAGGCATTAAGAACCAGTTTAGGTCAAATTCTAGATTAATTAAAAAACAAAAATTGTCCAACTAAAAATATTATATAAAACAATATAAGAATAATTCCATTAAGCCGAGTTAAAGATTTCTTCTTAACAAAATAAAATAATAACATGCTTGAAGCCAGGGTTAATATTCCAATAAAAATAGCATTAAAAACACCAAACTCTAATGTGGTCATTAAAGCAAAGATTCCAAAAAACAAAAGTGATTTAAGAATCATACTTCCAATAATGTCCCCAAATGCAACTCCTTCATGACCTTTATCGATAGAATTTAAACCCAAAAATAAATCAGGAACTGAGGCACCTAAACCAATAAGAATTGTGGCAACAATGAATGCGGGCCAATTCATAATATAAGAAATTTGCATGGACGAATCAACTAAAAATCTAGACGCAAGTAAAATTACAACTAAACTTAAAAGAAAAATAAGGGAATCTTTCCAAATAAAATTAATTTCAACTCCTTTCTTTAACTTGCCAAGCTGACCCTCTCTTTTCCAAAGTAAAGAAACATAGAAAATGAACGCAACAAGCAAAACTCCGCCATCAATTGCGGTTAATTTACCATCCAATAATAAAAGAAAGGGCAGAGCAATAAGAATTAAAACATCCCACTTAGTTTTATCAAAAACTTTCTGATTCATTGGGATTTTTTTGCCAACAATTGCTAATAAACCAATAACTAAGGTAACACCTAATAGATTAGAACCAAAAATAGTTCCAAATACAATTGGGGAGGCACCATAAAAGACCCCGCTTAATGAGGCTAAAAATTCAGGTGCTGAAGCTCCTGCAGCAACAATAAGTAAACCAACTAAGTATTCAGAAATTCCAAGCTTCTTAGCATAATTTGAAATACTTAAGACTAAAAAATATGATGCTTTAGCTAATAATGCCAAAGAAACAATTACTATGATTAGATGATACCAAACAGGGAAATTAAAAGCAAATTGTTGTAATATGGAAATCATTTTTTAAACACCTTAAATATTTCGCCCCCAATTAAAACCGTAACTGAGGTTAGTAAAGCAAGCCCCCAATCTTTTAGGGTTAAAGGAACAGTACCAAAAATGTTTGATAAAATTGGTAAGTACACTACTCCTAATTGTAATAGTATGGAGATGGATACTGCTAATAATAAAAACTTATTACCAAAAAATTTGAGTTTGAAAATACTAACTTTTTCAGACCTATTATTGAATACATTAAACATTTGAAACAACATCAAAGTACAGAATGCCATTGTAGAGGCATAAGCATAGCCTTTAGGAAGATATTTTACAAATAAGAAAATAGTTCCTACCATCATAATAATTCCCACTAAGAACACAAATTTGGCTTCACTCTTTGTTACAATCTTTTCTTTACTATCCCTTGGAGGGCGTTCCATAATGTTTGGCTCTGCTTTCTCAACACCTAATGCTAACGCAGGAAGTCCATCTGTAATTAAATTAATCCATAAAATCTGAATTGCGGTAATGGGAAGTGCAAGACCCATTAACATGGCTCCAAAAACTGTAAATACCTCTCCCACGTTTGAACTAAGTAAATAGGAAACGAATTTTTTGATATTACTAAAAATTGTTCTACCCTCTTTAACTGCATTAACAATTGAGGCAAAGTTATCATCAGTTAAAATCATATCTGAGGCTTCTTTTGCAACATCTGTTCCTGTAATTCCCATAGAAATTCCAATATCTGCCTCTTTTAGAGCAGGGGCATCATTAACACCATCTCCAGTCATCGCAATAAAATAACCTTTATGTTGTAACGCATCAACTAATCTAGATTTGTGTTTTGGATCAACTCTTGCATAAATGTTAGTTTCATCAATGACATCTGTTAAATCAGCTAGTTTCTCTATCTCCTCACCAGTTAAAGAATTGCCCTCAATTCCAAGCTCATGAGCAATGGCAAGAGCAGTAGTTTTATGATCGCCTGTAATCATAACAACCTTAATTCCTGCATTTTTACATTCATGAATTGCATTCTTAACTTCCTCTCTTGGAGGGTCAATCATACCTTGTAGGCCAAGAAAGATCATATTATTCTCAACATTTTTTCCTTTAAGAATTTTATACGCAAAACCCAGTACTCGTAATGCTTCAGAAGCAAAATGTTCATTAACCTCAAGAAGATGTTTCTTCATATCAGGAGTTAAATGTCTAACTGTATTGTTAATAAGAATTCTATCACACTGATTTAATAAAACATCTGGTGCACCTTTTGAAAAAGCAACCTTGCTTGTAGCGTGTTTATGAATTGTAGTCATCATTTTTCTTTCAGAAGAAAAAGGAACTTCATCAACTCGTGGATAATGTTCAGTAAGATGAGTTCGAGAAAATCCTGCTTTCATTGCAGAAACAACCAAGCAACCCTCAGTAGGGTCGCCCATGATGTTAAACTCTTCACCTTTCTTAACAAGTTTAGAATCATTACATAACATGCCTGCCATTAATAAATGGTGTAATTTTTTAGGATCATTAGAAAATTCACCCATTGGAGCATAGCCCGCACCCGAAACTTCGGTGACTTCAGTATTAGCATAAATCTTTCTAACGGTCATCTCATTATGAGTTAACGTGCCAGTTTTATCACTGCAAATAACATTACATGCACCCAGTGTTTCAACAGAAGAGAGTTTTCTAACTAGAGCATTCCTCTTAACCATCTTCTTAACACCAATTGCTAAGGATATGGTAACAACTGCAGGAAGTCCTTCAGGAATTGCAGCAACAGCTAAAGCAACAGCGAAAATAAACATGTTAATAATATTTTCAGTAGCAAACCCTGAACGAATAACTCCTGTAGCAAAAATTACTGTTGCAATTATTAAAACAATAATTCCCAACCACTTAGCTAAATCTTTTAATTGTTTTTGTAGTGGGGTGATACCTTCTTCTGCATCTTCAATTAGTTTGGCAATCTTACCAATCTCAGAATCTTTTCCAATATGAGTAACTACAACTTTACATCTTCCCTTAGTAACTATCGTAGAAGAATAAACTACATTCTTTCTATCTCCCAGGGCAAGTTCACCATTTAAAATTTTATTACTTTTCTCAACAGGAACAGACTCACCAGTTAAGGTCGCTTCTTGAATTTCTAGGTTTGACGATTCAATAATTCTTCCATCAGCAGGCACTTTATCCCCGGTCTCTAATACAATGATGTCACCCGGAACCAAGAACTTAGTATTAATAGCCTTAATTTGGCCCTGTCTTATTACTTTAGCTTGTAATGCCGACATTTTTTTTAAAGCATCAATAGCTTTCTCTGCCTTGAATTCCTGAATAAAACCAAATAATGCATTAAGAATAAGAATAGTAAGAATAACATAACCTTCAGTAGTTTCTCCTAAAGCAAAAGAAATAACTGTAGCAGCAATTAAAATCCAAACTAGGGGTGAATTGAATTGAGCCAATAATATTTTCAGAGCGGAAATTTTCTTTTTTTGTTGTAACTCATTGAGTCCGTATAAAGTTCTACGTCTGTCAACTTCAGCATCAGAAAGCCCTTCTATATTAGTATTGAGTTCATGTAATGATTCTTCTGGACTTTTGTTGTAGTAAAACATACACTAATTCTTGAATTATATGTATATAAATGTTTGGAAATGAGTGAATCTTTTTAAACACTACAAACTTACTTTTTTTATGGTAAATCCCTTATACTTAACCCCTCCTACTGTTGGAGAACTTTGTTGGGCTTCATTAATTAGAAACGAGTCTCCCTTATTTGCTCTGGCAAAAATGAGGAGTCTTCTAGGTCCAGTAGGAGTGCCTAATCTGCTCCGAGAACAGTTTGCAATGGATGAATTATGCAATGTTGTAGAACAAGAACCTAATGATGTACTAAGAGGTCTGACTTACATTGAACTTGATTTACTGACGACGGGTGATAATGCTTTCGAACAATTAGCGGCAGTACAGTCCTTTTTATCTCCAAACGCAACCCTGCGAAGAGGGGGTGGCGATTGTAAATCCTTTGTTATATTATATGTGGCGTTACAAAGAGCAAAAGGAAGAGCAGCAAGGTTTGGAACTTATGAAGGAAACCATATAATTACAGAATTAGATGTTGAGGGGGGTTGTAATTCAAGAATGTGGTTAAGACACGATCCCCGATGGTTTCCCCTTACTGGACCTTTAACTAATTCTGATGAAGGTTATAGTGAAGCATACGAAATAGCACTTGATATGTTAAACCAATAACCTAAAGTTCTTTACCACAAACTTTTTATACACTCAGGAATGTCTTTCGTTTATGAGTAAAGATGAAAAAGGAATCACTGCAGAAAAAGATGAGTTTTCAGAATGGTTTACCCAAATCATGCTAAAAGCAGATCTAGCAGATTACACCAAAGTATCAGGTTGTATAGTATTCAAACCAACAGCCTGGGCAATATGGGAGAAAATAAGAGATCTAGTAGATATACGTATGAAAAAAATGGGAGTACAAAATGTTAGTTTTCCCTTATTCATCCCAGAATCATTACTAGTAAAAGAAGAAGAACACGTAGAAGGATTTACTCCAGAAGTAGCCTGGGTAACACATACAGGAAAAACTAAATTAGCAGAACGGTTAGCTGTACGTCCTACTTCAGAAGCAATAATGTACGATTCATTCTCAAATTGGATAAGAAGTTGGAGAGACTTACCATTAAAATATAATCAATGGGCAAACGTAGTAAGATGGGAATTTAAACACCCTGTGCCTTTTCTAAGAACAAGAGAATTTCACTTTAATGAAGGACATACCGTATACGCAACAGAAGCAGAAGCCGAAGCAGAAAAAGATCAGGTATTAGGTATGTATAAAGACATCTGTGATAATTATTTGGCAATGCCCTCTTTAATCGGTAAAAAAACAGAAAAAGAAAAATTTGCAGGAGCAGTATATTCCTGCTCATTAGAACATTATATGCCAAATGGCAAGGCAATCCAGGGAGCAGCATTCCATTCTGATGGACAAAATTTTGCAAAAGCATATGAGATTAAGTTTGTAAATCAAAAAGAAAAAAGCGAATATGCCTGGCAAAATACCTGGGCAATTTCAACAAGAACATTAGGAATAGTGTTTGCATTACACTCAGATGATAAAGGATTAATTATGCCCCCAAAAGTAGCACCAAATAAGGTAGTAATAGTACCAATCATATTCGCAGATACAAAAGACAAAGTACTTGGTAAAGCAAGCAGTATAAAACAAAAACTCGAAAAGTACGGCACAATATTAGATGATCGAGAAGAATACAAGCCAGGATTTAAATTTAATGAATGGGAAATGAAAGGAATTCCAATCAGAATAGAACTAGGACCTAAAGACCTAGAAAAAAATTCAGTAATGATTGCAAGAAGAGATACTGGAGAGAAGAAGAGTGTTAAAATAGATCAGGTTGAGGAAGAGGTAGAAAAATTACTCGAAGAAATTCAGATTAACCTATTCAATAAGGCTAAAAAATTGTTAGATGAAGCACAAGTTAACGTAACTGATCTGGCTGAACTAAAAAAAGCAATTAAAGATAAAAAAATAGCAATAGCCCCTCTTTGTAAAGAGACAAGATGTGAAGAAGATCTTAAATTCAAGACTGGGGGAGCAAAAGTACTAAACATCCCTGATGAACAACCTGCTAAGACCAAATGTGTGATGTGTGGAGAAGACTCAGACTATGTAGCTAGAGTTGGAAAAAGTTATTAGTTTTTCTAAAATTAATTTAAATAAAAAAAATGGGTGTTAAAGTACACCCTAAAACTTTACTTAGCATTACCTAATATTTTGTACATACCACAATTACAAACAGAACATTTGCCTTTCATAGCATTTCTTCCATTTTTCATGGTTACTTTTGTTGCACTTGCCATTTCTCTTTTTTCTTTACATTTAACACAATATCCTTCTTCAGCCATGTATATCACCTTTATAGTTTATAGAGAATAGATAACTGGGTCATTTATAAATTTTTAGAAAAAACAAGGCCAAAAACGAAAAAATGAGTTGTTTCTTGTGAGTGGTGTGAAAGTTAATTTTTGATGTTTTGATCTAACAAATTTGTCTTTTTTTGTGGATTATTCTTACTTGGTAGTAGATGCAGTTTGATCACAACATTTAAATATAATATGGTTAGGTTAGGACTTGGGGTGAAAAGATTTACATAAGTTTATTGTGGTTAATACTATCTTTAGTAGCTTTAGTACTAAGTAGTCATTGGATGGTAAAATCTTTAGTAATCATATCTCGCTTCTTAAGAATGAGTGAATTTTTAGCAGCCTATATAATCATGGCAATTTCAACTTCTCTGCCCGAGCTGTTTATAGGAATAAATGCGGCAATAAACCTGAATTCTTCTCTCTCACTGGGAAATGTAATCGGTGCAAATTTAGTTAATTTATCTCTTGTAGCGGGAATTGGGTTAATTTTTGTGGGGAAGTTTACAGTAAAATCAAAAGAGATCAAACGTGATTCTCTACATATGTTCTTTATAGCATTAGTTCCCTTGTTTTTGATGATTGTTGGGGGAGGACTGTCAAGAATTGATGGGGCAATATTAGTTTTTATCTTTGTAGTGTATAATTATTTGTTAATAAAAAAACAAGCAGCGCATACCAAATTACTTGAAAATCATGTAAAAAAATATCAGATGATTATCGCACCAGTTATTTTTGTTGGATGTTTGTTATTATTATTTGGAAGTTCACACTTTGCAATATTATTCGCATTAGAGGTATCGGGTGGGTTAGGTGTGCCAGCAATCTTAATTGGATTAGTTTTATTGGCTTTAGGAACAACCCTTCCAGAACTATCCTTTACCTTGAGTTCTTTTATGAGCCATCATGGTGAATTAAGTTTAGGTAATCTGGTTGGATCCGTAATTACTAATTCAACGTTGGTTTTAGGAATTACTGCAATGATCTTTCCAATAGTTGCAGGATTTTTCACGTTTTTAATCGCATCATTGTTTATGGTGTTCGCGTTGTTCTTATTTGTGACTTTTATTGGTAGTGGAAAGTTGGGATATAAAGAAGGCATGTCTTTAGTGGGATTGTACGTGTTATTTATAATAATTCAAATATATGTTAATGTTTTATAGTCATATGTTGTGACTATAATGGGTGCAAGATGAAACTATGTTGGTTTCAGGGTGTTGCTTAAATAGTTATTGGTTGGCACCTAAATAGCTACAGGTTATGACTATAAATCAAAAGGTTTAAAAGAGAAATCAGGTTAATTGAACTAGAATGAAAAGAACTTACGACAAAATACGGAAATCAATCCTTGCAGCAATTGATGGACCGCAAAAAATAATAAATGAAATTGCTAGAGTATCTAAGGTTAATTGGAAAACAGTACAAAGACATCTAACCTATTTTAAAGGAATGGGATTCATAGAAGAAACATTCTCTTCACCGTATGTAAGAATATTTGAAATAACCGAAAAAGGAAAACAGGAGTTAAAAGAATGGAAATCCTAATGTTTGGATGGGAATTTCCTCCAATGAAATCAGGGGGGTTAGGAACTGCTTGTTATGATCTATGTAAGGGTCTGTTTAAACAAGGAACCAAGGTAACTTTTGTAGTTCCAAGACTGCCCAAAACAATAAAAAGTAACTTTGTAAAATTATTAGGCGCAAATCAATATGCTAAATTAACTGAAGTGGATTCAATACTAACACCGTACATGACATCTAACCAATATTTGGATGTGTACGATAATCTTGATGTTGCAACAAAACAAAACTATGGGAAAAATCTTTTAGCTGAGGTAAAAAGATATACTCAAGCTGCAATAAAGATAACTGAAAATGAAAATTTTGACATAATACATGTACATGACTGGATGACCTATGAAGCAGGACAGATCGCAAAAGAAAAATCAGGAAAGTCACTAGTTGCACATATTCATGCAACAGAGTTTGATCGAACAGGGGGCAATCCTAACATGGAAATTTCCCACAAAGAATATTTGGGATTGAATGCAGCAGATATGATAATTGCAAACTCGGAATACACTAAAGATAATGTAATCAAAAACTATAAGGTCGATGCAGATAAGTTACGAGTTGTACACTGGGGAATAGCTGAAGACAGCCCAAGCTATCATTTGAATGCAGAATCTCCATTTAAAGACAGTAAAGTTGTTTTATTTTTAGGTAGAGTGACGATACAAAAAGGACCTGACTATTTTGTTGATATGGCAGAAAAAGTAAAAAAATACGTACCAAATGTTAAGTTTGTTTTTGCAGGAGATGGAGACATGTTTCCAAAAATTGTAGATCAGGTAATGGAACGAGATCTAGCTGAGAATTTCGTATTCACTGGATTCTTAAGGGGAGAAGACGTACATAAAGCATTTCAAATGGCAGATTTATACGCAATGCCCTCTGTATCTGAACCGTTTGGGTTAGTAGCACTAGAATCAATAAAAAACGGAACTCCTGTTTTGCTCTCAAAACAATCAGGAGTTGCAGAAGTATTAACCAATGCCTTTAAAGTTAATTTTTGGGATGTAGATGAAATGGCAAATAAAATAGTTTCATTTCTTAACCATCCTGCATTAAGTCATGATCTAAAAGCAAACACAATTGAAGAAGCAAAAGGATTTAATTTAGATGACCCTGCCAAAAAATGTTTGGACTGTTATGACGAGGTAAAAAAATGGTAGATATATGTTTTTATTTTCAGGTACACCAACCCTTTAGAATGAAAAAATACTCTATTTTTCAAATAGGTAATGATGAAAAATATTTTGATTCAACAAAAAATCAAGAAATAATGCAAAAAGTAACAAAAAAATGTTATTTACCAACAAATAAATTGATGTTAGAACTTTTAAGAAAACATCCCGAATTCAAAATTGCATACTCCATTTCTGGAACTGCAATAGATCAATTTGAAAAATATAGTCCTGAAGTATTAGATACATTCAAAGAGCTAGCAAAAACAAAACAAGTTGAATTCTTGGATGAAACATACCACCATAGCTTGTCATTTTTATACTCTAAAAAAGAATTTTACGACCAAGTAGAAATGCACACCCAGAAAATGCAAAAACTATTTGGAGTAAAACCCAAAGTTTTCAGAAACACCGAGTTAATATATAATAATGAACTTGCAGAATACGTAGAAAAAATGGGTTATAAAGGAATACTTGCCGAAGGTGCAGATCATGTTTTAGGCTGGAAAAGTCCGAATTTCTTATATCAACCAAGAAATACAAAAAAAATAAAATTATTATTAAAAAATTATAAATTAAGTGACGATATCGCATTTAGATTCTCAGATAAATCCTGGCCCGAACATCCACTTACAACAAAAAAGTTCGGGGGTTGGTTAAACAAAGTAAATGGAAATGGAATCTGTGTTAACTTATTTATGGATTATGAAACGTTTGGAGAGCATCAGTGGAGCGACACAGGAATATTCAAATTTATGAAAGGTTTACCTGCAGAACTATTAAAGCATCCTGATAACCAGTTTAAAACTCCGCTGGAGGTAGTAAACAGTCATGAAGCAGTAGACGAATTACATGTACCTCACACTGTAAGCTGGGCAGATACTGAACGAGATGTTTCAGCATGGTTAGGAAACAAAATGCAACAAGCAGCAATATCTCGACTATATGCAATAGAAGAAGAGGTAAAACAATCAGAAGATAAAAAATTACTAGAAACCTGGAGAAGATTAACAACATCAGACCATTTTTACTATATGTGCACTAAATGGTTCTCAGATGGAGATGTACACAAATACTTTAATCCCTATGAAACCCCCTACGATTCATTCATAAACTTCATGAATATACTAAACGACATGCTTATCAGACTTAAGACTTCAAATTCACAAACAGGGATAGAAAAAGCTAAAGTATATTAATGAGAAAAATAAAAAGAATAAAAAAGAGGTGAAAATGGCAAAGAAAACAGCAAAAAAAACTGCCAAAAAGAGTTCTAAGAAGAAAGTAGTCCGAAAACCAAAGAAAGCAGCAAAAATTGTAAAAAAGGTAAAAGTAAAACTTGTTAAGAAAAAAGTGGCAGCTAAAAAAGCTAAAACTCGAGTTGCAGTAACCGTAACAAGAAAAAGATTAGGAACTGCACCCGAAGAATACCATTTTGTATTAAATGACGGGAATCGACTGAAAAACATACAGGAATTAACTGATGCTCTAGAAACAATGAGTGAAGATGTATTCAAATATCACGCAAATGAATTCAAAAACGATTTTGCAAATTGGATCAGTGATGTGTTTGAGGAAAGCGATTTAGCAGAAGAAATAAAAAAAGCAAAGAGCAGAATAGAAACAAGAATAAAACTCTTGCAACGATTAGTAGATGAAGTAGTAAAACAAGGAAGAAAAAAATAAAAAAAGAGGGTTATGATGAGTGAAAAGGCAAATGCAGATATATTACTAGAAGTAAGTTGGGAAGTTTGTAATAAAGTTGGTGGAATAAACACGGTTATTAAATCAAAAACTCCCCGAATACTTGAACAGTATGGAGATAAAAAATATATTGCCATAGGCCCATATTTTGCAAATAAAGTTGCTGGAGAGTTCGAAGAGCTTCCTCACCCAAAAACATTTCACAAAATATGTAATGATCTTGAAAAAGAAGGAATAAAGTTACATTTTGGAAAATGGCTCATAAAAGGCGAACCTAAAACAATTCTACTAGATTTTCAAGATTATCTCAAGGCTGGAGACCAAATAAAAAAAGAGTTATGGGAAAAAAATGGCATAGATTCATTACGATCAGGATCAGATTATGGAGACCCCTTAATCTGGGGATATGCTGTAGGAAAGGTAATACAAAAAATAACTACTATTTTTCCAGACAAAAAATTAGTTGCACAATTCCATGAATGGCTAGCAGGATCAGCACTACTTTATCTAAAAAATAATAATGTTAAAATCTCAACCGTGTTCACAACACACGCAACAATACTTGGAAGAACACTAGCATCAAGCAATGTGGATCTGTATAAATATATCAAAAAATTTGATCCAACTAAAGAGGCATACAATTATGGAATAGAAGCCAAATTTTTACTGGAAAAGCAAGCAGCACAAAAATCAGATGTGTTTACAACAGTATCAGAAATAACAGGAATTGAAGCACAATACTTACTTGGTAGAAAGCCAGATGTCTTATTACCTAACGGATTAGACATGGAAAAATTTCCTACTTTTGAAGAAGCATCAATACAACATAGAATTACGAGAAACAGAATAAAATCTTTCTTATCATACTACTTTTATCCCTATTATCAAGTTAATATGGGTGATGTGCTAATATACTTTTTAGCAGGAAGATACGAATTTAAAGATAAAGGAATAGATGTTTTCATCTCAGCATTATCAAAATTAAATGCTAAAATGAAAAAAGATAAGGTTAAAAAAACGGTAGTAGCATTCATTTGGGTTCCTGCAGATGCAGAAGCAATTAAACAACAAATTTTGATTAACAAAACAAACTTTGGGGATATAAAAGACGAGCTAGCGGATGAAATGTCAGAAATAAATGAACGAATAATGTTTAACATATTAGCGGGTAAAGAGATCAAAACTAGTACTATTTTTGATTCTGCATTTATTGCAACAACCAAGAAAAAAATAATGAAGTTTAAAGCAAAAGGTAACCCTGCAATGTCAACACACACATTGAGAAATAAAAATGACATAATCTTAAAAGAATTAGCAAAAGCAGGACTAGACAATTCTGAAAAAAATCCAGTGAAAGTAATATTTTATCCAATATATTTAACTGGAGCAGATGGTTTGCTGGACTTGAACTATTATGAATGTATGCAGGGAAGTCATTTGGGAGTGTTCCCATCATTTTATGAACCCTGGGGATATACACCACTAGAAGCAGGAGCACTAGGCACAAGTTCAGTAACAACAGACCTAGCAGGATTTGGAAGATACATACAAAAAACTAAACTCAACCCAAAAACTCCCGGCGTTTTTGTACTAGAACGTGAAGGAAAAAGTGATGAAGCAATAAGTAATTCTTTAACTGACCTTATGTTCAAGTTTGCTAACTTTACTCGACATGAAAGAGTACAAAATAAAATTAATGCAAAAGCCATAGCTGCGAAAGCAGATTGGAAATTTTTAATTAAAGAATACATCAAAGCACATAATTTAGCATTGAGGAAGATAGATTGGACCTAAGACGAGATTATTTTTTGGATAGATGGGTAATTATTAATCCTAAAAGAGGATTAAGACCACATCAGTTTACACATAAACCGAATCCAGGAAAAGCAAAAAAAGATTATTTTGCACCAGGAAATGAAATGACCACCCCAATGGAACTTGGGAGAGTTGGAACGGATAAAAAATGGGAAATAATGTGGTTCATGAATAAATTTCCAGCAGTACAAACAGACGGGGATTACACTATTCAAAGACACAACAAGTTTTACACTTTTTCTGCATCATACGGGTGGCACGAAGTAATCGTTGAAACACCTTCAGGAACAAAACAATTATACAGTTTTACAAAAAAACAAGTAATGAAGCTATTGCGCGTGTATCAACAAAGGATCAAGGACGTACGTGGAAAAGAGGGAGTCAAATATGCCTCTCTGTTTAAAAATCATGGACCTGATGCAGGAACATCAATCGCGCACTCACATTCACAATTAATCGGCTATAATTTAGTGCCTGAAATAATAAAGCAAAAGTTAAAAAAATCACGAAAACACGGAAAGTGTTTGTATTGTGAAGTAATAGAGGCAGAAAAAGATTCTGATCGAAGATGTTTTGAAAATGAAATGTTTATAGCCTTTACTCCTTACGCATCTAGATTTAATTATGAAATTTGGCTAATGCCTAAAAAACACATATCTGACTTTAGTAAGTTAAATCCTTGGCAACTAGACCAATTTTGTGATATATTTATGTTAATCTTAAAGAAATTAAAGAAAATAGGGTGTAGCTTTAATTTTTACTTTCAAAATTATGGCAAAATGCACTTTCATGTCGAGTTTTGTCCACGTATAGCAACCTGGGCAGGATTTGAATTTTCAACAGACACAATTATTAACTCAATGTCACCAGAAGAAGCAGCAAAGTTTTATCGGGATAAATAATTTTTTGGGGGAATTATGAAGGTAACTTACAAACTAGGACAGCATGCCCTTTCTAAAGAAGGCAACGGAAACTTACTTTTAACTAATTCAAAAGGGGGATTTCTTAATTTAGGCCAGCCAACATCTAAGTTTCAGGGCTGGTTCATAAAAGATTCTGGAGTGTTTAAAATACTTGAAGAAATTAAATTAGAGGGAGAGGTTAAAGAGCTTATTAGTGAAGTATACCAAATAAAGCGTAAGAAAAGTGTTACAGAAAGTTATATGCTACCTAAAAACTTTAATTCATTAGTTTACGAACTTAGTAAAGAGAGCGAGGTAGAATTAGTATTTGATGTACGAAAAGCATACGATCTTTCTGAAGAGGGAAGAGAATATAAACTAGATAAATACGGGAAAAAAATAATTCTTTGTTATCCAAAAGAAAAGATTTACGTTGTTATCGGGAATGTTAGTAAGTTTGAAGAAAAAAATGAATGGAAGGAATATGCGTATTTAGAAGATGAAAAAAGAAATTCCCCTCCCTTCTCAAGATATAATTATCTTGCACTGAAGTTCAAATGTAAAAAAATAGTAATAACTGCAGGATGTAATAGAGTAAAAGTATTAGAAGAAAACGAACTAATCTTAAAAGACTTAAATAAAATAAAAAAAGCAGAAAAAAATTCTGTTAAACTTGTTTCTAAAGCTAAAAAGAATTTTGCAGTTAATCTAGCATCCAATTCAGTACTTGGACTTGTTGTAGAAGAGGGGATATACGCAGGGCTTCCTTGGTTCTTTCAAAAATGGACAAGAGATGAAATGATCTCACTCAAGTCACTAACATTAATTGGAGAAGAACAACTAACCAAAAAAATATTATTAGAACGAATAAAACAAATTAATAGCAATGGAAGGTTGCCAAACCGAATAGGGTTAGATGGGCTGGACTCTGCAGACTCAATAGGCTGGATGTTTCTACGATTTAATGATGTAATGAAATTACTTGATAAAAAAGAAAAAGAATTACTGAAAGTAGGATTAAAAAATTCAATAGAATTGATAATCAAAAACTATCATTTACACGGATTTTTTGTTAATGGACCAAAAGAAACCTGGATGGATACAGACTTTGGAGGAGATGTGCGGGGAGGGGTTCGTATTGAGATACAAGCACTAATGATAAACATGTTTGATCTTACGTTTAAGTTAACTAAATCTCAAATTTATGGAAAGCTACGTGATAGTTTAATACATAATGTTAAAGAGAAAATGTTTGATGGCATGTTACACGATGGAGCAGGGGACAGGACTGTACGTCCAAACGTGTTTATTGCGTATTATGTTTATCCCAAATTGTTAAGTAAGAAAGAGTGGGGTATAGTTTTTGAAACTGCTTTAGATAAATTATGGTTAGACTGGGGTGGACTGAGTACAATAGATAAGAATAATTTATTATTTTGTTCCGAATACACTGGTGAGGATAATAAAAGTTATCATCGAGGGGATAGTTGGTATTGGATAAATTGTTTAGCTGCAGTATGTATGCTAAAAGTTAATAAGAAAAAGTTCAAAGCATATGTTGATATGATATATTCTGCTACTGAACAGAATATTTTGTTGCAAGGTGGATTGGGATGTTGTTCGGAAGTAAGTTCTGCTTCTAGTCAGACTGCAGATGGTTGCTTAAACCAAGCCTGGAGTAACGCAATGTTTATAGAGTTATGGAAAGAACTTAATAAAAAATGAAACTCGGAAGTCTAACAGTTAAAAACAAATTTCTTTTAGCACCAATGGATATGTATGCAGATAGTGCATTTCGTAAATTATGTCATGATTATAACTGTGGATATTCTTGTACTGAATTAATCGCGACAGCAGGCTTTATACGTAAAAATGAAAGCTTTAGACGAAAAGTTGATCTGCACGTTAAAGGTGGGTTACAATTTGTTACTAATTCTACTTCTGAACTAAAAGAATCCATAAGAATAGTAAACGAAAAAGAATTTTATGCAGGATTAGGTAATGTAAATTGTATAGACATTAATTTAGGATGTCCTTCCCTGAAAATGATGAATCAGAATATGGGCTCAGCATTACTAAACCAACCAAAATTAGTTCGTTCATTGTTTAAGGTAATGAAAAAACATTCTTCTCTTTCTGTATCTGCTAAGATTCGTTTAGCTATTAATTCCAAACACAAAAAACAATCCAAACCTTATCTGAAAATAGCACAAATAGCAAAAGAAGAAGGCATAGATTTTATTATAGTTCATGGTCGAACAGCTGGACAAATGTACTCGGGAGAGGTAGATGTTGAGGCAATTAAAGAGTTGAGTGAAAAAGTAGATATTCCGTTAGTTGGAAATGGGAATATAATTGATGAAGAAAGTTGTAACAACTTTGAATTTTGCGATGCCGTAATGATTGGAAGAGAGGCACTGAAACGACCGTTCATATTTTCATTGTTACAGGGTAAAAAGTTTGATGATGAAAAAGAGAAGAAAAAATGTGTTAAACAGTATTTGAAGTATGCAAAAGAGTTAGATACTGGATTTCAACACATAAAAATTCACACTCAAGCATTTTTGAGAGGAATAGAGGGAAGTAAAGAGATCATTCGTGCACTAACTCATACAAAAACACTTGAAGATATTAAAGAATGCCTAAAACAACTATAATTCCTAAAAGTAACATTACTATCCCCGCAATTAAATGAAGCATTCTAAGATTTTTATCTTTCCAAGCATTAGCTTTTTTAACATCGGTTTTACCTATTGAAATAAGTACTGTGATAACAATTAAAGGAATTACAAAAAATAAATTATAAATTAAAAGAATGGGGATTGCACTCATTCGAGTAGTTTTTTCTGCTAATAGCCCTAAAATAAATAAGTATGGGCCACCGGTACAAGGGAGTTCAAATAAACAAACAACAAAACCAATAAGGAAAGCCCCCCAGGGAGTTGTAACCTTTCTTAGTAATTTTTTAAGCGTAGGACGCCATTTTCGAGGAATTTCCATAACAAATCCTAACTTGGCATACCAAAAGTAATCTTTTAAATTAGCTAAACCAATAAGTATTGCAAGAACGCCCACAATTTTATAAAACCATAATGACAAACCACTAACTTGAATGGCAGAAAAAAGACCTAAACCAAATAAAAAATAAATTACATAAATTGCAATGGTAAATGCAAAGCCTGCTTTTATGGCTCGCTTTTTATTACCTGCAGCTAAAAGAGCACTTAATAATATGAGTAAAACAGCAATAGCACAGGGATTGATGGAATCAACTAGTGCAGCACCAATAACAGTTAATAAAGAAAGAGACGAAATTTCTTGTTTTTCTGTTTGATTTAATAAGGGACAAGAAATTCCTGGATTGTTTTTGATGACGGGTTTTAGTTTTGAATTAATCATGGAATCGCCAATGAGAATTTCATCTCCAACAATTACTGTTGGAACACCACGAAGATCTTTATCAACATCAAATTGATTAAAAAAATTTTGTAACAACCCAATATTTGATCTATTATTATAAATCTCAAAAACATGTACTTCAACAGAGGAATTTGCTTTTAATTCATCCATTAAGGGATATGCTTTAGCACAATGTTGACAACCATCTCCATGAAAAAAATAAACACAGGTATCTGCTAGAGCAATTCCTGAAAAGATAATAATAAAAATTAGGGGTATGATGATTTTGAGTTTCATTTTAGTTTAAAATTGCCGCCCTCAATCTTAATGGCTTTACCATTAACAATTGCATCTGCGACTTTTTTTCTTGCCAACTTTACTAACCGATGAAAAGTGGGTTGAGATATGTTCATCTTATCTGCTGCGTCATTCTGATCTAATTCTTCTAAATCGTTTAATCTTAATGCTTCAAATTCTCCCAGGGTTAAGATGGAATAATCTAGTTTGTGCATTCTTACTCCTGCGGGTTTAAAAAAGTTAGAATGAGGCATTTGCCCCACTCTCCTACACATTTTTGGACGTGGCATTTTTATTCATCAATTGCTTTAGCAAAGCAGACCTCTATGCACTGTTTGCAATTATTACACTTTTTTTTGTTAATAATTGCTTTGCCGTTTTCAACAGTTATTGCGTCTTTTGGACATACGGCAGCACAAGCTCCACAACCAAAACATTTATCGTTTATTGTAGGCATTTTAGTTTAACTCCTTTAATTGTTTTTCGATTTCTTCTTGTTCTGCGTTGAGTTCAGCAAGTTCAGCTTCAAGAATTTTTTTCTTTTGTTCAGAACTAAATTCTATGGTTCTGGCAAAACCTCGACCAAAACCTCTTCCTCTACCGCAAGGTCCAAATCCTCGTCCACGAGAAAGTGCACCTTCACAATTTCCGAGTTGTCTTCCTGTTAATTTTCCTTTACCGGCAGGGCCGGTTCCATCTAATCTTGGCATTTTATTTTTCCTCCGTTTATTTACATGGGCCTTTTTTTCGCCCTGTTTTTGGTCCTTCTCCATCTGGTCCTGTTCCATCTCTATTTGGCATTTTATTTACCTCCATAATGAATCCATATTCATTATTAGTAATGAATACTAATTCATAATACTATATAAAGCTTTTGTTTAAATTGTCAAAAAACATATAAATCAGGAATAAAGTCCGTTAGGCATGAGATATCGAAAAGTATATGGGCAAAGTAAGGTTGCAACTTGTATGTTCTGTTCAAAACAGGCAACAACTCAAAACGAACAAGAAATTCCTGTCTGTATAGCTCATAAAAATTCTGAATTAAACGCGTTTAAGTGCGCATGTGGCGACTATCTTGATTTAATGCATGGAAAGTATGGTCCTTTTTTTAAATGCGAAAGATGCGGCCTAATTAACATGAAAAAAGCATTAGAACTGAATGAAATAAAAGATTTAAGTGAACAGGCTGAGACAGTAGAAAAAACAACGAATGATACTTCTTCTGAGTCTCAGGATAAGCCTAAGAAAGTAAACTTATTTGGTGAAGAAGATCCAGAAAATGCAGAAGAGATAGTACTGCCTGGAGATCCAATGTACTTTGATTAAAACATTAAAACAAACTTTTATAAAGGCCTTCTAACTTAGTTGACATATGAAACTAATGAAAATAATGTGGATTCTTTTATTGTTCATAATTATTGTTGGATTGTTCTATCCTTTGGTGGGATGGATAGTTCCCGTATTAATGATTATCTTATTAGTTACTGCATTTAAGAGAAAAAGATATTTTTGTTCAACAATGTGTCCAAGAGGAAGTTTTCTCTCAATGTTTATCAGAACAAAACGAGCCTCACCAAAACTATTTCATAAAACAGGATTTAGGTTGGTAATATTATTAGTGTTCTTTGTACTGTTCACACTTAGAATGATGCGAACAGAAATGATATTGGAACAGCTAGGACTGGCATTTGTAATGATTTGTCTAGCATCAACAATACTCTCTGTAATCTTGGGACTAATCTATAGTTCTAGAACCTGGTGTGTAATCTGCCCAATGGGACTAGTACAAGAAGGAATAAATAAAATTAAGAAATAAGTTTTTAATCTTGTTCTAATAATCTAAAGTGATATTGGGGGGTAATTGCAGTAAAGTTTTGTTTAGCAAGAAATGCCAATGCGTGAGGATTACCTTGTTCAACAATCCAATATAGTGCTTTACATCCAATTTCTAACGCATCTTCTGTTAACCTTTTGAGCGTTGCAGAGCCAACTCCACACTGTCTTAAATGCGGATTTTTGTGGGTTGCTCTACCATTAGGGAAAAATAAGTTGATGTTAGCAAGAAGATCATCATGAGAAAGGCCTGCTGCAATAAGTTGCTGATATGAATTGGGTTGTTGTCGATCACTAACTGGACCAATAATAACTTGAGCATCTCCAGTAGGTCTTGTAGGATCAGAAAAAGTGGTATTATAACAAAGTGTAGTTCGTTTTCCTACAAAAGGAACATATATTTCTCTTTCAGTTCTTGTAATATTAAATCTTGGAACCATTTTAAGCACTCGCAGCAACTAAATACATTGACTGAGCCCAACCTAATGGAGTGTTCTCATTCTGAATAATTGAGTTGCCTAAGTATAATTCGGGCATTTCTTTATCAGGTGTCATAACATCCAAAGTTTTACGCATATAATAAGCATACTTATCTGGCTTGTTAAGAACTTTATAAATTTGAGCTAACCAGGGAAAACCCATGGTCCAACTAGGTTCTTGACCATTATTGTAGTACAAATCTCCAACATAACGAATAACGCCTTGTTTTCGAACTAACTTATTCTCAATGTTAGTGAGTATTTGTTCAGCCTGTTCTTTAGAAACAATGTTATAGGGATATATTAATGAAAGTAATGCTAAATCACAATCTTTGGTTGCAGATTCATTAGGTAATAATTTGTTTAATGTTTCTTCTCCTTTTTTAATAAGTGAGAGAGGGACATTAACAATTTTTGAAATCTTTTTTAAACCAGCAACGCAAGCACCAACGCTAGAAGCATGAACTTCTTCGTTTTCTTCCCACATACCATTATCTTTATCTTGCCAGTATTCGATTGATAATAAGTAATCAACTAATTTCTGTAAAATTCTTCGATGAACATCACTTCTAATTATTTTAATGCCTTTTTCTTCTAATTCTCCAACTTTAAATAAGAAAGCACCAATAGCATCATTCTGCTTATTGCCCCAATCTTCATAAATTTCATCAAAAGTAATTGGATCATAACGAGCATGAATGTATTGATATTTCTCAGTTGGTTTTTGTTTTATTGCATGATCGATTTTATACTCGTGTTTTAAGAAAATCTCAAATAAAGCCCAAAACGCTTTCTTAACTTCTTTTAAATTTTTAGTAGCTTCTAAACCCAGACTTTCATAAATACAATCTCGGATCCAAGCTTTATTATACCCTGTAGAAACCTCTTTTTTACTAGCTGAAAATAGGCCTGAGGGATGTTGTAGTTCTTTTAATATGGTGATTGATTTTTCTATCATTTGTTCCTCTGTCTAGTTTATACTGTTGCTTCTTGTGATTCACTTGATTTAGTCCAACATTCATCACACATTGGTTGATCCAAGTAAATTATTTCAGCTTCTTTATTACATTTAACACATTTCATTTGGTTCTCCTTTCTTTATGATAAATTTCTACTGTTTTTGCATCACCTGCTTTAAGTTTTCTAACCACATCAATTCCTACTGATGCTCCTGAATCAAGGTTATATACTGGAACGGGGTCATCAGCTCCCATTGGTTGGATGTGCGCAAATTTAGCAGTATGAGTAACTCTTCTAACAACATAGTGCATTTCAGGCGGTAGGCTGTGTTCAACTGCAATTATTGCTGGTTCTCTGTTGTCTCTTAATGTAGGATCTTGACTGGGAGTTGCTAGGTCTCTGATGCTTGTTGTTCTTAACGCAGCTAATTTTTCTTCAGACTCTCGTAAACCTCGAAGTGTTTTTTGTGTTTCTTCTCTTTCTCTTGCCCAACGTGCTTCTTTTTCTGCAAATGTTTCTGTTAAAGGGTTCATCTAGTCCTCCATACAAGCGCAAGGTGCAAAACCTTTGTTTAAAGCATCAATCTTTGAACTAAATGCAATCTTATTCTTTGAAATAATTCGTTTAGCAACAGGGCAGTTTTCAACATGAACTTTTTTACCTTTAATTGTGGCAATGAGCCGTTTAGCTGATTTTTGCACCTTAATTGAGTTAAGGTAAGAAATAACCTTACGTTGGGTTTCTATTAATTCATTAATTCTCTCATTAATGTTATTAATGTCCTGTTTCACTCTTGTAAAACTTCTTATGACTTCTGTTTCGTTTACCATAATATTAGAAGTCTAGAACTAATATATAAATGTTTTGATTATGTTACTACTTCAGAGTAGTTTAAAGCGAAATATTTAAATAGGATTCGCGCTTAAACAGGTCTATGAATAGAATAAAATCAGTAATTGTATCGCTGGGCGCGTTAGTTTTAACAGGATGTGCTACTTTGGATCATTCAGGTGACACGTTTTTACAAACACCTGAAAGGATGCGAAGATTTGCAGTAAAACATCCAGGGATTCACATTCAAAAATTGGAACGAAATGGGGAAGTAGAATTCTATTGGTATGGTAAATACAATGGATTGCATTTCGGTGAAGGATACACAAATCCTGCTTTAAGAGATGGAAATAGTCGTGATGGTGCTGCAAATGCTGAAAGACTAGGTTATACTGTACAAGATGTGGAGAGTATAGAATAAAATGGTTGTAAATTTGCTTGGAATAGAAAAAAGAGGCATACCTCATGCTAAATTATTAGCTTGTGCTATTTTGGCTTCGGATAAACTGACTCAATCTTCTGATTTGCCAGAGGTTATTAATGATTATATTTTGTCAACTGATGAGGTCGCTTTGGGTGAACGCCAGGGGAGTGATCGTGAGGTGGCAATTAGACGGGAAGGACAGATTTTAAATGCAACTCTTATTGAACAACATCTACCTAGAACATTTCAAGAGTTTGTTCAAACCTTGGAAGGTATGTTTAAGGAGGGCTATGAAAGCTTTTTACGAAAGCCTCTTGGTGAGGATGAGGACATGTTATTCTTTGACCCTGAAAACGACACTTCTTATCATGTGCGAGAAACGCGTAAGGAGTTAAAACCTGGTTTTGGATCTGATCGACTTGTGGCACTAAAATTATTGGTTGAGGGAGAGGGAAAAACAAATTCTTTTGGAATGGTTGCAAAAAGTTGTACTGCACCTGAAATGGCATTACGTGAACAATTAATTTATGGTTTGATTCCTGAAATTTCAGAATTGGCTGAGTTGGGAGTTAGACCGATTCCATTTTATGGTAGGTTGGGAAGAGAAGTTTGTATGGGGTTAGCGCCTGGAGAAAATCTTGAAACAGTATTAAATGACCCTTCTTTGTCTGAAGATTTAAAAGAACAATTAAAACAAAAAGTTCTTTGCGCAACACAGCTGATAGAACGAAGAACTAAACAATACTTGGCAAACCAGTTAGTGGATGATGCTCAATTAGGTAATGAAGATGCCCGTCAATTAAAGGACAGACTTGAACAAGCAGTTTATGAGTTTGAAATAGCTAAACAAAGTGATTTAATATCTCCTGAAGCACGAGCAATGATTCCTGAGTTGAGTGCGAAGGCTAAAAAAAGAATTGCAGAGTTATCTACTGTAAGAATTGGAAAAACAATTCAGCCAGGGGATACATATTTCGAGGAAAAAGCAAGAGGTGGAAGACAGGTATGTAATCTTGGTGAATCACATAAGGACGCTTTGGTTGAACTTGAAAGAAGGGGATTGTTAAAAACACACCTGGATGATCCAAGATATGCAAATTGGAATTATGATGTGAGCACGGATACTTTATATCCTATTGATTTTGGGCTAATTGATATTGGGAGTGAGTATAGTCATTTAGGAAGATTGCATGATTTGAGTGGAAATCGAGCAAAAAGAGAGGAAGTGCTTGCAGGATTAGCGAGCGCTGAAGATGCAAGACTTTCAATTTATTTTGGTGGGTTAAAAGCATTAAGAGATCATGAAGACAGAGGGAAAAAAGGATTTTATTGGACTCGACTTCCAATTTGTCATGCAGATGTATGTAAGTTGGCCGAAAATAATGCTGTTTGGCATGGTTTAAAACAAGATTTTGAAAAACATTATGGTGAAGATTTAAGAAGCTTAAAGCAAGATTCCAAGAGCAGGGCTACAGCATAAGTTAATTAATCTTGCAATTTCTAATAAATGATTGGCAGAGACTAAATTTCCTTTAAGATATTTTTCGGGGGAATGGAAAATCTTTTTTGTAATTTCAAAAACTTGATTTATTTTTTCTAAGTCTTTTTCAAAAAATCCTTCATGTAAGTTTTTAAAAGCTTCAATAATTTTGTTAAGTAATTCTTTGTTAAGATTTTTTTTGTTTGGTGTAAGGTAGTATATTCTTCTATGAACCCAGGCAACAGTAGAAATGAAACTCCAGTAAAAGTGCGTTTTTTCTTTTTCAATGGATTTTTTGGAAATACTTCGTCTACAAAAGTTATCGATCATAACCACTTCAACAGATGAGTTTTCAATGTTATTGGTTTTGGTTTTAAGATCGGCTAAATCAGTAACAATGATGAAGAACATTCTTCTTAATAGGGTATCAAACTTATCAGAATTTGGTTCAGTAAGGTTTTCTAAGAGAATGTGAGGTGATGTTTTAGTTATTTGCCAACCTAGTAGTTTTGGGAGAGCAGTTTCAATGGCTTTTAATGCATCTTTGTTTTGAGTGTTTATTTTTAAAACATCATATCCTGTTCTATATGCATTGTTTAAAATGTAACGGATAAAGTGATTATTGTGATTATCTAGGGTTATTTCTCCTTCTTTTTTTTGTGTTGAATTGGTTTTTATTGTTAAAGAATTTTTTTCTTCAATTACATCAATTTCTTCTTTTTTTTCAATGCCATGTTCTTGAACCCATTTTTTGGGGAGTGTGATGGTGTATGAATTTTTTTGTTTTATGATTTTACGTTTCATGAATTTGGTTAAGTGGTCGGGGTATATAAATCTTTCTAAAATATACGAAACATACGCTTACTATGGGAAACGTACATAACGTAGATATGTGTTCCCTTACTAGTGATAAAAACATCACGGAGAAACAAAAATGCAGTTTAATAATGATGTTCCAAGGAGTATGGAAAATTCCGTACAACAAACACTTGATGCTATGGCAAAGGATGGATTTATTTCATTAGTTAACCCAGAAACTGGATTTAAACACATAGTACAATGTCCTACACAACCTGTAATGCTGTTTAATCCTAACCTAGCAGAACCTTATGAACAAAAAGGAATGCTTACTGCAAGAATTTACGATCCGGAAATAAAACAGCTTCGACTTGCAACAAATAAAGGAGAAAGAGTACGAATCCAAATTGTTGGAGAACGAGTTCGTGGACAGGCATGGATCAATAAAAAACTAACTGAGGATTGGGAATTGCCTTATCATATTGAAGGTTGTAATGGGGGGCAAGAATGAATACTTTTACAAAATATTTGCCCAACCCTGGATGTTCTTTAGAAACTGGAGTGGCAGTATTGGATGTTAAAACTGGAACTTATGTTGCAACTTATACACAAGATCCGGGAGTGCACCCACAAATGATTGTACCTGTTGTTGTAAGAGCACCAACTAATGATGTCAACAGAGTTTGTTTAAGACAAACTCAAAAAAACGAATCCTATGCGGTTACGCAACGACTTTTGAGTTTAGATGATCAGATTAGAGAAATAGAAATTAAAAGACAAGAAAGGATGAAAAAATGAATCAAACATATACTTTAAATCGAAAAAAAATTGAAGGTGCTCTGGAAAGCGTGTTAGATAGTTGTAGGACTGTGGGAGCGTATAGAGCAGTTGAATCACTTAATAACGTGTCTGATGAATTGGATCTGGCAGATTTAGTTTTGGAGCGAGATCCAATCGTTGAAAGACTTATGTCTGCACAACTGGATGTACAAGAAGCAGAATGGAAAGAGACCAATCAAGAATTAGCAAAAGCATTAGATGGCGATGAACACGCACAAAAAATCTATTTGGCTGAACATTTTTTTAATGCTATACAATTACAGGCCCTGGGTGGAAAAAGAGATATTTGTTTCTCACTTCTTGATGGACTTGAACAAACGTTATCTATTGATGAAACTGAAGTTTGTGCTAAAGCTTATGCAATTCGAGGAAAAGTAGCATATGAACGAGCTGAATTATTAATGTTGTCCGAAGAATCAGATTTGTTAACTACCGAAGCGATCAAAAAACATTACAAATCAGCAATAAGTAATTTTTCAAGAGCAATTAAGAATAGTTATGATATCATAATCCCTGAACGAGCACAGACTCTTCACGAGTTAGCAATACTGGTTGGATTGAATACAGTTTCAGGAAAAGCAATAGCAAAGCTTGCAGTAGCAGATTATCAAAAAGCCTTTACAAAAGGTTATGTTGATGAAACCTTAATATTTCAATTGGATGATATAGCAAAAATCTGCTCATTAGAAGGAAATAACTCTTTTGTGATACAATTGGGAGATAATTTACTTGAACAAGCAGAAGATTCTCGTTTAAAACAGATTGGATATCGTGCACTTTCTCAACATTGTAGGCGAACGGGAGACTTGGAACTAAATCGATGGTATGATCAACAACTACAGGGGGTAGAAAATGTTTAATAATCACGATTCACAAGAATTATTCATCCCAAAAGATGCAATTCTTGATGAGGTAATCAAACAAGATACCCGAGAATTGGAACAAATTGGCGGATCCTTTGAAGCAATAGCCGATAGGATGGATCAGTTGATTGAAACTGCAGAGGGGATTATTTCTCAAACGCCCAGGGGACAAAAGTGTTGTGCAGATGTAGAACCAAACCTGAGATTCAGAGGATATGTATCCACAAGAGGACTTCAATTCTGTCCTTTTTCAGATTGTAGAAAATCTGCAACTGAAAGTCGAGAATATCAGTTTATGGCAAGGGCTTCAGGAAAGAGTTTAACAATTAATAGAATAACTAGTCATTTAGCAAGACATCATTCTCTATTAGAAAAAGGTAACCAATATGGTATTGGGGCAAGAGAATTCTATGAACATTTCATGCCCGAAGGGTGTGTAAACGTGCTAATGGGACCTGCTTCTCCAGAAGTTAATGCTGTAAAACACTCACCCTTTGCTCTGCTTATGAGACAAAGAGGAAAATATTCAAGAGGAAAAAATGAAAGATGAAAAAGAAAAAAGAATAATTGATCAGTTTGGATTAGGTAATGCAAAACGATTTGATTTGTTGTCTTTGAATTTTAGACAGCGCGAACATACAAACCATAGAGAAGAACAAACAATAAGGGATATGGAAGCAGATGGCTTTTTATCATTGCTTCATCCTGCAACAGGTATGCAACATCTTGTACAATACCCTACTATTCCTGCATTAGTGTTTAATCCTGATTTTGCACCTCCTGAAGGTAAAACTGGTTATTTAACAAGAAGAACTTATGATGCGAAAACTAAAACTTTGTTTTTAGAAACTAGCAAAGGAGAAGAAGCAAGATTACAAATAGCAAATGATAGAGTATTTGGAACTGTATGGCAAAACTCTGATGGATCAAGACAAACAACAGAACTGTTTGATCTGCCTTATGAGCCAGATGCAAGACGAAGAAAGTTTCTTGAAGAGCACAATTCTGGAATTCGCGATGCATTGAATCAGTTAAATGTTGAGAGTGCATGTCTTATATATGATGGAAGAAATTTAAGTGTTATTCTAGAAAGCGAAACTCAAGGGAATCACGTAGTGCATAATATGCCCCTGTCCTTTCCAACTGGAACTCGAATGGAATTGGTAGATTCAGGAATGACCACTTATATGTTATTGACTGGAAAAGATTTCGTAGATGTTCATGATGTACAAAAACGAACCGCTAATTCCGCAATTATAGCATTAAATCCTGAACAGTTAGTTCAAAGAAAAATAATGTATTCTGCAATTGTTCGCGAACCATTTACAATAGTAGATTTACAAACAACCATAAATTACATGGGGGGTGAAAAATGAATGAAAATTATCAAACAAGAATAAAAAAACTTCCAAGTATTTTTGGAACTTTGACTGCAGTAGGAGTTGGAGCGGGACATTATGCAATGACACGAAATGCAGGAGAAGCAGTACTTTGCGCAACTGCAGTAAAAGTATTAGCAAGTTCACTAGATCATCTAGTTAAAGAGGTATTAAAATGAATCGATTTAGAATTTCCTTACCTCATTACAATTGTCAGTTACGATCTGACTATGCTGTGTGGGATGAAAAGGAAAAAAGGTATGTAGCACAATATATAGAAAAACCAGGATTTCATGGAAGTGTGTGTAAACCAGTAACAGTTATTGCAAATACAACTCGGGCTGACTTGGTAGTTGCAAGAAAATGTCCTGAAAAGCAAATGACTGTTCAAGAACGAGCAATGGTCCAAGGACTAGAAGCAAAGTTCCAAGCACAACAACCTGACTCATTAGTTGCAGGTTATATGAAAAAATGGGCAAAAAGAAATGCAAGACCAACAACAGACTCAGAGTCTGATTTGCATTTATGAGGTAAAAATGAATTTAGGACCAAAAACACAAGAACAAGCAAAAGAATTAGGACTTACAGAAACACATCTAGAAGATGTGCAACATTTTTGTATTGAATACGGAACATCTCCTCATGCAGTTGTAAACTTCATGTATGAAACAAGATGTTCTGTAGAAGATATTGGGGGGTTGTTAGCAACGCGAGAAGGATTAAAAACAAGTTTTGCAGTTGCAGACCCTCTGGTTGGGAAAAAATTACAAGCAGTCATTCGTCCAGGGGTTTCATTAAAAGGCCTTTGGGGATATCATCAAGCAACATCAGGGAATGAACCTGTAGATTCAGAAGAACTGCTTGAGGAGTTATGTGAAGCACATCATAGGCTGCGCAATACATATCTTTGTCAGAGCATAGCACAAGCAACCCAACTTGCTGAAGTTAAAGGACAACAAGCATATAAACTTTGGTTAAGGGGAACAGATGAAATAAGTTATGACCAAGACGATGTCTGGGACAAAGAATACTGCCGGTTTAAAAACGATGAGGCACTGGAAGCAGCAAGAAAAGAACGAAGTGAAAAAGGTTATGCAAGACGTAAATGTTAAACTTGAAACAATTTCTTTTTCTGAAGTCGATAAGCAACTCAAAAGAATCTGAGTAAGTCATTGTTTGTGTTTGGAAAAGTATATAAATAATAACTGGAGTTGTTAAGAATGCATTTAAGAACTGTTGGAACTTATGAAGTTAAGGGACAAAGACTTACGGTTGAAAGTCTTAAGTTCAAAGTATTATTTGAAGAAACGAAGCAAGAACTAAGGGGTTTGGGATTAGACGTTGCTGATTATTTTCAATCTGCTGAAAACCTTCAAGAGTTAGTAACATTATTGGTTCAAGACCCATTTAGTAAAAATATTAAACCAGATTTAAGACATCTCATTCCCGAATTAACTGTTAGGTTAATAAACAAAGGAACGCTAACAAAATCATTTAAAGCAAAAAGATTTGTATTAGCAAAAGTAAAAACAGAAGACATTCTTGATTTAAATTTTAGAATTTATTTGAATGTGGACGAAATCATGCTTTATGCATCAGTAAAGGGTTCGGCTGGTTTATTGGGGCAGTTGGTTACTACCATAAACCACGAACTAACGCATTTAATTAATGGAGTTCAAAATCAGTTTGGTAAAAAGGTCGAAAAAAGATTGAATAAGCTTGAGAAAGCTTCAAAAAGAACAAATATTGCGTTTTTTAAAACTCATTTAATGGATGATGATTTTGAAACCAGCATGCCTTTTGTTACTTTGACAAACCAATTTTATATTTCATTTAGACAAGTATTGATCGGTTTTCAAATGCTTGTTTTTGAGGAAGGATTAGCAAGATTTAATGAAAAGTTTTCACAAGATTTACAAGCAAGAAGTGCAGGATTGTATTACAAAAGAGCTGTTACCCAAGCTAAAATAGTGATAAAAAGATCAAATTTGGTTTTAAACTTACTTAGTTTAACTTCAAAAAGTAATGAAACTAAACGTGTTGAAATTGCAAAATCATATCTTGCACAATTTGAAAAAGAAATAAATTCAACTAGTTACGCAATAGGTTTTTATATTTACTTACGAATATTTGCTAATCAGTTACAAACACGAGAAGCAATAGATTTAGTTGAATTGTTAAAAATTAAAAATCCCGTACACTTAATTAGGTTATATGAACAAGTTGAAACAGAAAAAAAAGTGATTAGTTTAAAAGATAAAAGCGCTATAATTTGTTTCAGAGACCTGGTGGGAAGGGCCAATCAGGAAAGAAAAAGGTTAATTAAATTAGCTGAAGAAGAAAACTGGGATGTAGCAGCCTAAAGAATTTTTGCGAAACCTTTATAAATAATTCATCAGTTTAAGCTTATATTACCCAATATCACTACTTCGGTAGGAGGGAAAATGAACAATAAAGACGTAATAACTGCATTAAAAAAAGCACGTGAAGGTGCAAAGAAAAGAAAATTCTCTCAAACAATTGAGTTAATAATTAACTTTAGAGGACTAAATCTAAAAAATCCAGAACAACAATTAGATTTCTATATGCCAATAAAACATCCTTGGAAAGAACTTAAAGTATGTGGAATTGTTGGTGGAGAATTACTAGAAGAATCAAAAAAATCATTAGACACAACCGTATTTTCTGATGAACTTGGAAGTTATTCTGATAAGAAGAAAATAAAGAAATTAGCAAAAGCACATGATTACTTTGTCGCACAAGCAGATCTTATGCCACAAGTGGCAACAACCTTTGGAAGAGTATTTGGACCAATAGGAAAAATGCCAAATCCAAAAGCAGGATGTGTAGTACCACCTAATGCAAATTTAGAAGCACTAAAACAAAAATTAAACAAAACAATTAATGTTTCTGTAAAAACCGTACCACTTTTACAATTAGGAATGGGAAAAGAAGAAAGTAAAGACGAAGATATGGCAGAAGACATAATGTCAATATATGATCAAGTTATACACCACTTACCTGGTGAAAAACAAAACATAAAATCAGTTTACGTGAAATTAACTATGGGAAAACCAGAGAGGATAGAATGAGCAATCAAGACGAAAAGAAAAAACTAGTAAAAAAGGTCGAAGAATTGTTAAAAGGTTCTCCAGTAGTAGGAATCGTAAATATGCACGCACTTCCAACAGCACAATTACAAAGAATGAGAGAAAAATTAAGAGGAAGTGTTGACCTATTCTTAACTAAAAAACGTCTTATTAGATTTGCACTAGAAAATGTAAAAGCCGAAAAAAAAGGAATTGAAGGACTAGAAGAATTCTTAAAAGGAATACCTGCATTATTACTCTCTAACGATAACCCATTCAAAGTTTTCTCAGTATTACAAAAAAATAAATCAAAAGCAGCTGCAAAAGGTGGCCAAATCGCACCAAATGACATAAAAATCCCTGCAGGAATGACACAATTCACTCCTGGACCGATCATAAGTGAGCTAGGTGCATTTGGACTAAAAACCAAAGTATCTGACGGAAAAATCGAAATACTTGAAGATGCAGTTGTAGTAAAAGAGGGTGAAGAAATAACCCAAGAAATCGCAGGATTACTTTCTAAAATGGGAATAGAACCAATGGAAATTGGCCTAGATTTAGTAGCAGTTTACGAAGCAGGACAAATATACAAAAAAGACGTACTTGCAATCGATGAAACTGAATACGCAAACAATTTCACACAAGCACAAAGTTGGGCATTTAATCTAGCTGTAGAAGCCGGAATTATGACCACAGAAACAACAGAATTAATGATACAAAAAGCAGCTCGAGAAGTAAAAGCTCTAGCTTTAGAAGCTAATATTTTAACTGATGAAACAAAAGAAGAAATCTTAGCAAAAGCAGAAGCACATGGACAAGCAGTTGGAAAAGATCTAAACTTGCCTGCTAAAGATGCAGTTAAAGAAGACAAACCTGAAGAAGCAAAGAAAGAAGAGCCAGTAAAGGAAGATCCTAAGGAAGAACCTGCAAAAGAAGAGAAAAAAGAAGCAGTTGAAGAACCTAAAAAGGAAGAAGCAAAAGAAGAAGCTAAAGTAGAAGATGTTAAGCCTGAAGAAGTAAAAGAAGAACCTAAACCTGAAGCACCAGTTGAAGAAGCTAAAACAGAAGAAAAACCTGTTGAAGAAAAAAAAGACGAAACCGATGAAAAAGTAGCAGGGATGGTAGATGCATGGAAGGATAAAGATAAACCTAAACCAACTGCAGAAGATATTATTAAAGACGCAAAAGAATAACTTTTTAAAACTCAAATTCATAATACTTAATACGGAGGAAACAAAAATGGAATATGTATATGCAGCAATGTTAATCCACAAAGCTGGTGGAAAAGTAGACGAAGCAACAGTGAAAAAAGTACTTGACGCAGCAGGTGTAAAAACCGATGATGCAAGAGTAAAAGCACTAGTTGCAGCTCTAGAAAATGTTAATATCGACGAAGCAATCGAAAAAGCGGCTGTAGCCGCTGCACCTGTTGCTGCTGTTGCAGCACCTGCAGAGGGTGAAGCAAAAGTAGAAGACAAAAAAGCAGATGCTGCCGAAGAAGCTAAAAAAGAAGAAGAAGCAGCAGCTGGTTTAGGCGCACTATTCGGTTAAAACGGGAAATTTTCCCATTTTTTTATTTTAACCAAATAAACTTCAAAAATAACTTAAAAAGTGATGTAGAGTGGAACAACAAAAGAAGAATCTTTTGAGCCCAGACAAAACGTCAGGACAACAAAAGGAAAAGCGAGAGGGCGAACAAAAAGAACGACCAAAATCTGAAGAACATGCTCAAACTAGTTCCAACGCGAATTCTCAAACAAATTTAACTCAAGTTAATGCAGAAATTAAAGAATTAAAACAAAAACTTGACGAAATTAATGAAGTAAAAGAAAAGTGGTACACAAAAAAAGAAGAAGTATCTAAAAAAATAGTGGCATTAATCACTTCAGTTAAAAGTTCTAAAACTGAACGAAATAAAGCAACAAATGAAGTAAAACAATCAAAACAAGAAAGAAACAAACTAAATTCTCAAATAAAAACAAAATTAGCTGAACTGAAAATCCTTAATGAGAAAAAACGAGAAATGTTACAAAAATTAGGCATAAAAGAAAATCCTACTAAAATAAAAGCTCAAATACAAGGAATTGAAACTAAACTTGAAACTGAGGTAATGAGCTTTGAAAAAGAAAAAGTTCTAAATAAACAAATTAAAGATTTAAAGAAACAAATCGAGGGCAGTCAAGAAATTACTGCTGTTTTGAATCAAGTAAACGCAAAGAAGAAAGAATTAGACCAAATAAGAGCTAAAGCAGAACAAAAACACAAAAATGTTCAAACAAAAGCACATTCCTCTCAAGAGAAACATGAAAACTTAATGGCATCATCAAAAGAAATTGATGCACTAAAATTAAAAGAAGAAGAAGCTTATAAACACTTCTTCAAATATAAAGGTGAATTTACTGAAGTAAACAATCAACTAAAAGACAAGTTACAAACACTTAACAAACTAACAGGAAAAGCAAACCAACAAAATAAAGCAAAAAAAGCAAGAAAAGAAAATCAACAAAATAAAGAACTTAAAGAAAAAGAAAGAGATGTAGAAGAAAAAATAAAGAAAAAACAAAAATTAACAACAGAAGATTTACTAGTATTTCAAGGAAAGCAGTAAAACTTTGATTCTTAATTGGTTTTGTTATTACTGCACAGACACAATACTCAATAACCTTTATAACTTGATTTGGCTTTTCGTTCTTAATGAAAGATACTTATACTTTTGAAACAAAAGGTCGGGCGAGGAAGGATATTCTAAAATTTGGCCTAAGTCACCTGTACAAACCTGCGTCAGAAGCTAAAGTTCTAACTCTAATGGGACATGAACGAACAGAATTAGAAACTATGTGGGTTCCTATGGGGATTCAACCAGAAAATATCACTGTGGTGGAAGAAGATCCGAACGTTCATGCTTTGATTAAGAAAAGAATTCCTGAAGTAAACTTAATTGAAAAACCCGTAAATTTATTGGAATATTTAATACAAGTTCCAACTCAATTTGATTTTATGAACCTTGACACAATGAATCAGTTTTCTTTTGATGAAAGAGACTTGATAAGATGTATCGCATATAGACAACTTTTAAGAGATAATGGGATTCTTGCAACCTGGTTTGTAGGTCATAGAGAACACGGGTATGCTTCAACATGGTATAAACAGACTTATAGAGAAAATAGGCATTTAAGAAATGTAGAGGGTTATGAGAGTAAGATTAAAGGAAGATCGGATGCTATCTCTGGAGCAATTGTTTCAATAATGATTGATGGAATAACGAATGGTCAAGCACATCCTTTTGTAAATGCGGGGTCAAGAAAAAGAGTATATGAAAAATTACTTTCAGCAAAGCCTGAAGTGCAAAAAGTGTTAAGGGAGGGTTTTTCTTTAGATGGATTACATTCTTCTTTAGGACTTCATATAGCGCAAAAAATGCTTCGAAAACTGGTTGTTGCTCAAAACATAGTTTCTCCTGATTTAATTGTAGAATTGCTTTATTATCAAGGGATAGGTGCCTACTTTTGCGATGCCCAAGATAGACTGAGATATGTAAGTGATAAGGGAACTCCCATGTTTGTAGATATGTTTCGCTTTTCAAGACAAGATTTCAAAGATTTAGTGAGTGCGCAACGTCAAAAGAAAAAAGTAGTTTTTAATCTTAACTATGCTGCTTTAGATCAAAGACAGGTTAGTATGAGGGTAGCACAATTTAATAGATATAGAAAACTTTGTTTTTCAAAAGGGATGATCCCGCGAAGAGATATTCGTGAGAATAAGTCAGGTAAACAAAAGAAGAAAAAACAAAAGAAATCTCAACCAGTAGAGTTAACTGAAACTGACTTAAATATTGTGGACCAACAAATAAGGGAGGGCAAAGGTTCAGTAGAAATAGCGATTCAATTTCCTGGGATAACTTGGCAAAAAATTGCAGCAAGAAAAAATGTTTTGAACAAGCAACAAAACCAGTAAACTTTATAATTCTAAATATATTAAATTGTTATGAAATGGTTGATAGTGAATGCAGTTATAATCCAGGGGAAGTGTTACGTCGAGCAAGAATGATTCTTGCCCGAAGAGGAGATTCAGGTAAGATCCGAGATGATACTGGGTTAACAGTAGTGACTGCATTTTATGGAGGAGAACTCTACATCACGGAAATGGAACAACGTGTTTTTACCTTTAAAGGATGGGACTTTAGTCCAAAAGGAAAAAAAGCAAGAAGACATAAAACAATACGTGAAGTAACCATTGGACTGGTATGTGATGAAGATGAAGTAGTATTTAGAACAACAAATTATCCTGATAGTAGTGATGTATACGTTCCTGGAAGTTGGCAAGAATCCTTAAACGAAACTTACAAAGAAGTAACAGGAAAAACATAAAATAATTATTCTTTTTTATCAGAAGGTTCAGTATTTGTTTTTTCCATGTAACCACAACTACCGCAAGTCTTACGATCTTTATGATTAGCTAAAAAAATACCTGGACCACACTTAGGACAAAAAGGATTCTTTCTCTTTAAAGGTTCGCCAGCTTCATACTTTTCCCATCTTTTAGAAGGATTGCCTTTTTTTACTACAGGTTGTTTATCGTCAGCCATTATTCATCACCTTTTGCTTCTTCTTTTGCAGGTTCTTCTGCTGGTTTTTCCTCTGCTTTCTCTTCTGCAGGTTTAGCTTCAGTAGCAGGCTCTGCAGGTTTTGCAGCTGCTTCTTCAGCTTTTTTCAATTTTTCTTCAATTTTCTTATGCATTAAGTAACCCTCAATTCTTTCAAGGTCTTCTTTTTTATTATAAGCTAAAATTTCAACACTTGCAATATTAGATTTAAATTTAGGAATAATTTCACGAACAACACTTAGGTCTTCTTTACATTTAAGTTGAGAACATAATTCTTTTTTAACAGCTTCTTTACTTGGAACTGCACCCTCAAAACTCATGTCTAGTCTGTATTCTTTTCTTCCCAATAATTCATTATTTGTTTCTTTTTTATTTAGAATATTCATATTTAATTCACCTTAATGGCATAATCGCCTTTTGCTTCAACACCCATTTCTTTAGCAATATCAGATTTAACAGGATCAAGAATGTAAATTTTACCTTTCCAACTATTTGAAAAGCCAGTACCTTTACAAAGTGGACACTGACTACCTTCAACAAAAATTCTACATTTTTTACAAGCTTTTAGTTTAACCATTTTATTTCTTTTTCTCCTCTTTTGGTTCTTCTTTAGCTTCTTTCTTCTCATTCCACTCAGGTTTTCCTAAACCTTGTTGTCTCATGGTAAGACCAATTTTTGGATTAGTAATATCTTTATATGAAACTGCAATAATTCGAGCTCTACACTCATCACCAATTTTCAAACTTCTATTAGATTCTTTACCTTGTAATACCTTATCTTTTCCAAAGCTAACAAAGTCATCCATTGTTTGAGAAATGTGAATCATTCCCTCAATTGGACCAAGAGTAATAAATGCTCCAAAATCAGCTAGGTCTTTAATCTTACCTGTAATAACTTCTTGTAATTCTGGTTTGAAAGTAATAATTTTAAATTGGGTATCAAAATAAGATGCGCCATCACCAGGAACAATAATTCCTTCACCGATTTCAACAACATCTACAACATCAATAACAATCCCCAAATCTTGAGAAATAAATCCGTCATATTTTTTCTTAATTTGTTGAATCAAAGCAGACTTAGTATTATCACCAAATAGTTTAGGTGGAACACGGATGTGATCTTTTAATTTCATTTCGTAGTACATCTTTTATAAAACCTCAAGAGAAAGGGATAGTAAAGTGTTTTTAAAGCTTTCGCTTTAATCATAAGCATTCTTCACAATTTCTTTCATAGCCTTGTTTTTATCATAAGCAGCCCTGATTGGATCAAGAATTACATTAATTTCTTTAGCAATAGCCTGTTTTAGGTCCATTGGGTGTAAATCCTTAGCTACAAATGCTTTTTCTAGTTCATCATAAGTACTAAATTCTAGGTTTCCCCCAAATTTTTCAGGACGTTCAATAAGTAATGTGGACTTGTTAGGAAAAACAACACTTCGAGCAAAAGCTAAAACTCCATTATCTTCAACTTTGCCCTCTTCGCAAAAGGCCTTATTTAGTTTCTTCTTAACATCTTCTGCAGAATCAAATAAATCAATCTTAGATGCAGCTTCAGAAGAGCTCATTTTGCCACCCGAAAGTCCAGGAAGCATAGGATTCATAAGATGAATTCTTTTCTTGTATCCAATTTGAGGAAGAAATTCTCTAGCAAACATGAAGATTTTTCTTTGATCCACACCACCAAACTGCGCATCAACATCTAAATATTGTTCATCTAATGATTGAAGAATAGGATAAATCAATCCAGATAATTTAGGACTTTCAACTTGTTTAACAACTTCCGCTCCTGCACGAGTACAATCTCTTGTTGATGAGAGTGCAGCAATTTTATACATATCAAGAGTGTAATCTTTTTCTAACTGAAATGAACTACCTCTAACAAAGTTAAGTTTTTCAACACTAGCACCTAAAGATTTCAGTGCTTCTTTAATGATAAACTCATAATATTGAGTTCTTAATTCTAATTGTTCCCAGGTAGACTTCATATTATCAAGAAATGCGTGAATGTCAGCTAGTAAGATGGTAACTTTACATCCTGCTTTAAGAAAATCAGAAATTTTAGTTAAAGGGATCAAGTAACCAGTATGAATTCTTCCAGTAGTAGCCATACCAATATAAACCTTTAAATCTCGTTCATCAAGTAATGTTTTAAGTTCATCATTACCAACAACTTCTTGAAGGTTACGTGTGATTAAATCAAATTTTTCTTCTGAGTTCATACTAGCAGGATTGAGTCAAGATATATAAATATTTGGGTAAAGTATGGAAATCTTTTTATTTTTTAGAATTAAAAAATGAAAATAAAAAATTATTCTTCAACAGAGACTGGGTTTTCGGGATTCTTTCCACGAACCACTCTTCTTCCGAGTTGCCAGGCCTTTTTACCGGCTTCTGTAAGCGCATCATATGCTAAACATGAAACTATGGCTCCAACTGCTGCATAAGCTAGTCCTTCTGGACTGATACTTACTGTGGGGTTGTCTTTGAAAACGTCAAAAGCTTTGGTTGCCATCTCTTGATCAAAATATCTGATAAATTCGACTGGTTTTTCAAACATTCCTGCATTTTGTAAAGCATCTACAGCTTCTCTAAGAAATTGATACCTTTCATTTGTGTTAGCAATTAGATCGCCTTCTTGACTAATTACTTGGTTTGCATTAGTTCGAAATATATCGATTAGCATATCAAGACTTCCGTCACAAAGACTGTTAGCTCTTGATTGCCAATTATCGACTAATTTGCCAAGTTCTTGAGCTCCACCATCTAGTCTTTGAATGTATTGTGCAATAAAACCGGGAATTGCTCCACCCGCAGTGCCGCCGAGGATTCCACAAGCCAATACTCTACCTTCGTGACCTTTTCTTGCAATATAATTTTTAATTGGTTTAATCATTTGTATTCACCACTGTCTAGTAAGTATAACTTATATTTAAATGTTTTGTTTTTTGTGGGTATTTGGGTAAAGTATGGAAATCTTTAAAATAAACTCTGGATTACGGATGAGAATATGAAAGAAAGTGACTTACCAAGACGAGTTAGAACCATTCTCCCAGGAGTAGCACTGAGTTCTCTTCTTCCGTGCGATAGAGCAGAGATTAAAGTAACTGATTGGAGTTCAGAATTAGTTTATGTTGGGGGAAAATGGCAAGGAAATTTAGTTGTATCACCAAAATTAACTGGACAAGGATTACTAGATCAACCAAGACAATACAGAATTGAGACAGAAATAAGAGATTATCAACCCTTAAGAGCTGACAAGTTTTCATTATTAGACAAATTTGGAGCTTGGTGCGCAAACCAACAAAATGCTATTTCAAAAAAAATTGATACGTGGGGAAGAGAAGCTAGACTAGGCAAAGGTACTGTTGTTGTCTCATACAGATTATTGCGATCTTTTTTGCCTTAAGACGTTGTTTTAGAACCATGTCCTGGGTACAAACAAACGTGTTCTCATCAGCTAATTCTACAATAAGATCATCCACTAATCCTGCGTCTGTTTTGATGAGATTAACTTTTCCTTCAATAAGCTGAAGCGCTAATTTAGCCGCCACTTTATCTTTACCTTTTTGTTCTTCAATAATCTTATTCAATTCCATTATTGTTTTATCTAATATGAATAATTCATATGGATGTTGCATAATACGCTTAATCTCTGAGAATATATCTATCTTAAACTGTGCAGGAATTAGTAAAAAGTTAGTGTCGATGATGACTTTCTTTTTCATAAACAAGAAGGAAACAATAAACTATATAAAGAATTCGATTGTAATATTAAGTATGACATACGAGTTTTTAGAACACACAGCAGACATAAAGTTTCGAGCTAAAGGTAAAAGTATAGAGGAAGTATTCAAAGAGTCAGCAATGGCACTAAAAGAAACAATGACCAAAGGAACAGAAATAAAAAAAATAGAAGAAAAAGATGTTGGAGTTGAAGGAAAAGACTACGAATCAATGTTAAGAAACTTTTTAGAAGAATTCTTATTCTTATTTGATGCAGAAGACTTTATTTTGTCAGACGTTACAGAAGTTATGATTGATGGATTCAGACTGGTAGCAACTGTTAAGGGGGATATAATAGATAATTACAAACTAACAAATGATGTTAAAGCAATAACTTATAATGAAATGTACGTAAAAGAAACAGAAAAAGGATGGGAAGCACAAGTAGTGCTAGATGTATAAAAATGGAAATCAAAAAAATATCCGAATACGAATGGGAAATACCAAAAACTGGAAAAATGAACGTACCAGGAAGAATTTATGCTAGCGAGAAATTAATAAGTTTGATCAAACAAGACAAATCACTAGAACAGGTAAGTAATGTAGCACAACTACCCGGAATAATCAATGCATCAATAGCAATGCCCGATGCACACCAGGGATATGGATTTTCAATAGGTGGAGTGGCAGCATTTGGCATGGAAGACGGAATCATAACTCCTGGAGGGGTGGGATTTGACATAAACTGCGGAGTAAGAATACTTGCAACAGATATTACTGTAGAAGACATGATAAAAAAGAAAAAAGAAATCTTACATGATATATTCAGAGAGGTTCCATCGGGAGTTGGAAGAGGACATAAAGAAAAATTATCCATAGAAGAACTAGAAAACGTTTTGAAAAAAGGAGTAAACTGGGCAATCGAAAAAAGATTTGGAGTTAAAGAAGATGCAGATCGATGTGAAGAAAACGGATGCATGCAAAATGCTAACCCTGCAGACGTTTCCCAAAAAGCAAAATCAAGAGGTCTAGGACAATTAGGCACAATGGGTGCTGGAAATCACTTTTTAGAGATACAAGAAGTAGATGAAGTATTTGACGATGAAGTCGCTAAAACCTTCGGAGTAGAGAAAGGAAAAGTTGTAATTATGATACACTCAGGCTCTCGAGGATTAGGGCACCAAGTAGCATCAGATTTCATTCGAGAAATGGAAAACAAATATGGAAATGAAAACCTGCCAGATAGAGAGTTAATCAACGCTCCAATAAATTCAGAGCTGGGTAAGAAATATTTGTCAGCAATGAATTGTGCAGTGAACTTCGCATTCTGTAATCGACAATTAATGATGCACTATGTACGAGAGGTGTTAAAGAAACACTTTCCTTCAAGTAAAAACCATTTAGTATATGATGTATGTCATAATATAGCAAAAATAGAGGAACACTCGGTTAATGGTGAAATGAAAAAGGTATGTGTGCACAGAAAGGGGGCAACAAGATCATTTGGACCCGGACGAATAGAGGTACCTGAAGTATACCGTTCTGTAGGACAACCAGTAATCATGCCCGGAAGCATGGGAACATTTTCATACTTATTAGTTGGAACCAAGAAATCAGAAGAACTCGCTTTTGGTTCAACTGCACATGGGGCAGGGAGAGTAATGTCAAGATCACAAGCAATGAGAGAGATAAAAGGCGAAGATGTTAGAAAAGAATTATGTGATTGCGGAATAGATTTAGAAGCAGGTTCGTTAAAAGGAGTTGCAGAAGAAGCACCCGCAGTATACAAAGACATAGATGAAGTAATAAAAGTAAGTGACTCAGTCGGATTAGCAAAAAAAGTAGTGCGCCTGAAACCTTTAGCAGTGATGAAGGGATAAGACAACAAAGATTTTTAAAGTATTAAATTCTTCTAACTTTGTGAGAATACATAAAGTCTGGTCAATAGCAATAACTGCAGTAGTGGCAATGGTATTTTTGATGGCTTCAGCACTGAATAGTTTTGCATGTGCTTGGGGGGGGAATATCTACCAGTGCAATCTATTACCAAAACTAATCTGGCTTGTTATTCTAGGTTTAGTTCTAACAGTTATGTTCTTAATTGTTAAGAAACAAAAAAAATTAACCCTTCTTGCATTCTTGCCAGTAATAATTATTGGCTTAATTGGAATATCTTTATTCGTTGTTAGTGGAGATTCAATAAGCGAAACTAAATTTGGGTGTAGTGTAGCAGACACTTCAAAAGAAAGGGCTTGCTGGACAAACTTTGCAATAGAAGAACACAATTTTAATTATTGTGATAACATACGAAGCGATATTGGACTAAATTCTTGTTATGGAAAGGTAGCTAAATATCCTTCAGATGTTACTTGGTGCGAAAAAATTCCAAAAGGACATGCTGGTTTCATGGATTGTTATAGAAATATTGGAAAATTTACAAACCAACCCTCCTGGTGTGATAACATAAACAGATCAACATATCATAAATACGAATCACAAAAAATTAGTTCAATCAATGATTGTAAAAAGAGAGTGTTAGCAAACAATTCTGTTAGTAATTGAAAAAATAAAAAAACAAATTAGTTACTAAAAGGACAATTACCTTTTTGCATACCTTTATGTTTCATACGAAACTGATTATACATTTCTTCAGGTAGGTTATCTTTCATACCTTCTTTCAAAGATCTTATGGTTTCAAAATCACCAGATTCCCTAGCTGCATCCATTGCCTCTCGAAACTCACCCATTTCTGCATGATGTTCAACCATTAGATTAAAATTTTCTTCAGTTATTTCAGCTTCCATAAGAGCTTTCCAAGAATCAAAATCGTTGTTCTCAACAGCAGTTCTTAAAGCATCTTTTGTTTCAGCATCTTTAGCAAAAGGCATTGCCATAACAAAGCCAACACTCAAAAGTGCAAGAATTGCTATTCCTAAAATTAAAGTTGTTTTTTTCATTTTACTTACCTCCATTTGATAATCTATAAAAATCTTACTTGTTTATAAGCAAGATGGACATAAAATCCATGCATTTTATAAATAAAAAAAGAATAAAATGGACTTATGATCCACAGATTAGCACCAATGATGAACCAAATGATGGGAGTAGAACTAATCTATGCAATAATAATTATAGCAATAAGTTTAATGATCTATTTTTTAACAAAAGAAGTATACAAGTTAAGCGCACATAAAGGAATAAAATATTTTAGAGAGGCATTCTTATTCTTTGCACTAGCATTTTTCTTTAGATTCATAGTGAACACACTATTCATGACAAGAAGAGTGCATCACTTTTTTGATTTAGCACCCCGAATTTTTGGAATGTTAGCAGGACTACTATTCATGTATGCAAGTTTAATTGCCATATTCTATCTTTTATATGCAATAATTTGGAAACACTTCAAAAATAAAATTTGGGTGTTTCACATAATTGCACTACTTATTGCAGTGTTAACAATTATAACCCGAAATCCATTTTTGATATTATTAATACAATTAGTAGTTTTGGTGATAATGATATTGTTATCCCTACTAAAACATAAGGGACATTTTCACATTCTTTATTTGTTATTGTTTATTTTTGGCATATTAAACATAATTGGAATTTTGATTCCAGGATTTATGATAGCATTACAATTGGCGATTTATTTAACATCAATAATCTTATTTTTTTTAATATTATACAAAGTGATAAAAATAATGATGAAACATGGCTAAGAAAAGAGAGCGATTAGAGGTGATAAGAGACATACTCAAAGTCGTAAATGAATCAGGTAATTCAATTAAGCCCACACCTTTATTACGTAAATCAAATATGTCTACAAAAAGATTCAATGAATACTTTACAGAATTACAAAAAAAAGAGTTAGTAAAAGAAATAATTACAAAAAAAGGAAAAGAAATATCTCTAACAGAAAAAGGAATGCAATATTTGAATAAATACTCAATAATAAAAGAATTTGTAAACGAATTTGGATTATAAACAATTCTTAAAAAACGTTATAAAAGCTAAAACAACCCCCTAATTCATGCTTAAAACACAGTTAACCGTTAATGATTTACAGGCATTATTTGGTCAGAATGAAGTTAGTCAAGGACCTTTGCCTAATCTCAACGGAGACCTAGGTTCAACTTTTACTAGAACTTATGCAGTTTTAGAAGATCTATGCAGTTTTGCTGCTAGCGAAGCAAAACTTGATTGGATTACTAACCCTCCAAGCGCAAAGAGTGTAATTACAAGTTTACAAACAAAACTTAGGGGATTAACTCGTTGTTCTGGGGAGGATTCAGTACAATCAAAATTTGAAGGATATACTGATTACTTAGAGGAGGTAATTCGTGCTGTAGTGCCAAACCCTGTTGAACCAATACTTGCTAAACTTTCTAAAAGACAGGTTTCACCTGCAATGTTGGAAGACACAATATTAGTTAGAGATTATGCTGTAAGTATGAGATGTTTTCTTAACTGTTTACATTGCTGTTCCCCTGCAGGACCGGATGGGCCAATGATGGATTTTGATGTTTTTACTGAAAGCTTACAAAAGCTCAGATTTCCTATGATGGGTTCTGTTTCCATATCTTTGGGAGAACCTTTAACCTATGAAAGTGGAGATAAAGATTTAGTTGATGTAGTTGAGGAATTACTTAAAGTTGGCACCCTTGTGGGAGTTGTTACTTCTACTTTTGGTCGCCCTTTCAAAAGGGTTCTTTCAATATTTGAAAGATTAGAATCATTATACAAAAAAACAGGGCTTGTTGCAGTACAGTGTAGTTATGATCTGTTTCGGCCTCTAGCAAGACACAATCTTGAAGCATACATTAAAAGAATGGCACACCTGATTAATAATTTTGAGGTGATTGATGGACTAAAAATAACTTCGCATGAAGCAAATAACAATGCAACAAATGATGCCGTAACACAATTAAAAAAGAGAGTTGCAGAAGAAAGATGGAAAAAACTAAACTTATTTTATACCACTATGTGCCCTACAAGAAATGGTGAAGCATTGTTAAAAGAACATGGGGGAAGAGATTTTCATAATGAAAGCTGGCGCAGATCTGGCAAACTTAGGTTTTGGGAGGGTACTGTGCCAGAAATGTATGCTGGATTTACTGTGCAGGCAGATGGTTTAGTCACGCACCAAACTTATCAAGAAACCGACATAATAGTACCGTTTGGACTTATCCACTTACACACTGCTAAAGAAATAAGAGATGGTTTTGGCGAGGCAACAGCACTTTATAGAAAACTTAAATATGAAGATAGCAAAACAACCGTTCAAGCTTTAAGTGAATTAAGAGAACATCAAAAAGAACTTCTTGGATTATAATTCTTTTAAAAAGAAAAACAAATCATCACTAACATATTTAGGCATTGTTTCTTTAATAAATTGTTTTACAAACTTCTTAGTTTCTTTACTAACTTGTTTTTTGCTAATGGCATCAATAAGTTCATACTTTAATTCATCCTCCCATTTCTGTCTTCGAGCGGTTAGTTGAATGTTCGTAATCAATGCTTCCTTTTTTAGTGATTTCTGAGTGTCAGGACTGTCAGCAATACTCTTAAAGTATTTATCAAAATCAAACTTTTCACGTTTGTTAATGTAAGAAATCAAAAAATCAACAAGTTCTTTAGGCCAATCGCGCATAATCTCTTTTTTATACTGCTGAAAACCATCAATAAAATAAGAACTAACTTTTTTAATTGGAAGTTTTTCAGTTAATATTTTAATTAATTCTTTTCTGGAACTAATTGGAATTCGTCTTAAAGTTCTTGTTTTATCAATTAGCCTTTGTTGAACTGGATCTAACTTTTTTTGATAACTTCTAAATGATTCAATTGCCTGGTCAGTTAGGTTGCTTTTATCTCTTATTACTTGTTCAGAATCATTAAATAAACGTTTAGCAACATTAGGTTTGTTTCTTGATAAAGATATTTTTGCAAGAACCATAGAATGCATTCTTTTTAAAAACTCAATTTTATCTTCCATTTTTAAAATATCTAAATGACCTTGAAGAACTAAATTAAAAGCAAATGGTGAAGGAATTTTAGTATGAATTTCTTCGATTTTTAGTTGTTTGTCCTCAATCCTTTTTAAGACTGCTTTCGTATTTTCAATATCCATTAAGTCTTCTAAAACCTCCCTTCTGGCCTCTTTAAGAATGGAAAAATCTGGATTAAGTTCTCTTAAAGCTTTCATTAAAATAGTAGAAGCCATTTGCTGTTTACCAACTTGTTTAGATCTGCCCATATAATTTCTTAAAATCATCAAAGAACGCATAGCACAATGCCTAAACCTTCTTCTATAAACTTCAGATTTTTCAATCGCATGCTTCATAACCTTTTCAATATTTTCAGTATTTAATTGTTCTAAAACAGCAGTAACATTAATTGGTTTGTTAAAAGAAATATAAAATCCATTATCACTAATCCCCACTTCTACATCACGCTTTTGTGTTAACGAAATAGAAAAAGCAATAGCTCTTGAAAGACAATCATTAACTCTTCTTCCAAAAAGAGTGTGGAAGATTATCTTTTTTTCATCGTCTTTATCATAATGTTCAATCAAAATTTTCTTATTGGAAGGGAGGGTGTTACAAAAATCAAACTGTTCTTTCATGTACTTGTAAATTGCTTCTGCAGCTTTACTATCCACATACAAATAATCATGAATAAAGTCTAAAATATCTTTCTTTGAACAACTTTCTAATTTTTCCTGCATTAACCCTCTAAATCTGTTAATATCTGTTGCTAAATCAAAAGACAAAGGAAGTTGTTCAGAAAACCAGGAAGGAACAGTTGGGGGACGAGAAATAGAACCCTTAACTTGAATGGTTGTACCCCTTGCAAACTTAAATTGATAAATATCTCCACCTAAAACAAAAATGTCTCCAGGTTTTAATCTTTCTAAAAAACCTTCATCAATTGTACCAATAAACGAATCTCCAATCTTAACCTTGATTGCAGTTTCATCAGGAATAGTTCCAATGTTAGTCATGTAAATAACTCTAGTCATTCTTCCTTTCTTTCCTAACTTCTTATTATTTCTCCAAATTTTAGCGTAGATGTATCTGCTTTCTAAACTAACATATTCTCCTGCTAAATATGACAAAATTTCATCAAAATCTTTTCTACTCAAATCTTTATAACAATAACTTTTTTTAATTACGTTGAACAATTCATTTTCATCCCAGTCCTGTTCAACAGCCATTCCAACAATATGCTGAGCAAGAACGTCTAATGCATTAGTTGGAATATGAATTCGATCAATCTTTTTTTCTAATGCAGATTTAAGCATCACACTACACTCAATTAAATCATCACGATCTAAAACAATTAAACGTGCTTTGGTTTTTTTGTTTAATGAATGACCTGATCTGCCAGCTCTTTGGAGCACACGAGAAACAGATTTTGGACTGCCTAAGCAAATAACCAAATCTACATACCCAATATCGATACCTAACTCCAATGAAGTACTACAATTTTTTGTGATAAAACCGTTAGCTATATAATTGTGAGTGTTATTAACTTCAATATTATAAACGTATTTACTTGGTTTAATAATATTAATCTTCTTTATTTTGTCCCAAAATATATCTGAGTCTTTTAAAGAATTTAGTAAACTTTCTTTTGTTTTATATTTTGTTAGAAGCTTATTTAGTTGTTTTCGACTTATGTTTCTTGTTCCTAATTCGTATTTTGCTGGATTTAATCCCTCTTTTTGTAATTTATATGTGCTAAGCGTTGTTTTTAATCTTAGACTTTTTAGTTCTTTTTTAATGTTTGGGATTACATCAATATTTGTGTATCCGTTTAGTTCAAGGACTTCTTTTAAATGTTTTAATTTGTTTCGAGCAGGATGAATGTGTTTAGCAAATGTTCTTAAACTTTCGCCTCCAATAACTACTACTGTGTAAAACCATCCTTTTTTGTGTATTGTTCGGCCATTAACTTGTGTGAATTCATCACAATACCTGGATCTGATTGATGAAATTATGTTTTCTCTGAGTAATAGTTTTGAAATATCTTCAGCTAAAACCTTGCTGGTTGTACAAAACCCGGTAGAATAAACTCTGTTGTTTTTAACTTCTAAATAACCATCCCCATCTAAATACCCACTTAAAAATTCAAAAACACATTCCTTTTTTAATCTAAATATAAACGAGGGTAGTTTAGATATTCGCGATTTTCGACCTTTGATAAATCCCAAGTTTTCTAAGAAATTAACCAAAAAAGAAGAGGTTAAACCAAGAGTTGTGGTTCCGTTTTGATTTATTTTCTTCCAGGGCGATCTTTCAAATATTTTTTTAATTAGTTTAAAATAGTACTCAAGAACTTCTTTATTCTTGTTTGAGGCATATAAATCCCTATGGTTTATGTATCCCTCTGCAAGTGAAAAACCCAATAACCGCATAAATTCTTCATTAATTCTTATTTTAGGAAATGAACTTTTATCAGACGAAATTCGCGTTATTTGTTTAAATATGTCTGTTTGTTTTATTTTAATTTGTTCTGTTAACCTGTTAAGTATTTTAAGTTTAAACTTGTATTCGCCGTTCAGTGCAGATCTTAATTGAGAATAAGAAAGATCTTCTTTGAACTGTTTTTCCCATAAATCTTTTATTGATCCAAACTTTTTTATAATACTATTTTTAAGTTGTATTCGAAACAAACTATTTATTTCAGCAAAGCCTGTTTCAGGATAGTTCTTATATGTGTATTTAATTAATTCTTCATTTTTAAGTTCTTTAAATTTATTTTTTCTGATAAGTGCAATGAAGTCACCTTTTTTAAATTTGATTGCTTCTTTCCAACATAATTCTGAATTTTGAATTGTGAGAAACTTGTGGTTTTTTGTGCAAGCAATTTTTCTTCCTAAATTGCTTTCAATTTTTAAAAGTTGTTGTTGGTTTCTAGTTTTGAATTTGTTTAATATTGTCTCATTACTTAACTTTAAATTATTTAAACTTTGTACTTTTTGTTTTTTTAGATTTTTAATCTCAATCCATTCACCGTTAGAATTTAATATTTTTGTGTTACCTTCAAGACAAACCACAGCCTTAAGCTTACCGGCTTTCAAATTATTTTCTAATTTAAACCTGTGTTCTTTAGATAAACTGCCATGATGGGCACCGATAAGACTGGTTGCATCATCACCTTCTAAAGTATAATTTTTAGGAAACTTATCCTTTAAATGATGAACTACCCTTTCCGTAGCAGCCCGAGTGTTAGTAAAAATTAAGGTTGTTCTATGTTTTTGAATTAGATCATCTATTAATTCATACATTTTTTGATGTAAATTTTCCTGAGAAATATTTATTAAATCCTTAACAGGACTAATAACCTGAAAATCATACTCTTTAATGAATTGGACATCAACAATCTTACACTCGCGAGTTCCAACTAAAAATTCAGCAATACTTTCTAAAGGCGCAACAGTTGCGGAGAGCCCAACTCTGGTTAAACCTGGAGCAAGATATTGTAATCTTTCTAATGACAAAGAAAGATGCACTCCTCTCTTGTTTTCAGCTAAACTATGAATTTCATCAACAATACACCACTGTACACTACGAAAGTTTTCTCTAAACTTTGGAGAAGAAAGCATGATGGCTAAAGATTCAGGGGTGGTGATCAATATGTGGGGAGGACTTTTAGCAAGTTTAGCCCGTTCATACTGAGTGGTATCTCCTGTTCTTAACCCAACTCTCACCCCTTTATTCTTCATTTCTTCTAAAGGTTCAAGAAGATTTTTTTGAATATCATTAGAAAGAGCTTTAAGCGGTGAAAGATAAACACAATAAATTTTATCTTCTAATAACTTTTTTTCTTCAAGATCTATAAGTTCATTTAAAATAGCACCAAAAGCAGAAAGTGTTTTTCCTGAACCTGTTGGAGCTGAAACTAAAACGTTTTCACGACTATGAATAGTGTAAATAGAATACTCTTGCGGAAGAGTAAAATCTTTAAATTTAGTAAAAAACCATTTTTTAAAAGTAGGATTTAAAATATTAATGATCCTTTTTTTTGGAACTGGTTTGGTTAGGAAGGTTGCCATTTTAGCTTGTTACGAACCACCTCTTCATCTTCAGGAAAAGTCAAACTAATCTGAGTATCATCGGTGGGAATAACTTTTACTTTAATTAGGTTTTTTTTCATAAAATCGCCAACTTCATTAGGAAGCATGAACTCTTTTGAGGGATGTTTATCCTCAATAAACTGTTTGAAAACCTCTTCAAGATAATCTAGAAAAGCAGGTTGTAAACCAAACAGGTTCAAAGACAAAAATGAATCCTCTTTGAACTTAGAAGGAATGTCATAAATTGTAACACCCAGTTTTTCTTCAATACTTTTCAAAAAAAGATTATCATCTGTTTTAATATATCCTTTGTTGCTCTTTTCTTTGGACAAAACATTCTTTGCCTTATAACCCGCAAGACAATAATGCCCCTTGTTCTCTTTAAGATAATCAATTATACTTTTTAAAGTATTTTTGCCATAAATGTCATCACTATTTAAAACAATAAATGCGCTTTTTACAGATTCTTTAGCAGAAAGAAGAGCGTGAGCAGTACCAAATGGCTTTTCTCTGTACTCGGGAGTTTGTTGAATACAATAACTGATTGGAATGTTCTTGAATTCAGTTCCAAACTCATCTTTTAGAGGGTTAAGCGATTTTTCACTAGCAACAAAAACAAAATTGTCAAACCCTGCAAAAACTGTTTGGTTAAGAGATAATTCTAATAAAGTTTCATTGTTTGGACCAATACGTGCCAAAAATTTCATTTTTCCCCCAAATCTGGAGGATGTACCTGCAGTAAGAAAAACTGCCGTAAGTTTGGTTGTCATAACCGTTTGGATGGGGAGTTGATTTAAATACTTTCTGGCAGGACCTGTCCAGTGTCCAGTGAAGGCTTTCACTAGTAAGTGATCACACAAAGTTTATATACTATTTTTACAAAAATAGAAGTATTACGGGTGAATAGTTTGGGGGAAATAGTTTACAATTTAGTGAATAGTACTTCCCTTTTTGGGGAGTACGTATGAAAGACAATAACCTATGGTTTCATGTCTCTGTATTGCTAGTACTTATTATATTTCTAGTTTCATTTGGAACACACCTAAACTTCGTCGGTAAGACTACTCATATACTTGGAATGTTTGTGGATGGAGAGTTCCAAGATAATGTAGATAAATGGTACGAATCTAATAAAGTATACTTGTGGAGTCCATCCTATAATGTGAACCTTCACGGAGTTGCGTTGTCTGGAAACGTATCTGGAACAGGAGAGGTCAAAACATATTTAGTTCATGAACAAGAACAATATCTGATAAATTCTTTCACCGTAGATAATGAGGTAGTACGTTTTGATGAATCCTGCACAGAAACCTGTGATTTAGGGGGGTTAGAATCTAAAAAATATTTGCTAAGATTTGAAATAGCTGGAGATGTACGTTACCAAATAAATTCTATTAAGTATTCAAGTAGCTCAATTATTGGACAAGAAGAAATCGTAGACCGTTTCTCCCCAACAACACCCGTTGAAGAATTAGTTGATGATTTAGTTCTTGAACTTGAGGGAACTGAAAAAGCAATCCCTGAAGACATAACTGTTAGTTTTAAGAATGAATTGGGATATGAATTGTCTGCCCAAAAAACAAAAAGACAAGACGGCAAGTTTGACTTGGTATTTGGCGAAGAAGCTCCTGCATTCGGAGCAGCATCTGAAAGTCCAAAATCAAAAGTAACTGTAAAAGGATTGACCAAATCAGTAAATGCAAAGCTGGGCACTCTTGAAGGAAAAAATACAGAAGTTTTTGCAATGGATCACGTAACCGTGGACGAAGCAATAGTTACACTAACAAAGACTGGCGAAGTAAACGCGATACAGAAATGTGACGAGTTTGACGTAACTGGATTTAGTTGTAATTCTGGCTGGTATGAAACTAATCTTGACTTCACAGATAATGGGGCCACCATAACATTCACAGTTAATTCTTTTAGTGGATATGCGGGAATAAATTCATCATCACAAACTAATTCTGAATGGATAATGCAAGGAAGATTCTTAAATCATACTGGTTATTATCCTGAATCACTGAATATATCTTCATTAAGTAATATGTGGACATATTCTACGGGAAGTTCTTTATCTGAAGGGCCTGCAATAAAAGATGGCGTTGCATACTTACCTGCAAATGATCAAAAATTACACGCAATAAACTTAACAGACGGTGAAAAAATTTGGGAGGTACCTCTGGTAACCTCTTCACAAGCAAGACCTGCATTGGTAAATGGAGTACTTTATTTTGGAAGTGCAACGGGAATATTCTATGCAATAAACATAACCGATCAATCAGAGGTATGGAATTTTTCATCACCAAACCAGATAAGAACTAGTGCTGCAGTTGTTGACGGAAAAGTGTTCTTTGGATCAACAATGGAAGAGTACTTTGCACTAAATCAAACAAACGGAGAACAAATCTGGAACAATTCACACAGTGTTGGTGTTGGAGGCGCTTCATCCTCCCCAGGATATAGCGACGGAATGATCTTTTATGGAAGTAGGGGAAGAAAGTTTTATGCAGTAAATGCAACAAATGGGGAACAAATCTGGAATCAAAGTGGTTACGGATATGATTTAGCCAGTACCCCCCTAATTGTTAGAGACGAAGTTTTTTTTGGTGCTTACTTACAGGTATACTCATATAATAAAACCAATGGGGATTTAATCTGGAATTTTTCTAAAAGTAGTAATTATTTTCTTGCAGGCCTGGCAACAGATCAAGAAAAAATTTATGCAGGTTCTTATGATGATAAATTATATGCATTAAATATAACAAACGGTGAACAAGTATGGAACTTCTCAGCCGGAAATAACATTTACGCAACAGCAACAACAACACCAACAGAGGTAATTTTAGCAGCAAACAATTCAGTGTTTATTATTAATTCAACAACAGGAGAACAAATCTGGAATTACACAATACACGATACAACTCAAGCACAACCCGCGATTGTGGATGGAAACTTGTTTGTGGCATCAGAAAATGGCGATTTATATGCGTTTGGAACTGTTATTGATTACACTCCTGATACAACTTCATACAATCAATCTTCAGAAAACCAATCAGAATGGTGGATGTTTGGAAAATATTTGAATCACACAAGTTGGGATGGAGTAAGTTATCCAACTGTGAGTGGATTGAACCGAGCTAATTTTACAGCGACAAATAATTTTTATAGCGGAATAGCCGTTGCTGAAGGCGCAGTATATGCTGGAAGCTGGGATAAAAACGTATATCGGTTTAATGCAACTAATATTTCCCTGACTGAAACGAGTTTTTTAACTGGAGGAGTCATTTATACTTCTTCGCCAGTTATTGTTGAGGGTTTTGTTTATGTTGGAAGTGATGATGGTCGTATTTATCAATTAAATTCTAGTACTATGGTACAACATGCTAATTTTACTACCGGGAACCAAGTGCGTTCCAGTCCTGCTGTTGCTAATGGATATGTTTATGTTGGAAGTAATGATCATAATGTTTATCAATTGAATGCAAGTAATGTTTCTATACAATATGCGAATTTTACTACTGGGGGAACTGTTTATTCTAGTCCTGCTGTTGCTAATGGCTACGTTTATATTGGAAGTGCGGATAATAATGTTTATCAATTAAATGCGAATAATGTTAGTATTCAGTATGCTAATTTTACTACGCCGGACCAACAATATTCGGGACCTGCTGTTGTTGATGGATTTGTTTACGTGGGAGGTTCAGATTTTAGCGAAACAACAGGTCATATTTTTAAATTGAATGCGAGTAATATTTCCATACAATCTTCTAACTTTACCGTCTTAAATGGGATTTTTACTTATTCATCCCCCACAATTGTTGAGGACTCAATTTACATTGGAAATACTGATGGAACCATTTATCAAATAAATAAAACAACTATGAATCAAACAGCTAATTTTACTTCTGGAGACAGCATTCAATCAGCACCTGCTGTTGCGGACGGATTTGTTTATGTTGGAAGCAATGATTATAACGTTTATCAGTTGAATTCCAGTACTTTAGTACAGTATGCCAATTTTACAACGGGGGGGATTGTTTTTTCTTCTCCTGCGGTTGCTAATGGTTATGTATATGTGGGGAGTGCGGATGATAGTTTGTATCAACTTTTAGCAAGTAATATTAGTTTAGGGAATGCAGTTGCAATTGATTCTTTAGTAAACATAACCCTTACATATCCAACAACCAATATTAACGTAACACAAAATGAATGGTTTAATGTTACTTTGAATGCAAGTTGCATACAAGGGAATTGCGGAGAATCCAATGTTAGTTTACGTAATGGAATAACGTATTTAACTTATTTGGGGGAGACGTCGAGCGATTATGGAACTTCTATTGTTGAGACTAGTGATGGTGGTTTTGTCGTAACGGGTGACACTCTTTCTTATGGGGGGGTGGGTGGTGATCTGTTATTATCCAAGTTTGATAGTTCTGGCAATGAATTGTGGACTAAAAGTTTGGGAGGAGATTCTAGTGAGAGGGGCTATAGTGTTGTTGAGACTAGTGATGGTGGTTTTATTGTTACAGGCCATACTTACAGTTATGGTGGTAGCGATTATGATGTTTTGTTAGTTAAGTTTAATAGTTCTGGGGCTGAACAGTGGACAAAGAGTTTAGGAGGAAGTAGTTCTGAGAAAGGCTTTGATGTTGTTGAGACTAGCGAGGGTGATTTTGTTGTTACAGGGTCCACTCAGAGTTATGGTGATGGTGGAGATAGTATTTTGTTAGTTAAGTTTAATAGTTCGGGGGTTGAACAGTGGACAAAGAGTTTAGGGGGAAATAATAACGATGTGGGTAGAAGTATTGTTGAGACTAGTGATGGTGGTTTTGTCGTAACAGGTTATACTCAGAGTTATGGTGATGGTGGAGTAGATGTCTTGTTAGCTAAGTTTAACAGTTCGGGTAATGAATTATGGACTAAAAGTGTGGGCGGGGCATCTGTTGAATGGGGATATGATGTTATTGAAATTAGTGGTGGTTTTGTTGTAACAGGTTATACTCATAGTTATGGAAGTAGTGATGCAGACGTTTTATTAATTAAGTTTGATAGTTCAGGTAATGAATTATGGACTAAGTATTTGTCGGGGAATAGCGATGATGAAGGCCACGCCGTTGTTGAGGCTAGTGATGGCGGTTTTGTTGTAACTGGACGTACTAAGAGTTATGGTGGTATAGATATTGATGTTTTGTTAGTTAAGTTTGATAGTTCGGGTAATGAATTATGGACTAAGAGTCTGGGTGGAGGACTGACCGATATTGGGGAGTCTATTATTGAGACTGATGATAAAGGGTTTGTCGTTTCTGGCTCTACAAGTAGTTATGGGGGAAGCAGTGCAGATATATTGTTAGTTAAGTTTGATCATTTAGGAAATGTTGAGGGACTAGAAAATATAGTTAGTGAGAGTGCGTATTCTTCTTCTTATTCTGTAAGTGCAGTGACAAACATCACGGCAGAATCAGACGAGACTGTGGCTGAATCTGATGAAGATGTGACTGAATTGGATGAAACTGCAGTTTGGGAAAGAGTTCAGGTGGGTTATCCCTTAGTTCATGTTGGATCTAATGTTACTCTGTATACAAACAAATCAAATAATCCTAGCACTATATCTTTAAACAGTGGTGAATCAGAATTGGTTGTTTTTTATGTGAATGCGACTGGGAACAATATGTCTACTTATGAAATATTTGGTATTGTTAATTTAACTGACAGTTTAAATATTAATTCCCAAACATCTAAAATAAATGTTACAATCTTAACGGTAGTTGATACGATATTACCGAATGTTACTTTATCTTTGCCTGTTAATGAAACTAATACAACCGATACCACAATATACTTTGCTGGTAATGCAAGTGATGAAACTGCATTAGATAATGTTAGTTTAATGTTAAATGGAGAATATAATTTTACTAATTCTACTGGATTAATAAATGGAAGTTATAATATATCTTTTACTTTTGCACAAACTAATGCTACTTACTTATGGGGCTTAGAAGCGTGTGATACTAGTGGAAATTGTAATACAACAGAAAATAGAACTTTGTGGACTTATTATGATCCTCAACCAATTGCAATGCAATCATCAGAAAATGAAACTGAATGGTGGATGTTTGGAAAATATTTAAATCATACTTCTTGGGATGGAGTAAGCTATCCAACAATAAATGGATTGAATCGGGCTAATTTCACCTCATCGAGTAATTTTCATGCGGGTGCAGCTGTTGTTAACGGTTTTGTTTATGTTGGAAGTTATGATAATAATGTTTATCAGTTGAATGCTTCGAATATTAGTATTCAATATGCTAATTTTACAACAGGTCATTTTGTGCTTTCGAGCCCAGTAGCGGGTGGTGGTTTTGTTTATGTTAGTGGTTTCGATAATTATACTTATCAGTTGAATGCTTCAAATATTAGTCAACAAGTTGCTAATTTCACAACAAACTATCGTGCTTTCGTTCCGGTAGTTGCTAACGGATATGTTTATTTAGGTAGTAACGATCATAATGTTTATCAGTTGAATGCTTCGAATATTAGTCAACAAGTTGCTAATTTCACAACAGGCCATGAAGTTTGGTGGAGCCCTGCTGTTGCTAATGGTTATGTTTATGTTGGAAGTTATGATAATACGGTTTATCAATTGAATGCTAGTAATATCGGCCAACAAGTTGCTAACTTTACGGGGGGGGGTGCTTATTCTTCAGCTCCGGTTGTTGTTGATGGTTTTGTTTATGTTGGCGGGTCTAAATTTTATCAGTTAAACGCTTCGAATATTAGTATTCAATATGCTAATTTTAGTACTGGAGGCAGTCTTACTTCTAGCCCAGCTGTTGTTGATGGTTTTGTTTATGTTGGATGCGAAAACAATGACATTTACCAATTGAATGCTTCAAATATTAGTATTCAATATGCCAACTTTACATCGGGTGATAGAATTTATGCTCCTAGTGTGGCTGATGGCTTTGTTTATGTTGGAAGTATGGATGACAACATTTATCAGTTAAACGCTTCGAATATTAGTATTCAATATGCTAATTTTACAACTGGAAATAATGTTTATGCAACTCCTGCTGTTGCTAATGGTTATGTTTATGTTGGGAGTTGGGACGATTCGTTTTATCAGTTGTTAGCAAGTAATATAAGCCAAGGAAATGCTGCTGCAATAGTTGATACAACCTTGCCTAATGTTACTTTAGAAGCTCCAATTAATGAAACGAATACTACCGATACCACAATATACTTTGCTGGTAATGCAAGTGATGAAACTGCATTAGATAATGTTAGTTTATTATTGGATGGAGAGTATAATTATACTAATTCTAGTGGATTAGTGAATGGTAGTTACAATATATCTTTTACTTTTGCACAAGATAATGTCACTTACTTATGGGCATTAGAAAGTTGTGACACAAGTGGGAACTGTAATACTACTGAGAACTTTACTTTGTATACGCATTATTATGTTGAACCCCCTACTGTTTACAATCAATCATCAGAAAACGCAACCGAATGGTGGATGTTTGGGAAATTCTTAAATCATACTAGTTGGGATGGAGTAAGTTATCCCACAGTTAGTGGATTGAATCGGGCTAATTTTACGACAGGCAATTTTGTTTATTCTAGTCCTGCTGTTGCGAATGGTTTTGTTTATATTGGGAGTTATGATAATAATGTTTATCAGTTGAATGCTTCAAACCTTTCAATACAGTATGCTAATTTTACGACAGGGGGTCTTACTTCTTCTTCACCTGCAGTGGTGAACGGTTTTGTTTATGTTGGAAGCAGAGATGACACACTTTATCAGTTGAATGTCTCTAATATCAGCCAACAAATTGCGAACTTTACTACGGGGGGGGATATTGATTCCAGTCCTGTTGTTGCGGATGGTTTTGTTTATGTTGGAAGTGATGATAATAATCTTTATCAGTTGAATGCAAGTAATGTTAGTATACAATATGCTAATTTTACAATCAGTCAGGATGTTTCCTCTATTCCTGCTGTTGCTAATGGTTTTGTTTATGTTGGGGGAGTTGATTCTTATGTTTATCAATTGAATGCATCTAACATTAGTCAACAGTTTGCTAACTTTTCAACGTCCGGCATCGTTCTTTCCAGTCCTGCTGTTGCGGATGGTTTTGTTTATATCGGAAGTTTTGATGATAAGACTGTTTATCAGTTGAATGCTAGTAATATTAGTATTCAATATGCTACTTTTATAACTGGAGGAACTGTTAAGTCTAGTCCTGTTGTTGCGGATGGTTTTGTTTATATTGGGAGTTATGATAATAATACTTACCAGTTGAATGCTTCAAACATCAGTATTCAATATGCTAATTTTACGACAGGGGATGACATTCATTCTAGTCCTACGGTTGCGAATGGTTTTGTTTATGTTGGGAGTTATGATAATAATCTTTATCAGTTGAATGCAAGTAACGTTAGCATACAATATGCTAATTTTTCAATTGGCTTAGATGTTTTTTCTAGTCCTGCGGTTGCAAATGGATATGTTTATTTGGGCATTGGTTATGGCGTATACCAATTATTAGCAAGTAACATAAGCCAAGGAAATGCTGCTGCAATAGTTGATTCAACTTTGCCTAATGCTACTCTGGAAGCTCCTGTTAATGAAACCAATACTACTTCAACTGTTGTTTATTTTGCTGGTAATGCAAGTGATGAAACTGCATTAGCTAATGTTAGTTTATTATTGGATGGAGCGTATAACTTTTCTAATTCAAGTGGATTGGTGAATGGTTCGTATAATATATCTTTTACCTTTGCACAAGATAATGCAACTTACTTGTGGGGATTAGAAGCATGTGATACAGGTGGCAATTGTAATACTACTGATAATTACACTTTGATAACATATTATGAAGTTGTTCCTTTGGTCTCAGGAGCAAATAGTTCATCACAAAACACTTCAGAATGGAGAATGTTAGGAAGATACCTAAATCATACTGGTTATTATCCTGCAGAAGTTAACATGAGCGGATTTGGACAATTATGGAACTTTAGTGCAGGAACAGACTTTGTATACGCAACTCCAACAATAGCAAACGGAATGGTATATGCCTCAACAGGATCTACCCAAGGAAGATACACATACGCACTTAACAAAACAACAGGAAGCATAATCTGGAATTTTACAAGAGAAGAAAATGATTTTGCTTATTCCTCTCCAGCAATAGCAGATGGAAAAGCATTCTTTGGCTCTGATAGCGCTGTATTCTTTGCAGTTAATGATACTACTGGACTACAATTATGGAATTATACTTTTGGAAGCACACAATATATCCGTGCTTCACCAACAGTAGCAAATGGATTAGTCTATTTAGCAACTATAGATGGCGGAGCAGGAGACGGAACATTCTATGCCCTGAACTCAACTAATGGAAGCATAGTTTGGTTTAAAGCCGGAGGCGAATCCCAAAATTCTCCAACAGTTGCAGACGGACTTGTTTACAATGTAGATGAAAAAATATTATATGCGTATAACGCCACTGATGGAACGCAAGAATGGAGCTTTAACTTACGAGCAAATTCTCAAACCTTACAGGGAGGGCCTCCAGTATCAAAAGGAATGTTGTACCTGACAACCATCTTAGACAATTACACTTATGCATTAAATGCTTCCACAGGAACACAAATATGGAATTTTTCCATGTTAGAAAGAACTGCAAAATATCCTGCAATAGCAAACGATATACTGTATGTTACAACAAATAACAATAGAACCTATGCACTAAACGCTACAAACGGAACACAGATCTGGAACTACACCACAAACGGAGGTTTAGGAGCTGCAACTGTCAGTGAGGGAGTGGTATTTGTAGGAAGTGCAGATAAATCATTATACGCATTGAACGCTACAACCGGAGTATACATCTGGGAGTCAACACACTCACAAAGCACCATAACTGCAGCATCAATAGCAGACGAAATTGTCTACTACGGATCTTATAACGACTTATACGCATTTACAAATGGACAGGATGCTGTAACAGCAGACACAACTAACCCAACATTCACAGGAATAAGTAATGTAACAGAATACCTAAATGCAACACTAAACCTAACCATAAATGCAACAGACAATGTAGCAGTAGACAGCTTTAGTGTAAATAACACAGATAACTTCAGCATAAACAGTAGTGGATATTTAACCAACGTTACAAACGTATTCGGAGTCTATTGGTTAAACATAACAGTAAATGATACAGCAGGAAATGAAAATTCAACAATAATTTGGATAAACTATACAACAGCAAATGCTGCACCAACCACAACAACCATTCCAAACGTGTCATTCACCTCTGGAGGTTCAACAACAATCAACCTAAGCGCATACTTCACAGACCCAAACAATGATGATTTGAATTTTACCAACGCAACTACAGGAACATTTACCAGTACAATAGATCAGGATACAGGAGTTGTAACAATATCATCAAGTACAGAGGGAACACACTACTCAGTATTTACAGCATCAGATAGCTTGTTAACAACAGATAGTAACAATGTAACCATAACCGTAAGCGCAGCCGGAGGCGGTGGCGGCGGTGGCGGTGGCGGTGGCGGTGACGAACCTACAGAAGAATGTGGTGATGGAAGTTGTAATGGAGATGAAACCGCATCTAGTTGTCCAAGTGATTGTGATGGAACTTGTGATGCTGCCTGGACCTGTAATAGTTGGAGTAGTTGTACTGCGGGAACAAGAACAAGAACCTGTGTAGATTTAGAAGGATGTGGAACAACCGATGGAAAACCTGCAGAATCAGAAAGTTGTACTGTAGCACCTCCTCCTTGTGAAGGGGATGATTGTGAAGTATTCAGTCCTGAAGTAATTGAAAGCGTAGTCACTACTATAAATGAAGCAGACATAGATGGAGTTGAAGGATTCACAACATATACTAAATTTGAAGGCAATAAAACCAACAATACCGAAGTACCTTGTTACGAATCACTACAAGAAGTAACACTTAGCCCAACAAGTGAAGAAATAAGCATCCCTCTTGAACAAGGTAGAGAAATAGTAGTAGACCCATTCGAATTAACTTGTGACGGAGGGGCAGTTGACCTAACTGCAGCAGTACCTTATAATTATGACGACTTCGAAGTTTATGTATGTCGGGGGGGATATTGCGGACCTGTAAAAGCAGAAAATATATCTGCATTGGTTTGTGAAGATAACTTAGTTCAAGAATATCTAAGAACTGAAGAGATATATCAACCAAATATAGAAACACTAAATCAAACATTAGTAGAACAAACACTAACTTTAGAATCTGATTCAATAAGTGTTGGTGATGTAAGTGCAACATTCCACGGCCCTACTGATAATGTATATGTGGCAATAAAAGGACTTGCTGCAACCATAACCCAACCTGAAAATCCAAGTCTAAAAATTGTTGGCTTACCAACACAAATCAAAATCGCACCTCCAACAGACCTAAACGTAAGTCTAACACTTCCATACAAGCTAGCAGAGAACATAAATGAGGAAACACTCAAAATAGCAGCATTCAGGGGAAGAAATTGGAGATTATTTGATACTACTATAAACAAAGAAACCAAAACAGCAAGTATAGAAGTAGATAATTTAACACAATACTTAAACGAAAACAACGAAGCAACATTTGCAATACTCGGAACAATTTGTGTAGATTGTTTAAACGCAAGCCTAAAAGAAGTATATGAATATACTGAAAATTCAAGCATAGCAGTAGTACTAGTTCATGGATTTGGAAGTACACCTGCATCTTTCCAAGCAATGATCAACGATTTTAGCCTAACAAGACAACCAGTAGACGTATGGACCTTTGGATACCCACACAATAAACACATAGAAGATAATGCCGAAGAGTTTTCCGAATTAATGAATGTTAATCTAAACGAATATGAACAAATTATCATAGTAGCACACTCTTTGGGAGGGGTAATATCCCAATACGCATTGTTAGATGCAAAAGAAACAAGAAAACCATACTTGAAAAGTGTTGAAGAATTAGTATTAATGGGCGTACCAAATCAAGGAGTACATTCCTTTGAAAGCTTAAACACGTTTGCTGGTGCATTGGCTAATACCAAATCATTAAACACCTTATTTGACTTTAATAGCGTATCAATACAAGATCTAAAGAAAATTAGGGTAATCGAACGAGTAAGAGGCGTAAATTACCGAGTTGTAGCTGGAACCAAACCTTACATTTTTCAAGCAGGACCAATAAAAATATCTTCATCACTATTATTTAACTTCACTGAAACAAATGACGGACTACTAACAACAACAAACGTAAGAACAATTGGGGGATTCCCTGTAGATAAAATATGTGAAGATTACTGGGAATTATACTTAACACACACAGAATTAAATGACGACCAAAAAGCAAGAATGTTAGTCGGAATGCTGGTTGCAAATGAGGTCGGACTAGATAAAATAGATGTTGGAAGTAAAAGATACCTAAAAATCAATATTCCGGATTGTACAACGGGAGATAAAGTATTCGTAAGTGGAACACAAAAATTCGAACAAGCAACATCTAATTACGATATTTGTGAAGTAGTAGCAAAAGAAATGTTTGCAACTCCTGGAACCTGTGAAGATAGCATACAAAACCAAAACGAAAAAGGAATAGACTGTGGCGGAATTTGTGCACCTTGCTTTAACTTCAAAGACTTTTACCAAAGTACAAAATTCTTATTGTACTTCATCTTATTGGGAGCAGCAATAATTGGAGGCATGGCAACAGTAAGACACTTTGCACCTGCACATTACATAGAAGAAGAACCAATATTTAACTTTAGATTTATGAAAGGATTAGACCATGATGTACAAAAAATAACTGAGGAGATAAACAAACTAAAAGAAAAACTAAAATAATCACCCTTTTTTGAGGGGGGTGTTATGCCAGGAATTAACTTCCCTAAGCTTAACCCGTAAGCAAAAGTGGTTTTTGGCATTTCATCTCTCCATTTCATACTAACAAAAATGAAAAACAACCTGACAATATATGTAAGCATACTTATTTTATTAGTTACACTCTCATTATTTTCAAGCAATTTCGTTGATTTAACCGGACATGTAGTTGGAGATCTAATATTAAAAGAAAAAGCGTTTGAGGTAAACCAACACTTTTCTGAAACCGGAGTTTACCTTTGGAGTCCGGGGCAAAATGTTTCAGTAAAAGATTTAACCGTGGAGGGTGAAATTTACGGAACTGGAAATGTTGAGGTAAGCCTAATAAAAGGTGGACAAAAAGTAACATTACTTAAAAGATCAACATCAAAAGAAGCCGTAGCAGTAGAAGAATATGTTGAGCTTCCAGAAGGAACCGATATTGGGTTAACACTACAATACGGAACTGGAGATTGGGATTCAGACAATGATGGAATATCCTCATTAACTGATGGAATAGACTTTGAACTTAACCCTCTATTTTTCCTTGATATGGACAAGAGATCCCTTTGTACACTCTGGGAAGTATATAGTTTAGAAAAAGCAGATTATACATCCTCTTGCTATGGTGCAACAAGTTGTTGTAACTTTTTAGGACCTAGCTCATCATCATATGGGTGGAACGACGATTTCGTAGTAGTAAGTGGCAATCCTGGAGTAACAACGAATAATATTGTCTTGGCAAGGCTAGTTTTCTATAATGGCACTCAAGTCTCATATAGTAATTATGACGGACTTTTAGCAAAGTTTGTAAAACAAGAAATAATAAATAATTTTAATGAAAGTGGCGAGGACATATTTGAATCAAAAAACTATTTGATAAAAGTTGAACTAGCAGAAGACACATTCTTTGATTTTAAAACAATAAAATACAAAGTAGAAGAAATAGAAGAACAGATTGATGAAGGCGTGATAATGGCAGAAGAATCAGAATCAATTATAATTCCTGAAGTAGAATCAACCCCCTCTGGTTATAAAATATTAAAAGAAGAACCCGAAGATTACTTTGAAGTAACTTTAGATAAAAGTTATTTGGGAGGATTGCGAATAAATACAAAAGACTTGTTAATGTTAGATTTAGAAATCGAACTAGACTTAACAGATTCATACCAAAAAATAACGTTTATAACCGACGAATCTTTAAGTGCAATAGCTAACCTTAAAATGCCTTTGAACAGGATTGAGGGAAGAAACTTAATCCTAAACGATGGAAAAACAGAAGCAACATATTTAAGAAGTGATGACAAAAACGCATATTACCGAGCCAACATCGAATTAAACAACTTAAATATTGTACTCTTAGATAAATTAGAAGAACTAGCACCTGAAAAACAAAAAAATAAAGACTGGTCAGTATACCTTTATTTTATTATTTCATTAGGTGCAGCAGTATGTATTTACTTCTTTGCAGGAGCAGGACAAGACCTAAAAGATTGGGCAGACATACACTTCAAAAGTTTAGCATTTAAACGAGACATAAAGAAAATAAGAAAATTAAGAAAAAAGTTTGAACAATAAGTTTCTGAGGGAGTTTAACAAAGTAGAATATAAATCTTTAAATACCTCTTTTTTGTAATAATTCCATGGTAAAAGGACAAATTATCAGTGGAAGTTTTGAAAACATAATTGCTAGACAAAAATCTGAAGAAGAATTTGAAATCGGTGAATTGCTTGTAGCAGAAAACAAAAATAATAAAGTGTTATTACAAGTAACAGATTTAAGCTTTGGAAGCCAAATATCCCAATCCAATCTTGAACTTATTTCTGGAATGAATCTAGAACAAGGACTAAATACTGAGTTCATGGATCCAGAGTTAAGATTATATAATTTGGCAGTATTGAAAAGTTTATTAACACTAAAAGACACGCCTAAATCAGCAAAAATAATGCCTGGTTTTTTCTCAGAGGTACGAGAGGTAAAAAAAGAAGACTTAAACTTTGTAACCCCCGCGAAACCACTATTTGTTGGGAACTTACGTTCAGGAAGTAAAATCTTGGATGTTCCTATTGCATTAAAAGGAGAAGATGTGTTAAGCCATCACGTTTTAATACCTGCAACAACCGGGAGAGGAAAATCAAACCTAACTTCAGTAATTTTATGGAATATAATCACCGAAGGATATGCAGGAATGTTAGTTCTAGACCCTCATGATGAATACTATGAACGACTAAAATCACACCCAAAAAAGGAACGAATCAAATATTATTCCCCATCTAATGTGCCCTCTGGAGAACGAACTCTTAAAATCAACGCAAAACTAGTAAAACCACAACACTTTGAGGGAGTAATTGAATGGAGCACCCCCCAAAAAGAGTGCTTGTCCCTTGCCTACAAAAAATACGGGGAAGAATGGATAAAAGAGGTAGTTAACTTAGATAGCTTAGAAAACGTCAACGAAGCAACACTAGCAGTAGTAAAAAGAAGAATAACAGACTTACTGAACATAGTTAATGGAACGTGTACAGGCATATTTGACATGCAAGCAGGTGAGACAACAATAAAAGACATCACAAAAGAACTAGAACAGGGCAAAACAGTAATTATTAATACCTCTTCCTGTTCAGGAAGACAAGAAATACTTGTTGGGTCACTAATAACAACCGAAATATTCAACAAATATAAACATTATAAAATCTCTGGCGAACTTAAAGAAAAACCGGTTGTCTCAATTGTTTTAGAAGAAGCACCAAGAGTACTGGGAAAAGAGGTCTTAGAAAAAGGCTCGAACATATTCTCAACAATAGCCCGAGAGGGAAGAAAATTTAAAGTGGGTCTAATAGCCATAACACAATTACCCTCACTCATTCCACGTACAGTTCTAGCTAATATGAATACAAAAATAATTCTGGGAATAGAAATGGGGCCTGAAAGAAGCGCAATAATCGATTCCTCGGCACAAGACCTAAGTTCAGACGGTCGTAATATAGCCTCACTTGATAAAGGCGAGGCAATAATCACATCTAACTTTGTACCCTTCGCAATACCAGTTAAAATACCTCTTTTTTCCTCATTTATTAAAACAGATGAAATTAAGGAAAAAAAAGACTTTTCTGGCGTGCATTTAGGTTAGCTTTTTAAATAAAAGTTCCTTTCTTAACGACGATAAAACATAAAAGAAAAGCTTTTTAAATATATACTAAGAAGCTTATGTTGCACAAGATGGAATATGAGATAATCGTGGGGGTTAGCACAAGAGATTGTGAAAAAACCATTTCTAACGTAGTTAAAACCATAGATCAAGCTCTAACCAAACACTTTTCAAGATATCCTGCATTAATCCTTTGTTCTGACGGGTTTTCAAGCGATAAAACCAAACAAAAATTCAATGAAACTAAAACAATAACCGAAAAAAAGTTTGTAACAGAAAAAGGAAAAAGAGGAAAGGGTTCAGCTGTAAAAACAATCCTACAAAAAGCAGTAATGCACAGTTCTGAGGCAGTATTATTAATAGATGGAGACTTTATCAGTTTAAAAGAAAATTGGATAAAAGACATGCTTAACGCAGTTTTAAAGAAGAAGTATGATGTGGTAATACCAAATTATGTACGAGATAAGAATGATTGTCTAATAACAAATCACCTAATACACCCCTTATTTAACGCATTATTCGATTCAAGTCTAAGAAGTCCTGCACCTGGAGAGTTTTGCTTATCACCGGTAGCATATAAACAATTATTACAAAGTAGGTTTTTCCCAACAGACTTTGGAATAGACGTATTTATTACAATAACTGCACTATGTGAAACCCTAAACGTGATAGAACTAAAATTAGGGGTTAAAGAGCACGCATCTTCTGCACATTACTCAAAACCTGATGAAAGTGTCATGCCTATGTTTAATCAAATTCTAAAAGAATTCATTCAATTAGTCAGGTATTACAAATCAATAATAAAAAGAGAGGTAAAACTAAAATTCACTAAAAGTGGAAGTTTTGAAAAGAAAAAACCCTCAAGAATCACAATTAATGAAAAATCATATGCTGAACTAAGTAGGGATCTAATAATTAATTCTCAAGAATATGCAGAGAAAATTTACGAATCATTAAATGACCAGTCAATAATGGGCCTGAAAGTAGCCTGGCTAAACTGGCTAACAATCTACTTTGAAATAACACGAAACTATTCTAACGAACGAGCAGAAAAGGAAATACAAAAATTAGTAAAAGTATTTGAAAAGAATAAAGAAATGTTAAAATTATAATTCTATAATAAAAAAAGAAAAAAAATAAAAGCTATTTAGCTTTCTTAAGTTCAACTTCGCCACTAGGGTGCGGACGTTTAACCGTAATTGGAATAACACCTGCTTCAAATTCAGTCATGGCAATCTTAATCGGATTAAATCCCATAGACTTAATGTCTTCAGGCGTTAACTTAATTAAAATTGGTGCACCCATGGAAATTTGTAATGCACGACTACCAACAATCCTAGCTTTTTCGAATTTAGTGTATGCTTCCATTTTATAACCTCTTTCTTAACTCTGCAGCTTTTTTCAAAGACAAAGTAAGCATTTGATCAATTTCCTCTTCAGATAATGCTCTTTCACCACCTTTTTGTAAAGCACAAATGGTTTTATCATCTAGTGCCGCAGCAGTAATTCTAGCATCTGAGCTTTGCTCTTCTTCAACTGAGGGATCAACAAGTATTTGATCACCAATTAAATGAGCAGTAACAGAAATAGGTTCTTTAACTAAAGGTAAACTATCTTTAGTTTTTTCCTTATAGTCAATACTACCATCTTTCTTTACTTTTGGAAATTTAGTTGCTTTAAGAGCAGCTAGGGCAGCTAGAGCAGCAGCATCCATTAAATTACCACCATCATTGATAGTAATAACATCAATACCTACACTCCACGCTTTTTCACCAGCTTCAATACACAACTTCTTAACATCAATAGCTCCACTCTCTCTAATTCCTCTATCAACAACTCTTGCAAGTTCAATAGAAGCAATAGATGGAGGACCAGATTCAAATTCTGGACTAGCCATAGGCATAAACTCAGCATTAACCATTAACATACCTGAATCAGGGGTGTCAGGGTAAGGTTTTTCAAGACCTAACTTAACACCTGCAAGAACTATGGTATCACCAATAGTAACACGAGCACTACCTTCTGCAGAAGGGGCAACATCATATTCAACATTAACCTCTCTGAAGTCATCATTTTTTCTACCATCAAATCGTACTCCTTTTTTCAAAGAGTCGATGATGTGTTGTTTCATTTCTTGATTAAGTATCATTTTTGCACCTCGTACTTATCCTTAAGGGCTTTTTTCTGTACCTCGTTGATTTTAGCACAAGCAATTTTAGCTTTTTTCAACAATTCCATCATTTGATCTTTATCAACTTCCCCATCCATTTGGAGTAAAGAAATTTTGTTAGATCTAGAAGTTACTGCAATTGGAACATCTGCAACAGGCCCATCTTCATAAGCCTCTTCAGCATAATCCAAATCAACAACTAATTTATCGTCAACTCTTCCAACTGCAACAGCAGCAACAAGTTCCTTCATAGGAATACCTGCATCAGCTAAAGCAATAGCTGCAGCACTAATTCCTGCACATCTTGTTCCAGCATCTGCTTGTGGAATGTCAATAAAAACATCAATTACTGAATTTGGAAATTCTTCAAGAAGCATAACTTCACTTAATGATTTTTCTGTAACCATGCTAATTTCTTTCGCTCTCCTATTTGGGCCAGGTCTAATCCTGTCACCAACACCAGAAAAAGGCATCATTTGGTAATAAATACGCAAAATACCTTTCTTTGGATTTTTAAGGAATCTAGGAAATAATTCTCTAGGACCTCTAACAGTTGCAAAAGCAACAGTTTTACCAATTTTAAACATTGCAGAACCATCTGCACTTTTGATAACACCTGCTTTAGCTTCCATAGGTCTTAAATCGTCAAAATCTCTTCCATCTGGTCGTTTTTTGAAACTCATTTTTTCACCTCGGTTTGAAGCCATTCTTCGATTTTACCTGTTAACCCATCAGTATGGGATTCAGCCTCAATCTTTCTTATTGCGGTTTCAGCAAGGTTTTCCATTTTTGGATCTTCACCATAAATCCAAACAATACCATTTTGGCCAACAGTAATTTGAGTTAGGGTGTGTTGTTTAACAATCCCAACCATACTACCTTGTTTACCAATAATTCTAGGTACTTTGTTTGAATTAACCTTAATAATTCGTCCTTTTCTTAGTTTTCTAAGTCCAGGTCCTTTCATTGTAACGTCAATAAGTTTTTGAGAGGTAACATTTGTGATCTTAACCACAACATAATCTCCAATCCCATAAAACTTTGTTAGATCTGCTCCTTTTTCGATGTATTCAGAGGTTGCTTCTTTCATAGATAACATTGCCTGATATGGCGAAAATGTTTTCAAAGACCAAGCTGAATAAGTTACATCAGAAACCTGAGCAACAACAACATCATTCCTTTTAGGCATGTATTGTCCTGTTAATGGAACAATTTTGATTACTTTTCCATCAATTCTAACTAATCCCAATAATTGTGAAACTATTGAGTTTGCATCTCTATAACTTCCTGTTGAAGGAAGATAGTCCATGCCTTGTGCTAGCTCTTCGCCAGGCACAACAATTTGTTTATCTTTAATTAATAATTTACTTTCTGTCATTTTTTTTCCTCATAATTTTGTTAATTTTTCTTTTTTAAACCGTTTAAATTTCTTATCAGAAACATTAATGTATGCTGCATCAATTCTATCAATGTTGAAGTTTCCGCCTAAAACAGACTTCAACGAATCTAATGCTAACTTTAATCCTTCCTCAATAGATAAAGTAGGTTTGTACTTTTTGTGTAGTATTTCAGTAATTTCACCATCACCTTCACCAATAGCAATAGCCTGGTAAGGGAAGTAAATTCCTGTAGGGTCTGTAAGGTAAAGCTTACTGCCTTCCTCATCAATCCCACCAACTAATAATGAAACTCCAAAAGGTCTTAATCCACCAGACTGAGTTGTTAACTGTTTAAGATCACAAATATCCTTAACAATAGTTAAAACATCAATCGGCGCATCATAAGTAACCTTATGTTGTTGAGAGGTAACTTGAGAACGCTCAATTAATACTCGAGCATCTGATAAAATTCCTGAAGCACTCACTCCAATGTGATCATCAATTTGCCAAATCTTTTCAACTTCACTAGTAACGATTAACGGGTCTAAGATTCTTTTATCTGTAACAAATAAAAGCCCATCTTTACAAATCATTGCAATAGCTGCAGAACCCTGTTTAACAGTTTTTTTAGCATATTCAACTTGTAATAGACGTCCGTCAGGACTAAACATTGTAATTGCTCTATCATATCCCATTAATTGATGTGGCATTGGTTGCATTTTTTCACCTCAAGTATTTCTCATCTGCTTTTTTTAAAATTCCGGAAACGCCAATAACTTTGACATTAACCAAAGACAAAGCCATAATAACTTCATCCTTATAAGCATGATTTATTCTTACGATTCCTCTATTCTTTTTAAACTTATCCTTCATAACAAGCGGATTAACCTTACTCATACCAAGAATACCTAAAAAGTCTTTTAGAGCCTTATCTACCTTATTTGGGTTTGTTGTTTCAAAAACAATATACCGTTTTTTTTCTCTTAAGCTCGGTAGGAGCCTTTTCATTTTTGTTTTCATGTTCAAGTCGGTCGTTTACAGACCGGGGAGAATGTTTTTTTCCTTCTCTCTTTAAACTAGTAATCAAAATGTCTTTATAAATGTTTTGGTTAACTTTAAATAAGCGTATTTGTTAACATATTTATGAAAAATACACCTCCTGCCAGATTACCTCACCATGAGATTTCTGAAATGGCTGATGATGCAGAATTACTTACTGACTTGGTTGCATCAATACAGCAACAATTAGCTCCAGATTTGCTGGAAGAAATTGCTACTTGGGAAAGTCAGACAAATACTGCATTACAACACCTTCAAGAAGGAGAGGGAAGTGTAAAAGATAATGTAACTGAGTTTGATCATGCTTATGGGCAGGCAATGAAATTGATAAAACCTTATCTGCCTTGTATGGAATAAAATACCAAATTCTTTATAAATTACCTTTAGTTCACACTGTTTATGCGAAGAGGACTCGGATTAGCAACTGCCGCAACAATTCTAACTATGTATTCTGCTCAAGCACAAAAATTATCTCTACGAAAACCGCTTCCACACGAATATCGTGCAGCCCAAGTTATGGAAAATGGACTATTAAAATCACATTCTTATGCACGAGAAACTGAAAGATTGGTTGAAGCAAGAAGAACACAATTCAGAACAGACAGAGCACAATTTGATAATGGTAAAATGCCCTGGCAAAATATTAAACGAAGAATCGCAGGTACACTACTGGATCTTGAAATGTATGGTCGTGAAATGGATAGACGCGTTAAATTAACAAAGAATGCAATAAAACAGATTAAATTAACGCCCTCTGATTATGATGACAAGTACATTCCAGATCTTAGACGAGCATTAAATAGCTTAAATTCTGCCCAGGAAAATTTAATGGTATTGCGATGTTCAATAGAAATGGAAACAGAGTTTTGGTTAACTGTTGAACAAAGAAAAGAAATAAATGCCGATATTATGGTACTTCAGGTAAAACGAAGATCTGAAAGAAATTAAGCAACTAAATAGTGCTGAGTAAAACTCTTAATTTTAACTTTAACTTTGTCCCCAATCTTAAAATCTGCAGTAGGAACAATAATTTGTTTATAAAAAATATTTCTTGCAATTAGAGTTCCTTCTTTACCCTCTTCATCAATGATTGCAGTAGTCTCTTTAAGTTTCCATTTACGATTAACATCTAATCCAACCCAATCAAAAATACGGGTCATTTCACGACTTCTGTTTTGAACTATTTTAGTATCAATACTCTGTAATTTGAATGCGGGTGTGTTGGGACGTTTTCTAAATTTAGAAATGTTAATTACATCTGGTTTGAGCCCTTTTATTAATGCACAAGTTTCCTGGAAGTGAACATCATTCTCTGTTGGAAACCCAACAATCACATCTGTTGCAATAGAAATATTGGGAATAACTTTACGAAAACTATTGATTATTTTTCTGAAATCTTCAACAGTATATTGTCGATTCATTTCTTGAAGAACTTGATTACTTCCTGATTGAATTGGAATGTGAAGAAACTTAAATATTTTTTTGTGCTCAAAAACTTTTACTAATTCATCAAGATATGAAGTAATATTATTGGGGTTAACCATTCCTACTCTAACATAAAATTCTCCTTCTATGTCAACAATTTTTTCTAATAATTTTGCTAAGTTTGTGTTAATATCAATACCATAACAACCACAATCTTGTGAAGTGATCCAGATTTCTTTACAACCTGATTCTACTGCATCTTTAACTTCCTTAAGAATTGTCTCCTCAGGAAATGAATAAAAAGTTCCCTTAATTGGACGCACACTACAATAAGAACACTTTCCAATACAAGAATTAGAAATGGGAATTATTGCAATAATCTTGTTTTTTCTTACTCTTGGAAAGTTAAGTTTAACTAACTGGTTATGTGTAACTAATTCAATTGGATGATTATTAATTACCTCTTCAATAACAGAATTTATTTGATCAATATTATGTGTGTTGATAATGCCGCACTCAGAATCAAGTTCTCTAATCTTTTTTAATAAATGAGTTGGGATACACCCTGCAATAATTAATTGTTTGTAGGGATGTTCTGCCTTAACTTTTTTAATTGCACTTAAACTAGCATCATCCCCTTTAACTGTGCATAAGTTTAAAACAACTATGTCTGCAGCTTCAATACTACTAGTAACAGCAAAATTTTGTTTAACTAAACCTTTCATAATCTCAGATTCAGCAAAATTATTACTGCATCCAAATGTTTTAAAAAAAACTTTCTCCATAAAACAACGACCAGTATATGCTTTAAAAAGGTTGCTGTGAATATTTATAAATTAAGAGGGGTTTCTAGTTAAAATGATTAAAATAAGAGAGGGATGTAAACCAGGACAGTCTAATGCAAGAATTGTTCCGGGGTTAAATCCAACAACTGTAGAAGAAATTGCAGAAGTAATGTCTATTGCAACTATCACACAACCTCCTTCTAGTGGGGTTGTAAACGGATTTTATGATGGAACCGATCAAGATTTTATTGATAATATGTTTAATGTTTATGTGCGTCCGGGAATGATTGATTTTGCAGTAAGAAACGCTCTAAGAGTTGGGCGTGCTGACGCTCTTATTATTGGGGGGTTAGAGGTGATTTCACCAGGTCCGGGAAATAAACTCTTGGTACAAGCTTATCAACCAATAGCGCAATCGTCCTCATTCGGGGTTCAAATTCCAGTCTATAAATATGATGGAGGGTTGAGATTGGATCAACAATATGAAACTCCTCAGGGAGTATTAACAATTCAGCCCTGTTGTGCTTTTTTTGATCTAAACCTATTAAAAGATGAACCGCCTTTTGGAGATTTGTTTGTGACAGAAGGGTTAGGAAGTAGAATGTTTGAACAGGTCTTAAGAGAACCTTTAGAAAAACGGCTAGAAACACAAGAAGGATTAAAAGGGGTGGCTGTTGGCCAAATTAGATTAAAACAAGGGCAGGGGACTAAAGGAGAACTGGTTGGAATAGCCTCAATGGGATTAACTTATTTCTCTTAACTATTAACTAATTCGAAGAAAGTATCGAAAACAGGCTTTTCTGTAGTAAACTGAAAGAATTGAAACCCTAATTCATTACATGCACTTCTAATCTCATTCACGTGCTGATTCAGTCTTTTAACATAAGTTTGTTGAGTACGTTTAGAGATGTACGTTCTTAATTTGCCATCAGATTCTGCATCTAAAAGAGTAAAATCACCCTCTAAAGGCATGTCTTTCTCTTCAATATCAAGAACCTGAACAATTCTTACAGTATGTCCCTTACCTAACAATTTTAAAGAAGCAATGATCTTATCTATATCTGTTAAGAAATCAGAAATTATAACAATAAAAGATCTAGAGTGAATTCCTTTCTTATAGGCCCGAACAGAATCAAATATTTCAGACACGCCAGCAGGTTTTATTTTATTCAGATGATCCATCATAGTAAGAATTTGCCGTTGACCTTTAGAACCCTTAAATGTTGCAATATCTTTAGCAAATGTAGAAAAGTGAATTTTTTCATTATTTTTCAGAGCTAAAAATGCAAAACCCAATCCGAGTTTTGCAGCATAATCAAACTTTTCATTAAAAGCCATACTGCCAGAGGTATCAATTAAAATGTGAACGTTAAGATTTCGTTCTTCTTCAAACATTTTAACATACAAATCATCCGTTCGCGCATAAACTTTCCAATCAATAGCTCTAAAATTATCTCCTGGAGTATAAATTCTATGTTCCTTAAAAATAGTGCCTGAACCAGAACCAATTGATTTACGTTCACCAGTATACTTAGAGGTAACTCGTTTATTAACTATTAAGTTAAATCGTTGCAATTCTTGAAGGAAGGATGCGTCTATCATTTGATAATCTTGCTGATTGCAGCATCTACATCTAATCCTTGACGTTCAGCTTCAAAGCTTAATACAACTCTATGACGTAAGACTGGAAGAGCCATGGTCTTAATATCTTCGCCACTAACATGAGTTCTACCCTTAATCAAAGCTCGGGCTTTAGATGCTAAAATAAGCGCCATTGAAGCTCGGGGAGAGGCCCCAAACATAAACAATTCCTTATTCTTTCTAGTGGCAATAACAATCTTAACAGCTGCCTTTCGTAAATCATCAGCAATGGGCATGTTCTTAGTAAGTTCCTGAAGTTTTAACAACCGTGCTTTGTCCATAACTTTTTTAGGTTCAACAACAGTTTCTTTCTCAGTGTATTGCTTAACAATTTGAATCTCTTCATCCTCATTAGGATAACCCATCTTAATTTTTAACAAAAACCTATCTGCTTGAGCTTCAGGTAAAGGATACGTACCCTCTTGTTCAATTGGGTTCTGAGTTGCTAAAACAAAAAACGGATCTTCTAACTTAAACGTGCTTGTTCCAACTGTAACTTGCTTCTCCTGCATTGCTTCTAAAAAAGCAGATTGGGATTTTGGAGTTGCTCTGTTAATTTCATCGGCAAGAACAATATTAGCAAATATTGGGCCTGGTTGAAATTTAAAACTTCTCTTACCCCGTTCTTCATTAATAATATAAGTTCCAGTAATATCAGATGGCATAAGATCTGGCGTGTTCTGAATTCTTGAAAACTTAAGATCAATAACTTTAGAAAGTGTATTGATGGTTAGAGTTTTTGCCAATCCTGGGTATCCCTCTAATAATGCATTACCATTACATAATAATGCAATAATAACTTCCTCGATCATTTCATTTTGTCCAATCACAACTTTATGTAATTCTTTTGTAACGTGATCAAACATTTCTTTATGGTGTGTGGTCATTTTTTATCCTCCGGTTTAACTTTCAGCTAATTTTTTAAAATATCTTTTGACTATTTCTTGTCTTTTTTGTGGGATGTTTTCTTCAAATCCAAATGATGAATCGGAAAAAACATCTTCTTCGTAAGGCTTGTCCAAAAAGTTACGTCTTTCTGGTGGATCGAAGTTATCAACACTAACCTCAAAATCTGTTGGACTAATCTCTATATTAATTTTTTCATTCCCTAACTGAACAACCTCTATTTCTCCAAAAATATCGCCTCCCTCAGTATCGCCCCCTCCCACTCCTGCAGTGAGAGCTAACTTCTTAAAACGCATTTTCAACTCATTTTGTGAATTAACAACTTTAAGTTTTTCTCGTTCTTTACTAATTTTAGCACTGAAGTCTTGAATTAAACCTTGAGAACGATCAATTAGATCTTCTGCATCTAAAAGCTTAATATTAAGAGAGGCAATAAGAATGATTAAAAAAGAAACGAAAAAGATGAACAGAACACGTGAAAGAACTTTTCTAAAATCAATAAAATCTCCAATATCAACAAATTTCTTAACATTCTTCTTAACTTCATCACGTAATTGATCTATTAACTCATTATCCATTCTAATAGTGTCTTTAACAGTTCTTAACTTCTCAAAAAGAATGTTGTATTTTTTTTCAACAGCTAAAAAAGGACTGGTTTTAGAGAGTATAACACACTCAGTTATAAAGAAAAGCGAAGCAACAATTAATGAAATGGTCAGGGTAGGAAGGTTAAGAAGCATGAGGATAAGATAAGTTGTTAAAAAAATAACTGAAGCTCCAAGAAAAGCATTGAAAAATCTAATCTTGTAAATTCCAGATCTTATCTCATTAACAAATCGTCTAGTTTTCATGTTAGTCCTTTTAAGTCATCAATGTAATCATCTAGGTCTGCCAATAATTCTTCAACAGTTACTGGCGCAATGCTATGTGTTACTCTTAATTCTTCTTCAAGTATGGTGTATTCATCTTCTAAATCTTCGACAACGGAGTCAATATCCTCAACCAAAGAGTTAAGCTGCTCAGTTCTAATTACTAAACTATCTTCCGCATCTTCTAATTCAGCTTTTGTTTTAGCTAGAAGTGTTTTGGTATCTACAAGTTCTGCATCAGTAAGGGCTTTTTCACCTGAAAGATCAGTATATAATTCATCAAGTTTTTCTTTATCTTTAGTCTTTCTTGTAATTTCTGAACCTGCCTCATCTAATCTATTCTCTCTTTCCTGTAAATCCTCTATGAGTTGATCATACTCTTGGACTCGCTCATAATATTTTCCAGTAACATCATTATATGTTGTCTGGTAATATGCAGTTAAGCTCAAACTATATCCAATAAGAACAACAGCTACAACCAACAAAAGCAAATTAATGTTTCTTTTTAAATAACTCATTTTTTATTCCTCTTTGTTTTTTAGTTTTCTTCTTAAAAATATTTCAACCAAAAATACAATGACCGCAATTGGCAATATCAAATATCTATAATATTCCCTATCTTCAATTACTTTCTCACTATCCTTCTTAATTTTTTCTATAATTTCTTTATGATTGTCAACATCTAGGATTTGTCCACCTGTAAGTCCAACCAACTCTTCCAATTCAGGATTAAGTCCTAAATCCTCAAATTCTCTTGGATAATTAACTGCAAACTCTTCACCTAAGATTTTAAAGAAACCAGTTTGATCTGGAACTAAATTACCTGAATAAATATTAGTATCAATTTCAATCAATTGAACATCGTTAATATCTGGGACTTTATCAGAATAAATACTAATGTCTAAACTTTCTCCAATTCTTCCATCTCCAACATTAACTCTAGTTCCTAATTTTCTCCGTGGATCACCAACAACCCAATTAGCAGTTCTAGAAATTAACTTTGAATTACCCTCTCTCAATAATTGTCCTGACCAAGAATTGCCTGCATCAGTAGCAAGAACTGCAACCCTACCTAAACCAAATCTCCAAACAGATAAAATTGGCAAACCGTTACTGCTAGCAACCAACATTTGAGCCGAAGACTTTGGAACTACCTGATTAAAACCAAAAATTTTCGCATTAATGTCTAAATCTTTAGTGATAAAATGATTAGAATTTACCGATCGAATACTCCACTCTTTTTTCTCATTACTTCGTTCAGTTCCAAATACAAAAGAAAGTTGACCTTCACTGCCCGCTTTAAGATATGTTCCACCACCATTAGCGGCTAAAAGATCCATATAACCCTCATCCGTGCCCTCACCAATACCAACAGTATAAATGTTAATACCTTCACCACGAAGCCCTTTTGCAATTTCTAATGCGGTTTGAGGATTCTTTGTTTTACCATCTGAAATAATAATGATGTTTTTATTACCTGCTGCAGATTCAAGAAGTTGACCTGCACGAAGCAGACCTGTTTCTAAATATGTTCCGCCTGTATCTTGTAACGAATTGATCTTGCCAGGGGTGTTAAGTTGAGTTTTAACCTGATTAAGTTCTGAAATTGTATGTGCTTCATTATTAAATGCCACCACACCTAAATAATCTTCAGGATCTAATTGATTGAATACACTCATAGCTTGAGCTTTTTCAAGATCAACAACTGACCCGCCAACTGTTGCTAAACCTGAACTAATCGAAATATCAATAACTAACACAACATTTAGATCTGTGATGTTTTCAATAACAGCAGCACCAACCTTTGTAGGAAGAATGGTTTGGAATTGAGCAGTTTCATATCCTCCCAAATCAAATGAGCTTGGCCCACCTATAACAAATAAACCATTACCATCTAATAAATAATTGGTTAAACTATCTGTTTTATCATTAACTAGATTCGCAGGAAGGTCGTTAAGAATCACCCCAAAGTACCTATCTAAATTATTTGGAAGGGTGGCAACTTTCTCAAGATTATACATATCACTAAAAATCTTTTCAATTGGCGAAGACTTTTGTGAAACATAAAGCGCTTTTGGTTTGTCTAAAGAATTAATTGCCTTAAAGAAAATGTTATTTTGTTGATTTGAATCACTTACTTTTAATTCTGCTTGAAGTTTATGATACCCTCCAGAAAATAAAAGTCTTACTTCTTCTACTCGAGCCTTATTATCTGAAAAACGATTTATTTCTTGTCCATCTCGTTTAAGAACAACATCATAAGGAACGTTTCCAACATTATTGACTTTAATGTAAAACTTATTTTCTAACCCACTTAAAACCATCTTAGGACCAATAATCGAAACAGAGGCATCTTTAGACTTTTCTTTAAGTTTTATAACATTAACAGTTGAATTAATTACTGAAGCAAATTTGATAACATCGGCTAAATCTTTTCCAGAATTAGCATTCCCATCACTAATTAAAAGAATGTTATCCTCGCCAAACATAGAATTAAGAAGTGCATTACCAATTGGGCTTTTAAGATCTTCCCCAACAACAACAGAATTAACAACATCTAACTCTTCTAAACTTGCAATTAGCGAAGCAGAATCATCTTTAAACAAATTCATTGATGAAGACTTGTCAATTAAAACATTAACAACAGAATCTCCCTTTTCAATTCTAGTAGTTGAACTGTATGGTGCTGCAAGAGCAACAATCAAAAGAGTGAGAATAACTAATCTTGAAATGAAAACAATCCACCTAATCTTCTTTTTTTCACTTCCTTTAATGAAAGAGTGATGTATCAAAATCATCAAGAAAACAAAAACAACAGGCACGAGTCCAAATAATAAAATGTTTTCAAATTCCATTAAAGATCCCCCCTCCATTTAATGATTATAAGTTCCACTATAACAAATATCAGAGCAATCCAAATAATTGTTTTTGAAATATCTTTTTGTTTCGAAAGGCCAACTGCCTGATCTCCAGCAAGTAAAGAATCCTGATCTAAATCAATAATGCTATTAAGATTAGACTCCTCAAAATTTAATAAGTTAGTAGCAACAGTGTTATTATCAAAATTATATAACCCTACTTTGTTCATAACAACCCTATTAGTTTTTAGGTCTCCAACAGGAGTAGAAACTTCCTGGAACGTAGTGGGAATAATTTCTCCAGTTTGAAATTGTAATTTATATTCTTCTTCTTCAGGAACAAGATAATCAATTAAGTAACTCCAAAATAAAGGAAAATCAGGGGTGCTCTTAAAATCAGATTGGCGCTCTAAAATTCCATACGTAATTATGTTATCTTTAACACAAATCAAAGTATTATTTGTATCTGTAATAACCCACTCTTGACAATCTTCTTCAGCAGTAGAGAAATATTTGTAAACCTTACTAAACTCGACATCCGAAGTAACAGCATTATTAATAATCTTAATTGGTTGACCATTTTCTAAAGGAGCAAATAATGCTAAATTAGCTAATTTTTTGTAATCAATCAGGTGAGAATCAGATTGTAAATGTAATATGATTCCTGAATCTTTATTTTTTTCAATATCATGAAAAGTCGAGGGAAGAATTTTGGCTTTGTCAATATCTTTTATTATGTAAAGTTTGAAATCTCCATCAGGAACGACCGGAAGCTGAGTAGTGGTTATCTCCAACTTATTTAATGATTCAAGAGCGGTCTTAAGATAATCTTTACCCTCATTATTAGTAACATAAAGCGTTGGAATTCGTTTTACCTCAGGTAAACTAACATAAGCAACATTATCAACAGGAAAATCATCATTAACTTCTAGTTCAAACATGTTAGACCCTGGGGTTAAATCAAAATAAATCGACTCAACACCGTTAGCTCGAAGAACAAGTTCTTTAGATTGCGTTGCAGACTTAACGTTAAACTTGACATTTTGAGAATTATAATTCTTAATTTTTAGTCGGGCTTGATCAGTAACTTCTAGATCAATAATTCCTACATTGTTAACTGGTTTGTTAAATGATTTAAAGACAACTCGAATATTCTTAGCATTTAACTGACGCTTAGCAATTACGGGTTCAGGAATAGAGGCAAAATCAGAAAGAATATAAACCGTTCCACCCTGCATTAAACTAGATGCTTGTAACATTGCATCCTCAATATTTGAAAGCGTATCTGAGGGTTGAATGTTAGCCAAAATATCTGCTGCCTTTTCAGAACTGCCCTTCTCCACTAAGGTAAAGGGAATGTTCTCAGCAAGAATAATAGAAACTTTATCTTTATCTTTGATTAAACTTTGCGCTTCCTTAATCGCTGCACTAAATCGAGTTGAAGAATCATATTTAGCCTGCATGCTGGCACTAGAATCTAAAATTAAAGTAATGTGTTCCTCGCTCCTTTCTTGAGAGATGTTAAGTAACGGAGTTGCAGCAGCAAAAGCTAAAAGTAATATTGCTAATAATTGTAATATAAATAACATGTTAGCCATGAGTTTCTTAAAGAAGGCTGAACGCTTTTTAATGGCTTTATCTTTAATAAAAAACATCAATGAAGAAAACACTTTCTTTTTAGGCTTACGAGAAAACAAATAAAATAAAACTAATGGAATAAGAAGAGCTAATGCGCTAAGTGCAAGGGGATTTCGGAAAGGCATGATAACTTTTTGGCGAATGGGTTTATATAGTTTTTGCTGCTAAGCTTTATAAATGCATCTTGATTATTTAAAAGCATGATAGTGACGTTAAGCGATAGAGCTAGTTTAGAAGTTCCTGAAGAGTTCTTAGAGTACTTATCTTCACACAAAAAACCAGCTTTTGTAAAGGGCTTTTTTACTCGACTAAAACGAGTTGTAAGAGAACGAACAAAAGCCGAAGTTGGTTTAGATATTCTTGGGAATGAAACAAGAGGAATAACTTTCTTCGCTCAACAAATTGGATTATACTTTCGAAGAGAGGATCAGTTACTTTTTGGTATAACCGAACCTAGTGAATATGCTCCCATAGTTCTTGGTAAAAAGGGACCTTTAAGAGGGGGAGTAAAACCGTTGAACGAATTTGATTTAGATTTCAAAGTGAATGGTGCTAGTTGTGAAGTTGTTTTAAGTTCAGATGTTTTATTAAAAAGCAGAATAACACAATTTAATAGAAGGTATGGTGCAGGAGTTGCAAATTATGCCCCTCATGCAACTCCATCAGAATTACACTTACTAGAAACTTTTTTTGGATATGAAAGATAAAGGTTACAAAAGTATATTGGTTAAAATCATGAGTCGAAGAGTTAATGTAGGGGACAGAAATGTTGAGGTTATTATCGGTAAAGGAATGCAAGCTCATCTAACTGAGGTTGTTTTCCCTAAAATGCGATTTACTCAGTATGGTGATTTTCTTAAAGTTTTGGAGAGGGAGGTAAGAAAATTATTTCAATCTGAACAATGTGAGGTATCTGATCCAAAAATGTGGGTGTTAAGATACGCAGGATATGAAGAAGAAAATGTGAAACCAACTGAAAATCAAAGAACTCTTCCTATAGAAAGAGGGATTTTTGGTGACCAAATGGTCTTCTATACAAACTTTTAAAAGTTCTACAAAACATTTAAATAGGTTCTGAATAATAAACTAGTATGAATCTCTTTAAAAAAAAATGTTATGTCTGTAGTAAATGTGGATATAAATCTGTACAAGCAATCAAGACCTGTCCCACGTGTGGAACGAGTCTAGAAGAATATTGTTGTAAGTGCGGATGTGCAAAAGGGAATTGTACTTGTAAAAAATGCTAATTATGAACCTAATTTCAGAATGGCACGGAGTGGAGTGATGTTAGACACAATAATTATTGGAGGCGGACCCGCAGCACTAGCCGCAGCAGTATATGCCGCACGACAAAAAATAAAATTTATTGTTATTTCTAAAGATGTTGGAGGACAGGTAGCCTGGAGTAGTGATGTTGAAAATTATCTTGGATTTAGCTCAATTGTTGGAATAAAATTAGCTGGAGAATTTAAAAAACATGTAGAAACCAATGGCGTTAAAGTTGAAATGGCTGAAGTTGTTGGAATTGAAAAAAAAGGAAAACAATTCATTGTTAAAACACCAACAAAAAATTATGAAACTAAAACAGTTTTGATCACCTCAGGAAAAAAACCAAGAAAATTAGGTGTGAAGGGCGAAGAAGATTACGAAAAAAGAGGAGTGGCATATTGTGCAACCTGTGACGGACCAGTATTTAGCGGAATGAATGTTGCAGTTATTGGCGGAGGAAATTCGGCTTTAGACGCAGCATTGTTACTAGATAAGTATGCCAAAAAAATATATGTTGTTAATTTGAATAATCAATTATCTGGAGAACGAATGTTGCTTAGCAAAGTTAAGAAAAGCAAAAAAGTTCACATTTACGACAATGCAATCACTAAAGAAATAAAGGGAGATGGAAAAAAGGTAACCTCTCTAAGTTTTGAACAAAACGGAAAAGAGTTCGAAATTAAGGTTGGGGGAGTGTTTGTAGAAATTGGAAGTGTACCCTCAAATTCTTTTGATAAACTAACAAAGAAAAACCAGTGGGGAGAAATAACTATTCATACTAAAAATGGAATTTCAAATCAAACCTCAGTAACTGGAATGTTTGCTGCCGGAGATGTGAGTAGTGTTCCTGAGAAACAAGTGATAGTAGCAGCGGGAGAGGGAGTAAAAGCAATATTGGGAATATTTAAATACTTGAATGGTTTGAAATAAAAAAGGTGATAAAACATGGTTTCGCATGATGATAAAGTAATGGGAATGTTAGCACATCTATTAGGTATTTTTACTTGGTTTATAGGACCCTTGATTATACTCTTGGTTGCTAAAGACAAACACAAATTTGCATACAAAAATGCAGCACACGCAATAAACTTTCAGATAAGCGTAACAATCTACGCAATAATCTGCGCATTGTTGGTTCTGGTATTAATTGGGTTATTATTATTGCCAATACTTATGATATTTGCACTAGTAGTAGAAATCGTAGGAAGTGTGAAAGCATATGAAGGAGCAGTATACAAATACCCTCTAGAAATACCTTTTATTAAAGCATAGAAAAGTTTTTATATTTCTTTTTCTTTTTTCTTATATGCAACTAACTAATTTAGATTTTATTCTGATACTAATATACTTTGCAGTACTGATTTTAATTGGGTATTGGAGTTCAAGAAAACAAAATGAAGAAGATTACTTGATCGCGAATAGAAAGTTGGGAGCATGGCAAACCATGTTCACTATAAACGCAAGTAAAACAGGAAGTATCTTAATGTTGTTCACAGCACTAGTTTACATCTTTGGATTTGCTGCAATGTGGTATTTTATAGGAATGATTATCGGGGTATTGCTCTTCTTGCCATTTGCTTTAAAACTAAAAGAACGTTCAAGTGGAAAGTTTTATACTCTGGCAGATTATTTTAAAGCACATTATAGTAAAGGCGTTGCAGTAATAGCATCACTTATCTCAATATTCTTAATGTTTGGATTCTTAGTGATAAATCTTATTGCAGGCTCTAAAATCTTCATGTTCTTTTCTGGATGGCCATTTTGGATTTGCGCGATTGTAATGATGCTAGTTGTACTGATATACATCTTAATGGGTGGATTTAAGGCAGTGGTGAAAACAGACATTCTACAATATGTGGCAATGCTATTCATCATGGTGTTGTTGTTCATTATACTCTTTAAAGGATCAATTATTCCACCCTCTGATTGGAACATTTTTACTATAAGTTTACCAAACCTTATTGGCTTTTTCATAGCAGGAATACTATTCCCCTTTGCAATGCCTGATATGTGGCAAAGAGTTTATTCATCAAAAAACAAACAAACACTAAAACGGGGAATAATAAGCTCTGCAATAATCTATTTCGTATTTGCCTTCTTGTTAATTCTAATTGCATTAACAGTTAAATCACAGTTTCCTGGAGCAGATCCGGATCTAGCACTGCTTCACGGATTTGGAAGCTTACTTCCTACAGGACTGCTAGGACTATCAGTAGTGCTCTTATTTGCAGCAATAATGAGTACAATAGATACATCAATATTTACTTCCTCATCTGCAATAATTCAAGACTATTTTAACTGGAATAAGAAAAAAACAATTAAAAACATTCGAAGAGTAATATTCATTGTATCAGTTCTAGGAGCGTTAGCTGCAATAGCAGTACAAAACTTAGTAATTGGAGCATACATCTTCATTGCAGCACTAGTTGTTTTAGCAATGATTGTCATAATCACCTGGATGAAAATCAGGGTAAGATCATTAACACTCTTGAGCGGGTTTGTACTAGGATTAGTTGTATTTTTTATTGCACTGATTGTAGGAATGACAACTGGAAGCTTACAACCCACCATCGTTCTTTATTCCCTTGTTGCAACCCTAATTGGATTGTTAGCTGGTAGTATAGTTAGCTATTTCAAATATAGAAAGTTCAGATAAATGTTTTCTCACCTAAACTTGAAGGAATATCACCAAACTCACAATCCTTACAGGTTGGATCAAGATTAACCCAATCTCCCTGTCTGTAACGGTTTAGTGCTTCAGGTAACTGGGCCTGAATGTAAACGTGACCTGGAATGAAAACAAACTTAGTTTGAATACCTACACTTCTCAATAAAGATGAAAGTAAAACTGCATGATCATCACAATCCCCACTTTGAACCTCTAATGTATAAGCAGGCTCTTTAACAAACTCAAACTTAACAGGGTCATTAACATAATTAATATTATCTCTAGTGAACAAATAAAGTGCTTTAGCATTACAAATTCTATTGCTCTTACAAGAAATACTTGTTATTTTATCTGCAACTTTCTTTATTTCACCATCAACCTTAACATATTGATAGAACTCCTGAATGCTGTTAATGGAAAAGTTAGTTTGAGAACTTGTACCCTGAAATACCTCTTCAATCGTTGGAATAATGGTTGGAGAGGGATCTAACTTAACAAAAGTGTTAGGAAGAACTGTTGCAATTATTATTAACGCTAAGAATATGGCTAAAACCCACTTAATTGGACTATGATACCATTTCTTGTCTTCAACCTCTTCTTCAATATGTTCCATAATCAGTTAGTGAAAAGATGTTTAATAAATGTTATTATTAAAAGAATTACTTAACTTTTTTAGCTTCGGTCTTAAAAGATTCAACTTGTTTTTTTAATGATTTTATTGCTTTTTTAACAACTGCTTTAGCATCTGTTGCTTCAACCTTCATTCTAGGAACACCTACAAGAGGGTGATCAATTCTATAAGTCGCTAATTTAACATTTTTATCATTAACTAGCTCTTCTTTTAGTAGATTACAGAAACCATGCGAAACACCTTCTATTTCAAAAGTAACTGAATTCTTTTTATCTTCAATAAATCGTATTTCCATTTTTCTTTGTGATGATAACGTATTTAAAAATGTTACTGTTTTAATCCTTAATAATTCCATACCCAACTAATCTAAATCTGTTTCCCACCTTTCTTGAGATTGTAACTCTAGATTCAACATCAGCACAAACAGGAATTTTAAGTCTACACGACGCAATACCTTTCTTAAGATCGGTAACCACCCCAACAGTAGCAGCAGAATTAACATTAAGCATTAAAATCTCTTTATCAGCAATAGGTTTTACATCTTGTTCATCCTTAGTTCCAACAACTCTTTTAAGTAAATGAAGCTCAAGTTTGATAGACTCCCAAATCTTAGGTAGTTTACCTGGAGAACCAACAACAGTGCCTGCAAGAGTATCTGATTTAACAATAGAGGGGTCTAATGATGTAAGAATAGCAACAGAGCCTCCTGGAATGATTTCTTCAACAGGAGTGGTACCAGACATTAAACCTAATACTTTAGTAATTAAATGACGAGGTTTGCCCTCAAACTCTTTAGCAGGTAAAATTTCAATTTCATCACCAATTTTGATTTGGCCTTGTTGTAATGCTCCCCCTAGTACTCCCCCCTTAACTTTATCAGGGAAAATACCTGGTTTGTTAATATCAAAAGATCTAGCAACAAGCATTAAAGGATCCTTCTTTAAATCATTTTTAGGAGTTGGAATAACCTCTTGAATAGTTTTCAAAAGTAAATCAATATTTATCTTGTGAAATGCAGAAATAGGAATTATGGGCGCATCCTTAAATGCAGTATCTTTAATATACGCTTTTATTTGATTATAATTCTCTAAAGCTTTTTCTTTTGAAACCAAATCAATCTTGTTCTGAATAATTATAACTTTTTTAATTCCCACAATTTCTAGAGCAGCTAAATGTTCCTTAGTTTGGGGTTGAGGACACTCTTCATTAGCAGCAATTAGAACTAATGCCCCATCCATAATCATTGCACCTGATAACATGGTAGCCATAAGACTCTCGTGTCCAGGAGCATCAACTAAACTGATATTTCTTACAAATTTAGAACCTGTTTCTTTGAAAGGATATAGTTTAGCCCCTTTCTTGTATATCGAAACGTTAGCATAACCCAATCTTATTGTAATTCCTCTTTTAAGTTCTTCAGAATGAGTATCAGTCCATTTTCCACTTAATGACTGAGTAAGAGTAGTTTTACCATGATCAACATGACCCACAAGTCCAATGTTAACATCTGGTTGAATATCCTCCTCTTTAACTTCTTTTTTAGTCATGGTTATGGGGGTGGGTGAGGCATTTATAAATGTTATTAAAGTTTTCTGCTAAACACAGTTGGAATAGAATGGGGTGTATTAAAGTTTAAAAAAATAAAAAATAAAAAGCTAATCAAACTTATGTTCTAGTGCAAACAAGTTTTCAATAAAGAGTTTCTTTTTTGCTAATGTTCTACCTTGTTTAAGCATAAATCCTCTGGCAACGTTACTATTGGTCCATCTTGAGACCGTTAGACTTGCGTCGTTTTTATACCCTTCTTTTTTTAGAAATTCTTCCATGATATCAATAATTTCTTTAGTTAAAAGAGCTTCTGCAATTGGATTTAAGTAATACAAATGTTTTTCATTTATCCCTGTGAAACAACTGTGATCAAACATTGCACCATAAACTCCTGCCGCAGGATAAAATACTCTTGCATTTTTAATTTCATTATCAACTACAGTCCCCCATATGATGGAATGAGTGTCATCAATTGAATAAAATTTGTATTCTTTTCCCTCTGCTATGTCAGCCTTACTTCCGTCAATTGCGCTAAGCCAACTAGGTATGACTTCTTTAAATTCATCCTCTCCTATGCAGTCTATAGCTACACCTGTTAATTGATTAATAACCTTTTTAATTTCAAACATTTTGTATCACCTAACCAAATTAACTTTTATTCAATATATAAATATTGCTATTTTGAAATGTCTCTGTTGGAGGTGTTGTAATCATAATATTTAAATAGGTGTTTTGCAATAGTTCAAATATGAGAAGAGAAAAAGTCGTGTTAATAACTGGGGGCAATACTGGCATAGGAAAAGCAACCTGTGAAGAGTTCTTAAAAAAAGGATATTCAGTATTGATAACTTATCTTTCAGGCAAGGTACAGAAAGGGGTAATGGGTATAAAAGCAGATCTAACAAAGAAAAAAGATGTTGAACGGGTAGTTAAAATAGTTAAAAAATATGGGTTGGATGTTCTGGTGAATAACGCAGGAATAGTAAAACACTCTAAGCTGAAAAAATTAGATTTGGAACAATGGAAAAAAACATTTGAAATAAATTTGTTTGGAATGTATGCACTGACTAAAGCATTAGTTCCTTTAATGAAAAAAGGAAGAATAGTAAACATCTCATCTATTCGAGGAGTAATTGGAAGTAATCACGACATGGACTATTCTGCGTCAAAAGCAGGAGTGATTAATTTAACACAATCTTTAGCTAAAGAACTAGCGCCACACATTTGTGTAAACTCAGTAAGTCCGGGAATAACAAAAACTAAAATGCTAAAGAATTATAATAAAACTAAAATAAGAATAAAGAAATTAACTTTGTTAAAAAGAGTGGCCAATCCTTCAGAGATAGCAAAAGCAATTGTATTTTTGGGTTCAGAAGATGCTTCTTATATTACTGGACAGAATATTGTTGTAGACGGCGGATATATAATAAAATAAAAAATAAAAGCTATTTAGCTTCTTCCTTTTTTTCTTCAGCTTTAGGCTCTTCTGCTTTTTCCTTAGGCTCAGAACTTTTTGGTTCTGTTGCTTCTTTAGCAGGAGCTTCTTTAGCTTCTTCTTTAGGAGCGTCTCCTTCTTTAGCTTCACCCTCGGCTTTAGCTTCAGCAAAAATATCCTCTTTACCGGCTTTAATAACATAAAGATTTAATTGTGCAGTTGCAATAGAAACAGTATTACCTCTAACAGTTTTTCTTTTTCTCATACCCTTACGTTTAATATGTGCACCTAAACTATTTGTAACAAGAATACGTTTTCTTTCTTCACCCTGAACGTCCCTTCTCATGGGAAAGCCAGCAGAATCTGAACCTCCTCTGATTTCAAATTCATAACCCTCTAAACCAATACTAGAACCCTCAAGTTTATCGCCAATTTTTAATCCACGTAAAGCTTTTTCATCTTCAAACTCAATTTGTTTTGCTTTACCTTTCTTATCTGATATAACTAATTTCATTTTTTGCCTCCGACACTGTATTTTAGGATAGTTCCTAACAGCTCAGTAAGGTTAAGAATGAATAAATCATTTAAAAAGTTAACTGAAATAACGGTTATAAGGGACAAATGCTTTTAAAACACCAAAATTTACATATTACATGGTGGATGGCAGACATATTCAACCCAATACTGTTAGTGATGGGTGGGCCAAAAGATTTGCACGATCTTCCTCTGGATCTTATAAAATAAAACCGCATGTTGATTATGAAAAAATTGCATTAAGTGTGGTTAAAAAAGTGGGTGATTTAACTTCTGGAATGTTTTTAGTGAATGGATTATTGGGTAGAACGGGAATAGAGCTGATTGCACTAACTGATTTTGAACCTAACACTTTGAAATCAATATATGGTTTGTTGAAAGCACATCCTCCCACGGTACAAATGGCATATGCACAAAAACAAAAACTTGATAATGTTTGGTTAAATTTCAAACAGGATGAACTGCCAGTAACCTTAACAATGATTAACCAGAGAGCAATAGATGCATTAAAAGGATTGAATCTTGATAATACAGGATATGTGAGATGTATGGAAACACATGTTGGCGGACAGACAGTAAAAGAAAGAGAGTTATTGCGAAATTTACGTGGAGGAAAGAGAGAGTGTGTATTTCCCTGCAAACAAGTTCAGGGAGAACTCCATTGCGGACATGGAGTTGCACATTTTGAGGATGGAGAGGTATATGTTGGACAACCATTGTTGCCTTTCTTATTAGGACCTGAAACTTTGGTGGAAGGAATATTGACTGATGCAGGAGATGAAATAAGAAACAATTTAAGAACGGCATTAAGAAAAACCTATGGTGAAAGTTCTGATAGAGTATCTTTAGTAAACGCACTTCCACGAATGACTCAATCACGATTAAACGCTTCTACAAGAAAATATCTGACTGAGTTTTTCTAATTATGAAAAGTTTTCAATAAATCCGCAGGATTTTCGAAAAAGTGTCATTAAAATTTATTAACGTTCATAACCTTTAATTGCTATGAACGCTAAAAATTTTTATTCACCTTATTTGGCAGAAATTCTTGGATTGTTGTGTGCTGAAGGCCATCACGCAATAGCTTATTCAAGTTATTGGAGTCTTGATCGCGGTAAACCTCGTTTTCGTAAAAACAAAAGGTCAGAAAGAATCGAGATTTATAGTAAAGATATAAAACTTTTAAACCATTTTGCGTTTCTTGTAAAAAAACAGTTTGGTTATTTTCCAAACATAACTAAAGATAATAAAATATGTATTGCTAGAAAACAGGTTATGCGTGAGATAATTTCGCAAACAGAGCTTGGTGTATTAAATTGGACAGTTCCCGGTTTTGTTTTCACGAGTAATAAAAAAACAAAATATGCTTTTATTAGAGGTTATTTAGATGGGGATGGCACGGTAATAAATAATGTTCGTTTTTTCTCTTGTAATAAACCAGGTTTATTAGCAGTTCAAATATTGTTATTTTCTGTGGGTTTTAAAACAACTTTACAGGGTCCCATCATTAAACCTAAAAGGAAACCTGCTTATGTTCTTCAATTAACCAGAAAACAAAAAGAAACCTTTTTAAAGATAATAAAACCGATTAGTAAATGTGCGGGTGCTGTGCATCCAGCTATGCGGGGGTAATTAAAATCTCTAGAGCAAAGTCTGGTTAAATGCGCAGGACTTAAGAATGCGACACTCAATACTGAGTTGAGATATCCTGTCGCTTAGTGCGTTCGTGAGTTCAAATCTCATCCCCCGCATTTATTTATTTTTTTAATAAGAATCAAATAAAGTTATCTTCTGTTAACTCTTCGCTTACATCGATCATACCGTAACCCAAAATATGTATTAAATTCGTTAGCAGGCAATAAACTAACTTGTTGCTGTTTATATCTAGCATTTGGATAAAACCTACTGACTAATTCCTTTTTGACCTCAACCCTACTTCTTCCCAGTGTTAATGTTGGACAAATTTGAAGTGCTTTACATGCATCTAAAAATACTCTTGCTTTTCTGAAAGAATCACAATCAGCATAACTCCAGGGCGTATCAAGACGAAATTTATTTCTTACGTCCCTTTCAGGCATAACCTCTCCTGCTTTGTAAACTCTAAATCTAAGCATTGCAGGGAGAAATTCTGTTTCAACAACATTCATCTCTCTGGGTTTTAGGCCTGTTTTTAATTTTTGAAGGGCAGTTTTGAAGACATCATCTGTGTGATCTGTGAGTTCGGTGCGATATTCATAAGAGAATCCTTCAAATTCAATTGAAATTGTATGATACTGTTGCTTGACTGTTGAAATACGGACAAGACCTGTTAATGGTTCAAGACCGATCTTTGATCTAACTATGTTGTCTAAGAAGTGGGGGAATTCCTGCTTGCGACGTTCGGCCAATTTTTTACTGGCTAAAATTTCAGCTTGGTATTTAGTAAAATATTCGCGATCAGCAGGACTCATAGCAGCAAGCCTGTCTTCTTCATAATCTTGCCATGCACTTTCAAGTTCCTCGGGAGTCATTTAATTATTGAGTAATACGTTTTGGTTTAAAAAACTAATCTTCAAACCCAAACAATGCCGCACCTAATGCACCCACTAATTCGGGATGTTTAGGTATGAAAAACTTAGCATTAAACCGCTTGGATAATTCTTTAGTTACTCCAATATTTCTGGCAACTCCCCCAGTCATCATAAACTCTTTCTCTGGATTAACTCTGCCTGCTAACGAAACAATTCGTGAAGATATGGCCTTACACAAACCTTGAATAATATCTTCCTTGTTCTTGTTTTGAGCAATTAGTGAGATTACTTCAGATTCAGCAAAAACACTACACATACTGCTAATCGTAATATCCTCTTTTGATTTCAGAGCAAGTTTACCAAAATCATCAATGGGTGTTTCTAAAGTTTTAGCGGATACCTCTAAAAACCTACCTGTACCCGCGGCACACTTATCATTCATAGCAAAATTAACAACCTTGCCTGTTTCATCAATATGGATAGCTTTACTATCTTGACCACCAACATCAATAATAGTTCGAATTTTTTTATTAAGAAAATTAGCACCCTTAGCATGACAGCTAATTTCAGTAACTTTCTTGTCAGCAAATTCAATAGCGTCCCTACCATAACCCGTAGCAACAATTGTGCTAATGCTTTCTTTAGTTAGGTTAGCTTTCTTTAAAACCTCAGTAAGGGCTAGATTAGCACTATCTCTACTTTTAGCACCAGTTTTAACACTGACTGAAGAGACTAACTTTTTGTTCTTATCTAAAATAACAATGTTGGTTGAAGTAGAACCTGAATCAATTCCTAATGTAAATTCTTTTTCTTTAGTTATCATTTTAGTCTCTCCATTTAATGATTCCATGAATGCATGGAGTCGAGTTTTTAATTGTCCCTCGCTTTTTTCAGTATAATCCGTCTCAATCTTTAAAATAGGTTTTTTAATATTTTTTATCTTCATATATTCAAAATTATAAAAATCACAAAACTTAACCGTGTGATAAATTACGCCATCAATTAATTCTTGGTTCTTTTCTAGGGACTCATATCTCTTGCTAACATCGGCCATCCTTAAACAAGGAAACGAATTAAACAATTGAGCAACATACCATTCAAACACTTTAGTTTTTGGAGGATTACTAAACTCAGAATGGTCTCCAGTACAGGTAAAGTTAAACATGACATTACACTCTTTTTCAATCATCTTAATTAAAGAATCATTAGCTCTAGCACCTAACAAGGCTATATTGATCTTGCCTTTTGTGATCGTTTTTGTTTCTTTCTTGTTTAATATTCTGGCTAGTTCATTAACACTAAACCGTTTTTTAGAATATTTTTCATAAGCTTTAATGAACTTTAAGATTTCATCTTTGAACAGATCTACAGAACATTGATTATGTTTGTTAGGGAGGTCAATTAAATGAATAAACTTAAGTTTATCTTTTAAGATATCATACAATCTTCTAATACTATCACAACAATTAACTAATACTAATTCTTTAACCTTGTTAGCAAGGCAGTATTCCAAAACTGCTTTGGCATAAAAACAAACATTGGTGTGCATTAATGCATCTGCATTATCAAAAGCAGAAACAGAGGGATCTAGTTTAATGGCTTTAGTTCTAAACGATTCAATGATTTCAACAGGGGTGTACTTACAAATATAATAAAGGGTCATTTTAACATCTCCAAAAACGCTTCTACTCGAGTTTTTAGTTGGTGAGATTGGGTGTTTCTTCTATCCGCACCATCACCATCAATTGATAAAAATTTAATGTTATTTTTTTCTAGGGAATCTCTAAGTAAGCTAATTCCCCCCATGGATTGTTTACAACCCCAATGACAAAAATTAATTAGGGCATCAGCATTAAGATATTTAGACAGGGTAGTAATAGTTTTAACTCTGCGTTCATAATCTCCATTAAACATATTTAAAAGCATTTTTTTAGCTAATGAATTTAAGGGGTTTTCAACATCTAATTCATCTAAATAATCATAAGTAAAATCATCAACTAATAATTGGTGTTCTTCATTTAAGTTGAAAAATTCTTTGAGATCTTTTTGATAATAAGGAAGAACATGACTCCACATAATCCTTTTACCTGTAGACTCAGGAAAAGATTTAATGTCTTCAGCCATCATTTTGTAAAACTTTAAGGTTTCTTTTTTACCAATAAACGCGTGAGAAATCATAAATTTAAACATTTCTGCAGTAAGTGTATTTGGAAAGTATTTAGTTTTAAGCTCTTTCAAAAATAATTTAAAATATTTTTTAGACTCATTTTCTATTTGAAGAACATCTTTTAATTTAGATAAGTCTAATTTTTTATTTGTACTTTTCTCAAGTAAAGCTATGAACTCTTTAAGTTGACTAACAACATATTCTTCATTCTTTCTTGAATATTCATGAGGTAAATCAAACACATATAATGGAAGGTTATATTTTTCTGCAGTATGTCTAAAACTACTAATGTTAGCATCACAAATCGCAGAGGTTGTTGCCGCCAATAATGGTTTGGGTAAAATTTCTTTTTCTATTGCACCTAAAAACGCTTTATGATAACTACATAATGTTTCAGAAACTCCTGTTTTTTCAGCATGATCAATGTAATGATCTTCAATTTGAAATCCTCCCAAAAAAGAAGAAAATCCCTCAACAAATAAGGGATGCAAGTCTAGAGCATGTAATATTTCAACAGGAGCTAATAAATTAACAAAAACGGTTCGAGAGGGATCACTTAAAGATTTCAAAATAAATTTAGTTCCAATATATTGTAAGTACTGTAATGACTTAGGAATTTTTTTATCAGGAAACTTCTTTAGCTTAAAACATTGAAGCTTTAATCCTGTTTTAATCATACTCAAAACCTTTTCTGGGTTTTGCTTCTTTTTAATGCTATTAGCATATGATTTTGCGAGGTCCATAAACCCTGGGTGAATTAATCAATTATAAAGATATCGATATTATTGATATTAATAGTTTTATAAGCCGATTTAAGTTCTAGGTGAGCATGGGCAGAAATACAGAATCTTGGGAAGTAGCAGCATTAAAACCTCGACCAATGAAAGGAAAAGATTTTAGACCTGCAAAACTTGAAGAACTAAAAGAAATGTTGGGAGCTTGTAATTTTGAATTAGATTGGCAAACTGGAATAGATCATTTAGTTGCTCGTGTTTGGCATGTAAGACAGATGAACCTAGTAAAACCGCAACACGTATGGTTTTTTTACAACAGACCCACAAATAAAATGCACATGTACATTATAAACAATTCCGCAGTTGGTAGAGATCAGGTTTATACCTCTCCTGATCTAGAATCTAGTGCATAAACGTTATAAAATAAAATGAATTCTTCTTAAATATGGCAGACGATCAAGACTGGGATGTTGTGCGTGAAAGACTAGCTGAACAAATAGAACGGAATGAAAACCCTGATTCTGAATTGGAAGACATGTTTAAACCACCCGTAGAAACAAGAGAACAAGTTTACGCTCTTATTTGCAGAATAAACGAAGAAATGCAAAGATTTGGCCCTAAAAGAAGATTGAAAGAATTAGAAAAACAACACGGGCCTTTTTCACAAGAACATGTTCTTCCTGACGTAAAATATGTCGTCCACAAACCTAGTGCTAGATTGTTAATGTTTGCAAATGGGAGTTTGTATACTGGAAGACGGTAGAAAAGTTTTTAAATGTAACATAAGTTCTTTTTTCTTATGCCTCCGTGGCTTAGTGGTATAGCGTTGCATTGGTAATGCAGAGGTCCCGAGTTCAAGTCTCGGCGGAGGCCTATTTATTCTTTTAATTAGAAGCTCGTTGATGATCTAAAACTCTTTGTTCGATAACCTTTTTAAATATTCATTAGTTAGTGGGCTTAATGAGATATGGGCTTGATTTTGGAACTTCAAATTCATCAATGTCGTTTAATGATGGGGAAGAAGTAGTTATGATTCCTTTAGAATCTTCAGGCGAAAGATTAACCCTTCCAAGTGCATGGTTTTTTGATGATGAACAGAAAATTTGTCATATTGGCAGGTCTGCAATTCGAAAACTTGGATCTGGAACTCGTGGCAGATATATGCAGTCAATTAAACGATTTATTGGAGATAAATCTATTGAAGGTACTAATGTAAATGGAAAATTTATGACGTTTAAAGATATTATTGGTGCACTTATTTCTGATGTTAAACATACTGCGGATCAATTTGTTGGACAAGATGTGAGATCAGTAAGAATTGGTATGCCCTTCAAATTTTCTTCTTCTGGTTCAAATGAATTGGCTCTGGAAAGGATTGCAGGAGCTGCACATGACGCAGGTTTTGAAGAAGTTGATTTCATGTTAGAACCTTTGGCAGCAACATATGCATTAAAGAGTTCAGTTACTTCAAGATCAAAAGTTTTAACTTTGGATATTGGTGGTGGGACTACTGATCTGTCAGTAGTTGAATTGTACCCTGAAGGCCAGAACGAAGATAGAGTCTTATATTCTTCCGGAGTGGTTGTGGGGGGAGATGACTTTACAAGTGAAATAATGCGTAATAAGTTATTGCACTATTTTGGTTATGGTTCTATGATTAAAACAGGGCCTGAAACTTTAATCCCTTTTCCTTCAAATTTGATTACTGGAATCACTCATTGGTATAGTGCTTTAAGATTGGCAAGAGATAAAACTTTTAGGAACTCTTTGAGCTCAGTTAAACATATGGCTGTTGATAAAGAAAAAATCGAAGCCTTGGAGGCGATAATTTATGGTAAGCAGGGGGTAAAACTATTTGAAGCAGTAGAAATTGCAAAAAAAGAATTATCTGATGACCCTGATACTGCAATATTATTTTCTTTTGAACAAGTAGATATTTATGAAATTTTACGTAGAACTGAATTTGAACAATTTATTTCACCACACGTTGATAAAATAAATGACGCAATCCTTGATGTTAAGAGACAAACAGGCATTGATGATGTTGATTATGTGATGTTGGTTGGTGGATCTTCTCAAATTCCTCTTTTTAGACGAGTACTAAATTCTCATTTTTCTTCTGCGGAGTTGGTTGAAAATAATCAAGTTACTTCAGTTGCATATGGTTTAAGTCATGCAGAATATCAAGTTTAATGTGAGAACTTGTTTGTTTTTAATTGTATTGTTGGCCTGTTCTAGAGCTTAAATGCGATAAACATAATTGTAATACGTCTTCTTTTCCTAAATATGAGGTATCTATTAAAACGGGATTAAATGGTTCTGCCATACGTAACAAATTTGATTCTAATGCTGAATCCTCAAGTGTTTTTAAGTCTACCCTTGAAGTATCTGTTTTAGTTTCTAGTCTTGCTCTCTTAACCTCAGACGATGCTTGAAGAAGAAACATAAGGTCTGGGATTACTATTTTATGTTTACCCATTTCTCTCATAAATGCTTGATAACCTTGGTTAGATCGATATGTTCTTGTGTAAGCCACTTTTGAAGGAGCATATCTATCAAAAACTATAACTTTGCCTGCCTCTGCTTCCATAGAATGTCTTATTGTATAAACTAAATCATCCAAAAAAAGTAAGTCTTCATCTAATGAACTTACCTTGCCCATTTGGGCAATAATTTGAGCTCTATTAGCTACGGAAGGGATTAATTTAACATAAGTACTTGCAATACCGTTGCTTTGTAATCTGCTTACAATTCCTTTTGCAAGGACTGTTTTTCCAGTACAAGTATTACCTTCTATGCCAATTGTGATAGTTTCATTCATGGGGAAATTAAGAATCGAACTTGTTTATATAAATCTTCTTAAATAACTTAGAAATTTGTTAACATAAAGACTTTTTTATGTCTAGTGCTGCAGTTATTTCCTTCTTTAACCATTCGGGAAAGTCTTCTTTTAAAATTTGTTCAGGATCTATCCACTTAAATTCAGTGTGTTCTTCACTCAATGTTTCAATTCCACTTAAAAATTTACAATAGAAAGTAACACCCACCAATTGAAACTCTTTTTCTTTTTTAATTAATGTCCAACAATGTGATGGTTTAATAATTTCTATTTCAATGCCAGTTTCTTCTTTGACTTCTCGTCTTAAAGCATCTTCGGGCGTTTCACCAAACTCCAATCTCCCACCTGGGATGTCAACAGTGTTAGGATTGATATCTTCTTTATCACTTTTAGTAATTAAAAGAACTTTTTCTTCTTTAAAAATTATAGCTTTTGTTGCAAATCCGATTTCCATTTTTATTATTTCGTTTTTTTAGATGGTCTTAGATTAATAAAAGACCAAGGAAGTTTTCCTCTTATTTTAGTAAAGTATTTGTCGGTGTTTATTAAGTTTTCGATGTCTTTTCTTTTTGGATTAATTCCCAGAGCTGAATAAATCTTCTCTAAAAGCATTCCTTCTTTTTCAGACCCTCGTACAAGTATTGCTTCTAATAAAAGAAGTGTTTCATCCATATAATCAATTTTTATTTTTTTGAGAGCGCTTTTTATTTTATTTATATGTATTAAGTACTTGTCGACTTTTAATTGAGCATCACGTTCAAAATCAGTGTGGGGCTTTTTAATGTGACAGTTTATTGTAAGTTCAATCGTGGTTTTTTCTGAATTATTTGAATCCAAGATCTCTCGAGTTTTCTTTACCATTTTAATAATTTCTTGTCGATCTTTAGATGTTTCATTGGAAAATCCAATTATGAAAAAAAACTGAATAGTCTTATATTTATTTTTTGCTGCTAACCGTACACAATCATAAATTTGTTTATTTGTTATTTGTTTATTAATTTTATTTCGTAGATTTGCAGATGCAGTTTCTGGAGCGATGGTAAGCTTATCGTTTTTAACGAACTTTAGTATGTCTTTCTTTTGAATTAAACGATCGGCCCTTTGTGATCCACTTTTAATAGAAAAGCCTAATTCTTTTAACTTTTCGTATATTTTTTTGGCATTTGGATGATCACAAGATGATGGCGAAATTAACCTAATGTTTTTGCAAAATGAGATTTGTTTTTTAGCAATCTTTAGAATTTTATTTATTGAGCGCATTCTTGCTTCTTTGAAACTATGGCTTAAAATACAAAATTTGCAGTTATGTTGACATCCCCGTTGAATTTCAAGAAATAACGTATTTGGAAACTTTGAAAAAGGAGTGGTTATGTGTGAGGTTAAGTTAGTATTTAAGCTTGCAGTTTGTGCTTTTTTTACTTTGGTGTTGTATCCTGGTACGTAAACTCCTTGGACGGAACTAATCTTTTTTAGAAAATCGTGCTTTTTTAATTTGTTTTTATATGCTTTTAATATTTTTGGCAAAACGTCTTCAGCTTCTCCAATTACAAATGCGTCAAAAATGTTTTTTAATGGTTCTGGGTTGTAGGTAGGACAAATCCCTCCTGCGATTAATATTGGAAAGCCACGTTTAGCTTTGTTTAGTTGAATGCCAGATAAGTTAAGTAAATCTAATAACTTTAAATAATTGCCTTCATAGTTAAGACTGAAAAGAAGAAGTTCCATTTTATTTATTGGACTATTTGTTTCTTGTGTGAGAACAGGTATTTTACTTCTTTTGTGTAAATCTATCAAATCAGGATAATAAAACCGTTGACAAAAAAAGTCTTCATATTCATTAATCTTAAAGTAAATATATTGAAATCCAATTGTGTGTATGGCATATTTATATTCTGATGCAAATCCGAGTCCTATTTTAAATTGTGCTTTTGTTTTGTTTTTAAGATTTAGTGTGTTGCCCTTTTCTACTTGTAATAATTTCTTATTGTATTCTTTTATCTTAATTAAATCCGTCATTGAACTAATTCCTCAAAATTTGAAATTATGTTCTTAGTTTTTGTAAAAACAAACTCTCCATCAATCATTCTTTTACTTGGGATGTGTGGACCTGCAAAAATAAGATTTGAAAGGACATTTTTTATGGGATGAAGGTTTGGTTTGTTAATCTCAAAAAAGTTTAGATCTGCATATTTGCCTTCTTTAATGACTCCATTATTGAATCCTAATGTCTTTGCAGGATTTTTTGTAATCATATTAAAAAGAGCTTTAGGACTTATGTTTGCAGAACGATTTAAAAGAAATGTAAATTTGCATGCTTCAAGAAGAGATGCAGAATCATTTGTAGCTAATCCGTCAGTTCCAATACATATGTTAATTCCTTTTTTTTGCATTGTACTTATGTCTGGAAGGCCTGTGTTTAAACAGGCATTAGAGGTTGGACAAAGGGTTACATTTGCTTTCTTATTAGCTATAGTTGTCAAATCTTTTAAAGAACAATGATTTAAATGTACCAGGTTTGTTTGTGCCCTGATTAATCCATATTTGTCAAGAAGTTCAATTTCTGTTAAATGCGTTTTGTTTATTGTTCTTTGCATTTGTTTCTTTGTTTCACCAACATGGATTGTTAACATTATCTTCTTGTTTTTTGTTAATATCTTTGATACTTGTTTTAATCTTTCTTCGTCTATTTTATCTAGTGAATGAATCCATAGGCCCACTTTTACTTTCTGTGTTTTGTTCTTTGTGAGAACTTCTTCGTTTTGTAAGGTTTCTTCAAATAGATCATTTTTGTAATATTTAATTAGTTTTTTAGATTTCATTAAAGGATAACTTAGTAATCCGCGAAGGGGGGTTTTTTTCATTGCTTTCCATCCTCGTGCGCAACTAATGGTTGAAGTTCCAGTCTCAATTGATTCTGCTATTGATAATTGTGAAATGGTTGTATGTACTTTTTCTTCGGATGAAGCAACGCTCTCAGTGTAGGAAAGGTATGCCTTTAACGAATCTCGGGGAGCAAACCCTCGATATATAGTTTCACCAAGATGAAAGTGAGCATTTACAAAACTCGGTGAGATTAAATACTTTTCTCCGTTTATTACTTGATCTGTTTTAGTTTGAGAAAGTTTACCTAACTTTTTTATTTTTCCTTTTTCAATTCGAATATCTGAGTTTACTAATTGGTTATTCTCATCTATATATGTCGCATTTTTTATTAGGTATGTCATTTTGCTTTAATTATTAGGGTGCATAAATAATCTTCATGAACTAATTTCTTTTTTGGTATTTTTTTTATGTTTATATCTGCTAAGGGATTCTTTTTTATTTTTGCAAGTTTGTAACAAAGTGAATCTGGAGCATCAAAAGTTTTACTTTTGAAATAAGCTCGACTGGCACATCCACCTTTACAAATCGTATAATGTTCACAGTCAGTGCAAAAATCAAGTTTTCTATTATTGAATTCAATAAAACTTTTCGTGTTGGCAAGGTCTTTTTCGTGTCCTGCAATAATTGGATCTTGGATTGTATTCTTTGTTAGATAAACACAGGGGACTATAGTTTTTTTTGGAGTTATTCTAAAGGATCTCTTTCCGCACGGACAACCATCTGCTTTAATATTTAAAAGAGCAGCTAAATAAGGATCTGGAACTGCGATTAAATTACTTCGTTCTAATAAATATCTAAATGCTTGGTGTGCTTTTTTTGGTGTTAAACTAAGTGATTTGTTAGTTGCACCTCTTCCTGTTGGTCTAAACAGGTTAATTCTTAAGTTACAATTATATTTTTTAGATAATGTAAGAAAGCCATCTAATATGCGTTTAGTGGTGTTTTTAGATGTGAAACATATAACTATGCTAAATGGAATTTTGTATTGTTTTAATAAGTCCAAAGCATCAATTGCGTCATCCCAAGCGGTGTTACTTCCTCTAAACCAATTATGCTTTTTTTTGTTTGGAAAGTCGAGCGAAACATCAACATCATTCATATATTTTTTAACTAAGCTTATTGTTTCTTTATTAACACTCCATCCATTTGTAGTAATCCCTTGTTTTATGCCTTTAAGATGCGCATATTTGACAATCTCCCAAAAGTCTTTCTTTAATCCACATTCGCCTGTACCATAATTTAACGAACGAACATTTAATTCAGATAACCAATTAATAACCTTCTTAGCTTCAGAAGTGTTAATTTCATCAATGCTCTTTTTAGCGGAAGAGTTATAACAATGTAAACAGCTTAAATTACAAGCATTGGTTAATCCCCATCCCACGCTCCAATTGGTTTTTTTCATAGGTTAGAATTCTTTGATAAAATATATAAATGTTGTTGTTCACTTTAATTTAGGCATGATGAAGTGAGCATATACTGCTGCTATAACAATAACTAACCAGAATAATAGTGTGTTGATCTTCTGAAAAGCAAATAATGCAATATTAGCTATAACAATAACAATCACCATAATAGAAATAACTTTCTTTATCATAATCAGGGAGTATTTTGTTACTATTTAATTCTTTTCATTACACGCCCTAATAAAACCTAAAAATAGTGGTGCGGGATCACTTAATCTTGATTTGAATTCGGGATGTGCTTGAGTAGCCATGAAAAACTTATGATCTGGAAGTTCAATAAACTCCATTAGTTTTGTACCATCCTCTCTGATGTGATGTCCTGAAAAACAAATACCCTTTTGTACTAAATTAGGAATGAATTTCGGGTTAACCTCATAACGATGACGGTGACGTTCTAAAATTACGTTCTCACTTTCTAACTTACCTAATCTAAATTCCTCTTTTAATTCTAATACTTGTTGTTTGTCCGTTTCTAATCTTCCAGTTTCTTTGTAAAGCTGAAATGTTTTTGAAGAGGGGTTTAAAATAGCAGCATACGCTCCCAATCTCATTGTGCCCCCTTTTTCAGTTACCTCTTTTTGAGAATCAAGAATATCAATAATTGGATAGGGAGTTTTATTGTTGACCTCCATAGTATTAGCAAATTGTAAACCGCAAACATTTCGGGCATATTCAATTAAGGCTAATTGCATACCATAACATAATCCAAGAAAGGGAATGTTGTTTTCTCTAGCAACCTGGATAGCTCTGATCTTACCCTCAACACCGCTACTACCAAATCCGCCAGGAATAAGAATTCCATCATATTCTTTTAAATCATTTTCATCAAATGTTTTAGCATCAACCCATTCAATGTCAACACCAACATTCAAGTGCGCACCCGCATGTTGTAGTGCTTGGCTAATTGAATAATACGAGTCTTTTAGTGTGAACTTACCTACATTTAGATATTTGCCCACCATAGCAATTTTAACCTGATCTTTTGGATTGGTTATCTTATTTACTAAATCTCTCCACTCACTCCAATCTGGTTTAGTTTTAGGCATTAAATGAAGCTTTTCTAAAACTTTCAAATCAAGATTTTCCTCATCCAAATTTAACGGAATAACATATAGTGTATTGGCGGTTCCCTTACCAATCACATCAGGCATGGAAATAACATCTTCGGGATTAAGATTGCTGTAATCACTAATCTTCTTTTTTCTTATTGCATCAAGAGTTGTCTGTCCACGACAAAAAACAAGATCTGGCCGGATTCCTGCCTCTCTTAACATTCGAATTGCTAATTGTGTGGGTTTTGTTTTCATCTCTTCAATGTGAGAAGGGACTGGAAGATAACTAACTAAAACATAAATAATATTTTCTTTACCAATATCCTTTTCTAAGCTACTCATGGCATTTAGAAATGGAATGTTTTCATAATCTCCAACTGTGCCCCCAATTTCAATCATAGCAATATCAAAATCTTTAGAAGCAACTTTGACCCTTCTTTTTATTTCATCAGGAACATGAGGAATAGCTTGAACTGTCTCACCTAAAAAATCTCCCTTTCTTTCTTTATCAATTAAAGTTTTATAAATTTGTCCAGAAGTAATATTATTTTCTTTAGGAATGCCTATGCCCAGAAAACGTTCATAATTACCTAGATCCTGATCAATTTCTCCACCATTATCAGTAACCCAAACCTCTCCGTGTTCAGTAGGCCGCATAGTGCCTGCATCACAATTCAAATAAGGATCTATCTTAAGGGCAGTAACAGAAAAACCATGCTTTTGAAGCATTTTACCCATAGAAGCAGTAGCAACACCTTTACCAACCCCGCTAATCACTCCCCCAACAACTACAATATATTTTGTCATGTTCACCCCTATTTCTTACTTTCTTAGAATCTTTAAAATGTTTATGAAACTAAAACACTCACTTTAGCAAACTTTTTAAACCCAACAAAAGTCCGTAGTTTATGAAAGAAATAATTTGTTCTGCACCTGGAAGAATGGCATTAGTTGGAAACCCATTTGATATTTATGGGGGTATGACTATTTCTATGACCCTAAAAGATTTACGAAGCATAGTGCATGTTAAAAAAGCAGAAGAACAAATAATTCATTCAGATATTTTCAGACCTGGAAATCAAAGAACTTCACAACGAAGACAATTAGAACTAGCAACAATAGAAACATTAGACTTGCAACATCACAAATTCGAATATTATGACGGTTCCAATATGCCTTATGAATCCGCACTGGCACGTTCAACCGCAGTAGTTGTAGCAATGATAAGAGCATTCAGCAAGCTATTTGGAAGAGGAGTAGTAGATAATTATGAGTTAGCAGAACAAGCATGGGCAACAGAACGAAAATTAGGGGTTTGTGGCGGACAAGAAAGATATGCAATTGCTTTTGATTATGAAGAACTATCCCAAGAAGAATCAATTCATTTATTGGCAGATATAAAAGCAGGAAAGAAAAAGTTAAGCACACGACCCGGAAAATTATTCTTTATGGACTTTAAAGGAAGAGAAGATCATTATTTTAACGGACATAATTATGCTAAGATTGAAGAACTGCCTTTGCCTGAAGTAAACTTTGCAATAGCATTCCAACCTGAGGGTGCAAGATTAAACTCGTTTAGTGTTCACCAAAAACTAAGAGAAAAATATGTTAGTGGGGGAAAAGAGTTAATTGATGGACTAAGAGACCGATCAAATACAATAGTAAAAAAAGCATATGAAAATTTTGTTAATGGATTTGATGTTAATATTCTTGGGGAGTGTATGAAAGACTCATTAAAGATAAGAATGGCAATGCAAGACTTATTGTTGGCAGATGAATTAAAAGGACAACCTCTCTGTGAAGAAACACTTAAAATGATTGCAGTGGCAGAAGAGTTAAACTTAATAGGTTATAATCAACCAGGATCAAAATCACTTTGTTTTATTTATGCCAAGGAAGAAGATATAAAAGCATTTGTTGATAAGGGATATCAGGTTATTAAAGTATGCAATTCTTAAGTAATTATTCAGGAAAAACTAAGGAAAAGTTTTTAAAGGTTAAAATTTAGGAATATTTACGGGCTTATGGTCTAGCGGTATGACGTCGCCTCGACAATGCATTCGAAGTGGCGGAAGTCCCCGGTTCAAATCCGGGTAGGCCCATGAAATGCTCAAGAACAAAAGTTTTTGACGCCCATAAACGGGAGAGTGAGGTGAATATTTGAAAAGCAATAATCAGAAACATAGACTGATTTTTTTCTATGCAACGTTTTTCGTATTAATACTGCTCTCAATTTATTTTCTTCTACCATTCTTCAAATCAGTGCTAATAGCAATGATTCTAGCATTTATATTTCGTCCAGCATACAAGTGGTTAAGTAAAAAAACCAAAAAAGAGAGACTGTCTGCAGTGTTGATAACAATATTGGTGTTGTTGATAATCCTTGTACCCTTCGGATTTGTTATAAATGAAGTAATAAAAGAATCAACAGTAACTTTTGTATCACTAAAACAAAAACTTGCTGCCCCTCAAACATGTAGTGAACAAGATAGTAGAGTTTGTACCCTTTGGAATTCGGCAAGAGGATTACTGGCTGAACCAAGAATAAAATTTTATATAACTGATTCCTTAGAAAAAGGAACATCATTCATAACAGAAAAATTATCTGCATTTGTAGTCTCAATACCTCAATTAATCTTGGGTATATTTATTACAATAATCTCCTTCTTTTATTTTTTGAAAGATGGTGATAAATTCTTAAAAAAAGTAAATGCAATACTGCCCTTGAAAAAAGCTAATCGAAACTTATTGTATGACAAGTTTGTTAACATAAGTAAAGCAATAGTATTTGGATATTTTATAACTGCGTTAATTCAGGGAGCAACAGCACTAGTTGGATTTTATATTGTAAACATATTCTTTTCAGCAACAGGAATTCCAACAATTGGTACACCTTTACTCTGGGCAGCAGTTCTAGCACTATTCTCAATGATACCTGTATTAGGTTCAGCCTTTGTATGGGTGCCGTTATCTGCAGCAATACTTATTGAGGGTTACTTTCAAAATAATTCAAAAATAGTATGGGGGGGAATATTCTTATTTTTCTATGGTTTGATACTAATATCTCAAATAGATAATGTAATTCGACCAATAATCTCTGGAAGAAGAGCACACATACACCCTTTAGTAATCTTCTTAGGTATATTTGGAGGACTAGTAACCTTTGGAGTAATTGGAATCGTAATCGGACCAATTTTGCTAGCATTATTACTTATTTACATAAAGTTATACGAGGAAGGAAATTTATGAATTTTAAAGTAAAAGACCTTGATATTGCATCTGGCGGAATCATGGTTGTGGTTGTAAACCAAGAAGACGCAATAAATTTAGACTTACACCATGGAGATAGGGTTGGAATAATCTATGGTAAAAAGCACGCACATGTAATAATAGATATTGCAGAAAGCAAAAAAACAATACCTCTGGGAGAAATCGGATTATTTGAAGAAGTTTTAGATCATTTAGGAGTTAAGAAAGGAAAGAAAGTTAAACTTGTATTAGAAGAAAAACCAATTTCAGTACACTATATTAAAGAAAAATTAAAAGGAAAAAAATTAGAAGCATATAAAATTCACGAAATTGTCAAAGATATAGTTGCAGGGAGACTATCTAACATTGAACTAACCTATTTTGTAGCTGGAAGTTTTGCTCGTAAATTAAGTTCTAAAGAAACAGTAGCATTAACTAAAGCAATGATAGATACTGGAGAAACATTAAAAGTTAGAAGTAAAATTATTGTAGATAAACATTGTACTGGCGGAGTTGCAGGAAATAGAACAACAATGATTGTTGTCCCAATAATTGCTGCTGCGGGTCTGAAAATGCCAAAGACTAGTTCTAGAGCAATAACCTCTCCTGCAGGAACTGCAGATACCATGGAAGTGTTAACCCCTGTTAACACCTCTAAAGAAAGAATGGAAAAAATTGTAAGTAATATAAATGGATGTATAATGTGGGGAGGAGCAATGAATTTAGCCCCTGCAGATGATAAAATTATCAAAGTTGAACGTCCATTACGAATAGACGCAGAAGGACAAATGCTTGCTTCTATATTAGCAAAGAAAGGAAGTGTGGGAGCAACACATGTATTGATAGACATTCCAATTGGAAAAGAAACTAAAATTCATAATCTACGTAAAGCGAAACATCTGGGGAAAAGGTTTGTTGACATTGGGAAAAAGTTGGGAATGAAAGTTAACTATATGACCAGCAATGGAAACGAACCAATTGGAAATGGAATCGGGCCTGCTCTAGAAGCAAAAGATGTTCTAAAAGTATTACAACGATCTGATTCAAGACCATTCGATTTGGAAAGGAAGTCTGTAATGATGGCGGGTCGCATTTTAGAAATGGCTGGAAAATGTAACAAAGGAAAAGGAATAGAATTAGCACAATCAATCCTAGATTCTGGAAAAGCAGGACAAAAAATGAAAGAAATTATCAAAGCACAAGGCGGCAAAATTGTGAAATCTTCAGATATTAGAGTTGGTCGGGAAACTTATGATTTAGTTGCTGACAAATCTGGAAAGATAAAAGATATTGAAAATCACATAATTTCAAATGTAGCACGATTTGCTGGAGCTCCAGCAGACAAAGGGGCAGGGTTATACTTACACGTACATGAAGGCGATAAAGTTAAGAAAGGAGATAAAATATTAACAATACATGCAGATAGCAAAGAGAAGTTGAAGTTTGCAAAAAAAGTATTATTTTCAAATAAAGGAGTACTGATTAAATAAGAATAATATTTAAATAGGAAGGGTTCTAGATTGTTGTTAATGAAACATGCTAAACTTTTTGTTCTGGTTCTCACAATTTCTTTAGGAATTGTGCTTAACTCTCTTTTTGTTGTTTCGTTTGTTTGTAATGGAGATGTTGAATGTTCTTATGGTGACGCATCAACCTGTTTTAGGGAAGATGGAAGTTGCAATGCATGGAGTGTATGTTTGTGCGGAATGGATGCTACTCATGCTCCAACTACAACCTGGCAGGTATGGCCCAATGCAAACATGGATTGTGATAAAGATGGGGCTTGGATAGGTAGTGATTGTGGTGCTCCAGGACCAGATTGTGACGATGCTAATAGCGCAATAACAGGTCCGGGAGTGGATGATGATGGAAATAGTGCAACCAATTCTTGTGATGATGATGGAGATGGATATTATGATGAAACAATCGGAGGGACAGATTGTGATGATAACGATGCTCAAAAAAATCCTTCTATGACTTGGTATTTTGATGGCGATGGTGACGGTTATTGGGGGAATAAAAACCCTTGCGAACCGGGATCGGGCTCTGGTTGGAGTTTAGCAACATTATCCGTTAGAGATCAAGATTGTGATGATAGTGATGTGACTGAACATCCAGGGGTGTTGTGGGTTCAAGATGAAGATGACGACGGCCATATAGTTGACACAAACCTTTGCGAAAGAGGTACTGGATCTGGATGGAGAGTTAGCGCAGCTAGTGATGAAATGAATGATTGTATAGATACCAATCCTGCATATCATAAATTTGAATACTGGGGATTGAATGCTGATGGTGATGATTATTATGGAACTTGTGTTTTAAGTTGTGGACATCCAACCTTAGCTTATGAAAAAATATCTCACGCACAATATTCAGGTATAGAATGCGATGATTGTGATGATGGAGATAGTACCGAGTATCCTGGTGTTAACTGGGTTCAAGATCAAGATAATGATGGCTGGGTGATTGGAGTCAATAGGTGTGAACGAGGGGCAGGACCTGGATGGCGAGTACACCAATCTGGAGACCAGGGAATAGATTGTGAGGATAGTAATGCAGCAATATATCCAGGAATTGTTAATCCTTTAGATGAGTGCGAAATTTGTGATGCTAGTGGAGGATTTGTATTTCATAATGGCAACAATCAAGGTAAAGATGGAGATTGTTATTATTGTGATTCTGTAACAAGTTCAAAAGTCGTATTAAGTGGGGCAGGATCACCTTATGAAAGCGGTGACGGAGATTGCCTAGTTTGTGATGGAGGAGATGTTCCTACCGCAGATCCTGCAGGGATTGGAGATTCAGCAGCAATAGACTGTAAAAAGTGTGCAGCAGATGGATCATTAACTGCGAATGATGATACTGAAGACCCTGGGATATGTAAAGAATGTTCTGGGGGCGTAATAGTTCCAGAGAATTCTGAAAACCCTATGGGTGATGGTGATTGTAAAAAATGTGATGGGGGAAATTTAGGAAATGATGATGGTGATACTGGAGTTACAATCCCTTGCAAAAAATGTTTGGGAGGGGGATTAATTCCCAAAAGTGATGGTGAAATTTGTGGAACAGATAAGGCGTGTTGTTCAGGAACTTGTTATGATGAGGATACTGCTTTATGTTGTTCTGGAAGTGTAAAACAAAAGTCTGGTGATAGTAGTTGTGGAGCATGTGATAATAATTGTCTAATGAATCAAGGGATTGAATGTAACAAACACTATCCTACAAACTGTAAAGTATCTAGTGGTTTATTTGCCTCATCTTATGCATGTAGAGAATGTACAGGAGGAGCATTAGCAACTGTAGAATGTGGTCAAGATCACAACTGTGTATTTGGCCAGTGTGTAGATTCAATTCCTAGTACTATTTGGGCCTGTTTAACAAGTGGACCATATTATGTTGGTTTGTCATCACCAGTACTAGACCCTAGCGTTTTAAGTGATGTTTGTAAAGGACAGATTCCTGCTTATAATCCAACCTGTGAAGAGTGGGTTGTTTCTGCTGCAAACCTTATTGTCCCTGTTTTACCAAGTTTAACTTATAAAGTGGCCTGTGAAATTAAAGACCTCAAATGTGGAACACCTTTGCCTTCAGAATGTACTACTACTTGTATGGTGACACCTTAAAATGAAAAAAGAAATAATGTTAACATTGATGATTTTGTTAGTTTTACCTTTAGCTAGTGCGTCATTAGATGAATTTATGAGTGATACGTCTTCAATAGAGGTTCTTTACCAAGGAACTGATTCAGAAATAATGAACGTAATTGATGATTTTGGACTTGGCTTGGTAACAGAATTAGACACAACTAAAAAAACAATAGTGATTAACGCAGACGAAATTTTATCTGTTGATTCAGTCTCATTACATCTAGTTGCTCCAAGAACTATTTCGTATATGGAAGAAGATGCAAATCTAATAAAAATATATTTAAAAGAACTGCCAGAAATTGAAGGACAATCAAACATAAATGAAAAACACGAAATCCTAACCGAATTTTTTTCATTTCTTAATGCACCCGACACAAAAGTGTTTATGCTAGAATTTGAGGCTAGTGGACTAACCAAATATGCTGAACAAGATTGCGAACAATTAAATGCGGTGGGTATTTATCAAAAAGAAGCATTTAACCTTGCGGGTAATGTACTAGAAGAAAAATGTGATGAAGAAGATTCTAATAAACTATATGAGTTAAGTTGTAATAATAACCAAGTCGGCTTTAATATAATTCAGTGTGTTAATGGATGTACGGGGGGAAAATGCAAAAAAGGCAAAACTTTTGGAACATTTTCTTCTTTAGTGGCAAGATTATTAATGAGAACAGAGTCACACTCAAGAACAGAACTAGTGGATGAGATAAAAGAATGGTTAAACAAATAATATTAATTACAGTGTTAAGTATGCTAGTTTTCCTTAGTGCTTGTAATTTTGGAAGTGCAGTATTTCAACAACAACCCCTAGTTACACGAACAATAATTGGAACCACGGTAACACTTCAAATAAAAGACTCTGTTAATGAAAACATAATAATTGCAGAACAACTTCCCTCAGGCGTAACTGCTTCAGAATTCAGTATAAACCCGGTAATAAACGAGGACGATATTCTGGTTTGGATTCTTTCAGAACAAGCCCCTATAATGGTTGGGGGGATTGGAGTCGCATACAAGCCAGTTCCTAAAATAACTTATGAAATAAGTATGGGGGAAGAAATAACAGGAAAATGGGGATTACTTGATTCAGAAATAGAGGGAGTAATTCCAACAATAATCTCTCAAGAATCTAAACTTCAAAAGATAGATGAAATAAAAATAACAGGAACTAAAAACGTTGAAGTAAAAGTAAAAGGAAAAGAATTAAATGAGATAACTGAAGAAGAAACAATAGAAATTTATGACGAAAACAAAAAATTAGTGGAGTTTGGTCATGATTTTTCAGAAGCTTCAATTGATTTGTCTGAGGTTGCAATAGAAAAAACTGTAAACTCTCTTGTTGTAAATTTTTCAGACCAGTTGAGTGAGGGCGAAACAAAAACCCTCTATGTAGAAAATAATAATTTTGTAACTTTGTGTGTTAAAGATGCACCAATACAATCAGAAACTGAAATTAATGCTGCTTGTACTGGTGATGAAGAGTATGATTTTACACAATGTCTTTCAACAGGAAGTTTAAGAGTTAATGGAATAAATTGTACACTGGACTCTGGCATTATAAAAATAGAAAATTTAACCCATTCTGGCGTTAAAGGAACTGTTGCAGTGGTCGCTTCTCCAATTGGAAATGGTGGAAGTGGTGGCGGAGGCAGCGGAGGCGGCGGAAGCAGTGAAGCAGAAGTCGTTGTTGAAGTTTGTAAAGAAGATTGGATCTGTGAAGGATTTAAGAAGTGTGTTGATGGAATGCAAACACAAAGATGTTTTGATGGAAATAATTGTGGAACAACACTACGTCAACCTTTATTGGAAAAGGAGTGTCAAGAAGAAGTTAAACCGATTGAAGTTGTGGCTGAACCTTTAGTTGAGGTTGTTTCTGAACCTGAAATAGAACAATATAGTAAGTCAAATAAGTTAATTCCCATCTTGATTATTCTTGGGGTAATTGTGGTAATAATTATAATTTATATTAAAAAAAGAAAATAAATTATTTTTCTTCTAATAAAGCAATAATACGATCTAATTTTCTATTAATATCACTTAGATCTGGACCTTTACTAGAACCTGGTCCTTTGCCTTCTTTTCTGAAACAATCACTACAGAAAACAGGTTTGTTAGAAGTTGGTTTAAATGGTACTTCACAACTTTCACCACATCCATCACAAGTAACACGAGTTTTTTCAAAATCTCGTCTGTTGCTACTATTACGACTAGAATCCCTTCTTGGACGGTCCTCAAAGTCTCGACTTCTACCTCTGTTGCCTCTATCTCCTCTATCTTCAAAGTCTCGGCCTCTGCCGCCTCTGTTATTTCCTCTTGGTCCTTCAAATCGTGCCATAAGAATGATAAAAACAGGGTGAGTTTATAAAGTTATCCGGAAGAGGTGGTAAAAAATCGCTTCTTTTAATTAAACTAACAATTTGCTTGAACCATATCACCTAATCGGTTAACAATATGGTCGATTAATTCTTTAGATTTTGTCTCATTTACTTTCTTTGTGGGATCCCAATCTATTCCCGGACCAGAATTGCCCTCCATAAAATACAGGTTGCCATTATTACTTTTTATGAAATCTAGGGCATATAGCGAGTGTTCTAAATTCATCTTTTCATCCAATTTACTCTTTATTCTTTTAATTGCTTTTAGAACATTCCAGGGAATTATGCCGTTTGGCATGTAAACTAAATTGCCTCCTTGGTGTTCGTTACACTTGAAATTGCCTTTTTTTGCAACTCTTATATATGTTTGAAGGATTTTATTGTTCATTAAAATAATACGTAAGTCAATAAACCCATTATATTCGTTAAAAACAAAGCCCTTTTCACAATTAATAAATGGTTGAAGAACAAAAGAGGTTGAGGACTTTTCTTTTTGATTCTCTTTGTAATGCTCAATGATCTTTTCAAATCCGGATTTAGCAAAATCAATTTTATAAATTTTAAATCCTCCTGCACCCAAATTATCTTTTAATATGTATTTATCACTAAAATCTTCAGAATTCTCATGATCTTGTAATATACTATCAAGTTTGACTTTAGCTTCTTTAATATCTTCTAGGGAAGAACTAGTTATTTCAACAGAAGGAATTGCAATTTTTTTAAACTCCTTATAGGTATATAATTTGTTTTGAAATAAAGTTTTCATCTTACGATTGCTAAAAGTAGTAATAGATTTAGAAGCAGTAAGCAACCTTAATCTATTCTTTTGTTTGTCTGTAGTTGGGGAAAACTTATCAAAAAGTGTTTCTGAATAGGCTTGACACTCATGTTTAATCCACTTTTTATCAAACGTCCAAAAACTTTGAAACAAACCCGGACCAATAATATCTTTAGATGTTGTGAATGCTGCTTTAATTCCCTTTTTTTTACACTGTAATAAAAGATAGCTGTAACTATCGTTATATCCTGCACATCTACTTTTCAAAGAGAACGGAGTTGGTTCCTCATCTCTTGCGCTAAATGTATCCTGTTTAGAATAAACAACCATAACATCAAACTTATTGGTTTTAATCAAATCTTTCTATAAACGCCTCAATAAGAGTATGTGGGGGCTGTTTATAAGCTTTCTGAAAAATAGGGGGTTAATTGCTTTTTAATAAGTATTAAATATAAGTAAACTATTTTATTTAATATGAACAAAATATGGAAACTAATCATATCTTTAGTACTGCCATTTATTGCAAGTGCGATTGGAGGATTATTTACTGTTAGTTCTGTTTCAACATGGTATGTAGATTTAGTTAAACCCTCATTTAACCCTCCAAGTTGGCTTTTTGGTCCAGTATGGACAATATTATACTTATTAATGGGAATAGCACTTTATTTAGTTTGGACTAAAAAATTCAATAAACAAGCATTTACACTTTTTGGAATTCAATTAGTTCTTAATGCACTATGGTCAATTCTATTTTTTGGATTAAAACAACCCCTTCTAGCATTTATAGAAATAATAATCTTGTGGGTAATGATCTTGGTTACAATAATTTATTTTTATAAAATAAATAAAAATTCGGCTTATTTGTTAATACCTTATTTGCTGTGGGTTAGCTTTGCAGCAATTCTTAATTTAGCAATATTTATTTTAAACTAAAATGGTCAGAATAAATCTAATAAACCCCGAAAACCTAGCAGATCAACACTTAATCGCAGAATATAATGAGATACTAATGTTGTTAGGTTATGTTAAAAAATATCCTTCGTTGGGAGACCTTCCTTTAAAATATAAGTTAGGAAAAGGACACGTACTGTTTTTTAAGAATAAACTTACGTATATTAAAAAAAGACATGAGCTAATAAAAAAAGAAATGAAAAAAAGAGGTTTTGCTACAAATATTACCATAAATCTTAACAAATTTAATAAAAAACTAGTTAATGATTGGAAGCCGGTCAAAGATGATGTAAATATTATCAAAAAAAGAATAATAACCAAAATAGAACTAAAACCTAACTTTTATCGATATTACGGGGTGCATAAATCTAAAAAATTCTTTATCGAATTAGTCAAAAAAGGTTGAGTGAAATCATTTTTTAATCTTATTAATAATTAAGTTAATGGTTTTTATAATGGAATTCTTTTCTGTATTTATTTCAATGTCTTCTTTATCGGGGTAAGCATGTTTGTTATGCATTTCCTCAACTAATTTAGGTCTGATATATTTCTTTTGTCGGATTCGATCGCGCTTTTTGGCCTCAGTTAGGGTGCAATGTAAGTAAAAAGAAATTATTCGGTGCTTTTTGTCTACTCTTTTCTTAACTGTGGGTGCTCTTAACTCTTGAAGAATTATGTTGATGTTATGTTTTAATAATCCCTTAGCAATGAGAAAAACAGCTTCTTTGCTTAATTCTTTGGCAAGGTTTGAATTTTTGGTTTTAATATTTTTTAACATAACATCTTTGATGTAAGCTCGGTCAACTAAAACGTAATTTGGAAGTTTATCTTTTAGTTTAGAAACAATAGTGCTCTTACCACTACCCATAGGGCCATGAATCACAATAATATTTGCCATCATATAATTTGATTAAGTGAGTTTAAATACTTTTTGTATGGACTTTTTATTTATTTAGTTCAACACGTTTAGTAAGTTCAATAGCATTCGCTAAAAAACTGTTTGTAAGACTTTAAGCTCTTTTTAATCGTTTTTCAACCAAAAGTTTAATTAATTTGTCTGTAAGCTTAAACTCTGCTCTTGCTTCTATCAAAACTTCATAAAAAACATCCAAAGGAACTATTATGCTTTCAGTATAATCTTCAATTTTGATTAAGGGATCACCTTTGAATCTTCCATTAATTTTAATTTTCTTACGTCCCATTTCACATCAACCAGTATAACAATAAGAAAAGATTATATAAATGTTTCTATTTTATAAAAGGGATTATGAATGGGTGTATTTGAGTGATAACTTCTTTAAGGTTTGGTTACTTTCCATAAAAGATCAAAGTATTTGCGGTATGAATCTGCTGCGATTTTTTCATCGATAAGAACTCCAAATGGTTTAGGTAAGTATACAAGTATTGCTACCCTATTGCCACAGATTACTGTTTCAGTCATTTGTTCAAATACTTGTTTTGTAGTTCGGACTTCAGTTAAGGGGTACTCATTCATGATGGGAACCCAATGTTTTATTGAGGCGTTAAAAATTAATTGGGCTTTGATTTTTTTTTCATAACGTTTAGTGTGGAAGTTCTTCCAAAAAAAATCTCCAAAAAGGTCAATGCTTGTTTGGTTGCCTCCATATGCTACGTACTTTTTTGCATCAGTGTCGAGCATATGGTGGAGAAGTTCTTTAGCTCCTTTAAAGCCTTGATAAACAATAACTTGTGGTTTAGATTCGGATGCTTTAATTCTTGCTTGTAATTCGGGAATAATGCTTTGTAGATTTGCACGTTTTTCTTCTAAATGTGTTAGAAGTAAATTTGGGTCAACTGCTTGATAATTTTTCTTTTTACTAACTAAAGTGTAAGTAAGTAGGCCCTTACCGGTTAATGAATGCAATGCTCTGTGAATTGTAGTATTTTGGAGCCCTGTTTTTTCCATGATGTCGCCTGCACTTGATGAACCTAAGTCAATTAAAGCAAGAAAAACTTTGATTTCTATTTGTGTTAAGCCAATATCTTGAAGTATTGAGGTATCCATATTAAACTAATATTGTGCTTACTTAAATATCTTTCTATTCACGTACACAAATGTGGACACAAATAGTTATATGTGCCGTCTCTTTCTAGTAGTTAAAATGAAACATAAAAATATTTTATATATATTTATTGTGCTGAGTTTAATCGCGGTTACTTTTTTTGTATTTCAAAACAACCCAGACTCACAAAACATTAAAATTGGAGCATTATTAATTTTAACTGGTACTGGCGCTGAATGGGGTCAACACTCAGTTCAAGGAATAGATTTAGCTGTTGAAGAAATAAATGCTCGAGGGGGAGTTTTAGGAAAACAATTGCAAATTGTTTACGAAGACAATCCAAATGATGATGGAAACAGCGCATTAACATCATTAAACAAATTAATTCAAGATGATGTTCAAATAGTGGTGGGAACTACCTGGTCTGGTTCAGGACTGGCAACAGCACCTGCAGCTTGTGAAAATAAACTTCTTATGATCTCGCCAACATTGGGAGTTGCAGGTTTTAATGAGGAATGCGATTACATATTCAACTTATGGCCACATGACAAATACATAAACGAACAATATGGCGCATATATCTATCAACAAGGGTATAATAAAATAGCAATCATAGGTTCACAACAAATATGGGAAAAAGAGCAAGCAGATGCAATTAAGAAAGGATTTGAAGAAGCCGGAGGCGAAGTTGTTATCTTTGAAAATGGACTACCAAATCAAAAGGATTTCAGAACAGATGTTCTAAAGATAAAAAGTTCTGAAGCGGAAGCAATAGCAATTACTAGAAACTTTGGAGTTTCTTTGCTAAGTAAAGATATCAAAAAAGCAGGTCTGGAACTTCCAATATATACTGCACATCTAGACGCAAGTTATCTAGTTGAAGCCGAAGGTAGTTTAGAGGGAGCATATTCAAGTAATGCATTCTTACCTACAGAAGAGTTTAAAACAAAATTCCAAGGAATATATGGTGTAGAACCTGAAATAGGTGCAGACTCTTCATATGATACAATCATGTTTATTGCTCAAGCAATTGAAAGCACACAATCTACTGACCCAACTGTCTTAAAAGATTATATGAACGCTGTTGAAGTATTTGAGGGTGCATCTGGAAAGCTCATATTTGATGACAAGGGCGGAGTGGACAAGACTGGTTACGTGACAGTTGCAAAAGGAGATCAACTAGTATTCCTGGAGAACATCCAATGAAGACCAAAGCAAATGCGTTCAAAGGTAAAATAAGTAAGGGATATGATATTTTAAAGAAAAATATTTTCCCAAACTATTTTGATTTACAAAAAATTGTGGCATTGGAGTTAAAGAAGAATCTTAAATCAAAACCTCATTTACTAGATATTGGTCTGGGTACTGGAGTTTCTACAGAAACCGCATTTTCAGTTAACAAAAATGCACACATTACTGCTGTTGATAATTCAGCGGAAATGACCAAACAGGCGAAACATACGCTACTTGAATGTATAACTGAGGGAAAATTATTAGTAGTTACAAATGATGCACTAAAGTTTCTTAAAACAGCAAAAACCGCTTCATTTGATGCAATTTTCTCAGTATTAACCATACATAACTTCACAAACAGTTACAAGAAAAAAGCGTTAAAAGAAATTTACAGAGTGATGAAAAAAGAAGCAATCTTTGTAAATGCAGATAAAATCGCACAAAACAACATAAACGAACATCAAAAACACTTCAAAGACAAACTCGAGCTTATCAGAACGGAATTCTCCAAAGAGAACAGACAAGATTTAGTAAAAGAATGGACCGATCACTATCTTGTTGATAACAAACCTAATATAAAGATAAACGAAAAAGAACTTAGAACGTTGATGGAAGATGCAGGTTTTACTTCTATAAAAAAAATATATCGCGAAGGTATGGATGCCATTATTATTGCAAAAAAGACAGTTGATTAAATTTATAAACCTTCTTATTTTGTTAATTAATGACTAGAAAATAGTTTGTAACCCAAAACGATAAATTTAAAAATTAACTAAGTATTGAAAAAATAATGATTGAACAATTAATCTTGATTGCATTGGGATTTATTGCCTTTTTCGCAACAGGAATAGACGATACTATTGCGTATGCAGGTTCTTATTTAAGTAATAAAAGAGAAATAAATAGAAGATTGATCTCTTTTGGAATAATTTTAGGAACTCTTGTTGCTTTAGGAATTTCAATCTTTGCAGGAAAACTGATGTTAAACGTTCCGTCAAGACACTTAATTGGAGGAGCAGTTCTGATAACTTTAGGTTTAGTATCATTCACTAGCTCTTGGAGAGGCACAAAACTAACAGAATCTCATACAAAAAGAGTAGAAAAACACCTAGAAAAATCCTTAAACAAAACATATTTCGCCAAACCCAGATAATCTTATTGGGATTTGTTCTTTTCTTTGCAACAGGAATAGACGATATACTTGCTTATTCAAATTTAATGATGATTGAAGGATCCTGGTGGACAATATGTGTTGGAGTACTCATAGCAACATTTGTTTCTTTATTCATAGCACACCTGTTAGAAGAAAAACTAGAAAAATTCCCACACCCAGAAAAAATAGGTGGCACAATAATCATCCTAATGGGAATTTTATTGGCATTACAGATTCTATAATTGATTTCTTAAAAGCTTTAGAGAATAATAATGTTGTTGGAAGTAAGACGCCACCGCCCGACGTCGAACGTGCAGTTCATATCCGCAACTAATTCCTGCTTCTTATAACGTAACTAACCCGTAGGTGATATAAATAATCTTCCATTTTGCGATGAGAGGTTCTAGTCAATGATTGAGCCATCTCATCATAATAAAAACAAGATTTAAATACTTTGTAGCCCTGAAAGGTACTTGAAGATTAAATATGAAAGTTATCTTAAGTAGAAAAGGGTTCGATTCAGGTTACGGTGGTTATCCTAGTTTAATTCTTCCAGATTGTAAATTGATATCGCTTCCGATTCCTTCAAAGGATTCAACAAGATATTCTGATTTAAAATTAAATAAACAACAGACATATTTTGATTTAATGAAAGAAATAAAACCCGCAATTAAATATAACAAACAATGGCATGAATTAACAAAAGATACAGAATGTCATTTAGATCCAGATATTTATACTTCTGTTTTAGAAAGAAGTAAAGAATGGAAAGCTTGTTTTGGACAAGTTGGAGGATCACAAACGCATTTAATGAATCAAAATGTTAAAGAAGGAGATTTGTTTTTGTTTTTTGGTTGGTTTAAACAAACCCGTTTGAAAGATAAAAAACTATGTTTTGATAAATTGGCCCATGATTTACATGTTATTTTTGGCTATTTTCAAATCGGCGAAATAATACATACTAACCAGCAGACCCAAATTTCTAAATGGTTAAAGTCTCACCCGCATATGTTAGAAAAATATAATAACAAAAAACAAAATACTATTTATATCGCAAGAAACACATTAACCTGGAATGATAAACTGCCTGGTGCAGGTACTTTCAAATTTAATCAAGATCTAGTTTTAACTAAAAAAGGCTTTTCACGTTCAAGGTGGAAGCTATCCGATTTCTTTGAGAATGTAAACATAAGTCATCATTCTAAAAAGTCTTGGAAACATGAAGGATACTTTCAATCTGCAGGTATCGGACAAGAATTTGTGATTGAAGACAATGTTCTAATTGAAAACTGGGCTAAAAACTTAATAAAAAACAATACAGTTTAGAAATACATCGTTCATTTATCCTGAAGATAAAAACACTTTTCACAAAACGATTTAACATCTTTCTTTTCATAATCATCACAATGTACGGTAGCGGGCTCCCCACAATTACATGTGGGTTTTGCCGTTTTCCAAGTTTCCTCAAAGATTCTTTGACATTCTGGATTATTACACACCATATCTTCTATATCTACATGCATAAGCTCAAACTCTTCATTAATGGGCGTAGTAACAGTTACATCGGTTTTAAACATTTTTCTACACACTTGACATTCTAACTTTCGCATTTTTATATAAAACCCCTCATTATTACATAGAACATATTATTTCACAAACCTTGTTTGGTCTAAACACTTTTTACACTTAATAATTATTTTGCCATTTTTAATAAAGGGTGTTGGATATTTTACTTTCTTACCACAATTATGGCAAATTTCCCAATTTCCAGGCATTTCTTCATACTTTTTTTCACACTCAGAACTACATAAGAACTTTTCGGTTTCTTTTCCACAAATAAAACATTTTGATTTCATTTTATTGATTTAATAATGTTTGACTAAATAAATATTGTTGTATTAGAATGCCGAAAAGCTTAAATACTAGGTGCTATCATATGCTATACGTGACTGTTCAAATGAATATGCGACTATCAGAAAAACTCATTTCAGATATAGACTTTGTAGCTCAAATATTGGGCGTTACAAGAAGTGAATGGCTAAAAGTAAAATTCGCAGAATTTGTAAAAGAACAAAAAGAAATACTATTAGAAGAACTAGAAATGAAATTCGTAAGAGAACAAATAACCGAAACCGAATTTAAGAAAAAAGCAGGATACGCTCCAACTAAAGCAATGATGTATGCACAAAAACAAATAAAACAAGCAGCACAAAACTATCTCTCCGATATGACAAACAAAGCATTAAAAAGAAAATATGGCTATTGAATGGGATGAAAAATGGAATTAAAAGATAAAGTAGCAATCATGACTGATGAGGGTATTCATAATATTGTGATGTCTGCGTGTAAGAAGTTTAATTTAAGTTTTGAAGAAGCTAATGATTTAGTGGGTGATTGGATACGTTATTCTTATGATCTAAAAAGAGCAGAAGAAGAAAAAAATAAGGGAGTTTTAAAAAGTTTTTAATAAGAGAGGTCCTAATAATTAAACTAACTAAACTAAGTAAAGAATTAGAAGCTGAAATGCCAGAAGAAATTAGAAAATTAAGAATGTTCTATTTTGAGGAAATTGAAGGAAAACTCTATTAATCCTGGTTGGTTGTAGAAAGTATTTTAAATGTGGAGTGTTATTTATGCACGATGGTTATAAAAACGGTTTCAATAAAACAAGCATATAAGCAATGGGCAGGTAAGTATGAACAAGATTTGCCTTACCTTTTTGAAAGTGAAAGTGAAAAGATAATGCCTCTACTTGGAAATGTTAAAGGAAAAAGAATTCTTGATTTAGGTTGTGGTACGGGACGATATAGCATTGCGCTTGCCAAAAAAGGCGCAATTGTAACAGCTGTTGACTTTTCTGAAGAAATGTTGTCTATGGCTAAAGATAAAGCTAAAAATGCTAAAGTTAAGATTGATTTTAAGTGTATTGATTTGAAAAAGAAATTTCCATTTAAAAAAGAAAGCTTTGATATTGTTTTATCAATGTTAGTTCTTGGACATTTCAAGAATTTAGAACCTATGATAAATAAAATTTCAAAAGTTCTTAAACTCGATGGAACATGTATGATTTCAACATTCAATCCAAATAAAGAAGGCGGGAAAATGGCACTTGTTCAAAGTCTCGGGCTTGACGCAAGAAAGTATTCACAAACAAAAGAAGAATACATTAATGCTATAAAAAAAGCCAAACTTTCACTTGAAAAGTATTTGGAAATAAAATTCTCAAAGCAGGCGGTATTTAATGCAAAGAAAGATGGTGTAAACCTTAAACCTTACAGCCATAAACCCTTTCTAATAGCTTTTAAAATAAGAAAGAAGATTAACTTTTAACTTCAGAAGCTAATCTTACTGGAAAGAATAAACCAATAAGAATAAAGACTGCACAACCAATAAAGACTATTGGCAAACTTATTGTAGCAAGTCCTGCTAAAGTTCCAATAATCATAATATCAAACAAGGAATCCAATCCAGAGAATAAAGACAATACTGTTGATCTGCTCTTGGTAATATAATCATTTGCTACTTGTGTCATAATGGGGGTTCTTAACCTTCTTAGTACGAATAATGCCACAAATACGATTAAAGCTACAATAAGAATATTTCCTAAAAATGCGGCTGCAAGAAACGCAACAAGATTTAAAATAGCAATTGAATAAATCAAAGTTTTAGTTTTAAACTTATTCTCAAACCATTCGATTTTGTTAAGAACAAAGTAAACGAACAGATAAGATAAAGCGTAAATTAAACCAAACCACATAACCGCAACCCCCGCATTAGTTAAGAATGGTTGAGCCATTTCTCTAAAAGCCCAGAAAGGAATATAAATAAACATTTGACCAATTGCCATTAAAAAATAAGGCGATTTTCTTATGAATCTAAAACCTTCCTTAAGATGTTCATAAGGATGAATCAATCTTGAAAGTTCATGAGATTTAGGAGTTGTTAACTTAAATAATAAACCAAGCTTTACAAGACTAAAAACAATTCCTAAAACAATTACAATAATAAACTGCATTTCAGTCAAATCTTTAGCAATGTACGCCCCAAAGATAACTGCAATAGCTAAAGCAATCTGAGGAGCAGAAGTTATCTTGCCCCAAACCTTACTCATAGTATGTTTCTTTCCTATCTCTTCCAACGACTCATAAATTAAAGCATCTTTCACACCTGAATGGAAAGTAGTTGAAATACCAACCAAAGCCGCAATCAAATAAAACATCCATTTATCAAAAGCAAAAATCAATAACACTATGGATAAAATAAATATTAATTGCGAAACGATTAAAGAAGCTTTATGGCCATATTTATCAGCAAAGGTTCCAGTAGGAACTTCAAAAATCAATGAAAAAACAACATCAATAACAAACAATATTAAAATATCCGACAAGGTCAAACCCCTATGCAAATAGAATAAAGTCAATACCGGGACTAAAAAGCTAATACTACCAAAAAACGAAGCCCAAAAATATATTTTTGGGTTATCTTTAACCGCCATACCGCTAATATTCTAATATTAAGTATTTAAATCTTTATCCAAAACCTCTTCTTAACAACTCTTTCTTAACACTCATTCTAATAAAAGAAGAAACAGAAATGTTTTCTCCACATATATCTTGTATTTTTTCCCATAATTCAAGAGATATGCTTATACTTCTCGATCTAGTCCGTTTTCTAACTCTTTCAAGCATTTTAGTATCTCCTCCAATTTGGTTGTTAGTGAAGATTCCATTAAGGCCATAAAACGAATATAATCACTTTTCTTAACAAAACCAAGCTTTTCAGCTCTTAATTGGATTTCTCTTTCTTGTTCTTCAGAAAGCAATAACTCATATCTTTTCTTCATAATAATAAGAATATCTAACTTTTATTTAAACCCCTCACGAGTGTCTTTCCCAGAGTTTCTACCCCCGTTTACTTTATTATGAATTTTTCAGTACTATCTGCTGGGTTTTTATCAAGAAGCATCAATAAAGCATTTCTTCCATTTAAATCAATAAGATAATAATGTAAACAATCGCCTTTTTTAATAAGTTTCCTAAAATAAGCTCTTTTGCCAATGTTAGAAAGTGGTAACTTTTCTTCTCTTGGATTCTTAATTTCCAACCAACTCCCGCAAATTTAGCTATAAATGTCATGATTATGAAACAAGATGAACTGCTATGACAGTTTACCCTTTTTGAATAGCCTCTTTTTTACGTCAAAATCATTAATTTTAACAATTATTAAAGAACCAAGAATAGTTTATAAAGAACACCTTATACTTACTCAATTTGATTATTAAACTACTTGATGGAAATGTTGTGCGCTTACTTGTGCGGTTTAATTTTAACAATACAGAAGCTCAGGGCCAATAATTCGCTACTTTGTGCGGTTTAAATTGCTATTAATAACAGAGTTTTTTTGACCGCTAAATTGTAACTGCACAAATTCCTTTATTTCATGACGCAATAACATTTTTAGACCGTGCTTGGCAAAACTGTTTTTGATTCTATTTCCTGTTAATATAATATAAGCACGCTTCCCATAATCTCTTACTATATTCTCAAACTTTTCTTTTTTGTTCTTTCTATTTTCTCTTAAACATATGCCGGTTTCAACTTCTAAACCTATCTTTTGTCCTAATTTATTCTTAAAAACAACATCGGGTTTCTTAGTCTGATAACATTTAACCTCTTTTGTATACTTTCTTATCTCTTCTGCAATTATTGCAACTAAAAAAGTATGTTCAGCAGATTCAGGATGATTAGGCTTAACATAATAAGGAAAAGGACCGGATTCAAGATTATGACACTTCATAAGCACATAATTGTGATTATTCAACATATTAATTTGTAAAGGAGTTAAACCTTTAGCTCCATGAAATGGCTTGTTAATGTCAATATTAGCTTTTTCATCTTCCTTATCATCCTTTACTTTAGGCAGTTTAGCCTCACCTAAGCTTATAAGCTCATTAGGATTGGTGGTTATTAGTTTATGCTCCTCTTCACTCGCAACTACCTTTAATTCTTGATGATCATTATCCATAATTAAAACACCATCTCCGGGCATGGCAGATAACAAATAATCTTGTTCTGGCTGACTTAAATTAAATGTTGTTGCTACACTTCTTATTACCGCTGGTTTTTGTCTTAGAAGAAAAGTATAAGAAGTATTAGAAAGAACAGCATGACCTGCCTTTGAAGCAACTAAATCAGCAACATCCTGAGTAATCATCAACAACCCCAAATTATGCTTTCTACACGTCTTAACAATTTCAAAAATATAACTTGATTCTTTAGCAGTCTGCAATAAAGACCAAGCTTCATCAATAACAAAAACCTTCTTTCTATTTGTACCTTTCATCTTCATATAAACATAATCAAGAACTAAATACATAACAACGGGTTTGACCTGTTTAGGCATGTTACCAATATTAAAACACAAAAAATTATTATCAAAGTTAATTCTGGTTTTTCTATCAAGAAAACCAAAAACACCCCGTTCAGTGTACATCTGCAAACGATTAAGTAATGCTCGATAAGTTACTTTTTCCTGCTGAACAGAAGCCTTTTCTAACTTACTTAAAGTTAAAAAAAGATCAGACATTATTGGTGGTTCATGACTATTATAATCATCTCTTGTTATCCCACAGTTCTCATAAGTTAAGTCAATAGCTCTATCAAGAATAGACTTTTGTAATTCATTAAGGTCCTTAAACATTATTTGAAATAAATCCATCAAACTAAGCCTTTTTTCAAGATACTCATGCCCCATAAGATCCAACGGATTAATAATAGTTTCAGAATCCTTAGAAATAGTTATACACTCACCACCATAATGCTGTGTAATAGCCAAATACTCCCCCTGAGGATCAATAATTATGATATCTGTTCCATTCATAAACTGTCTTGCAATAAGAAGCTTAGTAAAATAACTCTTACCACCTCCCGATGTTGAAAGAACAAGACCATTAGCATTAGCTAAGTTGAAGATGTTTTTAATTAATGGAATGCCATTCTTATTTAACCCTAATAAAATGCCATCATTATCAATATTTAAAAAAGGACTTGAAAAAGGAAAAAAAGCAGCTAATCCTTTTGTGTGAATATTTCTTGTAAGTTTTAAAGCATTATTAGCTAAAGGAAGCATACTAGTATAACTCTCCATCATCTGAAACAAAGGAGGCTTATTCTGAATCATCAAAGAATCTAACTCAGCTTTAACCTTTTTAGAAAGCAAATCAATCTCTTCCTTATCTCTGCCCTTACACATAACATATAAAGAAACATCAAAAAGCTTCTGCTGACCCTTTTGTAAATCTGTTAAAATTTCCTTTGTAGCTTTGAACTTAATATCCAAACTTGGATTAAGAATACCTTTTTGAGAATCAACATACAAATCAGCTTGTTGCTTTTGCAAATCCCTATTTAACTGAATCATCATCATGTCAATTGGATACGGTTGAATATGAATACTAATATCATATTTATCCCCCGAACCAATAATTCTGTCTAAAAAACCTTTTTCAACAGAACTAGGATAACCAAAAACTGCGATGAGTTTACAAAATAAGTTATCAATAGCAAAATGATCTGGGAAGAATTTAACTTCATTAGGAGAAAACAAGAAATGGGCAACTTCCTTAATCTCTTTTTCAACCTTCTTATCTTTCATAACAGCAAACAACTTAATAAGAGAATTATCAGTTAATCTCTTTACTTTTAAACCAATATTAGAAAGCTTCTCAGCACAAACATCAGCTTGTACCTCAATATTATCTTTTTCCCTTATTATTATGTAAAAATTCCTATTCTGAACACCATTAACTTCAATAGACCTTTCTATAAACTGCTTATATGATTCAAATAACGAGTTTGATCTTTCAGTATTTGCAAGCTTGCCAATATGTTCAAAATGATCTTTCAAAGAAATAGGATTAGTAGTAATATGGATTTGGATAGGAAAATCTAAACTGTTTAAAAACTTCTGAAATCCAATAAGAATAGCTTCCTTCTCATCATCGGTCTTAAGCATAAAATTCATAGGAATAACTTCCAAAATAGCAAGCTTGCTCTTAGACTGAATTATAGTATTATTTCGTATAGCTTTAATATCAACTATGCTCTGAAGAATCTGACTTAAAACACTTACTTTAGGATTCTTCTTATAATTATAAAAGTTTTTAAGCTTATTTTTCCCATCAAAAAACATAAAAAAAGCAGCAGTACAAAGAATAAATAAAATAATCGTGCTTGTCACTTCCACAGACAAACCAGACTTAAAAGCAATAATAAAACAGATTAAGAATGTGGGTAGAGCATAAACAAGTTGAGAGAAGGTTAAACCAAACAAAATCTTCTCCTTATGCTGAAGCGGAGGAGGGATGTCGTAAGCCATAAAATAAAACTGATTAAATTATATAATAAGGGGTTTAATAGAAATTACGTGATTTATTGTATAATCTTCTCGCTTAAATCTCCTGCTTTATTAACAATATAACCTTTTGCTACCCAATACATACTACTCATTACTGTAGATACGCAGGTAGGACAGGTTCGTGCAAAGGTGGTAAGTCCAAATGTTCGCGAAAAGCTTCCCACACCAGAAAAAACAAGTTTATGAACTCCCCCACTAGTTATTAACATCAATTCCACTGTGAAAGAAACTGACTTCTTTAAAACTAAGTCAACAGAAGAAGAATCAGTTTTATCAAGAGAATAACAAGCTCCTACAAGTTCATTATAATTATCTACTAAAGGTGCATAACGATTTAAATTATTATTAAACTTGTGATAATTATCTGAAGCCTTACCAAAAAGCTTCATCTCTTTGTCAATTTTATCATTATATACGTTAATTACAAAATTTAACTTATCAACCATTAATTTATAATCTTCATAGGAATAAAATTCTTTAACATCAAGCTTTTTTAGATTGGCTTTTTTAATGGGATTTGCTATACTTTTTGCTAAATCATATTTAAGTTCAAACTGCGCACTTTCGTTTTTCTTAAGATCTGATAAATAATCTTTGGAAGAATCTACGATTTTAACAATGTTACCAGTCACTTTATTGTGTTCTTTCTCTGTACATGCAATTAATAAAAACAGCAAAAACAGAACGAAAATAATCGATAACCTCATCGTCCTTTGTTTTTGCAACCTCTCGCTCTCATCCTTTGGTTTATTGACCCATCTTTGTTTGACATATTACCCACTTGTCGTCCATACCTGTCTTTTGCGACTGGTTTCCAAATAACAACCCCTTTGCTTCTTCCAGTCATACTTGCAACACGTCTTGTTGCTTTACTTCCACCGAATTGATGTCTTTCGGGAGCACGAACATTATTTAATCTAAATTTTGTTCCATCAGTAAATGTGCCCGAATCTCCATCAATCCAATGATCAACTCTTTTTCTTATCATTTTAGACCTCCGTTACCTTTTTGAGTTTCCAATACACCAATGACAATTATCAAAACCAGCAGCATGTGCTTGTTGAAGTGTATAAAAACCTTCTTTATGTTCTTCTTTTATTTCATTTAGTTGACATTGTTTTTTTTCATTGTCAATATCATGAACTTCCATTGTGTTTTTATTTCCTAAATATTTCATTTTTTATCACCTTAAACAAAATTAATTTTAAGACATAATTAGTTTTCTGAAGTTATTGGCGAATATTTGTATCAATTGCGAGTATTATTACCAAATAATAATAAAAATTATAAATAACCACATATTCTTAAATAAAATGATGAAAAAAGATATGATTAGAAATGCTCTTACGAGTTTTAAAAATTTGTCAAAAAGTCAAGCAGATGCATTGATAATCATAATAAAACAACAAAAAAAATTGACTAAAACTGAAATAGTTAATCTTTTGGATAAAGAGAATATATCTAATAAACAAACTGCTTATCGATTGCTAAATGAATTAGTAACGAGAAAAGTTCTTTTTATAGACAATAATTATTATCAACCAATAAATACGCGAATGCTGATTGATGATTGCAATAACTCATTAACGTTAATGGAAACTGAAATAGAAGGATTGGAAATTACTGCAGATTGGGAGAAGTCTGATCCAAGTAATAGAGCCAAAATAATAGTTCAAGAACATGAAATTATACACGAAATTTATGGGATACAAAGCCAAAATTGTGATATGTATTATTACTATAAAGAAAATGATAATAATTTGAGTTTTTGGAAAACTCTTAAGGAACGATTTAATGGTATTAAACTCGAAAAAGGTACATATAATTGTATAGTATTCATAAATAAAGACAATAAACCTTTTGAGTCGGGAGTAATAATATTGTCGAAGAGAGTTACAAAACAGGGTGCAAACCAGTATTATGGTAGTCTAATTTTTGATGAAGAACTACCTAAGAAGTTTATGAAAAAGAGGGGAAAAGATGAATAAAACATTAAAAATAAATGAGTTAATTATACTTGTAGTGGGATTTATTGGCTGTGTTTATGGGAGAACATTTATACAAAAGCTCTTTTTTTTGATTGAGAATGAATTATTTAAAGATATGGATTTAAATTATATTAAATATCATTATGGCCCCTATAGTACTGAATTAAGAGATGCAGTTGAAGCATTGAAGAGAAAAGAACTTATTAAAGATGTGTGCATCATAATGGATGGACATGTGGGACACTGTTATGAGTTAACGGAAAAAGGCAAACACAAATTTACTTCTTTAGATACTAAAACTAGTCGAGTGGCATCAAAGCTTAATTCTTTTTGTGATAGATATAAAGAGTATAAACCTAGTGAGTTATTAAGATTAGTATATTCCAAATATCCGCTTTGGACAGTGAATAGTGTGCTGGTAAACAACTAATTAATTTTTTTTAATTTTTTAATAATCCAAACCATTCCTTCAGTATCTAAACCGCAATACTTTAATAGGTTTTTTCTAATTTCTTCTTTGTTTTCTAGTTTAGGCTTAATATGACTATAAAAGTATAACATACTTGCATCTGAACCATTATTAATTTCAAGTTCTGAATAACTTTTTCCAGTAATTGCAGGTAAAACTTTCTTTATTGAGTAAGACCCTTTTTGAGATTTATTATAATAATCAAACGCTCTAAACGGATCTGCTAAATCAACAATCCTATTTATTGCTTGTTCAAGCCAATCTTTATGTTCTGGAAAATCTTCAGCTAGTTTTTTCATAACACTTATCTCAAATGATTTATTAAATACTATAATATCTCCTGTGCCTTCTAGATCTGTTTTCATTTGATCTAATAACTTAAATCGTGGGTCTTTAGTTCCTTCTGCTAAAAACTCTTTATGCTCTATTGCACCATCTTCTTGTTCAATATGCAACGAATATTGAAAAGGCATCTTCTGATAAGGCCCAGACTTATCAAAAATAGGAACTGCAGTATCAAAAGTTTCAAAATCAAAATGAAACAAAGGATAATTCAAATCATCCAAAAACAACCTGGCCTTTTCTTTATTAACCTGAACTTTATTAGTTTTAACAGCTTCAATCATAATCTTATCCTTCTCTGAAAGCTTGGTACCCTGTGGAATATCCTCTAAATCTTTGATGCCCTCTTCTAATAATTTCCAATAAACTCTCCAATTAGTGAGTTGTAAAACATTATTCTCTGGAAGAGTTGCCCAACAATTTTTTTTCAAAGGACAATCATAAGGTTTATTGCAGTACATAGAAATATGCATTTCGGGGGACTTATCTTGATTAATAACATCCATAAACAATTTAGATTTTTCTTCAATATCATTAATTAAACTAACTTTTTCCGTTACTTCTTCAACAATAGCTAATTCTTTGGAGTTTATTTCACCGTTTTTTACATAGTCTTTATTTAAGTAAATTAAAAAGCATTTATTTATTTTTAATCCACATTTTTCTATTACATGTTTTTGAAATGCCAAATCAGGGATATGTGGGGGTTTAGCTTTAGAAGTTGATTTAATTTCATACAAATCCCAACCCTCTTTTGTGGGTATTATTAAGTCAGATCTTACAAATAAATCATCAATCATAAAGCTTGCTTCAAATATGGTGTTGCTTTGTTCAATTAACTGTTTTGTTTTAATTAAATTCTCTTTGAAGTCAAGCCCTTTTAGATCTTTCGCATCAGGATATAATTTCTTAACATATTCTTCAAACTCATAACCTTGACTAAACTTATGTTCATCAGAAAGAGTAATCTCAGGAAGAAGCTTTTTATTAGCATGCCATAATAACCTATGACACTGCAAACCATTTAAGTATTTGGATTTAGTTAGTAGTGTCATTTTGATTTATCGAAGTCTTTTCTTCATATGTTCAGCTGCTTGCTTTTCAGCTTCTGCTGTTGCTATTTTTGCTGCTTTTTGTGCTTCTGCAACTTCACCTTTTGGACTTATTGAAAGATTTACTTTTTGAACTTGTTCAGCCTCAACTTTTGCACCAAAATTAACTATCTGAATATCTAATCCTCCGCCAACTTTTCCTTTTACTACGGCGGACAATTCTAATTTAATAGGTTCGGATAGTTCCCAATCAGCCCCCAATCCTTCAACAGTCGATTCTTTTGTTTTCTTAATAAAATCTGCCAAAGAAGTTTCAACTTTATCTTCACTCATTTTTCATCTCCACTTAAATCATCAGAAATTGATTTTAACTCTTCCAATGCACTTTCCAAGTCATCAACTAACTCTTGTGCAATTATGTTTGGTTCTGGAAGATTATCCAAGTCATCTAAACTCTTATCTTTAATCCAGAATAAGTCTAGATTCGTTTTATCTCGTTTTAGAATTTCTTCATAAGTATATTTTCTCCATCTTGCGTCTGGACTTTCTTTCGAATAAAGTTCTTTTCTTTCGTGTCTGTTATCTGGATTGTAACATTCAATAAATTCTTTTAAGTCATTATATTTAAATGGATTTTCTTTTGGTGTAAAGTGCATATTCGTTCTTAAATCATAGAACCATATTTCTTTTGTTTGTGCATCTGGAGATGCTCCTTTCTTTTCAAAGAATAGAACATTTGCCTTTACTCCTGGTTTATAAAATATTCCTGTTGGTAATCGCAAAATAGTATGTAAATCACAAGTTTCCATAATCTTCTTTCTTACTGTTTCAGAACCTCCTCCTTCAAATAATACATTATCTGGAAGAACAACGGCGGCGACACCCTTTATTTTTAGAATGCTTCTAATGTGTTGTAAAAAGTTTATTTGCTTGTTACTTGAAGTTACCCAAAAATCATCTCGTAAGACATTCAAGTCTTTTGTTTTCGCTTCACCTTCATCTGTAACGAATTTTTCAGAAGACTTTTTCCCAAAAGGTGGATTTGTTAAAACCATATCAAATATCGGACCAGGATTTTCTTTTAATGCGTCAGATCCTGCATCAATAGGACTTTCATCACTTGCAAGTCCGTGAAGATAAATGTTCATAACGCAAAGACGTGCAGCCATAGGTACAATTTCGACACCAGAAAAGCTTCCTGACTTTAATTTAATTAGTTGATCTCTATCTAATTTATAATGTTTCAATATAAAATTATAAGCAGAAAGTAAGAATCCTCCAGTTCCACAACAAGGGTCGTGAATTTTGTATGTTTCTTTTCCAGGAGGTTGTGGTTTCATAACTTTAACCATTGCATCAATTAACGGTCTTGGAGTGAAATACTGTCCAGCTCCACCTTTAACATCAGAAGCATTCTTTTCTAAAAGTCCTTCATAAGCATCTCCTTTTGTATCTGTATCGAGAGAAAGCCAGTTTTCTTTTGCAATAAGTTCTACAATGAGTTTTTTTAGTTTAGCAGGATCTTGAATTTTATTTTGCGATTTTCTAAATATAACTCCTACAATTCCTTTTTCTTTTCCAAGAGAATTCAGCGTTTTTAGATATTGTTGTTCTAATTCAACACCATCTTTGCTCAATAAAGTTTCCCAATTATATTCATTTGGAATCTTTGATTTTTTATTGAAGGGAGGTTTTGTTCGTTCGTCGTCCATCTTTAAGAAAAGAAGAAATGTTAATTGTTCTACATAATCACCATAAGATAAACCATCATCTCGTAGAATACCACAATAATTCCATAATTTATTTACTATTTGTTTTGGATCAGTCATTATTATTATATCTCACTAACTTGCCATCAAAGGCAGATTTTAAAATTGATTTTCGAAAAGTTTCAACTTTAAGTAAAGATGCATTAACAGTTTCTTCGAGTTTATCTATAACTGAAAATTGAATCTCTATTTCTTGAACGACTTGTTCTCGAACCGAACTATCTGGTGTGGGAAATATCATGTTTGTAAGTATATTTAAGTTGATATTCTTTTGAGCAGTTGCAGATGCTTTATTATCCAAAATTTGTTGAACAAAGTCTAAATAATATTTAACAAATAAAGTTGTGTATTTATCTTTTGAACAAAATCCTACAACGCTGTCGGGAAAACACGCATCAATATCTAATACTGCGGTTTTTGCAATGTTTGCTGCAATAGTTATACAAAGAGTTCCTTTTGACCATAGTTTACTTTGTTTTAAACCTATTTCATTGTATGTTTTAGAATAGTTATTTAACTTCCCCCCATTTGCACGTGATATTTCTCCGGTTTGAACAAAAGGATATTTGCCGTTAAATAAAACAGGATCATTTCTTGGTCTGTGTTTTGATTTTCCCCTCCCAAAAGTTCCTAAACTTGATAATGGCCCCGTATCCCAATTTAATGGTATTTTCAATATAAAATTGAATAAATTTATTTCTTGAAATTCTTCTTTTGAAAACCTACCTCCCTCGAAAGATGATCTTAAAATACTTTTTCTATAAATTTCAAGTTTTTTCTTAATTGTTTGCAAACTCTTAATGGCAGAATCTAATCTTGTAAATTGTATTTCAATCTCCCCAACAAGATGTTTTTGCTTTGGTAAATCAATCTTTTTATTTTTATTTATGGGAAATATAAAATCAAGATTTTGATATACTGATATATAATATCGTTTGTGCGTACTTGAATTTATTTGTTTAGAAGCCATTTGATAATAAACATATTTTATAGATACATCCGTTCGTTTTAATTTTAATATTTTCATTGCACTTGACTTTACTTTGAAAGGAAAATCAACAAACTTTAAATTAGTTGTAAAATCATCAAAAATAATAACTGGCACATTTTCATAAATACCTTCTGTGTCGTCTGTATACCCTTTGATAAATCCTTTATTAGCAGTTAAAACGGGTATGTTTGTTTTCTCTTTTTTTATTGGACTTGTAACTATAAATGGGTTTGGCTGGTCATAATCCAAGACTTCTTTTAATTTTAAAGTTTCACATTCCATATCTTCACACACTCAACTCATTTAGTTCTTCGATTATTCCATTCAATCTGTCTCCAAAGACTTGATGTGCTTTTCCAAGCCCACCCATTTGGGCAAGTGTTCCTAATTCAAAGTCGTCTGTTGTGATTTCAACTGATTCTGAAATGTGTTCTTTGATTTTTTCAAGCCAGTTCAATTGTTCTTGACTAAATGAAACTCCCATTGCTTTTTGTTTAGAAAGCCAGTTTGAAAACCTTTCATTAACTGTTACAACATATGGTTCTAATGTTTCATCTTTACCAAGTTCAAATCTTAATAATGATACGAAATCTACTGGTTTTCCTTTTGCTGAACCGTGGACTTTTCCATCTTCTAATTGTTTGTAAGCACTCCATAGTTTTGGAGATGTTAAACTATAAGGGGGTGTTCTAATCTTTTCAACCATTTCTTTAAGGTCAGAATACTTCAAATTCTTATTATTGTAGAATGCTTGGATAATGGTTAGTTCATCTTTGTTTTCTTCAATAAACTTCTCAAACGATTGAATAGTTTGTTTCGCCTTCTCTGTCGATTCTTCTGAGAAACCTGTTTCTAAGACTTCATCAACTGAAACGTTATCAATTATTACTTCTGTTTCTTTCTTAATCTCTGGAAGTCTTGTTAGTAGTTCTCCGTGATTTAAGAATTCTGTAATTGCAACATTTCTGGATTCTGCACAAACTTCATTTAATTGATCTGTTGTAACGTCATCTCCAAACTTTTCTCTTGCTTTTGTAAGATTATTATCCGGGTTGATTGCTTCAACAAATAACTTTGCAAAGAATTTCAAGTCTGCTCCGCCTGATAATTTTTCTATCTCTGCTTTTTGTGTGTCATTTAGTTTCTTTTGTAATCGAGATAATCTGCTTGCCATTGAAGACAAGTCTTCATCTGTTGGGTCGCCATATCTGATATTTTGTAATAATTTTTCAAATGAAACTCCAAGTTTTTGTTCTAATGGCTTACTTTCTGATAACTCGTGATCTGCATCTGTGACACCAACTGCATCTACAATTATGAAATGGTCTTTTGCCATTGCATCAGGAGTTACAGCCTTAAAGTCATCATTGGGTATTACTCGGACTCCTCGTCCTTTCATCTGCTCAAAATAATTGCTGCTGTGAATATCTCTCATAAAGAATACTACTTCCAATGGTTTAATGTCCGTTCCTGTTGCAATCATATCAACTGTAACAGCAATTCGTGGGTAGAAACTATTTCTAAATTGTTGAATTAAATTCTTTGGAGTTTCTCCTTCTGTTTTGTAAGTGATTTTAACAGCAAACTTATTTGATTCTCCAAATTCTTCTCTAACTATTTGAACTATTTCTTCTGCGTGATTATCATCTTTTGCAAAAATAAGAGTTTTAGGCATTACTGTTCTACCTGGAAATATTTCTGTGAATAATTTGTCCTTGAAAGTTCTAACGATGGTTCTAATTTGATTGGTTGCAACTACTGACCTATCTAGTTTTGAACTATCATAGACTTCTGCTTCTTCAAGTGTTTCCCATCGTTTTCTTCTGGTTCTTTTATCTCTTTTTTGAATAACAGTTCCAGCATCAATAGTAGAACCATCTTCTGTAATTTTAGTTTTAATTCTATACACACCAAAATCAACATTTACTCCATCTGCAACTGCTGCTTCGTGTCCATACTCCATAACCATATTTTGATTAAAGAACCCGATAGTGTGCATTGATGGTGTTGCTGTAAGTCCAAGTAAGAAGGAATCAAAATAATCTAATACTTGTTTCCATTGGTTATAGATTGAACGATGGCACTCATCAACAATAACTATGTCAAATTCTTCGATAGGAATCTTTTCATTATATTCAACTTTTTTCATTTCGTCAGGACCTGTTTCAAAACCAGACCTTTCTTCTGCTGATTCGTCAAGTTCTTCTCCTCGAAGCATAGAATAAACTCTTTGTATAGTTGAAATACATACTTTACTTGAACTATCAATAAAGTTACTTGTTAATCTTTGAACGCCATATATTTCTGTAAATTTACGACCATCATCTGGTGTTGTGAATTTTTGGAATTCTGTTTCTGTTTGTTCTCCTAAATTTCCTCTATCTACGAGGAATAATATTCTTTTTGCTTTGGCATTTTTTAGAAGCCTGTAACAAATATTAACTGCTGTGTAAGTTTTACCGCTTCCAGTTGCCATTTGAAGCAATGATTTTGGTTTCCATAAAGCGAGAGAACTTTCTGTATTGATAATTGCTATTTTTTGGGCAGGCCAAAGAGTATCATTATTTAATTCATGAGTTGTTGATAACCGTTTCCTAAAAGTTTCACGACCTTCTTCAAGCCAGTTCTCACAAGTTTCCGGTCTATGAAAACTAAATACTGCTCTACTTTGAGGTTTTGGATCCCAAAGATTTGTAAAATGAGTTTCCGAACCTGATGTTTCATATACAAAAGGGAGAGGTAATGGGACACTTTTGAATTGTTCTGGAAACCCTTCAGCATATCTGCTTGACTGGATTTCCTTTCCAGTTAATGTTTCGCCTTCTTTTTTAGCTTCAATAATTCCACAAGCAATGCCATTTACAAATAGAACATAATCTGCTTCGCCAACACCTTGTCCCATATGAAAGTATTCTACCGCTATGCCTTTCGCGGCCCTTATGTTGGCATTTTTAAAATCTTGAATAATCCAACCTGCTTTTTTTAGCATTGGATTAATAACTTTATGGCGCGCTTTATCTTCGGGAGTATGGATATATTCAGTCATCTTGATTGGCCTTTAATTGTTTTTTTCATATAAATTTTAAATTGTTTATAATTTAATATTGTGTGTGTTTTCAAATTTTATTCATAATTAACCATTTTGTGACCTGTGATGAATATTAATCCTTGAGATTTATAAATATTTACTGTTTTTAGCGTTTCGTTCTTCTTCCGTAGTTTTTGTTAAACTGCTATAAATAAAACCATAATATTTCTTAATTCATGAAAAAATGCAGAGCTTGCGATAAAGAACTTGAAAAAAACGAATTTGATTTTTGTTCTACTTGTTTAAAATTTCATGATAAGAACTACAATAAACAAAAGAAAAAAGAGCTTTATAACAAATATGAAGAAATTCATAAACCAAAAGTAATAGATTTATTTGCAGGTTGTGGAGGATTAAGTTACGGATTTCACAGTGCAGGTTTTAATGTTGTTGGATTCATAGAAAAATGCAAGACAGCAATTGACACTTTTAAAAAGAACTTTCCTAATGCCATTCATATAGGAACAGATATTAAACAAGTAAAAAACTCAGAACTTCTAAAATACAAAAACAAAATTGACATAATTACTGGAGGACCGCCATGTCAAGGGTTTAGTTTTTGCGGAAAAAGAAATCCAAAAGATAAAAGAAATCAGTTATACAAAGAATTCATAAGAATAATTTCTATAATCAACCCCAAAATTGTTGTTATTGAAAACGTTCCAGGAATAAAGAGTATGAAAGACCTGGATAAAAGAAGCATTCTCGATAAAATACTTAAAGAATTAATAAGTTTAGACTATTCTGTAAGCCATAAACTTCTTGTTGCTTCAGATTTTCAAGTTCCACAAAACCGAAAAAGGTTAATCATAATAGCAAAGAAAAATGAATTCTTCCCAGAACCTTCAAAAAATAAGGTAACTGTTATTGAAGCAATAAAAGATCTGCCAAAAGAAGGATCTGATTTAAATGGACATGTTTTATTTCAAACAACACAAAAAGTAATCGAAAAGATAAAAAACACCAAACAAGGTGGCAAACTTTCTGACAAATACAACTTTTGCAGACAAAGATTATATGCTAACAAACCTTCAAAAACAATAACAACAGAACCCATATTCATTCATCCAGTACATGACAGATTCTTAACACCAAGAGAACTAGCAAGACTCCAAAGCTTTCCAGATTCTTTTGTATTTATGGGAACTAAAACTTCGATACTTAAACAAATTGGAAATGCGGTTCCACCAAAACTTGCTTTTGCAATTGCTCAAAAGATAAGAGAGGTTCTAGAAAATGATAACTAAAGAAACCTTTGTTGTTTTCGTATTCTTTGTAATAATCTTTCCCTTAAGTGCGGCGCTATGGTACAAATCTGGAGTGAATTTTGCAGAATTGTTAATCGTGTATGCAATTAATACTGCCATAATTCTTCTCTACATTAGCGTCGCACTTATCACCCATAAATTACGATTAAAAAAACAAAAACCATTGATTGAACCAGAATATGATGAGTTTGAGGACGAATTAGAATGTGAAGATAAAGAATTTGAGGGTTTTCGCAATCTTTTCTGTAATGCAGAAGGAGGAAAAAAATGAATGAACAAAAACCTGAAGAAAGTTTGAGTTTTAGTAGAACGTTTCAACCAGAAGATCTTGATGTAATGGTTGATAGAACTTTAGCATTATTTGACACTGGCGATTTACAAGAAAGTAATGAGTTAGCAGTTTACAATATGCATAACCTTTTGCAAAATGTAGCAGAATACGCAAAAAGTGTTAGTAGAAAACTATCTGGAAGAGAAATAACCTTAATGCAAAACTCAGCAGGAGTAATGGTAACATTAGCTGAAAAAGCAAGAGAAGTACAAACACCACAAGACTATTTGAGAGGAGTGGCCGAACTAATGGATGAAAGCGTTGTAGGAACAAATCATGCAAGAAACAGTATAAACTTACAACAAGGAAGCCTGGGAGAATATCGGTTTTCTACAGATGTGAGAGAACAAGTTGAAGGAATGAAAGCCCAAGGTGTGTTAGAATGAAAGACGCAAGACAAGAAGCAGATGAGCTTCTTGAACAATTTTCCCATAGGTTAAAGCAATATACTGCTAAAGACAACATTACCGTAGATGATTGTGATGATTTTATGGCTGATGTTGGCAAGTTTGGTATTGCTATAACCTCATTGTTAAAAGATTTAGGGTTTAGTAATGGACAAATAAATGATTTTAAATCAGAACATTTAGATGATTTGCTAAGGTCTAGTGATGTAAGTTATGACCAAGTTGTAAATGATCCAAGATTTAGAAACCTTTTTTTTGGTGAAAAAATAAGACCTGGAAGTCATAAATTACTTACAACACTAACAAGTTTAGTTTTAGGTAGTTCATTATTAACAAATGTCCTACTTTACAATAGACTACCTCAAGAAACAATAGGAAAAACACGCACTGAATATAAAACAGTTTATCTAAACCCCTTTCAATCACGACTTTTTGACACAGTTTATCGACTCAGCAGTAAACAAATAAGAAGACGACCTTTTGTTTCTCGTGGAGATTGGAATCAACAAGTAAAAAGTTATGCAAATTTTCTCTTTGATAAACCACAAGAAAAAGACCTTGAAATTGTAGATAAAATACTGCGTAATTATGTAAAAAACAGGTTAAAAGGCGAAGAATCAGAACAAAGCTTAGATGAAGTTATTGATTCATATGGTGGAGAAACACTTACTGCCAACTATGTTTTTGATCAAAGATCTGATTGGACAACTTACATGAAACATATGGAAGTTCAAAGATTAAAAGAAAAATTAGAAGATTACCTTGATACGGAAGGAGAATTGAAACTTAGAGGACATTGGCGAACAGCGGTCTGGAAGTTTTCAGAAAAGTTTTATGACGATTATTACCTTGATGCCAATAAACGGTTAGAAGTAACCGACCTTCTTTTACGTGAATTACATGGAAGCTACCAACATGAAAAAATAACTATGGTCCCAGCAACCATTTGGTTAGGTCAAGGATTCGTAATCAAATATTCTGGAGGTAAACAATGAAAATAGCCTTGCTCTTTTTGTTTTTGTTATTAATGCCAGTTGTATTAGCAGAAATCGATTTTGACCAAGAATTAACAGATGAGGAAGAAGAACAATTTGACGCAATACTTGCCCCAGTAATGAAAATCTACAGTTTCATAAGGTACGCAGCAACAGTTATTGGAGTTTTAATGCTGGTGTTTGCAGGAATAACCTTTGTAACTGCAGGTGGAGAAATGGCCAAAAAAGAAAAAGCTAAGAACATAGCAACAGGAGTAATAATTGGCCTTATTGTAATCTGGGTAGCACCATTAATCGTCAAATATGTTTTTGGCTAAACATGAAAAAAGCACTATTTGTTTTACTTTTAATAATAATCCCTTTAGCTAACGCTTTTGAATGTGAAACAACAACAGATAAAAATTATTGTGAAATTATACAAAGTTCTTCTTTAAGCGAAGTTGATAAAGACTCTTTTTATTCTGCTTTGCTTTATACCAATCATTCAGAACCAGATCATCGTTTTATAGAAGATTATAACCTTAATGTTATAGTTAATGATTCTCCTTTCGATGCTGAAGTTAAAAGCTCCAAATATATAAAGAATGCTTGGGTTTCTATATTTAGTGTTTTTCCTTCTGTTTATGAAAACACAACATTATATGTTCCAAACAAAATTAACGTATTAAGTAGTTATGATTATGAAATTGATTTACCAAATGATTATAGTGGTTCTTACCCTGATACAAGTAATGGAGATTGTGCAAGAACATATGACCTTGTAAAGAACGAATACAGGTTTAAACAATCATTTAATGACGAACTTAAAAGTTCAAACAAACTAATAGAAGTTGACGTTAATATAGACGGCCAATTAAAAGCAGAGCTATCAATAGAAACAGAAGTAAAGATAAGTCAGTATCACTGGAAAAGATACTGTTGTGTAAGAGGAAAAGACGGTTGTAAAGAATACTGCCACAAATGCGACCAGTACAAAACAAGTTATGAAACAGATAATGTTGAAGTAGAAGAAACAAAAGATATAACTTTATACATCAAAGATCCAAGTATAAAAATAAACTTTCTTGATTCTTATTACAATACAACAAAAGGTAATTTTACAGCTTCAGATTATACAAGCTTTATTATTAACTTTCCAAAATCATATGTTAAAAACAATTTGTACCGTTACGAAGTCATTTTTGAAAAAAAGCCACTATACTTTGCATATTTAAAAGCAAAAGAAATTAACCAAACAACACATAAAAACCTTTATCTCTCAGATAACACATTCTTTGTAAATAACGCAAGTTATTGTAATTATGTTATACAAGATTATTTTTCTAAAACTGAAGGTTTTGTTAATGTAGAAGTTGAAAGACAAGAATTAAAAAAATTAGAAACCGAAGAAAGAAACTTCAAGATTGCATTGCTCTTTAAGATTTTAATTCTTATTGGTATTTGTTACGTTGTTTATGTTATACTTCGTTCCAAATTCAAAAAAGTTGGAATATTTGTTTTATTAATTCTAATTTGTTTGCCAACAGTATTAGCAGAAGAAGAATGCGGATTAACAAACCTAGCATCATGCATCCCAGAAAAAATGTATGAATACTTCATTCACATACTCAATTTGCCATTAGCACCCCTTCTAGGGACCGTTTCTTCATTACTTACAGCAAACCCCTCAACAAACATCTTTTATCATCTGTGGGCAATTATGAGATATATTATAAGCTTCTTTTACGTATTCATCTTTATTTATGCAGGATACATTTTCTTAACTTCAAACGCAAACCCCATAAAAAGAGCACAAGCAAAAGAACTATTAAAAAACACATTCATAATGATTGTACTGATCCAAGGATCTTTTTACTTATATGATTTAATATTATATTTAAGTAGTGTTATGAACAGTACAATAATCGGGATGATAGATCCTCACTTTTTCATGCTTACAGCGGATAATCTATTAAATATTGGTTTGGAACTTGTATTCTCGGGAACTTATCTAATTGTGTTACTTTTCACAGTCATCTTATTGACCCTTCGCTTCATGCTAGTAAGCTTTGGAGTAGTACTCTTGCCCTTAAGCATATTTTGTTACTTCCTACCACCACTAAAACAATATGGAAAGTTTTTGCTGCACTTATTGGGTAGCTTCATATTCGTAACATTCTTAGACCTCTTGATAATTTTAGGATGCTCAATGCTAATCAATGTTCCACTATTTGAAAACTTCAAAATAGTAGTAATGATAGTATGCTTCATCCTCGTTGATTACACATTAATATTACTAATAAAATTTGCAATGAACGGAGCAAGTAACAACCCCATTAAAGAAGACCTTGGTCAGGCTATGAAATACGTGGCGTTGTTGGTTTGATTATATTTGTTAGTTCTTGAATAAACATTAGTGTTATTTTAATTAAACATAAAGTTTATAAGGCTATGTTGGATTCTGTTATTATGTTAAATTTCATAAATGAACTGATTATTAATAATGTAGATACTTTTGCAGTTATGTGCACAACATTATTTCTTATTATAATCGGAACGCCTCTGATTTCTTTCAAAGGGGGCATTCCCCGGATTGCTGGAGTTATAATTAGAAAAGGAAAATCAATCGCAGTAGCAGTCCTGTTAGCAATCATTATTTTTTTTGTAATTGCTCCTCTTTTAAATCTATTATTTAGATCTCTGATAAAGGCTTTTGTTGATTTTACAATACCTGTATTGATTGTTTTTGCAGGTCTAACTTTATGGGAGTGGGATAAAAAGATGCGATGGGATTATAAATGGTATTGGATCCCAGTTCTATTGGTAGGTATTTTGTTTGTTATCCTTGAGATATTTTTAATAAATTAATAATACCCAAAGTTTGTTAATTAAATAATACGTAATACTGAAAAGAATAATGTATTTAGATATGAAAAGGCGAAGCCTCTTTTAGTTAATACATTAAGGGGAGTTCCTTTTATAAAATAGAAATATTTATAGTCCACATTGAATATCTTGATTATTGTGAAGAGACCGCTTAATCATGTTAAAGAAACAGAATCTTTTGCCTATGTGGAAGATACTTTAAAAGAATGGGTGCCCAACAGATTAAATAATGATTATGGGATAGACTATGATATTCAAATATTTGAAAAAGAAGAAGGAACAGAATTAAATTTTGGAGCTCAAATAAAATCAACAGAATCATCAAATGTTGATAAAGAACACTACAAATATAGTTTAGATACAGAACACATTGACTATTTCTTCAAACAAAATAGGCCCATACTCTTAATAGTATATGATATTCCTAGTAAAAATGCTTTCTGGGTAGTAATGCAAGATTATGTATGGGATGTCCTAAATAAAGAAAATCCTAATTGGTTAAATCAGAGATCATCAACAATCAAACTACCGCTTAGGAATCTGTTAACAGATAAGAAAGCAATCAAAATAGCTGTAAAGTCCTGTTTTAAACGAATCGCAGTAAAAAACTTCCATAATTTATCAATAGAAGATGGGTTGGGGCTAAATGAAACTTTAGAAGACATTGAAAAACTTAAAGCATTTGAAGAAAAAACTGAATATGTTCTAAACAATAAAAAAATACTCCTAGCACAAAAACTAGCAATTACTGGTGATTATGAGACTGTATTCAAAAAATTAAATGAAGTTTACTCACAACAAAAAAATGATATTGCACATTTAAGAGCAATTATTGCACTTGTAACATATAGTAATATTGCAATAGAAGAAGAAAACAAGAAATTAGTTCAATTAGCAGACGAAGGTCTAAAAATAGCAGAACTGCTTGATGAGAAAATCGGGTTTGCAATACTATTAGTCTATCGAGCACAAGCATTACACTTAACGCTCACAAGAAGAATAACAGAAAGTCTATATGCAAAAAAAGCAATGGGGCACATGGATATTGCATATATTATAAACTTAGAATCAGATAAAAAGATAAAAGAATTAAATGAAGCACTCACTAAAGTAAGCCTTGAAGTAAGGGAAGCATTTAAAATCTTAATACAATCGCAAGATTACTTTACTCTCGCATATCTATTAACAATTAATTTACATATGACTACGATGACAATACAGCAGATAAGTGTGATTGTAGGGAAGGATAAATTCATAGATGAAATAAAACAAAAGGATATTCTAGCACAACATCTGATTAATTTGATAAAGGTATTCAATGACGAAACGCTTGAAATAAATATTAGAGAATCTGTAGCAAATTATTATTATTATACAAGGGGTGCAGAAGATGCACTAATAGTAATAGAACCTGCTTTAAAGATAGCAGAAAAATTAAAAGACCAACCACAATTCAAAAAGATTAAAATGATGATTAATACTTTCAAAGCCAGACCCGATCCATATCAGGTAGAAGATAGAAAATTTGAAGAACTTTCGATAAAAGAAGTAAAAGAACTAACTATAAAGCATATAGAGTTAATGGGAGAAAATCTAAGTGATGGTTCAGACAATAGTAGTGCATTAAACTGGGGATTAAAAGATATGGATCCTGAACCCTATCTTAAGACTTGCGAAGAGCTTCATATTCATTATTCAAGCACAAGTTACTTAGGACAAATGACTGGAGTTCATTCAATAGGATTTAAATTATTGTGGTGCAAACAGGGCCAGGTAACTGTTGATCAACACTTAAATAGCGCATTTGAAATTCACAAAGAAAAGTACTGTAAAGATTGTACACATAAAAAACCAAGATCAAAGGATTGGACCTGTAAATGGGGATGGTTCTGGAAGAGAGAAATACCCAAGCCTATGCAAGACTTCAAAGAAAATATGAAGAAATGGTAATCAAGGAATTCAATTATTCTTTTAAAATTGTCTCCTTTCCGTTTTCTAGACATTTTCAAAGATTGTAACTAACAGTTATTATACGTAATTATTATTAAACGCTTTTATTAACGTGTTTTGTTTAGTTAGGTTATGCCTAAAAATCACACCATTAGATTTAGAATAACAAAAGATCAACATGAACAGATTAAGTATTTAGCTAATAAAAACGGATTCTCATATGTTTCTGATTTTGTGAGAACTGTGCTTTTTTCAAAGAATGAACTAATAGAATCTAAAATTATTGAAACTAATAAAATAGTGAAAAAATTATTAGAGGTTAACAATGGAAGATTCTGAAGACATACCCGAATGGATCAAAATATTAAAAAAAATGGAGCAAAAAATAGAACTAGAAAACTCCCTTTAACTCTTTTAACCTTTCAAAAAACAATTCTTTTATCTTAGGATCTTCTAACATTTTAGCCATCATATCATCAGCATGCTTTCTCTCAGTATCCATTTCCATAGCATACTTAAGATCCAATATTCCACCACACTTATTACAATGCTTAGAATCATAACTGTTTATAGTATCACACCTTGGACACACTCTCGGCCTTTCCTGAACTAATTCTTTATCAGATTCGACCTCAATCCCATTCATCTTAAGAATAGCGCTATCAACAGCCTTTCCACTCATATGAACATAAGTTGAAGGCATTTTACTCCCCTGAATCCAACCAAAATACTGATTCATCTGAAACTCCGTCAAATGATTAGCCATAAAAGTAGCACGCGAATGCCTAAACAAATGAGGATTACTCCTCTTCTTCATACCTGCTTTTTTAAATAAGTCTCTTAACATCTTACACATGGCAGGATAAACCATCCCCTGGTTCTGCCTTCGATTCCCAAAATTAATCCAAACTGGAGCAGAAGGATCATCTTTAGCAGGGTGTACGTTCAACCAAGTAGAAAGATGAGGAGTGCTGGCAATTAAACGAATCTTTCTTGACCCAGTCTTTCCACTAATAGACAAAACCAGCCCATGCTTATCAAAGACCACATTTTTAATACAAATATTTCCTAACTCACTTATTCTTGCACCACTCTCCCATAACATAGAAACCAAAGCCTTATTTCTTGGATGATCCGCAAGTTTAATTAACTTTTGAACCTCTTCTTCAATTAATAAATCTCCTTCCGAAGGTAACTTTTGTTCAGACCTACTAATTCTTATGTTAATCCAATCTACTAATTCAGGACGTTCAAACCAAACATAAAACCTTCTCAACATTACTTTGTAAGTTTGTTTGGTCCAACCCGAATAAGTCTGTTGCTGAATCCCACTAACAAGCTCTTTTATGTCATCTTTTGAAACCTTATCAAAATCTTTGTTAAGTCTTTTTGCAAGAAGTTTTAATTTATTCAAATAATTAATTAATCTGGGTTTAGAAAGACTCTCTAATACCAAATCTCCATGAAACTTTAGTATTAATTCCTTGTTGCTAGCAGAAAGATCTCCATCCTTAATTGCATTTATTGCTGCTTCATATTTTTTGTCATAACCATGTATGTCCATTTTATTACCTCTAGAAGCAGTTTTTAAAAAGTTTGTAGCCCGCAAAGGGGCTTGCGGATTCCAACTGTGAGTTTTACGCCACCGCCCAGATTCGAACTGGGATATCCTTGCGGAAACTGGCTAACTTGATTAGTAATGATAACACTCAAGGCCAGCGCAATACCAGGTTATGCGACGGTGGCATAATGGTAGTAGAATTAGATTATTTTATAAATGTTTTTACACGCCTCTGGAGTAACGGAAACACACCTCCTCGGTAAATAGCAAAGCTTTATATACAACTTATTTTTATAATATAAAAAGGTTATGTTGTTGTGGGGGGGAATATGGCAGATTATGTAAAAAAATGTCCTGAATGTGGTGGAGTAAACTTATTTCTTAATCGTGAAAAAGGTGAGATTGTATGTAGAGACTGTGGACTTGTTGTAGAAGAGAAAATGGTTGATTTTGGTCAAGAATGGCATGAATCAGAACCAGAAGACGCAGCAAAAAAAAGAAGAACTGGTGCACCAATGACTTACACTCAATTCGATAGGGGATTGGGAACAGAAATTGGACAAAGGGGAGACGTCTACAAACTTGGAGACAAAAACAGAAGTAAGTTTATGCGTCTAAGAAAATGGCAATCAAGAATTTCTACTGCTATTGAAAGAAACCTAAAATTGGCACTAGCAGAATTAAAAAGAGTAGCATCATACTTAAAATTGCCTTCATCTGTAGAAGAGGAAGCAGCAAGAATATACACGCTAGCAGTACAAAGAGGATTAGTTAGAGGCAGATCTATGGAAAGTGTTGTAGCAGGATCATTATATGCTGCATGTAGAAGACACGAAGTACCGCGTACATTAGATGAACTCTCTGAAGCTTCTGGAATAGATAAGAAGGAAATAGGTCGTACTTACAGATTTGTAACAAGAGAATTAGGAATATCAATAATGCCATCTAATCCAATAGATTACATAGCAAGATTTTCATCCTCTCTAAAACTAAGTCCAGAAACTCAATCTAAATCAATAAAGATATTAGAAAGAGCACAAGCACAAGAATTAACATCTGGAAGAGGACCAACAGGAATTGCAGCAGCAGCACTATACGTATCTGCTTTAATACACGGAGAGAAAAGAACTCAACGTGAAGTAGCAGATGTAGCTGGAGTTACAGAAGTAACCATAAGAAACCGTTACAAAGAACTGTTGGAAGAACTTAACCTAGAAAAGGATGTTAAGAAAGGAAAGAAAAAATGAGCAAAAAAACAATTGAAATAAAAGCTGGAGTGACTGAAAAAGGAGTTTTGGAAAGGGTAACTATTGATCTAGATGGAGTAAGGTTACAAGTCGCAGCAGCGGCAGTACTTGGGTTGATATGTAATAAATGTATGAAATTTGATAAAAAAGATGCGCGTAATGCTTTGCATGCGTTTAAGACCCTGAATGGTTTGAGTCCAGATGGCATTGAACTTCATCGAACTCTTAAGCAATTTGCTGAAGATTAAAGTTTTACTAAATTTAATCTTGTAATTGTAGCTCCTCTACTTAATTGATCAGGTCTTCCGGGAGTTGGATGTTCTTTAACTACATATGGCTTCATATTAAAAAAGAATCTTTTGTAATTTATCAAGAGTTTTATTCTCTTTATACTTTTTTAGCGAGCGGATTAACTTCTTAGTTCTTTTTACTAACTTTTTACTAACCATGAATTGAACTAGTTGAGTAACGTTCTTTGGACTATTGGAATAATGACAACGCTCAAAATCAATTAAAACAGGTTGATTATACTTCTTAATAATAACGTTTTTCAGAGGACGATGAAATTCTTCTTTGTTAATGCCTAATTTATCTAAAATATGAGCTTGTTTGAATAACTTTTTCAAAATAGTTTTGATTTTTGTTGTATTGTTGGTTTTAAGAACCTCTTTGAAAGAGGGTCCTTCCTGAAATTCGTAAACAAAATATGTGTTGGTATTCTTTAGTAATTTAGGTCCGATGTTGTACATGTTAAGAATTTTCAAGAATATGATTTCGTTCTGTATTCTCTTTTTAGCTTTAGATTTTGGGTTTTTTTTCTTAATAGCTATTGACTTGCCTTTGAGTTTTCCAGTGTAAATATGGCCTCTATTGCCCTTAGCAAAGAACTTAATATTAGTTATGCCTTTAATTTTCATGGTGTGTGTAGAGTGTAATGCTATATGAAAGTATTGTTGTTACTGCTAAGTGGTGTTAAAACAAAACATTTATATAGTGGTTGGACTATTCTAATGTTATGACATCAAACAAACAAAGAAAAAGACGTGGAAAGGGACAACGAAAAAGATTTGAAGATTTAGGTCCTAAAAAAGTTAGATTAGCTGGACGTGTAACTCCACAAGTATTTTTAAGTCCTATTCTAAGACATGCAAGAGCTGGAAACGATTTTACTGGTGCATACGAACAACCTACGTTAACTGCTAGAAAACTGGGAGTTGATGTCGAAGGAATCCCTGGAAGAGAAACAGGATTAACAATGCATACCTCTGATTATGTTGCACCAAAAGAGGGATTGACTGTTGGTGGAGAGGCATTTCCATATGAACAAAGTGGAAAAGCACTAACCGTAGAAGTAGGTCCTGTACAAGATGTACTGCACTTAACTACCGCTAAAGGAACAAGAAATTTTGGTAATTCTGACCGAGCTAGACGTACAGGTCAATTATTTGATGATCAAGTAAGAGAGGCAAGAAAGTTGGCATTACAAGAAATGCAATCTGATCCTGCATACGCATAAATTTTATAAACTTCTTATTATTTTCTTTAATTTATGCCTTATAGAGAAATCGACTTAAATCATTTAAGAGATACATCTAATGAAGAGGTAGTAAGCTTTCTACAAAATGGAGTTGGACAATTAGCAACAGGATATATTGACGGTTACGTTTTAGCAATGGGGCCAACCCCTGATGAATACTTTCAACAAGCACATTTTTCTGAACAACCTACACAAAAAACAGTGGTAAATAAAGAACTTGCACTTGCAGCAATAGAATGCATGGGAAATGAAACAGGAGCAGTTTATAGTCTTGGTAAATCATTAAATCATCGGGGAACAGCAATAATCTTTGAGGGTCAACGCAGACAAGCATATGCTAATTTTAGAAAAGTTCGCACACTAGAGGGAAGAGAGGTTGGACACTTAATGTTCATACAAGCAGAAGAATTTTACTTACCTAATGGAACACTAGATGAACTAGCACTTTACGATCCAATACCAATACTGCCAGAAATTGATCTTGAAGACATGAATCCTGAAACAGATGCTGAAAGATTACTACATCAAGAACTAAGAAGACTTGTGGATGGAAGAAGCGGACAATATAGTTTGATACATTTTGGAGATGCAGCCATACAAGCAAATTATTCAGAAACGATTCTAGCAGATTTTTTAACCTCACAACAATCAAGAAGAACAGCATTAGCAGAAACAACAATAAATCTCATGGCAAACTTTTTGGGTGCAGTGTATGAACCTACTTTGGAATTCGATACTGCGGTTAAATTAACAGAAGGAGAAGAAAGTTGCGAAATACTCGCAAGATTGGGGGATTTATCACACGCAAACATGCAACAATCAGGAATGATACTAAGAAGAGTGGGTTGGAGTAAACCAACCCCTGCAGAAGTAGAGGAAAGACGAGTGGCAGAAGAGGCAGAAGGCTGGCAAACTTATAAAAAAAGTGGTTTAGATGCACTTCCTTTAACTGAACCCGACATACGCCTGCCTGGTGAAGAAGAACCAGTACCCTCAATTCCTTTCCCTGATGAGGAGGACTTTTAGAATGTTAGATAGTTTAATGAGAAGTGCATTTAGAGCAAATGATTCAAGAACACTATTACCCACGGTAAAACCTTTAATGGAAGCACTAGAACAAAGAGGATTTGATATGGCAAGTGAAGTGGATGATGATGGAAGCTTTTTTGTACACTATGGTATAAGAAGAGTTCCAACTTCAGTTTCAATTGGCGTGGACTTAATGGGAGAAGAAGGCGAATATATAATGGATTTTAACATACCTTTAAACCATGACGGAGAAACAATCTCACTTGCACCTGAAGAAAGAATGGAAGTTCCAGACTATCATCGAACATTCAGAGAAGAAGTAATGCCTCAAGTATTACAAGCACTAGACTACCATTTACAACATACTGGCGTGTCAGAATACTATCCTAAAGAAACAGAATAAAGAATTATATCTTCAAAACTAATGTGAACTTTGTCTACTTCTTCAAATTTCCAATTATTCTTAGTTAAGAATTCATCTATTTTATCTTGTTTAGTAAATGATGAGAATACTAATAATATTTTTCCGTCTGCTTTAAGAAATTCTTTGGCTTGAGAAAAAAACCTAAAAATAGTTTCATGACCTTCCTTGCCACCATATAATGCAGGATCTTCAATGCCTTCATCATTAGGCAAATAAGGTGCGTTAAATAGAATTAGATCAAACTTTATTTTAGGAATGTTACTAAACAAATCAGACTCAATAAACTTGACTCCTTCAACACGTTTAGCATCTGGATTAATATCTGCAGCATAAACCGTTTTAGCATACTTTAAGGCTTCTTTAGCTAAAATACCTGAACCCGTACCCATATCTAAAACAATGCCTCTAGCAAAATCTTTAATATGTTTTTTAATCAGTTCAGAATCTTCTGCTGGTTCGTAAACATCCATAACAATTGTGTTAAATAGAACTTTATAAATTTACTCGTCTAGTGCCTGAAAATATTCTTTAACACGATCTTTAATACTAGTCAAATAATATTTTTCAATTTTTTCAGTAAAAATATCTTTCAAAGAAGCATTCTCATTAATACGATAATTATTAGCAACCTTTTCAACTAAAAACATATCTCTTAAACGTAATAATTGTCTTCTTACATTAGAAGAGGCAATACCTAACATTGGAAGCTTTCTTCGCTTCCTATTCTTAGTAACTTCATAACGAATCTCTTCAGAATTAAGCATTTTTTTCTGCTTTTGCATAGCAACTAAAACATGAAGAATATCAACAACAACATCTCTTGAGTCACCAGGTTGTAACAATCCAGTAGAAAGACACAATTTTCTTACTAATTCTCTTTGATCTAGTTTGCCTGGCTTTTCATATTTTCTTAAAGTAATTTCAGCTAAAGGAGTATCTCGACTTATAGTAGTTGCCATTGATTAAATAGTTTAAGAAATACTATATAAACTTTGTTATTTAACAAAAGTTATGCGTAGAATTAAATTTAAAATAAAAAAAATTTATTTTTTCTTCTTTTTAGCAGCAGCTTTTCGTTCAGCAAGCTTCTTCTCTTTAGCATCAATTGAGGCCTTACGCTTTTTCCAATCGTCCTCATAAAGTGCTGAAACTTCTTTAGCATACTTATCAACTTCTTTCATGACCTTCTCATCTTTTAAGATGTCATCTGCACCCTTGTGGGTTGCATGAAGTTTATGCTTTTTATGAAGATCTCTACTAACCTCAGGGTTATCAATCCACTGACAGGGCAAGTACTGATTATCATTATAAGGCTGTCTAGATCTCAAATCCTTAAAGTAAGGTGAGTTAAAACATTCTTTTAATGATTTATCCTTAATGTTCCCGTCAGAGAAGTGAGTAAAAATACAAGGTTCTACCCAACCTTCTGAAGTAATATGTGCGTAATGCTTACCTGCGATACATCCTCCAACAAAAGGAGCGTCATTCCAGAAATCAATAATGAAAATTTCTTTAGTTCTTCTGATTTCATCTCCACGTTTAAGCATGTGTTTTCGTTGTGCAGGAGTTGGCATTAAACTCAAATCAGGCTTTGCATGAACTGGCATGTAAAGGAAGTACCAAACCATTAAAGCACCCTTAGCAATAAGGAAGTCAATAAATTCATTACTGAAAATTAATTCTTCGTTTTTGTTAGTAACACAGGTAGAACATCCAAAAGGAAGCCCGTATTTGTTTAACAAATCCATTGCTTTCATAATTTTAGCATAAGTTCCTTTGCCTCTACGTTCATCAGTTTCTTTTTCCCAACCCTCAATACTGATTTGTAACATAACATTACCTAATTTCTTAAGTTTTTTACAAACCTCTTCAGTAATTAAGGTGCTGTTGGTAAATACTTGAAAGTAAAGATCATTATGTTTCTTAAACAGTTTAAAAAGGTCTTTTCTAACAAATGGTTCTCCTCCAAGAATAGTGTAAAAACCAATACCTAGGTCTCGTCCTTCATTCATTAACTTATCAAGAACTTCAAAAGGAAGATCATCAGCTTTATTGTACTCATTAGCATAACAACCAACACAACGAAGATTACATCTCATAGAGGGAGAGATTAGTAAAGTAGCAGGAACGCCTTCACCTTTTTCAAAAGCAGCCTCTCTAACCTTAACATTTTCTAATAATCCTCGAACAATAAGATTTTCCATGAATTTCTTAATGCTCTTTTTACTTCTTTGTGTGGTAAGTTTTTTAATAAAATTAACCATTGGATGATTAGCTTCAAGAGCTTTAATAATAAAATCAATTCTGGCTTGATCCTCAATTCGAGAAACTCTTTTTAAACCACCAATCATTTTAACTAAACTTTTTTTGCCGGCTTTTCTAGATGCTGAATATATTGCTTGTGTTAATATTTTTCTTTTTAGTTTTTTAAGCATTTTTAGTCCTCATTTTTGATCGAAGTAAATGGTAAACTTCTGATTTTTTATGTTTATTTCTCCAATTTTGTTCATTTCAGATTCAACATTGGAGATCGTAATACCCGAAACACCGCATTTATCTTTGATGTGTTCAGAGTATAATTCAATATCTTTAAACTCGGTTTGAATGTGGAGCTTTATTAAGTTTTTCCTTTCCAAACCGTTATCTTTTCTTAGTTGTTGTACATGACGCATAAGCTCACGAGCAAATCCCTCAGTTTCGAGATCTTTATTTCTTTCAGTATTAAGAAAAACTGTTCCTTTAGAAAATTCAGAAACCTTAAAATTATCAGGTACTTTCTTCTCAAAAACTAGTTCTTCTTGAGTTAATTCAAATTCTTGATCGTCAATTTTCGTAATAAATTTTCCCTCTTTCTTCAAACAATCCTGAACATCATTACCATTTAGTTCTGCAAGTTTAGCAATAACTTTAGGAAGATCTTTACCGAATTTTCTACCTGCAGTTTTATAATTGATTTTAACATCATAATCAACCTCAATTTCCTTGTTAAGATTGATCTCTTTAACATTGATTTGTTTCTTTAAAACTTCATCCAACTCATCCAACCCATTTTTTACAAAAGGATCTTCTGAATGAATTATGATCTCTTTAACAGGCCACCTAAGAGAAACCTGGGCTTTTTCTCGAGCAGCTAAAGAGGATTGAATAATTCCTTGCGCACAACTCATATGATTCTCAAGATCTGAATTAATAAGGCTTTTATTAGATTTAGGCCAAGAAAACAAATGAATACTTGCTTCTTCTGTGCCAAAAACAGGTTTTAGTTCCTGATACATTTCCTCTGCCACAAATGGCGTTATTGTTGAAAGCATTTTTAGTATGTCAAGTAAACAGGTTTTAATAGTTTCTGATATCAATAATTTATCAGCATCACTGCCAAGCGCAGCTTTTTCACGAATCATCTGAATGTAAGTTCTAGACAATTCAAGGAAAAGATCCTCAATATCTCCAATTGTTTCATCCAATCTGTATTGATTAAATTTCTCTTCAACACTCTTAATTGTCGAGTTAAGTTTAGAGAGTATATACTTTTCCTCTATCCCCTTTTCAGCTCGTTCTCCCTTTTTTAATTGTATGTTTAAGTCTAAAAGATAATTTTTAACATTCCATAGAACATTAAGGTTTCTTTGTTTAAGTTTAACAGTATCCCAATTAAAGTTAATATTCTTGCCTGCAGCAGTCTGACACATGTAATACCTAAGAATGTCAGCACCATACTGATCTACAACCTCATAAGGAGAAATAATATTTCCAAGAGACTTAGACATTTTAGTACCCTGATAATCTAAAATCATACCATGACAATAAACATTATTGTACGCTGATTTGTTAAAAACAATAGCAGAACCCATTTGTAACATAGTAAACCACAATCTTGTCTGTTCTGTTGCTTCAAGAACAAGATCTGCAGGAAATAAACTCTTTAATAGATCTTCACGTTGAGGGTATTCTAAACAATTCCAAGAAGTTGTTCCAGAATCAAGCCAGACATCCAATACATCAGGAACACGAGCCATTTCTTTCCCACATTTACACTTAATCTTAACTTCATCAATCCATGGTTTGTGTAAATCAGCAGGTAGTTCACCAATTGCTTTCTCCTCTAATTCCCTAGAAGAACCAATTACCTCAATACTTCCACACTCACACTCCCAAATAGGAACAGGACAACCCCAAAAACGTTGTCTTGTGATACTATTATCTTTAAGATTCTCAATCCACAATTTAAAACTATTATTGGATTCTTCAGGAACCCAATTAACATCATTGTTAAACTTAAGAATTTGTTCACACAAATCTTTAGTTTTCATAAACCATTGCTCTGTAGTTCTAAAAATAACAGGTTTGTGACATCTCCAACAGTGAGGATACTCATGCTCTACTTTAGTAACAGCAAGCAAAAAACCTTTTTCTTTAAAGATGCCAATAAGTTTCTTATCATCTTGTTTAGCAACAATTCCGGTGTAAGGACCCATATCTTCATATTCGCCCTGTTCATTTAATTTATTGAATGGTTTGATGTTATTTTCCATACCCACATCATAATCCTCAGGACCACACCCCGTCCCCATATGAACTAAACCACTACCTGACAGGGTATCTACATAATCTTTACTTAACACAATAGAGTGCATATTATCTGTTTTAACTTCATCAAACGGAATTTCATCTCTAAGAGGATGAATGTAATGTTTACCCTCTAATTCAGTACCTTTAAATTCTTCAACAACCTCAAATTGTTTATCTAAAACAGTATTAAGAAAAGGTCCTGCTAAAGACTTAGCAATAATCCAAAACTCATCTTCAACCTTAACTTTAACATAATCTACATCCGGATTAACCATTATTCCCATGTTAAACGGAATAGTCCAGGGAGTTGTAGTCCAAATTATGACATATTCATTCTCAGTATTTTCTAATTTAAATTTCAAAAAGATAGAATCATCAGAAACGTTTTCATACTCTAATTCATGCTTAGCTAATGCAGTTTCACAACTTCTACACCAGGTCATAACCTTTTTACCCTTATACAGTCTATCCTGCTCAAAAGCTTTCTTAATCAACAACCATTCACCTGAAATAAATTCATTCTTAATTGGCCAGTACGCGTGTTCATAATCCATCCAAATGCCCAGCCTTAAAAGATCTGCATCCATTTGTTTAGCATTAGTTTCAGAAAAGTTTCTACATTCTTTAATGAACTTGTCTAATCCGAATGCAACAATATCTTCTTTTGTTTTAAGTTCGAACTTGGCTTGAACCTTGTTTTCAGTAGGAAGACCATGCATGTCATAACCGGCTCGATCCCAAACATCAAAACCTTTCAAACGTTTAAATCTCAAAATCATATCTTTCATAGAATTGTTCCAGGCATGACCAATATGTAATCTTCCTGAAGTATAGGGAGGGCCTTGAAGAAAATAAAATTTTTCACCACCCTTATTTTTAGCATTAACCTTATTATGAATATCTTTATCTTTCCAGAGTTTCAAAATCTTTTCTTCAACTTCTTTAAAGTTATACATAAGATTAGAATAAAGGTAATTATTTAAAAAGTTTTAGTTTATTCGTGCATAAACTCTGCTCGTGGTTCAGAATGGAATCCTTGAGTGATTGTTCTTAAATGTTGGGGGTCGGCTTTATTATATCTTTGCCAAACATCCTCATCAACTCTTTCATCCTGGTCCCAATCTGCGCCTTTTTTAATATTTAAATGCTCCGTATAACTTCTACAAAGATCACGTAAAGCAATAAAATTTGGCTTGGGTCGAACAAAAGGCACTCTATCTGCCATCAGAAGCATGTTTTCATCTGCTAATCTACAAGCATGAAGAAATAGGTTTCGTTGGTTGCAGGGGCTTTTAGTTATTTCATAATCGCGTCTACGATAAAGTAATTTCATCTGAGCTCTACTACATTCCTTATAAACTCCTAAAGGAACAATCGCCCTTCCGTTTTTTAATAAACCTTGTTCAAACTTTAAACGGTCTACAAACCGTTCTAAAGCTGGGACCTCTAATGAACGATAGTTCTTCCGGGGATCAAAAATAACCTTCCCCGATAATTGTTGACGATTTTCTCCTGGAACAACAAATAAAACAGAAGAATCCAAAACAACATACGCGCCAGAATCTAAGAAATCTTTTAGGGTGCGAGTGTCTGTCTTAGGCGTCATTAGAAAGAGATAATCTCTGGTTATTTAAAAAACTTATTCAGATTTTCTTGTTTATGATCTGAAGTAATGTCCTCTTTTTTGAAACCTAGTACCTCAAAAATCTTCTCAACGGCAGGAATAACCTGGTTATTAATGTAATATTCAGCATCATATTCGCCTTGTTTTAATTCTTCAGGCAGCCTTGCTTTATCTCTAATAATACCTGCAACTTCAGTGATAACATAACTAACTCTTGTTCCTGCACCAACATCAACACCCTTGCTTTTCATTCGTTTAGCAACAGCAACGTGAGGACCAATAGCATCATATTCATCCAATTCTTTTGATAATCTTGTATGAATTATAACATCTTCATTTTTAATTTTCTTTTCCTTTAAATCATCCAAAACATCCTTAACATAATTCAAAGCCTTATCTTTATCTTTTTTCTCAAGAACTATTCTTAGAACGGCTTCTTGAGTTTGTTTAGCAATTGGAGAAACGTTTCTTCTAACTGCCTCAAAACCAGTAACTTTTAATTTATTTTTCTCATTTAAAAGAGCATAACGCTTTTTAGCACCATACGCACCCTGTTTAGCAGAAACAAATATCCCTCGCGGGTAGTGTCCCTCATACTCTAACTCCATTAATTCAGGAAGTTCAGTGTTGATATTATCCACTAATTTCAGGGCAGACTCCTTAGGTTTGCCATCAAGTGTGATGAAAATAGAATCAGTATCCGAATAAATAATCTGAAAACCATTATTAGAGGCTTCATCAATTACTTTCTTAATATAATGCCTACCTAGTGAAGTAACAGTTTCTGCACACTCTAAACAATACCATCTCGCACCAAAAAAGCCAAGATAACCATAAAACGAGTTAGATAATAACTTAAGAGTTCCAACTCTTGCCTTTAACAAAACATCTTCTGGATTCTGTTTAAGTAATTCTTTAATACGCATTCTTCTACGAACTAATTCCTCTAAAATTTGAGAAATAAAACCTGGCTTGTTGGTACAAAACCAAATGTCTTTATTGTCTGGGTTCTGATTAGCTTTATCTTTACAACATTCACAATTTAATGCGCCTGGAGAGATGTTATGAGAGGTAATAATTGTGGGGTACAGACTTCTGAAATCAAAAATAACAATGTCATCATACAATCCGGGTTTGGGTTCAAAAACAAATGCTCCCTGAAATCGAGTTGTTTGTCGACCCATAACCTCATTGTGGCCTGGTTTGTTTAAAATCAGTTCATTGAAATTCTTAGTTTGTTTTATAATAAATGCTTCAACTAATTGTGAAAAACCTTTTTGATTAACCTCATAAGGAGTAAGATTAGTAATTTTAACCATTTCAACAATGTTAGGGAATATAGTTTCCATTAACTTAAAAGTTAATTTAGCATCTTGTAAATTATACTTAGCAAAAGTTGAAAGTTTTTCAGGATCATTATCCCAAACTTCAGCCAAATTATCTAAATCAACATCATGCTTTTTTTCATTTAAAATTTCAGAAGCAACATCATCCAAACTAAAACTATCAGTATCTAAAGTTCTTCCCATAACACGTCTAATAAACTTAATTATGTCAATGTGGGGAATACCCCAAATGTTTGCTTTCTCATCTCTTACAGTTAATTCAGAGCCATCAACACCTAATTTTAACTTAATTTTGTGATGTTTTGCTCGAGTTTTAATGTATGGGAAGTCAAAACCATCAGAATAATACCCTGTTATAATATCTGGATTTAATTGTTTTATGATTTCTTGAAAACGCATTAATAAACTAGCTTCACCATCAACAAACTCCACATCTTTATTATCCTTAAAAGGTTTCCAGGTAATAACTTTTTTGAACTTTTTTGAATAAAGTGCAATCATCAAAATAGGATGCTCTTCAGGAATAAACCTTTTTCCTAATGGATTATAAGTTTCAATATCTATTGCAAGAACATTAAGATCTGTTAAAGGGGTGTCAGTACCCTCAAGAGATTGAATTTCAAAACAAGGGATGTTTAGATTAAAAGGCACTTTTTTAACTTCAGCTTCTAACCTGTTTAAAGGCGTTATTCCTTTATCGAGTAAGTACTTTTGTGTAAACTTAATATCATATTCAAATGTGTTTAAAGTCGCGTCCTTGATGGCATTTCTTACTTTGGGAATGTCTCTTGGAAGTTGGCAGGTAATCTTAATTAATGCTCTTTCCTGTCCTAAAACATTTTTTTTAACTTGCTTAACACTAACTACCTTAATAGTTCTACCTTCTTCCTCAAATGAAAGCTTAGAAATCTTATCAGTTACCTCAATATTATCTACTTCAGCATAAAAATAAGGCTGAAACGTTCTATCTATCAAACACACCTTTTCACCTTTGTCTGTTTTCCCAATTAAATGAATTACTGGTTTGTCATCTAATACTTTATACAAAACATCTAAAGGAAAAAAGCTAATTTTCATATTCATTTAATAGTAACTGTGTATAAAAAGATTGTGGATATTTAAGATTGTGCAGGATTACTCTCTTATTCAACACTAACTTTAAATACTTCTGCAAATAAGGTTTTGTAAAATGTATGATCTAGTAATTGTTGGAGGGGGAATTGCAGGTATTTCAGCAGCAATATATGCAAAAAGATATGACCTGAATTTTGTGATGGTCGCAAAAGATGTTGGAGGAATGTTATTAGAAATAAGTAAAGTGCACAATTATCCTGCATATGATGGAAAAACCGGACCAGAAATGGTAACCGAACTAAAAAAACAAATTAGTGATGTTGATGTTATACGAGATCAGGTAATCAAAATAGAAAAAGGATTTAAAATAGGTTTAGAAAATGGAATGAAATTACGATCAAAAAATGTAATATTAGCAACAGGAACACACAAAAAACATCTAAAGTTAGATGGCGAAAAACGATTTTTAGGAAAAGGAATTTCTTATTGTGCAACATGTGATGCTCCAATGTTTACAGGAAAACACGTAGTTGTTTATGGAGGAGGAAATGCGGCAGCATATTCTGCAATGGTACTCTCACCGTATGCTAAATCAATAACAATGATATGCAGAAGCAAATTTAAAATCGACGCAGAAACAAGAAAAAAACTAAAGAAAAAAGAAATTAAATTAGTTATTGGGAAAAAAATAACTAAATTAAATGGAGAAAACTTTCTTGAAGAAATAGAACTAGATGATTCTCAGAAGATTAAATGTTCAGGACTGTTTGTAAATATAGGCAGTGTTCCAACAACAGAAATGTTAAATGGATTGGGTTTGAAACATGATAAACAAGGATTTCTAAAAACTGATTGTCTAATGAAGACTTCGGTTGAAGGAGTGTACGCAATAGGAGATGTAGTAAGTAAACAATTTAGACAATTAGTAACAGCAGCAGCAGACGGTGCTAGAGCAGTTAATGCAATATATACGCTTAACGATTCAAAATAGAATTAATTAATTCAATACTATACTGAAGATTTGCCTTTCTATCCTTTTGAACTTGCTCAAATAATTCTTCAATTTGTTCTGTTTGTAAAACAATCAATTCTTGCTTTTCTTCTAAAGAAATATCCAACGCATTAATCTTATCAATTTGTTGTTGAATAACCTGATTCTTAGCATCAACAATAGAGGTAGATTCTAATAATTTATCAATCTCTTCTCGAGATAGTTCTGTTGCTCTTCCCTCAGTAGTTCTATTCATTGAAAACAAACCTAGTGAAGCAACAATAACAGCTAAAATTATGATTACTGTAATAACAGACTTCATTGGAAAACCAAAATTCTTAGAACGATACTCCTTAGTTTTGGGACGTCTAACTTTAGTATGGGTTTTCATCCCACCAGAATTAATTAAAGCCCTATTAATTATAAACTCCTGATGTCCTGCCTTTTTCAACGAACTACGAATATATTCATCACTAAATCCTTTAGATCTACACAACTTAATGTACGAGAGTAATTTATCCATAGTTTATTTTTGTATAACTTGTATTTAAATGTATCTGTGTTTTTAGATACATTTAAGTTCAGAACGTAGTGATGTTGTTTAAATGTATCTGTGTTTTATTAAGATTATTGTGTTATGTAATTATCTGGATTCTCAAAAAAACTAACTAGCACGTCAAGTATTTGTGATGCTATACTAAAGTTTTCAATTACTGACTGAGAAACCGGACTTGAAAATTTAACTCCTACGCGATCATTTGCTGCCCAGGTTTCAAGTTGAGCATAACTTTCCAACTCTGCAACTTTTTGACGTGTTGTAGGGGTTCTAACGCGATCATAAAATTCAAAAGCCACTTCTCCCATGCGAGGAACGTGCTCTCGCAAACAAAAACCCAGGTTAAACATTTGTTGGGTAAGGACCTCTCGCCTTAGCGGAATGTTTTTTTCAAGGCGTATTGCTGGCTGAAAATCACGACATAAATAATTAACTTCAGCATTATCATTATTGTACCCTGTAATCTCTCTGTCCCGTCCGTTAATTCTCATAACCTGCATTTTTAGAGGGAATCTAATTTGTTTTAAAAAGATTTCTTGAAAACGAACCATTTAAATAGGTAAAGTTCTGAGGAATAACATGGCACAACACAAAAATCAAAGAGTAGCAGTCTTCGTAGACGTACAAAACATGTACTATTCAGCAAAACAATTATACAAGTCTAAAGTTAACTTTGCAAAAATATTATCTGATGGTGTAGCAGGAAGACAACTAGTAAGAGCTTTCGCATACGCAATTTCAGCAGATGTTGGTAAAGAAGAAGAATTTCACGAAGCACTATCAAGAATAGGATATGAAGTAAAACTAAAAGACCTACAAATATTCTACGGCGGAGCTAAAAAGGGAGATTGGGATGTTGGCATAGCAATGGACGTCCTAAAAATGGCAAACAAAGTAGACGTAATCATACTAGTTTCTGGAGATGGAGATTTTAAAGAATTACTAGAATACGTAAAACATCAAGGATGTAGAACCGAAGTAATGGCGTTTGATAAAACAGCATCTTCAAAAATAAAAACCGAAGCAGGACAATTCACAGATTTAGGAAGCTCAAAAAAATATTTAATACCTAATAGAACAGTGGTTAAACAAAATGGAAAACCTAACCCCGGGAAAATTCAAAAGTAAAATAAAAACTGGAAGCACAGTAGTTGAGTTCTGGGCAGAGTGGTGTCGCCCATGTAAACAAATGTCTAAAGTATTTGACGAACTAGAAAAAAAGTTTGCAAAAAAAGTGAAATTTGGACGAGTAAACGTAGACACACATTCTAAACTCGCATCAGAACAAGTAATAGTATCAATACCCACATTTATCCTCTACAAAAGCGGAAAAGAGGTAGAAAGATTAGTGGGAATTGTTCCAAAAGAAGTTCTAGAAAACGAAATAACTGAACGAATAAAAAAATGAAAATATTTGTTAACTTTAAAACATATAAGCAAGGAAGTGGATTGAACGCTCTTAAATTAATGAGAAAACTTCAGAAAGCAAAGACAGATGTTACTTTCTGTTTACAACCTGGAGATGTACATCTAAGTAATAAAGTGCGTAAACCAGTATGGGCACAACATGTAGATGCAGTAAAGTGCGGACAATCTACCGGATGGATACTGCCTGAAAATATGAAACAAAATGGGGCGTCTGGAGTGTTAATAAACCATTCTGAACACAAAGCTAAAGATATTGGAAAAATCGTTGCTAGATGTAAAGAAGCTGCATTACAAACGATGATATTAGTACCCACTGCATCAGAAGTTCTAAAAGTTAAAAAATTCAATCCAGATTACATAGGAGTAGAACCTCCAGAATTTATTGGAAGTAAAACACATTCAGTAACATCAAAACCAAACATAATATCACATGCAGTAAAGAACGCAGGTATGATTCCATTAATAGTTGGAGCAGGAATAAAATCAGAACATGATATTATTGTTGCCAAAACTCTTGGTGCAAAAGGAGTACTAGTAGCATCAGCAATTGTTAAATCTACAAGACCTTTGGAAGCGCTGAAGAAACTTTACTGAACAATAACACTAAACGTAACAAAACCATACGCATTTTCTAAATTACCATAATTAGCAGCATTACACTCATCAATAGCCATTCCTCCTGCAGTGGGTTTAGTAGTACATTCTACAGGGAAAGTATCCCCATCACCATTACAAACACACACATTATAGAAATACTGACCAATACCTGCATAGAATTCATTCTGTTTAGGTTGAACCCCGAAATTAATAGCCTTAACCTCATTCTCTCTAATATTAAACTTTTGTGCAATAGAAAACCCTCCTAATGGATTAAATTCAGGGATTATGAGTGCCTCTCTTAACGCACCACTCTTACAGGCATCAGTAGTACAAATCTCTGCACCACTCTTCTTAATGGCCTTATTAAAAGAAATAATCACATGAAATGATTCATTTCCTTGAGTAACAAAAGGATCATTCTTAACACCCAAATTAAAAATAGTTAGGTCTTTAGCTCTCCCCCCTTTAGTACTTGAAGGAATTTCAACAATTTTACCTGAAGAAAGCGCTTTCTCTAATTGATCCTGAGTTTGTTGCGTAATTCCCGGTAAATGAGCATCAGCCGTGTTAACAACGTTAAATGCAATAGTAACACCTAATCCCAGAATAACCAATGAGATAATAATGATTACAACCTGATTAATCGCAATAGATATCCCTTTATTATTCATAATAATTTATTATGCGGGTAGTATTTAAATTTTGTTAAAAAAGTCTAGTATATGAAATATGAAATCTTACTTCTGTTTGGTATGCATCATGTTCATCGGAGTTATCAGAATCTTCAGGGAATCTTCCACCTGTAACTCGCATAGAAAATGCACTTTTGCCCTTGTTTTCACGAGAAAGACTAACTCCCCCAAAACATGTTCTATCACCATTTAACGGTATTCTTGAATTTGCTCTGAGATACCATTGTTCGCTTAAAGCCTCTTCAAGACTCATGCAAAGAAATGTGTCGGAGTTTTCTTGGGTTTGTTCAACAGTAAGTTCATCCCATTCAACTTTCAACATATTAAAACTTCTTAAACGACCATAAACTACTGCCTCAAAACCATCAGTTCTAGGTTTAAATTTGATTCCGCCCTTAATCGAATAGGTTTTACCAAATTCTCCATCCTCTCGCGAATATCTTGTAGCGGTTTCGTCTGCTAAAGCATCCTCTCTTGCTTTTTCAGCAAGAGTGGGAGGTAGTTTATCGGGATTCACTTCAGGTTTTCCTTCCTCACCAAACATCTCTATTTCCCACTTAAATAAACTACCAATATCTCTAATTAAATCACCAGTTTCTAAATCAACTCTCATTCCAGGAAGAGCATCTTCAGCCCAATCCTTAACTAAGTTCTCTGCATCTTCTTCATCTTGTCTTAAAAATAAGTCATCCCGAGGATGATATCCTGGTTGAGTTCTATTCCAAATTTCAGATTGGAGAATTAAAACACGACCATCAACACGATCATAAGATTCTTGAACCTGAAGGTGGAACTCACGTTCAAAAGCAGCAGGTAGTTCTGGAATATCCGCAGAAAGAGTTTCAGGTAAACGATTAAGATTAAACCACAACCGTTTAAATCTTTCACTCATACTTAAATTATCACGATCCTCAAGAACATATGCTGGAACTTTATCTTTTGGCTCAACCGTTTCTTGTGCAGTAGCACACGCTCCAACTAGAGCAGCACCAGCCAACATCCATCTTAGTTTTGGTCTAAACATTACTATCTGAGAAATAATAATGATAATACTACTATAAAAACATTTGTATTATAAAAATTATAAAGAAAAAAGAAAAAAAATTAAGTAGAATTTATTCGACTTCAATAAAAACAGTTCTACTAACGTCGTCACTAAACTTCAAATTACAAGCATACTTGCCTGGAATTGTAGAGCCATTGATTTTTAATCGAGCAGGAATACTTTTAGTATCTCCTGGAGCAACACTACCAACTGCAGTTTGTAAGTCATAAGTAAATCCTGAAGGAGAACAGGTTAACAAATCACTACTTCCAGATTCACAATTAGTGCCTGTAGTCCAGGTACAACTTCTATAGTTTTCACAAAATGCTTTTTTATCTGCGTTATCTAAATTAGCCCATGTTTCGGCTGCCGCAGCATTAGTGTCTTTCGTATTAGGAAGTGCGATGTCTTCACATTTAGTAAGATTAGATTGTCCACCAGTACAAGGAGTTAATTGAAATGACAAACTTGGAATTGTAACTGCAGTAGCCCCATTAGTACAAAGAAAGTCTGCATCACAATCATCGTTTTGTCCAGTATACATATCACTACATGCAGCACCAGTAAAAGCACCACTAGTACTAATAGTAGTGGCTGAAGGATTATATATTTTAAGTTCCATAAGAGTCTCAGTTTTCTTACTTAATTGTAAGGTATTTCTTCCACCAGGAAGAGTAATTGGTTGAGATGATGTTGGTTCTGGGGTTTCTTCATTAATAGTTAGTTGAGAAGAAACATCTCTAAATTTACTGACAGCAAATCCAATAACTAGACCTAATACTGCCAGAGCAATAATTAGAATTACAATAGCATTAACAGAAAGTTCTAAAGCACCTTTTTTATTCATTGTACACACCTCGTAAATATGTTAAGAATAAAATTGTAGTGCTGCTATATAAATATATTGGTTTAAAGAAAAAATGCTCAAAAATCTTTTTGATTTTTGGCACCCATAAATGGGAAAAATAAAAAAATTATTTAACTTTTTTAATTTCGTAGCCCTTAACAATTATACGAACTAACAATAGTAATAATACTATTCCACCAATCATCCAAAGGATGCCAGCAAAAACATCATAAACTATTGCTGCTTTGTAAACCCCATAAATCATGAGTACAAAACCAATCCATAAAAATTTGTTAAGTACAAGTTTGAAAACCTCAAACTCTTGAGCGGCATTTAACTTCCTCTTTTTTTTGCCTCTTTTAAACATTATTTCACCCCTTTATTTAATATCAACAAATACTGTGTCAGTTATAGTTCCATTAACTGAATTGCTCATTACAACTTGTCCAATTTGCATTGTACATGACCTTTGACCGGTTGCTTCTGTACCTTCAACTTCAACTCTAACTGGCAGTTCTTTAACAGTACCTGCAGCAATAGTCATAGCTGGTGCAGTAAAAGTACCACTTGCTAAATTACTTGGTGCACAAGTAAAACTTATTGCAGAAGCATTGACATCATCGACTCCAGCATTATAAACACTAATAGCCATTGTTCTAACCTTATTCTTTTCTAAAGACAAAGTACTAACGCCACCAGGTAAAACAATCGGTTGAGAAGCAGTAGCTTCTGGAGTTTCCTCTGTAGTACCAATTTGGCCAGAAACATCCCTAAATTTACTAACAGCAAAACCAATTACTAATCCCAAAATAGCTAGAGCAATAATTAAAATAACAATAGCATTAACAGAAAGTTCTAAGCTCCCTTTTTTATTCATTATATCCACCTCTCATGTTTAATAGTTCAAACTTGATACTCCATAATTAGAGAAATAATATATAAATGTTTCGTTATAGTCAGAGCATAAGAAAGAGTAAACTTTATAAACCGGATCTAAGTTTTGCTTTATTATGGCAAAAACAAGGAAGTTTTCAGCATACAGAAGTTTAGACAAACCATATACTCGTACTTCAAAGTATCGGGCTAAATCTTATATTCGTATGACAAAAAATCCTCGAATTGTAAGATGGCACATGGGAAGTCCACAAAAAAAATATGCTTACGTTTACAAATTAATTTCTAAAGAAGCACTACAAATAAGAGATTTAGCAATAGAGAGTTGTAGAACAGTAGTTAATAGACATTTAGAAAAATATATTGGAAAAGAAAATTACTATTTACACTTAAGACTATATCCTCATCACATAATTAGAGAACACGCACTAGCTTCTGGAGCAGGAGCAGATAGAATGTCCTCAGGAATGGCACGACCATTTGGAAAACCAGTACACATTGCTGCACAACTAAAAAAACCCGGACAAACCTTATTTGAGGTATTTGTTAATAAATCAGGATTGGCTGAAGCAAAAAAAGCAATGAACAAAGGTAAAACAAAATTACCTGGAACTTACACAATCCAATTCGAAAAAGTAGAAGTAAAAGAAGTTACTGTTAAAGCAGCAAACAAAATCAAAGTACAAAAAGCTGTTGAAGAAAAAGCACAGGCTGTAAAAGCAGCAAAAAAAACTATTGCGGCTGAATAAGTTCTAATTCCTTTTTTAATTCCACCAAACTTAATGGTTTATATTTTTTAAATTCACTAACATCTTCTTGAACATCGGTCTTACTAACATATACTAAAACGGGTTTGTCTAATTTTTTAATTTTATTGTATAATGTTATTTGCTTTCCTAATTCTAAAGTTGGATCAAAAACAAATACAAAAGAGTTAGCTAAATACTTAATTGCTAACTCAGAAACTAGTTCGATTTTATTTGAAACCTCACGATTTAGGGTTCCAGGAGTATCTAATAATTGAATGTTTTCCATGTAAGAAATGTTAATCCCCTTAGTTGTAAACGCATAAGGTTTAATATCTGGTTTACTCCCTGTTAACTTGAACAATAACGTTGTTTTACCCACATTTGGAAATCCAATAATACACACAGTGTTCATTGCGGTCTTAATCGTTGGAAACTGAGAAAAAACCTTTCTAGATGCCTCTAAAATAGTTAGATTATCTTTAATTTGTTTGACAATAGAATTGATTCTGCCGTAAAATTCAGTTCTTAAAGAATTCAAACGTTTAGGTTCATCCGCATGAGTTTTTTTAAGTTTAATGGAGTATTGTTTGTGAAAAAAAGTTACTTTCTTTAATGCCCACGCCACACCACCTAAAGACTTCTTAATGTCTGCATATTCTAGTGTTTGTTTGAACAATTCCTTATAAAATGGATCTAATTCATCAATGTTGGGATAGGTATTCATAATTTTTATTAGACGTGCAATAACATACTCTTTAACCAAATCAATCTTATTTAGTTGTCGATCTTTTTGATTCCTAGAATTAATCTTTTGAGCACGCTTAAAAGCAGTATCAATAAATACCTTATAATTCTCTATAGGTGGAACGTCTTTGAAAGCCATGAGCGTAAGAAAATGAATTGCTTAATTAATGTTCTTATTGTTTTCTTGAAGTGTTTGGAGTATACGGTCTTCTCTGTAAAGTTCCTCGTATTTCGTCTGCGAGAGATACTCCTGCAGCATGTCGTACTTCACAAGAATATTGAGGGACAGAACTAGGTGTTCTTAAAGTAGAGGCCCTTCGATGATCACCTCTTGCTTGTCTGATTTCATCCCCTAAACTTATGCCCGCTGCTTGTCTTAATGCACAGGCATATATTGGTTTTGTTGTTTGCGGGGGCGGGTTAGTTGAAGAGGGATTTGAAAACTCTCTTGCGGATTGAGGTCTAGGTTGAACTGTTTGTGGGGGTACATTCCTATTTACTAAACGTTTTAACCATGCTTTCATTTTAGTTCATCTCATTAAAATACTAAGATAATTTATGTTTTCCGTAACCATTTATAAAGCTAACTGATTTTTACCACCTAACTGAGACAATGACAATAAATGATTCTTTTACAACAATATTTAAATAGGAATTCTTCAATAAACTTACTAGGAGGTAAAAAATATGGAAGAAGAAATGAAAATGACAGACGAACAGGATCTAGAAATTAAAGAGCCCGAAGAAAACAAAGAAGAAGAGCTAAAACAACTAGAGACTGAAGGAATAGTAGAAAAAGAGCCAATTCACGTCGAAGAATTTGAACCAACACAAAAAGATGCTGAATCAGGATTTAAGAAATTTGTAATCGTTTCCATCATAATAATCATAATACTTTTAATACTATTAATTTTTATTAAGTGAAAATGTTTACACATACCCTAAACCCAATACTTTTACAAGTTGGGGCTCTGGAAATCAGATGGTACGGGCTAATGTATGTAATTGCATTTATTATAACATACTTCTTTATCTTAAAATTCTCGAAAAAATTCGGATTAGAACTAAGTAAAGACGACGTGGGCGATTTTGTGCTGTATTCTGTTGTGTTAATGGTTATATGTGCAAGACTCGTGGAAGTACTATTCTATAATCCAAGTTATTACTTTTCTGACCTTTCTAAAATATTTGCAATATGGGAAGGAGGGTTAAGTTTTCATGGTGGACTATTAGGCATAGTATTAGCAGGATGGTTATTCAGCAAGAAGAAAAAAATATCCTTCTTAAAATTAGCAGATCTAGTTAGTTTACCCGCAGTGTTAGGATTAATGTTAGGAAGACTAGGCAATTTCATAAATGGAGAATTAGTTGGAAGAATTACTTCAGTTCCGTGGTGTTTTAACTTCAGAGGATATGAAGGATGCAGACACCCCTCACAATTATACGAAGCAGGGAAAAATCTATTAATATTCTTAATACTATTTCCTATGACGGGAAAGAAAAAAGACGGATTTATATTCTTTTTATTTCTTATATTATATGCAGTTTTCAGGTCAATAATAGAACAATATTGGAGAATGCCTGCAAGATACATACTTGGTTTAACCGAAGGACAATTCTTAAACGTGTTTATACTAGTCATTGGACTAATTGGAATGTGGTGGATACATAGAAAAACTATTTAGGCCAATTACCCATATCTGTATCAACAAAACCAGTTATTGCATGCTGTCTTTTACGCATATCTGGAAACCAAAACGGGTCTTCATTAGTATTTGTTGAACAAGCTTCAGTTAATGCGGTTTCAAACTCTAATTGAATTTCTTGAGATCTAGCAGGAGTGGGCCTGTACTCAGTACACATAACATGATCTTTAAGTCCTGGATGTTTATCATCTACTGCAAGAGCAACCAAAGAGGGATGCCAATACGGTTCTTCATCCTGACCAATTAAGGTCATTAACTTATTTTGAACAGGACAATTGCCAGTACTATAACAAGTTCCACAATAAGTACGAAAAAAAGGTTCAGACGTCTCACCTGTAAACTCTTGGTTGGGATGTCTTCTATAACCTGCCGGTAAATCTTCAGTATTCATGTTTGTTAAAGAACATAACTAATTTATAAAGGTAACTACTAAAGAACAACTAAGCTTTTAAAAAACAAGTAGTTAACACTCTTAATGAAACGCCGACAGAGTATGTGCCTGACAGCAGCAGTGATTTTAGCAGGATGTAGTACTGTAAAACCTCCGATTAATAAACCTGAAAAATATTTCTTAATTCTTGGAACTGAGGGAGCAATGGCAACAATGTACAACTGCGTAACTGAATTAAATCCCGAACGACATTTAACCGTAATAGATGGATGGAGCATGCATTATCCCTCTGATCAGGAACCAACAAGAAAAAACATGTTACGAACACTAAGAAGATTAGCAAAACAAGTCGACGCCAACGATTCATTTTATGTTTTTGTTGGAAGAGGAGTTTGGAATAAAGGATTGTTAACACAAGAAGAACTAGATTCATTACTTGACAAAATCCGACCTGAAGATGGATTACAATTCCAAATGCAATCAACAACAAGATGCTACATTCGCAAAAAAAGTGTTGGCCAAGGATGGTATGACTGGAAAAGAAGAAAAACTCTTAATTTTAAACATCACTCTCCAGCGTATAGAGAAAGAAATAGACGAAGTAATCAGAGAATATAATTTTATCATTCTGAACACCCTCTTATCACAAATATTTATAAACTGATTATGTTCTCTGGAATATATGACAAAGTTAACAGAACACATAGAAAAAAAAGTAAGAAAAACAATCCGACAGTATAAACTTTTCAATCACAAAAGTAAGATTCTAATGGCAGTATCTGGAGGAAAAGACTCCACAGTTTGTGTGTATTTGTTGAAGAAGTTAGGGTATGATGTTGAAGCAATAACAATAGACGCATCAATTGGAGACTATACTGAAACAAACTTAAAAAATATTAAGAAAGTATGTAAAAAATACGAAATTAAACTGCACGTTATCTCATTCAGAGAAGAATTTGGAAAATCACTATGTTATATGCGAGATGTATTGCGCACTAAAGGACACAAATACTCCTCTTGTATGCTGTGTGGGATACTTAAACGTTATTTACTAAATAAGTACGCTAGAGAATTAAAAGCAGATGTACTGGCAACGGGACACAATTTAGATGATGAAGCACAAGCATTCTTAATGAACGTATTTAAGAACGATTTCTTCTTAGCAAAAAAGCAAGGACCTAAATCAGATCAGGTCTCAAAACGATTTATACCTAGAGTAAAACCACTTTATTTAATTAGCGAAGAAGAAGCATTACAGTTTTCTAAACAAATGAAGTTCCCAGTAAAATATGGAATTTGTCCCTGTTCTGTTGGAGCCCATAGAAGAAAACACAAGAACATACTTGACGAATTAGAAAAGAAAAACCCTGGAGTAAAGTACTCAGTAATACGTTTCCAGGAAGAAATGAAACTTAAACTGAAAAAAGTAAAAAAAGCAAAAGTAAACTTATGCGAGTGTGGAGAACCTACAAAAGTAAAAATTTGCCGTGTATGTCAAATATTTAAAGAATTAGAACTTTGATTTTGTTGTAACATTTTAAGACGTTCAACTTCCCGGACATGATAATGGTATCTTGCAAGTACTGATTGAAAAAAAACAACTCTTTCTTGAGGCTGAGAAACATAATTTAATTTAATGCCTTCTTTCTTTCCACCAGTTGTTTCAATAATGATGCTTCCTGCACCAAATAACGCAGAAATTCCTTTTTTAGTATAATTAACCTTGACAATATTTGCCATGTCAACATCCTCTCTCTTAAAACCACAAGAACAAACAAGTTTATCAGAAAAAATATCCACCCTCTTCATAACTGCAGTAATAGTGTTGTAAAACGAAACAATAAACACTAAGAAAAAAATAACTACAACTAAATATTGCATAACCGTATCTGCACTAGCATTAAATCCTAAAAATTGTAATGATTCAAACACAATAGAAAAATCAACCAAAGTATTCACGATAAATAATGCACCAAGTAATATTAATGCGGGAAACGCCCACCCAATAAAAGAAGAGAGGAATCCCTTAAAACCATTAGATTCAATCTTACCAACAACTAAAGGTTCATTTTCCATAATAAGTTAATGAAGAATAGGTATATAAACTTTACTTATCAATCTCGGCCTTAATCTTCTTAAGAACTGCATCTAGAGCAAAATATAAATTACGATCTACAACTTGAGAAGCAAATACTTTTCCATTATCAGTAACCTTAGCATGAAGTTCTACTTGCTTGTTTTCAGAACCAATATGTTTTAATTGTAAATGTAACTTTTCAAAATTAGAACAAGAATCTTTGAATTTTCTAGCGTAATTACCAACAATCTTATTGATAACAACATTATTAATTTTCTCGACCTCACGAAACCCAGAAAGTTCTATGTTTCCACCCAAAGTAATTACTTCATCTGTCATAATTGATAATATGTGGACTTTAGAATATATAAAGTTTAGTTATATAGTTTCTATATATTTGCGGTTGAGTAAGATTTAAATACTAGTTGAAATATGGATGATAAAAGAGGTGAGTGCATGGAACTAATATTAACAAAAAAACCAAAGAACGTAACAATAATTGAGGGCTTTCCTGGTTTTGGACTTGTTGGAACCATAACAACAGAATTTCTTACTAACCATTTAGAGTGTGAACCCATAGGACAAATAATAGTAAAAGATGTAGCACCAATAGTAGCAATTCATACAGAAAAATTAGTTAAACCAATCTCTTTATTCTATAACAAAAAATATAATTTGTTGATTATACATTCAATATCTCCTGGAACAAAAGCAGAATGGAAAATTGGAGAGGCAGTAAGCCAAATTATAAAACAAACTCAAGCAAAACAAATAATAAGTTTAGAAGGAGTGATGAATCAAACTCAACCAAACGAAAACGTATTCTTTTATAGTAATAATGCTAGTGTTTCTAAAAAATTAGAATCATTAAAATTATTAAAAATGAAAGAGGGAATTGTAGTTGGAGTAACTGCAGCATTACTAACAAATACTTCAAGTAATTTCTTAGCATTCTTTGCAGAAACACATACAGACATGCCAGACTCTAGAGCCGCTGCTCGAATGATAAAAGCATTAGATGTTTATTTGGGGCTAAAAGTTGATTATAAGCCATTAATAAAACAAGCTGAACTGTTTGAAGCTAAAATCAAAAACATTGTTGAGAAAGGCAATGCCGCTGCAGTGGTTCAAAAAGAAAAACAGATTAGTTATGTTGGTTAAACTATTGTTACAAAGTTATATGTTTGGCTTAAATCACGTAATGCGTCGTCTAATTTGGCATTGGCAGTACTGATTCTGGAAAAATAATTATCTTTATGATCATTTAATAAAATTAATGAAACGCTTTTTGGAAATGTTCTTCTAGGAATAGCACTTAAACTTACTAATCTTGCAGATTTTAATAGTCCCATAAGACCCCTAAATTCCCTTGCATTACACCCGCCATTAAATGAAACAAAAAAGTCAACAGGAAATTGAGGTAAAACTAATTGAACACTATCTCTTGTTAAAACATAACTTGTTTTAACCAGTTTTCTACGATCCTTTTTAAGCAAACAAAAAGAGTCAGAAAGAACTAGCTCAGTAGCTGTTGTTTTTTGAACTTCATATCCTTGATCGTGGGCATATAAAATACTTTTAACATGCCGTGTTAAAATATCTTCGGGGGTGTTTTCTAAATTCATATTTGTTGGTTTAAGGCGGATTTTATAAAGATTTTTAGCTTTGCACATTAACTCATAATGCACAAAAAGGGTTTAGAAGGGTTGTGCGTAATGGATTCAAATAGTAACAAATAGTTTTTGTGCAAACCCAGGCAAGAGATTGCACAATAAGTCGATCTAATTGTTTTCATCAATTAAGAGAAAAAATCAAGTACTTTTTGAAAAAACGTCCGATTATTCGTTTAATAGTGGTTATACGTAATTAAATTTAATTTTCTCATCTAGAAAAAGGGAAGTTTCTCTTTAAGTTAGAATGGCAATTTCTTAAAAAGAAAGAGGAGTGTTATTAATTTCGCATGCTATTATGCACTACTAATTTAATTGAATATCCTTTTTCTTTAATCAACTGCTTTGTCATATCAAGTTTTTTAAAATCCATTGAAGATTCTATATAATAATCAATCCTATAAGCATATTTTTTTATATTTAAAGGGAAAAAACTAACTCCTGCATCATCTCCAGGATGAGCGCAAATAAATTTATTAGGAACTTTCATGTGGATCACATGCCCATAATACTGCTTGGTGTCTGGATATTTTTTAATTTTATGGGGGGAAACATTAAAATAAATAGCCTGTGCCCTAAGTTCGTGTAGTCCAACCTGTTTAATGTAATCGTAAATATGTCCAAAAAAGTTATCCTCTTCGGCTAATTTATCAAGTGCCCCTTCCAGTGATTCTGTTCCATATTTTTCACAATAATGTTTAACAAACTTTTCATCTCTAGCAATTTTTCCAAAAATTTCTGCTATTTCTTCAGGCGTAATATTATCCTCATATGCTGAAATAAAATATCCTATAGCGGTTAAAAAATAAAGCGAATCAGTATTATTGTATTTACCTGACGGGTAAAGAAATCCAGACTTAAGAGGTGCTATTAGTGAAGGAGTTCCATGTTCTATATATGATTTTCCCGCTAACCAACGTCTACCTCCTGTGTGTTTTGCTAAGAAAATTCCTTTTTCTAAAATTTCTTCAAATTGTTCTTTATTTTTATCTATCGATAATTCTGTTTTATCAAGTTCTTTAATCTTTTCTAATAATGCTTTAATTCCCTCAAAACTAGAAAAATTATCATCTCTAAGTGCTTTAATTAATTCATCGACGTTTATCATTAATTCTTGTAGGATGGTCTTAAAACTCGTAGGATATCCTTCTGGTTCAATGAGATAGAATATACTTCCTAAATGTTCCTTTATTTTCTTTGCAGCACCAATAACTCCTTTTAACTTTTTTTTATTAAGACAATTTTCAATTAATTGGACTAATGCTAATATTCTTTTAAGATCCTTACCCGTTCTATTCATAATAACATTTAAAAGATTCAAAGCATTTAAATATTTCCATTTAATATAATACGAAACAGTTGAAGAAAAAGAAGAAGAATATTTATGTGGGATAAATGTGAAGACGAACAGGTCTATAAAGTACCCCTTGTTCTCGTTCACGCGTATTTTAAACTAGACATTCAATTCTTATGGTAAAGTTTTTGTGTAAAGCCAAGATTTTTGATGAATAATTAGTTTAGTTGTTGCTAGAAGGTTTTAGACACATATTATTCGGTCTTGTCTTAAATCTTTTGTCTATGCTTGAATGTAGTTGAGTTAAAGGTTTTAGTCTTTGCTTAAATGTTTTATTAAGTATTTTCTTACTTTAAAATTAGTTTAAGAATTAATAAATTTACCGTTTTCTTTATAAAAACACCCAAATTAACAATCTCATGATCCCACCAAGATATCCCGAACCCAATTTACCTCAAATTGCAGAAATATATAGACAAATCACCATGAAAACACGAGGTAATGTTGCTGAAATAGGGCCATTATTGGCAGAAGCTAGACTGCGCCGAATAGTTGATGTGTGTTGTGGAGTGGGAGATTTAACCGTAATATATGCCGACAGCTGCCAACAAACAGAAGTAATAGGGATAGATAATGATCCTAAATCACTTGATATCGCAAGAAGACATTTTATGAGACCAAACATAACCTATGTGGAAGGAAACATTTATGATTTGGACTACCTGGGTGCAGATTTTGTTCAATGTAGTGACGCATTGCATCATTTAGATCTTTTGCCTGCAATAAAAGCAATGAAAAAAACATTAAGACCGGGAGGGATTCTTGGAATAAGAGATTTTGATAGAACACATACATTTAATGGAAGTTTAGCAGAAATCCTGCCCGTAATGTATAAAGCAAGAAAATTTGGAGAATATCCTTTTCTTTGTTTTCTTAATCAATCGGGCCTGTTGGAAGATTCTTGCTTACCTCATTTAGTTTCAAAAATGGCAGCATATACTACTGCTGAAGTAGTCACAGTTTTAAGAGAAGAAGGAATGTTTGCAGGAGAAACAACAAACACAACCGCTCTAGGATCAGAAGAAGTATTAATGGGTATAGCGGTTACAAAACGAGATTAAATACATTGGCATATCTTGGACATTCTCGTTCCAAAGCAGAAACTGTTCGAACATCATAATTACCTGCAACTTTAGCCATTTCACCAAATTCATTAACAACTCTGGGTTTAGCATTATCTTCATCACCCCAACGAGAAATTTGATCATAATCAAAACCAAGAAACTTAGCAGCAAACGCATTAAACGCCCAAGTTTCATAAGTTCCATTTTCTAATTCATGAATGTCTGAATACCTACTCATATGAAAAAAGTAATTAATTCAAAAATATAAAGATTAGGGAAGTTTAGTAGGGGTTTTCAACCCAAATAAGGGTATCGAGGCCGTTTTAGCTATAAAGTTCGCATAATACTGACTATGAGAAGGTTTAAATAGTAGAAGTGTGCTTGATTTGGTATGAAAGTAGAAAAAATGCATGAATATGTTGAAAAAGTAGGGGTTGAACTCAAATTAAGGGGGTGTTCGCCAAGAACCATAGATTCATATTTGTTTTTTCTAAAACCTTTTCTAAAATCAATAGATGATCCTGAAACCATAACCTTAGATCAGGTAAAAGTACATTTAGCTAGTTTAATAGATATATATTGCAATAAGTCGCGTTCTTTAGCAATATCAAGTTTAAGGTTCTTTTTCAAACGAGTTGTTGATAGACCAGATATCTTTGTAAAATTAGAAACCCCAAAGAAAGAAAAGCATTTACCTACTGTTTTGAGTAAAGAAGAGGTTGGAAAACTAATTAAGGCAGCATCCTGCGATAAATCAAGAACAATGATAAAAATGTTATATTCATCTGGATTACGAGTATCCGAACTAGTTAATTTAACGCCTCAAGACTTAGATTTAGATCAAAATATAGGCTGGGTTAGGAAAGGAAAAGGATCAAAGGATAGGCTGTTTAAATTAGCTGAAAAGATCAAGGATGAATTGGATTTGAGTGGTAAATATGTGTTTTCTAAGAAGAAAGCATTATCCACGAGAAATGTACAACAAATCGTTAAAAAGGCAGCGTTTAAGGCAGGAATTAACAAAAAAGTAACTCCGCATACTTTGCGACATAGTTTTGCCACACATTTACTAGAAAATGGGGCTAATCTGTTAGTTATCCAACAACTATTGGGACATGAAAATTTAGAAACAACACGAATATACACACATATAAGTCAAGATCAGATAAAAAGTGTTAAAAGCCCATTAGATGATCTCTAAGAATATGCATGAATAAGAGCTAGTTGATATGTAGCAAAGGCTTTGGCAACTCTTCTACCAAGCGGTTTTGAACGATAATCTGGTTTACAAACCATACTCCCCCAGTTTTCAAAGACCTCTTCGCCTTCTTCATTTCTAACTGCGGTTTTCAAAGCTAAACGCGCTGGTAAGTCTGGAACTCCTCTCCTTCTATGAATTGCTAGAGTTATTCCCATAACCTCAAAAGAGGTGCTTTTAGAGTGAGCTGCTGCTAATTGTTCTATTTCTTCGGGGGTTACTACCATAAGACTAGTTAATAAAGGTTAATTTAAAAAGATATCTTGATAATTATAAAATACTCTCAATATACTCTTGAGTTCTTTCAAAAGCAGCATAAACTTCATCATTGACAGGAATATAAGGGCAAATCTTGGTTAGAGTGCCCGAATGCATTAACCAACCAACTTTTCCAGGGAATTGAGCATCAATAGCGTGTATTAGCTTAACCGTTAGACTATTCCATTCCCAAAACTGTTTAGTTGGATTACCACTAAAATTAACAATATAATCATGCTTTAGCGTGGTTAAAACTCCTCTTAAGGTGAGTTTTAGTCGTCTAGGTTCATCCATTTAATTTGGTAGTTTAAAATTATATAAAAAACTAACCGATAATTGTTTTAATTAATGCTTAAAGGTTTTATGTTTGATATATCTAGTTAAAGCTTATAGGTTTATCTTGAACATTGTTATAGCAAAAGCTAATGGTTTCAATGATAAGTTTTAATGCTAAAAGTTGTAAGCAAAAGGGATAACCTTTAAAAAAACATAAAAGTTCCAAATTTGTACTTAGATAGAGACAAAAATGAAAGAAGACGAAGAAATTATAACAGAAGAATTACAGGTAAAAGATAGACTATTTAGAATTCCAACTCCCGAATTTGTAAGAATCTGGATCACACAAGGAATTGAGAATGTATTAACCACCACCCCCTTTTCTTTTAACATAAAAGGAAACAAAGGTTTAATCTGTCCAGAATGCTTATTCCAAATACCTACTGAATGCGTTTATGACAGTCCAGTAATAAGACATACTCATGTGGGAGATAAAGGAACAAGAACACCCTATAATTGTGCAAGAAACTTTGAGGCAATACGATTACTCACAGAAGAGGGACTATTTGATGACTATGAGGTTAAGAGATGAATCTGCAAGTATGGAACAATGAACAGTTAAGTGCATATATTGGTACCAAAAAATTAAGAGCAAGAGAAAGAGTGCCAGGATTTAAAATTTTATGCGCAGACACAGTAATGGGAAGAGATCATGTTTTTCAGTGCGACCCATACAGTCAAACCACAAGCTTATCGCATTTAGAAATGCAACCAGACACAACACTATCAAATGGAGCCTATGATAGACATTTAGTTGCATTAGATGCAGGACAACTTATTGGAATAGTTGCGTTTGCCTGGACAAATGCCCTACCCCAATCATCTGACCAAACATTCTGGAGAAATTATTTAAGATTTATTGAGGTAAGAAGAACAGAAAGAAGAGAGGGCATAGCAACAACAATGATCGATGCGTTAGATGAATTGGAGTTTATACAAGGAAAAGTCTTACAACTAAGTGGGTACACCAAACAAGGAAAAAGAATAGTAAAACCTAAAATTCAAGCTTCACTAAAAGCACAAAATTATGCAGTAATATCAAGAGCACACACAACTGAAATCCCAAAAGGATATGGGTGGCATTAAAAATGGCATATGAAGTACTAAAAGATACTGAAAAAAGATTCTGGATAAAAGATACTCAGGCACAACTTAGACTTGATATGCATAAAACACGAACAGATATCTGGTTATGTGCCATAAAAGATCTAACTACTGGTTGGATAACCACTGCAAGACCTTTCTCAAAATATCCTGCTGCAATTTCACAACTTCACTTAAATAATACAACCTGTTTAATGGAATCTTGTGCAGGACTGGGAGGGTTAATGCCTCAACTAACAAGACTAAACGGTTCAAGACCGGGAAGGCTGGTTGTGGTAGATATGGTGAACTATGAAGCAATAAGATCTTTTTTAGAAAACATAAACGGATACAGAACAGCACCCGATGAACAAACCTTTTTTAATACACTAATAGGAAGATGTGAGTTCATGCTTGGATCAGAAATAGAATTACACAATTGTACCATAAAAGAAGCACTACAAGATCCTTCCTTGATTGGATCCGTAGATGTTTTAGTAGAAAATCATGGACCCGCAAGTAAGTCTTATAGACAAAAGGCCCATAAACGAATGGATCCTGCAGTTTATGATCCGTTTTTAAGACCCAATGGAATAAAAATAATTAATTAAAGTTTCTCAACACAGAATTTAAATATTAGTTATCTAATAGTTAGGTTGTGGTAGATAAAAAACTTGTTGAGTGGATAAAAGTCCAAAAAGCAGAAGGGTATGATAACAATACCCTAAAGACATATCTAATAAGCCACGGATACGATGTTTTGGTTGTTAAAGAGGCACTAAAGTCTTTAAAGAAAAAACCCCTAAAACTGCCCCTTTTAACTAAAAATAAAGGAGAGATCAAGGGTTTAATAACTGCCAAAAAATACAATATATTATTAGCGTTTTTAGCTGGCTTTTTTATCTATGGAATTTTTATACTTTTAACAGAAGACCTTTTTGAAGCAATACTTGCAGGCATAGGATTTGGGTTGGGAACAGGACTTATTTACTTTTTTGACAATGCCTACATAAAAAACAAAAAACTATTCTCATTTAAGTTTATTTTAAACAAACTTGGGAAATGGAACATCTTATTATTTAGCGGTTCTCTGGTATTTATGTATTATTTTATGGCAAGAACACATCGCAATTATGGACGGAACTTACCTGAAATCTTTGTTACATTATTACTAATTATTTTCATTTTTTCTTTAGCTACGTTATTTTTTAGAAAATATAATAAAAAGACATCAAGCATAGTATTCTTATTTGCAATTATTATTGCTGCTTGGTCGTTCTTTTCTATCTATGATGATAATCTCCTTTTTTTTATATTGCCAATCCTTGCACTACTACACGCCCTAAAATATTACTTTTGTTCTTCAAGAAAAGAAGACTTCTTATCAACATTTTCTGTTTTACTTGTTAGCCTGACATTTGCTGCAGTTATTACTGAATTGTTCTACCTCTTTGTGGTTTATGTACCTCTTGAGATTATTGGAATTGTTCATATGATTAACCTATCACTAATTATGAGCCCAGTAATTATTGTATTTTTGATTTCTTACTTTTTGATATCTAAAAAAATGTTAGAAAAATGTTTTGGAGAATTTAATCACTTTGCATTCTTTAGATTTAAACATATCCCGGGTAGAATACTTAACTTCCTTTCTAATAAGGAAGGAAACTTAAAGAAAACTATTATCAAAGCAACAGCAATTTTGTTTATTATAATATTGTTAGCATTTGTCATATTTGTTTCAATCTGGGGAACTGCGATGATGACAAGGCAGAATGACCAAAATAATCAGCAATTAGAACGAAATAGATTTATAGATGCAAAAAACCATTATGAAAGAGGTTTTTACTTAAACGGATTTGAAATAAATAAAACAGTACCTATGATTTTGGACTTAACAACTAACCTTATAACTGTACCAAATGGAATGTTGAATGGGGTAAACTTGATCTTTTATGATTGCGTAAATTTAAATTGTAAGAATATAACCCTCAATCCAAATCAAAACCTTGCTCAACAAATAAACTTGCAAAAAATTCTAAACAAAGAGGATTCAGATGAACAAATCTTCTTTGAGACTACCCTTATGACTAAAAGCAATCAAAAAATTATTTTTATACCTTCACAACTTACATTTGAACAGGTAAAACAATTAGACCCTTTCGAATTTGAAAATTTAGAACTAAAAAACTCATTAATTGTTAATGAGATAAGAGAAGACCTAAAGAAAGCTTACGCTTTCTTTGACGTAAGAATGAACACTCCTGAAAGCGGATTTGAAAAGTTTATATACTTTTATGGCGGCCAAGGATATGAAGATATAACAGCCTCTGCTACGGGTTTAATCGAACTCAGTCTTAGACTTGGTCGAGCAACCAAAAGTAGAAGTAACCTTCGGCAAGACTATGCGCTATTGAAAGAAGAAATAAAAACAAACCAATTTTATGATGGAACAACCAACATAGACCAACACATTCAGGTCCTAAAAACTAGTATTGAATTGTTTTATCCAGCTTATAAACAAGAACTGGATGCTAAAGAAAACAAAAGGTCTGAAGTATACCCTGATTACTGGTTTGGTGCAGTAACAGTATATGAACGAGCAAATTCTAAATTAGCAGAACATACTCTGTTGGTGGAAACTTTTGAAAAGGTTGGTGAAGAAGTAAAACGGTTATTAAAAACAATAGATACTCACACAGTTAATGAATATTCTAAATTGAACATACAAGAAAGCAAGATAAGTAAAGTATTGAGACTTAGAATGTTAAACAAGGTCTTAATAAGTAAACGTATTGATAATTGTAAAAATGACTTTAGTTGCCAAAGACAAGTTATTTACAAAAGTAAAGATGTAAGTTTTTGTCGTCAGGCGCTACGAAATGAGCAAACCCAATGTTATTCACAACTATCTCTAAATAATAAAAAAGCGTGTAAAAGAATAATAGACCATCGGTTTCAACAAGAATGTTTAGCTTCATGACATCTTAATCAAATTCTCTTTAGCTTGCAGTTCTTTAAACTCAGAATCAAGTTCAATAAATATCTGATTGTTCTTAAACTTTTTAGTAAGCGGAATGCCCTTAGCAATAAGATTAGTAACGTACTCTTGAACCATAACCTCTTCAAAATTAGTTTTCTTAGAAAGTTTGTCATAAGTAGTCTGGGTATCAGAAGCGTATAATGCAAAGAAAACTTCCTTCTCTCTTTTAGTAAGGGGTTCTATGCGAAAATCTAAAACCTTCTTCTTCTTAGGTTCTAACTTAAGATGAATTTCATCCACCCTAGAAGACATCTTCTCAATCTTTTCTTCTAACTCAGTTAATAATTCATAAATAGACTGAATCTCATTAGTATTAGAATTAATAGACTCTAAATGATCATTAAGTTCGGTCTCTACCCGTCTAAAAGAGATCTTTAACTTACCAATAACTTCCTTTGATAATAAGTTCTTAATAACACCCATAATTGTAAAGAATCTTGATTAGTTTTTAAATATTTTTATGATTTAGGTACTGAAGACTTTGAGGCCCGCTCTTGTCGAACCTCCTCTCTTAATTCTGGGCACAACGCTTCCAGGTCAGGATTGTCAATTCTACTATTACTTAAACCAATTCTTTTACCCTGAAAAGCATAATTAGCACTAACCCACTCAGGAAACATTCCATGGTAAAGACCTGCTTTCAATACTTCCATACCACAGTTATCAACAAATTCATCTGCGTTAGGTGCTGTTGTTCGGTTTTCAGCTTTTACACCTACACAAACATAAACAAAACCAGGTTTACACCCTAAACGAGTACTTTCTGAAGTCTCAGGAACAAACAGAAACAAATTTTGTCTACAATCCAATAATCTTCTACGCTCTTCAGTTAATAAACTTGTTTGTGCCACTAACCTTTCCCCAATAGAGAGAACAAGATCTAACTGGCTTGGGTATTGATTTAAACCCGACCACAAACCCCCTTCCCTAGAGTGATTAGACCAGATGTCATCAAATTTGTAAGCAAAAGCAACCGCATAACTTCCCTCATTAAGGTTTTCAAAATCAAATTTTGCACGCCCCCATAATGCAAAATCCTGTTGAGAATTAATTTCTGCGACTTGTCTAATCCTTCCATCTGTAAGGGCCATAAAAAAAGAGAAATGTTTTAAATGTTATAAAGATTTAGGTGATAATGACAACAAAAAAACAATTAGCAATTACGTTATCTAAGTTAAAAGACTTTTCTAACCCAAAAGCAACCTTAGAACAGTATACAACCGATTCTAACATAGCTGCAGATATTTTATGGAATGCACATATGTTAAACGACTTAACTAAAGTAGCGGATTTAGGGGCAGGAACAGGCGTTCTAGGAATAGGAGTGCTAGAGTTAGAAGGGAAGGTTATCTTTGTTGAAAAGGATGAAGATGCCATAAGTGTATTAAAAGAAAATTTAGAAGGATATTCTAATTATGAAATAGTTGAAAAAGATATTGGATTGTTTAATAAAAAAATAAATACTGTAATAATGAACCCTCCATTTGGAGTACAGAACAGAAAGGCAGACAAAAGATTTGTAGAAAAAGCATTTGAGATAGCAAAAACAACTTACTACATAGGAAAGGTAGAAAGTAAAACATTTATAGAAGCCATAAGTAAAGATCATAATAAAAAAATAACACATTACTGGGAATACGAAATGCCTTTAAAGAAAACAATGCAACATCATACTAAAAAGGTAAAGAAAATAATGGTTGGGTGCTGGAGAATACAATGTTAGTTCCAATTCAAGACGTACGAGCCCATCATGTGCGTGAGATGTTTTTTGACTTCATCTGGTGGGAAACCTTTCCTTTAAGGGAATATCGAAGTCCAAAGGCAAGACCGTTTTTATTTCCAATCCACATAACAGATACCGTGGATGATATTTGCGTACAATGCAGATCATATCCTGCAATTAACCTTTGTAAAGGATCGAAAATGAAAAAAATGGACTCGGTTTCAGCGGAAATACTAGGAGTAAGTATTGGAAATTCATATTCATTAGTTGAATTAAAACAAAAATTTGATGAACTTGCGTTGGGCGACAATTGGAAACCGCCACGCGCTAGACTTCACCACAATGATGCGATGCAAAGATTTTACGGTGAAGATTGGAGGCAATACACATGAACTACGGAGGACAGGCAGTAATAGAAGGGATCATGATGCGATCTAAAGACAAGATGGCAGTAGCAGTAAGACTAGAAAATGGAAAAATAAAAGTAAAAAAGCAAAATATCAAACAAAATATTCTTTCTCGCATATTTTTTATTCGCGGAATCTATAACCTAATTGAACAATTAATATTAGGATACAAAACCCTAAACTGGAGTGCAGAACAACAAATGGACGAAGAAGAACAAGAAAGTTCAGGTTGGATCACAATTGGGGCTACAGTATTAGGAATTGTAGTAGCGATTGCGTTGTTTAAGTTATTTCCCCTGGGAGTTGCTAAAATGGTAGACCCAGACAGTTTGTTTGTGTTCAACCTAATAGATGGAGTTGTGAAGTTGTTAATATTTTTAGGATACTTATGGTTTATTGGCAGATTTAAGGATGTAAAACGAATATTTAGCTATCATGGAGCAGAACATAAAGCAATAGGATGCATAGAAGCAGGAAAGAAGTTAACTGTTGAGAACTGCATTAAATACGCAAAAGAACACAAAAGATGTGGAACCAATTTTCTTTTCATAGTAATTGTAGTAAGTATACTAGTTTATTTAGTTATTCCACTAAATATGGACTTTTGGGCTAAATTTGGGCTAAGATTGTTATTCTTACCAATCATAGCAGGGATCGGATATGAACTGATTAAGTTGAATAAGAAAGATAATTGGTTCTCAAAAATAATTAACTCGCCAGGAATACTAATACAAAAGCTAACCACTGCCGAACCAGATAAAAAAATGTTAGAAGTTAGCATAGTTGCTCTGAAAGAAGTAATGGATTAAGAACACTAAGGATTAAAAACTTTTTGTATTCCTTTTCTTCCTTCCGAAGATTGCCTAAGCCTTCTTATGTCTTCATCAGTTAGATTTACACGGGACATTGCAGCTTTTATGGCCCCTTCATCAATTATTCTTCTCACTTCAGCTTTTCTAGCTGTTAGTGCAGCGTTAACATCAGTAATAGCATTAGAATATGCTTGATTAGGATCTTCATCTTGTTCAAGACCCTCTGCACAATCTTTTTTTCCCAACCCATCAAAATCATGATCTACAAATCTGCGTGTTTTTCCTGTAGCTGAATCTTCAACTAATATTTCTAGAGCATTTCCTTTTCGAACCCCTCTTTTTTTTGCTAGATTCAGTATAGTTAGAGTGTGCTTTTTCCCTTTATATTCTATTACTCTTGTGCTTCCTTTTGATGCGCTTGCTACCCACGCCACATCTGTAACTCTTTTAAGAGGAGTATATTTTTTAAAAATACCTGCTTTAGCATAAGGAGAAAGTGCTAATACGGTACAAGCAACTGTAAGTGCTTTTCTTAAGTATGTCATAAACTTAGAGGAGTATAACTAGTATATAAATGTTTTGTTTTGTTACTACGATAAAGTGGTATACTTGATTTTGATAATATAAGAAATCTTTATAAATAAAGTATCATTCAAGAGTAGTAATATGTACTTGGGGGAAAGGTCAAAATGAAAAAATTACTAATTTTAATGATTCTCGTAGCAGCATTACTAGTATTTACAGGTTGTCAAGAAGAGGACCCATATGATGATTTCATAACTGGAGACATAAATTTAGATGGTGATGATGACACTGACGATACAGACGATTCTGATGATGACACAGACGATGCAGACGATTCTGATGACGATGATGATACAACTGATGATGCAGACGATTCTGATGACGATGATGACACAACGGATGATACAACCCCAACAAGAAAAGATGAAAGACCATTTGGAGAAAAATTACAATCTTACATTGAAGATGAAAACAATAACATATTCGATATTTATGACTGCCAAAATGGAATGGTAGAATTTGCAGAAAACTACAAATATGATGTAGAAGACAGAATAGATGATAAAGAAAGAGACATAGATGATCAAGACGACGAAATAAGCGATGCAGATGACGAAGTAGACGATCTAGAAAGAGACTTAGTTATTCTAGAAGCGGATCTAGTAACACTTAAAGCACTAAAAAGCAATCAAACCCACTGGGACGGACTAACAAGTACCCAACAAAACGCACTAACTGACGATATAAATGACAAAGAAAAAGACATTGAAAACAAAGAAGATGACATCGATAACGCAGATGATGACGTAAAAGACGAAGAAGATTACCAAGAAGACCTAGAAGATGAACTAAACACACTTGAAGATGATCTAGATGATGCAGAAAACGCATATGATAAAATTGAAAACTACTGTTCATTCCTAATAAGTTCAGAAGGAGAGAGCGAATTAAACATTAATTTAGCAAGATGTGACGATATAATCGACGATCTAAAAGATGACATAGATGACGCAGAAGACGATGTAAACGATGCTGAAGATGATGAAGATGCTGAAAAAGATGATCTAGATGATGAAGAAGATTTGTTAGAAGTAATGGAAGATCGACTAGACGAACTAGAAGATAACCTAACATCAATGAAAAACTTCAACTCGTCCGACTCTAGAATACCTGGAGTAGAAAGACAAATCGAAGACCTTGATGACGACATAAAAGATCAAAAAGATGAAGTAAGAGACGCAGAAGACAATGTCGACGAAGCAGCATCAGATCTAAGAGACGAAGAAAGAAAAGAAACTGATCTTAAAAGAAGATTAAGAGAAGTAAGAAATCTTTGTGCTCGAAGCTAAAGCTTTTTACAACATAATTGTGTTTAACCCAATTATGAGCATAAAGCTTTCTGAGAAAGCTTTTTAAATTACATTTTATTCTTTTTTCTTATATTGGCAAAGATAGCGATAGTAGAACGAGACCCAGGTCCAGGAAATGTTTCAGCTCTTCAAATAGTTCTAGAACAACATTATCACGAAGTTTCAGACACTCAAAAACCGGATCTTATCGTATATGAAGATCGTGAACGCAATGGCCTTCCGGTTCATGACTTAAAAACACTAACAAGATACGATGTTCCTGTAATAATACTTTCAAATAGACAGGACTGGAATCGTCTTTTACCAAGAAAATCAGTTGTTTTTAGACGAACTGCAGAAGATGAAGGGAAAAACCAACCAACTACTGTAAAGGCATTAGAAACAATGTGTAACTTCCTACCCGCAATGCTTACCGTGGATTATTCCTGCGTTGTTTGGCAATAAAACGTTCTAAACTATCCACCTTACGCAAGAGTTCTAATTTCTCCTGATTACCCTCATCTAACGTTTTAGCATACTTAGACAGGTCAAAATCTCCTTTTTTTACTGTCTGAGCAATGTTAATAAACTTAGCAATCTCAGACTTCATATTAGATGAATCTTCTGACATTGCATCTATTTTAGTTTTAAGCTCCTTAAAAGAATCTAGATCCTCAGTAAGAGATTTAGTACGTGCTTGCATTTCTGTAGAGAACTCTACACTAAGATCATTTACTAAATCCTTTTTAGCTTTAGAAAGAAATAATTTAGTATCAGAAAGTTCTGAACGAAATTCAGAATTAATTTGCTTAAATGTTTCTGTTAAAAAATTCAATTGCTCAGCTAATGCCTTAAGATTATTTCGAGAATCATCTAACTCTTGGGTAAGCTCTTCATTAGACTCTTTTAATCTAGCAAGTTCAATATTCTGATTCTTAACCCTGCCATTAAGCGAATCCAATAAAGATTGCATTTCAGTTATTTTCTCTTTGTTAACGAACATATAATTAGAATGAATTAATGATCTTTTAAATATTTAGATTGTGAAAAATCTTTATAAAAACCATAACACCCCCAACTTCATGACATACACTCATTTTAATGAGGGAGAGGTTCAAGTATTTGAAGCGGGGGCATACTCAACAAATTTTCGAAGTTGTTTATTCTTAGCTATATGGACTCCAACAACAGCAAGGTTTGTAGCAGCACATGCACGAGCTTTAACAAATGATAAAAATTCACCACACTTTTTAAGGGGAGATTTTACTGAATATGGCCGAGCATTCATATTAGATCATGGAGTGCATTTAGGCAATGTTAGTCGAAGAGCAATAGAATTATTACCTGAAGCAGAATACATGAAAATAATTGCATCCACAAGAGATACTTTAGAACCAGTACTAGCAACAGTCCCTGACGAAATTAATTTAGCTTTTAGAATTGTAGGAAAAGATCTCAAACGCATATACTTTGAAGATGGAAGAGCAAGAATAGTATATTGTGAAGGACCTAAACGTGGACAAGAAGAATTATTCTAACCTCTAACAAAAATCTTATGTTTCTCTGAACCAGATAACTCTGCTAAAATACGTTTCACTACTAATTTCTGTGGGTCAGGCATTAAATGAACTCTCTTCTTAATATCAGCAAAATCTTTGAAAGGCTCTTTTCGCTCCTCAATAATTTCCCACATATGCTTTTTACCCAAACCAGGTAAAAGCTCTAACTGATGCATTCTAGTAGACAAAGGCTGAGCTTTATTAAAAAATTCAACGAACTTTGCTTCTTGTTGTTTAACAACATCAGTGATAACAAAATCTAGTTCTGAACGTGCAGTAGAGCTAAGTTTTTCCATTTCTAACTTACCAATAATATGATGAATTTTATCACGTTTTCCTTCTCCAATATATACTATTTCATAAGGTTGAAGAAAAACTCCTTTTTTAGGAACTAATTCCAATAACATAAAATGAGTTTTACCAATAGCTTGAGCTATAGCAGACTTCAAATGTGAAGGTCTACTATCTGAGTGATACCCATTTTGAAGGAAATCCAAAACGATGGCTTCCTCTTCTCTATCCGAATATTGTTCTTGTTCCATTCTATTAACTATCTAAAATTGATTAGTTTGCCCCCTAAGCTATCAAATTCTAATATAAAAAGGGTATGCAGATATATAAAGGTTGTTAAATTACTTCTTCTTAACCGGAACAAGTTCATTAACAGTAGAAATAATCTTTTTTAGATTATCAGCCTTAACAGTAATTGTGTAACCTTGTAATACTACCTTAAGTTCATCAGTACTTCTTGGTAACGTATCAACAATTTTTGAAATATGAATTTCTTTAACTCTAGGTATTTCAAGACCAATAAGTTTTTTTGTTAATTCTGCACCTAGTTTAGAATCAATAGCAAGAATAGAATTAAGGTTTTCTTCAGTTTTATTAGCTCTAAAATTAAGTTCTTCATCTCTTTTCTTAATTCTTTTAAGCTCGTCCTGAACCTCTACCATAGTTAATGGTTTTTCTTCAATTATTTCGGGATGCATTTTTTTAAATGAACAGGATGTGATACCAAGATTTTCTCTTTGTTTCCATCCTTGATCTTAACCTCATAACATATTTTCTTCTTACCTACAATTTCACCAGTTTTACCCAAAAACCGAGGAAAATACATGCCTTTTTGAACTGCAGGTTCAACACATAAATGTACTTTTTCTCCAAGTTTGAAGACTTGAAAAAATCTAGAAATACTAATTTTACCTTTTTCCCGGCGCTCTTTCTTCATCTTATAACGCGTTTTCGTTCTAAAAGTACCTTTGTTTCTAGCCATACAAATCAGGAGATATAAACCATTTATAAATGTTATTGTTTAATTTGCTTAACCATCATGTACCAAGAACCATGATCCTGAGAAATAGAAAAACCCTTTTTTTCAAACAAACCCCTGCTCTTAATATTAGTTGCGCCAACTCCTGCTTGAACAAACGGAACGGTGTTTTCTATTGAAAGCTCCAAAGCACAATCCAACAAACCACAACCAATCCCCCTGCGTTTATGGGATTCAGCAACCCCAATATAATCAACGGTTGAATGAGTTGAATAAATATCCAATACACAAAAACCCAATGCAGCATTATTTTCTAATGCCAAGCAAACCTGTGTACCTCTATCTTGAAGGTAACTTCCTACCAGTCTTGATGCAAAATCTCTAGGGGCACACCTACAATGCATAAAAAGATCAATTAATTGTGCTCTTCTTATTTCATCAATATCCAGTGTAATCTCTATCATAACACAAAAGAAACAAACAACAATTTTAAAAGATTACCTAAGAGTACCAAGTCTGACTAAAAATCTGCCCCAGAAAGAGTTAATTACATTAACAGTTTTATCATACGTTAGTGTTTCAATTCTCTGCTCAGTTTTGGTTCGAGTTACCTCTCTTGTTTTAGTCTCATCCATTATCTTGATATTATCATTTGGAACAAATTTAAAACTTACACTATCCGGATCAATTTTAGCAAAATAAGGAAGATCTTTTGGCGAATAGACAACATGAGTCCTAAGATCCTTAGAAGAAGAAGCAGGAATTCGTACAACACCATAATTTTCAGATTCAGTATCTGCTAAACTAGTTGGACCATCCACCTGGTTTTCATAAATTAAAATATTATAAGATACATCAACGTCAACATCAAAATTGTTTTTCAAATTAAGTACTGCGATAGACAACTTACAACTTATATCAGGGCATTCGACCAATTTAGGATCAGACACTCCAATGGGCTCAAGAAATTTGCCAGATATAACAACCGGAAACGACAGGGTTTCTGTAACGTTCTCTAAATATTCAACATCAAAACTAATTGTTTTATCCTCTGTAACTGAGAATGTTTGTTCAGTTGTCTTGAAATCCAATGCGTTAATGATTGAAACGTAAAGGTTGGTATTAGTGTCTAGTTCTTGATCAACATGTATGAACGTGTCAGTTATAACAAACCTTCCCAAATCAGTATTTGGAACAAAAATGCTGAGGACTAAAGAGAACAACATAAAAATAAAAGCTAGTGCAAAAATCCGCAACATCCATTTTGGAAAATAAGAATGTGGATCAGGATTAAAAGTTATGATAATTAACCAAATTAAGAATACAATAAAAACAATTGCGGAAACAATAAAAAGTAAATTTAAAAGTAAAAAAAGTAAGAGAAAAATAATTGCATAAGGAATCAAACTTGGCCAGGAAAGTTTTTGCTTTTTTGAAAAAGGTTTCTTAAGAGTCTCTAACAAAACTTCGCCAACTGCTTTCAAAAATTTAGTCATGGATTTACATTAATAAAGAGGTATATAAACTTTTCTAAGACAGGAGTTCAATTACTTTCTCAACTTCATCAACAATTTTATTCACTTCCTCTTCAGTATTGTAAATGTAAAGAGAGATTCTTGTTGAAACAGGCAAGTTCTTTGCATTATAATACGAATGCACACAGTGCTGCCCAGAACGAGTTGCAATATTCGCCTTAGAATCTAAAATAGAAGAAAAATTATGCATGTCAATGTTTTCTATGTAAAAGTTGAAAATTCCCCCTCTTAACTCAGGATCTTCTGGACCGATAAGAGTTACTCTATCTTTTAACCTTTCAGTTAAGATTTTGTTTAATGATACTTCGTGTTTATGAATTTTATCTGGATTAGTTTTCATTAAAAACTTAGCTGCCTCTCCTAAACCAACAATACCTGCATAATTTTGTAAACCTGCCTCAAACTTTTCAGGAACTTGCTCATAAGAAACACTATCATGTGTTGTGTCAGTAACTGTTTCGCCACCAACTAAAAAAGGGTCTAACTTATTGAGTTCTTCTGTTTTACCATACAAAACGCCAATACCACTAGGACCCATCATTTTATGACCTGAAAAAGCAAGAAAATCAACATCCAATTTCTTCACATCAACAGTTATGTGCGGAAGTGATTGAGCAGCATCAAGAAGCACTTTAATTCCGCTTTTATGTGCTATTTGGATTATTTCTTTAGCAGGAATGATTACCCCATCAATATTAGAAGCATGATGAAATGAAACTAATTTAATGTTTGGGTTATTTTCTAAAGTGGTTTTGTATTCCGCTAAATTAAACGTACCATCATCATTAAGCTTTTGAATTATTAATTGAATACCTTTTTCTTTAAGTTTAAGCCAAGGAACCAAATTAGAATTATGTTCCTTTTCAGTTATAAGAACTGCATCTCCCTCTTCTAATTTAAAAGAATTTGCAACAAGATTAAGACCCTCAGTTGTGTTCTTAGTGAAAATAATCTCCTTTTCAGATTTAGCGTTTAGAAGTTTTTGTATTAATTTTCTAGCTCGTAACACTTCTGTAACTAATGTGTTTGCTAATTTGTGATTAGATCTACCAGCACACACAGGATACTCTTCATAATACTCTTTTATTTTATTGATAACACAATCAGGTCTTAAACTCATACAAGCACTATCTACATAAATAATATTTTTTTGTAGTACTTTGAATTGTTCTCTCATTTCAATGCCCTCTTGTAAACACGATACGGTTTAGGACCAACAAAAGGCTCGCCATTAATAAATATTGTTGGAGTTCCATACACACCAAGAGCAGTTAATGCATTAAATTGCTCTTGTGCTAATTGAACAGACGCATTCAAACCAATACACTCAGTATACGCTGCCAAATCTAAATTAACATGTGTTAAAGCCGCACTACAAGTATCAACAGTACACTGATCAACCTGATTACTAAACATATAATCATTAAACTCCATTAATTTAGTGGATCCCTCTTTTTCAAAAATACAATTACCATACTCAGTAAAAGATTCTAAATCATGATTAATCGGCAAATGAGCAAAAATAACAGTAGGATTTTCCTTCTCTATAAGCTTCTTAATAACAGGATAAGTTTCACGCGTGTACTCACACTCATAACACCCAATAAAAAAAACAATATTATCATCTCCTTGATTTAAAACAGGAAATAAAGAAGTGTTAAGTTGATCTAACGAAAGTTCTTTATCAACCTCCTCAGTACTACAAGAAAGCTGATTCAAAGGAGAAATTTCAGAATTGTGACCCGTAGGATCAAAAATACAAAAACCATCCTCATTAGGACCATTACAATTACCATACACATAAAAATTATAACCAGAAATTCCAGTTTGAACAATACTCCAAATTAACAAGATAATGAAAATGAATTCAATAACATGAAAGTACTTGTAGGTAAATTTGGCAGCAGGCTTAGAAACCTTCATTAGCTTTCCAGTAATTTGTGAACGAGCTCTTTGATCTAAACGGCTTTGACACTTTCTCAAAACCAACCTTCTAAAAACACAATCAAAAGCCTCAATAGCAATACGCCTATACGATAGAGAAAAAATTCCCAAAATACCAAATACGATTAGTGCAATAATGCATATCATAGATTAAAAAATAAAAAAGAGATTTATAAAGGTTTCTTACCTTAACTCTGAAGGATTAAAATCAGGCAATCCCCGCTCGTTCTGAACAACTTGTTCTAAAGTTTGTCTTACCCTCCCCACAACAACCTCACCATCAGGCATAAGTAAAACTTCCGGAGGTTGAACATCAGAATTATAATTAGCAGGAGTCATAGTAGAACAATACGCACCACACCCCCCAACTACAAAATAATCACCCATACCAGGATCAGCCATAAATCGCGGCATAACATGCTCTTCAATCTCCCCTGCCTCATTAACATTTCTTATTAAAGCCCAACTATCACCCGACTCACACTTTGTTCCAACAGGGATTACAAGACTAGCATTAATCTGTGATAGTTCGCGTTCAGTTGAAAGGATCTTACCATCTGTTCCAACAACATAAAATGGATGTTCAGAACAATACATTGCTGGGCGAGCATTAAGAGTCATACAACCCCCCTCAAGAACTATAAAGTCAAAACCATCTGCACCAGTAGATTTTTTATCAACAACCTTGGTTACAACATAACCCGCATTAGCAACCATATAAGTTCCAGGTTCTATTTCCATAGTCAATCTTCGACCAGTTTTTTGAGCAAAAGATATCAAGCACTGTTTAGCGTATCTTCCTAATTGATTTAAATCTGCACGTTCTTCACCAGGCATTCTACCCTCTTTAACTCCCCCACCAAAGTTAATATTTTGTAAATGAGGAAGTAAATCAAGATTAGCTTCAATAATCTCTGGCAGCCGATCAACATTAGCCTGCCATTTAGCAGGACTGCCCCCAGAACCAATATGATCATGGACTGTGACAATTCTTAAATCACAGGCATCTTTTAATGCATCTCTAAATTCACTAATATGAATTCTGAAACAAGAATAATGATCTGCAGTATTTCTAGTCCCAGACTCACCAGAACCGCCCTCTCCAGGATGAACTCCCATGGCAACAGGCAAATTATTTGTGGCTGCAAAATCATGAACTAATTCCAACTGAGTTCGAGAACAAATATTGTAAATCATTCCATCCTGCATGAAACCTTTTAAGTCAGTAAAATTTCGTTTACTTGAAGGAACTTCCTGTGAAGTAAGCATAGCCCTATTAACAGGAATGCCTGCCATTCTTAATCTTCGCACTTCATTCAAAGTACTACAATCAAAATACCAACCTCTCTGAGCAAGAAATTGTAAAACTGAACGATTAGAATTAGCCTTCATAGCATATCTCGGCCTTAAACCAAAAGCGTTAGGCATGTTTTTTACAGCAACGTGTTTAGTATTAACAACCTGCATATCATAAACATAAAATGGTGGTTCAAACATCTCTGTAAGCTCAACTAACTTTTTCCCAGTCAACTGACCAAAGCCAGACATACAAGTATGATCATATCCAGTTATCATTCTAACACCTCTCTTAAACGTTCAACGTTTTCAATTGTTTTACCAAGATCAGTCATATAAAATTCACCACAATAGTTTGCAGTACCAGTCATTCTAATCTCATTTCTTTCATTAATTTTTATTTCTAAACTACCAATAGGAAAGTTAACTTGCACAGAACTATCCAACACTCCGGATTTGTAACCGGCTAAAGCAACAGCACAAGCACCAGTACCACACGCTAAAGTGTAACCCGCACCACGCTCCCAAACTTCAACATCAACCGTTTGCCTATCCCGAGGAATAACAAATTCAACATTAGTTTTTTTAGGAAAGTGCGGATGAGTTTCAACATCCTTTCCCAAAGTTTTAGTTAAATGACACAATCCACTTACCGGAACTTCATCATCTGCAAAAACAACAAAATGAGGATTGCCAACACTAACTTCATGACCCCTAAGTTCTCTATAACCCAAATCTAATTCAGTTTCTCCACCATAAACGCCTTTGCCCATGTTCAAAGAAATCGTATCATCATCATTAAAACGACCAAACTTATTGCCTGCAAGTGCAGTAGAAATTCTAACAGTTTTTCTTCCCTTAGGAAGTAAATGATCTTTTGCAAGAAGAGCTAAACACCTAGCTCCATTACCACACATCTCAACCTCTTCACCATCAGGACCGTTATAAATAGACATGCCAACATCAACACCTCGCCAAGGAATTGTCTGCCAAACAATCATTTGATCCGCAGCAACACCATAAGTTGGATTACAAACAGCCCGAGCTATCATATCATAACCAATTGCTTTAAGGCTATCCGAAGCCCTAACTAAAGCTTGAGTATTACCCAAACCTTCCATTTTAACAACATGTAATTGACTCATTTGTATTACCTCAAAACTCAAAGTTATGTCTTCCCAGCCTAATGTATAACTCGGATAACACCCGTTCATCAGCTTCTGCACAACCAATTAACTTATTACGTTCACCACTATCAAAAGTAGCAGAAAATCTCAAATAAGCACCAGCATCATCCCAAGGAACAGTAGATATTCCATCTCTTAACAATACTTGAGAAGCTGCTTCAGCAGGTCCTAAAAGCTTACCAGGGTTGGCTAAATCAGGAACTCCCTCCATGGAAACACCATCAATACTAACTGGAGCAGGAACATACATGAAAAAAGTGCCTCCAGGCATTTTAACATCAAATCCATTGTCATTTAACACATCAGCCATACCCAACAAACGTCGATGGTACTTTTCGGTGATTTGTGGTGTGATATGTGGAAAATTGTTTAATGTATCACAAGCACCCCTCTGAATAAATGGGCTTTGACCAGAATTGGCATTATCTTTAACATGAGCATAAGCAGCCATAAACCTTGGATGCCCAACAACCCAACCCAGTCTCCAAGGAATTTCATTACCCATTTTAGACATAGAGTACATTGCAAGAGTACAATCCATACCTCTATCTGATAATAATGGGCTGGTTGTTTCTTCTTGGAAATTAATTCCTGCGTAAGCAGCATCATGAGCTATAATAAACCCTAAATCATGAGCCATTCCGACAACATCATCATAAAACTCCTGAGGAGCATCCGCACCAGTAGGATTATTTGGGTAATTAAGATAAACTAACTTAACTCTGCCAGTATCTTCACGTTCATTAAATTTCTCAACAGTATTTCTTAAAACCGTTAAGTTTGGAAGAAAACCATTTTTTTCTAACAAAGGCACAGTTAATTTTTTACCACCAAAATATTCAGTCCATGTACCCATCACACCATAACCCGGAACAGTCATAACAGATGCATCACCAGGATTAACAAAACAAGCAGGCAATAAATGCAAAGCATCCTTAGAACCAATCGAATGAACTAAATAATTTTTTATTCCAGAATCATTACCTGGAAGCGGAACACCGAAAGCACGCTTCATATACATTGCAGCAGCACGTTGAAACTCAATAATACCATTATCAGCATAATCATTACATTCAGGATTATCAACATGACGTTTAAGAGATTCTCTTGAACTTTCAGGTGCCAAACCATCATGCGAACCAACCCCAAAATCCAAAATTTCAACATCAGGATGTGCTTCCTTAAATGCAGCCTTTGCTCTTTTAATCTTTTCAAACTTATAAATTGCTGTATCCTTACCAAACTCAGGTCCATCAATTCTATCTGCAAACATTTCTTCAGGTATTAAAGCCATTTTATTCATCCTCCGCAACAGGTAATCCAACCCGTAAATTTCTATTATAAACACCAGGTGCTTGTTCTAATAATATTGGAACATCATCAAGTGCACCATCAACATAATCCCTTCTTCCTTGAGAAACTTCTCTAAACGTTTCTACAATGTCTCCACTTCTTTCATCCATGAAATAAACCTGATGAATACCTGCAACATCACCAAAACGAACAGCAACAAGAGGAAGTCTTCCACTTCTCAGTGTCCTTGCTTCAGCCACTTTCTTTCTAACCTCTCGGGTAAGTGCAATATAATCCCAATCAGGCATATCTGGATCGGCATTTAAATCAAGTTGATACTCTTCAAAGCCCTCAGGCCAAATAGCTCTTTCAATATCAAAATCCAACCCATCAAAAGTTTGCCCAACAGATTCATAACCTGCCATGATTAACCTACCAAGAGTTTTAGCAGTACCAGAAACGTCATTAGTTTTACCTTTGTGATGAACTTCAACAACAAAAGGTTGATAACCTTCTTGAGCCATTTCAGGAGAAATATCTTTTATCTTTCTAAAAAAAGCATTAACAGCAGGAGAAAAATTAGCAGCATAAAATAAGCGTTTACCCCAAGTAACAGCATCAGCATGTAACGCAGAAAGTTTTTCTATATCCTCACTACCATCATACAATTCACAAAATTCAGTAGTACCTAAAACAACATCACAACCCGCACGCATGCATTCCTGAGCAACATCCCTTCCAGTTCCTGGCGGAGTAAAAGCAAAAGCAAGATCTGCATCTCGTAAGCGGTTATGATTCCAGTTTGACATTCCATTAACATGCGGATCAACAATGTCAATAATATTCATCCCTCTTTCTTTCATAACTTCTTGAAATAACTTTCCCATTTTACCAAAACCAATAATTGCATAGTTCATTCTATTCCTCCATCAAGACAACTAGAAAAAATCCCTAAGAAACCAGTAACGTTACTGTCTCGCATATCCACGAGTAATATGATGTTATTTAAAAAGATTTATCTTCTAGACTTATTTTAATTTCTCAACTAATTTCTTTTTTCTCAAATCAGCATCCTTAATAGAAATATCAACATGAGACAATGGTTTGATCTTAGTAACTAATGCGTGTTCGAGCTTTTTAATTTTTTTAGCAGCATCTTGAACTTTCATTTTAGGGGGGAGAATAATTTTAACATCTGCAGAAAACTTAACCCCTCTACGTTGAGTTTTAATATTAACAACCTCTAACTTTCTTCTTTTCAAAACATCTCTAATCAACTCTTCTTTGTCATCCCCTGCAGAAGCATCAATTAAGTTATGAAACGCCTCTCTTCCTAACAAAAATGCTTGGAACAGTACCCAAACTCCAACAATTAATGCAATTAAAGGATCTAAATAAATCCAAAAACGAGAAAACAAAATACCAATAAAAACAGCAGCCGAAGTAAGAACATCAATTCTAGAATGCGTACCATCAGCAATTAATGCTAAACTATTTTCTTTCTTCCCAACCTTAAGTTTAACTCGCGCACTAATCTCATTCATAATTGCAGAAAACGCCATAATACCCAAAGCAACATAACTATGTTGAAGAATGGTGGGTTGAGTGAAACCAATAAATGCCTTGTAAATAATATATAAAGCAGACAAAAAGATGATAATTGTGACAATCAAACCAGTAAGAACCTCAACCTTATAATGACCATAAGGATGTGTTTTATCTTTAGGCTTTTTAGAAATTCTAATACCTGCATAATTAATTGAAGAAGCGAAAATATCAGAACCAGAATTAACCGCGTCAGCCAAAACCGCATAAGAACGAGAAAAAATACCAATAACTAACTTCAATGCAAATAATAAAAGATTAACAAATATTCCAGTTAACGCAACACGCTCTGTTTTCATTAACAAACAATTAGAATAAGAGTATATAATAGTTTTGATATTACAACCTTTAAAAGTTAAATAACGATTCCATACACTATGTTACAAGCAATAGATAGAGAAAGAATTCTGCAAGAAGAAAACCCTCTTTGGGAAGAATTAGAACAACTCTTATTTCAACAAATTGATGATCATTATACAAAACAAGCGCGAGCTTCTTTACATAAAGTAGACCTCAGATGGGGCGATACTCCAGAATCATTAAGAACTGCAGACAACAGACAAAGAACCATTGTGGATGTTTTATTCGAAGAATCTTTTAAACGAGTGAAAAAAGAAATAGGACCTAGAATTGTAGAATTGACAAGCACGCCAGTTGAATTCATGCAACACTTTAGTGAAGTGTATGCAAGAGCCGACGCAGAAGTAAAAAGAGCAATGAAATCTGGAGAAATAGATTTAACAGGTGTTCGAAATGCAGAAGAATTTATGCAAGAATATGATGTAGAAAACGACATTGAAATAACACATGCAACATTTGAAAATCAGCAAACAACAAGTACACAAACCGAACTTGCATACCAAAAAGCAGTAAAAGAAAAAAGGTATGAAGATGCAAGCACAATTCTTGACGGATTAAGAGTAATTGCAAGAGAAAAAGAACTAAGTTATCAAAGTCAAATACTAAACTGGGGAATAAACCTTGCAGTAGAAACCGGAAATGTAGCTGCATTCTTAGACAGACTAAGAGAGGCCGATGCATTACATACTCCAGACAATGGTGGCGTAGATAGAAATTATTTCAAAACTGTGACATCAGCACTAGTAAACAAAAGATACTTAGTGGGATTTTTAACAGCTGCTGCAAGACCACTGACGGATTTACAACAAAGAGAACTAATAGAAATGACAAATGGACAATTTCACGAAAGACTACTACAAAGATTTTTTGATTTAGAAAAGGTTCCCTCAGAAAGCACATTCGAAGAATTAGTGAAAACAACTGCGCGAGAAGTATGTGATGGAATTTCAAGATTACACCCCGAACCAATAAGAATAAACCCAGTATATCACTAAGTCTTTACAGCAAAAGTACTTGGAGCAAATCTACCAACCTTTGGACCATCATGAACATCTAGCTGGGCTGCACGCATTGCATCCCTAACCTTTCTTGCACAAGAATAAGTCGCAATAATAGAATTAGGTTGCATTCGCTTACTAATATCTTTAATAAAAGGTTCTGACCACATTTCAGGACAGGTTTTAGGAGTGAAAGGATCAAGAAATACTGCATCGTACAGATCTGTTAATTTGTTAACTGACTTTCTAGCATCATCCAAAATTAAAGTAATTTTAATGTTCTTATCTTTCTTGTTGGGAAGGCCAAGACAGGCCTTAGCAGCTTCCTGAATTATTTTATACTCTTGTTTTAGATCATCTTTAAACTTCATCTTAATTATTTGTTCAATAACTTCCTTATCATTTTCCAATCCAACAATTTCTATTTTTACTTTAGGGTTGGACTGTTTAGCTAAATGAATTGCTAACAAACTATTATAACCAATACCAAAACAAACATCTAATATTTTTATACTACCTGTTTTAGCAAGTTCAGGAATCTTAGTAGGAATAACAAATTTCTTCTCAGCTTCCTCCATAGCACCAGTAACAGAATTATAAACATCCTGAAAATACTCATTAAAAAAAGTTATGCTACCATCCTTAGTTTTGACTTCTTTCATGATTATAGAAGTAAACAAATCTTTATAAATTATTGCAAATTCTTCTACAAAATGGGACGACGCGGAAGTCAACGAAGAAAGAGAACAAACGAAAAACGAAACCGTTGTAATGAAGGAATGAGAAGAAAGACCGAACAAGGTTCAAGTTCTACAAAATACACGCCAGGAGTTTCATATGATGACCGTTCAGGTCAAAATTTTAGAAACATAGATCCAAACAGAACAAACCTTGCAATGCTAGAAAAAGGCCTAGCAGAAAAAAGAAGAAATGAAGGAATGCAAACAAATGGAATACCTCGAGGCAGCGTTGGACTCGATACAGTCCTAGTATTTCATGGATCACAATACATTCCAGGAAGAGAAGTATTGGGTGGGGGCATAATGATGGCTGTTGAAACAAGAGGAAGAACAGAACAACAACTATCAATCATACACGATTCTAAATTAAGTTCAAACGGCTACAGACAATTAGCAGCAGAACAACAATGGGTGACGGGAGATAATCTAACCACCGAATTGGGCTTACCAAACGGAATAACCGGAATACAGTATGCAATTAGATGTCTACCCGAAGAAGCAACAGCACTATTAGAACAAAGTATTGGTGAAGTAACAGAATTAAAGATGGATGTACGATCCACAGAAGGAGCAAAAGCAATACAATCACACTTTATTGATTTAACTAAACAACAACAAGGTTCTTCAACACAAGGAAGAGTTTACGCAATGATGTTTTACGAAGGTTATCCTGACCCTGACAGAATTTATGTAATACATGACCGAGGATTTGAACTTAGCATGCTGCCTGAAAATTTTTTAAGAGCTTGTTCTGGAAGAGAGACTGGAGTTAATAGAATTCCAATAGTTGAGGGATTCTTTGTAAGCGGATACCAAGGAAATGATATGGAAAGCGTTACTTACGACACAGCAGATGCATTAAACGTAAGATGTGGAACTCTTTTATTTCCTGACGATGCAGAAGATCAAGCAAGAAAAATCATCCCAACACTACAACCCTAATTTTTTAAATATAGCAAGATTCATTTTACAAAATGACAAAGCCAAGAGAAAGAACAATTAGAGAACGATTACCCTCACTCCATGCAGTTGTAGGCGGAATTGCCTGCGCAGCAATAGTAGTTGCAATCGGGATTGCTTCTAGAAAGTCATATTTCTCAGACCAATTAAGAAGACTAATTCCTACCGCAGATAGCCAACCAGGAATAAGTGACGTGGACAAGGCATATTTTCTCGCAACAGCAACTGAAAACGGAGTAGAATTATCCCAAGCAATAGTGGGAGCAGAAACTCAAGACTTCTTAGAATACACAACCAAACAAGTAAAAGACATTGTAACAGCATATCGAACCGCTCAACAAAGAAGACGAGACACTGCACGTCTTGATAGATAATAACTAAGCGTTAGCAAATAACGCAGCAACTTTTTCTTTACCAATAATTAAAACAAAACTAGCTAAACGTGGACCTTTTTCTTTGTTAATAAGAACATTATATGCTGCTTTAAAAAAGTCCCCAACATTTAACTCAAGATCTTGAGTAATCTTATAAAATCCATCATGAAGTTCAACTTCATTCTTGATATTTGTTTTAAGTAGGTCTGCAGCTTTGTGAAGTGCTTCCTTTTGTAAATCAGTTAATTCTAAATCAGCAGAAATTGAATCTTGTACTGAAAACTTAAAATCTTCAGGGGCATGATTTTCTAACCAATTCAGTGCACAATTAAGTCTAACATCAAAACGTGCTTTATCTTCTTCAGTTTTTATTTCATCTTTAAAGTACTCGGAAGTTTTCTCTAAGTCTTTACCATAAACTTGCAAGATACTAGTAAGATGCCTTAAAGAGGGTTGGAAAGGTAATTCTTTAGGTGGTTGATCAACACAAGACAATTCATAAATCCGTTTTTGTTTAGAATACGCTTTTTCATCAGCCTCTTCTGCTTTAAAATATATTCTTTCACACTTATCAAACTCTTCATAAATATTAAGAACGTCCAAATCAAAAGATATGGCAAATTCTGCATCAGGTCTTGTTGAAGCAAACAACCAACGAACAATTTCAGAAGGGTAAACTTCTAATGCATTGTTAACAGTCGTAGCATTACCTGAAGAACTAGAAAATTGTTTTCCACCTTTAATACCAATCCATTCATATCTAATTGATGTAGGTCTTAATCCACCATACACGCTTTTAATTATTTCTGCACCAGTACAAAAACTTCCTCCTGCAGCAAAATGATCTTTACCACCAGACTCAAAATCAACCTTTTCATAATGCCAACGAGCAGGCCAGTCAATTCTCCAAAGAAGTTTAATAATGCCTTTTTTTCTTATATCAAAAGAATCATTATTACCACACTCACAAGTGTAAGAAACATCATACCCGCCATTATAAACGACTGCTTTAGTCTCTTTTCCACACTTTTCACAATAAATCATAACAGGCATCCAAGAATCTTCCAAAGGTTCTTTACGATACTTTTCAAGAACAGATTTTATTTCATCTTTTTTTTCTAATGCTTTTTTAATCTCTTCAGCATAAGAACATTTACGATTCATTTCAACCTGCCGAATAAATTCTGCCTCAACTCCCACACGAGGAATGGATGATTCCATTTCTTTCTCATTATGTTCAGCATAAGAAGAGTGTTTACAATCAAAAGTATCGGGCACATCAGCCAGAGGCAATCCCAAACACTCATTCAATTTATCCGGTTGTGGCATGTTCTTAGGAACTTTACGAAATACATCATAATCATCCCAAGAATAAATAAATCTGACCTTTTTCCCTAAAGAAATTAGTGCGCGTTTAATTAATTCAACAGTTATAACTTCACGAAAATTACCAATATGAACAGTACCTGAAGGAGTAATACCTGCAGCAAGAGTGTACTCAGCTTTATCGCCTTTCTCTGAAATAATCTTTTGAGCCGCTTGATCAGCCCAATGAATAACTTCCTTTTTCATATTATTCAGAGGGAAGAGCTATTATTTAAAGTTTCTTAAAAAGAAACCGCAGCATTCTTTCGCCAATGCGAAGCGACGTATGTCTCCTTACGGTCGAGCATACTTAAAAAGAAATAGCATCCTTAGGACAGGTTTCAATACAAGCACCACAATCAATACAGGTATCTGCATCCACTACTGCGGTCTTATCACGTTTAATTGCATCAACAGGACAAACATCAGTACAACATTTACTCTCTGCACAACAACCACAAGTACACTTACCATCCTTCCAACCACACTTTTCTGAATCGATTTTAACTGTCATAATTATAAATTCGTTAATGAGTTTAAAAAGATTTTCTTTAATAGTTTAAGCAACCAATTAATTTTTGAATTACAGAATATGTCCTCCCGAGTATATTCTATAAAACCAAAACATTTAAATAACTCCCAATAATCTAAAATTACATATAAAATACGCTTATCGGAGGGATAAAATGGGTTTTTTTTCACAAGTAAAAGATAAAATGAAAAGAGGGGAAGTTTTAGAGGAAGACTTCACAGAATCAGGCGGAGAAGGAGAGTACGTAGAACTAGGAAGTGATGAAGAGTTAGAAACCAGTTCAAAAATCATTGTTAAACCATTCACATTAGTGGATTTTGAAGATATAAAAGGCGTTGTAGATTCTTTAAGAGAGGGTAACACCATTTCAATAATTAACATCAAACCCCTAAAAGAAAAGGACATAAACGAATTAAAAAGAGCTATTGCAAAACTAAGGAAAACTTGTGATGCATTAGAAGGAGAAATAGCTGGATTCACAGAAGACATAGTTATTGCAACATCTGCAATCGCAAAAATACACAAAACAAAGCAGGTCGAGGAACTAAGCACAGAATAATTCTGAAAAAAATGTTTGAAAATCGAACAGTAGTAGGACTAATAGAAGAGGTGATTATTCTAAACGGAAAAGAGCGTAAGATAAAAGCTAGAATTGACACTGGCGCAACAAAAAGTTCTATTGACGCAACCCTACTAAAAAAATTAGATGACGTGGAAGAAAAAGGAACAACCACAATCAAATCATCACATGGCGTATCAAAAAGAAGAGTTGTACACCTGAAAATAATACTTGGAGAACAAGAAGTTGAGGGTGAATTTTCAGTATTTGACCGAGGACACATGACATATCAAATTCTAATCGGACAGAACATATTAGAGCAAAACTTTATAATAGATCCAAAAAAAGAGGTAGAAGAATGAAGATAGCAATGTTTAGTATGGGAAGTGAATCATCAAAAAGAATAATTGAAGCTCTAAAAGAACATTTTGACGAAGTAACACACTTTGATGTAAGAAGAGTTGAAATGCGAATTGGAAAAGGAAAACCCGAACTATTCTATGAAGAAAAAGAATTAAACGAAGAATTCGACTGTGTCTACCTAAAAAGTTCATTTAGATATGCAGTAATGCTAAAAGCACTAGCATCATACTATGATGGACACGCATACATGCCAATAGCACCCGAAGCATTCACAATCGTACATGACAAAGTTTACACTCACATAAGTTTAGAAAAAGCAGGAGTAAAAACTCCAGAAACATACATAACCCCCTCAGTAAAAGAGGCAAAGAATTCACTAGACAAATTAAACTTCCCAATCATACTAAAAATACCTGGCGGAACACACGGAAAAGGTGTGATGTTCGCAGAATCACCGGCAGCAGCAGCTGGAATCTTAGATACGCTATCAGAACTAAGACAGGCAGTAATGTTACAAGCATACATAGAAACTGGCGGAAGAGACCTAAGAGCAATAGTAGTGGGAGATAAAGTTGTTGCAACCATGGCAAGAAAAGCAGCAAAAAACGAAAAAAGAGCTAACGTACATGCAGGTGGAACAACTGAAGCAGTAGAACTCGACAGTCATGCTAAAAAAATGGCAGTAAAAGCAGCAAAAGCCCTAAAAGCAGAAATTTGCGCAGTAGACATTCTTGAAAGCGTTAAAGGACCTCTAGTACTAGAAGCAAACATTTCACCAGGACTGCAAGGAATAATGGCAGCAACAAAAAGAGACATTCCAACAGACATAGCCAAATTCTTAGCAAAAGAAACAAAAGAATTCCTAAACGAAAAAAAATCAGAAGAACACGCAGAAAAACTAATCGAAGAAACAAATGAGGCACAACAGATTATAACAAAATTAGATTTCAGAGGAGATAGAGTTTTACTACCTGAAGTAGTATCCAAAATGGCATCACTAAAAGAGGATCAAGAAGTAATTCTAAAAATTAGTAAAGGTAAAGTCGAACTAGAAAAAAGTTAAGAATACTGACATACTGTTTTTACCAATCCATTAAATGCATTTATTTTTTCTTTAGCATTAACCGGTGCATCATCATAAACTGCTTTTAATCCGCAATTAAGAGCATTAGTATACGCCTTTCTACGAAATCTCATTGCACTCAAATCTTCAGGTGTAAACATGTTAGTTGCTCTTAAACGCGTACTTAAAATACCTAAAACTTCCAAGTTACGAGTATTTTCTACAACGGTTCTCAGACCACGATTCTTAACATCATATTTATCAAATGCTAAATTCCAGATTTCATCTGCTTCATCAGCTTGAGACATACCGCAGAAAAGCCTACAAAAAGTGACATAGTTCGCAGCATCAAAGAACGGATTGCCCTTGCTTACATGACCCATATCTAACAAAGCATAACGTGTACCCTCAAATTCTCTCCAATTAATTAATACATTAAAAGGGGTGAAATCTCCATGAATCATAACTTCTGGCGCATCAAGAATTTGAGGCAAGTAAATCTCTTTAAACAAACGCGAAATGTTTTTTAAAGTACTATCGTGACAAGGAACAGATCTTGATTCATTTATTGATCTAAGAGCATTTTCGAAGTCCGCCAGGTATTCTCTTTTACCATAACGAAACAAGCCCTTATTCATATTCAAAGTTTGTGTTGCAACATCTTGAAAATCCAAACCCATACAAAAAATTCTTAAGAAATCATTAGATCTTTCTGCATCAGAGTCGAAAAGGCAGCCTCTTTCTTCATGCAACTCTCTTATTGAGGGTTTAAGTCTAACCCCCTTAGGAGTTTGATCCAAACGTCCATATTGATGCAATTCCATGACCGATCCTTGCCTATAACAATCAAAATTTGGAAATTCTTGTGATCCCAATAATTCTTTCTCTAGCATCAAAGCATCCTCAGACATCCCTGCATAAACATCTGACATTACTGCTCCCTGCCTATATTCAAGACGAAACCGTATGGTGCCGTCAGGAGTTTCTTTTGATGATGTTGCACCCAATAAACGAGGCACCATGGGCGCGGTTTTTGCATCTTTTAACGCCTTAAGAACACTCAATTCACGTAGAAAACGTCGCTGATCAGTAGCAGTATACTCTTCAGTACTTACAGGAAAACGTTTCTCAATAAAAACAGATGGAAGAAGTTCAGACCCCTGTTGAACATCCTGTTCAACACGAACAACTAACCCTCTTGTGACACTAAGAACCTTCTCCTCAGTTCTTCTCGCCCAACCATTACTGCATCCGTTGGTGTTACCACTGCTTCCTGACATGTTCATCTAGAAAGAAAACCCGACTTGATTTAAAAAGATTACTCCAAACTAGCTATAAATCCGATGTAAAATTTCATGCAATTCGAAATAGGTCCAAACAAGACGTTCACCGATTCGTTTTAGACTTTCTGTTTTGGGTTTAAGTTCAGCATTTATGATGCTAACTTCTTTATCCCGTATGCCTGTTAACTCATAAGCTTTATCTGGATTTTCAAGATGCATTGCTTTTAAAATCTTAACATAATTATCAGAAAGGCTCCCTATAAACCCCTGTATTTTCTTCTTATCTGCAGCATTGACCTTCCCAATATTTTTCGCAATAACATTCAAACAATTGGATATTCTCTGCAATGCAATATTATACCTATAAAATGCTAATAAGTCCTCTGACTTTATATCTAATTTCTTCATCAAAGACAAATCTTTTAAAACTGCTTTAAATATTTTCAATAATAACAAATATGCTCGCTTAACATTAAGCTGACGATCCATCAATTCTTGATAATTTGTAAATGTTGGGTCTTTTAGGTCAGTAAGTGTTGACCTAATAACAATATCTGCCTTTCTCAAATAATCTTTAACACTAACATCCTCAACACGTAAAAAATCTTTAGCTACAATCTTCTCACTAGTTTGCTCAACGATCTCCAGAGCTATAAGCCGATGGATGAGATCAGTTAACTCTGTTGCGTACTTTGCAACCTCTTTACCTTCTATAACAATCTTACTATTATAATTCAAAAAACCAGAATAAATTTCTCGCTTTATCCGACTCAAATCTTTATTATCAATATTTACCAAAATAGTGCTTTCTTCTTTTTCTGTATTTTTTTCTTTTGGAACTAGCATTAACTTATCTTCTTCTTGTTCAAGAAACACAACATCGCCTTTAATCAGTTTGTTAGCTTCCAGCCAGGCTTTAGGGAGAGAAATAACAAAAGAAGACTTTCCAAATGCAATAATTTTTCTAAATTCCATATGTTTCCCCAAAATGTAAATTCACTATATGTTTGATATATACCATATGAATCGACTATATATTAATAAAGATTTCTATTATAACTATATGCGGGGTGTAAAAATGAAAGAAGAAATAGATGCATATAGTGAAGGGCTAATTGAGGAACTGCAAGAAGATATCTACGACGAAGACTACAGAGAAGAACTCTTAGAAAATGATGAAATAAGTCTAGAAGAAGAAGCTTTCCTTAAAGGATATGAAGAAGCATATTAAACAAAAAAATAAGTAATTTGTCGTCTTTAAAATAGATATTTCTATATGGTATAAATCATCAAAAACTTTATAAAGCCAGTTAATTTTGAATTTATAGAGGATGACAGGCGAATACGGAGCAGAAGAGATACAAGTTCTTGCCGGACTAGAAGCAGTAAGAAAACGACCGGGCATGTATATTGGAAGCACAGGAACAAGAGGACTACATCACCTAATAAGCGAGGTTGTAGACAACAGCATAGATGAAGCCCTAGCCGGATTCTGCAAAGAAATAAGTGTTATTCTAAATAAAGATGGAAGTGTAACTGTAACAGATGATGGAAGAGGAATTCCAGTAGCAGAACACCCAAAATTCAAAGTATCCGCACTAGAGGTAGTAATGACCAAACTCCACGCAGGTGGAAAATTTGACAAGAAAACTTACAAAGTATCTGGAGGACTACACGGAGTAGGAATCAGCGTTGTAAATGCGCTCTCAAAAAAGTTAATAGTGAGCGTAAAAAGAGATGGTTTCATCTGGGAACAAACATTTGAAAAAGGAAATAAGAAAACAGAAGTATCAAAAGAAGAAGCAACAACAGAAACCGGAACTACCGTAACCTTCTTTCCAGACGAAGAAATATTTGATGCTATAGACTTTGATTATGATACAATCGCTTTACGATTAAGAGAACTAGCATTTCTAAACAAAGGAATAAAAATAAGCCTAAAAGGCGACAAAGAAGATGTCTTCCATTACGAAGGAGGGATCAAATCATTTGTAGAATACCTAAACGAAGGAAAAAGCGCATTTCACGAACCCATTTATTTTGAAAAAGTAGAAGATGAAATTGAACTCGAAATTTCAATGCAATACAACAACTCATACCAAGAAACCGTATTCTCATTTGTAAACAACATAAACACCCACGAGGGTGGAACACACCTATCAGGATTCAAAACAGCGCTAACTAGAGCACTAAACAAATTTGTAGAAAAAGGTACAACAGTACAAGGCGAGGACGTAAGAGAGGGACTAACAGCAGTAATTTCAGTTAGAATTCCAGAACCCCAATTCGAGGGACAAACAAAAACTAAACTTGGAAATTCAAAAGTAAAAGGATTAGTTGATTCAATAGTAACAGAAAAATTAATTGAATACTTACAAGAAAATCCCAAAATTGCTAGACTCATAACAGACAAAATAATCAATGCAGCAAAAGCAAGAGAGGCAGCAAGAAAAGCAAGAGAACTAACACGAAGAAAAGGATTATTAGAAGGAAGTTCACTTCCTGGAAAACTAGCAGATTGTGCCTCAAAAGATCCAGCAGCATCAGAAATTTATTTAGTTGAAGGAGATAGTGCAGGCGGATCAGCAAAACAAGGAAGAAACAGAGAATTCCAGGCAATCCTCCCACTAAGAGGAAAAATCCTAAATGTTGAAAAATCAAGATTAAACAGTTTACTTAAAAATAATGAAATAGTGACCTTGATAACCGCAATAGGCGCAGGAATTGGTGATGAATTTGATATTTCTAAAGCAAGATATCACAAAGTTATAATTATGACAGACGCAGACGTAGATGGACATCACATAACCACACTACTCTTAACATTCTTTTTTAGATACTTAAAACCATTAATAGACGAGGGATACATATACATTGCAATGCCCCCACTATATAAAATGAAAAAAGGAAAACAAGAATTCTGGATCGCAAACGAAAAAGAAAAAGAAGAAAAACTAAAAGAACTTGGCGACGGAGTATCAATACAAAGATACAAAGGGTTAGGAGAAATGAATCCAAACCAACTATGGGACACAACCATGAATCCAGATAACAGAATACTAACTCAGGTAACAATAGAAGACGCAGTAGAAGCAGACAGAATATTTAGAATATTAATGGGCGATGATGTACAACCTAGACGAGAATTCATTGAGAAACACGCAAAAGAAGTAGATGAATTAGACATCTAATGCAAACCTTTTTAAATAGTCCGAATTTTTCTCAAATAAGAAACATGGCAAAAACAAGAAAGAAAACTAAAGTAGTAGTGAAGAAAAAGACCTGGGTTAAAATAATGTCTCCCGACAATAGAGAATTGGGAGAATGCCACATAGAAGAACCTAAAAACATTATAGGAAGAAGAGTAAAAGTAAACCTAATGAATTTCTTAAATGATCCTAAAAAAAGAAAATACAATGTTTCATTCATAGTAACAAATTTAGAAGGAACCACCGCAAAAACCAAGATATTTGGATACGAAACACAACCCACATCTATCAAAATGGCAATAAGGAAAAACCAAGATAGAGTTGATGATAGATACGCTCTAAAAACAAAAGATGCAACCATAATTATCAAACCCTTAATGATCACAAGAAGAAACGTAACAAACTCAGTTAAGACTGCATTAAGAAAAGCATGTCACGCAGAATTCAAAAAAGCACTAAGTGCAATTTCAACTGAAGAAATGTTCAAACAATTAATTATACAAAGAATACAAAGAGAAACTAAAAAAGCATTAGCTAAAGTATACCCGCTAAAAGCAGTTGAAATCAAAAAAGCAACAATTGTACTAGCAAAAGAAGAAATAGGTAAAAAAATCCCAGTAAAAGAAGCTCCTGTTGAAGAAGCGGTAAAAGCACCTGTAAAAGAAGAAGCTAAAGCACCAGTGAAAGAAGTTAAGAAAGAAGCAGTAGTTGAAGAAAAAGCTAAAGAAGAAAAGAAAGAATAATTCTAATCCGTTACACCATAATTCTTAGCAACATCAAATAAAGCATCACTAAACTGTTTATACCTTCTTACAAGATCAGGAGGCATCATTCTCAAACAGGGCCAACCCAAAGGTTTTAACTCAGCACTCGCTCTAATAACCCTATCTGAATCTCCCTTATACGCACCAAAAAACAAACTTCTTGCTTTTGATTCAAAACTCTCACTCATAGAATAACGCATAGTCCTATGCAAACTCACAAGACATTCTTCAGAATCCAAACTACCACCAAAGACTGCCCCGCTCAATAACGCAAGCTTTACTTTATCACGTTCATGTCTGTTTAATTCAATATCCCACACTCGTGCACCAACACCGCGCTCATAACCCCTAGCAAAAGCCACACAAACAGAATTCGAACTCAACGCAGAAACAAGATGAACATTCTTTTGTGGAATTATGCCCTGTTCGATCAACCCCGCTAAAGTTCTTTCAGGATTGGAAGAAGCACATACCTTTTCTTGAACATATATAAAATCAGATAAGCCATAACTAATCCTCTCTCCCATATTTACAACATAACTCCAAGTTAAAGGCAAATCAAAACGAATATTCATCTCGGCAGCATCTAATCGAATATTTCTCATATTTCTCAAAACAGTTGCAGCCAACTCAACCTGTTCTGTTGTAACCTCAATCATTTAACAAAGAAAGTTGTTATTCTTTTAAAAGATTTGTATACACATCTAAATAACTACCAACACTATTCCAATTATTAGAAGAACATCCAACACTAATTCTACTTTAGACTCTCGCTCATAAAAACCAAACAATTTAATTATAATTTGATGAGGATGCTTAATGTGAACGTGATCTAACAACATATGAGAATAGAACGCAAGCGCGAACATTAACGACCAAAGATGAGAAAAGACCGCTAAAACGATCAATAACAACGTCACAACTACTGCACCAACCTTATGATGAATAAAACTTCTCTGCTCAAACTTATGAGTTATAACAGAAGTATTCCAGGTATGTGCTAAAGAAAAACGATTCTTCTTAGCATGAAAAATGTGTTCTATATAATGATCTAAATCAATTAACACCCCAAAAATTCCTGCCAAAAGCGCTAATTCCCAAGAGAACCAACCCAGCTTAACTAAGATAGCTCCAACAAAGAAGGGTAGGAGGAAATGAGTTTGCGGATACATACTAATCAATTCAACACATTATTTTTAATACTTTCGATTAACTACATTCGGAGCATAAACGTTTTTAGAAACTTTTATAAAACTAAACAAGATAATCAATAATATGAAATTCAAAATAGACGATAAAGTACTAGAAAAGTTTCCAAGTGTACAATTAGGAATAGTAACAGTTGAAGACATAGACAACACAGGAACTAATGAAGAAATTCTTAATTTAATAAAACAAGAACAAGAAAGAATAAGAAAAGAATTTGAAAAAGGCACACTATCAGAAAATGAAAGAATTAAATGTTGGCGTGAAGCATTCTCAAGCTTTGGAGCAAAACCAAAAAAATACCGATGTTCAGTAGAAAATTTATATCGAATGACACTAGACGGAATTGACCTAAAACACATTAATAAAATAGTTGATCTTTACAATTATCTCTCACTAAAACACATGGTTCCAGTGGGAGGAGACGATCTAGACAATGTTGAAAGTGACATTACCCTGAAAATCGCTGATGGAACAGAAAAATTCATAGAGTTAAACAGCGATGAAGAAAAAAGTCCAAAAGAGGGAGAGGTAATTTATTGTGATGATAAAGACGTACTTTGCAGAAGATGGAACTGGAGAGAGTGCGACAAATCAAAGATGGTTGAAGAAACCAAAACAGTTTCATTAGTAGTTGAAGGATTAGTACTAAGCAAAGAAGAAATAGAAACAATCATAAATGAATTACAAGAACTAGTAAAGAAATATGTCGGTGGAGAAACCAAAACCTTTATCTTAAATAAGGAAAATAAGGAAGTAGAACTATGAAAGTAATAGGATCGGGTGCAGAAGCAACCATAAAATCAGATGGTGAACTAGTTGTAAAAGAACGACTAGCAAAAGCTTACAGAATCAAAGAAATAGATGATAAACTAAGAAAGTTCAGAACACGAAGAGAGGGCAAAATTCTTAGTAAATTAAATGAATTAAAATTTCCAGCACCACAACTAAAATTAGTAGACGATAGACAAATGACCATTGAAATGGAATTCTTAAAAGGCAACAAATTACGTGATGTCCTATACAAAGACCCACTTGGACTAGGAAGAGAGATGGGAACCAAAATTGGAATTCTTCACACTAACGACATTGTTCATGGAGACTTAACCACATCCAATATGATAATGGATGAAGAATTAAAATTTATAGATTTCGGACTGAGTTTATTCTCAAAAAAAATAGAGGACAAAGCAGTAGACCTACACTTACTAAGACAGGCACTAGAAAGCAAACATCACACCTGTTGGGAAGATTGCTTCAAAGAGGTACTAGCAGGTTACTCAGAAAATTGTGCTCATTCAAATGAAGTTCTAAGTAGACTAGAAAAGGTAGAGTTAAGAGGAAGAAACAAACACTAAAAACCATAAAACGTTTTAAATAAAAAATAGTTCTTTCAAAATATGATTAAGAGATTGGGATTGACAGTCGCAGCAGTAATGCTTGCAGCATCTTCTGAAGCAGGTTCTATTAAAGCATATTGTGTTAACAGATTAAGAGACCTGTCACAATGTTTGTGGGTTGATGTGGGAGCGATAAACCACTCAGATGTAAGCTGTTCGGTTGGTTTAAAATTAACAGATGCACTAACACAACACTGGGAATATTCTCGTGGTAAAAGAGTTGGTTTAATAAGAAATATGGGGACTGTGTGGGAAGAAGAACAACTAGGGATTCCATTTCTTATGGGCGGACGAGGCGCAAACCCTGATAAAGAATATCCTGCAGATCTAAAAAATCGACTAAATTCTTTTGTAGGTCCAGGATTTCCAATAGACAGACAACCTAACTGGCTACGTGAAAGCTTTGGCTATGAACGTCGCCCATTCGTAGAAATGGCAAATGTTGAAGCAGGAATTACATACGGTCTAACAGTCCGTACAGGAGTTTCACCAGGACAGGCAGCAGACTTTGTCTTAGGAATTGTAGGACTTGACCCTGCAAAAGATGACAAACACTAATCTTTAAAAACTAAATTCCATTCTTAAAAATATGCCCACAACCGATCAACTAGCAGAACTAAAAAGATGGAGATATCCTTTCTATTCACTTGGTGACGCTCCAGAAAGAATAGGTGATGAAGTACGATTAATGATACATCCTTATTTACAAAATGAAAACACCGGTTATGTAAATAATCCAACCAACCCAGATTACGAAGAAAAAAGAGACACACTAGTAAGAGAGACTCCAGAATTAATCATTATTGGAATAGGAGAGAGACATATTCTTCAACCATTAGCCTGGTTAAAACAACTACAACCAAAAGGACCTCGCGCAGTATACATAACAAACGATGCAAATCCCTTTCCATTAGGAATTAAGAGAAATTTCTTTGCTAGACGGTTAAAAAGCACAATAGGAACAGACTTATTAACACTTTGTGGAGCAGAACTAGTTTATGATGGATATGATTTAAGAAGAAAAATGGGGTGTGTAAATGTAATGTACCATTTTCTAAAATCCCAATTTAAAATTAGAATTGATAGAGAACACTCCTGGGCAATACAAGAACAAAAAATGCCCTTTCTACCCGGACTGCAAGTTTAACCACAATTACCAGCAGGAACAGCTGCAGCAGTTGTTGCTATAACATTATCACATTCTGAAGGTTTATCCTCAAAATTAGCACACATTTCAACAAGAATTGAATTAGCATCTCGCGCACCCTGATATTTAGAGCCTTCAATAAAAGTTGTAGGACTACCTGTAACTCCCAACTTGTCTTGTAACACTTTATCTTCACGCATTAACTCAATACCTCTTTCTGTTTCACAAGAAGAGATTGCGTCAACATCTAAACCAAGATCTTCAGCAACAGCACCCCAACAAGAATCTGCATTTTGATAAGTACATGCATCATTCATAGCGATTACAAAATCAAACCAGTCATCAAGACCATTATCAACTAAAACACATTTTTCTCTCATGTTCTGAGTTAGTTCTTGCTTACCATGTAAAGAACACAAGTTACCATCATCTAAACACTCATCACCATAATCGCTATAAATTACATAATAAGGATTGTATTTAGCTTTATTACCTAAAACATTGTAAACTTCATAAACTATTTCTTCAGCTTGGTTACCATAAGGACAGTAACTCATAACAAAAAAGTCAACTTGTGGAACGCCATCAGTTAAATCAACACCAATATCGTTCATGAAATCCATACGTTTTTGTTCATCAACAAAATAGGAAGCACCAGTAGCTTGAGGTCGGATTTTAAGACCCTCTTCAAAAGACTCAAAAGCAGCTTGAACTTGAGCATTATCCTTCCACTCGCTAGATTCAGTAATAGACTTTGGTACAATAAAAGCCGGAACTAATTCAATATCATAATCTTCAATTAGCTCTTCTGCTTCAGAAACATCAACATATTTTGGAGTTATACCCTCAAACATTTGTTGTAATGCAAAAACGATTTGTGACGGATCACAAGAATTACAACGTTCATCATTTAAAACAATAAGTTCAATCTCTTCAACCTTAGGAAGGTTTTTACATAAATCGTGATCGGGAATTTCACCGCAAATTGCTTTAGTAAAAGCATCTTCAGTTCTTCGACCACCATAAGATTCGTCATTAAGATAAATTGTTGGACTACCACTAGCACCGATTTCATCAGCCCTAGCAAAAGAAGCAGAAAGTAATTCATCACCCTCCTCTCCCTCATAACATTGTTTAATATTTGCAACATTTAAATCTTTAGCACAAGATTCCCAGTTATCAGGAATGGAATTAGCATTTTTATTCATACAAACAATCATATTCATATACTTATCAGGATTATATTTAGCAGCACATAATTGCACTTTATTCCCATCTACTTCAGGTTGGCCATGTAAAGAATCAAAGCCTGTTGGAGTAGTTCTACCAATAAATTCTAAAGAGAAGTCAACTGCACTTCCAAATTTGTCTAATACAGGAGCTATAGCGTCCTCAACTTGAGTACCATACGGACATTGGCTCATAACATAAAAATCTAGTTTAACAGGCGTGCCATCATAGACTATATTGCCAGTAATTCCAGAACCATTTGTAATATCCCGCACAACTAAAACCGCAAGTAGTAAAATAATCACTACAAGTCCTCCCTTGATAAATGCTTGACTCATTGTAATTCGAAAATGGGATATGTTATTTATAAAGATTATGGAAGTTAAGAAATTATTTCAACACTGTCCACACACGCTTTAACTAAAGCATCTATATCCAAGTCCTTTTCGGCAAGTTCTATTTCTCCAATTCGGGCTTTGGTCTCAGGGCTTCTCGGAACAAAAAAAGTACAACAATCCTCATGAGGTTGAATGGAAGTTTCATAAGTACCAAACTGTTTAGCCAAATCAATTATGTCAACTTTGTCCATACCCACTAAAGGTCTTAAGAACAATTTACTAGTGATCTGATTTACAACACCCATGTTTTCAAGAGTTTGCGAACTAACCTGGCCTAAACTCTCCCCAGAAACAATTGCCTGATGTCGTACCATAAACTTTTCAGTAATTCTTAGCATAAACCGTCTATATAATAAAATCCTTAATTTTGCAGGACACTTAGTTACGATCTCTTTCTGAACATCAGTAAATGGAATAAGAATTAGTTGGCAAGAGTTCTGATAATCCTTAAGTAAATTAAACAAATCTTTAACCTTATCAATACTTGCCTTTTTTACATGCGGATAGTTATGAAAATGAATAAAATCAACACTACATCCCCGTTTCATCATCATTAAAGAAGACACCGGACTGTCTATTCCACCAGAAAGTAAAGAAAGAACTTTGCCTGCAGAAGACACGGGCAAGCCGCCAAATCCCTGCTCTGTTTGTCTTATAATAAATGAATTCTTATTCTGAATCTCAAGATTTAAAACAAAATCAGGATCTTTTAGTTTAACTTCCAATTTAGTTTGCTCCTCTAAAAAAGCCCCTACCTCTCTGCTAATTTCAGGACTGGTTAATTCAAACTGTTTATTAGAACGCTGAGTTTCAACTTTAAATGATTCAATATCTTTTTCTTTTAATACCTTTAACGCCTCTTTCTTAATTACTTCTAAATCCAAATCTGTCTTTAATACTTCAGAAAAAGAGGCAATTCCAAAGACTTTCTTTAGTTTTGGAAAGGGATCCTTATCAGAAGTTTCAAGAAATATCCTACCCGACATTCTTGTAATAGTACAATCTAGCTTATTCTTAATGTTTCTCATTAGAGTTTTCTCAAAAAAGCCACGGTTCCTGCCCTTAAGACCAATCTCTGCATATCTTACTAATATTTTCATTATATGATAAGAATTCACGAAAAGTTTATATATTTAATCTTTTTAGGTAAAAAACATGAAAGAGGGCCTTTACACCAAGAAATTAAAGGCGGAACGCGTTATTTGCAGCTTATGCTACCAACAATGCATACTTTCTCCCGACGGTAGAGGCTTTTGCAATGTACGAGAAAACAAGAAAGGCAAGATTTATACTAAGAATTATCAGAAATTTCGAGAGGAAAAAATCGATAAAATTGAGATTGTTCCATTATTCCATTTTTTACCAGGTACAAAAACATTCATATTAGGAAGTGTTGGAAATAATCTGGTTAGTTCAACAGAAATTGAAGTTGACAATGCACTAAAAGAACTTAAAAAAATAACTGCAGACCAGGCAGTAAAACGAGCCATAAAGGGAGACTGCAGTTCCATTACATACTTAACAGATGAACCAACAATGTTTTATGAAAGTATGATTGAAGTTGCAAAGAATGCTAAAAGCAACAAATTAAAAAATATCTTACGAACAAATGGTTACTTACATGAAAAATCATTTTCTGAACTCATAAAATACTTACATGCAATAAGCTTTGAATTAGATAGTGCAGATAAAGAAACATTAATGCAACTAACAAATGGGAAACTAAGCCATATTGAAAAAAGCATTAAAATGGCAGTCGAAAAAGGGATTTGGGTTGAAATTACAACCATCTTAAAAGAGGACGTAAACGACAGTGAAGGAGAATTAAGGAAACTAGCTGAATACATTACCTCAATAGATAAAAACATTCCCTGGCATGTAGAAAACGCTCATGATAAGAAAGAAATCTTCAATCAATTAAAAGAAGAATATGAATTAACAAATGTTTATCTTGGTTTAGAAGATACATTATGCCCAAAATGCGGCAAGGTAGTAATAAGTAGAAAAGATAATATAATTAATGTTAAGAAAAACGTTTGTGATCTGTGCAAGAAAGGCAGGGTTCAAGGGACGTTTTAGCTTCAGCAAGATCTTCAGTTCTGTCATAACTTAACGCTAAACAAAAAACAGATAGAATTGTTGCAAAATCATGCCCTGCAAGAGCACTAGCAGCAAAAAGACCACCCACCACCGCATACCCATTTCTTCTCGTACGTAAATGTGCAGCAGGCATACATTGATCAGTTCTAAGTTTAAAACAAGGGTCCTGTCTACGTGCATGTTTCAAGCCCGCATAAACCAATCCTGCACCAACAAACAACAAAGGAGAGTTAACCTGACTTAAACAAACACCCCCACTTAAGAACAATGCATAATCTCCAAACTTGTGATAAAACTCTCTACCCGAATCACTTATGTCTCTTACAGTCTCCATCACGCGTCGCATGCACACTAAAAACTAGAATTCATTTATAAAGATAATCAGAAAAAGAATAATTTAATCACGCTCATCATTACTAGCACGAATAGCTCTTCGTTTTCCCTCAAACATTATTCCAGCAGCAGCAATCAAACCAGCACCACAGGCAGGATCAAACCACAAAACCGCAGCACCAATTCCTACCAAAAAGTTTCGCCTAAACCTTAAATCTTGAGCTTTTGAATCAGACTCAGAAAAATGAGGTGCGATCAAACTTGCAGCAGTAGAAAGAACGGCCACATATTTAGCACCAACACCAACAAAAGGATTAACAATAGTATGCGCCCCAACGGCCGCCAATCCAGCATCATAAAGTCCCCCACTAAGCCTATCAGCATTAGCAGCAACACAATATGCTAAATTAGTACTGTCTTCTTTGAATTGTTTGAAGTTCATAGAGTTTAGAAACTATACTTCATTTATAAAGATAATTAAAAAATAAGAAAAAAAATGTTTTTAATCGCTAGCGCCAGCAATTATAAACAATACTACTGCAACAACAATGTTAACAATATAGTGTGTGATTCCAATAGGACTCATTGCAATAACATTTGCCACATAAGGAATTGCAAAAAATACATTAATTCCCATCACCAAAATAATCAATGATAGTAATAATGAAACAATTCCCATAAACGCATTAGTATTTCCAAATACTAAAAACGAATTAAAGAAAGCAAACAATCCACCAATAATGAATACTACTCCCAAAACATAAATAATCCAAGAAGGCAAGCTAACATTTGTAAAAGCTAAAACCCCCACTATAATTAAAATAATTGCTACAATCGCGTTCATCCAATCAAGGAAACCATCAAAAGCCATTCTTAATACACCTCACCGTATTTATGATAAGTTTTTTATATTACTTCTATTTAAATGTTTCTATGGACAAGATAACAGACAAGAAATTAGCAAAGTACTTTGACGTAACTGGTCGTGCATTAGAGAAAGTAAAAAAAGCTAAATGCAAAAAAGGAGCCGAGGTTGTTTTAGACATGGCAGAACGCTACTATTCTGATGCAGGACACTTTAGAAATAAGAACGATTACGTGAATGCATTTGCCTGTTTGAATTATGCACATGGATGGTTAGACTGTGGTGCTACGTTAGAACTGTTTGATGTTCACGATAATAAATTGTTTACTGTAGACTGAAACAAAACAATTAAATACTCAAACCTATCTTTTTTAGTATGTTAACAAAAAAAGTATTCTCTTGGGCAACGTATGATCTGGCTAATACCTCTTTCTCTGCATTAATAGTAACAGTATTTTTCCCCCTGATCATCAAAGAATTCTTGGGAGGGAATGAGTTTCAAATAGGACTCGTGATGGGACTGTCATTATTTCTGTCAGCACTACTAGTTCCACTACTGGGGGGGTTAAGCGACGCATTAAAAGTAAAAAAACCCTTCATAGTAATATTTACCTTATTCACAATAATTGCAACAATACTAATTGCATATTCCAACTTATGGTTTGCACTACTATTTGGGTTATTAGCCAACCTATTTTATCATGCTTCACTAGACATTTATGACAGCATGTTAGATGACATAACCGACAAAAAACACTTGGGAAAAGTATCCGGAATTGGAACCGCATTTGGATATGTTGGAACCATATTAAGTTTATTACTAGCAGCCTACTTCTTAAACAATTTTGGATGGGAAACCGAAATTGGAACAAGAATTATGTTTCCACTAGCAGGAATATTCTTTTTTATTTTCGCCATACCACTCTTTTTGAATTATAAAGAAGAACACAAAAAAAGAATGAGTTTGGGGAAAGGAATTAAAAAATCATTCAAAGAGGTTAGAAAAACAATTAAGGGCATCAGAAAATACAAAAATGTATGGTTGTTCTTACTAGCATCACTAATCTATGTAGACAGTTTGAATACAGTAATAATCTTCTTATTCTTATTCGGAAAAGAAACACTTGGACTAACAGTTAAAGCATTCTTCCCAATATTTGGAATAATGGCCCTGGCAGCAATAGTGGGTTCACTAGTATTTGGGTGGTTATCAGACCATGTGGGACCAAAAAAAAGTTTAGTTTCCGCACTAATCATCTGGGTATTTGTAATATTATTAGTGATAATTAAAACAAATTATGTAACATACCTACTGGCAGGAATTATTGGAGGTGCATTACTAGGCGCAATCTGGACAACAACCAGACCATTATTGATTAAGATAGCACCAAAACATAAGTTAACAGAACTATTCGGATTCCAGGGATTAACAGAGAAGTTAGGGGGCATTATAGGCCCAGTAGTTTTTGGAGCGTTAGTTGTTGCATTCAGTTATACTGCAGCACTAATATCAGTATTAGTAATGTTTGTAATAGGATTAGCAGTATTACTTAAAGTAGATGCATAAGCAATTCTATTCTTGATAAAATACTTTGTTAACATTAACAGCCAACCCTTTTTCATTCTCTAACATTTTCTTAGAAGTTAATTTAGCAATTCCTAACGCAATCAACTCACCTTTTAATGTAAGTAATGCGATCTTTTGATCGGGCTCGATCTTGTCAGTTAACTTAACAATTCCCGGAATGTTTAGATCACTACCTGAAATCAAAGACGAGACTGCAGAATCAGAGACCCACACCTTGTGCATATGACGTACAGCATATTCAATAGGTTGAAGCATGTTCTTCAACTTTGCATTCTTACCCTCTTTATAATAATGAAGTGCGTCAGCCAGGTCTTGCAAAGAAACAAGAGTGGATTCGTTAAAGTTGCCAACCTTAGTTCTTCTAAGTTGTTGCATATGAGCACCCGTACCTGCTTTCTGACCAAAATCATGAATGTACTTTCTTATGTAAGTACCTGCTTCGCAACCTATTCTAAAAAGCACATCTTGCCCTTTAATTTCTAAAATTTCAATATAATAAATAGTTCTAGGTCTTAATTGTCTTTTAATTGCAGATTTTATTGGGGGGAGCTGCATAATCTTGCCAGTCATCTTTTTGAAAGTCTGTCTAATTTTACGTTCAGAAAGTTCGTCATGTAAATGCATTAACGCAACATACTCTTTTCCTGCAGGTAAAAGTGTTTGAACAATTCGAGTTGCTTTATCCAAAGCTATAGGAAGACAACCCGTAACTCCAGGATCAAGAGTGCCTGAATGCCCTGATTTAGTTATGCCCAGAATTTTTTGTACAAAAGCAGATACTTGATGAGACGTTGGACCCTTAGGTTTATCAATATTAATTATACTATACTTTATTCTTTTTTCTACAGAACGTTCTTCAGGTTTAATACCAAATTTACCCACTTCTTTAGTTCTAACCAATACATCCCGTTCAATATTCTCCAAAGGCAATTCCATGATTTACTAAAAGATTGCACGTGTTTAATAAGTTTATGATTTTAGTAAAATTTATATACTATTTATTACAATAAAAAAGAATGCTTTCAAGAATACTGAACATGAAACAACAACACCAAACTTTCTTTGGGATCATAATTCTATTCGCAATTATTGTTTTTTGGAGAGGAGTATTTGGATTATTAGATCAATACTTTATCCCAAATCATCAAGCAATGAGTTTGTGGCTATCAGTAATTGTTGGATTGGTAATTCTTGTTGTCATGCATTATGCAGCTAAATAATCGATTGTAAACTTTTCAACGCACTTCTTAATACAGGAATCGTACCTGGAGAAAAAATTCTAGACTGAACCATACAATAATCCTCATCAAAACCATCACGAGAGTACTCACCAAGAACAAAATTAGCTCGAACAACCATACAAATACAATCCCACTCTTCAAGACTACTCTCAAGAATAGGTTCTTGTCCAGGAAGAGCATAACTAATCACCATTGCGTCCTTAAAATTAACTGAGGGTTTTCTATCAATAGAAATATGTTCATCTACAAAGCCATCAAGAGCCATTAAATCATCAGAAGAAACAACTCTTTGATCTAAGAACGTTCCAACATACCTTGCTGCCTCTCTAATGTGCTCGATAGTAACATTCATAACGAGAGTAATCACTTACCAAATAAAAAGATTTAGAATTATTCTTTCTTTTCTTCTTTAACAGCTTCTTTCTTAACTTCTTTTGCAGGCTCTTCTTTAGCTTTAGGTTCTTCTGTTTTAGCTTCTTTTGCAGGTTCTTCTTTTGCTTCTTTTACTGTAGCCTTAGAGTCTGCTTTAGGTTTTTCAGTTTTAGCTTTCTTAACATCATCTTTTTTGTTTGCTTCTAAAATAACACTAACCTTATCATCCTCTTTAGTAGCTAAAATTTTAACTCGAGGAGGAGGATTCTTTATTCCGTTTTTCCAAATAAGTTCATTAACATCTGCACCAATATTTATGTTGTCAGACTTCATGTGTTTAGCAATAAATTCCTTAAGAACTTTAACTGCTTTCTTAGATCGTTTATACTTAGAAGTTTTTAAAAAACCTCTTCGTAAAGGAACAGTATATAATCTTTCAAGTTTTTGGGTAGGAGTTTTTTTTGCCATTATGCTTTAGTTCTACTTCTCCTCCAATTTCTTTTAATATCAGTGTGTCTTCCAGGATGAACCCTTCTTCCAACACCATAAATTTTAGGAATAATCCAAAAAGGAGCCCATTTAGTTTGTCTGCCTTTCTTAATTAAACGTTTTTTTCTTGAAAGATGAATGTAACGTGCCATTTACTCCTTAACCTCTTTAACTTCTTCTTTAACAGGTTCTGCTTTTGGAGCTTCTTTTACTGCTTCTTTCTTAACTTCTTTAACAGGAGCTTCTTTAACAGCTTTAAAACCTACAATTTTGTTTAAAAGCTTTTTACCTTCAGCAGAAACCATTCTACCTTTGTGTTTGCCTTTTTCTTCTTTTTTAACAAGACCTGCAGCCTCTAATTGTTGTAAAGATTTACGAATAATAGAACCAGATCCATCAAAATGGTGTTCAGGTTTAACCCCTCGATTCTTTCTACCACCATATTTAACTCTTAATTTGTTAGTTCCAACAGGACCAAGTCTAAAAACACTTCTTAAAATTGCAGCAACTCGGATATACCACCAATCATCTCTAACAGGAGGCAGTTCTTTATGAACACCAGTTTTGCAAAATTTAGCCCATTCAGGAGCAGAAATTTCTTTGAAACTTTTAAGCTCTACAGCTAAGTTTTCAATAAATTCATTAACCTCAGTACTATATATCTTACTCATGATTCTGAGGAGAAATAAGTGCTTTATAAAGTTTTCGCCGAAACCTTTATGCGTAGAACAAAGCAGACAAATAAACATCAAATCTTTAACTAATTAAAACAGACGTGTTTAACTAATCCGACACCAAACATTTTTATACTACCAAACACTCTTTAGTTCTATGGGTCACGCAATTAATGTAATATTTGGAATTGCAATAGCAATAATTGTGTACTTAGTTATAATCTTAGGAATAAAAGCTTTCTATCCAGAACCAGAATATTTAGACTTCTGTGAAGAATACAGAGACGTTATAAGTCCCTTAGCAATTGAAGAGTGTGAAGGCAACCTAACCGTACAAGAGTGTCGAACTCTGGCAAGAGAAAAGGAAATAGATAACAGAGATAATTGTCACAAACCATATCAAAAAGCAAGAGAGAGTTATAATAGAAACTTATTCTTAATTACAATGATAATTGGTTTAATACTAATTGTAACTTCTTTGTTTACGCTAGGCATGATCAATATTAGTTCAGGATTAATCATGGCATCCGTTGTTTTAATAGTATATGGCTTTATAAGAGGATGGGATAGTGCAAATGACATACTCAAATTCGTTTTTGCACTCGCAGATGCAGTAATCATAATTGCATTTGCAGTCATGCTAAACAAAAGAAAAAAGTAGAAAGGTTTAAACAACATCACTTCGTTCTGAGCTCATTACATGAACAACATCACTTCGTTCTGAGCTCATTACATGAACAACATCACTTCGTTCTGAGCTTAAACTTTAGGGAAAAGTTTAAATAAACAATTCTTAACCACTAACTATGTTATTAGAAACAGTATTCATTGGGATAGTAACTGCCTACTTACACAAAAAAGTAAAATTCTACTTAATAAAAAAGAAAAAATGGGACAATGCCATAATGAATGGTGCTGAACCCTTCTTCATAGACAATAAGAGCAAAACAGGGATATTGCTACTACATGGATTCACAAGCACGCCCCAAGAAGTAAAAGGAATTGGTGAATACCTAGCAAAAAAAGGCCTTACAATATATGCCCCCCTACTAACAGGACACGGAACACACATCTTTGACCTAGCAACAACAAAACGACAAGACTGGGAAAAATCAACAATCAAAGCATTCAACAGACTAAAAAAGAAAGCAGAAAACATTTTTGTAATCGGAAGCTCAATGGGAGGAAACCTCGCAATAAAATTAGCCAACCAAAAAAAAGTGAAAGGCCTAATCTTACTTGGAACACCAATGTTCTTCAAAAGCGAACTAACCAAAAAAATAATGCTAAAAGGAATGAGCCTCTTCAAAAACTTTGTAAAGAAAAAACATGACAAAAGAGCAAAAAGAGCAATAAAGAAAAAAGTACACTACATGCACGTACCAATAAAAGCACTAAAAGAACTAGCAAAAGTAATACAAGAATCAGAAGACCTACTCCCAAATACAAAAGTGCCCGCATTAGTAATGCAATCAGCAACAGATCAAATACTAACCAATGAAAACGCAGAACTAATTTATAACCGATTAGGAAGCAAAATAAAAGAAAAAGAATTTATACCAGACTCATATCATGTTTTCTGTTTAGATAAAAATAAAGAAATAGCATTCAAAAAAATAAATGAATTTATTAAAAAAATTAGTTCTTTAAAGCATCAATAACTAAACTGATTACTTTATACCTTTTGACTTGCCATAAAACCCAAAGTACAACAAGCATGAAAAAGATTGCAAATGTCAAAGCAACACCATAATACTTCTTCAGATATGCACGCTGTTTATCCAGATTTTTATTAAGATCGGAAATTTTAGTATTCAAATCTTTCATACCATACAAAGTCTCACCACTATCATCCTTATACGTTAGTGGTTTTGATGTTTCATGTTGTTCGTCTGACATTTTGATCCCTCCAATACCAAGAAATAACAGGTAGTTTAAAAATATTTCGAGTTATGAAGAAACACCAAGATAATAGGTGGCGTGAAAAATAGCGGAGGGTGGATTTGAATACGGCAATGGTCACGCCAACCATTTCCACCGACCTCCGGGTTATGAGCCCGACGAGCACTCCTGCCTGCTCCACTCCGCTAATAAGAAGAAAAAGAAGTTAATTTATAAACTTTATCATAGAACTAATAATCAACACTCAAACCCTTCTTGATCCTCTTGAAAATCATAGCAGGTTCTTCACGCACGTTAGACTTCATTAACAAAACATTCAAAGGAATTACTGAAACCAATTCCCAACCATCTTCACCCATACGATTAATAACCTTCTCAAATTTTTCAATAGTAACATTACTTCTTGAAACATCATTAGGATCGGCAGAAATTTTAACAACTTTAAACTCCCAATTACCCGCACCAGAAGTTGACGAAGGAACAGAAACAGGTTCTGCAACAGGAGGATCTGCAGGAATTGAAACATGTGCATATTCTCTTTGTTCTTGAACAGGCGGGGCTTGTGGAGGGGTGTCTTTTAATTCAACATACTCACCATCAGACTTCTTTTTCTCATCCCGTTTTCTCCTAACACAACTAGTACAATACATTTCACCATCTTCGGTGTAATATATTTTTTCGAGAAGACCAAACTTTTTTTCACATTCCTTACAAATTTTCATGATCTGAAATTGAATCCAGGGTATATAAATATATTTGTAGTAGAGTAAATAGTTTAGAGTCCATACAAACTAAAGAATAGAAAAGAATAAAAAGCCATATTAACAAAAAACTACCATGTACAGGGTAAAAAGGAATAATGTAATAAAGTTTTGGTTCATTACAATAATAATTCTAATTATACTAGGAACTATTCTTCCACTAAAACCAACCGCGGTTACCGTGGCTGAAGAATATACTGAACTCGAAGAGATAACAAAACAAATTCCAGAAAACGTAACCGAAGAAGTAGAACAGGAAGTAACACTAACCAATTCAAGTTCGGAATATGTTAATGTAGACTATGAAATAATTCTTGATGGTGAATTATACCGAACAACAGATGATGATTTAGACTATGCAAACCAGGATTACCTGCTTACAGTTGATGAAAGGATAACTTACTGTACCGAATTCGAATACGAATTCAAAAAAGATTCCAGACTAGTAAATACTGATGACCAAGAACTATGTTTAAACAATACCCGAATAAAAGACTTTACACTAACCGAATTATATGTTGGAAGTTTAAACGACCACTATTTCAAAGTTGAATTTACAAAGAAACCAAAAAAGCTAGTTGCAGGCAGTGGTGAGTATACAGAAATCAGATTAGAAAACATGACAGTAACAAAATACACTAACGTAACAGAATTTGTGGATGTAACAAAAACACGAAACGTTGAAAAGATAGAATGGCAATGGTTCTGGGCTTTTAGATAACTTTTTAAAAGAATTAACATTTTTTATTCTACGGGATGACAAATCAAGTTTACTGGCAAACAGTTCTAAGACCGTACTTAAACACTGCTTTACCCAATAGTACAGCAAAAGAATGGTTATTAGCTGCATCAACAGCACAAGAAATGCAATGGGAAAGATACCAGCAAGTATTAAGCTCATTTGCAATGAGAGTCCCATTACATGAAGCCTTAGATGCATTCAGAAATAAAGTACCTGCGTCTGCCTTCAGAGACAACCTGAATAGAAGAAGAGAGAGATTAAAAACACATTCTGAGTGAATATTCTAAGGATATAGTTCGAACATAAAAGAAAAATACGCCACGGACGAGATTTGAACTCGTATGTCCCGGAGGACACAAGATATCTGCGGTATTGAGTAGGTTCATAAGAACTTACAGTTCATAGCAATCTTGCGCAATACCAGATTATGCGACCGTGGCATGCTAAAAAGAGGTGATGATTTGTTTATAAATTTTGTTAAACTCAAGGGAAAGAAATACACAATATCGCTTCGTTCTTAGCATAACTTCAGAGAAAAAGTTATAAATGATTAAATTATTAAAACAATACCATGACAGTAAAATTAATACATGACAAACATAACTGCATAAATTGCGGAGCATGCTTAGGAAGCAGTGAATTCACAATGGATGACGCAGGAGTAAACTTAACAGAAGTTAAGTATGAAAAGAACGAAGAAGATAAAACAATAATCGGGAAGAAAGAAACAAAAACCACTCCTGAACTAGAACAAGCAATTGAAATATGTCCCGTACAATGCATTAGACTAGAAGAATGATAAACACTTTACGAAGACTAAGATTTTCAGCAATTCTGGCATTATTTGTTATAATGTTATCGCTAACATTAATCGTATTTGCACTAGAAAACTTCACAAAAGAAGAAGTACTAAAAGAATACCTTGTAGACTATTCTCTAACCCAAGTCGGAGATGCAGAAGATCTAAAAGAATTACATGATGAACACCAAACAAATTGTGAAGCAGGAGCACTAGAACAAAACGTGGCGTTTCGTGATGGCAATAAAACAATTGAGTGCAGCAAGGTACTATCCTCAACAAGAGAGGCATATCCAAGAATTCTAATAAAAGAATTTGTTTTCAAAGAGGTTTATGAAAAGAAATTTCCCTGTACTTTTTTACAGTGTTTAACACAAAAGGAAACAATGACCATCATAATAAGTAGAGAGGGACATTACTTTCTAAATAACATAAAGACGTTTTTAGTTATTGGAACGCTAATAATTGCATTATTAGTCGCTGTTCTTTCTGAAACCGTTTCTGCAGGGTTAAAAAGCATCGGTATGCCTTTATTCTTAGTTGGAGGGGGATACGCACTATCTTATTTTTATCCCTTAAGTGGATTCTTAGTAAAAGATCCAACCCTTGACGCAATTAAAACATCACAAACACTACTACGTCCAATATTAATTGCATCATTCATTATGGGAACAATTGGCTTAATAATGGTGATTGTGGGCCTTATAACTAAATTCAAAAATAAGAAAATAGAGTAAAGTTTTTATAGTTACTATCACTTCTAATACTCATGATAAATAATGTTAAAGGAACAACAGACTTCATGCCAAAGGAAGAGGCATCCAAACAAAAAGTGTTTGATAATTTGAAAACTGTTGCACAAAAATTTGGATTTAGACAAATTTGTACTCCAATCATTGAAAGTTTTGAATTACTAGCGCAAAAACAGGGAGATGAAATTAGAAAACAAATATTTACTCTCGAAAAAAAAGGAAAAGAAGAATTAGCAATGAGAGCTGAGTTCACACCCTCCTTTGCAAGACTGTTTATTTCCAATCAAAAAGAGTTAGCAAAACCAATAAAATGGTTCAGTATTGACCGAGTGTGGCGATATGAAAAACCACAAGCAGGTAGAGAAAGAGAGTTCTACCAATTTAACGTTGAATTATACGGAAGCGGCGAAGCAATAGCTGACGCAGAAATAATTAGTTTAGCAATTGAAAGTCTAAAAAGTCTAGGATTAAAAGAAAAAGACTTTATCGTAAATGTTAACAACCGAAAAGTACTACAATCATTAATAGAAAACTTTGTTAGCTCAGATATTGACGAAGTAATTAGAGTAATTGACAAAAAAGACAAGGTTTCTCCTGAAGACTATAAAGAAATGCTAAAAGAGGTAGGCGTAGAACAGGTAGATAAACTAATCAAAACATTAGAAGAAACAGATGTGAATAAAGTAAAAGGCGCTTCAGAATTAAAATCAGTACTAGATCTATTACCTTATGACTGCGTTAAGATGAGTCTAACCACTGCACGTGGACTTTCGTATTACACTGGAACAGTATTTGAAATATTCGATGTCAACGGTAAATTCAGAGCGCTATGCGGTGGCGGAAGATATGACAATATGATAGAACAATTTGGCGGACAACCAACCCCTGCAACAGGATTTGGAATGGGATGGTCAACCATATCACTATTATTAGCAGATAAAAACCTATTGCCTGACGAAGAGTTAGGTCCGGACTATTTTATTGCAGTACTAGAGGAAGAAAGAGAGGCAATGAAATTAGCAGCAAAACTAAGACAACACAACACAGTAGTTGTTAATCTAGTTAGCAAAAATGTTGGCAATCAGATGAAATATGCCAATTCTCTTGGAGCAAAGAACGTAATAGTTTTAGGACCAGAAGAAGTTAAAAGTAAAAAGTATAAAGTCAAAAACATGCAAGCAGGAACAGAAAAAAGCATGAACTTATAATTACCTTCTTTTATACAAATTCAAGAAAGACTTAAGTTTATTCTTCAATATTCTAGTATCATTAGCAAGTTCTCCACTAAAATCAGCAACGTGCATCTTGTAAACAAACTTGTCAACCATAGTACGCAAGAACATCATCCAAGGAAATGCTTCCCATTTACCCTCATAATCTTTTAAAATAAATGAACGAAATCTTACTTTAAGATCCGCCTGTTGAAGCGTCCTTTTCTTACCTTGTAATTCAATTTCGATATTCTCAATATTTCGAATTGTGATTTCCATATTCATATTTAGTTTAACATAATCAGAAACGGTCTTGAACGGTTCTAACTCTAATTCCATGTACCATTCATCTTTATTCTTCTTTTCATACTGTCTTTTTTCATTCTTATCATAATGATGTTCCTTAAAAAAAGAATCCATTAACATATAAAACTCTTTTAATTCAAAAGGACCAGAATACTCAACAAATTCGTCATACACAACATAATCTTTAATCATTCTAGAAAGCACCTCTTGCAGTAGTTGAATCTAAAACTTCCTTAATCTTATTCTGAAAATCAACTAATTCATAATACAAACGATCTGGCCAAACAATCATATAGTAATAAAATAAAACAAACTTCTTTAAGAATTTTTCTAAAGCGCAAAGTACGGGTGTGTTAAATCTTTCAGAATAATCATAGATCATAGTTGCAGTAAGAATAATCTGAATACGAGCGTCGACCAGGGTTTTTTCTTTACCACCTTTCTTAACCTTAACTTCCTTGTGATACCACGAATGAAAAGCCATGTTTACCTTAGCTTGCCTATAACCTGTCTCTTTTCTCGTGCCACTCCATTCCAATTCCAATTCTGGAGGTTTAAACTTATGAACGTCTTCTTGAAAGAAATACTTTCTATCTTTATACCATTTACGCATAACCGCATAGAGTTTATCAAGATCGAAAGTTCCACCATGTCGTAACTCAAATGTTGCCACATGCATCTCGTCCTTAGCCATATTAGTAGATTGAAGAAAGAGGTATTTAAACTTTTCTATGAGCTCAAGCTCAGAACTAGGTTAAACTAAAATAAATTTAAGAAAAAAAGAAATTTAAAAAGTAATTAATACTTCTGACTCAGAACCATAACGCTTTTTCAGATCATCAAAGATTGGTTGTTTGATAAAAACCTTCTCAGGAATTTTCATATCAACTAATGCTTTTTCTAATTCTGCAAGAGTGGCTTTCTTCTCACCAGAAATTGAACCGTCCTTATTAATCTTAGCTACCTTAATCTCCTTGGTTTTAGCATCAATATCATCAACAATAAATGCTTTATCACCCAAAAGTGTAACTTCAGCAAACTTGTCACCATGTTTAATTCGGATTTTGGTTTTAGCAATTTCTTTTCCTCTAGCTCTGTTAACATAGTCCATTATGGCACGCATAAGTTGAGGAACCTCTCGCTTAACCTTTTCAACTTCAGCCTTGGTAAGCTTATTCTTCTCATAATCCGCTTTGGCTTTTGATAACTCTTTGAAGATTCTTAATGCCTTCTGAGAAATTTTACCCGTAGTGATAAGATTGTTCTTAAACTTCATCTCAACATCTTCATCTTTGATATTTTCAATTCCATCAAGTTTAAGTGCATCACGCATAGAGTCTAGAACGTCTTCATAAACTTTAGCAACAGAATCTTTCTCATTCTCTTGTTGGATTTGTTCGAAAAGCTTTTTTATCCTTTCCAAGTATTTTCTTGCACCTTTCATCAAATCATCAAGTTCTTTACCAGAAAGATCTAATTTAGGATTGTGTTCCATATCCTTTCTAGTTTTAATTATTTTTTCAAGAATTTTAACATACTCATCTTCGAGTAATTTTTCCTTCTTAACAAAAATATCCCTAAGTAATTCAGGAGTTTCTTTTGGCGTAGGCGGTGGAAGACCATACAACATTAAAGCCGCTTGTGAAGGGTTTAAAGTTGCCCAAAACATATCTTCCATACCCATCTCATTAATTTTGAATTGCATTCGTTTAAGCATTTGCTCACCCGAATTCATGTGCAGATCTATGCTTTCCTGAGAAGGTTTAACCTTACCCATCTTAAGAAGCATCTTAAGAGGCATAAAAGTACCCTTATCAAAGAAAGGAATACCATCTCTCAAAAAAGTAAAGTAAACAGGATTTGCTTCCTTAACACCATCCCAGAAATCAGTAAGAATCCAGACCTGAATGTTAATTTTATTCTTAATTCCAGTAATCATACCTGCTTCAGTACCCATACCAAGAATTATTGCTCTAAGCTTTTCTCTAAGTTCAACTCGAGTCATTTTCTTAACATCAGTATCATCAATAATAATACAAACATCAATATCAGATTTTTCAGTGGCTCTACCCTGAACTAAGGAACCTGCTAAAACATATGAAACAATATATTTTTCAAACTTCTTTAACACCATAGACTTATGCACTAAAGAAATCTTAATAGCTGCCAACATACCCTTATCAAAAATGTGATGTCCTGCAGAAATTAGTTGTACTAAATCATACTTGCCATCATAACAATTTTGCCAAAGTTCTTCTAAAATAACTACATCAGGAATGATGTTTTTATCAACTTTCGCTGCAACTTCTTGCAACTTTTTCATCATATCTTCACGAAACTTAAACTTTTCATGAATTTTTAGGTGAGAATCATCAGTTAATAACATGATATCAATCAACTCTTTCTTATCCTTTCTAGGAGGAAGAACTGACATTCCAATAAACTTTTTTGATGCCTTCATAGCTTCAGCTTTAAATTTATCAATATTCTTTTTATTTGCTTTATAGAATTTTTCTGCAGCTTCAGGATCTAGATCTTCTTTAGTAGGCATTTGAGGCATTTGTCCAGGCAAAGGCATATTCATAGGCATACCCATAGGCATTTGTCCAGGCAAAGGCATATTCATCTTTTGTTCAACCATTTTTACTATCCTCCTGATAGTGCTAATACTATCGTCTTTACTACTGAAACCCAGGTATATTTATAAAGATATATTTCCTAGAATATAGGTTAGTGGGACAATTAAATCAGCTTACTAATTACGTATTTTCGAGCAGAAGTGAACAAATACAACAACAAGATTGCAATTAGTAAAGCAGGAAGAATTGCAGATAAGCCCCACAAAATAAGCAAAGAAACAAGTACCAGAACTATGGGCAAAAACAATTTTGGCAAGGTCTTAACTCCATGTTTCAAAGATTCAGTTAAAGCTCGGTAAATTCTCTTATGATGTAAAAAAGATTGGTAAGCAAACATACCAAAATATGCCATGATTAAAAACAGAATCAGATTAGCATAAACCATAATTGAATATAATATTCCAACACCTGGATTAGTTTGAAAAGCAGATGAGAGTGTAAATAAGGGAAACATAAAGATTATAATAAGTGGAAGCCAGACAATAAACCAAACAAAATTTAATAGTGTAAATTTTAGGTATTTTTTTAGCTTAAATGATTTATTAAAAAGCCTATTCCAAACAAGATTTCTTGCAAGAGAAAAACCAAAAAGCAAAATCAAAACAAACGCAGTTGTCAACATTACAAAAAAGAAGAAAAATACCTTAAAATGGCTCACTAAACTATTTAACCCCAACAAATCATCCCCTCCAGATAATGTTGAAAATGAATTCGTAACTGCAACAGACTTGGCATTCAATATACCAATCCAACCAAAAGCAGCACCAACAATAATTAAAAGAAAGATTAGTTCAACTAAAAATATGTAGATAAAATCACGATCTAATTTAAACGAATTAAAAAAAAGTTTAATCTCTTTCATAAATTAGAATTAATACAGAAATTAATAAATGTTTTTATTTACCTACTTTAGGCAGACTTCCACCCCTAATAAAAAAAGGCCTATTTCTACTAACCATGATAGTTTCTTGATCCTTTCTTAGATCCAAAGAAGTATAATACAGAGCTTTTTTTAGTTTAAATTCCATTTGATAGGCTTAAATTAATGTAAACACGTATATAAATGTTTCTAAAAAATCATGATGGGTTGTGCTTAAATAACTCTGAAGTCCCCATTACTAGTTTGCTCAACTCTATCTTCGGTTTCAACAGGAACCGTTGTTGGCGCAGAAGAAGAAACATCAACAATAGTAGTACAAACTTCAGATACTTCTTCATAGAATGCATCCACTGGTTGCTCGCCAGGGAAAGTAATACAAACCTGATTATAATTGTAAGATGAATAAGCAGCAAAAGAATCATCACCAGCATAAGAAATTTCATCTCCACTATCCATAGTGTCAGACTCAGTGAATAAGTTTATAGTTCTCTGACCCCTAAACTGAATGTTAAACTCATAATCAACATCACCTCTTGCATTACGTGAATACCTTGAACGTTCATTACTAATTTCTCTGCCGGCCTTCTTAACAATGTTCCAGGTATCTTGTTCCTCACCAGATAACACATCAGGATCTAAACCAGCATCTCTAGCAACCAAACCAGAAGAATCACTATCACTATCCCCAAAAATGCTCGAACTTTCGGGCTTTGAAGGATTTCTTAAGAAAAATGAAACTCTATACAACCAACTATTGCCTTCAGGAGTTTGAATAAATTGTTTAGTAGCATAAATAGAAGCTGCCTGAGTTAACAACCCCTCCTCATTAAATGAAAACATAACATCCTGGCCAGATTCAACATCTGCACTAGCCGAACAAATAGCCTCACTCCAATATTCAGAACCTAAAAAGGCATCGTGAAACATCTTATCAACATCAAAACGCCAATCAGCAAAATCATCCTCCATTCCAAAAATAGATGATAACTGTGACCAAGCAACACCTGCCTGACCAGCACTCATTAAATGATCCCAATTTTCCTTATGAAAGGCACGCTCAATTGTGGAAGCTTTACAAGCTTCAGGCACAAGATCTACACAAGAATAACCAACATCCCCAAACTCGATTCTAGCCTCAGGTTGTCCATCCCCATTTGCATCAAGAGTGAAATGCGTCAATACACCATCTTGAATATTGTTATTACTTCCTTTCTCATCAAAATACTCAGTACGCCAAACCGGTTGATTACCAGGAACATCACCACCAGAAACAACGGTTAAAAACCTTCTTCTGACAACCAAACCAGTATCACGATTTATAAGTGTCGCAGAACCATCCCGCCCTTTAATAAGTTCATAACCCGTTTCAGAAGTATCTCCATCTACTGCTCGATCTCCCCCCAACGTTTCTCCACGACCCTTAGCAGCCACAGCACGAGCTGCAGCATCCGAAGTTTTGTAAAAACCACTAATCTTAGTAATATCAAAATCACCAAAAAGTGCAATATCATTAACACCCGTCTGATCAGTAAAACCAATAAGAGCACCATCTTTCTTAACCTCAAAAATTCCAGGTTTGCCATCAACAGGAGCATACCTATATCCCGTATCTGCAACTTGTGTACCCCACGGACCCGCAGGAACAGCAGGAGCACCAGCAGCAGTAGACCCGGTTGAACTCCCCCCCTTCAAAACCGTTCGAGCCCCTTGAAGTGCAATACCTAAATACGCTTGAGCAGTTTCTCCAACAGAAGTAACTGCAGTTCGCAAAGCTCCCATCTCCTCATCAGAAGCAGAATCACTAAATTCAACAAAATTATGCTCTCCTGGTTTAGAAGAAGTTACCTTATATGCACCTTCAACCTCATGCCCTGCACTTTGTACGGTCATCATATCTAGATCTGCATGATATGTGGAATAAGGTTCACTATTATCCGGAATGGTAGAATGCCACGCATTACCATAAAAATGAACCCGATTATTCGCCAAATCATACGTCCCAGGAAAACTTTCAGCCTCACCAGCATCATAATACTCCACAGGGGGCGGAGAAGATCTCGTTCTTGAAGTAGGATCTTGTTGAGCTACCTGTTGAACATCACGTGGAGCAGAAGATAAACCCCCCTCCGATTCAGCAGGCAATAATGGGGCCATAGGACCATTATCAAAGGCAGAACTCGGTATCGGACCGTTTGCAGCAGCAATTCTTGCTTGTTCTTCAGCAGAAGTGAAACCTGCGTCCACCTCTTCGTCACCCCAACCAAAATTACGCATAAGCCCTCCAACAAATCCTCCCGTAGTGTGCTTCACATTAGTGGCTGAACCCAAATATCCTTCATCACTAGGACTTGTACCTTCCCAAATTCGTATTTGATCGGGACTGTTTTGAATAACATAATCGCGCCCATTAAGAGAAACCGTTTGATACGCTGCAGGAGTACGTCCGGTATTAAGCGTGGTTGTTGGTGAACCAGTAGGATTAAGATCAATCAAACCAGAGGAAGAACCATCCGCAAAAAGTATGTTGATCTGACCCGCTGTGCCATCATTCTGAAAATTTACTTGACTAATGGGTTGTGTATTTGTAACCTGGGGAGCGCTTGCACTTTCAAGATTAAGTCGCGCATTAACAGCATCCTCTGCTGCAGCATCCACATGCGAATCCGCAGACCTAGCAGGACCTGAATTGTCCACATCACTACCAGAAAAAAGTGCTTCGAGATTATCCAATGCAGCTTCATCCGAATCAGAAGCCCTTGCTTCACCATCAAGCAATGCTTGAAGTTCTTCTTGATCAGCCCTTAGAGGTGCAACAACAAGAAATCCCCCACTATCTGTTGTAATAGCACGAGGTGTGCTGCCTGTAACACCAACACTTGCAGCAACCATATTATTATAATTTTCACCAGGGCGCCCCAAGTTTAAAACTTGCATATTCGCCGCATCATTATCCGCCAAATGTCCCTTCAGTGAAGGATTTGCACGATCTTGAAACTCCATATAAGTAAACGCATCACTAGCAGCATTAACAACCACGACCCGTCCCGTTTGTTCCCAAACCACCCCATTAGTATCTGTCACTGTTTTTTTATCAACTCCAATTGCACTCACATCATCAAGTACGTGATCATAAATTCCCTCCAAGGTTCTTTGATCACTAAACCGTTCAATATCTTCTTTTTCTTTACAAGAAGTAAATACTAAAAGTGAAACTAGTAAAAGTATGGTTAATGTGATTAGTGTTTTGGTTTTCATTTTTTGGTTATTAACCCATATGCTTTTCCTGACTTAAATATTTTTACAATACCTTCAAGTACATCAGTACCTGCATAACCTGAAATAAAAGGAAGCCGCCAATCAAAAAAGTTCAACAACATCCCAGTAACCATTCCAATTAGTACTCCAAATAATGCAGTGAGTAAAAAATGTTTGACATCTAATTTTTTCTTTTCTTTAATTGCTTTAAACACTCCAACAATAGCTCTTAACAATCCACCAGCACCACCAAACAAAGCAGCAAGAGCAAGTTCTAGAGCCATTATACGTACCCTCTGCCACTTGAACTTCCACTTCGTCTAGGACTGTTTTCTAAATCTTCACAATAATCCTCGTTAAATCCTTTAAATTCTCCCCAAATTTCTTGAACGTTCTGCCAAGTATCCAAAGAAACAGTAACCACCCTGACCATTCTACAAGCAGTCCAGGTTCCCTGAGTTGGGGGACAAACGAGATTGGCAATAAAACCAAATGCTGCAAACGGATCTGAAATAATATTTTTAACCATATTCATGAAATTATCGAATATGTTAACCAAAGAAAATATCTTAAACGCTGGAGAAACAAAGTATTTACACTCCATATATGCCTTCTGCTTTTCACAAGACGCAGCAGGAATTCCTGTAGCAGTTAGGTCTTGTAAACAATAACCATAAAAGCACTGAATCTGACGATACTTTTCCAAATTATGAATTATTCCAGGAACACATAAAGTTATAGCAGATAAGTAAACATTGTTTTTAACATCAAAGTACGCTTCATTAAGTGAAGTACCTAACTTTTGTTCTGTCCAACCAGCACCAAAGTTTGAAACAGATTGAATGTTCTCTCTCCAAGGAACATTTCCACCAAGACGACTAACTCCAGATTGTTTAGTCTTAGAATTATCATTACTCATACGGCAATTAACAAAATCACAAAATTTGGTCATGGTTTTTTTAGAAACCCACGCAGCCTTAGCACCACCCTCAGCAGCAACTCTGCCAGGAGTACCTACAGGATCTGGAGGAGGAGCAGCAGCAACAGAAAAGATTTTAGCAGCATTATTCCAGGTATTAACCGTTTTACAAATAGTACTTGCTAACTTTTCAAGAATGTTTAACCATCTTAACATTTTACCCAAGCCACCCTCAACCCATTCATCAATAATTCCTTGGATTTCAGATTCTAATGCTTCATCAGGCAAATCAAAAGGACTGTTAAAAAACGTAACAGGAATGTCAACATATTCTAGTTCAGTATTTGAAACAATATTATTTCCAACAACAGTTGCAACTTCTAAAGAACAGTTAACATCTAAGTTATTAATAGTGTACTCATCTTTATCAAAAGTTAATTTCAAATAAGGATGTTCGGTAAGCGTATTACCAATTTCGGAATCATCTAAGAAATCATCGGCCTCGCATCCGTCTAATTCCATGGAAAGAATTCTTTGTGGTTGTGATGAAAGAGGCGTTAAAGAAATAGAACAAAACATTTGTTGTTCAACAAGCTCTCCAACAACTCGATCTAAAGCATTCGGTGAACAAGTAACACTAGAGGTCCAATAATTTGGATTCTCTTCTGCTTCAACACCATAAACATTAGGGATAGAAATTTCTTCAACAATAACATTTTCTAAAGGATCAATAAAATATAACATTACCGTTTCGTCAATTGCACTTCCTGAACCAGTAACTTCAACTTCCCACTCACAAATAATTTGACCAGGTAATTGTTCAACTTCGGGTGCAGCAGAGGTAGTCGAATCACTTGATGTACTTCCAGAAGAGTCTCCAGAATAACCTCTACTGTATTGTTCAAAATAACCTCTTGAGCTAGGTGACCAACCAGAAACTCCCTCTCCGCCTTCGCAGTCAGCCTCAATTAAACCTTCATCACTAATTTTAGAAAAATTACCAAACGCAAAAACCTCTTTCTCACCCTGCAAAACCGCAATAATTTTCAAGGTATCCCCACGCGAAGGATAGTTCTCAATTTCAGTCTCTTCAAAACCAATAAATGGAATGTCAACAAGTGAAGGCAGCGTTCTATCCGCATAAACATTAAACACGTAAGGAGTTGCTAAAACATTGCCAAGAATATCACGAGTTGTTGTACTCAACCTAAGAGTTTTAATTCCATCATTAACTAAAGCAATACTAGGGAAAGTACAAACGTTTTCAACACACTCTCCCTGAACAGAATTTTGTTGTGAATTAATTGAAGAGAAATCCATAAATGCATCTTGTACTCCTGCAACATCATCAAATTCTACACTAATCCTAGTACCCGGACCAAATGCAGGCAAGCCATCAATCACAACATCAGAAACAGAAACGGAATTCACAACAGGACCTGAACGATCAACCATAATAGAATTTCTTAAAGTTTGAACGCCGCTATTTCCCAAGGTATCCGTAAGTTCGACTCTAACAACTAAACTTTTACTTCCATCAACAACACTTCCCAAATTAAGATCAAGATCATAACTACAATAAAGTTGGTTGCAAACAGGAGTTACAGTACCCAACCCAAAATCCGAAAGATCTACTCGCACACTTTGAAAATCTTCAGTAATTGCAAAAACTAGTTCAACCCCACTAATTGGAGAATTATAAAATTCTATTGTGCTACCTTCTTTAACTAAAGAAAAATCCTCTCCCCCAATTACAGGAGCAATGGAATCTAAAGAAATAAGAACGGTTTTTTTATCTCTAGGAACGTTCTCAAAATTATCGATTGCCTCAAAAATAATATTATTAACTCCTTCTTGTAAATTTAAAGCTGAAACCGCAATTGTTTCAGTAATGGACTCATCACAATCAGTTTGTAAAACAGGAATTTCATGAACTTTATTTGCAATACTTCCTTGATAAACATTTATTTGTCTAATACCTGTACAAGTACCAAGACATCCTGAAACAGAACAGGCATCATCATGAGCATTAATAGTAAAAGTAACACTATCATCTGGAGAAACTAATGTTTTGTCAACATAAGCAGAAACAACCTTAGCTCCCAAAACATCCGGGTAAATCGTGACCCGCTGTTCTTGTCTTCCACCCGAATAATCAAATCGCGTTAAGTATTCATAAGGACGAGAAGAAAAAGTGCTTTGTTCAAGCGTTAACAAACAAACATTTTCTGAACAAACAAATGTTTGAGGACTGCCAACCAAGGGCAAATAAGACATTTCACCATCTTCAGCATCAATACCTGAAACTTGAGTTCTTAAGGTAACAACATCCTGTTGTTTAGCATAACCAACCACGTTGTCAGCACCATAACCATACCCTGTAAGAGAAACAGCAAAAGAGAAAGGAATAACTAAGAACAACATTACCAACATTAATGCCACTAGTTTAATCAACTTCATCTTACACTAGGAATCAAATCCTCCGCCATCACATTCTGCCTGGTTAGTTCATCCAGGTCGGAAACAATAATAAAATCATCAATATTTGAGATATTTAAATCTTTAAGTTCTATAGCATACAAAACAATCTCTTCCCCATTCTTAATTTGTGTTTTATTGAACGTCACAGGAATGCCTGGGTCGGACTCATTAATGAAGCCAAAACTAACTCCGCCTTTAATTGTTGGAACTGCCTCTGCCTCTCCACCCTCATATTCACCCGCAGAAATTATCCTTAACTGATCTAAATCAGCATCACTAACACCATGTTCATCAAGATCTCTTAAAGCAATCTGATAATTAGCATTAAAAGCAGGATCGGGAGGACCCAACAACAGTATTTTTATTTCATATTTGCCATCAACAAACAATGTTTCTTGTGAAGGTTCTTCGCTAGTTAAAGAAAGAGCAGTAGAGAATTCATCTTCCTCAAAACTCCCAACTCTAGAAAAGGTGACAATTGCTTCATCACCAGGTTCCAAAGGAACTAAATCCTCTTCAAAAACGCTCCATGCATAATTTTCTTTTTTCAAAACTTTCTTCATAACCGAAAATTTCATCAACTTCTTTGGTTTAAAATCCCTAATTGTGTATTCAGTAATGTCTGGGGCATAAGAAGCACTCTTACCCAGATAACCATCTTTAGCAACCTTAACCAGACCATTCAAAAAACCAGTTGGAAATAAAGTATTAAGTGTTCCAGACGCATTAGTATTACCCAAGAAGCAAGTTTTGTCCTCAACAACAATCGAGACTGCAGCATTAGGAACTGGCTGACACTCATCAACGCAATTATCATCAAAAACGTTAACTGTTGCGTTAACAGATCTTAAACCAGGATCACATAACCCCGGACCGTTATCAAAACTTAAAACGTTTGGAGTGTAAGAAGAATCGATAGGACCATTATCCCTCATATTTCCCTCCAAACCAAATTGGAATACAAAACCCTCGCCATTAAATGCTGAACGATCATTAAGCGTTACTAAAACAGGCCAAGAAACATCATAAAAAGTTTCATAATTCAACGTTCCAAACTGAATTGGACCAAAATCAACACCAAACAAATCAGGTTCAACAGTACTTCCATCACCTGCATAAAAGTAAACTTCATTTCCTAAATAATTAAAATTTATATCCGTACTTCTCAAATTTAACTCATCCAACTCATCATCAGAATAATAATAAGAAAATGGCAAGATCATGTTATCATAAACTCTTTGTCTAGTATCATACAATGCATCAGAAGGAACTAACAATATTGGATTGTAATTTCTAGCACCCTCAACCTGTAAGAATTGTGCATAACTAAGTAAAAACTTAACATCTTCTTTAACATCCGAAACCACCCAGGAATTTCCCTCACTTCCAAAAGCAAACTCAAAATCATACATTGGGGGCAAATAAGGTGAATCTTTATCCCCGCTAAAGGTCAATAATTCCTGTAATTGATGTTCTAAAAATTTAAAGTTAGCTTCAGAATCAGTTATCAGTTCTGCCAACTGATACGCATCCTTCAATCTTACAGGAATATGAACTCCAAAGTTTTTAATTATTTCAGAACTCGAACCTGCTTTAATTTCTAAAGGAAAATGAACATTAACAATAACATCTTCTTCAGTTACATACGTTGTTGTAATTGGTGCTCCAATTAATTCTTCAATTTCTAATCCTTGTTCAGTTAAAGCCGAATAGCCACGCAAACAATCATCAATCATCAATTCAACATAACGATCAATTTGTGCCTCAATAGAAAGATCCGAACTGGTCCGATCTGCACCCTCATTATCAGGACTGTTAAGAACTGGCTTCTTAGAAGAAAAACTAACCGTATTTTGCCCATTAGGAGAATTCATAAAATACCAATAAGGAACTGGAATTTTACCTGCTTGATGAATATAAAAAGAATCTGCGTCAGAAGGATCACTCAATGAAGGATTTAGGAGTGAAAATAAAGGATAATTATCGTTAAACAGGTAACCTCCTCGTTCACCAAGAATTCTAACTGCGTCCTCCCCAGTCTGCATCATACAAGAATGAACAAAATTCTGTACAGGAGAAAACTCTGAAGAAACATCGTCAACTAGTGCTTGATCACGCTCTAACTGCTCAGGTCTTAAAACAAAAAGAAATAAAGCAACAACTAAAACAAGTATGATTCCAATTATCATAAACAGAGTTACCTGTCCTCTTTTTTTCATTAGCTATCCCCTTTAATCATTTTTTGTTTTATTTATTTATATATCTTTTGTTCTAGGAATATGCACTAGTAACATCATGTGACTTGCCCAACAATTCACAAGTTTCTCGCTTATATCCATCAGTAATGATTGAACAAACCGAGTAATCATCAGTATTATATGCATATGAAACATAACAATCGTCTTTCTTGCTCGGATTTTCAACATGAGTACAATAAGTTGAGGAGTTTGAAGACTTCATAACCCAATAAAAACAGGTATCCTTAATTCTAGAATCAGTAACAGTATCGCACTCTCGAGCGGTTGCAATTGCACCCTTTTCCAATACGTTAACTGGAACGTACTTAATTACTTGGTATTCCGTCAGGGTATTTATGCCCTCATCAAAACGACAATCCCTACTACAAGAAGTAGAAGTTTCTCCATCTTCACAAACATTATTACCACACTCATAGATAGGACAATCAACATCACAATTTAGCGAGTCTTCATTTAAGTCACAAACTCCATCACCACAAGTATTACAATCCGCATAACAAGAGGTTTCTTCACCAGCATCACAATCACCATTACCACATAAGTCCGGGGGTTCAACTGCACAATCTTGCTCACAAACGCCCTCTTCACCCTCTTCACAAACGTCATCTCCGCAAGTTGGAACATAAGGGGTGTCACAATCATCTGCACAGTCATCCGGGTCGCAAATGTTATCTCCACAAATTGGGAGTACTTTAAATGTAAAAGAACTTTCTTTAGTTTCTTCGAAATAATATGCTCGAACTCGAACCTGATAAAAACCTAGTTTTTGTGGTGTTAAAGAAAGTGACACATCACCAGACTCTGAATTCAGGGTTCTTTGAGAAGTAAATTCTTCTAAATTATCTTTAACTAAAGCATACACTACACTCACCTGAAAATCATTTTTTGAACCAAGATTAGTAATTGCAAGAGTGAAATCAATACTTTCACCCTTATTAATAGTGTTTTGTGAAGGATGAGCTTGAATATCTAAAAGGGGGGTTGTTTCTCGTGTTGAACCCAATATAACAAAGATTAATGCAGAAACAACAATGGCCAAAATAACCACACCAATAATAATTAGCAATTTACTTTTTTGAAAATGGTTTGGATGGTATGCAAGACTTATTGCCTCCTCCACGTCCTGAGGAGAATATCCCTCATTGATAAGATAATCTCTTAAAGTTGTGATTGCGTATCCTTTCGAGTGATAGGTCTGAATATAATTGATAAGTTGTTGGTTAACCATCAATTCATTATCCCAATCATAAGTATATAAAAGTTATTATCTAGTTCAGAAAGCTTTATAAATAAAATTCCGATACCACTCATAAATAACAAACTTTGGGGGTTATATGAAGATGAATGCATTAAAACTAATACCAATACTATTATTATTTGTTCTAAGTACCATTTTAGTTGCAGCAGCTCCATCACTAATTAATGATTTAGGAGTGAACGTAACAGTTGATGGTATAGAAACAACACTAGCGGGAAATTTAACAGACGGATTTAAATTAGAATTAAATCACACACCTGCAACAAGTTACTATTTACAATTTAATTCAAACACAATTTCAAATGAACCCCTAAACGAAACAATGTTTGGATTATACCTAACAAGTTCATCTACAACCCAAGCAGAGTTAGAAGAATATTACAAAGATACCCCACAACCCTACAAAGACTACTTAATTAATGCATCAAAAGGACTAGAACCATTTGCATACATAAATGGAACCAATTCACAATTAGTAGATGCCGCACTATTTGAAATAAATGGACTGCAAGTAGATATGAGAATACCTGGAGACTATCCAACTGGAGAGTACACACTGGTAGGAAGTCTACAAAACAATACAGGAAGTTTTGCTTCAGCAACATTCAAATTATTAATTAACTTAGATAAAACCCTTGATTTAGTTCAGGGATGGAATCAGGTTTCTTCACCCTATTCTGAAACAGTAAGTGTTACAGAATTACAAACACAATGCCCAGGAATAAGAATAGTAAAAGGATTTACTGTTAGTTCTGAAAGCTTTGATGATGTTACCTCACTAGAACCAGGCAAGGGATACAGAATATATTCAGACAATGCATGTTCAATAACTTTTGACCATACCTTTAACGCTTATGAAGCATTTGATAAAACACTAAGTACAGGAACACACCTAATTGGAGCACCATACGAAGGCATGACAGCAATGTTTTTACATGAAAAATGTAACATAAAAGGCAACGTACTAGGTTGGGATGCAAACGGAAACACTGATGCAGTTGCACAACTAGAAGCTGGCAAAGGTTACTTTGTGATTCTAAACGCACCATGCGATGTAACACAAACAGAAAATGTTAACATAAGTATTGATAGTTACAACCCAATCTCAGTAATTCAGGGAAAAACAGAAAGAACTAATTTCACACTACGAAATTTAGGAAATAGACACGTTGACCCAATTACAATAGTAGTTTCTGACTTTATGAGCACTAACGGAGACATATTAGATAACTCAAACATCATGTTAGATGGGACAACAACTCAAACACTAACCACCGCAATAAGAATCGCAGAAAATGAAACAATTGGTATGAGATATCAACCTCCATTAGGGAAAAAAGCAGGAACTTACACAGGATTTGTAACAATTACATACGCAGGAAAAACCCTGGTACAAGAACTAAGTGTAACTATAGTTGCGGTTAACGAACAGGTAAGCGCAAGTTATGATACCGTATCAATGTTACAAGGCACCTCAAAAGAATTCAATGTAACCGTAACAAACAATGGAAATGTTGATCTAACAAACATTGGTGTTGCAATGAATAACATGTACAACGGTGTAAACGTAATGCAACCAACACTAGGAACAACCTCAATAAATTTAGCAGTTGGTGGATCAGAAAACATTAGTATCACCCTAAACCCTGCAGCAGATTTAGCAACAGGAATTTACGAAGGAAATTTAAGCTTTACAATAAACAATGAAGCGTTCAACACTACAATCAGTGCAACAGTACTAGAAACAATTGAAAGCGTTTCAGCCAACTATGCTTCAGTAAATGTAATACAAGAAGATAAAGTTAACACAACCCTAACACTAACCAATGATGGAAATGTTAATTTACCAGAAGTTAATGTGAGCTTTACATCACTAAGATTAAATTCGACAGAAGAAATTCTGCCTGTATTAAATACAACTCAAATTGCACCGCTTAACTTAACTGAAACAGCAATTGTTGGAATAGAATATGATACTGCAGGAAGAGCCGCAGGAACATATACAGGAAATGTTACCTTAACATATGATAATGTAACTGACATAATCCCAGTTACCTTAACAGTTACTGCAAGAAACGAAAATGTTAATGTTGCATATAATGAAGTTTCCTTAACACAAGGAAATAATGCAACCACAAGCTTTACTGTTTCAAATATTGGAAACGTTCCAATAACTGCAAACTATGTAGTGAGCAATTTAGTGAATGCAAATGGTGATTTAATCATACCAATTGTAAATAGTACAAGTGCAGCATTAAATATTGGAGCAAGTTCTCAGGTCCAAATTAATTACACTACAACAAGAACACAATCCGGAACTTACAACGGAAACATTACAACAACATATGATGGAGAAGAGATCATAACACCCATCAGACTAGTTGTAAATGAAATCCAGGGAAGTGTAACAATAGCATCCCCTAGCGTAAGCGGATTACAGGGATCAAATGTTAATACAAACTTTACCATAACAAATAATGGTGACAAAGAATTAACAATAGATCTGGAACTTAATAATTTAACAAAAGGAACAGAACAAATCACAAGTCCTATTGTGAATGATATTAATTTAGCAATTGGAGCAAGTTCAAAAACTGATTTAACATTTGCAATTCCTAGTACTGTAAGTGCAGGAACCTACACTGGAAACTTATTGGCAACCTTCCAAGGACAAACAATAACACAACCAGTAACAATTGTAGTAATTGCAAGAGCTGAAACAATCAGTTACCCAACATCAACATCATTAAGATGGTTAAACGGTTTAAACCAAGGAGTTGGAGCACAAGCAATAATCCAAAATACTGGAAATGTAAATCTTGATGTTAGCTTAGCAATGAGCAACTTAGTTGGAAATGGAATTATAAGTTCTGACAAAGTAAGTTTATCAGATGCAACATTTACTTTGACACCAGGAGAAAGCAAAAACGTGGTACTAACACCAACAGGAATAACTGCTCTAGGCGGAACATACACTGGAAGTGTAAATATTGTTTTTGATGGACAAACAGCTCAAATGCCAGTTATATTAACAGTAAAAGACCCAGAATATTCAATCAGTGCTTCAGATGTAACCTTTGATGGAAACATCAGAGGGAAAAATGACAGTACTGCTTTAACCATTACAAATAATGGAGACTACAATCTTGGGTTAATTACAATTACCAATACAATTAATTCAAAATATAATGCAACAATAACTCCAACCGCACTAAGTGGTTTAGCAATCGGAGCATCACAAAATATTGAGGTAAGTATTGATGTACCTGAAGATGAGAGTACTCAAAACCACAAAATTGGAGAGATTCACATAACTGAATTAAACTACAACAAAACACTAAACGTGTATTTGAATCCAGACGCGGCAATCAGAATTGATGAATTAGAAATAAGAGTTGATGGAGATAAAGACGAAGTTAATGACGGAGACACTATTTCTGATGAAGCAAAACCTGGAAGCGAAATAAAATTCGAATTCAAAATTGAAAACTTATTAGAAAACTCAGAACTAAGAGATGTACTAATTGAAATCGAAATCAGAGACATAGATGAAGGTGATGACCTAGATCTAGAAAGTGATGAAACCGACATTGATGAAGAAGATGACGAAAGAATAGAACTAGAATTTACCATACCCATGCTAGTTGAAGACAAAGAATATGATGTAGATATTCATGTTGAGGGTGAAGACGAAGACGGCAACATGCATGAAATTGACTGGGTTGTTAAACTACAAGTTGAAAAAGAAAAACATGAAATAATGTTAGACCGAGTAATCATGTCACCAACCAGAGTAAGCTGCTCAAGAAGTTCAACACTAGAAATAAAAGCAATTAACATCGGAGAACAAGATGAAGACGATGTAGAAGTAATTGTTAAAAATGCAGAACTAGACTTTGAGGCTAGAAAAACATTTGATTTAGACTCTGGAGACGATGATGATGCAGAAAGAACCACAGCATTCACAATTAGAACTCCCGAACTAGACAAAACTAAAACTTACACATTTAGTGTAGACGTATATAGAGATGGAAGAAGAGATGACTCAGATACTGTTTCTCTAACCGTTGAAAAATGCGATATTGTGGGCGAAGAACCAGATGCTGATGACTCAGATGAAGGACCTTTTGTTGTTGAAGGAAATGCAAACATTGTTGCACCACCAGCACCAGAAGAGAGTTCAACACTGGATGATCTTCGTGAAAGCGACCTATACTTACCAGCTTTAGGAGTAATTGTACTAGCTGCAGGAGTAGCAATATTCGCAATAATACCTAAATAATTTCTTTATTTTTTCTTTTAATTTTATTAAAAACTAGTTTAAACTCTTATCGACGACAAATATCCATAAGCTTTATAAGTATGTATAGATTATACATACTTGGGGAAGATCGAGTGTAAGGCACATTAATGACTCGATATACCATCACAAAAAAGATAGCAAAACACGGAAACCAGGCAATAATTGTTATTCCGCGAATTCTTGAAAAGAGATTAAAACCAGGCACTATTGCACAGCTAACTATTGACGTTCTGGAGGAGGCTGAAAGTGAGTCTTGAAGGAATAATTGATTCTGACAGGTACGAACTAGTCGAACTTGTAGGAAGAGAAACCTGGGGAAAAGTATACCGAACAAGAGATCGATTTCTTGACAAAGAAGTTGCAATAAAGTTAATTGACCCCACAGAAAGAGCTCGGCAACAAATGGCCAGATGGGATCTTACACTAAAAGATGCCATAATGAAAGAGGCAGAAGAACTAATGGCCTGCTCAAACGTTGTACCAAGAAAGTACGATGAAGATAAAAACGGACAAGGATTCATAGTAATGCCATTCTATAAAACATTCTTTAATGAAGTTCTCGATAGTGTCATAAAAAGAAAAGAAGGCGAGGGAAGTGGACAACCTGGAGAATTCTTACCAGAAACATTATTCAGTTCAGGATTACATATAGAAGAAATAATTCAATACACCCGCGATGTTGCCAAAGGAATAGCGGAAGTAAACAATGCCCTTGGCCGAGCACACTGCGACATCAAACCAGATAACATAGCAATAGGGCCAGATGGAAGATTGTTATTGAATGATTTAGGAACTGCAACATACTTATCAATAGCTGCAGGAGATGACTCAGTAAGAGACAACAGAGGGTGCTTGTACACCAGAAGCCCATTAATGTTTAAGAAAGGATATGATCCAACAAAAAAAGAAGATGCGTTTTCTTTAGCAAGCCTAATGTTCAAAATGTTTACTGGCAAGTACATATTTGAAGATGAAATAAATGAAGCCTTAGCAAAAGGGGGCGAGGATGCAGTAAGAGAATACATGTTAGAGATGACATATTCAGGACCTTATTTGAACCAACGATTCAGCGAAAGAGCACAAGACAAAGTAAAAAATTCTGAAGTACCAAAAGAATTTCAAGAATTTCTATTAAATTCACTCAATGGACACTACTGGGCAATCCCCAGCATTTCAGGATTACAAACCCACGTACCAACCACACAAGACATGTTAGAACAATCTGTAACACTTTATAGAAATAATCGAGCAAAAGATAAAGCATACAAACAACTTAAAAAAGAGTTAGGAAAAAAAGCGAGATCTTCATTCTTAACAGGAGCAGGCGCAACAACATTCTTGTTGGGAACAATCTGGGGAATATTCTTACTCCCAAAAGTGGACTACACTGAAAGACAAGATTACGAAGCCAACATGCTACTCAAACCAGCAGAAATAAGCAACATATCATTTGAGATAGAAAGACCTGCACGAAGCAATTGGACATTACCAAAAGATCAAGATTATAGTGGACTACTTGCATCTTTCCGAAAGAACTCTAAAGGAACAGTCACAGACAGAATTGTGCTAGCATACATTCAAACTCTTCAAGAATTAGGACATCATAATTCCAAAGGAGCTGATATGTACATGAGGTATGCAAAATTAAGATATCAACATGCAACAGGACCAAGACCAATACTTGATGAACAATTAAGAGTATTACTTCCCCATTATGGAAATTTCACCAGAATAGACGAAAGAGTAATTGATCTTGAAGACTGTCTAGCAACAACCTATTTAGGGATTAGAAAAGTACGAGATGCGCAAAAAGCTGCAAATGATACTGACTACCACACATATATCCAATCCCGAGATCGAGCTGGAAACTTAGTCATTAACAGGGGTGAAAGATTATTCTTAGACAGATGGACAAGAAACTCTAAACTTCTTCTTCCCCATAGAGTTTGCTTAAAACAGAACTAGCACCAATCTGAACTAGTCTAAAAAGCTCTCTAATTTGTGAAAGAATTAAAGGATCTTTTGTTTGAGAAAAGTATTTCATAACAGAACCTAACTGATACTTTGTTTTAAGATCGTCAATTTGGTATATTGCATCTTTATCATTCTTAAAGTGTGCATCATAAAACAAACCAAAATAAGATTGTAAATTTTTAATAAACGTTATGATTGTTTTATCGCCACTAAAACCCTCCATTGCAAACTGATACAGGTAATAATAAGCGTGTTCAATGTGCATCAAAAACTTCAATAATTCCCATTCTAAAAAAGAGTTCTTAAGATATTTTTCTTTGACTAATAACCGTTTACAAAACAGAACAAACTTGTCTTGTTGTTTTCTTAGTTCAGCAATATCTGCTTCGTGTTTGAAAGAATTCTTTTGAAAATCAGCTATAACCAACTTTTCTGTCTCTCGAATTATCAAGAAAACTCGCCTAAGTAAAACAGAGTACTTAGTTTCAGAAGGTTCACTAAGATTTTCTAAAGTACAAGAACCTTCAGTAGTTTCAGTGATCTCAAACCCCAACAAAAGATCTTCAGTAATTTGTTTTATTTCTTTTTGAATTGTTTTAGTGGTTTCTTTAATATGAATGATGTCGAATCCATTACGATAAAGGTGAGTAAGAATTGTTTTGATATCTTTTTTATTCTCTTTTGTAATTTCAACAACCTTTTCCTTTCTAACTGGTTTAGAACTGTTAACAATTAATGCAGTATTGGCTTCAGATAAATTTACTTTATCTCCCCCAGTCAATCCTTTTTCATCAACCCACTTTTTGGGAAGATAAATAGTGAATCCGCCACCACCCTGTTTGATGAGTTTTCTGTCCATAAAGTAAGGAGTTTATGTACATTTAAAAAGATTCCCGATTTTGATATGAATGATATGAATGATAGCAGGTAGATATTAAACCAAAACTTAGTTCTCGTCTAACATGATACGAAGAATAGCAGTAGCAAAACTAAACGAGATGATGGAAGCATAGACCATAAAAACCAAGAACCTTTATTAATTGTTTAAGGGCACCACATGTATGGAAAGTGATTACTCGAAAAGAGATTCTGTTGGGAGCGTAACGCCCAATGAACTTGCAGATTGGTTAGAACTTGATAGAGCATATATTGGAAGAGTTGTAAGACTGGCTAAACTATTGGATCTCTTTCAGGTAAATGACGATTCAACAATCCCACAAAGAGTTGCTGAAAGAATAGTTGATGGCAAAATTTACTTTCCCCACAGGGGCGAACGTGAAGCTACAGCAGCAGAATTAAGACTCGAAGTTAGAGCTAGCGAGTGTTGGCAAGAAGCCGAATCAATACTGTATTCTTTATTTAGAAACACGCACGCACAAGACCCCTCTTCTGAAGATGAATTAGTACTTCTCAGAAGAGCAAGAGAGGGAGATGAATATGCTGCCAGCACTATTGCAGTAGACAATATTGGACTGACAGCTCATTTTGCAGATATTTATGCAAGAACTTTCGGACTGGAAAAAGAAGACCTCATAATGGATGGTTATCTTACACTTCGCGAAACAGCAATCAAATTCAGAGAGGAAAGAGGCATACCCTTTGCAGGTTTTGCTTCATTCAGATTAAAACAAGCAGTAAAGTACATATTAAGACATAAAAAAATAATAACAGAACCCCCTAACTTTTGGAAAAAAATAAGAAGAATACAAGGAACAAGATTCGCAGCAAGAAAATATCACGGTATGAAGGCAACCACACAAACAGTTGCAAAACAGGTAGGTATGAAATATTCTACAGTTGTAGGGCTTGAAGCAATAAAACGAATACACCACTTTGACGTTGATCACCCTGCTAGCATTAAAGCAGATGACATTGAAGACCCCTTTTATCAAGATGATATAGACTGGGTTCATACAAAAATAGATGCAGAAGCAGCAAAAGAAGAATTTGCCAAATTAAGTGAAAGAAAACAACATATCCTAACAAAACGATTAGGATTAGACAGAAGTAAACCACAAACTTTAGAACAAGTAAGCGCAGATTTGGGCATTACCCGAGAAAGAGTAAGACAGTTACAAAATGAGGCACTAAAAACATTAAAAAATAAACTTGAAGAAACTAAATTAGACCAAACAACCACACAATAACAAGAATAGCTAGATTAATCCACAAACCCTTGCGCATTTTCTTTTTGTTTTCTGAAGACACAAAAAATACAATTAACAAAATAGCTAAGTATCCTCCCAAATGAGCAAAATGATTTATGTTCGTTGCAGCAGGAATTAATATTCCAGTAATATCAGCTAAAATTGCGAGCCAACCAACAAGAAATAAGGGAAGAGGAATTCCACCAACAATGTAAGTAATGTAAAATGGTTTAAGAAGAATTCCAGTTACTATCAAACCCGCAATTGCGCCTGACGCTCCAATTCCACCAAAACCCATCACAGCAGATAAAACATCAGCTATGACTGCAGCAGCAAAATAAACATAGAGCATTCTAGCCCCAAACTCTTTTTCAACCACCCTGCCAAAAATGAAAAGAAACAACATATTACCCAACAGATGTAAAACTCCAGCATGCAAAAACCAAGAAGCAATAATTGGAATTGGTTGAAAAGTCCATAAGTGTTGAGGTTGAAAAATAAATTGATTAATAGCATCAGGATTCAACGTAATTAGAATAACCTCAATTATGAAGATAATTAAGTTAGCAATAATAAGATAAAACGTTGCTTTAGCCTCATAAATGAAAACAAAAAATTGTTTGAGGGGTTTGACCAAGTCTGAAGCAGTACGCTTTTTAGCCAAAACCTGAATGATTAAAACAGGAAGCGAAATAATGAAAAAAATAGTTTGCCAAACAAAACGAGACTCAGAACGGATTTCTTTTTCAGACTTCATTCTCCCAACTTATACTTATCAACAATTTTTTGCATAGCATTAACGAACTTAACTGCCTTCTTGTAGTACTTATCATACTCTGCACCAGAAATCGTTTGAACTTCACGATGATCAATCTTTTTCATAATATCATAAAACTCTTTAGCGATTCTTGGAAACTCCACAGTAATAAGCTTTTTAGGAACAAGCTTTTCATTCAACAAATCAGGAATGTGTTGCGGCGAGGGCGGAACCTCTCCAATAGACATTAAAGCTGAATGTGCAGAATCAGTAACTGCCCAATACAAATCACCAACCGCCTTCAAAATATGCCATTGAGAATTATGCAAAGAATTTGGAGCTTTCATGAAATAAGTCCAAACAGATTCAGAAGTTGGTCTAATTCTACCCTCCATTAATAATAACTTTAGAGGATCAAATAAACCAGTATCCATTAATGCAATACCATCTCTTAAAATATTAATTCCGATTGGATCGCCGGCTCTAACATACTCCCAGAAACTAGTAAGTTTTAATGTGGTAATATGTAATCTTTTTGAAATAGATGCTATGATCTTTTCAATAATGATACGATATGTTTCTGCGACCTCTGCACCCATAACAAGAGTAACATCGTCTACAACAACTAAAACATCAATATCATTAGAAGATTTCTGCCTAGCAGAAGAACCAAATAAAACAACTGCTTTCAAGAAAGTTCCAAACTCAGCATACAACTTTTTAGCAAAACGTCTAGCAATATGTAGTGCTTCAGTATCATACTTACCAAGATCTTCATTCCCCCTTTTATGAATCTTAAACTCCATTAGTTTAAATATTGGAAAGAATGTTTATTAAGTTATCTTACTATTCTACAATAGTGAAAGAAGTTTTTCGAAAACTTATTAAGTGAGACAAATAAGTAATACGCATGAGTAAAGAAATGCTTGAAGAGGTTCTAGAAAGTAAGATTGAACCAGTAATAGATGACGCCATGAAAAAATATTTAGGAGTAAGAATGGCAGAAATAACTGGAGACATATCAGACAAGTTATTACATTCTCCCTTACTGGGCTTGAAAATAGATTTTTACTTATCATTCAAAGAGTCAAAAAAGAAATTCAAACAAAGATTTCTAAGAAAACTACTACAAATGAAACACGGAAATATTTCTGAAGTTGCACGTTTAACCGGTGTTGATAGAAGAAGCATCCACAGACTAGTTGACAAAGGCAGGACTAGAAAAATAAGAAAAGATTTGTTAAAACCATATTATCTAAAACAAAAAGAGGTTGAGGGAATTATTGGAGAAGTACTACATAATTATGAAGACATTGTACGAGTGGGAAAAATGGAAAAAATGTATGAAGCAACCCCCCGCATTTCAAAGAACATCGTTGATGAACTTCCAGATATGGAAATGTCGCTAAAAGAGGCAGAAGAAGAGTTTGAAAAAGAATATTTAAAAGAAAAACTAAAAGAAAACGATCACGATATTGTCAGAACTGCAGCCAAAATTAAACTCAGATATGAAACATTACTAAGAAAAATTAAGAAACTAGAATTACAATAAACGTTTTAAATTAGACTAAAAAAAGTTCTACATGAGGTTATCAACACCGACAGGAGCGAAAGTATTCACCCATGATGCTGCAGATCTAATCAAGGCATATAGTAACTCAAAACAATCAGCAGGTAAAAGCGTAATAGAAATGTCTTATGGTAGGCCAATGATTGATGCAATAGAAGATTTTCTTAAATCTAAAGAAGAATCCAAAAGAATAATAACACAAGCCACCGTACAAGGAATGATAATTTTAAACGTAACACATCCCCATTTGGAACTTAACTTAGATATGTTAGTTGTTGCTGAAGACCCAAGAGAGGAAAGAATAACTCGACTAAGAAGTATGTTAACAGATGCCCTAAATCAGGATGATCCTCGAACCAGACTTGCGTTAACTAAAGCGATAACAGGATATGCTCAAAGAAGAGAGTTCATTGCAAAATACATACCAGAAATCTTAGAACGAATTTAATCGAGAAAATCCTCAAAAGGCCATTCCCGTTCTTCACGGTAATCAGGCTCTTCAGAAACTTTTTCTTTGCTAAATCTTATTCTCATCTAATATAAGTGAGACAATTTATTATTTAAATATGATGTATATGTTATCTTTTCTGTAAATAATCCCGGACCATCTTAGCCATATCAGAATAATGATTATGTGCAGTATCTGTCCTTATTACCTCTGCCCTAGGGTCTTGAGTCATTTCTTTTGAAATAGAGGGATGCATCATTCGATCATTAGTGCTCCAAACAAGAAGTTTATCTTGTGGAAGATCAGTTAATTGTACGCCATTCCACTCAGAAATAGCTTTCAAACCTGCCCAAGCATGATGACTGGAAACTCCCCTAACCCCATCTAAAGTGCCTTGCAGATCTTCCTTAGGAAAAGCTCGCCCCTGATAACCTGCCTTAATCGGATGGTTAGAATATGCCCTACGGATCTTTTCAGGAATTCCAGGTTGAAGAAAAGCACAAACACTATCAAAAAACATTCGCACTCTAGAATCTCCCTCAGGATCAGGTAGATAACGCTCTACAAACCATTTCAACAACTTGCCCTTAACTCCCTTTCCATCATACTTAAAAGGCAATTCGTTATCAACAATCCACTTCCAGGTATTCCAACCCGGTTGATGAAATGGAAGATGTTGAAGCAGCAATTAAGTCTTTTGGCGGCAAAGTTGTTGGATACGTCGTTAATAACCTACGGGCCGAACCCCACGAAGCAGTTCAAGTGCGAAGAGTACAAGAAAAAGGACTTCCAGTAGTGACAATGGCTCATGATGTTAGATTGTGCGTTCCAGATCCAAAATTAAGACAAGAAGCATTACAAGAAGCCGGCAGCTTATTTGATAATTAACCACCCGCACTAGTATACTTTCTCATAGCTAAATTCCATAACAACAGAGATACAATAAAGAATGCAAGTACTGGAACGATTATCTTAAGTAATAAAATTGTGTTAAAGCCCCTCAGTAAAACTTCAACAGGGAAGAAAGCAGAAATAGCAACAGGGAATAAAAAAGTTAGAAAGAATTGCAAACTACTCCCATAAATACCTGAAGGATAACGTGCAAAATCTGTCAATTTGAAAAACAAATCTAACAATGCCCAAGATTGTACCCATAAAAAGGTTAGAGCAGCAATCAAAATCATTACCGCATACTGAAATAAGAATCCAAAAAATATCAAAATAAGATACAAAACAAAATTAGAAGAAAGCACCGTTAAATTAAGTTTAATAAATGCAAAAACGATTAATGCAATACCCACTAAAATCTGTGCCAAACCCGCCCACTCAAAAGAAGAAGCAGTTAAATAAACCAGAGTATTAAGCGGCTTCAGTAAAAACTTATCAAACGTACCAGTTCTAACATTATGCATAACCTCTACAGGAATCATAACCGCAAACAAATAACCAAATCCAAAAACTAACGTTAACGTACCTTGAAACAAAATAAACTCATAAAAACTCCAACCAGGAATGCCCGCAGTAGTAGTATAAATTAACAAAATAACCAACGGCCCAATAAAATCCCTAAGCATAACCGCAAAGAACTTAATAAAAAAATTCAGTTTATATGCAAAATCTTCTGATATTCTCATAATCATTGCACGCTTTATAATCTTAAACAAGGAAATCATATTCCTGCCCCTGCAAACTTCCTAAATGCCAACTTAAAAACCGTTTTTGCAATAAAGAAAAATATCAAAATCCAAACAGTCTGAATACTCAATAAAACTACTACTTCAGAAAGCGCATACTTTTCAAGAAAAATATTAATTGGAACAAACCTCAAATACTGAAAAGGCAAATACTTGAAAACACTCTGAAAAATTAGGGGGAAAAAAGTTAACGGAATCAAAGCACCCTCTAAAAAAGCCATAACTGCAGTTTTAACACGCCTTATACCCTGAATTTCTTTAAGCCAAAAAGCAGTAAGACCCACACAAAAAGTAAAAAAATAATTAAGCAATATTGCCAAGAATACCGCAAGAATAAATAACATCCCAAAAAGTAAAGAGGGCAGAGGAACATTTAAGAAAAATAGAGAAACAACCATGATTGGAATTACCTCAATTAAAAATGTTAATTCCCTCAAACCAAAATACTGACAAAAAAGCTGTTTCATATAAGTTACAGGCCTTAAAAAATCACCCACCACATCACCATCCTTAATTCCCTCATTCATCCAGGCATCCACATCACAATAAATAAGAGTTCCCACAAGCATTGAAAGAACATAATAAATAAACATTTCAGCAAAAGTATAACCCTGAATGATCTCCTCCCCAGAAAACATGAAAATCGAACGCCACAAATAGAAAAAAACAACCAAGGTTAAAGGAATTTTAATAAGACTTACAAAAAAGTGCGCTCTATAAACAATTCCTGTTTTAAAACCCATCCTAGAAAGTCCACTAAACTTTCCCATCTTTACTCCTAAAAATTTGTTGAATTATTGTTTCTATCGGCGGATCAGATATCAAAATATCAGCAACATCATAATTAGAAAGCAAACTATTAATAACCTCTTTAACCTTAATCTTGGTTGTATTAACCTCAATCTTTATCTCATACTCATTTTGTTCAACAACCTTACAATAACGTAATTTGAACTTTTCTCCTTTTGTTTCCAACTTAACATCAATAAACTTATTTGAGAGATATTTCTTTTTAATATCTTTTAACAAACCATCATAAACTATCTGACCATTATTTATTATTATGATTTTCTTACATAACCGTTCTATCTCTTGCATGTCATGAGTTGTAATTATAAACGTGGTTTTGTATTTTTTATTAACTAATTTTATGAAATCTCTGAATTTGTCCTTAGCAATTACATCCAATCCAATACTAGGTTCATCTAATAAAACTAATTTAGGGTTATGAAGCAATGCTGCCACAAGTTTACATTTCATTCTCTCTCCCAAGGACATGTCTCTAACTGGGGTGTGCATTACCTTTTCTAAATCCAAAAGCTTAACCATAAAATTAAGTCTACTCTTGAACGTACTCTCTTTAATACCATAAACATCCTTACTTAAATAAAACGTGTCTATTGCAGGCAGATCCCACCAAAGCTGGGCCTTCTGACCAAGCACAACTCCCAAATTTGCAACATAATCTACACGATCTTTCCAGGGAGTAAAACCCAAAGAAACAACCTCCCCAGAGGTAGGGTAAAGAAACCCAGACAGTGCTTTAATTGTAGTGGACTTACCCGCACCATTAGGTCCAATAAACCCAACAATTTCTCCCTCTTCTATTTCAAAAGAGATCCCTTTCAATGCTTGCTTATATTCATACTTTCGATTAAACAGACTTTTAATAGCGTTAGACAAGCCCTCCTTTCTAGTGTGAGTCTTGTAAACTTTTTTCAGGTTTTTTACTGTTATTATTGAGGTCATGTTCTCACATACATTAAATTTCCACTCTCATACTTTTTTAGCCCACGATAAAAAACAAAGGTTGCAATGGAAAATATCAAAACGACAAAACCGATTGTTAACCAAAACCACTGAGCGTTAAATGATTTTAACAATTCAACGGGAACCCCACTAATGAACCCTGCCGGGATGATAGTTAACAAAATAAATTTGGTCACACCTTGATAAACACTTAACGGATATGAAGCTAATGAAAGTGTTCCCATAAAAATGTTTCGGCTAGTGGCTTCAGCATTCCCAAAAAAGAAAGCCAGTGAACCACTAAGTATCGCGACCGAAAGGAGTATTGATGTACTTGCCAGTACTAAAATCAAGAAAAGTGAAAGACTTGCAAGAGACAGTACAATAAATGCAAGGATTATTCCAAAGACAACATCTCCAAGTCCATAAAAGCTAGACCTACTTATCAAAACATGAAACAACACGTTCTTAGGAAGGGCCAAATAAAAATCAAGCTTTCCCTGATTAACTATTTCAGCAATCCTGTTACGATTTCCAAAAAATACACTACTCAAACCATAAGAGAGAGTTATAATAGCATATAACATTAACATGTCTCCCAGGACCCAGCCCCCAACGTTTTGAAATCTGTTGAAAAAGATTAACCAAAAGATTATCCAAACAACATCATTAAACACCATTGCTAACACTTGGATTATGAAGTTGATTTTATACTCCATAGCTGTGCTTAGGGCAACCTTCAAATACTCCCAGTGTACTCTCAAATGATTAACCACCATTAACACTCACCTTCTTAACACAAACTCTGAAAACTAAAAAAATGAATAAACTTATGACAGCAATCCAAATAATTTGGAATACTAATACTGAAAAAAAGCTTGAAAACGAAAAGTTAACAAACAATTTAGCAGGATGATAAGCAACATAACTAAATGGTAAAACCGCACTAATTCTTTCTAACCAAAAAGGGAAAATTTCTAGGGGTAACAGCATTCCTCCAATCGTAAAAACGATTTTCTGATAAATAAAATGCATTGATTTAGCATCCTCAAACCAAAACGCAAAAACCCCTAACAGAGCCATCATTGCAAAGTGTAAAGTAATAGCTAAAAAAACAGTAATTAAAACAGGAATTATTGAAATCAGTGGAATTGTTATTCCTCCAAGAAATATAAGAACAACTATACTCGCAACCAGAAAAGTTAGGAAAAATCTAAAAACTCCATTACCAATATTTGATGCATACTTATAAAAGATGTAATTGTAAGGTTTGTTCAAATAATTTGCAATCTGGCCGCTTTTTATTTCCTCTCCGATTTCTTCTACAACATGACCCTGAGCAGTAACAATAGATTCAGTCATGACAAGATACCACAACATCATTGAAATTGTGAAACCCTCAATCATTATCTGACCCCCAAATACAACCTTCCACAAACTAACAAAAATAAAAAGTATAAGAGCTACAAAAACAGAACTTGCCAATAAATCAAAGGTGTAAGCAAAGCTATTAATAAAATTAATCTTCCCTATTTCAAAGTATTTAGTTAGGGTCATCTTTGGTATATTTCTGCAATTACCTCTTCAACAGGAGTTTCTTCAACTGAAAGATCATTAATAGTGTTGTTCTTAGTTAAAAAATCAATTAGTTTTCCCATAGATGTTTCTTTTGTGTTAACCTCTAACTCGATTGAAAACTTGGTTTTCTTAACTATTTCCACCCCTTTCATTTCAAACGAGTTTATTGGGGTTTCTGAGAGAACCTTAACAAACTTTTTCGCAAGGTACTGTTTTTTTATTCTCTCAAAACTACCATCATACACGATTTTACCTTTGTTTACGATGATAACCCTATTACAAATATTTTCAACATCAGCAATATCATGACTTGTTAAAATAACAGTAACATTATCTTCCTTGTTAATCTTCTTTATCAGTTCACGAATAGTTTTCTTGACAACAACATCCAAACCAATTGTTGGTTCATCCAAAAATAAAACTTTGGGGTTGTGAAGTAAAGATAGAACGAATTCGCAACGCATTCGTTGACCTAATGAAAGCTTTCTAACAGGTTGATGAATGAGATCTTCAATCTCGAACTTTTTAACTAATGAAAGCATCCTCTTGGTATATTCTTCTTTATCTAACTCATAGATTTTAGAGAACAAGTTGAAGGATTCTATTGCAGGAAGGTGAAACCACAACTGAGGTTTTTGACCAAACACAGTACCTATCTGAAATGCCAACTGCTTTCTTTGTGTTTGAGGATCAAGAGAGTTAACTCTACACTCCCCCTTATCCTGGAACAAGATACCTGAAAGCATCTTCAGAGTAGTAGACTTTCCAGCACCATTAGGCCCTATGAAAGCAACAAGCTCTCCCTCTTTAACATCAAAAGAAATGTTGTTTACCGCATGGACTTTCTTGTAGTTAGGCTTGAATATGGCCTTAAAACTAGCTGAAACTCCTGCCTCTCTTGTTTTTGTTCGAAACGTTTTTGTTAGGTTTTTTACACTTATGGCTGAATTCATTTTAGGTCCTCGTACTTGCTAGGTTAAAAAAAATGTTAAGTTAATGAACGCAAAAGCTAATAAGAATTGCCAGTGTGCATTGGTTTGGCGTTCATATCGTTTGGAAAGTATAGGTTCTATTTAAAGTTTTTTGTTGACTACTTTTCAACCACCAACTCCACTACATCATTATCTTCTAGCATGTGCTTAAGTCCAACCTGCTGGTTAGGAAACTTTGCACTTCTACCTGTAACCCTAGCAAACCTAAACTTATCTAGTAAACTAGTATGGACGTGCTCAACAAACTCTTTTATTGTGGCGTTTTTCTTTAACACAATTGGTAGGGGTTCATGCTTAGGGAAAATCCTAATAAGATTACTTGCATCCCATAATTCTTGCTTTAACCGAGTTATTCCTTCCCCTGTTATTGTCGATATTCCAATTACCTTGTTAGGAAAGTATTGTTCTAATTTTGGAAGATTAGCTCTAGCTAAATCAATCTTATTACCCACAACTATCAAAGGTTTGTTGATGTTTGCTTTTCTTAATTCATTAGCAATGGTTTCAACACTTGAAAGCGGCTTTGAAAGATCGTGCATTAAAATTATGCCATCACTACCCTTGACTAAACCAATTAACCGTTTACCACTTCCAACATCTTCAACTGCACCCTCAACTAAACCTGGAAGATCAACTATCTGAAAGTCTGCATGATTAATGTTAACGATTGCAGGCAGGGGTTTAAGTGTTGTAAACTCGTAAGCTGCAACCTTCGTTTGCAAACCTGAAAGCAATTTTAGTAATGAACTCTTTCCAACACTTGGACTACCGACTAACATAAACTGTTTCTTGCCCTGACGTTTAACACCTAACCAATCTTGATGTTTTACATTTGCAACTGTTTTAGTTTTCTTGACTTGATTTCTTAACCAAGTTTTAAGCTCACCATAAGGTCCGGTGTTGTAACCGGGCAATTCTTCCATGATTTTTTCAATTTCCAGTAGTTTTGTTTTTCCTTCTTTTCCAATTAATCGTTTTTTTATCAACTGTTTTTGAATTATATGTGGCAGTGCCATTTTAACCTCTTGAATCTTTTTTTTAAAGAAAAAATAAGTTAGCTAAAGCTATGACTAATAAAGAAACTATGCGCATGCATTCAATTTAAGAAGAGAGATCACTCTATCAAACTCGTCATTTTTTTTACCAAGATTGTTTGATCTCATAAAGAAAAGTAATGAGCTGAGTTATATAAATATTTACATTATTCTATGACATAAATGTCCCACTACCTTGTTTAAAAGTCTACGAGTGTTTATAAGTTAAAATGCGTTTAGATAGTATGGTGAGACAAAAATGTCACAAGATAAAGATAACCCAACAATAACCCCTGAAGAAGCAACATACAGATTGCTTTTGACAAAAGGGTTTGAACCAGAACTGTTAACCACACTATTAGCTGACGAAGCATACACAAAACCCTTACAAGAAGCAAGAACCGTAGCAGTAATAGAAAGAATAGCAGAATCAGATCCCTACGCTGCAATGGCAGCATTAAAATCAATGACGTTAGAAGAAACAACAAGCCAGGCAGCATATGCATCAATAGCTGCACGCATTGATGATTCCTCTGAAATGTCAAGACGAGCCCGAAGATATTGCATGATGCAAACGGGTCCAATAGAAAGGTGTAAAAAAGATGAGTAAAGGAGCAGGAGGATATAGTGGGGGAGGCAGTAGAGCCGCACCCGCCGGAGGATATGCTGGAGGTAGACGCGCTCCAACAGCAATAGCAAACGCAGGAGGATATACTGGTGGAACAAGCAGACTACCCCCTGGAAGAAGAGCCCCAACAGCAATAGCGAATGCAGGCGGATATGATGGTGGCAGAGGAAAACCCCAAAAAGGATACGCAAACCTGGGAGGACAAAACAACACAAACTTAACCTCAAGAACACTTTCACAAACAATCACCCAACACCCAGACGGAGCAGTAAGTCAAACCACTGCCCTAACCGAAACTTATTCTTTTGAGATGAATACATCAACACCAACAGAAGGGTTCAATGCAATGCCCTATGGACCAATAAGAACTGCACCACCCCAAGGAAGTTTACAAATGCCTGGACAGGATTACCTATCCGCAGAACTATTTAGTGGAGGGATTTATGATAAACTAAACAAACAAGCAGATGAAGATGAAAGAAGAAGAAAATCACAAGCAGTAGAAGCACAAAAAGGGAGCCAACACAAATTCCAGGTATTTGATCCAGGAACGTTAGTAAATAAAAAAACAAGATTTGTAGACGAAGCTGAAGAACTACTGCCCTATTTAGAAAATACACACCTAGAAGTCACAGGCACACCCTTGCCAACAAACTTCAGTTTAAAATTATGTGATAAAGACGAATTAAAAGTAGCTTATGAATTCTTTAAAGGAACCTGGCAAAAAGGAATCCAAGGATTTTGTATAAACAGAAAACAAGGAACTTCGCGCGTATTTGTATTAAAAGATGAACTAGCAAAAGTAATGCTAACAATAGGTCATGAAGTAGGACATTTACAAACCGCTTCGTTACAAGGGGTAGAAGAAGAAGCAAAAGCATACGCCTTCTCTCTAGAATGGATGGAAGCCATAAAAAGAAAAAACATAGCAGGACTTGGCTCAGTACTTATTTCAGAACGCCCTGCAGAAAACGGATTACACAACGTAGCATTTGAATTTGTCTTAGGAATGATGAGACAGGGAACAAATGCCAAAGCAGTTTTTAACCAACTAATAAATGGATTAAAAATTGCAAGCTAATCGATAAGTTTAAATAGTCAAAAAAGAGGAAAAACAACATGGCCGATTATTACCATTCTTTAGACCGAAAAGAGATAGAGGGAGTTCCACTAGGAGAGATAGGTTTTTCAACTGCCCCAATGAAAGATCAGCTAGACGAGCTGAAAGCTAAAATACGGGCAGGAGTATCAAAAGTTGAATTAGGTTTCTGGGGAAAAGGAAAAGGGTATGGAGAAAATTTCACGCCCGGAACGTATGGTGCTGAACAAAGAAAAGCAATAAAAGACTTTGCAAAAGTAAACAGAGTAGAATTAAGTACACACGCAACACCAAACGTTGGACCCATTTCAGGCTTTACACAACAAGGATTCAAAGAAGAATCAAGAAAAGAATCAGTAGACGAAATCAAAAGAGCAATCGACTTTGCAGCAGACGTAACAGAAGGAGGACCCGTAGTAATGCATACGGGAGAGTTTGTAAGACCCATCTTTGATGCAGGACAAAGAATAGAAGGAAAAGATAAGAAAAATAAATTCCAGGGATACAGATACCATGGAGAAACAGACAAAGATGGAAACTTAATCCAACAAACCGAAGAAGATCAAGCAACAATGTACCTAGCAGACGAACTAACCGGCCAAATCATAGACTCAGTAAAAAAAGATCAACCAATATTCTTACCAATATATGAAAAAGATGATGATGGAAACATAGTCTTTGAAAAAGAAGAAAATGGTAATGGTGACAAATTAGTACCAAAAATAAAAGAAAAACCAAATGGTGAAGCAGAAATAAAACAATACGATTGGCAAGACATAGAAAAACTAAAAGATCAATCTAACAAAAAAAATGGCACAAACTACGGAACCCAAGAATGGTACTTCCAGCAAAAAATAGAAGAAAAAATGAATGAGATGGAAGGAAGCAAAGCATACTACCAAGAATTATTAGATGAAAAAAGTCAATTTAACGTAAGCGACGAAAGAAGAAAAGGACTAAAAAAATCAATCATGGCAACAGATCAAAGAATAGAAGAAATGAAACTAATGAGAAGCCATGCAAAACCAATCGAAAAAGTAGCAATAGCAAAATCAGCAGAAAGCCTAGCAGATTTAGGACTGCATGCAATGGCAAAACAAAAATCAGCAAAACTAAAAAAAGACCTGTACGTTTCTCCAGAAAACATATTCCCCGAACAATACGGTGGACACCCAGACGAACTCAAAAAAATGGTACAAGAAGGAAGAGCTAGAATGGTTGACAAACTAAAAGACAAGGGCTGGGGAAAGGAAAGAGCAACAGAAGAAGCGGAAAAACATATCAAAGCAACATTTGACATAGGACACGCCAATACCTGGCGAAGATACTTTAAGGGAAGCGATAAAGAATTTCAAGGCTGGTTAATGGACAAAGTTAAAGACCTAAAAAAATCAAACGTACTTGGACACGTACACGTATCAGACAATTTTGGATATTATGATGAACACGTTGACCCAGGACAAGGAACCGCCCCAATCAAAGAGGCAATAGAAAAACTAAAAGGAGAAGGAGTAGACTTTGTAGTTGAAACCGGCAGACAAGGAGAGAGAGCATTATTATCCGCATTTAAAGAATTTGGAAGCCCAATCTACGGATTAAGAACAGGACAATTTGATCCCTGGGATGTTGTAGAAAACTCATACTTTGGACGAACCTCACCACCCTACTTCTTAGTTGGAGAGGTAACACAACAAATGGGTGAAAGAGTTAGTAAAGACTTTAGTTCATGGGCAGGAATACCCTTTGAATAATTATTTTAAATAAGAACACATTGATTCTGCATCAGGTTTAAACTTGGAATTAACACCCTCAACAACCTCACTACCATTCATAGTAGAATAATAAATCATCATAGTATTACGTAAAGTAATCAAAGCATCCGCACCAGTAACACGTTCAGCATGTTCTCCACGAACCCCTCTACCAATAAGTTCTAACTGTCTAAAATGGCCACCATGACCTGACGCGTCAGCAACAACCCCATTTCTAGCCAGAGCGGGTTCAATAGTAGGCCCAGCATATAATCCACTCCCTTCAATAAATTGATAATTCCGTAACATTAATTGGCCTTGTTCTCCAACAAAGGTTAAACACTCAGCATCCCCTTCATGACAGTTCGTTGTAGCAGAAACATCAAAATCTGCACCAGTTAAGAATCTACCCTCTGCACTAACACAATCTTCAACCTCAATATCATGATCACGAGCACTTGCACTTGCGGTAACCAGATCAAAACCACCCAGTAAATAAGCTAAAACATCCATTCCATGAACTGCCTGATTCATCAAAACGCCACCACCTTCACCTTGCCAGGTACCACGCCAATCAGCCTGATCAAAATAGTCTTGACATCTAGACCAATAAGAACCTAATTCAGCATAAGTCACCTCACCAAAATCCGGATGTGAAATAATATCTCTAGCACGTTGAACATCAGGATCAAAACGATGCTGACTAATAACATCCAAACTAACATCTGCCTCATCACAAACATGCATCATTTCATAAGCTTCAGCAAGAGTACGCGCAAAAGGTTTTTCAACAACAACATTATGACCTGCTCCAGCCACAGCTTTAACAAGAGGTAGTTTAGCAAAAGGAGGGGTGTTAATACAAACAAAATCTAAATCATCCCTGGCTAAAAAACCACTAAGAGTAGAATTCAAATCTAATGTAAGACTGGGGTCAACTCGTTGTAGACCGGCATAAAGACCCTGCATAGCCAGCTCACAAGTATCATGAACTGCAATTAACTGTGCAAGACTTTTATTTTCAATACAAGATTTAGCCTGCAAATAAGTAGCCATACCTCCGCCAATAGCACCAAATCGTATAGGTTCATTCATAATAATTAAAGAAGTAGAAGACCATTTTTAAAGATATTCCTTCTAATAATACTTCATAATTTTATCAAGTAATTGTTCTGTACGTTCAACAACATCCCGATCATTACCCTGCATGTAATCTGGATTAACATCATCAAATTGTTTCTTGTAAAATGAAAGATTTTCTTGCTCTTGCTGAGTTATAGTACCCTGTTGAGCCTTTTCAACAAGACCTCTTACCTTATCATAAGTTTCCTCTCTTGCCAAAGAATAATTTCCAATACGACTATTAATCTCTTCTTGTGTTGGTTTGGGTGCAGTTTCAGCCTTATCTTCTAACGACTCTTCCTTTTTTTCATCACGTTTAACATCTTCTTTTTTATCATCAAATAAATCTTCAACATTAACCTTTCTCAACTCAGGCTTTTTTATTCTTCTAACAACCTCATCAATCTCTTCCTGTTCAACATCATGAACAGATTGTTTTATGAGTTCTTCAGCCTCCTCTATCTCTTTCTTATCCTCTTCTTGTAATTCTTTTAACCGTTTTAGTCTTTCTTTTGGCGAAAGTTCTTTAAGTTCATCAAGTGACATGATAAGAATATACGTATTAAATATTTAAAGTTATAGTATTTATAATTGAAAGTATGGTTCCCAAACTCTAAACTCTCTTTCACCTTCTTTAGGGCAATCAGAACGATGTATCACACATCTCATAACTCTATTTTCAGCCAGGGCTGCCTCAACTGAATCGTCCCCAAACATTCTCCGAATAGTTCCAGGAACACACTCTAAAGGATTTGTACGCCGACCCGTAACATCCATTATTTTATCAACCACTTTTTCTCCTTCATACGCAGCAACAACAACGCACTGACCAACTAAAGAATTAACAAGCAAAGGAAAAAACGGCTTTTCTCTATGAGGTGCATAATGAGCTTCAACAGTCTCCCGACGAAGATTAGCTACAGCAATATCTGCTATTTTTTCACCACAAGGATCCAACATTCCCAACATAAACCCAGCAACACCAACCTGACTTGGGTATATCATAACAGTACTTATTTCAACCATAACACAGAGAAATACACTAATACTTTTAAAGATTTACTCTATTCAAATTGACTACCAACTCAGCAAACCATGTGCCTTCTTATAATATTTGTAAAGTGTCCAGGCATGTTTTGCAGCTGCACCCTCTGCCTTCTTAGCATTTCCACTTTTAGAAGAACTTCCTCTCCACCAAGACATATTAAATGTGAACGGTTTGAACAATAAACCAAAACCCTCAAATAAAGAAGCAAAAGGTGTGAAAACAGAATCTTGTCTAACTTTACCCTTAGCAGCATTCTCATCAACAACTTCAGCAATCTTGCCTCTTTTTAACACCCACTTCTTAGGTTTGTCTTTTTTAACATTATCTTCAGGACGCTCCTTATCATCTAAATATTTCTTAATATCTTCACCAAGCGTTTCCATTGCCTCTTTAATAGTATCATTAATTTCTTTTAACAATTCAATATCTTCCTCTTCCTTCATCTTAACATAATTTTGCCATTGTTCCTTAGTCCAACCATATGCACGCAAATGCATCTCCGCCCTTCCCGTCATGGTAGATCTTCTTTCTTGATGTCCAGGAACCCATTCAAGCTGGGGAACTGTTCGATACTCAAAATTAGCAATAATCACAGCATAAAAACCACTTTTATCAACAGTTTTATGAGCAAGAATTTCAACCTCAATCATCTCACCCTCAAACGCAGCAACTAACTCCGCAGAATCGCTTTTCTTAGCACTAGGCGAGAGACGTTTAATATTTCTTAAATAAGGCTTCACCCAATTCATATACAAACGAATATTATTATAATGCTGACGAAGATAACTCTTGTAAAGCTTTCTATAGGTATTCAACTGTTTAAACGTACGGAACTTCCAACGATAATACTGAGAAAGTTTTCGTTCTAAAACTGTTTTCAGGGTATCATTACCAAACTCTTTACTAACTTTTGCAACATAATCTGGCAAGTTTCTAATAATTTCATCTTCAGTTTTTCCAGCAACTTTAGCCTGAAAAAATAAGTTAGGCAAAGTAACAAAGTTATACTGTTGAGCCATTCCAAAAACCGAAGCAGGACTTTTAGGACCGCCCTCTACAAGATCTGCATACTGTCCTTTTAAAACAGTATCTCCATCCTGGGCTTTCTTAGGATCATCACTAAAAGAGTCAGTATAATAACCTAACTTTTCATCAACAATATTCAAATCACGAATAAGTTGAAACATACTCTTAACCATGTCTGCAATGAACTTTAAGTATTGGGAAGCACGATCTTGCTGTATTGAAATCCTCTGAGCAGAAATACCCCAATACGTGGACATTTCAGAAGCAGAAAACACATCAGTAATCTTAATAATTTGATCTTTTCTATACCCCTGATCAACAGTAAGCTGATTTAAAATCCAGAAATACATTTCTTCAACACTCATAGAATAATTTTCATACACTAATCGATTAGAATACGAAGATTGAGGATAACCTGTAAAACTCGGTTTTGATTTAAAAATAGAAGAATGTACCTCTCTCATCTCCATATCGGCAAGCTCCTCAAAATCACCACCATAACTATCAGCAAATCGTTTCAACCCCTCCAGAGAGGTATCGTCAATTAGAGACCTACCTTTACTACTAAGAAATCCATACTTAACAAGTTGTTTAGCTTCAACCATTTTTTATCGAAAAAACATTACCCACCAAAGTTCCTTTAACTTTTAATGTATCTTTTAATTCACTCGCTAACTGCTTTCTATCCTGATTTCCAAGTGCAGCCTTTAAAAACCTAACTTTAACTGATTTTTTAGCTTTTAAATGTTTCCTAATTTCAGACAATAAAGCAGAAGTTAACCCCTGTTTACCAATCTGAACCCTAACGATGTCTTGTGACATGTTCTTGCCTCCGTTGTAGTTCGTGTAAATTTTCCAACTTGTTTTTCATAATTTCTTTAACATTGAATTTTGCTTTCTTAACCATCAAAGACAGATGTTTGCCCCCAACATAACGTGGAATAATAACATAATCGGCACCTTCTTTATATAATTTAAGCGCACCATCAACAGTTTCAGAAGTAAGAAAAATAAACCCTCGCTTATTAATTTCTTTAAATCTTCTTATTAAAAGTGCACTAGCCTGCATATCAGGAACAGTTGAAATAATCAATTTACACTCCTTTAAATGTAAATTATCAAGAAGATCGGAATCAGTAACATCCCCATAAACACAATTAACCTTATCCTCCCTTAATTGTTGAATAACCTCTGGATTAAAATCGACAACAACAGGTATATCCTTCAACTTCTTCAGGGTTTCAAGGATACTGAATCCCAACCTATCATATCCAACCAACAGAACAAACTTCTTTCTAAACGTTTTAGGAAGATACGCAAGAGACATTTCCCTCCCTGTTTTGACAAAAGGAGAAAAAGGACGTTTAAGCTTAGAAAATATAATATTTCTATGTTGAGTAAGATAAGACGTTAAAGCAATAGTAACAATGGCAATAATCACAATCGAGGCAAAAAGATCTTGAGAAATCTGCTTGGTTGCAATACCAAAAAATGCCAGGATTAAAGCAAACTCAGAAACTTGTGATTGAGAAATTGCAGTAAGAAATGAAACCCGAGGCATATAACCAAACGCTTTTACTAAGAAAAATGTGATTAAAGGCTTTGCCATAATAATTAAAACAAGGAATACAATAGTTGGAACAAGTAATGATGAAAGCTGTGTAAGAGGCAGCAACATTCCTAAAGAGATAAAAAAAAGCATTGCAAAAAAATCTTTTAACGGAGAAATTCTTGAAATTATTTCCAGATTATACGGTAAGTTAGCTAGTGCCAAACCTGCAATAAACGCCCCAATCCCAAGAGCCTCTGCTGAAATGAAAAATCCAAACAAAGAAGCAAAAAAGAGACAAAGTGCAATTGCCGTAATCAATAACAATTCTTGTGACTCTGCAACAAACTTGAAAAGCTTTGGAAAAACAAATTTTGAAAGCAAATAAACTCCTCCCAAAATAGCCACAATAATCAGAGCCAACCAACCCAGCCTACCAATGGAAAAATCTTGATAGGATGAAAGCAAAATAAAAGCAACAATTGCAAACACATCCTGAACTATTAACAAACCCAAACCAATCTTACCATGCAAAGAATCCAATTCATTTTTATCAGAGAGCAATTTAACAATAACCATAGTTGAAGAAAAAGATAAAACTAACCCCATATAAACCGAACTTATACTTGTAAAACCAAACGCTTTTGAAACAGCAAAACCTAAAGCAAAAAGTAAACCCACTAAAATCGAACCACCCAAAATAGAAACCTTAGTAACATTCTTTAATCTAGTGAAATCTAGTTCTAACCCTGCAATGAAAAGTAAGAAGACAATTCCAAATTGTGAAATTGCAGAAACAAAAGCATCATTATGAAGTATATTAAAAACAGGAACTAATAAAATACCCGTAATAATATAAACCGGAATTAATGGCTGCTTAAACATCTTAGCAAAAAAAGCTAAAATAGCCACTGCAACAAAAATTATTGTCAAATCTAAAAAAATACTACCTGTCAGCATTAACTCACCTCTCCTATGCCTGAATATTGCACTAATGGTTTAAATAGTTTGTTATTTTATTACTTTTTCATTTTAAAACTTCCTGCAGGGAGAGCTCGAATTATCTCATCCAAGTCACCATCAAGAACGTGTTGAATCTTTTTTGCAATAGATGATGCCTTTTCCTCACCCTGAAGTAATTGAACTGATTGAGTGCAGTGCTTCTTGATTGCATCACAAGGACCTGCCATGATTGCGTTATCTTTTGTAAGTCCAATACAAAGATTTGTTTTATTCTCAACATAAGTAGTCTTACCATAAATCATAAACGCGCCCTTAGCTAAATGGGTTGTTCCAGACTCTTGTTTCTTCGATACTTGTTCAGGATCAACATAAAACACATCCTGAGACTGCAATCCTAATTTCCAAGCACGAGAGAAGGTTGCTGTTGCATCTGCCACCTCTCTTAAAGTTGCTTTAGTTGGCTTTTTATTTTTTGTTTTCAGTACAAAAAACGGACTCCCTGCCATATCAGTATGAAATACCAAATCACCAGGTTCTGCATGCTTTTTAATCACAATCTCATTAGAGGTTGCATCTCTTCCCCCAACCACAAGAAGATTAGTTGAGGTATAAAACCATCGAAACTTTTCAAACCACTCTTTTTTTCGATCTTTAAATTTTGCTTCTTGTTCTTGCCTTTCTTTTTCTTTCTTTTCAAACAGGTCTTTTTCTTTTAGAAGTTTAGTTAATTCTTTTTCTGTTTTTTTAACAACCTCTTCAGCCCCAATAATTTTTCTTTTAGCCTTCTTAGACTTCTCAAAATAAATCGCAGCATTCTGATTTACAGTTTTATTAAGATCAATAGTAACATCCATACAAACTAATAACCTCACTACAATTTAAAGTTTACTGAAGTTACTGCATCACAAACAGAGGAGAAGACTGATCAACCTGTCTAAACGTAGAATCACAAATACTAGAACCAATTTGAGGAATAACTTTAACCTCATAAACACTCGAAATTTTCTGCGTATCAATCAGGAGATTCATAACACCCACTTCGTAAGGAAGGATGGTTTGAGAAATTCTTTCAGAATAACCCTCAGTGTAAGATTCATCAAATAGTTTAATCAAAAACCCATCAATCTGAAAATCACCATTATCCACAATAATTTTCAATTCGTTAGTGTTTTGATTATAATTAACTCTCTTTAAATCATAAGAAACTTCACTACAAGAAGCAGACAAAGGATCTGCTTGAGAAACATAATCTTGTCCAAGACTCATAACAATAGAACCTAAAGCAACAGAAACTGCAATAAGAAAAATAGTTGCAATCAACGGTGAAACTGCTCTCTCATTCATTTATGTCTTGCCTCCTCAAAAAATACTAAACATCCCACAAGGACGATTACTGAAATAATTGCTTTACTAAAGCTAAAACCCCCTTCAACAGGAGCTGTCGCGTGACCGGTGTAAGCTCGTACAAGCAGCATACCTCCAAAAGCAATAACCAAAGCAATCAGAGCGAATGCATAGTGATGCTTCACATGATCCATAAAAAAACAATTGCAGAGCTAATATATAAACTTTTTTAAAAGTTTACGTGCAAAATCAAGTAAGAATATCAAATAAAAAAAATAAAAAATGCTCAGAAACATTTAGTTTCTGGCACGACCAAAGTCGAATTATTTAGTTTTAGATAAGCGCCAAACATTCTTAATACAAACTACAATCACTGCCGGAACAGTAAAAGCAAGCATTGCAGAAAATAGGTCAGCTAAAACAAATCCAACATATGCAACAGATCTTAGTAGAGTAATGCTTAAAGAAGCAACAATTACTAAAACTACTGTTGTTAACAAAAACTCTCTTGTTTCTTTACCTGTAATGTTAACCATACCAACAACTATACCTAACAAAATCAATAAAGAAGTTAGTGCTGTTTGTGTGCCTGTACTAAATTTTGCCGAACTAGCTATTCCTAAAATAATTGCTAAAAGAATACCTATAACGAAAGAATAATGTCCAAATCTTTTATCCATTGTGTATCACCCCACTCATTATCAAAAGGCAACATATATAAATGTTTATAACTATGTTAAAGTAATAATACAAATTTATAAATAAACGAGTGTAAGAAAAAAGATGGGTGTTTTTAAAGATAAAGAATCTGCTTTTGGAGCGTATGACGTTAGAGGCATATATCCGACTCAAGTAAATGAATGGTTAGTGCAACAAATTGCAAACGCATTTCCATCCATTGTAAAAACAAAGAAAGTATTAGTTGGATACGATGCAAGAAATTCTTCAAAAGATTTAGTAAACGCAACAATCGAAGGGCTTAGACTTACAGGAGTTGATGTTTATGACATCGGACTTTGTACCTCGCCCAAATTTTATTTTGCTTCTGCATTTTATAACTTCAAGGGAGGGATAATGATCACCGCATCCCACAACCCAAAAGACCAAAACGGAATGAAATTTGTAACAAGCAAAGCATTTCCACTCTCATTCAAGCAATTAAAAAAACTTGAAAGTAAAGTGAGAGAGAAATTAAGAATTACAAAAAAAAAGGGGCAACACATAAAACTAAATTCTGATGAAGAATATGAAACATTTCTAAACTCAAATTGCAAAATTAAACGCAAACTAAAAATTGTTATTGATGCAAGCAACGGACTTGGCGGAAAAGAGATAGAAAAAGCATTAAGTAAACAAGACCTAATAAAATTAAACTTCAAACCTGATGGGAATTTTCCTGCACACACTCCAAACCCAATAAAAAAAGCGACCTTAAAAGAGTTAATAAAAACAGTTAAATCACGAAAAGCAGACCTTGGCCTGGCATTTGATGGAGATGCAGATAGAGTAGTATTTATTGACGAAACAGGGACGCCAATAAAGGGAGATTACATAATGGCATTGTTTATTGATGAACTTGCTGAGAAAAAAGACAGGATAGTTGTAGATTTACGATTAAGCAAGATACTAGAAGAACTTGCTAAAACAAAAAAAGCCAAAATAGTTAGAAGCCGAGTTGGACACACCTTCTTAAGTAGAATAATGCGAAAGAAAAAAGCACTATTAGGCGGAGAACTATCAGGGCACTACTATTTTAGAGAAAACTACTATGCTGACTCAGCACTCCTAACCACATTAAAAGTATTAAACATCCTATCTAAAAATAAAAAACCCCTCTCTTTACTAGTGAAAAAATTTCAAAAAACATTCCTTTCAGATGAAATTAACTTCGAGGTAGAAGATAAAGAAAAAGTGCTGAAAAAGTTTAAACAATTTGAAGGAAAGAAAAACTATCTAGATGGAGTAAGCGTAGTTTGTGAAGATTATAGATTTAATGTTAGAAAATCAAACACCCAAAACTTAATTAGATTCAGAGGGGAAGCAGAAAGTATGGCCGAACTTAAAGAGACAATAAATAAAGTAAAAAAAACAGTTGGTGTTTCGTATAAAAAAATCAGTTATCACTTTTAATAATTGCTGCACAAACCATAAAAACATAAAAAGCAACCAATCAATTTTTAATCATGTACATAGCAGACTTACATATACACGGAAGATTTTCTAGAGGTACTTCAAAAGATCTAACAATAAAAAATCTAGAAAAATATGCAAGACTAAAAGGTACAGACCTACTTGGAACAGGGGACTTTACTCATCCTGAATGGATAGAAGAAATAAAAGCAGACCTAACAGAACAAGGAAACGGAATTCTTGAAACAAAAACAGGTTACCCCTTCCTACTAACAAGTGAGATAGCGCTAGTTTATACAGACGAAGGCAAGGGGAGACGAGTACACAACATAATTCTTGCACCAGATCTTGGAACAGTAGAACAGATAACTGAATGGTTAAAATCAAAAGGAAGAATAGACTATGATGGCAGGCCCATCTTCAAAATTCCTTGTGAAGAATTCGTTGAAAAATTAACAGAAATAAATCCAAAAGTTGAGGTAATACCTGCACACATTTGGACCCCCTGGTTCAGCATGTTTGGATCAAAATCAGGATTTGATACTGTAAAAGAATGTTTTAAAGATCAAACACACAAAATACATGCAATAGAAACAGGCCTGAGTAGCGATCCACAAATGAACTGGAGACTAAGCCAACTAGACAAGTACACCAAAGTTAGTTTTTCCGACCTACATAGTTTTTGGCCCTGGAGAATGGGAAGAGAGGCAACATTATTCAACGGAGAAAAGAGTTATGATTCGATTTTGACACAACTAAAAGAAAACTCAATTCAGGGAACAATAGAGGTTGAACCTGCATATGGAAAATATCATTACGATGGACACAGAAATTGTAATGTAGTAATGTCCCCAAAAGAGAGTCAAAACGCAGGCGGGCTTTGTCCGAAATGTGGAAAACAACTAACAATTGGGGTAGAATACCGAGTAGAAGAATTAGCTGATCGTGAAGAAGGATACGTTCCAAAAGATGCTCCTGAAGTTTTCAAACTAATCCCCTTATCTGAATTAATCTCTGCAGTTTACAAAAAAGGAGTTGCAACCAAAACAGTTTGGGAAGTCTACAACTCCTTTGTTAAAGACAAAACAGAATTTGAAATATTATTAAATGAACCCTTTGAAGAACTTGCAAAAATAGATGCAAAATTAGCTAAAGCAATCATAATGAACAGAGAGGGAAAAATAAGAGTTAAACCAGGATATGATGGAGTTTATGGTGAACCCTTATTTAATGGAGAAAAAATTAAACTAACAAAAGCACAAGAGAAACAAGAAAAATTAAATTGTTAAAAAAGTAAAAAAGTTTATACCGTCTCATTGCATTCATAGAATAAATTTTTTACCAAAAATTTATACGCCATCACTGACGTTCTGTGCCTAAACTTTTAAAAAAGTTTATAAACTATAAATTCTAAAATATATGATGGTAAACAAAAAAAATCCACTAAGCAGCTTAATTTCTGACATGGTAAATGAAGCCATAATAAGTTTTGTAGGTACAATAAGAACCCAGGTACTAAAACCGTTTCCAAACCTAATCAAAAAAATATCAAAAAAAGTAATGCAAAAATATGTTATAATGGCTGTATTCGGACTAGCAGGAATACTCCTAATCGGATTCGGAATTGCAGAATACCTATATCAATGGCTCTATGAATGGGCATACATACTAATTGGTTTACTACTCATACTAATTGGGTACTTACAATTTAAGAGGTGAAAAATGGCAAAGAAAAAAGCAACAAAAGGTGCAGTAAAAAAAGTAATGCAAAGTAAAGCAGCTCAAGACCTAATTAAAAAAGAGAGAGCAATAATTGGTGATCTGCTAGTAGAACTTGGAAAAGCACTAAAGAAAAAGAAATAATTATTTTATAATCAATCTTCCTTTATTTTGTTCTTTTATTAAACCATACTCAAAGGTTCCTTCTTTGGTTGCTTTAAAATAAAAGTTAGCGCGTCCATTAACCAAACGCTCCTCACCATAACCTTCTACCAAAAAAACATCAGTTCGATTATCATGATCAAAAACATTCAAAATAACAATAGAGTTCTGTGGAATATTAAGTGAATCAGGATTGATCACACCACTATTTAATTCAACAGTAAACTCACTAGCATAAACTGCATCAGAAGAAACAATGTTTCCAGTGATTCCACTAGTTGTAGTCTGACCCTCAGATGAACATCCAACTAACAAAAGAATTGGTAATAATATCAATAAATACTTCATTTTGTCCCCCATACTTAATGTAAATAATTAGATTTTATAAAGATTATTATACTTTACTGTATTTCGACCTTTTTCAATCTCATACCAGTAGCTTGAACAGAAACATACTTACATTCACCACACTCATACCTAAAGTCAGTTTTTTTAGTTAACTTCTTACCCGTCATTTTAAACTTAGTAATAGCTTTACGTGAGAATCGTCCTCGGTTTCCCATTCCAATACCAACACCTCTATTACGCAGGCTCTGTCTTTTACGACTTCCCCAGGTTTGGTGATGAGTAGCATTCAAACCCTTTCTTTTAGCCTGAGATACCTTATGTGGAGTGTGTTTTTTACACTTTGGACATAATCTTTTCATCTGTTTAGGTACTTTCATAGGTTAAAGAATTTATGGATGGTTTATAAAGGTTTTTATTCAACAACCTCGACGCAACCTCGTTTAATAAGAATATCTGCAACTTTTTTAGGAAAAGTGCCCATATCGTCCTTAACAAAAGGTCCCAACATTTCCATATCTGGAGAGGCAAACTCTGGAGTGTCTTCAACAAATTTAAGATTTAACTCTTTTACTTCCTCTTTAGGTTCAGCATCAACACTAACCGTGGGCATCTCAGCATTCAACAACTTCATCAAAATATCTTGCCTACTAACATCGAGAGTCTTAACCAAAGAATCATATAGTAATCTTTCCTCTTTTAACAAAGTAGTTTCATCAATTAATGGAGATTGAGTTCGAGATTTATTCATTGCCATCTCAATAACCTTCTTCTCCCTCTGCTCATAAAGATCTCTTAAAATCTTTTTAATATTAAATAATTGTTTCTCAGCGCTAAGCTTTTCCTCCTCAGCAAACAAGGTACTCTGATCAGTATTAGCATCAAGAATTGCTTTCTTCTTAACAAGATAAGAAATAACATTCATCAAAAAAGAGTCATCTAACAATTGTAACTCTCCCCGATTCTTTTCTCGTCTAAAGATTTCAAAAAGAGTCTCATAAGTTATGACTACTTCGTCTTCTTTTTTTTCATCCCCCATACCGAAACGAAGAAGAAGGGAATATTTAAAGTTTTACATTCTTGAAACTGAGGAAAAGTTTTATAAACATTCAATCCCCATTTAATCATATGCAATTTGAATATGAAGACATAAAATTCAAACAAGAAAAAGAGGGTGTAAATGCAATATTCTTAGAAATCTTCAGCTTTAAGATTAAGAATGAAGAATTAGAACGGTTAGGAACGTATTCAGTAAACAAAGGCAAAATAGTCTTTAAAACAAACATTAATGAAAGAAAGTTTGGCGAACTAATCAACAAAGGGTTTAACTCACTAACTAATCTAACAAATGGCAAACCTACAACATACATTCACAAGAACTCAGGCATTCCACTAATGGGCAACGTCTCATTTGGTATAATTGACCGCGGAACCAACATACTAGAAATAAAACCAATCACATCATGTAATCTGGACTGTGTATTTTGTTCGGTAGATGAAAATAGAAGGATAAGAGACTTTGTAGTTGAAGCAGACTACTTAATCGAAGAAATCAACAAACTAATTGCTTACAAAGAGTGCAATGAGATGGAAATACATGTAGGTTGCCAGGGAGAGCCCCTACGTTATTCCAAACTAACATATTTAATAAAAAAGCTACGTCACAACAAAGCAATAAAACGTGTCTCAATGGACACAAATGCGACCTTTCTGACAGAAAACAAAATAGATGAACTAATCAATGCAGGATTTACACGATTAAACATATCACTAAACGCAATTGATCCCGTATTAGCTACTAAAATGGCAGGCAAACCATACCAAGTAACAAACATATTGAATGCGATCAAGTATGTCGCAAGTAAAAACATAGAGGTAGTTGTGGCCCCAGTAATAGTAAAAGGACTAAATGATGAAGAATTGGAGAATATTGTAAAATTTGCTAAAAACCTAAATAAAAAACAAAAAGCACCCCTATTAGGGGTACAAAAATATCTTTACTATCCAAAAGGCAAAAAATTGAAAGAAGAAGAATGGGACCCGTTCTTTGAACGCCTAAAAAGATTAGAAAAAAAACATACAATCAGACTAATATTGAAAGAAACAGATTTTAGTGTAATTAAGACAAAAGAACTCCCAAAACCATTCAAGAAAAAAGAAATAATCGAGGCAGAAGTTAAATGTGAAGGAAGATTAAAAAATGAAAAGATTGCGGTCGCTCAAAACAGAACAATATCATTCACAGGACCTGCTAAAAGCAAAGCAAAACTCAAAATAACAAGAATAAAACATAATATTTACAAAGCATCAATTAACTAAGATTTCTTTCTGCTGAGCAAAAAAGACTTCCATAAAATCTGACAAAGGCAAGGCATAATCATAGTAATTTGCAATAACTCTCGAAGCTCTACGCGTATCCATTGCAGAATAACCTGCAACAACAACAGAAAACCTATTCTCAAACTCATAAAGCTTGATCATTCCAGTATTTGGAGGTATGGCATCTGAACAAGAAGGAGGAAAACCCATGATCTCAGCAGTAACCCCATTAGCACAAGGTCCTCCAACAGAAATTAAGTTCTCACTAGTAAAATCTTCCACCTCAGAAGCAAGAACTGCCCTCAGCCCATGAAAAGACTGATTAGTAGTTGGATTGTACTGTAAAGACGTAGCTATCTCAATAGCACCAATAGTATCAGAAGCAATAGCAGTGTCTCCCACCACAATCTTCACATTTAATGTATTCCCATTAACAAAAAAGTCAGGATAATCCCTCAAAGTAAAAGATAAAACTGAAGGCACCATTACAAGTATCAATAATAAAACAATGAACTTTTTCATAGTAATACTGAGAAAGAGGTAGTTTATAATTTTTTTGCTTTAGAAGTATAATAAAAAAAAAGAAAAAAAGAAAAGGTTTTACCCTTATTCTACGGTTGCCACAACAATATTGCTAAAGTCTGTTCCAGAAACAACAACTTCATCACCCATTAGGTCATAATCGTTGTAATTTGCAAGAACTCTTGAAGCTCTTCGTGTGTCGATTGCGTCGTATCCGTTAACTAACATAGCAACATAGTCACCATATTCTTTCAGTTTCACAACTGCGGTGTTAGCTTCTGGTGCTCCTTCAGAACATGTTGCTGAAGTAACTCCTAGGAATTCAGCTGCTTTTTCGTTAGCACATGGTCCACCTACTATGATAGAATTTTGTGCTGACAAACTATCCACTTCGGATGCTAGTTTAGCTGTTCCAACTGCAATCTTTTTATCTGCTCCACCCATTCCGCCACCAAGAACTGATGCTCCTACTGGAGAAACGAATACATTAGCATATAATTCCTTTTCAGGGAACAATGCTTTAGCAGATCTTTTGTTTTCATTGTCGTAGTCAACTCTTGTACCGTAATTAGTGTAGTACACTTGGTCGTTGTTACTATCTGCAACCTTATCAACAGCAGCGTAAGATGCTTGTCTTAGGGTTGGGGTTTTGATGTTTAACTCGTCATCAGAGGTATCAACATACACGATGAATTCTATCTCGTCTCTTGGATCTTCTGTTCCAGTAGATGAGTCAACTTCACCTTCACTTTCGTTAATACTAATTGTTAAATTAGATATAACTCCAGCAGCGCCGGTTGTATTCTCTGTGGTTCCGTTTAAACCTATTCCAGTTAGTTCAACATATCCTTCGTATTCAGTATACATAACTTCATCTACGTCAACAACAACACTTCCTGCAACTGCACTGAAATTAATCCAGTAACTGTCAGGTTCTACTGCTAGATTTACGGTAGGACCGCCTGCAGGTAAATTCATAGCAACAAAGTCACCATTAATTGAATTACTTGTTGTTTTTGAACCGCCGTATGTAACGTCTTTCAAAGTTGTTTTGTTGTCACTTAGGTCTATGTCATCAACTTCAATAACGTGAAGTTCTTTTCCTTCAATTACAAGGAATCGAGCTCCTTCACAATCAGTTACAGCACCAGATCCCAGACATACTCCGCCTGCAAAATAGTATCTATCTTCTGCATCAACAGATGTTCCGAAGAAAAGTGCATCATCCAAAGAATCACAATTTCCTTCACAGAAGAACGGTAAACTTATTGCTTTTCCGTCTATGTTGTTAAATTTCAAGGTCAAATCATCTCCTGAAATACCCATATCAATTTCTGTGGTTTTTGCCACAATATTAGCAAACTTAATTTCGAAGTTTCCTAAAACAGGGTCTGCCATACTTTCGCCTTCAGCTAGATAAACTTTATCTTCTGGTGAGTACCAGATGCTCATAGACTCAAGTTGACTTTCACTAGATTCTTTGTATTGAACTTCGGATCCGTCAATTTTTTTACCATTGATGTTAACCTTTTTGTTTTGTTCTAAAACAATTTCGGTTGCTCCCAAGTTTACTTCACAAACGTCTGTGTCTTTTGTATCTGAGTGTACAACAATTGCGTCGGTAACTCCGATTTCAACACCATTAACTTTTTTGGATGATCCTTTATCAACCCATTGAAGTGTAGCATCAACCATGATTCCACATTTATCTTCATTTTCGTTAACGTCTACAAGTTCAACTTCATGTTCTTCTCCACCAACAATTCTTGTTATTGGAGTTCCTTGTTCAAGCCAAACAGTTGTGTCGCCAGCTTGCATGGTTAACTTATCGATTTTTCCTGTAGAACTAACTTTTGCAGCAGTTATTGTGTACAAGTTTCCTTGTATTTCAATTTTTGCTGTTTCTAAATCAGCATTTGTTGTTGTTTGGGATGTATTATCGAATTCCATGTAGTCATCAAATTCCAAAGTATAATTGTACATTGGGAAATTATTTGATCTACTGAATACCATATATAATCCACCATTTGCAGCATCGTCGTCATCTTGAGCAAGTTGTAGCTCTCCTGTTCCGTCGATAAAAGCAATTTCTTGTGTGTAGGATTCATCGTTGTCAGTATTACCTTCACTTTCTTCGAAAACTCCGTTTCCAAGAACTGTTGGTAAATCATCTCCGTCTAATGAGGTATCAACATCATAAATACTTTCATTTATGTTTAATTGATCTCCAGATGCTGAAATAGCAACTCCATCATCAACAGAAACTTCTGATGCTCCGCCACTATATTGTAGACCTGTTGCAATATCAATTGCGCCAAGTGTGTCGGCAGCTATAGCATTATCTCCTAATACTATTGAACCTTGGAACTCTCCTCCGTTAATAAATAGCGGACTTGGGTAGTCACTTAGGTCAGCAGCCATTGCACCTAGAACTGTAGCTCCTAGCATGGAAGCCCCTATTCCCAATGCAATCATTTTTTTTATTGTTTTTTTCACTTTCATCTAAACACCTCCGTGTTTGATTTTAATGCCTTTATCGGCTTTGTTTTATCACCTGAAACCAACACCATATTTAAAGATTGTGGCGTAAATACCTATACACTCACAATTCTTCTATGACGAAGTTTCAAGTATTTCACTAAGGTCTAAATAATCATTTATAAGCTTTTCGCAACTTTTTGTGCGATGTTGGTGAAATCATACTGGAGAGCGCCCGTAGTGGCCGAATTCGAAAAAAAGACACATTCATCACTCAAAAATAGTACAACGAAGGAGGTGTGTTTTTTGAAGTTTATTTAAAAAGAGACAGTATTTGTTTTATAAATAAACTGATATTGAAAGCAACATCTTAACTCTTAAACTGAAAACATCCAAATAAACTAAAAAAACCAACCCCAAAATTCATACTATATAATATAGTATAAGTGAAGTTGGCATAAAAATAAACATGGTTGACACCCAAAAGTTCTCGCTTCGCTTGAACACAAAAAATTAGAAAATAATAAATGCGGGGCACAGGGCTCGAACCTGCGTAGGCACTAAGCCAATAGGGCCTAAACCTATCCCGTTTGACCACTCCGGCAACCCCGCGTATATAATATAGATAAATGCGTTTATTTATAAAATTATTGATTGACATTCATTCCAAACATTTAAATATATCATATATAATATAGTATAGAGATGAAAAACACCAAACCAACTCATCAGGAATATGTTCATCCTAAAACAATACTACAACAACATTCTGCAGCCAAACATGCAGGAATGCTAACCCTATTCTTTGGACACTTAGTAAAAAGCAAAATAAAAACAAAAGCCTTCGGATTATTTATGATCAGTCTATTATTTGCAATAGCAATACTATTCTTTTCAGTCATTCCAACCCAAACAGTAGTTGTTGGATTTAAAAATTCGGGATTCGTAAGCCATTTACTATCTTATTTCATACTATCCTTTCTAATAGCAATGTATCTAAAAGAGAAAAAAGCAAGATTTGGCAAAGGATGGGGCCACTTCATAAGCGGAATAATCAAATTTAAAGAAGAAAACATAATAAAAATCATACTCAAAGCAGCAATAATCTCGGGATGTTACGGAGTCTTAATTGAAATCATACAATATCACGTGCCCTATAGACACTTCCAATACTTAGATATGTTAGTTAACTTTACTGGAGCATTCTTAATATTCGTAATATTGCCATTTCTAATAAGAAAAGATGATTAATTGTCAATTATAATTAATTTAAGAACTAACTAATCCTTTTTTTGCCAAGAATAAGATCTCAGTTTAGCAGAAGCACCATAACCACATGAACTACAAACTTTTTTTCTCATAAGATAGGTACGTTTACCACACCGTCTACAATGAGTGCAAGTAATTTTCCCCGACTTTTTTCCCATAGAAGGTGTTCCTTTAGTCATTTTCTAATCCTGCGGTGCAATAAAGATAATAGTATCTCCTCTAATAAAGAGTTTACCCAATTGTCTCTTAGTCTCTCCGTTTTCTCTTTCTTCTGCATTATCAAGAACAGTATTAATGTGAATGTCAAAAGCTACTAGATTTCCAATAAATTGTTTGCCGTTTTTTAATTCAACGATTACTCTTTTGTTTCTTGCGTTGTTAAGTGCATCTAAAGGTCTTGATGTTTCCATTTTAATTTATGAAATAATTAGCCCTATTTAAAGCTTATTATTTTTAGATTAGAGCAAAGGATAAGATTTATAAATGCTCTATTTTTTCTCTATACTATGATTTCAAGAAAAAGATCAAAAAGGAAAAGTTCCGGCGGATTATATACTGCTTCACGTAAAAAAAGAAAAAGTGAATTAGGCAGTGTTCCGACTACAACCAAACTTGGAGAGGTTAAACGAAGACTGTCAAGAGTACTTGGTGGAAATGTTAAAACCCGAAATGTTCAAACAAACGTTCTAAATCTTTTTGATGGAAAAACTTATGTTAAAGCAACAATAAAAAATGTTACAGAAAACAGTGCTAACAAAAACTTTATTCGACAAAACATTCTAACTAAAGGCGCTATTGTTGAAACCGACAAAGGTAAAGCAAAAATAACTTCTCGACCTGGACAAACAGGCAGCTTAAACGGAATTCTTATTAAATAGAATAACGAAATATTTATTAAGTGCTTCCCCGAAAAAAGGGTATGAAAAAACTATTATGATTTATTACCTTTCTAATCCTCTTAACCACAATCACATATGCAACACAAGAAATTAGTGTATTAAGTACCCCAAAAGAAACATACCACCTTGGCGAAGAACTAAATAGCGAAGTATCCTTCACAAATAATGAAACAAAACAAGCAGTAGCAAGTATCGCACTCGTCTGTGACGATGTTGATTTTGAATTCTACAGACAATTATTCACAAGTTCAACACAGAAACAAATAATTCAGGGACCAAAAATAAGCGTAACAGACGAACTAAATGGAGAGTGTTATGTACTTGCATCACTCCAAGACCTACTTGGTAAAACACTAACACAAGATAGAACAGATGCATTTACCATCACCAACACATTAAACATACAATTAGAGGTTACACCAAGTTCAGTAAGACCCACAGAACCAATACAAATAACCGGAACCATCGATAGAGCGGGAGAGTACACTCTAACAACAACACTTAATCAAGAAACAAAAAAGTATGATGTAACTGAAAACGTCGACATAAGCTATGGACTACCAAACGATTTAGAACCTGGAAATCATGTAATTCTTATTTCTGCAAATGATGAGGAAGGCAACATCGCAGAAGAAGAACTAATCATTACTATTAAACAAGTACCCACTGAATTAACAATACAAGAAATTAATGACATACTACCTCCTGCTGATGCAAGAATTGAGACAAAACTAATTGATCAAGCCGGTGAAGAGATGAGTTCACCAATTACTGTTCTAATTACTTACCCTGATGAAACAAACAAAGAGGTAACCTCAACAACAGGAACAACCCTCAATCTTCCAATTGGAAATACAGACTTACCCGGACAATACAATCTTAAGATCACGTCAGAAGAGTTATCATCTGAAAAAACATTTCAGGTACTAGAAAAGATCGAATTAGATGCAGCCATAGAAGGTAATGAATTACTAATATCTAACTTAGGCAATGTTCTCTACGAAGAAACAATATTTCTTGAACTAGAAAAAGAGGGCAAGATGATCACCCTTGTTTTGAAAAGTGAAATAGAAGTTGGTGAGAAAGAAACATTTGACATAGGAACAAAAACCGAAGACGGAACTTACAACCTTAAACTAACAACAAAGGCACTAGAAAAAGAGTGGTCCAACATAGTTATAGAAGATCATCGAAATGGGGTAAAAAAAGCAAAAGACGGACTTTATTCAATAACCGGGGCATTAACCTGGAACTCAGAAAATGGATCTAAAACTCCAATGTATCTTGTTATTGTAGCCATAATCATAATTGTGTTAGCAATAGTATTTCATCAAAGAGTGGGAAGTAAACTAAAAAAAGTAATAAAAAAACAAGATGAAGCCCCAACCAAAACCGAAACAGTACAACTCAAAAATGAATTATTCAGCGAACAACAAAACAACAAACAACTACAAAAAATAATTGAACAATACATAGACAAACAGGTTGTTAAAGAACATTTACAAGATGGCAATACTGGAATGACAAGAAAAGAAATTTCCGTATTGTTCACAGACATGAGAGGATTCTCAAAATTATTTGGGGAATTCCAAGACGAAGAAATAATCCAACTATTAAACTCTTACTTTGAAAAATCAAGTAAAACAATCAAACAACATGGCGGACTAATAAACAAATTTATTGGCGATAGTGTAATGGCACTATTCAATGCAACAAAACCACAACAAGACCACGTAATGCAAGCAATTTGTTCAGCACTAACACTACAAGAAGAACTAAAAGAACTAGATACAGAATTACAAAAAAAAGGATATCCCTCTCTCAAAGTTGGCATTGGCATCTCAACTGGAATGGCAAGTGTTGGCTACTTAGGCGGGAAAGAAAAACTTGAATATACTGCAATAGGAGTACCAGTAAATACTGCATTCCGAATGCAAGGAAAAGCGCAAACTGGAGAGGTAATCATTTCTGAAGCAACCTACAAACGAGTCAAAGACAAAATTGAGGTTGAAGAAATAGGAGAGGAAGAATTCAAAAACATACAAGGAAAAATAAAACTATTCAGAGTTCTGAGTGTAAGACATTCTTAAAGTTCCAGTAGATCTAATTGTGGGAGTTGAGGTATCAGCCAAAGGTTTTCTAGCAGTAAAAGAAAGATCATCCACTAAAGCTCGAATTGAATCATTTGTAATCACTGCATGAGACATTCCGGTTGCAAGCGGATTATTAAACATGAACTGATTTAACTCTGCCCCAAACTCACCCAAAGTCTGATAACGCTTGGCAGGATCAGGATGTAATGCCTGTCTTAAAGCATCATTCAAATAGTTTGTTTCAGGTTGAGAAAAAAAACTATTTTCAAGAGGAGTTATAGGCTGAAACACGCAACCTGCAACCTGCTTGCAAACTACATCTCGCTGAGTAATAACACTGGAAAGCGCACCTGCCTGGCTTTCAACAAAACGTGTAATTAAATCCTGTTGAGGGTTCTTATAACGCAAAATTTCCTCCACAGTCCGAGCAAGAGCATAAACATCTGCACTCTGTTTTACGCCATTAGGGTCATCAAATTGTTCAGGAGGCATGTACGCTGGAGAACCAAAAAACGCCCTATAATCAACATCCCCCACAAGTCTACCCCCAAAATCAGTCAAAACTGCTCTGCCATTAGAGGTAACAAAAAGATTTTCCGGTTTGATATCGCGATGCACCCCCGCATAATCAACGCGACAAATTCTCTCAGCCAAAAATGCAATAACCCAAGGATCAAAGAAATCAAAACCCACAGATTTGGCACGTCTTAAAGTTTGAGCACGCACCATGAGCTCTCTTAAATTTTGTCCATCTAAATATTCCATTGGAACAACACGTAACTCTACACCCTCTGAACTCCCCCATAAAAAGGGCTGTTCTGTAGCAACACAGAAGGGAGAGGTAATGTCAATTGCTGCTGCCTCACTAAAAAATGCCTCTTTACGTTTAGCAGGCATGGATAACTTAGCTACCTTACAAGCAACCCTTCGCGACATATTACCTGAACGCTGACTAGCCTGCCAAACTTCACCCTCCTGACCTTTACCCAATAAATGTTCTAAACAATAAGTCATGGTCGCTTTAAAATCTGAAACAGAAGAAGATTTGCCTTGTTCCAACCGAGTCAACGCAGGAGTAATATAATGTAAATCACCCTCTTCAGGAGAAGCAACAAGTCTTGCATTTAGAGGTACGTTCGGACCCAACCCATAATTATGCTTTAGACTCCAACGACGATTACCCCCCAACCAACAATCATCCCGACCAGTATTATAAGTAAAACCAACAAGTTCTGACAAAAAATCTTGAGGGTTAGCATAAGTACCATTTTGCAATCCATCCAACAAATTAGCAAGAGTGCTTTTAACTTTGGAAGATTCATCAACAAACCGACCAAGTTGTCTAGAGGTTATACCCCCTGTTTTGCTTCCACGAGTAACCATAAAACCAAAAAGATCACCCAAACTTTTCATCGCAAGTTTAGGATCATCACGCTGAGAACCCCACAAACTTGCAAGATCTACACGCGTATAACCATCAGAACCAGTATAACAACATTCAGGCGTGACACAACAAAAGTACTCTGCACTAAACGCCTCTCTTAATGCTTCTGTAACCTTTTGAACATCAAGTAAAACTTTAGCCAACCAGGTTTTCTTATCAGGTACTAATCCACGATCAACAAATTCCTTTAATGTTAAACCACCATGATATGGTTTGACTGCATACCACCTATCCCCATTACGAACCACCTTATCAACAGGCAAGACAGGTTCCCATGCCATGTCTTCTTGCATAGAACCAACAAGATTTCGCCACTCAATATTAGCCACTAAATCTGAAACATCATCAAGCAGAACTCGTCTCTGAAACCTTCTCGAACCCAATTCTGGACCACGTTCAACAGCAGGAAAGGGTCCGTCTCCAGGCTTATCTAAAAAATAAGTGTTCTCAGTTTCAAGCGGATGCTGACGTAAAAGACCAAAAAAAGTATGCAAATGAGTATCTAACCCCTCGGCCTGTCCCAACTGTTGAACAATCTCAAAAAATGGAAGAAACGCAGGATAAACTTCAGAAGTAAAATAGGCAACGCCCGCATTAGATGCTCTTGCCCCTCTTAACGCACCCACAACACACATCTCTGCCTGTCGTTCAGGAGAAAATTGATTAGTTAAACAGAAACCCTTTGATGCTGCGACCGGAATTCTACCAAGCAAACCAGACTGATTTGTTCCGGGCTCAAAATACTGTGGAAGATTTCGCACCAACATAGATCTTAGTGTTGAAGTTATTTGATCCTCCCCCAAATCATGACCTGCATCCATCTGATCATTTGCCTGCTTAAGAATTCTTAACAGGTCCATGCCCACAGAATAACAAGAAAGTGTTTCAGTAAGATCCGGTTGAAACCTAGAGGGGGCTGGTTTAGAGGGAACAAAACCCCTATGAATATTTCCAACATCCCACAAAACAGATTTAATCGCTTCAATATCAAAAGATAATTCATTACGTAGTGCTTCTGTCGCCCGAACACTATCACATACTAACTTATCTTCAGAGTTCATACTTTATTATGTGAAAATGTGTTTTTAAACATTTATAGCATACAATGCAACCATAAAAGTGTAATTACCACCCATAAGTAACAAAGATGCGAAAGATTTATATATTTAAGCACATTTAGTACCTTATGGTGAAACTCCCCCCATTCATAACAGAACCTGGAATCGCACTTGACACTGAAACTCAATATCATGAACTTTATGAACTTATCCTCTCAACAGGTACAAGCTTAACGATTCAAATTGAAGAACTAAGCGGCTACCCCCCCACATATAGAATAACACATTATGCTTCAACCCCACCCCAATTCGCACTACGACAATCACATAGCATAGCAGATGAAAATGAAAAAGGCGTTCTGGATGAGCTTCTTAGAACATTTCAGAGCAATTATACTCGCCAAGGATGCGACGTTTCACGAAACGGACAATCTGTGCTAATAACCCCCATCGAAACAAGAAACTTGCCCGAATTAATAGATGACTTAACTGAAGGACAAACACATAAAATATTAAATGCCTGTTTACCTTACCAAGAAAGAGAACGCAAAAGAGCCCACACTCGAGCACAAACCGCATCAAGGGCAGACATAGGCCACGTAGAAGGAATTTATGGAACAAACCACCTAATTAACACAATTACAAAAGAAAAAGTTCCACTTAAAGTTGCCAGAGCAGCACTCCACATCCTATTTCCAAAAAAAGATTATGAACCCAAAGATCTTGAACTACCTCAAACAATAACCTATCGCCAAATAAAACAACTTAAAGAAGCACTAGGGGGAGAAACACAACCCCTCAATCCTGAACTGGCAGATAAAACTTATGATCCCACAAGAGTGATCTTTCATTTTGCAAAAGATCCAACTCTACCTCACGGAATTGATGACATGCGACGCATGACAAACATATTATTCCTAAAAAGAACGCAATACCACCCAGGACAACAATCACTTCCAGGTTTTGAAGACGTATGTAATCTAGATTAATTCTCCTTCACACATGCCCTGAATTCCAGCAGCATTACCCTCATCAGCATCAAGATGTAAAGCCAATTTTGCATTTTCTTTTATTCTAACAGGAATGTCATGAAATGTCATGGGTCGGGTGTTGTCAACTCTAACAGAAACTAACTGTCCATCCTTCAAAGAAAGCCTTTTTGCATCCTCTTCAGAACAATGCAGATGACGCTTAGCAATAATTATAGGAACCTTAACAGAACCCAACTCAGTTGAAATTTCAGCAACAGGAACATCAGCCACATCTCCTGAAAGTCTAAGCTCTGCCTTGTGTTTTAGATTTCTAGCATCAGTATGAGAAATTTCCAGTTGAGAGTGAGCTCGAACTGGTCCAAGGACTCTTACCTCAAGATTTTGAAAACTGACCTTCTCTTCTGCAGCAAACTCTCCAGGCTGAGAAAGATCCTTTAATTTTGTTAAAGCATAATCCTTGCCAAACAATACTTCAAGATCATCCTTACAAAGATGAACATGTCGATTTGAAACCTCAACTAAAACCATGAAGTACTGGAGTAAAGAACTCTATATAAATTTTTGTTTTAAATGCATTCTTTCGCCAATGCCAAGCGAAGTGGGTCTCCCCTTGGTCGAGCCCACATTTTAAAAAATTTTGTTTAAAATACTGCTTAGAAGGTTCCCTTTAACAAAACGCAAGATTTAAATAGAAACTAAACGATAAAATACATATGTTCGGATTAGGCAAAAAAAAAGAAGAGGACAACTTACCTCCAGAAGGTGATACGCCCTTTCCTCCAATGGATGGTGAAGGAAAATTTCCCCCACCAGAACAAGCATTTGATGAACCCACTCCATTGGATGGATTGTCAAAACCAGAATTTCCCTCAACTCCAATGGAAACTCCACAAACCTCATTTGAAATACAAAAACCACAACCACTTCAACCAACACAAGCTGCACCACAATTAACTGGGGACAGAATTGAAATTGTTATTGCTAAAATAGATGCACTCAAATCAATGATGGAAGTACTAAATCAAAGAATAGCAAATATAGAATCCAGGTTAGCACAAAATGAAAGAAGATGGTAAGTTTATTCTTTTTGCTTTACTGATAATAATTGTTGATATTATAACAAAACAATTAATTGTAATATTTAATCCAAATTTGAAACTATTGCCCTTTTTCTCCTTAATATATGTTAAGAATACTGGCGCAGGATTTGGGATATTAAGTGGAATGAATGTGTTGTTAATTGTTATTTCTGTTTTAGTATTAGTGGGAATAGGGTATTACTATAAGAAAATTCCCAAAGAGAGTTGGGTGTTGGTTGCATCCGGGTTGATAACTGGAGGCATCGTTGGTAATTTAATTGATCGTGTGTTCAGAGGGTTTGTTGTAGACTTCTTAGACTTCTTTGTTTCTAGTTGGCACTGGCCAGCATTTAATGTTGCAGATAGTGCATTAGTAATTGGAGTGGTGATATTAATTATTTATTACTGGAAGAAATAACTTTAAAAGATAATAAAGAGTTCTTAACCATATGGAGACAGTGATTGCAGAAGTAAGACAAGAAAGAACCTATATGACTTGTTGTGTTTATTCAGCAGAAAGAGTTGTTGTTAGTTCAACCCCCACCCGAAGAGTAACCGAGGACCAAAATGCAGAATTACTCTGTACACTCAAAACAGGAATAGGTAAAGGCGATAGAAAACTTGCAAAAAGAATAAACCAAGAACTTGCAAGAACAAGATATACACAAAGAATAAGACCTGAAAATGTTTTCTTTATTTAAGACAATTATGTTTCTTTAATTTTAGTTCCTTAGCTTCGGTTTCAGTTATAACCTTCTTATTCTTAATCCGTTTAGCCCACTCACAAGATTCAGCATGATAATATTTTGAGGAAGGTGAATAGATTAACTGATCCTCTTTTAACTCATCGAACTCTTGCTCCAATGCACGTTTTTCTTCTACCAAGTTTGCCAACTCTTTTTTCAACTTATCAGTTTTATCCTCAGAAGGTACTGGCGGAACTAAATCTGTTTTAATTGAAAGTGTAGAAACAATAAACGCAATTATGTTGAGCACGATTAAAATAAAAACCGCCATTGAACTACTTAAAACAAACAATCCAACCGTGTAAGCGATTAAAAAAGCGAATAAAATCATTAATAAGAACCATGCCCATCTCTTTTCTTCCCCAATACCAATCAAAGAAAGCATCGAAATAATTATGAAAATGGAGAATAAAACAAGATCTAATGATTTAAACGATTCAGAAATTAGTTTAGTAGCGATAAATGCAAAAGTAAGAGCTAAGACAACAAAATTGAAATAATATGTTAATTTCCCCACAGCCATAAAGAAAAGAAAAGAAAAATAACTTATAAAGATTTCTATGGAGGAGAATACGCTTGCCATTCCTCACTTGTTTGTGATGCCAACAAGTTTGTCTTGAATAAAGACTCCATTGCCAATCTTGCAGAAGAGTCATACTCCCCAAAAACCAACATTTTACCACTAGCTTCGGCCAGACCATCCATAAAAACAGATAGTGAGATAATTGAAGAAGCAGTAAGTTCGCCCTCCCTTAGTTGATCCCTAAGAAACCCATCATAAACCTCAGCAAGTTGAAGATATAACTTAAGATTCTTCCTACTATCAACATACCTTACTACGTTCTGCTGGGTAATCATTCGCCTCAAACCCTGCTTGTTAATTTCAGCAAAACAAACACCCAAATCTTCTTCACAAGTTGCAATTGCAACCTCCAAACCATCCCTTCGCTTAAGATTTTCATCAAACTCAACATCAGTATGATCAGAACTTGCTACCAAAGTTTGCATAGCATCAAACTGTTCACTAGCCTGAACTCTCAACCCAGATGCAGTATCATACCCCCTCTTTGCCAAAACATAACCCGAAATTGCCTCATCACGTTCTGCTTCCAAATCAGTTATTGCCTTATCAAACGCCTTAACCACTCCATTTATTGCTCTTGAACCCGATGCAACATTAGTGGAGGCATCTCTTAACCTAGAGAGTATTTCCGGCATGTACTTTTCAAACTGCTTTTTAATTTCTGCCGAAACATTCTGATTAACTCTTCGATAAAGCCCCAGAGTTTCACCAAACCGTCCCCAAATAGGAAGTCTTACAAAACCACCATGGACATCCATGTGTTCAACCACCTCAGCAGGATTGTTCTTTTCCAACGAACCCTGAATGCTCTGAACAGAACCTCGTAAAACCGAGTAATCAATAACCAAGGGATGTTTAACCTTTGAGGGAGTCTGAACCTCAGATTTTGAAACGAGTTTATCAACCAACTCCAAATCAACATTCATCTTTTCACCTCAGCAAGAGCGTGCCTAACCCTATCAGGATCTTCCTGCAATAAATAAGTCAACATATTTTCTGGGTCTGAATGTACAAAAGTTTCTCCGTCTCGATTGTAAATAACATCCGCTCCTCGCGCTGTTTCCACCTCATACTGTTCAGGTAAAAACTGTTCTACAACATAAACTGCTCCACCAACTAAACTACCTGCTAAAGTTAAACCACCGACTAGAGTTGCTAATCGTCTCATTTTTCACCTCCGGACTAAAAAAGTCTGTTAATTGTCTAAAATTTTCATTTTGGTATTCCTGATTATAACGATGAAGTCCGCCACTGACTCTCTTTCTCAGGTAATTAAATCCAGATTTCATCCCGGTGTAAACAACCTCACACTGTTGATCAATTGCATCATCCAATAATGTACCACAAATCTTTTGACGCTCTGAATCAGAAAGAGAGTTATAACCCATTTTGACTAGATATGCTTGGTCTTTTGGAGTTAATGTATTCCAAAACTCATCAATAGATAGGGGAGTTCTGACAGGGGTTGTGACTGCTGGTTCTTTTACTTGCGGTTCAACTGCCGGTTGTCTAAACTGTCTTGCTCCAAAAAAAAGAGCTGTTGCAGTAGCGCCAATTATTAAAAACTTTGCTGGTCCCTCAATGACATAACTTCCGAATCTCATGATATTATATTAGAGGGAGTTTTAATAGATTTTTTTGAGAGAAAGTCGGAAAGAATTAGTTAAAGAATGTAGGTGTTTCTATATCCCTGTAAGAGTTTCAAGAACAACTTTACTTATTGAAAGATTTTCAAGAATGTTAGAACTAGCGTCGAGGTAGTTTTTCCGTTTCAACTTGAGGTAATAAAGGAAGATTTGCAAATAACTCTCCCACCTCAGGAGTTTGTGTAAGATCATAAACAAATATTGGTTTAACCTCAAAAGTATCTAGAATCTCGACAGTGCCATCCTGTCTTTCAATACCAATTTGATACACGTTATTATCAGGCATTAGTGAAGGAAATGTGTAGAAGTTTTTAAAGATTACTTACCAAAGTTACGTTTTCTTTCTTTGAATTCAGCAATTAATTCTACTAAACGTTCTTTAGAAAATGCAGGCCAGTGTTCTTTAATAAAAAACCACTCAGAATATGCACTTTGCCAGGGAAGAAAGTTAGATGTTCTCATCGCACCCCCAGTTCTAATAACCAGGTCAGGTTGTTTGTTTAAGTATAAAAGATTAGCAAATTCTTCTTCAGTAATTGGTTTGCCTAATGCTATTGCTTTATTTGCGGCTTGAACGATCTCTTCATGACCCCCATAAGCAACACACAAATTAAAAGAATGTTTGGTGTAATCCTTAGTTTTAGCTTCTACCTCTTTCATAACTTTCTGAAGGTCTTCAGGAAATAAATCTAATTTACCAATGAACCTAACCTGAATTTCATTATCATGAATTTCTTTAGATGTTAGCAATTCAGAGAAATATTTCTTCATGATATTGAATAAGGATTTGGTTTCTTCTTCAGAACGCTTGAAGTTTTCAGTAGAAAAACCATAAACAGTAATGTCTTTAATGCCCAACTCAACACACCATTTAATTGATTTTTTAAGAGTTTTAGCTCCATGATGATGGCCCATAAGCTTAGGGAGTTGATTCTCAACAGCCCATCTTCGGTTACCGTCCAATACAAATGCTACGTGTAAGTCGTCCATAGAGAGAGTTTTACTCATTCATATATAAAACTAATGGTTAATAGCACAATCTTTTAAAATGCGTATTTGTTCCTCTCCCTTATGAACTATGAACTATTTGGGAGAAGGGTAGAGGCATACTTATTATCAGAATCTCCTCGAACAGTAGTAATAGATGTACTACAAAAAATGGAGGATTGTCCAAGAAGAATACCTCTTGGCGCACGAGACATAGCATGCAGTTGGGATTGCGGTGAAAGTTTTGCATTAGTTTATTATGATGCAGACAGACAACAAATATTTTCTAGAGGGTTACTTTTAACTGAGGAAGAGGTCCAATTAAGAGAAAAAACAGGCAAATTAAGAACCATTACAGTAGTTGGTGATAAAACCGGATGTTCATATGATGGAGATCGAATGACAATCCAGGGTGCAGTAGAGGGGGGAACTATCCTGCCCGGATGTATTATTGCAATGGCTAAACCAACAGGAAAAGTTGGAAATCCAGAAGTAGACAGATTCTTTGATTATATTGCGACCCACACAAGAGAGGTCCTAGAAAACTGCGGGATAACCATAACTAAACATCAGGGCATAACACAAATTATCACAGCATATCCAAATCAAATTAGATCTTCGGAAGACAGCAAAAACAGGAGAAGAGCCGGGTCAAACTAAAGATTTATGAATTTAACGCGTCAGAGCAGCAATTTTAGAATGATAAATTACTGGAATGTTTTTTTTAAACCGTCCAACTCTCGTTAAAACTCTACAACTCATACCACGGGGAACTTTAAGATCAACTGCAGGTTGTTCTGATAACAAACCTTCATTAAAAGCAGGTACCCATAATTTAGTATAATCTTTTGTTGGTTCGGGATCCGCACCCATCAGAATTGCCAACCCAGTTATGGGATCATGATGCTTTTCTATTTCGCTTATAGCCGCCATAAAAAGATTCTTGCCCTCTCTCAATCCGCGATCTTCCAGAATTCTAGAACAAGTGTCGTAAATACTCCAATAAAACAAACAGTTCAGGAAAGCAGCCCAATTAGAAGGTTTTGCCCCAGTAAGTTTTTTTGCCAAACTTTGCACCCCTACCAATTGCTCTTCTTCAACTCCCCCATTATTGGACGAGGCAACAACATCCCAGTATAACGGGAGGAGTTGTGGACCAATCTGCCTTCTCAATCGGATCCATGATTCAACCTTCTTTTGTCGCCGACAAGTCCAATCCGCAACAGCAGATGCCATGTTCTCTTCAATATCAATATAACCCAAGCCATAATGGCCTTCAAACCCCTCAGCCTGCACTCGCTTGTGCCAGGCCTCATGAGCCACAGTATGTTTATCTTTAACAAAAAGTTCAGTACCCCTTGGACCATAAAATCCCAGCACCTTAACAAGAGTTGCCTCGAAACCCTTACGTTTCATATAAGACAATGTTGAACTAGAAAAATCATCAAAAACATCAGTTAATGAAGCAGAGTCCCGTCTAATAGTAACTCTGGTACCGATTCTCGCACCAACACTCTTACAACAATAAATTAGATTAGCAGCTTTCTCTGTCATAACTATCAACTAGAGATAATATGCCGCAATATAAAAACGTTATTGAATCTCTTACCAAAACTTTATAAACGTTTTATTCTTTGTTTTGAATATGGTAAAACCCGGAGATTCAGTTGTTGTAATCACACAGGATGAAAGAATAGAGGGAATGTATTTAGAAAAACCTGCACTATTAAAACAAGACACTATTATTATTAAGTTAAGTAGTGGATATAATATTGGAATAGATAAAGATAAAGTAAAATCAATAAGAGTTGTGAAAGAGTATGTAAAACCACGTTCTAAGAATAAAGAAATAAAACAAGATTCTAAACTACCTAATGTTTCAGTGTTATCTACGGGGGGAACCATTTCTTCCAAAGTAGATTATAATACTGGTGGAGTAATTGCAGATTATTCTGCTGAAGATTTCTTAGAAATGTGTCCAGAATTATCTAATGTTGCAAATTTGAAAGCAAAAAAAGTAATGGGTATGATGACAGAGAACATAACTTATGATGAAATTTCTAAAATAGCTATCGAGGTTGCTAAAGAATTAGAAAAAGCAGATGGAGTTGTTGTAACCATGGGAACAGATATGCTTGGGTACATTGCTGCTGCTCTAAGTTTTTGTTTAGATGTTAACAAACCCGTTATTATTACCGCTGCCCAGAAAAGTATTGATAGAGGTAGCAGTGATTCATTCTTTAACTTGATCTCTAGTGTTAATGCAGCTGCAAACTTCAATGGAAGTGGAGTGTATGTTTGTATGCATGGTTCATCTTCTGATGATTATTGTAATTTGATAAAGGGAGTTAAAGTGCGTAAGATGCATACTTCACGAAGAGATGCATTTCGTTCAATAAATGAGAAACCAGTTGCTCAAATTTACGGTGAGGGAGAGATTAAAGTTGTTAATGATAGTTTTGAAAAAAGAGGTATGGGAAAAACAAGTGTTAAGAATAAGTTTGAAAAGAAAGTGGGACTTGTTTACATCTATCCCGAGATTAATGTCGAATTATTTGATGTTTATATGGATTACAAAGGAATTATATTAATGGGAACTGGATTGGGACATGTACCTCAAACAATTTATCCCGGAATTAAAAAGTTAATAGATAAGGGAGTATTTGTAGGAATGACCTCTCAATGTTTGTATAGTCGTGTTTCTTCTACAGTGTATTCAGGGTTACGTGAAATAAAAGCACTAGGTGTTGTTTATTTAGAAGATCAATTACCCGAAACAGCACTAATGAAATTAAGTTGGTTATTGGGTAATGGAAAAGATGTTAGTTTAATGACTTCAGACCTGAAAGGTGAGATGAATGATAGAATAGAGTATGATACGTTTCTAATTTGAACACTTTTTAACTTCTTCTAAATCAAAAGTTTTCGGACATTGTTTATTACAATCAATGTCTCTGGTTTGTTTACATAATTGACGTGCGTAAACTCTTTCTTGAACACACCCAAAAGGTTCAAAACCTTTCTTTCCACAAAAATCATCAGAACAATTACCCCTTACAGAATATTTTCTAACTCTAGAACAAACAAACTGAGTATCAAAATTAACATCACTAACAGTAACATCTGCCTCTGCCCAGGTTCTCGTACCAAAATCATATGCTTTGAAAGTTATCAACCCAGTTTTAGGGGGCCTGTAAGTAACCACCCGAGCAGCTAGCGGAGAGAACTTTTCCTTGTTTAGATTGAAAATAAGACCTTCGGTTTTTATATGACCAAACCTTCTAGACTCTGAAAAAACATTAACATAACGATAAGTACCATCCCCACTCGGAGTAACAGTTATGGTAACTTCCTCACCCAAAGTAATTACAGATTTAGAAGTAGAAATTTCAGTAGCAGAGACAAAGCTAAGGGATAACAACAACACTATAAGAATAATCCACCTCTTCATTTACACCTCTTTTTTATCTTATTGGAAGATGTGTTTAAAAATTTATTGGTGGTTAAGAGAAATTTTTCCAAAGTTGTAGAGTTTATCTTCCATTGGAATTATGACCTCAACTTCTTTAAGATCTTTTAGAAAGGGATCATTAATTGCTTCTCTTGTGATGTCAGTACCCTCAGTAGTTTGAAGAAAAGAGGGAAGAACATACAAAGTTTTATCTTGATAATTAGCTTTAAGAAAACACTTGTACTTTTCTGACTTTGCTTCATCCTTCAAAGTAATAGCAGGGTGTAGATGAGCAATGATTATTGTGTTCTGTTTTATATCCACTAGTTTATTACCATGACAGATGTAAATGTCATCAGTAATGTAATGATCAACTATTTCCACATTTCTTTTGTTTGCAATTGGACCAATAACCTTGTCATGATTGCCCTTTATTATGATAAGTTTAGAGTTTTCAGTAATTAAATCAATTATCTTCAGGGTTTCTCTCCACTCCTGTTCAGAGATAGTACCAAACTCGTGTTTTATGTCTCCGTTAATGATTACTGTTTCAGGATTTGTTTGTTTTAATAGTTTTGTTAGACGGTTTTTTAACTTGTTAAATTGCAATCTTGGAACTAGAACCCCTTGTTTGTTTAATGCTTCTTCATAGCCAATGTGCAGATCTGCGATTATGAGCGTTTTGTTTGCTAATATCCCCAGATCAATTAGTTTAATCATATGAGTAGTAGAATGTATATTATTAAAAAGCTTTTTAAAGCAAGTTTGAACCCTTGAATTTATGACCCCCTTAGAAGTCGGACAGAGTTATAGTCGAAGAGAAATATTAGATCGTGGAGCAATCAATTTAGGAATGTTTTCAGATTGTTTAATGTATAAACAAGGAGAAGATACTCTATTTTTTCGTGCTAACAAGACTCAGGGAACAATGTGGGGAACACCATGTTACACAATACTGATTTCAGATATGGAACATAACATGGAAGAAAGAATGCCCTTAGTTACAGTCCTCGGCCCATCCAGACGTCAAGCCATTTTGCTAGCTAGTCCAGTTACTGCTAAAGACCCATCCAGACGTCAATCTCCTTTGCCAGTGTTGCCAGATCGTCCATAGAAGAGGCCAAATCTTTTTTAATTTCATTAATTACAATTTCTAAATTTTCTTCTCTAAGATAATAACGGTTTCTTATGTTAACAGCAATACCTGCATCCATAAGTTTGTTAAGATGATGAACAACAGTTCCTCTTGTTAAACTAAGTTTGTACGCTAATTCATCACTTGACAATCCAAGCTTTTGTTTAGCTGCCTTAAGAAGTTCTAAGAAAATTCGGTAACAAGATTTATCTTTATCTCTTAATCCAAAAAGACCTAGTGCCGATCCAAAGTATTGAAGATCTTTGTTAACATCAGTTTCTTTAGGTTTTCTAACCTGGATGATAGTAATCTTTCTACTGAACCTCATGGTGTGTTTATAGTAATGTAGTTTAAATAAGTTTTGGTGTTTGCGAATTATCTATAAAATCTCTCAAGAATTTCTTTAATAATCAAAATAGCAGATAGTAAAGAAGATACACCAAATGCTATGGCAACACCCTGTTGTTTTCTTATATCTCTAATACCAATTAAATCAAAGTAATGGACTGTGTTTTCAGTACGTTCAAACTCTACGGCAACCTCTTTTATACTATTGGATTTTGCGATTTGCATATAAGAAAAGTTAGGAATACAATTACCAGTACACTTGTAATTTTTACCCAGGTCAAAAGATACTTTTGGAATTGTGCCTGCTAATTTTGTTTTAGTGTGCGAGAAAACAAACGTTCCAGAGGGTTCAATAAACATTTTGTAAGTTACCTCAAATTCCCCTGCTTTTATAGGAGTGAAAGAGATCACAGAACCCTTCTTCTTAAAATCCACATTAGCATCGACATTAGAAATTTTGGTGGGAAGTTCAATATTAACTGTGGGCTTGCCTAGATAATCTTCTTCCGCTATTGCAAACGTTATTTTCCCTTGACTTTTTGTGAAATCGTGATATATTTTTAGATCACTAACCGTGTCAGCAACAGTTGAATCTAACTCCACACCATAAAGGTAACGTTGCGGAGGAATGTATTCGTCTATGTTTGCTATATAATTAAAAGAAACTATTGAAATAATAATTAAAACTAATAAAAATAGAATTTCAACAGTAATAGCTCGACCATTTCCCATAACCTATATTTTGTATAGTATATATAAAAATGTTTTTAAAAAAAATGCTCAGAAAGCTATGCTTTCTGGCACCCAGAATCGGGAAATAAAAAAAGTGCGATTACCAATCATCGCTATTGTCATCGTTGCTAGCATCGTAGTCGTCATCATCTTCAAACATTATATGTTTCATGGTTTGACCTCCTATTTCTTTTTAGCTTTCGCTTTAGTTTTTTTAGCCATTTACTCACCTTTTTTTCGTTATTTCCTGAGTAACAGGAATCGCGGTGTACAATTTAACAAGTATTTAAATGTTATGTTTAATAAAAAAGAAAGAATAGAAAAAAATTAATGAGAAAACCGAGGTCGTCTACTTCTACCACGATGTTGGTTAGAAGCAACAACTCTTGCTATCTTAATTCTGCTTAATTCTGGAGTTTGAGTTTTATTAATCTCAAATTCCCTATATTCACTCTTAACTCTACCAAAGTTATCATGATCATAGTCACAAAGTAAGTTAATTACTTGTCCTTGTTCTCCTGCTCTTGCAGTTCTTCCAATCCTATGAACGTATTCTTTAGGACTTTTAGGAATGTCATAATTGTAAACGTGAGAAACGTTATCAATATGTAATCCTCTAGCTGCAACATCAGTACAAACTAAAACGCCAAACTTACCATCATTAAACATTTCTAATGATTTGTTTCTTTTGTTTTGTGTAAACCCGCCATGAATTGCGATTGATTTAATCCCATTCACTTTAAGAGTTTTCGCTACAAAATCAACAGTTTTTCTAGTATTACAGAAAACCATTACTAAACCACGATCTTCTTTTTGTAAAAGATGTGTTAGTAAAGAAAGTTTAACATTTCTTTGAACGTCATAATAAACTTGTGTAAGCTTAGTTGGATCTACCATTTTCTTAGCAGAAACTTTCAAGGGTTCTTTCATATACTTTTGTGCAAGTCTTTTAACTTCACTAGGCATAGTAGCTGAAAAGAATAATGTTTGTCTATTAGTTGGACATTTTGTTATAATTCTTTCAACATCTTCAATGAAACCCATATCTAACATATGATCAGCTTCATCTAAAACTAAAAGTTTTACCTTATCTAGGTTAATTGTTCTTCTTTCTAAGTGATCTAAAAGTCTTCCTGGTGTTGCAACAACAACATCAGCCACCCTTAAATTCTTAATTTGTGGTTCAATTCCCACACCACCATAAACTGCCATAATATGTAGTTTACTTGATAGTTGTTTTAACATAGTTTTAACCTGCTCTGCTAGTTCTCTAGTAGGGGTTAACACTAATGCTTGAACTCCGTGTTTTGGTACGGAATGTTCAACAATACCTGCTCCGAAAGCAAGTGTTTTACCTGAACCTGTTGCTGATTCTCCAATAACATCCATTCCGTTCATAATTGCAGGAATAGATTCTTCTTGAATCTGTGTAGGTTCTGTGAATTTTAGTTCACGTATTTTTGCGAGTGTATCATTACTCAATTTAAAGTCGTCAAATTTCATTTTATATTTCTCCGAAAGCACTTATTATAGAAAAAGCGAAATGATTTAAACAAAAAATTTCTCATATTCGGTTAAATTTTTTGAAGTTCAAAATGTAAGCATTTTAAACACTCAGGTGCTCTCTCTTCATGCTGTCTTATTAATTATCAGGGGTTGGAGTTGGTTTATAAAGCTTTCGGTTTGTTACTGTGTAGTGGTTAAACTTTCACACGCAATTCCATCATTATTACTATCTAAATGATGAACATCTTCATCACACAGATCAAATACTTCTTGTGCGGCCTCTTGTGAAGTAAAATTGTTGCAGTTGTACAGGTCTTCTTGACAGGTACTTACTGGCTCACTAGCAAATATTAAAACAATCAATACCACAAAAATCAGAAGCAATATTGCTAACGCATACGGTTTCATAATTATAAATTAGTAAAAGAATATTAAAATGTTTTTAATTATGCATTGCCCCTAGCACCATTAACATACTTAGTTGGGGTGTAATTCACTTTATGGCCCAGATAATCATACTCGTCATGAGGAAGCACCATTAGAAGAATAGTTTTATCCCGTTCAATCACATAAATTCCTCGCCAATGGTGAGGTAACTTTATCTTAAAATAGGTGCGCTCACCAAGATAACTAAAAATTCGACTTAAGTTATCCTGGGGTCCTTCTTTAACCTTCTTAATAGGTTTAGTTCCAGGTGGGTTTTTTAATCTTAATAACCTCTCTGCTCGACTTAAAACATCTTCGGGGGCGTTTTTAACAGAGAATGCAACCTCAACAGGTTCTACTTCATCCTCAGACAATAATGCTACCTGCTGTTCTAAATCAGAAACCTGGTCTTCTAAATCATCTACACGTTTCTGACTAGCTTCATATGCAGTAGTAACTTCAGCACATTCTAATTCTGCTTTTCTTGCTTGTTCTTCAACATAAGTTAACCTACCAAGATCTCTTTGAACATCAGCAAATTCTTGCGCTCTAGAGGTCTTGTGTTTTTCCACTGCCGCTGCAACAGTTTTCTCTCGGCTAGCATGAACGTCAGCCAATTCTTCCCTAAGAGCTGCCTCACTCTCCTTGTGACTTCTTACTTCTGATTTCAAATATGCAGTTCTTCCTGAAAGTGACTCAATCTGCTTACCTTGCTCACGTGACTGTCTTGTTACCTCTTTTAATTCAGCTTTCATTCTATCATAATCCTCAGTTATTTCAGCACCTTTCTCTAAAACATACTTTGAAAGAGTTGACTGTAAACCCAATTGCGTATCTAAACTCCTTTCTTTTTCAGCTTCAGACAGAGTACAAATGTCAAAAGGCAAACCATGCTGAATAGCCCACTTCATTTTTTCTCCAGTAACTAAAGAATATAGTGCCTCCCACTTACCAAAATGAGCCTTTCTAGAAAACCCAATAAAATGTGTTAGCAAAGAGAATTTTAATTCTGGGACTGCCAAAGAACTTGTGGGATGAGCACTCAATTCTCCAGAACCAAAAGCCTTATGCCAGCCCGCAACAAATCCCTCATCTTCAAGCATCTTATACGAAAAAACTCTACTTGCATCAATACACGCCTTATGACGATTCATTAAACAGAGCAATAACCTTCCCTGAGTTTCAGCTATAAAAGAGGGAACTTCAGTTCCTTCATTAAGTCGAGTTCTTGCTTTACCAGACAATCTAAACCCTGCCTCATTAAACTCTTCAGACCAATGATCATAAAATGTCGTGGGCGAATAAATTAAATTAATGATATCATCAACATGACCCAGAGTCGCTTTTCTTTTCTTCTTTCTAGATAGTGTTCGACCTGCCTTAGAAACAGCCCGACACAACCTAGTTGTCAGTCCCACATAATTATCTGCTATTAAAGATTTAATTAGGGGCGCGATCTGCTCTTCTCCCGAACAATTATTTCTAACTAAATTTGCAAATACATCTCTTGGGAAAAAAGAATCTGTTCTGACACCATCCTTATCAATTATTGCGCGTTGAAGTGCCTTATCAGCTGTTTCGGCAAGAGCATCTCCCCGAACATATTCAATCCTTAACTTGTAAGGTACTTTAGTAACCATACATGCGGCAACTAAAGCTGCCTGTTTAACTGGATCCTCTTGAGGATTTGGGTTAAATTCAATAGGGAAATTCCCGTCTACAAGTAAGTTATCTAAACCTGTCACTATCTCGGTCATTACTTAAAGTAGTCCGACGGTATTTAAAAAAGTTTAGCAAAAATAAGCACAATTAAAGCAAAGTCAACATATGCTCTCTAAAGAAGTTCATTGATCGTGGAAACGTATTAACCTTCAAAATAGTCTTTTGATAATTATCCCTTAACTTAGCAGCTTGCTTTTGTGTTAAACCTGATTTAACCTCATAAGTTAGATTTGGTTCTAGAACAGTACGAGGATGTTCAGTGATAGATTTAATTTGAAACTTATTTGGGTTGGAAAATATTTCCGTATTCTTTTGCAAACCAAAAACAGAAAAAGAAACTAAATCTATTGGATTAGTTTCAATTAATTTAATTGATTCCAAGAATTCTTCTTTGGTTTCAGAAGGAAATCCCGCAATCATGTACACAACGTTCTTTATGCCTGCATCGTGAGAGTTCTTTAAAACAGTTTGAATATCTTTAACATTAGTTCCTTTATTTATTAATTTAAGAATTCTGTTACTAGCTGATTCAACCCCCCACATAATCATCTTTAAACCAGATTCTCTTAAAATTGTTAAGGTGTTAAGGTCTAGGTCTATTGTTGGTTTTAGCTGACAGGTCCAAGAAATGTTTAATGGCTTGAATGCTTTGGCTAATTTTAGTAATCTAGTTTTGTGGATCATATCATCAATTAAGAAAAAATGCTTTTGTTTAGATGAAATAATTGTTTTTAGGATGTCTTCAATAGGGAGTTCTTGATAAGGTTGCTGATTGTAATGAGTACAAAAAGTACACTTCTTATAATAACAAGAAGAAGACGTTTTTAGTGGGATAACTGGATGCGGGGTGAAGTATTCATCTAGGTTATAAATTGAAAAATCAGGAACTGAAGGGAGAGTGTTGGTCGTGTTTAAGTAATTTAATAATTCAGCTTCATCACTTAAATACGTTGAGAGCTTCTTTAACTTATCATTCACTGCAGGCCCACCAATAACCGTTGGAATGTTTAGTTCTCTTAGTAATGCAGTTGCGTAAAACGCCTGACTTGAATAAACAATACTGAACGCGACTAGGTCAGGTTTTTGCTCTTTTATCTTATTTAATAATTCGTTGAACAATTCTGGCTTTTCTCCGTTTACCACTTTCTTATTGTTTTCAGAATAAACTTTTCCGGACTCTTTAGTAAACTTAGAAGCAACCTCTTCATAATCATCCCAATTAGTTTGTTTACAGTATTTTTTGAACTCGGGAAACTTTAACTTATGAAATTCTAAGTTTAGGTCAAGTACGGTTATGTTATGATCAGTATTGGCTTTTAAAACCGAATGTAAATGCGTTAAAGAATAGGGAGGAGTAACAGGCGTACAAAAAGGAAGATATACCAATAATATGTTTTTCATACTTATTGTTAAACTGATTAGATTATAATAGTATTGGTTGAATGCCCCAAAAAAAGAATTAAAAAGATAGATGTTTATGTTTAGACAACGTTAGATTCAATAATTTTACAAATATTTTTAACAGTTTCCTCAAAGTCCCCTGAATTATCAACCTCAACAACATTATGATCTGAAACCCGTTCATAAATTAGATCTCTTTGCTTGTAAATTGATCTCATGTCATCTGTGACAGTCTCCCCACGTTCACAAAGACGCGCCTCTTGCACTTCAGCAGGCAACTTTAACATAATTGTTAAATCAGGCTTCTTAAGGGGTTTTAGTAATTCACCCATCCAATCAATTAATTCGGAAATACTTTTAGACTCGTAATCAGAAAGGATTTTTGGAATTTCACAAGAGAAAACACTTGCGACATGACGATCTTTAAGAATAATTTTATTACTACTCAACGCAGGAATTATGAACTTTTCATTAAAATAAACCAGATCGGAAAAAACTAAGGAAAACCCATACATTGACAAAGGACCCTTCTCTTTTGGAACCAAAAAAGAATCTTGTTCAAGCAAAGTCTGAAGTGCAACTCCAACTTCTGAATCAGAAAACTCCGCTAATTTTAATATCTCTCGCCCACGCTTTTGCAGTTCTTGACTTACCGCCTCAATAAGTGATGACTTGCCACAAGCATCCAATCCTTCAAAAGCAACCAAAAGACCCGACAACTCAACACCCCTCAAGAATGTTCCTAACCTCTGATGTGATTCGGTTGTATTCTGCAGAATCTTTTGTCGCCCAACAAGAGGCATCATGTTCAGTAAGAACAACAGGCCCTTCACTAACCTCAACTAAAAAATTAAACTGTCTTACAGACTTACCACTTCCAGAAACATAGTCAAAAGAACCAACATATGATTTAAAATCTTGAACATCCAACCCAGTCTCTTCTTTAACCTCTCGCACAGTGCCCTCTTTTAATCCTTCCCCTGGATTTAAATTCCCACTTGGCAGTTCATAAATTCCCCCCATAAAGTCTGAAGAAGGCCGGTGTAATAACAAGAACTTACCCTCGCGTTTTATTACTGCGCCTACAACAAGTTTTTGTATTCCTTCCTCCTCAGACACTTTTATTAATTCAGTAATGGTTTCATCCAACATTTTTGGTTTTAAGAGAGCTTTGTGGCTTTTTATAACTTTCCTAAATGCCCTAATATATTCTTCGACAAGCTCTAAATCATCCAAATCATGCCAAACAGGAATCTTAAGAGCGTTCTTGTAAAAGCTTTCCGCATGAGGCATATCTCCCCACGTATAGTTTAACTTCCCATCATAATTTGGAAAAAGCTTTTCGGGCTGTTGCAATAACGGTAATAGGTTAAGAGCTCCAGTTGATCCCGGATGGTCCAATTCACAACACCCTTCAGCCAATAACGCATCATAAAACGTATCAAATGGCAAACCATCTAACTCCGCGGAAACGTATTGAATTGTAAAAGCATACCAACTAGGGTCTTTATCTTCAAAGTCCGGAATGTGAATCCCTTTTAACCCCTTTAACCCCTCAACAAGTCGCGATGCAATAATCCTCCGCGTCTCAACTAATTCCTCAACAGACTCCAATTGTTCGTAAACAATAGCAGCAGCGATAGGGTGAATTCTGAATTTTAATCCCATTCCCGTAACTGCGTATTTGTAATATTCTGAATCTTTTGGAATCTCATTCTTACAACGCTTGTTATAATGGCCCAATAATAAAGCGCGATGAAAAACTTCGTCATTGTTTGTTATTAAACAACCTCCTTCCCCCCCTGTAACAGTTTTAGGACCTTGAATGCTGAACGCGGCGGCATCGCCAAAGGTTCCAACGAACCGACCTTTATACTTAGCAAAATGTGCATGGGAACAATCTTCCAATAACAAAAGATTATTTTCTTTAGCAATCTTAACAATCGCATCCATATCGCATGGAACCCCCCACATATGTGTAATAATAATCGCTTTAGTCTTGGAAGAAATCTTCTTTTTAATCTCTAACGGATCTATATTCCCATCTGCATTACAATCTGCCAAGACAGGTATTGCCCCTGTAAAAAAAAGCGGAGTAATAGTTGCATGAAACGTATATGCCGGACAAATAACTTCATCCCCCTCCTTTAAATTTGCAGCAACAAATAAAGAGTGTAAAGCAGAAGTTCCTGAATTCGTTAGTAATGCGTGTTTAACCCCATAAATCTTACAAAACTTATCCTCCAACTCCTCAATAATCCCTGATCGATCATAAATTGAAATGTTTGAATATAACTGTTTCTTTACTGCTTCTTCTGTTCGCTTTGAAATTATTGGCCAAGAATAATGTGAATGAATACGCGTTACAACCTTTTTTCCACCCAGGATTGCTAATTTATCTTCATCCAAAAAACCATTCAAAAATGTTAGTTGTTGTTCCCTATACTCTTTAACATCTGAAGCGAAGGGCGAAGAAGAATTAATCTTAGATATCACCTCTTTTAACTCCATAAACTTGCTTCCTTCCCAATAATCTTCAACCTCCTCAACTGAAGAACAGGATAAGACTTTTCCAAAGAAAAAATACATGTTGTCCCCTTTATACTTCAAATAACGTGCTTTTTGTTTTTCTGTTTTAGCCCAGGTATCTCCCCAAACAGTTTTTAATTGACCCAAGCTCCCAACAATCTTTACATTAAACCCAGTCTCTTCAAGCGTTTCACGAATCATTCCAGTTTTAACATTCTCATTATCAATCCCGCCTCCTGGAAAGATGATCAGACCATTATCTTCCTTAGCGAGGATCTCACCCTTATCATTAAAAAAATACCCTTCACAATTTTTTCGTAAAGGCAATAAACCTCTGTTCATTTTAACACCTCATGTTTAACCAAGCCATAAATTTCATCAGCAATAATACGCTCATCCCTCTGTCCATCAACACGAATAAATCTTGTGTTTCTTAACGTTGAGGGTCGTTCACTTCCCATTATTCTCTCATAAGCACCTTTAAAGTTTATTAATTCGCCAAGATTCTCGTCACATAACCTTCCTTTACGGTTTTCGATTCGCTCAAATGCTTGTTCAGGTTCAACATCCAAAAACAAAACCGTTCTAGGCACTGCTGAAATCTCAACCAAGTCCAAAAACCAAAATGGAAGTAGATCTAGGTGACTTGCATATGCAGTAACAATAGACCTATCTGCAATAAGCACGTTCCCTTCACCAGATTTGGCCTTTTTATAACTTGCTCTTGACGACAACGCATACAATGTTTCTTGAAAGTACCGCGATTGTCTTACGCACCTTATTGGTGCAGGAACATCTTCAGAATAACATGCCTTTATCATATTCCCCCAAAAGTTATCCTTGGCAGTATAATGCCAGAAACGGACAGGCATTAATTCCTCAACTAATCGTTTTATTAACAATTCTGCCTGCGTGGTTTTGCCTGAACCATCAATACCCTCAAAAGCTAAATCAAAGTACTCAATCATTTTTAAGCAAAATAATCCTCCATAACCTCATCACGTCTAACATCAACAGTCGAACAATGAATACCCCCACCAAACAATTCACTATGTCTTAGCCTAAACGGAATTGGTTCAAATCCAGCACGTTCTAATGCCTTAATTGTTAATTCTGCAGTATCTCGAATGAGAACTCGCCTTTCATCTAAGGAAATAACATTTACACTCATACCAACATTAGTTGCCATCTGTAAATGATCATCAGGATAATCAAAATCTGTTGATTTATCAAAGATCGGAATTACATCCCATCTTTGAAGTTCGTCAGGCAACTGCTGATAAAAACCATGCATGGCACCTTCATTAACTAACAATTTTCCAGGCGCAAGAGGAACCAAATGTCCATCAATGTGCGTATCACAAAGACGAATTGGATGAACGCGATAAGAATCCCCAAGATGACGCTGTAACCAGGTTGCTCCCAGTTCATGATTCATAGTCCCAACATTCATAACCACATCCCTACCAAACTTCAAACAGTTTGCAGCATCAAAAGCGATGTCTAAACTTTCAGGCAGGTCTTCGGGTTGCCTTATTGGATCGTGTAAGTTCTCTTTCCAATAAGAAAAATCAAGTGAATCTTCCCTCATAGAAGGCCGCGGAGCCACAGTCCATTTTGCACCCGCCCTAAAATACTCCATAAAAACATTTCTTAAAAGTAAGTGCTCAAAATATCTCTTTCGATTTGTTGGGGGGGACTCAATAACCTCGTTCCCAATACAAAAATACATATCTCTTGGTGAATCGCACCCAGTAGTGTAAGACTCAAAATGAGGAGTCTTAACTGCCTCAATCGCATCTAAACGTGCGGGACGACGAACCACTATGCCTTCACCCTCTAAAAGAGCCTGCATTGCATCAAGATCTTCCTGTCTTTCATCAAGATATCTTTGATCAATCTTATGTGGATCATCTCGATCAGCAAATTTGCCATCACGATTCTCATACATAAACCTAAACGTTTCATCAATGCCCTGCATGTTAAAATTAACACAAGACCCAATAATTATTTCACGTAACGGGGCCCATTCAGTAAATACATTCACTCTCTGATTGTTTGTTTGTCCATTCATTTTTCTTTTTATAAGGACAAGAACTCCCAAGATAACTTAAAGCTAACCTAATCTTATTAATTAAATTGAGTTCTGCTCTGTCCTTAATTTCCTCCAAAATATTTATCATTTTTAATTGCGACCTGCAAGGCTTAATCTCGCCTTGCGGAGTAACAAAAAGATCATTATATTTTCTACAAAACTTACACGGATGACTAATCTCCTCTGCAAATGCACAAAAAATTCTACTTAATCGCACATGAAGTTTGCCCCTTAAAAAATCAATTGTTCTGTTACCTGCATCCACACGCTTAAATTTTAACTTGTTCAACAACTTTTTAAAATCAGAAATCGAATAAAATCCTTCAGCAGTCTTAGGAAACAATTCTACAAACTTGACAGACGCATTAAGTTGTTTAGCCAAGGTGAAGTACTCTTCCAGGGATTCTTCAGAGGTGTTAACCCCATTAATTATTGTTGCATTAAGCCTAATCTCAACTTGAGGATGGGCTAACCTAAACAAAAATAACCCATCCAATACCTTGTCAAAAGAATCCTTTTGGCACACTAACTTTTCATAAACCTTCTTATCTAATGAATGAAGAGAAATGTTTATTCTATCAATGTATTTACCAATTTCAAGCTTGTCTTTCAGAAAAAACCCATTAGAAGTTATTACAATCTTACCCCCTTGTTTCTTTATTTCTTTTGCTATCTCAACTATATCGGATCTAACCAAAGGTTCGCCACCAGTAAGAGTCACATCAGTAAATCCAAACTTTTTTTTCCCAGTTTTAAACAAAACCCCGTAGTCCTTAGATGAAAGCAAATCAGCATTAACATTCTTGATCCCTTCACCATGACAGAAAACACAATCGTAATTACAACGCTTAGTTACAACAAATCTAAACTCTCGCTGAGCCATTTAAACCGTTAATGAGTGAACGTATTTAAAAGTAGTTTACGAGGATTAAATAGTTTTCTCAGAAGAGTTTAGAATTAAACAAATTTTTAAACCATTTAAGAGTTTAGTTAAACAAACTTAAAAACCCGCTTCAAAGTTAATTTTAACACCTTTCACATTACGTTTAAGCTTTCCCGCAGAATCCAAACGCAAAAATCCCTGAGATTTAAGTTTACTAACATACGAACTGATTGTGGCTATGGATTTTTTTAGTTCCCTTGAAACTTCACTGATTGTCTTTGTTCCATCAGCAAGAAGCAGAATATCCAGCGAAATTTTACTTTTAAGAAGGCTACCTACTTGATTTGCTTCTTCAGGTTTAGAAATTGACATAACAGACTCATCAAACTCGTTACTATTTTTTAAATAGGTTTCTTTATGTTTTAACAAATACGTGAATACCAATTCAGAAAGTTTTTCGACCACGTCCTCTTTGGACTTCAACTTACTCCAATCCTTCTTTCCATCAAAATAATTAAGGAGTTTAAAATAATCTTCAAGAGGATTACCTGCATGCATTAAAATATCTCTTATTTCTTCAAGATCCATATTCCATTCAGGAACACGCTCATCAAAAACAACATAAGGTACGGGCGCCATCAACAAAAAACAAGGTTTGGTTTTAATTAATCCCTCTTCCATCATCTTTTTTCTAGTTGCCACATACAACTTCTTTTTATAATAATCAGAGAACACCAAATCAATAGTTTCGATATCATCCTCAGGACACAACTTATTAAAATAAGTTGAAAAAAACAAATCAATAGAAATTTGAAAGATGTGAGAACATTTTCTAAACTCACTAAAATCGCCAACAGGCAAACGCGCAAGAATAGAAAAGAATTCTTGAAACAAATTATCCTCTTTGTATAAAACCAAACGTTTCCAAAGATCAGATGCCTTATACAAAAAAAACTCATCTTCCTTAAAACCAACAGATCTTGCAATCCCCTTAATCTCATGAAGATTGTTCTCAATAAATTCGTCTTTATCCTTAACAATATTAGCACAATACTTCTTAAAATAAGGATTCGCTAAAGCATTCATATCCCACATCAAAAGATATAACCTACAATCCAAATCTTTCAGAAACTTATACAATTCCTCAAGCATAGCAATAACATCGTAATTTGGAGTTACATAAGTGAAAGAACACAATACATTAATTTTAGAGCCTTTCTTCAAAACAGAAACCTTTTGCTTAAAATCTTCCAGGTCTTCATCAAATATTTTTGTTGGAACTCCAAACATTCAAGAGAGTAACTTAATACTACTTAAATAGTTTTCTATAATTGGTTAAACAAATTACTAAAACGTTTAAGTAAGGTTATAATTCAAACAAGGGTTATTCTGAAAAAGATTTAACTATTCTTAATTACGTCAATAAGTTCAGGGAAAGTTTCTACTTTGAAATGACCGTTTTTGTCTTTTAAAACATGAATTGTTGCGTTAGGTAAACGTTCTTTATACTTTTCTATTTGATCAGGAGGAACAATTGGGTCATCTTCAGAAAAGAAGAAAATAGGGTTTAATGCGTTAAGTTTAGAGAGAGCTTCACTTAGTTCAAAACCATTACACAACTCTTCATCAGGCAATGAATCATCAAAAGGTGCACCGACCAAAATAAGAGCTTTAATCTTTTTAGGAAAGATGTTTTCTGACAGGTATCTTGTTAAGAATATAGAACCTAATGAGTTGCCGATGATGATAAGGTTATCTTCTAATAAAGGGATGAAGCGTTCAAAGTAAATCTTCCATTCGTTGTAGTGTGCATTAAAATCATTTGGAAACTGAGGTTTAATAATTTTATAGTCAGGTAGTTGAGCTTTAAGATATTCTCCACTCCAACTTATTCTTTCATCAATATCAACATCTAATGTTTTCAACCAATCTAAGTATCTCTCATTAGAACTAAAGGTCATACCTCCGTGAACAAAAAATATTTGATTCATGATGTTATCAATAGTGAGAGTTTAATAAAGTTTTATAATTTAGTTGAATCCCCTTGGAACGTGAGGAGCAGGTCCACAATACCCTGGCGTCAAAATCAAATCAGGTTTAGCCATGCCCGTTTCCCGCATCATTAAATCGCCACTAGTTAATCTTGCTGAAAGCGATACATCAGGAGTTGGAGGAGCACACTGCCAAAGAGGTTTAGGTTCAGGAGGCATACAACTCAAAAGTGTAGATACAGAAGATGCCCGAGAAGTAAGTCCAAAATCAAGAGTTTCTCTAATACGCGCATCACGATCCATACCTGCCTGCATCTGCTCCACCCGTTCCATTATTGTTAAAATTGGCATTCCATTAACATCATATTGTCTCATCATTTTAATTTTCCTCCAATATTAATAGGGAAACTTTAAATAGCATAATAACTTAATGTAATTATAATAACACAATTTGTTTAAAATGTAAAATGGTATCAATAGCACACCTAGTAAAACAATGGCTAAAAGAAAGAGCATTCATAGATGAATACCTAAAAGAAGGATTGATCAACTATGGAGCACTAGCAGAAAAAATACAACCCGAAATAGAAGCAGACCTAGGAAAAGTCAAACTTCTAACCATAGCAATGGCACTAAGAAGATATGCAGAAACTTCTAAAAAAGAAAAAGTGTCTACACCCTCATTCAAAAACTTTGAACTATCCATGAAAGGCAACTTATGTGATGTTTGCGTTTACAAATCACCACACCTATTCAAAAAACTTGAAGAAATCTATAAATTAGTAGATTATAACAAAGGAGACACACTAAACATAATACACGGAAACCACGACGTATCAATACTAATAAACGAAAAGTTTGAAACAAAACTAAAAAACATACTAAAAGGAGAAAAAATACTACACGCAGAAGAAAATCTAGTAGCACTAACAGTAAAGTTTGGAGAAAGCGTACTCTACACACCAGGCGTAGACTTCGAACTTATCAAACAACTAGTAATAGAAAACGTAAACCTAATAGAAATAGTATCCTCAATGATAGAACTAAGTTTTATCATAAATAAAAAAGACGCATCCAAAGGATATAGGGCATTGCAAGAGTTTATTGAAAAGTAACGTTTAAAGCAATTCAGTCTTTAAGATATCTTTAGAAGGAATTGATGCTTTAAGCTTCAATTCCCACATGCCATCAGGCTTGTTAATATCTAAACTTTCTTTTTTTGCTTGAACTAATGCTTCATCCAACCCAACCCTGTTTGTAATCACTGTCTGATTAACCAAACTCAAAAAAACATCAAAATCACCCATGCACTGTTTGAATTTACGCGGAAGCGCCCTATAAATCGGTTTGCTTCGAGGATTCAAATATAATAAAACAGGTTTATGATCTTTCATTTTTTGCTTAACAACCTTAATGAAATACTGTAACCTTTGCTTATCTCTCAAACTCGCAACCTTGTCCGATCCGTCTTCTTGAATCTTTTCAGCAATCCTAAGAGGAAACTCCAATCGTTCAGGTCCTCTCCGAGCAAATCCCTCTGCGGCCTCCTTTTCATGCGTAATACAAATTTCTATCATATCAGACGTTCTTTTTGAATCAGCAATTCTTTCATAAAACCTCAAAAGCGAACTCTCAATAAATTGGATATTGGGTTTAAGCCCATCCCGTTTTATGTTATCCAAACCTGCAGAAGAGGTACCATGATAAAATATAATGTTACTAATTTCTTTTTCCCAAAAATCCTTAATCTTACCCAACCTTTCTTTTTCAAAGTTTTCAAGTTGTGAAAAGAAAGAACGCCCCCGTTGAAGCAGTTTATTTCTGAAGTAACTCGAAACGACCCGCAACCCAGAAACGTTTTCAGATTCTAACTCATTTGCTATTCCAAAAACATCAGAAGACTCTGCAAACTCTTTTTGTTTTGTAATACTCCCACTTATAACAATTAATGCGGCATTAAGGTCTTCTAGATCCTTACGAAAATCATAAGTCACTTGACTCCACAAACGTGTACCAAGATCCGTGCACAATTTTTCTAAATCTAGTAATAACACTTCTTGTTTGTCTATCAAAGGAAACTCTGCTTCCTCTTTACCCACAAGCTTCAACAATCTTGTTTTGGACTTATTTACTCTTTTCCCTTTACGAATTTTAGCAATTAGGCTTTCTTTTTGTTTATAAGAACCCTCAAGAATTACAACCGTTTGAAACGTGGAAGTTATCTCAGTTAATAATACTGATTCTTCCACAACTTTTTTCTTAAAAAACAACATAAGAACATTTCTTTAGTTTAAATATATTAATGTTACTTTTTTTCAGCCAACATACCCATGTCTTTTCTTAACCTATTCATTTTCCTAATACCTTTTCCCAAATGAAAAACGGCATTTGTACGTGAAGTTATTGCAATTAAAGGAGTTATTCCATGTTTCATACACACAGATTCATATTCTCTTAACAAAGTCACATGATTTAACTTTGCCATTGTCTTTATTGGCATTCTTTCAAACTTAAAAATTGTTGCAGGAATCGCAGGAGCAACCTTATAAGTTAAAGGAATTAACGCGTTTTTGTCACCAATAATCTTAGAAACAAGAGTGTCAAATGAACCCCTTGCACATAACACAAGTTCAGCCAGGTCCGATTTTCTAAATGGAACAGGACTCTTCTTGTAAACTCTTTTAAGAGATCCAAATTCTAACGCTGTTAAAATAAACTCAAAAGATGCCTTCATTTCAGAAATGTGCTTCTCCCCAACTTGAATCATTTCATCACATGACCTCGCTTCAATAACAAACTTTTCTATAAAAAGTGCCATACCCTCCCAACAAATACGCAATTTAACTTCTTCAACCAACTTCCTAACGTTTATATATGCTTGTAAAACATATTTTTGCAACGTTTCTAAATCTTTCACCTTCTTTCTTTCTAAATGTTTAAGGCCTGCCAACTCTCTTTTCTCTCCCCCAGAAATCCTTTCCAACCTTGCAATGTTTTTTTTTCTTATCTGTTTGGAATTACTCATATGATAATGGCGTAAATGAACCAATTCATGAATTAAACAGGCCAACAAAGTTTTTCTAAAATTATCTTTCGCTCTCTCTCTAATATTTTCAGGCTGCTCTGAATGAGACTGAAGTAATTCTAAACTAAAAACGTCCTCAATATTTAAATAAATTACATCCTTGCTTTTATCAAGATCATCTATAACAACCTTACCAAGTTCAAGAGATGAATTGTGAAGTTTTTCTTTTACTTTTTCTCGAGACACCTTTTTTTCAACTTTAAACACTATGTCAACATCATTAAACACGAACCCAATCCGTTTTGTCTTTAAAACAACACTCATAATCTCATTAAGAAGTCTGCCATCAATTAATGAAAACACCAAGCCTCGTTTATAATTGGCCCAAAAACGAACAGTACAATTATCATACTGCATTTCATTAAGTAAGCTATAACGCAATCTTTGAATTAAACTCAGATTAGTCATACAAATACAATTATGTTTATGTATATAAACATTATCTAATTAGAAAGGAATATTATTCTTAGACTAAAACTCACTTACTTAGTATGTCTATAACAGTAATCCTTGGATCTGCCCTCTAAGGTGATCTCTTCACACAATTCCGGATTGTGAGTAGTCACTGCAATCCCTGCCAAACAAGAGTTTTTTCTGGTTTCGTTAAGATTAGTTTTACAAAGATTAACATCTTCTAAATTTATTGCAACCTTAAAAATACATGATTCTTTAGCATTAAGATCAACCAAAGCAGCACTTACCAAACCGACTTCACTAAAAACAATCAGGTTACCACAATCATCAAACAAGGGTTCACGATTTTGACCAACATAACCAGAATCACTAACAGACATACCTCTTTGAAAATCTTGATTGGCTGCAGCACGAAGACTTTGATGTGCACCAGCTAATGCCTGTCTCTCTTCATAATTCATACGCTTGCTAATGTAAACAATTATTTAAAGCTTTATTATTTAAATAAGAACTTATTCTAAACTTAGTAATTTATCCTTTTCTAAAACTTCTTCATGATATTGATTATCTTTCCAATAACACTTGTAAGCGTTAGCTTCAGGTTTAGAAGAAATAATTTTGTATTGGTTGTTTTCTTTTACTAAAGCAGCACACTCATCTAATGCTATGCCAATTGAACCATTTCTTAACAATTCCTTAAATGGTTGCGCTCTTTTCTCAGTATCATAATGAGGACAGTTTGTGAATGGAATAAAGTTTAACCCTTCAACATCGCACCACTCATCTTTTCCTTCCATAATTAACGAATCAGACAACCCATCTTTAAACCAACAGATAGAACCCGCACTCAAACCAGAAAGAACAATATCATCCTTTAATGCATCCTTTAACAAATGGTCAACACATCTTTCTTTCCACAATTTCATCATCTTCTTAGTATTGCCCCCACCAACATAAATAATATCAGCTGCAAGAATTGCATCTCTAATCTCTTCATCAGAAGGATTCTTAGTCAAGTACAAAACATCAGTTTGACAACCCAACCCACTAAAATAACCTTTTACAACATCATAATAAGATTCAGAATCTCCACTAGCAGTAGGTAAAAATAATAACAAAGGATTGGGTTTGTTTGTGAGTTTGATTATTTCTTTATCTATACTTTCTGTTTCAATCTCGGTTCCTGGCCTTCCTATTTCGCCACCACCAATTGCTACAATCTTCATAACAGTTACGAAGAAGAACGATTTAATAAATGTGTTGCTTTTAGACGATAAATTCAGGAATCTTTATAAAAGTAGCTCCATTAATATTTATAAAATGAAACGAGTGGCTTTGGTTTATCTGCCTTACTCGGATATTATTTTTGGGTCTGAGAAAAGCACGAAAGGAATAACCCCTCCACTCGGATTGCTCTACCTACAATCTTATAACAAAGACTTTGCTAACATAAAAGTTTTTGACGGCGAAATTTACGATTCTATAACCGGCCTAATTAACGCAATTAAAATATTTAATCCAGAAATCATAGGCGTTACCTTGCTTACCTCAACGTTTCCGCGTGCAAAAGAATTCATTTCCCAATTTGATAAACGAATAACACGAATTGCAGGAGGACCATATGCCACCGCACGCCCAACAGAAGTTCTACAACACTTTGACATAGCTGCGTCTGGAGAGGCCGAACAAACCCTCAGAGAAATAATTCAAAACAAGCCATTAAGAGATATAAAAGGGATCTATTACAAAGAAAACAACAAAATAAAGAAAACAGAAAAAAGAGAACCAATAACCAATCTCGATCATCTTCCTCAAATTATCTGGGAAGACGTAGACCTATCCAAATATCAACAATCCTATGAAAGAGGAAACTTCTCAAACGTAGGGGCAATAATGACCTCCAGAGGATGCGGATTTAACTGTGACTACTGTTGTAGTGAATCAATGTATGGAAGTAACGTAAGATTTAGATCAAATACAAACATAATTGAAGAGTTAGAAACACTAAAAAAAAACCACAATGTAAAGTTCATAGAATTTTGGGACGACACATTTACTTTAGGCTATAAGAAAAGAACCGAACTGTTTACTTATTTGAGAAAAAAAGGCATTCATTTCAGTTGTAATGCTCGCGCAGACACTGTTGATGAAGAGTGCATAAAAATATTAACTAAAGCTGGATGCAAAAACATATTTTTTGGCATAGAATCAGCAAACCCAAACACATTAAAAGACCTTGGACGGAGCATGGATCAGAATAAAATAACCAATGCATTCAAACTTGCAAAAAAATATGGACTTAAGACAATAGGGAGTTTTATGTTTGGAGCCCCAAATGAAAACCTAGCAAGTGTACACCAAACAATTGCACTAGCAAAAAAACTTAATCCAGACAGAGTACTGTTTAACATTGTAACTGCCCATCCCGGAACTAAACTATACAAAAGATGTGTTGAAGAAAAAATAATTCCCAGGTACAAAGTAGATCCACAGAAATACGCAAAAGAACCAATAGGGGTTCCTTCGTCCTGCAAAAATATTAATCGAGAGAAACTCCAAAGACTAAAGTTCCAAGCTTACAAAGAATATTATGTTAGGCCTAAATTCATAATTTCACAATTACTTAAATGTAGAAGTATAACCGAGATAAAAACATTAATTGATTTAACAAAAACATATAAAAAATGACTACAAAAAGCTTTGCATACAATGCTAAAACACACGTGTTTAGTTTTGACCCTGCAACAGAAGGATTCTTTAACCTAGCTATGCAAATAACAAAAAGATGTGGGCTCAATTGTTTACCCTGTTGTGAATCTGACCCCACAAGCGAACTACAAACTCCAGAATTGGTTACAGTCGTAAAAAGATTAGAAGAACACGCAGTTAGAAGAGTGTGCTTAACCGGAGGAGAACCAACAATAAGAAAAGATTTTGTTCAAATAGTCAATGAATTATATAATGCGGGCATAATTGTTACACTGGCATCAAACTGTTACCAAATAATTCCCTCAATCCCAGAAATTCAGGGAAAGGTTGCAAACATTCGAGCAACACTGTTTGGCACAAAAACAACTCATGACAACATTACAAAACAACCAGGAAGTTACAGAAAACTCCAAAACGCGGTATCTCAATTATTAGAAGCAGAAATTCCAGTTTATGCTTGTATGACCTTAATGCAGTCAAATTTACAAGAACTAGAACAGGTCTGGCAAACCTGCCAAGAGTGGGGGATTGAAAAACTACTTACTTTTTCCTTAATGAACAAAGGAAGAGGGAAAACAATATTTGAAAGAGAGAGGGTCACAGATGCTGAGGTTCAGAGACAATTAAAAACAGTGACTGGCAATATATACTGGACAAATTTTATGCGTGAAGGACAGTGTGCAATGATCCAACCAGATGGCAACCTAATTGCTACTCCCTGTTATTCAGAACCAACAGGAGTGAAAGTTGTGGGTAGTGTTTTGAAAGAACCACTTTTGGCCCTATGGCAAAAATATCCTTACAAAAAGAACTATTTAGCGTATTACGGAGAAAAAACAGAATGATAAAAAAAGAACAAAAAACTGAACGCATCACAGCATACACGTTCAGTGCACAAAAAGTAACAGACTTAACAAAAGCACACACCCTACTTTGTAAAGCATTCAAAGAGAGACCAATAGGTACATATGGAGGGGTGAACACAGACACGCTTTATGAAGCAATAACAAGAAAAGGATATGACATAACCAGAGAAGAGATTTGTGCAAAAGATGATGAAGATGTAGGATTACACATGCCAAACTTCTGGCCAATAAATATAGGAGAGTGGGCGATGAGCATTGCAATGTATTATTCTTACATGCAAATGAGGTACACTTCAGGATTTCCCACATTTCCTTCATGGAACCGGCAAGCAAGAACAGAAATTGGGTGGGAAAGCACAATAGAGGTTTATGATTTGAATAGGCTCACAAAAAGACTAGAAACAAATGAATGGCCCTTTTTTAGTAGCCCCCTGACTCTAACTGAATGCATGAGACATTTAGAAGGTTGGCAAATGCGAAGATTAAATGCTTACAAAGAGTATTCTAGAAAAATTGAAGCATGGGCAAAAAAGCAACCATTTTATGACGCTACAGAATGGCATTTAGGAAGAGAACAAAGCAAAAGACTAATGCAAAAAACAGGACAGATAACAAATGTAAGATACTGTGTAAAAAGATTCTGGCAAGACGTTCTTACCCAGAGAGAGTTGCAAGAAGGCGATCGCGAATTAGATATTGTAACTCCTTTATTTTCACAAGATAGAATGCCTGACCTAATGTTAGTTGGTGAAGACTTCTTCGAAACAGATGGAAGATTCACCCCTTTTGACCCAGAACAACACTCCACACTAACATTTAAATACAATTTTCAAAGCAGGGTGGAACATACCAATCCCGTTAGAAAAGAGGATCCCAAACAACACAATTATATGACTGCACAAATAGCAACAGAACAACATCCCCACACCAACGTTGTACTACTCTCCTTTGATCCACAGCAAAGAAAATTATTCAAATTAATAAAAGAAGATGGAACAAAAGAGGGATTAAGCTTAGAAGTTATTTTGGCATCTGCCGCCTGTCTAGATTATTTAGGTGTTAACATACTCAAAGAGGTGGAAACATGTCTCTCGTAGTTCCAAAGAAGTATTTTATGATGACCACGAGAAGATGTAATTGTGATTGTGATTACTGCTACGCTTCACCAGACAATAGAGATATGTCTGAAGAGGTATTAACCACCAGCACTAGACAAATAATGAAAACAGTAGCTAAACCTTTGTTCATGTGGTACGGCGGAGAACCCATTCTAAGAGCTAGGGGGTTTTTTGAGAAAGCAATAGAACTTCAAGAAGGAAAAGCTAGAAACTTAATCCAAACAAACCTCACGTTAAACAAACCAGAACTACTAGAATTTCTTTTAGAAAACTCGTTTACAATTAGCACAAGCATTGACGGGCCAAGAAGACTACATGACCTTAGAAGAAGATACTGCTCAGGAAACTCAAACTTTTCTGACATTGAAACTAATCGGGCATTATTACAAGAAAAAGGTTATACTCCTTGGGCAATATGTGTAGTATCAAAAACTAATGTTGCACATCCTGAAGAAATCTTTGATTTCTTCTACGAAAAAGGTCTTAACATAAGATTCTGCCCAACAACAACCGCAGAAGTTAATCCCGTTGATTACATCAAGTTTATGCAACGCATTCATAAAAAATGGCAACAAAAACCTGAGATCAAAATTTCTAATTTCTCTAAAGCGCGACAAACAGTTATTACTGGAACCCCGCAAGAATGTGACAATATGTCAAACTGTCTTGAAAACAATCTTTGCATTGATGTTGATGGACAAATTTATCCTTGCAATAGATTTGCAGGAAACCAAGAGTTCTCACTTGGAGAGGTAGAGAACGGAGTTTTAACTGCTTTAAATTCTAAAAAAGGAAGAGAACTAGCCGAACGCACAACAAACTGCGAACACAATTGCACTACCTGCCTAAACGGAGGATGTATGTTTAATGCATTATCCCAACATGGAGATTGGAAAACTGTTGACGATTTTTGCATTGCGAACCAAGAACTGCTAAATATTGTGAGGCAAGATGAGTAATTACCCAGTAATTAATAATGTGATGGGACATCTGGAAAGAGATGAATCTGCAGATTTCGGAGAACACAATCTTGAAAGTTGTAGCATATGTCGAGAGTTAAAGCATGAAAAAAATATTATTTGTGGATCAGAAAGGTTTGTAGCCTTCCCAGACATAGGACAAATCGTCGAAGGATATGTTCAGGTTGTAACAAGATGGCACAAATTACAAGAAGAACTAACCTCCGTTGGACAGATCCCCTCAGAATGGATTCCTGAACTGCAAAAGTTTATTGTTGCAATGCAAGAAGGTGTAGAAAGCATTTATGGTCCCTCGATCATATTTGAACATGGCGAGGTCCCAACATATAGAAAAGATGGAAGGATAAGAACAGTTCACATGCACATGCATATCATTCCAACCAACCAGTCCCTACTAGACCAGATTACAAACAGCAACATATTTACAGTTAAACCAATCGATGATTTAACTCCTCTACGCGAAAAATCTGCTTCGGGTGAACCGTACTACTTTTATCAAGACCTAAACAGACAAAACTACTTACTTGAATTTGGAGAAGAATTACCATCTCAAATATTACGAAAGTTGGTGAGTGGATTACCAAAGGTTACAGAAAGAAATCAACACTGGTTAAAAGAAAACCAATCAGAAGTTCAACTTAATAATTGTTGGGAATGTATGGCATTCAGACCCGCAGACAGATTTTATGCAACAGTAAGAAAATTAAGGCAAGAATATTTAAATAGGAATACTAACACAACTCAAGCAGAGGTGAAATAAATGATAACACACGAAGAAGCATTAGACTTACTAAAAAAACACGGAATTGAGGGGTTTGTACTAAAACACGTTCTCAGAGTAAACCAGATTGCAGTTTATTTAGCTAAAAAGCTAAAAGAAAAAGGAGAGAGTGTTAATGTTGAACTTACAGACATTGCAAGCTTGTTACATGACATTGGGAAAAAATTAGCAGACTCCACACCAATGAACCACATAGACGCGGGTGTAAAAATACTAAATGATGAAGGAATGAAAGAGATTGGTGAAGTAATCAAAAAACATTCAATTAATGCAATAGTTGAAGAAGACAAAATTCCAACTACATGGGAAGAAAAACTGATCTTCTATGCTGACAGACGAGTAATAGAGGACAAAATTGCAAGTCTTGATGAAAGAATCACAGATCTAAAAACTAGATACCCAGATATTGAAAAGTTCTTAGGAGAAGCTGTTCCAAAAATTAAAAAGCTAGAAGAAACAATATTCAACATACTTGACATTTCAAAAGACCTAACAGAGTTAAAGAATGACTGACAGAACAGAATTACTAAAAGAATATGTAGCAGAAATACAAACAAAAGAAAGAGTTTGTGCGGCACACTCTTTTGATCACACCTTAAGAGTTCTTGAAAACATAAAACAAATGTTAAAATATTCTGACGTAGACCCAGAACAAGCACTTGCAAGTGCTCTGTTACATGACATAATCAGACCACCATATAGGGAAAAAGGGGGGAAAGAACACGCAGAACTAAGTGCAAAAGAAGCCAGAAAAGTATTACCTAAATTCGGATTTGACCAAGAAAGCACAAATGCAATAACACAAGCAATACGCGAACACAGCGCAACCAAGGACGTTAACAGGGGAGAATTATCCCAACTACTCTTTGAAGCAGATAAACTAGACACCTTTGGGAAAACCGGACTCGAAAGATGGATGTGTTTAGGCAAAGGAGATGGACTATCTCAACAAGAAATTTTAGAAGGAATATTAAAAATACAACTCAAACTATTAGTATTTAACACATTTAAAAACAAATATGCAAAAGAGGAACTCAAAAAAAGAAAGAAAATGCTATTTGATCACATAAAAAAAGAAATTGGAGAAGGCAAATTTGAACATATAGTAAACAACTTTGACTCAAATTACGACCCATACGCACACCTAATCAAATGAAACAAAAAATATCTGTAGGAGGAATGCTAGTTAAAGATGGAAAGGTATTAGTTGTAAGAAGAAGTAGTGTTGAAGAGGTGTTATCTGGCTATTACGAATTACCTGGAGGCAAGGTCGAATTTGGCGATCATCCAGAAGAGACCGTTGTTAGGGAGTTTAAAGAAGAAACCGGATTGGATGTTTCAGTAATTAAGTTGTTTAAAGTGTTTACTTATGTCATTGGTGAGAATCACACTGTTGAACTAGTTTACATTGTTTCTGGAGAGGGAGAGGTTGTTCTGAGTGAAGAACATGATGATTACAAATGGGTTAGTGATGTAAATGATTTACAAATGACTGAAAAAATGAAAAAAAATATTAAAGAAGGGCTAAATCTTCAAATTATTTAGGACCCAACTTCAACCTCAAAGCATTTAGTTTAATGAAACCCTTAGCATCAGTCTGGTCATAACCACCCAACTTGTCCATACTTGCAATATTTTCATTATACAAAGACTTATCAGACTCTCTGCTTGTAACAAAAGCGTTCCCTTTGTATAACGTTAGGTACACCTTACCATCAACATTAATCTGGCTCTGGTTAACAGCAGACATGAGAAAATCCATCTCAGGACTGAACCAAAAACCGTTATATATAAGTTCAGCAATCTTAGGCATTAACATATCCTTCAAATGACAGACTTCTCTATCCAATACCAACCCCTCAATGTCTTTGTGAGCTATAAGTAGAATAGTTCCAGCAGGAGTTTCATAAACCCCACGAGATTTCATCCCAACAAACCTATTTTCTACTAAATCTATTCTTCCAATTCCATTCTCAGAACCAAGCTTGTTAAGATACTGAAAAAGTTCCAAAGAACCAGTAACAGTGTTGTTCTCATGAGTAACACTAACAGGAATTCCCTCTTTAAACTCTATCATAATCTTAGTCTCCTTATCAGGAGCGTTTAATGGAGAGGTAGTTTTCTTAAACATATCCTCTTTAGGCTCATACTTTGGGTCTTCTAACTTTCCAGCCTCATAACTAATATGCATAAGATTATCATCCATGCTATATGGCTTCTCAGCAGTAGACTCTATAGGAATCTTGTGTTTGTGTGCATAATTAATCAGATCAGTTCTTCCCTTGAACTTAGCTAGAAATTCAGGATCTTTCCAGGGACTAATTATTTCAGCATCAGGAACAAACTTCATAATAGTTAACTCAAATCTAACCTGATCATTCCCCTTACCAGTAGCACCATGAGCAAAAATATTAGTAGATTCTTTCTCTGCTATCTCTATATGCTTCTTTGCTATAATTGGTCTAGCCAGAGAGGTACCTAAAAGGTACTTGCCTTCATAAACTGAGTTGGCTTTCAGGGCCTGAAAAATATATTCTTGAACAAACTCCTCTTTCAAATCTTCGATGTAAACTTTAGAAGCACCAAGTAAAAGTGCTTTCTCTTTAGCCTTATCAAAATCCTCTTCTTGACCCACATCAGCCACATAACAAACAACTTCATATCCTTTATTGATTAACCAATGCAAAATAATTGAGGTATCCAAACCACCAGAATATGCCAATATTACTTTTTTCATTTTATCCCTCCAAACTTTAATCCAATCTTTTTGTATGATTCTCTAAACGGCATGCCCTGTTTTACTAGTTCATAAGTTTCTTGCGTTGCATACATTTCATCTGTTATTGCCTTTTCACAATTACTTTTGTTTATTTTCAGGTTAGGTACTACCGACGCAATAATTACCAAACACTCTTTAACCAACTCAAAAGATTTCATCAACGGTTCTTTTGTCAACTGAGTATCTCGATTATAACCAAAAATAAGATTCCCAATCAAACTCTTAATCTTAAATTCTTCACCTAAAACAACATGATACTTTGCTCTTATTAATTCAACCACGTCCAAATTATTCTTTTGGGGCATTATAGAACTACCAGTACAAAACTCAGGAGACAATTCAATATAACCAAACTCTTTCATACCAAATAACATTAAATCTGTTGTGAATTTATTCAGATCAAACATAATTGCAGAAATAACATTCAAAATCTGAGCTTCAAATTTACCCCTGCTCAACTGACAATAAATTGGGTTCTCCATCACCTTAGAAAAATTCAATTCTGCAGCAGTCATGCTTTTATCAATCTTAAATACAGGAACACCGAACCCAGCAGCACTCCCAAGAGGATTTTGATCTATCAATTTAGTGATGGCATCAAGCAGGATCAAGTTATCATTCATTGAATCTTTGTAGCTTACAAGCCAGGTTTTAACATTAGTAGGCATTGCCTTCTGCATATGCGTATACCCCGGCAAACCAATATCTCCATTTGACTTAATGGCAGTATCAATTACCTCTGTGAATTTTTTAACTAAGTCGATAATATTCTTTAATTCCTCCTTCTCATACAAACGCAAGGCGGTTAAAACCTGATCATTTCTTGATCTTGCAGTGTGAATCTTTTTTCCAGTATCGCCATATTTTTTAATCAAATAATTTTCAATAGCAGTATGACAATCCTCATCTTCCTGTTTTATCTCAAACTGACCTTTTGCATCAAGAATTAGAATGTTATTTAATCCTTTAACCAAATCCTGCAACTCCGTTTCAGAAAGTATATTGATACTCTTTAACATTTTTGCGTGAGCTATGGACGCCAGACAATCAAACTTGACCAAATTTTTATCTAACAGATAATCATTACCTACTGTAAACTTTTCAACTTCCTTTTTCAGACCAATTCCCTTATCCCATAACTTCATAGTTAAATAATATTTTAAACAAAGATTTATAATTAACGACTGAAATGAAACTTGAATGAACAGAAGTGTTCTATTTAGAACACTTTAGTAAAGTTTATAAATATGAAAGGTTTCCTCCTTACATGAAATCAACAGCAGAACAAACAACAGACTACATCAAAGAACACCCACACATAAAATCGTGTTTGAAAAAAGGCCTGATAAACTATTCAGCACTGGCTCGTTTAATATCAAAAGAATTGAATATTGATAAGAAAACATCCAAAGAGGCTATTCTTATTGCAGCAAGAAGGTTTCAACAAAAGATTAAAAAAGAGTTTGGATATGATCGCGATATCAAAAAGTTACTATCTACCTCTGAAATAGAGGTAAAGAATAAAATCAATGTTTATGTTGTTGACAAAAACGTAAAAGTAGATGCAATAACACTAGAAGGATCAGAAAATAATACAGTGATAGTATCAGACAAGAATAAGTGTTTAATTGAGAAAAAATTCAAGAATAGCATAATTAAGAAGCATACAGACCTAGTCTTAATAATAATCAAATCCTCAAAAGACATTGAGAGCATTCCAGGAGTAGTAGCATACATAACCTCACTATTCTCAGAAAACGGAGTTAATATCGTGGAATTTTTATCTTGTTGGACAGATACGTTGTTTGTAATTGAAGCTAAAGATTTGCACAAAGCCATAGAATTCTTAAAGTTTTAAGATGAAATTATTCTAAAACACAATATTCAAGAATCTTTATAAAAAAATAAACAATTCTACCCACGTATGACCTATGATCCCACAAGAGATAGAGCTCTTCTCTGGAGAAATCAAGATAGGCAACACTCTCCTGGAGCTGAAGAAGCATTCAGCGCAGTTCAAGATTATATCCGGGAAAAAATGGAAGAACTTGGAATAACAGCAAACCAACTTGCAAACCACATTCATAGAAAAATGGAACTTGCTCCTTCATCTTGCTACCAAAAAATCACTGCAGCAATGCGTGGCAACATCTGCCCTTCCCCAAATGCGGGGTATAAAACAATTTCAACCATACTTAACAGAACATCCATCCTTCTTTATGCACTTCAATTAGAGGAAACTGATCCTTTAGTGAGACAGATGAAAGAAGCTTGGCCAAATTTTGAATTTCCTCCTCTTTCAGGTAAAAAAAGATTTAGTCGAACAACAAGCCTCCCAACTAAACCCCAAAAAAGTCTCGCCGAAGAAGAAACTGACAAAATAGCTGGGAAAATCTTACGTCTCACATACCGCGACAGAAGAGTTGTAAACAGTTTAGTTAATTCCATGCTCCGACCAGATAATCAACCTTCAACACAGCAGTATTAGAAAAGTATCAGAAGTTCTCATAATTTAAACAAGAAATTATTCTTAGACCAAAACCATAACACAGGATGCATTTGAATAGGGGTAATGTTTGATCCTTTAAGTGCCTCTCTCCATATGTTAGATATTTGTTCTTTAGATTCGTTTCCTTTTATTACACCTAACTTAATAGAACACTTAGTGATATGAGTATCAGGAGCTATTTCTATTAAGTTAGAGTTATTCATATTTAAGTTACAGTATTGGTTTAATATAAAACACCAGTAATTGAAAATCTTAGGTCCACTTAGGTAGGGAAAACCTTTCTTGTGTTTTATTTGTAATAATTGTTTTAGAGTCAAATAATCTGGATTTTTTAAAAGATTAGAAAGAGTAGAGAAATTAGTTGTTATGGTTTGTGCTATAGTCTTCCAGTTATGAGTGTGTTTGTTAGGTTGTAATGCTAGTTTATGTTTAGATAGTAATTGTTGTAATTGGTTAGTATCCATGTTGGAAACTTCTTTAAGATTGAATACTATGTTAGTAGTTGGATCATTGTACGTAGCTAAAGCAGCTTTCCATAAAGCGTAACTATCCCTTTGGTAGTTTAAAGACATAGGAAGAGTGAAGTAGATTAGTTTAGACTCTTGGTCTTTGAATACTGGATGAGAATCTTCGGGCATGATTGTTTGACCTAGACTGCCATCTTTGTAGGCTTGTAGAAGGGTTTGGCAGGATTGGATTAATGACATTGTTATAAGCAGATGGATTAGATATATAAACCTACTGTCAATTGCTCTTTGTTTAATTTATTAACCTGAATGTAATTAAGGGCGGATTTAATTAAATAGAAATGTTTTTAAGGAGATTTAGTTTTTATTGACATATGAAAGACATAATTGCGGTGGATCTATTCTGTGGAGCAGGAGGATTAACCCGCGGCCTTTTAGATGCTAAAATCAAAGTAACAAAAGGATTTGACAATAATGAAAACTTTAAAGAGACCTATGAAAAGAATAATCCTGGCACCGTTTTTAGTTCAAAGGACATATGTGATTTAACAGGTAGTGAAGTCTTAAAAGATCTTGATTTAAAAAACAATTATCTTCTTCTGGCGGGGTGTGCACCATGCCAACCGTTTTCAAACATTAATAAAAAAGAAGTTACAAAAGATAACAGAAAATTCCTATTACTTGAATTTGGAAGATTGGTTGAAGAAACCAAACCCGACTTTATTTTTATTGAAAATGTTCCTGGACTAGCAACAGGTAAAGGTAGAATAATATTTGAAACATTTAAGAAAAAACTTAAAAAAATGAAGTATCATTTTGATTATAACGTTGTTGATGCTAAAAGTTATGGCGTTCCACAAAAACGAATGCGTTTAATCCTTTTAGCTTCGGCACATACCCCCATAAAGTTCCCAAAACCCACGCATGGGAAAGAAAAATCGTTAAGTTCTTATGTCACAGTACGAGATGCGATTTCTTCCTACCCTGCAATAAAAGCAGGAGCTAAGCACAAAACAATATTTAATCATAACACCCGAAGTTTATCCACCATCAATAAAACCAGGTTAGAACATATTAAAAAGAATGGAGGTTCAAGATTTGACCTGCCAGACGATTTAGTGTTGGATTGCCATAAGAAACATAATGGACATTCTGATGTTTACGGAAGAATGTGGTGGGATAAAGCATCACCAACACTAACTTGCAAATGTACGAGTATCTCAAATGGAAGATTTGCTCATCCCACTCAGAAAAGAGGAATTAGTGTAAGAGAAGCTGCTGCTCTTCAAACATTTGATGACAATTATCGATTTTATGGTACCCTAACAAACAACACAATAATGGTGGGAAATGCCGTTCCGCCTCTCTTAGCAAAGAAAATTGGGATAGTATTTTTAAATAAAGACTCATTCTAAATCCAAATGTTAAAAGAAAAACAGTATCCTGAATTAATTCTGACTTTCACTCCAAATACAATAGAACATTTAGGCGTGAGGATGTATTCAACAGCCCCCCCCGTAATTGCCGAATTGGTAGCAAATTCGTATGATGCGGATGCAACCGAAGTCCACATCCATTTAAAAGACAAGGTTAAAAAAGAAATTGTTATATCTGATAACGGCCACGGCATGTCTTTTCAAGACATTAATGACAAGTTTTTAAGAATTGGAAGAAATCGCAGAACTGAAGAAGAAAGTCAAACATCCCCAAAAGGAAGAAAAGTAATTGGGAAAAAAGGATTAGGGAAATTATCTTTTTTTGGTATTGCTCAAGAAATCGAAGTCCAGACAATAAAAGATGGAAAAAAGAATTCTTTTTTAATGCGCTGGACGGACATTACTAAAAAAGGTGATAAAACCAAACAAAGAGATTACGCCCCCACCATTTTAGAATTTGATGTTAAAAACAACAAACCAAGTGGAACATCAATAATTTTGAGGTCAATCAACAGAGTTAGTGATTTTGATGCGAATACACTTGCTAACAGTTTATCCAAAATATTCATAACTGAACCCGACTTTAAAATATATGTAAAACATAATGAAAATCCAGACATATTAATTGATAATAAACGAAAGTATTCCCAACTAGAACCACAGGTCAAATGGAACATTCCAAAAGACATCGATCTTGAATCGCAGCATAATAACATTAAACTAATAAAAGGACAGTTACTTGCTACTAAAAAACCAATATCCCCCAACACTCATCTTCGCGGCATAACCTTGTTTTCAAGAAAAAAGCTTGTAAATGCCCCAGAATACTTCTCCGACAGTACTTCAAGTCACTTTTTTTCATATTTGACAGGTTGGCTCGAGGTCGATTTTATAGATGACCTTGAAGAAGACGTAATTGGAACTAACCGCCAATCCCTAAATTGGGGAAATAAAGACATGATTGAGTTAAGAAAACAATTACAAGACTTGTTAAGATGGCTTGAAAAAGATTGGAGAAAAAAACGTTCAGAAATCCGAGAAGAAAACATTGAAAAAACTACAGGAGTAAAAATCAGTGAATGGTTTGACAAGTTACCAAAAAAACTTCGGCAAAAAGTAAAACCCATCGTAGAATCAATTGTTAGAGAGTCTGAATTGCCAGATGAAGTGGGAACTCAAGCTGTAAAAAACTTTCATGAAATTGTTCCAGAATACCCCTTTTACCACTGGCGTAACTTACATCCTGAAGTAAGATTCAAATCTGAGAAGTATTATAAGACTAAGGACTATTATACCGCGTTATCTGAATGTGCAAAAAGATATCTAAATGCTGTAAAGGTTAAAACTTCATCCCCCCTTATTGAGAGAAACCTACTGGAAAGTGTTTTTTCAATTAAAGATCCAATTTTGTCAGTAACTAATAAATTCAAAAAACCCGATGGAAAAGAGTTCGAATCAAAAACTATAGTTAACATTAATGAGGGTCATCGTATGCTGGCTATTGCTTTGTGGACCGCATTTAGGTGTCCTATCGCACACGAAGAAGTTGTTGATCTACGAAAATCAGGGTTGTTTACTGAAAAGGATTGTTTAGATGCTTTAAGCTTACTTTCTCATCTGTTTCATAGATTAGATGGATCTGAAGTTATTACTAATTCTGAATAAGTTTTTGTTTAAACCTTTTGTAAAAATAACCAAAACCTTTACACAACATCACTACGCTTCGCTTTGTTCTGAGCATAAAGCTTTCTTTAAACAGGGTTTGCATAAGAAGTGTGAATTGCACATTAAGTGGTTAGGAAGATTGATAATGGAGAATTTTTGTAGTGATGACGGGTTTTTGTGCAATCTTGTAGTGGAAGTTGCATAAAAAAACAAAAAGATTAAATAAACTAAATAAATATGTATTAAAATGAAAAAAGCAATAATAACAATAATCCTGATTCTTATTTTATTAATTAGCGCATACATTTACATTCAAACAACAAACCTTCAAGACTACCCCCCTGTTCGAGATTGCAAATCAAGAGGAGGAGAATGTGTTAGTGAAAACATAGGATGTGATGAAGGAATAGAAGAATATCCAAAAACTGTTTGTGAAAAAGAAGATAAAATATGTTGTCTTGTTAATGTTTAATTATTTCTGAAGTTATAATACTCCCACTCTTCGCTTCAAACTTGACATCCAATTCTCCTGGTAGAGTTTTTGTGCAAAGCCCAAATAACCAAAACCTTTATATACTAGCTTGGTTTAGTGTAGTTGTTGTTGAGTTAAAGTCAACGCGTAAAAGGTGGGAATATGGATAAAAAAGCAGAAATCAAAGAAGCAGTAAAGAAATGCAAAACAGAAAAAAAAGAACTAAAGAAAGAAGTAAAGAGTGAAAAAGTACAAATCTCTGAACTAACAATACTACTCCAAAGAACACAAGCAGACTTTGAAAACTTCAGAAAGCGAGCAGAAGTAGCAAAAAAAGAACTAACATACTATTTTAAAAAAGAAATAATCACAAGTTTACTACCAACTCTAGACATGTTCAACCTAGCCCTAAAACACACAGAAAACAAAGACGAATTCATAAAAGGAATGGAGATGATATACGCCCAATTCCTAGCAACCCTAGAAAACGAAGGATTAGAGCCGATCAAGGACATTAAGGTTTTTGATGCTGAACTACACGAAGCCATAATGGCAGAAGAATCAGACCAAAAAGACGGAACCATACTAGAAGAATTACAAAAAGGATACAAAATCAATGGAAAAGTAGTAAGATGTTCACGAGTAAAGGTATCACAAAAGAATGCAAAATAAATTCATATGCGAAGATTGTGGAAAATGTTGCTTAATGGGAAGTGGATTCCTAGCAGGTAATGACAAAAAATTAATCGCAAAGTTCCTCAAGATAAGCGAGGAACAATTAGAAAAATCACATTTAGAAAAAGTGGATATGAACGGTGTGGAAGCATGGAGACCAAAATTCAAAAAACCATTTGGACCATGCACATTTTACAAAGAAGAGGTTCACTGCATCATACACCCCGTAAAGCCTGAGTTATGCCGACTTGCAAACTGCAAACATGACGCAACTCAGGAATTTTACAAAAAATATTATCAAAAAGAACAAAAAGAGCTATGGAAGATAGCAGAAGAAATCGGAGGAAAATAAAATGACAGATAAAAAAGAAGAAGTTAAAGGAAGAACAATCGGAATAGATTTAGGTACAACATTCTCAGCAGTAGCAGTAATGGAAGGTGGAAAAGCAACCATAATCCCAAATGCAGAAGGAGAAAGAACAACCCCCTCAGTAGTACTAATTAAAGGCGGAGAAAGAATAGTTGGAAAGTTAGCAAAAAACCAAGCAGTAACCAACCCACAACACACAATCAGATCCATCAAAAGAAAAATGGGAACTGACGAAAAAGTAACTGTTGATGGAAAAGACTACTCCTCACAAGAAATCTCAGCAATAATTTTACAAAAACTAAAAACAGACGCTGAAGCCTACTTGGGAGGACAAGTAGACAATGCAGTAATCACAGTACCCGCATACTTTAACGACGCACAAAGACAAGCAACAAAAGACGCAGGAAAAGTAGCAGGACTAAACGTTTTAAGAATAGTAAACGAACCAACCGCAGCATCACTAGCATACGGAATGGACAAAAGCAACGACCACACCGTACTAGTATTTGATTTCGGAGGCGGAACATTTGATGTAAGTGTAATGGAATTGGGGGATGGAGTATTCGAAGTTAAATCCACTAGTGGAAATAACAAACTAGGAGGAGATGACATTGACGAAATAATTATAGACTTTTTAGCAGACAAATTCAAAACCGAACAAGGAATTGATCTAAAAAGCGATGCACAAGCATTACAAAGACTAAAAGAAGCAGCAGAAAACGCAAAAAGAGAACTAAGTACTTCTCAACAAACAACAATAAACATACCCTTTGTAACATCTGACGCAAACGGACCAAAACACTTAAACGTTGATCTAACAAGAGCTAAGTTCGAAGAATTAATATCAGACATCTTAGACAAACTAAAAGGACCAACAGAACAAGCACTAAAAGACTCCGGAGTAAAAGAAGTAGACAAAGTATTACTAGTTGGAGGATCAACAAGAATTCCATCCGTACAAGCACTAGTAAAAGATCTAACCAACAAAGAGGGAGATAAAAGTGTTAATCCAGATGAGGCAGTAGCATTAGGTGCTGCAATACAAGCAGGAATTTTAGGTGGAGATGTAAAAGATGTTTTATTACTCGATGTAACACCACTATCACTGGGAATAGAAACCCTGGGTGGAGTAGCTACTAAGTTAATAGAAAGAAACACTACCATACCTACTAAGAAAAGCCAGGTGTTCTCAACCGCAGCAGACAATCAACCAGAAGTAACCATAAATGTACTTCAGGGTGAAAGAGCAATGGCAACTGACAACAAAACACTAGGAACATTCAACCTAGATGGAATACCGCCAGCTCCAAGAGGAGTACCACAAATTGAGGTAACCTTCGACATTGATGCAAACGGCATTGTAAACGTATCTGCAAAAGATTTAGGAACCAAAAAAGAACAAAAAATAACCGTAACCGGAAGTTCTAACCTAAAAGACGAAGATATTGAAAAAATGCAGAAAGACGCAGAAGCACACGCAGAAGAAGATAAGAAAAATCTAGAAAAGATCAACACTCTAAACGAAGCTGAAAGCCTAGTTGCACAATACGAAAAAACCATAAAAGATATGGGAGACAAAGTTGACAAGAAACAACTAGAACCTATTAAGAAAGATATTGAATCCTTAAAAGAATTGCTGAAAGACAAAGAAAAAAATTATGAAGCAATCAAAAAGAAAAAGGAAGAAGTAACTGAAAAGTTCAATAAGGTTGCGCAAGAAATGTACTCCAAAGTCAACGAAGAACAAGCAGCAAAAAGCAAAGAAGACAAAAAAGACGAAAAAGTTGTTGATGCTGAAGTTGTTGACGAGAAAGACAAAAGCGAAAAGGATAAAAAGAAAGAGTGAGTCTAGCTTAGAATGGAGTTCGACATAAGCTGGATATTTTTTTTACTTATTTTAATATATTTCCTAAGTAAACTCTGGAAAGATACAAAAGTAAGCAGAAAAATGAAAAAACACTTCCAGTGGGAACTTAACGAAGTACTCACTAATGAAAAACACAAAGTAAAAGGCAAACATGACTAACGATTACTACGAAACACTAGGAATAGAAAAAGGTGCAAGTAAAGAAGAGATCAAAAAAGCATATAAGACACTAGCTAAAAAATATCATCCAGACATAAACAAAGAATCAGGTTCTGAAGAAAAATTTAAAGAAATAAACGAAGCAGCTGCCGTACTAGGTGATGATGCAAAAAGAGAACAATATGATCGCTTCGGAACAGCAGACAATACTGGCCAAGGATTTGGAGGAGGATTTGACTTCGGAGGAATGGATTTCGGAGATATCTTCGACCAAGTATTCAGCGGATTCGGAGGCGGATTTGGCGGAAGAAAAAAACAACCCCGAAGAGGATCAGACTTACGATACGATATTGAAATCAGTTTAGAAGAAGCAGCCGAAGGAATGGAAAAAGAAGTTACAATACCAAAACTAGACACCTGCGACCAATGTAGCGGAACAGGCGCAGATGAAGACAGCCAAGTAAAAACTTGTTCAGAATGTGGTGGAAGTGGAGTAACAAACAAACAGCAAAGAACACCCTTTGGAATAGTAAACATGCAAACAAGTTGTAGAAAATGTCACGGTGAAGGCGAAACCATAGAAAAACCATGCATAGAATGCCACGGAACTGGAAGAAGAGAAGTAAACAAAAAAGTAACCATAAAAATACCTCCTGGCGTAGACAATGGAAACAGACTAAGAGTACACGGTGAAGGAGAAGCCGGAGAAAAAGGAGCAGAAACCGGAGACCTATACATATTCATTACAGTTAAAGAACACAAACAATTCAACAGAGAGGGATATGATATTAACATAGAAATACCAATAAGATTTGGGCTAGCAACATTAGGAGGGGAAGTAGAAGTACCAACCCTAACTGGAGAAGCAACCCTAAAAATACCTGCAGGAACACAATCAGAAACAGTATTCAAAATGAAAGGAAAAGGAATACCTCATCTAAACGGATACGGAACAGGAAGCGAAAACGTAAAAGTAACCGTACAAGTACCCAAAAAACTAAACAAAAAACAAAAGAAATTATTAGAAGATTTTGAAAAGAGTATAAAGAAGTAATCTTTAAATAAACTAATATGTTCTAAACAAATTATGAAAGAAAAACAACCTCCAATCTTAAGAAGAATCTTAACAATACTAGCAACAGCAGTAGCAAATGCAAACAAGTGTTATTCGGAAGCAATAAGTCGTACTTCAGATGGAGCAGGCAATCCAATTCTACCCGATGGCCCAATGTCACAAGATCCATACCCTGCAGACCCAATGGAAAGAGTATGCGGATACATACGCCCACTTGCAAGAAGTATGCCCACACTAGAAGGCCCAATAAGAGTAAGTGTATACGGACACAGAACACCCTCAACCAATACTGGAAACACAGAACAAAGCATAGCAAGATTTCAAAAACAGGTAACTCGAGACCGACTCCCAAATAGTTTTGGCGGCGATGTGGTGCGAGCTTTTCATGGTGCAAACGAAGATATATGTGCAGAAGAAGAATCGCAAGAGTAATTCTCCATTGATTATATAAATAAATTTCTAAATAAAAGACCAACCCAAGTAATGTAACTACTTAACAGTAGTTAATAAACACAACATTTATATATTAGAACTTGCTTCTCGTGCATATGGCAAGAAGATCTGTTATGAGAAGCGCATATAACATAGGTAAAATTCTAGGCCTATCTTCAATATTAGCAGTCTTATTAGACGCATACAGAATAAGAAACCGACCAAATATAGACTTCTCACTAGAAACACACAACAAACACGCACTTGAACCCACCAATCCTGTAACCCAAAAAGAAAGAGGAACAAAATATGCAATACTAATAACCGGAGACAGAGATATTGGACCAGGAAAAATACAAACTGCTCAAGATGCACAAGAACTAGTATTCTTTATCAACACAGCATTTGCATATCAAGCACTAGAACGAAGAGGAGTTGAAAGAAAAAACATGCATTTATTCTCATCCTCAGGTACCACCAGCCCAATGATCGAGGGCCCAACCAGAGTGGAAAACATCCTAAAAAGCTTAAGACACATGGCAAAAAAATCAAAACCAGGAGACACACTACTCATCCAATACTCCGGACATGGTGATTTAGAAAAAGAAACTAAAAGACCATACATGCACCTCCCCACACCTTCAAGCCCTTTATCACAAAGACTCTACGTCGAGGACCTAACAGACATAATAAAAGATTCGCAATTTGATTACGTTGTTGCAATGTTTGGGTGCTGCTATGGTGGAAACATGGCAAAAAGGGCAGGAAGAAACAACATAATCGGCATCTCCCCCTCCGCAGAGGGAAAACTCGGTTATTCCAGACTGACCCTTGAACAAATTAATACAACCTTCATAACCAACTTCTTAAACGCGCTAGGTGGAGAGACCATGGATGGACAACCAGTAAACGCAGATAGAAACCAGGATGGCAGAGTAACACTAGAGGAAATGTTTGATCATGGAGTTGAACAAAGCCCATTCACAGCAAAAGAAAGGATAAAAAGAGATTTTAAAAAACGAAACATAATGGGAAAATTTTTCTTACACCACTACTTCCAGGAAGGAGAAAGACCTCAACTCATATACCAAAACGCAAACCCCTCAGAATTATCCTTGCCTGAAGAAAGAAGAAAAGGAATGCTAAAAAAAGCATATGGTTGGGTTAGAAACAAATTTAGATAAGGGAAGAATTAATAAAGACCCAAGTTATTTCTTAAGTTATGGTACAATATAAACAAAAATGCACAAGATGCAGAAAAAATTATGTTCTAGTAAAATCATGGAAAGATCGTTACCCAGTATGTTATGATTGTGATAAAAAAGAAATGGATACAGAAATCACAGATCCAAAAATGAAAAGGATGTTCAACATACCAGAAGAACTATACAAAAAGAGTAAATTCCTAAGAAGCATAAAGATTAATCACATTAGATACGGTGAATTAACTCCCAATCAAATAAAAACATTCAAGAAAACAGTTAAGGACCTAAAAAACCCACAACCTGAAGAAAAAGAAGAAAAGAAGAAACCAAAACCCAAAAAGAAAAAATGAACAAAACAATAGCAACAGTGCTGTTTATTCTAATATTTTTAATAACTTTTGAACTCATAGCAATATCAATGTCAGGCATAAGTGACTTCTTCAAAACTGGAGAAACCGAAATAGAAATGAGTGAAGACGAACTACGCCACATGCAATCTGTAAAGAATGTCAATGACGGCGTAAAAATAACAATCTACGCATTAATAATTGTACTAGGAATATTACTTTATCGTACAAACTTTGAATTTTACAAAATATTTTACAATATGTGGATACCTTTAGCAGTATTTTTAGCTATTTGTGCCTTTGCATCCATATTCCCAAACTTTTCCTTTGAATTACTACATAAAATCTTTTTTCCACAAGGAAATTATACATTTCCAACAGGAACTACACTTGTAACAATGTACCCATTTAGCTTTTTCAAAAGTTTATTCCTTCGCGTCTTTACAACAACAACTATCCTCTCGGGAATATTGGTGTTGATTGGCTATTATAGAAAACAATAGTTCACGCACAATAATGTTTAAATATGTTTTTTCTGAAGAATAGTTAATGGAGGCAAAAATGAAACAACTAATATTTATCGTGTTTATAACCAGCTTATTATTCTTAGTAGCGTGTGGAACAGAAACCATACAAGAAACCTGCAACATAGTAACCGGAGAGTGTAGCGGAGAAGAAGTAGAACTAACAGACGCAGAACAAAACTGCAAAGATAATCAAGGATTCCTAGATAAAAGAGAGAGTGAAACATATTGCATATTTAATGACGGAACTGAGTGCAAAGTAGAAGAATGCGACTTTGAAAAAGAAGAAGAAACTACTGAGGTTGAAGAAGAAGTTGAAACAACTCCAACAGAATACACAACCCAAATAAGAGTAAAAGAGGGTGAAAAAGTTAAAGTTAACGTTGAAGCAACAGATGCAGACGGTGACAAACTAACATACAAATTTGATGCACCACTAAATAATAACGGAGAATGGCAAACAAAAGAGGGAGATGAAGGAAATTATGAAGTTGAAGTAATCGTAAGTGATGGAGAAGCAGAAGCAAAAAGTGTAATACTAGTAATGGTAGAAGCACTAAATAAAGCTCCAACACTAGAGGTGAAAGGAAATCTAGAAGTTAACGAAGGAGAAGAAGTAATTCTAGAAATAATTACCTCAGACAATGAAGATGATGAAGTAATAATAACTGTATTCAACCCAAAATTCATACAAGAGGGGAAGGTATTTACCTGGAAAACAGGATTTAATGATGCAGGAGAGTATGATATTAAAGTTGAAGCAAGCGATGGGAAAAGTGGAGTATCAGAAACAATAACAGTAATTGTTAAAGATAAAAACAGAGCTCCAGTAATAACCCAAATAACACAAGAATAATTTATTTTTTTCTTTTTACATTCTATCTTTGTAAGGAACTTCAAAACCTAAAAGAAACTGTTTAGCAGCATCCTTACCTGCAACAAAACCCGAATACACACATAAAGCTCTATAAGCATGCTTTAACTCTCCACCCAAAGATTCCGGGGAAAGAGAATCCAGATCTCTAAATGTTCTTATTCTTTCAACAAAATCATCAACGGGTTCAACAATATCAGTACGCTCAAGAGTGCCCATCCGCTCAATAAAATGCGCAACGTCTGAAGGATCATTCACAACCAAAAGAGCATCCAGAACAGCAAGATGATTACGCGTACTAAAATAAGGTTTAACCTGCCCACAAGAATATGTTTCATCATGAAGTAAACGTGGAGCATTAAGATAAACAGCAAGAATAATAATTTCAGCCTCTGCAATACGCGGATCTGCACGACTACCAATTTGAGCATCGACCCATGCAAGCTCTTTAGCCACAACAGCAGCATTTACTTTAATCTCATCAGCAGAAACCGGGAAACGTCTAGGAATATACCACTCATCCGAAGGATCATGAAGCCAATCTTGTACTGTTTCTTGATCTTCATCAGAAGGAACAACACATCTTACTCCAAACTCATCATGAACAATTTCCAAACCATCTCTAGTTAGCGTCATTAATAGAAAGTAATATTAAATTATTTAAAAGTATTATTGTTCTTTATTTAACCAGGCCCAATCAGCATCAATCTTATCCTGAAGCATCTGGATTTGTTCTTTAGAAATATTCTTAAACCTACCTTGAATTTTAACAAACTCTTCAACAGGAACTTTAGTTTCAGGAACGTAATTAATCTTGGTCTTACCATTCTCAATCTCAAAAGAGGACCAAAAACATGTATCTGCAGCAAGTTGAACAACCTTTCTTAAATTAATAGGCTCAACTCTCCAAAAACGTGGACAGGCAGTAAGAACGTTAACCAAAGCAGGTCCTTTAACCTCTAAAGCCTTTTTCAATTTCATCTTTAAATCTTCTAAATCAAAAGTAGAGGCCTGAGCAACATAAGGAATATTATGAGCAGCAGCAATCTTAGTAAGATCTTTTCTAAATCTTGTTTTACCTGCAGGAGTAGTAGAAGTTGAAGAACCTAAAGGAGAGGCAGAACTTCGCTGACCACCAGTATTCATATATCCCCCATTATCCAAAACAACATAAACAAAATTATGACCTCGTTCTAGAGCACCAGAAAGAGCCTGTAACCCAATATCATACGTTCCACCATCACCAGCAAAAACAACAAACTTGACATCTTCCTTCATACCCTTCTTTTTCAAAACATTATAAGCAATTTCCATACCAGAAATTGTAGCAGCAGAATTACCAAAAGCAGAATGAATTGTAGGAATTGGCCACGCAGTATTTGGATATTTTGTAGAAGCAACCTCTAAACAACCAGTAGCAATCGATGCAACAACGTGTTCAGCAGAATCAATTACTAACTTCGCAACCAAAGGTGCAACACACCCAGTACAAGTATTCAAATTTTCATGCTTTAACGTCATTTTATATAACGGATCTTTTCACTATAATCCTTTTTCTCCATCTTTCTAAAAACATCTTTAATATCCTCTTCAAAAATATCTCTTCCACCAAGTCCAAAAACATAAGACTGAATATTACCAAAAAAGCAATTCTTAATTTCAGAAAACATAGGAGGCATACTTCCAAAAGACATTGACCTATCTAAAACAGCAACACCCTTAGCATTCTTTAAAGCATCAACAACATCTTTATGAGGGAAGGGCCTAAACATTCTGATCTTTAAACAACCAACCTTAAATCCATCCTCTCTTAATTTGTTAACAACATCCTTAACCAATCCAGCAGTAGAACTATTAGTAACAATAACATAATCTGCCTGACTAACCTTATAACGTGCAACCGCAGGATATTCTTTATCTCGAATTTTAGAAAATTTCTTCTGAAGTACTTCGTACCTTTTCAAAGCAAGTTCCATTGCTTTCTCTTGACCCTCCTTAAACTCAAAATAAGAATCAGGCATAGCAAAATGTCCCAAAGTAATTGGTTTTTTGAAATCAAAAAGGTTTACCTTAGAATTATAACTACCCACAAAATGTTTAATCTTCTTATCATCTAACACTTCAACAGGCTCGTAAGTATGAGTTGTAATAAAACCATCCATACAAACCATAACCGGAAGTTTAACCTCTTCAGCAAGCCTTAAAGCAATAAAAGATAGATCATAAACTTCTTGAGCATTCTCACAATAAAATTGTAACCAACCCTGATCTCTTGCAGCCATACTATCAGAATGATCACAGTGAATATTAATCGGAGCAGACAGTGCCCTATTCCCAATATACATCAACATAGGAAGTCTTAAACCAGAAGCCACACCAAGCACCTCAAACATGTAAGCAAGCCCTTGAGAAGCAGTAGCAGTAGCAGTACGAACACCACAAGCAGCAGCACCAACACAAGCAGATAATGCAGAATGTTCAGATTCAACAGTAATCAACTCGCCAGTAACCTTGCCTTCAGCAAGAATTTTAGAATAACCCTCCGGAATTCCAGTAGCAGGAGTAATTGGATAGGCAGCAATAACTTCTGGGTCAATCTGTCTTAACGCCTCAACAGCTGCAGACATCCCATTCATAGCCTTTCTATTTTGCATTTTTAAAACCCTCATCAAAACATTTCAGATTCATATCTGCAATTTTTCCCTTAAACGAATCCTTAATCGCCTTCTCAACAGATTCTTTCTTTAAAATTTTAGTAATCTTAACCAACGCGCCAAGCATGATAATATTTGGAAGAGACCTACCAACAATTTCTTTGGCAATCTTCTCAGCATCAACAAAATGATACTTCTTCTCATCAACAGAATTAACAATAATCATCCCTTTCTTCTTTATTCCAGAAGCAAACTTGTCCAAAGATGTATCTAATACTAAGATGATATCTGGGCTCTTAATAGGCGAACGACTCCTTACAAGAGTATCATTTAACTTAAAATACGCATTAATTGGGGTACCTGAACGTTCAGGACCAAACTCAGGATAGGCTAAAAAGAACTTATCTTCATGGTTAGCAGCTCTTGCTAAAACCTCAACAGCGGTCTTTGCACCCTGACCTCCACGTCCCTTCACAACAACCTCAATCATCCAGCTGAGATATAGAGAGTCCTTTAAATAGTTTTTGTTGAATAACACAATAAATTCTGAAAAGTTATCCAATCCATAAAAGAACGCTAATTTCTAACATCAAGGATGATAATTTTTTTCATAATACTCAGTATTTTGTTTCAATGCCTTTCCCAGTTTATTCCTAATCCCCTGATCAAAAAAATCAAAATCAACCGCTTTACGCTTAAACCATTTCGTATTATGACCCCCATCCCACTTACAAAGACTAGCTGAAACCGCACGTGAAAACGATTTTAGCGCCCCACTTAATCTTTTTAAATTTTCAAATATTTTTTTAACTTGTTTAGGAGACCTTTTAGAAGGATTAAACCTCAAATCATTACCTGCTTTTGAAACCAAACGTCGTTGTCTATCCAATCTATCAAATAAATTATTAAAACCATTAACGAACACACTACTGGACCAAGACTTCCCGTCCTCATTACGGTCTGATCTAAAAAAGACTTCCCGTCCTCATTACGGTCTGATCTAAAAAATTCATCAAACCAAACAACACCATGTGGATTTTTATCAAAATTAATTAACTCATCCTGACTTAAACTACAAACATATTCCATCCAAGAATAAGTCACAAGAAACCTATACGAGTTGATTAACTTAGCTATATCTTCTTTAATTTCGGACTCAGAATCGGGACTAGACTCTTCAAATTCAATCAACATTTTCTTAAGGTCTCCCAATATTAGTTCTCCTTTAACAACCAAATCCGACCACGCTTTCATGGGGAATCCACTATCACGATTAGAACTTCTAAAATCCCCATCACTCACATCAAGTGGATCTTCAAAATAAGTTGTTTTAATCACATGAGCCTTAGCAATATCGCGAATTGGCTCTATTACATCTCTAAGCGACTTTATCTTTTCATCCAAACTCTTAGCAAGATCCTTTGAAATTTCTTTTTTTAACTTAGATTTTCTCTTCTTTTCTTTAGAAGTTAATGCTGTTTCATCCGCTTTCACCAACCCTTTAAACTCCTGGACAACTTGAGCTTTTGGTAAATCATTACCTGCTTTAGAATCAATACTTTTATCATTTTTAAGAGAAACCAATGAAGCAACCAGTGCAGCAGCAGAAAGACCTAGAACAAGAGCCTTAACACTCCTTCTAGCCTGCTTAAAGCGCTTAAAAACCTTCCTTAGTTCACCCATAAATATTTTTTATCATAAACTTATTTAAAGTTTTCTTTGTTGAAACATTAACTAGTTCTTAAATAACATCAAAAACCGGCTCTTGAGTGGAATATCTTCGATCAAACTCGCTTGTTTCTGCAGTTATCTCATCAGGAGACATTAAATCAAGTCGTTCTCTTGCACGATCCAACCTTGAAGCTACCTCTCCCATCCTGATTCTCCAACTAGCACGAGAATGAGCCTGATGAAATGTAATTCCTGGCATAAACTCATGTCTTCTAAACGAATAAAAAGATTTTAACCGCCCATTATAGAACGCAACTCCTAACCTGCCCACCTCTAAAGAAGACAGGTCTGGAACATTTAAATCGTTTAGTATAGTTCGGGCTTCTTCCAAAGGCACATATCTTGTTAATTGTTCTAAAATCCTGCGATCAGTTAAATTAGGTCCACGAACCCGAGTCATCTGAAGAAGCGAATATATGACTGCAGAGTTTTCTTTATCGTTCATCCCAGAACTAATTAATAAACTTTGAAATATATAATGCGTCGTTGTAGAAGTAACTACAACAAACCTTAAATAGTTGTTGAATATTCTACAACAACATGCAAGTAGAAAAAGTATTAGAAAATTTAGGATTTAGTCCAAACGAAATCAAAGTATATCTCACTCTCACAGACCATGGTTCAAACAAAGCAGGCAAAATATCTAAACTTGCCAAAATAGATAGAAGCAGCTGCTATAACTCACTAAAAACACTAACTGAAAAAGGGCTGATCAGTTACGTTATAATAGGCAAAGTAAAATGGTTCCAGGCAACAGGCCCAAGAAGATTACTAGACTATGTAAAAGAACAAGAACAAGAAGTAAAAGACATACTTCCTGAACTACAGGGAAGACACAAAGCCAATAAAGCCGAAGGACAGGTAAGTTTATTCAAAGGAATAAAAGGAATAAAAACAATATTCTTAGACATAATACGAACAGGAGAAGACAATTACGTATTTGGATCAGAAGGACAACTATCAGAAAGAATGCCTGAATTCGTACAACAATTCAATCGAATGAAAAAAGAAAAAGGCATTAAAACAAAAATGATCATAAGAAAAGGAAGAGAGGAACTAGATGAAAGCAATGCCCAACATCATTTCTTAGATGTTAAAGGAAGCCCAGCAGTAACAAACATATATGGAGACAAAATAGCAATAATCATCTGGACCGACGAACCAGAAGGAATACTAATAGAAAATGCTTCTGCAGCAAAAGCATATAAAAGCTATTTTGAAATAATGTGGAGTTAGTACTCTTTCTCAATTCTTAACTCAACCAAAGATAAAGTAAACTTACTAATCATCATAAAGTGGCCAGACATGCTCTTACTCTGCTCATTTAATTTTTGTTTAATCTTAAAGTGTTCCTGATAAATATTATAATCATTATTACCAAACTTAATTGCTGCGTCCCTATTAAACTTGTAGAAAAGATGATAATACATCTCAAAATGAGCCTTTGCCATTTTAGCTAGGGGTAAAACTCCTTTCAATGATTCTTTTGAAAGTGCAATGTGTTTACCTGCATATTTGAATTCATCTCCAACAAGTTCCAATAAGAAAAGAGTAGAAAATAACAACATTTTTTCGTGATCTGAAAAAGATGCATGCTTCTTATTTAAAATCCTACAACAGTAATCAACAAATCTATCAATATTAAGATCAATAGTGTGGATTTCTTTACAAAAATCTGAATCACCAAATTCATCATTACTCAACGCCTCAATCAAACGATCAAACATTTGTAGAATAACCAAAAAAATTCTTCTTAGTGAATTATCGAATTCTTTAATAGTTGATTCCCCCATTTCACGAACAATACAATAACTTTTTCCCGTCTCAATAATTCCCATCCCAATAAACCGATCAACAACTCCCTGAATCATAACAATTGGGGGCTTAGAAGGAACCTTTTCACCCAACTTAGAATAATCAAATTGTGAAGTGTAAAAATGATATGCGTCTTCACATACTTTACGATTAGTATCGAACAATACCTTAATCTCATTACAACCAGACCTATACGCTGATTGAAAGAATCTCCAAAGTAAAGGAATAGTAAAGTTAGTAATATCAATTATGGCTGGTTTGTCCTCAAAATGACCCTCCGAAGAAACTAACAGATTTCCATTTTTTTCTGCAACTTCCAACTCATCACCGGGCTTAACATTAAGCGCCTTTACCCACTCAGAGGGCAACGTCAGAGTCAAAGTATTGTGTCCTTGCTTTATAACTTTCCGCATCATTACTTTAAGAAGAGGGGAAGAATATATATAAAGGTTTTGTGAATATTGACAATATACTCTCTATTGAAAAATATATTGCCCATATCTGAATTGGGTAGAATTGGGGAAAGTATTCTTTTCTGGAAAAATATTGACAAATAATAAGCTAAAACACCAATAACCAATTGGCATGCAATCAAATGAGACCATCGAAAGATTTCTAGATAGAGAGCGACCCCCGTTTAATTATGAACGACAGTTATTCAACGACCACTTCTGCTGGGTTTTACCTGCACTACGTGAAGACACGCCAACACCCTACGAACTTGAAATACAACCCAGTTCCAAGTGTAATTTAAGATGCGAATGGTGTTTTGGCACAGCATTAACATGCGGCAAACTACCAGATAAGTTAGGTTCAGAAGAAATGCGAACCATTGCAGGCAGAGTAGCCGACCTATCTGATGAAGAATTTGGAATAGAAACAGTAAAGTTTTGTGGAACAACAGGCGAACCACTAATGAACCCACACACAGCACACACAATAAGTATGTTCAAAAATTTAGGAAAACGAGTGATACTATTTACAAATGGAGTGCTATTAGATGTAGAAGATAGCGCAGGAATCCCAAACCTGGATTATGTTGCGCTAGGCGATAGATTAAATGTTAGTCTGGATTGTGGATCAGAAGAAACCTTTCAAGCAATAAAAAAAGCAAAAGGATTTGGACGAATAGTGAAAAACCTTGAAAGAATAGTGAGACGAAAAACTGAACTTGGAACAGACCTAGACATCAGATTAAGTTATGTAATTAGTACAAAAAATCAAGCAGAAATATATCAAACTGCGAAACTAGCACAAAGATTGGGGTTAACGAAATAATATACCGTGTTGATTTTGTAGCCCACGACCAAGTTCATGAATCTGCAGCATACATTGAAGACCAACTACAAAGAGCAACAGAATTAGAACATGAAGATTTCACTGTAACCTGCGCCAACACAAAATCAGAAATTGAAGAAGGCGGTGATGCATTTACTGCACAAGGAAGAAAATGTTACAACCACAACTTCTGGGCATGCATAGGACCTGATGGGGAATTATACCCTTGTGGACATCGAACATACAAAGGCGTCCCATCATATGGAAGCGTTCTTGAGAACGATTTGGGCGACTTACTAAGATCTGCAAAACGAACTCAAAGCTTAAGTTGCTTACCTGATGAGCATTGTAAGTTTTGCTCCCCCTCATCACTTAGAAGGAATCAGTTTATGAACTATCTTGCCACATTAAGTGAACCAGAAATTGTTGAGGCACATGAAAAATTAGTACTGCAGAGTTAGCTTTATATACTAAAAACCATATGTTATTCTTATGTGCGGAATAATTGGAATCTTTAATTCAAACAAGATTAGAACTCAACTCAAACAAGGAATGCAAGAGATGAAGCACCGCGGAAGAGATGGTTCAGGCACGTTTATTAAAGAAAATAATGGAATAGGACATGTACTACATGCAATAGTGAGCAAAGTAAAACAACCACTAAATTCCAAACTAGTTGCCAACTGCGAAATATACAACTGGCAATCACATGGAATAAAAGCACGCAATGATGCAGAAATGATTCTAAGATTATTAGAAAAAGAAGGCATAACTGGAATTGAAAAACTCGATGGAGTGTTTGCTTTAGCATACTGGAATGAAAACAAAATCTACTTGGCTCGAGACATAATCGGAATAAAACCCATCTGGTACAGTCACTCAGACACATTTGCCTTCGCATCAGAAAAAAAAGTACTAGAAAAGTTAGGATTCGTAGATGTAATAGAATTAAATCCAAGAAAAATACTTGTTTATGACATTAAAACAAATGAAATAGACTTCATTGAAAGAGAATTCTTCAAACTAAAAGAAATCAAAAAACGAAAACAAGAAATCAAAAAAGAACTAAAGAAAAAACTACTTAGCGCACTAGAAAAACGAATTCCAACAAAAAAAGTGGGGGTGTTGTTTTCTGGCGGAATTGACTCAACAATAATTGCATATCTACTGAAAAAATGGAAAGTTGATTTCACTTGCTACACCGCTGTACTAGACGAAAAAGGAATGACAAAAGCAGAAGACCTAGACTGGGCAGAAAAAATAGCAAAAAAATACAAATTTAAATTAAAAACACGAAAAATTGGAATAAAAGAAGTAGAAAAATACATCAAAAAAATTGTTCCACTAATAGAAGACTCAAACGTAGTAAAAGTGGGTGTTGCTTTACCATTTTATTTAGCATGTGAACAAGCCAAAAAAGACGGTGTTAAAGTAATATTCTCTGGACTTGGAAGTGAAGAAATATTTGCCGGATATGAAAGACACGAAAAAAGTTCCAACATCAATGAAGAATGCATTTATGGATTGAAACAAATGTACCAACGAGACTTATATCGAGACGATGTTGTAACAATGTACCACTCAATAGAACTACGCGTACCTTTTCTAGATAAAGAACTAGTAAATTATGCAACAAGCATTCCAGAAAAATACAAAATCGTTAAAGGAATAAAAAAACACATATTACGTGAAGTAGCACTAGAGTTAGGACTGGAAAAAGAATTTGCAATGCGAAAGAAAAAAGCAGCACAATACGGATCAAAATTTGATAAAGCAATAGGAAAACTAGCAAAAAAAGAAGGGAAAAAAAAATCAGAATACTTACGAAAATTCTACCCCTCACACAACCTACGAATTGGAGCATTATTCTCCTCAGGAAAAGACTCAACATATGCTGTTCATATAATGCAAAAAATGAATTACGAAATCAGTTGCCTAATTACAATCAAATCTGAAAATAAAGACAGTTACATGTTCCACACCCCGAACATAGAGATGGTGAACTTACAAGCTGAAGCAATGAACATTCCACTAGTAAGTGTTAACACAAAAGGAGAAAAAGAAAAAGAATTAGAAGATTTAGAGAATGCAATCAAAATAGCAAAAGGAAAATACAACCTAGACGGAATCGTAACCGGGGCATTGTTTTCAACATACCAAAGAAACAGGATTGAAAAAATATGCGACAAACTCGGACTAAAATGTTTTGCACCCCTCTGGCACAAAAACCAAGAAGAATACATGAAAGAACTAGTAAAATCCGGCTTTAAGATCCTGATTGTCAAAATTGCTGCCGACGGATTAAGCCAACAGTGGGTTGGAAAAGAATTAGATAACGAAGACATAAAAAAACTTGTTGCACTTAATAAAAAAAATAAAATAAACGTGGCATTTGAAGGCGGTGAAGCTGAAACATTAGTTATTGATGGGCCTTGCTTCAATAAACAAATTCTCATTAAGAAAAGCAAGATAATAACGGAATCTGACTGTATTAGTGAACTAGTAATACAGAACGCAGAGCTAAACTAATTCATACCGCCCTTTACCAACACGATTGATCAAACCTTTCTTACAATAACGCCAAAGATAAACTGAAGGACTTTGATAACCCAATGAGTTCAAACGCGTTTTGAACTGCTTTCTTGTAAATACGCCTTCCTTGTCAGCAATAATTTTCATAATCCGCAAACAGAAATACTGAGGATTGCGTGCTTTGATCTTCTTCATTGCGTTCAGAATAGTATTCTTCCTCTTTGATAAAAAGCCCACTTCTGAAATAAATCGATTTATGTTTGTAGCATAAATAATTAAAACCCAGCGGGCAGTTATTTTTCCTGCTCTAAATCCAGTATGGTTATTACGAACCGCCTCGAAGTAAAGTTTTGACTCAATATTAAAATGCTTTTGCAACATTTTCTGCTCATCCAAAAGTAGCACAGGAGGTTTGGATTCAATTGCAACACAGACTTCAGGATTAAACTGCTTAAGTTTGCCCTTAAAAACCCGTTTTGCCAAAGGTAATAAATCTACTTTTACGCAATCATCCACACTTGTATAACGTGTCAATTTTATGTAACGCTTATGTGATGCAATATCCAGTATTGGACTGCCCTCCGCTTCAAATGCTACACGCAAATAACTTTTAGCTAAACTCTTATTGTTTTTTATTAAAGCTGGAACAGAAACAGGGAGCGGAATCATATACCGCACCTGTGCTGGAGCTCTTGAACGCTTAAAACCACTATTGTAATCATACATGATCTTATTCGCAACATCAACAGAAAGTAAACCCTTAATGCATTCAAAAAACATCTTGTGAAAAAAATCTTCGGGCAAGTTTAAACTGAATTCTGTATTAAATGATCCTTCTGAAAGCATTAATGCATATAGTTTAGCATACAATTCCGAATTAAAAACTAAAGGAAATTTTAGTTTAAGATGTTTGGACGATCTTATGTGATGTTTAATCCCCATTACCAAGTTTGTTATTTCGCCATAATCAGCATAACGCTTGCACTTTCGTACAGTAACTAACGTTCTATCCTTACTTAACTCAGGAAGGGGGTTTTTCAATTTTAACTGTAAAGAATCGGGCAAATCCCACCAATTAACTATTAATTCTTCTTCATTCATTTTTCGATTCCTCCAAAGTTTTTCAACTACTGAGAACTTTGGAATGGCAGTATAAAAAGAGACTCAACTAGCGAAACTGCTCTTAAACTTTTAACTTAAGTGACCACAGAGTGGGAAGAGTTTAAGTTGGGAGTTTTGCGCGAGGATCTTTTTCCAAAAGAATCAAAATTTATTTATAAACCTGGCGTCAGGACCTGTCCAGTGACCAATGGTTTAAGTATGAAAAATTTCCGGTTTGGCCAGTGGTTTTTTCCACAATTTAAGCAAAAAATTAAAATAGTTAAGAAAAAAACAGAGATGGAAAATGAAAATACTGGAAAACTTAGGATTGAAAAAGCAGAATCTAAACTCAAAAGAGTATGCCGCTGCTGTTAAAAGAAAAGACATGCAAATAAAGCAGTTAGAAAGAGATAAAGAAGTGCTAAGAACCACATTATTAAAAAAAGAAAGAGAAATTCTAGAAATGAAAGACATCCTCAAAAAAGCTCAAAAATCACTATAAGCACAGTATCTACTAGCAAGGGACAAATACCAATAATGCTTATAAATAGTTCTTTGTTCTTAACAATATGCCTAGAAGAAAAACCAATACAGTTGAAGAAATCATAGAATTTGTACTAGAACATGAAGGCCCAGATCTGGATGGATGTGCCCACCCAACTAAGAGAAGAGTTATGTTTGCTGAGTTAGATGAGGCAATAACCCACATTCACGAGATGGCACTTCTGCCGAACTTAAGAACGTATCATTTTAATAGCGTTATGTCGATTTGGAAAACGGATAAAGAATCAGGCAAACCTTTAGCAAGAGAACTTACAGGATTGTTAATGGATAGAATGCTACAAAGACACCGCACACTACTAGACGTAATAAAAAATATCAAACAGGAAGATTTCAAAAACGAACAATTCAAATTTGAAACCAAAGACGGAACAATACAATATAACTTAAGGGCAATGCTGGGAACTGCGTATGCATCTTCACTAAACGCAGCAGTAATGGACTGGATAACACACAATCCTAATGCAGAAATAAGAACAGAATACGCAGGAATAAAACCATGGCACTTCGGAAGAGTTCCAAATGGTACGTGGGAAGGGGAAAAAGGAAAACAAAACGCAAGAGAAGCAACAGGACAACTAATAGCAAAACTACAACAAAGACACGGAACATTACTAGAGGTAATACAACATATTACCTCAGACCACTTCAAAAATGAGCAACTTGAATTCACCAACAAAGATGGAACACTACAATACAATTTAGCATCAATGGCACACCACGTTTATCAAGGTTCACCAAGTGCAGCAGTAATAGACTGGATAACACACAATCCTAATGCAGAAATAAGAACAGAATACGCAGGAATAAAACCATGGCACTTCGGAATGGCCCCCCTAGGAACATGGAAAGGAAAACAAGGAAAACAAAACGCAAGAGAAGCAACAGAATTGTTAATGGCTAGAATGCTACAAAGACACAGCACACTACTAGATGTAATAAAAAACATAAGCCAAGAAGACTTTCACAAACCTCTCGAATTCACAAACAAAGACGGAACACTACAACATAACTTAAGGGCAATGCTCCGAATGGCTTATCTGAGTTCACCAAGTGCAGCAGTAATAGACTGGATAACACACAATCCTAATGCAGAACTAAAAACAGAATACGCAGGAATAAAACCATGGCACTTCGGAATGGCCCCCCTAGGAACATGGAAAGGAAAACAAGGAAAACAAAACGCAAGACAACTAACCGGACAACTAATAGCAAAACTACAACAAAGACACGGAACACTAATAGAAGTAATAAAAAACATAAGCCAAGAAGACTTTCGCAAACCGCTCGAATTCACAAACAAAGACGGAACACTAAGGCACAATGCCCAAGCAATGTTTGAAGTCGCCTATAACAGCTCACCAAGTGCAGCAGTAATAGACTGGATAACACACAATCCTAATGCAGAAATAAGAACAGAATACGCAGGAATAAAACCATGGCACTTTAAAAAATCCCCCCTAAGAACATGGAAAGGAAAACAAGGAAAACAAAACGCAAGACAACTAACCGGACAACTAATACAAAAACTACACAAAATATATGGAACATTAACAGATATCATAACACACGTAACGGCGGAGGACTTTCACAAAGAACGACTTGCATTCCAAAATAGAGATGGAGTAATAACCCACACCATTGAATCAGCTTTCTGTGAAGTTTACCGAAGTTCACCAAGTGCAGCAATACTGGACTGGATAAAACAGCAACCAGAACGAGTAAGAGCCCAATATTCTTTTGTAAAACCGATACATTTTGTTGGAACAGCCCGAACTAGGGCAAGAAGACTGGCAGGAAAACTAAGCCCATATGATTTAAGATCGGTAAAAAAACAAAATACATATGATACTTCAGTATTTGGATTTAAACAATATCATTCTAGTGATAAAGATGTAATGCGCTGGATCATGGCTGAAGAAGCAATAAAAGTGTTGGGAGATAGAGACGTTAGATATCTGGGCTTGGAAACCGAACAATTTAGAGGCATATCTGCAGTTTATGACCAACTAAATCTTAATAGTTTTAGATCAACTGTTATTGAAAGAGATCCCAGAGTTTATAATGCCATGCTAGCGGTGAAACAGAGAGTCCGAAGCAAACCAGGCAAAGCGGTAAGAGGAACCCAGATCATTAACGGCCAATTAGCGGAAGAGGTAAGCAAAATACGAGGGCGAAGATACAATTATGTCAACTATGATTTCCAAGGATTCCTAAGCAAGGGTAATGTGCAGGCAATAGAAACCTTATTTCGAAAGGAATTACTTACAAAAAAAGCCATAATTTATGTTACTTTACAAGAAACTCAACTCGCCAAAAGCCGAGCTAAAAAAGCTGGATTTGAAGACCAAGTAAGTGCATTAAATCAATTAATGCAAGACCAGAGTTCAACACACACCTGTAAACAAATGTTCACCCTAGATTATCAAGGTGGAACTACAGATAGACATAAGACCCCCATGATTGTTGTAGGTTATGAAGTTACAAGACTTGCAGCATAAGATTTAATAGTCGAGAAATGCCAAAAAGCTTTATAAGTGGACTGAAAGTTCTAAGAGTTATGACAGACGATTACCGACAGGAACTCCTTGAAAGAGGACTGGACTTAACAGGATTTGGAGCAGTGATAGAAGTAACAAATGGTTTACGTGATAAAAGAGGAACATTTAATCATACAAGAGATCATAAATTAGAACAAGCTGTTTTGTGTCGTGACTACCTAAGACAAACCCTTCAACCCGAAACAAGACTTGATGTGGGAATTGCCTACTGTACAGATAAAGAAAGATCCCAACGACAACTAACCCCTGACTTTACAATAAAAGCAATTGAATTTGATCTACCCACATTACGATCTGCGCTTGAAAGCATAACTCTAAACAGAACTTCACGTCAAGAGGTAAGGGTATTGGCAAGAGCAATGCTATTAAATGCTGGTCGAAACTTTCCATTACAAAAATTCTTTGAACCAAATGAAGGCCAAACAAAACAGGCAGCAAGAAAAATCGGCATGCCCTTTCGCCAATACATGATAAACCGTACCAAACTTAGAGGAGTTGCAGCAGAAAGATACTTGTATAATGCCCTAATGCAAAGATTAGATTTTTGTTTGCCTGTTCATGGATTCAAATTTAAAGAGGGGAAAGTTCCAAGAGAGGCAGACCTGGTAATTGCATGTCACCAGCAAAACTTTTACGATACATTAAGAAATCTAAATCAACAAGGATGCTTTGGCGTAAAAGTTAATGCAGAATAAACTACTTCTTTAATTTAGACTTAATAGCTTTATCAGAAATAATAGCACTATTACCACTTGGATCTTCAATAGTTATCTTAACCTTATCACGACCCCAAAGAACTCTTTGAATCTTCTTCAACATATTCTTACACTTTTTCTGAACTGTTGGATCCTCATCAGAATCACGCATGGTTTGAACAGCATCCTTCGCACGCTCCAAAAGCCCCTCAACATTAGTTATGTACCCATTAGAAGCAGGGCCAGGCTCCATGGTAATGATATGAGGAATTTTAACAGTAGCTTCAGAAGACTTAACAACTCTTATCTTCAAATCTTCTTCAGAATCTATCTCAATAGAAAACTTAGCAGGTTCTTGCTGTGCTAAAGCCTCAATATCAGATTTTTTGAAACCACAATCAGAACAGATCATAGAAAATATAGCTAGCTTACCAAAAAAAGGCACTTCTTGTTCATCTTCCATTAAAGTCAAAGTATTCTTCTGACAAATCGGGCAAGGTTGTTTTGTTAATTGTTCCATTTTTATCAGTAGATTTAATAGGTTTAAAAAGATTATTATTTCAAATTCCTAGTTTGACTCCTACCCCTGTCTAATTCATCCGTTTGTTGCTTATATTTCTCAGTAACATGATTAATTTGAACAAACAACATGTAAATAAATAAAGCAACCATGATTAATTCGAAGACCGCATTAAACCATCTTGGAATTGCACTCTCAGAAATGATATTAAAAAATTTTAGGGCAGTAATCAATTCTTCTAAGATAAAAACAGATAATGCAGAAAGTAAATAATACCAGGGTTTGATGAAAACCTTATTGTGATTCATCTTAATAGAAATTAGTGCAATTAGAAGACCAAATGCAATAACACTAAACGCTAAATTATAAAGAGGAGCAATCTTACCCACACAAGCAATAGCACCACATACCATCAGGAACACGCCCTCGCTTTAGTTACCCAAATCTGTTGAATAATTGCAATAATCATAAAAATTAAAACGAAGGAAGGAATAATATGACGCATATAATTTATTTCTCTCCAAATATTAAAGGCATCCAGAACTCCCACTATCTCAACGATAGCAAATAAAACAAGAACCACCATTAAACTTTTCCAAGCAACCAATTCAGGATTTTTTCTAGAAACTCTAAATAGTGTTAAAGAAATAAGACCCGCAGCAATAGCAAGAAATACAACGGTAAGCTGTAACACCCCAATATAAAACAGTACCTCAACCATGGAAGAACTAGTGAAAAACTAGTATATAAATGTTGTGAAATAACTTTATATATGATTTCCACCACAATAAAACATGGAATACGCAGATGCAAGAAAATATAATCGGCTAAGAAAAGATGAACAACTCAAAAAAGCCAGAATCATATTTAACGAATTAGGAAATGAAAAAACACTAGATGTCGGGTGTGGAACAGGCATAAGCAGTAAACTATTTTCTAACGTAATGGGAATAGACCCAAGTAAAGAACTAATTGCAATGAATCCCGGCCAGTGCACTTTAGGAAGGGCGGAAGAACTTCCATTCAAAGACAACTCATTTGAAAACGTAATCTGTGTTACAAGCATCCACAACTTTGAAGACATACAAAAAGGATTAGAAGAAATAAAAAGAGTTGGAAAAAGATTTGGATTTAGTATACTAAAAAAAAGTTCTAAATTCGAAATGATTGTTTCTAAAGTAAAAGAATTATTCAAAATAGAAAAAGAGATAGATGAAGGAATAGATTTAGTGATTATTTGTGAAAAATAACTGCTCCCCCCATAGCTAATAGCATAATCTTTATAATGTGACTTTTGATCCCATTCTTATGAATATTGAAAAAGCATTATTTACATACCTCCAAGAACATCACAAGACAAGCCTAACTACATTCTCAACCACAGAAGATGCAAGATTTGAACGTGAACACGTATACGAACGCGTAGAAGAACTAACAAAAGGATTTGAAACTGCAACACGCAGAAGAAAAAGGTTTTTAGGACAAGCATTCAATACAGCATATAGGGTGGCAACATCAGCAACAATGGGCTGTTGGGCAGGAATGGTGCGAAGTCTCATAACTAACGAACCCATGCAAAATGCGGTATTTGAAGGAGCAATTTATACTGGCGCAACTGCAGCCTTGTTAAGTTGTGCCCATCAACTCAGCTCTAGTTTACTTAAAGAGGTGCACAGTGTGGGCGTAACTCTTTCTAAAGAAGCTACAAACGAACAAAGAGCTGTTGTTGAAAGACTACAAAACGCATTAACACTAGTAGTCAATACTAACACCGATCCTGAATTGGCATCGCGACTCAAAACCCTGGATTATCTTCAAAACCCACCCCCACAAGATTCCAAAGTAGCACATTTTATACAAGGCTCATTTGCATATGCCATCATTGCGATTCCCGCAGAGATCATTGGAAGATCCCTGTTTCCCGCTCTTTCAGTAATTGTTGGGGGCGGACTTGAAAATTCATTCACAAAGAGCATGTCTGCAATAATAGAAACAAAAAGAAGGAGAACATTTAATCAAGAAATAGGACCACTCACACAATTAGAACGAAAACAACTTGCTGCCGGACTAATTCACCGATGGTATGATGAAATATTAAGAACTGCTTAACGTACTTCAGAACCATCTGCAGCATCAACACTAACATCTTCTTTATCTGTTTTTAATTGTTTATTCTCAAACCAAACTTGTTTGTACTTCACATCCAAATTAACCTTTTGAAAATCATCATAAGAAATCTGATTAACATTATTCTGAAAACCCTCCACAACAACCTCTGCTCCTGGTGAAGAAGCAGGACATTCTAAAAGTCTAACCCTCTCATCCTTTGATGCTGCTAACAACATTCCCTTACTTTCAAACCCTCTCAATTTTACTTTCTTAAGGTTTGCAACAACAACAATGTGTTTACCAACAATCTCTTCTTCAGAATAATGAGGTACCATGCCAGCAACGATTTGACGCTTTTCCTTACCCAGATTAATTTGCAAAACATATAGCTTATCTGCATCAGGAATGCGTTTAGCCTCTAACACTTCTGCAACCTTCAAATTTAGGGGGAAAACAGGGGTTTCTTCAACCTCAATTTTGGGAAATAATATTTTCTGTTCTGTTAAAACATATTTATTAGAACCAAATTCTAACTTTTCAAAATCAACAAACTTAAAATCCAACTGTTCAGCAATACGTTGAGCACTCTCAGGAATAAATGAACGTAACAAGTGAACAACAATTCTTGCATTTTCTAAAGTATTGTAAATAACTTGATCTCTCTTAGCTTCATTCTTCCAGGGCTCTTTCTCATTCAAATAAGCATTTATTTTTTTAAGATTCGTCCAGATCAACTCTAATGCTTTATGATATTCTAAATCAGACATTAACTTATCAACTTGTGGGAATGAATCCAAAATCTTAATTTCATCCTTAAAGCTTTTATTTTCTAAAATACCATCAAAGAATTTTAAGGAAAGTACCTGAACTCGCTTAACCAAATTACCAAGATCATTACCCAACTCACCATTATACTTAGCAATTAGATCCTTCTCTGAAAAGTTACCATCCTCACCAGAAGGTACAGTTCTTAAAAGATAAAACCTCAAAGCATCCACTCCATAAAGATCAACAAGTTCTACCGGGTCAATAACATTCCCCTTTGATTTACTCATTGCCTCTCCACTAGCATCATTAATAAAACCATGTGCATACACAGTTTTAGGCAAAGGAATATCTAGCGCCATCAACATAGCAGGCCAAATAACTGCATGAAACCACAAAATGTCCTTACCAATAACCTGAACATCAGCAGGCCACAACTCAGAAGGATAATTAATAATTGAAAGATAATTCAATAAAGCATCAAACCAAACATAAATTATGTGTTCAGAATCATTAGGCAAAGGAATTCCCCAAGAAAAAGAGGAACGTGAAACACATAAATCCCTTAACTCATCCCCTTTTAATCTAGATAATATCTCGTTCTTTCGTGATTCAGGTTTTATAAAATCAGGATTTGCCTCAATATGTTTTACTAATTGATCTTGATATTTGTTAAGTTTGAAAAAGTAAGCTTCTTCAGAAACAATCTTTGTTGGACGACCACACTCAGGACAGTTGCCATCATCTAACTGAAAATCAGTATAAAATGTTTCTTCATAAATACAATAATTACCCTTATACTCCCCTTTGTAAATTTCTTTTTTATCCAAAACTTTCTGAAATGCCTCTTGACAAAACTTTTCGTGCTTAGCATCAGTGGTTCTTACCAAAGCATCGTTAGAAACATTAATTGATTTCATAAACTTCTTAAAAATCGCGTGTTGTTGATCAACAAACTTTTTAGGAGATAAATCCTTAGATTCTGCTACGGCATTGATTTTCTGCCCATGTTCATCCAGGCCATATGAATAAAACACTTTTTCATTTTTTAACCTATGCCACCTAGCAAAAACATCCGCTACAATCTTTTCATAAGCATGCCCCAGGTGCGGATTAGCATTAGGGTAATCTATAGCCGTAGTTATGTAAAACTTATTCATAAACTTAAATAAACAGAAGTGGTATTTAAAAGTTATTGCTTCAAAGATCTTTTTCCTTAATAAAATCCTTAAGATCGCGAACAACAGGTTCATTAAATAAGTAAATAAGAACAAAATAAACAATTGCTCCCACAAGCATAACAAAGATTAAAGTTAGAATATTCATTACAAAAAGATTCTTAACATGATACACTGCATATGCCATTATTCCTGAAAAAACAACGTACTTCAACAAGACAAAAAGAAAGTTTCGTAAGAATTCTTTAATATAAACAAATAAGTGAGCAAAGTAGTACACAAATGTAACAATAGAGGTAATAGTTGCAACCCATGCCGCACCCTTAATTCCCAACCAGATAACAAAAGGATATATTAAAACCACAAAAATAATAAAATTGATCAAACTTAAGTTTTTAACAATTTTAGGTTTGCCCTTAGCCAAGAAAAATGAACCCGCAGGGAAAACCAGGGTTCGCAACAAAGCACCAATCGCTAAAACATAAATGATTGGAACGATAGGTAACCATTTTTCACCGATCAAAACCAGGGTCAAATCTTCAGCTAAAATAACCAACCCAATAATTGCAGGAATAACAACTAGAGTGCCAAACTCTGTAACTCTAAAATAAAGTTTCCGCAATTTATTCTTCTGTGAATTAATTTGACAAAAAATTGGAAATAAAACATTTGAAATCGCAACCTCTATTCCCTCAATAACCACATTCATTATTACTGCACCCAAGTGATATATACCCAACATTGAAGCACCCAAAACTCTACCAACCACTGCCTGGTTCCCCTCCTTTCTAACAATGAACACTAAAGAACTAACAAACAAGTTCTTACCAAACTTCACATACTTCTTTGCAAGCTTTAAACTAAAAGAGAAAGAAGGTACGAATGGTACGAACATGAAAACCATCACTGTTGAAACCACTGAAGTAACCATCTGACCATAAATCATACTCCACGCACCAAAACCAGAAAATGCCAAAACAATAGCAACAACAACATACGACAACGTTCCAATAAACTGAGCGAGTTTTAACTGCTTAAACTTAACCTGTTTGTTTAAAACAGCGGAAGGAACAATTGCAAAAATGTAAATTAGTCTTTCAAAAACCAAAATTCTAATCATCAAAGTTAAAGTCAGAATTAACTGAGGGGATTCCTTCATAAAAAAGGAAGCAATTTGAGGAGCAAAGAAAAACGCAACACCAAACGCAACAACATTAATCAAAGCATCAATATAAAATAAAGTGTTTTTAGCCTTTCGCGAATTGTTCTTAATCTTAATAAAAGCCTGAGATGCCCCAATATTCTGGAATATAGCCAAAAAGGAAATAAACAAAACCGCAACAGAAACTATACCAAAATCTTTTGGAATTAATAACCCTGCTAAAACAAACTTTAAAACAATTCTAATAGCCTCAGAACCAAAGAAACCAGAAAGATTCCACAAAACTCCAAACTCTAACTTTTGTTTTAGTTCCTCATGCATGATATAACTTTAGAAAAATGGAATATAAATGTTTCTATTTAAGCTTTTTAGTAATAGGAATTCTTTCACCACAATGTTCACAATCAAAAACAACTGCCTTAACAGAAACATCCTTTTGCTTTTCTTCATTAAATATTTTAACATTCTTTCTCTTAAAAGGCATCTCAGCCTCTCCGGCCTTGTTACATTTAGGACAAACATATTTTGCTTCACAAATAAGAGTTTCCTCAAAAGAATCTTTTTCTTCAGAATGACCACATTCACTGCAAATATATTCTTTAGCTCGAATTTTAACTTTGCCAGTTTTTTCATCACGAGGCTTGCCCATGATTCCTTTTTTACATTTAGGGCAGGGTCCCTTATAAACCCAGGCAGTAACTTTACCCTCTGCAATAGTTCTATTAGTAAAGTATATCAGATCATCCATTGACTCAGGTTCTTTTATTGCCATACAATTATTAAGAAGAGGTTATTTAAATAGTTTTCTAAAGACAATAATCTTTAAATAGTTCACAATATTACTTAATACCATGCCAACTGAAAGCGATGCTAACGATACTTCTACTAAAGAACCAGATAAAGAGCTGGCACGAGCAATTGAACTTCTACCACAACATATTCCAGATTTGGACCCTAGCTCTACCGCATTTGATGTTATGGATTTAGGAGCATTCTGTCTTGAACACGGAATAGCTTGTAAAAAAAATTATGCTGGAACACCCGTATTAGTACCTGTTGATCCCAAAGGAGAAAAAATTTATGATCTTGAAATCGAGGGAGCTACACACCTAAGAAGACTCCCTCAAACCAACGCATGGGTGGACAAAGACGTTCTTCATGATGCAGGAATTGAATACGAAGCAGGCTTTTTAGCAAAAAAAGAACCTAAAGTGAGAAAATTTCCTGACGCATATCTTGTTGAAAGATGTCAAGAATGATTAGTTTGATTTATTATTTCTGAGCCTTCTGGAAGCCACTCTTGATCAATAATATGGCCTGTAATATCTTTTATATTCTTACCTAAATGAAACACCCAACGTGCAAACTTAAAAACAAACTCTGTACGACCCTCTCCTTCTTTTAAATCAAGATCATCAGTTTTAACAATAACATAACCTCCGATAATAAGAAAAAGAATCACTGCAACAGGCCAAAGTTTCATAAGATTATATTCCCCCGCCATTATTTAAGTTTTCTTGTTTTGTAGTGTTCATAACTGCCTGAACATTACGAAAAGAGGTTTTAGTAAACTTAGTAAAATCTAATTTTTTATCCCTTAACCTAACTAAAGCATCAAGAACATGTGTTGAACCCAGGGGAAGTTTGAAACCTGCCCTAATAGACAATTCTTGCATTTGTTTAAGTGCTTCTGCCCTAGCTACAATTGAGGCTGCAGCAACCTCAACAAACTGATCTTCAGCCTTAGTTAAACAATTAGCACCATCAACCTTACAACCAGGGTACTGATCAACAATAACCTCTTCTGAAGCAGACTTAAGGGTGTTAGTACACTTTGTGTGTAACTTGTTTAAAACCCCCGTAAGACTATATAACGCAACCTCTTTATTAAATTCTTCAGGAAAGAAATTAACAAAAAAAACTTGAGAGACTTCTTTAATTCTATCCGCCATAAGCGAGATACGATGATCAGTTAATTTTTTAGAATCCTTAACGCCCATATCTTCTAGCAAAGCTCGAGTTGCATCATCTGCTTTAACAGCAGCAACAACCATTCCACCAAAAGTATCCCCTTTCAAAGATTCATCTGAACCAATTCTTAAAACCATACAAACCAGATAATTTAATAAGTATTTAAATTTATCTGCACTACATGAACTTAAAAGACTTGAAGAATGAGTTGGAAACGTTAAAAAGTGAAGATAACGTAGATCACAGATTTCATAAAACAGAAAAGGGGAGTTATGCAGAGGATAGAATTTCAATAGGAATAACCACAAAAGATCAAATCAGGATCTCAAAAAAATATTGGACACTAAACTTAAACGAATTAGAAGAACTACTTAATTCAAAAATAAGTGATTACAAATCAATTGCACTAAGAACACTAGTTGAAAAATATAAACGAACAAATCTGAAAAAAGAAATTTATGAATTGTATATAAGAAATACAAAACAAATAAATGGATGGGACCTCGTTGACATCTCTGCATGGAAAATAGTCGGAAACTGGCTAATAGATAAAGATAAATCAAGATTGTATAAACTAGCAGTTTCTTCTGATTTGTGGGAAAGAAGAATTGCAATAGTATCAACATATGCGTTTATTCGAGAAGGGAGGATTGAAGACACACTAAAGATTGCGGCAATATTACTTAATGACAAACACGACCTAATACACAAAGCCGTCGGATGGATGTTACGTGAAGTGGGAAAGAAAAATCAAGAAATGTTAGACGAATTCTTAATGAAACATGTAAAACAAATGCCTCGAACTATGTTGCGATACGCAATAGAGAAGTTTGAAGAAACAAAAAGACAGCATTATTTAAAGAAATAGATCATCATAAAGTTTTTATATTAAGAGATAAATAATACTAAAAAATGACATGGGTATTTGGTTATGGTTCATTAATGTGGGATTCTGTAGTAGATAGTTATAAAAAAAAAGAGTAATGGCCCCCTAAAATTTGGAGGGTATAAAGCAACATTAAAAAAATGGCATAGAACATTAGATCTTGTTTCCACTGGCGGAAGTTGGGGAGACAGAGGAAAACGAGTGCCAGTATTTGGAATGCAAAAAAGAGGAAAGTGTTTAGGTGTTGCATTTAACATGGAAGATTCTGAAATTAGAACTCTAGAAAGAAGAGAGGGTTCAGGTTATGAAAAAAAAGACGTTAAAATAGACGTTGAAGGTGTTGGAAGAGTAGACGGAGTTGTTTTTGTAACTGACAATGACAGCGAAAAGTTTATTGGAGATTTAGATCAAGGTGAGGTTGCACTCTTAACACTTCACTCCGGAAAAGGCAGAAAAGGAACCGGTGAAGAATACCTAGAAAATACACAAAACTACTTAGAAGATCAACTAGGTGAAGGAGATACATTAATAGATGACATTCTTGAAACTACCGAAGAAACTGAAGACGATAGCATCTCAATGCAACTTCCAGTTTATGATAATGCAGGAAACATGAAACCCGATCAGATTGGAATGCCAAAAGTAGTAAGAGACGAACTAGAGGTTAGTCCAAATGATCACGTTATCGTAAAAGCAGGAGATAATACAAAGATATTACGAGTCAGAAGAGCTCCTTCAGACTTAGTATCTGGAGACTCACAAGCACACACCCCTAAATTTATAACAATAAGTAGGGCAGTACGAAACGAACTTGGAACTAACACTGTTGCAAACAGAAGATCCACCCCAAAGTTCAAAACAATTTTCCAATCAGTTGAAATAAGAAGTGCTGGTTAAAAATTAAAGATTTTTATTCATTCTATGCCCGTTTATTTGAAACTATAACCTTCTAGCTTCATTAAGAACTTGTTCAGATTTTGGGGAGTTAAGCAGCTTAAAACCGACCGCTTGCAAACAAAGAAGTTCAATTTTAGCAAAACGTTCTGCCCCTGCAACCTTCGCAGCAACACCCTCTTCAAGACCTTCAGAATGTCGTTGATATGCTTCAACACCCCGATTTTTTAACACAATTGTATCAAATAACTCATCAAACCTACTCACACCATACGTTTTACTAAAAAAATTAAACAATGCATCAGCATAATCATTCATTAACAGAGGTAAAGAAGGGTTTTTATAAAGATAACTCGAAAAGAAGTTAGTTTTTTAAAGACAGAACAGTTAACATTCTCATGACAGAACCAAAAACTAAAACAAGACGACAAGAACTAGCAAAAGGAATTACACTAGGTCTCCCTTTACTACATATTGCACCAATAGCAGTTCCACTTATAAGGACTGCTAAAAATAAACCCTCCAGAAGACAACTCATTTATGCAGGATTAACTGCTGCTGCAATAACCGCAACATACGCAGTATTAGCACGGAACGGCATTAACGCCTACCAAATCCCTTTATGGACAAATGGACTTAGTGCAGCAATATACTTAATTGCTGGACGAATGGGGAGTGCCCAGTCATTAGACACACATTAGACAAATTTTCTCACTTGCAACCTTTTTTCTTTGAAAAGTAGACAGTTTTATAAGTTAATCTACGTTAACAACCACATGCCTGAAACAAGAAGAGAAGAAATATTGGGAGGAATAAAACTAGGATTACTAGTTGCACACTTCATACCAACAACAATATCAAATTGCAATGAATTTAAACCCGAACTTTCAAAAAGAAAATTAATTAGCACAGCATTAACCATCACTGCAACCGCTGCAACATACGCAGTTTTAGCATACAAAGGACTACCTGCTTACCATATTCCACTATTCACAAATGGACTAACGGCATTCATCTCAGGCATGAATTGGTGGGCAGAATGGGATGCAACAAGATATAGTTAAAAACTACCTAAAGACTTTTGTTCACTTGCAACCTTTTTTCTTTGAAAAGTAGACCAAGACTTTCTAATCAAATGAGAATATAACTTATTGTTCCAGTGCTCATCCATAAATACCTTTGTTTTAGGATCAGAACAATAACCACTTCCAAAATCCATTTTATGAATATTTCTTAACTCTGCCATTTTTCTATCACGAATAACCTTAGCAATAATAGAAGCAGCAGCCACAATAGCATACTTTTCTGCTTTGTGTTCAACAACTAATTCACAATCAAGATTTAAACGTGCTTTATGACGTTCAGTATTAATATCAGGACAATCAACATATGCTTTATCTGGATTCAACTGCTTAAGAATTTCTGAAGTTTTAACTGCCTCAAGTTTGTTAAGATTAGAATTGGGGTTGCGTAAAATATTATCATCAATCTCTTCAGGATCAATTATGGATAGTTTGTAATCTTTAACTATCTTAATAATATCTTCATATAATGCTTCACGTTCTTCTTTTTTTAACAATTTAGAATCCTTGACATTAATATGCTCTAACTTAAGAAGGTCTTTTTTATCTATTGACGCTGCACAAATAACCAAACTACCAAGAACTGGACCCTTACCTGCCTCATCAACCCCTGCAATAATCATAAACAAAAGTAATTTTGTTAGTTATATAAATATTTATGAAAAACTTATTAAAAACAACAAAGAATACACCAACATGACTGGAATACATAACAACACTGAATGCGTAAGATGTGGAGCGTGCTGTGTGTACTTCATGGTATGTGATGAAGCGGATAAACTTGTTACAGAACCAGAAAAGAAATGTGAGTTCTTAGAATTTAATGAGGGAATTGCAAGCTGTAAAAAATACAATTCACGACCAAAAATGTGCAAAGACTTCTTCTGTTCAAGAGACCGACCAATATTCCAAAAAGAGGAAGGGAAAAAAATCTGGAATGAACTAAAAGAAGTAGCTGACAAACTTAAGAACTAACTTTTTAACAACTTCATAACAGCACCCATGTCTTTCCCCAATAATTTAGCAAGTTCTTTTGCACCTTTGTCAGGGTCAGTTAAAATAGTTTTAATTTCTTTTGCTTGCGCTCGGAAATCAGCGCTCTTAAACAATGCACCCCAATTATACTCTACTTCTTTGGGCTTATCTGCATTAATTGCGTCCGTCAACACCTTTTTAAATTTGTCAGACGGCTTACCATCACATTCTCTTCCGAAAGAAGCAACAACCTTGCTATGTTTACCATAAAAATTAGTGGTTTCGAAATCAAAATCAATACTACGCTCATCCAAAAAACCATGTAATGGTAACTTCAAGGGTTTACCTATATCATGAACATCCCCCTTTCCAGATTTCATCAACAAAGTAATGTGCGGATTAGTAAATATAAAACTTGAATCTTCAATGCCGGCCAATCCCAAGATTTCATGAACTTTAACACGTATTGCATGAACCTCACTAGACTCAACTGCCGCCCAGACAACATCTGAACTTTTGACATCGTGCTTATCAAATCCAATGCCCTTGATAGTGCATTTTCCATTAAATAACTTTTTTAATTCCGCATAAGCACCAGGATGCGTCCTAAGAAAATTTAAAAGATGTTTAAACAACCCTTTATTAGATTGAAAAACCCCTGGATGAAACACACCAAGCGTAACATGAAACTCAGGTTTAACAACAATTTTCTTTGTTAAATCCTTGGCAACACCAAGAGAAGGTTCCTGTCTTGCAATAGAAATTATAAGTTCATTTAATTTATCCGCAGTTTTCTGATCAACCGGGACTCCCAATACATACGCATCTGCACCAAACATAATTTCATTAACAAATTTGAAATATATAAATTTTATGAAAACACTTAAATACCTTACTCAATCAGTTCTAATATGGAATTTGCATACTACGATAAACATATCAATAAGAAAACGAAGTTACGTTATGATGTTACTCCGCTTTTCCATGATCCAAAAGTATTTGCTAATCTCATAACTGATCTAATCAAACCGTTTAAGAATAAAAAAATAGATGTGGTTGCAGGACTTGACGCATTCGGATTCATACTTGGAGCGCCAATAGCACTCAAACTCAAAAAAAGTTTTGTGCCAATAAGAAAAGGCGGGAAACTTCCAGGAATTAAAGGAACAATAATCAGAACATCATTCATAGACTATTCTAAAAAAAGAAAGTCACTAGAAATAAGCACTAATGCCATAAAGAAAGGGGACAAAGTTCTTATTGTAGATGAATGGATAGAAACCGGAACACAAATGAAAGCAGCAATTCGACTAATTGAAAAATTAGGGGGAACAGTAATTGGCATAAGTGTTCTTTGTTCACATAAAAATGCAAAAACCAAACCTCTTTTTGATAAGTATAATTGTCAGGCAATAAGAAAATCAAGGTTTGGACAGTAATTAATAACATTTAAATAATGTGTTTACAAAATATACTAAAAAGATGGTGAAAAAAAAGAGTGTTAAAAAGAAGAGTAAGAATTCTCGAGATTTAAAGAGTAAAAAAGATTTAAAACATATTATGAGCGGAAAACGAACCTTTGGACAAAAAGTATCTGACAACCTAACAAGAGTGGCAGGAAGTTGGGGATTTATAATATGGTTTTTAGTATTAATAGCAATTTGGATAATAATCAACATAACGTTAATTACAAAAATAACAGGAAGTGCACCCTGGGACCCATACCCATTTATTTTACTAAACCTGGGACTTTCATTGTTAGCTGCAATACAAGCACCAATAATATTAATGAGTCAAAACAGAACAACAGAAAGAGACCGAAGAAAAGCAGAAGCAGACCTGGCTGTTGATAGAAAAGCAGAAAGAGAAATAGAAGCAATACAAAAAGAATTATCAAGTATCAGAAGACTTCTTAAGAACAAGCTTTAAGATTTAAAGAACAGTAAGAACTTCACAACCATCTTTAGTAACTAAAACAGTGTGTTCTGCCTGACTAACAATTCCCTTACCAATATCAATCAAAGGAGGATACGATTTTATTATACCTAATTGTTCAAATTGTTTAAGAGCAAGTCTAACCTTTATTTCAGAAAATTCCAACCACCTTTTAGTAAAAGGAAGGCCTTCATAAGAATCAATTTGTTGTAATATTTCCCTACCCATCCTAACGGGTTTAGAATCAATCTGTGAGAACAGAGTAGCATTACCTGCCTCTTTAATCTTGCCTGCACCAGTAGAAGCAAAAGGTTCAATTGCAAAAACCATTCCCTCCTCTAATTCAGTATCGTCTTCAGTATCAAAATTAGGAATAGTTGGACTGCAATGAATGTCATTATAATCTAACCCATGTCCCGAAAGGTTAACAACTGGATTGAACCCTGCAGACTCAATAGTTTTTTGAATAGTTCTACCAATTTCGCCAAGAGTTGTTCCTGGTCGAATAATTCTAATTGCGGCTTCTAAAGCATCTCTTGACGCAGTAACTAAAGCAGCATTTTTTTCAGATAAATCAACAGTACAAGCATTATCACCAATAGCACCATTAACAACAACACCAACATCAAGTTTAACCACTTGATCAGTTAACTCAATATCATCCTTATCAGGACAAAAATGTGCAGCGGTTGAATTAAGGGAGAGTTGTGTAGGAAATGCAGGTTGTGCATCAAGTGTTCTAATTTTTTCATCCACCTGATTACAAACATCAAGAACTTTAGCACCCTTAACAATCAACAAACGACCAAACTCAAGAGCTTCAGCAGCAATCTTGCCTGCTTTACGCCAATCTTCAATGTTCTTAGTATAATGATCAGACATTTTCAGATGTGATATACCCCTTCAATAATAGCCTGCCTAAAGTAGAAATACGAATGTCAGTTCTTCCTTTATTTTCTAGGGTATCTACTAACCCCAACTCTTTCAAACCCTCAGATTTTAGATTTCCATTAACATGATAAGAAATCAGGGGCATACTCATACCCGTACGAGTAGCTAACTCATCCAAAGAGGCACAACAAGACTCATCACCCAAGTGTTTTAAGATCTCCATTTTTTTATCAGTTAATAATTTGTAATATGAAAATTTTAGAACGGGTAATAATACAGTTTCTTCGTTTTCTACTGAAATCGCTTTAAGTCCATTAACAAAAGCAGCAGAGGTAACAGCACACTGAGTCAACCTATTTCCAGTAGCAGTATTAACAATAATCTCTTGATCTTTTTCTAACCGTTTAAGTTCTGCAATCTTCTGAAAAAATGCTTCCCAAATACTACCCTCAATCTCAATAATCTGAGTAGCTATCTTAAACTTATCCAGGTCAACCTGAGTCTCTTTTGCCTTTTCCAACTGATTCTTTGTGGCCAGCAAAACAACTCGCGCTGCAGGAAACTCTCTCAAACCAATAAATAAGTTTTCCATATAATCTCCAACCGGAGCAATAATTAAATTCGTCATAATAAGATTAACCTAACCCGCTTTATAAAAGTTTAGTTAAAATCGAAGAAGACATTAACTTACCGGTCTCATTCTAAATAGTAAGAGATTGAACGCTCTTACTAAAACACAAAGTATTTAAACCAAAAATCTAAATAACACGTATGATCTGGGTAGCAGCAATAAGTTTAGGAATAATTTTGTTTCTTCTACACTTCTTCAGCGATGCATTATACATTAAAAAAATAGAAAAAAGAACCCATCTTAAAACATTTGTAGCAGGAATATCATTAACATACATATTTCTACATTTAATACCTCAAGCACTTCCATCAGAAAATAATGAACTATTTTTTGCATTTTTCTTAGTAGGATTTGTAATATTCAACATGTTCGAAAGCATGATATACAACATAAGAAGTTCAAAAAAACGACAAAGAGAACTAAAAGAAGAACACGCAACAGCATTTTTCCTTTACAACTTTTTACTAGGAGTTTCTATTTTATTTTTCTTAAGACAAGACCTATTTATTGGCATAATCTTTTTCATTCCGGTTGCACTACATGCCTTAATAAGTGCATCAGCCCTAAGAGAGATGCATACGTTAGTAAAACAGAATCAAGGATATAGAATTTTATTATCAATTTCAACACTCCTGGGAATGGCCCTTGCACTGATTTTTGCACTACCTGAAAATGTTTCACGTTCAGTAATTGGATTTGTAGCAGGGAGTTTATTGTATATAATCTTTAGAGACCTAATCCCAAAAGTAAATAATTGCAGAATGAATTACTTCTTAAGTGGAATATTTGTAATGCTTGTGCTATTAGCGATTAGCTGGATATTATAGGAACATATAACTTAGCGCAAAATTAAAACTATAACCCTTTTCTAGATTTATTCAACCTACCAACCCATTTTGAAAAAGTAAACCTAGCCGAACCATGATTCAGAATCAATGGTCGACTCACAGCTTTTTTATATAAATCGAAAAGTTCAACCAAACTAAGTTTAACTAATTCTTCAATATCTCTTACTGCTGACGTTGTATTTGAATAATAAACTTCAACAAAAATATGTGCACCAATAACTCTGCCCTGCCAGTGAGCATTTATGGAAACCAGACAATCAAGATAATTAGAACTTGTCTTTTTAAACTGTTCCACTTGCTTAGCGGTACCACGCACAACAGTATCTGCTGCCCCTTTTAAACCAGACAAAACTTCTGCTGCTTTAGTGACTACACTCTCGACCTTTTCTAATTCTTCTAAAGCTTTTGTACGACAAACAGTTCTTACTGCATGTATATCTTCCGTACTTTTGAAAATAGTTTCAAAAAACTCTGCAAAACCTTCCCGTAAAATATAATCTTTAAAACCATCTAAATAATCAAAAAGCTTTTGGGATTGTTTTATTAAGTCGACAACCAAAGCTCTTCTCTCTTCTGCAGCATCATCAACCCCCAGAGAATCAACGGCTAACTTCAATCTGATCACATCATCATTTCGTCTGTCTCGTCTACCAATTTTATCCAGATTACGATTCTTAAACTGGTTCTTTTCATGTACTAAGTGACCAATTTCATGAACTAAAGCGTGTCGAATAAACGCTTTTAATTCAATTTCCCCGCCCTCTAAAAGATAGAGGAAAACCAAAAGGAAATTAAGAACTATGTATCCGGAAGGCTCTGCTGCAACATAACAACCAGCATTAACTTTTTTTTCTTTTAATTGTTCTCTTAAAACTGCAACAACATTAGGAAAAAGGTTTCTTTTACTTAAAAAATGAATAAGATAATCTGTTCCTCGTCCTTTGAAAGGTAATGCTAAAACTATTTTGATCTCTTTTGCAATAGTGTTGTGTTTAATCTCTTTAATAAGGTCAAAACAAATATTCCAAATCTTTTCTGGCACTTTTCTGGCGTGTTTAATTTCAGTTTCCTCGTCTAACAATTCAGCCACATCAGAAGAGGTAATTAAAGTAATAAGAGGACCATGAACTTTAAAACCCAACACTCGCTTATAATCTTTTGATATTTGAGAAGCAAATTCTCCTCCTTCTACTTCAGACCTAGATTTAGAAAAATGTTTCGACCAACCAATACCAAAAGAACGATCTCGCAATCCCTGTAAAGCGCCAAGTCGATCGGCTTCTAAATCCCGTGCATTCATTTTTAATCTTAATCTTTTTGTGTTTATTAACTTTTTTATTTAAAATTTTATTAATTTTAAGAATCCAATTACTGTGCAATTCCATAGTAAAATATATAAACAACTAATCCAACATAATATAAAAGGGGTGAATAATGTTATACTTAGGGGCAGATCATGCAGGCTTTAAACTAAAAGAAGCAGTCAAGAAATTCTTAGATAAAAAAGGAATAAAGTATAAAGACCTAGGAGCAAAGGAATTAAATAATCAGGATGATTATGTGGAATACGCTTATGAAGTTGGTAAAAAAATAAGAAAAGGGGTTAAAGGGATATTATTCTGCGGAAGCGGCTTTGGTATGTGCATAGCAGCAAATAAAATAAAAAATGTAAGAGCGGTAAACCTGTATACAGTTCGTGAAGCAGAACTAGCGCGGATGCACAACGATGCAAACATACTATGCTTGTCAGGTTGGATGATCACAAGAAGACAGGCCAAAAAAATAATTACAAAATTTCTAAATACGAAATTCAGTAAAGCGAAAAGACATGAACGCAGACTTAAAGAAATAAAAAAACTCAGAAAATGATAAAGATAGAACCCTCAATCCTAGACATTGACGCAAGTAAACTAAACTTTAAAAAGATCGAAAAATATGTAGAAAGAGTACATATCGATGTAGTCCCAAAAGGCAAGTATACTCCTACAGCAGTTAAGAGAATTAGAACTGAATTAGAAAAAGACGTACACTTAATGATTTTAGATGTTGAAAAAAACATAATTCCTTACAAAAACGCAGGAGCGTCAATAATTAATTTCAACGTCATGTCTGAAAACGTAATTGAAAAAATAAAAAAAATAAGAAAAGCAGGAATGAAAGTGGGCCTAGCAATAAACCCAGAAACCCATGTTAATGTTTTACTTCCATTTATTAAAAAAATAGATGAAGTTTTAGTCATGAGTGTTCATCCCGGTAAGGGAGGACAACGTTTCATTAACATCAGTTCTAAGATAAAGAAAATAAAACAAATGAATCCTGATGTTTTGATAAAAGTAGATGGAGGAATAAAAGAGAGCACGCTACGTAAAATTAAAAATGCAGATGTGGCAATAATTGGAAGTTACATCTTCAATAAGAAAAAACCAATTGAGGTTATCAAAAAATTAAGTTTAAAGCATGTTGCAAACAATGTTCGTAAAGACATTATAAAAATGATAAACAAAGCAAGTTCTGGACACCCTGGAGGTGCGCTAGGAATGGCCGATGTGTTTACAACACTATATTTTGATGAACTAAAATATGATGTGAATAATGTTAAATGGGATAAGCGCGATTACCTTGTTCTGTCAAATGGACACATCTGTACAGCATTATATTCCTGTTTAGCGCGAGTAGGATTCTTTTCTCGCTCAGAACTAGAAGGATTTAGAAAAACTGGAAGAATGCTAGAAGGACATCCCTCAGTACACATACCCGGAATTGAAAACGGATCAGGACCACTAGGAATCGGGTTATCCCAGGCAGCAGGAATGGCACTAGGCTCCAGCAATAGAGTTTTTTGTGTTGTATCCGATGGAGAACAAGATGAAGGAAACAACTGGGAAGCAGTAATGCTCGCAGCAAAATATAAGTTGGGAAACTTGATTACAATAATGGACAGAAACAAAATCCAACTATCTGGGAATACAAAAGAGGTAATGGAATTAAAAAATTTAAAGAAAAAATACTTAACATTTGGATGGAATGTTCGTTCAATAAATGGAAACAATCTCAAACAAATAAAAAAATCGTTACAATACAAAGGAAAGAAACCATTAATGATAATCGCAAATACTACCCCTGGAAAGGGAGTTAGTTTTATGGAAGGAAAATATGAATGGCATGGCAAAGCACCAAACGATAAAGAAGCAATGAAAGCACTGGAGGAACTAGATGAAAGCAGGTAGAGACGGATTCGGCGATGCACTACTAGCACTAGGAAAGAATAAACAGGTAGTTGCACTAACCGCAGATTTATCACCCTCTGTTCGAATGGACGCATTTAAAAAAAAATATCCTACAAGATTCTTTGATGTAGGCGTGGCAGAACAAAACCTAATCGGAGTTGCGTCAGGGCTGTCTCACGTTGGAAAAATACCATTTACATCCAGCTTTGGAGCATTCATGCCAGGAATGTGCTACCAACAAATTCGAACCACTGTAGCATATAACAATAATAACGTCAAATTAGTAGCAACTCACTGCGGAATCGACGTTGGAGAGGACGGAGCAATGCACCAAATGCTAGAAGATATAGCGTTGATGAGAGTCCTTCCCAACATGACTGTTGTGGTTCCCTGCGATTATAATCAAGCATACAAAGCAACACTAGCAATGGCTAAATTAAAAGGACCTTGCTACATGCGAGTAGGAAGAAGTAAAACAATGGAAATAACTTCCAAACGAACACCATTTAAGATAGGTCGTGCACAAACATTACGCAAAGGGAAAAAAGCATGCATTATTGCTTCAGGTCCAGTACTGTATGATGCTTTGAAGGCAGCAGATGAAGTCGGCAATGTACGAGTAATTAACTTACACACAATTAAACCAATAGATACAAGAACTATTCTAAAAGCTGCAAAAGAATGCAAAAAAATAATAACAATTGAAGACCACCAAATAGCTGGCGGAATGGGATCCGCAGTTAGCGAATTAGTTTCTGGCAAATGTGAAGTGGTTAGGTTAGGAATTGATGATGAGTTTGGTGAAAGTGGAAATTCTCAAGAATTAATGAAAAAGTTTGGGTTAACAAAAGAACATATCAAGAAAGCACTATAACTACTTCTTAACAAAACCACTAAAGAAATACTTGCCATCAGGACCTTTCTCAAAAACATGATTGTCTTGAACAATTCTACTTGGAGAAGACTCCGAAGCAGACTCATTAACCTTGAAATGTAAAGCAGGCTCAAAAAACATGCCTCCTCGATTAACAAATTTAGGATTTGAAACACTGCCCACATTCTGAATAACAGTAGAAGAAATAATCGACACCATACGTTTACCTTTCTCACTTAACATCTCAGACTCCATTGCTTTAGCCTTAATCTTCTTTATTTGATCGCTCTGAGTGGCAGCTTTAAGCTGTTTTAAAATCACTTTTTGATACCTTCGCAAAGTCCTTTGTGTACGTGCATCCTCTCCTTCTTGAATTGTGTAAAAGAAAACACCAATTAAATTACCCGCTTTATCAAACGCAAACTTGCTTTTGTATGCATAGCCTTTTCCCAAATGTCCTATTGCTGATCGTTCAGTGACTTTTGCAATCCATTCAGCAATATTATCTAAGTTCTTACTTGCCTTACGTCCCTTCCAATTATTAACCGAACAACTAAGTAAAACAACATTACCATTAGGTTTCATGAAGTTTTTAACCTCTCCAAAAACATCTTCATCAGAACGATCCAAAATTGCTTCATCAACTTCAGGCATTTTCTTAAATGCTGCAATCGCCTCATCAATCTGCTTATCAGAATGCAAGCCAGGATATTCTAAAGGATGAATTTGTCTCAACTCTTTCCGGAACTTTTTAAGATCTCCCAAAGTTATTGAAGATGGCGAACCATGACCTGCAAGAAACAAATGAGAAATTTTTCCTCGAAGTTCAGATTCATAGCGTTCAAGCATTTTTAAAATTTGAGAATCCTTACCAACAGAAAAGAATAAAACATTATGTGATTTATTAAGACTGCTCCAATCCATACCCTCAAAAGCACCCGTGTCATCAGATTCAGCTAAAAAAACAACACTAATTGGACGATTATCACTAAATAAAACCCCTGTTTCTTTTTGATGTTCCCGAATTAAAATTTGTGTTTTTAAAACATCCAAAGATAATTTATCCGCATTTACTTCCCCCTTTAAAACATCTCTTCGAGAAATATATGCGTTAAACTCTTGAATCTCACTCAATAAGCGATCAGAGTCTACCTTAAGTAAAGCAGTTTTTCCTCCATACAATTTACTAACCTCTTCACCAACATCAATACCTGAATCAATAGCAGATTCTATCTTCTTCCACTTAGAAGGTTTAACAAACATTGCAGTCTTAAAAAGTGAATCTGAAACCTTCTTCGCTTCAAAACCCTTGTCAAAAAACAACCGTTTAAGATTTCTAACTATTCCTTTAAATTTAAAATGATGTATTTCTTTTCCTGCATTGAATTCATTAAACCGTTTCCAAAAATCAACTGCATCATCTTCGTCCATAAACTTCTGAACCGGAACATAAAAAAGCTTAAAAGAACCCCCAATTCCAAGAGAAACAAACTCACTAAAAAAGAATATTGCGTTTGCAGAATTAGCCTTCTTAGCAAGACTTGGAAACCTACGATACAAAAAAGCAAGTCTCTGAAAAAGACGCAGACTTAAAGGACCAGGAGTAAAATTTTCTTTTTTTAATAAACCCAACTCATTAAGCTTTAAAGCTGCTTTAACAACTGGCTCATCCCAGGATTCAAGTGCTTTAGCCTCAGCAAGGGAGTCTCTCTGCTTCTTAACAAAATCAAGGTACCATTTTTCATTCTCATCCGTCTTTTCAGCCTCTTTTTCCCACCAGTCTTTAACCTCAGCCAACTTATGTTGAAGATTCTCAATGCTAACACTCACAGAACCAATATCCTTCAGATTCTTTGAAGTAAGCATTTCCAAAGTAACCTGCACTAAAAGTACATAATCAGATTTACTCATTGAACTCTTAAGTTTTGACCACTCAGCTCCTTGTAGAATTGTCTTCTCTGCAAATGCCACACCATAAGTATGAGACAATTTAAACTTCTCAACATTCCTAGTTACATCCAAGGTTTGATCAACCTCTCTTACAGGAACAGACATTTCTTCTAACTCTTTAAGAAGTTGTAACAAGTAATCCTTTTTTTTAGAATCCCCTGCTTTAACAACCTTACGCAACTTAGCAATCCTAGCCTTAAAAGCATCAAGCTTATTCCCTTTGGAAATAGTCTCCAACTCAACCTGCATAGAAGAAATCTGAGAAACAACATCAAAATCAACAGAAGAAGGACGAGCAGTCATAGGACCCAACAAAGACGAAGCAACAACACCAGTACGAACCAAATTCTTAATCAAACCATTAGTCGCACCAACCATACGCTCAACAACACCCCACTCCTTCTTAGCAGTACGCCACATTCTACGCTTAATCTTTCTTAACGCAGAATCCTCAACAACCTGCATCTTAGAAAACTTTGCCAACGCAGCATCATCCTGCTTTAAATCTTCAGAAACTAATTCATCTTGAGAAGCAAATACCTTCAACAACTTATGCTCAACCTGAAAAACATAATAAATAATTTGTTCACTCACCTCAGCACGAGAAAAAAGAAAACCCACCAACTTACTAAAATCTTTCTTAAACAAAGACAAACTCTGACGAAGCTCATCAGACTTTTTACCACCAAATTTTCTCAAAATACCAATATGCTTTGCTAAAACCTCTGAAATAGAACTCACATGACTATCCAACGCCCTCTTTTTACGTTCCCTGCGCTTAATTCGCTTCTCCAACCCCGAAACTGAAAGCAAAGTTAATTGTGAAAGAAGACTTCTATTCCTATGACGAACCTTTCTAAAATCCGAAGAAACATCTTCAAGAATTTGTTCAACCTCAAACAAAACCATCTCAAAACCATTAGTCAACTCAAGAATCAATAACTGCAAAACTGGACGCAACTCCGCAAAATCAGACCTTTCAGACAACTCCTTAAGCGAAGACAAAAACCCCTTCAACAAATTAAAAGGAGCTTCAACATCACTTTCCAACGCCACTTCTTCATTTAAAGCAATAGCCTTTAAAAATCCAAGAACCTCCAACAACAACTCATTACGATTTTCCAAACTAACAAAAAGCGTTTCAACCTTCTTTTTCGCAACATCAACAGACTCACCAGGAATCTTATTAGCCAACTCCTTGACAACAGCCAAAGTATCATCCAACTCTGAACTAGCCTTTATTGCCCGCCTAGCCTTAATAAAACTCTTACGATCTAAACGCTTAGAACTACGTTGCCTAGCCATCCACAAAGAAACAAGTTCAACAACCATACACGACATCAAACAAACTAGTATTTAAATATTGTTATCCAAAACCATTATAAACTAAGTGTGAACACCTTTAAACATGGAAAACTTATGTCAACTAGAAGGAATGAGCTGTTTTGGATGCTGTGGAAATAGTTACAAAAGCGTTAAAGAAATCAAAGAAGACATTAAACAGAACACTGCAGAATTTAAAGAATGTGTTAGTTTAGAAGACTTTCGAGACAGATCTGGGAAGTGGGATTTACGAGAAAGCGGAGTGTGCAGAAACGTAATAGAAAATGAGGGCAAAATATTCTGTCCATTACACCCAAAATTTTGTGGTACTGAATTAAGAGAGGATCATTGCGAACCAGAATATTTATGTAAAACATTTAAGGCATTTCAAAACTGGAAGGATAAGAAAAAACAAGAGTTTATCACATTCATAAAATCCAAAAAACTAGATAGTTACAGATATTCCATATTAATGGATGCAAACAAATTATTAGACGAATTTAATGAGAAAACAATATAAATAGTTCTAAATTTCCTGCTATATGCAGATAAGAAGAAGAGTAGCAAACTACTTATGCGGAACAGATGCTGAAGAACTAGCTAAAGAATGCACACAGCGAATAAATAACGCAATTCCCGTTAAAAGAAAGCGAATGTTCGAAATTGAGGAACTTGAAACATTAGAATTCTGGGCAACTAGAATGTTACCCAACTTAGTAACTTTAGGATCAATCGCATGTGGAAATTTGAAAGGAATCATGTTAAGTGAGGTAACCAGACATTATGGAAGCAAAGCTATTCGATGGTGGATGGAAAAAACCGCAACACGTTATGAACAAATGTATGGTCCACTTAATAGAAATGAATTACCCGCACCACAATATCCTGGAACAAGCTTTTCTAAAAAATCTTAACACTTAATCTTGCCGCCTTGCCAATCTTTTAGAACTAATCTTGCTGCACTTCTTGTATCAGGTAGGCCTTTCTTCAAAAGAAACTGACGCTTAATAGCCAACTCTTCCAAATCTTTTACTCCGTAATGATGTAGTAACCTAGGAAACTTTTCCAACAAATCATAAAACGCATCTTCAGGATCTTTAACCTTAGAAAAATCAACACTACCCTTCATGATACTTTCATCCTCCCGATAAGGAATAACTCCAGGAGTGTCAACCAACATAAACTGTTTAGCAGAAATATTCTGCTTACCCTTAGTAAAACCAGAAGAAGAAGAAGTCTTCGCAGAACCCCTGCCGTTTAAAGCATTAATAACAGAACTCTTACCAACATTGGGATAACCAAGAACTCCAACCAAAGGCTTTTCAACCTTTAATCGCTTACCCTCAATAATTATCATCTCTTTTAACTTCCTAATTCCATGATATTCCTTAGAAGAAACAAAAACTGCTCTTTTGAAACGTCGTTTAGCCAGTTCTAACACTGATTTATGTACTAAATCACACTTGTTTAAAACATAAATTAGGGGTTGTTTAACCTTATTAACGATTTCTTCATTAATAGTTTCATCAATATTCCTTGCATCCAACACTAATAAGATTATATCAGACTTTCTTAATACCTCATTAACAACTGTCCAAAAACGTGCCATAACCAATATTTAACTAAGGATACTTTTATAGTTAACTGTTTGATAGATTAAAACTCTTAAAAACAAAATATTTGAAATCATCAGAAGAAAAATTCAGATAACCCACATCAATCGAAACGGGTTTAGACTTACCAATAGGCAGTTCAGTTTTAAAAAGTTGAATTAATTCTTTAATTTCATCCTTAGATTTACTTTCTAAAAAACGAGCAACAGTGATGTGAGCACCCCAAGGCAGTCTAAATTCCATGCCTTTTTTTGATGCTTGATTAACAATCTGTTCAACAACCCCATAAAAAGCAGAATTAGGTTTTCCCGCAGCCACCCCCGCATCTTGATTTAATAACCAACAATCATAATCAACAACAACCCGTTCCAATAATGGCAAGCAGCCCTCAACAACTTCAGACAAACGCTCTAACATTTTCGTATCACATACAAAATCGTCTTTGGCTTGAAAAATAATAATAGTTGTATGCGCATTACTTTTGTCATATTTAATCGAACGTACTAGTTTAGAAACCTTATTTGAAAAGTCCATTATTTTATTGGTTATTTCATCTGAATGACGAAAAGCAATCATATATGCGCCTTGTCTGTGACTTTTTGGAACTACGCCTTTATCGCTTTTAATAAATGCCTTAAAACTCTCATATATCCCATCTTGCTGCTCAAGAAAACTTTCAAAACTCATGAGTATATGAATTAAAGATAGTTTATAATGCTTATGATATATTTTAAAAAGAAATATGGCCCCGCGGAACTCCAAACCAAGGGTCTTGTTCCTTGATCCCGCCACCAAGTACGATCTCATTACATTCAATCGCACGAAAAAACAAAAAAAAGAAAAATGGCCCCGCGGAGATTTGAACTCCGGACCTTTCGATTATCAGTCGAACGCACCACCAGACTATGCTACAGGGCCAATGAATTATAGGCTTGACGAACAACGCGAGGAAACCTATTTCGACGTCAACTAACGAAACGGTTGCCAGGGTGTGCTACTTAAGCTGTAATAAGAGAAAAACTAGGTTATTTTATAAATATTGCTGTTAAACTTAACCAAAGAAAGAAACACCAGGATTACAAAACGCGGGACTCATACCAGAAGGCACGTAAGGCATTGCTCCACCAACTGCAAAACCTACAAGAGGGGTTCTATGACCAAAAGCAGCATTCCACTGATATGGTAACTCATCCAAATCAAGCATTCTTCTCTCCTTAGACGAACCAGTTAATTCAGAAGTTAACTTGCCTCCTTTATGAACTACATCAGGACCTTTATTTTGAGGACGTCTAAAATGAGATTGAATATCAGAACCAGGTGTTGATGATACTTCATTCTGAATACATTAAAAAATGAGCAAGATCATAATTTGAAACACTTTCTCCAGCACTAGTAACCCAACCAACATCTGCCCTAGTATATGGATGCCACATACCATCTAACTTTAACATAATAAATCTTCCAGGCTTAACAGCATTTAAAGCCGGAATTGCACTTCTATAAGAAGTATCTTGAGGTTGTTTTCCTTTATTAACCCAACTTACCATGGTTCTGTGAAATTCTCTTCCTGCAGCTTTGTCATGATGAGTGTGTTTATCTCTTCTTTTTTGTAAAGGAGAATTAGATTCAATAATTCGATAAGAACCATCTTTTTGCTTTTTTAACTTTATAGGCAAATAACCCATATCAACAAACCTTACATCTCTTCTGCTCTGTCTTTCAGCCTCACGTTCATAACTTAAACCACTATGAACCGGGATGAGAGAATGTTCCAGTTCAGTATGATAAGCATTCAGTTCATCTTGAAGAGTATCCGCAGGTAAGACGTTATCTTTTAATTCTCTTCGCCTTCCAGCCCAGGCCAAAGCAGTTTCACTAGCAAGCTTAGCATCCCTTTGAGTCCAACTAAGCTCTGTTTCTGCAACTATATCAAACCTAACTTCTTCACGTAACGCAGCATTAAGCTCGTATCTCTCTCGCCTATGAGCAAGAACCTTGTGAACTTTACCAACACTGCCTCCGCACCTAATAAGGGGTTCTTTTTCTATCGTCATAACTATCAACAAAAAATAACTTGAGATAGTTTAAAAAGCTTACTGGGAAAAATCAGGTTATTTTATAAATATTGCAGTATAAATAGAAAATAATGAAACAAAATAAACATTATTCATACAATCAAAAAAGCATCTGTGACGGGTGTAAATTGTGCGTAAAAGGGAGAAAATCAGTGATTTTCATAACAGGACTCTGTCCACGTAGTTGTGAATACTGCCCATTATCTGATGAAAAGTACAAAAAAGACGTAATGTACTGTAATGAACGGAAAGTAAACAAATTAGATGAGATAATTGCTGAAGTAAAGATTTCTAGATCAACCGGTGCAGGAATAACGGGAGGAGATCCACTAGTTAAACTTGGAAGAACCGTCGAAATCATTAAGATGTTGAAAAAAAGCTTTGGAAGTAAGTTTCACATCCATCTTTATACCTCTCCAAACCTAGTTACCGAAGATAAATTAAATCAACTACATAAAGCAGGGTTAGATGAAATAAGATTTCACCCAGATATTGAAAGTGATAAATTATGGAATAAAATCAATGTTGCCAAAACGTTTAACTGGAAAGTTGGAATAGAAATCCCGGTAATTCCAGGAAAATATACTGAAACCGTTAAATTGATTGAATATTTCAAGTGGGTTGATTTTATCAACCTAAACGAACTGGAAATGTCAGACGGAAACGCATATGTACAAACAGGCAAATGTAAAGATACACTAAGTTATGCAATAACGGGGAGTAAAGCATTGGCAATGAGACTAATGAAACGATTTAGTAAGTTACAAATACACTTCTGCACAGCCAAACTAAAAGACAGAGTACAACTAGCAAACAGAATTAAGTTAAGAGCTAAAAGTGTAGCACGTAAACTGGATTACGTAGATGAAGAAGGACTCATCACACACGGTGAGATTAAAGGAACTGAAAAAGATATGATTGCAATTAAGAAAGAGTTTAGCATTCCCACTTCTTTGATTGAGTTTGATGGAATAATAAACATTGCTGCATGGGTATTGTTAGATATTTACAAAGAAATACGTCACAAATGCTATATTGTAAAAGAATACCCAACATATGATAAATTGATTATTGAGAAGGAAGAATTGAAATAAAAAATAAAAAAACGCCCCCGGTCAGACTTGAACTGACGACCTAAACCGAAATTAGTCATTTCTGGCTAATTTTTGCGGTAACTGCTTAACAGATTAACAGCTTCGTGATCTCAAAAGCGAGATTCGCACGCTCTACCTGTTGCTCCGCAGAAGCGTTAACTCCATACGTCTAAGCTACAGGGGCAATTATTTTTTGTAGAGCGTGTAGGTCTGAAATAAAGAAAGTTACAATCACTTTATAAAATTTTCTGTATTTTATTACCTTTTCTATGATGGTTTGATCCTATCAACAACCCCCATTTTTCAAGGTTCTTGAATCCGGGAAGTTCCAACCTTGATGCATTTCCCTTCTTAGAAATTGAACCATAAAAACCACAATCTTCTAGTTTACTCAATATTTGAACAAGAAACGATTTGGCATTGCTAGTAATCTCAATTCTCGGATAATAAGGTATTGTTCTATGTTGTTTACTCAAAACACAACAACCATCCGTATCAAACAAACCCCTTAAGAAATCAAAGAAGAATTGGGAGTTAATCAAGTCATTACCAATCTTCAAATTTGAATATTTCTTTCCCACAGGCATACCCCAACTTTTAAAAGTATCAAATATACCTTTATCACTGAATCTTAAAAACAGGGTATTTTCTTTTTTTCTAAATCCGATGTTAACAGTTTTATTAAAAACTTCTAAGAATAACTTTTTTGTAACCTGAGTATGATACGCAAAATCGTCTAGTTTGTGACCGCTGATATAGATTAAGTGTCTATTTCCTGCTCGCGATAAACAGCCATCTCCAAACATGATCCCCAACAGTTCTGCTTTTGCTACATCCATTTTCATTTTATTTTCCTCCAAAGTTTTCACTATTGTAAACTTTGGATTTGGCAGAAGGATAAAACTTAGTTTACAGAAGAAGTTTTATTTATAAATAATTTGGCAGCGTTTGTCCAGTGCCACACAAAAATGTCCAGTGGTTATCTGACCAACCTAGAATGACCCCATTGAATAAGAAGATCAACGTTTAATGACTTAAGCTCTACTGGAACATCACAAGCACCAAAACAAGTACCTGCCCAAATAATCACTTTAGCAGAGGTATTAGACTCGATTTCTTTCTGTATTTTATCTGCTTGAGGTTTTAAACCATCAGGCAATTGAATACAAACAAGTTTGGCTTTAGAAGCTTTTACTTGTTTTATTACCTTGTTTAGTTCTAAATCGTAATTCATAAACTAAGATAAGAAAAAGGGTTTAAAAATGTTATTACTCCTTAACTACATCCACAACCAAGAAAGAAGGATAACGAGAATCAGGTTCCATATCAGGGTACTTTTCAACAAATTCTTTTGAAATTGAGGGTTCATTAAAACTAACAAGCTTAAAACCCGCATTTACTAACGTGTTTAAATACTCCTGAATACTATGAAAATTGGCCCCAATATTTTTCCAATCACCATTAGTTAATCTTACCTTTCCAGTAAAAGGAAAATTAGAAAAATAAGAACTACCCTCTTCAAACTTGCACTTTTCCCAATTAGATGTGTTCATCATAATCAGCATAGGGTGTGGTACCCAGAACACAAAATGCCCCCCAGTATTAAGAGAATCAAAGATTTGTTTAATTAAACCTGCTAATTGTACGTTATCAACAGAGTATTGAATAACACTCAACGCAGTTATCACGTCAAACGTCTTATTTAACGCTCTTAATTCGAACATATCCACTAAAGAATAAGTTATGTTGTCAGAGGGATTAAGTTTTTTTGAGATATCAATCATGGCTTTAACAGAATCGATCCCAACTACTGATTCATAATCTACTGCCATCTTCTTTGTCCACCTTCCAGTCCCACACCCAACATCTAAAAGAGATTTATCTTTAGAACTGTACTTCTTAACTATTTCAAGAACTAAAGGCCGAGCAACAAAATCAGGCATAGACTCATTTAGCTCCCACTTCATAGAATTTTCATGCGTGTAAATATCTTCAGGTTTGAGCGACATAACACCACTAACTAAAGACAGTATAAGAATCTTCTGATATTACTTTCTAATTGCAATACCTGCTTTAATTATAAAACCAATAACTAAGAAAATAAGTGTTTCTATACCAAGAAAGTTAGCAACATAAACATAATTGAATCCTAGTGCAACCGCTGCCCCTATAAGTGAGATTAATGCAATAACAAAACAAATGTTAGACACAAACCGCGATCTTTGAAAATTAAGAACCTCTTTTTTTATTTTATTCACTTTATTATAAAGATCTAAAAATTCTCGCTTAAGAGGATTAATTTCAGAAGCAACCTCATCTGCATCCAAATACTTCTTTCTAACATCCTTTAAGAACATGTCTCTAACTTCATTAACTTTTAATAAACTAGCTTCCAAATTCTTGATTCGTGATTCTTTAACAACCTCTCGAGATTTTTTAAGTTTAACAATATCCTTCTTTAGATGATCTACATCTGAAGAAGAATTTTTTGATTGACGTTGAAACTCTGAACGTAGAACTGCATCTTTTTGAAGCATTGAAAGAACATCAGAAAACTCCTTAACAGACTTTTGTTCATAAGAAATCTTTTCAACCTTTAATCGCATTTTATGCAAGTCTTCATCTTTAGCAGCATTCTTATCTGCTTCTAACTGTTTAAGATTAAGTTCATTAAGCTCTGTAGCCATAAGTTTCCGAGATTTTTTAAGACTGACAATCTCTTCTTTTATTTTAGAAAAAGAATTTGATAAGTGTTCATCAATTTCCTTTAATGTTTTTTCCCCCATATCCAATTAGATAGAAAAATGGTTTAAAAGGATTATTGTAGTTAAATATTGAGGTTACTTTATAGGGAATCTTGTTTGCTTATTACAATGCAAGCAAGTATATACAATTCCTTTAGGAGTTCTTCTCACTCTAACTGTTTTACCCTGCCTCAAATATTTGTAACAGTGTTTACAAAATCGTCGCTTAAGCTCAGAAGGAATGCGTACTTTGTACTTCATAGAAATCTTTCTAGCCAGGGTTACATACCTGTTAGATAAAGTGTCATCAGCACACTTTGCTTGTTTAAAGAGTTCATTAATACGTTCTTTAGCAGTTTTAATAATCTTTGGAGACTTTGGATTATACTTTCGCATAAGGTTAATAAAAAAAAGAAGTTTATAATATTTACTCTTTAATCTCTTTAAGTTCTTTAATTTCGAACTTATCGCCCTTTTTTCTATCAAATTCGTGAAGAGTTTTATCTTTGTCTTCTTCCACATCTTCAATTAAGAAATTTAAAAAACGCCTAACCCAACCCTTTTCCTCTTTCTTTTTAGAAATTACCTCAAGTTTAGGTTCAACTACCTTTTTTTCAACAACTTTAGTTTTTTCTATGACTTTAGGTTTTTGGTTTTCTAACTTTTCCAACTTAGAAGCAAGTTTTGTAAGATTCTTCTTTAAATCAGTAACTTCCTGATTTAATGACTTCTTCTCAGCTACTTGTTCGTTTAGCTCTTTCTTTAATTCCAACATGCCTTTCTGTAACTTGACATTTTCTAATTTGAAAGATTTTTTAATTTCCTCTGCCTTCTTAGTTATTGACTTTTTAGACATTAACTTTTTAACAGATTCCATGTCTTCAAGCATTCTTCGAGAGATGTCTTTTTCTAACTTATCAAGATTAACATTGTTAGTTTTATTTGAGAGATCCAACTTTTTATCAACATTAGAAATTTTAGATTCTAATGCTGCTTTTTCATCATCAATATTTTTGGTGACTCCTGCTTTTAATATGTCTTGACCTACCTTTAAACGTTCTAACTTTTTATTAATATCTGACCGTAGTTTTGTGCTATCTTTTTTGTAATCTTTAGTGTGAACCGCAACTGCATCAATAGTTTTAACTTGTTTATCAAGAACTTGTATTCTTTCCAGCTCTGTTCTTAAAAACTTGATCTTCTTTAATTCAGACCCAATCTCTTCAGCTTTAGCTGAGTTCTCATCCAATTTAAGAATTTTTGAATTCCACACAGTAATTTTAGCATTAGTCTGATCCAAGAACTTATCTGTTGAAATTGCAATATCTTTAACCTGTTTTTCAAGGTCTTTAGTTTTATTTGTTAATTGTTTGTCTAGATAATCAGTCTTGTTTTTTAACTCTCTGAATATTAACTCATTAAGCTCTTTTAATCTCCCTCGAAAAATGTCTAAAGAGGTATCCACCTTCTCCTCTAACTGAATAAATTCTTCCCTTGTTTCAATGAAATCCTTCTTAACAGAAGCAAAAGTAATTCTCAAAATCTTATCTAATTTTGGTACATGTTCAATATGAATCTTTTTCTGCATTTTATCCCCTAACAAAAGATAGAGAAGTCATTTATAAGGATTATTATAGAAAAAAAGAGGTGTTAGAAAGGTTAAATATGTGTTCCGGATTTAACTCCTACAGGAACGGGCATTCTCCCACCCAACAAATAAGCACGAACTGTTTGTTCAACTGCATCATCCAAATGACCTTGAGCATGAGTAAGTGATTCTAACTCAGAAGCAGATAACTCTTCCCTTGTTACCCTAACAAACCCACGATAAAACTCACCTGCATTCCGTGCATTAAATGAAGAAACATTTTGTTTTATGGCTCCTGCCTCAAGAAACAGTCCCCCCCTAGTTTTTCTCAAGCCCCAACAAGACTCAAGAGGTTCTCCCAACATTCCCACTGCAAGATTATACGCCTGTTCAGGATAAGATTTGATAAAAGCTTCACAAGCATCCCTTCTCCCAACATATTTTATATCAGGAACTGTAGGAATTATTTTGAAGGTAAACACAGGAGGATCTGGTTCGGTTTCATATCCATTAATCGTTTCTCTTTGAGAAAGAACCAACTTTGCCAATGCATCCCGGATCTCTGCAACTTCACCTAATCGCCATAAAGCAAGGGCAAGAACTCCCACCGTCGCTGTCTCACATACTGTCCTTAAACTCGGTATCCGCATAATAAGAGAATAATTAGAAGAATTATTTAAAGTTTATTCCTTTCTCTTGCTTTTTGCTCCTTAAGATAATGAATAAAAGATAGGTTTACACGTTCTTGAAATGATAAGATCGCAGAATACACCTTTACCAAATTCATATGACCTACGTTCTTAAGCGGAACTTGACGTCCATCACGATACAAAATACAATCAGCATTATCTTCAGTAACATCCATAAACAGGCGGGTATTAGCAACCTTAAACAGAATTCTATCATCTCTAATCAAAAACAGGGAAGGATTTTTATCAACCATGTGATCCAAACCTTGCTGATATGCTCGTTCAGGATTGTTCCGAAGTGCAGCATCATAGTCAGCATTCTTTTCAGTTAGTTCTGGAAGAAGTACCCGAATGTAAACTGCGCGTGTTTTAACCGGTTCTGTCTTTTTTTCCCTTAATAACGGAGTAGCCAGAGCCGCAGCAAGAATAATACTTAACCCAACCCAAGTTCTTCGTCTTAGCATAAAGAATGAAAAATAAGAATTTATTTAAAGCTTATCCCAAATAAAGTTAAAGTAAACTCTAAAAGAACTAGCAACTTCCTTCTCATGAATTAAAATCGCATAAGGATTCTGTTCATCCCACATGATAAACGCAACATTATCACCATAAATGTTAATTGCTGTATGACCTGCAGATTTCATAAACTTTATCTCCGAAAGTGGCAATGAAATCTTCTCTTTTTTACCAGAAAAGACGATCTTGAATTTTATGTTTTTTTCTTTCCTTAAGAGATGGTACTTGGGAAAATAATGTTTTAAAGAAGAACTGCTTTCTAAACTACCCCCTAAAACTAAAACTTCCTTTCCAGTTCTTAACTGATCATCAAGAACGTAACGAATCCCCTTTTCCCCTATAAAGAACTGAGTTGATTTTTTTTCTGCATTTTGCTGAAAAAGCTTTTGCAAATCAGGAAGTCCTTGACTTACAACATTTGCTTTCTCGTCAACAAGTTCTTTCAACTTCTTTGGATTATTAGCAAAATAGTTCTTTGTGTTATCCACAGTTAAATACGAAACCAGTCCCTTTTCAGCCAACCTTTGGAGAACATCATAAACGCTTCTACGATGAATACCTGTACGTTTAGCGAGTTCGGTAACGTTTGAACTAGAGAGTTGTAAGAGAATCTTGTAAAGTTTTGTTTCATTCTTTGTTAGGCCTGCCGCCTCTAACGCATTCATAGATAAATTAACCCCCTGGATTATTTAAATGTTGTGGTGATAAGTACTCCCACATACCTTTATGTTATTAAATTACTTTAATCTCTTTGGTGATAAATATGACGAAGAAAAAATCATTTTTCAAAGAAAAAACAATAAGTGAATTAAAAGCAATGAATGTTTGGGGAGTAGAAACCCCAGAAGATTTAGTTGCAACAATACAAGAATTAGGAGATGAAGACGCATTACTGTTAGACTTTGGCCTAACTCCTGCCAGGTTTGGACCAGATCCAACAGTGGCTTCACGCCGTAATTTAAGACACGGATTTTATTGCAACCTAAACCAACCCTATTCTGCTGAACAAGCAGAAGCTACAACGGCAATCCCACTAGATATAAGACAAACCAGCATGGACAGAGTATTAGCAAGACAAGAAGAAAATGTTTTCTGTTTGGGATATAGTTTCAGACCAATAATTGGAGCAGATAGAAGAAGAGTATACGTTCCCTTTTGGAGTGTGATGGAAGGATGTAAAAGAGACACTTACGATCAATGGATAAAACAAAAGTTCGCACATTTAGGAGCAGGCTCCAGCATAGAGGTATATGATGACAATCCAGTTGTAAAAGTGTCTTCGAGTACAAAAGGCCAGGGCCGTTACAGAATAAGATGGAAAAATGTGTGTGTTGACGAGGAAGACAAAAGAGTTAAATGTTGGGGAACCCGACCAGTATACGAAGGAACAGGAGATGTAGAACCAACACATAAAGTGTATAACATCGCATTAGGAAAAGACCAAGCAATGATCTATCCCCACGATGTTCATTCCCACCAAGTAATCGTTCGTGAACACATGAGAGAGCACAACCTACTTCCATTAGAAAGATCACAATATGCTATTCCGTCACGAATGGCTGCTGCTTTCTGGGGAAACCTGGATAGAGTGTTAGTGGCGGATAACGGATTACGAAAATTACACATAGACGAGAAAAGCATGATGATATCTAGATTAGCCGCAGTCAAGGGTGTTGACGAAGTATTATTTTGGGATGCAGAAAGAGATGGAAGAATAAGAGATTATGAATGGAGTTAATCCGTTTCCAGTGCTTTAACAGCAGGAAGAGACCGTCCAGCAATAAGATCAAGAAATGCTCCGCCCGCAGTAGTTGAATGAGTAAACTTAGTTAAGAAAGATTTCAAAGCCATTGCAGTTTCACCACCCCCAACCAATGATGTAACTTTCGAATTGATCAGGGTTTTAGCTAATAGATTAGTTGCTTTAGTAAATCCCCCTTCAACATAACCCATAGGTCCATTCCAAATAACGGTTTTAGCTTTTTTTAGAATTTCTGAATAAATTAGGGTGGTTTGTTCCCCAATATCATACCCAATACTACTTTTATGCATGTTTTCTACAGGCACAGTTTTCTTATTATCTAACAAAACATCAATCGGCAAAATTATTTTTTTATTCTTTATTAATTGTTTAGCTAGAGCAACCTCTTCCTTTTCGTAATAACTTCGACCAACCTCTTGTTTAAGAGCTTTCATAAATGTGAACATCATAGCACCACCAATCAGAACTGCATCCGCCCTCTTAATTAATGGGCCGAGAGTGTGAAGCTTGTCAACTTTTTTACTTCCGATTAAAAGAATTAATGGATGTTTTGGCTTGTTTAATATTTGTCGGGTATTCTTTACTTCCTTTTCTAAATCAAAACCAGGATAAGACGGGAGGAATTTAGTAATAGCAACCATAGAAGCATGCTTTCGATGAGAATTAGCAAACGCGTCATTAACATAAATATCAGCATATGAAGCTAACACTTTAGCATATCTTGGATTATTCTGTTTTTCGAAAGGATGAAACCTCAAGTTTTCTAACATTACAAATTTTTCTTTAGGAAGCACAGTTATTGACTCTTCCATAAAAGCTATCTTAGTGTTTAATAGTTTAGACAATCTAAGAGCAATCTTATCAAAAGAAAGACATTTCTCATATTTTTTAGGCCGGCCACCATGACCCATTATAATAACCTGTTTAGCCTTCTTTAGAAAGTTTAAGGTTGGAAGAGATTTCATTAATCTAGAATCATCAAGAATTTTACCATCTTTATCTCTTGGCAAATCCAAATCTAAACGGATAATAACCTTCTTATTTTTTATTCTAACTTTTTTTAAAGATTTCATTTGATTACTTCATCTTTGACATTAAATCAATCATTCGAGTAGAATACCCCCACTCGCTATCATACCATCCAAATACAGTAACCATGTTTCCATTAACCATAGTTAATTTTGAATCAAAAATAACAGAACATGAACAACCCACAATATCAGAACTAACCAATTCATCTTCAGAATATTCCAAAACTTTCATTTTTTTAGACGCTTTCTTAAATGCGTTATTAACCTGTCTAATTGTTGGTTTTTTAGACAAAGTAACTGTGAAGTCTGTTAAAGAACCAACTGCCAAAGGAACTCTAAGTGCTTTTCCATTAAGTTTGCCCTTCATTTCAGGAATAACTAGCCCCACTGCCTCTGATGCACCAGTAGTGGTAGGAATCATATTAACTGCAGCAGCCCGTGCTCTACGCCAATCCTTATGAGGACCATCAATAAGATTCTGGGTAGAAGTATAGGCGTGCGCAGTTGTAAAAAAACCTTTCTTAATTTTAAAAGCATCATTAAGAACCTTTACCATGGGTGCTAAACAATTAGTTGTACAAGACGCATTTGAAAGAATAACATCCTTTTTTGTTATATCTTTATGATTTACTCCCATAACAATAGTTTTAACTGGCTGATCACCCTTAGCAGGTGCAGATATCAATACCTTCTTAGCACCAGCAACAATATGTTGTGAAGCGAGTTCCCTTGTTCTAAAAAAACCAGTTGATTCACAAACAGTATGGATCTTTAATCGCTTCCAAGGAAGTTTAGTTGGATCCTTTTCAGAAAAAACTTTAATCTTATGACCATCAGCAATAATAGTATTTCCTTTCACTCGTACTTTTTTAAATTTAAAAGGTTGAACAGAATCATATTTTAATAAATGCGCCATTAAATTTATGTCGCCCAAATCATTAACTGCAACAACATTAACTCGGGGATTCTTTAAGGATGCCTTAAAAACCATCCTGCCAATTCTTCCAAAACCATTAATAGCTACACGCAAAATATCACCTCTTACTCATCAATAGAAAAAGTAGTTAATAAGGTTTTTGTTTTTCAATTGAAACTAACATCGGGGATAAGGAAAGTTCTTCTGACCTCGAGACTGGAGCGAAACCTCGCAGGCTCGAGCTGGAAGAAGAATTTGGGTGGAAGAAACTGCAAGTTTCTGGAACTCTTTATCCCCTGTTCTGTT